>MAAC01009746.1_pt1 | contig 1135283 bp, 1056 predicted proteins | sample 1115981 | NCBI WGS metagenome assembly MAAC01 (sample SAMN04961126, study PRJNA320927) | seawater metagenome | isolation source: sample BD02T64 sea water enriched with oil for 64 days | place: USA:Gulf of Mexico | collected 2013-07-27
TCAAGCGCTACCGTGGCCTTAAAATTATCTGAAAAACTGCGTCTCTTGGTCATTTGTGTATCCTGTCTTCAAGGTTGGATACATCTTAGCACGCTGTCCTGTTTTGCCGGAACACTTCAGTCAGATGTCGCGGACGGAGCCGTTATTCGTGCAGCGTTTCTAAATGGCAGCTTATGGATGAAGGCCTTCGAAAGATCCGCTTGTCTTTCGCAACTGCTGTCTTGGGACAGCACGCATCCACCGGACAAATGCCGCTATGTCAGGCACCAGAATCCAAATCATTTACTTAGTATCATAATTATTAGGTTGCCCGATAAATGAAGCGCCCTATCTGCTCTCCCATGATGACAAGACAAACGGAAAACCGCGAATCTGACGTGCTCGCTTTGGACAGCCAGTTGTGCTTTCCACTTTACGCTGCATCAAACTTGCTCGGGCGCGTGTACCGCCCCCTTCTTGATCCTTTGGGACTAACCTATTCGCAGTATTTGGTTATGTTGGTCCTGTGGAAAGAAGGATCCATTCATGTGGGGCACCTTGCGCAACGGCTGTTTATCGACAGCGCTACGATGACGCCGATTTTGAAGCGCATGCAAGAACACGGCTTGCTGACGCGACATCGCGACCCGTCAGACCAACGGTGCGTCACTGTAAAACTCACCGCTCACGGTGCCGCGCTGAAAGACCGCGCAAAACACATTCCGCAAGTCTTGTCAGACCAGATGGGAGACAATCTGGGCCCTGACGAGATGGCAGGTTTGCGCAGCGCTGTGCGCGATCTGGTGACACTGCTGGCTGACAACCTCAAAACGCCTTTGGGCGCTGCAGCACCAATCACACAAGCCACTGAAGAACTTAAATAAATCAACGAGGATACTATGACAGATACAACACTATTCGGCTTCGACGGTTCAACATACGTGCGCACTGTGCGCTGCGTACTGGCGCGTAAGGGTGTGGCTTACGATCAAGTTTCCGTCAACGTATTGGAGGGCGAGCCGCAACAGCCCGAGCATCTTGAGCGTCACCCGTTCGGTAAGGTTCCCGTGCTTGATATCGACGGGATGCGCCTGCGTGAAACCGATGCGATTGTGCGTTACCTCGAATCGCGCAACCCCAAAGCCCCGATGTTTCCTGCTGACGCAAAAGTGCGCGCGAAGGCCGACGAGAATGCGGCATTGATCAACAACTATGGCTACGGCGCAATCATCGGCTTTGTGGCCTATCATCTGTTTCCCGACTTGGTCGGCGGCAAGAATGAAGAGATGCGGCAATCCAGCATTGATCAGGCCAAAAAGCTGGTCAACCTTGTGATGGAAAACAAGGGCGACGCGCAGTTTCTTGCCGGGGATACGCCCGGGTTCGCCGATTATCTACTGGGGCCGCTTGTGGCCTATGCGACCATGACCGAGGATGGTGCCATAATCTTGTCACTCGACGGCGTGCAAAACTGGTGGGACAAATTGAGCGCGGATGCCGTTTTTGCATCCACCGCTCCCAACCTAGGCTGAAGAAAAGGAGAATTGAGCGATGATCAAACTGACTTTGAACGGTGAGCCGCGCGAGATTGAAGCAAGTGGCGATACCCCCTTGTTATGGGCCCTGCGCGACGAGCTGGGCCTGACCGGCACCAAATTCGGCTGTGGCGTGGCGTCATGCGGCGCATGTACCGTGAACGTAGATGGTGCGCCTGTGCGCTCCTGCCAGACCTACGTGGGCGATATTGACGGTGCCACTGTGACGACAATCGAGGGCGCACAAGATGCGACCACCGAGGCCATCCGTGAGGCGTGGGTCGAACTGGAAGTGCCTCAGTGCGGCTACTGCCAATCCGGTCAAATCCTGTCGGCGGCGGCTTTGTTGCGGGACACGCCCAAACCAACCGACGAAGACATCGACGCGGCCATGGACGGTAACCTTTGCCGCTGTGCCACCTACGCGCGCATTCGCAAAGCGATCCATCGCGCATCCGAAATTGTGGAGGGTTAACATGCTAAATAGACTAATCTCACAGGGCGTCCCTGCGAAAGGGACGACGCGCCGGGGCTTTCTCAAAATGACAGCAGGCGCTGCGGGTGGCCTTATTCTGGGCGGTGCGCTTCAGCCGACCACAGCGGCAGCACAAGCTGGTACCGACGGTCTTGCCACCCCTTTTGTCCATATTCGTCCTGACAACACTGTTGTCGTGATCGTCAAACACCTGGACAAGGGCCAAGGGACCGCCACCGGTCTGGCCACGCTGATTGCAGATGAACTTGATGCCGATGCGGCGCAGGTCACAACGGAATTCGCGCCGGCCAACACCGGTCTTTATGCCAACACGCTCATGGGTGTGCAGGGCACAGGCGGGTCAACTGCGATGGCCAACTCATGGCAGCAGTACCGTGAGGCGGGGGCGACGGCACGGGCCATGCTGGTTTCAGCGGCCGCCCAAGCATGGGGTGTTGATCCGCAGAGTGTCAGCGTCTCCGGCGGCATGATCACCGATGGATCAAACACGGCCAGCCTGGGCGATATGGCTGAGGCCGCAGCAGGGCAAAGCATTCCCGATAGTGTATCCCTCAAGACGCCGGATCAATGGGTCTATATCGGCAAGTCTTTCCCGCGGGTGGACTTGGTGCGCAAGACCCAAGGTGCGACCAACATGTACGGCATGGACGTGGCGATGGACGGGCTGATGTACGCCGTCAGCCTGCGCAGCCCGCGCTTTGGTGGCGAGTTGGCCGGGCTGGATGACGCTGAGGCGCGGGCCATGCCCGGCGTGATCGACGTAATCCGCCTGCCGGATCGGGCCACAGTGATTGCCGAGTCCACTTGGCAGGCAATTCAGGCCCGCGACGCGCTGGCAGCCGAATGGGATTTTGCGAACGCTGAAAATCGGGGCACGGAAGAGTTGCGTGCAGAATACACCGCGCTGCTTGATGAGGAAGGCACTGTTTTTGAAGACGCCGCAGCATCACAGGCCGAAGAGGCGAAAGTGATCGAAGCCGATTACTTCTTCCCTTACCTCGCGCACACTCCGATGGAGCCGATCGACGTGACCGTTCTGTTCGACGGAACCGAGGCGACGTTCTGGACTGGATCGCAGATCCAGACTTTAGATCAGAACATCAGCGCGCAGGTTCTAGGTATCGACCCCGCATCGGTGAAAATCGAGACCCTTTGGGGTGGTGGCTCTTTCGGGCGCCGGGCGATCTATGACAGCCACTATGTGGCTGAGGCGGCGATGATTGCGCAAGCGTGGCTGCAAACGCATGGAGAAGCCCGCCCGATCAAATTGGTCTGGACCCGCGAAGACGACGTGCGCGGCGGGTATTATCGCCCGATGCACATGCACCGTGTGCGCGCCGGTCTCGATGCCGAAGGCAACATCACCTCTTGGGATCAGCGCGTCGTGGGTCAGGGCATCGCCATCGGAACCGCGTTCGAACAGTTTATGGTGAACAACGGCGTCGATGCGTCCTCGGTCGAGGGTCTTGGCGAGCACTCGGCATATACCATTCCGGGCTGGTCGGTCGATGTTCATCATCCGCGCATCGGTGTTCCTGTGCTCTGGTGGCGCTCGGTCGGAAATACGCACACCGCTTATGTCGTCGAGACGATTATGGATGAATTGGCCGAGGCGGCGGATGCCGACCCCGTGGAGTTCCGCCTGCGCTACCTTACTGATCCGCGCGCCCGCGGCGTGCTGGAACTGGCCGTTGAAAAGGCCGGGGCCGTGCAAGATGGCCTGACACGGGGCATCGCGGTGCACAAAAGCTTCGGCTCTTATGTCGCCGAAATTGCGGATGTTCGCATGCGCGAGGATGGCACAGTCAAGGTTGAGCGTGTGACCTGTGGTGTCGATTGCGGCGTGCCGATCAACCCCTCGAACATCGAGGCGCAGATTGAAGGCGGCCTCGGCTACGGTCTTTCGGCGATCCTACGTGAAGAGATCACGATGACCGACGGGGAGGTGAACCAGTCGAATTTCTACGACTATACGCCTCTTCGGATCGCCGACATGCCTCAGGTAGATGTCCACATCGTCCCCTCAACCGAGGCCCCGACTGGCATAGGCGAGCCTGGCACACCACCAATTGGTCCCGCTGTAGCAAATGCTGTCCGCCGGGCCACCGGTAAAGCAGTGCGCGAGTTGCCGTTTTCAAGTTACGGGCTCGCGTAACCCACAAATTTCATTGGCGCGCGCTACCCTCTGGCGTGCGCCAATGCGGTTTGATCGCAAGTTTTCGAAAACACGATCGTCACTGCAGATTCGAAGTGATGCTGCGTCAGCGAAATCCTAAACTCCAATGTTGGTTTCGTCCGCACACTGTGAATTCGACCTCTGATCCTTGCAGCACTCTGAACGAATGGCTGGTTTTCACGCTGCGCGGCAGCACTGAATTTTGCGCTGACGCAGCATTTTTCACGCTGCGAGCGCACGCAGCAAAAAACCGAACTCACAGAATGGGCTCTCACCTGCCGTTCGCCGCGACCATCGTCAAGGTCCGGTTGGGGCCGTTTTTCCAAATGTCCTACCAGTCGCTGCTGGGGCTGGAAGGCGTATATGTAGGGCAAGGTTTAGTAAGTTATTCGAGAATTTCGCGCTCTGGCACAAACAGGCGCTCAACATAGATTCGCTAACCGTCGCAAATCCTGTGATCAGCTTCTGCGACTTTTTCTTCCTCTGGCACGTGTATGTGGTGCAGTGATGACGGGTACCTCGGGCAAGGCTTTGGCTAACGCATTGGTGTCGTTCATTCAGATGGAAATCGGAGGCGTTCCCTTCGTCTCCTTCGTTTTTTAGACCCGCAAGGCTCAGCACAGCGTAGCGATTTCTAGGTATCACCATCAAACCTTAGAAGAGGGCATAATAGCCCTCTGCGCGTTTTATGAGTTCATGATCGGGTAAATTGATCCTTCTATATATGCGGTGCAATCGAGCGGCGCATCTTTTAAGTCAGGAAGAAGTTTTAACCACCTTGGACTAAACCAGAGGAATATTGTGATCGACAACGCGGTTGCAAATCACCTGATCGGTCGGACAGGCAATCAGGCTTGAAGCCTACTATATGCCTATTAATGCCAAACACCCCTGATCCACCTTTTGCAAGGGGCCTCGTAAATCTTTGATTTACTTAAGGATTTTGGCTCCGGCGGTAGGGATCGAACCTACGACCAATTGATTAACAGTCAACTGCTCTACCGCTGAGCTACGCCGGAACACGAGGGGTGATATAGCGACAGTGTTTTGTGCCGTCCAGTGGATTTTTGCGTTTATTTGGAGTTTTTGTGATTTTCTCCCTACACGCGTCTGAACTGCGTTTCGGCAGTCAGCGGGCCGTTTGGGGCGGCCATTGATTTCCCCGTCAGATCAATGAGATGTGCCAGAACATTGCGGGCGGCGGCGCCCAAGAGGGCGGGCGGCGTATCGACATAGATCGCGCGGGCGAGTTCACTTGCGGTTGCCGGGCCGGCTTCCAGCGCGGTCAAAATCTCGGCTTCCCGGCCAAGACGGTGCGCCACCAGCCAATCGAGCCGTGCCTTCGGGTCGCTCACCGGCGCGCCATGCCCGGGGTAGTAAATCCGCGCCGGAACACCGGCCAGTGCAGCGCAGGATGCCATAAAATCGGTCAGATCGCCATCGGGCGGCGAGACCATCGAACTGGCCCAACCCATGACGTGATCGCCGGTAAACACTGCATCGCCCCAAATGAAGGAGATGTGGTTGCAAAAATGTCCGGGAGTCGGCAGCACCCGCACCGCCCATTCGGCCGTTTCTATAACATCGCCTGCGGCGATAAGGATGTCGGGCGCGAATTGCGCATCGATGCCTTCGCCGCCGCGAATCTCACCCACTGCGGCCAATTGCTCCATCATTGCGCTGCGCCCGGTGCTTGAATCGCCAAGCGCATAGACCGGCGCACCGGTCTCGCGGCTCAAAGCGCGCGACAATGGCGAATGGTCCACATGCGAATGCGTAATGAGGATGTGGGTAATCTTTTGCCCGGCGCCGATACTGTTCAAAATGGCGTCCAATTGCCGGGCACCGACGTCACCATCGGGCCCGGGGTCGATCACGGCCACTTCGTCGGTGCCGAGCAAATAGGTATTGGTGCCGCGATAGGTCATCGGCGAGGGATTCGGCGCAACGATCCGGCGTAGCCCCGGCTCCAAGTGTTCCACCGTGGCCACGGGCGGGTCGAAAGTGTCGGGGGCAAGCATGGCATTTCCTTTGGTTGGGATCGTGTCAATCGGTGTCTTTGGCGCTTTGCGGCGGCCTGCGCGCCAAAGGGCTTTCGCTCGGTCGCGCGCAGGGGTAGGTTTAACCATGTCTTTTCTCTGGCTCAAACGCTATATGCCACGCAGCCTCTATGGGCGCGCATTCCTCATCTTGATCCTGCCGGTTCTGACTTTGCAACTGGTGGCTTCTGTCCTGTTTTTGCAGCGCCATTTCGAGGGGGTCACCCAAGAGATGACACGCAATATGGCCCGTGAGGTGGAATTGTTGCTCGGCGCGGCGCAAACTCCTTTGGAGCAATCAGCATTGGCGCAGGCATTGGATATCAAAATCCGCCCCGCCGCAGTGGTGCCGGATGAGGATTCGCGCCGCTGGTATGATTTGTCCGGCCTCGTGGTGATCCGCGAGATGTCGGCATTGTTGCCGCAGGTCCGCGCCGTGGAATTGCCCGATGATCATATCGTGCGCCTTTATATTGCGGGGGCGCAAGGCCCGGTGGAAATCCAATTTCCGCGCCATCGGGTTGCCCCCAAAAATCCACACCAACTCTTTGTGAATATGGTATTTTTTGGTGCGTTGATGACGTTGATTGCTTTTGTCTATCTGCGCAATCAACTGCGCCCCATCACCCGCATGGCGCAGGCCGCAGAGGCCTTCGGGCGCGGGCGGCATGTGGCCTATCGCCCCGCAGGAGCCAATGAGGTGCGCGCGGCGGGCCATGCGTTTTTGGACATGCGGGCGCGGATTGAGCGGCATTTGGAGCAACGCACATTGATGCTCTCGGGGGTGAGCCATGATCTGCGCACGCCGTTGACGCGGCTCAAGCTGGGTCTGTCGATGCTGGAAGACGAAGACGCCGCAGCGATGCAGCGCGATGTCGAGGATATGCAGCGGCTGCTCGATGAATTCCTGTCCTTTGCGCGTGGTGCCAGCGAGGGCGAGCCGGAGAAAACCGATCCCATCGCTTTGGTGCGTGATATCATCGACGATGCGGTGCGTGCCGGACAGAAGGTGACATTGATCCGCGCCGAAGGGACCGGAACCTTGATGTTGCGGCCTATGGCCATCCGGCGGGCGGTGGAAAACCTGATCGCAAATGGCGTGCATTACGGCCAACACGTGGAGGTTTCGGTGTCTTTGACCGACAAAAGCCTGCGTATTCGCGTCGAAGATGACGGGCCGGGCATATCGGAGGCACAGCGTGAAGAAGCGCTCAAACCCTTTGCACGTTTGGAACCTGCCCGAAATCAGAACCGCAGCACCGGCGTCGGGCTTGGCCTGTCGATCGCCAATGATACCGCGCGGGCCCATGGCGGAATTTTGCGGCTCGGCAGCAGCGAACGGTTGGGTGGCCTGCGTGCCGACATCGTCATTGCGCGTTAAGCGCGAGGGCGCGCGATTGGTCGTGCCGATACAAGGAATATTCGAGGACAAGTAGTCGGGAGACGCAGCGGCGGGGGTTTTACGCGCCGTGAATTTATTAAAACCCGTGTCTTTATTGAAACCAAAGACGGAAACCAAAAAACGATCGGCGGCATTTGGTAGGCCCGGCAGGACTTGAACCCGCAACCAAAGCGTTATGAGCGCTCTGCTCTAACCAATTGAGCTACAGGCCCGCCGTGGGTGTGATTATGCGCGCGGGCGGCGCGGGTCAAGAGGCGGAGCGTCTGATTTGCGCGGCAGGCGTGGACAGCGGCGCGCCATTGCGCTATCGCGGGCGCGATATCGGCAAAGGGGGCTCTCATGAGCAGCGACAATAGCACATCGACGACGGGTAAGAACGGCATCACCTATGCGGACGCAGGTGTGGATATTGATGCGGGCAATGCTTTGGTGGACCGGATCAAACCGGCGGCCAAGCGGACCAATCGCTCTGGTGTGATGTCCGGTCTTGGCGGGTTTGGCGCGCTCTTTGATCTCAAAGGCGCCGGTTACAACGATCCGATCCTTGTCGGGGCGACGGATGGCGTTGGCACCAAGTTGCGCATCGCCATTGATACCGGCGAAGTGGACGGTGTCGGGATTGATCTGGTGGCCATGTGCGTCAATGATCTGGTGTGCCAGGGGGCCGAACCTTTGTTTTTCCTCGACTATTTCGCCACGGGAAAGCTTGAAACCGACACGGCTGCGCGGATCATCGAGGGTATTGCAGAGGGCTGCGTGCGCTCTGGATGCGCATTGATCGGTGGCGAGACCGCAGAAATGCCCGGTATGTATCCGGAGGGCGATTTCGATCTGGCCGGTTTTGCCGTCGGCGCGATGGAACGCGGCACCGATTTGCCGGCCGGCGTGGCGCAGGGCGATGTGTTGCTGGGCCTTGCTTCGGACGGCATCCATTCCAACGGTTATAGCCTCGTGCGCAAATTGGTTGAGGTGTCCGGCCTTGGTTGGGGCGACGATTGCCCTTGGGCCGAGGGCACGCTTGGCGCGGCCTTGCTGACGCCGACGCGGCTTTATGTGACGCAATCTCTGGCGGCGGTGCGGGCAGGGGGCGTGCATGCGCTGGCCCATATCACCGGCGGCGGTTTGACCGAAAACCTGCCACGGGTGTTGCCCGATGGATTGGGCGCGGATATCGACCTTGGCGCGTGGAACTTGCCGCCAGTGTTCAAATGGCTTGCCGCAACCGGCAACATGGCCGAAAGCGAATTGCTCAAGACGTTCAATTGCGGTGTTGGCATGATTTTGTCGGTCGCTGCAGATGAGGCCGATGCACTGACCGCCTTGCTGCAAAGCGAAGGCGAAACTGTTTACCGCCTTGGCACGGTCACCGAGGGCGCGGGTGTGCGTTACGCGGGATCGCTCTTGTGAGCAAACGGGTTGCGATCCTGATTTCGGGGGGCGGCTCGAATATGGTCAAGCTGGCGCAAAGCATGGCCGGCGATCATCCTGCGCGGCCGGTTCTGGTCGCCTCGAACGACCCAAAGGCCGGCGGATTGGACCGCGCCGCCGAAATGGGCATCCCCACGGCGGCGGTGGATCACCGCGCATTCAAAGGCGACCGCCCCGCTTTTGAAGCGGCTTTGAGCGAGAAAATCGCGGCCGCCAATCCCGATATTATCTGCCTTGCCGGATTTATGCGCGTGTTGACCGAAGGGTTCGTGCGCCATTGGGAGGGGCGGATGATCAATATTCATCCGTCGCTTTTGCCGCTCTACAAGGGTCTGCACACCCACCAACGCGCCTTGGACGCGGGCGATCAGGAGGCCGGTTGCACCGTGCATGAGGTCACGGCCGCATTGGATGATGGGCCGATCTTGGGCCAGGCGCGGGTGCCGATCATCGCGGGCGACACGGCGGAAACATTGGCCGCGCGGGTTCTGGTGCAGGAACATGCGCTTTACCCCGCCGTTTTGCGCCGGTTTGCAGCGGGCGAACGCGCGCCGGTTTATTTACCATGACCGGTTTACTTGCCATGAATGGCGACGAAAATATCGATGCGGGCCGGGCCGCTTTCCAAACCCGATAAACTGCTTTATACCTTGGGATCAGGGCGTGGGCACACCTATAACAAGACGAGTAAAGATCGACCCCTGATGCGAACACTCACAACAACTGAAGAGCTGGCGGCATTTTGTGCCGAGGCGCGCGGCCATGATTACGTGACCGTTGATACCGAATTTCTGCGCGAGCGGACTTATTATTCCAAACTCTGCCTGATCCAATTGGCGATGCCGGGCACGGATGACAGCACCGGGGTTCTTGTTGATCCCTTGGCCGATGGCATCGCGTTGGATCCGCTATATGAACTGTTTCGTGACACATCTGTGGTCAAAGTGTTTCACGCGGCGCGGCAGGATCTCGAAATATTCTATGTCGATGCGGGGGTGATCCCCGAGCCGCTGTTTGATACGCAGGTCGCGGCGATGGTTTGCGGATTTGGCGAACAGGCAGGGTATGAAACCCTCGTGCGCAAGATCGCCAAGCAACCTCTTGATAAGACATCTCGTTTTACCGATTGGTCGCGCCGCCCCCTGACCGAGGCGCAGCAGAAATATGCGCTGGCTGATGTCACGCATTTGCGGGTGATTTACGAATTTCTGGCCGCCGAATTGGAACGCACAGGCCGCGAGAAATGGGTGCGTGAGGAGCTTAAGGTCCTGACCTCGCCAGAAACCTATGTGGTCCAACCTGAAGACGCATGGAAACGGGTGAAAACCCGCACGACCTCGGGAAAATTCCTCGCCATCGTGCGCGAATTGGCGCGATTCCGCGAGATCTATGCACAATCGCGCAATGTGCCACGCAACCGTGTTTATAAAGATGACGCCTTGGTTGAACTGGCCTCGACCAAGCCCCAAAATGCCCAAGATTTGGGGCGCTCGCGGCTTTTGTTGCGCGAGGCGCGCCGTGGCGATATCGCAGACGGGATTTTGGCCGCCATTAAAGCGGGGATCGCCTGCCCGCCGGACCAGATGCCCAAGGTGAGCAACGACCGTGACAAATTACAGGTCAACCCCGCCTTGGCCGACCTGTTGCGGGTGTTGTTGAAGGCGAAAACCGAAAGCTCTGGCGTGGCGCCGAAACTGATTGCGCCGGCGGCGGATCTGGATGCGATTGCTGCCGGGCTACGCGATGTCTCTGCCTTGCAAGGTTGGCGGCTTGAGGTGTTTGGAAATGATGCGCTGCGGCTTTGCGAGGGGAAAATCGCGCTCTCGGCGAAGGGCAGCTCGGTGCGGATCGTCGATCTCGAGTGATCTGCGAAATGCCGCGTAAGGAATTGTAATCATATCACAAAATGCGCCTCAACCGGGCGCCTTTTGTCTGTCTGGCCACGCATGCCTTGAGGCCGCGACCTGTTATGGCCGTGCGCTCAAGGCATTGCTGGTGCCGGCGACGCGGACGGTTTTCACACCGGCTAATTCCTGATCGGTGAGGAAAATCGCGGCGCTGATCTTGCGGCTGCGGTCGGGGCCATAAGCGGCGCGGTCGGGATGCGCGGCTTTGAGCGTATAGGACAATGTGCCCGCCTCCGCCGGATCCTCGATCAGCCGCACATCAAAGGCGCGTTGGGTTTGGGCCACGGCCTCGACCCGCAGGATTTTGCCGCCGGGCGCATCTTCGAGCCGCAGGGTGGTTATCTTGTCAACCGAAGTGCCAAGATAGGCCCCTTCTTGTTTTTCCAGATTGAGCGCTTGGCGTTCGGGGATCAACGGGTTTTTTGCGCTGACTTCGGTCGTGGGCGCCGTCGCAGTGGCCGCGCGGTTCTTGCCGAACCAATTGACCGGGTTCATCCGCGATGTGCCGATGGACCCGCCGCCACAGCCCGCGAGCAGGAGCGATGAAATCGAAAGAGCGATAATAGATTTGCGCATGTCCCTGCCTCTTGGTCTTTTTATTTGAGTTACCCTATTGCAGCGCGCTTGAAAAGCCACAAGGCATTGCCGCCGGATCTCTAGGGGCGCAGCACCGCGCGAAAAACGGCGCGGACCGTGGTGCGGGGGGCGCTCGACGCCGCGCCGTCTTCATGCGGCGCTCATCCCTCCGCGCGGGCCGCGAGGGGCTGGACCTTTTGCCGCGCGGCGCTTACCTGTGCTGCAACGCCCATGGGCAGAGAAACAGGCAAAGGGAACCGGTATGGCAAGCGCGGCATTCGAAGACATCGTGGCGGATTTCGAGTTTCTGGAAGATTGGGAAGACCGCTACCGGTATGTCATTGAAGCGGGCAAGGCGATGGAGCCTTTGGACGCCGCGCTTTGTGTTCCGGCCACCAAAGTCGACGGCTGTGCGTCGCAAGTCTGGCTACATCCGGTGATCGAGGACGGGGTGTTCCATTTCGACGGGGCCAGCGATGCGATGATTGTCTCGGGGCTGATCGCGGTGCTGCGCATGCTCTACAATGGGCTGACAGTGAAAGAGGTGACCGAGGTCAACGCCGCAGAGGAATTGGCGCGGCTTGGGCTGAACGACCATCTGTCGGCGCAACGGTCGAACGGTCTGCGCGCGATGATCGAACGTGTGCATCAGGTTGCCGCAGCTGCGGTTTGATCATCTATGACGGTTGATCCGGCTTGGCGGCCGGCACGGCCTCATCCGCGACGCGGGCCAGATCCGTCGCCAATTCGCCATATCCGGTAAGGCGCCTTTCATAGGATAGTCCCATGCGCGCGGCGCACTCTCGGGCGCGGGTCTCCAGAGCCGGATCCTCGACCTGTGCCAGATAGACCAAGCGTTCGTAATGGCCGAAATACATCGGCAACAGTTCCGGATGGCGGTCCAACCCCAAGGGCTTCCAAACGCAGGCCTCGAATTGCCGGACCAGAAAATCGGTAAGGTAAAAGGCGCGCATATCCGTGTCGCCGCGCGCTGCGGCGGCATCGACCCCCTCATAAAAGGCATAGCAATGCGGCCCGCGCATCATCTGCGCGCCGGTTTCGTCGCACAATCGCTGCAAATCGCCGCCGGTGCCGCAATCGGCATAAACCAGAAAAATCCGGTCAAACTCTGCGCCCCGGGTCTCGATCATGGCGCGCGCGGCCGGGGCGATTTTATCGGGGGTGTTGTGGAATTTCGCCGGCAAGCAAGCGATTTCAAGATGGGTCCAGCCGTTCAGCGCCCGCAGGTCGACGATCTCCCGTGCAAGGGCCCCACAGGCGATCAAAAGCACCCGCGCCGCCGCCGCAGGCACTAACGCACCGGTTTCGGTCAACCCCGCATCATCGGGCAGAACCGCAGCAGGCGATAGGTGATCGGGGGCAGGGCGGGGCATCGCATCCTCTAAAAATTGATAATTTCGCGGCCCCTAAACGCAAAAGGCCCGCAGTTTTGCGGGCCTTGCGGTTATGCGCGGGGCGCGCGCTACCGCTTAGGCCTGCGCTTGGTTATGTTTGCGCGCAATAAACTCTTTGGCCGTCTCCACCGCAACGGCGGCATCGCGGCAATAGGCATCGGCGCCAATGGCCTTGCCGAATTCCTCGTTCAAGGGCGCGCCGCCGACGAAGACGAAATAATCGTCGCGGATCCCGTGTTCGACCATCGTGTCGATCACGATTTTCATATAGGGCATCGTGGTGGTCAAAAGCGCCGACATGCCGATGATATCGGCCCCTTCGGCTTTGGCGGTGTCGATGTAATTCTCGACCGGATTGTTGATGCCAAGATCGACAACCTCGAAACCGGCGCCTTCCATCATCATCGCCACAAGGTTCTTGCCGATATCGTGGATATCGCCTTTGACCGTGCCGATCACCAGCTTGCCCATGCGCGGCGCGCCGGTCTCGATCAGCAGCGGTTTGAGAATATTCATTCCGCCCTTCATGGCATTTGCGGCCAAAAGCACCTCGGGCACAAACAAGATCCCGTCGCGGAAATCATTGCCGACAATGGTCATGCCGCCGACAAGCGATTGGGTCAGGATGTCATAGGGGGTCCATTTGCGTTCCAGCAAAATGTTCACACCTTCTTCGATTTCTTCCTTCATGCCGTCGTAGAGATCGTCATACATCTGTTGGACAAGTTCGTCGTCGTCCAGATCAGCGAGGATAATGTCGTCTTGGTCGTCAGACATGCGGGTCGTTCCTTGGCTTGGCGCCTTTCGGCGCATGCGGGTCTTTGTGCCAGAATGTGCGGCGTGCGGCCCTGAAGCTGCACAGATAGCGACATAGGCGAAGGCTTGACCGACTTATAGAGGTAAAAACGCTGATGTGGTGTGAAAAATTCTCATGCAGATCTTGGGGGTTGTTGCATTTGTTCTTGTTATGTTCGATGATCCGCCTATGCCCGTTCATGAGGATCCCTTTGGTTTGCCGCCGCTGCCTGCAGATGCCGCGCCCGACTGCGGCGCGCAGGTCGCCCCTGCGCCGGGGCGCGCAGCGCAAAGCAACCCTACGGGCCGCTATGAGCCTGTGACACGCGCCGCCGCGCATGACGGGTGGGACATCGAGGAGGCTTTGCCGCCGCTGCGCACGCAGGTCAGCCATGAGCGCCCGCGCAGTGTGATCACCTATAACCGCTCGCCGGATTTGCCCTTTGATCGCTCAATCAACCCCTATCGCGGGTGTGAGCACGGATGCATTTATTGCTTCGCCCGGCCGACCCATGCCTATTTGGGCCTGTCGCCCGGATTGGATTTTGAAACCCGGCTGATCGCCCGCCCCGAGGCCCCGCAGGTTTTGGCGCGTGAACTGTCGGCGAGATCCTATCGCTGCGCACCGATTGCCATCGGCACCAATACCGATCCATATCAACCTATTGAGCAAACCGAAGGCGTAATGCGCGCCTGCCTTGAGGTTCTGCGCGCCGCGAAACACCCCGTGGCGATTGTGACCAAAGGCACGTTGATCGAACGCGATATCGATATTTTGTCGGATATGGCCCGTGAGGGCCTGTGCCGTGTGGGAATTTCGGTGACCACGCTTGACCGCCATATTGCCCGCAAGATGGAACCGCGCGTGCCGCCGCCGGCGCGGCGCTTAAAGGTGATCAAACGGCTCAGCGAAGCGGGCATTCCTGTGCGGATCATGACATCGCCCGTCGTGCCCGGATTGACCGACCACGAGATCGAAGCCTTGCTCGCGGCGGGCAAAAAGGCGGGGGCTGATGCTGCCAGTTGGATCATGCTGCGCCTGCCGCTTGAGGTCGCGCCCTTGTTCGAAGAATGGTTGGCGGCGGCTTTTCCAAACCGCGCCGCGCGCGTCATGTCGCATGTGCGCGCCATGCATGGCGGCGCCACCTACCGCAGCGATTGGCACAAACGCATGCGCGGCGAGGGGCCATATGCGGATGTGATCGCCGGACGGTTCAAATTGGCGGCGCGAAAACTCGGGTTGGATGCGCCGCAACCAAAGTTGCGCTGTGATCTTTTTGTGCCGCCTGCGTCCGCTGCGGCCGGCAAGAAAAAGCCGCCCGCACAGGAGGCGCAGGCGGCTCGGCAATTGTCATTGTTTTAGGGGCAGTGTTCCTGGCGCGGTTGCCGCGTGCTTATTTGCGGCGACGGCGGCCGCGCGTGCGCATGCTTTCGGGATCTTCGCCCTCGCCGGTGCCGTCATTGGCCGAAGAAAACCCGCCCATACCTTCGGCAATGGTTTCCAGGGTTGGACGCCCGCGTTTGGGGCGGGTGCTGAGCGCCTCGTGCATTGCGGCCAGATGCTCGGCCATGGTGCCGCAGCAGCCGCCAATGATTTTCGCGCCCGCATCGCGTGCCAAACAGGCGTATTCGGCCATCAGCTCGGGCGTGCCATCATAGTGAATGTGCCCATCGACGTATTTCGGGATGCCTGCGTTGCCCTTGGCGATCACGGGGCGTTCGACACCTGCCGCCGTGAAGCCCAAAACCGTGCGCAACAGATCCGCCGCCCCGACGCCGCAATTCGCGCCAAAGGCCAACGGCGGGTTCGGCAGGGCTTCGACCATCTCGACCATTTGCGCCGAGGTGACACCCATCATCGTGCGCCCTGCGGTGTCGAAACTCATCGTGCCGCACCACGGCATATCTGCCAGACGAAAGGCTTCTGCTGCGGCCTTATATTCTTCGGGGGCCGAGATCGTCTCAAGCCACAACACATCCGCGCCGCCTTCCTTGAGGCCTTCGGCTTGCTCGTGGAAAATTTCCACGGCCAATTCATGCGTCATCGGGCCCATTGGCGCAAAAATGTCGCCGGTTGGGCCGACCGAACCGGCCACGACCACGGGCCGTCCCGCTGCATCGGCGACATCACGGCCCAATTCGGCAGCGATTCGCGACAATTCACGGGCGCGTTTTTCGGCATTGTGCAACTTAAGACGGCTGGCATTGCCGCCAAAGGAGTTGGTCAAAAACAAATCCGATCCCGCATCCACCGCCAATTTATAGAGCGCGCGAATGCGGTCGGGATGCTCTTCATTCCACATTTCGGGTGCATCGCCGGAGGTCAGCCCCATATTGAACAGGTTCGTCCCCGTGGCGCCGTCGGTCAGGATCCATTCGCGGGTTTCGATCATTTTCGACAGGGCATTGGTCATCGGTTCACCTTTTGCGGCATGTTGGATTTCTCGCGCTTCCCCCTCGCATGTTTAGGCAGGCAAGACAAATTATTTTCCCGCATAAGGATTATGAAATCTGCGGGTCCTGGGCCTCTGTGGGAGGGAGCGGCCTCGTGGGTGTCAGGTGCACTTCGCGGGCCAGATCCGCCGCCGCCAATGCCATCGCAGGCCAAGAAGGCGCCGCCATGTAAAGCGGTTCGAGATGCGGTTTGAAGCACATCTTGAATTGCACCAATCCCAAGCCGCCGGTTTTCTGCGCCGCCCATCGGCGCAGCCGCGCAATAAGACCGGCGCGCCGGCTGCTGGCCTCTCCGGCGTCAGGCAAAGCGGGCAGTGCAGCGAGGGACAGGCGGGTGCGGGTTTCGGATGCCGCATCGGCAATGGCCGCATGGACCAACGCGTGCATCGTGCCGTCCGGCGCCTCGGCGCGCGCGCGCATCAGATCAAGGCAAATTTCATGGTCCGAGACATGGAAGCTCACAAAACCGGTCAATAGACCGTTGTGATAGGCCAGATACACCCGTTGCCCGCGCAGATAATGCGCACAATATCGCCCCATCGACACGCCGCGCGCCGTCCCATGCGCAGCGGACCATGCGGCGTCGACCTCGGCCATATCGCACAACGGTAAGTGATCGGCGCGCCGCACCGTGACGCCGGCCTTGTCCGCTTGCTTGAGCTTGCGGCGCAATTGCCGGTAGGCGCTGCCTTCGGTGCGAAACTGCTGCGGATTCACCACCGCTTCATTGGCCACATGCAAAAGCCTCATGCCGCTGCGGCGAAGCCCTGCCGCATCGCGCGCCGAGCATTTATAAACGCAGGGCGTCTTGTTGGTCTCGCGCGCAAGGCGGCGCAGGTCAGACGCCAGATCCCGGCTTTGGCCACGCAACGGATCAAACAATTGCGTGATGGTTTGCGCGGTCTCGATCAAAGCCGCGCTGGACTCTCCGGCTTTGAGAAGGGTTGCTCCATTTTGACGGATCACCCCCAATTCCGATCGTTTTGCCGCCCGCAAGGAGGGATCCAACGCGGGGCAATAGCAGGTCGTGACGGGCGCGGCGGACGCCCGAACGGGGCGCGGTCGTAGCAAGACCGCCCCCGCAATCACCGCCGGAAGGGCATAGTAAACGATTCGAAAGGCAATGATCGCGGCGATCAATTCGGCCTCGGGCAGGGTGGGCAGCAATGTGAGCATCGCCAATTCAAATGGTCCGACCCCACCGGGGGTGCCTGAAATCAACGCGGCGCCGAGTGCCAGCAAGAACACCGGATAGAGGGTTTGTAACCCGATGGAGATGGTGTCCGGCAAGAGTACCTGCAACGCGGTGGCCGCCGCCAGCGTGTCAAGCAAGGTGAACCCGGCAATCGCCAATAGCGCGCTGAGGCTGGGCAGGCGGATCTGCCACCGCATCACGCGGATGTCGGGGCGCAAAAATGCAAGGATCACAAGCCCTGAAGCCCCGCAGACGACCGTGGCTGACAAGAGCACGGGAAAACCTGGGCCGGGCAAAACCAGTCCGGCAATGGCGGTGATCAAGGCCCAACCGGCCAAAAACGACAAGGCCACGGTGGTCGAAATCTTGGTGGCGGTCACCAATCCCATATCGGGCAATAGCCGCCAGCGCGCCAAAGCGCCGGTCAAAACCCCCATTCCGAGGGTCTGCGCCGCCGCGACGGATATTGCGCCGGTCCGGGTCGCGGTGCGGGTGGTGAAACCCGTGCGCAAATGCCGGTGCACCACCGCGTCATAGCGCCCCACCGCCCAAAAGCTTAGCCCCGTCGCACCGAGGGCGGCCATCCATTGCGGCAAGCTCACCGCATGAAGCGCCGCAGCGATACGGGCCGTATCCATCGCCGCAATCCGGTGCCACAACAACCACAGCCCGAGGATGCCAATGGCCATGGGGGCGATCTGGCGCAATATCTGTTGCCAAAGCGGCGGGCGTGGGCGCGGCGCGACTTTTTGCGCGGCGATGATGACCGGGGCGTAGCGTTGCTGTGCCCCGCGTTGGGGGTTGACATATTTTGGCACGGATACTCTCTCCCAATCACATGTCATAGGAGGTAGCGGAACCCGCGTTACGCGCATGTTAATGCGCGCGGCCGTAACAGATTGCTCTTTAGTGAAATTGCACAGGTCTACAGAATAACCCGCACCGGAAGCAGATGAATATATACGTGCAAAGCATGGATATAAATAAAAACGCGCGCCACATATCGCGGCACGCGTCGGTCATATAGGGTGGGTGTCAGAGCGTACACCAACGGGCATCAATCGCTTAGTCGTTTTTCATCAACTCGATTTTGGCCGCGGCCAGAAACTCTGCCATTTTTGCGCGCACGGTGTCTGCATCGGCGATATCGCCCAAATCGCCAACGACTTTACGCACCACATCTTCATGGCCAGCTTCTTCGAAATCGGCCTTCACGACCGAAGCGGCATAGGCGGTGGCCTCTTCGCCCGAACGGCCCATCAATTCCGCAGCCCATAGGCCAAGCATTTTGTTGCACCGTGCCTGCGCTTTGAACAGCATTTCTTCGTCATGGGCGTATTTTGCTTCAAACGCGTTTTCGCGGTCATCGAATGTGGTCATGGGAACTCTCCCCCGGCTGCCATTAATATCAGCTCCTAGGTATGCTACTCTGGGCGATAAGGTGCAAGAGGGGGTGTTGATCTTGCGGCAATCGGGCCCATGCACTAAGAGGGCGGCAAGACGGCGGGGACTCATCCGCGCCCGCAGGAGACGGAGCTGGCATGGCACGCGGCAAGAAAATCTACGAAGGCAAGGCGAAAACCCTTTATGAAGGCCCCGAACCGGGCACAATTATTCAATATTTCAAGGATGACGCAACCGCTTTCAACGCCGAGAAAAAAGCTGTGATTGAAGGCAAAGGCGTGTTGAACAACATGCTGTCCGAATATTTCATGACCGGATTGGCGCAGGTTGGCGTGCCGACACATTTTCTTAAGCGGCTCAATATGCGCGAGCAACTGGTGCGTGCGTGCGAAATCGTGCCGCTCGAAGTGATTGTGCGCAACTATGCCGCCGGTTCCATGGCCAAACGGCTTGGCATCGAAGAGGGCACGCAATTGCCGCGCCCGATCGTCGAATATTGCTACAAAGATGATGCATTGGGCGATCCATTGGTCACCGAAGAACATATCGCCGCCTTTGGATGGGCCAGCCAGCAGGACATGGACGATATCTTGAGCCTTGCGTTGCGGGTCAATGATTTCCTTGCCGGTGTCATGTACGGCGTGGGCATTAAATTGGTGGACTTCAAAATCGAAATCGGCCGCGTCTATGATGGTGATTTCCAACGGCTGATCGTGGCCGATGAAATCAGCCCCGACAGCTGCCGCCTTTGGGATATGAAGACCGGCGAGAAGCTCGACAAAGACGTGTTCCGCCGCGATTTGGGGTCCCTGACCCATGCTTATACCGAGGTCGCAACCCGTCTTGGTGTCATGCCCAAAAACAACCCGCAGCCCGGCAAGCCGACGCTGATCAACTAATCGCGCATTTGCGCATTTGACCTTTTGGCGGGATATCCGCCACCCGCAATACGGAGAGCCGAAATGAAAGCACGCGTCCATGTCATGTTGAAAAACGGGGTTTTGGATCCACAAGGCGAGGCCGTGCGCCATGCCTTGGGCAGCCTTGGGTTTGACGGCGTCAACGGCGTGCGCCAAGGCAAGGTGATCGAATTGGATCTGGCCGATGGCACCACCGAAGCGCAAGTGACCGAGATGTGCGAGAAGCTGCTCGCCAACACGGTGATCGAGAGCTACTCGGTGGAGATGTCCTGATGCACGCCGCTGTCCTTGTTTTCCCCGGCTCCAATTGCGATCGCGATTTGGCCGTGGCCTTTGAGAAATCCGGCGCCAAGGTGTCGATGGTCTGGCACAAGGATGCGGCATTGCCGGCCGGTGTGGATATTGTCGGCGTTCCGGGCGGGTTTTCCTATGGGGATTACCTGCGTTGCGGCGCAATTGCCGCCAATTCGCCGATTTGCGGCGCGCTTAAAACCCATGTCGAGCGGGGCGGTTATGCGCTTGGGATTTGCAACGGGTTTCAGGTGCTGACCGAAACCCACCTGCTTCCGGGGGCGTTGCGCCGCAATGCCGGGATCAAATACATTTGCGACACTGTGGAATTGCAGGTCGCCACCGCCGAGAGTGCTTTTACCAGCGGCTATACCAAAGACGCGGTGATCAACGTGCCGATCGCCCATCACGATGGCAATTACTTTGCCGATGATGAGACGTTGGCACGGCTCGAAGGCGAAGACCGCATCGCCTTTACCTACGCCAAGAACCCCAACGGTTCGGTGCGCGATATTGCCGGTATCTTGTCGGAAAACCGCCGGGTTCTGGGAATGATGCCCCACCCCGAGCGGGCGTTTGAAGCCACCCATGGCAACACGGACGGTGTGGCAATGTTCCGCGCATTGATGGATGCGATGGCCACGGCCTGACCTTGCCGTGGCGTGTTGTGCGGCGTAATCTGATCCGATGAAAGCGCCGCCTGCCTCCAGTCCTGCCACACAAAGCAAACGTGCCCCGATGACCGGCTGGCGCACGCGGCTGGCGCTTGCTTTTCTGGTGATTTTGGCCGTGGTGACGGTATTTTTCACCAACCGCGCCTTGACCCATCGCTTCACCGAAAACACCCGTAACCGCGCCGAATTGCGGCTGACGCTTTATTCGGGCAATCTTTTGAGCGAGCTGCGCCAGAACGCCATTGTGCCGCAACTTTTGGCGCGCGATCCGACATTGATCGCGGCGTTGAATTCCTCCAACTATGCGCTTTCAACGCAACGGCTTATTTCCTTTGTCGAAGAGATCGGCGCCGCCTCTTTGACGTTGATGGACCGCGACGGGCGCACGGTGGCGGCCACTGATCGCAACGTTTTGGGGCAAAATCACCGCTCGGCCCCGTATTTTGTCGACGCCATTCGCTCCCCCGACACGGTGTTTACCGTGCTGGAGCGCGAGGTCGGCGGTTATCGTTTTACCTATTCGCGGCGGTTGGAAAGCGGGGGGAATGTTGTCGGTGTGATCGTCGCCGAGGTCGATTTGCGCAAATTTGAACGTGCCTGGGCCGGCATCTCCGATGCGGTTCTTGTCACCGATAGCGCCGGCACAATTATCCTTGCGACCGAACCGCGGTGGCGCGGTTTGACCGAGGATGAGGCTTTGGTGCGAGAACCGGCCGGCAGCGCCATCTTGCGCGCCATCACCGCCACAACCGATTGGAATGCTTTGCCGGTCGATGCGTATTTGCAGGGCGAAGCGGTGATGCGGATGGAAGGGCGCGTGGCCTTTCGCGGCTGGCGCATGGCCAGTTTTACCACCTATTCCTCGGTGCGCGAAAAGGTCAACGGCGTGCTGGCGCTCGAAATTATGGGATTCGCTATTCTTCTGGCGGTGGCTTTCTATTTTCTCAGCCGAAAAACCGCCTCGCGGATGGTATTCTTCCAAGCTGAATCGGCTGAACTTCGCGCATTGAATGCAAGACTACAGCGGGAAATCGCCGAACGTAAACGCGTGCAGGAAACCCTCGCCGTCGCCGAACAGACGCTGGCGCAGAGCTCGAAACTCGCGGCCCTCGGAGAGATGTCGGCGGCGGTCAGCCATGAGCTTAACCAACCGCTTGCGGCGATGAAAACCTATCTGGCGGGGGCGGGGCTTTTACTGCGCCGGAACCGCCCGGATGAGGCGCTTTCCTCGTTCCAACGTATCGACGATTTGATCGAACGTATGGGCGCGATCACGCGGCAATTGAAATCCTATGCGCGCAAGGGCGGCGATACCTTGGCGCCGGTAAATATGGGCGATGCTCTGGCTTCGGCCCTGTCGATGATGGAGCCACAGCTGCGGCAACGCCATGTCAAAATCACCCGCGTGTTGCCCGACGATGCGGTGCAGGTGATGGGGGACCGATTGCGCATCGAACAGGTGTTGGTCAACCTGTTGCGTAATGCGTTGGACGCGGTGGATGGCATTGATGATCCACAGATCGATTTGATCCTTTCGGCCGGGGAAACCGCCACATTGACCGTGCGCGACAATGGTCATGGGATCGCGGACCTCGATACCCTGTTCGAGCCGTTCTACACCACCAAGCAACCGGGCGATGGTGTCGGGCTGGGGCTTGCCATTTCCTCTGGCATCGTCAACGACCTAGGCGGACGGCTCACGGCGCGCAACGCCGAAGCGGGGGGGGCTGTATTTGAAATGCAACTGCCTATCTTAACCAACGAGACACAAGCAGCGGAGTAATCAACGATGTCCAAGGCCATGAAGATTGCCATTGTCGATGACGAACAAGATATGCGTCAGTCGATTAGCCAATGGCTGGCGCTGTCAGGCTATGACACCGAAACATTCCCGAGCGCCGAAGATGCGCTCAAAGGGTTGGGGGCCGATTACCCCGGTATCGTGATTTCCGACATCAAGATGCCGGGCATGGATGGCATGCAATTCCTCAAGAAACTCATGGGCACCGACAGCGCACTTCCGGTGATTATGATCACCGGTCATGGCGATGTGCCCATCGCGGTCGAGGCCATGCGCATCGGGGCGTTTGATTTTCTGGAAAAACCGTTCAACCCCGACCGGATGACCGAATTGGCCAAAAAGGCCACCAACGCGCGGCGTCTGGTTCTGGACAACCGTGCCCTGCGCCGGGAATTGTCGGATGGCGGGCAGCTGATGAAGAAACTCATCGGCGCCAGCCCCGTGATGGAGCGGCTCAAGGAAGATATCCTCGATCTGGGCCAAGCCGACGGGCATGTCCTGATCGACGGGGAAACCGGCACCGGCAAAACGCTGATTGCGCATGCGCTGCATGCGGTGGGCGCACGGGCGGGCAAGAAATTCGTGTTGTTGTCCTGCGCGGCGATGGAGGATGAGGCGCTAACCAAACGTCTGTTCGGGCCGATGCTTCCCGAGGATACGACATTGCCGGCCGTTGAAGAAGCGCGCGGCGGGACCTTGGTTCTTGAAGATGTCGAAGCGATGTCAGATGCGGTGCAAGCCAAATTGCTCAGCTTTATCAATGACGAGGGCACGCCGCCCGAAACCCGCATCGTGGCGATTTGCAACATGCAAGAGCAGGACCGCACTTGCGAGGATGCGCTGCGCCCTGATCTGTTTTACCGTCTGGCCGCCCTGCGCATCACCGTGCCGCCGCTGCGCCAGCGGGGCGAGGATATCTTGACCCTGTTCACCCGTCTCTCGGAGCAGTTTTCGGATGAATACGGGTGCCCCGCGCCGCAAGTCACCGCGCAAGAAGCCGCGCAATTGTTGCAAGCCCCATGGCCCGGCAACGTGCGCCAATTGATCAATGTGGCCGAACGTGCGGTGCTGCAATCGCGGCGCGGGTCGGGGACGATTGCCTCGTTGTTGATGTCGGACCACGACGAGATGCAGCAGGTGATGACCACCGAAGGCAAGCCTTTGAAGGAATATGTCGAGGCGTTCGAGCGGATGCTCATCGATAACACCATGCGCCGTCACAAAGGTTCGATCACCAATGTGATGGAGGAGCTGTGCCTGCCGCGGCGAACGCTCAACGAGAAAATGGCCAAATACGGATTGCAGCGGTCGGATTATTTGTGACTGTGGCTTCATAAGTCCAACATTAAAAAGGGCGACCCATCGGGCCGCCCTTTGTCATCTGTCCCGTCGGGGCGGGTTTAGTTGGTGCCTTTGCCCATGCAGCTGGCGTAATAGGTGACGGTCGCCGGCCAATCCGAGAACATGCCCTCGATGCCGACCTCTTGCGCGAGAACATCAAGCACGGTGAAGTAATCGCCATCGGTGTGCAAAGCGTCCTTGGTGGTTTGGAAATACCACCCGCCGCCATTCGCCAGCGGGCCGGAGCGTTCCAAGGTCCAGGAAATCAACTTGAGACCCGAGGCTTTGGCGGCTTTAGCGTATTCCGAAGCCTCGATCTTACCATGCGCATCGGTCAGCAACATGTTCATCGATGGCGCAAGATAGTTGACGCCTTGGGCCTTCAACGCGTCGAAATCCTCTTTCCATGTGGCTTTGTCCTGCTCGTTGAAGTCACCGCCAAGCTCGACCAGATAGACCGCCTGTGCACCAAATTCCGGCGCGTTGTTGATCCAATACAGCACATCCTCGAGGTTGAAGCTTTGTGCCCAAACGTCGGATGCCGGAATGCCGGCAGCCTTGTATTCGTCGATCATTTTTTGCGCGTAATCGGCTTGGGTAAAGCCGTCGAACGGCATGTCGACGGCAGGGGTTTTTAATTCGGGGGTGAATTTTACGCCCAGTTCTTTGAAAAGTGCGATGCTTTCGGCATGGCTCATCACGGTGCCGGTGGTCGCATAAAGATCGGTGCGCCATCCGGCGGTGCCATCCATATAACCCGCGACATCGGTGGCCGCCGCATTGGCCGCATCCATTTTTCCGTTCAAGGTTTTGAACTCGGCCAATGTGATATCCGAGGTGCGGCATTCGGCGGCGGCTTTGGCATCGCCCTGCGCGGGGGTGAAGCCGGTGGTGCAATCGCCTGCCAGATCCGTGGCAAGGATATTGGTGGTGGTATGTAGATCGTTTTGCGCATGGCGGCAGACCAACTCTTTGTCCGCTGTGAACGCCACGTCACATTCCACGATCCCTGCGCCCATCAAGGCCGCTGCGCGATAGCTTTGCGCGGTATGTTCAGGGAACATCAGCGCCGCACCGCGGTGACCGATGGAAAAATCGCTGCGCACCGGCTCCATGTCCGAGCAGGACGCGAGTTTATCCTTGAGCGGGCCATCGGTCATTTGCGAGATAAGATAAGCAGGGCGGGGGCCCAATTCGATCCGGTCGGCAAAGGCCGGCGCAGCAAGGGTCAGGGCGAGCGCGCCAAAGGCGCAAGAAGATTTAAGCAGCATAACGATGTCCTGTTGATAGGCTGTTGGGTCAACCTTGACTGCCTGCTGTGCATGACATTTCCGCGACAACCAGATGACCGCTGCACGAAGCCTTGGTGACGTCACCATGACAGCAAAGCGCGACGTCGGCGGTGATTTCCGCCCCGAAACAAACTTTCCCTGTGGATAACCCCGGCTTTTTGGGATTGTCTTTGCATCTTCGAAAGCCTTATGGTGCAAGAACGGTATTGGCTCCTATGAGGGGCCACCGCATGAGTTTCGCTATTTGGCTGGATGCGGGGGCATTCCCCGCGCCGCTGAATAGACCGATTGGACGACTTAGGTTGTCAGTAGAGATGCCCGCCACCCGCCCAATAGGCCGGTGCTCCGGGTGATGAATGGGCGCCCGCACGATCAAACGAGGCAGGCGTCGGAGAAGAACCGCGATGAAGCGCGCGACACAGCAGTATGTTGGAGCAGGGGCCCTTTCGGGCAGACCCTGCCGCGCGCCTACATCCCCTGATAGACACCGTAGGCAAGGTCTCGCTCCCCCGGGAGGGCGGCCTTCGTTTGCGTGCAAACGGAAAACATGGCTAAGAAAATGCTCATCGATGCCACCCACGTGGAAGAGACCCGCGTCGTGGTGGTGGACGGAAACAAGGTTGAGGAGTTCGACTTTGAATCCGAAAACCGGCGCCAGCTTGCTGGCAACATTTATCTCGCAAAAGTAACGCGCGTCGAACCCTCGCTTCAGGCGGCGTTCGTGGATTATGGCGGCAACCGTCACGGGTTCCTCGCCTTTTCGGAAATCCACCCGGATTACTACCAGATCCCCATCGCGGACCGTGAGGCCCTGATGGAGGAAGAGCGCGCCTATGCCGAAGCGCAAAGCGCCCGCGAAGAGGACGACGAAAAACCCAAACGTGGCCGTCGCCGTCGCAGCCGCTCTAAAGCATCAGAGGCACAAAGCGACGATGCCATCGCGACCAAAGAGGTCGATGCACAGACATCCGCAGACGGCGTGTCCGGCATGGAGACGATCAATCTCGATGAGGACACACCGCATGTCGACGTGCCCGAAGGCACATCGCCGATGGAAACGGTCGCCGAAACTCCGGTAGAAGAACCGGCAGAAGAGGCGAGCACCGACAGTGCCGATCATGGTGGTGCCGATCATGATGAGGATCACAGCAGCGAGGACGACACCGAGGCCAAGGCAGCCGATGCCGCCGACAAAGACGCCAGCATCGAATCCGTGGCCGACGAAGACGACAGCGAAGACATCCGCCCCCCGCGCAAACCCCGTGCCCGTCGCTATAAAATCCAAGAAGTCATCAAAGTGCGCCAAATCCTGTTGGTGCAGGTCGTCAAGGAAGAGCGCGGCAACAAAGGCGCGGCGCTGACCACATATTTGTCGTTGGCGGGGCGCTATTGCGTTCTTATGCCCAACACCGCACGCGGCGGCGGCATCAGCCGCAAAATCACCTCTGCGGATGATCGCAAGAAACTCAAAGAGATCGCGCATGAAATCGACGTGCCGAAGGGCGCGGGTCTCATTGTTCGCACGGCGGGCGCGAAGCGCACCAAATCCGAGATCAAGCGTGATTACGAATATTTGCAACGGATGTGGGAACAGATCCGTGAATTGACCCTCAAATCCATCGCCCCTGCGAAGATTTACGAGGAGGGTGATTTGATCAAACGCTCGATCCGCGACCTTTATAACCGCGAGATTGACGAAGTGTTTGTCGAAGGCGAACGCGGCTACCGCATCGCCAAGGACTTCATGAAAATGATCATGCCGTCCCACGCCAAAAACGTGAAACGCTATGAGGATAGCCTGCCGCTTTTTGCGCGCTATCAGGTGGAAAGCTACCTCAGCTCGATGTTCAACCCGACGGTGCAATTGAAATCCGGCGGATATATCGTCATCGACGTGACCGAAGCACTTGTTGCGATCGACGTGAACTCCGGCCGTGCCACCAAAGAAGGCTCGATCGAGGACACCGCGACCAAAACCAACCTCGAAGCCGCCGAAGAAGTGGCGCGTCAATTGCGCTTGCGTGACCTTGCCGGTTTGATCGTGATCGATTTCATCGACATGGACGAACGGCGCAACAATGCCGCCGTTGAAAAACGCATGAAGGACAAATTGAAAACCGACCGTGCCCGTATTCAGGTCGGCCGCATTTCCGGTTTTGGCCTTATGGAGATGAGCCGTCAACGTTTGCGCCCCGGCATGATTGAGGCCACGACACAGCCTTGCCCCTCGTGCCACGGTACCGGTTTGATCCGTTCGGATGACAACCTCGCCTTGTCGATCCTGCGCCAGATCGAAGAAGAAGGCACGCGCCGCCGCACCCGTGAGGTTTTGGTCAAATGCCCTGTTGGCATTGCCAATTTCTTGATGAACCACAAGCGCGAGCATGTGGCGCAAATCGAAAGCCGCTATGGCATGTCGGTACGGGTTGAAGGCGATCCGATGCTGATCTCGCCGGATTTCAGCATCGAGAAGTTCAAAACCGCAACCCGCGTTGTCGCCGAAGCGACTGCGCCGGTGGTCTCGGTTGATAATTCCTTGATGGACCAGATCGACGAAGACGCCGCTGCCGAAGCCGATGAGGCCGAGGCCCGCGAATTGGCCGCAGAAGCAGAGGCCGAAGCCAGTGAAGCGGCGCGCGGTGCATCTGACCCGGCGGCGGGAGACACGGACAGCGAAGAGCGTCCGAAGAAACGGCGCCGTCGGCGTCGGCGTCGGTCCAAGAACGGCAACGGTGAGAACGCCGAGAACGGCGGCGACAACAGCTCCGAAGAGCAGCGCGCAGAGGCCGCGCCGACAGAGGACACAGACGCGCCGCAAACTGCTGAAAGCGTAGAACCCGAGGCCGACGCCGCAGCGCAGACCAAAGCAGACACGCTTGACGAGACCCCCAAGCCGAAGCGCACGCGCCGTCCGCGTAAAAAGCCCGAAGCCGCAGCAGAGGTTCCGGAAGATGCCGAGGGTCAAGCGACCCCGGCCGCGGCAGAGGCACCCGCCGAGGCCACGCCCGAGGTCGAGGCCGAAAAGCCCAAACGCCGCACGCGCACCCGTAAGCCAAAGGCGGCAGCCGCAGACGCAGCGCCGGTAGAGACGCCTGAAGTTGCGGCCGAAGGCGAGCCTGCGGCAGAGGAAAAGCCTAAGCCCAAACGCCGTTCGCGTGCCAAGAAGAAACCGGAAGCGGTGGCCGATGCCACGGTGGACGCACCTGCCGCCCCGGCGCCCGAGGCCGTGAAGGCAGAGGCTCCGAAGGCAGAGGCTCCGAAGGCGGAGGCGACGCCGGAGGTTGCTGATCAGGCCACAGCCAAGGATGAAACGCCGGCGCCGGTGGTGCCAGAGACCGTGCCAGAGCCTGCACCTATCGCGGAACCTGCACCTGCACCTGTCGCAGAACCGGCGGCGGTGACCACAGACACCGAGGCCGAAGAGGGCACAAGCAAGCCCAAGCGTAAAGGCTGGTGGTCCTTGGGCCGCTAAGGCCGCGCACGACCAACAAAAACCGCCGCATGGGTTTTCCACGCGGCGGTTTTTTTTATGCGGTTTCATATTAAAACCGTCTTGTTTCATATTGAGACCGTCTTGTTGAGACAGCCTTGCGGCATCCGCATGTCACCGATTGCGTAGATGAGGTCGCGGCTATCGGCGGCGGATCACATAGATCCATGCGCCGCCATCGATCTGGGTCATCTCGATCATGTCATGCCCCGCCTCGGCGCAAAAATGCGGCAAATCAATCACCGCGACGGGATCATCCGCCGTGATCCGCAAAACGGCCCCGACAGGCATGCCTAATAACGCTTTACGCGCTCGCAAAACCGGCAGCGGGCACATCAATCCGCGGGCATCAATGTCTGTCACGTCGTTCATGGCCCGTCGATACGCCGCATGTTTCAGCCTGTCCACAATGTTGTGACAATCAGGCGCGTGACGCCGGGCGCGCGGGCCGGTATGCCTGTGCCATGATCGGATTCGACTTTATTGACGCGGGACTATTGCCCGCCATGTTCGTGGCGCTGGCTGGAGGATTGATCTCTTTCCTCAGCCCTTGTGTCTTGCCCATTGTGCCCCCCTATCTGGCCTATATGAGCGGGATTTCCATGGGCGAGCTGCAATCGGGTGAAGCGCGCCGCCGCAGCGTCATGCTGCCAGCTTTGTTCTTCGTACTTGGCCTGTCGACCGTGTTTTTGTTTTTGGGCTTCACGGCCTCGCTCATCGGCGCGATGTTTTTGCAATTCCAAGGTTGGTTCAACACCGTCGCGGGCATTCTTGTGATGATCTTCGGTGCGCATTTCGTTGGCGTCTACCGGATCGGTTTTCTCGACCGCGAAGCCCGGATGGACGCCGGCGATCAGGGGGGATCCGCCTTCGGGGCCTATATCCTTGGCCTTGCGTTTGCCTTTGGTTGGACCCCCTGCATCGGCCCGCAATTGGGGGCGATCCTGTCGCTGGCGGCGCAAGAAAGCTCTGTCGCGCGCGGCACGCTGTTGCTTGCGGTCTATGCGATTGGACTTGGTGTTCCGTTCTTGGTGGTGGCGGCGTTCCTGCCGCGGCTCACCGGCACACTGACGTGGATGAAACGTCATATGGCGCAGATCGAACGGGTCATGGGATTGCTGCTCTGGACCATTGGCTTGCTGATGCTGACCGGCGGGTTCTCGGCCTTTTCCTTCTGGCTTCTCGAACATTTCCCCGCCCTCGCAACGCTTGGATAAATCCTTACTCTTGCCCCTTTTTCTGGATATGATCGCGGGCAAGGGGCACGGGTATGCGCGACAATAAATCCAGCGATCAAACACAGGACGTCCGGCGGCGGCGGGTGTTTTACATTCCGGGCTATGATCCGATTCACCCGCGCCGATACCGCGAATTATATCGCAAAGAAGGCGCAGCGCAGGCCGCGATCAACGGTTATGCCCTCGCCCTTAGTCCCAAATCCACCAAGGGCGGGCCTTATGGCTGGCACGTTCGCGGCGAGATCGGCGCGCCGGTCGAAACCGATGTCGAGGTGTTGGTCTGGTCCGATATCGTGCGCGACAGCATGTCCAATTCGATTCTTGCAACCTATTTGCAATTGATCCGCACGGCGTGGGCCTATATCGGCACCGGCGCGCTGTGGCGGTTGATGCGCCTGCGCAAGGGGCCGGTGATTGCGGCGCTTTACCCGGTTTTGTTTTTGATCGCACAGCTTTTGATGGCGCTGCTTGTGGGTGCAGCGGTGACGACAGGCACCGGATTTCTCGGCGGCCTTGCAGAACGCGCGCTTTACCCGGCTCGCCCGTTCACCCCGCTGTTCTATCCGATACTCTTGATGTCTCTTGGTTTGGGCGGCCTCGCGGCCTGGGCTGTACTGGATTGGTTCAAACGCAAGGATGGCAAATTTTTCGCCTATTACCTCATGCATGATTACGCTTATTCCGCGCGCTCTGGCGGGGCAAATCCGCCCGCGCTTGAAACGCGTATGGCACAGTTCGGGGATCGCATTGCCGCCGCCCTGACCGAGGATTTCGACGAGGTGCTCGTGGTTGGGCATAGCTCTGGTGCGCATCTGGCGGTGTCGATCCTCGCGGATTTGATCCGTGCGGGCAGGGTGCCGGCGCCGGGGCCGGCCTTGGCGTTCTTGTCATTGGGGCAGGTGGTGCCGATGGTGTCTTTTCTGCCGCATGCGGATCGGTTGCGCGCCGATCTTCATGACCTGTCGCTCAGCGATGCACTCACATGGGTCGATGTCACCGCACCGGGCGATGGCTGTGCCTTTGCGCTTTGTGATCCGGTTCATGTCAGCAGTGTCGCGCCGGCGGGAAAAAAATGGCCTCTGGTGGTTTCGGCCGCCTTTACCCAAACGCTGAAACCCGAAACCTGGAAGGCGCTGCGTTGGCGGTTTTTCCGGCTGCATTTTCAATATCTATGTGCCTTCGATGCGCCGGGCGATTACGATTACTTTCAAATCACCGCTGGGCCGATGACCTTGGCCACACGTTACAAAGGCCGTGCGCCCTCCAAAAGCCGCATCGAAACACCGGTGAACAAATTCACATCGCGGAGCGTGTCATGACCGGATGCCCGAGGCATGGATTGCCGCCGAAACCTCCCGCGCGGCAGGGTCGGGTATCGCTTTGGCGTTACCTGAAACTCTTTCGTCAGGACATCCTCTCGGCACAGCCCGCACGGCTGTATCACGCATGGATGGCCGAATTCAAAACCCCGTTTTTCCGGTCCTATATGTGCAACGATCCGGAGTTGGTCGAGCTGGTGCTGAAATCGCGGCCCGACGAATTTCCCAAATCCAACCGCGTGCGCGAGGGGCTTAAACCTTTGCTTGGCAATTCGGTTTTCGTGACCAACGGCGCGGTTTGGAAACGCCAACGCCGCATTATTGATCCGGCTTTCGAGGGCGGGCGCCTGCGCGATAGTTTTGAGGCGATGGTCGCGGCGGGCCATGCCGCCGTGGCGCGGATTGACAAGGCGGCGGATGGCACCGCGCATGAGATCGAGGTCGAGGCCTCACATGCGGCGGCGGATGTGATTTTCCGCACGCTGTTCTCGATCCCTATCGAGCATGAAACCGCCTCGGCGGTCTTTTCCGAATTTCGCGCCCATCAACGCAGCCAACCGGTGGTGAACATCGCCGCTCTTTTGCCACTGCCCAAATGGATGCCGCGCCTGCACCGCCGTGCGACCAAAGAGACCGCAAAACGCATTCGCGGCCTGATCACCGAATTGACCGCCGCGCGGATGTCGCAGATCGATGCTGGGACCGCACCGATGGATTTGGCGACCAAGATCATGACAACGCCCGATCCCGTCGATGGGAAATGTTTCGATACCGAAGAAATGGTCGATCAAGTGGCGATCTTTTTCCTCGCGGGACATGAAACCAGCGCCTCGGCTTTGGCTTGGGCGCTTTATCTCGTGGCGCTCTACCCCGAGTGGCAAGACCGTCTGGCGGCAGAGGCCCGCGCGACCCTTGGCGACGAGATCACCTTTTCGGATATGAAGAAACTCCCGCTGTGCCGTGATGTGTTCCGCGAGACCTTGCGGCTTTATCCGCCTGTGCCGATGATGGTGCGCGAGGCGGCCTGCCCGCAGGAGTTTCGCGGCCGCAAGGTTGCAAAAGGCGCGCAGGTCGTGCTTTCGCCTTGGCATCTGCAACGGCACGAGCGGATTTGGGAGCGGCCTGATGAATTCGATCCGGCGCGTTTTGCGACCGATAATGGCCGTGAAGGTCTTCGCCGTGCCTATATGCCTTTTTCGGCCGGGCAACGCGTTTGCCCCGGCGCAGGGTTTGCGATGATTGAGGGGCCGCTGATTCTGTCGATGCTGTTGAAATCCTACCGGTTTGAACCGGTCGAAGACCGTCCCGCAGTGCCGGTGGCGCATCTCACGGTGCGCGGCAAAGACGGGATATGGTTGAAGATCACCGCGCGGGTGTGATGCCGCGATAATGGCGTAGAACATAGAGCCGGATGGCCGAGGCAAGGCCCAGATCCGGACCGCGCTTTGCATCAATTTCGGCGGCGAGAGCATTGATCGGAATAGGTTTTTCTGCAGCTATCTCGCGGAAGGCGTGCCAAAATTCATCCTCTAATGATACGGATGTGCGATGGCCGTGCAGGGTCAGGGACCGTTTGACGGGGCGCTGCGTCATCTGTCTTCGTCGCCCGTATCCACCGCCTCATGCCCGTCAAGATCGCGCTTGGATTTATCCGCGCGCGCCTGTGCGAGATCACGCTCGGCCTTGCTGCGACCGAATTTGACCGCATTGCTATCGGCTTGGGCGCGGGCGTCGCGTTTGGCCTTGGCTTTGCGAAATTGATTGAGGTTTGTGACGTTGCTCATGAGGGCGAGGATAGCGAGGATTGGGGGGCTGTCCAGCGGAAGAATTGCCTGCGTCGCGCCAAAGGCCCATGCAATGCAAAAGGGCGACCCAAACAGGCCGCCCCCACATCACATATGTTGAAAAGATCAGTCCTTTGGACCGATCATATCTTCGGGGCGCACCACCGCGTCAAACGTCGCCTCATCCACAAAGCCAAGCGCAACCGCCTCTTCTTTGAGAGTGGTGCCGTTTTTATGCGCGGTCTTCGCCACTTTGGTCGCGTTGTCATAGCCAATGGTTGGGGCCAATGCGGTGACCAACATCAGGCTTTCTTTCATCAGCTTGTCGATGCGCGGTTCATTGGCCTCGATGCCCAAAAGCATCCGCTCGGTGAAGCTGTCGGCCACGTCGCCCAACAGTTGGATCGATTGCAGCAGGTTATAGCTCATCATCGGGTTGTAGACGTTAAGCTCGAAATGGCCTTGGCTGCCGGCGAATTTGATCGCGGCATCATTGCCCATCACATGCGCGGCGACTTGGGTCATGGCTTCGGCTTGGGTCGGGTTGACCTTGCCCGGCATGATCGACGATCCCGGCTCGTTTTCCGGCAAAATCAATTCACCAAGCCCGGAACGCGGGCCGGAGCCCAAAAGGCGGATATCGGATGCGATTTTATACATTGATCCGGCGACCGTGGCCAAAGCGCCCGACATAAACACCATCGCGTCATGGGCGGCGAGGGCTTCGAATTTGTTCGGCGCGGTGACAAAGGGCAATCCGGTGATGTCGGCCATATTGGCCGCAACGGTTTCGCCCCAACCTTCTTTCGTGTTGAGGCCGGTGCCAACCGCAGTGCCGCCTTGGGCCAGCTCGTAAATATCGGGCAGGGCGGCTTCGATGCGTTTGATGCCTTGGCGGATTTGATGGGCATAGCCAGAGAATTCCTGACCAAGTGTCAAAGGCGTCGCATCCTGCGTATGGGTGCGGCCGATTTTGATGATGTCTTTGAATTCGTCTTGCTTTTGCTCCAGACCGGCGAGCAATTTTTGCAAGCCGGGCAGCAAAACGTCGCGCACCGACATGGCGGTGGCGATGTGCATCGCGGTGGGGAACGTATCGTTGGACGATTGGCCCATGTTGCAATGATCATTCGGGTGAACGGGGTCTTTTGATCCGATCACACCGCCAAGAATTTCAATCGCGCGGTTGGCGATGACCTCGTTGGAGTTCATGTTCGATTGTGTGCCCGATCCGGTTTGCCACACCACCAAAGGAAAGTTGTCGTCGAATTTGCCGTCGATGACTTCGCCTGCGGCCTGCACGATCGCATTGCCCAATGTCGCATCCAACGCGCCAGAGGCCATATTCGCCTGCGCACAGGCCTTTTTGATCACACCGAGCGCACGCACGATGGCGATCGGTTGCTTTTCCCAACCGATGGGGAAGTTCATAATCGAACGTTGGGTTTGCGCCCCCCAATATTTGTCACTTGGAACTTCGAGGGGGCCAAAGCTGTCGGTTTCTGTGCGGGTATTGGTCATGATGCGACTCTCCTGAATAGGCTCGTTGCCTTCATAGCCGATGCGCCGGAAACTTCAATGATGTATACGATGGAATACAAACACCCGCGCCGGTGGCAAATTGGCCCAAACCGTACCACGTTTATGACAGGTCAGGCCAAGCTCGGCCTGCATTTCGGCATCAATCGGCGGTGCGGGGCTATAGGTGATTTGCACGAATTGGCCATCGGGGGCCATGACATCAAACGCGCGGCCAACCACATCGCGTTGGATCGCGGGGCGGGCCAACACCGGAACCCCCGAGATCACCGCGCCGATCTGGCGCAAACCGGTTTTCTCAATCTCTTGCGCAGGGCGGTTCAATACGGTCACACGCGGAAATTTTGCCCGCAGCGCGTCGCAAAATCGCGGATTGGTTTCGAGCAAAGTGAGCCGTTCCGGCGCAACGCCGCGTGCCAAAATCTCGCGGGTGAAGCTGCCGGTGCCGGGGCCGATTTCCACCACGGGCCCGGTGACGGTTTCGAGCCCCTCGGTCATCTTGCGCGCCACCGCAGAAGAGGACGGCGCAATCGCAACCACCTCGGCCGGGCGGCGCATCATTTCACCAAGAAATAAAGTCAGATCACGTGCCATCTCGCGGCGCTCCTTCGACCACATTGCATTGGACGAAGTTAAGGCGGGGATCTCGCGGCGGCGCAAGCCAAGGTCCTGCGATGTTACAAAAAATTCACCGGCTGGAGGCGCGCCTGTCAAAACGGCGGGCACCTCGCGGCGGGGCCGCATGCGCCGGGTTTTGCTTGATGCTCAAAGGTATCCGCACCCGAAGACGCACCAATCGAAGAAAGGCCATCTCGTTTCAGGCGGCAGCGCCTATTTGCGGAAACTGTCGAGGCTGACCACAGCGCCATCGCCGGACTTGGCCGGCTCTTTTGCATCGTCGGGCTCGACCTCGGCCACAGCGAGGTCACCGTTATCCTCCTCGTCTTCGTCCTCTTCCTCGTCTTGGGTTTCAAACCGCAGGCCGAATTCGACCGAGGGATCAACAAAGGTCTGGATCGCATCATAAGGAATATAAAGCGGTTCTGGCGCATCACCGAAATTCAAGGTGATCGCGAACCCGTCATCGGTGACCTCAAGCCCGTCATACCAATGTTGCATGACGACAGTCATTTCCGCTGGGTAACGCTCCCGCAGCCATTGCGCGAGCTGGGCATCCGGATGGCGGGTATCGAAAGTGATAAAAAAGTGATGTGGCCCCGGCAGCCCGTTCTTCTGAACGTCTGTCAGCACCTCTTGGATCAATCCGCGCATTGCGCGGTGCATCAGATTTCCGTAGTCAATCGACCGAGCCATATTTAGCCCCCCATAAGTCTTTGCGTTTCAGCATAAGGGATTCGCCGCGATTGGAAAGGTGGCAGTGGTTAAAACCCGGGTGCGAAAAAGAAAACGCCGCCCCCTACGGATGAATGCGCCCTTACGGCCGCCGCAACGAGGTGCGAACACCGATCACACAGGGGCGGATACAAACGCCCGCATCACACACGACAAGAACACATGGGAACAGATCCGCTGATATGCGGGTGCGACATATATCGTGGCAATAATCGGGAGGAATGAAGTGCAGGTTTCTGTTGCCAGGTACCTGCGAACCCCGCCTTAGGTCGCTAAACCTAAGGGCTTAGGTTTCGATATTTCGCACAGCTTACGCTGCGAGAGCCATCGGAGCTTTGTTGTCATTTGCAACTAGCTTATTTGAACCGATAACGGTGGTATCTCACCGAGACAAAGCTAACCCCTTTGGACGTCCGTCGATCCTATTTCGACCCCATGATCCGCAAATGACGGATATTTGGTGGAGTCGCCGGGTACCGCCCCCGGGTCCGATCCGCTTATTACGAGCGCGTTTATGTCTATAGTCCCGAAGGACATTTTCTATATAGGCCTGCGCGGCGTATTTGCAAAGGGGGCGTGAATAAAATCATCGGGCGGGCGATCGGTCCCCACCGCGCCGCGAAAGACCATGCCGACGCAGGGCAAGGCAGGCCGGCGTTTTGGGTTTGCACCGCGCGGCGGATCGGGGCAGGCTGCTCCATCGAAGGGCATATGCCGCGCACGTACAGCCGGCAAAGACCAGATATGCCCAAAACGAGGGAGCGTAGCGATGCAACTCATCACAAAAGACTATTGCATGGAAATGACGCGGTATAACGCTTGGCAAAATGTTCAAATACAGGCCGCGATGCAGACACTTGGCGAAGAGGGCGCCGCCGCCGATCGCGGCGGTTTTTTCGGCTCGATCCTTGGCACCGCCAATCATCTGCTCTGGGCCGATCGGATCTGGATGCACCGATTGGCCGATTGGCCCGATCCTAAAGGCACCCCGAAAAGCAGCACGACCCTGTGTCCGACGGTCGCGGTGTGGGGGTCGGAACGCTTCCACACGGATGGGCTTTTGCGCGAATGGGCGGGTCGGCTCAACAACCTCGATTTGGCCGGCGAGCTGGAGTGGACATCGACCGATGGCACGCGGACATCGCGAATGCCGCGCGGTCGGGTGTTGACGCATATGTTCAATCACCAAACCCATCACCGCGGGCAAATTCATGCGATGCTCACCGCAGCAGGCTGCGCCGCGCCGGTTTCTGACCTGATCTTGATGCCGCGATGAATTCGGCACCAACACGGGTTTAACATGAGGCCATAAGCGCCTGAAGAATAGGAGAATAAGATGTTCAACGCATTGGTTGTAACGAAAGATGACACCGACACCACATCGGTAAAAATCACGCCGCTGTCCGAAGATGATCTGCCCCATGTCGATGGCGGCGTCACTGTGGCGGTGGAGTATTCCACAGTAAATTATAAAGACGGGCTATGCCTATCGCCCGGCGGCGGCGGTCTGGTGCGCAACTACCCGCATGTGCCGGGGATTGATTTTGCCGGCACGGTCGAGGCTTCCGAAGATCCGCGCTACAAAACCGGGGATAAGGTCGTGTTGACCGGCTGGCGCGTCGGCGAGGCCCATTGGGGCGGCTATGCGCAAAAGGCCCGCGTGCGCGGCGACTGGCTGGTGCCCTTGCCAGAGGGATTGACCACACAGCAGGCCATGGCGGTCGGCACCGCAGGTTTCACGGCGATGCTGGCGGTCATGGCGCTTGAAGATCACGGTCTGACGCCCGATAAGGGCGAGGTTTTGGTCACCGGCGCGGCGGGCGGTGTCGGATCGGTTGCCACGGCGATCCTTGCCCATCTCGGCTATCAGGTGGCGGCGGTAACTGGGCGCCCCGAAACGGCGGCCTACCTCAAAGACCTCGGCGCGGCGCGGATTGTGCCGCGGGCGGAATTGGCCGAAACCGTCAAACGCCCGTTGGAAAGCGAAACCTGGGCGGGATGTGTCGATGCGGTCGGCGGTGATATGTTGGCACGGGTTCTGGGGCAAATGAAATACGGCGGATCGGTAGCGGCCGTTGGTCTTGCAGGGGGCGCAAAATTGCCAACGTCCGTGGTGCCGTTCTTGCTGCGCGGGGTGAATCTTTTGGGTATCGACAGCGTGATGAAACCGTTCGATGGCCGGTTGAAGGCGTGGGAACGTGTGGCAACGGATCTGCCGATGGATAAGCTCGCCGACATGGTGCAACCGGCTGTTTTGTCGGACCTGCCGCAGCTTGGCCAAGATATTCTCGCCGGCAAAGTCAAAGGTCGCGTCGTGGTCGATGTGAACGGCTAGACCGGGCGGCATCCGCCGATGGCCTAAGCCGTTTAACGCAGTCACATCCCCGTCCGGTTTGACCGGGCGGGGATCGTTTTCTTGGGGGCTGCACCACGTGATCCAAGATCTGTTTGAGGAATTATCAAAAAGAGTGAACCGATCCGTCGCGCGGGCCGTAATGGCTGGAAAGAACACAAAAATTCGAGAGACATATGGCCAACCCCGTCACCCTTCTTTGGCTGCGCCGTGATCTGCGGCTTTGCGATCATCCGGCGCTCTGCGCGGCGGTGGCGCGTGGCGCTGTTGTTCCGGTGTATATTTATGATGCACAGGTCGATGGGCTGGGCGCGGCGTCGAAATGGCGGCTTGGCCGCGGGATTGAATGTCATGCCCACGCCTTAGAGGCCGCCGGATCACGGTTGATTTTGCGGCGGGGCCCTGCGGCATTGGTCTTGCAAGAGCTGGCGGCGGAGGTCGGCGCGACGGCGGTCTATTGGTCGCGCGCCTATGATCCTGCGTCGCAATCGCGCGATTCCCATGTCAAATCCGATCTTCGTAATGCCGGGATCGCCGCAAAAAGCTTTGGCGGGCATCTGTTGTTCGAACCCTGGACCATCAACACGCAACAAGGGGGGTATTACAAAGTCTATTCCCCGTTCTGGCGCGCCGTCAAAGATCTTCCGGTCGAAACGCCCTTGGATAAACCGGATCATATCCACGCACCATCCTCATGGCCGCAAAGCGACGCTTTGGGGGATTGGGACATGGGCGCAGCCATGCAGCGCGGCGCGGCGGTGATGGCGCAGCACGCGCGCATCGGCGAGGCTGCCGCACAGACGCGACTACACACATTCGTCGCGCAAAAGGTCAGCGCGTATAAAGAGCGCCGGGATTTCGCCGCAGAGGATGCCACCTCAATGCTGTCCGAACCTCTGACCTATGGAGAGATCAGCCCGCACCAATGTTGGCACGCGGCGCGGCAGGCGGCGCAAAGTGGCGCGGCCGGCGCCGAACATTTCCTCAAAGAGTTGGTTTGGCGTGAATTTGCTTATCACCTGATGCATCACACCCCGCATATTTTGGAGAAGAACTGGCGTGCCGGATGGGAGAGATTTGGTTGGCGCAGCGCCGAAGAAGCCCCCGAAGAGGTTCAGCGGTGGACCCAAGGGCGCACCGGTGTCGAATTTGTCGATGCGGCCATGCGGCAAATGTATGTGACCGGCAAAATGCACAATCGCGCACGGATGATCGCGGCCTCTTATCTGACCAAACATTTGTTGGTGGATTGGCGTGTCGGGCAGGCATGGTTCGAAGACTGCTTAAGCGATTGGGACATCGCATCGAACGCAATGGGGTGGCAATGGGTGGCCGGATCAGGGCCGGACGCCGCGCCCTATTTCCGTGTTTTCAACCCCGACACGCAGGCGGCCAAATTCGACCGTGATGGCCGTTATCGCGATACATGGATTGCCGAGGGGCGCGCGCAGGCCTCGAAAACCGCGCTTTCCTATTTTGACGCGGTGCCAAAATCATGGGGTTTGTCCCCCGATGATCGCTACCCTGATCCGCTTTTGTCCTTGGCAGAAGGTCGTGCGCGTGCGCTTGAAATCTATAAAAACCGCGACTTTTGAACCGGTTAAAATAGCCCCCGAACCAAACCCGTAACAAAACCTTGCCCGATCATACCTGTGCCGCATACCCTTCGACTCATGGGGCGCAGACCAAAGGCGCAAAGAGGAAAACCAATGATATTCACCACCACCGACGGCCAACGTGATTTGCCACGCTATTTTGCCCGTGTGTTCGAGGTGGCCGCCCGTATACCCAATGGACGGCTGGATTTTCGACTTCCGGATGGGCGGGTCTTTCGCGCGCAGGGACAAAACCCCGGTCCGGTCGCCGAGGTTCAGATCCACAACCCCGACACCTTTGCGCGATTGGTCCGAGAGGGTGATTTGGGGTTTTGCGAGGCTTACCTTGATGAATGGTGGTCGAGCCCGGATTTGCAGGCGTTTCTTGATCTTCTGCACACCGAGAATGATGAACTATATGACGGGTTCCCCGGTATGTTTTTCGTGCGCAGCTATGAGCGAATGCGCCATTGGATGAACCGCAACACAAAGGATCAGGCCAAGAAAAACATCGCCGCTCATTACGATTTGGGCAATGATTTTTACGGGATCTGGCTCGACGATACGATGACCTATTCCAGCGCCCTGTTCGAGACAGGGCAAGAAAGCCTTGAGGCCGCGCAGATCGCCAAATATGCCTCGATGGTGGATCAGATCGGCGCCAAGGCCGGCGATCATCTGCTTGAAATCGGCTGCGGTTGGGGCGGTTTCGCGGAATATGCCGCCAAGGAACGCGGCATACGGGTGACGGGGCTGACCTTGAGCGTCGAGCAATTGAATTTTGCCCGCGAACGCATTGAAAAAGCCGGCCTTTCGCATCTGGTCGACTTTAAATTGCAAGACTATCGTGACGAAAAAGCCACTTATGATGGCATCGCGTCTATCGAAATGTTCGAGGCCGTGGGCGAGCAATATTGGCCGGTCTATTTCGACACCGTAAAACGGTGTCTCGCCCCCGGATCCAAAGCCACATTACAAGTCATCACCGTGCAGGATGCGCGGTTTGAAACATACCGGAAAAACGTTGATTTCATTCAAAAATATATCTTCCCCGGTGGCATGTTGCCCAGCCCGAAGGCCCTGCGCGCCGAAATTGCCCGCGCCGGGCTCGAGTGCACCAAATCGATCGAATTTGGCCGCAGCTATAGCCTGACCCTGCGGCGCTGGTTCGAGACGTTCAACGCCCGTTGGGACGAGATTGCCGCGTTGGGATTTGATGCGCGTTTCAAGCGCATGTGGAATTTCTATCTTACCTCTTGCGCCGGGGCCTTCGAGGGGGGAAACTGTGATGTAACACAGATAACAATCACGAGGCCGAGCCAAGGATGATCCCGACCCATTCCGCCAGTATGCCGACAGGGGCGAAGCTGGTGGCTGCCCTTTGTTTGGCGGCCCTTGCGTGGATCGTATCCGATGAAGTGCGCATGTTGCTGCCGGACCGCAGCAATTTCGGGTGGTTTAATTTTATCAACGCCGGTGTCGGTTTGGTGGCTGGATGGTTGATCCTTGGCACGCGGGCAGGGCGCGGGCGTGCCGATGCGATTGGCAACGGGGTCACCGGCGTCTTCGTGATGGTGCTCTGGTCGATTTTCATCCATGCGGGTTATGAAATGTTGCGCCTTGCCATGCGCCGCCGGTTCGACGGCGCAATGGAAGCGATCACCAATATGTTTCAAATCGCGATTGAATATGCGTTGATCATGGTTGATCCTTTGGTCATCGGCACCCTTGCTGCGGGGGCGATTTTGACCGGATTGCTGACGGAAGCTGTGGCGGCGCGAGCCAACTGACCCTTCCCCCCAGGTCATGCCGCCGGTGGTCTGCCCGCGTTCACGCGCGGTCGGCCGGAGAGCAGGACGCAGCACAACTGCCGCAGCCTTACCGACCCATCCCTCGGCCCCGCCGACCCATCTATGCCTATGACCGGAGTCAATATGGCCGATATCTTTGTCTATGGAACCCTCTGTCACCGCCCGCTGTTGGCCTGTGTTTTGGGCGTCGAGCCTGCGCATCTGGATGCCGTGATCCGGATCACACCGGCGCTCTTGCCCGGCCACCGCACTTATGACGCGCCGGATGACGGCAGCTATCCGGTGATTTGCGCAGAAAAGGGTGCAGAGGCGGCGGGTCTGTTGCTGCAAGGGATGGGCAGCGATCATCTGGCGCGGATGGATTTTTATGAGCGTGGCTTTGGCTATGCCCTGCGCGGCGCGATGGTTGAAACCGGACGTGCCGCAGCACAGGGCCGCGTGACCCAGCCCGCACAAGTCTACTTTCCCGATCAAAGCCTTGAAGAGCAAGAGCAGCTGCCGCATGCGCGGCCATGGTCATTGGAAACATGGCGCAAGAGCCACGCCGAACTTGCGATATGCGCGGCGGGCGAAGCCATGAGCTATTTCGGGCAGATCACCGCCCAAACACTGGCGGCACGTTTTGGCATGATCCGCACCCGCGCGGCCGCGCGTCTGTTGGCCCAAACCCCCGCACCAACCCATTTGCGCAGCGATACCGGCGCAGAGGCAGTGATCCGCCGTGCCGAAGAGACCAGCCATGCCGGATTCTTTTTGCATCAAACCCATCGCTTGCAACTGCCAAAGTTTGACGGCAGTCACAGTGAGGTGCTCGAACGGGAGGTCTTCGTGGTGGGCGATGCGGCGATCCTGTTGCCCTATGATCCGCTCCGCGACCGCGTGCTTTTGGTCGAACAATTTCGCATGGGCCCATACGGGCGCGGCGATCCCAAACCGTTCCAATTGGAACCGGTCGCGGGGCGCATTGATGGCGGCGAAACACCCGAAGCCGCCGCACGGCGCGAAGCGGTGGAAGAGGCGGGGCTGACCCTCACCGCAATCGAGAAAATCAGCGCGCATTATCCCAGCCCCGGTTGCTCGACCGAGTTTTTCCATCTGTTTCTGGGCCTCTGCGATTTGCCCGATCTGGCCAAAGGGCAGGGCGGGCTTGCCGAGGAGCACGAGGACATTCGGACCCATGTTCTGTCCTTTGACGCTGCCATGGATCTTGTGTCCTCTGGCGAGGCCAATAACGGGCCGCTGATCCTGATGCTGCTCTGGCTGGCGGCGGCGCGTCCTCGATTGCGTGCAGGCTTGTGAAGTTCGCTTGAGTTCGCCCCCAAGGGGGCATACATCTTGAGGCATGAATTTATTGCGCGGCCCAAATCACGCGGCACGGCAAAAGACCCGAAGTATGACAAGGAGCATCCGCCCATGAACTATGCAAATGATCTGGCCACTGCGGTTGGCAACACCCCGTTGATCAAACTGCGCGCGGCCTCCGAAGCGACCGGTTGCACAATTTTGGGTAAGGCTGAATTTCTCAATCCGGGTCAATCGGTTAAAGATCGCGCGGCGCTCTATATCATTCAGGATGCAATCGCGCGAGGGGATCTCAAACCGGGCGGCACAATAGTCGAAGGCACGGCGGGCAACACCGGTATCGGCCTTGCGTTGGTCGGGGCCTCGATGGGGTTTAAAACCGTGATCGTCATCCCCGAGACCCAGTCTCAGGAAAAAAAGGACATGTTGGAATTGGCCGGTGCGGAATTGGTCCAAGTGCCCGCCGCCCCCTATTCCAACCCCAACAACTATGTGCGCTATTCGCAGCGGCTGGCCGAGAAACTGGCGAAAACCGAAGCCAATGGTGCGATCTGGGCCAATCAATTCGACAATGTCGCCAACCGCCAAGCCCATATCGAAGGCACCGGCCCCGAGATTTGGGAGCAAACCGGCGGTAAGGTGGACGGTTTTGTCGCGGCGGTCGGGTCGGGTGGCACCCTGGCCGGTGTCGGCATGGCGCTGCAACCGCATGGCGTGAAAATTGCTTTGGCCGATCCGATGGGGGCGGCCCTCTATAGCTATTACACAACTGGCGAATTTGCCTCCTCCGGCAGCTCAATCACCGAAGGCATCGGGCAAGGCCGGATCACTGCCAACCTCAAAGGATTCACCCCCGATTTCACCTATCAGGTTCCCGACGAAGAAGCGCTTCCGGTGGTGTTTGACCTGTTGCAGCATGAAGGGCTCTGCCTTGGGGGGTCCTCGGGTATCAATGTCGCCGGCGCGATCCGTTTGGCGCGTGATCTGGGACCGGGGCATACCATCGTGACCATTCTTTGCGACTATGGCACACGCTATCAATCCAAGCTGTTCAATCCTGAATTTCTCGCCGAAAAAGGCTTGCCGGCGCCGGGCTGGCTCAGCCATGCGCCGCGCTCTATCCCCGGCGTCTTTACTTCGTGAGCCTTTTGATGCGCCGCCGGTTTTCCATTCTAGGCCTTGCCTGTTTTATGCTTTTGATCGGCCCGCTTCATGCGGGCCTTTCGGGTTTTATGCCGGTTGGATCGGGCATGGCACTGGCGCAGGACACCGCCAGCGAAATTGACTACGACGCCTGGGAAAAGCGCGCCGATGCCGCCGATGAGGTGATCGAAGCCGACAACGCCAATATCGAAGAATTGGACCAACTGCGGGCCGAGATCGTCGCATGGCGCACACGGTTTTCCGAGGCGCAATCCGGCGGCAGCAATGCCTTGCAAACCGTGCGTGACCAGATCGCGGCGCTTGGCCCCGCGCCTGCGGAGGGCGAAGAGGAACCCAGCGACATCGCAGCGCAGCGCAAAGCCCTCAAAGAGCGGCTGGCGAAATTGGAAGCGCCGATCACTGCGGCCAACCTCGCCTATAGCCGCGCCGACGGGATCATTCGCGGTATTGATCAATTGATCCGCGACCGCCAAACCCGCGCGCTGTTGCAACTCGAACCCAGCCCCTTGAACCCCGCGCGTTGGCCCGAGACCGCCACAGCAATATGGAGCGGCTTGACGGAACTGCGGGCGGAGACCGAAGAGAATTGGGCCAGCGCCCCTCAGCGCGCCAAGCTGCGGGCCAATGCGCCGGTGATTGTGGTGTTGGGGCTGCTGGGGCTATTGCTGATGCTGCGTGGCCGGATTTGGACGGAAGCGGCGGCGACGCGGGTGCAAGTGGGCGGGGCCACGGCGGCGCGGTGGTTGACCGGGTTTGCCCTGTCCTTGGGGCAAGTGTTGCTCCCGCTTATCGGGCTTGCGGCCCTGACCGAAGCGGCCATGCTGACCGGATTGATCGGACGCAAGGGCGATCAAATCCTCGGCGCGGTGCCGGTTGCGGGATTTGCCTTTTTCGCTGCGCTCTGGCTTGGCGCGCGCATGTTTCCGCGCAATGAGAAAGTCGATCCGCCGTTGGGCGTGCCTTATGAACGCCGCCGCAGCGGCCGGCTTTATGCGGGCCTGACGGGGCTGGTCTTGGGGCTGTGGGAATTGGTGCGCCAATTCGCCGAGACCTTCGATTTGCAAGCGGGCACGCGCGGGGTTTTGACCTTGGGTCTGGTGATTGCCGGGGGTGTGCTGTTGATGCGCTTCGCGCGTATTCTGCGCCGGCCGCCAGAGGACACCGAAACAGAGGACACGGATGAAACCACCGCCGGTTACCAAAGCCGGGTGACCGTTTTGATCCGGCGCGTATTGGTCGTGATTGCAGCCTTGGGCATCGTCGCCGCGATGATCGGCTATGCCCGTGTCAGCGAAGCGATGATATTTCCGGCGCTCTTGTCGCTTCAGGTATTTGCCTTTCTGGCGATCCTGCAAAGGATGTTGTTCGAAACCTATGTTTTGCTCACCGGCAACCGCGAAAGCGGGCGCGACGGTCTGGTGCCGGTGCTTTCCGCCGCGATGCTGTTTATCCTTTCCTTGCCGGTGTTCGGGTTGATTTGGGGCGCGCGCTGGACCGATCTGACCGAGATATGGACACGGTTCACCGAAGGGTTCACCATCGGCAATAGCCGGATCTCACCGTCGGATTTCTTGACCTTTGCCGTGGTGTTCGCCGTTGGCTACGGGTTGACCCGAGGCCTGCAAAGCACGTTGAAAACGACGGTTTTGCCAAAAACCAAACTCGACGTGGGCGGCCGCAATGCCATGGTCGCAGGGGTTGGATATCTTGGGATTTTCCTTGCCGCCGTCATCGCCATCACCAGCGCCGGTATCGATTTGTCGAGCCTTGCCATCGTCGCCGGTGCGCTTTCGGTCGGGATCGGGTTCGGGTTACAAACCATGGTGTCGAATTTTGTCTCCGGCATTATTTTGTTGGCGGAACGTCCGATTTCCGAAGGCGATTGGATTGAGGTCGGAGGACAGCAGGGCATCGTGCGCGATATTTCCGTGCGGGCCACACGGATCGAAACCTTTGACCGCACAGATGTGATCGTGCCGAATGCTGATCTGGTCTCTGGCACGGTGACCAATTACACCCGTGGCAATACCGTTGGCCGGATTATTGCCACTGTCGGCGTAGCCTATGGCACCGATACCCGCCGCGTTGAAACCATATTGAAAGAGCTTGCAGGCGTGCACCCGATGGTTTTGGCCAACCCCGAACCGCAGGTTCTGTTTGTGGGATTCGGGGCTGACAGCCTCGATTTCGAAGTGCGTTGTATTCTGCGGGATGTGACGTGGAAATTGGCGGTGTTGTCGGAATTGAACCATGCGATTGCCGCGCGTTTTGCCGAAGAGGAAATCGAAATTCCTTTCGCACAGCGCGATGTCTGGTTGCGAAATCCCGATGCCCTGCAACCCTCGCAACCGCAAGCACCGACAACCAACACCACCGCAACAGATACGGTGCCCCCCTCCGCAGCCAGCTCCACCGCACCGGAGGAGACTGCGCCATCACGCACAATCAATCCTTTGCTGCGCGGCGAGGCGGATACCGACGACAATGCGACGGTTGCCCCCGATGATGGAGATGACATATGACCGACCTGCTGTTTCGTCACGACCCCTATATGCGCGAGGCCGAAACCATCGTAACCGGCCACACCGACGAGGGCGGAATCGTGGTTGACGCCAGCCTGTTTTATCCGACAGGCGGCGGCCAACCGGGGGACAGTGGCACGCTCTATTGGCAGGGCGCCAGCGGCCCGTCTTCTATCGGGATCGCCACGGCAGTCAAAGGCGCGGACAGGTCGATTGTTTTGGTGCCCTCTGAGCCCGCAGCGCTTCCGCCGGTTGGCACGTCTTTGGTGCAGGCGCTTGATTGGGACCGCCGTCACCGGCACATGCGGGTGCATACGGCCTTGCATCTTTTGTCGGTGGTGATCGCTTTGCCCATCTCCGGTGGACAAATTTCCGCCGAAAAGGGGCGGCTCGATTTCGACATGCCCGAAGCCCCCGCCAACCGAGAAGCCATCGAAGAGGCGTTGAATGTCTTGGTCGAGGAGGATCTTCCGGTCACCGAGGATTGGATCACCGATGAGGAATTGCGTGCCAATCCCGCCTTGGTCAAAACCATGTCGGTGATGCCGCCGATGGGTGCGGGGCAGGTGCGGTTGATCCGTATTGGTTCGGGCGAGAGCCAGATCGATGTGCAACCCTGCGGCGGCACCCATGTTGCGCGCTTGGGAGAGATCGGCCGCTTGCGCCTTGGCAAGATCGAGAAGAAGGGGGCGCAAAACCGCCGGGTTTACCTGCATCTGGACAGTTAATCCCGCCTTCCGGCACGGGCAATCCCGCCGGTTGGCTCGGGCGGTTTGCGCCGCGCGCATCCCTCTAAAAAAACGCGATATTCGCCCTTGCGCAGGTCCGCAAAAAGAGGCTACACACCGCCCACCGGAGCGGTGGCCGAGTGGTCGAAGGCGCACGCCTGGAAAGTGTGTAGGCGGGAGACCGTCTCCAGGGTTCGAATCCCTGTCGCTCCGCCAGACCCCCAGAAATGTAAGACCCGGACGCCCGGCATGTCTGTGTTGCGCCGCAGATATTTGACCGTTTCGGTTGCGCGGTCACCTGTCTTTTCTCGCCCGGCGCACGCCACCACCGTGAAAACCGCCAAAGCCATCCATGCTCTTCCCTCTGCGGTCGCTCTGTGGTTCAAACGAGGTCGCGCATGAAGCATGAGGGAGAGAGCATGTTCACGATCCAGAGCCGTAGCCTAGAAAATATCAACGTCGAGATGGAAGAGGACGGTATTGCCCGTGTCACGCTCGCCCGTCCGGCAAAACGCAATGCGTTGGATGCGCAGACGATCGAAGAATTGATCGCGCTGTTTGTCGAATTGCCAAAACTTGGCACCCGCGCTGTGGTGCTTTTGGCGCAGGGCGATCATTTTTGCGCTGGTCTGGATCTGGTCGAACATTTCGAAGAGGACCGCAGCCCCGCCGATTTCATGCATGTCTGTCTTCGTTGGCACGAGGCCTTTAACAAAATCGAATACAGCGGCATTCCGGTGATTGCGGCGCTCAAGGGCGCGGTTGTTGGCGGCGGGTTGGAATTGGCCTCGTCGGTGCATATCCGTGTGGCCGACAACAGCACCTATTTCGCCTTGCCCGAGGGGCAGCGCGGATTGTTCACCGGCGGCGGTGCGACCATTCGTGTGGCCGGATTGGTCGGCAAGGCGCGTATGGTTGATATGATGCTGTCTGGCCGTGTGTATCAAGGCGACGAGGCCGTGAATGTGGGCTTGTGCCAGTATCTCGTCGAGGACAGCGAAGCCAAAGCCATGGAGTTGGCCCGCGCGGCGGTTCAAAATCCGCCGCTGTCGAATTTTGCTATCTGTTCGGCGATTTCGCACATCGGAAATATGTCCGCTTTGGATGCGTCCTATGCCGAATCCGTGGTGGCAGGGATCGTCAATACACAGCCGGCATCGCGTGGTCGGCTCGAAGCCTTTGCCAATAAAACGGCCGCACGGGTCCGTCCGAACGCCAAATAGGCCGGCGGCGTCGCGCCTGTGGCGGGTGTGATGCAAAAAATATAGGCAGACAGAGCCTCATCCTTAGAACATTGATTTCCATCACGAAATCATGATATGGCGCGCCCCGGGGCGCGCCATATTGATTTTGTCACGCGTAATTAGTTGATCCTTTCAAAATTTACCATTTGATAAAAAAATGACCTGTGGCACAGTTTACCAACGCGCCGGAACGCCCGTACGCCAGATAAACGCCAGCCATAGGAGCCAGCATGACTCAAACAGGACAGACCACCGCATCCGCCCGCAATAGGGTGATGACCCCCGGACTCGCGCCCGCACGGCTTGCGCCGCAAGATCTGGCCGAAGGGTTTGAGGACCTGCACCCCGCATTTGACAGGCATGAAGCACAGGTCGCAGCGGATCGTTGCTATTTTTGCCATGACGCGCCTTGCATGACCGCATGCCCGACCTCGATTGATGTCCCGTTGTTCATCCGGCAAATTGCCACCGGCACCGAGGCATCCGCCGCGCGCACCATTCTGGAGGCCAATATTCTGGGCGGCATGTGCGCCCGCGTTTGCCCGACCGAGACGCTCTGTGAAGAGGCCTGCGTGCGAATGGAAGCCGAGGGGCAGCCGGTGGAAATCGGTCGCCTGCAACGGTTCGCCACTGACGCGGTATTGGATGCGCCGCATCCCTTCACCCGCGCCGCGCCAACCGGCAAAAGCGTCGCGGTGATCGGGGCGGGGCCGGCCGGTTTGGCCGCCGCGCACCGTTTGGCGATGCATGGCCATGCCGTAACGCTTTATGATGCACGGGGCAAAGCTGGAGGGCTGAATGAATTTGGCATCGCGGCCTATAAATCCACCGATGATTTCGCCGCCCGCGAGGTCGATTGGCTTTTGGGTATTGGCGGGATCACTTTGAAAACCGGCGCGCGATTGGGCGGCGGTCTTGATCTTGAGACCCTGCGCGCCGCGCATGATGCGGTGTTTCTCGGCATCGGCCTTGGCGGGGTGAATGCGCTTGGTATTCCGGGCGAGGAATTGGCCACCAATGCGGTGGATTTCATCGCGGATCTGCGTCAATCGGGCGATCTGTCGACGCTGCCCATCGGGCGCAATGTCGTGGTGATCGGCGGCGGCATGACCGCAGTGGATGCCGCCGTGCAGGCGAAATTGCTTGGGGCGCAAAGCGTCATTTTGGCCTACCGGCGCGGACGCGATGCGATGCCCGCCTCCGAGTTCGAGCAAAGCCTTGCCGCGGCCAAGGGCGTGCAGATCCTTGAATACGTCAAACCCACGGCGTTGATTGGCAATGGCGGACGCCTGCGCGAGGTGGAGTTTGAGTATACCGCCGTGGAAGACGGCGCTTTGACCGGCACCGGCGAAAGCCTGATCCTGCCTGCGGATCAAGTGTTCAGCGCCATTGGCCAAACCCTGATCGGCGCGCCTGCGGGCCTCTCGGTCGCGCGCGGCAAGATCACCGTCACCGGCGCGGGCCGCACTGGCACCGACGGCCTATGGGCCGGGGGCGATTGCGCCTCGGGGGGGGATGATTTGACCGTCACCGCCGTTGCCGAAGGCCGCGACGCCGCCGAAGACATCCACGCATTTTTGACCAAGGAGGCATGAACCATGGCCGATCTGACAACTGAATTTCTTGGCATCAAAAGCCCCAATCCGTTCTGGCTGGCCTCCGCGCCGCCGACGGATAAAGAATACAACGTCCGCCGCGCATTCGAGGCCGGATGGGGCGGCGTGGTGTGGAAAACCCTTGGCGCCGAAGGCCCGCCCGTGGTCAATGTCAACGGCCCGCGCTATGGCGCGATCTACGGGGCGGACCGGCGCTTGCTGGGCCTCAACAACATCGAGTTGATCACCGACAGGCCGCTGCAAACCAACCTTGATGAGATCACCCGCGTCAAAGCCGATTACCCCGACCGCGCGATCATTGTGTCGATTATGGTGCCTTGCGATGAAGAAAGTTGGAAAGCCATCCTGCCCCTGGTCGAAGCCACGGGGGCGGACGGGATCGAATTGAACTTTGGCTGCCCGCACGGCATGGCCGAACGCGGCATGGGATCGGCCGTGGGGCAGGTGCCGGAATACATCGAAATGGTCACCCGTTGGTGCAAGCAATATTATTCAAAACCGGTGATTGTGAAGCTGACGCCGAATATATCGGACATTCGCAATCCGGCCCGCGCGGCGTTTGCAGGCGGGGCCGATGCGGTCAGCTTGATCAACACGATCAATTCGATCACCTCGGTCGATCTGGATGCGATGTCGCCCGAACCGATGATCGACGGCAAAGGCACCCATGGCGGATATTGCGGCCCGGCGGTCAAACCGATTGCGATGAATATGGTGGCGGAAATCGCGCGCGATCCGGAAACCTACCGCAAACCGATCAGCGGCATTGGCGGCGTGACCACATGGCGCGATGCGGCGGAATTCATGGCGCTTGGTGCGGGCAATGTGCAGGTTTGCACCGCCGCGATGACATATGGGTTCAAGGTCGTGCAGGAAATGATCTCGGGCCTGTCAGAGTGGATGGACGAGAAAGGGCACACATCGACATCCGATTTCATCGGCATGGCGGTGCCGAATGTTACGGATTGGCAGCATTTGAACCTCAATTACGTCACCAAGGCGGTGATTGACCAAGATGCCTGCATCTCTTGCGGGCGCTGCTATGCGGCCTGCGAAGACACGTCGCATCAAGCCATCGAGATGAGCGAAGATCGGGTGTTCACGGTGATGGACGACGAATGCGTCGCCTGTAACCTATGCGTCAATGTTTGCCCGATTGAGGGATGTATCACGATGGAAGAGATGGCCAAAGGCAGCATCGATCCGCGCACCGGCGAGACGGTCAAGGATTACGCCAACTGGACCACGCATCCGAACAACCCCGGAGCGGTCGCAGCCGAATAAGGCGCATTGCAAGCGGATTGCCCGAGCGGGCCGTGCGGATGACCTCCGCACGGCCCGTTTGCGTATTCGGTCACGTCACAATGAAATACCGCGCAATGCCGTAGATATAGAGCGCGCTAAACATCACGTTGAGATATTTCAATTGCGGCTCGTTACGTAGCCATCCGCAGTAGATCCAGATCAAACAAAACGGCAGGCTAAAGATCATGGCCGCCAATTGCCAACCCTGCACCACGCAAATCGTGCTGCAAAAGCCCAAGACAAAAGCGGACCATTTCAACGGCTGCTCCAGTGGAGCGAACGTCAAAAGTGTCATGTTTTATATTGCTTTCAGGTGATCAGCGCCGTGGACCCGGCGTTCTGATGCCTTATCCTAACGGAAACCCAGATGCGGTGCAATTGCGACGGCGGCGCAACGGATGGATTTGGGGCAGGGGCAAAGAGTTTAACCGGCCATGTCCACGCTCATGCCACAGCGATTGGCCCCGCCTGTTAGAAACAACCGTGGCGTTGCCCTGATGCGCGGTGTCCTAAGCCACTCCTCGCTAATTTGTGCGCAAAATGCGGGTAAAAAGCGTCTCAAGATACTGCCGCGCATCGGGGTAGGGGTCATGATCCGCGCCCAAAATCGCATGCACCTGCACGTCAAAATCGGCGTAATGTTGTGTCATCGACCAGATCGAAAAAATCAAATGATGCGGGTCGAGGCATTCGATCCGGCCTTGGGCACTCCAATGCGCGATGACGGCGGCTTTCTCATCGACCAAAACCTTGAGATCGCTTTTGAGCACCGCCAATATACGCGGCGCGCCATGAATGATCTCATTGGCAAAGAGCCGCGATTCGCGTGGAAAATCGCGCGCCAGATCCAGCTTGCGGTTCACATAGGCCAAAAGTTCCGGCAAAGGCTCGCCCTGTGCATCCAGCGCCCGAAGCGGATCAAGCCATGCGTCCAAAAGCTCTTCGAGAAGGGCGGTATACATTGCCTCTTTGGACCCGAAATAGTAAAGCAGGTTGGGTTTTGACAGCCCAGCCTTGGTCGCAATCATGTCCACCGTGGCCCCGCGATATCCATTGGCGGAAAACACCTCAAGCGCCGCTTCGAGGATGGCGCGGGTGTTCTTTTTCTGGATACGGGTTTGGGGCTGGGCTTTGGTCATTATCTTGTCTGTATTGGGGCATTCAGGTTCAGGTTGCAATGCTGCGACGCAGCTTGTCCAGAGTGATTAATTTTCAATCATTCTGTGCGGCATATCGACAGATGAAATCGGGAGTTGCGACTTTGTTGGGCGGGATGCTTGACTGATCCGGGGGATCGGATAGCCTCACTTTTACCAACTGGTCAAATGTTGAACTGTCAAACAGAATGGTGAACACTCAACCAGACGGGCGGAAAAGACGCCGCCGCGCAGACCGATAGCACAGCCAAAAGGACACAGCCATGCCAGCCCCGACCGCCAATATGAAAATCAATGCCGACCGTTTGTGGGACAGCTTGATGGAGATGGCCAAAATCGGCCCCGGTGTGGCGGGCGGCAACAATCGCCAGACATTGACCGATGAGGATGGTGAAGGCCGTAGCCTGTTTCAACGTTGGTGCGAAGCGGCGGGATGCGAAATGGGCCTTGATACCATGGGCAATATGTTTGCCATGCGGGCCGGAACCGATCCGGACGCCTTGCCGGTCTATGTCGGCAGCCATCTGGATACGCAGCCCACGGGCGGGAAATACGATGGCGTATTGGGCGTATTGGGCGGACTAGAAGTGGTGCGCACATTGAATGATTTGAACGTGAAAACCAAACATCCCATCGTCGTGGTCAATTGGACCAATGAAGAAGGCACGCGCTTTGCGCCTGCGATGTTATCTTCGGGGGTGTTTGCCGGCGTGCATACCGAAGACTGGGCGAAATCGCGCACCGATGCCGAGGGTAAAACATTCGGCGACGAATTGAACCGCATCGGATGGCGAGGCGATGAACCCGTTGGCGCGCGCAAAATGCACGCCCTGTTCGAATTGCACATTGAGCAAGGCCCGATTTTGGAAGCCGAGGGCAAAGAGATCGGCATTGTCACGCATGGGCAGGGGTTAAGTTGGACCCAACTGACCGTGACCGGCAAGGACAGCCACACCGGCTCCACCCCGATGCCAATGCGCAAGAACGCCGGATTGGGCATGGCGAAAATTTTGCAACTGGTAGACGAAATTGCGTGGTCCCACGCCCCCGATGCGGTCGGTGCGGCGGGGCATATTGATGTCTTTCCCAATTCGCGCAACGTGATCCCCGGCAAGGTCGTCTTCACGGTTGATTTCCGTTCGCCTGATTTGGCGGTGATCCAGGATATGGAAGCCCGATTGGCCAAAGGCGCGCAGGCAATTTGCGACGAGATGGGGCTTGGGTTAGAGATCGAGAAAACCGGCGGCTTTGATCCGGTGGAATTTGACGCGGGCTGCGTTGGTGCGCTGCGCGATGCGGCGAACCGGTTGGGATATAGCCACCGTGACATTATTTCCGGCGCCGGACATGATGCCTGTTGGATCAACCAGGTCGCCCCTGCGGCGATGGTGATGTGCCCCTGTGTTGATGGGCTGAGCCATAATGAAGCCGAAGAGATTTCCAAAGATTGGGCCGCAGCGGGAACCGATGTTTTGCTGCATGCGGTGGTCGAAACCGCAAAGATCACGGCATGAGGATTGCCTCGCAGCCCACTGTGAATAAAATAGAACCGGATGTGACGGGAGATACAAAATGAGCAAAGTGATCAAAGGCGGTACCGTGGTAACGGCAGACCGTGAATGGAAAGCCGACGTATTGATCGAGGGCGAGACCATCACACAGGTCGGCGCCGACCTGAAGGGCGATGAATATATCGACGCCGAGGGGGCCTATGTCATCCCCGGCGGGATCGATCCGCACACCCATCTCGAAATGCCCTTCATGGGCACCACGGCGGCCGAAACATTCGAAACCGGGACATGGGCGGCGGCGGCGGGCGGCACCACGATGTTGATCGATTTTTGCCTGCCCGGCGAAGACGGGTCGATCAAGAACGCCATCAACGAATGGCACCGCAAAAGCGCCCCGCAGATTTGCGCCGATATCGGCTATCACATGGCGATCACCGGTTGGAACGAGAACATCTTTGACGAGATGAAAGATGCGGTCGATATGGGCGTCAATTCGTTCAAACACTTCATGGCCTATAAGGGCGCGCTGATGGTCGAGGATGACGAAATGTTCGCCTCTTTCCAACGCTGCCGCGAGCTTGGCGCTCTGCCGATGGTTCATGCTGAGAATGGCGATCTTGTTGATTTGATGCAGAAAAAGCTTCTCGCCGATGGGATGACCGGCCCCGAGGCGCATGCCTATTCGCGCCCGCCGGAATTTGAGGGCGAGGCCGCCAACCGTGCCATCACCATCGCCGATGCCGCCGGAACGCCGCTATATATCGTACATGTGTCCTGCGAGCAGTCGCATGAGGCGATCCGCCGCGCACGCCAAAAGGGCATGCGGATTTATGGCGAACCGCTCATTCAATTCCTCACCCTCGACGAGAGCGAATATTTCAACAAAGATTGGGACCATGCCGCCCGCCGCGTCATGTCGCCGCCGTTCCGCAATAAGGACCACCAAGCCAGCCTTTGGGCCGGTCTCCAATCGGGGTCGTTGCAGGTTGTTGCCACCGACCACGCCGCGTTCAGCACCGAACAAAAGCGGTTGGGTGTCGATGATTTCACCAAGATTCCCAATGGCTCGAACGGGGTGGAAGAACGTCTTGCCGTTTTGTGGACCGAAGGTGTCGAAACCGGCCGGTTGACGCCCTCGGAATTCGTCGCTGCGACCTCCTCCAATGTGGCCAAAATCCTCAACATCTACCCCAAAAAGGGCGCGATCGTTGAAGGGGCGGATGCCGATATTGTTGTGTGGGATCCCAAAATCACCAAAACCATCAGCGCCTCGAACCACCATTCGATCCTTGATTATAACGTGTTTGACGGTTTCGAGGTTAAAGCGCAAAGCCGCTATACCCTGTCGCGCGGCGAAGTCATCTGGGCATGGGGCCAAAACAGCCAACCACAACCGGGCCGTGGCCGTTTCGTACCGCGCCCCCCGTTTTCCTCGGCAGCCAAAGCTTTGTCGCACTGGAAAGCGCTGAACTCGCCGCGCAGCATCACACGCGATCCGATGAACATTCCAGCGGGGATTTGATGGGCAGGCAAGGCGATCCCGTGGATGGATTTTGGTTGCGCTATCTGGGGTTTATTTGGTTAACGACCGTTGCAACGGGTGTTGCCACGCTTGTTTGTTATTTGATCTGGAACGTTGCCACGATCCTGCACATCGACGCGGATCGGCTATATTTTTCTGATCGTTTGGGAAGTATGTTCTTTCTATTGGCCGCGCTGGTTTTTGTGTCGTTTTTGCTTGCTCCGTTCTTCGTCGCGGTTGCCAGCCCGGTATGGTTTTTTCTCTATCGGTCGGCATCCAGATCCGGCACCGTCGCGGCCGCGACCTTAATCGGTTCGGCGGTCGTCGCGGCAGGACTTTGCGCGCTGGCGCTGATAGTTTTATTCGGGGATCGGTTGTTTTCCCACTTTCTTGTGCGCGCGGATATGGGCGGTTTGATGAACCTCTTGCTGCCCTATCTTCCTGCGGCGCTTTCGCTCTTCATCGCTCCTCTTATCGCATTGAGACTCTATGACCATGACTGACCCATCGCCCGTAATCTCCGCCAAAGGGCTGGACCTGACGTTCCAAACCAAAGACAGCCCCGTGCAGGCGTTGCGCGATGTGAACCTTGATATAGGTGCCGGCGATTTCGTCAGCTTCATCGGTCCGTCAGGCTGCGGCAAGACGACGTTTTTGCGCACCATTGCGGCGCTTGAGCAACCCACGGGTGGCACCATCACCGTCAATGGCATGTCGCCGGAAGAGGCGCGCAAAGCCCGCGCTTACGGTTATGTGTTTCAGGCGGCCGGCCTCTATCCATGGCGCACAATAGCTGGCAATATCTCGCTTCCACTTGAAATCATGGGGTTTTCGAAAGCGGAACGCGCCGAGCGGGTGGAAAAGACGCTGGCCTTGGTCGATCTTGAAGGGTTTGGCGGCAAATACCCATGGCAGCTTTCGGGCGGGATGCAGCAACGCGCTTCAATTGCCCGTGCGCTCGCCTTTGATGCCGATATTCTTTTGATGGACGAACCTTTTGGTGCGCTCGACGAGATCGTGCGCGACCATTTGAACGAAGAGCTCCTCAAACTTTGGGCCCGCACCGGCAAGACCATCGGCTTTGTCACCCATTCGATCCCCGAGGCGGTGTATCTATCGACCCATATCGTGGTGATGAGCCCGCGTCCGGGGCGGATCACCGATGTGATCAAATCCCCGCTGCCGCGTGAACGCCCGCTCGATATCCGCGACACGCCGGAGTTTTTGGAAATTGCGCATCGTGTGCGTGAAGGACTGCGCGCGGGGCATGCTTATGATTAGGAATGTTTTTCCGGTTCTGACCGTGGTGGCGGTGATCTTTGGTATTTGGTATTTGGCCTGCGTGCCGATGAATATCAAAACTGCCCTGACCGAAGCCGAACGGGCAGGGGCCGCCGTGTCGACGCCGGGCGCGCGCGAACGCCGCGATATGTCGGCCATCGGCCTCGCCTTGGCCAATCCCGCTCAATGGCGCGACACCTTTGCATTGAAAAAACCGCGATTGCCCGCACCGCATCAGGTGGCGATTGAACTGTGGCAAACCACGGTCGAGAAGAAAATCACCTCGAAACGCAGTCTGGTTTTCCATGGTTGGATCACGCTGTCGGCGACCTTGCTTGGTTTTGCCATGGGCACCGTCGGCGGCATCCTTTTGGCGGTCGGCATCGTGCACAGCCGCGCCATGGATATGAGCGTGATGCCATGGGCCATTGCCAGCCAAACCATCCCTGTTCTGGCCATCGCGCCGATGATCATCGTGGTGTTCAATTCCATCGGCGTGCAAGGCTTGATCCCCAAGGCGATTATTTCGGCATATCTTTCGTTTTTCCCCGTGGTGGTCGGCATGGTCAAAGGCCTGCGCAGCCCCTCGGCCATGCAGCTTGACCAGATGCGCACTTGGGGGGCGTCGAAATCGCAAAGTTTCTGGACCCTGCGATTGCCCAGCTCGGTGCCCTATTTGTTTACCTCGCTCAAGGTCGGCATCGCCGCCAGCCTTTTGGGTGCCATCGTTGGCGAGTTGCCCACGGGCGCGATCCGCGGTCTTGGCGCGCGGTTATTGACCGGCAGCTATTATGGCCAGACGATCCAAATCTGGTCCGCGCTATTTGCTACGGCAATTCTGGCCGCCGGATTGGTGGCGGTTATTGCCGGGATCGAACGGGTGACGCTCAAACGCATGGGGTATGGCAAATGAACCTGGTGATTGCAGCCGTGATTTTATGGCTCGCCGCGATGTGGGTGAATATCCGCATCGCCAACGGCCCCGCCCATGACAGTCAGGGGGCCAAATTGGCGGTGCCTTTGATCTTTGGGCTGACGCTTTTGGCGATGTGGGAAATGATCGTGCGCGGGATGGAGGTGCCGATGGTGATCCTACCGGCTCCGTCCGTGATCGCCGCGCGGCTCACAAGCAGCATCCCGATCCTTTGGGCGGATTTTGTGCAAACCTTCGTCAAGGGCGCGCTGTCTGGATATGTCATCGGGGTGATTGCCGCATTCGTAGCGGCCATTGCCGTGGATCGGTCGGATTTCCTGCGCCGTGGATTGTTGCCCGTGGGCAATTTTGTCGCCGCCTTGCCGATCGTTGGCACAGCGCCGATTTTGGTCATGTGGTACGGGTTCGATTGGCAATCCAAAGCCGCCGTTGTGGTGGTGATGGTGTTTTTCCCGATGTTGGTGAACATCACGGCAGGGTTGCAAGAGACCTCTGCCATGCAGCGCGACCAGATGAAAACATGGGCGGCGGGATATTGGCAGGGACTATGGAAACTGCGCCTGCCTGCGGCGATGCCCTTTGTCTTCAACGGGCTTAAAATCGCCTCTACGCTTGCCCTCATTGGTGCCATTGTGGCGGAGTTTTTCGGCTCGCCGATCGTCGGTATGGGCTTTCGGATTTCGACGTCGGTCGGGCAACTGGCGCTTGATATGGTTTGGGCCGAGATCGTCGTCGCCGCCATTGCCGGCAGCCTGTTTTACGGCGGTATTGCGGTGATCGAACGCATCGTGACCTTTTGGCATCCGTCACAGCGGCGCGGCTGACCCGCCATTACACACAAAAAAATGCCGAGCAGCGACTGCTCGGCATTGTCGTATAAAAAGTGACAATCGGGGTTATGCTGCGCGGCGCTTGCGCGACAACCCTGCAAAAGCAGCAATACCGGTCAGCAACAGCGGCAGCCCCGCAGGCAAAGGCACAGCCGGCGCCAACGTATAGGAGATCTGATCGTATTCGAATCCGTAGCCGGTTGAACTGTCGTCAAAGAAAAGCGAGCTGATGATGCCAAAGCCGGTGAGGTCATAGAAACCGTTGCCCGTGATTGCGACACTGCCAACAAGTAAATCGCCGATGCCGTACACCATCAAGTCCACGTAGTCGCCGACATTAAAGCCCGCCGTGCTGAAACTGACGTCGGTGACATCCGATGTGAAATCAATTTCAAGATCGGCTGCGCAGCTAAATTCCGGATAAGGCATCGAACATATGTGGCCCGATTCTGGATATTTAAAGAGCGCGCCACCTTCGGCCGTCACAACGGCATCGGGAATGACGAAAATTGTGCCGGGATTCGTGCCCCCAGTCAGCGAGGAAAAATCAAGAACGGCCGCCTGACCGCCCTGTGCCGTCATAACGCCTGTAGAAAAGACGCTTGCCGCCAATAGCGCGGTCAGTTTGTTTGTGTGAGACATTGTAATTACTCCATATAAAATATTCCCACCAAATACCGGCGGGCGCGTTGACTATACGTCAACTTGAGAGGTTTTTCTATGGAGGTTTACACTACCGTAAGCACCGTAATGCCTGCATAATTGGCCATCGCTTATGAAATGGGCGCGAATCGCGGCATTGAACCATCTGGTCAAAGATTTAGTTGAGCCATTGGTCTTTGAGTGTCACGATCCCCCCATAATTATAAACTGGGAGCACTAACATGAAGACCATAGCCAGCTTGGCATTTGCCCTTGGGCTCGTCGGCGCGCCAATCGCGCAGGCCGCATCAGACGCGGATAACACGGTAAAATTGCAGTTGCAGTGGGTGACGCAGGCGCAATTCGCCGGGTATTATGTCGCGCTTGAAAAAGGCTTCTACGAGGACGAGGGCCTCGACGTGACGATTTTGCCCGGCGGTCCTGATATTGCTCCGCCACAGGTTCTTGCCGGCGGCGGCGCGGATGTGATGTTGAACTGGATGCCCTCGGCATTGGCGGCGCGCGAAAAAGGATTGCCCGTGGTCAATATCGCGCAGCCTTATAAAACATCGGGGCTGATGCTGACCTGTTGGAAGGACACCGGCATCACCAGCCCGCAGGATTTCAAAGGCAAAACCATCGGCGTATGGTTCTTTGGCAATGAATATCCGTTTCTGTCATGGATGAGCCAGGAAGGCATTTCGACCGAAGGCGGAGCGGACGGCGTCACCGTTTTGAAGCAAGGCTTCAACGTCGATCCATTGATCCAACGCCAAGCCGATTGCATTTCCACCATGACCTATAATGAATACGGTCAAGTGCTCGATGCGGGGGTCGATCCCGATGAATTGGTGACCTTCAAATATGAGGACCAAGGAGTCGCGACGCTTGAAGACGGGATTTACGCGCTCGAAGAAAATCTGGCCGATCCGGCCTTCAAAGCCAAAATGGTGAAGTTTGTGCGCGGTTCGATGAAGGGTTGGAAATACGCTGAAGCGAATCCTGACGAGGCCGCTGATATCGTTCTGGAATATGACGAAACCGGTGCGCAAACAGAAGAGCATCAAAAACGTATGATGGGCGAGGTTGCCAAGTTGACCGCAGGGTCGAATGGCGCACTTGATCCGGCCGATTATGAACGCACCGTGGCAACATTGCTGGGCGGCGGTTCTGATCCGGTGATCACCAAAACTCCCGAAGGCGCCTATACGCTTGAAATCACAGATGAGGCGCTCAAGTAAGCCGTGCGTTCATAAACTGCGGCCAAGCCGGCACCACAGAGGCGGGTTCTTTCGAGAGCCCGCCTTACTTTTTGTCGGACTCGGCGGCAGGCTGTCACAATACCATGAGGATCGCGTCAACCGAGGCTGCGGATGCCGCGTGCGAAGGCGGCAGGAGCCATGGATATTAGGCTTGCCGCTTGGCACCTCCCGCCGTCTCGTCACCCTCGGTTTGCGCCATGTTGCGTAACTCGCTTTCCAGACCGGCCTTGAGACGCAGCCAAAGAGCGGGCAGGGCGCGCAACACCTCTGCGCTGCGGTCCTGCCAATTGGCACCGCCGCTGGCGCAGGTTTCGGCCTGACCGAGCGCATCATGCAAGGCCCGCCCGCCAAAGGTCGCGCAGGACCCGGCAAATCCGTGCAACGCGGCACGGGCTTCGGAGGGGGCAAGATGCGCCATATCGTCCAGAGCCGCCATAAATGTATCGCCCTCGGCAAAGAATTCCTGCGTGAGCCGGATAATGGTCTCGGCGGGCAAGGCGCGCTGCATCTCTGCCATGACCTGCGCGTCCAGATCCGGCAGGTCCGACCTCTCTGTGCCCTCGGCCACTTCGGTATTGGCTTCAACCGGGTAAAGCATATCGCGCAGCACTGCCCATCGCAGGGGTTTGTTCAATACGGCCTGCATTCCGGCGGCGAGATAGCGGTCGTGATCTTCGGGTTGGGCATGGGCGGTGAGGGCGATAATCCGGCTGTCGGCCGATGCGCCGCCAGAGGCGCGAATGGTGCGCGTTGCCTCAACCCCATCCATGCGCGGCATGGAAATATCCATCAGGATCAGATCATAAGCCTGCACGGCTGCGGCCTCCACGCCCTCAACCCCGTCATGCGCTTCGGTGACCTGGTGCCCGTCACGGCGCAGCATTTCTCGGGCAATGAACCGGTTGGTTTTGTTGTCCTCGACAATCAGCACATCCAGCGCGGGCCGGTTGTTTGGGCGCGCCTCGGGTTTTGGTTTGCTTTCGCCGGCGTCATTCTTTTGTGACTGAGCGATGCCGCGATCAGATTTATCGCGCCCGATGTCCGATGTGATCGTAACTGGTTTGCGGTCTTTGGTGGGTAAATCGGAGGCATGGCCACTGTCATTCACCTGTGGCGCAGACACGGGAGGCTCAGATGCACTCTCTTTTGTCGCAGGTGGCAAGGGCAACCGGACCCAAAACACGCTGCCTTCGCCGAATTCGCTTTCTGCGCCGATCTCTCCTTGCATCGCAGAGACCAAGGTGCGTGCGATGCCAAGACCAAGCCCGGTGCCCTCCGTTTCATCCGCCCCGCCATCCGTGAGGCGTACAAAATCGTCGAACACTGTGGCCAGGGCATGTTCGGGAATTCCCGGACCCGTGTCACTGACCCGAATTTCCACCACATCCCCGTCCAGCCGCGCGGCCTCAACGGTGATCTCACCATCGCGGGTGAACTTTGCGGCATTGCTTACCAAATTGACCAGCACCTGTCGCAAACGGGTCCGCACCCCCAGAACCGTACCAATTTCGTCGTCGGGCAAGATGACGCGATTGCCATTGGCCGTAGAAATCGAATGCAGGCTTTGTGCGATCTCGCGCAGCATAGCATCCAGATCAAACGGCGCGGCATCAAGGGTGACGTGACCGCTTTCAATACGGGTGATGTCGAGCACCTCGTTGATGTGGCTTAGCAGAACCTGTCCAGAATTGCGCAGAACATCGACAAATTCTGCCTGTTGCGGGCTCAGCTCGGTACTGCCCAATAGCTCGACAGTACCCAAGACCCCATTGAGCGGCGTGCGCATCTCATGGCTCATCACGGCGAGGAAACGCGCTTTGGCGCGTTCGCCGGCCAAGGCTTTGTCCCGTGACCGGACCAGCTCCTGTTCGGCGGCAAGCCGTTGGGTGATATTGCGCACAAAGCAGACAAGGATCGTGCGCCCGTCATGCTCGGCCTTGTCCACGGTCAACTCGATGGCAAAATGCCGGCCGGTGTTGTCGCGTCCCAGCAAACGTTCGCTGCGGCTACCGCCCGCCGCACAGCTCTCCAATAGGGCGGTGGGCCGCACGGGGCGGCTTTGTGAATCTGCAGCGGGAATTTCCCCGCTGATCGGAGTCAGCGGATGGCGCAAGAACGATCCAAGGCGCAGATCAATGGCCTCGTCCCGCGTGCGCCCGAACAGCAACTCAGCCGCATGGTTGAAATCCGAAATTTCCCCAAAAGGATCGCAGACAATAATCGCGTCCCGCGACGTTGAAATGATCGCTTCGATCCGGCTTAACATAGCGCGGTTGACCAAAGCACGTTTGCGATTGAGCGTGTATAGCCGCCAGAACACGAACAACAACCAAAGCACCGCAACGACCAGCAACAACCCGACCGCAGCGACCAAGCGCAGCACCCGCGCGGCATCCTCACGCGTGCGATCGGCCTGCCGGGCGACTTGGCGGTTGCCCTCGGTCGAAATCAGCCGCAGGTCATGCCGCGAGGGTTCAATCGCCGCAACAATGGCGGGCAGGGCGGCGACAAGCGCCTCATCCGTTCCATCAATCAATGGCACCAGCGCATAGGTGCGGGCCGCCAAAGCATCAAAACGCTCGCGCAAACGGGAATAATCGAGAATGGGCCGATATAGCGCGCTCGTATTGATGGTTTCCAAACGACTGTAGAAGATGTTGTAGCGCTTGCGCAGCTCGGCCAGTGCCGGAGCGATGACATCCTTTGAACCGGCGCTCTCGTCTCTATCGGTTTGTGAGGGGAGCTGCTGCGCCTCTTCCGCTGTGATAACTCGAACCTGAGCGCGTTGTAACGCACTTAGAAAATCAAGGTATTCCACCTCGACCTGGCTCATGGTCCATTGCACGTTGTCTGTCTGCGCGCTGCCCAGCTCGCGCAGTTTTCCCGACACTGAATTGGAAAGGAAGATCAGCAGCACCAACGAGCAAAACGCCAGTAGCCCGAGCATGCTGATCTGGATCCAGCGGGGGCGAAGCCCGGGTCGCGCGCGGCGCAGTTTCATTCTTACGGCCTTCCATACCTATCCGCAGGGTAACATTCGAACGTCGGCGTTGAATGCGACCCGTGGTCTGCCCGCAGCCACGCTCTATGCGTTGACGTCAGCGCAAGATCATCAAACGGTCCAATTGCCAAACACTTTGCGCATAAATGGTTTCGCTGCGGTAAACCGCGTCACGATCATAGGGATAAACCAACCATATCGGGCCTTTATCGCGTAAAGACATGGTTTCGCCGTTGCGTTTATAGGCCAAGAGCCCATCTTGTTCCAACGCCTCTGCGATGGACAACCGGACCTGATAATCGTTCTGCGCGATCAAAACCAACTGACCACTGCTCAGATCAAGCCACTTGAGCATCGCTTTCAGCGGCACGCCCTCAAACACTTGCTGGCCTTCGGTCCAATTTGTATTGGTTGTAAAGGTCATCTGCGGCAGGGCGCGCAAACCTTCCATATCGAGTGAATGGATAAGTTGCGCGGCGTCCGGCCGCAGCGGAAGTTCAGCAGCATCCCGATAATCATAAATTCGCAGCAAAGGTGCCTCTTGCGCCTGTGCGGGCAAAGCATACGAGGCCAAAATCGAAACAACCAGCACGGCAAGCCGCGCAAATTTACCGAAAAATGTTTTTAAAGCAGTTTGTTGCATAGGGTTTCCTATTGGTCTTTCTGTTCTGTTGAATGCCGCGCGAGCAGAGTCGATCAGAGGTATTACCATCCGGTCAAAATCCGCAACACAAGCTTAACGAGACTCGTAGCGCTTAGTTTCGCCTGTGATTCTCGGTTCGTCCATCCCCCCCTATCCAAAGGAATAGGAACTCTGCCGTGTTTAGCATTGTTTCACCCTTTACGGGCGATACTGGCTTTGCAAAGATGCTTTTCACCCCGAAGCGATTGTATCATCTGGGGCGGACAGTGTGTGTAAAGGTATATTGAATGACGCGGATCCTGCTGGCAGACGACCATGAGTTGGTGCGCGATACGATCGCGGCCTACCTTGAGGCGAGCAGTGACATCACCATCACCCGCGCCGCAGATTATGCCCATGCCATTGATATGATGAACGCCCGCGGGCCGTTTGATTTGGTGATCCTTGACTATACCATGCCCGGCATGGAGGGGCTCGACGGTTTGCGCAAACTTCTCGGGCATCCCAAAGCGAAGGCCGTGGCTTTGATGTCCGGCACGGCGTCGCCTGATGTCGCCCGACGGGCGCTTGATGCTGGTGCAGCAGGGTTTCTACCTAAAACACTGTCACCCGACACATTGCTGAGCGCCGTGAAATATATCGTGTCTGGTCGTATCTACTACCCTCCGCAATTTCTGTCTCAAACCGGTGATGATCCCACTGTCAAACTAACTCCGCGTGAACGCGATGTGCTCAACGGCATTTGTGAAGGCAAGTCCAATAAGGAAATCGCGCGTGATCTCGGGGTGCAGGAAGTCACCATCAAATTGCATGTCAAGACTCTCTGCCGTAAACTGGATGCGCGCAACCGTACCCACGCCGCGATGATTGGCCGCGATCTCGATCTGGTCTGACCGGCCTGCGGGCCAGTTCGGCAGGGCGATGCGCCCTCTCGGCCATCTCGCCGGAACGGTCTGGACCGACCAAATGCCATCTTCCGGCGAGGTCCGCACCGCAAGGGGGTGCCACGCTAACATCACAGCCTATCCTATAAAATCTGGCGTATTTGAGCCATTTTTTTCGATTTATTCCTCGCCCCGCGCCGTGCCCGCCCGAGGAGGATTAAATCCATATTCACCCCTCGCGCCCATAAACAGCCATGAGGAAAGCTTTCATGAGGGGCGGCCGCTGAGCCGTGATGTGACTATTAATGCTGCGGAATATCCCGATCTCCATCACTTTGCCGGTCTTGTTTTTCATTATGAGTTTCAGTGCATTAGGCATGATGGGGGTGTCTTCCTATGTCGGGGCACGGTCCATCCTGCATGGCGAATCGCATGACACGATTACAGCGCTCAGCCAAAGGCGGGCGCAGGAGATCGAAGCATGGTATGATACGATCCTCGCCGAGGTCGCCTTTCAAGCCAGCAGCCCCAACACCGCCATTGCTCTGCGGGTGTTCAGCGCCGGTTGGAAAGCATTCGACGACACCGCGCAATCCGAGCTGACCCGCATTTTCGTCACTGAAAACCCGAACCCTGAAACCGCGCGCGCCGCATTGATCACGCCCAAGGACCGCTCGGCCTATGTGCGTGGGCACACACGGTTTCATCCGTTTTATCAAGGCCTGGCCGAACGTGCCGGATTTGCCGATATCTACCTCTTTGATACCTTCGGGAACCTCGTCTACTCGGTGGATAAACGCGCCGATTTTGCCCGCAATATCGCGCAATCCCCTGACAGCCCTCTGTCCAGAACCGTGCAGGGTTTGATCGACGCGGCCCCGTCCGATCAAGCCGGTTTTGTGGATTACCTGCCCTATGCGCCCGCTGGGGGGGCTTTGTCGGCCTTTGCAGTGCAAACCGTTCTTGCTGCGGATGGCACGCCCGCAGGATATTTTGCCGTGCGCCTCTCCACCGCCCCGATCGAAGACATCATGGCCCGTACCGCCGGAGCCGGCACCGCAGGCGATGCCTTTGTGATGGGGGGCGCGGACAAGATCCTATCAACCGATGCTGATATTCTTGCCTTGCCGCCTCTGGTCGATGATACCGCTTTGCGCCGAGCGCTTGCAGGCACAGCCAGCGTGGCGGAAACCACGCGCGGCGAGGCCCGCATATCGGGGTTTCAACCCGTCAATATTGACGGGGTCAACTGGATTACCGTGGTGGAAACCACGCAGGATGATGCCTTTAGGCTTGCGGCGAAACTGCGCCGTGATCAGATCATGCAGGGGGCTGCGCTGCTTGCCGTTCTGGCGATGCTCGGATTGGTGTTGGGGCGTAGAATTAGTCGGCCTTTGACCCGATTGTCCACGGCGATAAAGGCGATCGGTGACGGCGATTACACCGTTGACGTGCCCTGCGCTGCCCGTGGCGACGAGATTGGCGCAATCAGCAAAGCCCTCACCCGTTTGCAAACCGATCTGATCGCCGCAGAGGAGATCAATGCCGATAGCAAGTTCCAAAGCGCTGCGGTTGGGGCAACCTCTGCCGCGTTGATGATGACCGACAAAAATTTCTGCGTCACCCATATGAACCAATCCATCATCAATTTGGTACGCAGCTACGCCGATGAAATCCGCAAGATCGCGCCGGATTTCGACCCCGACGATTGCGTGGGAAAAAATATGGACGTGTTCCACCGCGACCCGAAATCCATTCGCGCTCGGGTCGGGATGACGCCCAAAGAACGTTTTACAGCGGCGATCCCGTTGGGGGACGTGCGCTTGGCAATCGATGTACAACCGTTTTTTGACGAACAAGGAGAGGTGCTGGGTTCGGTTGTCGAATGGTCCGACGCCACCGAAGAAACCCGCCGCAATGCCATTGTCGAAGCCATCGAATGCAGTCAGGTCTTTGCCGAATTCAACGAGGATGGCGTATTGAAAAACGCCAATGATCGCTTTGTCGCGGCCAGCGGTCTGAGCTTGGAGGCGATGCGCGGTCGGAAGATGGCGGATGTGTTTGTCAAAACCACTGACGAGGATCCCGATGGCGCGCAGGACGACACCGCAGCCCGCATCCGTAACGGCGAAACCGTCGCAGGCCGTTTCCGGCTCAATCCCGATGATAGGTCTCCTTCATTCTCGGTATTGGAGGGCAGTATCTCGCCCATCCTGACCCGCGTCGGAAGCTGTACAGGTTTTGTTTTGATTGGCAACGACGTCACCGAAGACCAAGCCTATCGGATCAAAGTCGAAACCGCCCGCGCCAAGATGCAGGCAGCACAGGCCCATATGGTCGAACAAATCGGCATCGCCATGCAGACCCTCGCACAGGGGGATTTGACCGTGCGGCTCAACAATGCCTTTGCCCACGAATACGAACAATTGCGCACAGATTTCAACGGTGCGGTGGCGGATTTGGCCAAGGCGCTAAAATTGGCAGCCGAAGAGTCGATCAATATACAATCGGAAAGCGCCGAGATTTCCAGCACCGCGGATGACATGGCCACCCGCACCGAACAACAGGCCAGCACATTGCGCGACACCGCCACTGCTCTTGATGAAATGACCTCTAATGTCGAACGCGCGGCACAGGGGGCGATCCGCACCGAAACCGTGGTGAGCGAAGCCCGCACCCGCGCCAAGCGCAGCGAAAAAGTCGTTGGCGAAGCTGTGGCTGCCATGTCTCAAATCGAAAGCTCCAGTCAGGAAATCGTCAAGGTGATCAGCGTCATCGACGAAATCGCCTTTCAAACCAATCTGTTGGCGCTCAATGCTGGCGTCGAAGCGGCGCGGGCAGGAGACGCAGGGCGCGGTTTTTCCGTCGTCGCCACCGAAGTGCGGGCCTTGGCGCAACGCTGTTCGGATGCGGCGGGCGAAATCAACACCTTGCTGAAGGGCTCCGGCGAACATGTCCAAAAAGGGGTGACCCTGGTCGGGGAAACCGGTGCGGCGCTGACACATATCATGGAATCGGTGTCGGAAATTTCTAACTATATCAGCGACGTTGCCCAATCGGGGCGTGAACAATCCGCCGGATTGCAACAAATCAACGCCGCCGTGATGGAAATCGACCAGACCACCCAAGCAACCGCAGCGATGTTCGAAGAAACATCCTCCGCCAGCCATGCTCTTGCAGATCGTTCACAAACTCTGGCTCAAACTTTTGCGACCTTCAAATTGGGGCAGGAGGGGCGCGGTCGTTCCATGGTTGCGTCGAAGGTGGGCTTGAAGCCAGTCTCATCCACTGCGCGCCCACCTGCAGTGCAACCGACATCCAGATCCAACGCGGTCCTGCGGCAGGCACCGGCAGGGACGACGGCGCGGGCAAGCACGACACCACCAAAGGCAAAACCGGCGTCAAACACGCCGCCGCACAACGCTCCGCCCGCGCCAGCCCCACGGGCGGCAACCGGCGCAGAGACGAAGGGGGATACAACATGGACCACAGACCGCCGCATTGAAAACCGGCGTGTGGTCGTGGACCGGCGCTCGGGGGCGGTCACGGCGGCAACGGCTGAAAATATTGACCAGTCATGGGAAGAGTTCTGATGAAACACACCAACGATATGGCCGTGCCCCGTAAGGTTCTCATTGTCGACGATTCAGCCGCTATTCGTGCCGTGTTGAAACACGCGTTAAGCCGCGATCCGCGCCTTAAAGTGGTCGGTGAGGCGGCGGATGCATATGAAGCGCGGGCCTTGATCAAACATCTCAATCCCGACGTGCTGACACTCGATGTTGAGATGCCGCGTATGTCGGGGCTGGATTTTCTCGAACGGCTGATGCGCCTGCGTCCGACGCCGGTTGTGATGTTCTCGTCGGTCACCCAATCCGGCAGCGCCAATGCAGTCCGTGCCCTATCGCTCGGGGCCTTTGATGTCTTGGCCAAATCAACCAATGGCATCGGACAATCCGATCTTGTTCTGCTGTGCAACGCGGTTGCCAATGCCAGGGTGAACACGGGAAAATCCCGTAGCGATGTTTGGAAACCATCGACGCGTGGCGCCGATACACCTGAGGTGCCTGACATGGCCCGCAAATGGGGCGGCGAAGCGATCTTGATCGGTGCATCCACCGGCGGTGTGGCGGCGATTGAAAAACTACTTGCGACCATGCCGTGCAATGCCCCGCCGATTGTGGTGTCGCAACATATGCCAGCCGCCTTTCTCAACAGCTTCTGCACCCGTTTGGGACATCTGTTCCCCCAGAACGTGCAATTGGCAGAAGAGGGCTTAGAACTCAAACCGGGGCATATTTTCGTCTCGCCGGGTGGCTTATACCACACTGGCGTGGCTCAGCGAGCCGGCAAAATGTACTGTACGTTGATCGATAAACCCAAACGCAATGGTCATTGCCCCTCGGTGGACGAGTTGTTCTTTTCTTCCGAATCCTTCGCCAAGCGCATTCATGCGGTGATCCTTACCGGATTGGGACGTGACGGTGCCGAAGGTATGAAAGCATTGCACGACAAAGGCGCCCATTGCATCGCGCAAGACAGCGACAGCTGTGTGGTTTACGGGATGCCGCGCGCCGCCGTCGAATTGGGGGGGGTGGATGAGCAGGTGCCCCTCGAAAATATGAGTGAATTGGTCTGCGCGCCCGTGCGCGGCAAGCTGTAACATAGACGTTTGGAGATGCGGCCCCGCAGTTAAGGCAAGACCTATGGGTCCTGTATGCGACAGCCGATCTTGAGAAGGATGACACATTGAAAGATGCCAGTGCTGCGGGCAAAACCGTCAACATCACCCAAGGCGAATACGCCATTATGGCGGTGCCTGGCGGGGTCATCACAACCGTTCTCGGCTCCTGCGTGGCAACCTGTATCTGGGATCCCGTGGCGCGTGTCGGCGGAATGAACCACATTCTTGTGGCGGAATCGGGCAGCGGCCCAACCCGGTGTGACGCCGTTGGCGTGAATGCGATGGAACTTGTGATCAATGGTTTGATCCACTGCGGTGCCCGCCGTGCGAACCTGCAAGCCAAAGTTTTCGGCGGCGCGAAGATGATCGACGGCCTGTCGGACATCGGTCAGGTGAACGGTTTGTTTGTCGTGGAATATCTCGAACGCGAGGGCATCACCTGCGTCAACAAAAGTCTTGGCGGGACCTTGGCGCGGCAAATCCGGTTCTATCCCGCCGAGGGGCGGGTTTTGCAAAAATCCATCGCCGGTGCGGCCGTACCGCCGCCACGCCGTAAAGTCGGGTCCGCCGACGGAAACGATTTGGAACTGTTTTGACACAGGTGGGCACCGCATAGCTCACGGTGTTGTTGGTGCGGAAATAACGGCGACCCTATGAACAGCGCCCGAACGACATCGCCTTTGCGATGTCGCATCGGTAGGCAGAGCGCCGCATTACGAAAACTGCGCCCGGCACCGCAGGTTACAACAAGCCCGCCGCGCCACAAAGCGCGCAGGTGGAATCATATAGATTTCAAACTCAAACAGTTACATCCAGATGTCGTCGTCGTACTCGACATCAGAGGAAGACGTTTCGACGCCTTGGCCCGCACTGGCGTTGGTCTCTGTTCCACCATGGTTGGCATCCTGTGGCAGTGAATGCACGATATCCTTGAGGCTGTCGCGCATATTAACCGCGTGCAGCAGACCGTCCACAGTCACGGAACTGTCCTCATGCCAGCTCATGTGCTGGCTCACATATAGCAGGATCGATTCAATATCCTGTAACGATTGACGCAGGAAATCGACCCGTTGGAAGCTTTGCGCAGATTCGCGTGTCATCGGGCTACACTCACACAGCGACACCGACAGGGCATCCTCCAGCGTGCTGGTGATACCGTGCAGGGTGTTGACCTTCCCGGCGAGCACCTCGATCATGCTGGAAGCAGTGATATTGACGGCGGCGGCATCGCCGTCCTCCGCATCGTCCTTTTGCTGTTCCGGCCCCGCAGGTTGCATTAAAGCCGCCCCACAACCGCTTCGATACACTTGCGCAAGTCGTTGGGATCGAATGGTTTCTTCAAGAAATTGTTCATCCCGAGCTTTTTGCCATATTCGATGATTTGTCTTTCGGCTCGCCCGGTGATCAAGATAAAACCGACGCCTTTGGTTTTTGGCGCGGTGCGCAGGCTTTGCAACAACTTCAACCCGTCCATTTCCGGCATGTTGTAGTCCGAAATCACCAAATGCACCGGCGCGGTTTCCATTGCTTTCAATGCCGTGGCACCATTGTCGGTGCTGGCGACATTGCGGATGCCAAAGCTGTCCAATGCCTGAGTGATCAAACCGCGGCTGGTCGACATATCGTCAACGACCATGATCCTCAATTGGTCTCGTAGGGCCATAGATCATTCCTCCTAGAGTTGTGCCTTCAGGCAGCTGGGTGATAGGCGGTCAAGCCGATCGATTTGAAAAGCGGGTGCGCGCAATCGGAAATCCGTTCCGAATGGCCCAAAAACAACATCGCATCGGGTGCGAGAATCTTGCGGAACCTTGGCCAAAGCGCGGCCTGCGTCGGCGCATCAAAGTAGATGACCACGTTACGGCAGAAGACCACATCAAAGCCCCCCGTCATCGGCCAGTCGCGCAACAGGTTCAACTCACGAAAGCGAACCAGCTTTTTCAACGCCGGATCAATCTCATATTGCTGATCAAACCCACTGCCGCTTTTGTGCAGGTATTTTTTCATCAACGGTTCGGGAACACCGGTGATCTGCTGTTCGGAGTAAATGCCGGTTTTGGCCTTGTCCAAAATCTGGCGATCAATATCCGAGGCAAGGATCAACACATCCTTTTGCGCCAGATCCGGTGCATGCTCCAAGATCGTCATCGCAATAGAATAGGGTTCCTGACCGCTCGAACAGCCCGCCGACCAAATGCGCACGCGTCCCCCCGTACGGGCTTTTTCGCGCAGGATCGGCAAGGCCTTGTCCCGCAGCATTTCGAAGTGGTGCGGCTCGCGAAAGAAATGCGTCACATTGGTGGTTAACGCCGAGATCATCTCGCGCCGCTCTTCCAATCCGCCGCCGGACTCGGAGTCGACAAATGTGGCGTATTGGTCGAAATCCGCATAGCCAAGGGCACGAACGCGCCCACGCAACCGTGATTGCACCATCGTCGTCTTGGCCGGAGTCAAACTGATTCCGGATTCGCTCTTGGCAAGCCGCGCGATCACCTCAAAAGCCGACGGGCTCAGCTTGGCGTTCGCACCAGGATTTCCACTCATGTCGCTCATGCGGCTTCGTCCGCCGTCGCCGGAACCACAGCCGCGAGATCCAACACGCGGATCATCCGGTCGTCGATCAGGGTCAAGGCGCGGACCACGGACATATGCGGCTCCGGCGACATTTCGGGTGGCGGTTGTAAATCGCTTTCGCTCACGGCCACGATGTCGGACACGGCGTCGACCAGAAGGCCGGTCAATGTGCCGCCAAGATTGGCGACGATAATGACATTGCGTTCGCTGATCTCTTGGCACGGCAGGCTCAACCGCCGGGCCAGATCCATCACCGGCAACACCGTTCCGCGCAGGTTGATCACCCCGCGCATATAGTCGGGCGAATGCGGCATCGGCGTGGTTCGCGTCCATCCGCGGATTTCGCGCACGGACATGATATCGAGAGAATACTCCTGATCCGCCACTTTGAAGGTGAGCAGTTCAAGATCTGTTGCTTGATTGGGGTCGCTCATAATGCACTCCTTGATTATGCGCTTAGGGCTTCGGTTCGGGATGCACCCGAAGCCTCGGCGATGATGTCGGCGGGGTCGAGGATCAGGGCGATTTGCCCATCTCCAAGGATGGTGGCCGCCGCGATTCCGGGGGCGCGGAAGAAACTGTCGTCGAGCCCCTTGATCACCACTTGGCGCTGGTCCTGAATGCCATCGATGATCAAGGCCGCACGGGCTCCATCCTCATAGGCAATCAGCAATACAATGGCGCCAACATAGCTGTCTCGGGCCTCGCGATAGCCAAGCTCAACCCCCAAATCGAAGAGCGGAACAAATTCGCCGCGCACGCGGACGATATATTTTCCCGGACGCAGCATTTCCACATCCGCCGCGCCCAACGACAGGGTTTCGACCACCACATTGAGTGGCACCACAAGGGTTTCATCGGCCACATTGACAACCATCCCGTCCAGAACCGCGAGGGTCAACGGCAGCGAGATCGAGAATTTCGTGCCTTTGCCCGCTTCCGAAGTGATGGTGATCCGCCCGCCGAGCGACTGAATCGCGGTTTTCACCACATCCATGCCCACACCGCGCCCCGATAGGTCAGAGACTTCGCTTGCGGTTGAAAATCCGGGTGCAAACAGAAGATTGTCGATGTCGCTGTCGGTCAAGCTCGCATCCGCAGGGACAAGCCCCTTGTTCGTAGCAATCTCAAGCACGCGTTTGCGGTTGATGCCGGCGCCATCATCGGACACCTCAATGATCACACGGCCCGACCGATGTGCCGCCGACAGGGTCACAATCCCCTCGGCGGATTTGCCCGCCGCGCGCCGGTCTTCGGTGCTTTCAAGACCGTGATCGACAGCATTGCGGATCATATGGGTGAGCGGATCAGCAAGACGCTCGATCACGGTTTTATCCACTTCGGTGCCTTCGCCAACGGTCACAAGACGCACGTTCTTGCCCACGCCCGCCGAGGATTCGCGCACGATCCGGCTCATCCGTTGGAACAGGGATTTGACCGGCTGGGCGCGGATCATCATCACGGAATCCTGAATGTCGCGGGTCAGGCGTTGGAATTCTTCAAGCCCGTTCATCGCATCGGAGTGGGGCGAAAGACCCGCTTGCTCAAGGCTTTGCGACAACATGGCTTGGTTGATCACCAATTCACCGACCAGATTGACCAAACGCTCGATCCGTTCAAGATCCACACGCACCACTGATTTCGGGCCATTGGCCGCTGCGCCAGCGGCTTTGGCCGGCGCAGGTTTGCGGGCGGTTTTTTTTTCGGGGGCAGGGGCTGCGGAAGGGGCAGAAGGCGCAAGTGCAGCCGCCACCGGCGCGGGCGCGGCGGCCACAGGCACATCAGGATCGTCCGGAACGGTGGCAGGGGGCTCGGGCAAATCGGCGAACCCATCGCTTGAGGTCTCAATCGGCGCTGTAACAGCAGGCGCATCTGTATCTGAACCGGCGCGCCGCACCGAAAGCTCGCACAGCCCGTCTACGAATTCAAAAATTTCGCGGATTTCAGCCTCGTCCACATCGGCGATGAGCGTGATGTCCCATGACAGATATGAGGTCTCTGCGGCCAACGCCTCAAGCGGCGGCAAATCCCGCAAATCACATTCAATCGTCGCCTCCCCCAAGGCGGCCAGATTGCGGAGTAACATCTGCGGTTCATTGCCGGTCTCGAACATCTCTTGTTCGGGTTTGAACCGGATGTGATAGCATGGTGTTTCATCCATCGGCGCCGCGTCATCCACATCGAAATCCAGCGGTGGCAAATCACCAAGCCCATCTAGATCAAGTGATATCGATACGCCCATCGGCTCGAAATCATCAGCCGAGACTTCCTCTTCTTCTTCGGCGGCCCCGCCGAGAAGCGTGTCCAGTTGCGCCAGTAATTCGGCGCTGCGGTCATCGGGAATTGCATCGTCGTCACGGCAGACACGGATCAAATCCGACAAATGGTCCGCACAGGAAAAGAACAGCCGCATAGCGTCCGCGTCAGGGATGAATTTATTCGAGCGCACGTCATCGAGCGCAGTTTCGTAGCGATGCGCAAACCGGACCAGCGCCTCAAGCCCGAAAGCCCCGGCGCCGCCTTTGATCGAATGCACGGCGCGGAAAACCACATTGATGGTTTCAGGATCGTCGTCGCCCTCGTCAAGCGTCGTTAACCCGTCCTGCATCGCCTCCATAAGCTCTTCACATTCAATGAAGAAAGAGGCTCGGATCTCCGCCATAGGATCATTTGCATCACTCATAACCGTTCTCCTAGCCGGCAACCATTTGCAAGGCTTTCACCAGCTTTGCCGGATCAAAGGGTTTTACGATCCATCCCGTCGCCCCGGCGTTTCGGGCACGCATTTTCAATTCAGCAGAGCTTTCGGTGGTGAGCACGAGGATCGGAGTGGCGCGGTGGTCATCCTGATCGCGCACGGCGTCAATGAACCCAAAACCGTCCATCCGCGGCATATTGATATCGGTGATGATCACATCGGGTTCGAGCCCGTCGAGCACCTCAAGACCATGGACGCCATCATCGGCCAAATGCACCGTGAAGCCGACCGGAACAAGGGCCAACCGGATCATGTCGCGCATTGTACGACTGTCATCCACTGCTAGAATATTGAGGCTCATGATGTGCCCTCCGCGATTGATTCCGGGGTGAAGCCCATCTGGCTCATTTGTTCGATAAGCCGGTCAGAGGCATTGATGATGGTCATCTTATGCCCTGTCGCCTTAAGAGAGGCCGCGGCAGAAATCAGCACCTGTAGACCGAGCGCGCCGATGCTGCCCACCGGCCCCGCATCAACAGTCACATCCGCACCAAGACGCTGCTTGAGCGCTGTTGCCAAAGGATCTGCAGCAGGCAGATCAAGTTTGGATTGAAGGACGAGCGGCTCATTCATATCCACCTGCCTTGGGCGCAACACACTGATGTGGCATCGCCACCTCCCATATTTCCATTCCGGTTCCTCACGGTTCTATGGGGCGGTCGGTTAAAACTGCGTTACGCCGTTTTATGGATTTGCCCCATTTTGAAACAGTTTGGGGCGATATTCATCCTAATGGAATGAAATATATGTATAAAACAAGAAAAACCCCGCGCTATGGCGGGGTCAGAAAAAGGCAATTTCTACGGAACGTTAGGTTTTTATCCGCGGCGACGGCGACGCCCCCCACGTCCACCCGCAGCCCCATCAACCGCAGGGGCCTTGTTCGCAGCAATCCATGCCGCGCCATGCGGATCCTTGTTGCTCAGCAAGTTGGCCGCCATGATCGCTTGCATTTCCGATCCGGCCTTGGCCGTCATATCGCCCAACCCGGTCAATTGGGCCAGCAACGCATCGTCCATCCCATCGGGTAAAATCACCCCCGCCGCTTGCAAGGCATCGCGTTTGGCTTGCAACTTGGCCTGACTCACCGGCATCGCCACAGGGTTCATAATCGCAGAGGTCATGCCCGCGCCCATGGCCATCGGCAAAAACGCATTGTTGATGCCATGACGATTGGGCAAGCCAAACGATACATTCGAAGCGCCGCAGGTGGTGTTGACGCCCAATTCATCGCGCAGACGGCGCACCAGAGCAAAGACCTGTTGTCCCGCTGTGGCCATTGCTCCGATCGGCATGACCAAAGGATCAACCACAATGTCATGCGCCGGAATCCCGTAATCCGCCGCCCGCTCGACAATGCGTTTGGCCACAGCGAAGCGCACGTCGGGATCTTCGGAAATGCCGGTGTCGTCGTTCGAAATCGCCACAACCGGCACGTTGTATTTTTTGACCAGGGGCAGAACCATTTCGAGGCGGTCTTCTTCGCCGGTCACCGAATTGAGCAGGGGCCGCCCTTCGGCAATCTCCAATCCGGCTTCCAATGCGCCGGGCACCGAACTGTCGATACATAGCGGCACATCGACCAAAGCTTGCACCATTTCGACGACTTTGCGCATCAGGGGCGGCTCGGTCTCGTTCGGGTTGGGGTTGGAATTATACACCACGCCCGCATTGATATCGAGAACCGCAGCACCGGCCAGAACCTGTGCCAGGGCGTCTTTTTCCACGGTGGAAAAGTCGCCCGCTTCCAATTCAGCGGCGAGTTTTTTGCGTCCTGTGGGGTTGATCCGCTCGCCAATCACGCAAAAGGGTTCGTCGAACCCCATCACAACGGTCTTGGTTTTGCTTTCGAGGATAGTGCGGGTCATATGGTGTCCTTAACTCTCACGCGGATTGCGTATCTGTTGTGCCGCTGACCTATGGGGTCAAAGCAGCAGGAGGGGCGGAGACGTCAGGGCCGTGGCCTTGATCTGCCGTCCAAGTGGTTGCGGTTTTGATACCGCCGAGCGGAAAGAAATGCACCCCCTCGATCAGGCTTTGCGGATTGGCGGTCTTATAAGTGGCCAGATCAGCCAAAATCGCATCGGGGGTATAGGGCAACAAAAGCTTGCTCACATCCATCGCGCGTTTTTGCAAAACCTTCAAGGACGGGCCAACGCCGCAGGCCATGGCAAAGGTAATGAGCGTTTGCAATTTAGCCGGCGCCGCGAGACCAACATGAATCGGCATGGTGATGCCGGCCTCGGCGAGGCTTTGGCCCCATGCGATCACGGGCGCGGCCTCGAACGCAAATTGCGTGGCGATGGCCATATCCGCATCGGTGCGTTCGCTATAGGCCTGTTTGAACGCCAAAGCCGCATCGACATTGGCGCGCCCGCCCGCAGGATCGATGTCGCGGTTGCCTTCGGGATGTCCGGCGACGTGCAGCCGTTCAAAACCGTTGGCGTCAAACACACCGGTTTCGATCAAATCCATCGCGCTTTCGAACGGGCCGCGCGGCGCGGCAATCCCGCCCGCCAGCAACAGCGCCTGTTTCACGCCTGCTTCGCCTTGATATCGGGCGATCCAGTCGTTGAGCGCGGCATGGGAGGGCACCGACCGCGCCGGAATATGCGGCATAACGGCAAAACCTTCGCCCGCGATCCGCGCGGCGGTGGCCACCATGTCGTCGATCGGGGTGCCATCAATATGGGCGATATAGACCCGCGTGCCCTGTGGCAGGATCTCGGTAAAACGATCTATTCTGGCGGCCGTGCGCGGCATCACCTCGATGGAATATCCCGCCATCATGGCACGGGCACCGTCGCCCATGCTGCCCGATTTGATATCCTTGGCCTTCTTGAAATTAAACAGCGCCATTGCGGCCTCCAAAATGCGGCTGCGGCTCACGGCGTGGCCCAACCATCCCCTTCAATCAATGTCTTGATCCGGTCTTGATCGAATTCGTGCTCCAGCCGCTGCGCCTGTGCGGCGGCCACCTCGGAGGGATCTCCCTCCACCTCGCCAAGGGACACCTTGCGCCATTCCGCCAGATAGGCATCGGCATCCTTGGCGCCCACTTTCATCGCCGCGCGGTCAATGGCTTGCTCAAATCGTTCGGGCAATTGCACTTTGGAGGCGCGGCGGCCTTTGCCGACAATCACCTGCGCGGGGATGTCCCGCCAATATACGATTGTTAGCTCTGGCATGGGTGATTCCCCTTGGGTCAGTAAAGTTACGATAGGGCGCATCCTTTGCAGGCTTTGCGTCAAACTCGACACAAGGGCACGCATTGGCGACGCGGCGCGCGGCATGAACCGCCCGCCGCCGAGGTGTAACCCGGAGCCGAGGGCAAATACTACGGCGCAGCATCGGAATAATCCTAAAGATCGTTATGAATGACGTGCGGCGGTGCTTGCGCGGGGGAGCGTTAGAGACTAGCTTGGGGATAACTCGAAATGGAGGGCGTGACCTATGGCGCCCAAGCGTCCCGAAGGTGCGGGCGCATTCCCGATACCGGTTGAAAGCCCCGCGCCGAAACCGAGCGATCCATCGGAGCTTTATGCTGCGTTGGACCTCGGCACGAACAGTTGCCGGATGTTGATTGCGCAGCCCAAAGGCAGCCAATTTCATGTGGTCGATAGTTTCTCGAAATCCGTGCAACTTGGCGCGGGGCTGGAGAAGTCTGGCCGGTTGTCACGCGCCTCTATGGGCCGCACGATCCAAGCCTTGCGGATTTGCCAACAAAAGCTGAAGCGTCACAAGGTCAAACAAATGCGCCTTGTCACCACCGAAGCATGCCGCCGCGCCAAAAACGCGCGCGAGTTTGTCCGGCAGGTGCGGCGCGAGACCGGCTTGCAACTCGACATCATTCAACCCGAGGAAGAAGCCCGCCTTGCGGTGATTTCCTGCGCGCCTTTGGTGTCCACCAAAACCGAGCAGCTTTTGGTCGTGGATATCGGCGGCGGATCGACAGAATTGGTGTGGATTGACCTGACCTCGGTGCCGCCACGCGAACGACCGCGGGCGATCATGCGGCTGCACGCCGGGTTCCATCCCCCCGAAAGCCCCTTTCCCGCCGCCAAGGTCATCGATTGGATTTCGGTGCCCTTGGGCGTTGCGACATTGCGCGATCAGTTTTCCGATGTCGAAGACGATGCCGCGCGCTTTGCCCTGATGAGTTGGTTCTTCGAAGAAAACCTCTCGGAGTTTGCGCCCTATAAGGACGAACAGGAACGCGACGGGTTTCAAATCATCGGCACGTCGGGCACCGTGACCACGGTGGCGGCCTCCTATCTCGGGCTCAAACGATATGATCGCACCAAAGTCGACGGGCTGCGGATGACAACCGACCAGATCGACCGCGTGATCCGCGGCTATCTTGATCTTGGCACCGCAGGCCGCCGCGCCGATCCGCGTATCGGTATGGACCGGCAGGCTTTGATCATGTCCGGTTCGGCGATTTTGCAGGCGCTGATGCGCTGCTGGCCAACCGATCGCCTTTCCGTGGCCGACCGCGGCCTACGCGAGGGGCTTCTTTATGCACAAATGAGCGCCGATGGCGTTCTCGAAGACGGACCCTATTAGTGATGGCAAAACAACCCACAGGCGGAAACTCGGGCGGCAAGGATGGCAAAGGCGGAGACAAGGCCAGCACCAAGGCCAACAGCAAGGGCGGCCCGAAAAAAGGCCCGTCCGGCGCCCGCAAAGCCAAAACGCCCACGGGCAAGAATACCTCGGGGCGCGGGCAACGGGAATTGACCGTGAAGGTGAAAACCGCACGCGGCCGCACGCTCAGCTCGACCCGCTGGTTGCAACGGCAACTCAATGATCCATACGTCAAACGCGCGCAGGCCGAAGGGTATCGCGGCCGCGCCGCCTATAAGATCATGGAGCTGGACGACAAATTCCGCTTCCTTGTTCCGGGCGCACGGATCGTCGATTTGGGCTGTGCCCCCGGCGGCTGGCTGCAAGTCGCGGTCAAACGCAGCAATATTCTGGGCGAGAAAAAGGGCAAGGCCGTCGGCACCATCCTTGGCATTGACCTTCAGGAGGTGGAGCCGTTGGCAGGCTGCGAAATCCATCAATTGGATTTCATGGAAGACGACGCCGATCTCAAGGTCAAAGAGTGGCTGGGCGGTATGGCCGATGTGGTGATGTCGGATATGGCGGCCTCTGCATCCGGTCACAAACAAACCGACCACCTGCGCATTATTGCGCTTTGCGAGGCGGCGGCTTACTTCGCCTTTGATGTGCTCGAAGAGGGCGGAACATTCGTCGCCAAGGTTCTGGCCGGCGGTGCCGAAGGTGAATTGCAAAAACTGCTCAAACAGCGGTTTGAAAAGGTGCATCACGTCAAACCGCCCGCGTCCCGCTCTGACAGTTCGGAAAAATTCGTCGTGGCGATGGGGTATAAACGCCCCGTAGAGGATACGGAATAAACATGCGCGCACTGCGGGTGTGTCATAGGGACAGTTGCACCCGCAAACCCTGCACGTCGCTTTGAACGTAATGGGCGCGGCCTTTGCCACGAGCGCTCAGCCCAGATCGTCAAAATGCGTCACCGGAATGATGCACTGGCACCCCCGATGAACCGGCCCACACTGATCGTTGCGCCCGCCCGCCAGATGGGCGGGCTATTTCAATGCTGTTGTGGGGAGTGCCTGAACAACGCCCGCGCCAAATCCCGCAGGGCTTCTACCCGCCGCCAAGAGGCGCAGCGTGACCACAGCGCCCCACGCGCCCCACGACCCTTGATGCCCGAAGCCTGCGCCCGAGCGCCGACCTGCGTGTGCTCTGGGCCGACAGTGGGGCAGGGCGATTTCCTGTGAGATGCCCCCCGAAGAGGGTGCGGGCCAGCGGTTCGATGATTTTCCGACCGCTCGCGCCGCAGATCTGCCCGTTTTTTAGGCGAAAGTCTGCCAAATTCGGACCGAAAACGCCATAGCGCCGTTGCTTCGGCGGCCTCGGCCATTCTGTCACCAGAAAAAGGGTTGTATCTGCGCAGGTTGCGCGGCCTACTTTACCTATGACCAACACATCGCCTTTCTTTGATGAGATGTTCGCGCCCGACGGCACCGCCCGCGACGCCTACGCCCAATATCACCAGTGGTTCGGCAGAGAAGACTCCCGCCATCTGCGCCGAAAATCCGTAGAGGCCGAGGCATTTTTCCGCCGCGTCGGCATCACCTTTAACGTCTACGGACAAGAGGAAGCTGACGAGAGGCTTATCCCCTTCGACATCGTCCCACGGGTTATCTCCGCCCGCGAATGGACGCGATTGGAAAAAGGCATCGAACAGCGCGTGCGCGCCATCAACGCGTTTTTGCACGATATTTATCATCGGCAGGAGATCCTGCGTGCGGGGCGCATCCCCGCAGAAATCATCATCGGCAACGAAGCCTTCTTGCCGCAAATGATCGGGGTGACCCCGCCGGGCGGAATTTTCACCCATATCATCGGTGTTGATCTTGTGCGCACCGGTCCGGACGAATTTTACGTGCTCGAAGACAATGCGCGCACGCCCTCCGGTGTTTCCTATATGTTGGAAAATCGCGAGACGATGCTGCAAATGTTCCCTGAATTGTTCACACGGTTGAATGTGCGACCGGTCAGCAGTTATCCGCAGCAATTGCGCCGCTCGCTTGCGGCCTCTGCACCGCATGATCGCGGCTCATCCAAACCGGTGATCGCGGTGCTCACCCCCGGCATTCATAACTCGGCCTATTTCGAACATGCGTTTTTGGCCGACCAAATGGGCGTGGAATTGGTCGAAAGTCATGATTTGACCATCCGCGACGGCCGCGTCGCGATGCGCACGACCCAAGGCTTCCAACCGGTTGATGTGATTTATCGCCGCGTTGATGATGATTATCTTGATCCGCTGAACTTCAACCCGAATTCGATGCTGGGCGTGGCGGGGATTATGGATGTCTACCGCGCCGGCCGGATCACCATCGCCAATGCGCCCGGCACCGGCATTGCCGACGACAAGGCGCTCTATAGTTATATGCCGGATATTGTTGAGTTTTATACCGGCGAAAAGGCGATCTTGAAAAACGTGCCGACTTGGCGGTGTTCAGAAGCAGACAGCCTTGCCTATGTGCTCGACCATCTGCCTGAACTGGTGGTCAAAGAGGTGCATGGGTCGGGCGGCTACGGCATGTTGGTCGGCCCTGCGGCCTCGAAACGTGAACTGAAAGCCTTTGAGAGAAAACTACGGGCAAAGCCGCACAACTACATCGCGCAACCAACGCTGGCGCTCTCGACCGTGCCAATCCTCAGCAAAAAGGGGCTCGCGCCGCGCCATGTGGATTTGCGCCCCTTCGTGCTCTGCTCTCCGGGCAAGGTTGAGATTACGCCGGGCGGATTGACCCGTGTGGCGCTCAAAGAAGGCAGCCTTGTGGTCAATTCATCCCAAGGCGGCGGCACCAAAGACACATGGGTCTTGGGCGAATAATGCGGGGAGGATACGGCAATGCTTGGTAAAACCGCAGGCGGGCTGTTTTGGCTGTTCCGCTATCTGGAACGGGCCGAAAACACCGCGCGATTGGTGGAAACCGGATGGCGCATCGCGTTGACACGGCAAAACGCAGCCGTCGCAGAATGGGAATCCGTGCTTAACACCGCCGGTTTACGCGCGGCCTATGTCGAAAGCTACACGGAGGTCGAAGCCTCTTCGGTGATCAATTTCCTGCTGCGCGATAAGGAATGTATTTCGTCTGTGCGGGCCTCGATCAATGCGGCGCGGGCGAATGCACGTCTGGTGCGCACCGCGCTGACCTCCGAGGTTTGGGAGGCGGTGAACGAATGTTGGATGGACATCAACGCCTTGCTCAAACGCCCGGTTTCCGAACGCTCGTTGGGTGAGACCCTGTCTGCGATCCGCTTTCGCTGTGCTGTGGTTCGCGGCGCCTTGCACGGCACCATGCTGCGCAACGACACCTTCTGGTTTTCGCGCCTTGGCACCTTTGTCGAACGGGCCGACAACAGCGCGCGGATCTTGGACATGAAATACTATGTCCTGTTGCCGACGGCGGCCTATGTCGGATCCTCGATCGACAACACCCAATGGGAGACAATTTTACGCTCGGTCTCGGCGGACCGGTCCTATCGATGGATCAAGGGCGATGACACCAATCCGCGCGATATCGCCGATTTCCTGATTCTGGACGGGCGCATGCCGCGTTCGCTCGCCTTTTGCTACGACAAGATCGAAGAGAACCTCCAACGCCTGTGCCGTGAATATGGCAAGGACATGCCTTCTCTCGATGTCGCGCGGCAACAAAATGCCCGTTTCAAAGGCAAGGAGATCGATATGATCTTCGACGAGGGATTGCATGAGTTTCTCGAACGCGCGATTGCCAGCACCGGTGCATTGGCGCAGCAAATCGAAACGGACTACCGCTTTTACAGCTAGGGGGCGATATGCGGCTGAAAATCTCTCATACCACGACCTACTGCTATGATGTGCCGGTGCATTACGCCTTGCAACAATTGCGGCTTACCCCACGCAGCGACCACGGCCAAACCATCGAAACATGGAATGCGGTGATTACCGGCGGCACCAAAGAAGTCAGCTTTGACGACCACTTCGGCAATCACGTCGATTTGGTCTTGATGGACGACGGGGCCGATAAAATCGAAATCACCTGCGAAGGCGTGGTTTCGACCGTGGATAACGCGGGCATCATCGGCCAGCACCGTGGCTATGCGCCCCTATGGCTTTACCGAGAACCGACTGCGGTTACCGCCCCGGATGCGGCGCTGCGCAAATTGGCGCGCAGCTATAGCAAAGCCGGGCAGACGGGCGGTGACTGGCTGCCCGAACTGCATTCGTTGTCGGCCGAAATCCTAAACCACGTAAGCTATGAGACCGGCCAAACGATCGCCACGACCACCGCCGACGAAGCCTGGGCCGCAGGCCACGGCGTGTGTCAGGATCACGCCCATATCATGATCACCACCGCGCGGCTCATGGGATTGCCCGCGCGCTATGTCAGCGGCTATCTGCTGATGGAAGGGGTCGAACAACAAGACGCGACCCATGCATGGTGCGAGGTGCATGTCGACGGAATCGGTTGGGTGGGGTTTGACGTGTCGAACGGGATTTCTCCCGATGAACGCTATGTCCGCGTCGCCACCGGGCGCGATTATGCCGAAGCTGCGCCCATACATGGATTGCGGTTGGGGGCAGGGACCGAAGATCTGCAGGTGCGCTTGCAAGTGCAGCAATAGGGCGTAAACTGAACCGACTGGCGCGCGGCGCGCCAAAGGACACACACCCATGACCTATTGCGTTGGATTGATGTTGGACAAGGGCCTTGTGTTCATGTCTGACACCCGCACAAATTCCGGTGTCGATAATATTTCGACCTTTCGTAAAATGTTCTCGTTCAATGTCGAGGGCGAACGCGACATCACCTTGATGACGGCGGGCAATCTGGCCACGACCCAAGCTTTGATCAGCCTGCTGGAAGAGCGCAGCAAATATCATTCGGAACGCGACCCCGATATTTTAACCGTGCCGACGATGTTCCAAGTGGCGCGGTTGGTGGGAGAGACCCTGCGCGAAGTGATCGGCGAACACGCCAACACCGGACAACGCGCCGATGCGGCCTTTAACGCCACCGTGATTCTGGGCGGACAAATCAAAGGCGGAAAACCCTGTCTTTTCATGATCTATCCCGAAGGCAATTTCATCGAAGCCAGCGAAGACACGCCCTTCTTCCAGATCGGGGAGACCAAATACGGCCGTCCGATCCTGTTGCGGGCCTATGATGCGGCGATGGAATTTGACGAGGCGGTCAAATTGCTTTTGGTGTCCTTCGACAGCACCATAAAGGCAAATCTGTCGGTGTCGCTGCCGCTTGATTTGAAAACCTATGCCGAAGGCAAATTCAGCCCACATCAGCAATTGCGCGTCGAACCCGACGACAACTACTTCCAACAAATATCGCAAGGGTGGGGCGTTGCCCTGCGCACCGCGTTTCAAGAGCTGCCCGACTTCAAATTCTAACGGCCCTGTCGCCCCCCGTCTTTTCGACGGATTTCCGCGCCTATATGAAGTTTTTGCGACAGGGGGATATTTTCCTCGCCTGCGCCGATGTCATCGATTAATTCGGGTTCAAACGCCGCCCTCAAAGCGGCGTGAACACGTCGGACAGGGGGCTATATGACCACTTACGCGCTGAACGGATTGGGCCGGATTGGTAAACTCGCCCTGCGGCCGCTGCTGGAAAGCGGCGCCCATATTGCATGGATCAACGATGCCGTGGGCGACGCGGAAATGCATGCGCATCTTCTTGAATTTGATAGCGTGCATGGCCGTTGGCCCGCCGCGTTCTCCCACGATGATCACAGCATCAGCATCGACGGCACCCGCATCCCCGTGCATGGCACCCGCGATCTTGCGGCGCTGCCGTTGGAGGGGGTGGATGTGGTGATCGATTGCACCGGTGCCTTTAAAACCGAAGCCAAACTGGCGCCCTATTTTGCCGCCGGGGTGCGTAAGGTCGTGGTTTCGGCTCCGGTCAAGGACGGCCCGACAGCCAATATCGTTTATGGCGTGAATTCCGATACTTACAACCCGGATCAGCATCACATCATCACGGCGGCAAGCTGCACCACCAATTGTCTCGCCCCGGTGGTGAAGGTGATCCACGAACACCTTGGCATTCGTCACGGCTCGATCACCACGATCCATGATGTGACCAACACCCAAACCATCGTCGACCGGCCCGCCAAGGATCTGCGCCGTGCGCGATCGGCCTTGACCAACCTGATCCCGACAACCACCGGATCGGCCACGGCCATCACACAGATTTTCCCCGACCTGAAAGACCGGCTCAATGGCCATGCGGTGCGCGTGCCGCTGCTCAATGCCTCGATCACCGATTGTGTTTTCGAGGTCGAGCGCGCCACCACGGCCGAAGAGGTCAATGCCCTGTTCAAAGCCGCCGCCGAGGGGCCGCTGAACGGCATCCTTGGCTATGAAGAACGGCCCTTGGTATCGTGTGACTATACCAATGACGACCGCTCTTCGATCATCGATGCGCCCTCGACCATGGTCGTGGGCGGCACGCAGGTGAAAATCTATGCATGGTATGACAATGAATGGGGCTATGCACAGCGGCTGGTCGATGTTGCACGGATGGTGGGTGCCGCGCTGTGAGCGCCCGGGCCGATCCGCGCCCGCAAGGGTTCGGCGCCTACATCGCAGTGACCGCAGCCTATTGGGCCTTTATGCTCACCGATGGCGCCCTGCGCATGCTGGTTCTTTTGCATTTCCACCAGATCGGGTTTTCGCCGGTTCAATTGGCCTATTTGTTTGTCCTTTACGAGATTGCCGGCATCGTCACCAACCTGTCCGCCGGATGGATCGCGGCGCGGTTTGGCCTGACCTCGACGCTCTTTGCGGGGTTGGGTTTGCAAATCTGCGCGTTGCTGGCTTTGGCACAGCTCAATCCCGCGTGGGCGGTGTCCGCTTCGGTCATCTATGTGATGTGTGTGCAGGGCCTGTCCGGTGTTGCCAAAGATCTGGCCAAGATGAGCTCGAAATCCGCTGTCAAACTGCTTGCGCCCAGCGGGGCAGGCGGGTTGTTTCGGTGGGTGGCGCTGCTGACCGGATCCAAGAACGCTGTCAAAGGTATCGGCTTTCTGCTCGGCGCGCTCTGCCTTGGCCTGGCCGGATTCCACGCCGCAGTGATCGGCATGGCGGTTCTGCTTACCGTGATTTTATGCGCCGTGGCTGTCAGCATGCCGCGCGGATTACCGCAGGGACGCAAAGACGCAAAATTCAAAGAGGTTTTCTCTAAGAACCCACAGGTCAACTGGCTCAGTGCCGCGCGGGTTTTCCTCTTCGGCGCGCGCGATGTCTGGTTCGTGGTCGGCATTCCGATTTATTTCTACGCGGTGTTGTCGGACGGATCGCAGGCCGGCAATCACCGCGCCTTTTTCATCATTGGCAGCTTTATGGCGGTCTGGACCATCCTCTATGGCGCGGTGCAGGCCTATGCCCCGAAGCTGTTGCGCGCCGATCTGCGTGACGATGACGCCCTGCGCCGTGCGGCTCCACGATGGGCGGGGGCATTGGCCATTGTGCCCTTGGCTTTGGCTGCATTGGTTTGGGGCGCGGGCACGGCGGCGGGCTGGTTGACGGGCGCGCTGATCCTCGGGCTGTTGATTTTTGGGGCGGCCTTCGCAGTAAACTCCGCGCTGCACAGCTATTTGATCCTGGCCGCCACCACCCACGGGCGGGTGACCATGGATGTCGGATTTTATTACATGGCCAATGCGGCGGGGCGGCTTTTGGGCACGCTCATGTCGGGGCTGTGTTATCAACTCGGCGGGGTCGCCCTATGCCTCGCAGCGGCCAGCATAATGTTGATTCTGAGCATGATTTGCGCGCAAAAATTGTCGCGGGTCGTTGTTGAGTGACCCAAACTCATCCCTGCGACATTTTTCCCCAAAACTTCATTTAGGCAATATATTTCAACAGTATATTCTAATATTTTGATATTTATTCCTTCCAACATTCCTGCAAATGGAATGTGTATTCGAAATACATATTCCCACAATTAATATTCCATTTACTTTATGTTTCGTGGTCGGTTCAAAAGAACGGCCACACCAAAGGGATGTGGCACGATATGCGCTCCGAAATTGAAGTCTATTTTAGGAAATGAAGGAGTTGGACAGATGACACAACCATTTCACATTACCACCGTCCCACTATGCCTTGGCGTGGGGCTTATGTTTGCGTTGCCCTCGCTCGGCGCGGCGGCGACAATCACCGGGTGGAACACCGACAACATTGCCGTTGCCCCGACTCCCCCCGAGGGCGAAACCGGTTTTAGCGTGGTGTATGACCGTGCCGCCACCGACCCCGACGCCATCAGCAGCGGCGCAATTTCCTTTGCGCCCCCCGAGGCCATTTCGCCCGGCATCACCGTGACGCCGGAAACCTACACTCAAGGCGGCCCGGACGGGGCAACGCTCGATGGATGCATCATGACATCCAATCCCGCCGCCACCTGCACCAGTGAATTCCAATCGGGCAAACGATTAAAGGAAGTGGTCACCGGCACCGGACCGATTGATTTGGTCTTTGATGTGGCCAGCAGCCCTGACACCTCGGTTTATCAAGTGTTCAGCAAACTGATTAACGCGACCGGAACGGCGTTGACCGGGTTCAGCATCGAGCTTGGCTTCGGAACCGGCGATGACTTCGTCGCCGCAACCGGCAGCGAAGGGTTGAGCTTTTCCACCGATTTCGCGGCAAAACCCTCGGGCAGCGGTTCTTCGAGCTCGCAAAACCCGTTTGGCCTGTTTGGCGATGCGTCAACCAACCAGAATTTCGTGATCGACGGTTTCTTCGCCAGCGAACGCACGGGCTTTGACATCGACCAAGGTTTGACCACCCTGAGCAGCGCCGATGTTTACGGACCCTATGCCGATATGTTCGGCGACTGGATGACCCGCGCCGATGTGCCCGAAGGGTTGTTTTGGGATTTCGACAGTGACGAGACGACGGACGGCATGTTGATGGCTTGGGAATACGAGCCCGGCCTGTGGGAATTGAGACGTGACGATATTGCGGTTTGCGATGTGCTCGACCCCGGTTTTTGCGCGCCCGGCTCCAACCTTGACACCTATGTCTCAGGCTTGGATTTGGACGCGCTCTATCTGGCGCTCGGGATCAATCCCGATTTGCTTGCGATCGGCGAGATCGAGGATTTGGCCAATCTCAACGTGAATTACGCCATCGAAGTCGGCGATCTTTTTGGCGCGTCAAACTTCACTCTGCGCACCACTGTGATGCCGGCTCCCGTGCCGCTCCCAGCAGGGGCACCACTATTGATCGGCGGGTTGGCTGCCTTGGCAATGGCGCGCCGCCGCAAAGCGCGCGCCTGACCTAGTATTCGCCGTTCAAGGCTGCGGGCGCGAGGGCAACTTCGCGCCCGTTTGCATATCCCCGTTTGCATATCAAAGGCCGGAGTTACGTGCAGAGGTAATCCCCCGTAAAATTAGTGGTGTTCAAAAGCCGAATTTTCTCGGCAAGATATCTGAGGAGATTTACGATAATGAAAAAGATCAGGTTGCATCATGGATAGATGCTGGCCTTTCAACTTCAAAAATCCATATTAGCGGAATCATCTATCATTCGCTCCATATGCTCAATAAAATCTGTCATTTCGGCCTCGCTACGCATGGCTCTTTCAAAAAAACCGTTCGTGGCATACGTTAGTATGCATGGAAATCCTGTTTCAATGTAGAGCTTAGCGGGGCTTCGGTTGTTCGACCAAAGTTGGGAGACAAATTTCTCAATTCTAGAATAATCTTGTTCCCAGTCTCTCGCTTCGTAAGTACCGAATGAAAATTCAGAGCGGCTACGGCTATCGAGAATTTTCAACGGAACTGCGCCGACTGCCGAATGGAATTCAAACGTTGATCCATCTTTCCCAAAAGACCCGTGTGCAACATAGTTTCTCAACTCTGTGCGTAATGCCGAAATATCGTCGTACGCAGCCTTGTCTGCACTATTGGAGATATCAAGGACTAATTTGCATTTCTCTCCAAATTCACGCTTGAGCAGTTCGGCTATATCTTTCCCATTTGTTAGCTTTCCAACCAAAACGGCAATATGAACTAGAGCCTGCTCACACCAAGCGAAAAAGGAATCCACTGCGGCTTCATGGAGCCAGCGAGATTGTTTTCCGAATTCGTAGCCGGGCCTTTTGTAGTGGGCCCATTTGAATGATCCATCATCGTTGAACCCTTTCTCTACAACCACTATTTCTTTTTCGGCCTCATACCTGTCGAATAAAGCTTTGCTTTGCTCTTTCAGGAAAAGATATTTTTCCCACAACGGTGGACATTTTGAGATCAAATTAAGATTGGAAGTTGTAGAAGCTTGCTCTGCTCTCCAAAGATAGTAGGGCTTTGCGGCCTTCATCCCTCTTTTTAACGCCGAAAATACGGCTTCGGGGTCACCCCCTTTAGGGTACTCGATTCTCATTCCAAATTTGGCGTAGTTCACAAAATAACGTAGTCCATTATACTCTATCGGAATCGCATAGGCCAATTTTTCGAATGGCCCGACATACTTGTATTTTAACAAGTCGACTAAAAGCATGAAAATCAGGTAGTAATTTTCGTGAGGTATGCCTTTGAAAACAGCGACTTCATTGGAATGCCCGCCTTTTTTCTGGAGCGGCTTTATCGGTGCAATTGCTCGCAGTACATTGTCGCGTGTTTTCTCTAATGAAAATTTTTCCATAATGTGCGCCGGATCGGCAGTGCTCCCGATTAATGTGTTTGACTTGCGATTTCTGTAACTTGCCAGAACTCTGACAAGTTACAAGTTTCCGTCATGCGAGCAACTTAACAAGCAAGGCGACGGAGGCATCTACATTTTCACGAAAGCGTGAACGGTTTTCGGGTTGGTGGTCGCTGTTTCCAACCAATCCCGCAACATGCAAGGCAATCAATGTGCCCTAAAATTTTACAGATATATCAATATCCTGTGGGGAATTGTGGCGGAGAGACAGGGATTCGAACCCTGGGAACCCTTGCAGGCTCAACGGTTTTCGAAACCGTCCCGTTCGACCACTCCGGCACCTCTCCGCGGGGGTCTGTGGGGGGCGTTTAATGGCTTGGATCGATCATGGCAAGAGCGATTTTCACTCAAAATGGTATCCGTTTGCCGCAATGGCACATCACGGCAATTTTCATTGCCCGCGTCCGCGGTTACGATAGGCTGGGCGTAAGGCACGCTGCGCCATCGGGATCGCGTGCCCTCAAAAATTCGTGCCTCAGTCGAAAGAAAAGCCATGTCCCGTTTTACGACCCGTCGCGCCGCACTGTCACCTGTCGCGGTCTTTCGCGCGCTTCTCCTTTTGGGGGCGCTCTTGATATGGGCCGCAAGCGCACCGGGCGCGCGCGGCGCCGATCGCGCCCGGCTCGAAGCGTTTTTGGAGGTTACCGGCTTTGGCGTCGCCCTGGACAGCATCGCTTTATCAGCCAGCAATGCCCCCGCGATGCTTGGCATGGAGGAGGGGGTTTTTGGCACCGATTGGTCCCGCATCGCCGAGGATGTGTTTGACACCGAGTTGATGCGCGAAACCGCGATTGAGATCCTCGCCGCAACGCTCGAGGATGATCTATTGGCCCATGCGGCGGGGTTCTACGCCACGCCTTTGGGATTGAGATTGGTGGAAACCGAAAACGCCTCGCATTTCGATGACAGTGGCGTTGCCGCCACCGAGGGGCAGGAAATCATCGCGGATCTGGTGCAATCAGGCTCGGAACGTATCACCTACTTCAAGCGCATGAACGCCGCGATTGACAGCTCGGACACATCGGTGCGCGCCGTGCAGGAGATCCAGGTGCGGTTCTTGCTGGCCGCCGCCGCCGCAGGCGTGGTGGAAATGACCATGGACGAGCCGGACCTGCGCGCTGCGCTCAAGGCCGACGAGGGCCAAATGCGCCGGCAGATGCAGATGGATGCGCTCATCAACACTGCCTATGTCTACCGCGATTTCACCGATGCCGAGGTGCTTACCTATACCGAAGCCTTGGAAGATGCGCGGATGAAAACCGTCTATGATTTGATGAACGCGGTGCAATACGAGATCATGGCGCAGCGGTTCGAGGTTTTGGCCGGTAAAATGGCGGGGTTGGAACAGGGGCAGGAGCTTTAAACCTGCGCAGCGCAGGAGAGCCGCCGAACGAATGAACGCTCGTGCCAGCGCCATTTGATGCGGCACAATCGGAAACGATAAAATGGAACAGATGTGGCTCTTGAAGTGCATCCGTCCGATGGCCTTGATTTTCCAACCATGTCAGGCCACAGAGGACCAAATCCTCGCGCCGGCGGCGATGTCCACATTTCGGCCAGATGGGAATATGGCTTAGGCCCCGGCGGCAAGGACTATGCCGAGACCTTATCCGCCGCAAAACGGGCACCACGACGTTCCACGCCGCGCCATGAAAGGCAGGGTCAAAGGTGCAAATCCCCCTTGACACCTTCCAACAATCCGCCGATAAGCCGCCATCTCGACAGGGGTGATCCCTGTTTCGGGTATATTGACATGACGTCCCGATGGGGGCGCGCTGTTCGCGGCGGCAGATGCCACAACGCCAGATGGATCACAATCCAAACGGGGCCACAGGACGCGACAAGGAAAAGGAAAGACGCATGTTTGCGGTCCTCAAGACTGGCGGCAAGCAGTATAAAGTTCAAGCGGGCGATACGCTCCGCGTTGAGAAACTTGCTGCTGCAGCTGGCGAAAAAATCCAATTCAACGACATCTTGATGCTCGGCGGCGATAAAACCGTTGTTGGCGCGCCGCTCGTCGCGGACGCTGGTGTTCAAGCCGAAGTGATCGACCAGATCAAAGGCGAGAAAGTCATCAATTTCGTAAAACGTCGCCGGAAGCACTCGTCGAAGCGCACCGTGGGCCATCGTCAAAAACTGACGCTGATCCGTGTGACCGACATTCTGGCATCGGGCGCCGACAAATCCGGCGTCAAAGCCGCATTGGGTGCGGGTTCTGTTCCCGCTTCGGCTCTTGCCGCTCAAGACGCTGCAGCCCCGAAAAAAGCCGCCGCAAAGAAACCCGCCGCCAAAGCCGCAGCCAGCGGTTCGGATGACTTGAAAAAGCTTTCCGGTGTTGGCCCCGCGCTCGAGAAGAAATTGCTCGAAAACGGCGTGACAACCTTTGCTCAAATCGCAGCATGGAGCGCAGACGATGTCGCCGCGATGGACGAGAAGCTCTCGTTCAAAGGCCGTATCGAGCGCGAAGGCTGGATCGAACAGGCGAAAACACTCGCCGCAGAACAGGAGTAACACCCCATGGCACACAAAAAAGCAGGCGGTTCCTCCCGTAACGGTCGCGACTCTGCGGGTCGCCGCCTTGGCGTGAAGAAATATGGCGGCGAATCCGTCATTCCCGGCAACATCATCGCACGTCAGCGCGGCACCAAATTTTGGCCGGGCAATGGCGTTGGCATGGGCAAGGATCACACCATCTTTGCAACTGTCGATGGCGCGGTGAAATTTCACACCGGCCTCAAAGGCCGCACGTTTATTTCGGTTCTGCCAGTGGCGGAGGCCGCTGAATAAGCCGACCTGAACGATTAAAGTTTAAGGGGATCGGCAAAATCGCCGGTCCCCTTTCTTGTTTGCCGCGGTGATCCCATATGGGATGTGTAGGCCGCAATGGGGGCGTGAACTCTTGGAGGAGAAGAGCGCATGGTGATGCAAATGACAGACCAACCGGTGATCGAGGCCGAGCGTTGTACGCTGCGACCGCTGCGTATGTCCGATAAAGGATTGATCGACCTCTACGCATCCGACGAACGGGTTGCGATGAACACCACGTCGGTGCCGCATCCCTTGCCACCCGGGACAACAGACGCCTTTATCGCGCGCAGCCTTTCGGCCAAGCGTTCCGAAGATGTTTGGGTCATGGATGCGACAAAATCCGGCGGCGCCGAGCTTAAGGGCTTGATTTCGCTAGAGCGTGTCGATGACGATCAATGTGAAATCGGCTATTGGGTCGCACCGGCGTTTTGGAACACCGGCGTTGCCAGCCGCGCGGTCGCCGCGCTTTTGGAGGCCAATCCGCTGAACTGCCGCACCTGTTTCGCATCGGTGTTCCAAGACAACGCGGCATCTGCCCGCGTCCTGACCAATTGCGGTTTTGAATATATTGGGGACGCCGAGACATTCTCGGTGGCCCGAAACGCAAAGGTCGCGATCTGGACCTACAGCCGAACCTTCGGTTGATCCCGCGATGACCTTTGCTTAGGAGAACGTTATGAAGTTTCTTGATCTCGCAAAGGTCTATATCCGGTCCGGTTCGGGCGGCGGTGGCTGTATCAGCTTCCGGCGCGAGAAGTATATCGAATATGGCGGCCCCGACGGCGGCGACGGCGGCAATGGCGGCTATGTCTGGGCGGAGGCGGTTGATGGGCTCAATACGCTCATCGATTTCCGCTACCAGCAGCATTTCTTTGCCAAAAACGGCCAACAAGGCATGGGCAACCAACGCACCGGGGCCTCGGGCGACGACATCGTGTTGCGCGTGCCGGTCGGCACCGAAATTCTGGATGAAGACCAGGAAACCGTTATCGCCGATATGACCGAATTGGGCCAAAAGGTTCTATTGGCCAAGGGCGGCAATGGCGGTTTTGGCAACCTGCACTTCAAATCCGCCACCAATCAGGCGCCACGCCGCAAAAACCCCGGTCAAGACGGGGTGGAGCGCACGCTTTGGCTGCGGTTGAAATTGATCGCCGACGCCGGTTTGCTGGGCCTTCCCAATGCCGGTAAATCGACGTTCTTATCGGCCAGCTCCAACGCCCGCCCGAAAATCGCTGATTATCCGTTTACCACCTTGCATCCCAACCTTGGCGTTGTCGGAATTGATGGCGCGGAATTCGTCGTTGCCGATATTCCGGGGCTGATTTCCGGCGCCTCCGAAGGCCGCGGACTGGGCGATCGTTTCCTGGGTCATGTCGAACGCTGCGCGGTTTTGCTGCATCTGGTTGATGGCACATCGGAAAACATTGCCGAGGATTATCAAGAGATCATCGGCGAGCTTGAAGCCTATGGTGGTCATTTGGCCGACAAACCCCGCGTCACCGCGTTGAACAAAATTGATGCGCTGGACGATGACGAGCGCGCCGAAGCCAAAGCCACGCTTGAGGCGGCCGCCGGCGCGCCGGTTCTGATGATGTCGGGGGTCAGCGGCGAGGGCCTCAAAGAGGTGCTGCGCGCGGTGCGCGCCGAGATCACCGATGACCGCATCCGGCAAAAGAAGGCCGATGAGGAGATCGAGCCGTGGCGTCCTTAAGCTCCGCGAAACGCATTGTCATAAAAATCGGCTCGGCCCTGTTGGTAGACCGCGCCACGGGGGCCTTGCGCGCTGATTGGCTGCGCGGTCTGGCCGAGGACGTCGCCATGCTTAAAGCGCGGGGCGCGGATGTGATCCTCGTATCCTCGGGCTCGATTGCCTTGGGGCGAGGGGCCTTGGGCTTGCCGGCGGGGGCACTGCTGCTCGAACAGAGCCAAGCCGCCGCCGCAGTGGGGCAAATCCGCCTTGCCCGCGCCTATGAGGAAGTGCTTGCGCCGCATGGGATCACCACGGCGCAGGTTCTGGTGACCCTCGAAGACAGCGCCGACCGCCGCCGTTACCTCAACAGCCGCGCGACCTTGGAAACATTGGTGACGCTTGGCGCCGTGCCGATCGTCAACGAAAATGACACGATCGCCACCGATGAAATCCGCTATGGTGACAATGACCGTCTTGCCGCACAGGTCGCGGTGACCGTTGGCGCGGATCAATTGATCCTTCTGTCCGATGTTGACGGGCTATATACCGCCAATCCACAGGTCAACAGCGACGCAAAACATATTGATATCGTTGGAAAGATTACTCCGGAAATCGAAGCAATGGCGGGCGAGGCGACCTCGGGGCTGAGCAAAGGCGGCATGAAGACCAAACTGGTGGCCGCGCAAACCGCCACGGCGGGCGGATGCGCCATGGCCATCACCGAAGGCTCGCGCCTGCGGCCCTTGCTGGCGCTGCAAAACGGCGCCAAGGCCACGTGGTTCATGGCCGAAGTCGATCCGCAGGCCGCGCGCAAACGCTGGATCGCGGCGATGAAACCCAAGGGGAAATTAACCCTCGACGCCGGTGCCGTGGCCGCATTGGAAAACGGAAACTCTCTTTTGCCCGCAGGCGTTACGGAGGTCGGCGGCCGGTTTGGCCGCGGTGACCCGGTGGCGATTTGCGGCCCTGATGGCCATAAGGTCGCGCAGGGTTTGGTGCGATATACGGCCGACGAGGCCAATCAAACCAAAGGTTTGCGCACCGGTGCAATCGAAGCGCGCTTGGGATACCCCGGACGCTCGGTTTTGATCCACCGCGATGACATGGCGCTTTGAGCGCCGTTCCTCTGGCGGCGCCCCTATGTTAACATGCTGATCATGAATCTTTGAGCAGCACGCGAAGTTTGAAAGATAAGCCAATGAAAGATAACGCAGATATCAAATCCATTATGGATGAAATCGGCCGCAATGCCAAAGCCGCTGCTGCCAAATTGGCCTTTGCCAGCAGCGCGGCCAAGGCCAAGGCTCTAACACATGCCGCAGATCGGGTTTGGGCACGCCGCGAGGAAATCATCGCCGCCAATGCAAAGGACCTCGCCTTTGGGCGCGACAAGGGTCTGTCGGATGCGATGATGGACCGGTTGATGCTTGATGCCCCGCGCATTCAAGGCATTTGCGACAGCCTGCGCGCTGTCGCCGGACAAGACGATCCCGTGGGCGAGGTGTTGACCGAATGGGACATGCCGTCCGGGTTGCATATCAAACGCCAACGCACGCCTTTGGGCGTGATCGGTGTGATCTATGAAAGCCGCCCGAATGTCACTGCGGATGCTGCGGCGCTCTGCCTCAAGGCCGGAAACGCCGCGATTTTGCGCGGCGGCTCCGAAAGTTATCATTCCGCGACATTGCTGCGTGATTGCATCCTTGAAGGTCTGCGGGCCGCTGACTTGCCGGAGGCCTCGGTGCAATTGGTGCCGACCCGTGATCGCGCCGCAGTGCAGGAAATGTTGACCATGACCGACACCATCGATGTGATTATCCCGCGCGGAGGCAAGGGTTTGGTCGGTTTGGTGCAACGCGAGGCGCGGGTGCCGGTTTTTGCCCACCTTGAAGGCATTGTGCATATTTACATCGACGCCAAAGCCGACGCCCAAAAAACCATGGACGTGGTGCTGAATGCAAAAACCCGCCGGACAGGTATTTGCGGCGCGGCGGAATGCCTGTTGATCCACAAGGACATCGTTGAAGGGCTCGGCCGCGCGGTAGTTGAAATGCTGGTGGCGGCGGGCGTGCGTGTGCATGCGGATGCGACCTTGGCCAAGATCGAAGGCACAGTGCCGGCGACCGGCGACGATTGGGGCCGTGAATATCTCGACATGGATATTGCCGCCAAGGTTGTCGATGATGTCGACGGAGCCATCGCCCATATTCGCCAATATGGCTCGAACCACACCGATTGCATTCTCACCGAAACCGACGCCACCGCCGAACGGTTTTTTGAGCGACTCGACAGCGCGATTTTGATGCGAAATGCCTCGACGCAATTTGCTGATGGCGGCGAATTTGGTATGGGCGCCGAGATCGGGATCGCCACCGGAAAACTGCATGCCCGTGGCCCCGTCGGCGCGGCGCAACTGACCTCGTTCAAATACATTGTTGTCGGGGATGGCACTGTGCGCGGCTGACCATCAACAGGCACGAAAAAGGCGGGAGAAACCCCGCCTTTTTTACATTAAAATTGGCATGTAAGCCTTAGAATATGATGCTTATTTCGCTTTCTTCACGCTCCAGCGTGAGGCGTTTTCCGATCCCGCTCAACACCTGCGGCAGCAACGCAAATTGCACCTGCGCCGGCGCCACTCCGGCGCCCTCTTCAGACCGCTCCATCACATCCCACGGTAAATCCTCATGACGCAGTTTCGGTGCCGCGCCGACCACCGCCCAGCCGGGGCTGCGTTCGGTGACACGGATGGTGCCGCCAAAGGGCATCGCGGATTCGAGACATTGGATGGCCAGGAACACCGCTTGCGCCTCGCTGCGCGCCAAATCGCTTTGTGGCGCCCAATCAAATTCCACCCGCGCGCCTTTGGCAATGCCTGCCAGAATCGAGCACACTTCGTTTTTACCGATCATCTGGCCTTCGCTCGACATGCCAAAAGCCACACGGAAAAACCGGATGCGGGCATTGGCATTCTCGACGCTTTCGGAAATCAACGCCATTTCCGGCGAATTGCCGACCCCGCTGCTCATTGCCATCAATTCCATGCCATTGCTGATCGCGCCGATCGGGCTGATCAGGTCATGACAGATACGCGATCCTATCAATGCGGCGAGTTCGAGATTAGACTGGCTCATGATAGACCTCCGAGCAGGATGAAAACAGAATGGATGATCTCAATGGATTTTTGGCACCGGGGATGCGGGTGATCCACCCGGCGCAGCCCGATTGGGGCATTGGGCAGGTGCAGTCCAACATCGGTGGCAAGATCACAGTAAATTTCCCCGAGGTTGGCAAGATCGTCATCGACGGATCGCGCATTGCATTGAGTCCTGTCTTTGATCCGTGATTTCAGTTACCGAAAGGTTAACGTCGTGGCGTCAAGGGGACAACAGGCGTAATTCGCCGCACCAGCGTCCGGTATCTGCGCTTGCTTCATAGGGCACGGGTGCCTAGAAGGCATAACACTTTGCCAAACGGACAGGTAGGATGCGCGCCGAGACCCCACAGCTTCAGGTCAAACTGGCTGAAACAGAGGACGAACTGCGCGCTGCGCAGCGGCTGCGCTATCATGTCTTCGTCGAAGAATTGGGCGGCGGCGGCGAAATGGTGGACCACACGGCGCGATTGGAACGCGATCGGTTTGATCCCTATTTCGACCATTTGATATTGATTGATCCCACCCGCGATGCGGAAAATCTGGACCATGTGGTCGGGGTGTACCGATTGCTGCGCGCCGAGCAGGCCGAATCCGCAGGGCAATATTACTCCGAAGACGAATATGACATTTCGGTCTTGAAAAACTCGGGGCGCAAATTGCTCGAACTGGGCCGCTCTTGCGTGCATCCGGATTTTCGCGGCGGCATGGCTTTGTTCAAGCTATGGAGCGGGCTTGCGGATTTCATCCTTGCCAATGAGATCGATATTCTTTTTGGCGTGGCCAGCTTCCACGGCACCGATGTTGCGGCCTTGGCACCGGCTTTGTCGCAATTGCACCACCGCCATTTGGCCCCCGAATCCCTACGGGTGCGGGCGCAACCGGCGCATTTTCAACGTATGGACCTGATCCCCGAAGATGAATTGGACCGCGCCGCGACCATGCGCATGGTGCCGCCATTGATCAAATCCTACCTGCGGCTTGGCGGCTATATCGGCGAGGGCGCGTTTATCGATCATGCCTTCAATACGGTCGATGTCTGCCTTGTGGTCGATATGGATCACCTGACCGACAAGAAAAAAAGCCTCTATTCAAAAGACGCGGGGAAATGAGCGACCTCTGGCATCCCGAAAACGAGCCAGAGCCAATCAAAATTACATGGCTCGGCTGGATCTTGGTGCTGCTGCGCGGGGGGGCATTGTTGGTGCTGCTGCTGGGCGGTTTGATGATCCTGTTGGCGCTGCGCCTTGCAGAGCGCCCGATTTACGGGCTGCACCGGCCATGGACGCCCTGGATTACCCAAATGGTCTGTCGCGCGGGCCTTGCGATCTTTGGCATCCGCCACCGGATTCATGGCGAACGCATGAACCTACGCGGGGCAATTGTCGCCAACCACACCACTTGGTTGGATATTTTTGCACTCAATGCCCGCAAACGGATTTACTTCGTCTCAAAATCCGAAGTGGCGGGCTGGCCCGGCATTGGATGGTTGGCGCGGGCCACGGGAACGGTGTTCATCACTCGCGACCGTAAACATGCCAAACAGCAACAAGATGTGTTCGAATCCCGTCTGTTGGCGGGACATAAACTCTTGTTCTTTCCAGAAGGGACTTCGACCGATGGGATGCGGGTTTTACCTTTTAAATCAACACTTTTTCAGGCGTTCTTTACCGAAGAGTTGCGCGATCATCTGTATGTGCAGCCGGTCTCTGTGGTCTACCGCGCGCCAAAAGGCCGGGACGCGCGGTTCTATGGCTGGTGGGGTGATATGGAGTTTGGCCCACATATGTTGCAAACCCTTGCCGCGCCGCGTCAAGGATCCGTTGATGTTCACTATCACAGACCGCTCAAAGTGTCGGATTTCAGCGATCGCAAGGCATTGGCTGCCGCCTGCGAAACCGCAGTGCGGGCCGGCATGCCCCCCGAACGCCAGATTGTATAACTGTCTGGGCCGCCCGACGTCAGCGCAACGCTGCGGTCAAGTCGGCCAAGGCCTGAACCGGATCGTCATGGGACCAGATTTCTTCGCCGATACCAAAGAAATCCGCCGCCGGGGCCAAGGCCGCGATCAACCCGGCATCCAGAGCGCCTTCGGCCACGGCCGGCAATTCGATCACCTCCGACCACCACGTGAGGATTTCAGGGTCGACCACATCGCCAGTGCCAAGCGCCGTCTGCCCGATCGGACCAAAGCTGATGTAATCGGCACCGGATTCGCCGGCGTTCATGCCCTCGTGACGTGAGGTGCCGCAATAGGCGCCGATAATCGCATCCTCGCCCAGTTCCTTACGTGCATGGCGCACCGTGCGCGCGCCATCGGTCAAATGCACGCCGTCAAGACCAAGACGTTCAACCAACATCAAATGGCGCTCCACCACCAAGGCGACGTCGCGCGCATGGGTCACTTCGCGGCACGCATCCGCTGCGCGGCAAATCACATCCTCATCCTGACTGGCCAGAGCAAGTCGCACGCAAGCGATCTCCTGCGCATCAAGAACGCGCGCTAACACATCTGGAAAGCGAGACAATTCCAATTCGGGCGGCGTGATAAGGTACAGCTGTGGTTGCTCGGTGTCGGCCATGATGCGGCTCCTGATCTTGAACGTGGCCTTTGCTATAGCGCAGGGCGCGGCGCGGGGCCAGCGGCATTGCACCGCGCAGGCGCCCGAATGCTTGCCCCGCTTGGCCCAACCGCGTATCAGGCGGCATCGACAAAGGAAGCCCGACATGTCTCGTTCCACGCCCAGTACCGCCCCCCAACCTACGTTTGTTTTGATCCGTCCGCAGATGGGCGAGAATATCGGCGGCGCGGCCCGCGCCATGTGGAATTTCGGTCTTGACCGAATGCGCATTGTCGCGCCCCGCGACGGGTGGCCAAACGGGCGTGCCGTGGCCATGGCCAGCGGTGCAGGGCGGCTTTTGGATGATGCGGGGTTGTTCGAGGGCACGGCGGAGGCTTTGGAAGATTGCCACTATGTTTTCGCCACCACGGCGCGGCAACGCGGGTTGACCAAACCCATCGTCAGCCCCGAACGTGCCATGCAAATGGCCGCCGAAAAAATCGCGGCGGGCCAAAAGGTTGCGGTCATGTTCGGCCCGGAACGCGCCGGTTTGGAGAATGACGATATCGCCCGCGCCAATGCGATTATCTCGGTGCCGGTGAACCCTGAATTTGCCTCGCTGAATCTGGCGCAATGTGTGCTTTTGACCGCCTATGAATGGCAACGCACCAGCGGCGAGATCACCCATTATACCGACGAGATGGCCAAAACCGAATGGGCCAGCAGCATGGATGTTGAAAAGCTTGCGGAACATTATGAAGACCGGCTCACTCAATCGGGTTTTTTCTTTCCCGAAGAGAAATCCGAAGGCATGAAAATCAACCTGCGCAATTTGTGGAGCCGGATGCCCTTGACCCGCGCAGATGTGCAAATGCTGCATGGTGTGATGCGGCAAATGGTGCGTTGGAAAGAGCGCGGTTGAACCGCTCTTGAAGGGGCAGGGCGCGCGCCCTAATCTACCCAAACCTAATCTACCCAAACCTAATCTTCCTAAACACGGCAAATAACAGACCCGAGGCAGAGCACATGAGCCAGAAACGCAGCATTTTTGAAGAGGTCACCGAGACCGCGCAGGATCAGGTCGCCGCCCCCAAAGCCGCCGGCATCATCGACCGTGGTCATCGCGGCGCGCGTGGCGCGATCCGGATCTGGTTGATCATGCTTTTTGCGCTCGTGGCTTTGATGATCGCGGTGGGCGGGTTGACGCGGTTGACCGACAGCGGGTTATCGATCACCGAGTGGCGCCCCTTGACCGGCGCCTTGCCCCCGATGAATGCGGCCGATTGGCAATCCGAATTCGCCAAATATCAGGAGATCCCAGAATTCCAGGTGCAGAACAAATGGATGGAACTTTCTGATTTTAAACAAATATATTGGTGGGAATGGGGACACCGGCAATTGGGCCGGGTGATTGGCCTTGTTTGGGCGCTCGGTTTTTTCGGCTTTTTGGTTTTGCGTAAAATTCCGACCGGTTGGACCGGACGCCTGTTGGGTATTGGCGTGCTTGGCGGGCTGCAAGGCGCCGTCGGGTGGTGGATGGTCGCCTCTGGACTGACCGGCACGATGACCGATGTGGCCTCTTACCGGCTTGCCACGCACCTCGGGTTGGCCTTTATCATCCTCGGCTTCATCGCGTGGTATGTCTTCATGCTCGGCCGTGAGGAGCGCGATTTGATTCAGGCACGCCGCGCCAAAGAAGCAAAACTTTTTGGCATGGCGACCGGATGGATGCATTTTGCCTTCCTACAAATTCTGCTCGGGGCCCTGGTCGCGGGGATCGATGCGGGGCGCTCTTACACCGATTGGCCTTTGATGGGCGGGCAATTCCTGCCGCCCGATGCGATGCTGATGGAGCCGTGGTGGCGCAATTTCTTTGAGAACCCCGGATTGGTGCAATTCGTCCACCGCATGTCCGGTTATCTGTTGCTGATCTATGGGGTGGTTGTGCTACGGCGCGGGTTGCGCTCGGCGCATCCGCGTACTGTATTTGCATTCAAAGCGGCGTTTATTGCACTGATTGCACAGGTGATTTTGGGTATCTACACCGTCATGACCGCCGCGCCATGGCAGGTCGCCATCGTGCACCAATTGCTGGCCGTTGCCCTATGGGTGTTGATCATCCGCGCCCGGTTTGCGGCACATTACCCGAAAACAACCTCCATTCGCGGGACCTAAATCATGAGCAAAGCAACCGAATCCTATGCGGCATTGATGGCGCATGAACGGATCAGCCAAGCCTTGGTACAAGTCGCCGGACGGCTGGGCTGGGATCAGGAAACTGTGATGCCACGCGGCGCGGCCGATCAACGCGCCGAAGAGACCGGCGCTATGGAAAGCGTCTTGCATGCGCGGCGCACAGATCCGCGTATCGGAGAATGGCTGGCGGATCTTGAAACGGCCGATTTGACCAATGTGCAATCCGCGAACCTGCGCCACATCAGCCGCAGCTACACCCGCGCAAACCGTGTCCCGGCGGATTTGGCGCAGCGGCTTGCCACGCTGACCTCGCGCGCCCAAGGGCAATGGGCCGACGCACGTGAGGCCAATGATTTCGCCGCCTTCGTGCCGGTCCTGTCCGAAGTTGTCGCGCTGAAACGTGAAGAAGGCGCGGCCTTGGCAGACGGCGGCGATGTCTATGATGCGCTGCTGGATGATTATGAACCGGGCGCGACAGGGGCGGATCTATCGGCGATGTTCGCATCCTTGCGGCCGGCGTTGGTGGATCTACGCGCTCGCGCGCTTGAAGCCGCCGCGCCGGCACCACTGACCGGCACATTCGATGCTGGCAAACAAATGAAATTGGCCCGTAGCATTGCCAAAACCTTTGGCTATGATTTTAAACGCGGACGGATTGATAAGGCGGTGCATCCGTTTTCCTCCGGCGGCGGCGCCGATGTGCGCATCACCACGCGCACCCAAGAAGACGATCCCCTGAATTGCCTCTATTCCACGATCCATGAGGTCGGCCATGCCTGTTACGAGCAAAATATCGACGCGGCCTATGCGTTGACGCCATTGGGGCAGGGCGTGTCGATGGGCGTGCACGAAAGCCAAAGCCGGATTTACGAAAACCAGCTTGGCCGTTCGCGCGCCTTTACCGAATATCTCTACGGGCAAATGCGCGACAGCTTTGGCGACTTCGGCTGCGCCAGCGCCGAGGATTTCTATCGCGCGGTCAACCGCTTGAATCAGGGGTACATCCGCACCGAGGCCGATGAGGTTCAATATAACCTGCATGTGATGCTGCGGTTCGATCTTGAACGCGCGTTGATCGCCGGAACTCTCGCGGTGGCCGATTTGGAAGAGGCTTGGAACACGCGGTTCGAGTCTGATTTCGGATATCCCGTGGATCAAGCCTCGAATGGATGTTTGCAAGATGTGCATTGGTCCGTCGGTTTGTTCGGTTATTTTGCGACATATAGTTTGGGCAATGTCTATGCGGGATGTTTGAACGAGGCGCTCTGCGCGGCCGTGCCCGATTTGGACGGGCAATTGCGCGGCGGCGATCTCGGCCCCGCGACGGAATGGTTGGCGCAGAACCTACAACGCCATGGCGGGTTGATGCCCCCGCGCGAGGTCATCACACAGGCCGCAGGAGCCGCGCCCAACGAAGCGCCTCTTCTGGCCTATCTTGAGGCGAAATTTTCCGATATATACCATCTTTAAGAGACATTCTTAAAGTGGATCCATCGCCCCCAAGCACCGTAAATCGGGGGGCGATGCGCGGTCTGTGGCGACATCTGAAATCTACCACAAAGAGACGCGATAGAACGGTCAGGCCGGCCCATATTGGTGGCGGCCGGGTCTTGATGGCAGTCGGGTCCGAAACGGAACAGCCCAAACCCGGAAGATATGACCTGCGCTGCGCGGGGCCACTGCGGGGAGACTCCGGGGGTGATGCGCCCCCACCGCAGCCGCGCAATCGCGCCCGCAGTGGGGAAATCAGCCTCTCGAAAGTGGCGCTTTAGCTTTCTGGCGCCTCACCATCCCCATCAACGATCTCTTGGCCATCCGCCTGATCATCTTCCTCACCTTGATCAGCGATGCGTGCCACCGACACCACAGTTTCGCCCTTGCCAGTGTTGAACACCCGCACACCGCCCGCCGACCGCGAGCGGAAGGAGATGCCTTCGACCGGCACACGGATCGATTGACCTTTGGAGGTGGCGAGCATGATCTGGTCTTCCAGCTCAACCGGGAAGGAGGCAATCAGCGCACCGCCGCGCATCGCCTTGTCCATCGCCGTCACCCCCATACCGCCACGCCCGCGCACCGGATAATCATGCGAGGAGCTGAGCTTACCCGCGCCGCCCGAAGTGATGGTCAAAAGCAGATTCTCTGCGGCTGACATTTCCGCATAGCGCTCTTGCGTGATGGAAGCTTCGACGCCGGTGTCTTCCTCGTCCGACACATCAACATCATCCGCCAACCCTGCGATTGCACGGCGTTTTTTCAAATAGGCCTGCCGCTCTTCGGAGCTGGCGTCAAAGTGACGGATCACCGACATAGAGACAACGCGATCCTCACCATTGAGGCGGATACCGCGCACACCGGTGGAATCGCGGCCCTTGAACACCCGCACATCAGTGGCAGCAAAACGGATCGCGCGACCGCTGTCGGTGACGAGCATAACGTCATCCTCCTCGCTACAGGTGCGCACATCCACAAGCTCGATCCCTTCGGGCAACTTCATCGCAATTTTGCCGTTGGATTTGACGTTGGTGAAATCCGAAAGCGCATTGCGGCGCACATCGCCGCCGGTGGTGGCGAACACCACCTGCAGATCGGCCCATTCTTCTTCGGGCGCATCAATCGGCATGATCGCGGCCACGGAAACGCCCGTCGGAATGGGCAGGATATTGACCACGGCCTTGCCTTTGGCGGTGCGCCCCCCAAGCGGCAAGCGCCAAGTTTTCAATTTATACACCATACCTTCGGTGGTGAAGAACAACAGTTGCGTGTGGGTATTGGCGACAAACAACGTGGTGACCACATCTTCTTCTTTGGTTTGCATGCCGGACACGCCTTTGCCGCCGCGGCGTTGTGCGCGGAAATCGGCCAGAGGCGTGCGTTTGATATAGCCACCGGAGGTCACGGTCACGACCATATCTTCGCGCTCGATCAGGTCTTCGTCGTCCATATCGCCAGACCAATCGACGATGGTCGTGCGGCGCGGCACGGCAAAAAGGTCACGCACCTCTTTCAACTCGTCTGCGATAATGCTCATGATCCGTTCGCGCGACCCGAGAATGTCGAGATACTCGCGAATTTTCAACGCAAGGTCTTTCAACTCGTCGGTGACTTCCTTGACGCCAATCTGGGTCAGACGTTGCAAGCGCAGTTCAAGAATGGCGCGGGCTTGAATTTCCGACAGATTATAAGTTCCATCATCATTCATCCGGTGGGTGGGATCGTCAATCAATTGAATATATTCGGCAATTTCTGCCGCAGGCCAACGGCGCGTCATCAACCGCTCGCGCGCTTCGGCCGCATCGGCAGAGGCACGAATGGTCGCAACGACCTCGTCCACATTGGTGACCGCCGCCGCCAAGCCGCATAGAATGTGGCTGCGTTCACGGGCCTTGCGCAACAGATAGGCGGTGCGGCGCGCCACGACGTCTTCGCGAAAATCAATGAAGCAGGTCAGGAACCGGCGCAGGGTCAATTGTTCCGGCCGCCCGCCATTCAGCGCCAGCATATTACACCCGAAATAGGTTTGCATCGGGGTGAAACGATACAATTGGTTGAGCACCACATCGGGGGTCGCGTCGCGTTTCAATTCGACTACGACACGCACGCCATTGCGGTCGCTTTCATCCTGCACATGGGCGACGCCTTCGATCTTTTTATCGCGCACTTGTTCGGCGATTTTTTCGATCATCGTGGCTTTGTTCACCTGATAGGGAATCTCGTCGACGATGATCGCATAGCGGTCCTTGCGCAATTCCTCGACGCGGGTTTTTGCACGGATCACGACAGAGCCGCGCCCCTCAAGATAAGCCTTGCGCGCGCCGGTCCGGCCCAGCATCACACCGCCGGTCGGAAAATCGGGGCCGGGCACATAATCGATCAACTGCTCTGACGTCAGGTCCGGATCGACAATCAAGGCCAGCGTCGCGTCGATCACCTCGCCCAGATTATGCGGCGGAATATTGGTCGCCATGCCGACCGCGATACCACCGGCACCATTGACCAGCATATTCGGGAACCGCGCCGGAAGCACTGTCGGTTCGCGGTCTTTGCCGTCATAGTTGTCTTGAAAATCAATGGTATCCTTGTCGATGTCTTGCAACATGAAGGCGGCGGGTTTGTCCATCCGCACTTCGGTATAACGCATCGCCGCAGCGTTATCGCCATCCATGGAGCCAAAGTTGCCTTGCCCGTCCAGCAACGGCAAAGACATCGAAAAATCCTGCGCCATACGCACCAATGCGTCATAGATCGCGGAGTCGCCATGCGGGTGATATTTACCCATGACATCGCCAACGGGGCGCGCGGATTTGCGGTAGGGTTTATCGTGGCTGTTGCCGACCTCATGCATCGCATAAAGGATGCGGCGATGCACAGGTTTCAACCCATCGCGAAGATCGGGAATGGCACGGCTGACGATGACCGACATGGCATAATCGAGGTAGGAGGTTTTCATCTCCTGCGTGATCGAAATGCTCGGGCCAGAATAAGCAGGCCGCTGGGGCGGTTTTTCGTCTTCGTTTTCAGGGGATTGCGGCGTGTCGTTCACGTTTCTGGCCCGTTCTTTGCGAGGTCACTATATTTTGTTGAACATATTATAACAGAGGCAGGATATAGGGTGCAATGGTAGAGACCACCACGATCATACTCCCGCACCGATAGGGGGATAACCTGCTGTTTTTATAGAAAACTAATTTGCGACAGGGGCGAAAACCGCCCCGCATCAAAATGCAAAAAGGCGCGCCAATCCTGGCACGCCTTTGAAAATCACATTCAAGCCCGGTTTTACGGGATGATCCGCGTATATTTGATGCCTTCGACGGTCGCCCCGACATGCAATCCGGCCTGCCCGAAAACAATCGCCACAATCGGCGCAAGCGAAGTGGTGGTTTCGGCTTTGACGTTCTCGCCGCGGTCATTAAAGACATATTCCACATCCGCGCCGGCAGCCCATCCCTGACTACGGCGAAAGCCCATCAAGGCATCATTGGTCATGAAGAACAGCACATGCGCGTATTGCTGCGCGCCGATCTGCAATCCAAAGCTGCCCTTGGTTGCAGAGTAATAATCGACCGTCACGCCACCCACACGCAAAGCGCCGCGCCCATACCCGCCACCAAAGCCGAAACCGGCTTCTGTGACCACGGGCATCACCAACATGCCGGTGGACTTATTCGCCAAATCGACGGTATTCGGATAACGGCTATACATATGGTTCAAGGTCGCATCGACCCGCGCGTCGACTTTTTCGGCGCCCGAAGAGCCGACGCCATTGCCGCAGGCGGTCAATCCGACCCCCGAAAGCGCCGCAAGCGTAAAGCTGCGTCTGGAAAGTTGTGTCATTGTGCTGTGCCTCAACTAAATCTTGGGTTGGTGCATGCCTCTTGTGGGCATGTCATTATCGCGAACCATACCCTAGACGCGCAGGCCTGTCACTATCACAAAACACCTCCCCCAAGATGCGCGGGATCCCGCGCGTTATGCACCGCTCAAAATTCGGGCCGCAGCCGGCGCGAAATATGTCAGAACCCCATCGCATCCGGCACGTTTAAAACACATCAGGCTTTCCATCATCGCACGCTCTTGGTCGATCCAACCGTTTTGCGCGGCGGCCATGATTTGTGCATATTCGCCGGACACCTGATAGGCAAAGGTCGGCGCGCCAAAGGTATCTTTGACACGGCGGCAGATATCCAGATACGGCATGCCGGGTTTGACCATCACCATATCGGCACCTTCGGACAAATCCCGTTCAACCAAACGCAGCGCTTCGTCGCTATTGGCCGGATCCATTTGATAGGTTTTCTTATCGCCTTTCAACGCCCCCGATGCACCAACCGCATCGCGGAACGGGCCGTAAAACGCCGAGGCATATTTCGCCGCATAGCTCAGCAACATCACATTGCGGTGGTCTGCGGCCTCCAAAGCCTGCCGAATGGCACGGATACGCCCGTCCATCATATCCGAAGGGCCGATGATATCGACGCCGGATTCGGCCTGCGCCATTGCCTGTTTGACCAAGGCTTCGACCGTTTCGTCATTGATGATTTCGCCGTCCACAACAAACCCGTCGTGACCGGTATCGGAATAGGGATCAAGCGCGACATCAGTCATCACCGCCATGTCCGGCAGGGCGGATTTGATCGCCCGCGTCGCGCGGTTCGACAGGTTCTCGGGATTCCATGCTTCGGCGCAATCGGCGGTGCGTTTGTCGCGGCCGGTATAGGGGAAAAGACAAATACAGCCGACGCCCAAATCATGCGCCTCTTTGGCCGCTTCGACAACACGATCCACCGACCAACGCATCACCCCCGGCATCGAGGCAACCGGCTCTTCGACATTCTCGCCGTCGCGCACAAACACCGGCCAAATCAAATCCCCGACGCTCAGTTCATTTTCACGCACAAGCGCGCGCAACGCGGCACTTTGACGGGTGCGGCGCAAACGGGTGAGCGGGAAGGGGGCTTGGCTCGGACGCATGATCGGGCTCCTCAATGACGCAAGATCAACAGGTGCCACGGAATTTCCACCATCACAAGTCTAGGAATTGCCGCGCCACGCCGCTATGACAGGAAGAAATGCGCAAAACGCGCGCCCTTCCGCCCACCCGAATGCGGCACGAGCATAAGGTCACCCCTTTGGATCTGCACCAAACTGTCTTTGAATTGATCGATATGCGCAGTTTTTCAAACCTGTGGTATTGGATTGCGTTGGCCGTGGTTTGGTCCTCGGCCAGCCATTATGTATTGGGTGTGCCGTGGGATTTGGCGATGCGGGCACGCCGCAAAGGTGGCGATGCCTTGAGTGATTTCGAATCCATGGTGCGCATCAACGTCAACCGCATCCTCTATATCTCTGAAGTGTCTGGACTTTTGATCACCGGCTTTGCTTTCTTTGTGATGACAACTCTGGCGCTTTTGGCCTTTGTCTACGCCAATGAATTTGCCCAAGCGGTGTTTCTTTTGGCCTTCCCGGTGTCCATCGTCGGCCTGCTGAGCGTCTATACCGCCCGCGCCATCGACCGGCGGGCTTTGACCGGGCATGACCTCTACCGCCGCCTGCATCTGCACCGGATTGCGACGCAGGCCATCGGCATGGTTGCCATTTTCGTAACCGCCCTATTTGGAATGCTGCAAAACCTCAACCTCGGCGCGTTATAATCGCCAGACCCAGCAAAGACCCCATATGAGCGAGACCCAACATATCAAGGTCGGCGGTGCCCCTGAGGGCTATGACGCGCGATTGATTCTCGACGAGATCGACAAACGTGGCGCGCCGGTCTTGCACATTGCCCGCGACGACAAACGTATGGCGGCAATGCGCGCCGCCTTGGCGTTTTTTGCGCCCGAAATGCCGGTGCTTGAATTCCCGAGTTGGGATTGCCTGCCCTATGACCGGGTGTCGCCCAACGCCGATATTTCCGCCGCGCGTATGGCGGTTCTTGCGGGGCTCACTCATGCGATGCCGGCGCAATTCGTCCTGCTGACCACGCTCAATGCGGCAACGCAATATATTCCCGCCCGCGACGTGTTGCGTGAGGCCGCCTTTACCGCCCGCGTGGGTGCCCGTATCGACGAAAAAGCTCTGCGTAACTTCTTGGCCCGCATGGGGTTTTCCCAAGCACCCACAGTATTGGAACCCGGTGATTACGCCATTCGCGGCGGCATTATTGATATCTATGCACCGGGCGAACAGGGGCCGGTGCGGCTTGATCTTTTTGGCGATACATTGGACGGCGCGCGCCGGTTCGATGCCGCCAATCAACGCACCACCGAAAAACTCGACGGGATCGAATTGGCGCCCGTTTCCGAGGTGATCCTCGATGAGGCCGCCATCACCCGTTTTCGGCAAAGTTACCGGATCGAATTTGGTGCGGCGGGCACCGATGATCCGCTATATGAGGCTGTCTCGGCAGGGCGCAAACATCAGGGCGTCGAGCATTGGTTGCCATTTTTCCATGAACGGCTCGAAACGCTGTTCGACTATATGCCCGATGCCAGCATCACGCTTGATGATCAACTCGATGCGGCCCGCATCGCCCGTTGGGACAGCGTCGCGGACCAATACGAGACCCGCAAAATCGCTTTTGAGGGTAAGCGCCGCGGCGACAGCGTCTATAAACCGGTGCCACCCGATCTGCTCTATATGAATGATGCCGCATGGCAAAAGGCCGTTGCCGCCAAACGGCTCTTGCGATTCTCGCCGCTGCCACAGGCCTCCGGCCCGAATGTGATTGATGCAGGTGGCCGCATCGGGCGCAGTTTCGCGCCCGAACGGTTGCAAGAAAACGTAAGCCTTTTTAGCGCATTAAAAGATCATATTAACGTAAAACTCGCCTCCGGTCCGGTTTTGGTCGCCTCCTATTCCGAAGGGGCACGCGAGCGTCTCGAAGGGCTGCTCGAAGACGAAGGCCTTAGCGGCGCGGTCACGGTCGCCAATGCCGGCCGCATCGGCAAACACGGGCTACATCTTGCGGTTTGGGCGCTAGAAACGGGGTATGAGGCGGGCGGCATGACCGTCATCGCAGAGCAGGACGTGCTCGGCGATCGGTTGATCCGCGCCCCGCGCAAAAAACGCCGCGCCGAGAATTTCCTCACCGAAGCACAATCGCTGAGCCCCGGTGATCTTGTCGTTCATGTCGATCACGGTGTCGGCCGGTATCTGGGTCTTGATGTAATCACCGCCATTGGCGCAGCGCATGAATGCCTCACGCTCGAATATGCCGAAAGCTCAAAGCTTTACCTGCCTGTCGAGAATATCGAACTGTTGTCGAAATATGGCCATGACGAGGGCATGTTGGACAAACTCGGCGGCGGTGCGTGGCAGGCCAAGAAAGCCCGACTGAAAGAGCGTATCCGCGAAATAGCCGAACGGTTGATCCGTGTCGCGGCCGAACGCGCCCTGCGCCGTGCCCCGGCGTTAGAGGCACCGCACCACGCATGGGAAGAATTCTCGGCCCGTTTCCCCTATACCGAAACCGACGACCAGCTCAGCGCAATTGAGGACGTCATGGCCGATCTGACCAGCGGGCAACCGATGGACCGGCTGATATGCGGCGACGTCGGCTTTGGCAAAACCGAAGTGGCGATGCGCGCTGCCTTTGCTGCGGCCATGTCCGGTGTGCAGGTCGCGGTGATCGCCCCCACGACCTTGTTGGCGCGCCAACATTACAAGAGCTTCGCCGAAAGGTTTCGTGGTTTCCCCATCAACGTCAGCCCCTTATCACGTTTCGTGAGCGCAAAAGACGCCGCCAAAACCCGCGAAGGTTTGGCCCGTGGGCAGGTCGATATCGTCGTCGGCACCCATGCGGTTTTGGCCAAGAATATGCGGTTTGAGAACCTCGGCCTGTTGATCATCGACGAAGAGCAACATTTCGGTGTCGCGCATAAAGAGCGGCTCAAGCAGATGCGTTCAGACATCCATGTGCTAACCCTGACCGCGACGCCGATCCCGCGCACGCTGCAATTGTCCTTGTCCGGCGTGCGTGACCTGTCGATCATCGGCACCCCACCGGTCGACCGCTTGGCCATTCGCACCTATGTCAGCGAATTTGACGCTGTCACCATCCGCGAGGCGCTATTGCGCGAGCATTATCGCGGCGGGCAAAGTTTCTATGTGGTACCGCGGATCTCGGACCTGCCCGAAATCGAAGCCTTTTTACGCGATCAAGTCCCCGAAGTTTCGGTGATTATTGCGCACGGGCAGATGGCCGCAGGCGAGCTTGATGACCGGATGAACGCCTTTTACGATGGTAAATATGATGTGCTTTTGGCCACGACGATTGTCGAATCCGGCCTCGATATCCCGACGGCCAATACCATGATCGTGCATCGCTCGGATATGTTCGGGCTTAGCCAACTTTACCAAATCCGGGGCCGCGTGGGGCGTTCGAAAACCCGCGCCTATGCCTATTTGACCACCAAGCCGCGGCAAAAATTGACGCCTGCCGCCGAAAAACGTCTGCGCGTTTTGGGCAGCCTCGACACCCTTGGCGCCGGCTTTACTTTGGCCAGTCAGGATTTGGACATTCGCGGCGCAGGGAACCTTTTGGGCGAAGAGCAATCGGGCCAGATGCGCGATGTGGGGTACGAACTTTATCAATCCATGCTCGAAGACATGATCGCGCGGATCCGGTCCGGCGATATGGATGCCCTCACCGACGAGAGCGACACGTGGTCGCCCAACATCAACCTCAACGTGCCGGTGATGATCCCGGAAAAATATGTGCCTGATCTTGATGTGCGCCTTGGTCTGTATCGCCGTCTGTCCGGTTTGCAGGGCAAAGTTGAAATGGAAGGATTTGCCGCAGAGTTGATCGACAGGTTTGGCAAAATGCCCAAAGAGGTCAATACCTTGCTGCTCATTGTTCGCATCAAGGAAATGTGCAAACGCGCCGGAATCGCGCGATTGGATGGCGGACCCAAGGGCGCGACGATCCAGTTCCACAATGACAAATTCGCCTCACCACAGGGGCTTGTCGAGTTCATCAACGAACAACGCGGCATGGCCAAGGTCAAGGAAAACAAAATCGTCGTGCGCCGGGATTGGGCCAAGGACAGCGACAAGATCAAAGGCGCGTTTTCCATCGCCCGCGATCTTGCGGTCAAGGTCGCGGAAGAGACCAAACGCAAGGCAGCCAAGTAGAGCCTAGCGGTTCTGCGCGAACCAGTTTTGGATTTTCGGCTTGATATAGGCCCAAAGCCCGGGTGCACCGCGCGCGACCTTGGAGCCGACGCGCGCTTCGATGGTCTCGAAGCTAACGTCATACTCGATCCAACTGCCCCCGCCGGAGGCGAGGTTCTGATTGGGCGGCTGGAACCGATCAAGAGACTTTGCAAACACGGCATCCGGCGTCTTTGCAGCTTCAAATTCGCGCCATAGCGTGATAAATTCATGCGATTGTTCGGCAGGCAGAAGGCCAAAAATTCGCAAGGCGGCCGCGTCTTCTTCGGCCTCGACCGCCGATTGGTCCGCAGCCCCGAAAATCGGGTTATCGCCGCTGTCGATCTCAACGATGTCATGCAAAAGCAGCATCTTGATCACGCGATTGATATCGACATCCGCCGCAGCATGTTCGGCCAGTGTCATCGCGTAAAGAGCAATGTGCCAACTGTGTTCGCCGGAGTTTTCACGCCGAGATCCATCGCAGAGCGTCGTCGCCCGCACGACGGATTTAAGACGGTCAACCTCACACAAAAACGCCATCTGCGCTTCGATGCGCGCGGCGTCCTGTGGGGGCAATTTCATAGCGGCGCGTCGCCTCCGCCCTTGGCTTGTGCTTCAAGCTCGGCGGCAGCCTTACGCAGCCGCGCTTCCAAAAAGGCACGGGCGCGGGTCTCGGCTCGGCGCGCTCGGACCGAAGACATATAGGCCTCTTGCATGGTGCTAGAGGAGGCTTCGAGCATTTTGTTGATGTGCTCAATCAACGTATCATCGCCCAAAACTTCCGTCGCTTCGATCACATCCTGCGCAAGATCATCCGCGAGAATTAACAGCCGATCCATCGGTTTACCTGCTGCTTTCCGTCAAACGGCGTTTCACATAATCGGTCGTGTTGCCAATCATCGTATCAAGGTGCGGCTCTTCAAAGAAATGCCCTGATCCCTCGATTTCCTGATGGGTGATGGTGATGCCTTTTTGCTCGTGCAGCTTATTGACCAAAGCCGTCGTATCAGCCGGCGGCGCAACACGATCAGCGGTGCCGTTGATGATCAAACCCGACGCAGGGCAGGGCGCGAGGAAGGAAAAATCATACATATTTGCGGGCGGCGAGACCGACACAAAACCGGTGATTTCGGGGCGGCGCATCAACAACTGCATGCCGATCCATGCGCCGAATGAAAACCCGGCCACCCAGCAATGTTTCGAATTGTTGTTCATCGATTGCAAGTAATCGAGCGCCGAGGCCGCATCGGACAATTCACCGACGCCCTGATCATATTCGCCCTGACTACGACCAACGCCGCGGAAATTGAACCGCAGCACGGTAAAGCCCATATTATAAAAGGCGTAGTGCAGGTTGTAGACCACCTTGTTGTTCATCGTGCCACCAAATTGAGGATGCGGATGCAACACGATTGCGATCGGTGCGTCCTTTTCCTTTTGGGGGTGATAACGGCCTTCTAGTCGCCCTTCAGGGCCGGGAAAAATCACCTCGGGCATTGCCTGTCCTTGTCTCCAACGGTAGGGCCGTCTAAATTCTTGACGAATTCGGTAGGGCACCTTAGAACTATTCTAAACAGACCGAATAAGAACAGCCTGAGTGTAGGCGAAATAAGGCCTGCCGTTCGAAAGGTCAATCAATTCAGCGCTTTTTAGGGGGGCGCATCGATGAAACTCAGCACCAAAGGCCGATATGCTATGGTTGCGCTGGCCGATATTGCGCTACAACCCGCCGATGCGCTGGTCACGCTTGGGGATATCTCCAAGCGGCAGGATATTTCGCTCCCCTATTTGGAACAGCTTTTCGTCAAGTTGCGCCGCGCCGGATTGGTGACCTCGGTGCGCGGTCCGGGGGGCGGATACCGGCTGTCGCGGCCGTCTTCCGAAATTCGTGTCGTCGATGTTTTGGCCGCCGTGGACGAGTCGATTGATGCCATGCACAAGGGCGCCGGTGCTTCGGGCGGCTTGTCAGGAAGCCGTGCGCAATCGGTGACCAACCGGCTTTGGCAAGGGCTGTCGGCCCATGTCTATGTCTACTTGCATCAAGCGCGCCTGTCTGATGTGGTCGGCAACGGGTTGGCGCCATGCCCTGCGGTGCCCAACCTGTTTGACGTTGTGGATGAAGAATGACCCGTATCTATCTGGATTATAACGCAACAACGCCACTACGAGAGGAGGCGCGCGCCGCAATGATCGCGGCGATGGACCCGTGCGGGAATCCGTCATCCGTGCATGCCGAAGGCCGCGCCGCCAAATCATTGGTCGAAAAAGCCCGCGCGCAAATTGCCAGCGCCTTTGGTGCCGATGGCAATGATGTGATTTTCACCTCAAGCGCCACAGAAGCCGCCGCATTGGCGATGGCCGGTACTGCCTTGCAAAGTGCCGGCATTGAGCATGATGCGGTTCTGGCTTGGTCTACCGGTGATTTACTCTGCAATCCCAACGGGATCGTTACTGTTAGCAAACCTGCAAACAGCACATTGCAAATCGCAAATTCCGAAACCGGTGTTTTGCAAACCCTACCGGAGGGGCTTGCCCTGTCTGATATGACCCAAGGGTTCGGCAAACTGCCCGTCGCCTTCAATTGGGCCGGCTGCAAAATGGCGCTGATTTCGGCGCATAAGCTCGGCGGCCCAAAGGGTATCGGCGCTTTGGTGGTCAAACGGGGCACTGACATCGCCGCACAGATCAAAGGCGGCGGACAGGAAATGGGCCGCCGGTCCGGCACAGAAAATATCATCGGAATTGCCGGTTTCGGCGCCGCCGCCGAAGCCGCCCAACGCGACATGGAGCAGGGCGTCTGGACCCGCGTTTCAACCCTGCGTGACCGTTTGGAAAAGGCCATTGCACAGGGCGCGCAGGACACTATCTGTATCGGGGCGAAAGAAAGACGTTTGCCCAACACCTCTTGCCTTTTGACCCCTGGTTGGAAGGGGGAAACGCAAGTGATGCAAATGGATTTGGCCGGTTTCGCGATCAGCGCAGGCAGCGCGTGTTCCTCCGGCAAGGTCAAAGCCAGCCGCGTGCTGCTTTCGATGGGCTATAGCGAGAGCGACGCGGCCAGCGCCATTCGCGTCTCTCTTGGCCCGCAAACCACCGAGGCCGAGATTGACGCCTTTGCCGCCGCGTGGCTTGCCGCGCATAACAAATTCCGCGCCCGCGCCGCATAGGGTCTGCTGTGCCCGTGGCACGAAACGAGGCTTGCCCTCGGAACCGACGAGGGCCAAAAGGCCCACAAAGAAGACACCGCCCGCCAATGCGGGCCAAAACGCGAACAGGACCAACGAGATGACCATTCAGGACAAACCCGAGGTTAAGGACGGCGTCGATCAGGAAACCGTGGACGCGGTACGCGAGGTTGGCGGCGCCTATAAATACGGTTGGGAAACCGACATCGAAATGGATTACGCGCCGATGGGCCTCAATGAGGATATCGTGCGGCTGATCTCGTCGAAGAACGAAGAACCCGAATGGATGCTTGAATGGCGTCTTGAGGCGTTCAAGCGCTGGCTCACCAAAACCGAGCCCGATTGGGCCATGGTCGATTATCCCGAAATCGACTTCCAAAAGCAATATTACTATGCCCGCCCGAAAAGCATGGAAGTGAAGCCGAAATCCTTGGACGAGGTCGATCCGAAATTGCTGGCGACCTATGCCAAGCTTGGCATCCCATTGAAAGAACAAATGATTTTGGCAGGGGTCGAAGGCGCCGAAGACATCCCCGCCGAAGGCCGTAAGGTCGCCGTGGACGCGGTTTTCGACAGCGTTTCGGTCGGCACCACCTTTCAGGCGGAATTGAAAAAGGCGGGCGTGATCTTTTGCTCGATCTCCGAAGCCATCCGCGAGCATCCCGAATTGGTGAAGAAATACCTCGGCAGCGTCGTGCCGGTGTCGGACAATTTTTACGCGACGCTGAACTCGGCGGTCTTCTCCGACGGCTCTTTCGTCTATGTGCCGCCGGGCGTGCGCTGCCCGATGGAGCTTTCGACTTATTTCCGCATCAATGCCGAGAACACCGGACAATTCGAGCGCACCTTGATCATCGCCGACAAAGGCTCCTATGTGAGCTATCTTGAGGGTTGCACCGCGCCGAAACGCGACGTTGCGCAATTGCATGCCGCCGTGGTCGAGATCATCATCGAAGAAGACGCCGAGGTGAAATACTCCACGGTGCAAAACTGGTATCCGGGCGATGAAAACGGCATTGGCGGGATCTATAATTTCGTCACCAAACGCGCCGATTGCCGTGGTGACCGCGCCAAGGTCATGTGGACGCAGGTCGAAACCGGCTCTGCTGTGACGTGGAAATATCCATCCTGCATCCTGCGCGGCAATGAGAGCCAAGGCGAGTTCTACTCCATCGCCATCGCCAACAATATGCAGCAAGCCGACACCGGCACCAAAATGATCCATCTGGGTCGCGACACCAAAAGCCGAATCGTCTCCAAGGGCATCTCGGCAGGCCGCGCGCAAAACACCTATCGCGGGCTTGTGTCGATGCACCCCAAGGCCAAGAATGCCCGCAATTACACCCAATGCGACAGTCTTTTGATCGGCGACAAATGCGGGGCGCATACAGTGCCCTATATTGAGGTCAAAAACAATTCGGCACGCGTCGAACATGAGGCCACAACATCCAAGGTCGATGACGAGCAACTCTTCTATTGCCGCGCCCGCGGCATGGACGAAGAAGAGGCCGTTGCCTTGGTCGTCAACGGGTTTTGCAAGGATGTGTTGCAGGCCCTGCCAATGGAATTCGCCATGGAAGCGCAGCAATTGGTTGCGATTTCTCTTGAGGGATCCGTGGGATAAGTCACGTCCTTCAACGATTACGTTTCGGTAAACGCCGCACAGGAGCGCATCATGATCACCACCACGACCAACACCATCGAAGGTTACAAAATCACCGATTACAAAGGTATCGTTGTCGGCGAGGCGATCATGGGGGCCAATGTGGTGCGTGATCTCTTCGCCGGAATCACCGATATCATCGGCGGTCGGTCGGGCGCCTATGAAAGCAAATTGGCCGATGCACGCGAGACGGCGATCGACGAATTGCAACAACGTGCGGCAGACTTGGGGGCCAATGCCGTGGTCGGCGTGGATCTCGATTACGAAGTGGTCGGGAATTCGATGTTGATGGTTTCGGCCTCTGGCACGGCAGTGGTGATCGCATGACACCGGCCCGCCGCGTAACAGGGCAGGGCGCATGACCGTGCCCGCCGCCCAAGAGCGCATTCCGCGCCCCGAATTGACTCTGCCCGAGGCAGAGGCCGAATTGGTGCGTGAGCTCTACACGGCGGCGGACGTTATTTTGGAATATGGCTCTGGCGGCAGCACGGTTTTGGCCGCGCAGTTACCTGACAAACTGGTGTTTTCGGTCGAAAGTGATCTCGAATGGGCGCAGATGATGCGCGGATACCTGGCACAGAACCCGCCCGCCAAGGGCACCGAAGTGGATGTAATTTGGTCCGATGTCGGGCCGACAAAAGAATGGGGCTTCCCGCGCACCGCCAAAGCATGGGACCGCTATGCCCGCTATCCTCTGGAGGTTTGGGATCTCAAGACGTTTCGCGCCCCTGACGTGGTTTTGGTCGATGGTCGCTTCCGCGTTGGCTGTGCGTTGGCCACCGGATTTCGCACTCAAAAACCGGTTACATTGCTGTTTGACGATTACCAGCGGCGCAAACAATACCACGTTGTCGAAGAGTATTTCGGCACGCCCAGTTACACCGGCCGCATGGCGCGGTTCGAAATTATCCCGATGGCAGTGCCAGCAGAGCGGCTCTTGCAAATCGTAGAAATGATGTCGCGGCCCTAAGGCCCAAACCGGACAAAGATACGGGCGCGCGCCCGAGACAGGACAAAGGAAAATAAAATGTTGGAAATCAAAAACCTACAGGTCAAACTTGAAGACGAAGACAAGCAAATTCTCAAAGGTGTCGATCTGACCATCGGGGCGGGCGAAGTCCATGCAATCATGGGGCCGAACGGATCGGGCAAATCAACGCTGTCTTATGTGCTTTCGGGCAAGGACGGATATGAGGTCACCGGCGGCGCTGCGACACTCGACGGCGAGGATCTGCTCGATATGGACCCCGAAGAGCGCGCGGCCTTGGGCCTTTTTCTTGCATTCCAATACCCGGTTGAAATCCCCGGCGTCGGCAATATGACCTTCCTGCGCACAGCGGTGAACGCACAGCGCAAGGCCCGCGGCGAAGAGGAAATGAGCGCGGCCGAATTCCTCAAAGTGATCCGCGAGAAAGCCAAAACCCTGAAGATCGACGCCGAGATGCTCAAACGTCCGGTCAATGTCGGGTTTTCCGGCGGCGAGAAAAAGCGGAATGAAATCCTGCAGATGGCTATGCTAGAGCCGAAAATGTGCATTTTGGACGAGACCGATTCCGGTTTGGACGTCGATGCGATGAAATTGGTGTCGGACGGGGTCAATGCACTGCGGTCCGAAGGGCGCAGCTTTTTGGTGATCACGCACTATCAACGTCTGCTCGACCATATCAAACCCGATGTGGTGCACATCATGGCCAATGGCCGCATTATCAAAACCGGCGGGCCGGACTTGGCGCTTGAGGTCGAACAAAACGGCTATGCCGATCTGTTGGAGGAGCATGCATAATGGGCGCTCCCGCAGAAAAACAAACCGCCACAGAGGCGCGGATCGCCGCCCTCGATCTGCCTAAGGGAGCCGATTGGGCGACAGGCCTGCGCAAGGACGCGCTGGCACGGCTGACCACGATGGGCCTTCCGGCGCGGCGCGATGAGTATTGGAAATACACCCGCCCCGACACGTTAACCCAGAGCGACCCGGTGCCCGCGACCGCATTTATCACCGATGAAACGCCGGTATTCGATGCCATTGAACGCGTGAAGATCGTCTTTCGGGATGGGGTGTTTGATGCGAATGCCTCTGATGATTTGACCCTTGCGGGGGTGACACTCGAACGCCTCAGCGATGTGACGCAGACCGACATTCATTGGGCCAAAGACCTTTACGGCAGCTTGGAAGCCCAGGGTCAAACGCCGGTCGAACGCCCGCTTGCCGCGCTCAACACGGCCTTTGCCAACGACGGCATCGTGATCCGCGTCACCGGCAAGGCCTCCCAACCTGTCAACCTGATTTACCTCCATGAATCCGAGACTTCCGATGCAATCCTACACCACATCGTGAAGGTCGAAGAGGGGGCCGAACTGACTTTGCTCGAGAACGGCCCTGTCGCCGCACGCTTCAACAAAGTGCTCGAAGTGGACATTGCGGATAAGGCATCATTCCACCACGTGCGCACCCAAGGCCGGGATCATGACCGCCGCGCCGCGACGCATATCTTTGCGCGCTTGGGCACCGAAAGCACATTCAAAAGCTTCACCATGACGGCCAATGGCGTGATGACGCGCAATGAATGCGTGATCGAATTGACCGGCGACAATGCCTTTGCCCATGTCGCCGGTGCGGCGCTTGGCGATGGGGATTTCCACCACGACGACACGGTATTTATCACCCATGATGCGGTGAATTGCGAAAGCCGGCAGGTGTTCAAGAAAGTGCTGCGCAACGGCGCGACAGGCGTTTTCCAAGGTAAGATTTTGGTCAAGGATGGCGCGCAGAAAACCGATGGCTATCAGATCAGCCAATCTCTTTTGCTTGACGACGACAGCCAATTCCTCGCCAAACCGGAGTTGGAAATCTATGCCGATGACGTGGCCTGTTCGCATGGCTCCACCTCTGGCGCAATTGATGAGGACGCGTTGTTTTATCTACGCTCGCGCGGCGTGCCCGAAGGGCCGGCCACCGATCTTTTGACGCTTTCCTTCCTTGCCGAAGCCGTCGATGAGATCGACGATCCGGTGCTGGCTGCCGAGATTGGGGCGCGGCTCGAATCCTGGCTGGAACGGCGCCGCAGCTGATGGCATTGATCCCCGACATCCTCGCCAGTCACCGCGCCCCGCGCGCGGTGCTTCGCCGCCGGTTGATCGGCGCGGATGAGGTCCATGCCTTGGTCACCTTGATCCTTGGCTGCCTTATGGTTTGGGTCGCGCAATGGCCGATCGCGGCGCGTGCGGCGCATCTCGATCCGTCGATCCCGCTTGGCGGGCGGCTCACCGGCGCAGGGGTCGCATGGATGTTCCTTGCGCCGGTCCTGCTTTACGCTTTGGCTGCGCTCAGCCATGTGATTGCCCGCGCATTCGGCGGTGAGGGCAGCTATTTCAGCGCCCGCCTTGCGCTTTTTTGGGCGCTGCTTGCGGCTGCACCGCTGTTCTTGCTCAACGGATTGGTGGCCGGGTTCATCGGGATGCAGGGCAACATCGGCGCGCAAATTGTCGGGCTTGTTGCCTTTGTGGGGTTTTTGCGTCTTTGGCTTATGGGATTGATTGAAGCGGAAAGCCAACCCCATGAATAGTTCTATTTTCAAAGAGCTTATCTTTCAAAGCTTATCCAATCCGTCCGCCGCCGCCGCGCGGATCATCGGGATGAAACTGTCGCGCGACGTTCTGTGGAGCGGTTTTTTACTGACCGTGGTGCTGAATGTTCTGGTTGTCACACTGTTGACCCCGCCGCCGCCGCCGAACGCCCTGCAACCGGACGAGATGCAAATGATGGTTCGTCTGTTCAATGCGCCGGTGATGTTGGCGTTGATGTCGGGCGGGGTCTTTGTGATATTGATCTTCCTGCTCGATTGGGTCGGGCGGATCATCGGCGGCAACGGGGATTTCGGCGATATCCTCGCAGCAATCACCTGGATTCAGGTGCTCACGCTGCTCAGCCGGATTGTCATCATCGCATTGCTCTACATCGTTCCGGCAATTGCCTCTCTTGCTCTGATCGCGATTTGGGGGCTCACGCTCTGGATCACGCTCCATTTCCTAAAGGTGGCCCACGGCTTTGCCAACCTCGGCCAAGCCGTGGCAACATTGCTGTTTACCACCTTTGGCCTCGCGTTTGGCATACTCACCTTCCTGACCCTGATCGGGTCTCTCTACAAAGGCTTCGCAGGATGAATATCCAAGATATCCGCGCCGATTTCCCCATCCTCTCGCGCGAGGTGAACGGCCAACCGCTGACCTATCTTGATAATGGCGCATCGGCCCAAAAACCGCAGGTGGTCATCGACGCGATCACCACGGCATATAGCCATGAATACGCCAATGTGCACCGCGGGTTGCACACATTGTCGACCATCGCGACCGAGAAATACGAAGCCGTGCGTGGCACCGTCGCGCGCTTCCTTGGTGCGCCGGATGAGAATGAAATCATCCTCAATTCCGGCACCACCGAGGCCATCAATATGGTCGCTTATGGATGGGCGATGCCGAACCTTGGCGCCGGTGACGAGATCCTGCTAACAGTGATGGAGCACCATGCCAATATCGTGCCTTGGCATTTCCTGCGTGAACGCCAAGGTGTGCGGATCAACTGGGTCGACTGCGAAGCGGATGGCTCACTGGAAGCGCAAAAGATCATTGATGCGATCACGCCAAAGACCAAACTGATCTCAATTACACATCTTTCCAATGTATTGGGAACTGTTGTTGATGTGAAAACCGTCTGCACCGAAGCCCGCAAACGCGGCATTCCCGTTCTCGTCGATGGCAGTCAAGGCGCGGTGCATATGCCCGTCAATGTTGCCGATATCGGCTGCGACTTCTATGCGATCACCGGTCATAAATTGTATGGTCCCTCGGGGTCGGGCGCGATTTACGTGCGCCGCGAGCGGATGGCCGAAATGCGTCCCTTTATGGGAGGGGGCGATATGATCCGCGAAGTGAGCAAGGATGCCGTATCCTACGCCGACCCACCGATGAAATTCGAAGCCGGCACCCCCGGTATCGTACAAACCATCGGTTTTGGCGCGGCCTTGGACTACATGATGGGCATCGGGATGGAGGCAATTGCCGCCCATGAGGCGGATCTCGCCCGCTATGCCGCCGCCTCCCTGTCAGGACGCAATTTCCTGACCTTGCAGGGCACCGCCAAGGGCAAGGCCGCAATCTTTTCCTTTACGATGGCGGGAGCGGCACACGCCCATGACATTTCCACCATCCTCGACAAAAAAGGCGTTGCCGTGCGGGCAGGGCATCACTGCGCCGGCCCCCTTATGGAACATTTCGGGGTCAGCGCCACATGCCGGGCGTCCTTTGCGATGTACAACACCCGCGACGAAGTGGACCGATTGGTCCAGGCTCTGGAATTGGCCCATGATTTGTTGGGCTAATCCGACCTAAATTTTTCATTAGACCGATCAGTCCAGCCTTAGAACGCGTCGCAAAGGCGTTATATTTCAAGGCCTTCACCAGCCAAGATGCGATCAATCGCCTTGCTGCTACGTTGTAGCGGCATGGTGCTTTGATGCGCGCGGGCAAGCGTGACGCTGCCTTCGAGGGCCGCGAGAATCAATGAGGCCATCTCATCGGCGCGCAGCGACGGCAGGCCCGCATCACGCAATAAATCCGCCATCGCCATAGTGATCCGCGTGTAGGCCCGATCGAGGGCATCGGTTAATTCCGGTTCTGCAGTTACCGCACCCTGCGCCAACATCGCAAGCATTGCACCTTGGGAAAAATCCTCTGCGGCGAGCCAACTGGCCGTGCCATTGAACAGCCGCGCAAGAAACACCCGCGCCGACAGATTGTCTTCTTTTGCCCGCCGGAACGGGCGCAAGATCGAGTCTGCCAGCCAGTCAATCGCAGCGATCCCAAGGTCCACTTTCCCCCCCGGAAAATGGTGGTAGAGCGAGCCTTTGGACGCCTTGGCCTCTGCCAAGATTTGCGCCAAACCGACCGCGTGATAGCCCCGTTGTTGGAACAATGTGACCGCCACACGCAAAAGCCGCAGGCCGGTCTCGGCGGTCGGTGTGCCATGCGCAGGTGAGGAGGGCAAATGCGTCATTGGATATGCAACGTCCCGAGTACAGGCCAATTCCGGTATATTTTATCATAAATATCAAACTCTTGCGCAATGATCTTTACCTGAACTCCCTCACGGCACAAAGACGTCGCAATCGGCGCGCCCTTCGTTGTATCCATTTCTGGGATCACGCCGCGACGCAGAGGGCGGAGCCGGTGTTCTACGCATGGCACTGCCGCCCGCCAGCGACATGCACCACCAACAACACGGGCCGACGAACCCATGCACCCTTGGGATTTTGATGCCCTGCGCCATACGGCCTTCATAGCCGGAACTGAGTAGGGTCGCATCCATGTCTCCCGTTACTAAACCAATCGGTCTAATGCTCCGGCAATGACGCCCGCCTGTCAACAAAAAGGCGAGGCGCTGTAGCAGTGAACCCAGTAAAACCGACATGATCCGCGATCATGTCAAAAGCAATTGCAGTGCCCATCATCATCCCATATAGAAGCCGCAGGCACCCATAGCTCAGCTGGATAGAGCGCTGCCCTCCGAAGGCAGAGGCCGTAGGTTCGAATCCTACTGGGTGCACCACCATTTCATCCAAGTTCAACTCACGGCCACTGATTTGAAGTGTCGTGACTCGCAGGCTCTTTGAGTTGGTCAGGCAGAATCCGCGCCGTTACCTATGCCGAGCCATGATCTGAACGCCACTGCCGGCGGCGACCAAAGGCCGCGATATGCGCGCGCATTTGTGGTTGGTGCCATTCTTGTCCGGTCTTCGGATAGAAATCTAAAGCTGTGCGTCGATGTGACAGGGTAGACTTTTGACGCGGCCGCAAACGGTGCTCAAAGTGTTCCTCGCAAAATCGAAGAGTTTTTGAAAGTTACGAGATAGAGCGTACTGCCTGTTCCATTTGGAGCAATGAGAAATCCGGTCGATGCCGCCGGAGAATGCAAACTTATCTGCAGCACGTTTTCTTTGGCACTCACTAAACGTGTCATTTATGAGCCAACGAGAACTTGAATGGGGCCTGCCCCTGCGCAAGGTTCACGACATCTTCCTCTTCTGTGTCCCTGACACGAAGGAAGGGGGCGCGCCGACCCGCTGGAGATGGGCGTGGAGCCTCGCATCACTTTGTTCTTAGCACCCACCGCTTCCGCAAAACGCATCTACAGAGCTAGGAGGTATCCCAAACCACACTTGTCCTGTCCGGGCGGACAAGAACTTGGACATAAAAAAGGCCCGCATATTTTGCGGGCCTTTTCCTACTGAGATGAGGTTCAAATCAATTCACGCAGGCGCGAATTTTTTCGATGTCCGGGCCATTCGGCGTGCGGCCCAAGTTGAACGGAGCAGAGGCATCGCGCCATTTGGCGTAGTCGGCGAGATACTCGAGCTGGCTCAGATACACCTTGGCGGAATCGGGATTCTCGCAAGCGGTTTGCTCGATCACTTCGTTGGCCATTTCCTGAACCTTGGCCAGCGTTTCGTCGTCATAGCGGGTGATTTCAATGCCCGCGTCTTTGAACTGCTGGTAGGCTTCGGTCGCGCGCTTCTCGGTGAAGGAGAGCGACCAGACCAAGTTGGCCTGAGCTGCGATTTTCAGCGCATCCTGCGTCTCTTCGGACAGCGCGTCCCAAGCTGCCTTGTTGATCATCACACCAAAGGCAGAGGCGGATTGGTGCCAACCGGGGGTCGCCCAGTGGGTTGTGACCTGATGGAAGCCACCGGAGAAATCGACGTTCGGTGTCGAGAATTCTGCGCCATCGATCACGCCACGTTCGAGCGATTGATAAATTTCGCCGCCGGCCATGGAAACTTGGCTGCCACCGAGGTTTTCAAGAAGACGTCCTTGCTCAAGCCCCGAAAGACGCAAACGCATGCCTTGCAGGTCTTCAAGCGTTTCAATCTTCTTGTTGGTGCGGAAGCCGGATTCATTGTTGGTCACACCATAGGGCAGGTAAACCATACCGAATTTGCCGTAGATCTCGCTGTAAAGATCGCCGCCGCCCCATTGTTCGATCCAGTTGACGTAATCAACCGCGTTGAACAGGCTGGCCGTGGTGGCCAAGGGCGAGAAGGCAGAGTTGCGACCAGCCCAATAGCCCGGCCAGTCACCACCGGCCTGAATGGTGCCGGATTCGACCGCACCGAAAACTTCACCTCCGGGCACAAGTGCCCCGCCTTCAAAAAAATCGATGGTCAGGTCATCGCCGGTCAGCTTGTTGGCCAGTTCGACAAAGTGTCTGTCGATTTCGATCAGCTCAAGCGACGAGGGCCATGTCGTTGTCATAGTCCAGGTTTCTTGAGCAAAGGCTTGTGTCGACAGTGCTGCCGCAAGCGCAGCCCCCGCCAGAACGGTTGTTTTATTAGTCATCGAAATTCCTCCTCAGTTTACTTTGTATACAGGGTTTCCGGCAACCAGGTGACCAGTTGCGGGAACAGGGCTATAGCCAGACACATCATCAGGATCAGGCCAATGAACGGCAAAACCCCAACGATGATATGAGTCGTTTTAACAGACGACGGTGCAATCGCGCGCAAGTAAAATAGTGCATACCCAAAGGGCGGGGTCAGGAACGATGTTTGCAACACGACGGACATCAGAACGACGAACCACAACAGATTGACATCCATTTCCTGCACGATGGGCAAAAAGATCGGGAAAGACAGCAAAACAATGCCTGTCCAATCCAGAAATGCACCAAGAATGAACACAATGAACAACATCATAGTGATCAACATCCATGGGGCCATATCAAGGCTTCGGATAATTTCCTGCGTGGCGCGCAGTCCGCCGGTAATATTGAACACGCCGGTAAAGGCCGTCGCGCCGACAACGATAAACAGGATCATCGCCGATGTCCGACCGGTTTCCAACATCGCGCCGTAAAAGCTGGACCATGTGAATTTGCGACGCAAGATCACAATCCCCAAGGCAAGCGCGGCGCCAATGGCCGAAGCTTCGGTCGCGGTGGCAATCCCCGCCAAGAGCGACCCAAGGATACCCAAGATCAAGACCAGCGGCGGAACCGCCTCAATGGCCAACATGCGGGCCAAAGCCGGTTTGCTGATTTGCTCGTCGGGCTCGACAGCAGGGGCCATGTCGGGGCGAATAATGGCCACGACGACCACCCAAACCGCATAGAGCAACCCGAGCAATACGCCCGGCACCATGGCACCCGCGAACAATTCTCCCACCGATAAGGGCGAATAGCTGGCCATCAAGATCAACATGATCGACGGCGGAATCAAGATCCCCAAACATCCGGAGGCCGCAATCACCCCCGTGGTAAGCGTCGGACTATACCCATATTGCAGCATGGGGCGTAGTGCCATCACGCCCATCACGGTGATCGAGGCGCCGATAATGCCCGTCGTCGCCGCCAGCAGGATCGAGATAAACACAACAGCCAAGGCCAATCCGCCCCGCACGTTTGACATCATCAAGCGCAGGGACTCGAACATTTTATCGGTCACGCCACTGTCGGATAAGAACCTTGCCATCAAAATGAACAAAGGAATGGCAATCAAAGTGAAGTTGTCGAGAACGTCCCCGTAAATTCTGTTGATCACGATCCCCAAAACCATCGGTTTACCGGCGATAAGTGTGCCCAGAACCGCCGTCCCACCCAATACGAATGCCAAGGGGTGCCCCATGAACAGGCCCATCAGAAGAAGGCCGAACATGGCGAGTGCGATATATTCAGGCGCCATTGGGCACGTCCTCACGATAATCAAAGATCAGTTTCAGGAATTCGGAAATCCCTTGCAGCATCAGAAGAGCCGCAGCGACAGCCATCGCCATTTTCAACGGATAAACCGGCAATTGCACCGAACCATACGTGGTTTCGCCTTGCATATAGGATCGCATCGCGAACTCGTAGGAGCGCGTCATGAACACCCAAGCGAAGGGGAAGAAGAAGATCAGATAACCCAGAGCCTCGACAATACGGCGTTTGGCGGGGCTCAAAGCTTCGGTGACCAGATCGACGCGCACATGCGCTTGGTGGCGCAACGCATAACCGCCCAAAAGCACGAAGTAGAACCCGTACATCATTTTGGTGACATCAAAAGCCCAACGCGTCGGCTCATTCATCGCGTAGCGCATGAAAACATCGTAAATGATGATCGCCGCAAACACGATGGCCACGACCGAAATGACGCGGCCGATAAGTTCATTCAACCCGTCGATTAAGCGAAAAAACATGGTGAGATCCTTTCATGCTCGGGCATATTATCAGCGAGTTTGAGGGATACAAGCGGATAAAAAACCGTAGGATCACGGCCCCGGCGGAAACGTTTTCTGGCCACAAATCAACACCATATCTCCGCACAATTATGGAATTAAGTCATTGAATTTAAATCGATCTAGTGCCCAAAATCCTGCGTTAGATTGACCGATAAATCCGTGCATTATATAGCAGAACTGCGCTTCAATATTGGATATCATTACCCCCGTGTCAGCGGCACATAAAGAGCAGCCTACACCGGAGAAAAAGCGCCGCGCGCGCCTGCGCAGCAGCCCCACCCGTAAGCGCCGGATTGTCCGCTGAGCGGCAGACGGACTGACCACCAATCACATGCAATCCGGCGGCAGAATAGAGCACACGATGCGCTTATACCATCCACGCCGATGCGACCGTGATGCCAGCGGCACCCGCATGCGATATGCGAGGCGGTGGCGTGTTACACATTCGCCAAAGTTGTAAGCGCAGCGGATCTGCCGCGCCTTCGCCAACGCCAAATTCATAGTGCTTGGAACCGCATAAGGGAACGGAGTTAAGGAGCGGGAAGTCAAAGGCGCCTCATGGCGCGCCGTGATTTTCGAAGAAAGACGCGGTCTAGACCACGCGCGCATTCACGCCCTTCGAAAACCAAAAAACGCGCCGGAAATGGCGCGCTTTTTTCTTAAGAATGCGATGCAAGGCGCTGAAATAAAATGAGAATTACCGGCCCCAATTGCGCACCGGACCGCAATCCATATGCACAAAATCCGAACGGGAATATCGTCCGACGCCACCCGCGTGACAGGCGGACGCCGCTTTGGCCACCTGTCCGACCGACCGCGAGGCAAGCCGCAGATCCGCCGCTTGGCCCTTCATATGAAGCGAATTTTTCGCCACACCCGAAGAACGCGCCCGCAGCATCGCATTGGTTTTGGGGCTGCGATACCCGGAGAGCAACATATAGGGTTCGCTCACCCCCAGAAGGTTATGCGCCGCCGCCATGATGTCGATGGTGCGCAGGTCGATTTTCTTGACCTGATTGGTGCGCCAATCGCGCATAAAATGGTGGATTTCATCCACGGCATCCTTGATATAATCGCCTTCGACCCAATAGATCATGTCGATCTTTTCACCGGTCCGGGGCGAAAACATGCGCACGCGGCGAATATCGCCAGCCCCGCGCAGGAAACCCGCTGCATTGGAAAAACTTGGAGCGGCAACTAAAGTTGTTGCTGCAAATGCACCTAAAAGAGCACGCCTCGAAATGCCCGTCGAGCTTGTATCAGTCATATGTCTGCGCCAGTCCCGTCGCTTACCTGTTGTCGCCGCGACGCTGCGCGGCTCCTGCCATCTCATCCCCAGATGCACAGGTTTTATTACACAGTTAGAATCACGCGCATAGTGCGTTTTGAAATGACAGCCAAATCGCGGTGCATTTCGGCAAAAACCTGCGCATCGGGGGCAGGAGGGCGGCGTTTCCCCCCAAATGCGTGGATTTTGGGTCGCGCCCTGCCGGTAGTTATCCAGATGGACAAAATGTGAATGGACAAATACGGCCAAGTTGCAGAAACACATACTACATATAGATTTACGCGCGCAGAAAATTCTTGGGAGTTAGAGTATGTCTTTGGCATATCGTGGCGGAGCAATCCGGTCATTTTTCGCAATTGTGGCGATGGTCTTGGGGCTTTTGACCCACGCCGCACCCGCCACGGCACAGGTGACCGCCTTTAAACAGGCCATCGCGGAATCCGCATCGAACGATCGCGATCTGGCCGCCTTTTACAAAGCCAACGATTACAAGCCTCTGTGGATCGGGTCGGGCGGGCGGTTCAGCAATCGCCGCAATGCTCTCTTCCGCGCCATAAAAAGCGCCGATGACCACGGATTGCCAGGCAGCCGCTATAAGGGCGACGAACTGAAGGCCTTGGTGAAAACCGCCAAATCCCCACGTGACCGCGGACGCTTGGAAGTCGAATTTTCCCGCCGCTTCCTTGATCTGGCCACCTCGATGCAAACCGGCACCTTGGTGCCCAAACGCGTGATTTCAGAAATCAAACGTGACGTGCCCCTGCGCGACCGCAGCTCCTATTTGGTGAATTTCGCCAAAAGCTCGCCTGCGGGGTTCTTTCGCGCCTTGCCTCCCAAAAGCCCCGAATACACCCGCCTGATGAAGGCCAAAATGACCCTCGAACGTCAGCTTGGCAAAGGCGGGTGGGGGCCAACTGTGCCGGCAAAATCTCTCAAACCCGGCGCATCGGGTCCGGCGGTGGTCGCCCTGCGCAACCGATTGATCGCCATGGGGTATCTGCGCCGCAGCGCCTCGCAAACCTATGACGCCGATTTGCAAAAAGCCGTGCAGCGGTTTCAGGGGGACAATGGATTGTCCGCCGATGGCGTCGCCGGTGCGGGTACGATGGCCGAACTCAACAAAGGTGTGGATGACCGTTTGCGCGCGGTGATCGTCGCGATGGAGCGCGAACGTTGGATGAACCTGCCACAGGGGCGCGGAAAACGTCATATCCTCGTCAATCTGACCGATTTCACCGCCCGTATCATCGACAACAACCGCGAAACATTCCGCACCCGTTCGGTGATCGGTGCAACCGACCGTGACCGCCGCAGTCCTGAATTCTCCGATGTGATGGAATTTATGGTGATCAACCCGACATGGAATGTGCCGCGCTCGATCACCGTCAAGGAATACCTGCCGATGCTCAAGCGGAACCCCAATGCAGCGGGACATCTGCGCATTGTCGATGCGCGCGGCCGCACCGTCAGCCGCAGCGCGGTGAACTTTAATTCCTACACCGCGAAAACCTTCCCGTTCAACCTCAAGCAACCGCCTTCGGACGGCAACGCATTGGGGTTGGTGAAGTTCATGTTCCCGAACAAATATAACATCTATCTGCATGACACCCCCTCCAAAAGCCTGTTCAATCGTGAAGTGCGCGCGTTCAGCCATGGCTGTATCCGCCTGGCCGATCCGTTTGACTTTGCCTATGCGCTTCTGGCCAAACAGACCAATGATCCCAAAGGCGTCTTTCATGCGCATTTGAAAACCGGTCAGGAATCGGTGGTGCCCCTCGAAGAACCGGTGCCGGTGCATTTGATTTACCGCACCGCCTTCACCACGGCGAAGGGCGGCGTAGAATACCGCCGCGATATCTACGGGCGCGATGCGACCATCTGGAAGGCACTGGCGCGCGAAGGGGTGGCGTTGCGCGCGGTGGGCGGCTAAACATTCCGCAAGGATGCGGGAGAACGGCCAATGATTTCCTATACGGTAGGACAGATTGCTGAGGCGCTGGGGGCGAAAGCCTTTGGCGCCTTAGATATTTCCATCACTTGCGCCGCCGAGCCGCAGGATGCAAGCGCGACGGCGCTGGCGCTCGCCATGAGCCCGAAATACGCCGAACACCTTGCCCATGGCGACGCCCGCGCGGCGATGCTTTGGGAAGGGGCGGATTTCGCGGCTTTGGGCTTGGAGGCTGCCATCATCGCCCCGCGCCCACGGTTTGCGATGTCGGGCCTATCGGCGATGCTGGATGCGGGGCAGGGGTTCGGCGCGGGGCATCATGCCTCGGCCGTGATCGACCCAAGCGCCGAGATCGGTGAAGACGTGCGCATCGGACCGCTTTGCGTCATCGCCAAAGGCGCGCGCATCGGCGCGGGCAGCGTTTTGGGCCCGCAGTGCCATATCGGTTGGGATGCCGAAGTTGGCGAAGGCGCATATCTGCGCGAGGGCGTCAGCGTTGGCGCGCGGGTCCGTATTGGCGCGCGCTTTATCGCCCAACCGGGGGTGCGCATCGGCGGCGACGGATTTTCCTTTGTCACGCCAGAGCCCAGCCATATCGAGGCGGTGCGGGATAGCCTTGGCGCGGATCAAACCGCCACCCAATCCGCCGGACAATCCTATGCCCGCATCCACAGCCTCGGCACGGTCGAGATTGGCGATGACGTCGAGATCGGCGCAAACGCCTGTATTGACAATGGCACCGTGCGCGCCACCCGCATCGGCAATGGCGTCAAGATCGATAACCTCGCGCAGATCGGCCATAATGTCGTCGTCGGCGATGATTGTTTGATCTGCGCACAGGTCGGCATCGCCGGATCAACCCGTTTGGGCCGCGCCGTGGTTTTGGGCGGTCAAACCGGCGTCTCCGACAACCTGTTTATCGGTGATGGCGCGGTGACCGGCGGGGCGACCAAAGTGCTCGCCAATGTGCCCGCAGGGCGCGTCATGTTGGGGTATCCAGCAATGAAAATGGACAACCATATCGAAACCTACAAAGCCCTGCGCAGATTGCCCCGCATGATGCGTGAATTTGCCACGATTAAGAAATTGGTTTCCAAGAGCGGCGTGAACGACTAAATCTTGCGCGACCTTTCGGACCCAGCAGTGGGCCCCACACGACGGCCCCACCGGACCCTATGAAAAGAGGCCTCCATGGATATTAAAAACACAGTGATCGGCATCATCGCAGAGCAAGCGGTTCTCGAACCCAACGATGTCAAAATGGACAGCACATTAGAAAGCCTCGGCATCGACAGCCTTGGCCTTGTGGAAAGCATTTTCGCCATTGAAGAAGCCTTTGACATCACCGTTCCGTTTAACGCCAATGACCCAAGCGAGAGCGATTTTGATATCTCCTCTGTGGCCTCGATTGTCGCGGGCATCGAGAAATTGGTGAAAGAACAATCGTGAATCGGGTCGTCATCACCGGCGCAGGCACGATCAATGCGCTCGGGCACAACGTCCCGCAAACCCTGGAGGCCATGCGCGAGGGGCGGTGCGGCATTGGCCCATTGGAGTTTCGCGATGTTGATCGTCTGGCCATCACCATCGGTGGTCAGGTCAAGGGATTTGAAGCCGAAGGCCGGTTCAACCGTCAGCAAATCGCGCTCTATGATCGGTTCACCCAGTTCACGCTTGAGGCGGCCAAAGAGGCAATTGGCCAATCGGGGTTGGAATTCGTCGGCGATTTGGCAGCGCGCTCGGGCGTCGTGTTTGGCACGGCGGGCGGTGGCGTGTCCACTTGGGATGACAATTACCGCGCCGTTTATGAAGAGGGTAAAAACCGCGTGCATCCTTTCGTGGTGCCCAAATTGATGAACAATTCGGCGGCCAGCCACGTCAGCATGGAATACAACCTCAAAGGCCCGAGTTTTACCGTCTCGACCGCCTGCGCCAGCTCCAACCACGCCATGGCACAAGCCTTCATGTTGGTGCGCTCGGGCATGGCGCCGGCGATGGTCACCGGTGGATCGGAAAGCATGCTGTGCTTTGGCGGGGTCAAAGCATGGGAAGGCCTCCGGGTGATGAGCCGCGATGCCTGCCGGCCGTTCTCGGCCAACCGTAACGGCATGGTTCAAGGCGAAGGCGCGGGCGTCTTTGTCTTTGAAGAACTGGAGCACGCCAAAAAGCGCGGCGCCGAGATTTTGGCCGAAGTGATCGGATATTCGATGTCCTCGGATGCCTCCGATATTGTCATGCCGTCCAAACAGGGCGCCGCCCGCGCAATCAGCGGCGCAATGAAAGACGCGGGCGTCAATCCCGAACAGGTCGGCTATATCAACGCCCACGGTACCGGCACAGCGGCCAATGACAAAACCGAATGTGCGGCCGTGGCCGATGCCTTTGGCCCCCATGCAGATAATTTGATGATCTCATCAACCAAATCCATGCATGGCCATTTGATCGGCGGCACGGGCGCGGTGGAATTGCTGGCCTGTATCATGGCGCTGCGCGACGGGGTGATTGCGCCGACCATCGGCTATGAAGAACCAGATCCCGAATGCGCCCTCGACGTGGTGCCCAATGTGGCGCGCGAAACAAAGGTCGAAGTAGCCTTGTCGAATGCGTTTGCCTTCGGCGGGTTGAACGCGGTTCTGGCTCTGCGTAAAGCACCTTAAGAACACGGCATAAACCACAGTAAAAAACAAAAACCGCCGCATCCTTCATAGGTGCGGCGGTTCTTTTTGTGTTCGATTTGTCGGCGGGATTCTTACTGCGCGACAACCGACGCTTTGTCATATCCGGCAGTAAAACCGGTCAGGGACAGGTCCAAAGTGATCTTTTGATCCGGGGCCACAAACGGCACCAAGGTCACATTGGCTTTAGCGCCCTTTTTAAATTGTGCGATATCCTCGGGGGTCAGGCCGATCCGCGCATAGCATCCGATTTTATTGCAGAAGGAATAGGGGTAAACCTTGGCTTTGCTGCCATCCACCGAAATGCGCAATTGCGCCGTCAACAAGGTTTCGAGCGGCACAACCACCGTCGCACCGGCCACGGCCTTGCCCCCTTCGGGCAGGCGGAACAGGCTGATTTCAGCCACAGCATTGCCCGTCTCATCTTTCAGAAGCTGATAGATGTGGCAGGGATCATCGTCGGATTTCGCATCGGCTTTCGGGAAGCACTGCAAACGCCAATCACCGACCTCCTCCTTGGTATAGGGGCCCGCAGGAGCCTCTTCTTGCCCAACGACCAAACCGCCATCGGCGGCACCTTCATTGGCCTCTGCGGCGGGCGCAGAATCAGCAGGCGCAGCCGTATCGGCGGATTGGGCAAAAGCCGTGGAGGCCGCCAGCAGAGCAGCAAGAGAAAGACTGGTGAGAAGTTTGGGCATAGATGTCCCCATCTGTTAATACAATTCCCCGACTACCTAACATGGGGCCAAAGCGCTGTCAGGAGCAAAATACCGCGCGGCACGATCGCAAAGGCAGGAATTCGCCAATCCAAACGCCGGCACGCCGCGTTGACAGGGGGGCTTGGCAGTGCTCAACCAGAATACGGCACATTAAACCAAGATGAAGTGTGAGAGGTAACCTATTGGATAAACGTAGAAAAAGGAGCCCGAAAGCTCCCTTTTCACTTTTTCCCTGTCGAACTGGCCGACTTATTATCTACTCCACGCTAGGCGCAGATCAGGAGTCCGTCAATAAAGAATTGCCGTGAATGCGTTGCGGCGCGCAAATCCATCGGATGGGCGGCCCATCTGCATATAATTCGGGCGCAGCAGCTCGCCTGCTGAACAACCGGCCCGATTTGGCGCACCGGTGATAAGAAAAAAGGGCCGCACCAATGCGGCGCGGCCAGTCTGACAGGGAGGAAGTAGTTCAAGATCAAGGAGGACATGCGACCTCGAACAGGGTTTAGACTGGCGTAAATAGGTTAAGGTTGTATTTTCAATGCGACGACTGGTTGCGACAAAGGGGCATTATCCGTGGACAATAGTATTTTCATCGGCGGCGGCGGGCCGGATTATGGCGAAAAACAGGGGCTCAGCCTGAAATACGCCAACCGGCACGGGCTGATCGCCGGTGCCACGGGGACCGGCAAAACCGTCACATTGCAAATCCTCGCCGAAGGGTTTTCTGCCGCCGGCGTGCCGGTCTTCCTATCGGACGTCAAAGGCGACCTCTCCGGCCTTGCCGCCGCAGGCGATCCCAATCACAAGCTCCACACCTCGTTCTCGGAGCGCGCGGCAACAATCGGGTTTGATGATTACAGTTACGATCGTTTTCCCGTGACGTTCTGGGATCTGTTCGGAGCCTCTGGCCATCCGGTGCGCACGACAGTCGCCGAAATGGGGCCGCTTTTGCTCAGCCGACTGTTGGAATTGTCCGAAGCGCAGGAGGGTATTTTAAACATCGCTTTCCGCCTGTCAGATGAACAGGGCCTGCCGCTTCTGGATCTTAAAGATCTGCAATCACTGTTGGTGTGGACCGGCAAAAACCGCGCCGATCTGTCGCTACGCTACGGTAATATTTCGGTGCAATCCATTGGCGCAATCCAACGACGGTTGCTTGTGTTGGAAAATCAAGGCGGCGCCAAACTGTTTGGCGAACCGGCGCTGGATCTGCACGACATGATGCAATGCGATCCGTCGGGGCGCGGCTACATCAACATCCTTGCCGCCGACCAATTGATGGGTGCGCCACGTCTATACGCGACCTTCCTTTTGTGGCTCTTGTCGGAGCTTTTCGAAGAACTGCCCGAAGTCGGCGATCCGGACAAACCCAAATTGGTCTTTTTCTTTGACGAGGCGCACCTGTTGTTTGACGACGCGCCAAAGGCATTGACAGATAAAGTCGAGCAAGTCGCGCGGCTGATCCGCTCCAAAGGCGTCGGGGTATATTTCATTACACAAAACCCCGCCGATGTTCCCGAAGACATTTTGGGGCAACTTGGCAACCGGTTCCAACATGCTCTGCGCGCCTTTACCGCCAAGGACCGTAAGGAATTGCGCATGGCCGCCGAAACCTACCGCGACAACCCGCGTTTCGATACCGAAGAAGCGATCCGTGAAGTCGGTGTCGGCGAAGCGGTGACCTCGATGTTGCAAAAAAAGGGCATCCCCGGCGTGGTCGAACGTACGCTCATTCGCCCGCCCAGTTCGCAACTTGGACCGATCGGTCCAGAGGCGCGTAAAGCTGTGATGGCCGCATCCCCCGTTGCCGGAAAATACGAGGCTATGGTGGATCGCCGTTCGGCGCATGAGGTATTGGCAGAGCGGGCCGACGCCGCCGCCAAAGCCGCGGCAGAGGCGGAAGCCAAGGAAGAAGAAGCGGCCACCGCCGAACGCGAGTATCGCGCAGGGCGGCGTTATTCCGGCAGCCGGGTGGAAAAATCCAGCGCGCGCAGCAAACGTAGTAATTCGCGTGGTGATACCTTTGGAGAAAAGCTCGGCAAAAATATCGTCAAGGAATTGACCGGCACCACGGGCCGCCGCATCGTGCGCGGCATACTCGGAAGCTTGTTCAAAGGCCGCTAGACCATTCGGTCCATAAACAGGGAACGCGATAAAAAAACGCCCTCCGGCACGCAGCAAGAGGGCGTTTGCTATTTATAAGGTTCTATTCCTCTGGGATCAAACCACGTGGGCTGAACCGTAAAACAAGCAGCAAAATCAAACCCATGGTCAACAATCGCATATGCGCTGCGCTGTCCAATAGATGTGATTTCAATGCGGATCCATCCGCCATGCCGGCCGTGATCAGACCCAATAGGAAATGCCCCATGGGTTCGACTTGAACCCACAGAAACCAGATCAGCATCCCGCCCAAAATCGAGCCCAAATTGTTGCCTGACCCGCCGACAATCACCATCACCCAAATCAAAAAGGTGTAGCGCAACGGTTGGTAGGACCCTGGGGTCAATTGACCATCCAATGTGGTCATCATCGCGCCGGCAATGCCGCAAACCGCAGAGCCAAGGATAAACACCTGTAGATGTCGCGCGGTGACATCTTTGCCCATCGCGTTGGCCGCGACCTCATTGTCACGAATGGCCCGCATCATCCGGCCCCACGGGCTATGCAAAGCGCGCTGTGCCATCCAAAACAAGATCAATAGCACCACTGTAAACAGGGCCATATAACCGAGTTTGACATAGAGCGTCGATGCGGTGACCGGATCGATCCCGAGGTTCGCCGCGCTTGCAACGAACGCCGGATCGCTTTGCAAATCCACTTCATAGGGCACCGGACGCGGCAGGCCGATCACGTTCTTCACCCCGCGCGCCAACCAGTCTTCGTTTTTCATCACCGCAATAATGATCTCGGCAATCCCGAGTGTTGCAATCGCCAAATAGTCAGACCGCAAACCCAAAGCAGTTTTCCCGATTAGCCAAGCCGCACCTGCGGCCAAACCCCCCCCCATTGGCCAAGCTAACAGAACCGGAAGCCCAAGCCCGCCAAGGTATCCGGTCGCCGCCGGATTAACCGCTTCGACAGCCGCCACGCCACCGTCAAAGACAAAGCGAAACAAGAAAAACCCACCAACCAAAATCACCAAAAGAGCCACCGTGCGAGTGCGTGATTTCGGCATGTGTTTGAATGTTATAACCGCCAAAGTTAATGTCGCCGCGCCAAGCGCCAACCCGGCAAGAATCCGTAATCCTCCCGCGCTCCATGCTTCGGCCACCGGCGGCATCGAGGTCAGCACCGTCGCCAACCCACCAAGCGCCAAAAACCCGACAACCCCGACATTAAACAGCCCGGCAAACCCCCATTGCAGATTAACGCCAAGCGCCATCACCGCAGAGACCAACCCCATATTGACGATCAACAACGCCGAATTCCAGCTTTGCAAAAATCCGGTTCCAAGGATCGCCACAGCGACCAGGCCAAACAAGAACGGCGCGCGATATTTCGACATCTGGTTCATACAGATTTCCCCGCGAACAGGCCCGTAGGCCGGAAAAGGAGCACGATTATCAAAATCACGAAACTGACCGCAAATTTATAATCGGTAGAGAGGAGCTGCACGAGGCCGGTGGGCTCCAACCCCTCGGGCAGAAGATAAACCAAAACCTTTTTCCATGCATAGGTCACGGTGACCTCGGAAAAGGCGATAACAAATCCGCCCGCAATCGCGCCCAAAGGCGAGCCAAGCCCGCCGACAATCGCAGCCGCGAAAATCGGTAGCAGCAATTGGAAATAAGTGAAAGGTTTGAAGGATTTATCCAGACCATATAATGTGCCCGCGATGGTCGCCAAAGCCGCAACAATGATCCATGTGATCATCACCACACGTTCGGGATTGATCCCCGACAGGAGCGCCAGATCCTCATTATCGGAATAGGCCCGCATCGATTTGCCCGACCGCGTATGGGTCAAAAACCAATAGAGCCATGCCACGACGATCACCGCCGTCAGCACCGTCAGACCTTGGGAGGTTTTAATCACCAAACCTTCGTCAAGCCCGGTCATCTTTTTGAAATCACGGGCCGAAAGGATCAAACGCGCCCCATCGCCAAAGCGCTGGTCATCAACGCCAATGATAAACCGCACCAACCCGTTCAACACGAACATCACCCCCATGGAGACGATCACGAGGATCACGGGTTTGGCCTTTTGCGCGCGATAAAACCGGTAGACCAATCGGTCTGTTCCCAAAACAAGGGCGGCGCAAATCGCGATTCCAAAGGGCAGCGCGAGAAGGGCGGTCGGCAAGGGCGCAATCGAAACGCCCATCGCCTGAAACGCCCAAGTCACCATCACCACAGCCATCGTGCCAAAGGCCATTGTATCGCCATGAGCGAAATTCGAGAAGCGCAAGATGCCGTAGATCAAGGTCACTCCAAGCGCGCCAAGCGCCAGTTGGCTGCCATAGGCCATCGCGGGGACCACGACGTAATTGGAAAGCGCCACAACGGCGTTGAGAAAATCCATATCTAGCCCCCCAGAAAGCTTTTGCGCACGTTTTCGTCCGCCAGAAGGTCTTTTCCGGTGCCGGTATGGGCATTGGCGCCCTGCACCAGAACATAGGCTTTGTCCGCGATTTCAAGAGCTTGTCGGGCGTTTTGTTCAACCATGAGCACCGGCAATCCGGTGCGTGCCACTTCGATGATGCGGTCAAACAATTCATCCATCACGATCGGGGAAACCCCTGCGGTCGGCTCGTCGAGCATCAATACCTTGGGCTGGGTCATCAACGCGCGGCCCACGGCCACCTGTTGCCGTTGCCCGCCGGACAATTCGCCCGCCGGTTGGTGGCGCTTGTCCTTCAGGATCGGGAAAAGGTCATAGACCTGTGCCATCGTGTCCGAAAAATCATCCCGGCGGATAAATGCACCCATTTCAAGGTTCTCCTCGACGGTCATCGAGGTGAAAATGTTACTGGTTTGCGGCACGAATCCCATGCCTTTGACCACGCGCTCTTGCGGGCTGAGACGGGTGATGTCTTCGCCATCCAACCGGACCATGCCTTTGCGCAGGTCAAGCATGCCAAACACCGCCTTCATCGCGGTGGATTTCCCCGCGCCATTGGGGCCGACGATGACCGCAATTTCGCCCGGATCAACCGCGATGGTGCAATCATGCAAAATATCGGGGCCGGATTTGCCATAGCCACCGGTCATATGTTCACCGATGAGAAAGGGGGCATTATTGGACCCGCTCATGCCAACATTTCCTTATTTTTCAATCCGGTACCGAGATAAGCTTCGATCACCTGCTCGTTGGCCTTAATCTCGTCCAATGTGCCTTGGGCCAAAACCTTGCCCTCGGCCATGCAGATCACCGGATCGCAAAGCCGGCCGATGAAATCCATATCGTGTTCGATCACCACAAAGGTATAGCCACGTTCTTTGTTGAGACGGATAATCGCATCGCCAATGGTGTTGAGCAGGGTGCGGTTTACGCCGGCGCCCACCTCGTCGAGAAAAACGATTTTGGCGTCGACCATCATGGTGCGGCCCAGCTCGAGAAGCTTTTTCTGCCCGCCGGAAATTTGTCCGGCTTTTTGTTCGGCCAAATGGGAAATCGTTAGAAATTCAAGCACTTCATCGGCTTTGGCGCGCAGGGCACGTTCCTCATCCGCGATGCGTTTGCGTCCGAACCATGTATTCCACAGCACCTCACCGGCTTGTCCGCTCGGCACCATCATCAGGTTCTCGCGGCAGGACATCGAGGCAAACTCATGTGCGATTTGAAAGGTCCGAAGCAAACCTTTATGGAACAGCGCATGCGGGGGCAGGCCGGTGATGTCCAGATCCCCCATGGCCACACGGCCCGACGTTGGTGTAAGAACGCCCGCGATCACGTTGAAAAGTGTGGTTTTTCCAGCGCCATTCGGACCGATAAGGCCGGTGATAGACCCCGGTTCAATTGTCAGGCTGGCGCCGTCAACGGCATGAAAACCGCCGAAATGTTTGTGCAGGTTCTCGACCCTGATCATATCCGTCCCCAAAAGATGCGTTTGCCGCATGCGTATGACATGGAAAAGCGGCCCGTATGAGGACGGGCCGCTCGTGTTCATTTGCTAGGGATTAGCGATAGGCCACGGTGGTCAACTTGCCACCCTCGACCAATATCTCTTTATAGGATCCAGCGCTTTCGCCGCCGCCAATGAATTCAACGGCTGTCGCGCCGACGTAGTCCACTTCGCCGCCGTCTGCGATGATTTCAAGCGCTTTGGCCAATTGCCCGGGATAGATTTTTTCGCCGGGGGCATTGGCAACACCCATGATTTTCCCTGCATAATCAGCAGATTCAACGGATCCTGCCGCTTGCATCGCCAGCAGCATCAACGCCGCCGCATCATAGCTCTCGCCGACATAGGGACCTTCGCCGTTGAAGCCCGCAGCCGTCGCCATTTCAAGGATCTTCGATGCGCCTGCGCTTTCGGTGCCTGGAACTGTGCCGATGGATCCGTCGATGTCGGACCCGAAGGTGTCTTCGAGTGCGGCGCCGATCATGCCATCGGGCAGAACAAATGTATCAAACGCACCGCTGTCGAGCGCGGCGCGGATGATACCGGGACCACCTTGGTCCACATAGCCTGCAACCACAAGCGCATCACCGCCCGCAGAGGCCAATGCGCCGACTTCGGCGGAGTAATCCGCTTTGCCGTCTTCATGCGCCGCGGTGCCTGTGACGGTGCCGCCAATGGCCTCATAGGCCGAGGTGAAGCTGTCCGCGAGACCTTTGCCGTAATCGTTATTGGTGTAGGTCACTGCCACGGAGTTGAGACCTTTTTCGATCAAGAGATCGGCCAGAACCTGCCCCTGACGGGCATCCGATGGCGAGGTGCGAAAGAACATGCCGGCATCTTCGACATCCGACAAAGCCGGAGACGTCGCCGAGGGCGAGATCATCACAACGCCGTTCGGCATCGCAACAGAAGCCAAAATCGCGCCGGTCACGCCGGAGCAATCCGCGCCCATGATGCCTTTAACCCCCTCGGAGGTGATCAGCCGTTCGGCGGCGGATGTGGCCGCAGCGGCGTCAACGCATGTGCTGTCGGCGCGCACCGGTGTAACGGTCTTACCATCAAGCAGTTTGCCACTGTCGGAAACTTCTTTCATCGCCATTTCGGCCGATGCGGCCATCGAAGGTGTGAGCGATTCAATCGGGCCGGTGAACCCGAGGATCACGCCAAGCTTCACATCATTTGCGTGGCTCTCGGCCGATGCCGATCCTGCGATCAAGGCCGTCGCGGCGCTTGCCATAAGCAGCTTTTTCATATGTCTAACTCCCATGTTGGAACGATAAGTCCGCTGAGAATCCTATTGCGGAACTTTTAGAATGGAAAGCACAGAGTTCCCCTGCGGCGTAACGGAAGCTACAGCTTGCGCCTGACGGGAATAAATTCAACGCATACGCCCAAAATGCAACCTTTTGGCACAGGGCATGCACCGCAAAGCGCCGCAAATCATCGAATGGACCAAACGGTCCACCCGAGAAGAGACACCTATTGTTGATCCGGCGGCCCTTTGATTCCGCGTTCCCGGTAGGGCGTGGTTTCATATTGCGCGCGATAGCATTTGGAGAAATGCGACGGCGAGGTAAACCCGCAGGCCAAAGCGACATTGATCACGGTCATATCGGTTTGCATCAAAAGGTTACGGGCTTTTTGCAATCGCAACTCCATATAATACCGCTTCGGGCTGCGATTGAGATACCTGCGAAACAACCGCTCCAATTGCCGCGTCGACAACCCCACATCCATCGCCAGATCGGCAGGACTTACCGGCTCCTCGATATTGCCTTCCATCCGCAAAATCACCGCAGCCAATTTCGGGTGCCGCACGCCAATGCGCGTCGGAACCGACAGCCGTTGCGTGTCGCTATCGGTGCGGATCGAGGAATAAATCAATTGATCCGCCACATCATTGGCCAATCCGGCACCGTGATCCGTGCCAATCAATTGCAACATCAAATCGATCGACGCGGTCCCACCGGCGCAGGTGATGCGATTGCCATCGACCACAAACACCGAACGGGTCAGCTGCACATCCTCAAACTCTTCTGCAAAACTGTCCTGGTTCTCCCAATGGATTGTCGCGCGCTTTCCATCCAAAAGGCCCGCCTTTGCAAGCACATAGGCCCCGGTGCACAATCCGCCGATCACAACACCCTTGCGTGCTTCGCGGCGCAACCAGCCCAGCAACCGCTTACTGGCGGCGGCTTGAACCTGTGTGCCACCACAAATCAGAACCCGATCGCCACGCTCCAGATCGACCAGATCATCATCGGCCTGAAACGCCGCACCGGACGAGGACACCACAAGCCCGCCACCGTCGCAGGCCAGGCGCCATTCGTACAACGGCGCGTTGGCCATCCGATTCACCACGCGCAAACATTCCAATGCCGATGCAAAGGGCATCAATGTGAATTGATCCAAAAGCACAAAAACAAACCGCTGCCGCGCCGCAGGGGCGGGCAGGGCGGAGGCGGGGGAAAGGGGCTCTGCCATTGGTCACATTCCTAAGGCAACATCATTCATGCGGCGGCGCATATCGAAGATCGTCAATCACAAGGGCGCAAATGTTAGCGCAGGTCAATCCCTGCAATTGCCCTATGGCCTCTTAGGGCGTGGTTTTGTATAGGTTGGGCTTGATATTGAGCGCTACGGGCCAAAACCACCCGCAGCATAGAAGAGCAGCGCGCGGCACGTCCTGCGCGAGACCGGAGTACGACGATGAGCGATTGGCAAAAAACCGACTGGCGGAACAAACCCCGGGTTCAGATGCCGGACTATCTGGATCAAGACGCGCTGAAGGCCGTCGAGGCCCAACTGTCCAAATATCCGCCTCTCGTATTTGCGGGCGAATCCAGACGGTTAAAAGCGCAGCTTGGTGCCGCAGCACGCGGCGAGGCCTTCTTGCTTCAAGGCGGCGATTGCGCCGAAAGCTTTGAACAGTTCAGCGCCGACGGCATCCGCGACACTTTCAAAGTGATGTTGCAAATGGCGATGGTTCTTACCTTTGGCGCCAAAGTGCCGGTGGTCAAAGTCGGCCGCATGGCGGGGCAATTTGCCAAACCGCGCAGCGCCCCGACCGAGGTGGTCGATGGCGTCGAATTGCCAAGCTACCGCGGCGACATCATCAACGAATTGGATTTCACCTCGGCGGCGCGCATCCCCGACCCGAAAAAAATGTTGCAAGCCTACACACAGGCAGCGGCGACCTTGAACCTGTTGCGTGCCTTTTCGACGGGCGGCTACGCCGATGTGCATCAGGTCCACGCGTGGACATTGGGCTTTACCGAAGGCGAAAAGGCAGCAAAATACCGCGAAATGGCCAACCGGATTTCCGACACATTGGATTTCATGAAGGCCGCCGGCGTAAATTCGGCCAGCTCCTCGGCGCTGCATACGGTCAGCTTTTACACCTCACACGAGGCGCTTTTGCTGGAGTATGAAGAGGCGCTCACCCGCCGCGACAGCACCTCGGGCAATTGGCTTGCCGGATCGGGGCATATGGTTTGGATCGGTGACCGGACACGCCAACCCGATGGCGCGCATGTTGAGTATTGCCGCGGCGTGATGAACCCGATCGGCCTTAAATGCGGGCCGACGATGACCGCCGAAGACCTGAAAGTCCTGATGGCCAAATTGAACCCTGAAAACGAAGCCGGTCGTTTGACATTGATCGCGCGGTTTGGCGCGGGATCCGTCGGCGAACACCTGCCGCGTTTGATCAAAACCGTGCAAGAAGAGGGGGCCAATGTGCTTTGGACCTGTGATCCGATGCATGGCAATACGATCAAATCCTCGACCGGATATAAAACTCGTCCGTTTGACAGCGTGCTGCGCGAAGTGCGTGAATTCTTCGCCGTGCATAATGCCGAAGGCACCGTGCCGGGCGGCGTGCATTTCGAGATGACCGGCCAAGACGTGACCGAATGCACCGGCGGCGTGCGCGCGGTCAGCGAAGAGAACCTGTCGGATCGCTACCACACCGCATGTGATCCACGGCTCAACGCCTCGCAATCTCTGGAACTGGCCTTCCTCGTGGCCGAGGAACTATCAAACCGCCGCGATGCGGATATGTAAAGCAAAGCCGGATAAGCCAGCGGGCGCGGCCTGACATGACATAAGCTTCGCTTGATACGGCGTTGAAACAAAATAAAAAGCGCGGGGCTATAGCCTCGCGCTTTTTCTAATCTGTCAGGTTCTTGTCATCCTGTCCCATCACATTACGACGGGCGCTCATTCGTCGTTTTTCACCAACCGCAGATAGGTCACATTGCTACGGCTGTGTCCGGGGTCTGTTTCGAGCGGCGCGTCCGAGAATACGGTGCTGGGCGCGCTAAAGCCGAGTTGCGGTGCGGCCTCCAATTCGGGCAACGCTCCTTCATCGGGCGTATGAGTTGCGCCGGTCACACCGATGGCGCGGGACCGGGTGCCGGTGATGTTAAACCGGCGCGGCGTACGGCCCACCGATCCACGCGTGACAAAACATCCCAAAATCCGCGTCACATCGCCCAGATCGCTTTTCAGCGGTAGCAAGAGCAACCGCCCTTCGACTACGGGTTTACCAATGCCGCCCTCGGCCTGGATATCCAATTCAACGATCGACGGGCCATCAAAGACCTCTTCCATCTTCTCGGAAATTGTCTTGCGCGCCGTCGGCGTGAACAGGGCCGAGACCGGCATGCCGCGCACTTCCATGCCCATCAATTCTGTCAAATGCGACCCGGCGATGCGCAGCCGCGCAATGCCGGGCGCGATGCGTTCCAAGATAAATGCATATTCCAAGGCGCGTTCAATTCCGCGCGGATCAATTTCGGAGCGCCGCGGCATGAGGCGCGTTCCGCGCAGGCCGTTCCAATAGGCTTCGACCTCTGCAATCACCGGAAAGCGCAACTCATTTTGGAACCGCGCCATGTTGATGATATTTTTGCTGCTATCCTGTTGCACTCTGTCCATCCTTCGTTTCTCACACTGTATATCAGGTTCGCCGCCCGCAAGGGTTAATACGTTCCTAACATTCCCTACCCAAATATGAATATGCCACAGCTTAACGAAAATTGGCGTTAAATTTTGACCATTGGTTAATATTGCTCTGCGTCGCGCGGCCTGTGGGGCGCGCCATTCCGGGCGCAAGGCGCACCGGCCAAACAGGGTATTGGACACCCGGCACGTATTATCATAGGCATAGGCCAATTGGTGATTGTGCCGGTGATATGCCGCACGCCGCCGTAATATGACGAACCTCGCGCCGCCGCCCATGGGCAAAAATCCGCCCATATTTGCCGCACCACTGCGCGACGCCAAGGGAGTGATCCGCGCGTGAGACAATCAATGACCGGATTTGCAGCCGCCAAAGGCACCGATGGAGGCGCATATAGTTGGGCATGGGAAATCCGTTCGGTCAATGCCAAGGGCTTGGATCTACGGCTGCGCGTGCCCGATTGGATCGAGGGGCTGGAAGCCGGCCTACGCAAACGCATCAGCGCCGCCGTCCAGCGCGGCAATGTCACGCTCTCCTTGCGGATCAGCCGCAGCGAAGAGGCCGGCACATTGGCCATCAATGCCGCGCAGCTGTCTTCGGTTCTGGAGGCGATGGCTGAAATCGAACATGAAGCAATGGAGCGCGGATTGTCGTTGGCCCCCGCCAATGCCGCCGATATCGTTGGCCTGCGCGGGGTTTTGGAACCCGCAAAATCCGATGACGACAGCGCCGCGCTGTTAAAGATCCTCGCCAAGGATTTCGACGCCGTTCTCAACAGCTTTATCGACATGCGCGCCTATGAGGGCAGGGCGCTACATAGGGTTCTGCTGGATCAACTTACCGAGATCGAAACCCTCACGGCCGCCGCTGCATCCGCCGCAAAAGCCCGCGCGCCCGAGGCCGCCAAAGCGCTCAAGGTCAACCTTGCCGCCGTGATGGACAACACCGAAGGCGCGGACCCCGCCCGCGTCGCGCAAGAATTGGCGCTTTTGGCGGTGAAATCCGATGTCACCGAGGAAATTGACCGTCTCACCGCCCATGTTGACGCCGCACGCGCGCTATTGGCGCAATCGGGACCGGTGGGGCGCAAGCTGGATTTCCTCACTCAGGAATTCAACCGCGAGGCCAATACGCTGTGTTCCAAAGCCGGTGCCGTGGAATTGACCCGCATCGGTCTTGATCTCAAAGCAGTGATCGACCGGTTGCGTGAACAAGTACAGAATATGGAGTAACCCGATGTCTTCGGTGAACGCCGCCCGTCGCGGGCTTTTGATCATCCTGTCCTCGCCCTCGGGCGCTGGCAAATCCACTCTCGCCAAACGGCTGCGCATTTGGGATGAGCAGATCCGGTTTTCGGTCTCGGCCACCACGCGCAAACCGCGTGCCGGTGAAATTGACGGCGTCGATTACTATTTCCACGACCGCACCGAATTTGAAGCCATGATCGCCGAGGATCAAATGTTGGAACACGCCGAGGTGTTCGGAAATCTCTATGGTAGCCCGCGTGGCCCGGTCGAAGCCGCCATCACTGCCGGACAGGACCTGCTTTTTGATATTGACTGGCAAGGCGGGCAACAGGTGCGCAATTCGGCGCTTGGCAAACATGTGTTGTCGATCTTTATTCTGCCGCCCTCGATCCCCGAGTTGGAACGCCGTCTGCACACCCGTGGCCAAGACAGCGACGAGGTGATCGAAAGCCGTATGCGCAAAAGCCGCGACGAGATAAGCCATTGGCCGGAATATGATTATGTTTTGGTCAACGACGATCTGGACGCGACAGAAGCCAAACTTCAAACCATCATCACCGCAGAGCGCCTGCGCCTGTCTCAACAACCCGACGTGGTCGAGACCGTGCGGCGGCTCAACAAAGAATTCGAGGATATGCAATGACACTCTACACCCTTGACGGAAAAGCCCCCCAAACCCCCGAAGACGGCGATTTTTGGGTCGCGCCCGATGCCAATGTCATCGGCAGCATCGTGATAGAAAGCGGCGTCGGCATCTGGTTCGGCAGCACGCTGCGCGGCGACAACGAAGTGATCCATATTGGCAAAGGCAGCAATGTGCAGGAAAACACCGTCATGCATACAGACATGGGATTTCCGCTGACCGTTGGCGAAAACTGCACCATCGGACATAAGGCCATGCTGCACGGCTGCACCATCGGTGAGAATTCTCTGATCGGTATGGGCGCGACGATTTTGAATGGCGCCAAGATCGGCAAAAATTGCCTGATCGGGGCGGGGGCATTAATCACCGAAGGCAAAGAAATCCCCGACGGCAGTCTGGTGATGGGCGCACCGGGCAAGGTCGTGCGCACATTGGACAAGGCGGCGATCGAGCGGCTGACCGCTTCTGCGCGGGGCTATCAAAACAACATGCGCCGGTTTAAAAACGGCATGAAACCACTCTAAGGTCGCACGTTAAATTACTGTATTTAATTGTTTATCTAGGGGTCATTGATGAGCGACAAGGACATTGACGGCCTTTTGACCGCGATCCCGCTGGCGGCGCTTTTGGTGGCCCCGAACGAACGCATTCTGGGTGCCAATGCGCGTGCCTTGGCGCTTTTGGGGATTAACCTGCGCGGGCGACATTTCATCACCGCGATCCGGCAACCCGGAGTTCTGGATGCGGTCGAAGGCGTCATGAGGGACGGCCAGCTGCGTGAAACCCGCTACCTGACCAATGATGGCGCACGCGATATGACCTATAAGGTCACGGTCAGCCATATCAAAACCAGCCTCGCCGAGGGTGTCCTGCTGTGCTTTGAAGACATCACACATGTCGAGCAAGCCGGCCAAATCCGCCGCGATTTTGTCGCCAATGTCAGCCATGAATTGCGCACGCCTTTGACCGCGATGATGGGATTTATCGAAACCCTGCGCGGTCCGGCCCGCGACGATGCGGCCGCCCGCGACCGGTTTTTGGGAATCATGGCCGGCGAAGCCGCGCGAATGGAACGGTTGGTCAAGGATTTGCTATCGCTAAGCCGTGTCGAGTCCGACGAACGCCTGCGCCCGAACGAACATGTGGACATCGCCGCGCTCACCGATTCGGTCTTTCACACGCTTGCGCCCTTGGCGCAGGATGCCGGTGTCACGCTGGTGCGCGGTGGCGACACCGCCGCAACTGAGGTCATTGGCGATCCCGATCAATTGCGGCAGGTCCTCTCGAACCTGATCGAAAATGCGATCAAATATGGCGGCGCAGAGGGAACCGTCACGGTACAGATTACCCATAATGACAGCGAATCCGCCCTGCGCGGCCCGGGCGTCAGCTTTGCGATTTCCGACAGGGGGCCGGGCATCGACCCGCTGCATCTTCCGCGACTGACCGAACGGTTTTATCGCGTCGACAGCCATCGCAGCCGCGAAATGGGAGGCACGGGGCTTGGCCTTGCCATCGTCAAACACATCATCAACCGGCACCGCGGGCGGTTGCGCATCGAAAGCGCGCTTGGCGAGGGCAGCACCTTTACCGTGATCCTGCCTGCCGCGCCGCGTTCGGATCCCTCCGCGCCCTAGCGCGGCAAAAGGTCTTCGTCTTCGGCCTGTGTCGCAAGCCAATCGCGGAACACTTCCAATGCATTCTGCCGCGCCGTCTCGCGCGGCCAGACAAGATAATAGGCCCCAAGACTTTGCGTCGGACCGCCAAAGGCCACCTGCAACCGCCCCGCCGCCAAATCTTGTTCCACCAGATAATCGGGCAAAAGCGCAACACCAAGCCCATGAATGGCCGCCTGTGTGATGGTCGAAAACTGGTCATAAAGCGTGCCCGCAGGCAGGGCAGGCGCGGCCGCCGTACCGCCGCCTTGCCGCGCCAACCATTGCCGCCATGCATCGGGACGTGTTTCAATATGCAACAGCGGCAATTGCAACAGGTCCGAAGGCTTGGTTATATCCACGGATTGCAAAACCTGCGGCGCACAAACCGGCACGACATATTCTTCCTTAAGCAATAAGGATTCTGTGCCCTGCCAATCCCCGCGTCCAAAATGAATAGCCGCATCAAAGGGCTCTGCGCCAAAGTTAAACGGTTTCAACCGCGTCGACATGTTGATCGTAACTTCGGGATAGAGCTTTGCAAATTCTGCCAAACGCGGCACCAACCAGCGCATGCCAAAGGTCGGCAAGATCGCCAAATTGAGCGTCCCGCCTTTGGGGTTCAGGGTCAATTTTATCGAGGCGCGCGTGATTTTCTGCAAGGCCTCGCGCACGTCCGCCGCATATCCCGTGGCGGCGGGGGTCAACCGCATCCGCTTGCGTTCGCGCACAATCAACGGCAAGCCAATCTGCGCCTCAAGCGCCTGTAATTGTCGGCTCACCGCACTTTGGGTCAGGTCCAATTCCTCTGCCACCGCCGTGGCGCTGCCCAGCCGGTCCAACGCTTCGAGCGCCCGCAACGACGCAATAGAGGGTAAAAACCGGCGCGGGGCGATCATCTATGCGAAAACCTCATGAAGTGATGCGACAAATGCAATGTTCATGGCGGTATAGCTCCTGTAGAACCTCGATCAAGAGAAAATCTTGACGCAAAACTCATGACTGGCCCGTCGGCCAGTCCAAGGGAGAGAAACATGACACAAGAAACACCGCACCTGCGCGCCAAAGACGCCCCCGATTTGAGTAGCTTTGACTGGCAAGACCCGTTCCGGCTCGACGAGCAATTGCGCGAAGACGAACGTATGATCATGCAAAGCGCCCGCTCTTACGCCCAAGAAAAGTTGCAGCCGCGCGTCACCGAAGCCTTTGCCAATGAATCCACCGATCCGGAGATTTTCCGCGAAATGGGCGCTATGGGTCTTTTGGGTGTCACCACGCCCGAACAATATGGCGGGCTCGGGGCAGGCTATGTGTCCTACGGCCTCGTTGCACGTGAAGTTGAGCGCGTAGATAGCGGATATCGTTCAATGATGTCGGTTCAATCCAGCCTCGTCATGTATCCGATTTACGCCTATGGCAGCGAAGAGCAGCGGATGAAGTATCTGCCGAAACTGTCGTCCGGCGAATACATCGGCTGCTTTGGCCTGACCGAGCCGGACGCCGGATCGGACCCGGCTGGCATGAAAACCCGCGCGATCAAAACCGAGGGTGGCTATCGCCTCAAGGGGGCGAAAATGTGGATTTCCAATAGCCCCATTTCAGATGTCTTCGTGGTCTGGGCCAAATCCGAAGCCCATGGCGGCAAAATTCGCGGCTTCATCCTTGAAAAAGGGATGAAAGGCCTGTCTGCGCCAAAAATCGAAGGCAAAATGAGCCTGCGCGCCTCGATCACCGGCGAAATTGTCATGGACGATGTGGAAGTCGGCGAAGATGCGTTGCTGCCGCATGTCGAAGGCCTCAAAGGACCGTTTGGTTGCCTCAACCGCGCCCGTTACGGCATCAGCTGGGGTGTGCTTGGCTCTGCCGAATTCTGCTGGCATGCTTCGCGCCAATACGGGCTTGACCGGCACCAATTCAACCGGCCTCTGGCGCAAACCCAATTGTTCCAGAAAAAGTTGGCGGATATGCAAACCGAGATCAGCCTCGCACAGCAAGCCAGCCTGCGCGTCGGTCGGCTTATGGATGAGGCCAAGGCCGCGCCCGAGATGATTTCAATCGTCAAGCGCAACAACTGCGGCAAGGCGTTGGACATTGCACGCATGTCGCGCGACATGCATGGCGGCAACGGGATTTCGTTGGAATATCAAGTCATTCGCCATATGGTGAACCTTGAAACCGTCAATACCTATGAGGGTGCCCATGACGTGCACGCCCTCATCTTGGGCCGGGCGCAAACCGGTTTGCAGGCGTTCTTCTAAGGCTTTGCAAATCGCTCCCGAGCCGACTTCGCAAGATCGCGGCGCGAGAAATTCGCGCCGCGCATTGGATCAGAAAGGGGCCGGCAATGGACCGCGCAGACATCGTGCATCACAATTTTCTTCGCCGCGTCCGTGACGGAGATCTGCCTCCAGTCGGACCACTACCCGCCAAGGAGGCACGATTGGACGGCGCCGCGCTGCTGTCGATCTTCCGTGCGCAAGTGCTCAGCCGTCAACTCGACCGGATCTCACGAAAAATGCAAGCGGCGGGGCAGGGGTTTTACACCATCGGATCCTCCGGCCATGAGGGCAACGCCGCGATTGCTGCGGCGTTGCGCCCCACAGATCCGGCCTTTTTGCATTACCGTGACGCCGCTTTTCAAATCGCACGTGCAGCGCAGGTCGAGGGACAAGATCCCCTCACAGATATGCTGCTCAGCTTTGCCTGCGCCGCCGATGATCCAATCAGCGGTGGGCGACATAAGGTGCTTGGCTCCAAAGCGTTAAACATTCCGCCGCAAACGTCGACCATCGCCAGCCATTTGCCCAAAGCCGTCGGCGCGGCTTATTCGATTGGTCTCGCGCGCCGCGTGCCACCGATCGCGGCTCAATATCCCGCCGATGCGGTGGTCGCATGCAGTTTTGGCGATGCCTCCCTCAATCACTCCACGGCGCAAGGGGCGCTGAATACTGCCGGTTGGACCGCCTATCAAAACGTGCCTTTACCGTTGATTTTCATTTGTGAAGACAACGGCATAGGGATTTCCACCAAATCGCCCGCCGGGTGGGTGGCGGCCAATTTGCAGGCGCGGCCAGGGCTTGAATATATCTCTTGCAACGGTTTGGATATTGTCGAGACCTACGCCGCCGCGACCCGCGCTGCACAGATCGCGCGGGCGCGTAAGAAACCGGTTATCCTCCATACGCGTTGCATCCGTCTCTATGGTCATGCCGGGGCGGATGTCGAAGCGGCCTACCGGCCCAAATCCGAGATTGAAGCCATCGAAGCGCACGATCCCTTAATCCATACGGCCGCACGGCTCATCGCAGAAGGTGCCGCATCTCAAGATGACATTCTGAAATTATATCAAGATATTGAAGCGCAAACCTCACGCACCTCTGAGGAGATCGTAACCCGCCCACACCTCAAAACCGCCGCGCAGGTGATGCGGTCAATTTTGCCTCCAGAACGTACCGTGCCACGGATCAATGCGCCCTCGGATGCAGAGCGCGCAGAGCGTTTCGGGGTAGCGGACATGCGCGCCATGGATGCGCCACAACCGATGAACAAGCTGATCAATCTCGGCCTTTGTGACCTTATGCTCAGCTATCCCGAAATCGTCATGATGGGCGAGGATATTGGCCGAAAAGGCGGAGTTTACGGGATTACCAAAGGGTTGCAAACACGGTTCGGCGAAGCGCGAATGATTGACACGCTGCTCGATGAACAAAGTATTCTAGGTCTCGCCATTGGCACGGCGCACAACGGATTTGTCCCAATGCCGGAAATCCAGTTCCTCGCCTATCTGCACAATGCCGAGGATCAAATCCGAGGCGAAGCTGCGACCCTGCCGTTTTTCTCGAACGGGCAATTCAGCAACCCGATGGTGTTGCGCATTGCCGGGCTGGGCTATCAACGCGGCTTTGGCGGTCATTTTCACAATGACAATTCTCTGGCGGTTCTGCGCGACATTCCGGGCATCGTGATCGGCGTGCCAAGCGATGGCGCCGAAGCCGTGCGGATGTATCGCGAAGCGGTGCGTTTGGCGCGCGAAGAGCAACGTGTCGTTGTGATGATCGAGCCCATTGCGCTTTATCCGATGCGCGATCTGCATGAGGATGGCGACGGCGGTTGGATGCGGACCTATCCGGATCGCGCTGAAACCGCGCCATTGGGCAAGGTGACGGTGAACGGGCAGGGTGACGATCTGGCGATTGTGACATTTGGCAACGGGGTTTACCTTTGCGAACAAGCGCGCCCCGACATCAAGGCTGATCTGCGCGTCGTCGATTTACGCTGGCTTGCGCCCTTGGCCACCGAAGCCGTACTTGATGCGGTCAAAGGATGCAAACGCGTGCTGATCGTCGATGAATGTCGCCGCACGGGCGGCCAAAACGAGGCGCTGATGGCGCTGTTTGCGGAACATCTGGACGTGCCGATCGCGCGCTATACAGCAGAAGACAGCTTCATCGCCACGGGTCCCGCATATGGTGCGACCTTGCCAAATCGCGACGGCATCATCCGCGCGGCCAATGCCTTACTCAATCCCTAGACACTAGAACAGCCCGCAGGGCCGGCGCGGCAAACAACACATTAAGAATGCCACCTAAGGGCCAGTAGAATATGAATAGATATCACATTTCACTGCGCACCGTCTGATCCACCATTTTTGCGTATAATCAGTATTATGTAATATAATTATCATTGCCGCGTGACCTCAAGCCCCTTAAGCCTCAATCAAAATCGCCCTGAAATCATTCACATTGGTCAATGTTGGGCCTGTCACCACCTGATCTCCAATCTGTTCGAAAAACCGATGTGCATCGTTCTCCGCCAACGCCGCCCGCGCATCAACATCTGCCGCACGGGCTTTGTCCAAGGTCTGCGGACCGATCACTGCACCGGCGACTTCGGCCGCACCGTCGACACCGTCGGTGTCGCATGCGATCGCCGTGATCCCATCCGCGCCGCGCAACGCCAGAGCCAAGGCCAGACAGAATTCTGCATTCGGGCCACCGATACCATCGCCACGCCGCGTCACGGTCAATTCGCCGCCCGACAACAATAGGACCGGCGCTGCGCCATCGGTCATGCCGCGCTGGATCTCGCAGGCCATTGCGGCCTGTGCCTGTGCCACGTCACGGGCTTCGCCTTGCAGCGCATCCCCTAGAAGACGCACATCGATCCCCGGTCGCATCTTGCGCGCCCACGCCTCGGCAGCGCGCAGCGATTGCACCGGCGCCGCGTAAATCCGGTTTTCGACATGCGCCAACCTTGGGTCATCCCGCCGCACGACGGTGCTGCCCTTGGTCAAAGCCTCGCGAACCGATACCGGTGCATCGATATGCCACTTTTCCAACACTGCCAAAGCCTCGGCGGCAGCGCTATCATCGCCGACAGTCGGCCCCGAACCAATAAAGGCCGGATCATCCCCCGGCACGTCGGAGATCATCAAACACAGCATCCGAGCCGGAAACGCCCGCGCCGCCAATTGCCCGCCCTTGACGCGGCTCAGATGCTTGCGCAGCGTATTCATCCGCTCGATGGGCGCACCGGATGCCAATAAAGCGTTGTTAATCAACTGTTTTTCTTCCAAAGAGACGCCATCGACCGGCGCCACCAGCAAGGCCGAAGCCCCACCAGATATCAATGCCAAAACATGATCTTGCGGACCTAACCCGTCAAGCATATCGAGCATCCGCACCGTTGCCGCCTGCCCTGCCGCGTCCGGGACCGGATGCGCCGCTTCGACAATTTCGATCCCCTGACACGGACGCGCGTAGCCATACCGGGTGATCACCAATCCCTCACAGGGGCCCCATGCGGCCTCGACTGCTTCGGCCATCCGGGCGCTGGCCTTGCCGGCACCAATCACCACCAGCCGCCCGCCACCCTTCGGCTTGGGCGGTAGATGCGCCGCAAGAGACCGCATGGGATCGGCCACTTCGACCGCATGGTCAAACATCGCGCGAAGAAATTTATCGTTCTGCATCAGTCCACTACCCGTTAGAGCGCATCTTATCTGCACCTGATCCGCAAGAGCCACGCCTTTAACCTACCCTGCAACAAATCCCACCATAATGAAACGACCCATCCACTGCCCCGTGCCGCACATCGCAAGACTTGCAGCACTGCTATAATAATGGTCAAATAGCTCTTCTCATGGTATTGCAAACGCGAGTCATGATCCGCGTCAGCGTGTGCGATCAATTTCAGGAGCCGAATATGCACCGCATCACCCATCTCGAAGATTTAACCAATGCGCAAAGCATTGAATCGCTCTGGGACATGCATTGCCGTCGAATGGACGACTATGGCTTTGATCGCCTGCTCTATGGCTTCACCCATTACCGCACCAACACCAGCCTCGGCGATCCCGACGATTACGTCATTCTCACCAATCATAGCGCCGCCTACACTGATGTTTTCATGGGGCAAGGGTTATATTTCCACGCGCCAATGGTGAATTGGGCCTTGGAGCATGAAGGTGCGGCCAGCTGGAACATGGTCCGCGACATGCAGGCCACGGGCACCATGACCGCCAGCGAACGCAAAGTAATGGAATTCAATCATTCCATGGACGTGACTGCGGGCTATTCGATAAGCTTCAAGTCAATCTCGCCGCGCAGCAAAGGCGCCATTGCCCTCACCGCGCGCAAAGGCATCAGCCAAGAGGAAGTTGACGCCACTTGGAAGCGTTTCGGCCATGAAATCCTGGTGATGAACAACATTGTTCACCTCAAGATTATGACCCTGCCCTATGCCGGTCCCGGACGCGGTTTGACCAAACGCCAACGCGAAGCCTTGCAATGGGTTGGTGACGGGAAAACCACGCAGGACATTGCGATCATCATGGGATTAACGGCGGGAACCGTGGAAAAACACCTGCGCCTCGCGCGTGAGGCATTGAATGTCGACACCACGGCGCAGGCTGTGCTCAAAGCGGCCTTTCAAAATCAAATGTTTGTGGTCGAAGCCTGAATTAGGCACGCCCGCTGAAATGCCCCTCCGCTCTGCACGGAAAACAATGCTGCGTGGGCGCGGTTAGAATCGGCATATTTCGAATGAATTCGAGCCGCATCCGAGCCTTTTGACCACAAGGTAAGGTTTACCTGACTATCTTAACCTAACGTAAATAATGCATTCTAAACGAGTTCCGTGAGTGGTGGCCTAAGGCCTGGGAACATGGATGCAAACCCTTGTGATTTCAGGGCTCTTTGTGTTCTCCGGTGCAATCCGGAATTGTCGACTCGGGGGCGTATGTTCCGCTTTCGGGTCGACGCCCATCCTTTTCCGGCCGACCTCATCCCCAATGCGCCGGCGAGAAGGAAAAACGGCGCCGTGGATCTTCTCCACGGCGCCGTTTATACGTTTTGTCAATCGCTTACAAAGCGACGTTAATCCAAAACATTAGCCTTTGGCGGCTTTTGCGACCTCGGCGGCGAAGTCTTCTTTTTCAACTTCAATGCCTTCGCCCACTTCCAGACGCACAAAACCGGTGATCTCGACGCCTGCTTCCTTGGCAGCCGCTTCAACCGTCAGGTCAGGGTTCACCACAAAAGCTTGACCGAACAAGGTGATTTCGCCGAGGAATTTCTTCATCCGGCCCACAATCATTTTCTCGATCACGGATTCGGGCTTGCCGCTTTCGCGTGCAATGTCCATTTGCACGGACTTCTCTTTTTCGACAACCGCCGGATCCAAATCCGCTTCGCTGAGCGAGGCAGGGTTCGCTGCCGCGATGTGCATGGCAACCTGACGCCCGAAGGCTTCGTTGTCGCCTTTAAGCGCGACCAAAACGCCGATTTTGCCCATGCCGTCGGCAACCGCGTTATGCACATAGGACACAACCTGTTCGCCTTCGATCGCCGCCATACGGCGCACCGACATGTTTTCGCCAATGGTGGCGATTTTGTCTGTGATGATGGTTTCAACGGTCTTGCCGTCGATTTCGGCGGCTTTGAGCGCCTCAACATCGGACACATTTTGCGCCGCGGCAGCGATCGATGCGACCATGGCCTGGAATTCGGCGTTCTTGCCGACAAAATCGGTTTCCGAGTTCACTTCAACAGCAACACCTTTGTTGCCGTTGACCGACACGGCAACGAGACCTTCGGCGGCCGTGCGGCCGGATTTCTTCGCCGCTTTCGCCAGACCCTTGGTACGCAGCCAATCGATTGCGGCTTCCATGTCGCCATCGGTTTCGGTCAGCGCCTTTTTCGCGTCCATCATGCCCGCGCCGGATGTGTCGCGCAGTTCTTTAACCATTGCAGCTGTAATCGCCATCTTGGTTCTCCTAAATTTCGGTTGGATTCAAACAGATGTAGGGGCGCTGATACGCGCCCCTCATGTCAGTTTCGTAACCTTACGCCTCGGCGACGACGTCTTCGGCAGGCGCTTCTTCAAGCGCGCCAAGATCAACACCGGCTGCGCCCATCTGTGCGGTCATCCCGTCCAGAGCCGCGCGGCTGATCAGGTCGCAGTAAAGGGCGATTGCGCGGGCCGCGTCATCGTTGCCCGGAATGATGTAATCGATGCCATCAGGCGAGCAGTTGGTGTCGACGACGGCAACAACGGGGATCCCCAATTTGTTGGCTTCGGCGATGGCCAAGGCTTCTTTGCGCACGTCGATAACGAAGAGCAAATCAGGCACGCCGCCCATTTCGCGGATACCGCCGAGCGAGGCTTGCAATTTGCCTTGATCGCGCTCCATGCCCAAACGCTCTTTCTTGGTCAGGCCTTCGGCACCTTCCGCGAGCTTCTCGTCGATCTCTTTGAGACGATTGATCGACTGGGACACAGTTTTCCAGTTGGTCAATGTGCCGCCGAGCCAACGGTGGTTCATGTAGTATTGCGCGGATTTCTCTGCGGCTTCGGCGATGGGGCCTGCGGCCTGACGCTTGGTGCCGACGAACAAAACGCGGCCGCCTTTGGCGACGGTTTCGCGCACAACGTTCAATGCTGCGTCGAGCATCGGAACCGTTTGCGTCAGATCCATGATGTGAATGCCATTACGCGATCCGTAGATGAACTCGCCCATACGGGGGTTCCAACGCTGCGTTTGGTGGCCAAAGTGAACGCCTGCTTCGAGAAGCTGGCGCATGGAGAACTCAGGAAGAGCCATGTCCGTTTCCTTTCCGGTTTTGCCTCAGCGGGGATCAGAGCATGTGCTCAACCGGCGGACCTTTGAGGATGTCTCCCTCATCAGCCCAGCCCCGCCTGCGGGATTGAATGGCGCGCGTATAGAGTGATTGCGCGAAGCGCGCAAGAGGTAAAGTGGAAGGCTCCAACGGCCAGAGGCTGCGCCCGATCATGATGATGGCACGGGCGCAGGTTTTCCTGTGCAATGTGATTTCGGCCTATCCGCCGCGCGATTTTACCGGCGGCCCGCTCATGCGCCGCCTTAAAAGAACACACGCTCCACAAACCAATAGGCCCCGACCGCCGCGATCACCAAGGACGCAGGCGTGGCAATCCGCGCCTGATACCATGGTTTATCGCGGAACCATGCGCCGACCACCAAGAACGCCAGCGCAATCACCGTCAATTGTCCCAACTCCACCCCGACATTGAACCCGATCAACGCCGGTACAAACTGCCCGTCCGGCAACCCGAATTCGCCCAGAACCGAGGCGAACCCCAATCCATGCAGCAACCCGAACCCGAAAATCACCACCGGCCGGAACCGGGTGAGATGCCCCAAAAATACATTCTCCAAGGCCACATAGACAATAGAGGCCGCAATCAACGGCTCGACAATCGTGCCGGGCACGTTGACCCATCCCATCGCCCCCAAAGCCAACGTCACCGTGTGCGCCAAGGTAAAGGCGCTGACTTGCCACAGCAGCGGGCGCAACCGCACGCTGAGAAAAAACAGGCCGAGAACAAACAATATATGATCGAGCCCCAAGGGCAGAATATGTTCGAATCCGACCGGGATATACTGCCCAAAGGCCGACCAGCCCCCGATGGCAGAGCCGCCGGAAAGCGCGATCTCGGGGCTGATTTGGCCACCGCTGAGCGTGCCGGTATAGGGCGCGTCTACCCCAGCCTGCCGCAAGATCAACGTCCCATATCCCGCCCCCCACGACAGCTGCATCGCCTTGGCACGCGGCGGCACATCACCGGTCAACCGCAGGGTTGCAGCTCGCGCCACCTCCTCCGATCCGGGGTCCTCGATGACGATCTCATCCAAGGTCAATGGCGCGTCGGCCCCGTCAATCAACACCGCCACCCCATGCGCCAATTGCGGCCAATGGGCTTTGATCCGCGCGTTCAACGCCTCGGGGGGCAAGGCACGCAAAACATCATAATCATTGGCCTGCACGGCCTCATTGGTGTCGCTGACCACATCCAGATTGATCCCCGCGATCAAAGCCTCGGGGTTGATCCGCAGGCGCATTTGCAACACGCCGGCCTGTATCTCGATATCGGCAACCGAAGGGCTGACTTCATGGGCGAGAGCCGCACCACCGCCCGTCAACACCCCCATCACAAACCCGGCAACCGCAAGCGCGCCCCTTGACTTGGCCGGTATTCCGGTCAGCATTCTCAATATGTTCAAAACAATCACGCCCCTTGTATGCGCCGCTCTCGTCGGCATGTTCACCGCCACGGCGCCCCTATCGCACGAATTCTGGCTAGAACCCACAGAGTTTCAAGTCGAAAGCGGCGCAGCCCTTTATGCGGATCTGCGCAATGGAGAAGATTTCAAGGGCATCACCCTGCCCTATTTCGACAGCCGCAGCGACAGATTGGAAATCTGGCATAGCGGCAAAGACGAGGCGATCACCGCCCGCAATGGCGACCTGCCCGCCGTCGCCCTCGCACAGCCGAAAGACGGGCTTGCCGCGCTTGTGTATCAGAGCGGGTTCAGTACGGTAACATACAATGATATTGATAAATTTTACCGATTTATCAAACATAAAGACCTTGACGCTCAGGTGGATTTCGGCGCGATTGACGCGGTTACCGACAGCGAACGGACAGAGGTGTATAAACGGTTTTGCAAATCTCTTGTCGCCATCGGTTCCGGCACCGGCACCGATGTTCCGGTCGGTATGGAAACCGAATTTGTCGCCCTGAAAAACCCATATGTTGACACCGGCCCCCTGCCGGTACGCTTGCTCTATCGCGGCGCCCCCCGCAGCGAATCCCAGATCGAAGTGTTTGAACGCGCGCCGGATGGCCAAGTGCGGGTTTTCCTGCTGCGTACGGATCACGCGGGAGAAGCGCATGTGCCGGTCAAAGCCGGGTATGATTACCTGCTTGATGCCGTGGTCTTGCGCACGCCCGCGCCTGCCCTCGCCGCCGAATATGACGCAATTTGGGAAACCCTTTGGGCATCGTTGAGCTTCTCCGTGCCCGAATAAACCGCTAGACCAATCGGTCCAATGCCCGAAATCCGCCGCCGCCGCCGCAATCCCATTGCGCCCCGCCGCATGGCGCGGCATGACGTTGCCATGACCCATGATCCGAATTCAACGACCGCTCCCACAGCCTATGATATCCTATGTATTGGAAGCGTCCTATGGGATGTGATCGGCCGCACCGATAGCACCATGAACATCGGGCGCGACGTCGCTGGCCGGATTTGCCAAATCCCCGGCGGCGTGGCGCTCAATATCGCGATGACCTTAACGCGGTTTGGCCTGCGCCCTGCCTTGCTCAGCGCCTTGGGCCGCGATGCGCTCGGCGATGCATTGATTGCCGACTGTAATGCTATGGGTCTGGGCACCGATTACATCTATCGCTCCGACGATTACCCGACCGACAGATACATGGCGATCGAAGGGCCGGAGGGCCTCGTCGCTGCAATCGCCGATGCACATTCTCTGGAAGCCGCCGGCGCCCTGATCCTGGAGCCGCTGCGCGACGGGCGGCTGGGCCGCGCCAGCGCCCCATATACCGGACCCGTAGCTTTGGATGGAAACCTGACGCACGCCCTGCTGACCGAGATCGTCGCCATGCCCGAATTTGCAGAATGCGATTTGCGAGTCGCCCCCGCATCCCCGGGAAAAGCCGAGAGATTGAAACCGTTTTTCAATCACTTGAACACCACTCTTTATGTGAACCTCGAAGAGGCTGGTTTGCTCTGCGACACAGAGTTTGCACATGCGGAGACCGCCGCCTGCGCGCTTTTACAACGAGGCGCAGCCCGTGCCCTGGTCACAGATGGCGCCAAAGCCGCCGCGCTTGCGAGCGCCGGAACCACGCTCTGCCTGACGCCGCCACCGGTCACGCCCCGCCGCATCACCGGCGCTGGAGACACTTTTATGGCGGCGCATATTGCGGCAGAAATTGACGGGGCGACGCCCCACGACGCGCTGCACCGCGCCCTTGAAACCGCTGCTGCCTTTGTTGCCGGAGAGACATCCACATGAGCAAAACCGCCCTGCCCGAATTCATCACGTTTTCCCCCGAGGTCGCCGCAGCCCGCGCCGCCGGAGAGGCGATTGTCGCGCTGGAAAGCACGATCATCACCCATGGTATGCCTTATCCGCAAAACCTCGAAATGGCCCGCAAGGTCGAATCCGAAGTGCGCGCCCACGGTGCGGTTCCGGCAACCATCGCGGTGATCGACGGGGCGCTGAAAATCGGCCTTACGGATCACGAATTACAAAGCTTGGCGCAGACACCCAACGCGCTGAAGCTTAGCCGCGCCGATCTTGCCGCCTGTATCGCGGGCGGCGGCACCGGCGCCACCACCGTCGCCGCAACGATGATCGCTGCCGCGCGCGGCGGCATTTCAACATTCGCCACCGGCGGCATCGGCGGCGTTCACAAAGGCGCCTCGGAAAGCTTTGATATTTCTGCGGATTTGCAAGAACTGGCGCAAACCCCCGTCACGGTCGTCTGCGCCGGAGCCAAGGCAATTTTGGACATGCCCAAGACCCTCGAAGTGCTCGAAACGCTCGGCGTGCCGGTGATCACCTATGGGCAGGATGCCTTTCCCGCTTTTTGGTCGCGCGACTCCGGCCTGCCTTCGCCCTTGCGCATCGATACGGCCGCTGGGATCGCCGCAGCCCACCGCACCCGCGCGGCACTGGGTTTGCCGGGGGGGCAATTGGTCGCCAATCCGATCCCCGCCGCCGATGAGATCCCCGCACAGACGATGATCCCGATGATCAACGCCGCGCAGGCCGAAGCCGACGCGCAAGGGATCCAGGCAAAATCGGTCACCCCCTTTCTACTCAACCGGATTTTCGAGCTCAGCCAAGGCCGCTCTCTCGCCGCGAATATCCAATTGGTGTTGAACAATGCCCGACTCGCCGCCGCAATTGCCTGCGAAATGAGCACCGCGAAGCAATAATAAGCACTGATCGCGTCATTAACCGCGTTCCGCCCATTGCCGCCAGCGCCCTGTGCACCTAGGTTCATTCAAGTTGCGTAAAAAGAAATGACCCATCCATGACCGAGCCGTTTCAGGACTTCAACCACGCCAAACCAAAGCTTCTCGCACGCCTACGATCGAATTTCCTCACCGGCTTGGTGGTCATTTTGCCCGTCGCGCTGACCGTTTGGCTGGTTTGGACAATGTTCGGCTGGGTGGATGGTGTTGTCCTGCCCCTCGTGCCCGCATCGGTACAGCCCGAAAAATACATCGGCATCAACCTGCGCGGTGTCGGGGTTATTTTCTTTTTGCTGTTCACAATTTTTGTCGGATGGATCGCCAAAGGCCTGTTAGGCCGGTCGATGATCCGTTGGGGTGAAAACCTTGTCGGGCGAATGCCCTTTGTCCGGTCCATCTATTCCGGTGTGAAACAAATTGCCGAAACGGTCTTCGCCCAAACCGAGCGCAGCTTTGAAACCGCCTGCCTCGTGCAATACCCGCGCAAGGGCGTTTGGGCCATTGGCTTTATCTCCACCAAAGCCAAGGGCGAGATTTCCGATCGGGCCGAAACCTCGGGCGATTTGCTATCAATCTTTATTCCGACCACGCCAAACCCGACATCTGGATTCTTGCTGTTCTTCCCACGCGAAGATGTCATCGATTTGGACATGAGCGTGGAAGAAGCGGCAAAATTGGTTATCTCGGCCGGCTTGGTCTATCCCAACACTGAAAAACCCGAAGATCCAGTCCGCAGCAAGTAACACCAAGAACGCGCCCAAACCCCATATTTTAAAACGATTTTATCCGAACATCTCGGGAAGGTCCGCGCTGCTTTTACGACCCAAATCTCTCTTATGCGCGTCTAAAAAACCCTCGGCCGCCTTACGGCCCGCTGCTTTGAGCGAGGCCAGAATATAGGGGTTCGGCATCATTTTGGTGGTTTCCGACAGGTCCAGCATAAAGTCATCATCGCCGATGATATGCACCAGAACTTGCTTCATCTGCCCCTTGGCAACGGTGCCATTTTCGATCAACCGTTGCACAAATTCGACGGCTCGCAACTCCCGCAGCAACGAGGAATTGAAACTGATCTCGTTGATCCGGTTTTGAATTTGTTGCGGCGTCACCGGCAATTCCTTGCGCGCCAAAGGGTTTATGTTCACGATCACGATATCATCGGGCAACGCCGGATCGAACAGCGGAAACAAAGCCGGATTGCCGCTATACCCGCCATCCCAATAGGGCACGTTTTCGCCGGTTTCCGGATCGGGGATTTCCACCGCCTGAAACATCGTTGGTAAGCAGGCCGACGCGAGAATTGCATCTGTATTGATCTCCGACCCGCTAAAAATGCGGATTTTTCCGGTATGCACATTCGTCGCACCGATGAACAATTTTGGCCCGCCTTCGGCACAGACCTGATCGTATTTAAATTGCTCGACCACTTCGTTCAACGGGTTTGAGTAAAACGGCCCATAGGAATAGGGCGTGGTCAGCCGGGTGAAGCTATCGCCCATCGATACCGCCCAAGCATTTGATATGGCAGAGGCAACATGCGCCGGGCTGGGCAAGAAGCCCGTCATCCAATGCGGCATCCTCAGATCGTTCAGCGCTCCCATCTGCGCCCAAAGCCAATCCAGATTTTCACGCGCGCCTTCGCGCCCGCCGTAAATCCATCCCGATTTGAATGCCGCCCCGTTCAGCGCCCCCGCCGAGGCGCCGGAAATGCCCGCCACCTCGATCTCTTCATCATCCAGAATGCGATCCAACACACCCCAAGTAAACGCCCCATGCGCGCCGCCACCTTGCAATGCCAGATTGATCCGGATCGTCATCGTCTTTTCCTTTCAATAGCTTGCAAATCACGCCGCGAATTGGACCGATCGGTCCACTGCCCTATAGCGCGGTCCAGCCACCATCAACGCTCAATGTCGTGCCGGTGATCTGCGTCGCCGCATCCGAGCACAAGAAAACCGCCGTGCCGCCCAATTGCTCCACCGTGGCGAACTCTTTCGACGGTTGCCGTTCAAGCATGACCTTTTCGATCACCTCGTCACGACCCATACCGTATTTCTCCATGGTGTCAGGGATTTGCGCCTCGACCAACGGTGTCAAAACATAGCCGGGGCAAATCGCATTGGCCGTGATCGGATCGCGCGCGGTTTCAAGAGCAACCACTTTGGTCATTCCAACAATCCCGTGTTTCGCCGCCACATAGGCCGCCTTATAAGGCGATGCCGTAAGCCCATGCGCCGAGGCGATATTGACCACCCGCCCCCAACCGGCCTTGCGCATCATCGGCAAGGCCGCCGCTGTGGTGTGAAAGGCCGAATTCATATTGATCGCGATGATCGCATTCCATTTATCGACCGGAAATTCATCAATCGGTGCGACGTGCTGAATGCCCGCGTTGTTGACCAAGATATCGCAAACGCCCGCCTGCTCGATCAAGGCACGGCATGCGGCGCCATCGGACATGTCGGCCTGTATGTATCGCGCCTCGACGCCGGTGACATCGCTGATCTCCTTGGCCAATGCATGATCTTCTTCGCTGTTGGTGAAGGAATTGAGCACAACATTTGCCCCCGCCTTGGCCAGTTCCTTAGCAACGCCAAGCCCGATGCCCGAGGTCGATCCGGTGATAACGGCGGTTTTTCCGCTGAGCGGTCCATTGAGTGACATGATCTCGTCTCCAATTGCTGTCTTCAACAGAGTAGATGCTGCGGATGCGAAATCAAATGCCGGATTCATGACCAAAGAGATTCGCGGCACAATCCGAGGAGAAATTCACCCACGTGACGCAGGCCGCCACGGCACGCAAAGCAAACTATACATAGCTGTAAGCCAAAAAAAAACGCCAGCACGAAGCTGGCGTTAAGTTATTGAGGCAGGTTTCATACAGGCAAGAAACCTATCGAGCAGTGACCCCTTTATAAGCAAATGCGCGCCGCACTCCAAGCTAAAAGTTTGAAAACCCACGAAACCCCCGTTAGGTATCGAATGAGCAAAACAAGGGCAAAGCAGGATTGTTGCAAATATGAAGCCAGTATTTTTCCGCGCAAAAGCCCCGAAAATTGCGGCGTTTTGTGCTCTGATTGCCCTGCCGCATATGGCCATGGCGCAACCGCAACATGGCATAGCTATGTATGGAGACCCGGCCCTTCCACCGGATTTTGTGTCCCTCCCCTACGCCAACCCCGATGCCCCGCGCGGCGGGCGCATCACCACCGGCAACACCGGCAGCTTCGACAGCCTCAATCCTTTTGTGCTCAAGGGCACCGCGCCTTGGCAGCTGAGGTTCATGGGGTATGAATCCCTGATGGGGCGCTCGTACGACGAACCCTTCACGCTTTACGGTCTACTCGCCGAATCGGTCGAGGTCGGGCCGAATCGCCAATGGGTTGAATTCACCCTGCGCAAAGAGGCACAGTTTTCCGATGGTAGCCTGGTGACCGTCGAAGATGTGATCTGGTCTTTCGATATTCTTGGCCGTGAGGGCCATCCGCGCTATCGCGGTTTTGCCGGTCACACCAAAGAGATTACCCAAACCGGCCCGCGCAGCCTGCGCATCACCTTCAACACCGAAGACCGCGAATTGGCATTGATCGCCGGGCTGCGCCCGATTCTACAAAAGGCACAATTTGCGGATAAAGATTTCGCGAACGTCACCGATGCGCCGATTGGGTCCGGCCCCTATGTGGTATCGAATTACGAGTTGGGCCGCCGCGTCACCCTGCGGCGCAATCCCGACTATTGGGGCAAAGATCTGCCCTTGCGGCGCGGCACCAACAACCTTGATGAAATCCGGATCGAATTTTTCGGCGACGCGACGGTTCTATTCGAAGCCTTTAAGGCCGGCGAGCTTACCGTTCTGCGCGAAGACAACGCCGAAAAATGGGACAGCCAATATGATTTCCCCGCCGTGCAGCGCGGAGACGTGATAAAAGCGGAAATTCCCCATAAGAAACCATCCCGTATCACCGGTTTGGTCATGAACACCCGCCGCGCGCCCTTTGATGATATCGCCGTGCGCGAGGCCCTGATGCAGGCGTTCAATTTCGAATTTATCAACGACACGCTGACCGGTGGACGCCAACCGCGCGTGACCTCGTATTTCTCCAACTCCGAATTGGCGATGTCCCATGGCCCTGCGACCGGACGGGTCCGCGCGCTTTTGGCCCCCTTTGCCGATCAGCTGCCACCGGAGGTCATGACCGGCTATGCCCTGCCACAATCGGACGGCAGCGCCCGCAACCGCAAAGGCATCCGCCGCGCCATGAATGCCTTGGAAAACGCCGGTTGGTCGGTCGAGGATGGTAGATTAACAAAGGACGGCAAGCCGCTGTCATTCAACATCCTTTTGCGCCAAGGCAGCGGAGATACACGGGCCATTGTCGATCTTTATATTCAGGCGCTGGAGCGTCTTGGCATCACCGCCCGAATCGAAACTGTGGACAATGCGCAATATGAGGCGCGCCAAAGCAGTTTTGACTTCGACATGACCCAATTTCGCCGTGACTTGTCGCTCAGCCCCGGGAATGAGCAACGCTATTACTGGGGCGCCGATGCCGCCGACACCGAAGGATCGCCAAACCTCATGGGGGTCAAACAGCCCGCCGTGGATGCGATGATCGACGCGCTATTGACCGCCACCGACCGGGATGATTTTCTCGCTGCGGCGCATGCGCTTGACCGGATCCTGACGGCCGGGCGTTATGTGATCCCGTTCTATCAATTCAACATCAGCCGCATTGCCCACGCCAAAGCCCTTCACTATCCGGCAACGACGCCTATATATGGTGATGGGGTGTGGTTCATGCCCGAAGTCTGGTGGTATCAGGAGGAATAACATGCCGCTTAAACCCGTTTTCGCCGCCGCCCTTCTTGGCCTGATTTTGGCCGGATGCGCCACGGTTGAAGGCATTGGTCGCGATATTTCAGGCGGGGCACAACGTGCCTCAAACTGGTTCTGATCGCCTTGTCCTGCTCTGCTGTCAAAGGCAAAGACGCCCCATGACATCTGTGTTTGATGCCGGTCCTGCGGCGCCTTGCCCGGCGCCGTTCAACCTTGCGGCGCATGTGCTGGCGCACGCCCGCGATCTGGGTGACAAGCCCGCGCTTGAGGTCTTGAGCCCTGACAGATCTGAGATCTGGAGCTACGACCAACTGGAACGAGCGGTGCGCGGCATCGCCACAGGTTTGCTACAACGCGGATTAAAACCGCGAGACAAGATATTGATGCGAATGGGAAATACGGTTGATTTCCCTCTGTCATACTTGGGTGCAATCGCGGCCGGAATGGTGCCGGTGCCCACCTCGTCGCAATTGACCGCGCCCGAAGTGGCCAAGATGATCACTGCGCTCGATCCCGCCGCGATCCTGTTCAGCAATGGCATCGCCGTGCCCGAAAACAGCGGGTGCACCGAAATCGGACAGGCTGAGCTTGACGCGATGCACGCGCTACCGCCCGCCGATTATGAGATGGGCGATCCCGAGCGCTTGGCCTATATCATCTATACCTCCGGCACCTCGGGGCAACCGCGCGCCGTTTGCCATGCCCATCGCGCCATTTGGGCGCGACAAATGATGCATGCCGGATGGTCCGGGTTGCGGATCTCCGACCGGTTGCTGCATGCGGGTGCGTTTAATTGGACCTTTACACTTGGCACCGGATTGATGGACCCGTGGAGCATCGGCGCCACGGCTTTGATCCCCGAAGACGGCACCGCACCAGAGGCGTTACCCGCTCTTTTGCGCAAGCACAAAGCAACGATTTTCGCCGCAGTTCCAGGGGTTTATCGCAAGATATTAAGTCATCCGAACATCCCCGACCTACCGGATTTGCGCCATGGATTGGCCGCCGGAGAGAATTTACCCGAAACGCTGCGCCGCGCATGGCAGGCCGCCACCGGCGGGCAGATATACGAAGCCTTCGGCATGTCGGAATGTTCGACCTTTATTTCGTCGAGCCCGACAACCCCTGCCGAAAACGGTATGATTGGCCGCCCGCAAATCGGCCGCCGCGTGGCTTTGATTGATCCTGAAACCGGCGAGATCGTGCCACATGGCAGCGCCGGCACAATCGCAATACACCGCAGCGATCCGGGCTTGATGCTGGGCTATCTCGGGGCTGAGGACGAGACAAATTCCAAATACATCGACGATTGGTTTATCACGGGTGATCAAGCGGTTATGGACCAAAGCGGAGGTATTTCCTACCTTGGCCGCGATGATGATATGATGAATGCAGGCGGCTTTCGCGTCTCGCCGCTCGAAGTCGAGGCGGCGCTTTTGCCGCATCCTGACATTCGTGAGATCGGCGCCACCGACATCAGGGTCAAAGAAGGCACCAGCGTCATCATGGCGTTCTACACCAGCGACACCCCGATCGATGAGGCGGCACTCAAAGACTATGCCGCCGCGCGGCTTGCACGGTATAAACAGCCGCGCGCCTACATCCGCATGCCGAAACTGCCAAGCAATCCAAATGGCAAACTCTCCCGCCGCGCTTTAAAAGAAAGCCACGAGGCGCATCTGCGCAGAACGTGATGCGCGTCCTCATCCCGTTTCTGGCACATGCCTCGGCGGGATTATCCTTTCCCTTTGCCGATGCGCCCCTTACCAAAGTAAGGGTACAAAAGGAGGCCTCATGGTCAAACTCGATATTATCTCCGACCCGATTTGCCCATGGTGCTTTATCGGTAAAACCCTGCTTGATCGCGCATTAGAGGCGCGGCCGGACCATCCTTTTGTGATCGAATGGCATCCGTTTCAGCTCAATCCAGATATGCCGGTTGAGGGTATGGAGCGCCGCGCCTATCTCGAAGCAAAGTTTGGCGGCGCGGAGGGTGCGGATAAAACATATGGCGCGATTGCGGACCACGCCAAAGAGGCCGGCGTCGAGATTGATTTCGACGCAATCACCCGCACCCCCAACACCTTTAACGCCCATCGGTTGATCCATTGGGCGCAGCTTGAAGGCAGACAAACCGCCGTGGTCTCGCGCCTGTTCAAAGCATATTTCCAAGAGGGCCGTGACATTGGAAATGCCGATGTTCTGGCCGATATCGCGGATGGGGTCGGCATTGATGCCTCTGTGGTGTTGCGGTTGTTCGATTCGGATGCGGACCGCGACACTTTGACCGATCGCGAAACCCAGTTCCGGAAAATGGGTGTCACCTCTGTTCCGACCTTCATCGTCGCCAGCCAGCACGCCGTGCCGGGCGCCCAACCCACCGAACTCTGGCTTCAGGTGATGGACGATATTGCCGCGCAAGCAAGGGAATAACTCCATGCGTTTGGTAAAAGTTACCGCGTTACTTTCAACGGTTATATTGATCATCGGCGCGGGAACGGTGTTCTTTCACCACGTCGAAGGATGGTCCTGGCTCGACAGTTATTTTTTCACAGTCGTGACCCTGTCAACGGTCGGCTACGGATCCATCGTGCCGGTCACGGCGGTCGGAAAAATCGGCACAACGGTGTTCATCTTTGTCGGTTTGGGGATTTTCGCCTTTGCTTTGCAACAATTTGGTGCCTTCACGGCGCGCAAGCGCGAAGAGCACACCGAATGGCTCGTCGCACAGCTTGGCCATGGCCACCTCCACAGCCGCCATCCGCCCCCCGAGCCCCAGGCCGACAACGCTGCCGATGCCCCGCATCACACCGGCCACTCCCCCAAACCCTAAACAGATCATTGCGGTGGACCGAACGGTCCACCGGCCCAAAAACTTCTGTGATTCAGCGCACAGAGCAAACGCCGCGCGCGCCTCTCGCACAGCATCGCCGCCAATGCTAAAGCCACGGAGATCCCAACGCCGGAGTCCCCATGCCATCCAAACCTCAATCTCGCATTGAATTCATTGCGCTCATGGCAATGATGGTCGCAACCGTCGCATTTTCCGTCGACTCGATGTTGCCTGCGCTGCCGGAAATCGCCCAGGATTTAACGCCCGACCGGCTCAACCATGCACAATTGATCATCACTGCTTTTGCCATGGGCATGGGCATCGGCACGTTATTTACCGGACCGCTGTCCGACACCTTTGGGCGCAAACCGGTGATCGTCGCCACCGCCGCATTATATATCATCGGTGCGGCGCTGTCTTATCTGGCCCCGACGATTGAATTGATGATCGCCGCACGGGTCTTGCAAGGGCTCGGGGCCGCCGGGCCACGCACCATTTCCATGGCTGTGATCCGCGACCTGTATTCGGGGCGCGAAATGGCGCGGCTGATGTCCTTTGTGATGATGGTGTTCACAATGATCCCCGCCGTGGCGCCTTTGATCGGGCTTGGCATTATGTCGATCACCGGATGGCGCGGCATTTTCCTTGCCTTTATCCTGTTTTCGGTGATCTCGACCCTTTGGATGAGCCTGCGCCTTGACGAACCCCTGCCCAAGGACCGCCGCCGGTCGCTTGACCTGCGCCGTTTAGCCACGGCCTCCCGCGAAATGCTCTCCATCGCGATGGTCCGACAATCGATTTTTGTTCAAACCATGTGCTTTGGCATGTTGTTCACCTCGATCACCATGATCCAACAGATCTTTGACCAGACCTTCGACAAATCCGCGTCCTTCACCTTCTGGTTCTTCTCCATGGCGCTCTGCGGGGCCTGCGCCAATATGCTTAACGCCGCGCTTGTGGTGCGCATTGGCATGTGGCGTATTGCGACCGGCATGCTTGCGCTGCTGATCCTGGCCAGCCTCCTGATGCTTGGGTTCTACGCCACCGATCCGGCGCTCGGGGCGCTGTTCATCGGGTATCTGTTGTGGCAAGCGATGGTGTTTTTCCAAATGGGCATGACCCTCGGCAATCTCAATGCCATGGCTATGGGGCCTTTGGGTCATATTGCCGGTCTGGCGTCATCCATCATCGGCGCCTTGTCGACCGTTGGCGGCGCGGTTATTGGCTCTGTCGTCGGGCAAATGTTCGACGGCACCCCGCAACCCTTGATCACCGCCTGTGCGATCATGTCGGCGGCGGCCTTTGCCACCATGCTACGCATGAACAATCTCGAAGCGCGCGCCGCCTGACCGCCTTTATATGCGACATAGATTTGCGCCTTACCTTTCCCTGACGGCGCGGTTGCGCTAGCCTTGCTGCATATGCAAAGCACGCCACAACCGGTAAGGATTGCCCATGTCAAAAATCAAAGTGGAAAACCCCGTTGTCGAGCTCGACGGCGATGAAATGACCCGCATCATGTGGCAGTTCATCAAGGATAAATTGATCCTGCCATATCTCGATATTGATCTGAAATACTACGATTTGGGGATGGAAGCGCGCGACGACACCGATGATCAAATCACCATCGACGCCGCCGAAGCGATCAAAACCCACGGCGTTGGCGTGAAATGCGCAACCATTACCCCCGACGAGGCGCGCGTCGAAGAATTCGGCCTGAAAAAAATGTGGCCCTCGCCCAATGGCACCATCCGCAATATCCTTGGCGGGGTGGTGTTCCGCCAACCGATCATCTGCAACAATGTGCCACGTTTGGTGCCCGGTTGGACCAAACCCATCGTCATCGGCCGCCATGCCTTTGGCGACCAGTATAAAGCCAGCGACTTTAAATTCCCCTCGGCGGGCAAGCTGACGATGAAATTTGTCGGCGAAGACGGCACCGAGATCGAGCGCGAGGTCTATGACGCGCCCTCCTCTGGCGTCTTTATGGGCATGTATAACCTTGATGCCTCGATCCGCGATTTCGCCCGCGCCTCGCTCAATTATGGCCTTATGATGGGCTGGCCGGTCTATCTCTCGACCAAAAATACCATTTTGAAACAATATGATGGTCAATTTGTGCAGATCTTCCAAGAGATCTATGAGCAAGAGTTCCAAGACCGCTACAAAGAGGCGGGCATTTGGTATGAACACCGCCTGATCGACGACATGGTCGCCTGCTGTATGAAATGGAATGGTGGCTTTATCTGGGCTTGCAAAAACTACGACGGCGATGTGCAATCGGACACCGTGGCCCAAGGCTTCGGCTCGCTTGGCCTCATGGCCTCGCAATTGATGACGCCGGACGGCAAAATTGTCGAAGCCGAAGCCGCTCATGGCACCGTGACCCGCCACTATCGCCAACACCAAAAGGGCGAGGCCACCTCGACCAACTCCATCGCCTCGATCTACGCATGGACCGGCGGCCTCAAACACCGTGCAAAACTTGACGATAACGCGGCGCTGAAAACCTTTGCCGAAACTCTCGAACGCGTCGTCGTCGAGACGGTCGAAAGCGGCTTTATGACCAAAGACCTCGCACTATTGGTCGGCCCTGAACAAAAATGGCTCACCACAATGGGTTTCTTGGAAAAAATCGACGAGAATTTGGGAAAATCCCTCGACGCCGCGCTCGCCTGATCTTTCTGCTTTCTTCAAATATCCACGCCGTAGGCACAAAAATCAAAGCAAAAGACCGGCCCACAAGGACCGGTCTTTTTCATTTTCATTTAGACACAGGCTCACGCCAGTGGACCAATCGGTCTATTCCCCCGCATCCGTCAATCGCTTGATCAAGCTCGACGTATCATAACGCCCGCCGCCCATGCGCTGCACGTCCTTGTAAAATTGATCGACCAAGGCCGTCACAGGCAGGCTCGCCCCGATCTCGTCGCCGGTCGACAGGCAAATCCCGAGATCCTTGCGCATCCAATCCACGGCAAACCCGTGCTCGAATTTTCCGTCGAGCATCGTCTCATAGCGGTTTTGCATCTGCCAACTGCCCGCCGCGCCCTGCGAGATCACCTCGACCACATCGCGCCCGTCCAATCCGGCCTTTTGCGCGAAATGCAGGGCTTCGGATAGCCCCTGCACCAGCCCTGCAATGGCAATCTGGTTGCACATCTTGGCCATCTGTCCCGCACCGCTCGCGCCCAGACGTTTGCAAATCTTCGCATAGGCATCAATCACCGGCGCCGCAGCCTCATAGGCGGCAACATCACCGCCGCACATCACCGACAGAGTGCCATTTTCCGCCCCCGCCTGCCCGCCCGACACCGGCGCATCCACGAAATGAATGCCTTTTTCCTTGGCCGCAGCATAAAGCTCTGCGGTGACCTTGGCCGACACCGTGGTGTGATCGACGAAAATCGCCCCCGCTTCCATGCCCGCAAAGGCGCCATCCTTGCCCAAACAGACCGAGCGCAAATCATCGTCGTTGCCCACACAGGCCATGACAAATGTGGCACCCTGCGATGCCTCGCGCGGGGTCGGTGCGGATGCGCCACAATAGGCATTAGACCAATCGGTCGCCTTCGCCGCAGTGCGGTTATAGACCGTGACGCTATGGCCCGCGCTTTGCAAATGCCCCGCCATCGGGTATCCCATCACGCCCAATCCCAAAAATGCACATGTCGCCATCGACTTTCCCCTTGCGCTGATCCTGTCTAAAAGGTTGTGAAACCGTAGCGCGCGGATATCAAGGCAAAACAGGATGACATCCAATGGCAACCCTACTTAGATGGCTTATCCGGATCGCGGGCACTTTGATCCTGCTGTCGCTGCTGATCGTCCTCGGGGTCTATTACCTCGCCTCGCGCAGCCTGCCCGAATACAATAAAACCTTGTCCGCTCAGGGCCTTGTAGCCCCGATTGAGATCGTCCGCGATCATGCGAATGTGCCGCATATCCTTGGTCAGACCGACACCGACAGTTTTTTTGGCCTCGGCTATGCACATGCGCAAGACCGGCTTTGGCAAATGGTGACGCTGCGCCGCACGGCACAGGGGCGGTTGTCGGAAGTGTTCGGACCGCGGATGTTGGACGTGGATCGGCTGATGCGCCGCTTGGACCTTCACGGATTGGCGCGGGAATCGCTGCCGGACCTCAAACCGGACACCCGTGCCATTTTGGACGCCTATGCCGCAGGGGTGAATGCGCGGATGGCCGAGATCAACCGCGACGCTCTGGGTCGGGGGGCGCCCGAGATGTTCATCTTCAATGCCGCCATTGCGCCATGGAACGCTGCGGATTCCGTGGCTTTGATCAAACTGATGGCCCTGCAACTGACCGGTCACCTCAACAGCGAGGTTTTGCGCGCGCGCACCTCTCTCCGATTGGCCGACCCGTCGCGGATTGTCGACATTCTACCCGATGCGCCCGGAGCTGGAATCGCCCGCCTGCCCGATTATGCGGCGCTTCTTCCCGATCAAGCACGGCCGCTTGAGTTCGCCGCCAGACCCGCACCCAAACCGATCGGTCCACTGTCGCCGTTTCACAGCCTTGCCCATACCGGTGCCTCGAATGCCTTCGCCGCCGCACCGACGCGGTCGGCCGCTGGCGGCACGCTTCTGGCCGCAGATCCGCATTTGGGCTTTTCCGCCCCGTCCATCTGGTATCTGGCGCGGATCGAACTTGCCGCCGGCGGCGTTATTGGCGGATCGATCCCGGGAATTCCCGCGATCATGACCGGGCGCAACGCCGATTTGGGATGGGGGCTGACCGCCTCATATCTTGATGATCAGGACCTCCATATCGAAGAGATCAACCCGCAAAATCCCAATGAATACCGCACGCCGGAGGGGTTCAAACCCTTTAAAACCCGCAAGAGCATCATCGAAATCAAAGACAGCGCGCCGGTGACCATCACTTTGCGTTGGACGGACAATGGTCCGGTGCTTCCGGCCGGGGACTTCAACCTTGGCATCATCACCCCCGCCGGCCATGTGATGAGCCTGAATTGGACAGGGCTCAGCGGCGACGACACCTCGATGGATGCCGTGATCGGATTGATGCGGGCCAAATCCGTGCGCGCCGCCATTGATGCGGGCGCGGCGATGGTATCGCCGTCGCTGAACCTGATGTTGGCCGACCGAGAAGAGATCGCGATGAAAACCATCGGCGCCATGCCGCGCCGGGATGCCAACCACCAAAGCCAGGGCCGTTTGCCATCGCGCGGATGGCGCCCCGAAAACCGTTGGCAGGGTCTGCTTCCCTATCGCGCCAATCCCGAATTTGTCGCGCCGCAGGGGGGGCTTTTGGGGAATACAAACAACAAAATGGTCGAACGACCCTTCCCCATGCACGTCAGCTTTGAATGGGGCGACACCCAACGTATCCGGCGTTTGGAACGATTGATGAAAAGCCGCGAAATCCACACCCGCGACAGCTTTATCGAGGCGCAACTCGACAGCGTCAGTTATTCGGCGCGCGCGGTGCTGCCGCTCATCGGGGCTGATCTTTGGTATACCGGCGAGGCTGCGCCCGCCGGAACGCCCGAACGGCTGCGGCAACGCGCCTTGGAGTTATTGGCCAATTGGAACGGTGAAATGAACGAGCATATGCCCGAACCGTTGATTTATGCCGCATGGGTCCGGATGTTACAGGCGCGGTTGATCCAGGACGATCTTGGCCCTCTGGCAAAGGAATACACCCATGTCGACCCGCTGTTTCTGGAACGGGTGTTTCGCGATATCGACGGGGCCGCGCAATGGTGTGACGTGGCACAAAGCACGCCGATCGAAACCTGTTCCGACATCTCGCGCATGGCTCTTGACGACGCGTTGATCTGGATTTCCGAACGCTATGGCACACATCTTGAAAGCCTGCGTTGGGGCGATGTGCATCAGGCCACCCACGACCATCCGGTATTGGGCGAGGTGCCGCTTTTGCGCTATTTCGTCAACATCCGCCAAAGCACCTCGGGCGGCGACAATACATTGATGCGCGGGCTGACCTCGGGCACGGAAAACGATCCGTTTGAGAATGTCCATGGTGCGGGGTATCGCGGCGTCTATGATTTTGCGGACCCCGACAGTTCGGTATTTGTCATCTCTACCGGCCAATCCGGGCATTTTCTGAGCAGGCATTACGATGATTTGGCACAGCTCTGGCGGCGCGGCGAATATATCCCGATGTCGTTAGATGTTGATTTGGCCCGCGCGGCAGCCACCGGCGTGACCGTGATCAACCCACAGTAAGGCATTGTTTTATGGGAAACGTCGCAGAAGACCAATCGGTCTAATGCTCACATGTCGCGGAATCGTTTTTCCTGACGGTTGGTCCAGAGGAGGTCGAATTCAAATCCCTCCTCGGTTTGCCGTTCGGCTTCGACGATCTCTTGTTCGAACAACCACGCACGTTTACGTCCTTCCGAAAACGGCAGGGTCAAAGTGGTCATATGTTTGGCCAACTCAAGCCTGTCCGCGATCGCTTCGAGCAAGGGAGAAATTCCCTCGCCAGTGACCGCCGAGAGCGCGTAGGTGTCCTCGGCACGGTCGGCGCGGGTGACCGCCGCCTCATGCTCCTCCGCGTCCAGAAGGTCGATCTTGTTCCACACTTCCAGCATCGGAATGCGCGCATCCAATTTCAGATCGTTCAAAATCTGATGCACATTGCGGGCTTGCCCGGCGGTTTCGGGATGCGAAATGTCGCGCACATGGATGATCAGATTGGCGCCCAAGACTTCTTCGAGCGTGGCGCGAAACGCCGCGACCAATTCGGTCGGCAAATCGGAAATGAACCCCACCGTGTCCGAGAGGATCACCTCGGGGCCACCCTCGGGCAGTTGGATGCGCCGCATGGTCGGATCGAGCGTGGCAAAAAGCATATCCTTCGCCATCACCTCTGCGCCCGTCAACCGATTGAAAAGAGTTGATTTTCCGGCATTGGTATATCCCACCAAAGCCACAATCGGATAGGGGATCTTCGCCCGCGCGGCGCGGTGCAATTCTCGGGTTTTCACCACCTTCGACAATTGCTTGCGAATGCGCACCAATTGTTCGTCGATGGCGCGCCTGTCGGCCTCGATCTGTGTCTCGCCGGGACCGCCGACAAAGCCAAGCCCGCCGCGTTGCCGTTCAAGGTGCGTCCATGCCCGCACAAGCCGCGTGCGTTGATAGCTGAGCGCCGCCATATCAACTTGCAGCACCCCCTCACGGGTGCGGGCACGATCCGAGAAAATCTCTAAAATCAATCCAGTACGGTCGAGGAGCTTCACCCCCCATGCCTTTTCCAGATTGCGTTGCTGCACCGGTGTGACCGGACCATCGACCAACACAAGGTCAATCTCTTCGGCCTCGAACACCGCCTTCAATTCATCCATCTTTCCGGTGCCGAACAAATGCCCCGGATGCGGTTTGGCCACGCGCACAACATCGGCGCCCACCACCTCAAGATGCGGCAAGGCAGCAGCCAGAGAGACCGCCTCTTCGAGCGCAAGCGCAGAAGCGCGGGCGCGGGGTTCGGTTTTTATATCAGGATGCAACACCCATGCGCGGGTGGCCTCCTGTCCATGTTCCATCAATTGGCGTCTTCGCCCTCATAAAGGCTGATCGGTTGCGACGGCATAATCGTCGAGATCGCGTGTTTATAAACCAATTGCGATTGCCCGTCGCGGCGCAGCAGCACACAAAAATTATCAAACCATGTGATCACACCTTGCAGTTTGACCCCGTTGATCAGGAACACCGTCACCGGCACCTTGGTCTTGCGCACATGATTGAGGAATGCATCCTGCAGGTTCTGACGGTCGGAAGCCATGTCTGATCACCTTTGTTTTTCTCTTGGGCCGCAAATCGGCATGCTGTTTGATCCGTGTCGAAGTATGACGGGCAATGTCAGCAGTTTCCAGCCCCAAAATGCAGCGCCTCTTTGACGCGGCACGCATGCGCGTCAGTTGCGCCACACTGACGGCGCGGCCAATGCAACAATCGCCAATGTCTCAAGCCGCCCCAAAACCATCGCCGCGCAGAGAACCAGTTTCGCCCCCACGCTCATATCCACCAGAACAATCGGCACATCCGAGGCGATGGAAATCAATGGGCCCGTGGTGGACAGGGCGGCGATGGCCAAAACCGTGGCCTGTTCGAAATCCGCACCGAAACCCGCCATAACCACAATCACCAAGGACAGAGAAACCGCGAACAACATAAAGAAGATCCACGCCACAAAGGCCCCGTTGCGGCGGATGCGGCGACTATGTGCGCCGGCACCGCCGACCGAATGCGGATGCACCAATTTTTCCATCTCGCGCAACCCGTTGAGGTAGAGCGCATAAACCCGCAGCAACTTTACCCCGCCCGCCGTTGTGGCGACGCCGCCACCAACCAAAGCCAACCCCATCAAGATCAACCCGGTGGTGCTCAACCCCGACCAATCCTGTGCCGTGCTCCAATCCGCAGAGACGAAGCCGGTGGTCGACAAAAACGACAGCACAGTGAACACCCCGCCCCAAAGCGCATGCAGCGCGGCCAATGCACCCATACCATCATCCAATTCGAAACTGGCAATGAAATGCCGTGCAAACAACAACAGTGGCACGCCCAGAACCAAAAGGATACCAATGCGAAACTCCGGATCATGGCGCAAACTTTGCCGTTGCCCCGTGGCGCTGTCGGATGAAAAGGTCAATCGAGACAGGGCAAAGAGAAGGAAGAGAAAAATAACCATCTCTCCGGCGATCCCCGAAGAGGTTCCAAGGCCCAGAGACGCCGGCGTACCGGCATCGCCCATTGCACCGGGGGCAAGCCCGCCAACCGGCGAAATGCCGCTGGTCGCCATGGTCGACATCGCATGGCAGAGCGCCACAAACGCACGGTCGCCCGTCACCATCAACAAGATCCACAGCACCAGCGTCAGCCCGACATAGATCGGCAGGAGCTGCGCCGCAGAGCGCAGCAACCGCAACGCCGGATCGGCGCCGTCCTGGCGGTCGGCGGCGGTGTCGCCCTGTCCCGGCTCGGCAAAGGAGGTGACTTCGAACCCGCCAAGGTTCAAGGGCGCCAAAACCGCCGCCGCGACGACCCAAATCAGGAAACCGCCAAGCCACCCGACTTCGGCCCGCCACAAATGCAAGGCCGCCGGCAAACGCTCGGCATCAGGGAACAATGTCGCCCCCGTGGTGGTCAGAGACGACACCATCTCGAAATAGGCATTCATAAACGAGGTGGTATTGAGCGCATCATGGAACGGCACTGCCAAAAACACAGGCAACAACAGATAGGCCGCCAAAAGCGCCAGCAAGTTGCCAACGCCACCGCTGGCGCGCCGCCTGCGGCCCGATAAAGAAATCGCGATCAATACAGATGCGGTCAATCCCAAGGTGCCGGCATAGAAAAACGCCCGCGCCTGCGCATGCTCCCCAAGCCGCAAACCATAAATCGCCGGTGCATACATCGCCGCCGCCGCAATCGCGGTCAAAAGCAAAAACAAGGGAAGTTGAACAAGGCGCTGCATCACATTGATCTATCTTAGAAAAAGTCGATTGAGACCTGCAAGAGTCGCTCAACCTCCGGCACATCCGCCGCCATAGCAAAGAGCACAATCACATCGCCTTCGTCAATTTTCACGCCGCCAAGAGGTTTGACCACTTTGTCATTCTTGAGGATCGCGGCAACCAAGACACCTTCGGGGAAATCAATATCGCGCACTGTTCGACCGGCAATCGGAGAGGTCGACAGAACCTCGGCTTCGATGACCTCGGCTTCGGCATCACCGATGGAATAGACACCGCGCACCCGCCCGTGACGGATATGGCGCAAGATCGAGCTGACCGTTGTGGCCCGCGGATTGATATAGGCATCCACCCCCAGCGGTCCGAGCAACGGCACCAAGGTCGGATCATTGATCAAGGCGATGGCCATCGGGCAGCCTTCGGCCTTGGCTCGCACCGCCGCCAACATATTGGTTTTATCATCATCGGTGACGCAAAGAACCGCGTCGGCGCGGCTGATATTCGCTTCAGCCAGCAAGGCCGCGTCCAACCCGTCACCATTCAAAACAATCGTCCGCTCCAACTCTTCGGCGGCACGTTCGGCAATCTTGCGGCTCTTCTCGATCACCTTGACGCGAATCTTCTGGGTGCGTTTTTCCAACGCCTTGGCCACCGCAAGCCCGACGTTGCCGCCACCAACAATCACCACGCGCTCTTGTTTTTTCGAAGTCTTTCCAAATACTTCCAAGGTACGCGGAATGTCCTCATTGGGCGCGAACACATAGCAATTGTCGCCAACAAACAATTGGTCCGATGAGGCGGGCACAAACAACCGCCCGTCGCGGCGCACCCCCACCACGATCACCCGAAGGGTCGAAAACAGATCGGTCAATTGCCGCAACGGCGTGTTCACCACGGGGCAATCCTCATCAATGGTGATCCCCATCAAATGCGCTTTGCCGCTCAAGAAGGTTTCGGTGTCGAAGGCCGCAGGCGCGGCCAACCGTTGCAGCGCCGCCTCCGCCACCTCGCGTTCGGGGCTGATCACCACATCAATCGGCATGTGATCGCGGCGATACAAATCCGAATAAATCGCCGTCAGGTAACTTTGCGCCCGCAATCGCGCCACTTTGCGCGGCACAGAAAACACCGAATGGGCGACCTGACAGGTAACCATATTCACCTCGTCCGAATAGGTCGCCGCAATCACCATATCGGCATCACGTGCGCCCGCACGATCCAGCACATCAGGATAGGAGGCGAAACCGGAAATCCCTTGCACATCAAGAGTATCCGTCGCGCGGCGGACCAGATCAGCATTGCTGTCCACCACGGTGACGTCGTTTTTTTCTCCCGACAGATGGCGGGCGATTTGCCATCCGACCTGCCCCGCGCCGCAGATAATGACCTTCATAAAAGCCGTTCCCGTGCTTGTTCATATACTCCCGCCACGCTAGCGGGTTGAGGCGCGAAATGACAGAAGCGAATATGCCCGTCAAATCAATTGTCTTTTGCCCACCGGCTGCGCAAACTGGCGGCAATCAATCCCCATCTCTGTAGAGGTCCGCTATGATCCTGTTTCGACTGTTGCCCGCCCTGCCCGCTGTGGTTTTGCTCGCGGGGTGCCTGCCGATCGAGACCTATCACAAGACCGGCGCGCCGGTGGCGCGGGTCCAAAGTGACGAGGTGAAGTGCAAGGTCGATGCTTTGAAACAGGTGCCGGTGAATACGGTGACCCGGACCATTTCCGGCCAATATGTGCCCGGCCGCAAAATCTGTAACCCGCGCGGATGCTACCGCACCGCTGGGCATATAACCCCGCCGCGCATCGAAAGTTATGACAGCAATGCGGGTCTGCGCGGTCAAGTGGTCGAGCAATGCATGCAGGCCCAGGGATATAAACGCGTCAAACTGGAACGGTGCACCGCAACCGGCGCGATGACCCTTCCCGCAACGCAACCCGCGTTGAATACGCAGTCATGTCTGGTCCGCGCCCAAAACGACCAATGGGTTATTGTCACCCCCTAGGATCGCTCGCGGGAAAACCGGCCACAGCGCGTCCAATAACGCATCAAAAACTTGGACTGGACCAATCGGTCCACGCCCGATTTAGACCTGCGTTACCCTGCCTCTTCGACGGCCTCCTCGTCATCCACATGGGCGACCCGTGCGCCGGATTTATTCGACGTGACCACCCCGAGAGATTTCAATTTGCGGTGCAGGGCCGATCGTTCCATTCCGACAAACTGCGCCGTGCGAGAAATATTTCCACCGAAGCGGTTGATCTGTGTGAGCAAATATTCGCGTTCAAAGGCCTCGCGCGCCTCGCGCAGCGGCATCGTCGCCAATGTGCCGGAAAGGATCACGCGGCCTTCCTCGCCGCCGCCGCCGCCGCCGTCGCTCGGCAATTCTGCGGCCTCGATTGCACCGCTGCCCTCGCCCAAAATCAACACCCGTTCCATCATGTTGCGCAACTGTCGCACATTGCCGGGCCAAACCATCGTTTGCAACATCGCGACGGCTTCGTCGCTGAGTGTGCGCAGCTGCAAGCCTTGGGTTTTATGGAACATCTCCAAAAAGTAGCCCGCCAAAACCGGAATGTCCTCGCGGCGATCCTCCAATGACGGCACCGCGATCGGCACCACGTTCAACCGATGAAACAACTCCTGACGGAAGCGTTCGGCTGCGATTTCGGCCTCCAAATCGCGGTTGGTCGAGGAAATGACCCGCAAATCCACTTTGACCTTGGCCGATCCGCCGACCCGCAAAAATTGTTGATCCACCAACACCCGCAGAATTTTTGATTGTGTTCCCAAAGGCATATCCGCGACCTCGTCGAAATAGATCACGCCGCCGTTGGCCTGTTCCAACAAGCCCGGCTCAACACCGCGATCGGCACCCTCACGGCCAAACAACACCTCTTCCATCCGCTCGGGTTCGATCGACGCACATCCCACCGTGACAAAAGGCGCAGAAGCGCGAGCCGAATTGGCATGAATATAGCGCGCGGCAACCTCCTTGCCCGCCCCCGCCGGTCCGGTCAACATCACCCGGCCGTTGGATTTGGTCACCTTTTCAAGCTGTCCCATCAAGGTTTTAAACGACACAGACCCGCCGACCATCTCGCTCGGCCCCACATCCTTGCGTTTCAATTCAGTGTTCTCGCGCCGCAGACGCGAAGTTTCCATTGCCCGCCGGATCACCACCATCAACTGATCGATATTAAAGGGCTTTTCGATAAAATCATAAGCGCCCTGTTTGATCGCCGCGACGGCAATTTCGATATTACCATGGCCGGAAATGATCACCACCGGCACCTCGGGATAATCACGTTTGACGCACTTCAAAATGTCAATCCCGTCCATCTGGCTGTCTTTCAACCAAATATCCAGGATCATCAAACTGGGCTGCTGCTCCTCGACCGCTTTCATGCAATCGTCGGAATTGCCCGCCAGACGCGTGGTGAACCCCTCGTCCTGAAGAATGTCTGAAATCAACTCGCGGATGTCGCGCTCATCGTCCACAATCAGAATATCGCTCATGTGTCCCTCATACCGTTTCATTTACTTCGGTTTCCCCGCCCTGCGCCGTTGGCGACGTCCGGGGCGCGAGTGGCAAGCGTATCACCGCCATTGCCCCCGCATGCATCGTGCCGCCGAACAGCGGCGCGTCCTCAAGCGCAAGGCTTCCGCCGTGCTCTTCAATAATTTTCTTCACAATCGGCAGGCCAAGGCCGGTGCCCTTGTCGCGCGTGGTGACATAGGGTTCGAACAACCGGCCGCGATCTTCGGGCCATCCGGTGCCATTGTCCGCGATGCGAATTTCCGCCATGTCGCCCGCCTCGACAAGGCTGATTTGAATGGTAGGCACATAGCCCTCTGGCGCGCCGGCTTCGTTTAGGCTTTCGGTCGCCTCGCCGGCGTTTTTGATCAGATTGGTCAAAGCTTGATGGATCATCGTCGCGTCCAGATCCGCATTCACAACCCCATCGGCCCCCTCCAAAGTGATCGTTACATCGGGTTGCCCCGCCCGTTGCAACACCACGGATTCGCCCAAAATCGAGGCAATATTTTCGGGGCGGCGCTGCGGCTCGGGCATGCGGGCAAATTTTGAAAACTCATCAACAATTCGCCGCAAGTCATTGGTTTGACGTATAATAACACCCGTGAGCTGTTCGAGGTTCTCCCCCAACTCCTCATCCAGATGGCGGGTGAATTTCCGTTTGATCCGTTCCGCCGACAATTGAATGGGCGTGAGCGGATTTTTGATCTCATGGGCGATCCGGCGGGCGACATCGCCCCATGCCGCCATGCGCTGTGCGGCGACCAAATCGGTCACATCATCAAACGCCACCACATAGCCTTCGCGCAATCCCTCATCCGAGCGCCGCGTTGACATCCGCACCAACAGGTTTTCCACCTGTCCGGCGCGCGCCACTTTGATTTCTTCTTGCACCACCTCGGAGCCGCCATGATGCAGCCGTGTGAACAGCGGCCCGAACTCTGGCACCGCCACTTCAACGGCCACGCTTTGCCGTTCTTCATGCCAATCCAACAGCCGTTCGGCGGACCGGTTCACGAAGGAAATGCGCCCCTCTGCATCCAAACCGACAACGCCCGAGGTGACAGAGCTGAGCACGGAATCAAACATCCGGCGCCGGCGTTCGGTTTGCTCATTGGTATCCAAAAGCTCTTGTCTTTGGCCCTTCAACTGTCGGGTCATCTGGTTGAAATAACGGCCAAGCTGGGCGATTTCATCCTCGCCCTCCTCTTCGACCACCTGCACATCAAGATTTCCCGACCCGACATGCTGCGCCGCGGAGGTCAACCGCCCGACCGGTCGCGCCAAACGTTCCGCAAACCAAAGCCCAAGCCAGATCGCCGCCAAAATCAAAATCACGGCAAACCCAAGATAGAGCAGACCAAATTCAAAAAGCACCCGCCCGCGCTCGCTCTCCAATTGGGTGTAAAGCCGCGCGGTTTCCTGGGTCTCGTCCAACAGGTTGAGGATATCTCCATCGACATTGCGACTGACATAGACCAATCGGTCCACAAACGCCTCAAGCGGCACTAAGGCCCTGAATTCATTGTTATCCCAATCCTGAATGATCAAAAGCCCTTGATCAATCGCGGTGGCGATCTGCTCTGCTGTCGGCTGTTCGAAATTGAACAAATACGACCGTTCCCCACGGGCCCGCAGCGTGCCACTGCTGTCGATAACATAGGCTTCGCGCAAGCCACGCTGGATCTGCGTCTGTCCTTGGGTCAAGACCTCGCGCACCTGCCCGTCTGCCATGAAGCCGCGCGTGCGCCGCGTGGCATCCACGAATCCCGCAAGCGCTCGCGCATCCTGCGCCAAATCGCGGCGGTGCTCGTCTTCATAGGCCTGTGCCGCTGCCAGCGACGAGCCAACCACTTGGCGCACCCGTTCGGAAAACCACCCCTCTAGGCCAACATTCACCGTCAACATTGCAAAAATCGCCACGGTCACCGTTGGGATCAGTGCCATCAATACGAACACACCGGTCAGCCGCAGGTGCAATCGCGATCCCGCCGAATGCGCCCGCCGCGCGGCAACCATCTGTGCCACCCGTTGCAATACCAATGCGGCAATCGCCAAAATATAAATCAGATCGGCCAGCAGGATCAGCCGCAATGACAAAGACGCCGCGCCCTGATCCAGGGGGCCGAGAACAAGAAAAGTCGCCAGGGCCAAAACCGGGCCCAACACCACAAGCCCGAAGGTTGCCGCAGTCTGCACACGTTTCTGGCGCCGCAAACGTTGCAGCTTTCGCCAAGTCTGTTTCCGTCTAGGGGAAGCCAACCGCTGCCCTCTTCCTGATGTGCTGATACAAATGTGCCACAACACCCCAACAGGATGCGGAGGTCTCTGCTCAGCGAACCGCCATATTTTGTGGTCCTCTCAAGGCATGACGCCTTTGGGCCACTCTTATGTTGCCCTTTTACATCAACTTGCGGCGTCGTGTCACGCGAATATCGAGGTCGGTGATCTTCTTGCGCAAAGTATTCCGGTTAATCCCCAAAAGATCCGCGCATTTTGCCTGATTTCCACCGGTTGCATCCAATGCGATTTCGATAAGAGGCATCTCGACCTCACGCAAAATCCGCGCATAGACCCCCGGCGGCGGCAACATATTGCCGTGCAAATCAAAATAGCGCCGCAAATGCCGTGCCACGGCGCCCGATAGCTTCTCGGTGTCGGCCCCGCCAAGCGCCGGTTCAAGCTCGGGCTGATTGCCTAAAACGCTCTCGACCTCGCTGCGGTTGATTTCGTCAGCGCGGGCGGTCAACACCAACCGACGGATTGCATTTTCAAGCTGTCGCACATTGCCCGGCCAGCTGTAGACCCGCATCAATTCAAGGGCATCATCAGCAAATCGCCGCGCCGCCGATCCATCCCGTTCGGCCCGGGCCAGAAAATGGTCGGTCAGGAGCGGGATATCATCCACCCGTTCGCGCAACGCGGGCACATGAAGCGACGCACCAGACAGCCGGTAATACAGATCCTGCCGAAGCTTCCCCTCATCCATCGCGCGGCTCAAATCGCTTTGGCTGGTGGCCATGAACCGCGGCGTTGAATCGCCGGGCGTGTCCATCATGCGCACAATGCGCGCTTGAACTTCGCTGTCTATATCGCTGATTTCATCAAACAAAACCGTCCCGCCTTTGGCCCGCGCCAAGACCCGCGATGGCCCCTCCAATTCCGACAGATCCGCCGCCGTTGCCGTCACAAACGGCAGGTTTCGCCGGTCGGAAAAATCATGGATCGCCCGTGCAATAAGAGATTTCCCCGTGCCGCTTTCGCCCGAGATCAGCACCGATAGATCGGTGTTCATCACCTTGGCCACCAACCGATAAAGCGCCTGCATCGCCGGGGTGCGCCCGACCAATGGCAGCTCATCGGGGCGATCTTTAACCTCGACCTGCGAGGGCGCCCCGCCAGCAGTGCGCCGCACCTCAAGCGCCCGCGCGGTGCGCTTCATCAGATCCGGTAAATCGAACGGTTTGGGCAGGTAATCATAGGCCTCGGCCTCGGCCGCCTGAATCGCGGTCATGATTGTGTTTTGCGCCGAAATTACAATCACCGGCAATCCCGGCCGGTCTTCGGCAATTTTGGGCAACATTTCCAGACCATTGCCATCCGGCATCATCACATCGGAAATCACCACATCACCTTTGCCTTCGGCGACCCACCGCATCAGCGTGGTCAGCGAAGAGGTCGCATGCACCTTGCACCCGGCGCGGGTCAAAGCTTGGGTCAAAACGGTGCGAATCGTGCGGTCGTCGTCAGCGACCAAAACAGTGCCATCCATCAGGAGGTCTCCTCTGCGTTACGGGGGGCAAGCGGTAGGGAAATGCGAAATGTCGTGCGGCCCGGGATGCTATCGACGGAGATCCACCCGTCATGATCCGAGATGATCTTGCTGACGAGGGCAAGCCCAAGCCCGGTGCCGTTCTCGCGGCCCGACACGAAGGGGTCGAAAATATCCCCCGCGATCTCCGGCGGCAGGCCGGGACCATCATCGATAATCTCGATTTGTAACGGTAAAGACACCCCCGAACCATCGGCGCGGCGCAATCGAAAGCTGTGCTCGTAGTAGGTATGAAGGCGGATATTTCCACCTTTTTTATCAGCAGCTTCCGAGGCGTTCTTCAACAAGTTCAACACCACCTGCAGCAATTGATCGGGATCCCCCGCCGCCGAAGGCAAAGAGGGGTCGTAATCCTCGGCGATTTTCATATGGGCCCCGAATCCAAGCAAAGCCGAACGCCGGGCGCGGTCAAGCACATCGTGAATATTAACCGCCTTTACGCGCGGGCGGGACAGATTGCCGAATTGTTCAACCTGTTCCAAAAGTCCGACAATCCGGCGGGTTTCCTCGACGATCAGATCGGTCAACTCCTGATCCTCCTTGCTCAATCCCATCGACAACAGCTGCGCCGCGCCGGTGATGCCGGCCAAGGGGTTCTTGATCTCATGGGCCAACATCTCGGCCATGCCAATCGCGGATTTCGCCGCCGATTTGACCGAATGGTTCTGCGTCATCCGCCCCGCCAATTCACGCGGCGAAATCAAAAACATCATCACCTGCGGCGCATCATTGAGCGGCGAGATTTGCAAATTACAATGCAGCGGCGCGCGTTCGCCGGTGCCCACATCCACATCATTGACAAACAGGGGCGAGGATTGCGCGCGCGCGCGGCTGAACGCCTCTTCAATTTGTGCGTCGATGGCGAGGCGGTCCCACAATGGTTGCCCCTGAATGCTTTTCGCCGAGGTGTTCAAGAACCCTTCGGCGGCGGGATTGATGTCGAGGATCAGATCATTTTCATCGACCAAGAGCGCCGGCACCGGCAAAGAGGTCCAGATTGCCTCGTAAGATGCAGTCATGCCGCCGCCCTCCCTTCGTCAATTGCCTGCGGAATAAGTTTCAGCACCTCAGCACTCTCGCCGCAGGTCAACACCGCGCGGCGCAACGGTTTCGGCGTCTGCGCCGCATCCATATACCACCCCAAATGCTTACGCGCGGTCCGCAGGCCAAGATCCGCGCCATAGAAGCTGAGCATTGCTTCATAATGCGTTGAAATCATATCAGAAAGGTCAGATCCGCGCGGCACGTCCGGCGCGCGTCCACCATAAAGGCTATGCGCAATTTGGGCCAACAGCCACGGGCGCCCCTGCGCTCCGCGCCCGACCATCACCCCATCCGCACCCGAGACCGAAAGTGCCTGCTTCGCCGTCGCCGCATCGACGATATCCCCATTGGCGATGACGGGGATGTTCACCGCCTGCTTCACCGCCCGGATCGCCGCCCAATCCGCGCGTCCTTTGTAAAACTGGCATCTGGTGCGACCATGTATCGTGATCATTTGTATTCCTGCATTTTCCGCCCGTGCCGCCAATTCCGGGGCATTCATCATATCCGCGTCCCAACCGAGCCGCGTTTTCAAGGTCACCGGCACGTCGACCGCGCCAACCACCGCTTCGATCAACCGCAACGCGTGATCCAGATCGCGCAGCAAGGCCGAACCGGAATAGCCATTCACCACTTTTTTCGCGGGGCAGCCCATGTTGATGTCGATCACCCGTGCGCCACTGTCTTCGATCTGCTGTGCGGCCCGCGCCATCCATGTGGCCTCGCGCCCGGCGATTTGCACCGATGTGCCCGCGACACCAAATCCCAATTCCGCCTTCTCGCGCACACCGGGTTTGCCTTGGACCATCTCCTGACTGGCGACCATTTCCGACACCACCAATCCGGCACCGAAGCTGGCGACAAGAGAACGGAACGGCAGATCGGTGATCCCCGCAAGCGGCGCCAACAGCACCGGCGGTGTGATTGTCATCTCTGCCAACGCAAGGGGCACGCGCTTAATCCTTGTGCATTTTCAGTCATTGTTCTTCTTTGCGTACCCCAAGGACCAGAGCGCGACAATGGCATAGGCGCTGAATTTTGCTACACATTGCGGCATGTGATTAAAATTTAAGCGCACAGCTGCCGCAGCGGTGAAGATTGCCCTTTGCCGCGCTTCGCCCTATGCAGGAGCGGAGATATTTCAGGTTCAAATCCCACCGATGCCGATGACACCCTCCCCGATCACTCCCCCTGCAATCCGCCCGCGCCGTGCGGCGCTGATCGTTGCTGCAGGTCGCGGCAGACGCGCCGGCGGCAATGAGCCAAAACAATGGCAACCGCTGGCCGGGGCGCGGGTCATGGATTGGACATTGGCCCGTTTCGCCGCCCATTCTGGCATTGATATGATCCAACTGGTGCTGCACCCCGATGATATTGCGCAGATCGCACCACGGGACGGCCTGCGCATTTGCACCGGCGGAGCCAGTCGCATGGCCTCTGTGCGTCTCGGGCTTGAGGCTTTGGCCGCCCTGCCCGCCGCGCAGCGACCGGCGCAGGTCCTGATCCATGATGTCGCCCGCCCCTGCGTCAGCGATGCGGTGATCGATGCGGTGATTGCGGCGCTCGCGGACCATCCCGCCGCCGCCCCCGCTCTTGCTGTCACCGATGCGCTTTGGCGCGGCGAACACAACCACGTCAGCGGCACGCAGGAACGGAACGGCCTTTTTCGGGCACAGACCCCGCAAGGGTTTGATTTCGACGCGATCCTCGCCGCGCATCAGCAGGGCGGCGATCAAGCCGCCGATGATGTGCAAGTCGCCCGCGCCGCAGGCTTGCCAGTGACCATCACCATGGGCGACGAGGACAATATCAAAATCACCCATCCCGCCGATTTCGCCCGTGCCGAAGCAATTTTAACCCGCACCACCGCCCCGGTGCCAAACACCCCGCATCCCAAAACCACCAGAGGAGCCGCCATGACCGCCCGCCCTTTTGATATCCGTCTTGGCAATGGCTATGACGTGCACCGGTTTACCGATGGCGATCATGTGATTCTTTGCGGTGTGACCATCCCGCATGAGCGCGCGCTTTTGGGCCATTCCGACGCCGATGTCGGTATGCATGCCGTCACCGATGCAATTTACGGGGCGCTTGCAATGGGGGATATTGGCCGGCATTTCCCGCCCTCGGATCCGCAATGGAAAGGCGCCGCAAGCGAGATCTTCCTGGCCCACGCTGGAAAGCTGGCGCGTGAAAACGGGTTCGAGATCAGCAACATAGACTGCACTCTTATATGCGAGCGCCCGAAAATCGGGCCCCACGCCACAGCCATGCAAACTGAATTGGCGCGGATTTTGCAAATCGACGCTGCGCGCATATCCGTCAAAGCCACCACCTCCGAACGGCTCGGCTTCACCGGCCGCGAGGAAGGCATCGCCTCCATCGCCACAGCCACTTTGATCAATCAGTAAAGCGAGAGCCCCCATGACGACCCACCGCGCCCCGCATTCGACACCTTTGACGCACCTCATCGCCACCTGTTTTCATGTCGGCCATTTGCGCCCCGCGCCCGGCACATGGGGGTCACTGGCCGCACTGCCGATGGCATGGGGCATCCACCAGGTCGCCGGCTTCTCGGGGCTGGTCGCCGCAACGACCCTCGTGTTTGCATTGGGTTGGTGGGCGACGGCGCGTGAGACCCGCGAGGCCGCGGATCATGACCCGTCAGAGATCGTCATTGACGAAGTGGTCGGACAATGGATCGCGCTTTTTACCATTTCCTATGGCGCCGAATTTGCCGGGGTGGATATTCTTAAGCTCTACCCCGGTTGGATCGCGGGGTTCTTGCTGTTCCGGCTGTTCGACATCACAAAATGGGGTTGGGTGGGACGCGCCGACCGGCGCGGCGATGCACTCGGTGTTATGCTGGACGATGTCATCGCGGGCCTCTTTGCGGCCGCTGTCACTGCGGCCCTCGCCGCCATCGCCCATGGGGTATTGCTATGATTGCAGAAGAGCTTGCCACCCGTCTTTTGGAGGCCGCCAAAGCCCGCGGCGCAATGGTCACCACGGCCGAAAGCTGCACCGGCGGGATGTTGGGCGCGGCGATCACCGATATTGCCGGGTCCTCGGCGGTGTTTGAGCGCGGCTTCCTGACCTATACCAATGCCGCCAAAGAAGAGATGCTCGGCGTCTCCGCCGCAACGCTCAGCGCCCATGGCGCGGTCTCTGAAGAGGTGGCGCGCGAAATGGCAGCAGGCGCTCTGGCGCGCTCTCATGCCGATTTGGCCGTGGCAATCACCGGCATTGCCGGTCCGGGTGGCAGCGACAACAAACCAGAAGGGCGGGTATGCTTCGGTCTTGCGCAAACCAACGCCCCCCTTCATGCAGAAACCACCGACTTTGGCCCACTGGGCCGCAGTGCAGTGCGGCAGTTTTCGGTGCAAAACGCGCTGATGCTGTTGATCGAGGCTTTGGAAACGCCGCGCGCGTAAAACGGTGCGGCACAACATTCCCATTTCGCCCATTATTCGCGCAAACACCTACAATCACCGCACATAAATGCGGCAATTTGCAATTTGCTCAATATAATAGCGCAAACAAAGCCTCTCGCCCCTTTTCGCATCAATGCAAAGACGCTTTCAGCCCCGAAACTGACAACAGATCTTTCGGAGGGGACAGATGAACGCCGCAGATACCGCGTGGATTATCACCGCGACAGCCTTGGTGCTATTTATGACATTGCCGGGGCTTGCCCTGTTTTATGGCGGGCTGGTGCGAGCCCGTAATGTGCTCAGCGTTTTCATGCATTGCTATGCGATTGCATGTTTGATGAGCGTGCTTTGGTTCGCTTTTGGCTACTCCATCGCCTTTGGTGACGGTAATGCCTATTGGGGCGGCCTTGGTAAAATGTTCCTTGACGGGATCGACGCCGACACGCTGTCCGGCAATTTGCCCGAAGTGCTGTTCTTTGCCTTCCAGATGACCTTTGCGATCATCACCCCCGCGCTGATTGTCGGGGCTTATGTGGAACGCATCGGATTTGGCTTTGTCTTGCTGTTTTCCGGCCTTTGGATGTTGCTGTGCTATGCGCCGGTGACCCATTGGATTTGGGGCGGCGGTTTCTTGTCCGATGGCGGTATTTTCGGAGAGACCGGCGTCAAGGATTTCGCGGGTGGTATTGTCGTGCATGAAACCGCAGGTTTGGCCGCTCTTCTGATCGCCGTCTTCCTTGGCCCGCGCCGCGATCATAGCAAACCGCCCCATTCGCCCGGTTTCGTCATGATCGGCGCGGCGATGCTTTGGGTGGGCTGGTTCGGCTTTAACGGCGGCTCGCAATTGGCCGCAGACGGCGGCGCCGCCATGGCGATCACCGTCACGCATATTTCGGCGGCGATGGCGTCGCTGACGTGGGCGCTGTGGGAAAAGATCAAATTCGGCAAAGCATCCCTTGTCGGCATCGTGACCGGCACGATTGCCGGCCTTGCCTCGATCACCCCCGCATCCGGATTTGTCGGCCCCGTTGAGGCGATGATCATCGGCGCGATTGCCGGTATTGGCTGCCAAGAGGCGGTGAACCTGATCCGCAACACGCTCAAGATCGACGATACGCTTGACGTGTTTGCCGTACACGGCGTCGGCGGGATTTTCGGCACCATCATGATCGCGGCCTTCGGTGCGGGGTCTTGGGCAGCACAGCTCGGGTCGCTGGCCATCGTTGGCGTTTTCACCTGTGTGGTGACGGTCGTCTTGATCAAAATCGTCGGGTGGATCACCCCGTTGCGTGTCGATGCGGAAACCGAAACCGGCGGGCTTGATTTGATCGTCCATGGCGAACGCGCTTACGATCACGCCTCATAGGCTATGGAATGCACAAAACAAAAGACCCTCGCAGAAATGCGGGGGCCTTTTGTCGTCGGATTATCGTTTAAAGAGCCGGCTTCGTCTAAACCGCATGACGCGCAATCATGCCGATCCGTAAAGCGCTGCGGCGCGGCGTTCAAACGCCCGCACAATGCGCTGCATTGCCTCATTGAAAACCACACCAATAATGCCCTGTAAGATCGCGTTTTTAAACTCAAAATCAACAAAGAACGTCACTTCGCACCCGCCATCCGCATCCGCAAAAGCCCAGTTGGATTTCATGTATTTGAACGGCCCGTCAAGATATTCGGTATCCACCTTCATCTGATCGGGAAACAGGGTCACACGGCTGCCGAACTTCTCGCGGAAGACCTTGAAGGAAATCACCAAATCCGCCTCCATCACCTCGGCATTCTCTACGCCCTCTAGCGGCGTGATTGACCGGATGCGCGCGGCGGAGCACCAGGGTAAGAACTGCGGGTAGGCGGCAACATCCGCAACCAGATCATACATCTGTGCGGCGGTATACGGCAGGTGGCGGGTTTCGGAATGCGTCGGCATAATCTCTTGGTTTTTTCGTGACTTGTGCCCCCCATGTCGTAGAGTAGGCAGGGAAAATCAAGGGGGAATAGATGCCAACGCGACCCTATGTCATAGATCAGATGATCACAGCCAAAGCGATTGCCGCCCGAATTGAGGCGCTTTGCCGCGAAATAGAGGCCGAATTTTCGGACACGAAAAAACTCGTCGTCGTTGGATTGCTGCGCGGCTCTTTCGTGTTCATTGCCGATCTGGTCCGCGAACTGGATCTGCCGGTCGAAGTCGATTTCCTGGAAGCGTCGTCTTATGGAAACGAGATGAAAACCAGCAGAGAAGTCCGCATTCTCAAAGACTTGCGCGGCGAAATTGCCAACCGTGATGTTCTGGTCGTCGAGGATATAATCGACACCGGCCACACCATGACCCATGTCACCCACCTGCTCGAAAGCCGCCATCCTGCACGGCTCAAGACCATCGCGCTACTGGACAAACCCAGCCGCCGCGAGGTCGAGTTTCGCGCCGATTGGACCGGCTTTGAAATCCCCGATGAATTTGTCGTCGGCTACGGCATCGATTTTGCACAACGCAATCGTAACCTTCCCTTTATCGGCAAGGTGCGATTCACAGATGAAGATAGCCCCGCAACACACGAATAAGGCAGATAATTATGAACCCACGCCATCTTCTTCGCATGGCTAAATGGGCCCGAAAACCGCCCTCGATGCGTCAAGTGAAAATCGGTGTGTCGATATTGTTGATATGTATGATGATCTTTGCGGTGGAGTATTTCATCGGTTGGCCGGACGCGCTTACCATGGAGCGCGTGCCAAAATACAAACCCGATTAGGCGCGATCACGCCTTGCCTAACTTTGCAAACCGCGCGTCCCGCAGTTTTGCAAAGTCGTCGCCGGCGTGATAGCTCGACCGCGTCAACGGCGAGGCGGACACCATCAAAAAGCCTTTGCCATAGGCTGCTTTTTCATAGGCCGCGAATTCATCCGGATGCACGAAGCGGTCCACCGCGTGGTGTTTTGGTGTGGGCTGCAAATATTGGCCGATGGTCAAGAAATCGATATCCGCCGCGCGCATATCCTCCATCACCTGCACCACGGCCTGACGGTCTTCTCCGAGGCCAACCATGATGCCGGATTTGGTGAACATCGTCGGATCCAGTTCCTTGACCCGCTGCAACACACGCAACGAATGGAAATAGCGCGCACCGGGGCGCACTTCGGGGTAGAGCCCCGGCACCGTTTCCAAATTGTGGTTGAACACATCGGGGCGCGCCTCAACCACGATCTCCACGGCTTCGGGACCACAGCGGATAAAATCCGGCGTCAAAACCTCGATCGTGGTTTTGGGGCTGCGGTGACGGATGGCGCGGATGGTTTGCGCAAAATGCTCGGCGCCGCCGTCGGCGATATCGTCGCGGTCCACCGAGGTCACAACCACATGATTGAGGCCCAATTTGGCCACCGCATCGGCCACACGGCCCGGTTCAAAGGCATCGAGGTCTTCGGGCGGCTTGCCGGTCGCGATGTTGCAAAAGGTGCAAGCGCGGGTGCAAACCTCGCCCATGATCATCATGGTGGCGTGGCCTTGGGACCAACATTCACCGGCATTCGGGCATCCCGCCTCTTCGCAGACGGTGACCAATTTATGCTCGCGCATGATGTCACGGGTCTGTTTATACCCTTCGGAGGTCGGCGCTTTGACGCGAATCCAATCGGGTTTGCGCGGCTGTGGATTGTCGGGACGACGCGCCTTTTCAGGGTGGCGCTGCTCGGGGATTTTCAGATCACGCGGCGACATGGCTGCTCCTTACTGTTGTCCCCATATACGCCCGTCAAAGTAGGCTGTCCAATGCTCAGCGCGCCGCAACGCGCATATCCGCCTTGCCCAAGCACCACCAAATCCCGTGGGGGGGGCTTTGTATATCGCTTATTTAGCACGCAATCCGCCGCCGATGGCACCGTCCCCGCGCCCTGCCCGTAGCCGGCTTCGCTATCGCAGCATTATTTGCCGCAGGCGCATTGAAACCCTGATTAGAATCGCTCTAAACACAGATCGAACCTTTTGGCCTGCAGCTCGCGCGGGCATTTATTACAGGAGCACAATTATGATTGCCGGAGCAAAACTTCCCAATGTGACCTTCCACACACGCGTGCGTGACGACTCCATCGGTGGGTCCAACCCGTTTCGTTGGCAGGACATGACCACAGAGGATTATTTCGCCGGCAAACGCGTGGTCCTCTTTTCGCTTCCCGGCGCTTTCACGCCGACCTGCTCGACCTATCAACTCCCTGGTTTCGAAGACAATTTTGAAAAGTTTCAGGAAATGGGCATCGACGCGATCTATTGCATGTCGGTCAACGACAGCTTTGTGATGAACAAATGGGCCGAGAGCCAGGGCATCAAAAACGTCAAAGTCATCCCGGACGGATCGGGTGAATTCACCCGCCGTGCGGGGATGTTGGTGCGCAAGGACAATCTCGGCTTTGGCCTGCGCTCGTGGCGCTATGCCGCCGTGGTCAACAATGGCGTGGTCGAAGCATGGTTCGAGGAGCCGGGCCTGTGTGACAACCACGGCGAGGATCCCTATGGCGAAAGCTCCCCGGAAAACGTGATGAAATACCTCGAAACGGCGAATTCCGTCGCCGCCCAATAGGTAGGCAAACGGTGTAGACCGAACGGTCCAATCCCAAAATAGTGCAAACACCCGTGCCCTTATCCGGCGCGGGTGTTTTTCATTGATCGCGTAAAATTGATCCGCATCACACCGCCGCACGGCAGGTGGCGGTCAATCCGGCCCCCACTTGCGCCAGCAAACTCGCCAGATTCTCGAACCAATCGCTCGCCCCGCTGCCATGACGGCGCAGCAAGGCGATTTGCCGCGCCGGTTCGGGTGCCGCAAACCGGATCAACCGCATCTGCGGTGCCGACAGTTGTTCCGATAGCGCCGCGATTTCCGGCATTAAGGTCAATCCGAACCCCGCCTCGACCAAGCGCGCCAATGTCGCCAAAGAAGAAGCGCCGGTGTTGATCTGCCCCGCCGCGTGCCCGCAGACCTCGAGCGCCTGATCGGTCAGGCAATGGCCATCTTCAAGCAACATCAATTGTGTCGGCTCCAACGCACGCGGGCGCAAGGCTTCTGCCTGCGCTCCTAATGCGGCCAAGCGCGCCTCGGACCCTGCCAATAAAAACCGATCTTCGAACAAGGGCACCGCTTCAAGCCCCTCGGCCGCGATCGGCATGGCCATCACCGCTGCATCCAATGTGCCGTCTAACAACTGCGCCACCAACCGTTCGGTTTTGCCTTCGATCACTTTCACATCCAAAGACAGATCATGCGCCCGCATCTGTGCCAAGGCTTGGGGCAAAAGATAGGGCGCCACGGTGGGGATCACGCCGAACCGCAACTCCCCCGACAATCCGCCACGCCAACGGGCCATTTGGACCAATCGGTCCACCTCGAACAACGCTCTTTCTGCTTGGACCAAGGCTTGTCGTCCAAAAGGCGTCAGCACCACATCGCGGGCGTGCCGCTCGACCAAAGGCGCACCCAATGTCGCCTCCAGCTCGCGAATCTGCACCGATAAGGCCGGTTGCGAGATATGCACCATTTGTGCGGCGCGACCAAAATGGCGCGCGGCGGCCAGGGCTTTGAAATAGGTCAATTGGCGCAGGGTGATATTCATAACTTATTCCTATCAACGGAAGAGGAATATGCAATTGGAAATTATTACTCCAATCCTGCCTTATACAACCAAGCATCATGCCCAGCCACATATCCTATGGAGGACGCCCGATATGACACACCGCCTGACAACCACCGCCGGCGCACCGGTCACCAGCAACGCCAACAGCCAAACCGCCGGGGAACGCGGTCCGGTTCTGCTGCAAGATTATCAATTGCTCGAAAAACTGGCCCATCAAAACCGCGAACGTATTCCAGAACGTGTGGTCCATGCCAAAGGTTGGGGGCTTGAGGGTAAATTCACCGTCACCCATGACATCACACAATACACCTGTGCCAAAGTCTTCAAACCCGGTACCACCACCGATGTTTTGTCCCGTTGGTCCACTGTGGCGGGCGAGCAAGGCGCCGCAGATGCCGAACGCGACGTGCGCGGATTTAGCCTTAAATTCTATACCGAGGATGGCAATTGGGACGTCGTAGGCAACAACACTCCGGTATTTTTCCTGCGCGATGCGATGAAATTCCCCGACTTTATCCGCACCCAAAAACGCCACCCGAAAACCAATCTGCGCAGCCCCGAAGCGATGTTTGATTTTTGGGCCGCACAACCCGAATGCGTCCATCAGGTCACGATCCTGATGTCGGATCGGGGCATTCCGGTGAACCCGATGCGGATGAACGGTTATGGCAGCCACACCTATAGCCTTTGGAATGAAAAGGGCGAACGCTATTGGGTGAAATTCCATTTCAAAACCCAACAAGGCCACGCCCATTACACCAATGCCGAAGCCGAGACTTTGATTGGCAAGACCCGCGAGAGCTATCAAGAGGATCTTGTAAATGCGATTGGTGGCGGCGACTTCCCCAAGTGGACGCTCTATATCCAAGTGATGCCCGAAGCCGATGCCGGCAAACAGGCCTATAACCCCTTCGATTTGACCAAAGTATGGCCGCATGGCGATTACCCGTTGATCGAAGTGGGCGAATTGGAGATGAACAAAGTCCCCGAAAACTATTTCCAGATGGTCGAAAACGCCGCGTTTAGCCCGTCCAACGTGGTTCCGGGAATCGGGTTCAGCCCCGACAAAATGTTGCAGGGCCGTATTTTCTCTTACGCCGATGCGCACCGCTATCGGTTGGGCACCCATTATGAGGCCCTGCCCGCGAATGCCCCGAAAGCAGCCACGATGCAGCACTATCACAAAGACGGCTCCATGCGGTTTTTCACCAATGATTTTGGCAATCCCGATGCCTATTACGAACCGAACCAATTCGACGGGCCGACCGCGCAACCGGAGTTCGTGGAACCGCCGCTGCGGATTGACGGTGATGCAGACCGGTATGCGGTTGAGGATAGCGAGGCCGATTACGTTCAGCCGCGCGCCTTGTTCAACATGTTCGACGCGGGGCAAAAACAACGGCTGTTCAATAACTACGCGGCGGCCATGGGCCCGTGCTCTGACGGTGTGAAAGAACGCTGGTATGCGGTGTTGGAACGCGTGCACCCCGACTATGCCGCCGGTGTTCGCGCCGCCAATGAAGCACAAAACAGCGACGTCAATGCGGTGCCGGTGACCAACGAATCGCCGGTCCCCAAAGGCTAGACGTCCATAGGATCGACTTGGACCATTCGGTTCAACACCAAACGAAGGCCGCGGCGGCATCCTGCCCTGCGGCCTTTACCTATTGAAACGGTTATAAAATGCAGTTGCGAGTCGCTCTCGGTTGCGCCTCGGCCCCCATCGCTTAAGACTTGCCTCCATCGCCCGACAGAGCCAAGGAGCCGACATGACATTTGATTGGACAGCACATCGCCGCGAAGCGCATGCACTTGGCCGCACACAGGAATTTCTCAAACAGATCATCTATGGCGGTAATGACGGCATCGTCACGACTTTTGCCATCGTTGCCGGATTCGCCGGGGCGGCGGCCGATGGCGCCGGGCAAATCGGCGCTGTGGCGGTTTTGGTCTTCGGGCTTGCCAATCTTTTTGCTGATGCGGTGTCGATGGGACTTGGCGAATTCCTATCCACCCGATCGCAACATGATCTTTACCGCGCCCGGCGTAACAGCGAATTGCACGAAATCGCGGTAAACCCTGCCCAAGAGCGCTATGAAATGGTTCATATCCTGCGGCAACGCGGCCTGCCCGACGAAGAGGCGGAAGCCACAGCGGACATCATGTTACGCCATCCGGACATGATGGCCGATTTGATGATGACCTATGAATTCGGCATGCATGATCCAGCCGAGGAAAACCCCGCGATCAATGGCTTTGTTACATTTTGCAGCTTCGTGGTTTTTGGATCCGTGCCGCTTATGCCCTATTTCCTGACGGAGCCGACCCCTGCCACCTTCATCCACTCGGTGATGACGACAGCAGGGGCATTGGTTGCGCTCGGGCTATTGCGGTGGAATGCCACGGGGGAGCCTTTGCATCGCTCTGTAGGTGAAACCGTCTTGGTCGGGACGGTATGCGCCGTGGTGGCTTACGGTGTTGGGATGTTGGTCGGCGGTTAACCGATCATTGCGCCCGCGTCTCCCAGATCATCATAGTGCCGCTTGAGCCGTTGCAACGCGATGCGCAACACGATCTTGCCAGAGCGCGCGGACCATCCCATGCGTTTCTCGGCAGCCTCAAGCCCCTCGAGATAACAACAGCAGCGCAGCGCCACATCGCCAAGCCCCGGACCGAGGTCTTTGAGCGCGCCCATCACCCGCGCTTTGGCCGCGTCCGATCCGGCGCTGCCCCCGCTTGGACCAGGCGATCCCTGCACGCCGCCAGTCAAGAACCGCTCCCAATCCTGCGTTACCCGCGTTCCCATTTGAGCCAATTCAAAATCTTCGCGCAAACGCTCACCTGCACGCACCAAGCTGTCCTCCAAGAATGGAGAGCCATCCTTGTCGCGACGGCGCGCCAGAGCAACCAGAGGACTCTCCCCCAGATTGTATCGCACACGGCGTGGTTTGCCATCATCTTCCGGCATGTCTTCGCGAGTCTCACCCCAAGGCATTTGCGTGCCTTCAAAGGGGGTTTGCGCCTCGGCAAAACCAGTCGCGGCATTTTCGGCGCTGGCGATCAGATGGTTGAGCGCATTACGCCCCGCCGCCGTGATATGATAGCGTGAAATCCGCCCGGGTGCCTTGCAGACAATCCAGTCTTTGAGCGCCATCGCACGCGCAACATTGCGATCCACCACCGCCGTGCGCGTGGTGCGCCCGTCTTCGGTGTCGCGCACGACCACGGCTTTATCCATTTCAGCGGCAACCGCTAAAACGGCACCGTTTTCGCACAAGCGCCGCAGGATTCGCCGGCCATCACAGGCCAGCACTTCCTCGCTCGGTGCGGTCTCGTCGCAGATCCCGTTTTCCTTCATAGCAGCGGTTTCCTTTCCATCAAAACCGGGGTTTGAGGGAAAATGAATACGGCCGAGAGAACGTAAGGCTTCGTCCACCAACAGATCGTCGCGCAGGTTTTCAAACCGCCGAATCTGCCTTAGTACGGTTGAGGCGTGGCACCCTTCGGCACGCGCCAGAGCACGGATCGAAAGACCCGCTTCAGTATGTTTTAGGTAGCGTTTCGCCGCCTGTGGCACCCAAGTCGGCATCCGCGCCGATCTGTGTTTGGTGGACGCTGTCGTCTCCAGCATAATTCATCCCCTATTATTCTGGAAAATAGTGGCCTGCGGGCTGCCCCCAGCTTTCTACACAACCTAAAGCTTAATTGGTTACCCGTAGGTTAATATTTTCGCAATCTTCATCATGGTTGATAAAAGATAAATAAATTCAAAGGCTACGTACGGTCTACCCGCCTCCGCGCAACACCCGCTTAAGTTGTGCAAGAGTTTTTTCATCATGTCGCATAATTGACGCATAAGACGTCCGCGACCCTAAGAATGGGAAGACCAATGCAAGATATCCTCGGTATGCTCACCGCTCTCCGCCGCCCTCGTCTTTTGATCCGTGCCGCGCGCATCGGAATGGAGGATTACCGCCGCGATCACCACCTGCGCCGCCTGCTTGGGCACGGTGCGCTGCCGCGCAGCGGCGCCGCCCTGCTCCGGTTGATGGAGATGGAAGCCGATCTCAACGATCTGCGCCGCCAAAGCAACGCGTCCTATTCGGTGATCAATCACGTGGACCTGCTGATTGCGATGATGGCAGAGGCGCAAATCCTGCGGAATACTGCCGGATAAACACCGCCAACCGATGATTGGCCTGTTTCAACACGGTACGGGGTGGCTTCATCGCCGCCCCGAACCGTTTCTGCACGCGCCACCCGATACGGTCATAACACCAGCCAATGGCCGCCATCGCAGAACACAGCATCGGCGTCGCGCGGGGGGCTAGCCGCCGCGACTATGATCGATATACCCAAAAAGAAACAACGCGCCGATATTCAATCGATATCGCAACGGCACAGATCGGCGGCTCCGAGCACAGGGAAAGCCACATTCATCATCCCGCTGGGACGCGGCGAAAGACCACTGGAGTGTGCCAAACCCAACAGCGCGCGAAACCATTAACGGCGGATTGGTGCGCCCCATCACATCACCCGAACGCATCCGGCATCGAGGCTTTTTTCTCGGCCACATAGGAGTCGAGCCGTGCCTTGATCTCCGGATCCAGCGGCGGCGGCGTATAGTCACCCAGCAGTTTTGCCACCCGCGCCGTGGCCAGGGACGCGGTATCGCGTGCGCCCTCATCGGACCATGTCTCGAACGGTTTGTAATCAAGCAGATCACTGCGCCAAAACGCCTCTTTGAAATTCGCCTGCGTATGGGCACAGCCAAGGTAATGCCCCCCCGGCCCGACCTCGCGCAGCGCATCGAGCGCCTGCGCATTCTCGTCCACTGCGACACCCTGTGCCATTTTATCCAGTGTCCCAAGCTGATCCGCATCCATCACAAATTTTTCGAAACTGGCCACCAAACCACCTTCGAGCCATCCGCAGGCGTGTAACATGAAATTCACCCCTCCGAGCAACCCCGCATTAAGCGTATTGGCCGTCTCGTAAGCCGCCTGCGCGTCGGGCAGCTTCGATCCGCACAGCCCGCCACCGGACCGGTATGGCAATCCCAAACGTCGCGCCAATTGCCCCGCGCCATATAGGATTTGACTGGCCTCCGGTGTCCCGAAGGTGGGCGCGCCAGAATTCATATCGATCGAGGTCACAAAGGTGCCAAAAATCACCGGTGCCCCCGGGCGGATCAGCTGGCTATAGGCGATGCCCACCATGACTTCGGCCAAAACCTGCGTGAGCGTCGCGGTCACCGACACCGGCGCCATGGCCCCGCCCACAATAAAGGGAGAAATGATCGCCGCTTGGTTGTTCTTGGCATAGACTTCGAGCGCACCCATCATTGTTTCGTCGAAGGTCAACGGCGAATTGATATTGATCAGTGACGTCATCACCGTATTTTCTTGGACAAACGCCTTACCGAAGAGAATCTCGCACATCTCGACACAATCCTGCGCCCGGCTGGGTTCGGTGACGGACCCCATGAACGGCTTGTCCGAAAGTGTCATATGCGCCAGCAGCATATCCAAATGCCGCTTATTCACCGGCACATCCGTCGGCTCGCAGACCGTGCCCCCCGAATGGTGCAGATATTTCGACATATAGCCGAGTTTCACGAATTTCTGGAAATCCGCCATGGTCGCGTACCGCCGCCCGCCCTCAGCATCGCGCACAAAAGGCGGGCCATAGACGGGCGCCGTCACAAGGTTTGTCCCGCCGATCACCACATTGCGGTCGGGATTTCGGGCATGCTGGGTAAACTGCGCCGGCGCAGTTTTGCATAGATCGCGCACCATACCCTTTGGGAAACGCACCCGTTCGCCTTGCACATCGGCTCCGGCCTGGCGCCAGCGTTCCAAGGATTGCGGATTGCCAGTGAAATTCACCCCGATTTCCTCAAGAACGACTTCGGCATTGGATTCGATGATCGTCAATGCGGCCTCGTCCAACACCTCATAATTGGGGATCTTACGCTCGATATATTTAGCGCATTCAATCTGCACGGCGGAACGTGCCGCGCGCCGCGCCGCGCCGCCACCGCTTCTCGCCCGTCTGGTGGGTGCTGTTGCTTCGGCCATAGAGTGATTCTCCCCTTCCATGCGCAAACCTGCGATCATCTCGCCCTATTTAGCGCCAAAGCTCCGGTCCAAAGCTGCGGATTTGCGCCCTATGCGAGGCGAAAGCGACATGAACGCGCGCGACCATCCTCGAAAACCGCTCATGAGGGGCCCACGCCCTCTTGCGCGCGCGCGCGCCGCGCCCTATTGCCAAGACATGATCCAGACATCCCATGACCGCCTTCTTATCATTGACTTCGGCTCTCAGGTGACCCAGCTGATCGCGCGGCGCCTGCGCGAGTTGAATGTCTATTGCGAAATCCACCCCTATCAGAACGTCACTGACGCGTTTCTGGCCGACTTTGCGCCGAAAGCCGTGATCTTCTCCGGCGGTCCAGCTTCGGTCATGACCGAAGCCTCTCCGCGGCCGCCCGAGTGTGTTTTTGACCTTGGCGTGCCCATCCTCGGCATTTGCTACGGGCAGCAAGTGATGATGCATATGCTCGGCGGCAAAGTCGAACGCGGCCATGGAACGGCCGAATTTGGCCGCGCCTATGTGACGCCCTCGGACGACCGCATTGATCTGCTCAGCGGTTGGTTCCTTGAAGGCCGCGAGCAAGTCTGGATGAGCCATGGCGATCATGTCTCTGCCATTGCGCCCGGATTCGAAGTCTATGGCACCTCGCCCAATGCGCCCTTTGCGATCACCGCAGATACATCGCGAAATTTTTATGCGGTGCAATTCCACCCCGAAGTGCACCACACGCCGAACGGCGCAACGCTTTACGAAAACTTCGTGCGTCTCGCCGGGTTCACCGGCGATTGGACCATGGAAGCCTACCGCGAGCAGGCCATCGCGGCAATCCGCGAACAGGTTGGCGACAAGCAAGTCATCTGCGCCCTCTCCGGCGGTGTCGACAGCTCGGTCACCGCGATTTTGCTGCATGAGGCCATTGGCGATCAACTGACCTGTGTTTTTGTCGATCATGGGCTTTTGCGCCTCAATGAGGCAACCGAAGTCGTCAAAATGTTCAGAGAGAGCTATAATCTCAACCTGATCCATGCGGACGAAAGCGAACTGTTTCTGGGCAAGCTCGAGGGCGTCTCGGACCCCGAAACCAAACGCAAAATCATCGGCGGCCTTTTCATCGACGTGTTCCAGAAATACGCCAATGACATTGAGGGAGCCGAATTCCTCGCCCAAGGCACGCTCTACCCCGATGTGATTGAATCGGTCAGCTTTTCCGGCGGCCCGTCGGTGACGATCAAATCGCACCACAATGTTGGCGGACTGCCCGAAAAAATGGGCCTTAAGCTGGTCGAGCCGCTGCGCGAGCTTTTCAAAGACGAAGTGCGCGCGCTTGGCCACGAATTGGGCCTGCCCGCATCCTTCATCGGTCGGCACCCGTTCCCTGGTCCCGGCCTTGCGATCCGCTGCCCCGGCGAGATCACCCGCGAAAAACTGAAGATCTTGCAGCAGGCCGATGCGGTCTACATCGACCAGATTCGCAAACACAGTCTCTATGATGAAATCTGGCAAGCCTTTGCCGCGATTTTGCCGATGCGCACGGTCGGCGTGATGGGCGACGGGCGCACCTATGACTATGCGCTTGCCCTGCGCGCGGTAACCTCTGTCGACGGGATGACGGCAGATTACTACCCCTTCACCCACGAGTTCTTGGGCGAAACCATGACCCGTATCATCAACGAGGTGGATGGCATCAACCGGGTGTTCTACGATGTAACATCAAAACCCCCCGGCACCATCGAACTCGAATAACCCATCCGCCGGATACAGCGTAATGCCCCGCCCGTTTGGGATCGGGGCATTTGCATGTTCGGCGCAAGGATGGCGCGTCCGCAGCTTGCCCTTCCTTGGGATTTTAGCTTAGCTGTCGCGCGTCGCACCATTTGCCGGACACTTTCACGATGACACATGCCGCAGCCATTCCGCACACCACGGGCCCGGAAATTTTGCGCGCGGCGCTTTGGACCTCCGGAGCGATTGCGGCCTTCTCGCTCATGGCAGTGGCCGGCCGCATATTGGGCAGCACCCACGACACCTTTGAAATCATGGCCTATCGCAGCCTCGTTGGGTTTCTCATCGTCTGTGCCATTCTCACCGCGCGCGGCATGTGGGGACAAATCACAACCCGCCGCCTTGGTCTGCACCTGATCCGCAATACGGCACATTTCACCGGTCAGAACCTATGGTTCTACGCCCTTGCCATCACCCCGCTGGCACAGGTTTTCGCCCTCGAATTCACCACGCCGCTTTGGGTTATCTTGTTGTCGCCCCTGTTCTTGGGAGAACGCTTCACGATCATCAAACTTGTCTGTGTGCTGCTCGGGCTTGTCGGCATTTGGGAGGTCACCCAAGTGGGAAATCCCTTCGCAACCGACAGCGCGTTTCAAGGCGGCGCCGGCCTCATCGCCGCCGCCATCTCCGCGATTTTCTTTGCCACGTCGATCATTACCACCAAGAAACTCACCACCATGGCCAGCGTGCCGTGTATCATGTTCTATCTTACCGGCATGCAAGCGCTGCTCGGTCTGGCCTGCGGCTTGGCCGATGGCACAATGGCCCTGCCCACGGCGCAAACCGCACCTTGGCTTATCCTCGTCGGCGCCGCCGGACTGTCGGCGCATTATTGCCTGACCAATGCGCTCAAAACCGCGCCTGCCACCATCGTCGCGCCACTGGATTTCATCCGCCTGCCGGTGATCGCCGTCCTGGGGCTGGTGTTGTTTGGCGAGCCGATCACCCCCTCTTTGATCTATGGCGCGGCACTGATCTTCGTCGCCAATTACATCAACATCTGGTTCGAGACCCACCGCAAGCCCGCCTGATTGCATGTGCTTTTGGCCTATGGACGAATGGTTCCATAAAAACGGCTGACCGCTGCGGCCCGTAATTGCGCAACTTCCGGATTGCGTGTGACACGCCTGCGCACCAATACTATGGATATGACACACCCCGTCCCCACGCCCACCACCGCCCAGATCACCGCCTCGCCCCGCGCTTGGGCGGAGCTCATGTTGCTTGCTTTGATTTGGGGCGGATCGTTTTTGTGCAATGCCGTCGTGCTGCGCGAGGTCGGCTTTGCCACCGTTGTTGCCTTCCGTGTGAGCGGCGCGGCTTTGGTGCTTTGGGCCTATGTTCTGCTGCGCGGCCTGCGCGTCCCGATGGACCTGCGGATGTGGGGCGCATTTGCGGTGATGGGGCTTTTGAACAACGCCCTGCCCTTCACCTTAATCACCTTCGGCCAACAACATATTCCCTCCGGCCTAAGCGCAATCTTGAACAGCACGACCGCCGTCTTCGGCATTCTGATCGCCGCGATGGTTTTTGCCGACGAGCGCCTGACCGCGCGCAAGCTCATCGGGGTGAGCCTTGGATTTTGCGGCGCCGCGACCGCCATCGGCGTCAAGGCAATCCATGCCTTTGACATCACCTCGGTCGCGCAACTCGCGTTGATCGGCGCGGCCATCTGTTATGGGCTGTCGGGCGCTTGGGCGCGCGCGCGGCTCACCAACGTCAGCCCGCAAATCGCGACTGCGGGCATGTTGACCTGCTCCAGCGCAATGATGATCCCCTATGCGTTGTGGACCGAAGACCTGCCGAGCCTGACATACTCCGCCGCCACATGGGGCGCGATTGCCTATCTGGCAGTTCTGGCGACCGCAGGGGCATACCTGTTGTATTATCGCATTGCCGCATCGGCGGGGGTTGGCAACCTGCTTCTGGTCACGCTCTTGGTGGCACCGGTGGCCATTGCCCTTGGCGCGCTCGTTTTGGGCGAAAGCCTTGCCCCCAACGCCTATGCGGGATTTGCCTTACTGGCCGCCGGTTTGGTGATCATCGACGGGCGCATTCCGCGCCGCCTGCGCGCTTGGCGCCACAAAGCCGTGCCGAAGTAATCGCCGCACATGCATTGGGTTTGACCCCCCTGTGTCCACGCGATAGCAACGCAGGGCAGAGAGGGACCTCAGATGATCTATACTTCCGCAGCCGATTGGCGCAGCGCCACGCATAAAAAAGTGCTCTTTTTCGGCATGTCTGGCCTTGGCAAAACCCATGTGTCCAACGTCCTGCGCGACAGCGGAAACTGGTTTCACTATAATGTCGATTACCGCATCGGCACGCGCTACATGGGCGAATTCATCGCCGATAACGCCAAAATGGAAGCCATGAAAAACCCGTTTCTGCGCGACCTGCTGATGTCGGATTCGATCTTTATCGGATCGAACATCACCTTTAACAATCTGGCGCCGGTCTCGACCTATCTGGGCAAACCGGGGGATCCGGCCAAGGGCGGTTTGCCCTTTGCCGAATATTGCCACCGTCAAAACCAATTCCGCGAGGCCGAGATTGCCGCGCTTTACGACACCGCGACCTTTAGTGCGCGCGCCGAAGCCCTTTATGGTTATCCGCATTTTGTTTGCGATACCGGCGGATCGATTTGCGAATGGGTCGATGTGGACGATCCCGATGATCCGCTGCTCTGCGCCCTGGAGCAGGAAGCTTTGATGGTCTGGATCAAGGGCAGCGACGCCCATACCGCCGAACTGATCCGGCGGTTTGATAAAGCGCCCAAACCCATGTCCTACCAACCCGAATTCCTCGAACGGATCTGGAACGCATATCTTGACCAAGAGCAATGCGCCCCCGAAAAGGTCGATCCCGATGCCTTCATCCGCTGGACCTATGCGCAGGCCCTGGCGCACCGCCAACCGCGCTATGAAAAAATGGCGCGGCGCGGCGTGACCGTGAGCGCCGATGAAGTTTACGCCGTGCAAAACGAATCCGATCTCACCGACATGATTGCCACGGCACTAGACCGAGCGGTCTAGGCCCCCTATATCGTAAGACCCGCCCCGAAATCCGCGCGATCGGGGCCGCCCGCCGTTCAAAGGATCTCTGCCATGCCGATCAAAATTCCCGCTGACCTACCCGCCTATGACGTGCTGACGCGCGAAGGTGTGTCGGTGATGACCGAGGATCAAGCAGCGCGGCAAGACATCCGCGCCCTGCGCATCGGGCTTTTGAATCTGATGCCGAAGAAAATTCAAACCGAGAACCAATTTGCACGGCTCATCGGTGCAACGCCGCTGCAAATCGAATTGACGCTCATTCGCATGTCCGAACACGAGGCCCGCAACACCGCCGCCCAACATATGGAAAGCTTTTACCACGCCTTTTCAGAAATCCGTGCCTCGGGTCAAAAATTCGACGGTTTCATCATCACCGGCGCCCCGATCGAACATCTGCCCTTTAGCGAGGTGACCTATTGGGACGAACTCCGCGAGGTATTTGAATGGACCCAAACCCATGTGCATTCCACCGTTGGCGTATGCTGGGGCGGCATGGCGATGATCAACCATTTCCATGGTGTTCAAAAATACATGTTGGAAAAAAAGGCTTTGGGCTGCTGGCGGCATGACAATCTGTCGCCCGCTTCGCCCTATCTGCGCGGGTTCTCGGATGATTGCATTGTGCCAGTGTCGCGTTGGACCGAAATGCGCCAACCGGAAATCGATGCGGCCAACGGGCTGTTTACTCTGCTCGGCAGCACAGAGGTCGGGCCGTGCCTTGTCGAAGACCCCGCACATCGGGCGCTCTATGTGTTCAACCATCTGGAATACGACAGCGACACCATCAAACAAGAGTATGACCGCGACGTGGCCGAGGGCAAACCCATCGACGTGCCGGTAAGCTATTATCCTGAAGACGATCCGGCGCAAAAACCGCGCAACCGCTGGCGCAGCCACGCGCATCTGTTTTATGGCAACTGGATCAACGAGATCTACCAAACCACACCCTATGACATGGACGAAATTGGCCGCTAGCCGCACCCACAAGAGAACATATTGAGTGCGCGGATCGGCGGCGCGGGGGGCTCTCTCGCGCCCAACCGTGCCGACATTGGCACGTGGCCCGCGCGATACGTGCCGGGGAGGCCGGCCACAGTCAGCAAGCGCCGAGCGGCAGCGATTGCGCATCCTGCACGCGCTTGCCATAGTGGCAACAACATGAAGGAGAGGCGCATGGAACTGCCCTTTGACGGCGCGATCAGCGCATATTTCAACACCGAGGCCCCCGAGAACATCCGCAATGCCATTCGCCGCAGCGACAAAGACGACATTCTCAATCCCGATTACCCCCATCCCGAACGGATGAAACGCAAAGCCTATGACGCCGAAATGGCGGCTTTGCAAATAGAGATGGTCAAATTGCAAAGTTGGGCAAAGGAAACCGGCCAACGCATCGCGATTGTCTTTGAGGGTCGTGACGCCGCCGGAAAAGGCGGCACAATCAAACGCTTGCGCGAGAATCTTAACCCACGCGGCGCGCGGATTGTTGCGCTTCCCAAACCGACCGAAACCGAGGCAACGCAATGGTATTTCCAACGCTATATCGACCATCTGCCCGCCGCAGGCGAACTCGTCGCCTTTGACCGCAGTTGGTATAATCGCGGCGTGGTCGAACATGTCTTCGGCTTTTGCACCCCCGCGCAACGGGAACATTTCTTTCATCAAGCTCCGGATTTCGAACGCATGCTGGTGGACGACGGCATTCATCTGGTGAAAATCTGGCTCAATGTCGGGCGCGCCGAACAGCTGCGCCGGTTCATCGACCGCGAACGTGATCCTCTCAAGCATTGGAAGCTGAGCTGGATTGACGTGGAGGGGATGAAGAAATGGGACGCCTATAGCGCCGCCATTCAAGAGACATTGACCCGCACCCATATCGAACAAAGCCCGTGGCACATCATCCGGTCCGACGACAAACGCCGCGCGCGGCTTGCTGCATTGCGGCTGCTGCTGACGGGCTTGGATTACACCCACAAAGACGCAAAGGCTCTGGGTGTGCCGGATCCTAAAATTTGCGGCGGGCCGGACAATTGGGATGCCTAAGAAGCGCGGATATCACCACGGCAACCTGCGACAGGCCTTGGTCGAGGCCGCGCTCGGGTTGATCGAAGCCAAGGGCCCGACCGGGTTCACCCTGTCGGAGGCCGCCAAACAAGCCGGCGTCACCCCCGCCGCCGTTTACCGCCACTTCGAAGGCCGCTCGGATTTAATCGCCGAAGCGGCCAGACAGGGCTATGAGATCTTCGCCGATGTGATGCAATATGCCTTTGACAGCGGGCAACCCTCGGCTTTGGCGGCCTTCGAAGCCACCGGGCGTGCCTATCTGGCCTTCGCGCGTAAATACCCCGGCCATTATATTTCAATGTTCGAAAGCGGCATTTCGGTCAACCGCACGCCAGAGCTTGCGGCGGCTTCGGCCCGTGCGCGCGCGGTGATGGAACGCGCTGCGACCGAATTATCGGAACATATCCCACAAGACAAACGCCCCCCTGCCGCGATGTTTTCGGCCCATATCTGGGCCATGTCCCATGGCGTCGTCGAACTCTTCGCCCGCAACAGCCCCGGCAGCCAAAGCCCCTTTCCTCCCGAGGATTTATTGGAAAGCGGCATTGGCGTTTATCTGCGCGGTCTGGGGTTGATTGCACCGGACAGCTGACGCTTCGTCAACCGCTAGAGCCAAGTCATTCGACCGCCTCGCATCTGATTTTAAGAACGTTTTAAGGCCAACATGACATCACATCACACGAAAGGTGGTGCGATGCGCGCGATACTCTCTGCTTCGATCTGGCTGATCTGCCTCGCCGTCACACCGGCGTTTATGTTGCTCAAGCCAGCCCCGTTAGAGGGGCTTGTCCTGGTCCTGCATGGGCCGTGGACAGATGGCGCGCACCTCATCGAAACCGCAGGCGGCCATCCGGTTGGCCCCCTGCTCGCCCCAATGGCCACGATGGCCAATGGCGGCCCAGAATTTATCAGCGCCGTGCGGCGTGCGGGGGCATGGGGGGTAAGCGACGCCACCCTCATCGCCCAGATTTGCGGAGTAGAATTATAATGACAGGCACCATTTCAAACGATTTTGAAACCTCCCGAGATCAAGCCGCGCGCATTCTCGGCGTGTTGGCTGTCGCAGCCACGGGGCCGGTCACAGTGGCCGGATGGTTCGCGCAAGGCACCCTCACCGTGACTTTGCTCGCGTCGGTCTTTTTCGCCATCGTCGGCATCGCGGGCGCCCGAATGAAAGGTCGCGCCGCACGCATCACCGTTGCACAGGCCCTAACCGGACAGGCCATCGTTCTCAATGCCGCCCTCATGGGGCATCCGTTGCAAATCGACATGCATATGGTCTATTTCGCTGTTTTGGCGGCGCTGGTAATGACTGCGGGCCTGACGGCCCTGCTACTGTCTGCGGCAACGATCGCTGTGCACCATCTGACTTTGACTTTCCTGTTTCCGGCCTTGGTCTATCCTTCGACGGATCTGCTCTTAAACATCGGACGCACCAGCTTTCATGCCGTCATCGTCGTTGCAGAAACGGCGGCGCTTGCCTTTGCCATTCGCACCCGTATCCGGCTTCATAAAGCGGACGAAGCCCGTCAGGCCGAAGTCCGGAAATCCGCCGAAGAAGCACAAGATGCCCTGGCCCGCGCCGAAGCCGAAAAAAGCCGCGCCGAAACCGCGTTGAAAAAGGCCGAAGCCGCGATCAAAGCCGCCGCCCAAGCCCGCGACGACGCCGAAGTCGCCCGAAAGGTCGCCGAGGAAGGCGCCGCAGCAACCCGTGCCGCCCAAGCAGAAAACGACGCACAACGCCAACGCCATTTTGACGAATCGCGATACGCCGTCGGTGTTCTTGTCAGCAAACTTGAGCAATTTGCCGATGGCGACATGACCGCGCGGCTGACCGAGGAGATGCCAGAAGCCTTTGTCGAAGGCGCCAAAGCCTATAATGCGGCTGTGGAACGGGTGGCGCCGGTGATGCGGGATGTGATGCATCAAACTCGCCTGATCCAAATGCAGTCCGGCGAAATCACCGCATCGGCCGAAGAGCTCGCCGTGCGCACCGAACATCAAGCCGCAACCCTGACAGGCATTTCCCAATCGCTTGGCGGATTGACGGATCTGGTCGGCGTTGTCTCGCGAGATGCCGAACACGCCCGCAACCAAACCCAAGGCGCCAGCGACAAAGCGCATCACGGCGGCGAAGTCATGGACAAGGCCATCAGCGCGATGGACGAAATCGTCAGTTCCTCCACGGAAGTGCGCAAATTCATCTCTGTTATCGAAGAAATTGCTTTCCAAACCAACCTTCTGGCGTTGAATGCCGGGGTCGAAGCGGCCCGGGCCGGCGAAGCAGGGCTCGGCTTCGCCGTGGTCGCCACCGAGGTGCGGGCTCTGGCCGCGCGGTCCTCTAACGCCGCGCGCAAGATTGATGCACTGATCAACACCTCCTCGGAGCAAATTGCCGGCGGTGTGGTATTGGTCAAACGCACCAGCGAGGCGCTTGATGATATCAAATCCGCCGTCGATGACATCGCCCGAGGGATGCAAACCATCGCAACATCGACCGAGCGACAATCTTCGGAATTGAGCAACGTAAACACCTCGATCAAGGAACTTGATCTGGTGACTCAGCGCAATGCCGCAATGTTTGAAGAAACCACGGCCGCCAACACAAAACTGTCGAACAACGCCAAACATCTGGCGGATCTGACCGGTCGCTTCCGGATCGAAACCGATGACGGCGTGGCACAGGCCGAATGGGATCGCACCGCGCGCCGCCGCGTCCAACCGGACCGCAGAGCCGGATGAGCCCAACTCAGCGCGCGTAAGGTAACCGCATGTCCGGCCAAACCCTCAGGCGGCTCCACATCGGGGCCGCCTTTTTTGTCACCTGCATTCTGTCCGCTGCGCTCTGATCTTTGCACTCTGCACTCTGCGGCAAAAACCGCTCGACAATGCCGGCACCATACCATAGTAAAAAAGTCAGGTTTAAAGCCAGTCTCCGCCAGCCGCACCTACTCCATACACGCATGTCCTAATTGGGCGGCGTGATACGCTTATTGTGCAAGACATCGCACGCATCGGGACACGACAAATGACATATCACCCTCTTACCTTGGCCGCATGTGCGGCGAGTTTCGCCTTGCCCCTTGCGGCAAATGCCGCCCCGACCGTCACCGCAGGGGGCGCGCTCACCTTTGGCTTTGCCGCCGAAGACGACATGAACCACAGCTCAACCACCGGCGAAGCTTTCATCGGCGTCGAAAACAACGGCTTTCATGGTGAATTGTGGATTGGATCACTCTATCAAGACCCTAACGATGACGCGGAAATCGAGCTGAGCTTTGGCTATGGCAGTGAGGCCGGATCGCTCGGATACGACATAAGCTATATCGGCTACTTCCTCTCCGACGACGGCTATCAAAGCAGCGGCATCGGCCTTGAGCTGAGCCATGACTTGACCGCAGGCATCGCCGGCGCGCTCTATTTCGAGGTCGATACCGACACCGGTGATCTGACCAGCGAGCTGTCTCTCTCCGCTGCCCTGAGCGATAAACTCGAACTGCACGGCATGATCGGTGCTGCAGATGCAGACGATAACACCTATGGCGAGATCGGCTTGGCCTATGGCCTGTCCGACACCACCGCGTTGGAAGTGCTCTATGAAGATGCAGATGATAGCGAAGCGACGATCTCGCTGATCCTCAGCTTTGAAATCGGCCTGATGGGGGGCTAAACCCCGCACCTGCTGCTTGCCTACGAAGAGCATGCAGTAAACTTGCGATCCCCTGCCTGTTTTCCTTCGAAGTGCAGGCACCCCTCCTAAGGGGCCGCTCTTATCGAGTGGCCCTTTTCACATGAGATCTGCCGCGTATGTGTCGGAACCCTCGGCAACCCCCCCCAAAGTCCGGGCGGGGCAAAGCAAAAGGGCCCGCAAATGCGAGCCCTTTCGAAAGTCGTGTTCGGAAAACTTAACGCTTCGAGAACTGGAAGCTACGACGCGCTTTGCGCTTACCGTATTTCTTACGTTCCACAACGCGGCTATCGCGTGTCAGGAAGCCGGCGGCTTTCAAAGCGCCGCGCAAGGAGGGTTCATAAAGTTGCAAAGCTTTCGAAATGCCGTGCTTAACCGCACCGGCTTGACCCGAAAGACCGCCACCTTTGACCGTGGCAACAACGTCGAACTCACCTTCAACACCGGCAACGGTGAAAGGCTGGCGCAGGATCATTTGCAAAACGGGGCGGGCAAAATATGTGTCTTGCTCTTTACCGTTCACAGTGACCTTGCCGGAGCCCGGCTTGATCCAGACGCGGGCAACCGCATCTTTACGTTTGCCTGTGGCATAAGCACGGCCAAGCGCGTCACGCACCGGCTCACGGGGGGTCAGATCCTCGACGGAAACCGCTGCGGTTTCGGTCACGGCGCCTTGAAGCTCTTCAAGGGAATTGATTTGATCAGCCATTTCTTAGCTCCGCGTGTTCTTGGAGTTCATGGATTTGACGTCCAGCACGGCCGGGGCTTGCGCCTCATGGGGGTGCTCGGCGCCAGCATAAACGCGCAGGTTGGTCATCACCTTGCGGCTCAAACGGTTGCCTGGCAGCATGCGTTTAACGGCAGCTGTCACAACGCGCTCGGGGTGCGCACCGGTCAGGATGTCATCGGCGGTACGGCTCTTGATGCCGCCCGGATGGCCTGTGTGCCAGTAGTATTGCTTTTCGGCACGTTTTTTGCCGGTCAGCTGGATTTTGTCGGCATTGATCACGATGACGTTGTCACCCATGTCCATATGCGGCGTGAACGTGGCCTTGTGCTTACCGCGCAGGCGCATGGCGATGATCGACGCAAGACGACCCAAAACAACGCCTTCGGCGTCGATCAGGATCCATGTCTTTTCGATATCTGCCGGTGTCGCAGAGAAAGTTTTCATGGCAGGATTACCCTTGAGTTTTAGTGGAGCGGCAAGGGTCACCCCCCACCTCAAATGTGATGGGCGGGTTATATAGACGCCAATGCGCAGGTCAAGCGCAGCAAACACAATTTACACCAACAAAAACAGTCACTTGCAAATTAGGTATTAATATACCCCACAAATTTGCACCCTTTTGCGCGCTTTAGTCCCGGGGCGGGATCGAATAGGTCAACGTCGCGCGCGCCACCGGCGCCTCCATGCCCTCGGAAAACAAAAGCACGTCGCCAACCGCCAAGGCGCGCCCCAATTTCAACAAGGTGCATTTGGCGATCAAATCAACATTCGCCACCGGCTTGCGCATGAAATCGATCGAGCAGTTGGTGGTAACGCTCATTGCTTTTGGCCCGATCATCGCCATAACCGCCACATAGACAGAGACATCGGCCAACCCGAACATTGACGGCCCTGACACGGTCCCGCCGGGGCGCAAATGCCGCTCGGCGGTCTTGAGCCGGACCGTGACCTTCATCGGTTCGACATGGTCAATCGCGAAATCGTCCCGCACTTGCGGAAACACCTCGGCCAAAAATGTCTCGAGCTCTGGGGCCTCCATCAACACGGGCCTTACGGTATTTGTCATGCTTTCCTCTCCCTTTTATTGGCGCTAGAGTTTCGACAACCGGAGGAGAAGACAAGATGGCAATTGTAGAACGTCACGACACGGGCGCAGTCGCGCGGCTGGTGCTCAACACCCCTGAAAAACTCAACGCGCTCAGCGATGCCATGTTGGCCGATTTGCACGACAGCCTTGATCGCATCGCCGGTGACGGCAGCATTCGCGCGGTGATTTTGGCCGGCAATGGCAAAGCCTTCTGCGCCGGACATGATTTGAAAGAGATGCAAGCGGGACGCAGCGCGGACGACAAAGGCGCGGCGTATTTCGCAGATCTCTTTGCCCGCTGCGGCGCATTGATGGCGCGCATTCAATCCCTGCCCCAACCGGTGATCGCCGAAGTCCATGGAATTGCCACCGCCGCAGGATGCCAATTGGTCGCCACCTGTGACATGGCCGTCGCCGCCAAAGGCACACGGTTCGGCGTCAACGGCGTTAACATCGGCCTCTTCTGTTCGACCCCGATGGTCGCCCTGACCCGCAATGTGCCGCGCAAGCAGGCATTCGAAATGCTCTCGACCGGCGCCTTTATCCTCACCGATCGCGCCACCGAGATCGGGTTGATCAACCGCGCCGTGCCCGCCGAAGAGCTTGAGGAGGCGGCGATGGAATTGGCACAAACTGTGGCCAGCAAACTCAAAGCTGCCGTCAAAATCGGTAAAGAAGCTTTCTACACCCAAGCGGCCATGCCAACCGCCGAAGCCTATGCTTATGCCGGCGCGGTGATGGTGGAAAATATGCTCGATAAGGACACCAATGAGGGCATCCAAGCCTTTTTGGAAAAACGCAGCCCCGATTGGCCGCAATAACCGCCGCCGCCAGAGCAAAATTGAACCTACGGCCCGCTTCCGCCGCCATTTGAAACGGTATATGACGCGGTCGAAAAGCCCAATTTGGGCAAAATCATGCCGCTCCTTTCGGATTTTTATTAAATTTTACCTGCTTAAACCCCTATTTTTTATACGCTTTAGGGCTTTGTTTCCAAATTTGCTCCAATCTGTTTTGGACAATGCCACTTTCCTGCCCCAATTGCTTTTGCTATAAAAGCGGTAGGGGCGATAACAAAAGCTAATTATCGCCATGCGAATATGGGTCACCGCCGTCATCATGTCCCTCCAGGCCAGCCTCTCACTGGCTTATGACATACCGAAGCCGGTGACCCATTCGGACTTCCCCACATTGAATATCAATTCTGTGCTGTTGGGCCGTGATCTGTTTTATGATCCGGTGCTTTCGGGCAATCGCAATATATCTTGCGCCACATGTCATCACCCCGCGCTTGGCACCTCTGACGGCATGTCCCTCTCTATCGGCGAAGGCGGTCGCCACCTTGGCCCCGCGCGCGAAGTCATCAACGGCCAAGAGCCTCACACCCGCATTCCGCGCAATGCGCCTGCGCTTTATAACCTCGGCGCCTTTGAATATGTCACCATGTTCCACGATGGCCGTGTGGAATTGGATGCACAGGCGCGGTTCGGCATCCGCATGCCAGAAGGCAGACGCCTCGAGCGCCCTGTGCCGAATGTGTTGGCCGCGCAAGCGATCTTGCCGATCCTCAGCCCCGATGAAATGGCCGGCCAAGAGGGCGAAAACCCTGTGGCCGATGCGGTGGCCGCCGAACGCATTCACGGGCTGAATGGCGCTTGGCAAATGCTCGCCGCGCGCGTCGAGACGATCCGCGCCTATCGCACCCGTTTTGATTGGGTGATTGGCGCGGATGAGCCGATCCATATCACCCATATCGGCCGCGCGCTTGCCGATTACATCGCATTTGAATTTCGCGCCACCCAAAGCCCTTTTGACGCCTATATTGGCGGAGATCACACTGCGCTGTCCGCTGCTGCCCGTCGCGGTATGGATCTCTTTTATGGCGAGGCCGATTGCGCCGCCTGTCATTCCGGCCCGCTGCAAACCGATCACGGGTTCCATGCCATCGGCGTGCCGCCTCTTGGCCCCGGCAAGGCAAACGGCACCGCACCACATGCAGACACCGGCCGTTTTGCCGTGTCGGGCATCGAAAAAGACGCCTATTGCTTTCGCACCCCGACCCTGCGCAACGTGGCGCTGACCGCGCCCTACGGCCACAATGGCGCCTATCGCAGCCTGCGCGCGATGATCGCCCAACATCTTGATCCGATTGGCGCTTTAACCGGTTATGATCCGGCTCAGGCGCAATTGCATGATCTGCCCGCCCTGCCCGACGATTTCGCCCCGCAGCGTGATCAAGAGGAAATGATCCGCATCGCGGCCGCTTCCGAAATCACCCCGCGCGTACTGACACAGAACCAAATGGATGACCTCATCGCGTTTCTCGAAAGCCTGACCGACCCAAACAGTGAGCGCTTGCAACTGGGTTTGCCCACGCATGTGCCCTCGGATCTGCCCGTCGATGCCCCAGGCACCCGGCGCAGCACCGCCAACCGCTGATCCGCGCCCTCTTCCCTTGCGCCCCGCCTTGCCCTAAATGGCAGGCATGGAAAACACATTGCATATCATCGGCGGCGGCATGGCCGGATCCGAAGCCGCGTGGCAAGCCGCGCAATTGGGCGTCAAGGTCATCATCCACGAGATGCGGCCCGCGGTCGAAACCTTTGCACACCAAACCGGCAATCTGGCCGAAATGGTCTGCTCGAACAGCTTCCGGTCGGACGATAGCGAACAAAACGCCGTCGGCCTGCTGCATTGGGAAATGCGCGCGGCGGGTGGCATCATCATGGCCTCCGCCGATAAACATCGCCTGCCGGCGGGCGGCGCTTTGGCGGTGGACCGCGAACCCTTTGCGCAATGGGTCAATGACACGCTGCACGCCCATCCGAACGTCACGGTCGAATATGGCGAGATCACCGCATTGCCCGAGGACGGCCATTGGATCATCGCCACCGGCCCGCTGACCTCCTCTGCCTTGGGCGCGGCAATTGCGCAGGAAACCGGCGCCGACGCATTGGCGTTTTTCGACGCCATCGCCCCCATCGTTTACGCCGAAAGCATCAATATGGACGTGGCGTGGATGCAATCGCGTTACGACAAAGGCGAGACCGAAGAAGAACAAAAAGCCTACCTCAATTGCCCGATGAGCAAAGCCCAGTACGAGGCCTTCATCGACGCGCTCCTGGCCGCCGACAAGACCGAATTTCACGAAGGCGAAACCGCCGGCTATTTCGACGGCTGCTTGCCGATCGAGGTGATGGCCGAACGCGGGCGCGAAACCCTGCGCTTTGGCCCGATGAAACCTGTGGGCCTCACCAACACGCATAAGCCCGATGAAAAAGCCTATGCCGTGGTGCAATTGCGCCGCGATAACGCATTGGGAACCCTACTTAATATCGTGGGGTTTCAAACCAAAATGAAATATGGTGCGCAGACCGAGGTTCTACGCATGATCCCCGGCCTGGAGGAGGCGCGTTTTGCCCGGCTGGGCGGCATCCACCGCAACACCTTCCTGAATTCCCCGACGCTTTTGGATGATCAGATGCGGCTCAAGTCGCGGCCGAATGTGCGCTTCGCCGGACAAATCACCGGCGTCGAAGGCTATGTCGAAAGCGCCGCCATGGGGTTGTTGGCCGGACGTCTCGCCGCCGCAGAAATTCAGGGGCGCACCATCCAGACCGCGCCGCAAAACACCGCCATGGGCGCGTTGATCCACCACATCACCGGCGGCGCCGAGGCCAAGACATTTCAACCGATGAACGTCAATTTCGGCCTTTTCGCGCCGCTCGAAGACAGCGGCATCAAAGGCGGGCGGCGAGGACGCAAGGACCGCTACAAAGCCTACACCGACCGCGCCAAGGGTGAATTCAATCAATGGCTTGAAGCGCAAAGTTAACGCAATGATCACCCGCTTCGCTCCCAGCCCCACCGGCCCGCTGCACCTTGGCCATGCCTATTCGGCACTGCTGGGACACCGGATGGCACGGGCGGCGGGCGGGCAGTTTTTGCTGCGGATGGAAGACACCGATTTGGAGCGGTCCAAACCCGAATGGGCCGATCTGATCTGCACGGATCTGCGCTGGCTTGGCATCACTTGGGACGGGCCTGTGCACAGTCAGGCCGCGCAATTGGACAGCTACGATGCCCCTCTGCAACGGCTCGAAAAGATGGGCCTACTCTATCCCTGTTCATGCAGCCGCGCCGACATCCGCGCGGCGCTTAGCGCGCCGCAAGAAGGCGTGACGCATGAGGTTTATCCGCAGCTGTGCAAATCCCGCCCGATGTCCGATCGCAAGCCCGGCGATGCGCTGCGTCTGCATCTGGACAAGGCGCTTGATCTCTTAGCGGGCCGCGAGGTTCACTTTGTAGAGACCGGCGCCGCCCATGCAGGTCGCCACGCAATCGACCCCGGTCAAGCGCACCGCGAGATTGGCGATGTGGTGCTCTCACGCAAAGGCGAGAACATCGTCGCCTATTTCCTCGCCTCCGCTCTTGATGATGCGGCGCAGGACATCACCCATGTGGTGCGCGGCGAGGATCTTTTTGATTTCACTGCGATACAGGTGATTTTGCTAAGCCTTCTGGACCTGCCGATCCCGATCTATCACCACCATAAATTGATCCGCGACGAAAATGGCAAACGCCTCGCAAAACGCGACGATGCGCGCTCGCTACAGACCTACCGCGCGGCGGGCGCAAGCCCCGAAGATATTTTCAATATGTTGGGATTGGACCAAACGGTCTAACACCCTCCTGCGGCATGGCGTAGGCGACCAATCGGTCTACTCCACCATTGGCGTCATCAACTCGACCTCAACCCCGTCGCGGACCGCCGTATAGAAACAACTGCGCCGGTTGGTATGACAAGCCGGCCCTTCTTGGCGCACCATGGCCAAAAGGCAATCGCGGTCGCAATCCACCCGAAAATCAACCAAATGCTGCACATGGCCAGAGCTCTCGCCCTTGATCCAGAAACTTTGCCGCGAGCGGCTCCAATAGGTCACGCGTCCAGTGGACAAGGTTTTCTCGACCGCCTCGGCATTCATCCACGCCATCATCAAAACTTCGCCGGTTTCGGCCTCTTGCGCGATACAAGGGATAAGCCCCGCCGCGTCAAATTTTAACGTGCTTGCATCGAAAGTCGTAGGAGCAGTCATGGCGAAAACCTTTTGCATCTTCTGGCGCTGCCCCTATCTATGGGGAAACGCAGAAAAGGAAAAGCGCCGCATCCCCGAAATGTCGCGCCGATGTGGAAAGGCCCCGAAATGAGCGGCGAAACAGACCTGATCAAACTATACTCGGCCCGGATTCTTGATCTGGCGGCCAACATTCCACACCATCAACGGTTGGACGCCCCTATGGCCACAGTCAAACGCCGCGCTCCGCTCTGCGGATCCACCGTGACCGTTGATCTATCGATCAAAGACGGCCGGATCAGCGCGTTTGGGCAAGATGTCAAAGCCTGCGCTTTGGGGCAGGCCGCTGCGGCCGTCGTCGGCGCGGCCCTCATCGGATGCACCCGCGCCGAAGTGGAAACCGGCCGCGATCAATTGCGCGCCATGCTCAAGGACGGTGGCCCCGCCCCCGCCGCACCTTTTGACGGTTTGGCGGTTTTGGAACCGGCCCGGGAGTATAAAAATCGCCACGCCTCGATTCTTTTGTCGTTAGAGGCCACAGCCGAAGCCTTTGAACAGGCGGAACAAAGCGACTGCGCCTGACACAGGGATCAGACTTAACGCTCTATGAGGATTTATCGGCTAGCCATATGGGCACACCATATGCGAGCGCCTCATGAAACCAGATCACGACTTCTCCATACCGACGCTTGACGAAAATGCGCGTGACCGGTTGTCGCAACTGTCGAAAACCGCTTCGACGCTTGGGCGTGAAATCGTCGATATTGCAGGATTTCTTGACCAACTCGAATCCGAAAGCGACGCGCAACTGATGGCTTTGGCATCGGTCAGAGAAGGTTCCACCCGCGTCGCAGAGGCCAACGCCGCGGTGCTCCAAAGCGCCGGACAAGTTTCGCAATCGGCGCAGGACGCCCTGACAAATGTGCGCGAATCAACCGGATTTGTCAGCGAAACCAGCAACCTCGCGATTGATCTGGCCCAATGGGTGCAGCAAATTAATGATCATAGCACAGAGGTGCGCGACATGCTCGAAGAGGTCAAAACCTCTAATGAGCAAATCGCCACCATCGCCGCACAGGTGAACATGCTTGCCATCAATGCCAAGATCGAAGCCGCTCGCGCCGGCGAAGCCGGCAAAGGCTTTGCCGTGGTCGCAGATGCAATCAATGCCTTGAGCCAGAACACATCAAAAGCAGCAAATGACATCACCGGCACGGTTGGCAGCCTGTCAAATTGGGTGGCACGATTGTCCGAAGGCGCGGCGAAATCGGCGATCAAAGCCGAGGCGTTGCTCGAACGCGGCGACGCTACCGATCGTGCCCTCGTCACCATCGAAGAGCAAGTCGCGGCAAGCCAAGACCAAACCGGGGTGATCCGCGAAGAAGCGGGCCGCGCCAATGAGGCGGTGCAATCGTTCACCCCCTTTATCGCCTCCATCGACGCCTCGTTCAAATCCAACACCGAAGGCGTCAAGGTCGCCCATACCCGTGTTGAAAAGCTGATCGACCGTTCGGAAAAAATGGTGCAGGACAGCGTCGCCATGGGCGGTTCGACCGAGGACGGGCCGATGATCTTGCATGTGCAGGATATTGCCGGACAAATGTCGCAGGCGCTGACCCAAGCCGTCGATAACGGCCACATTTCGATGCGTGACCTGTTTGATGAAACCTATGTGCCGATCAATGGCAGTGATCCGGTGCAAGTCACCACCCGGTTTTTGCGTCTGACCGACCAACTCTTCCCACCTATGCAAGAACCCGCATCGCAAATCGACAATCGCGTGGTCTTCTGCGCCGCCGTGGATCGAAATGGATATCTACCGACGCATAATCTGAAATTCTCGCATCCGCTCAGCTCCGACCCCGATTGGAACATGGCCCATTGCCGCAATCGCAGGATTTTTGATGATCGTGTCGGATTAAAAGCGGGCCGTAATCAAGAACCGTTCCTGTTGCAGGTCTATCGCCGCGATATGGGCGGCGGAACCTTTGCAATGATGAAAGACCTCTCCGCACCGATCACCGTCAAGGGCCGCCATTGGGGCGGGTTGCGCTTGGCCTATAAATTCTGATCCCGCCCATAAAAAAACCGCCGCTTGCAGGATGCAAGCGGCGGCAAGTGCGCGTCATTTATTTCGCGAAACCGGCGGAGGGATTAGACAACCTCCGAAGACCGAGGGACAGATCGGCCGAAGTAATCGCACCCAATGGGGATGAGGTGTGATGGCAGCGAAAGACGCAGGCAGGTGGTTCTTAAACTCCTCTAAAGTTATAACAGTTCCATGTCATGAGGCCAAAAAGAGACGAATCTGGGCGCGGTGACGACCCAAAAGCGTCCGCCTCTCAAACGGTTTGATCAAACCAGACCGGGCAAATGCAATCCCACCAACAGCATGACCATCAACGCCGCCGCGCCAATGGCATCTTGCAACAAGGTTTCAGGCGAACGTGCAATCACGGCTTTAATCTGAGCAAACATTTGGGTGCCTCCTGATGTGCGGCGCTGTCATGCGATCCGCTTCGTTGCACCTTTGTTCTCACAAACCCTAACCAAGGTAAAGAACTTTATGAGAACATTTGCGGATAAAATTGCATCTCGACCGGAACATCCGCCGATAAATTCAGGCTAACCCACTGATATCAAGCGAATTGCCTCATCCTGCCCCATCAACCATAAAAGAACGCGTGCCGCCTGCCCGCGCGCAGTGGTCAGGTCCGGATCCTCGGCCAAGAGCTTACGAGCATCGCTTTGGGCCGTCGCCATCAACCCCGCCTGCGCCTCCACATCCGCAACGCGGAATCTCGGCAGACCTGATTGCGCCGTACCAATCAAATCGCCCGCCCCACGCATTTCCAAATCCACCTCGGCAATACGAAACCCATCTTCGCTTTCGCGTAGGGTAGTCAACCGCCGCTCCCCGGCGGCACTTAGCGGCGATTGATAGAGCAGCAAACAAGTCGAGGCCGCCGTGCCGCGCCCGACCCGTCCGCGCAATTGGTGCAACTGCGCCAACCCAAAGCTTTCGGCACGCTCGATCACCATGATCGAAGCATTCGGCACGTCAACGCCGACTTCGATCACCGTGGTCGCCACCAAAACCGCCGTCTCGCCACTTTGGAACGCCCGCATCGCCGCGTCTTTTTCGTCGGGCGGCAGTTGCCCGTGCACCAATCCGACCCGCCCCTCGCCAAGCGCCGCGCGCAGGTGCTTGAACCGCTCCTCGGCGCTCGACAAATCGATAATCTCGCTTTCCTCGACCAAAGGGCAAACCCAATAGGCCTGGCGCCCTTCGGCAATCGCGCTGCGCAAATGCGCGACCACCTGCTCCATCCGTCCGGTCGAGATCATCGCGGTCTTGATCGGCAACCGTCCGGGCGGTTTTTCATCCAGAACCGAAACATCCATATCCCCATATTGCGCGAGGGCGAGGCTGCGCGGAATCGGCGTGGCGGTCATCACCAAGACATCCACCCCCGCGCCCTTGCGGCCCAATTCAAGCCGCTGTCGCACCCCGAACCGGTGCTGTTCGTCCACCACCGCGAGACGCAAATCGTCAAATTCAACATCCTTTTGGAACACCGCATGCGTGCCGACAAGAATATTGATTTTTCCAGATTTCAACGCCTCAAGCTTGGCGCGCCGCGCGCCGGATTTGTCACGCCCGGTAAGGATATCCACCACAACGCCGGCGCTTTCAGCCAGGGGGCGCAAACCCTCAAGATGTTGACGCGCAAGGATTTCTGTCGGCGCCATCATCACGCCCTGCCCGCCGGCCTCGACCGCGACCAATAGCGCCATAAAGGCGACCAGCGTCTTGCCTGCCCCGACATCGCCTTGCAAAAGCCGGTTCATCTTGAGCGGCTGCGCCATATCATGCGCAATCTCTTCAACCGCTCGGCTTTGCGCTCCGGTCGGTTGATAGGGCAACGCCGCAAGCACCCGCGATTGCAACGCCCCGGTGCCCCGCGACACCACCCCCTTGCCTTTGCGCATTTTCGCCCGCGCAAGACCCAAGGTCAGTTGATGCGCCATAAACTCATCATAAGCCAATCGCGCCCGTGCAGGAGCCGTTGCCGCCAGATCTTCGGCCCGTGCCGGATGGTGTGCGGCCTCTAGTGCGGCCCGCCAATCGGGCCAGCTCTCCACCCGTTTTTGCGCCGGATCGATCCATTCCGCCAAGTCCGGAGCTTTGGAAAGCGCGGAGGCGGTCGCCTTGAGCATCACCGCCCGCGTTACCCCCGCCGTCAGCGGATAAACCGGCTCAAACACCGGAATATTGCCAGCCTCTTCCACAGGCAGCATATACTCAGGGTGCACCATATTCGCGATGCCATCGAACAATTCGACCTTACCCGACACCACACGGCGGGCGCCTTCGGGCAGATGCGCGTTCAAATACCGATCGTTTGCATGAAAGAACACCAATTGGAACGCGCATTTGCTGTCTTCCACATTGATCCGATACGCGCCGCCGCGATTGCGCGGAGGACGATGCGGACCCACCAGAACCTCAACCGTCAAATGCGCAGGTAAATCAGCGCCTTGCACCGTATCCCTCACCCTGCGATCAATGCCCGAATGCGGCAAGGTCAACAACAGATCACGCGGGCGTTCCACATGCATATTGGCAAAATTCTGCGCGATCTTCGGGCCAACACCCTCCAGCGTGGTCAAAGCCGCAAACAGCGGAAAAAGCGCCTCTGGTCTGCTGCTCATAATCTGTCTCAGAGCCCCGCAATCAAATCAAGCCAGCCATCTTCATCCAGCGTTTCAATGCCCAATTCCACCGCCTTTTTCGCCTTGCTGCCCGCCCCGGGCCCGGCAACCAGAAGATCGGTTTTGGCCGACACCGAACCGGAGACTTTGGCGCCCAACCGTTCGGCTTGCGCCTTGGCTTCGGCGCGGCTCATTTTCTCCAACGTACCGGTAAACACCACGGTTTTGCCTGCAACGGGGCTGCCGTCTGTTTTGGGCTGTTCGGCATCCTCGATGGTTAGATGCGCCGCCAATGCCTCAATGCTTTTGCGTTCCTGAGGTTGGGCAAAGGCCATCACCAGACTGCGCGCCATGACCTCACCCACACCATCGATATTGAGCAGCGCCTCCCAGTCGGGCCCCGCGCACCCCGCCGCGCCCACCATCGCGGTTTCGAGTGCGGCCCATGACCCGTAGCGCCGCGCGATCAAATTGCTGGCTTGTTCCCCGACATGACGGATCCCTAGAGAGAACAAAAACCTCCCCAGACTTATTTTTCTTTTACTTTCAATTGCATCGAACAGTTTCTTCGCGCTTTTATCGCCCCATCCCTCACGGTTCTTGAGCTGCTGCATGCCTTGGCCATACCGCGCCTCAAGCGTGAAAATATCGGCGGGAGTTTTGATCCATCCGTCCTCATAGAATTGTTCGACCTGCTTCGCGCCCAACCCGTCGATATCAAAGGCTTTGCGCGACACAAAATGTTTGAGCTTTTCCACCGCTTGGGCAGGACAAATGATCCCCCCCGTGCAGCGGCGCACCGCGTCCCCCTCTTCGCGAATTGCTTCCGATCCGCATTCAGGGCAGGTGGAAGGGAAAACATAGGGCTTTGCCGATTTTGGACGTTTGGACAAATCGACATCGGCAATTTTCGGGATCACGTCACCGGCCCGGTAGACCTGCACCAGATCGCCAATGCGAATGTCCTTGCCCCCCCTGATCTCACCGCCCTTGGCATCCAATCCGGCGATATAATCCTCATTGTGCAGGGTGGCATTCGAGACCACAACGCCCCCCACAGTCACCGGGTCGAGCCGCGCCACCGGGCTGAGCGCGCCTGTGCGCCCGACCTGAATATCAATCCCTTCAAGCCGGGTCCAAGCCAGCTCGGCCGGAAATTTATGGGCAATCCCCCAACGCGGCGTGGTCGAACGAAAGCCGAGCCGCGCCTGCAGCGCCAAATCGTCAACTTTGTAAACCACGCCGTCGATATCATAGCCCAGCTCGGGCCGCATCTCGGCGATGCTGGCGTAATGGGCAAGCATCGCATCGGCCGTCTCGCACACCTTTGTCAAAGGGTTCGTCGGGAACCCAAGCGCATCCAAACGGTCGATCGCACCCATCTGGGTCTTTGCCAAAGGGGCGGAAATCTCGCCCCAGGCATAGGCAAAGAATTTGAGCGGGCGGGCACGGGTGATCTGGGCATCCAACTGCCGCAATGATCCTGCCGCCGCGTTGCGCGGATTGGCAAAGCTCTTGCCACCGCGCGCCTCTTGGCCCGCGTTGAGCGCGGCGAAATCAGCGTGAGACATATATACTTCGCCGCGCACCTCCAAGACATCCGGCGCCCCCGTCAATTTGTGAGGGATATCCGCGATCATCCGTGCATTGGCGGTGACATTTTCGCCCACGCCGCCGTCGCCGCGGGTGGCGGCCTGAACCAGCGCGCCGTTCTCATAGCGTAGGGACAGGCTGAGCCCGTCAATCTTCGGCTCGGCGGTAAACAGCAAAGGCGCGTCCTCGTCGAGCGACAGGAATTTGCGCACCCCGCGCACGAAATCATACAGATCATCATCGGTGAACACATTGCCGAGCGACAGCATCCGCACCGCGTGGGTGATTTTACCAAACCCCTCCGCCGGAGCGGCGCCGATTTGTTCGGTCGGGCTATCATCGCGCTTAAGCTCAGGAAACCGCGTCTCAATCGCAGCATTGCGACGTTTGAGAGCATCGAACTCGGCATCGCTGATCACCGGCGCATCGTCGGTGTGATAGGCGGTATTGGCCTTTGCCAATAGCGGCGCCAAACGGGCCAATTCGGCGCGGGCCTCGTCCACGCTCATTGCGTCAACCGCGATCTCGATTGCCTGCTGCGTTGCCACCACCATCTCCCTGTTCCACGCCACCTTGTCGCCAAAGTGATAGGTCGCCCCCGCCCGCCCGTAAAGTGGCACCGCGCGTTTTTCCTGCTGCCCTTCCAACCCCATATCGACACGCCAACAGTAGTACCCGCCTGCAAAACTCCGCGATGCGACATCGGGTGATAGAACCCGAACGTGCGAAAGGCCCGCATCGCAAGGATACGGACCTTTTGAAAAACGCTGTGATGGCGAGCCCTCGGGTTAAAAAAGGTGGATCCGATGGAACTCTCTATGCGCTGCCTAGACCCCTACATCAGACAGATGCATAGATCATTACGCACCCATGGCGATACGTTGATCATCGATTTCATTCGGCTCCGGATCGCGCAAAACATAACCGCGTCCCCAAACCGTTTCGATGTAATTGTCGCCGCCGGTGGCTGTGCTGAGTTTTTTGCGCAGCTTGCAAATAAACACGTCGATGATTTTCAACTCCGGTTCATCCATTCCGCCATAGAGATGATTGAGGAACATTTCCTTGGTCAGTGTCGTGCCCTTGCGCAGCGACAGAAGCTCCAACATTTGGTATTCCTTGCCGGTCAAATGCACGGATTTTCCCGCAACATCCACCGATTTCGCGTCCAGATTGACGGCAATTTTTCCGGTTTTGATAACCGATTGCGAATGGCCTTTTGACCGGCGGATGATCGCATGGATGCGGGCCACCAATTCTTCACGATGGAAAGGTTTGGTCAGATAGTCATCTGCTCCGAAACCGAATCCTTTAATTTTGTTTTCTGTGTCGTCCGCACCCGAGAGAATCAGGATCGGCGTATCGACACGCGCCAGCCGCAGCTGACGCAGAACCTCATGTCCGTTCATATCGGGCAATCCGAGATCCAAAAGGATAAGATCGTAATCATAAAGCTTTGCCAGATCGATGCCTTCTTCGCCCAAATCCGTCGTATAGACGTTCAGGTTGGCATGGGTCAGCATAAGCTCAATACTTTTCGATGTTGTGGGGTCATCTTCCACCAAAAGCACGCGCATGGGACGTTTCTCCGCTATTATTCTAGATTTTTACTAGAATTAACCGTGTAAGAAATTAGTTAATCACTCGTTACTATTGCCCCACTTTAACACAAACAACTTAAAGTTGTCGATATTTTTGCACCTGTGTGGCTTTGAGCGCTTCTTCGCCGTGCTCTGTAACAGCTGAAAGCCATTCACGGAATTCATCCTTGGACAATCCGTAGCGCGCCATCGCCTCGTCTTGTGAAATTAAACCATAAACAACGCCGCGCACAACGGCTGCTTTGCGTGATGCGACCCATCGGCGCGTCGAATCAGGCGGCAAATCAGCCCGCGTCATCACGGTTCCGTCGCTCAGCGTCACGGCTCTTGGCCCATCTACTTTCTTGAGATACATGGCGGTACACCCTTATTGCATACCATGGTCTAGCCCCATGCTGATTAATGAGCTATGAAACGCGGCCTTGTGAGTAGTTCACATTTTCCTATATTCCCTCATATATCGGCGACAGATTGCGGCAATACCTGTTATGCCCCGCCCTGCCGCCACTGTGTAAACGCCCCGCGCCGCCGCATTATCACCCATTGCCCGATCCGGAGACCTCTTATGTCGCTTGATGACACCCCTGTTTTGAACTCTCTCGGCTTTGCCAAACCACCCGCGCAAACCCGCGTGGTTGTGGCCATGTCCGGCGGCGTCGACAGCTCTGTCGTCGCGGCGATGTTGGCCGAGGAAGGTTATGATGTGGTCGGCGTTACCTTGCAGCTATACGATCATGGTGCGGCCCTGGCCAAGAAAGGCGCCTGTTGCGCCGGCGTAGATATCCATGATGCGCGCCGCGTGGCCGAAGAAATGGGCTTTCCGCATTACGTTCTGGATTACGAGAACATCTTTCAGGACGCGGTGATCGATGAATTTGCCGACAGCTACCTTGCCGGTGCAACGCCGGTGCCGTGCATCCGGTGCAACGAGCGGGTGAAATTCAAAGACCTGCTCGAAACCGCCAAGGATCTGGATGCCGATTGCATGGCCACGGGGCATTACATCCAACGGGTGATGGGCGATAAGGGACCGCAATTGCATTCCGCCGCCGATGCCAACCGCGATCAAAGCTATTTCCTGTTCTCGACCACGGCGGAGCAATTGGACTACCTGCGTTTCCCGCTTGGCCATTTGCCCTCCAAAGACGCCACCCGCGCCTTGGCGGCGAAATACGGGTTGGCGGTCGCGGATAAACCCGACAGTCAGGATATCTGCTTTGTGCCCAACGGCAACTATGCCTCGGTGATCGAAAAACTGCGCCCCGGCGCGGCGGAGGCCGGCGAGATTGTCGATACCGAGGGCAAGGTTCTGGGCACGCATAATGGCGTTATTCACTATACCATTGGCCAACGGCGTGGGCTTGGCATCGGCGGCTTGGCTGATCCGCTCTATGTGGTGCGCCTCGATGTGGATAAAAAGCACGTCATCGTCGGGCCGAAAGAATTGCTCTCGACCCGCACCATTCCGGTGCGCGAAATCAATTGGATCGGCGACGGCAAGTTGACCGATATGGCAGAGCGCGAAATCACCGTGCGGGTGCGCTCGACCCGTCCGCCGCGCCCTGCGATCCTGCGCCCGATTTCCGAAACCGAAGCAGAGGTGGAATTGCTCACCCCCGAAGAAGGCGTCTCGCCCGGGCAAGCATGTGTGTTCTACGATCCCGAAAGCCCGCGCATCTTTGGCGGCGGATGGATTTGGCGCGGCTATTGAGCCACAGGTTCAAGCGCCGCGCGAGCTATGCGCGGCGATCCGGTTTAGTGACCCAATCCGCGTAAAACCGCCCGCGCCGCGCGCACTCCCGGTGCCACGCCGCCCTTACCCAGACGTTCCATCGTCAAGGCCATCGCAGCGCGCTGCGCATCCGGCGCGGCGAGCACATCAAGCACCCCCGCCGCAATCGCATCGGGTTTGCACGCCTTGCCGATGAATTCGGGGATAACCCGCGTTTCGGACACGAGGCTGACCAACGTCACGGTGTCCACCTTGAGCATCCGGCTGATGATGATCCGGCTGAGCCAGCTCATATCATAGGCAATGACCATCGGCGTATCGGCCGCCGCCAATTCCAACGACACGGTACCCGACGCCGCAAGCGCCATATCGGCGGCCTTGAACGCCGCGCGCTTGAGCGTGCCATACTCCTCTGGCGTCATCTCAGTCGGGTCGAGGATCACCGGATCGACCGGCCAATCGCATACTGCTGCGCGCACGGCTTCGGTGACATTGTCCGTGGTCGGCACCACGATCCGCATATCCGGATGCGCCGCCATCACCGGCCCGAGCGCCGCGCCAAACACCGGCGCCAAACGCCCGACTTCGCCGCGCCGCGATCCGGGCAGGACAAGCATCATCGGCGCATCACCAATACCGTGATCGGCGCGAAATGCCTTTGCCGCAATCGTATCGGCCGCGGGTTCCGCGACAACCGGATGACCGACAAAATCGCATTCCATCCCCGCCGCGGTCATATAAGGCGGCTCGAAAGGGAACAGCGCCAAAACATGGTCGATCACTTGGGCCATCTTCGCCGCCCGGCCCGCGCGCCATGCCCAAACCGTCGGGGCAACATAATGCACGGTGCGAATATCCGATTTCGCCTTGACCCGCCGCGCCACACGCAAGGAGAAATCGGGGCTATCAATGGTGATCAACACATCCGGTTTGGCGGCCACCACCGCTTCGGCGGTCTCGTTGATCCGCCGCATGAGATGGCGGTATTTCGGCAGGATCTCTGCAATACCCATGACCGATAATTCATCCATCGGAAACCGGCTTTGCAGGCCATTACTCTCCATCAACGGCCCGCCAACGCCTTGAAACTGGACGTCATTTTGCAAGGATTTCATCCCCTGCATCAATGCTGCGCCCAATTTATCGCCCGACGCCTCGCCCGCGATGATGAACACCTTCATGCGATGTCCTCGCTCTGTGGATCCCGAATCCATAAGAACATATTCATCGCATCCAAAATCGCCACCACACGCGGCAGGTCCAGCACCATTACACCGCCCGCCTCAATGATGATTCCGTCGAACCCGCCCTCGGCGGCATGCATTGCCGTTGCAGGGCCAATCGTCGGCAGATCTGCCCGGCGGTCCTGATCCGGTTTTGGCGCTTTGAACAACACCGCACCCGGCGCCGCTTTGGGCGCTTGCCGTGCGTCTTGCGCCTCCCGGATCCAAGCTGTCACCGTCTCTGCCAACCACTCCACAGCCGCACTCAGGGGGTCGCCATCCCCGTATGGTGCTTCATATACCTCGTGAAACTGGGCCAACATCGCATCGGTGCCGGCATCATCTTCGCGGGCCAAAACCACACCATCGCGGATCACACAGGCTTGTCCGACATCGGCGGCACCCATTTCGGCGATGATCTGCTGCCCGAGAATGGCGTCGCGGCGATGACGCGGTTCTGGCTGCGCCTTGGTCGGCACGCCGGCCGGTTGTGTCAGATCCGCAACCAATTCATCCGCAGCACGTATAGTAAATCCGGTTTGCTCAAAAATCTGCATCACAACCCGCAAAGCGCCATCATCGCCCTTGGCCAATGCGTGCTGAAACAGCGGCGCCAACGGCAGGGTTTCTCGGTCAAGCGCCGCAGGATCAATCTCCGGGCGATCAATCGCACCGCAGAGGCAAACATCAGTCACGCCCTCCTTGCCCAAGCGCAACAAAAGCGATCCCAGATGTTCGATGCGAAAGGTCAGATCCGGCGTCACACCCGCAGGCAGGTTTCCCATAAGCGCACATACAAAGGGCCGGGCGGCGCCCGCGTTCACCTGTGCCTCAACGATCTGCGCCGGAAGGGTCCCGCGCCCTGCGATCAGAGCCAACATCTGCGCATCTACCGCGGCGTCAGGAAGGAGCGATCACTCGTTCCAGTAATGAAATCAACGATTTGGCGCACATATGTGCTTTCGGTTTCATCGCCCAAACGCCGCGCACGGGTTTGAAAGGTGCCTTCGCCTTGCGCCAACATTTGAAATGCCGCGCGCAAAGCGGTGATATCGCTACGTGGCACGCCGCGGCGTTTCAAACCGACCAAATTCAGCCCGTCCAATTCACCGCGCGGCGCTTGCACCAACCCGTAAGGAATGACGTCATTGGTCACCATGGTGACCGCGCCAATGATTGCGCCTTGGCCGATGCGCACCCATTGATGCACCCCGACCAAACCGCCGATGATCACGTCATCTTCGATCACACAATGCCCGGCCAAAGCCGCGCTATTGACCACGACCACACGGTTGCCAACCTGTACGTCATGGGCGACATGGCTGCCCGCCATAAACAGACCGTCATCACCCACACGGGTGACACCACCGCCGCCTTCGGTGCCGGCATTCATCGTCACATGTTCACGGATGCGGTTGCGCGCGCCGATCTCAAGACGTGATTTTTCGCCCTTGAATTTAAGATCTTGCGGAATTTCGCCAATACAAGCGAAAGAGAAAATCACCGTCTCTTCGCCCACCACCGTATCGCCGGTGACGACAACATGGCTTTTGAGCTCAACGCCGTCGCGCAACACAACCTCGGGGCCGATATGACAAAACGGGCCAATGCGCACGCCCTGCCCGATTTGCGCGCCCGTCTCGATGACGGCGCTCGGGTGGATTTCGGTTTCGGATGTCGTCGCGGCCATCTGGCTCACTCCTTTGGCAGGTCCATCATCGCGGTAAATTCGACTTCGCAGGCCATTTCGCCATCAACCGATCCCACGCCGCCGAATTTCCAAACCTTGGCCCCCGGTTTGCCGCGCAGTGTTTCAAGCTTCATTTCAACCACGTCACCGGGCACCACCTTGCGGCGGAATTTGCATTTGTCGATGGCCATGAAATACACCAGCATATTCTTGTCTGCCATCTCAAGCGCCACGCCAACCATCACCGCCGCCGTTTGCGCCATCGCCTCAACGATCGTCACGCCGGGCATGATCGGATTTCCCGGGAAGTGACCTTGAAAATGCGGCTCGTTCATTGTGACATTCTTGATGCCTGTCGCGGATTTATACCCATCGATGTCAACGACTTTATCCACCAATAAAAACGGATAGCGATGCGGAATGATCTGCTGGATCAACTGGATATCTGCGGTTTTCAGATCGCTCATGACATGTCCTTTCGCGACGCGCGCACTGGCCTGCGGCCCTCTATTGGCCCCGTTTTGACCGGCCCGATTGGCGCGGCCCGCCCTGAGTAACAACTCCCCCGCCGGGCGGCAAGATGCGTCACTCCTCCGATGGCGGTTGCGCCACATCTTGCGCCGGTTCGGGTGCGGAGGGCGTCAGCGCCGCCTTCCCGTCCCGGTCATTGTCTTCAGCGTTATTTTTTTGGGGCTCTTGGGGCGTGTCTAGGTCCTCTTCCAATGCGCCGCCGGTGCCAATCGCCGCATCGACCCGTTCAATCGCCAGAGCAGTGACATCAACACGATCAAGCAATTTGAGCACATAGCGCCGCTCGATCAACACGCCGGCGCCGATTTCCTGCATCAGGTCGGTCAAAACCGGATCGGCAGCCCGCAAAAACAACCTTTGCGCGGCCTCGTTGTCCTGCCCCAACGCCGCAACCTTGACGTCTTGCTCGCGGCGGATGCGTTGCACTTTTTCGTCGAACTGATCCGCCAGAGCGCGAAAATCCGCCGGAGCCAAACCAGCGCGATCTTCGGTTAACTTGCGTTCTTCCTCGACAAGCGCGGCTTCGATACTGCGATTTTCTGCCATGAGCGCGGCGCGACGGGTTTCAAAATCCCGCGCGACCCGGCCACCAAAGGCCGACTCCAAAAACAAGCGATCCAGATCAATCACCGCGACAGAGTTTTGCAACGTTTCGTCCGGATGGCCGATGCTAAATCCCGCACCACCCAATCCTTGCGCCCGAACAACCGGCGCAGGCACCGCAGCCAGCGCTGCCGCGATTATCAGAAAGGACGCCCGCCGCCACATCGGCTTAGAACGCGGTCGAAATCGACAGATCGAAGGTTTGCTCTTTGTCGTAGGCTTCTTTTTCCAACGCATGGGTCCAGTTAAAGCGCAACGGCCCAACCGGCGTTGTCCAGAACAACGACAGACCAATAACCTGACGCGCCGATCCGCTTTCATAGAGGACATCTGTCGTCCCGGCCGTGGTGGAGGAATTCAGCCCCCAGACCGAACCGATGTCATAGAAGGCACCGCCGCGCATGCCGTATTCTTCGGGGATACCCAGAGGGAATTCAGCTTCGAACCGTGCCACGGCAAACATATTCCCGCCCAAGGCATCGTCGACCCCGGCACCGTCATATTGACGCGGACCAATACCATCGGGATCAAACCCGCGCATGATCGCACCGCCAAAACCGAAACGGTCGGTCACTCGGCTGGCATCGGACCCAGAAAAGCTCAAGGCGCCACCTTCGATCGACGCGCGCAATGTCACTTCGTCGTTGAAGACAGTGGTTTGCGCCACGGCTTTGGCTGTGGACCGGATAAATTGCACATCACCGCCCAGACCGGCCAATTCCTGACCGAAGACAAATGAAACCCCGGCATTCGGGTTCAACCCGCGACGGCGGCTCTCGTAAGAATACTGATAGCCGATACCGCTGGAGATCAGGCCGCCTTGATCCGCTTCAGCCCGCAAGATCGATCCCAGATTAGAGGTCGCATCATAGCTCATATCGGTCGATTTGGCGAAATAATGCATCCGCAGGCTGCCCATCTCGCTGACCGGGAATGTAATGCCGGTTTGAAAACTCCCGATTTCGGTATCATACAGCGCGTATTGATTGTCCGTACTGGAAAGACCGGCGGAAATATCAAACCGCAAATCCCGGCCCAAAAATGCCGGTTCCGCGAAAGAGAAGCTGTAATCGGTATCCGCATCAGTGCCCGCGACGGTAAAGCCAAGCTGCTGCCCACGCCCCAAGAAGTTGCTTTCTTTAAAGCTTACCACAAGCCCAAGGCCGCCATTGGTGCTATAGGTGCCGCCAAAGGACAGCGAGCCGGTGGTTTTCTCCTCGACGTTCACATCGACCACGACTTTATCGGGGCTGGACCCCTCGCGGGCGTTCACATCGGCATTGGCGAAATACCCCAAGCTGCGGACCCGCTCGGCGCTTTCGCGAATTTCACGCGGATTGAAGGGATCGCCCTCGACGATACGGAATTGGCGGCGGACCACTTGATCCAATGTCGTGGCGTTGCCTTCGATATCGATCCGTTCGACAAAAACCCGCGGGCCTTTGGACAGGACAAATTCGATATCCAATGTCAGATCGCGTTCGTTGCGGGTCACGCGCGGTTCGATGCGCATGAAATCAATGCCCTTTTGCACCGCGAGCCGTTCCATCCGCACAATCGAATTTTCGATATCCACCGGCGAATACACCTGCCCGGTTTTAATCTTCAAAATCGCGTCGAAATCATCCGCGTCTGCATCGCTCATTTCCGATACGGTGGTGATCTCGCCAAGACGGAATTGTTGTCCCTCTTGCACATTGAATGTCACGAAATAGCCGTCACGTTCGCGCGCCAGCTCGGCATTCACCGAAGTGGTGCGGAAATCAACATAACCGCGCGACAGATAAAAATCGCGCAAAACCTGTTTATCAAACTCGATCCGGTCTTCGACCACCGTGTCCCGTTTGATCAAAAGCCGCAACAGACCGGCTTGCTTGGTGCTCAGCACACGGCGCAGGCGACTGTCGGAAAAGGCGCGGTTGCCGACAAAGCCAAGACGCGAAATTTCGGTCACGCCACCTTCGAAGATTTCAAACACCAAATCGACACGGTTGTCGCTGCGGCGGATGATACGTGGGGTCACGCGGGCAGACACACGGCCCTCATTGGCATAGGCTTCGCTCAGCGCGGCGGTATCGCGTTCGGCGGTGGTAGGGCTGAACACAAGGCGCGAACGCGATTGAATCACCTGCTCGAGAACCTCATCCTTGATCCGGCGATTGCCCTCAAAGCTGATGCGGTTGATCGTCGGATATTCTTTCACCGCGATATTCAACGTATTGCCGCGCGGCGAAATCTCGACGCTTTCAAATAATCCCGAACCCAAAATCCGTTGATAAGCGGCGTTCAACTCACCAGCAGAGATGGTTTGCCCCTTGCCGATTCCTGCATAGGACAGGATCGTGCTGGCATCCACGCGTTGATTGCCATCGATCGAAACGTTGGAAAATCTGTAGCTTTGCGCATAGGCGGCCTGCGGCGCAATGCCCGAAGCTGTTGCAATCGTTAGGAAAGCTGCCGTGCTCAAAAGCCGGAGTGTTGCATTTTGCCCGACGGGTTTTTGACGCCCGTTCTCAATATTATTGGTCATGTGTCAACCCAGTCTGACGTGCCATTTTGCACCTTGCTATCCCTATAGCACAGCCTTGTCAAAACCGCAAAATAGAGTGGCGCCCAATGGGCGCCTCACAAGGGGTTGGGTTTATTACAATTTGTGGCACACAGACATGATGCCGAAGGGAAAATCGCCCCGCGCCGGCGTCAGTTCACGCCGATCGAGCCGACAAACGCACCGGCCATCAACGCCACCACAATGGTCGCGATATAAAGAATCCGGTCCCAATTGATCGAGAACAACAGGCTCAGCCCGCGATACCCTTGCGTAATGGTTTGCATCTCAACAGCCCCTTGGCGCTTTGACAGGTCTGCGGCGCATCGGCCGCCAATGCGCGATATATCGCACGTCATTATGCCGCGATCAGGGCGCAAATACGGCAAAAGCATGGCGGCGCGCAGGTTGCCCCGCACGCCGCGATTGAATTCATTGGCATATTTAGGCCCGAGCGGCTTAACAGGTCAGATCATTGAACAGTGCAAACAACATCAGCGACAACACAATCGTCATGCCGATCGCCATCAACACCTGCATGACTTTTTCATTCGGTGGACGCCCCGCGACGGCTTCATAAGCGTAAAACACCAAATGCCCCCCATCCAGCATCGGAATCGGGAAGAGGTTCAAAAGACCCACTGCCGTCGACAAAACCGCAATGAACCAAACAAAGCTCTCGATACCTTGGCTGGCCTGCGCCTTGGAAATCTGCGCAATCGAAATCGGCCCCGCCATGTTACAGCTGCTGATTTTGCCCGTGATCATATGCCATAGTCCCGACACCGAACCGCGCATGATCGCACCGGTTTGGTTCACGCCGGCCCAAACCGATTGACCGATGCCCAAAGGCTCGGTCGCCGGTTCAAAGGCAAAACCGCCCGCGATCCCGATCCGCCAATTGGTTGCGAAACTGCCGCCCTCTTGCGGCTCATCCGTGGCGCGCGGGGTCAGCACGAAATCAAGCATCTGCCCATCGCGCCACACTTCGAGATCCAAAGGCGCCCCTTCGGAGGCTTCAACGGCGGTTTTCAACTGTGCAAAGGCGGCAATCGGCGTGCCGTCGATGGCGGTGACCACATCCCCGACCTTCATGTCGATTTCATAGGCGGCGGATTTGGGCGACAGTTGCGTGACAATCGGCGGATAAAGGAACGGCCCGTCCACGACCATTTCACGGCCCTCGCGCAACACCGTGTAATCCAGAACAGGTTGCTGCGGCAGCGCCTCGGCCAACGCATCAAACCCCGACGCATCCTCGAAGGACGGCACGTCCATGCCCTCAATTTGCAAAATCTCGTCGCCGGGCATCAATTCAACAACCGCCGGACCCGTCGGGCGCATTTCACCGACGGTCAAGGGTTCGGACACCTGCCCACGCAGGGCAATCACCACAGCAAACACCGCAATCGACAACATGAAATTAAACAGCGGCCCCGCCACAACCGTCGCCGCCCGCGCCCACAAAGGTGCGCCATGCATAGTGTGGCGCAACATCTCTTCGAGCATTTCTTCCATCGCCTCGCCGTCTTTGCCCGACGCCGCATTGGCATCGCCCAAAAACTTCACGTAGCCGCCAAAAGGCAAAAGCGCGAATTGCCATTTCGTGCCGCGTTTATCCATGCGCGAATAGATCACCGGCCCGAAGCCAAGGCTGAACACCTCTGCTTTGATCCCCGACAGACGCCCGATAATGTAATGCCCGTATTCGTGGATCGCCACGATCACCGAAAGCGCCACGACAAAGGCCGCGAGGGTTCCCAACAGGCCGCCGAACTGCGGAATAATCTCCAGCATTATGCGTGTTCCTCTGCTCTAATGCCCTTTTGGGCGTTTCTCTTGGGCGCTTTGGCGGAGCTTACCCCATCCGCGCCATGATTTTATCCGCCGTCTCGCGCGCAATCTGGTCGGTTTTATGAACGTTATCTAGGGTAATCTCGGCATCAATATGGCATCCGTCCGATGACATTTGCGCGAGCGCCGCCTCAACCACATCGGCCATTTGCAAAAACCCGATCCGCTCGGCGATGAACCCGTCAAGCGCGCGTTCTTTGGCCGCGTTGAACACCGCCCCCGACAATCCGCCCGCCGCCATGACCTCGCGTGCAAGCCGCAACGCGGGATACCGCGCCTCATCAGGCGCACGAAACTCCAACGTACCAAGCGCCGCCAGATCGAGCCGCTCGACCGGCAGATCGCGGCGCTGCGGATAATGCAGCGCATACCCGATCGCATGACGCATGTCCGGCGCGCCCAGATGCGCCATCAACGCCCCGTCATTAAACCCGACCAAAGCATGCACCATGGATTGCGGGTGCACCAGAACCTCGATTTGGCCTGCACGTATATCGAAATATTCTTTTGTTTCAATGACCTCTAGCGCTTTATTAAACATAGATGCGCTATCGATCGTGATGCGTTGCCCCATGTCCCAATTGGGATGGGTCGCGGCCTCTGCCGGTGTGGCATGGGCCAATTTTTCCATCGGCCAATCACGAAATGCGCCGCCCGATGCGGTGATGATGATCCGCTCGACGGCCGAGATCTCTTCGCCCACCAGCGCTTGGAAAATTGCTGAATGCTCGCTGTCCACCGGCAAAATCCGCGCGCCGGACGCCCGTGCCGTCGCCATCAACAATGGCCCCGCCGTCACCAGGGATTCCTTATTGGCCAAAGCCAAGGTGGCGCCGCCCTGCAAGGCGATTAAACCCGGTTCAAGCCCCGCCGCGCCGACAATCGCAGACATCACCCAATCGGCCGGCATGGCCGCCGCCTCAAGCAAAGCCGCCCGTCCGGCGGCCGCCTTGACGCCGCTTTGGCCAAGCGCGGCGCGCAAATCATCAAGGCGGTTTTCATCCGCCGTGACCGCCACCTGCGCCCCGAGCCGCACCGCATCTGCCGCAAGCTGCGCGATGTTCTGACCGCCGGTCAGGGCCACCACATCATAGTCTTGCGGCGCGCGTGCGATCAGATCAATCGTGCTCTGCCCGATTGAGCCGGTCGCGCCAAAAATAGAAACCCTGCGCATGGATCAGCCGATCCCCGGCGGGAAAGCAATCAATTGCCCCGCGATCAACACAAACAGCGCCGCACCGAGCATGCCGTCAAACCGGTCCATCAACCCTCCGTGCCCCGGGATCAGGTTCGAGCTATCCTTGACACCCATTTTACGCTTTACCGCGCTTTCGGAAATATCACCAATTTGCGACGCCATCGACACCGCCACAGACACGCCGATGATCTGCACATTCGCACCCAGCACGATCATGCAAATCCCCCCGACAATCCCCGCGCCGATCCATCCGGCCACGGTGCCGGACCATGTTTTCTTGGGGCTGACCCGCGGCCAGAATTTCGGACCGCCGATAAAGCGCCCCGCGAAATAACCAAGGACATCCGTGACCACGACAGTGACCACCAGCCACAACAGCCACTCCATCCCCCAATCGCCCCGCAATTTACCCATGCCGAAACTGGCCAAAACGATCATGGCCGCAAACACCAGATAGAGCGCACGATTGTGTTTGAGCAAAGCAATGCCGGCCATCACCGGCGCCAAAAGTAGCGGCAAGGCCAAGCCGCCCGGCAAATACAGTGCCGCCAAAACGGCCGCGCCGCCCGCAAAGCCAAGCTGCAGCGCCGCACTATGCGCCGCCGGATGCAGCATCCGCACCAATTCCCAAATCATCACGCCGCAAACCACAGCAATCAAGGCCGCGAACCATAGCCCCCCCGCCACAATCGCGCCCAGCCCGACGGCAACCATCGCCACACCGGACACCGCCCGCGCAACCAGATCGCTCCAATTCGATGTGCTACTCATCGCGCCTCACATCACAGTTTGACCGCGCCAAACCGACGGTCGCGTTTGCCATAATCCTTTACCAACCGCGCCAGTTCCGCAGCAGTAAAATCCGGCCAGAGGGTTTCGATAAACTCGTATTCCGCATAGGCCGATTGCCAAAGCAGAAAATTCGATATCCGCGCTTCACCGGAGGTGCGGATCACAAGGTCAGGATCAGGTAAAACGCAAGTATCCAAATACTTTGGCAGCGTTTCCTCATCCACTTTTTCGGGATCGAGTTTCCCCGCCGCCACATCTTGCGCCAAGCGTTTCGTCGCCCGCGCCACCTCGTCGCGGCTGCCATAATTCAGCGCAATGGTCAGATGCACGCGATCATTGCCTGAGGTCATTTCTTCAAGCTCGTCCATCAACAGGACCAACTTGCGATCCAAACGCACCCGATCACCGATAAACCGCACCCGCACGCCCTCGTCGGCCAAAGCTCGCGCTTCTTTGGTGATATAACGGCGGAACAGGCTCATCAGCCCCGCAACCTCAACCTGCGTGCGTTTCCAATTCTCGGTGGAAAAGGCGAAAATCGTCACGTATTTGACGCCCAGATCCGGACAGGCCTCGACAACCTCGCGCACACGTTTGGCACCGGCATGGTGACCAAACAGGCGCGGCCGCCCACGCCGTTGTGCCCAACGACCATTGCCATCCATGATGATCGCAACATGGCGCGGGCCGTTTTGGACGGCATCCGGCGCGCTTGGGCGTTTTTCGTCCGTCACGGCCATCGCCCGCTCCTCATCCGCGCCTTAAACCTGCATGATCTCTTCTTGTTTATGCTCCAATGCCGCATCAACCGCCTTGATATATTTATCGGTCAAATCCTGCACTTCGCTTTCCCAGATCTTTTGATCATCTTCGGACATGCCATCGTTTTTGGCTTTCTTGATCTGATCCATACCGTCGCGGCGGATATTGCGCACCGACACCCGGGCGTGTTCGGCATATTGCGCCGCAACGCGGGTCAAATCGCGGCGGCGCTCTTCGTTGAGTTCCGGAATCGGCAACATCACAATTGTGCCGTTCGTCTGAGGATTAATCCCCAAGCCGCTGTTCATAATGGCTTTTTCAACGGCTTGCACCATGGACTTATCCCACACATTGACCGTGACCATACGCGGTTCGGGCACGTTGACGGTGCCAACCTGATTGATCGGCGTTTTTTGTCCGTAGGCCTCGACCATCACCGGCTCCAACATCGAGGCCGACGCGCGGCCTGTGCGCAAGGAGGCAAACTCGGTCTTCAAAGCAGACATTGCCCCATCCATGCGACGGGTCAAATCATCGGTATCAATCATAAATTCTTCATCAGCCATCTTCTTATCGTCCTTCTCGTGGCTTATCGGCGCGCCGCGCGTGGCGGGCCGCCCTATGCTCTTTGTTGCGCTACAATAACGTCAATCACCCACGGTTGTATAGGTGCCTTGCCCCGACAGAATGCCGCGAAATCCGCCCGGCTCGTCGAGGGAAAACACGATGATCGGCAGGGAGTTGTCGCGCGCCAAAGCAATGGCGCTGGCATCCATAACGCCCAGATGTCCGGCCAGGACCTCGTCATAGCTGACCTTCTCATAGCGTTTTGCATCCGCAAATTTCACCGGATCCTTGTCGTAGACACCGTTGACCTTGGTGCCTTTGAAAATCGCCTCGCACGCCATTTCATTGGCGCGCAATGTCGCGGCGGTGTCGGTGGTGAAGTAAGGGTTTCCCGTGCCGGCGGCAAAAATGCACACCCGCTTTTTTTCCAAATGGCGCACGGCGCGGCGGCGAATATAGGGCTCAGCCACCTCATTCATTGTGATGGCCGAAATCACCCGCGTATGAATACCCAATTCTTCAAGCGCCGATTGCATCGCAAGCGCGTTCATCACCGTGGCGAGCATCCCCATATAATCGGCGGTGGTGCGTTCCATCCCCTGTGCCGACCCTTGCAGACCGCGGAAAATATTGCCGCCGCCAATCACCATGCAAATCTCGACCCCCATCTGTTGCACGGTTTGCACTTCGCGTGCGATCCGCTCGACCGTGGGGGGATGCAATCCAAACCCCTGATCGCCCATCAAGGCCTCACCAGAGATTTTCAACATCACACGTTTGAATTTTGTGGTGGGGATGGGGGTGTCGGTCGAGGACATCGCGGCGCTCCTAAAGCAAGTCTGAGGCGGGATCGTATTGGCCCGCAAAATGTCGCAAATCGGCGGCAGGTTCAATGCGCGATTGTCGCTTCGGGCACGCAGCATGCTCATGCCCCTCGAAAACCCGACAAAGGCGCAGTAAAGAAACACCATGAGCACCGCATTCGATCCCCTTTCCGCCATCTCTGCCCATGATCATGTGTTGATTGCCGGGCCGACCGCCTCTGGCAAATCTGCCCTCGCGCTCCAAATCGCGGCGCGGCACGGCGGCATCGTCGTCAATGCCGATGCTTTGCAAGTTTATGACAACTGGCGGGTGCTCTCGGCGCGCCCCTCACCAGAGGAAGAAGCCGCCGCACCCCATGCGCTTTACGGTCATGTCGCATATGATGCGCCCTATTCGGTTGGCCATTGGTTGCGGGATCTGGCGCCATTGTTGGAAGGCGGTCAGAGATTGATCATAACCGGCGGCACGGGGCTGTATTTCACCGCCCTGACCCGCGGCCTTGTGGACATCCCGCAAACTCCCGACGCCCTGCGCAGCAAGGCCAATGCCCGCATTCGCGCCGAAGGTCTCGATCCGATGCTGGACGAATTGGACGCGGCCACCCGTGCGCGGATCGACGTGCAAAATCCAATGCGGGTGCAACGCGCGTGGGAGGTGTTGCAAAACACCGGTCGCGGGTTTGCCGATTGGCAAGATGCCACGCCGCCGCCGCTCCTGCCGTTGGACCGCTGCGTGCCGGTGCTGTTTGATGTGGATAAGGATTGGCTCAACGCCCGCATCGCCCGGCGTTTTGACGCGATGTTGGAACAGGGCGCCTTGGACGAGGCCCGCGCCAACCTCGACACATGGGATATCGAGCGCCCTTCGGCCAAAGCCATCGGCGCGCCAGAGCTGATCGCCCATCTGCGCGGCGAAATTTCGCTCAATGCGGCGCAGGAGGCCGCAACAATCGCCACACGCCAATTCGCCAAGCGGCAAAGGACATGGTTTCGGTCAAAAATGGCCGATTGGCACCGCTACAGGCCGGATTTCGCTGACAATTGATCTTTTGGCACAATTTTGCTCTCAATTCCGGCGCAATTTCGGTTTAAACAAAGGCAAAGCAAACCATGAGAGTCGCGCCGTGCCAAGTAACATTCCCTACGCCGACCCCGATCAGGCCCGTTTACCGGTGCCAAAGGTCCACAGCCTTGCGCAGCTGACCGCTGGCGCGCCGTGGCGGCTTGAATTGCATCATGCCCGCGCGGCGCATTTGTTGATCTGGACCACGCGCGGTCAAGGCATTTGCACCCTTGGCGGGCTGCGCCGCGGCCTCGGCGCCCATAACCTGTTGGTGATCCCCGCCGGCACCTTGATGTCGATTGATTTCGGCAAACAAGGATTCGCACAGGCGGTGGAAATCCCGACAAAATGCGGCGTCGCCTTGCCGGATGAACCGATGATCCTACGTCTGCGCGACGCCCAGACCCAAGGCGAGCTGACCGCCATTCTCGATGCGATGACCCGCGAACAAAATGCCGCGCGCCCCTTCGTCGGAGAAGCCATGCTGGCCCAAGGCGCCCTGCTTTCGGTCTGGCTGCGCCGGGCGCTTTTGGCCGAAGAAGACGTCCCGCGTCAGAACGCGGCCGAACGTCTGACCCGCGCCTTTACCGCGCTTGTGGCCCGCGACTACCAATCGGGCAAACCCATGGCCGATTACGCCGCCGCACTTGGCGTCACACCGACCCATTTGACCCGCAGCTGCAAACAGGTGACCGGACAAACCGCCGCCGATCTGATCACCGAGGCGACCCTACATGCCGCCCGCGAACGGTTAGAGCGCGGCGCCCTGCCGATCCAAACCATCGCGGCCGAATTGGGCTTTGGCAGCGCGGCCTATTTTACCCGTTTCGTGCAACATCACACCAGCCGCACGCCGAGCGCCCTGCGCAAATTCGCACAAGACCGCAGCCGCGCATCACCTTAATAATGCGCCGCAAGATGTTACTTTAAAAGAAAATAGTGAGGTCAGCTGCCCCAGATTTTGCGCACATAGAGTTGCGTCTCACGGTAGGGAGGCACGCCGCCGTATTTCTCCACCGCGCCCGGTCCGGCATTATAGGCCGCCAAAGCCAAACGCCACGAGCCGAACTTGCGATATTGCATCTTCAGATAACGCGCACCGCCTTCGAGGTTTTGCTGCGGATCATGCGGATTGACCCCCAATACCGCAGCCGTGCCGGGCATCAATTGCGCCAAACCCACGGCCCCCTTGTGCGACCGCGCCCGAACTTTCCACCCTGATTCTTGCTGCACCAGACGCAAGAACAAATCCTCCGGCACGCCGTGTTTGCGCGCCGCATCCCGCGCCACATTCAACAGCGGACCTTTGTATTTGCCGCGATACGTCGGCGCGCCGTATTTGCTTGGGATCGCGACGCTTTTGGGCTGCAGCCGAACAGAATTCGCGTATTGCTTCGAGGCCCGACTGTCGAGCACCCGCGTTTGCTTGGAAAACAGATGCGTGCTGGACCGGGTCGAGAACATATCGGCATGGACCGCACGCGGTCCCGTAAGTGATGCTGCCGTTCCGATCACCAGAACCGCCAAGCCAAAGGCCGGTTTACGCATTATCTTTGTCCCTAATCCCTCACGCAAAGCACCCGCTGTCCCTGCGGGGTCTGCTCCACGGCGCTAAGCTACGCGCCCGCGCGCCGATTTTGAACCCTTGGAGGGAGAATTTAACGCCACAGGTGGCGTATTACGCAAAAATTCGCCCATTCCATGCGAATTTCACCGTATATCCCCGACGGCCAGCGGCCCCGCGCGCCATGATTCGCCCCGCTGCCTGCACCGCGCCGGGAATTGCCCCCTGAAATTGCCCATTGCCGCCCGCCCCCCAAGATGGTGTAACTTACCCTTCAAGAGAGACAAGATTCTGCGGGAGGCTCACGCATGGCCGGTTCGGTTAACAAAGTAATTCTCATCGGCAATTTGGGGCGTGATCCCGAGGTGCGCACATTCAGCAACGGCGGCAAGGTTTGCAATCTGCGCATTGCGACCTCCGAGACCTGGAAAGACAAAAACACCGGCGAGCGCAAGGAACGCACCGAATGGCATTCGGTGGCGATTTTCCAAGAGGGCCTCGTTCGGATCGCCGAGCAATATCTGCGCAAAGGCTCGAAAGTCTACATCGAAGGCAAATTGCAAACCCGCAAATGGCAGGATCAATCCGGCGCGGATCGCTATTCCACCGAAGTGGTGCTGCAAGGTTTTGACGGCGTATTGACCATGCTCGACGGGCGCAATGACAACAGTGGCGGCCAAGGCGGCAATTATGGTGGCCCCTCCTCGGGCGGCGATTATGGCGGATCGAGCAGCAGCTCGGGCGGTGATTTCGGCGGCGGCGCGCCCTCGCGCGACATCGACGACGAAATCCCGTTCTAAAACCTCTGGCCCCGCGCCAAAATGGCCAAGCGCCGCGACCGACACCTTGCAAAGAACCGTCCCGCCATGGGGCGGTTCTTTTGTATTGATTACACCACCAATGAAACCAACGCCGCCAAGGCAAAGGGCACCGACAGCAGGCACGCCAACAGCAGCGCCGCCCATAGGGTCGGGCGCGGTCCGGGGGCGGTTTTCCCGAAAACTGCAGTGGAAGACTGGCGTTTCATATCCGCATTAACCACGTTTTAGGTTTTCAAAGGCTTAACTCGGCCCATGTCCCATCGTGCCGCCGACGCTGATAACACCCGATCCGACCATAAATTTGACATTGACTGGCACCCTGCCCGTCGATGCCCTCTGCCTGCGGGCGCAGAGCTGGCGCCGCTGCAACAACATCCCGCCTATGCCGCCGCGCTGACCCAGTCCTCGAGCGCAAGCGTTCACGATATGCGCGCGGCGTTGATCCATCACGGTGGCCGCGTGGTCGGTCGGGCGCAACTGTTGCTCCGGCATCTGCCGGTGCTTGGTCCCGTTGCCTATCTGCCGCGCGGGCCACTTTGGTGCGATGCGGTGCCTGAGAGCGTCAAACATCAAGCCCTGCGCGCCCTGCGCTCCTCGCTGCGCGCAGCGGGCGTGTCTTCGCGGATCTGGCTTGCCAATGCCGAGGATGCGGCTGGCGCGGATCATCTGGCCCGCATCGGGTACCTGCCTGTCATCACGCCGCAACATGTCGCGGAGATCGACCTTTCCGGCGATCAAGACACCCGCCTTGCCGCGCAACACGGCAAATGGCGCAACCGCCTGCGCCATGCCCAAACGCAAGCTTTGCATGTCGCCCACCGCCCCTTGAACCCTGCGCAAGACGGGTGGCTTTTGGCGGCAGAGACCGTGCAACAGGGTGTCAAAGGTTACCGTGCCCTGCCCGCCGCCTTTGCGGCGCAATATCCCAACGATCAAACCCGTCTGTTTTTGGCTGAAAAACGCGGCGAGGTGATTGCCGCCATGTTGATCTTGCGCCACGGCGCAGCCGCCAGTTACCACATCGGATGGAGCAGCAGCGCGGGAAGGTCGGCCTCGGCGCATAATCTGCTGCTCTGGCAAGCCTCCAATTGGCTGGCGCGCAAGGGTGTGCTACGATTTGACCTCGGGTCGGTGGACACCGATGCTGCCGCCGGGTTGGCCCGCTTCAAACTGGGTGCAGGGGCCGATTTGCGCGCCCTCGGGCCGACCATGCTCTATACGCCGTCCGTCGCCCATCTGGGCAAGATCAGGGGCCATCTTAAGCACGCGGCGTGAAATCGCACGGTTTCGCGGCTTTCCCTCTGGTTTTTTCTGCGGATGCAGTATAGGCGGCTGAACGAACAACCAAAGGGACCCCCATGGACCTGCGCAATATCGCCATTATCGCCCACGTTGACCACGGCAAAACCACGCTTGTGGACGAACTTTTGAAACAATCCGGTGTTTACCGCGAAAACCAAGCCACGACCGAACGTGCGATGGACAGCAATGACCTCGAGCGCGAGCGCGGGATCACCATTCTGGCCAAAGCCACGTCGGTCGAATGGGGCGGCCACCGCATCAACATCGTCGACACCCCCGGCCACGCCGATTTCGGCGGCGAAGTGGAGCGCATTTTGTCGATGGTGGACGGCGTTGTCCTCTTGGTGGATGCCGCCGAAGGCCCGATGCCACAAACCAAATTCGTGACCTCCAAGGCGCTTGCGCTTGGTCTGCGCCCGATCGTTGTGCTGAACAAAGTTGACAAGCCCGACGCCGAGCCCGACCGCGCGCTTGACGAATGCTTTGATTTGTTCGCCTCGCTGGGCGCCAATGACGATCAACTTGATTTCCCGCATATGTATGCCTCGGGCCGCAATGGTTGGGCCGATATGGAACTCGACGGACCGCGCAAGGATTTGACCGCCCTGTTCGAAATGGTGCTCAAACATGTGCCCGCGCCTGCGCAATTGTCGCGCCGGGACGAGCCCTTTACTATGCTCGCGACCACTTTGGGTGCCGATCCGTTCATCGGGCGCCTGCTCACCGGCCGTGTCGAAAGCGGCACGCTCAAAGCCGGCGACAGCCTCAAAGCCGTCAGCCGCGATGGCACCTTGATCGAAACCTTCCGCGCCACGAAAATTCTGGCCTTCCGCGGTCTGTCGCAGCAACCGATTGATGTCGCCGAAGCCGGCGACATTGTCTCGATCGCGGGCATGACCAAAGCCACCGTCGCCGACAGCCTTCTGGACCCTTCGGTGAACGAACCTCTGCCGGCGCAACCGATTGATCCGCCCACCATCACAGTGACCTTTGGCATCAACGACAGCCCCCTGGCAGGCCGCGATGGCAAAAAGGTCCAGTCCCGCGTCATCCGTGACCGGTTGATGAAGGAAGCTGAATCCAACGTTGCGATCAAAATCTCCGACACGCCCGGCGGCGAGGCCTTCGAAGTTGCGGGCCGCGGCGAATTGCAAATGGGTGTTTTGATCGAAAACATGCGCCGCGAAGGATTCGAATTGTCGATCTCGCGCCCGCAGGTTCTCTTCCAAGAAGGCGAGAATGGCGAACGCCTTGAGCCGGTCGAAGAAGTCACCGTCGATGTGGATGATGAATACTCCGGCGCCGTGATTGAAAAACTCACCGGACCGCGCAAAGGCGATCTGGTCGAAATGAAGCAAAACGCTGGTAAAACCCGCATCGTCGCCCATGTGCCGTCGCGCGGATTGATCGGCTATCATGGCGAGTTTCTGACCGACACCCGCGGCACCGGCGTTCTCAACCGCGTGTTCCATTCCTGGGCCCCGCACAAAGGTCCGATCCCCGGACGCCGTGCCGGTGTTCTGATTTCGATGGAAAACGGCCAATCGGTCGCCTACGCATTGTGGAACCTCGAAGATCGCGGCAAAATGTTCATCGGTGCGCAGGCCGACGTTTACACCGGCATGATCATCGGCGAACACAGCCGTGAAAACGATCTCGAAGTGAACCCGCTCAAAGGCAAGAAGCTGACCAACGTGCGGGCCTCCGGCACCGACGAAGCGGTCCGTTTGACCACGCCTGTGACCCTTTCTTTGGAAGAGGCGATTGCCTATATCGACAATGACGAATTGGTCGAAGTGACACCCAATTCGATCCGGATGCGCAAACGCTACCTCGACCCGCATGAGCGCAAGCGGAACGCCAAACTCTCCGGTCAGTAAAATCCGGTGAAACCCATAAAAACGGGGGCCAATCGGCCCCCGTTTTGCATTTCCACATCAATGGTGAAAAGGCTTATTCGTCGATCTCGACGACCATCAATTCGCGTTCAGATGCACCGCGCGCATGGCTTAACGCCTCTTGATACGCCTCGGAATGGTAACATTTTTCCGCATCCTCGATCGATGGGAACCGCGCCACAACATTGCGCGCGCGTTCCTTACCTTCAAGCTGCACGAACCGCCCGCCACGGGCCATAAATGCGCCGCCATGCGCCGCAATCGCGGGGCCGGCCAATGCGGCGTATTTGGCATAGGCTTCGGGGTCTGTCACCGTGACATGGGCAATCCAGAGTGCGGTCATCTATCTATCCTTTGATCAGAGCTTCGACAGCGGCAATCGCCGCTTCTGCGTTGCTGGCATCTTTCGCGCCGCCTTGGGCCATATCGGGACGGCCACCGCCGCCCTTCCCGCCAAGTTCCGGCACAGCCGCCTGTACCATCGCCACCGCCGACAAACGATCGGTCAGATCATCGGTCACGCCGGCGGCAACGGCCACCTTATCGCCATCCGCGATCAACAAAACCGCCCCCGAGCCGAGCTTGGCCTTATGTTCCGCAATCAGCGCGGGCAGATCTTTACCCGTCACGCCTTGAAGCACCTGCGCCATAAATTTCGTGCCGCTGATCTCTTTGACTTCGGCATCCGATCCGCCCGCCATCGCCAATTCACGGCGCAACTGCGCAACCTCATTGCTGAGTGCCTTGCGCTCGTCGAGCAATCCCTGCACCCGCTCGACAATCATTGCCGGTTGGGTTTTGAGCATTCCAGACAATGCCGTGATCCGGGCGGCTTCGTCTTGAAGATAGGCAAAGGCCGCCTGCCCGGTCAAGGCTTCGATCCGCCGCACGCCTGCGCTTGAGGCGCCTTCGGCAATGATCACGCAAAGTCCGATATCACCGGTTTGCTTGACATGGGTGCCGCCACAAAGCTCGAGGGAATAGGTGCTTCCGTCCAAACCCTTGCCGGTATTGGCACGGCCCATCGAGACGACGCGCACTTCGTCGCCGTATTTCTCGCCGAACAAAGCCTGTGCGCCCAATTCGCGCGCATCATCCGGCGTCATGATACGGGTTTCGACGGCGGTATTCTGGCGGATATAGTCGTTCACATCCGCGCCGATTTTAATCAATTCTTCCTCGCTGACCGGGGCGTTATGGGAGAAATCAAAGCGCAAGCGATCCTCGGCATTGAGCGATCCGCGCTGCGCCACGTGGGTGCCAAGCGTTTCGCGCAATGCCTCATGAAGCAAATGCGTCGCCGAATGGTTGGCACGGATGGCGCTGCGCCGCTCGTGGTCAACCAGCAACCGCGCGCCTTCGCCTTTGGCAATCTCCCCCTCGACCACTTCGGCGAAATGGATAAACACATCCGCCGATTTACGGGTGTCGGTGATTTTTGCCACGCCCGTGTCGGTGCGAAGCACGCCGGTATCACCAACCTGCCCACCGCTTTCTGCATAAAACGGCGTTTGGTTCACGGCGATTTGCACCGTCTCGCCGACTTTGGCCGAGGGCACTGCGGCCCCCTCTTTGACCAGCGCCACAATCTGCCCTTCCGCGCTTTCCGTGTCATATCCGAGGAATTCGGTGGTGCCGGATTCGCGCGCAATATCGAACCAAATCTCGGCATCCGCCGCCTCGCCCGAGCCCGACCAAGCCGCGCGCGCCTTGGCACGTTGCTCTTCCATCGCGGCGTCAAACCCTTCGGTGTCCACCTCGCGGCCTTTTTCACGCAATGCATCCTGTGTCAGATCAAGCGGAAATCCGTAGGTGTCATAGAGTTTAAACGCTGCGGCCCCCGGCAAAGCCGCGCCTTCCGCCAGGTCCGACAATTCATCATCGAGCAGTCGCAAACCACGATCAAGCGTTTGTTTGAAACGGGTTTCTTCCAATTTCAATGTCTCTTCAATCAGGCTCTGCGCCTGGCGCAATTCCGTATAATGCCCACCCATCTGGTTGACCAACGCCGGCACCAAACGGTGCATCACCGGATCTTTTGCACCAAGCAAATGCGCATGACGCATGGCGCGGCGCATAATCCGGCGCAGCACATAACCGCGCCCTTCATTTGACGGCATCACACCGTCAGCAATCAAGAAAGAAGTCGACCGGAGATGATCCGCAATCACGCGATGATGCACATTCCCGGGTCCATCGGGATCTTGGCTGGTGACATGTGCAGAGGCTTCGATCAAAGCGCGCATCAGATCGGTATCGTAATTGTCATGTTTGCCCTGTAGCAGCGCACCAATCCGTTCCAACCCCATGCCGGTATCAATGGATTGCATGTCGAGTGCCCGCATCGAGCCATCCTCGAACTGTTGGTTTTGCATGAAAACCACGTTCCAGATCTCAATAAAACGGTCGCCATCCTCATCCGCAGATCCGGGAGGACCACCCCAAATATGGTCGCCGTGGTCATAGAAAATTTCGGAGCAAGGACCGCAAGGACCGGTCGGCCCCATTTGCCAAAAATTGTCCGAAGTAGCGATGCGGATAATCCGGTCTTCGGGCACGCCGAGTTTCTTCCAGATTTCGAAAGCTTCATCATCGGTATGGTAGACCGTGGTGAGCAAACGGTTCTTATCAATGCCAAAATCTTTGGTCAAAAGCTCCCATGCAAACGGGATGGCCTCGGTTTTGAAATAGTCGCCAAAGCTGAAATTTCCGAGCATCTCAAAAAATGTGTGGTGGCGCGCGGTGTAGCCGACATTATCGAGGTCGTTATGCTTCCCCCCGGCGCGCACACATTTCTGGGCTGACGTCGCCCGCACATAGTCGCGCTTTTCAACGCCGGTAAAGCAGTTTTTGAACTGCACCATGCCGGAGTTGGTGAACATCAATGTCGGATCATTGCGCGGTACAAGCGGCGAACTGTCCACAATTTGATGCCCTTGACGGGCAAAATAATCGAGGAAGGTCGAGCGAATGTCGTTGAGCGAGGCCATGAGGTACTTTCCAGCAAATGCGAGCGTTTGGGATGATTTATCTGCCCCCGCGCCGCATGTCCACTGCAACAGTGTTTACCGGATCACCGGCACAAGCACCGGCCATGATTAAGGCCGCCTTACGCGGCGGCCTTAATGTAAAACAATGACGTTTAGATCAGGATTCAAACATCTCATCACCATCACTGCCAGTGTCACCGCCGCCTTCATGCTCCATATCGAACTCAAGCCCATGCGCCGCGCGGATCTTGTCTTCGATCTCCATCGCCATCGGGCCGTTTTCTTTCAAAAACACTTTGGCATTCTCGCGCCCTTGTCCGATGCGCTCATCGCCATAGGAGTACCAACTGCCGGATTTATCGACGACACCCGCCTTAACGCCAAGATCGAGAAGCTCGCCGGTTTTCGAAATACCTTCGCCATACATGATATCAAATTCCACCTGCTTGAAGGGCGGCGCAACTTTGTTCTTCACCACTTTCACGCGGGTAGAGTTGCCCACCACTTCATCGCGGTCCTTGAGCGAACCAATCCGGCGAATATCCAACCGCACGGATGAATAAAACTTGAGCGCATTGCCGCCGGTTGTGGTTTCGGGGCTTCCGAACATCACGCCAATTTTCATCCGAATCTGGTTGATGAAAATCACCATGCAATTGGAGCGGCTAATCGAGCCGGTCAGCTTACGCATGGCCTGGCTCATCAAACGCGCATGCACGCCGACCGAGCTATCGCCCATTTCGCCTTCCAACTCGCTCTTCGGGGTCAGGGCCGCGACCGAATCGACAACGACCATGCTCACCGCGCCGGACCGCACCAACGTATCGACGATCTCCAAGGCCTGCTCGCCCGTGTCAGGTTGCGAGATCAAAAGCTCGTCCACATTGACGCCAACCCGTTTGGCATATTGCGGGTCCAATGCATGTTCTGCATCGACAAAGGCGCAAACTCCGCCCTTTTTCTGCTCCTCGGCAACGCAATGCAGCGTCAAGGTGGTTTTCCCGGAGCTTTCGGGCCCATAGATCTCTACAATCCGGCCTTTCGGCAATCCGCCAATCCCAAGGGCAATATCCAAGCCAAGAGAACCGGTCGAGGTCGCTTCGATATCGGGCAAGGCGCTGCCATCCCCGAGCTTCATGATCGACCCCTTGCCAAATTGGCGTTCGATTTGCGCCAGCGCACTGTCGAGCGCCTTTTGCTTGTCCGCTTGTTTCTTGCTGTCCATTTTTGAAAGCTCTGCCGTTGCCATATCTGTTTATTCCTTATTCCATACCCAGCCGCGCGCGGCAATCTTGCATGATGTTCCAGCCTTGTTCTCGATCAATATGAGATCAAAAAGAGAACATTTCAATCGAAATCTTTTCTTCCACTCTATTTTTTGCCGTGCCAAACCGTTAGTTTACAGCAAATGAACGCGCCGCACGCAGGGAGCAAGATCCGGTAAATGTTGATATTTTCCAAAGCAAAGCTGGTGTTCCTGTCGATGCCAAAGACCGGAACAACCGCCTATGAAACCGCACTGTCCCCCTTTGCTTCGCAATATGTCTGCGACCCGCCCGAGCTGAAACATGCGCCGGTCTATCGCTACAACCGGTTTTTCCGGCCGATGTTGGAGAAATTCGTCTCGCCCGACATTCAGACCCTCGCCGTCGTGCGTGAACCGATCGATTGGCTCGGCAGCTGGTATCGCTACCGCCACCGTCCCTTCCTTGCCGGGAAGCCGACATCGACCGCAGGCATGAGTTTTGATGCCTTTGTGCAGGCCTATTGCAAGGGCAGCCGCCCCGCCTTTGCCAATGTTGGATCACAGGTCAATTTCGTCAAACCGCAACCCAATGGCACCAAGGTGGACCACCTGTTCCGCTATGAAAACCAATCGGGATTGTTGACGTTTCTCGAAGAACGACTCGGGATAAAAATCGAATTGGCCCGCGAGAATGTCTCGCCTGCCATGCCACTGAGTCTGTCGCCCGAGGTCGAGGAAAAGCTGCGCCGCAAATGCGCCGAAGAGTTCGAACTTTGGGAAAGCATCACATAAACGCGCGCATCACGCTGCGCGCGGATCGACCACCATTTGGCGTTGCACGGTTTCCGTCAGCTCATTGAGCGAGAACGGTTTGGGAAGGAACACCGAATTGGCGATGCGTTTTTGGTTGTCGCCAAAGCTTTCCTCGGCATAGCCAGAGACAAAGACCACGCGCACATCTGGGCGCATCTTGAGCGCCTCGCGCACCCACGTCGGCCCATCCATCCCCGGCATCACCACATCGGTTACAAAGACATCAACGCGCAAATCGGCTTCTTCCAATACTTTGAGCGCCTCTTCGGCGGAATCCGCCTCCAGCACTGTAAAGCCGCGCATTTTCAACGCGCGCGACGCAAAGGCCCGCACCGGGGCTTCGTCCTCGACCAACAAGACCACACCGTCAGCGGCCTCATTCTCTTCGGGCTGCACCTTCTCCACCTTTGGCACTGGCACTGCCACCGGCAGCTCTTCGTTCACCGGCAGCAACAAGGTAAAGGTCGTCCCCTCGCCCGGTATGCTATCGGCAAAGATAAACCCGCCGGTTTGTTTGATGATCCCATAGGCCGTCGACAGTCCCAATCCGGTGCCCTCGCCCGTGCGTTTGGTCGTGTAGAAAGGTTCGAACACTTTTTGCAACTTATCTGCGGGAATTCCGACCCCGACATCAATGACCTTCACACAGACATATTCACCCGGCGGCACCACCGCGCGATCCCGGTCCATCGGCGTCTCAAAATGCTTCGATGCGGTTTCGATGCGGATTTCTCCGCCCTCCGGCATCGCATCACGGGCATTTACCACAAGGTTCATCAGCACCTGCTCAAGCTGGCGTTTGTCGGCACGGATGGATGGCAACACCGGATCATGGCTGAGGGACAGGGTCACGCGTTCGCCTACCAAACGGTTCAGCAAATGGGTCAGATCCGACAGGGTATCGCGCAGATCAAGCGTTTCAGGCCGCAGGGTTTGTTTGCGCGAGAAGGCCAATAGTTGCCCGACAAGCGCCGCCGCCCGGTTGGCATTCTGGTTGATCTGCACCAGATCTGCGTAATCGCTATCGCCCTGATCATGGCGCAACAACAGCAAATCACAATGTCCGGAAATCGCGGTCAAAAGATTGTTGAAATCATGCGCAACGCCGCCGGCCAATTGACCGATCGCCTGCATCTTTTGGCTTTGGACGAATTGCGCTTCGAGCGTTTTCAATTCGGTCGCATCATTCAGAACCGCGATCAAGGCCGGTTCGCCATCATCGGTGATCCGTTTTAACGTCACCTGCACAAAAACCTCTTTGTCCTCGCGGATCACCCGCAAGAATTCGCTGTGCTGCAATCCGCGCCCTGCTGCGGCTTCGCGCAACCATTCCGAGATCGAGCGGCCCAGCCCCTCCATCAGGTTGGACATGAGCATCCCGTCAGAGCTTTGAATTCCCAAAAGTTGCCGCGCCTGCCGGTTCGACAACTGAACTTCGCCGCTATGGGCGATTTTCAACAACGGCACCGGCAGCTCCTCAATAAAGCTCCAGCCGCTGCTGCTAGTGTCCTGCTCGATGTCGGCACCCGGCAAGAGGATCAATTCGCGTCGCCCCGCGCTGGCGTCGACCTCGGTCACCAAACACGGCACAATCCCATCCGCCGTCGCCACATCATTGATCCGCCCGCGCCGCACCGGCAATTCGCAAAACACCCGGTCCAACGATTTCGACCGCTCGCCCACCAAACGCCGCGCCGCATCATTCATAAAGAGGATCGCATCATTGCGCCCGACAGTCAGCATCGGCAGGCTAAACCCGTCGGAAGGACGGGCCGTCGGCGCACGTTCCCCCATGCATTCGAGCCGCCATAGAAAGCTGTCCTCGCCGACCAGATGCACACCCAGCCGCATATGCCCCTTGCGGGTCACCACGTCTTCGCGTGCCGCGCCGCCGGCCTGTGCGCGGGTTTGCAACCGGAACAACACCGCACCCGGATTGCCAAAAATATCTGTCAGCACCCCGGCCAATGTGGTGGAATCCTTGCCACCAAATCGCGTCTGCGCCGCCGCATTGCGATGTATGATGGCGCCATCCCTGTCCGTGATAAAGCTGGCAGCGGCATCATGCTCGACAAACCCGGCGATGGTATCAAACACGCCCTTGCGCCCACGCGTGCCCCAGGCAGAGATCAGAACAATCACCACACAGAGGAAAAACAAGCTCCCCGCGATGAGAGAAAATCCCTTTTGTATCGTGGGGTTATCAAGCAAAAAGGACGCGCCGGCGAAGAACAGGGCCAACGACAACAACACCGCGATACGCGGTTTAATTCGTGACGACGCCCGCGTCATCGGACCGGGTGAAAGTGCGGTAAAGGCCACGTGTGTTTCCCATTTTTCGATTCTGCTCAATGCATTAGCAGCAAAAAACCTTAACGAGACCTTAAAAAAAGAGAAAGCCCTCGCACGAAAACACGTCAGGATTGCGCGCTAGAAAGCATGGCGAAACATAAAATATCGCATGCCCGCACGCCCCTATCGGCACGCATAGCAATAGGCACCGGGCCGCGCGCGGGGACGCTTCGCTCAGGAAATTGACGCCGCGTCGCGGGAGAATTGCGCGGTGAAAAAACCGTCCCCCCCATCAAGAAGCGTCCATGCCCGCTGCGCATTCACCGACCAACCGGGATGACAATGCAAAAATTCCGTCACCTGTGCGGTATTTTCCGGCTCCAGCATCGAACATGTGGCATAGGCCAACACCCCATCCGGCGCGACAAAATCCACTGCATGATCCAGAACCTCGGCCTGAATCGCGGTCAATTCGGCCAAACGTGCTTCGGTCAGGGCCCATTTGCCCTCGGGCGCGCGCCGCCATGCCCCCGACCCCGAACAGGGCGCATCGCAGAGCACCACATCAAACCCTGCCTCATTGGGCAGGTCTTCAGGCGCAACAACCGTGATCCGCGCCCCTGCCCGCGCCGCGCGATCCGGCAGGTCTTTCATCCGCTGCGGTGCGATGTCATGGGCGACGATCTGCGCCTCGGGGAAGGCTGCGGCCAAGGCCAGGGATTTGCCACCGCCGCCGGCGCAGTAATCCAGAATGCGCGCCGGCGTTTGCCCCGACAATGCGTCAATCACGGCTTGGCTCGCGCCGTCCTGCAATTCGACCAAACCGTCTTGATAGCTGCGCGATTGGGAAACCCGGCGCGCGCCATTGGTGACCACAATCGCGGTTGCCGAAATCGCATGCGCCTCCGCCTCGATCCCCTCTTCGGACAAAGCAGAAATCGCCGCATCGCGGGTGGTTCTCAGCCTATTGGCACGCAAGAACACCGGCGCACGGGCGCGGCTTGCTTCGGCCATCGTCTCCGCCGCATCGCCCAAAGAGGCGCGCCAGAGCGGCACCAACCAATCGGGCAGGTCAAGCCGCGCGCCGTCACTTTGTGGAGCCTCCCCCGCCGCCTGTTCCGCGTCGCTCAACGGCGCGGGCGCATGGCCAATCCCCGAGAAAATATCATCCGGATCGATCCCTTGCGACCGGATCAACCCGAGGAGTATCCCCCGCCCCGTTTCCGCCCCGCCACGCGCCGCCAAAGACCGCTTCGCCCGCAGCGCACCAAACACATGATCGCGCACTGCGGCGCGGTCCTTGCTTCCGGCGAAACGCGAGTTGCGCGCCCAACCGAGTAAGGCCTTTTCCGCAGGCGCGCCCTCAAGGATCGAGTCAAAAATTTCAATCGCGGCTTGGACACGGGCAGCAGGGGTCATGAGGGCAGATCCTTAAATAGAAACGGGCCGCACGCGGCGGCCCCTTCCAAAACAGTTGATAGATTTATCCGATGCGGTAATTCGGGCTTTCGCGGGTGATTTGAACATCATGCACATGGCTTTCGGTCAAACCCGCACCGGTGATTTTTACGAAGGTGCAATTTTTGCGCATCTCCTCGACCGTGGCATTCCCCGTATACCCCATGGCCGCGCGCAACCCGCCGATAAGTTGGTGCACCACCGTCCCTGCCGGACCTTTGTAGGGCACTTGGCCCTCGATGCCTTCGGGCACCAATTTGTCCGAGGCTGCATCCTTTTGGAAATAGCGATCCGCCGATCCACGCGCCATGGCGCCAAGGCTGCCCATGCCGCGATAGGATTTGAACGAGCGGCCTTGATAAAGGATCACTTCACCGGGGCTTTCATCCGTGCCCGCGATCATGCTGCCGACCATGGCACAAGACGCGCCCGCGGCAATGGCTTTGGCAAAATCGCCCGAGAATTTGATGCCGCCGTCCGCGATCACCGGCACGTCGCCTGCGGCTTTGGCGCAATCCATGATCGCCGTGAGCTGCGGCACGCCGACGCCCGCAACCATCCGCGTGGTGCAAATCGATCCCGGCCCGATGCCGACCTTGACCGCATCCGCCCCCGCATCGATCAACGCCTTGGTCGCATCAGCAGTCGCCACATTGCCGGCGATGATCTGCACGCTGCTGGACAGGTTCTTGACGCGAGTGACCGCTTCGATCACCCCTGCGGAATGGCCATGCGCCGTGTCGATGACCACAATATCGACGCCCGCCGCAATCAAGGCTTCGGTGCGTTCAAAGCCGGAATCACCCACAGACGTCGCCGCCGCCACGCGCAAACGACCAAGGTCATCCTTGCACGCTGTCGGGTTCAGGACTGCTTTTTCCGTATCCTTCAACGTCAACAGACCGGTCAATTTTCCGGTGCCATCCGTGACGAGCAATTTCTCGATCCGCCGCTCTTTCATCATACCGATCGCTTGATCACGGTCCGCAGGTTCGCGCAGGATCGAAAGATTATCCGACGTCATCATCTTGGCCACCGGCGTGTCGTCCGATGTGGCGAACCGCATATCACGGTTGGTCAGGATGCCGACCACCCGGCCCGCTTCGTCCACCACCGGAAAACCCGTAAAGTTATAACGTTCGATCAACGCCTTGGCATCGGCCAATGTTTGATTGGGTGTCAGCGTCACCGGGTTGTAAACAATACCGCTTTCGAACCGTTTGACGCGGCGGACCTCGCGGGCCTGTTGTTCAACATCCAAATTCTTGTGGATCACACCAATACCGCCCGCCTGCGCCATGGTGATCGCCATACGCGATTCCGTGACCGTATCCATAGCCGAACTCAAAAGCGGAATATTCATCGCAATACCGCGTGTCACGCGTGTCCGCGTGTCCGCCGTTGAGGGCAGCACGCTGGACGCGGCAGGAACAAGCAAAACATCATCGAAGGTCAGCGCCTCACGAATCTCCATTTGGGTCTCTCCATGGCAAGATCGTTTGACGCCTCCCTATTGCACTAATGCGACTTGGGGGAAAGCCTTAATTGCACAGTGACACGGCGCGGGTACTCTATGTCGGCACGGGTTCCCCCGGTATGGCGGCGCCCCTCCGCTGCGATGCCGCTAAAGGCGAAAAATATACCAACCCCTTGTCGCCTCCGGCCTGTTTGCGGCATATGGTGCCTTTCGCAGCGCGCGCAAAAAGGACGACGTTATGACAGGCCAACCGAGCACTCCCCGCCCCACCAGCACCGATCCACTTGTCATTTTCATGCCCTCGGGCAAACGCGGGCATTTCGCCGTCGGCACACCTGTGCTGACCGCCGCGCGGCAATTGGGCGTTGATCTCGACAGCGTTTGCGGCGGGCGCGGGATTTGCTCGAAATGCCAGATCCAGCCAAGCTTTGGCGCATTCTCCAAACATGGTGTGACCTCGCGCGAGGATGCCCTGTCGCCCTTTAATGCGGTCGAGCAACGCTATGATGACAAACGCGGGCTCAAAGCCGGCCGCCGTTTGGGATGCCAAGCCACGATCCAAGGCGATGTGGTCATCGATGTGCCCGCCGAAAGCCAGGTCCACAAACAAGTGGTGCGCAAAGCGGCGGCTGTCCGCGATATCATCATGGATCCCGCGACGCGGCTTTACGTGATCGACGTGGCCGAACCCGATATGCATGACCCGACAGGAGATTTGCAACGGATCGAAAAAGCACTTCAAGATCAGTGGAATATCGAACACATCTCATGTGCTTCATCACTTTTCCCACGCCTGCAAACGGTGCTGCGCAAAGGCAAATGGCAAGTCACCGCCGCGCTGCATAAAACTGCGGCCGATGCCACGCCCGAATTGATCGATCTTTTTGCCGATCTGCCCGAAACCGGTCTTTATGGGCTTGCGATTGACCTTGGCTCAACCACCATCGCCGCGCATCTATGTAGCCTAGAGGACGGGCGCGTCATTGCCTCTTCTGGCTTGATGAACCCGCAAATCCGCTTTGGCGAAGACCTGATGAGCCGCGTGTCCTATGCAATGATGAACCCCACCGGCGCCGCCGAAATGACTGCGGCCGTGCGCGAGGCGCTGAGCAATCTGGCCGCCGAAATCATCAGCGACGGCCAAGTCGATCCCGCCCTCGTGACCGAAGCAACCATCGTGTGCAATCCGGTGATGCACCACCTTTTGCTGGGCATTGATCCGACCGAATTGGGGCAAGCACCCTTTGCGCTCGCCACCTCGGATGCGCTCAATCTCGCGGCCTCGGACCTCGCCTTTACCGGCATGAACCCACGGGCCAACATCTATATCCTGCCCTGTATTGCGGGGCATGTCGGGGCCGATGCCGCCGCCGTCGCTCTTTCCGAAGAACCACATAAATCCAAAGAGTTGTCGCTCATTGTTGATGTTGGAACCAATGCCGAAATCCTGCTCGGTGACAAAACCCGTGTCTTGGCCTGCTCCTCTCCGACCGGTCCCGCATTCGAGGGGGCGCAAATCTCGTCCGGACAACGCGCCGCCCCCGGCGCGATTGAACGGGTGCATATCGACCCCGACACCAAAGAGCCGCGTTTTTCCGTCATCGGATGCGATCTGTGGTCCGATGAGGACGGCTTTGCCGAAGCCATCGCCACCACCGGCGTCACCGGCATTTGCGGCTCCGGCATCATCGAAGCCGTGGCGGAAATGCGTCTTGCCGGATTGGTCGATGCGGCAGGGTTGATCGGTAGCCCCGCGCAGACCGGCACCGCACGCGCCGTGCCCACGGGGCGCACCCATGAATACCTCATCTTTGACGGGACCGAGGCAAACGGCCCCCGTATTTCCGTCACCCAAGGCGACATCCGCGCCATTCAATTGGCCAAATCGGCGCTTTATGCCGGGGCGCGGCTTTTGATGGACGAAATTGGCGTTGATCAAGTGGACCGCGTGGTGTTGGCGGGGGCCTTTGGGGCGCATATTTCGCCCAAACATGCGATGATCCTTGGCATGATCCCCGATGCGCCGCTCGACAAAGTCACCTCGGCTGGCAACGCCGCAGGCACCGGCGCGCGCATCGCGCTCTGCTCGCTATCAGCCCGCGCCGAGGTCGAAGCCTTGGTCCACCGCATCACCAAGGTCGAAACCGCCATCGAGCCGCGTTTTCAGGAGCATTTTGTCGCCGCCAATGCGATCCCCCACGCCACCGCCCCCTACCCGCATCTGCCGCCCCTGCCGCAGGTCAGCTTTAACAGCGGCGGACGCGATAACGGCGGCGCAGGCCGGCGGCGCAGACGGGCGAAATAACGCAAGCCGCCACGCAGCCAAGGCCGGCACAGCACGGGGCAGCGCGGCGGACATGGAATGCCAACAAAGTTCAACCGAACGGCCGCAGTGCCGGCCAAACCGCCACCCGTTGGCCTATGACATTGTTTCGCGGCGCAGGCGCTTGAACATGCTGCGCACGATCCAACGGTGAGCAATACCGGCAACATGTAAATGCCGCCGCCCCGCCCATCTCACCGCTCTCTTCTCGCACCGCGCAGGCGCAATCGCTCTTGACGCCCCTGCCGCCGCGCCCTAATCCAACGACGGAGCGCGGGTATGGTGAAATGGTATCATGCGAGCTTCCCAAGCTTAAGGTGCGGGTTCGATTCCCGCTACCCGCTCCACGTTCGGCCCATGCCGCGCCCCGTCCGCGCCGCCGACCTTTGGTCTTTAGGGCCACGGAGACCCGATGCCGCCCATTCCGACTGCCTTACGTGTGACCCCTATGTTGATCGCCCTTGGCGCGTCCGGCGGGTTTGCGGCGAAATGGATCGGGTTGCCGCTGCCTTTCATGCTCGGCTCGATGCTGACCGTGGCGCTGTTGGCGACTTTCAAAGGCAACTGGATCCCCGAAGGGTTTAAGTTTCCTGAAAACTTCCGCGCCGGATTTATCGCCTTGATCGGATTGATGATCGGGGCACAGGTGACGCCGGAGCTGTTCAAACAAATCCCGACCATGGCGGTCAGCCTCGCCATGATCACCCTGTTTGTCGGGCTGGCGCAGGCTGTGAACTACGTAATTTTTCGCAAGATTGGCCGCTACGATCCGGCCACTGCGTTTTTCTGTGGCTCTCCTGGCGGGTTGATCGAAGCCATCACTTTGGGCGAAGAGGCCGGCGCGGATATTCGCGCGCTGATCTTGCAACAATTCTTGCGCATCATCATGGTGGTGTCGCTTTTACCGGTGGGCCTGTCGCTCTATCACGGCACCCCCGTGGGCAGCTCGGGCGGCGCAACCATGGCGCGCGGGGCGACCGACCTTGCACATTTGGTCCCACTGATCGCCATCGCCATCGCCGGTGTTTTTCTGGGCCGGCGGTTGCATCTACCGGCGGGGCAATTGACCGGCCCTCTGGTCCTTGGGGCACTCCTGTCACTGAGCGGGATTTACGCCGTTGATCTGCCGCAATGGCTGGTCAATCTGGCGCAAATCATCGTCGGCACATCCCTGGGCACCCGATTTGCAGGGATCGGCCACCGGATGCTGGCCAAGGGTTTGGTATTGGCCTTGCTTTCCTCGGGGGCGATGATGGCCATGGGCGCGGCCATGGCGGCGGCAATTGTGCCGCTCACCGGCGAGAATTTCGAGGTTCTGCTGATTTCCTTTGCCCCCGGCGGGGTCACGGAAATGGCGCTTGTGGCGTTGTCACTCTCGGCCAATCCGGCCTATGTGACCTTGCATCATCTTTACCGGATCACCCTGACGGTGGTCATGCTTGGCACGGCCGCCAAACGGATGTTTCCCAAATCCGGCCCTTAGGCGCCGGCTTTCTCTTCCAGATCCAGCCACTCTTCTTCCGCCGCCGCCAGAGCCTGCTGACGTTCGGCCAATGCCTCGGAGCCTTTGGCAAATTTCACCGGCTCTTTGGCATAGAGGTCCGGCGCGGCAAGAAAGACCTCCAATTTGGCGATCTCGGCCTCCAGACGCTCGATCTCGGCGGGCAAAGCCTCAAGCCGGTGCTTTTCGGTGAAGCTGAGCCCTGATTTGCCGGATTTTGCTGTCTCGGCTGACTTGCCGGATTTCTTCGCGTTCTCCGGTTTGGCCGGTTTCGCCTCGGCGACCATCGCTGCCTTTTGCGCCTGATAATCCGACCAGCCGCCGGCATAGACCACGGCGCGCCCGTCACCTTCCATCGCCACGGTAGTCGCCGCCACACGGTCCAGAAAATCACGGTCGTGGCTGACCAAAAGAACCGTGCCGTCATAGCTGTCGAGCAGCTCTTGCAACAGGTCCAATGTCTCGACGTCCAAATCATTGGTCGGCTCGTCAAGCACCAGAACATTGCTTTCACGCGCCAAAAGCTTTGCCAGCAAAAGCCGCGCCTTTTCTCCGCCCGAAAGTGACCGCACCGCAGCGCGGGCCTGCCCCTCATCAAAGAGGAATTCTTTAAGGTATCCAACCACATGCTTGGGCGCGCCGCGCACCATCACCTGATCCGCCTTGCCAGACACACGCATGTCGGGATCGCCCGTGAGGCTCTCCCAAAGGGTCATATCAGGATCCAGTTGCGCCCGCGCTTGATCGAACACCGCGACCTCAAGGTTGGTGCCAAGCTTGACCGTGCCGCTGTCGGGCGGCTCTTTGCCCAAAAGCATGTTGAGCAATGTGGTTTTACCGGTGCCATTCGGCCCAACAAAAGCAATGCGGTCCCCGCGCAGCACCGTCAAAGAGAAATCCGACACGATGGTTTTGTCGCCAAAAGCTTTGCGCAATCCCTCGGCTTCGATCACCTTGCGGCCCGATTTCGGCCCTGCCTCGATGGCCATGGCTGCGGCGCCTTGGCGTTTGATTTGCGCCCCGCGTTCGGCCCGCAAATCTTGCAAGGCGCGCACGCGGCCCTGATTGCGTTTGCGCCGCGCCGAAATACCTTCGACCGCCCAACGGGCCTCGGATTTGATCTTCCGGTCGAGTTTATGGCGCTGCATATCCTCGTCCTCCCAGATCTTGTCGCGCCACGCCTCGAAGCCGTCAAAACCGGTTTCCTGACGCCGCACCGTGCCCCGATCAACCCACAAGGTCGCGCGGGTGAGCGCGCGCAAGAACGCACGGTCATGCGATATCAACACAAATCCGGCGCGGGTCTGGCTCAATTCGGCTTCGAGCCATGCAATCGCTTCGATGTCCAAATGGTTGGTCGGCTCGTCGAGCAGCATGAGTTCGGGCGCTTCGGCCATAAGTTTCGCCAAAGCTGCGCGGCGGCGTTCCCCGCCCGATGCGGTGGATACCGCGCGGTCGGGATCAAATTTCAAACCCTCGCCGGCCATTTCAACGCGGTACATTTCCGACGGATCCAGTGCCGAACAGGCGTAATCGCCAAGCGTGGCAAACCCTTCCATCGTCGGGTCTTGCTCCATGTATCCGACCGACACCCCGGGGGATAAGATCACACCGCCGCTGTCTGCTTCGACCAATCCGGCCATGACTTTCATCAAGGTGGATTTGCCCGATCCGTTGCGCCCGACAAGCGCCACGCGATCAGAGGGGTGAACCACCAAGGACAGATCGGCGAAAATCGGATCGCCGCCATAGGTGAGAGAAATATCGGTGAGTTGGAGAAGGGGTGTGCGTGCCATGAGCGCGAGGTAATCGTGCACCCGAGCGCCGTCAAGTCGCGAGTGCGCCGACCGGCAAGATTGACCGAACCGCAGCCAGCCCTTGCGCTACCGCGCCACCGCCCGCAACAAACGTTTGCGCGCCGGCGGGATGGATTTAATTTCAAGCCCGGTAAACACGTGCAGGGTGTTCATATGGCTGTCCACCACCGCGTGATCCGACACCCACCCCCCCATCAGCAAATAAGTGCGCAGCAAAGGCGGCATGCGCAACATCGCCTTTTTCGCATCGGGTTTGCGGCGCAATTTCTTGGCGAATTGGAACACGGCGGGAGCTTTGACCCGAGGCAACCAGCGTTTCGGGGCCAGATGCCGCGCTTTGAGCATGGCAAAGGCGTCGAGGTAATCCTTGGTCTCGGTCCCCGCAAAGGACGAGCACCCGCAGAGCAATTCTACACCGTTGTCATCGACATATTGCGTCATTGCCGCCCATGCGACGCGCAAAATATCCCCGTCGCGTGCATCGGGATGGATGCAAAACCGGCCCATTTCGACAATCGGCCCCTCAAAATCCAACAAGGCGTCAAGATCATAGAATTGCGCCGCATAGCTGCGCCCGATTTCCGCGCCGCCGGTCAGCGGCAAAAAGCGGAAACAACAGACCACGGCATCCTCGCGGCTGTCTTCGATCAGGATATGCGTGCAAATCGCGTCGAAATCATCGATGTCGCACTCCGCGCCGGTGCCAAAGGCCAAAGCCCGCAATGCCTGCGCCGCCGCCACGTCTTGCGGTGTCTGCGCGATCCGCGCCCGATACCGCCCCTTGTTTAATGCCAGCACTGCGCCATCCCCGCGATTGTCGCCTTGAAACTAGTCCTGCGGGATCTATCACACAAGATGTGACAAAGCGGTGACGCGAAACACCGAAGATCGCTGTCGCTTATGGCAGCAGAACAATCGCGGTGTCTTATTGCAAGAAGCTGTCGGCGCTGAATTTGCCCAGATTGCCCAAAAGCTGACGCAGGAAGCTCTTGCCCTCGACCGAGGATGAGGTCACGCGGCGTGAGATCGGCACGATTTTACCATCGGCCAGCGTAAAGCGTTCGATATTAGCGACGCGGTCCTCATCATCAAAGCTGATCGCCAGAACCGTGCGATCAATCACTTCGGGCTTTTTGATACCATACCGGCGGATGTGGCTTTCCACGTAATACAGATCGCCCCCCTCGAGAACGCCCGCCACAGTTGGCGCGCCGAACATGTCATAAACCGCATCGCGCCCGTCCACGCCTACGGTCAATTGCGACAACTCGTCATCGGTTGGGGTATATCCGTGTTTGCGCACCATCGGCGCACAGGCCGCCAGGGTGCAGATCAACACGCCGATCATCGCATATTTCGCGCTGAAAACTCTGCCCATTTCATCTGCCCTCTTGCTTTGGCCTTGCTTTGACCCTGTCTGGCTTTTATCTCGCTTACAGAAGGAACGCCGACCTTTCAAGAATACTTCTTCTTGTGTGCAAAGACCAGCACCCCTCCACATAGGCCATTTTGCCGCCAAGCGTGCCCTGCCGCGCCGCGGTCCGATCCGCCAAACCCGTCTAATCCGCCACCCGAATGACCATCCGACCTACCACAGGAGCCGCCCGATGACCGACTTTGCCCCTTCTCCAAAATCCACCGCCATACGGGTTTCGTCGTTAAAGGCGAACCAAACCAAAACATTCGCCCTCACCCCCGAACAGGCCGAAATGACCGCTTTGGCGAAGGAACTGGGGCTGTCCGGCCTGCGCAAGCTGAGCTTCAAGGGTGAAATCAACGCGGATGGCAAACGCGACTGGCTGTTGACCGCGCGCCTTGGCGCCACGGTGACGCAACCCTGCGTGGTGACGCTGGAGCCGGTGACCACACGGATCGACACCGATGTGGCCCGGCGGTTTTCCCCCGATTTCGACGAAGCCCTTGTGGTCGATCCCGACGAAGAGGAGGTCGAAATGCCCGAAGACGAAACATTGGAACCTTTGGGCGAAGTGATCGACCCCGCCGCCGTGATGGTCGAAGCATTGGCACTGGCGCTGCCGCTCTACCCGCGCAAAGACGGCGCACATCTGGGCGAAGCGGTCTTTACCGCAGAGGGCGTCGCGCCAATGACCGAGGAAAAAACCAAACCCTTCGCCAGCCTCGCCGCGCTCAAGGCGCAAATGGACGGCGGCAGCGACTAACCTGCAACCGCTACCACCAAACCGGCGGCTTTTTCACCTTCTGCCCGGCCGCCCCTACTCACGGCCTGCGATTGGCGCGCACAAAAGAATCTCTTGCACAATGACGATTTCGCAGTATTTTCGCGCCCTCATCCGAATTTAGTGTTGGACTTGGCGCTCGTGACAGATTATGTGCCGCCAACACCTGTGAAACTGGGCCATGCGGCCCCTAGAAAACCGAGGGTTGCGACATGGCTGTCCAGCAGAACAAAGTATCGAAATCGCGCCGCAACAACCGCCGCGCACATGACGCATTGGTTGCGGCGAACCCCAACGAATGCCCCTCCTGCGGTGAATTGAAACGCCCGCACCACGTTTGCCCGTCCTGTGGCAACTACGCCGACCGCGAAGTCATCGCGATGGCGGACGAGGTTGATCTGGACGACGACGCGGCATAATCGCCCGAAGGGACAGCGCCGTTATGACCGCTCTCAAGGATCCAATCCCTGCGGACACGCGCGCCAGCGACCAAAAGATTATTATCTCGGTTGACGCAATGGGCGGCGACCGTGGGCCGGCGGCTGTTGTCGCCGGCATTTCGCGTTCGGCCAAGAAGAACGATGAAATTGGTTTCTTGCTGCACGGTCCGAAGGACACGCTCGAAAAGCTCGTCGCCAAACGCAAAAATCTTGCGGGGCGATGCGAGATTCGCCATGCCGCCGATGTGGTGACCATGGATGACAAACCCAGCCAGGTGATGCGTCACGGCAAGGGCACGTCGATGTGGTCCGCGATTGATGCGGTGCGGGCGGGCGAGGCCACGGTCTGTGTGTCTTGCGGCAACACCGGTGCGCTGATGGCGCTTTCGATGGTGCGGCTGCGCAAATTGCCCGGCGTCAACCGCCCGGCCATCGCGATTTTATGGCCCTCGCGCAATCCCCAAGGTTTCAACGTCATGCTCGACGTCGGCGCCGACATCCGCGCCGATGCGCAGGATTTGCTGCAATATGCGATGATGGGGTCAAGCTATGCCCGCAATGGCCTTGGACTGACGCGCCCGCGCGTCGGGTTGCTCAATGTCGGCACCGAAGAACACAAAGGCCGCGCCGAGCTCAAGGAAGCCCATGAGTTGATCGCAGGCGTTGCAGACCGCGCCAATATCGAATTCGTCGGTTTTGTCGAAGGCGGCGATATTCCGGGCGACAAATGCGACGTGATCGTCACGGACGGGTTCACCGGAAATGTGGCCTTGAAAACCGGCGAAGGCACCGCGAGCCTGATCGGCGACCTTTTGAAAGGCGCGTTCCAATTCTCGCCCCTGTCACGTTTGGCGGCGGTTCTGGCCTTTACATCCATGCAGCGGTTGAAAAAACGCATCGACCCGCGCCGCGTCAATGGCGGCGTTTTCTTGGGCCTCAATGGGACCGTGGTGAAATCACACGGGTCCGCCGATGCCATGGGCGTATCGGCGGCGGTGAAGCTGGCGTTCCAACTGGCGCGCTCGGGCTTTTCCGATAAACTCGCCGCGCGGGTTGCATCCGCCACCACACTGGCCCAAGATGCCCCAAAAAGCGCCGATACGGCCAGCCAGAACGGAAAATAAAACATGACCAAACGCGCCGTTGCCACAGGTGTCGGATCTTACCTACCCGAACGCATTGTCCCCAATAGCGAGTTTGAAAAGTCCCTCGACACATCCGACGAATGGATTCGCACCCGCTCGGGCATCGAGCGGCGCCATTTCGCCGCCGAGGGGGAGCACACATCCGATTTGGCCGCCAATGCCGCCCGCGCCGCATTGCAAGACGCCGGATTGGTCGCCAATGATATCGACGCCATCATCGTCGCTACCTCGACCCCGGATCTGACCTTCCCCTCCGTCGCCACGATGGTACAGGAAAAAATCGGCATGACGCGCGGCTATGGCTTTGACGTGCAAGCGGTCTGTGCCGGTTTCATCTTCGCGCTCAGCAATGCCAATGCCCTGATTGTCTCCGGCCAAGCCGACCGCGTTTTGGTCATCGGTGCCGAAACCTTCAGCCGCATCATGGATTGGGAAGACCGCGCCACTTGCGTCCTCTTTGGCGATGGCGCGGGGGCCTTGGTGCTTGAGGCGGCAGAGGGCGCGGGCACGCCGGCGGACCAAGGTATTCTGGCCACCGATTTGAATTCTGACGGCCGCTACCGCGACATGCTCTATGTGGATGGCGGCGTCAGCAGCACCGGCACCGCCGGAAAGTTGCGTATGCAGGGCAACCCGTTGTTTCGGCAAGCGGTGGAAAAACTAACATCCACGGCGCATCGCACCTTGGAAAAATCCGGTCTGACAGAGGCTGACGTCGATTGGATTGTTCCGCATCAAGCCAATATTCGCATCATCCAGGGCACCGCTAGAAAAATGGGTCTGCCGATGGAAAAAGTCGTTGTCACCGTGCAAGACCACGGCAATACCTCGGCCGCTTCGATCCCCTTGGCCTTGGCAGTGGGCGTCCAACGGGGCCAGATCAAGCGCGGCGATCTTTTGGTTGCCGAAGCCATTGGCGGCGGGTTGGCATGGGGATCGGTTGCGCTGCGGTGGTAGAGCGCCGTTGAACGACCGTGGACCTGCGCGAAACGCTCCAAAAATCGATTTTTCGGGGCGAGTTTTCCCGCCTTTCCTAGACCGCCCCGCCAAACAGCATCTTTTCGCACATAAACCGCTACCGCCAAGTCGTTGATATTGACTCGGAAATTCCAATCGCCCTATGGTTGGAAAAATCCGAGGGGGATAGAATGAGTGAAAAGACGTTAACCCGCATGGACCTGAGCGAAGCTGTATTTCGTGAGGTCGGACTTTCCCGCAATGATAGCGCGCAATTGGTCGAGAGCCTTCTTGAACACATGTCCGATGCGTTGGTCAAAGGCGAGCAAGTGAAAATTTCGTCTTTCGGCACATTCTCGGTGCGCGAAAAAGCCGCCCGCGTTGGGCGCAATCCCAAAACCGGAGAAGAAGTGCCCATCAACCCGCGCCGGGTCCTGACCTTTCGTCCGTCGCACTTGATGAAAGATCGCGTCGCTTCCGGCAACAAACGCTAAGGACCGCTTGGCATGACCAAGAGCGCCAATGCGTTCCGCACCATCAGCGAGGTGGCCGAATGGCTGGACACGCCCGCGCATGTCCTGCGATTCTGGGAAAGCAAATTCAGCCAGATTAAGCCTGTCAAACGGGCTGGAGGGCGGCGATATTACCGCCCTGCCGATATGCAATTGCTTGGCGGCATCAAGAAGCTCTTGCATGAGGATGGGTTAACCATCAAGGGCGTGCAAAAAACCCTGCGAGAGCATGGGGTTAAACATGTCGCGGCCCTGTCGCAGCCTCTGGACGAACTGACCGCAGCAGAGATGGCCGAAAGCGGCGAAACCATATCGACCACGCAACGCGATAACACATCAGATCCGGTCCAGTCGGATCCCATCACGTCGCCTATAGCCGCAGCAGATGCCGAAGCCGCCGTTGAGTCGCAAGACAGCACGGATGAAGCGCAAATCCATCTTGACGCGCCAGCGCAGCCAAATCCCACCGCCGACGTGGTGCCCTTCGACATCCCTACCGCCGCTCAGGCTCTGAGCGACCCGGACGAGCCTGCCGAGGAGGACACCCCCGTCGCCGCCAGAACGCACCTGTCGGCAGCGGATACGGATGCCACGCCTCAGGGCGACCTCTTTGCCGGCGCGCCAGATGGCCGAGCCGCTGCGCGAGATACCGCAACGCCGGATGCCGAACCTGACACCGGACCAGATGCCGGCAACGACATGCCGCTGGTCAACCCTGCCGATCCTGTCGACCCTACGGCGTCCGAATCACAGGAGGCTGAAACCGACACACCAGCGGCCCCCGATCTGGCCGAACCTGATCCGATCGGATCCGACCCGGCGCCGCGCGAAGCGGATCTGTCTCCCGGCCCCTCCTCATCCGTGCCGATAGCCAACGATTTCGCCGCCCCGTATACGCCCGCGCCGCCTGAACCGCCCGCAGTTGAACCACAGCCGGCCGGCGATGCAGAAACCGCCGCCCCCACAGATGTGCCGCCCCCCGCACCGCAGGTCATTGCCGTCGATGTTCCCGCCGACCCCGACGATGATATCGCGGCCCCCAGCGGGATCTTAACGCAGTTCGCACGTCTTAGCGGACCGCTCCGCGCCGACGTCGCATTTGAGATGGCCCCGCTGCGCGACCGGCTGTCCGCATTGGCCGCGCGCATGGGCGGCGGCACGCAAGAGTAATCAAAAAAGTGGTTTTTCCCTCTTGCTCCTGCCCCCAAAACCAGTATGAAGCCCTCATCGTCGGGCTATGGCGCAGCCTGGTAGCGCGTCCGTCTGGGGGACGGAAGGTCGCAGGTTCGAGTCCTGCTAGCCCGACCATGATAAATCGCCCGTGGCCCCTGCGGCCCGGGCGTTTTTCATATCTGCCTGACCGGTTCAGGCATCTGGCGGCCCCCCGCCCAGTTCGAGGAGACCCGCGATGACCGGCGTATTGGCCAGCCAGCAAATCCAAACCCTGATCGACACCGGAGCCTTATCCGCCAGCCCCCCGATTGATCCTGCACAGGTTCAACCGGCGAGCCTTGATCTGCGCCTTGGCACCCGCGCTTGGCGGGTTCGGGCCTCGTTTCTGACCGGCGAAGGCCGCAGCGTCGCAGAGCGCCTCAACGAATTCGAGATGCATCAAGTCGATTTGACCGAGGGCGCGGTGCTGGAAAAAGGCTGCGTCTATGTGGTGCCGCTGATGGAACGCCTTGCCCTGCCCGAGGGGTTGCAGGCGGTTGCCAATGCCAAAAGCTCGACCGGACGGCTCGATCTGCTCACCCGCCTGATCACAGATGGCGGCACCGAGTTTGACCGGATCACGCCGGGGTATACCGGCCCGCTGTATGCCGAGATTTGCCCGCGCAGTTTTTCGGTTCTGGTCCGCCCGGGTATGCGGCTGAACCAGATCCGGTTTCGCGACGGACAAGCCATTGTCGACGATGTTGCTCTGCGCGCGCTCCATGCCGAGACACCGCTTGTTGATGGGGACGCGGTGATCATCGACGAGGGCCTGGGGTTTTCCGTCGATCTGCGGCCTGCCTCCGGCGATCTGGTCGGGTATCGCGCCAAACCGCATACGGGTGTGATCGATCTGGACCGGATCGGGGCCTATGATCCGGCGGAATATTGGGAAGAGGTGCGCAGCACCGAAGGCCGCGTGATCCTTGATCCGGGGGCGTTTTATATCCTCGTCAGCCGCGAGGCGGTGTGCATCCCACCCGATTATGCTGCCGAAATGGCCCCCTATCTGGCAATGGTCGGTGAATTTCGGGTGCATTACGCCGGTTTCTTCGATCCCGGATTCGGCCATAGCCCTGCAGGCGGTGCGGGATCACGCGGGGTGCTTGAAGTGCGCTGTCACGAAGCCCCTTTCGTGTTGGAACACGGGCAAGTCGTGGGACGGTTGGTCTATGAAAAAATGGCCGCGCGGCCGGCGCAACTTTATGGCACCGGCATTGCCTCCAATTACCAAGGGCAGGGTCTCAAATTGTCGAAACACTTCAAATCGGTTTAAAGCTCAAGCTTCCCGGACAAGGATTTCGTGCGCGTCGATCGGAAGCGGAGACACACGCTCATCACCATGGCGCACGGCATTGGGCAGGTCTCGCCAATGGGTGACGCGATTACGCCCCATATCTTTAGACCAATAAAGCGCGCGATCTGCGCGGGTGATCGCAGAATCCAACGACTCTTCTGATCTGTCCATGAGCGTGACCCCGAATGAGGCCGTAAATCTGTCAACCTCGCCAGCGGGATCAACCAAGTCGTCAATAATTCGGCGCAAATCCTGCGCCACGATCTCAAGATCCTTTTCATCGACATCATGGAGCAAAGCCAGAAACTCTTCCCCACCCCAGCGCGCCAATACATCCCGATCCCGCAGGCGCTTACGCAGGGCATTGCTCACCTCTCCGAGGATGCGGTCACCGGCCTTGTGCCCGTACCGATCATTGACCGATTTAAAATGGTCGAGGTCAATCAAAACCACCCCAAGGTCACGTTGGCGATGCAAGGAGTTGAAATACGAATCGAGCCCGTGACGGTTCGCCGCTCCGGTCAACGGGTCGATCAGAGCGATTTTGACGAGATCGCGTTCAACCTTGCGGCGACGGCGGTCGATCCGATCATATACCCGCGATGTGATGATGTTCATAACCCCAATGAGCCACAAGGTCAGCGCAAACAACACGTTCTGCAATGTCGCCGAGAAGTGATCGCCGCTCCAGTGATCGGCAGCAATGCCCAACAACAATAGACTGCTGATCAATATTTGGGTCCGCGCGATAAGACCAACAGGCGTGTCACTGAGCACCATACGATAGATGCGCCGATGCGCGAAAATCGTCGCCGTGCCAAGCGTCAATGGCACGATTGCCACCAATGTCACCGGCGACATCGCCCCAAACAGAACACCAATATTGAACATATACCCCGTCATCCCGAGAAGCGCGATAAATATGGCCGCCATCGACGCAACCATCGCCAATCTTGGCGCTCTGGCATATAGCAACAGGGAGATCGCCAAAAGCCCGGTGCTCATGGCGGTATTATCACCCGTTTCGACCCAATCCACGCTGGCACCAGCCCCCACCACGGTTTCGAAGACCCGGCTCACCGGCCGCGTCACGGAATCGAAGGCAATTTCAAGCAGTCTTGCGGCGCTCAAACCGATCACCGTCACCAAAGCAACTTTGCGTAGGCGCGTCACAGGCTTCATCAGTCTGTGTGTTAACACGCAAAACCCAAGCAACAAGAGCATAAAGGCGGTCAAAGGGTGGGTGCCAGGATATTCGGGCACAGGCCGGTGAATTTGGCTTTGGAACCAATACCCGGACAACACCGTCAACGCGACGACGATCGCGATGGTCGCCAGAAATGGCCGCGCCCGATGCGCCATGCCGACATAACTATAGGTTATGTTCCTTGCGTAAGACCGCAAACCGTCGACCTCCGGCATGGAGGACGGAAATATGTATTTCATCCCTGGCAAGGAAGGGGACCTTGATAGCGGACTACAGCCAAAATCAAACTGACTGTTGTCAGCGGAGGGAAAACTACAACCATCGAAGCCACTCAGTTTATAAAATCAAATCAGAATGGCATCACTCTGCGCCAGCATGGTAAACATCCGGTAAACTTGGTTTACAATGTCACGCATCCGCAGCAACGGCTGGGAGATCTTGGCTAGAACCGGCCGATCCGGCGCATCAAACGGGTGCTCTGACGCATCCGTTTTCCGGTGGTGCCGCCCTGAACCTGCGGCGCGGACGGGGGCGTGTCGCCCTGCCCTGCTTTGCTCTGTTTTGACTTGTCACCGCCGATACGCGACAAACTGTTCATCCCGACGCCGATACCTTTATTGACCACACGGCGCATCACCTGCCGCATGACCATATTAATCACTTGATTGACGTTCATTGCATTGCTCCTGCCTTGATGGCCGAAAGGCCCTTGGACTGAGTATAGCATGAAACATGCCAATTTCACGGCCCTCCCCCGAACAATTTACGGCAGTTCGATCACATCATCGTCTTCGAACAGATCATCTTGCTCCGCATCCTCGGGTTCGTCGCCGGCATCTGCACCCATTGGCGCGGGACGACTTTCCAAAAGCCCTGCCGCGCGCAATTCCTTCAGCCCCGGCAAATCGCGGGCATTCTCAAGCCCGAAATGATCGAGGAAGTTTTCCGTGACCACAAACGTCACCGGCCGGCCCGGCGTCATCCGGCGGCGGCCAAAGCGGATCCATTCCATCTCGATCAGCTGATCAATCGTGCCCCGGCTGACCGAAACGCCACGAATTTCTTCAATCTCGGCGCGGGTGCAGGGTTGGTGATAGGCGATGATTGCCAGTGTCTCAATCGCCGCGCGGCTCAGCTTGCGGGTTTCGACGGTTTCCTTTTGCATCAAGAACCCAAGATCCGGCGCGGTGCGGATCGCATAGGCATCGCCAACGCGCACCACATGCACGCCGCGGCCCTCATAGCGTTTGGTCAGATAGACCAATGCTTCCTTCGGCTCGGATCCATGTGGCATACGCGCTTGCATATCGCGCACGGACACCGGTTCGGCGGTCGCAAACAAAATCGCCTCGATCATCCGCTCTTGTTCGGCCATCGGCGGCGCTTCGAACAGGCTCTCTTCTTTGTCGTCTGCGTGTTCGCTCATGCTGTTAATCCTTCCGCCTGACCTGTACCGGCGCAAATGTCTCGTCTTGGCGGATCTCGGCTTTGCCCTCTTTAACCAATTCCAATGAGGCGGCAAAGGTCGCCGCCGTCGCCGAGCGGCGTTTGACCGGATCATCGCCCCACCCCTCGGGCAGCCACGTGTTGATATCGGTCCACTCCCCGGCAAACCCGATCAAACCCCGCATCCGGCCAAGCGCCTCCTCCATCGTGTAAACGCTGTCACGATCCATAACGAACGGGCGAAATTCATCCCGCGTGCGTATCCGCGCATAGGCCTGCATCAGATCTAAAAGCGTGGCAGTATAAGTGATTTTTTTAATCCGCTCGACGGTCTCCGGCACGCCGCGCGCAAAGAAATCCCGCCCCATTTGATCGCGCGCCATAAGACGCGCCGCCGCATCGCGCATGCCTTGCAACCGCTCCAACTGAAATGCCAGATGCGCGGCCAATTCTTCGCCCGAGGGACCGTCCTCTGTCGGGTCCGGCGGCAACAACAAACGCGATTTCAAAAATGCCAACCACGCGGCCATCACAAGGTAATCGGCGGCCAACTCCAATCGCAACTGCTTGGCCTTTTCGACAAAGGCAAGATATTGCTGCGCCAGATGCAGAACAGAAATCTTACGAAGATCAACCTTTTGGCTGCGTGACAGGGTCAGCAAAACATCGAGCGGGCCTTCGAACCCGTCCACATCAATGATCAGCGCCTCCGCAGCCAGCCGTTCGGCCACACGGTCTTGCGTCTCGCGATCCTGCGCATCAAAAAGCCCTGTGTCCGCCATGCACCCTCAGCCGTGTAAACGCCCACCAATAAGCGCTTCAAGCTGGGCGTTGAGGGTCGAAATGTCAACAGGATCCGGGGTTTTGCGCAGGGCCATGGCTGCGTCGGCGCGCTTCTGCGCCGTGGCTGTCATACGGCCTGCCGCCTCGGCCACCTCGCGCATTTCGCTCATCGCACCGTTGCAATGCAAAATCACGTCGCATCCCGCCGCAAGCGCGCTACGCGACAATCCCCCCAAAGGACCGCTGAGCGCCTTCATCGAAATGTCGTCGGTCATGATCAACCCATTAAATCCGATCTCGGTGCGGATCACCTCCATCATGCGCGGCGAAAGCGTCGCGGGCATCGGATCGATCGCCGAATACACCAAATGCGCGGTCATCCCCAACGGCAAATGGTTCAGGGCTTTGAAAGGTGCAAAATCCACCTCATGCAGGATCTCGGCCGGCTCTGACACCACCGGCAATTCCAGATGGCTGTCGGCGCGCGCCCGCCCGTGGCCGGGAATATGTTTCACAATCGGCAAGACGCCACCATCCAAATGCGCCTGTGCTACCGCAGCACCGATCTTGGAAACGCTTTGTGCATCAAAGCCATAGCAGCGGTTTTTAAGAAACGGATGGGTGCCGTCATCGGCCACATCGACCATCGGGGCGCAATTGCTGTCGATGCCGAGGCTTCGCAATTCGGCAGCGATGATTGCATAGCGCAAATACATCGCGCGCGGCGCGGCCTCGGCCCCAGCGGCACCAATATGCTCAAGCGGCGGTTGCCAATCAGAGGCCAAAGGCGGGCGCAATCGCTGCACACGGCCACCCTCCTGATCGATGGTAATCATCGCCTCACGGCCCACACAATCGCGCAGCTCAGCGCACAGCGCGCGCACTTGTTCCGCAGTGTCGATATTGCGTGCAAAAAGGATAAACCCGAAAGGGTTCGCCGATTTGAAAAAGGCCTTCTCGGACTCTGTCAGGCGCAGGCCGGAAAGGCCGAAAATCGTCGCGCCAAACGCACTCATCGCGTCGCCACGGGGAAACATTCGACCCCTTCGGACACAAATGCAGCGCAGAAGCGGCGGGCCTCGTTGATGTCGTCAAATCCATGGGCGCGCAGCCGGTAGAAAACCCGCCCGCCGCTTGTGGCTTGTTGAACGACCAGAGATTTACCCTCAAGCAGATCCCCGAACCGCGCATCCAGTTTATGCCATCCGGCCCGTGCACCATCGGCGGTATCAAATGTGCCAAGCTGCGCCAAACGGGTGCCAACCGGAAGGCTGGCGGCGTCGATCTCTCCGGCGCGGGCGGCGGATTTGAGCGCCGCCTCAACCGGTCCACTGGCCGAGGCCTTTTGCAACCCGGCGGGCCGCAAGCGTGGGCGCAAGCTGCGGGCCAAACCGCTTTTCGGCGCGGGGGTTACGACCTGTGCCGGCGGGGCCACGGCAACCATGGGTGCGACAACAGAAGCCGAGGCCTTGATCGGCGCGGTTTCATCCATCGGCGTAGACCCTGCGGCCAATTGCGCGGCCAGAGCTTGAATATCGGCCAATTTGCCTTGCGGCAAAGCGGCACCGCCAGCCGAAATGTCGACCTGCGCCGCCTGTGGTGCCTGTGGTGCAGCCGGAACAGCCCCTGCCACGGCGGGTGTGTCTTCGGCGGTCAAATCCACCGGTTTAGGGGCCAACACAAGCCGGTCTGCCGGCTTCGCAGCGGCCCCTTCCGCAGCAACCTGATTCACCGAAAAACCTTGATAATCTGCGGGTCGTCCGCCGGGAGTTTCGGGGGCGACGCGCATCGGCCCTGCGGCGGCGCGGATCACCGGCACGCCGGACACATCGCGCGCCAAAAGTTTATAACCCCAGACACCAAGCCCGACCACCAAAGCCAATGACACCACCGCGCCCGCGAGGTTGGCCATACGCTGCGCCCCTGCGGCGCTTGGCATCCGGGCCGAGGACATCAAAGCGGCGGCCATCGTCGGCGCGGCGCTCTGCGGAGCGTGCTCCGCAGGTTGGGCGCCTTGGCCGGCATATTGGGTCTGCGCTGCATATTGGGACTGCGCCGCATCATCCGCCGCATGGCTCTGCGCTGCGATCTCCGGTTGCGGTGCGAAATAGCCTGCGGTCACGCGCAAAGCCTGTGGGGTTTCGGAGGCTTGTGAGACCTGCGGCGCATGGGCAGAAGCCGCCTGTTGCGCCGTATCATACTGTGGCTCTGTATAGGTCTGGGCGGCCTGCGCCGCGGGCACATATGCCGCCGCCGGCTCAACCTCTTCGGGGTGACCCTGCGCCTGCGCATGTTGCGCATTTGAACCATAACCGCGCGATGCGGCAGGCGCCGAACGCGCATAGGCCGGATGTTGGGATGGATCGAAAGTCGTTGCCTGTTTGGGCGCACGCGCTGCGCCCGTCACACGGATATCCGCCATTTCTTCGCCTCACTGCCCGTGCGATACGTTGCCGCCGGTGCTTATCTAATGCCTGCTCGACACCGGCGAAGGCGCGCTTTTATCGCATCTCTTTCGCCGGAGTTACGCCCAGAATACCAAGACCTGCGGAAATAACAACGCTTGTGGCCTTTGCGAGGGCGATTTTTGCCGATGTGGCATCCGTGTTTCCCTCTTGCAAGAACCGCAACTCGGGTGCGTCATTGCCACGGTTCCACAGCGCATGGAAATCCGACGCAAGCTCATAAAGATAAAAGGCTATGCGGTGTGGCTCGTTGGTGCGGCCGGCGATTTCCACCAAACGCGGCCATTCGGCGATCTTCTTGGCCAATGTCAGCTCTGCCTCATGGGTGACACCGGACAAGTCCGCCGCCGCCAAATCGGCATCGGTAAATGTCATGCCCGCCTCGGCGGCCTTGCGCAGAACCGAATGCACCCGCGCATTGGCATAGTTCACATAGAACACAGGGTTGTCTTTGGATTGCTCCATCACCTTGTCGAAATCAAAATCCAAGGGCGCGTCGTTTTTGCGCGTCAACATATGGAACCGCGTCACATCGCGGCCCACTTGATCCACCACGTCGCGCAGGGTGACAAAGGTCCCTGCCCGTTTTGACATTTTGAACGGTTCGCCGTTTTTGTAGAGCTTGACCAATTGCGTCAGCTTGACATCAAGCGGCACGCGATTGTCCGACAAAGCCGCGACCGCCGCCTTCATCCGTTTGACATAACCGCCGTGATCGGCGCCAAACACATCGATCAGCATATCAAACCCGCGCTCGATCTTGTCGAAGTGATAGGCAATATCGGGCGCAAAGTAGGTCCAGCCGCCATCGGACTTTTGCACCGGACGATCGACGTCATCGCCATAGTCGGTGGATTTGAACAAGGTCTGCTCACGCGGCTCCCAATCTTCGGGCAGCTTGCCCTTGGGGGGCTCCAACGTGCCGCGATAAATCAAACCTTTCGCATCGAGCGCTTTTAACGCCGCCTCAATCCGGCCGGTGCCGTAAAGCGATTTTTCGGAGTAAAACACATCCATCTCGACGCCAAGCGCCTTGAGGTCGCCGCGAATGAGATCCATCATCGCATCGGTGGAATACACACGCACCTCTTGCAGCCAGACCTCTTCGGGCTGATCGACATAGGCGTCACCGACTTTGTCCTTAAGCGCCGCGCCAACCTCGACAAGATATTCGCCCGGATATGTGCCTTCGGGAAAGGCAACCTCTTGGCCGTGGGCCTCAAGGTAGCGCAGATAAACCGAACGCGCCAATACATCGACCTGCGCGCCGCCATCATTGATGTAATATTCGCGGGTGACGTCATATCCGACGTAATCAAGCAGCGAGGCCAAAGCATCGCCAAACACCGCGCCGCGTGTGTGACCCACATGCATCGGGCCGGTGGGGTTGGCCGAGACATATTCGACATTCACGCGTTTGTTTTGCCCCATATCGGACCGACCATATGCCGTGCCTTGCTTCAAAGCAGTGCGAAGAACCCCGTGCCACAGGTCCGCATCAAGCCGCAGGTTCAAGAACCCCGGCCCCGCCACCTCGGCGGAAACAACACGCGGATCATTGCCCAAACGGGTCGCCAAAGCATCGGCAATATCGCGCGGCTTCATCTTTGCCGGTTTGGCCAAAACCATGGCCGCATTGGTCGCCATATCCCCATGCAACGGATCGCGCGGCGGTTCGACCGCGACATTGGCGAAATCAAGCCCCTCGGGCAACGCGCCCTCGGCTTGCATCGCGCTGAGCGTTTCAATCACAAGGGTGCGAATTTTGGTAAAGAGGTTCATGGCGGCGTCCTTCTGGCTTAGCATGCGGTTTAGCACGGGCAGCGGTGCCGTCAATGTCCGCCGCAGCAAAACCGCCGCGCAGCGCCCAAGCACGACAAGCCGGCGCATCCCCCACATAATATACTGGGCCCAAATATGCTGGTCTTTGCACAGCAGCCGCAGTTGTCAGCTTGGCCAAGCCGCCAGACGCGCGGGACAGCGGCGCAAATGCGCTTTGTTGAACACCTTTTCCCCGTTATGCAAAACATGCCGCCAGAGACCGGCCGTTCAATTTTTAGAGCACCCCGCCCAAGAGCCGCTCGTGCTCTTGAATGGCGAAACGGTCGGTCATGCCGGCGATATAGTCACACACGATCCGCGCCAAGGCGACCTCACCCTGCGCTTCGGCCACGTCTTTGCGCCATTGCTTGGGCAACAACTCCGGCTCTTCCAAGAACAGCGGGAACAATTCATTGACCACGCGGGTCACTTTTTTGCGCATCGCCACCACATCGGGGGCGCGATACATCCGTTCGAACAAGAACTGCCGAATGACTTTAAGCTGCGTCCAAAGATCGGGGGAAAACTGCACCATCATTCGACCCGCATGGCGCACATCTTCGGCCGATTGCGGCGCGGTTTCGGCCAGTCGCGCGCGGCTGACGTCAATCACATCTTCGACCAAAATCCCGAAAAACCGGCGCAAGGCCTCATGGCGGCGGCGATAGTAATTCAGGCCCGGATAAATCCGGTCCACTTCGGCGAAACAGCCGTTCACGATCGGCAATTCGGCCAATTCATCGGTGGAGAACAGTTCCGCCCGCAATCCGTCATGCAGATCGTGGTTATTGTAGGCAACATCATCGGCCAAGGCCGCGACCTGCGCTTCGGCACTGGCATGGGTGTGCAACTCCAGATCATGGCGTTTGTCATATTCGGCCAAAGCCCAAGGAATATCGCCGGTCACCGGACCATTATGTTTGGCAATGCCCTCTAAGGTTTCCCACGTCAGATTCAACCCGTCCCATTCCGCATAGTGCCGTTCCAGAGAGGTGACGATGCGGATCGCCTGCGCATTGTGATCAAATCCGCCGTAGGGCTGCATCAGCGCCGCCAAAGCATCCTCGCCGGTGTGACCAAAAGGCGTATGACCCAAATCATGTGCCAATGCGACGGCCTCGGTCAGTTCAGGGTTCAATCCCAAAGCGCCGGAAATCGTCCGCGCCACCTGCGCCACCTCAATCGAATGGGTCAAACGCGTGCGGAAATAGTCCCCCTCATGCTCGATAAACACCTGGGTTTTGTGCTTCAGGCGACGAAATGCGCTGGCGTGGATGATCCGGTCGCGGTCGCGTTGGAACGGCGAGCGGAACACGCTTTCTTCCTCGGCGAACAAGCGCCCGCGTGTCGCCCCCGGATCAGAGGCAAAAACGGCGCGCGGCGTCGGCTGATAGCTCACAGGATCGTGGGGCACGGGATCAGTTTCCTTGTCGGCAGCGGTGACGCACCCTATATTGGCACTGTTACGACTGCTTATAGACGAGCGTCGCGGATCGAAAAACCGGAACAAACGCGAACAGCGACGCCTAAACGTTTCTTTTCGCGCGAAAATCCTGCATATCAGCGCTGCCGAGCGCCCAACGGAGATGCCACGATGAACCTGCCCCCAAAAGTCACAGAGCGCGCCTATGCCCGTTTGGCTGAAATTGGCGCTGCGGATCAAGGTCAAGCCCTGCGTGTGGCGGTCGAAGGCGGCGGCTGCTCCGGTTTTCAATATGAGATCAAATTGGACGCCCCCGCAGGGGATGATTTGATCTTGGAAGGTAGCGGCCAACAGGTCTTGGTTGATCCGGTCTCCCTGCCCTTTCTGGCCGGTGCCACGATTGATTTCACCGAGGAATTGATCGGGGCGCGATTTGTCATCGACAACCCTAACGCCAGCAGCGCCTGCGGATGCGGCACATCCTTCTCGATGTAAGCGGTTTCGCGTTGCCAAACCAAACCGGAACGATCAAGAGAAACGCCGCGATTTAAAAACCTGTGCATTGGCGATGGCGTGTCGATGGGGACCGCAGGCGGGTATCTTTGGCGTCTCGAATAGACGCCCCTCACCTATTATCGCGGTCACCCTGATCCCTGCGGCTGGTGCTTTTCAAGCGCCACGCAAACCCTTTTGCCCTATATTGATGCCGGTGGCATGTCGGAAACCTTGACGATTGTGACAGGTCAACGCTTGGGGGAATGATCACCCGAACCACATTTTTGCGGCCTCAAGAAAGGTTCTCACCTCCCAGTTTCTGTGAACATGCGGTTCAAGCTTTACCCCTTTTCGCCGCGCCAACCGCCAGATCCCGGCGTTCAAAAACTCATCTGAACGGCGCATTTTTGTTCGGGCCGAGGCATCCGCTTGCCCAGATGGGTCAGGATTTCCTCTCGCATGATTTTGACGATCTCCGCCTCCGCCCGCAGGATGGTCTCCGTGGGGGCGGCCACGCCGACCGCAAACAACCGCGAATCCAGATGGTTCGGGAAGGGCATCGAGATCAGCCCGGCCCCTTTCACAACTTGGTCGGTTGAACGGTAATAGCCTTTGGCGCGGGTCTCCTCCATCGAGGCGAGGAAGGCCTTGATATCCACGGCAGGGGTATCCGGCGCGCGATAGGCATTTATTTTGCGGAGCATGCGGCAGATCTCGTCCTCATTGAAACGGCTCATCAGAACACGGCCGACGCCGGAGTTCCCCAGAGGACGGCGGGTGCCGAGCGATATGTGGTGGATCGGCGACTTCTTTGGCCGAATGACTTGAACATATTGTGCCTCGTCGCCGTTCTTGGTTGCCAGGATCACCGTGTTTTTCGTGCGCACAGAAATGGCCTTAAGCAGTTTTTGGATCGTGCCCTCGCCAAATAGGTCCGGGTTCATCCATGATCCCAGAAGGGGCACCTGCTCTGTTGGGAAGTAGCTTTTACGCTTGGCGTCATGCGCCAGAAAGCCGAGTTTCACCAAGCTCTTCAATAAAGCCGACGTGCTCGACTGCGGGTAGCCCAGCTTTTTGGAAATCTCGACCACGGTTAGCGGCCTGCGCATTTCGTCGAAGAAAACCAAAGTCTCGCAAGTGCGTGCAACCGACTTCACGATGTGATTGTCGTTCGCGCAACTTGTTGATTGACGTAACTCCTCCATAATTCCCACTCCTCCCGTGCGATTATATGAATGCCATTCCAAAAATAATGGCGAGGCGCGCAATCCCTGTCAATGATTTCGAGTCTTGCCGAATGCCGCCGGCAAGACGTTGCTGCGTTTTTCGAGTGGTCAGCTCCTCCTAATAAGCGTCGGGGCCGGCCGGGATGATCACGGCGTCGGCGGCCACCGCGCCCTGCCCCTGTGCCCCGACGATCAGAGGGTTCACGTCGATGGATTCCAACGCCGCGCCATGATGTGCCGCGTAAGCTGACAGGCGCGCCAAGGCCTCTGCCAAGGCGTCGATATCGCGTTTGGGCACCCCGCGAAAATCATCAAGCAGCTTGCGTGCGCGGATCTCGTCGATCATGCGACGGGCCTCGGCAGGACCGAAAGGCGCGACCCGAAAAGACACATCTTCAAGTGCCTCGACCAACACCCCGCCGAGGCCGAACATCACGACCGGACCAAAGACCGGATCCTGGGCCACGCCCAGAATTGCCTCAAGACCCGGCGCCGCCTGCTCGGCCACAACCAATCCCTCGATCCGCGCATCAGGCATCTTTTCGGGCGCCAGTTTTAGTATCCGCGCGCCTGCGGAGCGGACCTCTTCAGCCGAACGCAGGTTCAACGCCACACCACCAATATCGGATTTGTGCAAGATATCGGGCGATGCGATTTTCAAGACAACCGGATAGCCCATTTCGTCAGCGGCCGCCGCTGCGGCGTCGGGGGTTTCGGCAAGGGTTTCGCGCACGATTCCGATGCCCGCTTCTGCCAGCAAAGCCTTGGCTTCGATCTCGTTGACCATTCCATCAGGCAAGGGCGAGAGCTTGGGCAGATCCGGCACGGGATCGGATTCGCGCAGGCGCTGGAACGACCGAGCAAAATAGCGCAGCGCCGCCATGGCGCGCACCGCGCGGGTTGCTTCCTCGAACACGATGAAACCCGACCGTTCATACGCCGCCCGTCCCTCCGGCTCTGTCAGCGAACAGAACAACATTGGCCGGCCGGGATATTTTTCACGGCTCCGCTCAAGCCCGCTGCGGATGGCCTCATTGAGGTCGGAGACCAGCCCGACCGTGGACATGAAGATAATGGCACCGTCGATATCGCCATCCCCAAACAACACATCCATGTTGGTTTCCAACAAATCGATCTGGTTCACCAGCTGCGCCGTCACATCCACCGGATTGCGCACACCGGCAAAGGGCAACACCTCTTTCAGCTTTTTTTGCGCATGATCGGGCAGAGCCGGCACCTCGAGACCGTATTCCTCGGCCTCATCGGCCATCAACACCCCGACACCGCCCGACACAGTGACGAGGCCAAGCCGGTCGCCATTCATCAACGAACTGCTCCCGGAACAGGCATAGGTCACATCGAACATCTCATCGACCGATCGGGCACGGTAAACGCCGTATTGACGGAAAACCGCATCATAGATGGCATCGGATCCCGCCAAGGAGGCGGTGTGCGATTGCGCCGCCTCGGCACCCACCGCGCTGCGCCCCACTTTCATCATCACCACCGGTTTGGATTTGGCCCGCGCCAGTTCCAGCGCTTCGATCAACCGGTCGCGGTCTGTCGCCCCCTCAAGATAGCCCATGATCACCCGGGTATTTTCATCCTCGGCGCAATAGGCCACGGCATCGGCAAAATCGACGTCACAGGAATTGCCGGTCGTCGCCCAGATGTTGACCCCCAGGCCACGCATCCGCACCAGCGTCATGCAGTATGACCCGAAGGCCCCGCTTTGGCTGACAATCGACACATCGCCGGACCGGGGCAAATGCGTCTCAACCCCCGGGGTGAATGTGGCGTAAAGATTGTGGCGCACATTGGCGATGCCCAAGCAGTTCGGCCCAACCAACCGCATGCCCCCCTCGCGCGCGATGTCGACCATCCGCGCCTGAAGCGCCGCGCCCGCGCTATCGACCTCGGAAAAACCGGAGCTGAAGATCACAGCGCCCCCGACACCGCGTGCCGCGCAATCCTCGACCGCCTTGACGGCCAAAGGCGCCGGCAAGGCAATCACGGCCAGATCCGGCGTTTCCGGCGCCTCGGAGATCGACGGATACGCCGTCAGCCCCTGCACCACCGGTGATTTGGGATTGATTGGAAAAATCGGACCGGCGAAGCCGTGACGCTTGAGGAAATCCACCGGCCGTCCGCCGATACGTTTGGGATCGCTTGAGGCACCGATCACGGCAACAGAACGCGGGGCAAAAATGGCATCCATTCCGTCAATTCGCATGGGTATTCTCCTTGGGCACTAGATTAATAGGATTTGGGCAGGCCAAGCGCGTGCTCGGCGATGAAGGACAGAACGAGCTGCGGTGTCACGGGCGCGATGCGGAACAATATGGCTTCGCGCACCAGACGCTCGACATGGTATTCTTTGGCATATCCGAAACCGCCGAATGTCAGCTGTGCGGTCTGCGTCGCCTTGACCGCCGCTTCGCCCGCGAGGTATTTGCCCGCGTTGGCCTCGTTTCCGCAGGGTTTGCCGGCGTCGTAAAGCGCGCCTGCGTTCATCGCCATAAGATTGGCGGCCTCCAACTCGGCCCAGCAGGTGGCCAACGGATGCTGCACGCCTTGGTTCTGACCGATCGGCCTGCCAAAGACGACACGTTCATTGGCGTAATCGGCGGCGCGGCGCAGCGCATTGCGCCCGATGCCCACCGCTTCGGCAGCGATCAGCACCCGTTCCGGGTTCAGCCCGTGCAGGATCTGGCGAAAGCCCTGACCTTCCTCGCCGATCAGATCCTCGGCCGGAATTGGCAGTCCGTCGATAAAAAGCTCGTTTGAATCGACGCATTTGCGGCCCATCTTCTCGATCTCGCGCACCGTGACAAAACTCCGGTCGAGATCGGTGTAAAACAGGCTGAGACCCTCGGTCGGTTTCTTGACCTTTTCAAGCGGCGTGGTGCGCGCCAAAAGCAGGATCTTATCCGCGACCTGAGCGGTGGAAATCCAAACCTTTTGCCCATGCACAACATAGCGGTCGCCTTGGCGCACGGCGCGGGTTTTCAATTTGGTCGTGTCGAGGCCGGTGGTCGGTTCGGTCACCCCGAAACAGGCCTTTTGCGCGCCAGCCACCAGCGGCGGCAGATACTTTTTCTTCTGGTCGTCGGTGCCGAATTTGACGACCGGATTGAGGCCAAAGATGTTCATATGCACCGCCGAGGCCGCGCTGTTGCCGCCACCGGACTCCGCGATCGCCTGCATCATGATAGCGGCGTCAACGATCCCAAGTCCGGCCCCGCCGTATTCTTCGGGGATGGCAATTCCCAGCCAACCATCGCGGGCCAGCTTTTGATGCAACTCGTGCGGGAAGCCGCCTTCGCGATCCCGATTGAGCCAGAATTCATCGTCGAACTCTTCGCAAATCCGCAAGATCGCATCGCGAATTCCCTGTTGCTCGGACGTCATTTGATAGGTCATGTTTTTCTCCTCACTTCTCGCAAACTCCGATCAGGAGTCCGGTGCACCAACCGTGCCTTTGTTGATCAAAGCGGCAATCTGCCCGCTGTCGAAACCGAACTCTTCTAGAACCGAGCGGCTGTCGGCCCCCAATGCGCTGCGGCCAAGCCAGCGCAATCGCCCAGGCGTCTTGTCTAGCTTTGGCACCGGACCGACGACTTTGGTGTCGTCGCCTTCCACCCCCACAATGTCGCCGCGCGCGGCGATGTGCGGATCGGCTAGAATGTCATCCACATCATAGACCATCGCCGCCACGGCATCGTGGGCCTGAAAAATGTCGATCGCATCCTGGGCGTCATGCAGTGCAATGAACGCCCCTATCCGCTCGACAATCTCATCCATGTCCTTCGTGAAGCCCTCTAATGTCTGGAACTGTGGCTGCGCCGCCCACTCCGCACCGCCGGCCGCCTCAAGCAACCGCCGGCCGGTTGCAGCGCTTCCCGCGCTTATGGTGATCCATTTGCCATCCTTGGCACGGAACACCCCCGCCGGCGCATAGGAGTTGGGGGCCTGTAGCCCGTTTCGATCAACCGGCAGCCCCGCACCGGTGCGCGTCGGCACATGATAATCGATCAAGCGCAGCAGCGGCTCAAAGATAGCCAGATCCACCACCTGCCCGCGGGCGCTGCCGCTCTGCACCGCATGCAGCGCCATCATCGCGCCATAGGCCGCCATGAGGCCCGTGGTTGAATCCGCCGCAGGAAAGCCGGGATGCATCGGCGCGTTGTCGGCAAAGCCGGTCATATGGGCCAACCCGCTCATCGCCTCTCCTGCGCGGCCAAAGCCCGGCCAGGAAGCGCGCGGACCGGTTTGGCCATAGCCCGAGATCCGCACGATCACCAGATCGGGGTTCCACTCGTGCAAGACCTCTGGCGACAGACCGGCCCGTTCGAGCACACCGGGGCGAAAATTCTCGATCAGGATTTGCGCATTTTCAACCAGCCGGCGCAACACGTCGCGCCCTTCCTCGGATTTCCAATCCAGCGCGACCAACCGCTTGTTCCGGGCCAAGGTCTTCCACCAGACGCCCACGCCATCCTTGGCCCGCGCGCTCAGAACCCGCAGCATATCGCCCTGCCCCGGGCGTTCGATTTTGATCACATCGGCGCCGAAATCAGAGAGCAAAGCACCGCACATCGGTGCGGCAATCACATGCCCCATTTCAATCACCCTGACGTCGCTCAGCGGCCCGTTTTTCGTGCTCACGCAAGTGCCTCCCAATATTCATTTTACGCTCGTCAAGCCCGAAATGCCCGACCCTGCACGGCCAGTTTGCTCAGAAGCAAAATCCATTGCGAGAAGAATCGAACGGTCGTTAGATCGTCGGGAGTGACGGAGAAAATTATCTTGACGGAGGGAAAAATGGCGGAGCAAGACACGAATCAATCGGCCGCAAACCGGCTTTCGGTGACGGAGGCATTGGACGGATTGTTCGATCCCCGCACCATCGCCGTGGTCGGGGCATCGCGCACCAAGGGCAAGTTGGGACAGGCCGTGCTGGCCTTGCTCAAGAGCAACGGATATGGCGGCAAAATCATTCCGGTGAACCCTTCGGGCGGCGAGATCGAGGGGCTTGAGGCGGCGCGCACACTGGAAGAGATCGAAGAGCCGATCGATGTGGTCATTCTGGCGACCCCGGTCAGCGTCGCGCTCGACGCGCTAGAGGTCTGCACGCGGCTCGATGTGAAAGTGGTTGTCGGCGTGACCTCCGGATTTTCGGAAGCCGGAGAGGATGGGCATGAGAACGAAGCACGTCTGCGCCGGATCATGCAGGACGCCCCCTTTCGGCTGGTCGGACCGAACTGCGAAGGCGTGGTCCGCCCCGCGTCGGATCTGCAACTGACGTTCAGCCCGATGTTCAACGGCCTTCGGCCCGGTCCCGTGGCGATGATTTCCCAATCCGGGGCGCTTGCGGGCCTTATGGCATTACGGCTTGGCGATCGCGGTGTTGGTATCAACGCCATCGTCTCCAGCGGCAACGAGACGGATTTGACGGCGGCGGATTTGCTAGACTATCTGGGCAATGATCCACAGACCCGCGTAGTTCTGTGCTATGTCGAGGAGCTGCGCGACGGGCGCCGTTTTGCCGAAGCGGCCCAGCGACTGACAAAGGCGGGTAAGCACGTGGTTGCAGTCAAGGGCGGGCGCAGCCGGGCCGGATCTCGCGCGGTTCAATCCCATACCGGCGCGATGGCCGGCGACGACCGTGTCATAAGCGCGGTCTTTCGTGAAACCGGTGTCATTCGCGCGCGCGAATCCGTGGCCGCCGTCGATGCGGTGACGGCCCTTGCGGCGGGACGTCGCCCTGCGGGCAACCGCGTCGGCATTATTTCCGTCACCGGTGGCCTTGGCGTCGAAATGACCGACCTTGCCGAAAGCGCCGGCTTCGAGGTGCCGGTGCTGGCCGAGGCGACCCAGAGCGCATTGTCGCGCTATGTGCCGTTTTACGGATCGGTCTCGAATCCGGTCGATCTGACCGGTGTCGTCTTGACGAATCCCACCTATGTGGGCCGCTGCCTAGAGGCCGTCGCCGCCGATCCGGGCGTGGATATCGCCATCGCAATCATCACATTTGTGCCGGATCAACAGTTCATCGAGGCCTTGGCCGAGGCCTATGAGACCACCGACAAGCCGGTTTTGATCATTTGGACCGGGGCCGCGCGCAGCGATGCCTCGGGCGACTCGCTCCGCGATCGGGCCGTTCCTGTCTACGATTCGCCTGCACGGGCGGCATCGGGCCTATCGGCTCTTATGGCCATGAAAGGAGAAGTGGCATGACCCCCAGAGAGACACTTGAACACTGGCAGCGCGCCGGGCGCAGGGTGGTTCACGAGGCGGACGCGAAGGATCTGCTGCAACGGATCGGCGTGCCCGTGCCAACGCGCGACCCCGCCGAAGGCCCCTGTGTCGCCAAGCTGTGTCACGACGACTATCCGCATAAATCCGACCACGGGCTGGTCCGGTTGGGCCTTTCCCCGCAAGAGGCCGCACAGGCCACCGCCGAAATGTCCGCCCGCATTCCCGGAGGCACCCCGTTGATCGAGGCTATGGAAAACAATGCGGTGGCCGAGTGGATCATCGGTTGCAAACGCGACGACACCTTTGGCCCGATCATTTTGGCCGGTCCTGGTGGGATTTTGGTGGAATTGATCGACGCCGCAGAGATCCGTCTCGCGCCCGCAGAGCCGCAAACCGCCGAAGCGATGTTAAATTCGGGACCCGGCGCCAAGTTGCTGGCAGGTCTGCGCGGCGCAAAGCCCGCCGACAGTGCGGCTCTGGCGGACCTGATTTCGCGCATATCTGTTTTCTTCGCCGAAAACGCGGATCTGATCTCGGAAATTGAAATCAACCCTGTGATGGTTCGGGCCGACACCAAAGGATTGATTGCCGCCGATGCCTTGATCGTCTTGGCGCCTGCGGCGGAAAAACGGGAGCACGACACATGATACGCAAGCCATTCGGAGAGTTATCCGTAGGTCAGACCGGTATTTCAATCGGGCGCACGATGACCGAAACAGATGTGGTCAATTTTTGCATGCTCACGGGAAACTGGCTTGAGCTGCATTCCAATGTCGAACACGCCAAGAGTTCGCTTTATGGCCAGCGCCTTGTTCAGGGTAGCCTCGTGTTCTCGATCGTCAATGCGATGATCCCGTTCGACAGCTCCGTGCTCGCGGCCTTTTATGGCTGCGACAAGCTGCGTTTTTTGCGCCCTACTTTTATCGGCGACACCCTCTGGGCCCGCGTCGAGGTCGCGGACCTGAAAGATCACGATGAAAATCACGGCGTCGTGACCAGCAAGCTGGAAGGCATCAACCAGCGTGACGAAACGGTCCTGCGCTGCCAGTTCAGCCTGCTGATCCGCAAGTCCCGCCTCGACCATCCTGGCGAGCCACCCAAAATTCAGGCCGCCCGCGAAGAAAGCAAAGGAGAGAACGCATGAATTTTCTGACACCCGAACAGGAAATGTGGCGCGCCACCGTCGAACGTTTCATCGATGAAGAAATTGGCCGCGACTATATCCGCAAATGCGACCGTGAGCGCGAATACCCCTATGAGGCCTATGAAAAAGTGGCCAAACAGGGCTGGCTTGGCATCCTGTTTTCCGAGGAAAGCGGCGGACTTGGCGGCGACATTATGGATTACGCTTTGATGTGCGAGGGGCTGGCGAAATACGGTTTCGACTTCTCCACCGGTCTGATGGTGGCCACGTTCACCGCGATGAATATCGAGAAATTCGGCACGCCCGAACAAAAAGAGCGCTATATCCAACCGTTCCTCGATGGCGATATCCGCTTCTCGATTTCGATTTCCGAACCCGGCGCCGGATCGGACGCGGCCTCGACCAAAACCCGCGCGCGGCGCGATGGCGACGGCTGGGTGGTCAAGGGGCAAAAACTCTGGTGTTCGGGCGCAAAGGCCGACAATGCGATCCTCGCCATGCTGACCCGCACCGACCCCGACGCGCCCAAACACAAGGGCCTGTCTGTATTCCTGATCCCCAACGACACCGAGGGTCTGGATATCCGCAAGCTGCCGACCCTGGCGCGGCGTGCAACCGGCACCACCGAGATTTTCGTCGATGATGCGAAACTGCCTGCCGATGCCCTGCTTGGCACCGAAAACGAGGGCTGGAAAATCATCACCGACCATCTGGAACTGGAACGGGTGGCCGTGGCCGCCGCCTATGTCGGCAATGCCCAGACGGCGGTGGATGATGCCCTGCGGTACGCGCATGAACGGATCCAGTTCGACAAACCGATCTTCGACTTTCAGGTGATCCGCCACATGTTGGCCGATATGCAAACACAGGTCGATGCCGCGCGGCTTTTGGTCTATCGCGCCGCCAGTCTGGCTGCGGCCAAGACGCCCTGCACACGCGAAGTCTCGATGGCAAAACTCTTCGCCTCAGAGACCCTGCAGACCGTCACGCGCAATGGTATGCAGATCCTCGGCGGCCATTCCATGTTGCCCGACGCGGATATGGAACGGTATTTCCGCGAAGGGATGCAAAGCACCATCGGTGGCGGAACCTCGCAAATTCAGCGTACACTCATCGCCAAGACCATGCGCCCGACCTGACACCGGGGACCGAATGGGACGACCGGACACCACCGGCCAACAAGGAGAAACAACCTATGAAGAACGCACGCGATCCGGTGATCGTCGGCCTTGCTGACTCGCCAATCGAGGACGGCAAATTCGTCACCAAGGCTTCGGTTCTGGGCCATGCGGCCTTGGTGGCGAAGGCCGCCGTGGAAGAAGCCGGCCTGACGCTTGATGATGTCGATGGTCTTTTGACCGCCGGCATGTGGGGCGTCCCGGGGCCGGGGCAACTCGCCACGGTAACATTGGGCGAATATCTCGGCATCATGCCCACCTATATCGACGGCACCAATATCGGCGGCTCGGCCTTCGAGGCGCATGTCGCCCATGCCGCGATGGCGCTGCGCGAGGGCTATTGCGAGGTTGCGCTGATCGTTTACAGTTCTGACCAGAAATCCCTGCGCAGCCGCAATCTGGGCGGACGCCCTTCGGTTCTGTCAATGCAGCACGAAACGCCCTACGGGATGCCGACGCCTGTGGGCGGGTATGCGATGGCGGCGCAGCGTCACATGCACGAATATGGCTCCACCTCGGAAAATCTGGCCGAGATTGCCGTCGCCACCCGAAAATGGGCGCAATTGAACCCCGCCGCAACGCGGCGCGATCCGCTCACCATCGACGACGTTTTGTCCAGCACGATGATCTCGGAGCCGCTGCACCTGCTTGATTGCTGCCTTGTCACGGACGGAGCCGGTGCCATCGTCATGACCACCGCCGAGCGCGCCAAGGATCTCAAAACCAAACCGATCGCGGTCAAGGGCTATGGCGAGGCGCACACCCATTGGGCGGTCGCAGAAATGCCCGACCTTGCCCGCCTGCTGCCCGCGCAAAAGGCTGGCGAAACGGCGATGAAAATGGCCGGTGTCACCCATTCCGACATCGACGTGGTCGAGGTCTATGACAGTTTCACCATCACGGTTCTGCTCACCCTCGAAGCGCTGGGGTTTTGCAAGATCGGCGAAGGCGGCGATTTCGTATCGGGCCAACGCACAGCACCCGGCGGCGCTTTCCCGATGAACACCAATGGCGGCGGTCTATCGGCGCTGCATCCGGGCATGTACGGGATGTTCCTGCTGATCGAGGCCAGCCGGCAATTGCGCGGCGACTGCGGCGACCGGCAGGTCACGGGCGCCGAAACCGCGCTGGTACATGGCACGGGGGGCACGCTGTCCTCCGGCGCGACCGTAATTTTGCAAAAGGACTGATCCGATGAGCATCGAAAAACCGCTTCCGGTGATCGACCATGACAGCGCGCCCTATTGGGAGGCCGCACGCGAGGGCCGGCTTGACATCCCGCTGTGCGGCGATTGCGGCAAGCATCACTTCTATCCGCGTGCAATCTGCCCGCATTGCCATTCCGACAACCTCACATTCGACACGGTCAGCGGGCGCGGCGAGGTGCATACCTTTACCATCGCCCGCCGTCCGGCCGGACCGGCCTTTGCCGATGACGTGCCTTACGTCGTTGCCTTGATCGAGTTGGAAGAAGGTCCACGGATGATGAGCCGTGTCCAAACCGACGATCCCGAAGCCGTGAAGATCGGCGCCAAGGTCGAAGTGACCTTCGTGAAGGCCACCGATGAGGTCACCTTTCCCTACTTCAAGATGATCTGAGACAACGGACACAGGTCCGCGACACCAAACCCAAAAGGGCCGCCGCAGGTATTCTGCGGCGGCCCTTTTATATGAAGTGCAAGAATGTCATCCGGTGCTGAGGGTCTTGCGCTCACCGCGAAGGAACCGCCATGCCAACAACCCGATCAGTGCGGCGCCGCCGACAACATCGGCCATTGGCGCGGCATAGAACAGCAGCGCGGCCGCCGCCAGAAACAAGACCCGGCCGGCGACGGAAAGCGTTCCTCGAAGGTAGCCGCTGAACCCGACGCTGACAGCAAAGACAGCGGCACTGGCCACGCCCAGATCCAAAATGACCTGACCGGCGCCACCCTGTGCCAAGATCCCCGGCCGGAACACAAACAAGAAAGGCACCACATAGACCGCCCCGGCAAGGGACAGCGCGCGCCCGGCCACTTTCCAAAAACTGGTCCCGGCCAATGCGGCGGCCGCATAAACGCTGGCACAAACAGGCGGCGTGATGGCCGAGAGGATCGCGTAGTAGAAGACAAACAGGTGGGACGTCAGCTCCGGTAAACCAAGCCGCACGAGGCTGGGCGCGGCCACCGCAGCCGCCAGAACGTAAGAAGCCGTGGTCGGAACATCCATGCCCAGCACGATCGACAGCACAGCCGCCAGCAACAAGGCGACGATCAGGCCTTGATCGGACACGGAAAACAGCAGGTTCGAGATTTTCACCCCCGCGCCCGTCGCCGTCAGAACCTTGACGACAATCGCGGCGCAAGCCAGCAACGCCGCAATCATCACAAGCGCGCGGCCCGCCTCGACCATGCCGCCGTAAACGTCGCGGGCCAGCCCGATCCAACATGCCTTCAATCCTTGCGTCCCTGAGTTCTGGCCAAAGGGGCGCACCACCGCACAGGCCAAAATCAATACGATGATCGAGGCCGCGCCGGCAAAGCTCGGCGTATAGCCCTGAAACAGAAAGTAGACCACTGTTGCGATCGGCAGAAACAGCGGGATCGCCTTGTCGGGTGCCAGAAAATCCGCCGGTTTCGGCATTTCGTTTTTCGGCGTCGGCTGAAGACCTGTGCGGCGCGCATAAAGATCCACACCCAGCCATATGGCGAGGTAATAGAGAAACGCCGGACCAATCGCGGCCACAGCAATCTGGGTGTAGGGAATGTTCAGGAACTCGGCCATGATAAAGGCCCCCGCCCCCATCACCGGCGGCGTCAGCTGACCGGCGGAAGAGGCGACCGCCTCGACCGCGCCGGCAAAGGCCGGCGGATAGCGCAGTCGCTTCATCGTGGGAATGGTGATCGATCCTGTCGCCATCACATTGGCCACCGCCGATCCGGTCACCGTCCCGAACATCGCCGAGGACAGCGCGCAGACCTTGGCAGGGCCGCCAAAGGTGCGTCCGGCGATCCATGTGGCCATTTTCATGAACACATCGGTCGCCCCGGTGGACAGCAGCAAAGCCCCCAAAAGCACATAGATCGTGATGACCCGTGCGCCAACATCCGCCAGATATCCAAAGATACCGGTGGTCGAGCTGTAGAAAGTTTCGACCGCCGTACGAGCCGAAACACGCGGCGGGCGCCAGCCCCCGTCGATCAAATCATAGCCGAAATAATAATAGAAAACCGTGATCAGCGCCAGCAGAGGCAGGAACCATCCGATCACCCGCCGGGCCGCTTCGAGCGTCAACAGAACCGCCAGCAATCCGGCGGTCTTATCAAGCGGGCCGTATTGCACCATGATGTCGGAAAAGCGGTCCCGGTTGACGATCACATAGAGACACACGCCAAAGGCCAGCAGCCCCAGTGTGATGTCGATGGCCCGTTCCAAACCATTTCGGCCGCCGGTTCGCGACGCGCGCGCAGCATAAAGGAAAAAGGCACCGCCCAGACCAAAACCGATAAAGATCGGTCGTTGAACCAGCGGTTCGAATTGCCCGAACAGAGCGTTGTAAAAATGCAGCGCCACGAAGGCCGCGAATAACGCGCCGAGTGCCTGCGCTCCCCGCCGTTCCCAAGGCGAAGCTTCGGTCGATGAGTGTTTCATGTTTCCTCCCCAGACGGCGGGGCGCATGAGGCGCCCCGCTCGACCGGTCCGTTCGACCGGCAGTGTGGTTGTCCGCTGTGCGAAATCAGTTGCCTACGGCTTCATTCCAGTAGCGCGCCGCGCCCGGATGATAGACGACACCGGCCTCCATCGTCGCGACGGCATCGGCGGCGATGTCATACTCCGCCAATTGCGGCCAGGCCTCGACCAGCAGGTCCATGTTCTGGTGGATGCTGCGGGCGATATCATAGGCGGTCTCATCATCCATGACGCCGGTGCGGGTCAGGAAGAAGACGTTGAGCTTGGGCACCCGCATCTCCTCGGACCCCGCAATAAGCCCGGCGGGAAGGGTTGTGAAACCGACGCCTTCCATCCCTTCCGTCGCCGCTTTCTCCTGCTCTTCGGAGAAGCCGATCAAGCGCATCTTGGTGCTGGTCATCAGCTCTTGCAACGTCGCATCGACAGAATTTGCGGCGCCATATTTGCTATAGCCGATGATCTGGCGGTTCTTGATGCCTTCCACTGCGTCACCCACCGCGCCATGCACAAGGTCGGCCTCGATGTCGAACATCGACAGCACGGTGGTTGTCAGGGTTTCGGCGGCCGATCCCCGGATGCCGGGATTGAATTTCTTGCCGTCCAGATCGTCGAGCGAGGTCACGCCCGATGCTTCGGTTGCGGCAATCAACAGGACCGACGCGCTATAAGGATAGAGCGCAACCGTATCGGCAATGGCGTTGCCTTCGAACTTGCCGGTTCCGTTTCGGGCCGAGATCAGAATGTCCGTAGTGGCCAGACCCAGATCGATTTCTTCTCGCGCCAGACGCAGGACATTGTCCACGCTGGCACCGGTTTCGATCACATTGACGGTCGCGCCCTCGATGCCGGTTTCGATTGCCTTGCTCATCGCGACCGAAATCGTAAAGTGGCTGGATGTCGGGCTCGTGGTCCCCATCGTGAGATCCGTGGCCGAAACCGCCCCGCCCACAAGAATGGCACTCAAGGCGGCTGCGGTACTGATGCCCACCCGGCTTTTGATTGTTATGCGTTTGAACATATCTTCCTCCCAGTCGTTGTTCAAAATTATCCGAAACGGCGCGTCAGATGCGCAAAGTTCCGGTCTTATCGACCCGCTCGCGCAGGACAGTCAGCTCCTCCTCTGTTGGCGCCGGCGTCTGCGGCACGTCCCCCCTAATGCCGAGATCGAACCCGGTATGACGCTGAACCTCTTCGGCGGTATGGCCCGCATGGACCGACTTCAGCCGCATCCGCAACGTCGCCGGATCGAAATCCATGACCGCGCGCGGTGTCACCACGAACCGTGGACCTTCCTTGGTCAGGCCAGCGGCGCGCTTCGCCTCGGGGCCGGAAAGATGCCCCGGTATGGTGATGAAATCGACTTTTTCGACAAAATTGCGCGCCGTATGAACGGTCGGGCAGATATAAAAACGCGTCGAAGTGTGACAATAGGACAGGTTGGCCGCCCCCGGTCCGCGCATCTTGGGCGCGTGCAATGTGCCACCGACGTGATGCAGGTTGATGTTGCCATAGGCATCATGCTGCAATCCGCTGTGAAAGAAGAAATCCAACCCGTGATGGCTGTGACCGAAAAGCTCGATGAAGGTTTCGGCGGCCTCGCAGCGGCCCAACGCGCGGTCATCCAACATTGAAGGATACAGATGCCCCGGCTCGGGGTTGAAAAACATTTCTCCGCCGACGGTCATGTTGGGGGCGTGCAGTTCGCGCGCCAGCGCGATTGCCGCCATCGGCACCAAGGCCGCAGCCCCCGCCGCGCCCAATTCGCCATCGGCGAGGTCACGGGCCAGCACGACAACCATCTGCTCAAGAGGGGAAAACGCCGCGCTCATTCTGTTCGGGCCTCCGGTTTGAGCCGGGCGAGATTGTCTGCTCCCCCGACCGCTTTGATATAATCTTCTTGGCTTGTCGGCGCGGTCACATGACGCGCGATATAGGCGTCCAGACCCGCGCGGTCACCGGTTCGGGCAGCATCGCCCAAATCCGCGTAAGCATCGATATGCTCCTCATCCATTGCGTAACCGGGGAAGCTCGCAGTGGGGTGCGCGCCATAGGGCACCTCGACCACAGCATCTATATAATGGGCCGGCACCGTGACCCGCGACGGATCGTCCAGAATGACGTCGTCCGGCACGATCCTGTCCACGCTGGCAATGACCATATCCGAGGCGCGCGCCATCAACTGATCGGCATAGACCATCGTGCTGAGATAGCGCAGGTTGCCCCATCGGTCGGCCTCCTGCGCGTGAAGGAAGGTGACGCGGGGCCGGATCGGGCCAACGGCGTGGATACGGTGCCCCGAAAAGGGACAATCGATTTCACGTATAAGCGGATTGTGCTTCAAAACATCCGACCCGCGCAGCGCATCAATCGGTTGGAACGGAACACCATGGGCCGAGGCCATAAGCCCCCCCACCACGGTCAGCGCATCAAGTGCATGCGCCGTCACCTGCCCGGATTCGACCGCGCTGCGAAAATTCGGGCAAAGACGATTTTCCAACGTGACGCCGGGAATGAAGACTTGCTCGACCGCGCCTGCGGCGATCATCAGATCGATGTCATAACCCGCGCCGGGCGAGGAATAGACATGCAGATCCTTTGCGCCCGCAGCCAGCAGCGCGCGCACCAAAGCGACAGGCCGGCCCTGTTTAAATAGGCCACCGAGGCAAATCTCGGGGCGTTCTCTCAAAGCATTCTGGGCAAGGATTGCCGCGTCCCCAAGGCTTGTGACCTTGCTGTGACGCGTGGGTTTCTTTTTGCGTTCCATCGTATGGGGGCCGCTCCGACTGTTCTTTTTCCGCGCAGGGCGTGAAAACCTCTGCGCAGATCAACAGTAATGCAATTCGCGCGGTTCGCCGCCTCCCTGCATGCGCAAAGCATGATCGAACACATATGTGCGAATAGCCGGCTCCCCTGTCCGCGCCGCGCGTCAAGGGATCAGATCAGCCCCATAGCAACGCCCGTCGCGAGAATAGAGGTGACAAGTAGAATGCTCGCGATGCCGAAGAGCCCATTCCATCGCAAGCCGATGGTCACAGGCGATTCCCCTACAATACCAGAGGCATAGACCACGGCCGTGATGGCCGGCCCCATGCAGATGATGCTGCTCCATCCGCCGGCCAGAGAAAGCCCCAAAGCGAGCGGAGACAAGCCCTCCACACCAACGCGATTGACCACTTCGGCCAACAGCACGACCGAGATCATCGGGTGCACCCCCAATAGCCCCGTCAAGAACACCGTGAACACCAACAGGATCACGGTCAGAACCGGCCGCGCAGCGATCCAGCCGAGGTGGTCCGCGACCCATTCGACCGGCACGACTTCGAGCGCAACAAGCCCGATGAACCCCGCCGAAGCAATCACACTCATCTCGGTGGCGTATCCCGATGACTGGGCGACGAACCGGCGCGACATGGCGGTGACACCGCCAATACCGCCGCCGCGCAACGCTGCCCAGAGCACCGCATAGATCGGAACAACCGAAATCAGGACGGTTTGGAAGCTGAACGGGGTCGCCCGATCCAATGAAACCACGGCAGACCCCAGAACGATGACATGGCCCGCAACGATCAAGGCGGCCCACCGACTCCATCCCGGCAGATCCCCCGTAAGGGCCGGTGCACGGCCACGCGCCGAAGGCGGGCGCCACCATTCCACCGTGTCAAACAACCAACCAAGCAGAAAAAGCACCCCGGCCAGCGCGATGCCGTAGGGCGCAAGAATCGCCCATTCCAACCCCGGAATGGTGAGGACCATCAGGTTGAGAGAGATCCCGAAGGGCGTCCAGAAGGCAATCGAGGAAAACCCGCGCATACAGGCGCTCACCATGCGCCGTTTGCGGGCGGCGTAGACGAAATCGTCCATCTCATTCCGATGCGCGCGCAGCCCTTTCATGATCACTTCCAACATCACACCCAGCCCGCCAAGGTTCAGAAGCACACCAAACAAATGCCCCCCCGCGCCCAAAGACGCATAGCGGCGGGTCGGCGGTTGCAACGTGAGGAATTCTCCGGCCACTTCCACGACCCGGTCGTTGGTGGCGGCAATGCGCAAGAAAGCGACAGCGGTCAGCAGTGCCGACAGGAAGACGACGCGGCCCGCCGCTTCGACGAAAATACTGGCCTCAATGCCATTGGCCAGCGCCAGAACCGCCACCACGAGGGAAAAGAAGAGCAGCACAAAACCGACGGGGGCAATGTTGCGGAACGCCAACGCAAGATAGACGCCGAAAAGAGGCATCACCGCAACGGCCGCACCGCCATAGCCAAAGATACCCTGTGCGATGGCGCCGCCTAGGCAACATAGCAAACAAAAAGCCGCAATCCAGTTGCGCGCATCAGAGCGTTTTAGTGATAAAATGGACGACATCGGCCCTCACATGTCCAAAGGCGTCTTTGGTCGGGATGCGCGGCCGCGGCAGATGTGGCCACGCCCGATATCGCACCCGATGCCTTGCCCGAAAACCGATGCCGATTATACTGGCGTCTTTCGCTTGGGCAGGACAGACGCCCCTTATGCCGGCACGGGCCGAGCCGCGCGCCCAAGACACCAAAGGAGCCGAGCGGCGCAGGTCCGTTCAACCCTATACAGTGCATCAATGTATCGTGCAGCCCTGTATTCTTCAGAATCCTATTCCGACGGGCAATGACACAGGAGCGTCTTGAATTATCTTGTCGCGTGCGCGCCTTTGTCTTCTCGACCATTCCCGTCGACACCTTCAGCCACGTTCGCCCTTCCTCCCACAGCTTTACCGTAGAGGCCCGATGCCCGATCCGGCAGGGACGAATCCGGCAAAAGGCGAATCCGGTAGGAACGAAGATTTGTCTTCCAAGGTGGCGCAAAGGCGCAAGGAACGCAACGCGGATTACCTACTCCAACACATATGTGCAAAAGGGTGGCCTTGAGAATTAAACGCCTCCATTAACATGAGCCAATGTGCAGTCTCAGCGCCGATCAGAATAGGACACGTGACTGCACTTCCCGTTGGACGTGGTTCATCAACGCGCCGCAGCGGCAGGGCAAGACGGATGCCGCGCAGGCCACGCTTTGCGCGGAAAGTATCGCGATGGTCATTCACCGCACGCCGCCGTCTGCCGAGGCATTTCGTCAGGCTCTGCGCAGATGGCTCCGTCTGCCACCGCTGCCAAATCCGGACCCCCCAATGGACAAGCCCCTCGATACACAGCACAATAATCCACAACGCGGCACGCCAGCCGCCAACCTAAAATTGTCTGAAAGGACCACCTGATGGAGTCGATGATCTTCGACATGGCCGAACGGCTTTTGCGCGACCATGTCACCCACCGCCTGCGCGAGGACGCCGCAGCGGGGCAATGCCCCGATGCCCTCTGGACCCGCATCGAAGAGGCCGGGCTGCACATGGCTCTGGTGCCCGAGGAGGCTGGCGGTTTTGGTGTGCCCGCCGCCGAGGCGCTGGGGCTGGCACGAATTGCGGGGGCGCATGGTCTGCCGCTGCCACTGGCCGAAACCCTGATTGCCAATGCGGTTCTGGCGCGTGCGGGTCTGACCCTGCCTGGCGGCCGGCTGACCATCGCCGAGGGCGCGGGGCTGCGGCTGGAACGGCGCGGCGTCGCGATCCATGCAAGCGGGCAATTGACAGTGGTGCCTTTTGCCCGCTGGGCCGACCGGATCGTGACCATTGCCGCGCTGGACGGCACCGATCATGTTCTGTCCCTGCCGGTCAAGGATCTAACCCTTACTCCGGGGCAGGATCTCGCCGGAATGCCGCGCGACGAAGTGGCGGTTGATCGCGATCTGACCGAAGCCGATGCCGCCGCCCTGCCCCGATCCATGGGCGGAATGCGCGGGCTGGGCGCGCTTGTGCGCAGTCTGGCCACCGCTGGCGCGATGGAAACCATCCTGCAGATGAGCGTCGAATATGCCAACGACCGGGTGCAATTCGGGCGCCCGATCGGCAAATTCCAAGCGATCCAGCACAGTTTGGCAACCATGGCCGGAGAAACCGCCGCCTCGCGCACCGCCGCCGAAATGGCCGCCGACAGCTACGACACAGCCGCCTTCGCGCTGACCGTTGCCGCCGCCAAAAGCCGCGCCGGCGAAGCCGCCGAAACGGTCGGGGCGCTGGCGCACCAAATTCATGGGGCCATCGGCTATACGCAGGAACATGCGCTGCACCATTTCACCAAACGGATCTGGAGTTGGCGCGACGAGTTCGGCACCGAACTGGAGTGGAGCACGGAATTGGGACGGGCGGCTCTGTCGAGCCCGCACGACACCTTCTGGCAATTTATCACCGACAGCACAGCACAAGGCGCACCGGCATGACCCTCACCGCATTTCCCCCACCCCCGCCCGGCGCCGATCACGACGACCTGCGCCAAGAGGTCCGTGCATTTTTGGCCGAAGAACTGGCGGATTTTCCGCCCGAGAAACGTGCGAAATCATGGAACGGGCATAGCCGCGACTTCTCGCGCAAGCTGGCGCAGCGCGGCTGGATCGGCATGACCTTTCCCAAGGAATACGGCGGGCATGCGCGCAGCGCGCTGGAACGTTATGTCGTGTCCGAAGAGCTGCTGGCCGCCGGCGCGCCGGTGATCTCGCATTGGATCGCCGACCGCCAGAGCGGCCCGCTGATTTTGGCCAAGGGCACCGAAGAGCAAAAACGCGCGATCGTGCCGCGTATTGCTGCGGGCGAGCTGAGCTTTTGCATCGGGATGAGCGAGCCTGATTCCGGCTCGGACCTTGCCGCCACGCGCACCGTCGCCACCGAAGTCGAGGGCGGTTACCGCGTCAATGGCACCAAGGTCTGGACGACCTATGCCCATGTGGCCGATTACATGATCCTGTTTTGCCGCACCGGCAAAAGCGAGGACCGCCACGGCGGGATGAGCCAGCTTCTGGTCGATCTCAAGACCACAAAGGACATCCAGATCAGCCCGATCATCGACATGGCCGGAGAGCATCATTTCAATCAGGTGATCTTTGACAACACGTTCCTGCCCGCCGATGCGCTTTTGGGCGAAAAGGGCGAGGGCTGGTCGCAGGTTATGAGCGAACTTGCCTTTGAGCGCAGCGGGCCGGAACGTTTCTTGTCGTCTTTTGCCCTGATCGAGGAAATGATCCGGGTGCTGCGCCAGGACGCCACCGAGGCGCAACAGGCCGAGATCGGCCGTTTGGCCGCGCATCTGATGGTGCTGCGGCAAATGTCGCGGTCGGTTGCCGGAATGCTCAACGAGGGCAAGAACCCCGCGCTTCAGGCGGCGATCGTCAAGGATCTTGGCGCGCTCTTCGAGCAGGATGTCCCGCGTCTGGCCCGCAGCCTGATTTCGCGTCCGGCGGTGCCCGGAGGGCGCGACAGCTATGCTGCGGTGCTGGCCTATACCGAACTTGCGGTGCCGTCCTTCTCGCTTCGGGGGGGCACCCGTGAGATCTTGCGCGGCATCATCGCGCGCGGCCTTGGTCTACGGTAGGGGGATGTCATCGGGCAATCCAAGGGTCAAGGATTGCCCGCCGCGCAGCAATGGCAAGGCGCTTCAATTGGGGTTGCGGCGATACCCCAGAGCAAGCGACAGCTGATCCGCGCTTTCCTTGACGGCGGCGACGCACAGCTCTTTATTCCTGACCGCGCGCTCCAACGGGGCACCAAGCACCAGCGCGCCAGCCAGCCGACCGTTGGAGCGGAACACCGGAACACCGAAACCGGCCGCGTCAATATGCGCGGTGCCCACTGTGCTGCAGTAGCCTTGCTTGGGGATCTCCGCGATGATCTGTCGCAATTCCCGTTCGTCGGTCACGGAATGCGGGGTAAGCGGCGTCAACTCTGTCCGCTGAAAGTAATCGTCGAGCTCCTGCGGCGTGTCATAGGCCAACATAACAAGCCCCGACGCCGAACAGAACAGCGGCCGGTTGATACCTATCTGGGCAACGTAGCGGACGGGCTGCGGGCTTTCTATGACCGACGAATACACGACGCGATCCCCGTCGCGCACCGCGAAAAGGACCGTCTCGCCGGTCCGTTCGACCAGATCATTCATGATCCCGCGCAGGGCCGTTTCAAACGGATGGTTGGTCAATATGGTTTGCGCGAACTGGAATATACTTGGCCCGAGAGAATAGGCGTCATTCTCGCGCATCAAGTATCCCTTTTCAGTGAGAGGGCGCAAAAGCACCAAAAGGCTGCTCTTGGGGCATTCCAGTTTGCTGCTCAGCTCTGCAAGAGACATGCGCCGGTTGCTTTGCGCAAACAGATCGAAGAGCGCCAGGATCCGCGTCAGGGATCTCGGGCCTTCCGACGGACGCCCGGCAGATCCAATTTGGTCAGACTGCGCGGTTTTCATGACATCTGCTCCAGTTTCGCGATGCGCCGAGCCGCTGGCAGAGGCTGCGGGGGCATCTCGGCAAATTGTGCCGCCCGCATCGCCTGTACCGAGCATATTGGACAGGCTCAAGTCACAGTTGGTTCTTCGTCCACGGTGTGTGCCTTTATCATCCGCAAGGGCGTGTATTCCAGCACTTGTTCGCCCGTTTGCTTGAACACCTTGTTGCGGGTCCGCACCAAACCTCGGTTCGGCCGACTTTTCGAGCGGCGCGCCTCGGTCACCTCGACCTCGCAATGGATGGTGTCGCCAGCGAGTGTCGGGCCCAGAACCTTTAGCTCCATTTCCAAAAAGGCAAAGCCGGTGTGCTGCATCGTGGATTGGGTCAACAGCCCCTCCATAAAGGTGTAGACCAACGCGCCGGGCGCGGCGAACCCCGCAATATTGGATTCTTTTTCTCGAAAATCGCTGTTGATGAACAACACTTCAAGCATGCCGGTGGCATTGATGAAATTCGTGATATCGGCGTCGGTCACGGTGCGGCCGATGGTCCGAAACCTGCGCCCCACCGGCAAATCCTCGTAGCAAAATCCAAGGCCCACAGTTTCCATGCCGCTCAAATCCTTTTGTCAGATGGGTGCATCGCTTCGGATATTCCGGCAAGCGACCACCTGAGTTCCGCGTCAATCCCGCGTCGGTGCAGGTTAGAAGACAAGCGCGGCGACAATCAATTAAAGCGCCCGTTTCGGCGCACTCGGCGCGGATCGAGCACATTTGTGATGAATCCCGCCCCGCGCCCCAAAGGGCGGCGCTTCGATAACTTTGCACATATGTGGTTTTGCACGACCGGGGGCCGGATAGCGTTTGGTGCATCCCGTCTGCCAATCTACCGTCGCCCAATCTACCGTGACCAGGCAGGGCGTTGGATACCTGTGATTTCGATGCCCACGGTTTTAACGCCCATGATGTTTAGGAGGTGGTTTGGCATGAATTTCGGTTTTTCCGAGGAACAAGATACCATACGCGAAACTCTGGCCCGCTTGCTGGGCGATCATGCCACCTTGGCAATCGCGCATGACCGTCTGGATGCAGCAAAGGGGTTCGATGCGCCCACTTGGGCGGCTTTGGCCGAAGGCGGCTGGCTGGGCCTCGCGATTGCTGAAGATGTCGGCGGCTCGGACATGGGCGCAGCCGAATTGGCCATCCTTGCCGAAGAGATCGGCCGCAGTCTGGCCGCCGTGCCATTTGCCCCGGTGCTGGGCATCGCGGTGCCGGCGATCGAAAGCATGGGCACAAAAAGCCAACGGGAAACATATCTGCCGCAAATCGCCAGCGGCCAAACAATCATCGCGGCCGCATTCGCCGAAGACGAAGGTTTCGGGCCGGAAAAGAGTACTGCGACAGTCGCTCAGGATCGCCTCACGGGGCGCAAAACGCCGGTCACCTTCGGTGCCGAAGCCGCGCAAGCCCTCGTCACCGCAAAAGACCACGACGGCACCGCGCGTCTTTACCTTGCGGATCTCTGCGCCACTGGCGTGACCATTCGGGCGCTGGATTGCATCGACCGCACGCGTCCGGCGGTCGAGATCCTCTTTGACAACACCCCGGTCGAATTGTTGCCCGGCTCGGACCCTATGGCCATCCGGAGGCTTGTGGACGGGGCTGCGGTGCTTGCGGCCTTCGAACAGATCGGCCTGGCCGAGCGCATCCTGTCCCTGACCACAGCCTATGCCGGCGAGCGGCAGGCCTTCGGGCGTCAGATTGGCAGCTTTCAGGCGGTCAAACACCGGCTCGCGGATATGTTCGCCAAAATCGAACTGGCGCGGTCGAATGCCTTTTTCGGCGTCTGGGCGCTGGCGAGCGGCGATAACAGACTGCCCGAAGCCGCCGCTGTTGCGCGCCTCTCGGCGCTTGATGCGGTGCAATTCACCACCGAGGAATCGATCCAGCTGCACGGCGGCATCGGTTTCACCTGGGCGGCTGACCCGCATCTGTTTTTGCGGCGCGGCTGGCAGTTGAAGGCAGAACTCGGCCCCGCCGCCATCTGGCGCGAACGGTTGTTTGAAAACATCGCGGATGCCTCGCGCGCCGCAAGCTGACAGGGAAAACACACAGATGGATTTTAGCGACAGCCCCGAAGAAGCCGCCTTTCGCGCAACAGCGCGGGACTGGCTCGACGCCAACGCATCCCTGCGCGACGGCAGCGAAAAGACACAGGATCACTTCATGGCCCGCGACGCCGACGACGTCGCGCGGGCGCAAGATTGGCAGGCACGCAAGGCCGGCGCAGGCTGGGCCGGGCTGACCTGGCCCAGTGCCTTCGGGGGCCGCGACGCCACACCGATCGAACAGGTGATCTGGAATCAGGAGGAAGGCCGCTTTGCCGTGCCGCCCAATGTCTTCTTGATCGGCATCGGGCTGGTTGGGCCGACGGTTATGACCCATGGCACCGAAGCCCAGAAAGCCGCAGTTTTGCCGCGCGCCCTGACCGGCGAGGACATTTGGTGCCAGCTGTTTTCCGAACCTGCCGCCGGCTCCGATCTTGCGGGCATCCGGACGCGGGCGCGGCGCGATGGCGATGATTGGGTGATTTCCGGTCAAAAGGTCTGGACCTCGGGGGCGCATTATTCCAGTCACGGCATCCTTTTGGCGCGCACCGACCCGCAGGTGCCCAAACACAAGGGCATGACCATGTTCCTCGTGGAGATGTCCGATCCGGCCATCGAAACCCGTCCGATCCGCCAGATCTCCGGCGGCGCCAGCTTCAACGAAGTGTTCATCGACAATCTGCGCGTGCCGGACAGTGCCCGTCTGGGCGGTGTATCCGAAGGCTGGAAGGTGGCCCTGACGACGTTGATGAACGAACGGTTCAGCATCTCGGTCGGGCGCGCCAGCGGCGGAGCCCGCGCCGAGGAGCTGATCGCGCTTGCCGCCCGTGTCGAACGCAACGGCCGCCCGGCCATCGAAGACGGCGACGTACGGGCGCGCATCGCTGATTTCATTGCGCGGCAACGCGGGCTTGAATTCACCTCCTACCGGGTCATGACGTCGCTGTCGCGCGGCGAGGCACCGGGGGAGGAAGGCTCAATCGGAAAACTGCTGTTGGGCAAACTGCGGCAGGAAATGGGGGCCTTCGGAATGGAGCTGGCGGGAACGGCAGCGGGCATTTCGTCCAAAGCCGGCGACGACGTGGCGCGCTGGCGCAACGAGTATCTGACCGCTCCGGGCAACCGCATCGCCGGCGGGTCGGACGAGATCCAGCGCACGATCATCGGCGAACGCATTCTCGGGCTTCCGCCGGAGATACGCGTCGACAAGACCGTGCCCTTCTCGGAACTTTAAACAGACGGCCGGCACCGCCGGAACAACCAACAAGGAGGAGACGACAATGAACTTCAGATGGACAAGTATTGCCGCAGCCGGGTGTCTGGCGATCGCCGCACCGGTTGGCGCACAAGACATCGAATTGCCGAAGGTGATCGCCTGGTCGGCCTATGACACCGGCTCGGCGGGACACGCGCAATCCATCGCCATCGGCAACATGATGCGTAGCCGTTTCGGCACAACAATCCGGGTGCTTCCGGGGCGCAACGACGTCTCGCGGATGACGCCGCTCAAAAATGGCACAGTGGATTACTGCCTCTGCGGCATCGCCTCCTATTTCGCCGGCGAGGGTGTGTTCCTGTTTGCCGCGCCTGAATGGGGGCCGCAGCCGATCCGGGCCGTGCTTCAGGCCGTGGGCGATTATGGTCTGGGCGTGGCTGTCGCCGCTGATTCCGGCATCGAAACAGTTGCCGACCTCAAGGGCAAACGGGTCGGCCGCGCCGTCAGTTCGCCCGCCATTGACGTCAACATGGAGGGTCTGCTGGCCTTTGGAGATCTGGGATGGGACGATGTGGAGGCCGTTGAGTTTTCGGGCTATGTGAACACGCTCAAGGGCATCATCGAAAATCGCGTCGATGCGGCCTTCGCGCTGACAACCACCACGGTGAACTACCAGATCGATTCCAGCCCTCGTGGCCTCAAATGGCTTGAAACCCCTGCGGATGCGACCGAAGCTTGGGCCCGCTACGCCAAAGTGGCGCCCTTCGTTACGCCGCATATGGTATCGGTGGGGCCGGCCATCGACCCTGCCTCTCCGCTGCCCATGGCACAATATCCTTATCCGATCCTCGTCACCGAGGCCAAACAGGACAGCACCGAGGTGCGCAATATCGTCGCCGCGCTTGACGCCGGTTTCGACGACTACAAGGACGCCGCCCCCGGTGCCAATGCCTACGGAATTGATCGCCAAATCCTGAGTTGGGTGATGCCGTGGAGCGATGGCAGCGTCGCCTATTTCAAGGAAAAAGGCCTTTGGACAGCTGAAGCCCAAGAAAATCAGGACAAGCTGGTGGACCGGCAAAAGGTTCTTGCACAGGCTTGGGAGGGCTTTGTCGACAGCGCCCCCGATGGTGAAGACGCCTTCACTGAGGCTTGGATGAAGGCGCGCGGCGACGCGCTGGAAAGCGCCGGTCACGACGTCTTTTTCCGCTGACATAACGCGGCGCGGTGCCTTTCGGGCGCCGCGCATCATCGGAAAATCCGGCACAACACGGGGAATCGGGCATGTCACAGGAAATCCAGAACGAAGCAGCACAGCCGGTGGTCACGGGCACCCTGCCCCCTTACCTTCGCTGGCTGCTCGCTGCATCGGCGATTTTGCTGTCAGCGGCGTCAATCAACCATCTTTTCAACCTCGGGTTCTTTATGAACGTCCGCCTGCTCGAGATTCACTATCTCTATGTGATGCTGGTCCTGACGCTGCCGCTGGTGTACCTGATCTTTCCGTGCAGCAAGACAAACCCGCATGGGGCAACCCGGTGGTGGGATTATTTTCTGGCTGTTCTGGCGCTCGTCACCTGCGTGTTCTTTGCCTATTACGGGCGCAGCGTCGTGAACAAAGGGTGGGATTTTTCCGCCCCCCTCCACGCCGTGATTGCCAGCTTCTCTTTCTGGTTCCTGCTTCTGGTGGCTGCGCGGCGCACCGGCGGTTGGATGCTGTTTGGCGTCATCTTGATGTTTTCCATCTATCCGATGATCGCCAATTATGCGCCGGGCCCGATTCAGGGGTTTCAACGCCCGCCGGTCGAAACGGCGATTTTCCATGCCATGAGCGGTGAAAGCGTTCTGGGTATCCCGATGCGCAGTTTTGTCAATCTGGTGGTCGGCTTCATGATCTTCGGGGTCGCGATGCAACACACCGGCGCGGGGCCGTTCTTTATCGACATCGCCTTTGCCGCGCTCGGGCATGTGCGGGGCGGACCGGCCAAGGTCGGCGTTTTGACCAGCGGGCTGACGGGTTCAATGAGCGGCAGCGTCATCACCAATGTGCTCACCACCGGGTCAATCACCATTCCGGCGATGAAAAAGGTAGGATTCCGGCCCAGTTATGCCGCCGGAATCGAGGCGGCGGCGTCGACCGGCGCGGTGCTGATGCCGCCGATCATGGGGGCCACCGCCTTTGTGATGGCCAGCTTTCTGATGACCGATTACACCAACATCGTGGTTGCGGCTGTGCTGCCCTCGCTGCTTTATTTCTTTGGACTCTTCGCCCAGATCGACGCCTATTCGGCGCGCAACGGGCTCAAAGGTGTGCCGCGCGCCGATCTCCCCAAATTCGGCAAGGTGCTGCGCGAAGGCTGGTATTTCCTCGCCGTCTTCGGGCTTCTCATCTGGATGCTGCTCTATCTCAAACGGGAGGCCATCGCGCCCTTCTATGCCACCGCGCTGTTGATTGTGTTGAACCAACTGCTGTCAAAATCGCGCTGGGGCCGCGAAGAGTTGATGGATTTCCTGATTTCAACCGGACGATTGTTTGTCGAACTGGTGGCGATCCTCGCGGCGGTTGGGCTTATTGTCGGCGGGTTGGCCGTAACCGGCATGTCCGGCACGATCTCGAATGATCTGCTTTTCATCGCGGGCGGCAACACATTCCTATTGCTGCTTTTGGGGGCTTTGACCAGCTTCATCCTCGGGATGGGCATGACGGTGACCGCCGCCTATGTCATCCTTGCGGTGTCTTTGGCTCCGGCGCTGATCGCCGGCGGGCTCGACCCGATTGGCGTGCACCTCTTCATCCTCTACTGGAGCATGCTGAGTTATATTACCCCGCCCGTGGCGCTGGCGGCTTTTGCCGCAGCAGCCATTGCACAGGCCAAACCTTTTGCGGCGGCTTTTGAGGCGATGAAGCTGGGGACGATCATCTATATCCTTCCCTTCTTCTTTGTCCTTGATCCCGCCTACACCTTACAAGCGGGGTTCGTCGAAAGCCTCTTGACGGTCCTGCGCGCGGGTGTCGGCGTCTTGCTGATTTGTGCCGGATTGCAGGGCTATCTTTTGGGAGTCGGCCGTATCGAACCCGGCCCCACCGGCGGGATCGCGCGGCTTTTGCTCGGGGTTGCCGGTTTGGCTTTCGCGCTGCCGTCGACCGCAATGCTGGCCGTTCCGATCCCCGGCGCGGTTGGGGCCGGTGTCGCGATCACCGTACTTGCGGCGATCCTCGTTGTGTTTTCCCGCGATCGGGAGGCCGCTTGAGATGAGCCTCCAAGATGGCAAACCCGAGGTTCCCGCCCCGTTCAATGCATTGTTGGGCATCCGGTTTATATGCTGGGGCGAAGACAAAACAGAATTGCAATTGCAGATCACCCGCGACCACCTGAACGGCTCATTCGCGGTGCATGGCGGGGTCTACGCAACCATGCTGGACAACGCAGTGACCTTTTGCGCGGCCTACGTCGGCGAAGGCCGCCCCGGTCATCGCTGCCTGACGCTGTCGCTCACCACCAGTTTCGTCGGCCCGGCAGCCGAAGGTGACACCCTCACGGCCCGCGCGCGCATCGCCGGGGGCGGGCGCAAAATGGTATTCGTGCAGGGCGAGATTATAAATCAGGACGGGCAGCGTCTGGCGCATGGGGATGCGGTGATCAAACGGGTCACACCGCCCTCGGTCCGGCCCGCGCCGCACGGCGAAGATTGAGTTGCAACATCGAATGAAGTGAGGAGAGAGATATGATCAACCCGATGACATTGGAAAATCAGGTAATTATTGTCACCGGCGCCGGACAGGGCATCGGTCGGGGCGTGGCCGCGCTGGCGGCAGAACTGGGCGCCAAGGTCGTGGTGAACGATCTGAACGAAGACGGCGTCAAGGAAACGGCCGAACAGATCGGCAGCAATGCCCGCGCCATTACGGGCAATGTGGCCGATCCGGATTTCCCCGAAAAGCTGGTGAAATTCGCGCTCGACGAATTCGGGGACATCAACGGATTGGTGAACAACGCCGGCATCGTGCGCGCCGCAATGATCCACAAGATGGACCGCGCCACATGGCAGCAAGTCATCGACGTCAATCTCACCGGCGTCTTCGCCTGCCTGCAGGCGGTGGGCACCTATTACAAGGATCAGGCCCAGAAGGATCCGGAAAGCGCGGCACGCCGCGCCATCGTCAACATTTCATCCGATGCCGGTCGTCGCGGCACAATCGGACAGATCAACTATGGCGCGGCCAAATCCGGCGTGCTTGGCCTGACGATGAGTGCGGCGCGCGAATGGGGCCGTTACGGGATCAACGTCAACTCGGTCTGTTTCGGAATGGTCGAAACACCGATGACCGAAACGATCCGCTCGGACAAATTCGCCGACAAATACATGGCACAAATCCCGATGGGCCGTATGAGCACCCCGGACGAAGTGGCGCAACCGGTCTGTTTCCTGCTGTCAAACGCGGCATCCTACATCACCGGCCAGCACCTGAGCGTGAATGGCGGTTATCACATTGGATTCTGAAATGACTGATTTGAAAAACGGCCCGGGGCCGGACGCTGTCTTTGCCGGAAAACTGGCCGAAGGCGTCTTCGAAATTCAAAAATGTGGTGGCTGCGGCGCGTATATTTTTCATCCGCGCGTCATCTGCCCGACCTGTGGCAGCGCAAACCTTGGATGGATCACGCCGACGGGTCACGGCACGGTCTATGCGCGGACAATCGTGCGCCGAAAACCCGAACGGGGCGGCGATTACAACGTGGTGCTGGTGGATCTCGATGAAGGCGTGCGCATGATGTCGCGCGTTGACGGCATCGCAAATGAAGAGATTGCCGCCGGACTGAAGGTCACCGCAGCGATCGGCGAAGGCGCGGACGGAGAACCGGCCGTGGTGTTCCGGCCCGAAGGAGGTGCATCATGAGTTTACGGGGAAAAGCCGCCATCGTTGGCGCCGCATTGGCCGGCTGCGGCGAGGCGCATGGCAAAAGTTCGATGGAAATCACGATTGAGGCCGTGCATGGCGCATTGGCCGATGCCGGGGTGTCGCTCGGCGAGGTCGACGCCATTGCGACATGCCAGCCGCTGGACATGCTGTCGGGGCTGACGCTTGCGCAGGAACTGGGGCTGAACCCCAAGTTCACCATGAACAACCGCATGGGCGGCTCGTCGTTCCTGTCGCACACGCTTTGGGCCGCGATGCTGCTTGAGTTGCGGCTCGCCGATACGGTGCTGATCTGCTACGGGTCGAACCAGCGCACCGCCTCGGGCAAACTGATGACCGCGCTTGGCCTGCCCACCTATGAAGCCCCCTACAAGCCGATGTTCCCGCTGTCATCCTACGCGCTGGCTGCGGACCGTCACATGACGCAATTCGGCACCACCCGCGAACAGCTCGCCGACGTGGCGGTGGCCGCCCGCGCCTGGGCGCAAAAGAACCCCGAGGCGTTCCTCCGCGATCCCCTGACGCGCGAGGATGTCATTGCCTCGCGGCTGGTTTCTGATCCGCTGCGGGTGCGCGACTGCTGCCTTGTCACCGATGGCGGCGGCGCGATCGTGATGCGACGGGCCGAGACGGCCAAGGATCATCCCAAGCCCCCGGTCTATTTGTTGGGCGGCGGCGAAGGCACGACTCACCGCGACATTTCCGAAATGGCGGACCTGACCGTGACTGGCGCGGCCCAATCCGGCGCGACGGCGATGACAATGGCCGGCGTCAAACCCGCCGACATTGACGTGGTGCAGCTATATGATGCCTTTACCATCAACGTGATCCTGTTTCTGGAGGATCTGGGCTTTTGCAAGAAGGGCGAAGGTGGTGCCTTTGTCGAAAACGGCGGCATCGCGCCCGGCGGTCACCTGCCGGTCAACACCAATGGCGGCGGGCTGTCCTGCGTGCATCCGGGCATGTATGGCATCTTCACGCTGGTCGAAGCGGTGCGCCAGCTGCGCGGCGAGGCCGGAGACCGCCAGATCGCGGGTGCCGAATTGGCACTGGCGCATGGCAATGGCGGTGTCCTGTCCAGTCAGGTGACGAATATTCTGGGCACCGACACCGCGCTTTGATCACATGATCCGGCAAGACGAAAGCGGCCCTCCTTGCGCGGGGCCGCTTTGCATTTCAGCCTGAAGGGGGCGCAGGTCGGGTCGGTTTCCACGCGCGTCTTGGGATGAATTTCCTGATCCGGCTAGATCGGCGTTGGCCTACCGCGAATGGGCGTTACTATTGCCATATGAAATATAGGCGCTTCCACCGCAACTTTGACTAGCGTTTCATAATTCCCCATGGATGCCGGAGTGTGGTGATGCTGTTGTTTGATTGTGCGGATGATCCGGGGACCATGCGACCGGACTTTGGCGGCTCGCGACGCCCCGATATCTTTGCTATATTCCAGCAATCGCTTTGACGTCGCAAGGCCGCCTATGTGTCAGCTATGTCGCCGTTCTCTGTCGATTTGTCCGATGCACTAGCGCACACAAAAAGATAGGCCTCAAATCGCGCGATTTGGAGCCGCAGGCCTGTTTTCCGTATGATTTGCAACGCCATAAATCCATGGCAGGTTGTTAAAAACTAAAACGTGCGGCGCATAGGTGATGCGCCGCACAACTTCTCCGATGGCGTGTCTCTCGGGGGATGAAGGACACGCGCGCCGCAGGGTAGCCGCCCCTAGGCTTCGGATCCGGCGGGAGGCGGCCAAGCCCCGTAATCCGCCGGAGAATTAACGTGAATTAGATCGCTGCCTGCCTCAACCCGACACGGGCAAAGCCGGCAAAGAAGGCATCAAAGTCGGGGCAGCTTTGCTCTGCCAGTCCCAGAACCTCTTGCGCGGCGTCATCCATGCCTTCGGTGACCAGAGGCCGCATCGCGTCCCAATCGGCGCTGCGGCGGTCATCAAGGCGGAACATACATTCCGACATGGTGCGCAGCGGGGCCAACGCACGGGGCACACGGTGGAACGACATCCGTTCGGCGGCAACCCGTTTGGTAAACGCCTGCCCGCCCGATACAGAGGCGAGCCAGTTGCAAATAAAGAACTCGTGGTATTCATCTTGAACATTGGCGCGCTCGCCGGTTTGAACGGTGAAGCTGTGCATTTCGCGCTCGACCCAGCTTTCCCAGATCGCGGGCGGCTGTTGTCCGGCATAGCGCAGGGCAATGCAAACTTCCGCCACCAGATCAAGGTTCTGGTCGAGCCATGCCAACGTGCCCGCAAAGCGCAGGGATTGCAGAGCCCCCGCGCCCAGTTCGAGTGTCTTACGGCCGTATTCCGACAGGTAAAACACCGTATGTGTCAATTCGTAAGCCGCTTTCTTATTCGGCATGGTGAAGGCCTCGGACCGTTCAATAAACGCGCCCATGCGGACCTCAAGACCGGGATCGGCCGGCAAAGGATCACGGCCCCGGCGCAACATCAACCGCCGCGCTTCCATCCGTTGCAGATCGCTCATCTCGCTTTGCGCAAGCCCCTCATCGGCGGCCCAATTCACCAAAGCTTCGCCCTTGTTGCCGTCCATACCAATGTCCTCAAGATCAAGGCAGAGCGACAGGATAAAGCGGTAATATTGCGGGAAGAACCCAAGGCGTTTTTCAACATTGGCGTAAAACCCGGCCATCGGCGCGAGAGTCTCTTGCGAAAGTTTGGCACCGGTCACTTCGAGAATACTCAAAAGTTCGGCGTTTTCCTTGAGCCAGAAAACATCATCGCCAAACCGGCGGTTGCTGGCAAAACCGGACACAAGCGCGCCGTAACGGTCGTCCTGGCTTTGCACGGGATTTTTCGCAGTGAATTGAATAATCTTGGACATTTTGTTTTCCCCCTTAGGATGGTGCGTGGCACCGAATTTTTACGAGAGACACGATGGCTAATCGGGTCGTTCCTTGGCTATTCTGGCATGGCGCGGGGATGGCTGGCCCCGCACCACGCAAGGTGTTCTGGGTTCGAGAATTAGAGACCGCAGGTGAAGGCTTGGACTGCATCGCCGTCTGTGGCGTCGGTGGCATGTGTGGCGCCCAATCCGCAGGTGAAAGCCTCAACCGCATCGCCCGATTGTGCGTCAGAGGCTGTGGTTGCGCCGAGGCCGCAAGTGAAGGCTTCGACCGCATCACCCGATTGTGCGTCAGAGGCCGTTGTCGCACCAAGACCGCAGGTGAAGGCTTCGACCGCATCGCCGGACATCGCATCGGAAGCTTCGGCTTCGAGACCGCATGTGAACATCTCGACCTTGTCGCCGCTCATGGCGTCATTGGCGACAGAGGCACCCAAACCGCAGGTAAACATTTCAACCGCATCACCAGTCAGCGCCATGGTCGAGGTCGAAGCGCCAAGTCCACATGTAAAGAGGGCCGTTGCATCGCCGGAGAAGATCTCGGAGCCGGCGATCGGGCCAAGGCCGCAAGTGAACATCTCTGTCGCGTCGCCGTCCATGGCAGTGGATGCGGCAACAGGACCGAGGCCACATGTGAACATTTCAAGGCCTTCACCCATCATCACATCGGCGCTCGATGCGGCCTCAAGACCACAAGTGAACATCTCCAGACCGTGCCCGTCAAACAGCGAAGTGGCAGAGCGCGGTGCATCAATGTTGGCGACATGTGCGAAAGTGTGGTTAGCTTTGAGTTGAGTTTGCATGGTCGTTATCCCCTAGTGTTGTGTTTGGTGTTTTGCAGACACCAACAGGTTTGCACCCTAAGGTTGTATCGCCAAGCCCCTAATATTCCTTGACGTGTATTACGAAGATCCGACTCACCCCTTAAAAAACCCTAACCCCATGATTTTGAACTGTTTCGATAATAGAAACAGTGCCGATAAAATTTGATTAACAGTGGCCACTTTTGGGCACACACCCATAGGTTGCATCGAGAATCGCCTCTCTCGGCAAAGTTTTTTTGACCCCGAAAAACAGAATCACCCATAGGTTGATTCTGTTTTTCCCATCGCAATCAGCCTCACGCTTGCGCGCACCCCGCCCACTTGCGATAGATCAGGGGGCAAAAAGGAGAGCGCCATGAAGATCGCCACATTCAACATCAACGGGATCAAAGCCCGCTATCCGGCGCTATGCGATTGGCTCGACGAGGCGGCGCCCGATGTGGCCCTGTTGCAGGAAATCAAATCCGTCGACGAAAACTTCCCGCGCGAGCTGTTTGAGGAACGCGGCTATAACGTCGAGACTCACGGTCAAAAGTCCTTCAACGGCGTGGCCATCCTGTCAAAGCTGCCCCTTGAAGATGTGCAACGCGGCTTGCCGGGGGATGATACCGACGAACAAGCCCGCTATATCGAGGCGACGGTTGTCGGTGACAAAGGCGCGGTGCGGCTCTGCGGGCTCTATTTGCCCAATGGGAACCCGGTCGAATTTGAGAACGGCGCCCCCGCCCCGGGCGGAAAATACGCCTATAAGCTATCGTGGATGGACCGGTTGGAGGCGCGCGCGCGCGCGCTTCTGGCCACGGAAGAACCCTTCTTGATGGCCGGTGACTACAATATCATCCCGCAAGACGAAGACGCCGCCCGCCCCGAGGCATGGCAAGACGATGCGCTTGCCCGCCCCGAAAGCCGCGCCGCCTACCGACGGATCGTCAATCTTGGATTGACCGAAGCCTTCCGCACACGGGTGTCCGGCGGCGGGCATTACAGTTTTTGGGATTATCAAGCCGGCGCGTGGAACCGCAATGACGGCATCCGCATCGACCACTTCCTGCTCAGCCCCGGTTGCGCCGATCTTTTGCTCGACTGCCAGATCGACAAAGACATTCGCGCACGCGAAAAACCCTCGGACCATGTGCCGGTCTGGATTGAATTGGATATCTGACCCGTTACGCAGCGGGGCCGGTCACATCATGGGCATAGAGCCAATCCAAGCTGCGCATCATCTTTTCCGGCGCCAGCGCCCCGCCAAGCCGCAAAACCATATGCGCGCCAAAGCGCAGCGGCCCGTGGGACAGATGGTATTTCCATGCATTGCCGGACGCTGCATCAATCACACGGCACACCCGGGCACGCCGGCGGGCCTGATAGGCGGCCAAACCGGCGGTGATACTGTCGGATCCGGCCAATGCATCGCCCAAAACCCATGCGTCTTCGAGCGCCATCGACGCCCCCTGTGCCAAAAACGGCAATGTGGGATGCGCCGCATCTCCAAGCAGCGCCAGAGCCCGCCCATGCCAGGATGCCGCGACCGGATGCCGAAACAACCCCCAAAGATGCACCGTTTCAACCCGCGCAAGAATGTCCTGCACCTGCGGCCCGAACCGCGCAAAGGCCGCCCGCAGGTTCGCCGGATCGTCTTGATGTGACCACCCTTCCTCGGCCCAGAGGCTGCGTTCTTCGACAGCCACAACATTCAACATTGTCCCACCGCGCAACGGATAGCAGACAAAATGCCGGTGCGGCCCCATATACAGCCGCGCCTCCGGCCCCTGCCCGTCGATATTGGGCACCACCGCGCGCCATGCGACTTGACCGGTGAAAAACGGATCGGCCTCGGGGTTGAGCACGGCGCGCCCTTGGCCGTGCAACCCGCCGGCGTCAATCACCAGATCGGCCATGATATGATCGCCATTGGCCAGATCAATCCGCGCAAGCCCCCCCGCCGGAGCGTCCGTGACTGAGGCGACCTTTTGCAACAAACGGATTTGAACCCCCACGGCGCGCGCGCCCTGTGCCAGCATCTCGATCAAATCGGCACGATGCGTGAAGAAATATTCCTGTTCCTCCAAGCGCGTCAGATCAAGCCGCAAAACCTCCGCCCCGTTAGAGCGGTAATCACGCAAAGAGACGGCCTTGCCCTGCACCGACCCCGCCCGCAACGCATCCCCAAGCCCGAGCGCATCAAGCACCGCCGCACCATTCGGAGAAATCTGCAACCCGGCGCCCACTTCGCGGATCGCTTCGGCCTGCTCGTACACCGTGACCGATGCACCACGCTGCGCCAGCGCCTGCGCCACGGCCAAACCACCGATACCTGCGCCGATCACGGCGATTTTTTGTCCCACTAGGCTCATGCCTGCTCCGCTCGCTTTGCCGCTGCTGGGGCGGCGATATCTGCGCCGGTTGCCCGCCATTTTGACATAGGTTTTTCACTCTATATATAGGGGCCTGTATAGCCCCCTGCTCGCCCGCGCTTTGCGCCGTATCAAATCCGCGTCTTTTTCACCAAGAAACGCGATATAGAAAATCGGCCCGCGATAAGACAAAACGCCGGGGGTTTCCCCCCGACGTTTCAAATTCATTCCGCATCGACTGCCGACAATTTCCTCACCATAGTGGGATCAATCGTCGCGGTGGACTTTTTCACGGCGCTCGTGACGCTCTTGCGCCTCAAGGCTCATAGTCGCGATCGGCCGCGCATCCAGACGTTTGAGTGAGATTGGCTCGCCGGTGACTTCGCAATACCCGTATTCGCCTTCATCAATCCGGCGCAGCGCCGCGTCAATTTTCGAGACCAATTTGCGTTGACGGTCCCGCGTGCGCAATTCCAACGCGCGGTCGGTTTCCTCGCTGGCGCGATCTGCAACATCGGGGATATTGCGCGTGCCGTCTTGCAACCCTTCAATCGTATCGCGGCTGTCGGCCAAAATATCGTTTTTCCAATCGATCAACTTACGACGGAAATACTCAAGCTGACGGTCATTCATGAACGGCTCATCATCAGCCGGGTGGTAATCCTTAGGCAGAAAACTCTCTGCTTTCATATCGTGCCCCTCGCTCAGGCCAGTGTCCGACATAACTTACATAATTCCTCTTTTGGACAGGCGGCGCCCCTGTGCGTGCAATTACCCTAAGGGATAGGTGTTGTCCAGTTCGCAAACCATCGCGTTGCAGTGATTTCGACCATGGTTTAACCTGCCGTGGAATAAAATCCCATGGAGCGAACAACAGATGAAATTCGAAGGCACATCCGATTATGTGGCGACCGATGACCTGACCATTGCGGTCAATGCCGCGGTGACGCTAGAGCGCCCGCTTTTGGTCAAAGGCGAACCCGGCACCGGCAAGACCGAATTGGCACGGCAAGTGGCTTCGGCGCTTGGGCTGCGGATGATTGAATGGAACATCAAATCCACCACCAAAGCACAACAAGGCCTTTATGAATATGACGCGGTCAGCCGTTTGCGCGACAGCCAGCTTGGCGAAGAAAGCGTGCATGATGTGTCCAACTACATCAAGCAAGGCAAACTTTGGGAGGCCTTCGCGGCCGATGAAAAGGTTGTGCTTTTGATCGACGAGATCGACAAGGCCGACATCGAATTCCCCAACGATCTTTTGCAAGAGCTCGATAAAATGGAATTCCATGTCTACGAGACCGGCGAAACCATACGGGCCAAACATCGCCCGATCATGATCATCACCTCCAACAATGAAAAAGAATTGCCCGACGCCTTCCTGCGCCGCTGCTTTTTCCATTACATCCGTTTCCCCGAACCCTCGGTGATGCGCAAGATCGTCGAGGTCCACCATCCAGGGATCAAAAACGAGCTTCTGGCAGCGGCGCTGACGCAATTTTACGAACTGCGCGAGCAAGCGGGATTGAAAAAGAAACCCTCGACCTCCGAAGTGCTCGATTGGCTCAAACTCCTGCTGGCCGAAGACCTGACCGCCGAGGATCTCAAACGCGACGGCGTCAACGCCTTGCCCAAACTGCATGGCGCCTTGTTGAAAAACGAGCAAGACGTGCATTTGTTCGAACGCCTCGCCTTCATGGCACGCAGTCAAGGAGATCGGTAAAGCGCCCCTGCGCCAAGCCTGTGGCTGAAATAAGGCCGAAGTTTAACTAAATGATACAGATCCCCTATACTGTGGCATCTTGGAAACGCCCCGCCGTCGAAAACGGCGGGGCGTTTTGGTTTCGCGCCTTTCTGGCATGGCCCGCGCGCCATTGACCACGCGGCGCAAACAATCGGTTTACGCACGATCGGCCGCACCCCGATTGCATGCGCCCCCGTGCCATGGCATTGCCTCATCTCATATATGCCGCAAGTCTTTGGCAGGTTCCCCAGCTTGCCTTTCGTGTGTTGCGCGGCCCCAAACGATACAACAAGAAGAGAATTCTATGATCAAAAAGACCCTCGCCACCCTCGCGCTCCTTGGATTTGCCAGCAGCGCCCAAGCCGTCGTCATTGATTTTGACGATATCACCGGCGCCAGCATCAGCGGCTCATGGCGCTATCTTGACGTGCCAACAGAAGGATTTGCCTTCTCGCGCCCTGCCAGCGTCATCGACGTCAGCCACAGCTATTACAATTTTGGCAGCCACAGCGGCGATTTTGCCCTGCTCAACAACGGCGGATCCGGCGTGATCAACGTCACCGCGACCGACTATTCCGATTTCACCTTTGATGGTGTTTGGGCCAAAGTATGGGGAACACCGCCCGAAAGCGGCGTCAGCACCGGAAACCGCTACGGCCTTATGCAGGGCTTTAACAATGGCGCATTGATTTGGTCGGTGAACACCATTTTGCACGGCAGCTACCAGTTTCTCGAAGCACAAACCGGTTTGATCGACCAACTGGTGCTGCGCATGGGTAACTATTACCTGATCGACGATCTGGCGCTCAATGAAGTCGCCCCCTCGGTGCCCGTCCCGGCCGGCCTACCGTTGATTGCCTCCGGTCTCGCCGCTTTGGGCTTTCTAGGCCGCCGCAAAACGCGCAAAGCCTGATCCGGCGACATCTCTAGCGGCGGCCTGCACAGTCGGGCCGCCATTTTCTTTGCGGCGCGGTGCAAAGGCACATCAATGCCCCACCACAGGTGCCCAGATCCCCGCGCCCCGCCCGCAGGTAGGATGCGTTATCAATCTAGGTTAACCACTGCTTTACCATAAAAAGGCTACACTCCCCCTACGCGTAGAAAACGCGTTTAAAGCAGGAGGTCCAAATGCCCTTTACCTTTACCCTTGTCGCGGTGTTCTTTCCCTTGATCGCCCTGATCACATTGAGCTGTATCGCTTATGTGTCCGAGCATATCGCGCCGCAGTTTACCCCTGCCCACGCAGGGCAACGGCCCGCCCAACACAAACGCCGCGCCCCTATCCACCGTTAAATCCCAATCTTTGCCGACCGTGCCATGGGAACTGCCGCCAAGACCAGATCAGGATGGGTCCTTGGATCGTGCCAAGTGCGCCGCATCCTGTCGGCGCTAAAGCTGCCGGAAATCAAAACTACCCTCACCGCACTGCCGACCGACGCAAAGAATTCTGCCGCCCCCGAATGTTCGCCCACCGCAGCCACATTTATACAATAGGCGCCATCCGGTTGCGCATAGGCAAAGGGTCGTCGGTGCCAAATCACCGCCCCAGCGAGACGTCATATCGGTGATATAATTCGAACTTTTACCCTGCATCAACCAACGGGGCCACGCAGGGGCAAAGCGAGCCATTCACGGCAACCCCAAGGCAGGTTTTCGCGAAATGTTGCCGCAAAAACACATAGTAAGCATTTAATAATATTGAATTATTTTCCGCTCGCCACATTTGGACGCGGGTCAATGATTCGGCCACATTCTTGCCTTAATTCATCCCTAGAACCGACAGGATAAGAGGCGAGGTTACGAACATCCAAGAGCGAGAAACGCCGCGATGACCGAGCAAGCAGGTAAGACCACCGCAACACGACAAGCACCTTACGAGGTCTTTATAGGTGTGCCCGCCGCAGGCCCGTTCCGTTTTTCAGCAACTGTCACTCTTGGAAATGTCGTAGCCACCCCCTGCTCCTGCGGGTCCGGCTCAAATGCACATGATAAGTTACTGAGAGCCTGATGCGCCGAATTCATACCCCAAGCCGGTTCGTATTGCCCTTTCTTTTGATGCTGGGCGCCTGCATGCCCGGCACATCGGAAATGCCCACACGCGCCATGATCGCCAGCGCCCCGCAAAGCGCCCTGCCGCCGATGAAAAGCTTTTCCGCGCCGCGTCCTGCGCGCCCGGTGCTGTCCAACCGTGATATCGCGCGCGATTTTCTGGAACTCAGCTTCCAATTGGAATCGGGCCGGCAATTGCCGGCTTTGACCCGGTTTGAAGGCCCGATCACCCTGCGCGTGACGGGCACCCCCCCTTCCAGCCTTGCACCGGACCTCAACCGCCTTTTGCACCGTCTGCGCACCGAAGCCGGCATAGAGATCAACCAAGTCGCCCAAGGCACGGCCAATATCACCATCCAAGCCGTGCCGCGCAGCGCCATTCGCGCCGCCCTGCCACAGGCCGCCTGTTTCGTGGTTCCGAACATCACCGACATCGGTGAATACCGCGCGGCCAAGCGCAGCGCCAAAACCAATTGGGCCATGTTGAGCGAACGCCGGAATTTGGCGGTCTTCTTGCCCAATGATGCCGCGCCGCAAGAGGTCCGCGATTGCCTGCACGAAGAAATTGCCCAGGCCCTCGGCCCGCTCAATGATCTTTATCGCCTGCCCGATAGTGTATTCAATGACGACAATGTGCATACGGTTTTAACCGGGTTCGACATGATGATCTTGCGGGCCTATTACGCACCCGAATTGCACAATGGCATGTCCCGGAGCGAGGTCGCGGCGCGCCTGCCCGCGATTTTGGCCCGCATCAATCCCGCCGGACAGAACATCGCCTCCCGTGCCATTTCGCGCACCCCGCGCGAATGGATCCGCGCCATTCAAACCGCGCTTGGCCCCGGGGCCAACCCGATGCAACGCCGTGCCGCAGGCGCAGAGGCCTTGCGCGTCGCAGAGGCCATGGGATGGAAGGACCATCGCCGCGCGTTTTCGCATTATGCCATGGGCCGCCTTGCATTGGCAGATGATCCGAACGGGGCGCAAGAACAGTTTGTCGCGGCGCAACGGTTTTACGAACAAACCCCCGGCACCGATTTGCACCGTGCCTATGTCGCCTCGCAGCTGGCCGCCTATGCGCTCATTCACGGACGCGGCGAAGACGCCCTGCGCTTGATCGCGCCCTATCAAAACGTCGCGGCCCGCCATGAGAACGCCGCGCTGTTGTCAACGTTGATGTTGCTGCGCGCCGAAGCGCTCGATCTGGAAGGGCGCGTGTCCGAAGCCCGCACCGTACGACTGGACAGTCTCGGCTGGGCGCGTTACGGGTTTGGCGCGGATTGGGCCGTACGTGCAAAACTGCGCGAGATCGGATCGCTCAGCCCGCTGAAAGGAAAGCGTGGCGCATTATGATCGTAGTAGTAGGAGTCATTATCGGAGCGATTTACGGCGGGCTTTTGGCGCGCAAACGCAAAGGAAAACCGCTTGATATCTTGCAATACACCGTCGTTTACGGATTGATCGGTGCATTGATCGGGCTTTTTGCAACCATCATCGCCCATCGCTCGATGTTGTGATCACGCCGCAGGAATTCGCCGCAAAACCCGTTGATCCCACTTGGCAAATCCCGCGACCAACGCTAGCTTGGCGCCATGTTCTTACCCTTCTTTGAAAACCTGCGCTCCGCAGGGTTGCCCGTCTCGCTGCGCGAATATCTGACCTTTCTTGAGGGGATGCGCGCCGGTCTTGTCACCTATGATCCCGAGGCGTTTTATTACCTTGCCCGCGCCGCAATGGTAAAAGACGAACGCCATATCGATCGGTTTGATCGCGCCTTTGCCACCTCGTTCAAAGGGCTGGACACCATCAGCACCGACGACATGTTAGAGGCCGTGGACATTCCCGAAGAATGGCTGCGCAAGATGGCGGAAAAACACCTCACCGAGGAAGAAAAAGCCGAGATCGAAGCGCTTGGCGGCTTTGAAAAGTTGATGGAGACGCTGAAAAAACGTCTCGAGGAACAAAAAGGCCGTCACCAGGGCGGCAACAAATGGGTCGGCACGGCGGGCACCTCGCCCTTCGGGGCAGAAGGCTACAACCCCGAAGGCGTGCGCATCGGTCAAAAAGAAAGCCGGCATGGGCGTGCGGTCAAAGTCTGGGACAAACGCGAATTCAAAAACTTCGATGATCAGGTCGAATTGGGCACCCGCAATATCAAGGTCGCGCTCAAACGCTTGCGCAAATGGGCGCGCGACGGGGCACATGAGGAATTGGACCTCGACGGCACCATTCGCGCCACGGCCGAACACGGCTATCTTGATGTCAAAACCCGCCCCGAACGGCGCAATGCGGTCAAGGTTTTGCTGTTTCTCGATGTCGGCGGTTCGATGGATCCGCATATCAAAGTGGTCGAAGAATTGTTTTCCGCCGCGCGGTCCGAATTCAAACATCTCGAACACTTCTATTTCCACAACTGCCTTTATGAAGGCGTGTGGCGCGACAACAGCCGCCGTTGGGCAGACCAAGTCCCCACAGAGGAAATTTTGCGCACCTATGGACCCGACTACAAATGTATTTTTGTAGGGGATGCCTCAATGTCCCCCTATGAGATTGCCTATCCTGGCGGGGCCAATGAACACTGGAATCCCGTGTCGGGGCAGGTCTGGCTTGAGCGCACGCGCGAACAATGGAAGAGCAATCTCTGGATCAATCCGGTTCCGGAAAAGCATTGGGGCTATACCCAGTCCATCAAGTTGATTTCGGAAATTTTCGAGGATCAAATGGTGCCGATGACCCTTGATGGGCTTGAGCGCGGCATGCGGGATTTGACCCGCTGATCTGTCGTCCTTGCCGTCCGCCCTCCTCGGCCCCATATTAACGCCATGCTGCGTGTTCTCCCCATTCTTCTGGCCGTGGGCTTTGGCTTGGTGATGTATCTCTTCTCGGTGCGGCGCACGCTGTCCGAGTTGGATGAAAAATCAACTGAATTGGTCGATCCTTCGCTGAACGACAGCTTTGCACGGCTGGCGGCGGCGCTCGATCTGCCGCGTGTGCGGGTGTATCTATACGAGATCGAACCGGTCAACGGATTGGCCGCACCAGACGGGCGGATTTTCATAACTCGTGGGTTTTACAACAAATTCCGATCGGGCGAAGTGACCGCCGATGAATTGACCACCGTGATTGCGCATGAGTTGGGTCATGTCGCCTTGGGCCACTCAAAACGCCGGATGATCGATTTTTCGGCTCAAAATGCCCTGCGCATGGTGTTGATCACATTGCTCGCCCCGTTCTTGCGGCAACTGGCGGTCTATGCCGCGAATTTTCTCGCCTCGCTTTTGACCGCGCGGCTGTCACGTGGCGACGAATATGAAGCCGATGAATATGCTGCGGCGCTACTGACCAAAGCGGGCATCGGAACAGAGCCGCAAAAAAGCCTGTTCCGCAAATTGATGGCGCTGACAGGCGGCAATGCGGGCAAGGCCCCTGCGTGGCTGTTGAGCCATCCCAAAACCGAAGACCGGATTCGCGCCATCGAGACATTAGAGAAAAAATGGGCTGTGACCTGAGCGCGAAGAATGCAGCTTAATCCGCTGTTATGACAAGGCTTTTGCCAAGCGCGGCAAGCGGGCCTTTTTCATCAATGGCCGCATCTGCCAATCTTCACCGGACAGGCGCCGTGCCTCTGCCAAAACCATGCCGCCGACATGTTCCATCATCTCGGGTTGGGCTTGCCATAGGCCATGTAGGAACCCATCGGGATCTTGGCGCACAATGCCCTCTTCGGCCAAAATTTGCCGCGGAAAATCCTTGGCGTTCATGGTGATGATCATATCCGCAGATCCGGCAATCGCAGAGGACAGAACATGAATATCCGCCGGATCGGGCAACCAGAGGCGCGCCTCCAATCGCGGCGCGACCGCCACCTCGGCCCGTGGCCATGCCGCCCCCAAAAGAGCCACCTCGCCGCGGGCCTGCGCCTCGCCGGAGGGGCCGATTTTGCGCGCGGCGCGGGCCCATTCTTCCATGATCCGTGCCGACCAAAGCGGCTCGAACGCGCCCTGCCGCGCCGCGCCGAGCAGCATTTCGCGCATCACGGTGGGAAACAACACGCAAGCGTCGAGCAGAACCTTCATGCTCGCGCCCTCATAGGCGGAAGAACAATGCCTTGAGGTATCCGCTTTCGGCCAATTGCGGCAAAAGCGGATGATCAGGGCCGGCAAATCCGGTGTGAATGAGCGTGCCGCGCCGGCCGCCGCGCCCGATCCCGCGCGCCGAAGCATTGCGGAATTTACTCAGATCGGCCGCGTGGGAACACGAGCACAGAACCAAATAGCCGCCTTCAGAGACCAAAGGCGCCGCCAGACGGGCAATGCGTTCATAGGCGCGCAATCCGGCCTCAAGCGATTGTTTATTGGGCGCAAATGCCGGCGGATCGCAAACGACCACATCGAATGTTTTGCCTTCTGCCGCCAAGGCTTCGAGCGTTGTGAACGCATCGCCTTTACGGGTTTGGAACCGGTCCGCCGCGCCCATGGCTTCGGCCCCGCCCATAGCCAATTCCAAGGCCGGATCAGAGCCATCCACCGCCAAAGCAGAGGCCGCGCCATTGGCCAGTGCGGCCAAGGAAAATCCACCCACATGCGAGAATACATCCAACACCCGCGCGCCTTTTGACAGTGTCGCGGCAAAAGCATGATTCGGACGTTGGTCAAAAAACAATCCGGTTTTCTGCCCGCCGGTCAGATCGGCCAGATAGGTCGCGCCATTCATCGAAACCGGCACCGGGCCCTCAGGCGCCGCACCCAGCAAAACGCCGCTTTCTTCATCCAGACCTTCGAGGCTGCGCGACCGGCCCGAGGCATTTTTGAGGATGTTTTTAACGCCCGTCACCTTGGCCAAAGCCGCCGCGAGCGGTTCAATCATCACATCGGCCCATGCCGCATTGGGTTGCACCACCGCGGTGTCGCCAAAACGGTCGATGACCACCCCCGGCAACCCATCGGATTCGGCATGCACCAAACGGTAAAACGGCGCGTCATAAAGCGTTTCACGCATTTTCAACGCGCGGGTGATTTTCGCCTCGAACCACGCTTGGTCGATAACGGCGTCCAGATCACGGTCCAAAACCCGCGCCGTGATGCGGCTATGGGTATTGACCGCGACAATGGCCATGGGGCGCCGTTCGGCATCCTCCAGAACCGCCAAAGACCCCGCAGCCAAAGATTTGGCGCGCCGGTCGAGGACAAGCTCGTTGGCATAGACCCAAGGGAACCCGTGACGAATGGCCTGCGGCTTGGTTTTGGGCAGCAGGCGAATGACGGGCAATGAAGCGGAAAAGGAGGGCTGGTTCATACCGCCCTCCTTAATCGTGTTTGATGCGCGGGGGAAGCCCCGTTGGCGTGGCTCTGATCACGGGATGATCTGGGCCACCTTTTGCGCTTCGGGTGGGGTGGGGTCGGTCAATTCCTTGTGGAAGACTTTCGCCATGTGGTCGGTGATCCGCACCTTTTGGGTAATGCCGTGGTTCTCATGGTAGATGGCTTTGGCACCGCCGTAAGCCTCCAGATCCGCTTCGATAAGACGGGTGGGCACCACAACGGCGCCGGTCTGCGGATCGGTCAGGGTCATTTTGAATTTCAACGAATGCACACCGCCGATGGTATAGCGCGCCTTTTCGGTCAGGGCATGAAAGCGGGTGATTTCGATATTCGCCACCACGGGAACCGCACCGTCAACGCCTTCGGCACCACGTTTGAACGCGGTTTTGAAGATATCTTCGATTTGCCGCAACCGGTTGCCCGGCGCATCTTCGCGCCACACCACATCGCCCAGAGGGTAATACATATTGGCCTCGGACACGCGTAAACTGTCCGGCGCGGTGACGGTATAACCGGTGACCTTCACCGAAACCGGCGCAAGCGCGCGGGCGACATGGGGTTCAAGCGGCGCATTGCGCGTGGCGGTGTCAACCGAGCCGCAAGCCGTCAGGCCCAGACCCATCATCATCGCTGCGATCACACGGATATATGTCATGTCCCGTCCTTTAATCAGGCGTTCTGCCCGTCTATGCCTGCGGTGCTGGACCGCTGCGTGCCTCTTGGCCGTATTGACGGTTATTCCCGCTCTGGCCGGTTTGATTGCTCTGACCATCGCTGCGCAATTGGGCAAATTTGCGGCAAATTATGTGTAATATCTGGATGTTTGCGTGACATTTTGCCTGCCAATAGATAATTGTATCTCATAGCGCCGGCCGTCCCATCGGGCGGAAAAACATATTCATTGCACGGGATTTTGGCGGCAATCGCGCGCTTGTTAGCGCTAACTCAAATTGCTATAACCCTATACAACACGCCAAGCGCCCACGATCCGCCTGCCGCGCCGCCTCGTGCGCGCCATGGCAGATGCACCAATTTTGAAGGCCCGCAAATGACATTGAACCCGACGATTGCCGCCATCACCGACCGTATCATCAAACGGTCCGAAACCAGCCGCAGCGATTACCTCGACCGCATGGCTGTGGCCGCCGATGACGGACCGCGCCGGGCGCATCTGACCTGCGGCAACCAGGCCCATGCCTATGCCGCAATGGGCGCCGATCAGGACCGTTTGGTGCAATCCCCCGCCCCGAACCTTGGCATTATTACGGCCTATAACGATATGCTGTCGGCGCATCAGCCGTTTGAAACCTATCCCGCGATGATCCGTGACACCGCCCGCGCGAACGGCGGCACCGCACAGGTGGCCGGCGGCGTGCCCGCCATGTGCGACGGCGTCACCCAGGGCCAAACCGGCATGGAACTCTCGCTATTTTCGCGCGATGTGATTGCATTGGCCGCTGGTGTTGGCCTGTCGCATAACACCTTTGACGCAGCAATCTTCCTTGGGGTCTGTGACAAAATCGTCCCCGGATTGGTGATGGCCGCAGCGACCTTCGGTTACCTTCCGGCGGTATTTTTGCCCGCCGGGCCAATGCCTTCGGGTCTGCCCAATGACGAGAAAGCCAACGTGCGCAACAAATTCGCCATTGGCGAAGTCGATCGCGCTGCGCTCATGGCCGCCGAAATGGCGTCCTACCACAGCCCCGGCACCTGCACCTTTTACGGCACCGCCAATTCCAACCAGATGTTGATGGAATTCATGGGGCTGCACCTGCCGGGGTCCAGTTTCGTCAACCCGAATACGCCGCTGCGCGATGCATTGACCCGCGCGGGCACCGAACGCGCCTTGCAAATCACCGCACTCGGCAATGATTACCGCCCTGCCGCCGCAATTTTGGATGAAAAAGCATTCGTCAACGGCATCGTCGGATTGATGGCCACGGGCGGATCGACCAACCTTGTGCTGCATCTGCCCGCCATGGCGCGCGCCGCAGGGGTGATCCTTGACCTGCAAGACTTCGATGAGATTTCCGCCGTGGTGCCCTTGATGGCGAAAGTCTATCCGAACGGCCTTGCCGATGTGAACCATTTCCACGCGGCAGGCGGTTTGGGATTGATGATCGCACAGCTTTTGGATGCAGGCCTGTTACATGAAGATGTACGCACCGTGGCCGGTGACGGGCTTGGCCTTTATACGCGCGAACCGCGCCTTGCAGATGGCAAATTGACCTTTGTCGACGGGCCGCGCAAATCCGAGAACGACAAGATCATCCGCCCCGCCCGCGATCCGTTCCAAAAAACCGGCGGGCTGAAGGTGCTCAAGGGCAATTTAGGCGAGGCGATTATCAAAATCTCTGCCGTCGCCCCCGAACGCCGCGTGATCGAAGCCCCCGCCCGCGTGTTCCACGACCAAGACAGCGTGAAAGCCGCCTTCAAGGCCGGAGAGATCACCACCGACACCATTATCGTCGTTCGGTTCCAAGGTCCGAAATCCAACGGCATGCCGGAATTGCATGGTCTCACCCCGTCGCTGTCGGTCCTGCAAGATCGCGGATTAAAAATCGCTCTGGTCACCGACGGGCGCATGTCCGGCGCATCCGGTAAAGTGCCCGCCGCCATTCATCTTAGCCCCGAAGCTGCCGCAGGGGGGCCGCTGGCACATGTGATGGATGGCGATATTTTGCGCCTTGATGCGGATGCCGGTCGGCTTGAAAATCTCACCGCTGGCTTTCTTGATCGGCCCGCCGCTGCGGCCGATCTGTCCGGCAATGGCACCGGTGTCGGGCGCGAATTGTTTTCGGCCTTCCGCACCGCTGTCGGCCTCGCCAACAGCGGTGCCGCCGTCGTTGTGTAACAAAGATCCCTCATTTTTAATAAGGATATGCCCCCGATGACCCCCGAAATCGCCAGCCAGAAATCCGAAGACCTATGTCGCCTTGCTCCGGTGATTCCGGTGCTCGTTCTCAATGATCCAGCCGTCGCAGCAGACCTCGCGCGCGCCTTGATCAAAGGCGGTCTGCCGGTGTTGGAGGTGACGCTGCGCACGCCGCTTGCGCTCGACGTGATCGCGGAAATGGCCAAGATCGAAGGCGGGCTGGTCGGGGCAGGATCGCTGCTGACCGCTGACAATGTCGCTGACGCAGTCAAGGCAGGCGCACGGTTTGGCGTCTCTCCGGGCAGCACGCCGCAGCTCTTGGATGTGGCCGAAGCCGCCGATCTTCCCATGCTCCCCGGTGCCGCAACCCCCTCCGAGGTCATGGCCCTTTTGGAACGCGGCTACCGCATGCAAAAATTCTTCCCTGCCGAAATCAATGGCGGCGCGGCGGCGTTGAAAGCCATCGGCGCACCGATCCCGCAGGTCAAATTCTGCCCCACCGGCGGCGTGTCGCTCAAGAATGCGCAGGACTACCTTTCCCTCGACAACACGCTCTGCGTCGGTGGAAGCTGGGTCGCTCCGGCAGATTTGATCGCTGCCAAAAATTGGGATGCGATCACGGATCTGGCCGCCGAGGCCGCCGCCCTAGCACCTTAAAGGCACCGCGTAATGCGTTGAAATATCACGCATCCGCCACGCGGGCGCTGCGCCCGCCACGGCGTTTGGGTCCGGTCACACGGGTGTCGGCATCGCGCAGCACATGAGTCATGGGATGATCCGGTGCATCCGCGCCATAGCGTGCCACAAGCGCCGCCGCCGCCTTGGGCGCATCCGCCCCTACAGGCAAGCTCAACGCCCAGTCCAAAAAGACCGAACGACATTCTTCCGGGCCGATGCCCTCAATGCGATACGCCTCGCGGATCAGGGCTTTGGGATCAATCTCGTCGCCAGTCATCGGCTCACCTCTCATGTCGTTTCTTCGTCGCGGGGGGCCCGCGCGGGCTCTTTTCCGCTCTGCCGGATGCGCGCCGGATCGACAGCCAATGCCGCGTCAATCACCGCCGCAGCAGCACCAGTCTGTTCGATCACCGCCGCGCTCAGCGTTGCGATATCGCCCTGTCCTGTTTCGCGCAAGAGCAAGGCACAGCCACCGCGCCCGATCGCCTCGGGATCAAAGCGGCCCTCGGTCAGCAATTTCGACACCACCCGCACGGTCCAGCACAAGCGATAGCTTTTCTCCAAATCCGCGCGCACGGCGGCATCGATCCATCCGGTCGCCTCGGCCGCCGCCAACCCAGAAAACACATCGCGGGCCGGATCCCCGGCCATCAACAAAGCGGCCTGCGCGAAGAGTTCAATATCTTGTATGCGTCCGGCGCCGATTTTCACATCCCATGCGTCTGTCTGTCCCTTCGCGGCGGCAATACGTGCCCGCATCGCGGCCAGTTCATGCAAGACCTCCGCCGCCGCGCCTTTATGCGCGATGAGACAGGCGCGGAAGGCTTCGATATCCGCGCCAAGCGCCGCCGCACCACCGCCGACGCCGGCCACGACCCGCGCCCGCGTCAAGGCCAGATGCTCCCATGTCCATGCCTCGCCCTCTTGGTAGTTCTGGAAGCTTTGCCAAGAGGTTGCCACCGGACCTTGGGTGCCGGACGGGCGCAAGCGCATATCTATTTCGTAAAGCCGCCCACCGGCCATCTGCGCGCTGACTGCGGTGATCAGAGCCTGCGTCAGCCGGGCATAATAGGGGCGCGCGGACAACGGTTTTCGCCCCTGTGATGCCTCAACCCCATCTGCATCATAGATCACGATCACGTCGAGGTCAGAGCCGGAATTAAGCCGCCCTGCGCCCATCGACCCCATTGCCAAAACACAAGCCCCGCGCCCGGGCGGCACGCCATGTTTACGGGCAAATTCCGCCGCCACATGAGGAAACAGGGCTTTGAGCGCTGTGGCGGCCAGTTCAGCGTAATGCTCGGAGGCCTGCGCCGCATCGGTCAACCCGCGCAGCAAATGCACCCCGATGCCGAAATGCCATTCCTTTGCCCACCGACGGGCGGTGTCGAGCTTGGCCTCGTAATCTTGTTCAACATCCAACGTGGCAGTCAACTGCGCTTCAAGCACCTCGGCGCCGGGCCATGGCGCGAAGAAATCGCCGCCGATCACCGCGTCGAACACCCCTGAATTGCGCGACAAATAGCGCGCCAATTCCGGCGCTGTGCCTGCAATATCCGCGATTAGGTCAATCAGTTGCGGATTGGCCTTGAAGAGGGAAAACAATTGCACCCCTGCCGGAAGGCCGGCCAGAAACCCGTCAAAGGCGTCCAGGGCCTCAAGCGGGCGCGCCGCGCGGGCGAGGCAGGCAAGAATTTGCGGCGACAGCTCGTCGAAAATCTCCTGCGCGCGCGCCGAGCGCAACGCCGGATAACTGCGCCAACGGGCGATCACTTCGGGGTCAAATGCCGGCATCGCGCGACGCTCGCCCTCCTCGCGCCCCACCGCCGCTGCAGACCCGTTACCCGTCACGCTTTCCTGGGTAAAAAACTGCTCGGCAATCTCATGCACCGCGCCGAGGCGCTCGGTCAATTCGGCCTTAAGCCCCGCCAGATCGCGCCCCATGAACGCCGCAATCCGCGCCAACCCGTCTTCGGTTGGCGGCAAGGTGTGGGTTTGCGCATCATTGACCATTTGCAACCGATGCTCGACCTCGCGGTGCCAACGATAATGTGCGGCCAAGGTATCGGCCACATCCTGCGGCACCCACCCCTTGCCCGCCAAGGCGTGCAAGGACGGCACAGTACGCCGGTCGCGCAGATCCGGATCGCGCCCGCCGGCAATCAATTGCCGCGTTTGGGTGAAAAATTCGATCTCGCGAATGCCGCCGCGCCCCAATTTCATATCATGCCCTAAAAGGGTGATCGCGCCGCCGGTGCCTTTGTGTTCGCGGATCGCAAGGCGCATATCATGGGCGTCCTGAATCGCGGCGAAATCCAGATGCCGCCGCCAGACAAAGGGGCTGATCGTGTGCAAAAACTGCTCTCCGGCGGCGATATCTCCGGCGCAGGCACGGGCCTTGATATAGGCGGCGCGCTCCCACGTGCGACCAAGGCTCTCGTAATACCGTTCGGCCGCCTCCATCGACATGCACACCGGTGTCACCGATGGATCAGGGCGCAACCGCAAATCGGTGCGGAACACATACCCTTCGGCGGTGATTTCGCTCAGCGTGGCCGCCATTTTACGGGTGGCACGGATCAACGAGGCCCGCGCCTCATGGTAATCATCGGGCGCATACCGGCTTTCGTCAAACAGGCAAATGAGGTCCACATCCGAAGAGTAGTTCAACTCTCCTGCGCCCATTTTTCCCATCGCCAGTAGTGTGATGCCGCCGGCGGTGGCGATATCATCTTCGGTTGCACCGGGCAATTTTCCGCGTTTGATCTCTGCGCCAACGGCGGATTTGATCGCCAGATCGGCGGCCAAACCGGCAAAATCGGTCAACGCGCCGGTGACTTCTTCGAGACACCAGACCCCGCCGAGATCCGCCAATCCAGTCAACAGCGCGGCGCGACGTTTTGCTTGTCGCAGCGCATTGGGCAACTGCGCCGCATCGACGCCGCGCAGGGCCTCCGCCTGCGCCGCAAGCGCCGCCTCCGGGGCCTCCAGTGCGGCGGCGATCCAATCGCGTTCACGTGCCATCAACCCCAAGAGATAGGGCGAACAGCCCCCCGCGCCGGTGATCAATTCGGCAACGGCGCCGGAGAATTCGGGAAACAGCGCCCGCGCTTCTGCGCCGCGCGCAGGGTCAAAGGCATGGGGGCTGCGCGTGATGCGGGCGGCAAAGGAATTTGGCTCTGTCATGCGGGCAAAATGCGCCTCTGTGTCAGGCTGGTCAAGCGGACTTGCAACGGGAATACTGGCAACGCGAATACTGGGCGCAACACGGCACAGGGAGAAAACAGATGAGCAAAAGTTTGAAACGCGTGCGCGCCGCGCTGGAACAGGCGGGCGTCATGGTCGACATCCGCGAGGTCGGGGTGGCCCGCACGGCGGCAGAGGCCGCGGATGCGGCGGGCTGCCACATCGATGCCATCGCCAAATCCATCATCTTTCGCGGCGAAGACAGCGGTGCGGCGCTTTTGTTCATCACGGCGGGCGGCAACCGCGTGGATGCCGCCAAGGCCAGCCATTTGGCAGGCGAAGCTTTGGGCAAGGCCGACGCGGGATTGATCCGCGCGCAAACCGGATTTGCCATCGGCGGTGTCGCGCCGGTTGGCCATTTGACACCGCCGCGCGCATTTCTTGACCCACGGTTGATGGATTTTGCCGAAATTTGGGCCGCTGCGGGCACGCCGCGCCATATCTTCGCCCTCCCCCCGCAAGAGGTTTTGCGATTATCCGGCGCACAAATATTTGATTTCATTTAATAATACAAAGTAATGTAAAAAACATTCACATACCCTCTTGGCAAATCACGCCCAAAGACCCATCTTATCAATGTGAAAGAGATAAACATTACCCAAGGGGCCAAACAAACAGCCCCCCTAATACCGGAGACAAACATGACCCTCGCCGCCCACCCCCCCCACACCACAGCACAGCCCATGAGTTGGCTCGCGCGCAGCGAGGCATGGCTTGACAGCAAAGGCAAAGGCGCGTGGATCGCCGCCATGGTCCTCGGTCTTATTTTTGCTTGGCCCGTCGGCCTTGCCCTTCTGGCCTATATGATATGGAGTAAAAAAATGTTTTCGAAAAACTGCACCCGCCGCACCCGTTCTACCCATCATGGCATGTCGGCGTTGAAGCCTTCGGGCAACTCGGCCTTTGACGCCTATAAAACGGAAACCCTGCGCCGTCTCGAGGACGAGCAAGAGCAGTTCGAAGCCTTCTTGCAACGCCTGCGCGAGGCCAAGGATAAATCCGAATTTGACGCCTTTATGGAAGACCGTGCCGAACGGGCCGCCGCCCCCGCGCAAGCCGATCCCGAGGCCGATCACCCCAAGGCCTAACCTCTAAAGGACGGACCTCCCAAGCGGCCCGTCTTTGCCCCGCCCGCGTGTAACAATATGCGGGCGGGGATTTATTTGCTTTACTGCGGTGGGGAGACCCCTGCCCCCGCGATTCCCCCTTTCAGGAGCCCCAAGATGCCCCATGCCGACGATCCGCGTTTTCTACCTGACCCCGACACCCAGCCGGAGTTTTACGCCGATGTGGCGACAAAACGTTTGTTGGCGTTCTTGGTGGACGTGGTTTTGATCGCGCTGTTGACCTTGATCGCCATTGTTCTTTCGCTGTTTATCCTAAGCTTTTTCGCGCCGCTGCTCTATGCGGTCATCAGCTTTGTCTATCGCACCATGAGCCTTGCCAACCGCTCTGCCACGCCCGGCATGCGGTTGATGGCCATCGAGATGCGCACGTTGAACGGCGCACCGCTGAGCCTGCCGATGGCCGCCGCACATACGCTTGGCACGACGATGTCCTTTGCCGTTTTTCCCGTGCAAATCGCCTCTGTGGTGATGATGTTGATGACGCCGCGCGGACAGGGATTGACCGACCATGTGATCGGCACCGTGGCATTGAACAAGCGCGCCGGATACTGACCCGAAGGACGGCGGCGCACGCCCGTCGCCGCCCCCTGTTGCAAGACGCGGCCCGAACCCTGACGACCCGACGACCGAACATGGCAGCGGTGAAACATCCGGACCTTGGGCAAGAGCACAGCAGGGCCACCGCCAATGCGGAGCGCACAAGACCCGCGCCGCAAAACCAAACGCGCCGCCGCCACGCCACAAACGGCCAGACGGCAAGATGTCTCAAAGGGATTCGCAACGGTCAGAATCATATCACGCCCCTGCCACACCGCAGCCGCAGTCATGTTTTTATGTAGTTCACGTGACAATTAACCGAATTTTAAACAAGGGTTGGCGCTATGAGAGATCATTGTTATCTTTTTATGTGAATCCTGCGTAACGGAGTTTCGATGCGCCATACTCTGCCTCTTGCGCCACAATTTTATGTGACGGCCCCGCAACCCTGCCCCTATCTTGAGGGCCGGATGGAGCGGAAGTTGTTCACTTCCCTGCAAGGCGACAGCGCCGAGAAGCTGAACGACTCTCTGTCGCATCAAGGCTTCCGGCGCAGTCAGAACGTGCTCTATCGCCCCTCCTGCACCGATTGCGCGGCCTGCCTCTCGGCGCGCATTGATGTGTCAACCTTCAAGCTGACCAAAAGCCAGAAGCGGATTTTGAAGCGCAATGCGCATTTAACCCGCCGTGCCACGTCGCCTTGGGCCACCGAAGAACAATACGAACTGTTCCGCCGCTATCTGGAAACCCGTCACGCCGATGGCGGGATGGCCGATATGGATGTGTTCGAATTTGCTGCGATGATCGAAGAAACGCCGATCCGCACCCGCGTCATTGAATACACCGACCGCAAGACCGAGGAATTGGTCGGCAGTTGCCTGACCGATGTGCTCTCTGACGGGTTGAGCATGGTTTACAGCTTTTACACGCCTGATCGTCCGCAAGACAGCCTTGGCACTCATGTGATCCTCGACCACATCCAGATCGCACAGGATGCAGGCCTGCCCTATGTCTACCTCGGCTACTGGGTGCCCGGCAGCGACAAAATGGGGTATAAAGCGCGGTTTTCCGGGCTCGAGGTCTATTCGGGCGGGACGTGGCAACCAATGGCCAACCCCGATGACTATGAGGCGCCGGCGCATCCCTTGTCGAACGATCCGATTTCCGAGCAGGTCGCCAATATCGCCCTGCCGGACCTCAGCCCCAAGCGCAGCAGCGAGCGCGGCTAACCGACGCTCTCTTACGGCACCGGATTTGCACCCCTATTGCGGAGCTTTTCCATTCCGTCACCGGCAAAACAAATAGGGCTGCCGCGCAACCGGCGCGGCCGTTTTCACACCATATCCTGCCGCGATCCGTCCGGCACCGCCGACATCAAACAACTGCATGGCCATAGGCGTCACGGAGCCTTCCCCGCAGGCGGTAAACGCTAGGAGGCACACACCAACACAAGCCGCGTTCGGAACGACTTTGTTATGCCGCGATGGGGCCTTGGCCGCGCCGCTGGCAAAACGTCCGCATTTCGGCTGTGATATTTGTTAAAATTCCGGCGAATACGCAGATGGCGCAATAAAATTACCGAAAAATAGCGCCTCAAGATAGATTCTTGGCGCAAAACGCGGTTGACGCCCTTATGCCAGCCCCATAATGTCACAAACGCAATCAAAGGAGTCCCCGATTATGGGCACACTCGTCGTAAATGTAGGATTTTGGCGCATGGGCCGGTAACGGCACCCATCAGGGAACCCCATGCGCCCCCGCCAAAACGGGGGCTTTTTTTATTGCAGATCGAACAAGATACGTCAGTCACGGAGCAAACAAGATGACACGTCAGATGACCGGAGCAAAAATCGTGGTGCAAGCGCTCAAGGACCAGGGCGTTGAAGTCGTCTTTGGCTATCCTGGCGGCGCGGTACTACCGATATATGACGAGATCTTTCAACAAAACGCCATTCGGCACATCCTTGTGCGCCATGAGCAAGCCGCGATCCACGCCGCCGAAGGCTATGCCCGTTCGACCGGAAAACCCGGTGTGGCGCTTGTGACCTCCGGCCCCGGCGCGACCAATGCCGTGACCGGATTGACCGATGCGCTGCTCGACAGCATCCCGATCATCGTGTTCTCGGGTCAGGTTCCGACATTCATGATCGGCAATGACGCCTTTCAAGAGGCCGATACCGTCGGCATCACCCGTCCCTGCACCAAGCACAATTGGTTGGTGCGCGAAACCGATGCGCTGTCTTCGACCATCCACGAGGCCTTTCACGTTGCCACATCGGGCCGCCCCGGTCCGGTGCTCATCGACGTGCCAAAAGACGTGCAATTCGCCAATGGCACCTACGACGCCCCGACCAAAACCCGCACCTCGCATTACCAACCGCAAGTCAAAGGCGACATGGAAGAGATCACCAAATTGGTCGATGCTTTGGAACGCGCCAAACGCCCGATTTTCTATACTGGCGGCGGGGTCATCAACTCCGGTTCTGCGGCTTGCCAGTTGCTGCGTGAATTGGTCGATGCCACCGGCGCGCCGATCACCTCGACGTTGATGGGGCTTGGCGCCTATCCGGCGAATGGCAAAGGCTGGCTCGGGATGCTTGGCATGCACGGCCTCTATGAGGCCAATATGGCGATGCACGACTGTGATCTGATGATCAATATCGGCGCGCGGTTTGACGACCGCATCACCGGCACAATTGACCATTTCAGCCCCAACTCCACCAAGGTTCATATCGATATTGACCCCTCGTCGATCAACAAAGTGATCCGCGCCGATATTCCGATCGTCGGCGACGTCGGCCATGTTCTCGAAGATGTTTTGAAAGTGTGGAAAGCCCGCGGGCGTAAAACCAATACCGAAGCCATGGCGAAATGGTGGAAGAAAATCGAGGAATGGAAAACCCGCGATTGCCTGTCCTACAAACAGACCGGCAAGATCATCAAGCCGCAGTATGCGCTTGAACGGCTTGAGGCGCTGACCAAGGATCACGACCGTTACATCACCACCGAAGTCGGCCAACACCAAATGTGGGCGGCGCAGTTCTTGGGCTTTAACGATCCGCATCGTTGGATGACCTCGGGCGGTCTGGGCACGATGGGGTACGGGTTCCCTGCATCCATCGGCGTGCAACTGGCCCATCCCGAAAGCCTTGTGATCAACGTCGCGGGCGAAGCCTCGTGGCTGATGAACATGCAAGAAATGGGCACGGCAATCCAGTTTGATTTGCCGGTGAAACAATTCATCTTGAACAACGAACGCCTTGGCATGGTGCGCCAATGGCAAGAATTGCTGCATGGCGAACGCTACAGCCATTCGTGGTCCGAAAGCTTGCCTGATTTCGTGAAATTGGCCGAAGCCTTTGGCGCCAAGGGCATCCGCTGTGACGATCCTGAAAAACTCGATGACGCGATCATCGAGATGCTCGAATATGACGGGCCGGTGATCTTTGATTGCCTCGTTGAAAAGCATGAAAACTGCTTCCCGATGATTCCTTCGGGCGCCGCGCACAATGAAATGCTGATGGGCAATGATTCCACCGGTGATGCCATCGGCGCCAAGGGCGCAGTTCTGGTTTAAGCCTTGCCTTGCGCCCCCGAACGGGGGCCTTGGCGCTTGATCAACTACATTAAGAAAGGCACTTAAATGTCTGCTCTAAAAATCAAAAAAGGCTCCAACAAACATTCAGCCTATAACCTGCGTCCGAATTTCTCCGACGTCACGGAACGCCACACATTGGCGGTTCTGGTCGATAACGAAGCCGGCGTTCTGGCCCGCGTTATTGGCCTTTTCTCGGGGCGCGGCTACAATATCGAAAGCCTGACCGTGGCCGAGGTGGATCACCTCGGGAAGCTGTCGCGGATCACCATCGTCACCACCGGCACGCCGCAGGTGATCGAGCAGATCAAAGCCCAACTGGGCCGCATCGTGCCCGTGCATGATGTGCATGATCTCACCGTCGAAGGCGCCTCGGTCGAGCGCGAATTGGCACTTTTCAAGGTCGCGGGCGAAGGCGACAAACGGGTCGAGGCGCTGCGGCTTGCGGATATCTTCCGCGCCAATGTGGTCGACAGCACGCTGGAGAGCTTTGTTTTTGAAATCACCGGCACGCCGGAGAAAATTGACGCCTTTGCCGATCTCATGCGTCCTTTGGGCCTCGAGGAAGTGGCGCGCACCGGCGTCGCGGCTCTGTCACGCGGCGTGTAACGCAGCCCGGCACGGGGGCCGCCAACATGCTGCATAGCATCCTCTAAAATCAGGGATCACAAAACACAAAAAGGGGCGCCGGGAGAACACGGCGCCCCTTTTCCTTGGGACGGTGCGCAAGTGAGGGAACCTGCACACCAGGGAGTATCAAGCCGGAGGCCGTGGGGCCATCTGGCAGTAGTGCCGGCGCGGCGCGAGGGAGCGCTCGGGCCCTTGGGGGACGTTAATGCGCCGCAGATGCAACGCGATTGCGCCGCGCCATCGCACCGCCACCCGCCGGCCGGAACGGCACAACATTGCCTTCGGAGGCGGGCTCAGGCGCCGCTGTCTTGCCAGCCAGCTCGGCGGCGAGGGTCGGATATTGCCCTTCGGCGATCAAACGCGGATTACGCGCGATCCGCGTGGCTTCGGCGGTGTCGATCTCGAATTGAACCAAATCGCCAGCATCCAAAGAGAAGCCGTCAAAGCAGCTTTGCGCATCGGTTTCCTGACCCGCATTATAGAATGCAAGGTCGCCATGATCCTCGCACCAGATCACTGCTTTTTGGTCTTGAGTATCGCTCCAAAGAACTACGCCGAACATATTGTCATCCCCTCAATGTCGTTTCGTGAGCTTTATTTCCTACAACCAAGGTTGAGCATCCGACGGGTAAAAAACATTCCCATTTCAGTGTCGCCTCACCCGAATTTTGTGTCGCATCTCACGCGATGTGATGCTATTAAGCACCCACGAGGATCAAACTAGCGTCACAAAGATGCGGATATGGCGCATTCAACCTACGGGAAACCAATATTTCGGAGGTTCGCGCTTAAATACGGGGGGATAAATGTCCGAAAAGGTTCAAAATCGTGACAGGCATGTAGACCCGGTCGAATTGCGCGGAATCTTTGGTGAGAACCTGCGGAGTTTGAGCCGGAACTACCCTTCGGTTGCCGGACTTTGCCGCGATTTGGGAATCAACCGGACACAATTCAATCGCTATCTGTCCGGTGAAAGCTTCCCGCGCCCCGATGTTTTGCACCGAATCTGCAACTTCTTTGACGTTGACGCCCGTATTCTGCTCGAACCGGTCGAGAACCTGTCGCCGATCAGCGCCGGATTATTGTCACACCCGGAAATCGCAGAATATGTCGGACATGGATCGACCAACCTGCCGGAAACCGAATTTCCTTCGGGCTTTTACCGCTTTTCACGCCGTGCCTTTATCGACAACAGCCTCTATGCCCGTGGGCTTTTGTATGTGACGCGCAAAGACGGCTATACATTGATGCGCGGGTTCGAGCCGAAAAAGGCAATGCTGCATCAAGGCCTGAAGGCCACCAAGGACGCGCGCGAATTTCGCGGTCTGGTCCTACGTCAGGAAGAGGGCATCGCGGCGCTGGTGTCTCATCGGCATGCGATGACCTGCACCTATAACTTCCTGTCGAAAGTGACCTCGTTCCAAGCGAATTTCTTTGAAGGCTATGCCACCCGCACCGTGCGCGAAAGCGTCACAGGCCGCCGCGCGACGCGCATGGTTTATGAACATCTGGGCAATCAGACCGGTGAAATCCTGACCACGGCGCGCACAGCAGGGATTTGCAACCGCGAGGATCTGTCTCCCTTCCATCTGCGTCTGTTGCGGCCGGATGAACAGTTCCAATAGGTTCTAATCGCGCGTGCTGCCCTCGATCGCGGTCAAGCGGTATAGATGCCAGGTCGCATGACCAAACAGCGGCAGGGTGAAGAACAGCCCCAAGAACCACGGCAGCAATGCCGCAAAGGTCGCCACCGCAATGAAGACGCCCCAAAGCAGCATCGGCACAAAGTTTGCCGTCACAGTCTGCACACTGACGATCATCGCGGTGACAAAATCCACCTCACGGTCGAGCAAAAGCGGCAATGCCATCACCGTGATGCTATAGAGCAGCATCGCAAACCCTGCCCCCACCACCGTACCAACCGCGATCATCGTCAACCCGTTGGCGGTGAAGTAAACCTCATAGCTCGACGAGATATTCGTCATGGTCGATAATCCGAGGAACAGCGCAAAAATCATATGCGCCAGGAAGAACCAGAACAAAAACACGATGATGATCACGGCACAGATAGACGGCAATTGTCGTTTGCTTTGGTTGAAGACCACGCCGAAAATCTTATAAAAATCCAGCGGCGCGCCGCGCTCCAATCGCCGTGAGACTTCGTATAGTCCCACCGCAGCAAACGGCCCGATCAAAGGGAAGCCGATGGCCGCGAAGACCAGCCAATAACTTTGCCCCGTCGCCCATGTCACCATCGCCATGCCGTAGCCGATCAACACATAGACGCTGGAGAACATCAGGCCAAAGACCGGCGCACGCCTCATATCGCCCCATGCCAATCGCAAAGACTGCCCCAACATCGCCCATGTCACCCTGCGCATCTGTGGCGCGCCAAGCTGCGGCGGCGCATCTTCGTCGGTGCGCCGCCCCGGCGTTTGCGGCACTGGCTGTGCTGTCTCCTCCATACCCCGTCCCCGCTCCTGTGGTACCATCGCCAAGCAGAACCTGTTTTGACGCCCAAATCAACCCTGCGCCGCAGTGCGCAGTGTAAAACCTCTTTGGCCTCAACGCGTTACTTTGAACCTGTGTTCGGTGCATCGCGACCTGCGGTAGGTGATTTTGCGGATATTTCGCCGCATTGTGATAGGCATGGCCGATTTACGGCATGGCCGGATCATCCCTCCACAGCCGTGTCAGTTGTCACCCCGCCCGATGGCAAGCGTATCGAGTGTGGGAATACCGTCATCGTCGGAGTGCCCGCCACATTGGTAAGATCTTTGACCGCTATGGGCATGCCATACGGCGGCCCTTGTGGCGGGCATGGGCGGTTTGCGCCGCTGCGATCAACCCGTCGCGATCATATCGTAAGGCAATCGCGTGTCCCTGCCATTAACCGCATCAATCGGGGCCACACATAAGGTCATGACCTCAACGATCGAGACCGTGCGCTGCAGGGGGAAGGCAAAAGGATAATCCACCAAGCACGGCCCGCCTGTGATCAGCGGCGCGTTCCTGTAGACCGAGGCGCCAAAACCGAAGGCTGTGCCTTACTCGTTTTGTGCCTCTGCACGGCTTTTGCCCGACACATCCATCGCCAATGTCGCGGCCATAAAGCCATCGAGATCGCCATCAAGAACGCCTTTGGTGTCCGATGTCTCATAGCTGGTGCGCAAATCCTTGACCATCTGGTAGGGCTGCAAAACATAGGACCGGATTTGGTTGCCCCACCCCGCATCGCCCTTGTTTTCATGCGCCTCGTTGATCGCTGCGTTGCGCTTATCCAACTCCAATTGATAGAGTCGGGATTTCAACGCCTTCATGGCAATATCGCGGTTTTGGTGCTGTGATTTCTCGGAACTGGTCACCACGATGCCCGTCGGATGGTGGGTGATCCGCACCGCCGAATCCGTGGTGTTGACGTGCTGCCCGCCTGCGCCGGACGACCGGTAGGTATCAATACGGATATCCGCAGGGTTCACATCGATTTCGATATTGTCATCGACCACCGGATAGACCCAAACCGAAGAAAACGAGGTGTGGCGTTTGGCGGCGCTGTCATAGGGCGAAATGCGCACCAAACGGTGCACGCCGCTTTCGGATTTGAGCCAACCATAGGCATTATGCCCTGAAATTTTATAGGCGGCGGATTTGATCCCCGCCTCGTCGCCACGGCTTTCCGATTGCAGTTCGACCTTATAGCCTTTTTTCTCGGCCCAACGCACATACATCCGCGCCAGCATCGACGCCCAGTCACAGCTTTCGGTGCCGCCCGCGCCAGCATTGATTTCGAGGAAGGTGTCATTGCTGTCGGCCTCGCCGTCGAGCAGCGCCTCCAACTCTTTCTCGGCCGCCACAACCGCCAGAGACACAAGCGCCTCTTCCGCATCGGTGACGACCTCTTGGTCATCCTCCATTTCGCCCAATTCAATCATCTCGAGATGATCGGAAAGCTCTTGTTTGATCTTGTCATAGGTGCCGATTGCATCCACCAGCATCTGCCGTTCGCGCATCAATTTTTGCGCCGCCTCGGGGTTATCCCATAGGGTCGGATCTTCAACGCGCGCATTGAATTCTTCCAAACGGTGCGGCGCGGTTTCGCCATCCATCCGTTGATACAGCAGCTCAAGCGATTTTTCGATCTCGGCCACGGTGTTTTGAAGCTCTGCGCGCATGTTCATCCCTCGAAATTAAACCCCGCGCGCGCCTTGCCGCACGGGGGTTCACCTATAGTGGGCCTCGCGCGCGCTCGCAAGGCCAGCCCCCCCTTTGGCATAGGCGAAGATGCCGCCGCGCCGCCATTCCGGTCACTCCGGCGCATCACTCTAAAAATGCCACGCGAGGTATAGGCCAATGAACCGCAAAGAGATGGCAGGCACCCGACAAGAATCAGGCCAAAGGCACAAGAACGCCGCCCCTTCATCAGGTCGCGAAAGCTCTGCGCCCGGATCGGTCAGCGAACAGGATGCCGGATATACCGGCGCGGGTGGCCCGGGCAAAAAATCGCGCCGCGTCCCGACATAAAAGGCGTTGATTTGGGCGCTTTGCCGGAGACCCGATGCTACAGACCTAATACAGCCCGCCGGCGCTGAGCGATCCAAAGCTGGCTTTGGGACCGACAGTGGCTTTCTTACCCGTCGATGTCGTGACCTGTTTGCCCCCCTCGCCGCCGTTGCGTCCGATCAACGGCAATCCTTCGCCCATTGCGAAACCACCATCAAAGGTGATGCCGAAAATCGGTTCTTCGCCATCGCGGAAATACTCCGCCACGACGTAATCGCCGCTGGCATCATCGGACAAACGCGCGCCGGTGAACCGGTCAATTTTGATGAAATGGCCGCCGGGGGGGATTTCGAAATCACCGCCGCCGTATTTGGCCGTAGCTTTTTGCATAAACTGCTGAAACACCGGACCGCACATGCGGCCGCCCGTCGCCCCGCGCCCCATGGGCCGCGGATTGTCATACCCGATGAAACATCCCGCGACGATATTGCTGGTGAAGCCCACAAACCAAACATCTTTGGCCTCGTTGGTGGTGCCGGTTTTGCCGGCCACAGGCACCGACAATCCCACCGTGCGCGCCGCTGTGCCCCGCTCAACCACGCCCCGCATCATCGAGGTCAATTGATAGGCCGTGATCGCATTCATGACCCTGTCGCGATTCGATACGATGCGCGGGCCCACCCCCTCGGGCAAGAATGGTGCTTCGCAGTCCACGCAAGCGCGTTTATCATGCCGGTAAATCGTCTTGCCAAACCGGTCCTGCACCCGGTCGACCAAGGTAGGCTCGACCCGCTCGCCGCCATTGGCGAACATCGCATAGGCCGCCACCATGCGGAACAATGTGGTTTCCTCGGAGCCCAAGGAATTGGCCAAAAACCGACCCATATTGTCATAAACCCCGAAGCGTTCGGCGTAATCGGCGACAACATCCATGCCCACCTCTTCGGCCAGACGGATGGTCATCAGGTTCCGCGATTGTTCGATCCCCGTGCGCAACGGCGTCGGCCCGTAAAATTTGTTCGACGAGTTGCGCGGGCGCCAAAGGCCCTGCGGCGTGTTGATCTCGATCGGTGCGTCAATCACGATTGTCGCCGGGGTATAGCCGCTGTCGAGCGCCGAGGCATAGACAAAGGGTTTGAAGCTCGAACCGGGTTGGCGGCGCGCTTGCGTGGCACGGTTGAACACCGAATGCTGGTAGGAAAACCCGCCCTGCATGGCGATCACGCGACCGGTGTTGACGTCCATGGCCATGAAACCGCCTTGCACCTGCGGCACTTGGCGCAGGGTCCAACGGATGAAACTGCCGTCGCTATCGGCGACCATACGGCGCACCAAAACGACTTCGCCCACCTTGAGCAGATCCCCCGCAATACGCGCCTTGCTGCCCAACTTGCCATCCGCATTCATCCGCCGCGCCCATTGCACGTCCTTGGCAGGGATCCAATGCCCGCCCTCGACGTCTGCGACATTCTCGATCCCGATGCGCGCGTCGGTCTTGCCGATCTCCAACACCACGGCCGGATACCACTGCGCCTCAAGGTCAATATCGCGCGAAATGGAAACCGCGCCGAGCGCTTCACGCCATGCGGCTTCGTCCCCGAGCACGTCTTCGGGCAAGGTTTTGCCGGTCGGACGCCAAACGCCAAGCCCGCGATCATAGGCTTCCAGCTCGCGGCGCAATGCATCGGCGGCTTCGATTTGCATTTCGGGATCAACTGTCGCCCGCACGGTCATCCCGCCAGAGAAAAATTCTTCCTCGCCGAAATCCTTGCTCAATTGGCGACGGATTTCATCGGTAAAATAATCACGCGGCGGCAATTGATCGCGGAAGGGTTCAAAGTCCCCATTTTGCACCGATTTGAGCGGCAGTTCCCGCTCGGCCAGATAAACCTCCTGGCTGATGTAACCATTTTCCGCCATCTCGCGCAGAACGTAATTGCGCCGTTTGGTCACCCGTTCCTTGCGGCGGACCGGATGGTAATCGGACGGCGCCTTCGGCAAGGAGGCCAAGAACGCCGCCTCATGCGGGGCCAGATCCGTCAGAGGCTTGTTGAAATAGGTCTGCGCCGCCGCTGCAACGCCATAGGAATTCTGTCCCAGATAAATCTCGTTGAGATACAGTTCGAGAATTTTATCCTTGCTCAGGCTCTTTTCCAGCCGTGTTGCCAGAATGATTTCCTTGATCTTGCGTTCGGCCTGCCGATCACCGGAAAGCAGGAAATTCTTCATCACCTGCTGCGTGATCGTCGACGCCCCGCGCACATCACGGCCCCGCGACTTTACCGCGTCCACCGCCGCCGAGATCATCCCGCGCGCATCATACCCTTTATGCGAATAGAAATTTTTGTCTTCCGCCGAGATAAACGCGTATTTGACCAGATCGGGAATTTCGTCGGCAGGCGCAAAAAGCCGGCGTTCCTTGGCAAATTCGTCGATGATCTGCCCCTCGCCCGAATAAATCCGGCTGATCGTTGCGGGTTGATATTGCTTGAGAAATTCATGGCTTGGCAGGTCGCGGCCATAGATCCAGAACACCGCGCCAATGGTCACCGCGACCATCATCAAGCCGAGCGTTACAAGGCTGAACAGCGCCCCGAAGATGGAAAAGATGAATCTGAACAAAGGCCGGCCCCCACACCAATTTCACCCCATATACGCGCGCGCGGGCGTCGGGTCAAAACACATCCGCGTCACAGCTGCGCGCACGCAAGGCTTTGCGCATTCGCGGCGGCCCCGCGCTCTACTGCCGCCGCAATCCTGCCGCCGCCGCATCCTCGGCGCGCCAGACATCCAACGCCGTAACAATCGCCGCAATCATTTTCTCACGCCACGCCGCATCCAGCAAATTCGCCAAATCGCGCGGGCTCGACATATATCCCATCTCGATCAAAACCGACGGAATATCCGCCGCCTTCAACACCGAAAAATCCGCGTGCCGATGCGCGCGTTTGTTCACCGGACCGCCCGCATCGCGCATCGCTTGGACAATCGCCTTGGCCAAAACTTCCGACCGTGGCCGCGTCTCCAACCGCGCCAAATCCAAAAGCACATCTGCGATCTCGTCGTCCTTGCCACTCAAATCCACGCCGGACAACATATCGGCACGGTCGTGTCGTTCCGCAAGCCGCGACGACGCCCGATCCGAGGCCGTCTGCGACAGGGTGTGCACGCTTGCCCCATGCGCCAAACCTTCGGCCAAAGCATCCGCATGCAGCGACAAAAATACATCCGCACCGGCGCGATGGGCCATCGCCACACGACGTTCAAGCGAGACGAATATATCCGAATCCCTCGTCAAATAAACCGTGTAGTTCCCGTTCCTTATCAACGCTTCTTCAAGTTCTCTTGCGATTCGTAGGGTCAAATCCTTTTCGCTCGTGTTGCCGCTTTGCGCGCCGGGATCAATGCCGCCATGGCCCGGGTCAATCACCACCACCATCGGGCCATCCGCCTGCCCCGGCGCCGGTTTGCGCGGCAAGGCTTGGGCGGCGGGCAAATCCCAGATCGGATCGCGGGGCGCCCCGGCCATGGCAGCAAATTCTTCCGGCGTCGCCTTGGTCAGCGACACGGTCAACTCTGCTGCACCGGTTTGTGAATTGACCTGCATGCTTGCCCCGTCCAACGCCAGCGGCGCCGCCAGATCCACCACCATGCGCGACCAGCCAAGCCGGAATCCTCCCATTCGCACCCCGATGGCACGATCCGCATTGAGCAAGCTTTCGCGATTCAATTGCGACCAATCCACCTCGCGGAAGTCCAGGACCAGACGCGGCGGCGCATCCAAGGTAAACACACGATAAGGCACGCCTTGGCTCAATCGCAACGCCACCTCCATCCCGCCCCAAGTGTCACGGATTTGGCTGCCCGCCGGATCCGCGCGCGCCAAAGCGCTGAATGCCGGCGGGGACGCGGAAGTATAAGAAGAGGTGGTAGAGGCTTGCTGCGCATACCCATCGGCGGGCATCACCGCCATGAGCAACACGGCCAGACAAAGGCGAAGATAGAGACCACCAAACATCTTATTGATTATCCTGCACTTCCATCCGTCTGCGATATCTTTTTGCCCCGAACGGCACCGCATCGATGCCCAAAACCCAAGCCACGTCAAACATGCCCGCGCTCTGCCATAAAGGTCTTGAGCCGCGCCAGCCCTTCAATGATATCCTCGGTGCTGCGCGCATAGGAAAACCGCAAGGTTCCGGCGCCGCGATCCGGATCGAAATCCAGCCCCGGCGTCACAGCAACCCCCGCCTCGCGCAATATCTCATCAGCGAAGGCGCGGCTGTCATCGGTGATATCGCTGACATCCGCATAGACGTAGAATGCCCCGTCCGGCGGCGCGAACCGGTCAAATCCGGCGGCGCGAAGCCCCTCTTGCATCACCTTGCGGTTTGCCTTGTAAACCTCCAGATTTGCTTGCAATTCCGCGTCGCATTCCATCGCGCCGAGCGCGGCGATCTGGCTGGCATGCGGGGGACAGATAAACAAGTTCTGCGCCAGCCGTTCAATCACCCGCACGTGATCCTCGGGCACCACCATCCATCCGATGCGCCAGCCCGTCATCGAAAAATATTTTGAAAAGGAATTGATGACATAGGCTTCATTGCTGATCTCCAAAGCGCTGACAGCTTTGGCCTCATATTCAATGCCATGATAAATCTCGTCGGAGATAAAGCTCGCGCCCTGCTCTGCGGCCGCGCCCATCAATGCCGACAATGCACCGCGATCCAACATCGTGCCCGACGGATTTGCCGGAGACGCGACAAGCAGGCCCTGCAAGTCCAGATTTGCAAAGTCCTGCGGCACCAATTGATAGCGGTTTTCCGCCTGTGCCTCGATGGCGACCACATCCAAATCCAGCGCCTTCAAAATCTGCCGGTAAGACGGGTAACCCGGCATGCCAATACCAACCCGGTCGCCCGCGTCAAACAGCGCGGTAAAGGCCAAAATAAACCCCGCAGACGATCCGGATGTCACCACCACGCGGGCCGGATCGAGATCAATATTATACCAATCCCCATAAAGCCTTGCGATCCGTGCTCGCAATTCGGGCAATCCCAGACCGACGGTATATCCCAAGGGCGATTGCTCCATCGCGCGCGCCAAAGCGGACCGCGCGCCCGCCGGCGCCGGCGTGCCCGGTTGACCGACCTCCATGTGAATAATGCGGTGCCCTTCGGCCTCGGCCTGCCGTGCCGCCTCCATGACATCCATCACGATAAAGGGATCGACCGCGCCGCGCCTTGATGTTCGCATCTATTTATTCCTAAGCTGCATCACTTATCGGGTTCCGGAACACAATGTCCGGCCCCACCACTTGTCACAGGCAATGAGGCCCCTCGTCAATGCGTCTTCTACGCTCGTTCTACGCCGCCGTCACGGTGGCTTCGCTCGCCATGCTGATGCTGGCGTCCCCGGCCCGCGCTGCCAGCCTGATCCGTGACCCCGATATCGAATATGCGCTTGGCCAATTGGCCGCACCTTTGCTCAAAGCCGCAGGGCTCAGCCCCAACCGCGTCAAGGTTTTGGTCATCAACGACAGCAACCTCAATGCTTATGTGATTGATAGTGATCATATTTTCATCCACTCCGGTTTGATCCTGCGCATGGAGCGCGCGGCGCAATTGCAATCAGTGATCGCCCATGAAGCCGCCCATATCGCAGGCGGGCATTTGACCCGGCGCCGCAACAACATGGCCAATATGCGCTCGGTCGCGGGAATAGGTATTGCCTTGGCCGCCGCCACGGCCGCCGCCTCGGGGAATGTACAAGCGGCTTCCGGCGTCGGCCTCGGGATCAGCTCCTCGGCGGCACGATCTTTTATGGCCCATACCCGCGATGAAGAGAGCGCCGCAGACAATGCCGGCCTGCGGTATATGGTGCGGGCCGGCGTTGATCCCAAAGGCGCACTCGAAGTGCAATCCATGTTCAAAGGCCAAGAGACGCTGAGTGCGGCACGGCAGGATCCCTATGCGCGCACCCACCCGCTGAGCCGCGACAGGTACCGCCGGTTGGAAGCCGCCACTGCGGGGCTCAAAGGCAAAGTGCCCGACGGCGACAGCGATGCCGCCCGTTATTGGTTCGACCGCGCCAAGGGCAAACTTTCGGCGTTTCAACGCGCCCCGAAATGGACCATGCGTCGCGCCAAGGAAAGCGTTTCTGCTGATATCACATTGATGCGCCAAGCCATTGCCTACCATCGCCAGAGTAAAACCAGCGCAGCACTGGCCGCCTTGGATCGCGCGATCGTGATGCGCCCCAAAGATCCGTATTTCATGGAACTCAAAGGACAGATATTGATCGAGAGGCGGCAATTCCGCGCCGCCGTCGGGGCCTATGAAAGCGCGGCACGTATGGCCCCCAACAACCCGCTGATACTCGCCGGATTGGGGCGGTCCTTATTGGCACTCGATACGGCCGACGCAACACGCAAGGCATTGACTGTATTAGAAAAATCTCGCGCGCGTGATTACACAAACGGCAATGCCATGCGCGATCTCGGCATGGCCTACGCCCGCCTTGGAAATCACGGCATGGCCTCTTTGGCGGTGGCCGAGCGCCACGCTTTGCGCGGACGGATGAAAGATGCGGCGCTTCATGCCAACCGCGCCGCAGGTCTTTTGCCGCAAGGCTCTGGCGCTTGGCAACGGGCGCAGGATGTGATCTTTGCTGCAAAAGCCGCATCGAAACGGAGATAGCCGATGACCCGACCCTTTTCCGCCGTCCTGACCAGCGCCCTGCTCATGGCCACACCGGCATTTTCATTTGATATCAACAACATGAGCCGCGCCGAAACAGAGGCCTTTGGTGCCGAAGTGCGGGCCTATCTGATGGAAAACCCGCAGGTCATCATGGATGCGGTCAACACGCTTGAAGAACGTCAGGCCGCCGCGCAAGCGCAAAGCGATGTCGACATGGTTGCGGTCAACGCCAAGGATATTTTCGAAAATCCCACCTCTTGGGTCGGTGGCAACCTAGATGGCGACATCACCTTGGTCGAATTCACCGATTACCGCTGTGGCTACTGCCGCAAAGCCGTGGCCGATGTTGAAAAGCTGATCAAGACCGATGGCAATATCCGGTTTATCATCAAGGAATTCCCGATCCTCGGCGAAGCCTCCGTCGCCTCGTCACGGTTTGCCATTGCGGTGCGCATGTTGCACGGCGATGACGCCTATAAAAACGCGCATGACGCGCTGATCGCTCATAAAGGCGGGGTGGGTGATGCGAGCCTGACGAAAATTGCCCGAAAGCTTGATCTTGAGGCCGCGCCGCTGCTTGAGAAAATGAACTCCGATGAGGTCACCCAAGTGATCGCGGACAATCATGCGCTTGCGCAACGGTTGCAGATTTCCGGCACTCCGACCTTTGTATTGGAAGATCGGATGCTGCGTGGCTATGTGCCGTTTGATGGCATGCAACAATTGGTCGCCGAAGCTCGCAAGGACTGACCCCATGCGCCGCATTATGGCAACCTTGACAGCGGCGGGGATCCTCGCCGCGCCGGCCTCTGCCACCGATATCACCGCCCTATCACCCGCAGAACGCGCGGCTTTCGGACGTGCGGTTGCACAGTATTTGCACGCCAACCCACAGGTGATCGCCGATGCCATAGAGGCCGCGCAACCCAAAGCGCCAGATCTCTATGCCGAGGACCGTGAAAGGGATCTGTCGTTGATCGCACAGCATGGGAAAATGCTGTTTGACCGCAACGCTGACGGCTTCGGGCCAACCGCCGCGCCCGTTGTCATCGCCCTGATCCGCCACCCCGACTGCCCCTCGTGCGACACAGCCGAGGCAGATTTACGGGCCTTGTCCAAACAGGTGCCGTTTCGCACCCGCCTGCTCTCGATGGAAGAGGCCGCGCCGTTCATGGCGGCGATGGATATGACCGATGCCCCCGCCTATGTGTTTGAAAATATGGTGCTAAGCGGCGCAATGCCCCCTGCTGTGATCGAACGGTATATCAAGGATCGTCTGCCGTAACACCGGCCTCTGGGCTACTCCGCCGCCTCTGCGGCCATCTGCGTTTCGATCAATTCGGCCTTTTTTTCGACCTCCTCGACAATATGGTCGATCATTTTGTCATTGCTCATCTTATGGCTCTGCTTGCCCGCAAGATAGACCATCCCTGCGCCCGCACCGCCGCCGGTAAAGCCGACATCCGTCATCAAGGCTTCGCCGGGGCCATTCACCACGCAGCCAATGATCGACAGGCTCATCGGGGTTTTGATGTGCTCAAGCCGTTTTTCGAGCGCCTCGACCGTTTTAATCACGTCAAACCCCTGCCGCGCGCAGGACGGGCAGGAAATGATGTTGACGCCGCGATGGCGCAGGCCGAGCGATTTAAGGATGTCATAGCCGACTTTGACCTCTTCGACCGGATCGGCCGACAATGACACGCGGATCGTATCCCCGATGCCCATCCACAACAGGTTGCCAAGTCCGATCGCCGACTTGATCGTGCCAGACATCAGCCCGCCTGCCTCGGTGATCCCGAGATGGATCGGCGCATCCGTGGCCTCGGCCAAAGCTTGATAGGCCGCAGCTGACAAAAACACATCGGAGGCTTTGACCGAGATTTTGAACTCGTGAAAATCATTGTCCTGGAGAATCTTGATATGATCGAGGCCAGATTCGACCATCGCGTCGGGGCACGGTTCGCCGTATTTTTCCAAGAGGTGCTTTTCAAGGCTACCGGCGTTGACGCCGATGCGGATCGAACAGCCGTGATCCTTGGCAGCTTTGATCACCTCTTTCACACGGGTCTCGTCGCCAATATTTCCCGGATTGATCCGCAGGCATGCCGCGCCCGCTTCTGCGGCCTCAATCGCGCGTTTGTAATGGAAATGGATATCGGCAACGATCGGCACAGGACTTTCGCGGCAGATTTCCTTGAGCGCGGTGGTCGCGGCGACATCCGGCGCGGAAATGCGCACGATATCGGCCCCGGCCTCTGCGGCAGCGATCACTTGACCCAGCGTCGCCTTCACATCCCCGCTGTCGGTGTTGGTCATGGTTTGCACAGTGATCGGCGCATCGCCTCCGACCGGCACATTGCCGACCATGATCTGGCGGCTTTTGCGGCGATAGATGTTTTTCCACGGGCGGACATGATTGAGCGACATGAAGCGGGCCTTTCGGGTCGGTCACGGGAATGCGTTGCCTTTGGATACGCTCTTGGGCGCGGGGCTGCAATCGGGCATTCCTCACCTTGGCGCGAGGCGCATAAAAGAGATTAGCGCCTCCGGCGGGGATATTTACACAAAGTAGAAAGCGCCGGGTGGATCAGGGGCGCGCCTATGTCGGACCTTAGGTCCCTAGTTGCGCGGCGCCACCAATTCGGCCACCACGCGGGCCAAATCACCATCTTTTTCCAAACTGGCCACTTGATAGGTTTGGGTCAAATGGGCGACCGACAGCGGCAGTTTCGAGGTGACAGAGCCGCTTGGCCCGGCGGGGCCGACATGCTGCCCGTTGACGGCGAAATAGATAGCGCCGGATTCGCCCACACGCAGGGTCGCGGGCTCTTCTGTAGCGGGCACTGCGTAACGGTCACCGGCGTTCATGATGCCTTCGAAGATCACCGTGCCATCGGCGGCGCGCACGCGCACCCATGCCGGACGGGCCGCGACGACGACAACCTCAGGCGCAGGGCCTTCGACGACTTGCACGTTTTGAGGGGTATGATCCGCCATATGCGCATCCGCCATCATTGGCGTAGAATTTGGCGATTGGCCGGAATTTGGGGACTGACCGGAAAATGTGCCGACCATCGACGGGTCCAGCATCGAGATCGGCGCGTCGCGCGCGACCATCACAGGCACGTCCAGGGCCTGCGGCCGATAAAGCCGGTCCATCGCATTGGCGGGCGGCGCAAAAATACCGGTCGGGCTCTCACCCGTGTCGGCGGCGCGCATCTCGTCTGTCCCAGACGACGCAATCATCGCCCCCTCAAGCGGATCCAGATCCGAAAGGACCGTCGGGGTGTTTTCAACCGGCGCGAATTGCACCCGTTGCACTTCGTTCAAAACGCTGTAGCCGCCATAACCAATGCCGCCAATCAGCAACGCCAGAACCAGAACCGAGCCAATGGCACCCGGTTCGATCCGCGACAGGAAGCTGTCCCCAATCGGTGTAAAGGGTGCGGCGACCCCGCCAAAGGGATCTTTTTCAGCCCGTTGCGCAGGGGCCGCCTCGCGGCGCGGGCTGGAGGCCTCCGACGACATGCCGTGCGCGATGGAAAAGCCGCTCTCGGTGCAAAACTGCGCAAAGGCGGCATCGGGATCCATATTCAGATAGCGCGCATAGGAGCGCACATATCCCGCAATAAATCCGGGCGTATCAAAAGCAGAAGGATCGGTGTTTTCGATCGCCGCGATATAGGAGGCCTTAATTCTGAGCTCGCGTTGCACATCAAGCAAGCTTTTGCCCATTGTGGCGCGTTCCCCGCGCATGGTGTCGCCAAGACGCAATTCAAACGCATCGAAGCCGCGCGGTTGATCCACGGATACTTCGACCTTATCGCGCGACAATTTGCGCCTGATCATCGTTGCTGCCCCACTTCAAAATACGCCCCGAACCATCCCCGATTCGAGTTGCTTATTTCTTTATGGATGCATAGCACAGTGCAACCCAGATTGCACCTTACCCACTGGTTAGCCGGCCAATTCGGCGCGATTCAGCGCACAATGGCTCCAAAGAGCGTCCATTGCTTTGACAAGATGATCCATTTCGCCCGATCCGTGCACCGGCGACGGCGTAAACCGCAACCGTTCGGTGCCGCGCGGAACCGTGGGGTAGTTGATCGGTTGAACATAGATACCGTAGGTCTCAAGCATCATATCCGACAGTTTCTTGGTGTGCACCGGATCGCCGACAATCACCGGCACGATATGGCTGCCGTGATCGATGATCGGCAATCCCAAACCCTTGAGGCGGGTCTTGAGGATCTTGGCTTGGGTTTGGTGCCGCTCACGCAGGGCAGTGTCGGTTTTCAAATGCCGCACAGAGGCCGCCGCCCCCGCCGCAATTGCCGGTGCCAGCGAGGTGGTAAAAATGAAGCCGGGCGCAAAGGAGCGCACCGCATCACACATTTTTTCCGACGCGGCGATATAGCCCCCCATGACGCCATAGGCTTTGGCCAATGTGCCATTGATGATGTCGATGCGGTGCATCAACCCGTCGCGTTCGGCCACACCGCCACCGCGCGGGCCATACATGCCAACGGCGTGCACCTCGTCGATATAAGTCAGCGCACCGAATTCATCGGCCAGATCGCAAATCTCTTCAATCGGGCCAAAATCGCCATCCATCGAATAAACCGATTCGAAGGCAATCAACTTCGGCGCAGCAGGGTCATCGGCCGCCAAAAGCGCGCGCAGATGTGCCAAGTCATTGTGACGGAAAATCCGTTTCGCCCCGCCATTGCGGCGCACGCCTTCAATCATCGAGGCGTGGTTCAATTCGTCCGAATAGATGATCAGTCCGGGGAAAAGTTTCGGCAACGTCGAAAGCGTCGCATCATTGGCGATATAGGCCGAGGTAAACAGCAACGCCGCCTCTTTGCCATGCAGATCGGCCAATTCGGCTTCCAGCTGCTTGTGGTAGACCGTGGTGCCGGAAATGTTGCGCGTGCCGCCCGATCCGGCGCCTGCCGCATCAATGGCTTCGTGCATCGCGGCCAAAACCACCGGATGTTGGCCCATGCCGAGATAGTCATTGCCGCACCATACGGTGATCGGCGTCTCGGCCCCGTCGGGACGGGTCCATGTCGCATGCGGGAATTGCCCGTTCTTGCGTTCAATGTCGATAAAGGTGCGATAGCGCCCCTCATCGTGCAGGCTGTTGATGGCTTGATCCAGCTTGGCCGTGTAGTCCACGGGCAGTCCTCCGTCTTGCTCTTACCGCGTGGATATAGACCATCTTTTTGGAAAGTCCCACCCCGCGAAGGTCGATATTCCCGCGCCATGACGTCGCGGCCTTAGCCGGAATACCAACCATTCAATTTCATGAATGAATACCCTTCGTGCACCCATTTCGCAACCGTTTTAGACATGCATTTATTTTACCACATTGATTTCGATCAAGCCGCTCTGGACAGTGACGCACAGAGCGTTAGGCTATTGGAAATACAGATGAAGGACGCTTTCCGATGTCACTGAATGCCGATGCTGCTGCCGCTCTTGCCCCCGTGTTGGAACGTATTGATGCCGATCTTGACGCTGCGACCGCGCGCCTGCTCACGTTGATGCGCATCCCGTCGATTTCCACCGACCCGGCCTATAAATCCGATTGCCTGAGCGCGGCACAATGGCTTGTACGCGATTTGCAAAGCATTGGCGTGGATGCCGAAATCCGCACCACACCGGGGCACCCGATGGTCGTGGGCCATGTCGGCGACGACACTGCCGCCCCGCATGTTTTGTTCTACGGGCACTACGATGTGCAACCTGTTGATCCGCTTGATCTATGGGACAGCCCGCCGTTTGAACCCGCGATTGAGGATGGGCCCGACGGCCCGGTCATTCGCGGTCGCGGCTCCTCGGATGATAAAGGCCAATTGATGACCTTTATCGAGGCCTGCCGCGCATGGGAATCGGTGCATGGCACCCTGCCCTGCCGCATCACGTTCTTTTTTGAGGGCGAAGAGGAATCAGGCTCGCCGTCTTTGGTGCCCTTTATGAAAGAAAACGCCGAAGAATTGAAAAGCGACATCGCCTTGATCTGCGACACGGCGCTATTCCAATCGAAAACCCCTGCGATCACCACCATGCTGCGCGGGCTTTTGGGCGAGGAAGTCACCATCACCGGCCCGACCAAAGACCTGCATTCGGGATTCTTTGGCGGCGCGGCGATCAACCCGATCCGCGTGCTATCCAAAGTCATCGCTTCGCTGCATGACGACCAAGGCCGCATCACCGTGCCCGGTTTTTACGACGGCATCGAGGAGTTGCCCGACGACATCGCGGCGCAATGGGACGCGCTCAGCTTCGACGCCAAAGCCTTCCTTGGCGATGTGGGCCTGTCGACCCCTGCGGGCGAAGTGGGCCGCACGGCGCTTGAAATGGTGTGGTCGCGCCCGACCTGTGAAGTTAATGGAATCACCGGCGGTTATACCGGCGACGGGTTCAAAACCGTACTGCCCGCCCGCGCCAGCGCCAAGATCAGCTTTCGCCTCGTTGGCGGGCAGGATCCGCATAAATTGCGCGAGAGCTTTCGCACCTATGTGAAATCCATGCTGCCACCCGATTGCGATGTGGAATTTCGCGGGCACGGCGCATCGCCTGCCTCGGTGATGTCCACCGAAAACCCCGCCTTCGAGGCTGCGCGCGGCGCATTGAGCGATGAATGGCCCGACACCGCCGCCTATATCGGTTGCGGCGGGTCGATCCCGATTGCCGGATATTTCAAACAGATCCTCGATATGGATGCGATGCTGATCGGCTTTGGCAAGGACGACGACCAAATCCATAGCCCCAACGAGAAATACGATATGGAAAGCTTTCACAAAGGCACGCGGTCATGGGCGCGGGTTTTGGCGGCGCTGAGCGCTTAGGGCGCTTTGCGCCCGCCGCCGCACTCGCGCAGGCGAAGATCCAAAACGACCTCGCAGGCAACTCGCAAGAAAAACGGCCTCGCAAAAGGGCCGTCGCGTGCATTCCAAATTTCAAGAAGAAAGTGGCGCGGTTGACGGGACTCGAACCCGCGACCCCCGGCGTGACAGGCCGGTACTCTAACCAACTGAGCTACAACCGCGCATACGTTTGTGTGGGCTTTTGTGGGCAGCGATGGCGCGGTTGACGGGACTCGAACCCGCGACCCCCGGCGTGACAGGCCGGTACTCTAACCAACTGAGCTACAACCGCTCGCTGCCGTCCGAAAGCCTTCGAACGTGAGGGGCGTTCTAGGGCCAAGCCCCTGCCCCGTCAAGCATCAATGACAAGAAAAGCGCGGCCATTTTCAAATGCACTGTAAAGCGCGGAAAATCGCGGGGCGCGCGCCCAAAAAAACCGGTCAGTTACAGATGATTGAACTTCCGACAGAGGTGCAGGTCCGGGTGCTGCCCCCACCGTTTCCATCTGTTGTGGTGGTGATATATGTGCCCGAACCAACCTTGGTCGTAACCGAGTTCGCCATTGCTCCACCCGCAACCAGAAGACTGAGGATAAAGCTTGCGGTGGCAATTTTCATTTGGATCTCCATTAGGTAGCGAAATTGCTGCGCCCATTTGGTCAGGTTTTAATGTCCGCAATTTGGTCCGATCACGGCTTTTGTAAGCCAGATCAAAAACCAAAGCTTGCCGAATGTTTTCAGGAGAGCCGACATTGACACGAGAACAGCGTTCTTGAGCTTTGCCGGCAGTGGGTTGATCAGCAGTGCCTCGCCAAAATCTTTGTCTAAAGTGGGATTACACGGTGTCTGTGACTTTGGCAGTGGGGTGACCGAGCGCGGATCAGGCGCGCCCTCTCACATCCTACCACCAGCGGGCAACGCGCGAAAAACGCGAAAGCGGCGCCCCGAAACGGAACGCCGCCTTGCACGGGGCATCACGCCCCTACACGGATCAGGAACCGCTATTTTGTTATGATCTCCGGCCCCATGATCATATTGGGCAGATAGGTCGAGATCGCCGGAATATAGGTCACCATGATCAAAAACACGAAGAGCACGGCAAGGAAGGGCAAAGCCGCCCGCACCACCGCCATCATCGGCATTCCGGCCACGCCCGAGGTGACAAAAAGATTAAGCCCCACCGGCGGTGTGATCATCCCGATTTCCATATTCACCACCATGATGATGCCCAAATGGATCGGATCAATTCCCAATTGGATCGCAATCGGGAAAACCAGTGGCGCAACAATCACCAACAGGCCCGAAGGTTCCATAAACTGCCCGCCAATGAGCAAGATGATATTGACCACAATCAGGAACATCACCGGACCAAACCCCGCAGACAACATCGCGTTGGCGACATGTTGAGGCACTTGTTCGTCGGTCAGTACATGTTTGAGAATCAAAGCATTGGCGATCACGAACATCAACGTGACGGTCAATTTACCCGCCTCAAACAGCGTGTTGCGCGTGTCTTTATGCCCCCATGCGGTCAACAGCGCGGCCGGCTTGGACAACAACGAGATTTTGCGCGCCCCGTCCTTGGCCGATAATGGCCCCATGTCGCGGTAGACAAAGCTGGCAATGAGAAACGCATAGACGGCTGCAACCGCCGCCGCTTCGGTTGGGGTAAAGATCGCATTGGTCACGCCGGGGATGCCGTAGATGCCGACCATGATAATCACGATCAACCCAAGGCCCCATGCCGCATCCTTGAACGATGCGCCGATTTCGCCCCAACCGGCCCATTCCCCTTTGGGCATATTCTTGATCCGCGCCATAACATAGATGGCGATCATCAACATGCCACCCGCCATCAACCCCGGGATCACACCGGCAAGAAACATCCGCCCGACCGAAACTTCGACCGCAGCGGCATAGACCACCATCACGATGCTGGGCGGGATCAAAATTCCCAATGTGCCGGCGTTACAAATCACGCCTGCGGCGAATTCTTTGGTATAGCCCGCCTGCCGCATCGCCGCGATAACGATAGATCCAATCGCCACAACCGTCGCGGGCGACGAGCCCGACAGCGCCGCAAAAAGCATACAGGCAAACACCCCCGCAATCGCCAGACCGCCGCGCAAATGGCCCACGCAAGCGATGGAAAACCGGATGATCCGTTGCGCCACGCCGCCCGTCGACATGAAAGACGACGCCAGAATAAAAAACGGGATCGCAAGCAATGTCGCATGCCCCTCAAAGGCGGCAAACAGGGTTTGCGCGATCGAGGCCAGCGAGCTGTCGGAAAAGATCAACAAGAACAGGATCGAGGAGGTGCCAAGGCTGACCGCGATCGGCACACCAACAAGCATCAACCCGACGATCATCACGAAGAGAAGAAACACCTCCATCAGTTAAACTCCCCGCGCTGTTCGCGCATTTCCTGAATTTCGTCCTCGACCTCATGGCTCGCCACCAAGCGGTCCACCTTGCCCAACCACACCAGGCGCGCCGCCTGTGCAAACCGGAAGAGCAGCAACGCCATCGACAAGGGCAAAGCAAAATACGGCACCAAACGCGGCAATTTCTCGTAGGGTTCGCCTTCGTTGAACACATCCGCCAACCATGCCAATGCGCCCGGATTTGGCACGCTGTCGGCCGAATACCATCCTTTGGCGAGGAACCGGTCCTCAAACCCCAAGGGGAACCAACGGCCTTCGGTGGCGGGCAGGTTGGCGAAATTCGCCCAATAATCCCATGCGCCCTTCAACAGCAAAAACGAGTAGATCAGGCACACCGCAACCGCAAAAATCGCAAGGCCCCGGCGCACCGGCGCACCAAAAAGATCGATAATCGCATCAACACCCAGATGCGCATTTTTCTTCACCGCATAGGAGGCGCCCAAAAGCCCCAGCCATGCGAACATGAACACCGTCAATTCGCCGCCCCAAAGCCCGATATTTTCAAGCTTGAGCCATTCGACAAAGGCCGGCGGATCATTGGAAAACAATTTGCGCACGATGACATTGATAAAGGTAACCATGGTCATCAGCCCCATGAGAACCGCAATAAGCGTCTCCTCGAGCCGGTCCATGAGGCTTTCACTCGGATGCGGCTGCATCGCGTCCCTCCCCCTATTGCGTGAGTGTTTTGGCGTTTCAAAAAGGCGGACCAATCTATGCGGCCCGCCTCCGTGAACATTCAAACCTGTGGCATCTCCCTGCCGGCGCCGCGCGCATCAATACGTCCGAGCAAACGGGCCGATTGCGCCACGTGACAGGGAAGAACCGGCCTAGTGCGTGGCGTTGATGGCCTGCGCCGCGTCGATCATGTCCTGACCAACGTCACCGGCGAATTTCGCCCAAACCGGCATCATCACATCCACCCAAGCCTGACGCTGTTCGGGGGTCAATTCGCGGATCACACCACCCGCATCCAAAATCGCCTGACGCGCTTGTTGGTTGACGGCAAAGCTTTCCTTGTTGCGGGTTTCGGTGACCTCTTTGACGATGGTCATGAATTGGTCGCGCACGTCCGCATCAAGATTTTCCAGCCATTCCACATTGGTCACAACCAGATAATCAATCACCCCGTGGTTGGTTTCGGTGGTGCCATCTTGCACCTCGAAAAACTTCTTGCCGTAGATGTTCGACCATGTGTTTTCCTGGCCGTCGACAACCCCCTGCTGCAATCCGCCATAGACTTCGGAAAAGGCCATTTTTTGCGGGCTGCCGCCAATGGCTTCCATTTGTGCGACCAGAACATCGGAGGATTGCACGCGGAATTTCAAACCATTGGCATCGCTCGGTTCAATCAGCGGTTTATTGGCCGACATTTGCTTCATGCCATTGTGCCAAAATGCCAACCCCTGCAATCCGCGCCGCTGCATCGAATCGAGCATCGCCTGACCGTTGTCGGAATTTTGGAAATCATCGACCGCGTCGATGTTTTTGAACATGAAGGGCAAATCAAACAGGCGGAATTGCTTGGTGAATTGCTCGAATTTCGACAGGCTCGGCGCGGCCAATTGCACATCGCCCTGCAACATGGCCTCAAGCACTTTATTGTCATCATAAAGCGTCGAGTTGGGGAAGACCTCCATACAGGCCTTGCCGTTCATCTCGTCATTGACGCGCTGCTCCAACAACGATGCGGCGATGCCTTTGGGGTGTTTGTCGGTGTTGGTGACATGGCTGAACTTGATGACGATTTCGCCCGCATCGCATGCGGCACTTGCCGCACCGGCGGTAAAGCTCAGAGCCACGGCGGTGGCGGCTGCGGTGATGAATTTCATGTGAGGTCTCCTCCCTCTAAGTCAAACTGTGATCATCGCGGTGCGCATCGGCCCCGCAGGATGGGCGCAGAATTGGCCTTTCCGGCACGCGGCTCAAGAGTTTGTGAGAACCGTGTGATTGCACCCCATCTTTTATCGACAAATCAATCACTTGAATGACATTTCTAACGTGAAATCCCATGCTGCGCCGCCGCACTGTGCGAAAACCCGCACAGTGGCGCGCCGGATCTGTGCGAAAACCCGCACAAAGTGTTAACATCCCGCTAACGGTAGTCTTCGGGTCTAATCCCGTAGCGCGCCAATTTGTCGTAGAAGGTCTTGCGCGGCAATCTCAACTCCTTCGCCGCCACACTGGCGCGCCCCTCGGCCCGCCGGAGCGCCGCCACCAATAACGAGCTTTCGACCTGTGCCATTTGCTGCGCAAGGCCCATCTCCCCCGTCTCATGCTGCGCCATCCCGCGTCCGACCCCCAAAACGAATCGCATCGCTTCGCTCATCAAGGCCCGCGCATTGCCCGGCCAATCACGGGCCATCAATCCAGCGACCACCTCCGGCGTAATTTCTGGCGCGGCCAATCCGGCCTGCTCTGCGGCCTGGGCGACATATTGGCGGAACATCTCGGCGATATCTTCGGGACGCTCAGCCAAGGAAGGAATGCGCACGCGCGTGACATCAAGGCGGTAAAACAAATCGGCGCTGATCTGCCCTGCGGCCACATCATCGGCCAAATCGCGTGTGGTGCCCGCCATAACCCGCACGGTCGCGCTGCCTTCCATCACGTCAAGCAACAAGAACTGTGCCTCACGGGGCAATGCGCCGATCTCGTCCAGATAAAGGCTACCGCCCTCTGCCGCCTCATAGGCTGCGATCAAATCCGCGCGGGTCACCCCCGCCGCCCCGCGTTTGACAAAGGGGGCCTTGGCCTGCGCCGACATCAAATGGATCACCTCGGCGACTTTGGAGGTCCCCGATCCGGGCGCGCCGGTGATCAACACTTCGGCCCGCGTCTGTGCCACCTGCCGCACCATATCGCGCAATTTCTCCGAGCTTTCGGAGGTGCCGAACAACATCCGCGCCGCCGGATCACCGGTTTGCAATTGCGCCTTCAGCCGCCGGTTTTCCAAAACCAAAGCACGGGTTTTAAGCGCCCGCTCCACCTCGGCCAGAAGATCCGCAGGGCTACAGGGTTTTTCCAAGAACCCGAAGGCACCCTGCCCCATCGCCCGCACCGCCATCGGAATATCGCCCTCTCCCGTGAGTAAGATCACCGGCAATTCGGCATCAATCTCTTGGGTATAGCCGAGCAAATGAAACCCGTCGCGCCCCGGCATGCGAATATCGGACAAGATGACGCCGTCGAACTCCGGGCGAATATGGTCCTTGGCCTCGATGAAACTGCCGGCGACCTGCGGAAGCAAATCGCCCAATTCCAATGTCTGCCGCAGCGCCTCGCGCACCGCAACATCATCATCCACACATAAAACCCGCCGCGTCATGCCGTCGCTTTTGCCTCGTTCCAGCGTTCCAATTCGACGGTGAACACCGCCCCGCCGTCCGGCGCATTGGCCCCGCGAATGACGCCGCCAAAGCTTTGCACCAAACCATATGAAATAGACAGGCCCAGCCCCATACCGTCTTCTCCTGCCGCGCCTGCGGCAACGGCCTTGGTCGAATAGAACGGCTCGAAGATCTTTTCGCTGTCTTTGATCCCCGGCCCCGTGTCGCGCAAAATAACGCTAAGCCGTCGGCCCTCTTCGAGGGTGATGCGGATCCGGCCGCCACCCTGCCCCGACATCGCATCTGCGGCGTTGGTGATCAAATTGACAAACACCTGCACAAGGCGCACCTCGCCGCCCCAAACATAGACCGGCACGCCGCCTTCCCAATCACAAATAATACCGTCGCGCTCGCGCCGCGCCTCGGTCATTTCAACAGCTGTATCAATCACTTGAACAAGGTTCACCTTGCCCATCAGTTCGCTTTCGTTGCGGGCAAATGCCCGCAGGTTCTTGATGATCCGCGCCGCCCGCGCTGCCAATGACGATATCCGCCCGAGGTTCTCACCCGCGACATCCGCCTTACCCTTTTTCAAGAACAGCGCGCCATTGTCGGCAAACTGTTGAATCGCCATGAGAGGCTGGTTCAGCTCATGGCTGATCCCTGCCGACATCTGCCCCAACGCCGACAATTTTTCCGCCTGCACCAATTCGGCCTGTGCCTGCTTCAATGCCGCCTCCGCCGCGACGCGCTCGGCCACCTCGCGGCGCAGGGCCGCATTGCTATTGGACAATTCACGGGTGCGGCGCGCCACACGGCGTTCCAATTGCGCATTGGCCCGCGCCAGAACCCGCCGCCGCGCCAAAATCGGCACCATCATCGCCGCAAAAGCCACGCAAAGCGCCAAAAACACGCCGGTTTGAAGTCCCGCAATCCGCCGCGCGGGGCCAACGTCGATCAAGGCCACCCCGCGCATCCCGATCACCGGAAGGTCACGCATCAAAGCCATCGCGCGGGTTGGCAAATACGGGCCCCAATCAAGCCTGAGCAAATCATAAGCGCCGCTCTGCCAACGCCGCGCGGGGGCGCCAAGCGCCGGTGCCCCATCGGGCGGGATCAACACGCGGGCCGCATCCGCGCGGGAAAACAGCAATTCGCGGCGGTTCGAGATAAACACTTCACCGGCCTCATCCAGGAAATAGACCGCCGGATTGCCGCCGATCCAATCCCATTCCATCATGTCGATATTCACCACAACGATCAACGCGCCCACCACGGATCCGGACTTGGAAAATTGCGGCGCGGCGTAAAAATAGGCGCGCTGCGGACGTGGCTCACTTGCCCCGGCGCGGGCGTTATCGCCGCCCAAAAGATCGGGCATATCCAAGGCGCCGCGCCCGTAAACCCCATGCCCGGTGCCAAGCGCCCCCTGCATCGCGCGGGTAAAATATCCGGCGCGGCGTAGATCCAACTCCCCCGCCTCGCGCCCCCGCGTGGCCCGCGCCAAAATCTGCCCCGACGTGTCGGCAAAGGCGATATCCAGCGCCGCAGTTTTATCCGCCGCCGCCGTCAGCAACGCCCGCGCGGCGGCCCGCGCTTTTTCCTGCGCGCCCTGCTGCTGTGCCTCTACGCGGCCTGACCCTTCTTGTTGCGCTCCGCCTTCGGTCAGGGCCGACAACACCGGATGATCCGCCATCAACACCGCAAGCTCCTGATACCGCTTGAGCTGCGCGGTGATCCGGTCCGAGGCCAATGACAAATCTGCTTGCCCCTGTTGGGCCAGTCCCGCCAAAGCCTGCCGCTCGGAGGTGCGCCAGATCGCCATCGCCACCAGACACACCAACAACAACGCCCCCATAGCGACCCAGACCCGCGCGCCTGTGCCAGCCTCCGCGCGGGCACTGCGCCGCTGCTGTGTCAAAACCTCATCCATCGCGGACACGCTATCGCATGGTCCCTTGCCTTGACCAGAAGGGCGGGCGAAAAACATCTATGATCCATTTGAGCCAATCCCCGACCGCGCCGGATTTTGTCCAAGACCCCTATGCGTTCTACACCCGCGCCCGTGCGGCGGAACGTGGTGGCGGCCTGCCGTTTTGGGACGATTACGCCATGGCGGCGGCCTTTACCCATGCCTCGGTGCAGGGCATTTTGCGCGACCGCCGGTTTGGCCGCACCCCGCCCGAAGGATCTGCGCCGGTGATCCCGCCCGCCCTCGCACCATTTTATGACATTGAAGCCCATTCAATGCTTGAATTGGAACCGCCGCGCCACACGCGGTTGCGCGCACAAGTGCTGCGTGCCTTTACCTCGCGCCGGATCAACGCCATGGCGGGCGAGGTCAAAACGCTGTGCCATACTTTGATCGACGGTTTTCCGGTCGGCGACTTCGATCTCTTGCCCGCCTATGCCACGCCGATCCCCGTGATCATCATCGCGCGGCTGTTGGGCGTGCCCGAGCGCGACGCGGACCGTCTTTTGCTCTGGTCCAATGCCATGGTGCAAATGTATATCGCCGGTCGCTCGCCGCACATGGAGGCCGAAGCCGTCGCCGCCTCTTGCGCGTTTTCCGCTTATCTGTCGGACTATATCGACGTGCGGCGCAATGATCCGCGCGATGACCTGATCACGGCGTTGATCGCCGCCGAAGACGCGGGCGAAAAGCTCAGCCGCGCCGAGCTGATCTCGACCTGTATTTTGCTGCTCAACGCCGGACATGAGGCAACGGTGCATGGGCTGGGCAATGCGGTGTCTTGCCTATTGGCGCATGGCGACGCACCTGCCCAATGCAGCACCAAAACCGCCGCCCGCAGCGTCGAAGAGGTGCTGCGCTATGATCCACCTTTGCACAAATTCACCCGCTATGCCTATGAGGACATGGAGGTTTTCGGGCATCGGTTTTCACGTGGCGACGAGGTCGCATTGATCTTGGGCAGCGCCGGGCGCGACGAAGAGATATGGCAAGAGGCCGATCAATTCCGCCCCGGCCGCACGCCACAAACGCACAGCGCCTTTGGCGGCGGATTACATTTTTGCCTCGGCGCACCACTGGCGCGATTGGAGATGCAGATTGCGCTGCGGGTTTTGTTTGAACGCTGCCCCGATCTGTCCCTCACCGCGCCGCCGCTTTACCGAAGCACCTATCATTTTCACGGGTTGGATCAATTGCGCGTCCAACTGTGATCACAGCGGCAGCATCGTCGTGGATTTGATCTCTTCCATCGACAAAAGCGCCGTCACATTATGCACCTTTACCTCGGAAATCAGCGCTTGGTAGAAGGCATCATAGGCGCGCGCATTTTTCACCCTCACCTTCAAAATGTAATCGATATCGCCAGCCAACCGATGCGCTTCTTGCACTTCTGGCCGCTCTTTCAGCGCCTTCAAAAACGCCGCCTGCCAATCGGCTTCATGTTCGGATGTGCGGATCAACACAAAGAAACACGCCTCAAAGCCAAGCGCCTCTGCGTCCAGTAAAAACGTCTGCTGGCCGATGATCCCTGCATCGCGCATTTTGCGAATCCGGTTCCATACCGGCGTCTTGCTTGACCCCACCTGACGGGCGATTTCATCCAAAGACTGCCCTGCGTCGCGCTGCAACTGCGAAAGGATTTTCCGGTCTGTGTCGTCTAGGCGGACTGTCATCACGCTTTTCCTTTGATCCGTGGAACTTGGCCTGCGCGCCTACGCGCTGCCGGAACCATGTTCTTAATTCTCCGCCCATCTGGCGCCAAGGTGGGAATATTTCCTATATTGCAGCAAAGGTCAAACACGCCGGTGTGTGATCCGTCAATCCGAATTGCCCAGCCAGAACAGGAGGCCCGCCATGGCCCGCCCCTTCACGCCCAAGGTTGTCACCGCCAACGCCCTATTAGAGGGCGATGTGATCTATCAATGCAGCGACGACAGCTGGACCCGCGATTTGCGCCGCGCCGAATTGCTGATGGAGGCCGACACCGCCGCCGCGCGGCTGGCGCGCGCCGAAACCCAACACCATGCCATCGTCGGCCCGTATCTGACCGATATGGCGGCGGGTGAAAACGGCCCCGAGCCGGTGCATTTTCGTGAAGATTTTCGCCGCACCGGCCCTTCGAATTATGCCCACGGCAAACAGGTGGAGTTGTCCTGATGTATCGCTACAACGATTTTGACACCGCCTTTTTGGCCGAACGCAATGCACAGTTTCGCGCGCAAGTCGAACGCCGCATCGATGGATCGCTGACCGAAGAAGAATTCCGGCCTCTGCGCTTGATGAACGGTCTTTATCTGCAATTGCATGCCTATATGCTGCGGGTTTGCGTGCCCTATGGCACCCTGTCGAGCGCGCAAATGCGCCAATTGGGGATGATCGCGGCCAAGTGGGACAAGGGGTATGGCCATTTCACCACGCGCCAGAACATCCAATACAATTGGCCGAAATTGAACGACGTGCCCGATATTCTGGACGCGCTTGGCGAGGTGGGCCTGCACGCGATCCAAACCTCGGGCAACACCATCCGCAACACCACGGCGGACCATTTCGCCGGTGCCGCCGCCGACGAAATCGCCGATCCGCGCCCGGTCGCAGAACTCATCCGGCAATGGTCAACCGACCATCCGGAATTCCAATTCCTGCCGCGCAAATTCAAAATCGCCATCACCGGCAGCCCCAACGACCGCGCCGTCACCCGCGCCCATGACATCGGCCTGCGGATGATTGAGCAAGACGGCAAAGACGGGTTCGAGGTCATCATCGGCGGCGGCCTTGGCCGCACCCCGATGATCGGCAAAGTCATTCGCGATTTCCTGCCCAAGGCCGATCTTTTGCCTTATCTTGAGGCCTGCGTGTCGGTGTGGAACACCCTTGGCCGCCGCGACAACAAATATAAGGCCCGCATCAAGATCACCGTGCATGAGAACGGGATCGAAAAGATGCAAGAACTGGTCGAGGCCCGCTTTGCCGAGCTGCGCCCGCAGTTCACCGGCGTCGATCAGGAGATGCTTAAAGAGATCGAGGCGCAATTCACCGCGCCGGATTTCAAAACCGCCCCCACGGACGGGTTCGATCAAGCCTATGCCAATGATCCGGTGTTCCGGTCGTGGATCGACACCAACATCACCGCGCATCGCAATGCCGATTATGCCATCGTGTCGATCTCGATCAAGAACCACGGCGAAACCCCCGGCGATGCCACCGCAGAGCAAATGGCGGCGATGGCCGATCTGGCGGCGCAATACGCCCATGACGAATTGCGCATCAGCCACGAGCAAAACGTGATCTTGCCGCATGTGCATCGCGGCGACCTGCCTGCGCTGCACGCGGCGCTCAAAGAGGTGCGTTTGGCCACGGCCAACATCGGTCTGGTGTCCGATATGATTGTTTGCCCCGGCATGGATTATTGCGCTTTGGCGACCGCCCGCTCGATCCCGATCGGTCAGCAGATCAGCAATCGTTTCAATGCGTTGAAACTGGAGCATGATATTGGCGAGCTCAAACTCAAGATCTCCGGCTGCATCAATGCCTGCGGGCATCACCATGTCGGCCATATCGGGATTTTGGGCCTCGACCGCGCGGGGGTGGAGAACTATCAAATCACGCTTGGCGGTGATGCAACCGAAACCGCGGCCGTCGGCGAACGCGCCGGTCCCGGCTTTGCCTATGACGAGATCGTGCCAGCGGTCGAACGCATCATCTATGCCTATCTCGATCTGCGCGAAGGTGCCGACGAGACATTCTTGATGGCCTATCGTCGCCTCGGCATGGCCCCGTTCAAGGCCGCGCTCTATCCACAGGACAATGCCAATGCCGCCTGATGCCAGCCTTGCCCGCGCCGAGGACATCGGCCGCAGCTATGGCAGCGAGAATGCCGACGGGTTTGCCGCCCGCGTGGCGGCGTTGAATGCCGCCTATGAGCACCACAGCGCCACCGCCGTTCTCAAACGCGCGCTGCGCGATCCTGATGTCGGGCGTCTTGCGTTGGTATCCTCCTTCGGGGCGGAATCGGTGGTCTTGCTGCATCTCGTTTCGGTGATCAACAAACACACGCCGGTTTTGTTCATCGACACGCAGATGTTGTTTGAAGAAACGCTGGACTATCAACGCGACCTCAGCGACCGCCTTGGACTTGAAGATCTGCGGGTTGTGCGTGCCTCCGAGGCGATGCTCGCCGCCGAAGACCCCGATGGCACCTTGCATAAACGCAGCACCGATTCCTGCTGTGATCTGCGCAAAACCCGGCCTTTGCAAATGTCGCTTGCCGGTTTTGACGGTTGGATCACGGGGCGCAAACGGTTTCAGGGTGCCACCCGCGCCTCTCTTGAATTCTTCGAGGCCGACGGCGATCAAATCAAAGTCAATCCTTTGGCACATTGGACCCCAGAGGACATTCAAAATTATATGATCGAAAACCGCCTGCCACGGCATCCATTGGTTGCCAAAGGCTATCCTTCGATCGGCTGTGCGCCCTGCACGTCGCCAGTCAAAGAAGGCGAAGACCCCCGCGCGGGGCGTTGGCGCGGCGAAGAAAAAACCGAATGCGGCATTCATTTCGTGGATGGCAAGATGGTCCGGATAGGAGCAAATACATGAGCGTGATCGTAACCGACAGCGGCTTTGCCGAAGATAATTTCACCGGCAATTTCGCCCCCTTGAACGAGGATGGCAGCCTACCCGACACCAGCGCGATTGACATCAATCCCGCCGATGATGTGACCGCCTTGGCCGGACAGCTTGAAGGCGTCAGCATGATCCGCATCGCATTCCCGTCATTTTCCGACGGGCGCGGTTTCACCCATGCGCGCTCCTTGCGCTTGATGGGCTACACCGGCCGGTTGCGCGCAGCGGGCCACGTTATCGCGGATCAATATGCCATGGCGCGCCGGTCGGGGTTTGACGAGGTGGAAATCGACACCGCGCTTGCCACCCGCCAACCAGAGCCGCAATGGCGCGCCCGCGCCAATTGGCAAGAGCATGACTATCAGTCGCGGCTGCGGGCGCGCTGAAACACTTTCAATAACTGAAATATATCGTTAGAAAGACGCGCAAACGCGCCCTCTATTGACCTTGATATACATGAGCGAGAGCATTCCCGTGACCGAGATCCAAACACAGACACCGACACAGACAAGCCCCAAAGTGCCCGCCCTGCCTGATGCGCAGACCGTCACATCAGTCAAACATTGGAATGACAGGTTGTTTTCGTTTCGCGTGACCCGCCCGCAAAGCCTGCGGTTCCGGTCGGGCGAATTTGTGATGATCGGATTGATGAATGATCCCGACCCGAAAACCGGCAAACAAAAACCATTGCTGCGCGCTTACTCCATCGCATCGCCGTCGTGGGACGAGGAATTGGAGTTTTATTCGATCAAGGTTCAAGATGGCCCGCTGACCTCGCGCTTGCAACATATCGAGGTCGGGGATGAAATCATCCTGCGCCCCAAACCCGTCGGCACATTGGTGCTCGACGCGCTTTTACCGGGCAAACGGCTTTGGATGTTTGCCACCGGCACCGGGATTGCGCCTTTCGCGTCCCTGATGCGCGATCCGGAAACCTATGAGCAATATGACGAAGTGATCCTCATGCACACCTGCCGCGAGGTGTCGGAATTGGAATACGGTCGCCAATTGGTCGAAAGCCTGCCCAATGATCCGTTGATCGGCGAATTGGTCGGCGACAAGTTGCGCTATTACCCGACCACCACCCAAGAACAGAGCGCCCAGATGGGCCGGATCACCGACAATCTGTCATCTGGCAAAGTGTTCACGGACCTCGACCTGCCACCGATGGACCCCGAACATGATCGCGGCATGGTCTGCGGCAACCTGGCGTTTAACAAGGATATCATGGCGGTGCTCGAAGGCTTTGGCCTTGAAGAAGGCGCCAATTCCGATCCGAAGCATTATGTGGTGGAAAAGGCCTTCGTCGACTGATTTCGCGCCGTTTTCTGCTCAAACTCCGGGCCGATCCGCAATTCCTTTGGTGCGCGTTGCGGGGGCCTCTATGATCGGGGCATGCATTTGCCCCGCCTGCTCCCTGATCTCCAATTTGATCGCCTCGGCCCAAGCCAGAGCGACTTTTGCTATTCCTATGAGATAAAGCGCGCCGCGATGGCCCCCCATGTCGCCCCGCATTGGGGATGGGATGAGGATGTGCAACGCGACATCCATCGCGGCCACTACGCCACAAAACCATTCTACGCGATCCGGCGCCACGAGAAAAATATCGGCGCCCTGTCCTTCCATTTGCGCGCCACCGACATCCGCCTTGGTGAATTCTACCTGCACCCCCAATGGCACAACCAAGGGATTGGCAGCCGGATATTGGCCCATTGCCTCGGTGTGGCAGATGGTATGGGATTGCCGGTCCGTCTGGAGTATTTGCGCTGGAACCCTGTGGGCCGCCTTTACGCCCGCTTTGGATTTCAAGAGGTCGGGCACAGTGACATTCATATTCAAATGCAGCGCCCCGCCCCGGCGCATGGTGTTCATCCGGCGCGACGGTCATAGGCGGCGTTCCCCCACGCCAAAAACAAAAAACCCGCGCGGATCGCTCCACGCGGGAATCATATCAAGCGACGCGGCCCGTTAGGCCCGCGTCAAACGGTTTTACATGCCAACCGCCGATTTGATTTGCTCAAGCACTTTGCCAAGCATTTCAGGATCGTCTTGGGCCTTCTGCAGACCGGTTTTCAACATGGTCTTTTGCATGTCACCGATCGACGATTGGTCAATCATGTCGCTGACTTTTTCGAGGTTAAAACCATCCACAGTCAACAATTCGCTCACGCCATCCATCATCGACGACGACGCATCAGAGGCCGCCTCGGACGCATCCGCCGCCGCATCTGTTGCGGTTTGAGCGGCATCCTCTGCGGTTTGCGCAGCGGATTCAGCAGTATCAGCCGCCGCATCTGCGGCTGCCGCAGCAGTATCTGTGCCCGCCTCGGAGGCCGCCGCAGCCGCGTCATCGGCAGCATCCGCCGCCGTCGTTGCAGCGGTTTCGGCCGCAGCCGCTGCGTCGGTTGCCGCATCGGCGGCGTCACTGGCCTCACCGGCGGCCGCATCGGCGGCATCCACAGCCGCAGCCGTGCCCGCATCAACCGCATCTGCGGCTGCATCGCTAACCGCTTCGGCAGCATTGGTGGCCGCATCACCTGCGGCGTTGACCGCATCGGTTGCAGCTTCGGTGGCGATTTCAGCCGCCTCGGTCGCATTTTCCGCAGCCTCGGCAGCAACCTCTTCTGCGGCCTCCGCAGCCGTAGTGGCGGCATCGTCCACAGCATCAACAGCCGCAGTCGCCGTATCGGTCACCGCAGTCGCCGCATCACTGGCCACATCGGCCGTCGCATCAACCGCGTCCGTGGTGGCCTCTGTCGCCTCTTGCACGACCTCTTGCACCGATTTCCCGGACATCAGCAGGTATCCGCCGCCAATAACCACCAACGCAATCACGACCCAAAGCAGATTTTTCATGGTTCTTCATCCCCTTAACATAGACAGCCCGCATTTTGCGGACCACTTCATACGATGTTGCAGATGCCGAGCGCGAGCAAAAGGTTCAAGGGGAAAACATGACCATTTCGGCCCGAAACTGCCGATTTTGGCGCTTGAAAGAGTGCGGCTGCGGGTTTACCTTGCAGATTGCAAAACTATCAAACCATTGAAGGATCAAAACCATAGCCCGCAGACCTCATAACGCGCCACCCACGCGCGAAACCGGCCCCAGAATCAATGATCGCATCCGTTGCCCGGAAATCCGCCTGATTGGCGCGGACGGCGAAAACGTCGGGGTCGTGACCCCTGCACGGGGTATGGCTATGGCCGAAGAAGCGGGTCTAGATCTGGTAGAGATCTCCCCCAACGCCGAACCGCCCGTGGTCAAGATCATGGATTTCGGCAAGTATAAATACGAGACACAAAAACGCGAATCCGAAGCGCGCAAAAAGCAAAAGATCATCGAGATCAAAGAGGTCAAATTCCGGCCCAATACCGATGTGCACGACTATGAAGTCAAAATGCGCAACGTGTATAAGTTCTTGGAAAACGGGGACAAAGTTAAAGTCACCCTGCGTTTCCGTGGTCGGGAAATGGCGCACCAGAATCTGGGTCGCGAATTGCTTGAACGTGTGGCCGAAGACACCAAAGACTGTGGGCGCGTGGAAAACATGCCCAAGATGGAAGGCCGCCAAATGATTATGTTGATCGGTCCGCTGCCGAAGTAAGGCCGCGCCCGTCGTCCAGCACCGCCAACCTGAAAGGCCTCCGCTTCTCGCGGAGGCCTTTTATCAATGCCCTCTAAATGCTTATATAACTTTGCTATAAACTAAAATTCTTGCCGTGATTTATTGTTCGAGACGCGACGTCACTTCGTTGTATATTAACGAAAGCGTGTTTCAAATGGATCAGGTTGTCCGAAATGTAATTACCGCACTCTCCGAAACCATCCGCAACCGATTGTCGGGTCAGAGTGCCAGATCAGGTTATTCGTCAATGTCTCGACGGCCCATATCTACGCGTCCGGTGCTCTATCCGCTTGTATTGGCAGCAATTGTCATTGTCGCCAACTATACGCTTCGCATCGTATTTTTTGATATCAACTACCTTCGGCAAAATATCATTACAGAAACCATAGTGCCGATTCTGCTGGCGGTACCGATCGGTATCAATGCTGCCCGCAAACGGCGCGACATCTACAAACTCAACCTAAAACTTCAAGAAATGGTCGATCATGATGCCTTAACCCGGTTGAAGTCGCGGCAATTTCTGCTGAGCAACTTCAAAGCCAATACCGAAGACAACTGCGTGGTGATGATGATTGACGTCGACCACTTCAAGGCACTCAATGACGCCCACGGCCATCAAGTGGGCGATCGTGCCCTACAACATATGGCTGGTATTTTTGTCGACTGTTGCCGGTCTTCCGACGTCATCAGCCGGTACGGCGGCGAAGAATTTGTCATCATTCTGAAAGACAGCGACCTGCATGCCGCCGCCATGGTGGCCAAACGTATCCGCAAGACTTTGGCGCAATCGCCGTTGGACACCGGCAACGGCGAAGTCACGCTGACGGTCTCCATCGGGATCAGCCTGCTGCGCGAAGAAGACGATATCGAAGACGCCTTGGTGCGGGCCGATACCGCGATGTATCTGGCCAAGGAAAAAGGCCGCGACCGTATCGAATTGGAGGTTGTAGCCTAACGCCGCTGCGCCATCTCTTAACAACACACCCCCGCCTACGCGAACGCGCAGCGGATCGCTCAAAACCAAAAAAAAGCCCCCGCATATCTGCGGGAGCTTATGTATTTTCGTCGTGAATGGGATCAAGCCGCAGCTGTCACCGCCCGTTTGGTCAACACGCCAACCAGATGCGCGCGGTATTCGGCCGTGCCGTGCAGGTCGCCGATCATCCCATCGGCGGGAACCGACAGTCCCTCCAATGCCGAGGCCGCGAAGTTCGACGACAAAGCCGCCTCTGCCTCGGTCCAACGGAACACGCCTTCTTCGGAGGCGCCGGTCACCGCCACGCGCACACCATCTGCATATTTGGCAACATAGACGCCCACCAAAGCAAAGCGCGAAGCGGGCTGCTCGAACTTTTGGTAATTGGCCTTTTCGGGGATCGGAAATTTCACTGCGGTGATGATTTCCCCCTCATCCAAGGCGGTCGTGAACATGCCTTGGAAAAAGTCATCCGCTGCGATCTCGCGGGCGTTGGTGACGATCGTCGCACCCGACGCCAAAGCCGCCGACGGATAGCACGCCGAAGGGTCATTATTGGCCAGACTGCCGCCGATGGTGCCGCGATTGCGCACCGCCGGATCCCCGATATTGGAGGCCAAAGCCGCCAACGCCGGATAGGCCGTGGCCTCATCCGCCACCGTTTTATGGGGCGTGCCGCCGCCGATGGTCAAGGTACCCCCGCTGGCGGAGACCCCTTTCATGTCGGCAATCCCGGTCAGCGACACCAATTTTTCCGGCATCGCAAGACGTTGCTTCATCGTCGGCAACAGTGTTTGACCGCCGCCCAACGCTTGCGCCTCGTCAGAGGAAAGCGCCGCAACCGCTTCGGCCACCGTGGTGGGTTTTTCGAACTCGAAGTTATACATTTTCGATCTCCTTAAGCGTTGTTCATCGCGGCCCAAACACGGGCGGGCGACAGCGGCATGTCAATGTGCGTGATATCCTGCCCAGCAGAGCGCAGAGCGTCAACCACCGCATTCACCACGGCGGGGGGCGATCCGATGGCACCGGCCTCGCCGCAGCCCTTCACTCCCAACGGATTGTGTGTGCACGGCGTTTGGCACGAATGATCCACCGTATAGAACGGCACATCCGAGGCGCGCGGCATGGCGTAATCCATGTAAGAACCGGTCAAAAGCTGTCCGTTCTCGTCATAGGCCGCGCCTTCAAGCAGAGCCTGCCCGATGCCTTGTGCGATCCCGCCGTGGACCTGCCCCGACACGATCATCGGATTGACGATGTTACCAAAGTCATCCGCCGCAGCGAAGCGTTCTACCGTCACCTTGCCGGTTTCGGGGTCGACCTCGACCTCGCAGCAATAGGCGCCCGACGGGTAGGTAAAGTTCGCCGGATCGTAGAAGGCGGTTTCTTCAAGGCCCGGCTCGATGTCTTCGAGCGGGTAGTTGTGCGGCACATAGGCGGCCAACGTCACATCGCCCCAAGCCACCGATTTATCGGTGCCCGCGACAGAAAACTGCCCGTCTTTAAGTTCCACATCGCTTTCGGAGGCTTCCATCAAATGCGCCGCGATTTTCTTGGCCTTGTTGATGATTTTCTCCGTCGCACGAACCATGGCCGATCCGCCAACCGCCAAGGAACGCGAGCCATATGTGCCCATGCCCATCGGCGCTTTGTCGGTATCGCCGTGTTCGATTTCAATCATCGAAGCGTCAATCCCGATCATATCGGCAATCACCTGTGGAAAGGCGGTTTCGTGGCCTTGGCCGTGGCTGTGCGATCCGGTCATCACGGTCAAACCGCCGGTCGCATTCACCCGCACAGTGGCGGATTCATACAGGCCCGCACGCGCGCCCAGTTGCCCCACAAGGTTCGACGGCGCGATGCCGCAGGCCTCGATGTAGCAGTTGACGCCAAAACCGCGCAGCTTGCCTTTGGCTTCGCTCTCGGCGCGGCGGGCCGCAAAGCCGGCAAAATCAGCCACTTGCGTCAGCTTATCCATCGTCGCGTTATAATCACCGGTGTCATATTCCACCGCGACGGGCGTCTGATAGGGGAATTCGGTGATGAAATTCTGACGGCGCAAGGCCACCGGATCAACGCCCAATTCCAATGCGGCTTTGTCCACCACACGCTCCAATTGGTAGGTCGCCTCGGGGCGGCCCGCCCCCCGGTAGGCATCCACCGGAACCGTATTGGTAAATACGGCTTTGACGTTCACATAAACCAGCGGGGTTTTGTAATTGCCCGCCATCAATGTGCCATGCAGCCATGTGGGCACCGAGGGCGCGAAGGTCGACAAATAGGCACCCATATTGGCGTAAGTGTCGGTGCGCAGCGCGGTGAAGTTATTGTCCGCATCGAGCGCCAGTTGAATGGTGCTGACGTGGTCACGGCCATGCGCGTCCGACATGAAGGCCTCGGACCGGGTCGATGTCCATTTCACCGGACGGTTGATCGCCTTGGCCGCGAAGGTACAGAAGGCTTCTTCGGCATAGTGGAAGATTTTCGTGCCGAACCCGCCGCCCACATCGGGAGCCACAACGCGCAACTTATGTTCGGGGATCCCCAAAACAAACGCCCCCATGAGCAAGCGGATCACATGCGGGTTTTGCGAGGTGGTATAAAGCGTATGATCACCCGTCCCGCGATTGAAATCCCCCACGGCCACGCGCGGCTCCATCGGGTTGGCAATCAAACGGTTGTTGACCAATTCCAATGTCGTGACATGCGCCGCGTTTTGAAAGGCCTCTTCGACGGCGGCTTTGTTTTCTTCGACAAACCCCCAGTCAAAGCACAGGTTGCTGGTCAAATCGTCATGGACCTTGGGAGACCCTTCTTCGAGCGCTTTTTTCATATCCACAACGGCGGGAAGCTCTTCGATATCAACCTCGATGGCTTCGGCGGCATCGCGGGCTTGCTCGAGCGTTTCGGCAACCACGGCGCAGATTTGATCGCCCACATGGTGAACCTTGCCTTGGGCCAGAACCGGATGCGCGGGCTCTTGCATTTTCTCGCCAAACCGGTCGGTGATCTCCCAACCACAAGGGACGCTGCCCACGCCTTCGAAATCCGCACCGGTAAAGATGCGCACAACGCCCGGCATTGCCGATGCGGCGGTGGTGTCGATATTTTTGATCCGGCCATGGGCCACATCAGAGCGCAGAAAATGCACATAGGTTTGATTGTGCAGGTTGATATCGTCGGTGTAATTTCCGGTTCCGCTCAGAAAGCGGACGTCTTCGCGCCGCTTGGTGCTGGCGCCGATGCCTCCATCTTTTGGCATGGTGTTTCCTCCCTAAAAAGCCGCGCGATGCGCCGGCTTTGGATATGTCGAATGAAACGGGCCGCTGGGGTGCGGCACGCTGATCCTTTTTTCGGGGGCAATGTCGCCCCCGCAGCGTGCCTTATTGGGCGGCCACCTCGGCAGCGATCGAATCGACGTCTTGGCCGGATGCGGCCATGATCGATTTGACGATGTTGTGATAGCCGGTGCAGCGGCAGATATTCCCCTCAAGGTAGTGACGGATTTCCGCCTCTGTCGGTTTGGGGTTCTCTTTGAGCAGGGCTGTGGCGCTCATCACCATGCCGGGAGTGCAAAAACCGCACTGAAGGCCATGGTAATCTTGAAACGCTTGTTGCACCACGTTCAGCGTGCCGTCATCGGCGGCCTGCGCTTCGATGGTTTCAACCGATGCGCCATCGGCTTCGGCCGCCAGCATGGTGCATGATTTCACGGCTTTGCCGTCCACGTGAACGACACAGGCGCCGCATTGCGAGGTGTCGCATCCGACATGCGTCCCCGTCAGTTGCAATTCGTCGCGCAGGAAATGAACAAGAAGCGTCCGGCCTTCTACGTCGCCGGTGGCTGTCTTGCCATTCACGGTCATGGTGACCTGAGACATGTGGCTCCTCCCAGAGTTAATGTGGCTATGAGAGGATGATAACCACCTTGCCCCGCGATGTGTAAGCGATAACTGCGAAGTTAGACCAAAGGAGGATGCCGCCGATATACTCGCGGCATCCCCGTCACGGCGCACAGTAGGGCGCACAGGACGGCGCACCGCCAAGGCAGATGGGGCAACAACATCCGCCCCATACCGCGCAGGACCGCGAGACCCGCATTGATGCAGCCTCTTAAATGCGTGGGGGCTGTGGGGTGCGATTATGTATGATGGTCGCGGCGCGGCCTCGGGCGTGTGGGAATTTCCTTGAGCAAACCGCCCACCCCCATCGCCGCGATGTCGCCGGACCCCACGCGCAGCCCGCAAATCAACCGCTCCAACACCCAATCCGCCCCGTTGAGCGCAATCGAACGCGCGCAGCCGGGCAAACCAATCACCGGCTTTTCCGCCAAGCGCCCGATAAACAACAAATTTCCCGGATCGACCGGCATGCCAAAACGGATCACCTCGCCCCCGGCCATGCGCAATGCTTGCGGCGCGACATCGCGCAGATCAGAGGTCGCCGATCCCGTGAGGATCAAGAGCATCTCGCCCGTGGCTTGCTTGATCGCGTCGGACAATGCCGCCTCGGCATGGGGCACCACCACGCGTGGGGTCAACGCCGCATCGAACCGCGCCAATCGCCCCGCCATCGCGGCGCGGCCTTTGCCAGATAGCTCGCCAAACGCCTTGCCGGAAGCGGCCGGTTGCGTCACCGTTTCGATCAAGGTGGCCGTCTGATAGACCGGCGGCAACACGCGGATCGCCCCGCCTGCGCCGGTTTCGGCGCGGATCAATTGCGCCTCGGGCACCGCATAGGCGATAATTTTGATCGTGGCGATCATTCCACCGGCGTCCACCCGCGCGTAATCTGGCACCGTTGCGACCGAGATCATCGGATCAATCGCATTCAGAGCATGGATGCGCGCCGCGTCCAATGTCACGATCCCGCAAGAGGTGGCGTACAGATTGACCCGCCCCGCCCCCGCGCCGGTGATCCGGATATGTTGCGCGCCGGTCTCGGGCACCAAAGCCTGCGCCAACCGCATTGCGGTGACATCCTCGGGCAAATCGCCGTCTTCCAACACCGCCGCGACGACCTCTGCGATCCCGCTGGCGATCAATTGCCGGATGTGATCCGCGTCCAAAACCGTGCCTTTGGCGATGCGTCGGGCCGAGGCCTGCGGCCCCAACCCCAAGGAATGCGCCATAATTGCGCCTTCGGCCTCGCGCACGGGAACATAGCCGAATTTCACGGCGTCACGCCGCGCAACACGCCCACCACTTGCGACAGGATCGACACGGCGATCTCGGCCGGATTGGCCGCGCCGATATTCAACCCGACAGGGCCATGAATGCGGGCGATCTGTCCTTCGGTGAAGCCGGAGGCGCGCAATCTCTCCACGCGTTTCGCATGGGTGCGGGTCGATCCGAGCGCGCCGATATAAAAGCAATCGGCGGCCAAGGCGTGTTCCAACGCCGGATCGTCCAATTTCGGATCATGGGTCAGCAACACAAGCGCCGTGCGCGCATCAAGCCCCAATTGCGCGACGGCTTCATCGGGCCAATCGTCCAAAATCGCCTCGCCGGGAAACCGTGTCTCGGAGCCGAATGCGCCGCGCGGTTCAATGAGCACCGGATCAAACCCCGCAATCCGCGCCATCGGAACCAAAGCCTGCGCGATATGCACCGCGCCGACGATGATCATGCGCAAGGGCGGGTTGTGAATGGCAACAAACCGATCATCGCCCTCGAACCCCGACCGATCCATACGAAACCGGTCGGCATAGCCATCGCGCACCAAGAGGCGCGCGCCCGATTTCAAATCGCTGACCACGGCCACTGCGGTGCGCCCGGCGCGGGCCGCCACCAAGGCGTCAAGCACCTCTAACGGCAAAACCGTGCCAACCGGTTCAACCAGCACACGGATTTTACCACCACAGGCCAATCCCACGGCGAAAGCATCATCGTCCGAAACGCCATATTCAAGCAGCAATTGCCGGCCTGTCTCAATCGCCTCGATGGCCTCTAATATCACCGCGCCTTCGACACAGCCGCCGGACACCGATCCCTCGATCTCGCCATCGGCATTGATCGCCAACTGGCTGCCGATGCGGCGCGGGGCGCTGCCCCATGTTTCGACCACCGTGGCCAAAGCCGCGCCTTTGCCGGCGCGGTGCCACGCCAGGGCCACCTCGGGAATATTGTCAAAACGATCCATCACATCCTCCGTGCGCGCAGTATGAAGTTACGCGCAGTATGAAACAGGGGCGCGCAATTGTCTGCCCCGATTGCCGCCCGCGCCGCGGACAAAGGCCCAAACCCGCCGCCGCCCCAAACGGCCACAGGCCGCCCCCGCGCGGCCCTTCGGCGTTACCGGCACTACGCCCCGATCATCCGCATAAGGCGGTCCTTTTCACCGCTGTCGCGGGTTGTCGAGATTGCCATAGCCAATTCTTCAAGCGAGGCAATCGAATGACCGGCGCGAAAGGCATCCACATGCGGCAGCATCGCCGCGATGCCGCGCGCTTTAGGGGCGAACCCCTCCCAACGCAGCAAAGGGTTAAGCCAGATCAACCGCTTACACGACAGGTGCAGCCGCTGCATTTCGCGGGCCAGATCATCGGGCGCATCGCGGTCCAACCCGTCGGTGATCAAAAGCACAACCGCGCCCTGCCCCATAACGCGGCGTGACCAATCTCGATTGAAATCATGCAAACAGGCGCCAATCCGCGTGCCGCCTTCCCAATCTTGCGCCTCTGCCCCCGCTGCGGCCAAGGCCGCATCGACGTCACGCTGCGCCAGATGGCGGGTGATATTGGTGAGCCGCGTGCCAAAGGTGAACCCGTGCACCTTGGCCCATCCCGCGCCCTTTTCATTCGCCACAGCGTGCAGGAAATGCAAAACCATGCGGCTGTATTGGCTCATCGATCCGGAAATATCGCAAATCACCACCAAATTCGGATAGCGCTCGCGCGGCTTTTGATGGGCCAGGCTGCGGATTTCCCCGCCTTGGCGCATGGCGCGGCGCATGGTCGCCCGCCAATCCATCAAGCGCCCGTAATGCGCCGCCATGCTGCGCCGCGATTTGATCGGTTTGACCGGCAATTTAAGGCGCGCCAACATGCGTTTGGCCTCGGCCATTTCGGCGGTGCTCATCTGTTCGAAATCCAGACTGCGCAGGCGCTCTTCGGAGGACATGGTCAAAGAGGCGTCGATCTCGATTTGCACCTCTTCTTCGGGGCTGTCGGTCGGGTCCGGCATGTCGCGGTCGGCATCGCCAAGAAGCGCCTCGGCGGCACGTTTTTCGGCGGCCTGCGCGGGGCGGTCCTCTTGCACGCCGCGAATGGCCGGAAGCATCATCGCCATCATATGCTCCATAAACCGCGGATCGCGCCAATAGAGCCGAAAGACTTGGGAAAACACCCGCCGCTGTTCCGGTTTAGAGATAAAACAGGCGTGCAAAACCCAATAGAAATCGCGTTTTTCGGTAAACCCCGCCGCTTGCACCGCGCGCACCGCGTCCAACACCGCCCCCGGTCCCACGGCAATCCCGGCCTTGCGCAACGCGCGGGCAAAATGGGCGATATTGTGGGTCAGCTTGGGGTTTTCCGGCAATTCCAGCGGCAGGTATTCAACCATGCGTCACCCCCGCCGCATCCGGTAGGGCATCAACACAGGGTCGCCACCACCTTGCGGCGCATCGCCGCCCAGCGCATCGCCGAGGCCGGTCAAGATGACCTTGATACCGCTCATCACACCGGCTCCAGCGCTGCACTCACCTCATCCAAAATCCGTTTCGCTTCAGAGCCTTGCAGCTTGGAGATGTCGTCTTGGTATTTCAAGATTGCGCCAATGGTATCGGCAATGACTTCGGGGCTAAGGTTGATCACATCCAGCGCCAGCAAACATTTGGCCCAATCGATCGTTTCCGCCACACCGGGCTTTTTGAACAAATCCTCGGTGCGCAGTTTTTGCACGAAGGCCACGACTTCGCGGCTGAGCGCTTCGGAGGCTTCCGGCGCGCGGGCTTGCAAAATCTCGATCTCGCGCTCGAACTCGGGGTAATCCACCCAATGGTAAAGGCAGCGCCGTTTGAGCGCATCATGCACTTCGCGGGTGCGGTTCGAGGTCAGGATCACGATAGGCGGCTCTGGCGCTTTGATCGTGCCCAATTCGGGGATGGTGACCTGAAAATCCGACAGCGCCTCAAGGAGGAAAGCCTCAAACGGCGCGTCGGTGCGGTCCAATTCGTCGATAAGCAACACAGGTGCGCCGCCGTCTTGCGGGCGCATTGCCTGAAGCAAGGGCCGTTCGATCAAATACTCCTCGGTGAAAAGCTCGGTCTTGAGGCTATCACGGTCGGCACCGCCGGATGCCTCTGCGGTGCGAATGGCAATCATCTGTTCGGCAAAGTTCCATTCATAGACCGCCGAGGCGGCATCAAGCCCCTCATAACATTGCAAGCGAATCAATTTACGGCCCAGCGCGGCAGCAATGGCTTTGGCGATCTCGGTTTTACCAACGCCGGCCTCGCCTTCCAAGAACAACGGCCGTCCGAGGCGCAGCGACAAAAACACCACCGTCGCCAAGGCCCGCGAGCAAACGTAGTCCTGCGCGCCCAGCATCTTCTGCACGCTTTCGATAGATGTGATCTCGCTCATGGTTCTCTCCCGCGATCCGTCCGCCCCGCGCCGCAGCGGGCGCATCGATATCCTGCGTGCTCGCAGGACCTTTCCCGCGCGACGGCGGGAGTTGCACCGTGCATGTGCGCGCACCGAAGCGCAACCTCGCCTAAAGTGCCATATGCGCAAAATCGTCCCTGCTTCCCTGCTTCCCTGCTTCCCTGCTTCCCTGCTTCCCTGCTTCCCTGCTTCCCTGCTTCCCTGCTTCCCTGCTTCCCTGCTTCCCTGCTTCCCTGCTTTCCCTGCTTCCCTGCTTAGAAAGCAGTCCCTCGATCATCTCGCGCTGCAACCTCAAACTTTACTCGCCCTGCGGTTCCGCTTTACTGGCCGGAGTTGCCCCAATCGAACCGGATCGAAATCCGGTACGGTTTTGCCCTTGAATTCTCGGCATTGCTCCGTAATTCTGCCCCATTCATTTGGCATATCCATCGCCAGAAATCCGCCAAAGCGGTTTAGCAGTATGTAAGGACCCATTGGCATGCAGGACGGCCCACATATCATCCAGACCTCTCTGGCCGACCTGAAAAAAAGTGAATGGATAGAGCAATTCTCGCGGGTGACAGACGAAGCGGGCTATGTGCAAACCCTGGGCAAACGCCATTTGGCCGGCTTTGTCGACGAAGGCCCGACCCTATTGGTTACCTTCGAAACCATCCAAGGCATTCAAACCCTGTCAGAGCAAGGCCATCCGATCGGTTGGGATCTGGTGCGGGCGCAGGGCTGGTCGCATCTGGCTATTATCTCGGATGGCGACACATGGTTCCGCGATGCACGCATCTATGGCTATTTCGACCGGTTGATCGACGACGGTTTTTTCGAGGATTTCGAAAAGGTGATTTTTTATGGAACCGGTCCGTGCGGCTATGCGGCGGCGGCCTATTCGGTTGCGGCGCCCGGCGCTTCGGTTCTGGCGATCCAGCCCCAAGCCACTTTGGACGCCGGCATGACCGAATGGGATGACCGGTTCACCCATATGCGCCGGACATCTTTCACCGACCGCTATGGCTATGCGCCTGATATGCTCGACGCCGCCGCAGAGGCTTTCGTCATCTATGATCCCAATCAGGATCTCGACGCGATGCATGCGGCGTTGTTCACGCGGTCCAATGTAACGAAACTGCGCTGTCGTAATCTGGGCGAGGCGATCCAGAGCCATATGTTACAAATGGGCGTCTTGCCCGATCTGATCAATGCGATGGGCCAAGGGGCCCTGAACGAAGTCTATTTTGGCAAGGCAATGCGGGCACGACGCGGCTACGGACCCTATCTGCGGCGGCTCATGTCGATCGTCGACAATGCCGAACGCCCCTATCTGACGGCTATGGTGTGCGAGAATGTCCTGTCGCGTATGCACGGCCCGCGCTTTCGCAAGAAACTGACTGAACTGCGCGCCCTATCGGCCCGCGACGGCACGAAACTTCCGCCCGCGCCCAAAACCGATGCAGAAACGGACGAGAGCGACCCCTAGACCACCGCCGGCGTCTTTCCCCACTGGCCTTGGCGCACACAATTGTGTAATCGCTCTGCCATGAGCGATACATTGACCATCACCCGTCCCGACGACTGGCACCTGCATCTGCGCGATGGCGCGATGCTGACCGCCGTTCTGCCCGAAACCGCGCGCCATTTTGCCCGCGCCATCGTCATGCCGAACCTCGTCCCCCCCGTCGTCACCGGCGCACAGGCCGCAGCCTACAAAGAGCGGATCATGGCGGCCCTGCCCGAGGGCATGACATTTGAACCGTTGATGACGCTCTACCTGACCGAAGACACCGACCCCGACGATGTCGCCGCCGCTCATGCCAGCGGAATGGTCAAAGCCGTGAAGCTCTACCCCGCAGGAGCCACGACAAATTCGGCCTCCGGGGTAACGAATTTCGACAAGGTCCGCCCGGTGCTGGAGAAAATGGCAGAGATCGGCCTCCCGCTTTGCGTGCACGGCGAAGTCACCGCGCCGGAGATCGACATCTTTGACCGCGAAGCCGTGTTCATCGACACCGTACTCGACCCGCTGCGCCGCGCCACGCCGGATCTGCGCGTGGTGATGGAACATATCACCACCAAACAAGGCGTCGAATACGCCCGCAGCGGCGACGAGACCCTTGGCGCGACGATCACCACACATCATTTGATCCTCAACCGTAACCACCTGCTCGTGGGCGGGATCAAACCGCATTACTATTGCCTGCCCGTCGCCAAACGCGAAGAGCACCGCCTTGCCCTGCGCGCGGCGGCCACCTCTGGCGAGGCGCGTTTTTTTCTGGGCACCGACAGCGCACCGCACACCGACCCGAATAAAGAACAAGCCTGCGGCTGCGCGGGATGTTTCACCGCAACCAACACCATGTCCTTGCTGGCGCAGGTCTTCGAAGAAGAAGGCGCGCTTGCACAGCTCGAGGCCTTCACGTCGAAAAACGGTCCGGCCTTTTACCGGCTCCCCGAAAACACCGACACGCTCACCTTGACCAAATCCGCGCCGAATTACCCAAAGAAAATTATCACCGGCGAAGGCGAAGTGACTGTCTTTGATCCCGGTTATCCCCTGACATGGGGGGTCGTGCCCGCCTGATCCTTCTGCTTTCCTAAAATATCCCCGCCGGAGGCGCATATTTGCCGCAGGCGCTCCCGACAGAGTTTCATGCCTCCGGCGGGGATATTTGGAGAAAATAGAAAACAGGGCACACCGCCCAATCCGACACCGCAGTTGAACGAGACAAGGACACGCCCATGATCCCCGCATCCTACCCCACCGCCGAGGAAATCGCCCGCCTGACCGCGCGCATGTTGCTTGAGATCAAGGCGGTGAACTTCAACACCGACGAGCCGTATACTCTGGCCTCTGGCCTGCCGTCGCCCTCCTATATCGATTGCCGCAAGCTGATCTCTTACCCGCGCATCCGCTCCACCTTGATGGATTTTCTCACCGTCACAGTGATGCGCAACGCCGGGCTAGAGGCTTTTGACAACATCGCCGGCGGCGAAACGGCGGGCATTCCCTTTGCGGCCCTAGTGGCCGAGCGTATGGCCTTGCCCATGACCTATGTGCGCAAAAAGCCAAAAGGTTACGGAAAAAATGCCCGCATCGAGGGCGATATGAGCGAAGGCGAGCGGGTGCTTTTGGTTGAGGATTTGACCACCGATGGCGGCTCGAAGCTCAGCTTCGTCGATGCAATCCGCGAGACCGGTGCCACATGCGGGCATACGGCGGTAATTTTCTATTACGACATCTTCCCTGAGACGCAAAAAACCTTGGGCGATCACGGCGTCGAGCTGCATCACCTGTGCACATGGTGGGATGTTCTGGCTGAAGCCAAGGCCCAAGGCGCCTTTGACGCGGCCACCTTGGCCGAGGTCGAAACCTTCCTCAAGGATCCCCGCGCTTGGCAAGACGCACGCAAAAGCTGATCTCTGCCTGCCCCTATCTGCTCCGGTCTGCACCCCCGGCCGATTCTCACTGCGCAGGCAAGAATCGGCGGGCACCCATCTGTTCGAGGGCATTTGGTTAACTTTTTTACGGCTGCATATCGGATCCTTTCCGCCTATCACCACTATATCTTGACGAAACAGTCCCTCTGCGGGCAAGATAGGCCCACCCTAGGCCCTGCCACGCGCCGCCATGAATTATCCACAAAAACATACACGTTGCGCGCGTAGGCCCTCAGTGGTTAAGACACCGCCTCAGGGATGGAAGTGGGAACGATATGAACGAGATTGCCGCCTTTAACGCAACTGGACACGCCGCCGATGCCGAGGTGCAGTCGCCCGACACCATGCCCCATTCGATCGAGGCCGAGCAGCAGCTTCTTGGCGCGATCCTGACCAATAACGATGTGTTTGACCGCGTTGCCTCGATCATCAGCGCCGATCATTTTTATGATCCGGTGCATGCACGCATCTACGAAACCGCTGCCGCCCGCATTGCCAAAAACAACCTCGCCTCGCCGGTGACGCTCAAGGCGTTTTTCGAGGACGATGATGGCCTCAAGGAATTGGGCGGTCCGGCCTATCTGGCCCGTCTCGCGGGGTCGGCCATCTCGGCCTATGCGGTGCGCGACTATGCGCAGATGATTTATGATCTGGCGATCCGGCGCGAATTGATCGGCTTGGGTCAGGAAATCGCTGCCAAAGCCTCGAAGGTCGAGGTGCATTCCGAACCCAAAGAACAAATCGTCGAAGCCGAACAAAAGCTCTATGCGCTCTCCGAGCAGGGCAAATCCGAAACCGGTTTCCAATCCTTCTTGCATGCGGTGACCGAAGCCGTGAACATGGCTAACACCGCCTATCAACGCGAAGGCGGACTGGCCGGCGTGTCGACCGGGTTGATTGATCTGGACCGCAAACTCGGCGGCCTGCACAAATCGGATCTGTTGATCCTTGCGGGGCGGCCGTCGATGGGCAAAACCTCTCTGGCGACCAACCTCGCGTTCAACATCGCCAAAGCCTATAAACGCGGCACACGCACCGATGGCACCGAAGGCACCATCGAGGGCGGCGTTGTCGGCTTTTACAGCCTCGAAATGAGCGCCGAGCAACTGGCCGGCCGGATCCTGTCCGAGGCCTCCGAAGTTCCGAGCCATCAAATCCGTTCGGGCGACATGACCGAAACCGAATTCCGCCGCTTCGTCGAAGCCGCCAAAAGCCTCGAAAGCTGCCCGCTTTATATCGACGACACGCCGGCCTTGCCGATCTCGCAATTGGCCGCCCGCGCCCGCCGCCTGAAGCGGACCAAAGGCCTTGATGTGCTGATCATCGACTATCTGCAACTGGTGCGCGGCACCCCCGCCACCCAAGGCAACCGCGTGCAGGAAATTGGCGAAATTTCGATGGGCATGAAAGCCATTGCCAAGGAACTCAACATTCCCGTCATCGCCCTGTCACAGCTCTCGCGTCAGGTCGAAAGCCGCGACGACAAACGCCCGCAACTTTCGGATCTGCGCGAATCCGGCTCGATCGAACAGGACGCCGATGTGGTAATGTTTGTGTTCCGCGAAGAATACTACAAAGAACGCGAAAAGCCCGGCGATCACGAACTCGACAAAATGGCCGCATGGCAAGACGACATGGAGCGCCTGCATGGCAAAGCCGAGGTCATCATCGGCAAACAACGCCACGGCCCCATCGGAACTGTTGAACTGAGCTTCGAAGGCCAATTCACCCGCTTTGGCAACCTTGCGAAACAATGGCAACAAGGCGAGCGCGAAGAGCAATATTAAACGCCGGACGCGCGCCCCGGTGTCGTCTCGTGCCTGCGGCACCGCACCCACCCGTTCCCGCCGATCCGCGCCCCTCAAAACCCTTTTCTCTTGACCTCTGCCACAACACTGTCAAAACCCTGTTTCATGTCTACTGCGAACTTAACAATCGACCTTGATGCGCTGGTGGCCAACTGGCGTGCGCTTGATGCGGCCTCAGACGGCGGCGTCGAAACCGCCGCCGTGGTCAAGGCGAACGGGTATGGCCTTGGCGCGGCGCGGGTGTCGCGCGCCCTTGCCCGCGCCGGAGCCCGTCAGTTTTTTGTCGCGGTCGCCGAAGAAGGCGCCGCGATCCGTGATGCGCTTGGCCCCGATGTGGCGATCTATGTGTTCTCTGGCCATATGGCGGGCGATACCGATACGATCTCCGACCTCGGCCTTATTCCGATGCTCAATTCTGTTGAGCAACTGCTGCGCCATTTCGAAAGCCTGCCGGCGCACCCGTTTGGCATTCAATTGGACACCGGCATGAACCGTCTGGGCATGGAGCCGGCCGAATGGGCTGCCGTGCGCGACATTGCTTTGGCGCAACATCCGATGATGATCATGTCGCATCTGGCCTGCGCGGACGAGCCGAACCATGCGATGAACGCGCGGCAATTGCGCGCTTTCCGGCAGATGACCGATGACTGCGGCGTGCCGCGCTCGCTTTCGGCCACCGGCGGCATTCTCTTGGGCCGCGCCTTTCATTTCGACCTCACCCGCCCCGGCATTGGGCTTTATGGCGGGGCGCCTTTCGCCGCCGCCAAACCGGTTGTTACCCTTGATGTTCCCGTGATCCAAACCCGCACCGTGACGGCAGGCGAAACTGTTGGCTATGGCAACACATGGACCGCGCAGACCGACACCCAAGTGGCCACCGTCGCCGCCGGATATGCCGATGGGCTCATTCGCGCCATGGGGCCGAAAGGCATGCTTTTTTCGGGCCGCACCGCATGTAAAATTCTCGGCCGCGTGTCGATGGATCTGATCACCGTGGATATCACCGCATTGGACGAGGTTCCCAAAAGCCTTTCGTTGCTCGGCCCCGAACAGGGCGTCGATACTCTGGCGGGTGCCGCAGGCACCATCGGATATGAAATTCTGACCTCTCTGGGCGGGCGTTACAACCGTCGTTACACCGGCGGCTGATATCCAGATGTCCGCACTTTCCTTGCTTCTTTCCCCGCTTGCCCGCCTTGGCGCCGCCGTCCTTGGCCTTTGCGCCGCCACGGGCCGCATCGCGATCTTTGCGGGGCAGACCGTCAGCCACCTTGCGCGCCCGCCCTTCTACACCCGCGAATTCCTGCATGCCCTGTTCCAAATCGGATGGCTGTCGCTGCCGGTTGTCGGGTTAACCGCGCTTTTTACCGGCGGCGCATTGGCCTTGCAAATCTATGCGGGCGGCGCGCGGTTCAACGCCGAAGCTGTAGTGCCCTCGATCGTTGCCATCGGGATGGTGCGCGAACTTGGGCCCGTTTTGGGCGGGCTGATGGTCGCGGCGCGCGTCGCTTCCTCGATTGCCGCCGAGATTGGCACGATGAAAGTGACCGAACAGATCGACGCGCTGACCACGCTCTCGACCCATCCGATGAAATACCTCACCTTGCCGCGGGTTTTGGCCGCGACCCTCGCGGTGCCGGTTCTTGTCGCCGTTGGGGATGCGATTGGCATCATGGGCGGATATCTTGTCGGCATTGCACGGCTCGACTTCAATTCCGCCGCATACCTGCGCAATACGGTTGATTTTCTGGAGCCTTGGGATGTCACCTCCGGCCTGATCAAAGGTGCGGCCTTCGGGTTTATCATCGCGCTGATGGGCTGTTACTATGGTATGAATTCCGCCCGCGGCGCCCAAGGTGTCGGGCGCGCCACCAAAGCCGCCGTTGTCGCCGCCTCTGTGATGATTCTGGCGGCGAATTACCTGCTTACAGAAGTGTTTTTCTCGGCATGATCGAACTGCGTGATGTCCATAAAGCCTTTGGCGCCAACCGCGTGTTGCGGGGTGTCAATCTGACCATCCCCAAAGGCGAAAGCATGGTGATCATTGGCGGTTCCGGCACCGGAAAATCCATTGCGCTGAAATCCATTTTGGGCCTCGTCAAACCCGATCAGGGCCAAATCATCGTCGATGGGCAGGATGTGGACAAAGCCGACCGCGACGCGTTCCTCGCCCGCTTTGGCATGTTGTTCCAAGGCGGCGCTTTGTTCGACAGCTTGCCGGTCTGGCAAAACGTGGCCTTCCGTTTGACGCGCGGCACGCTCAAACGCCCCAAATCCGAGGCCCGCGAGATCGCCATCGAGAAGCTGCGCCGCGTCGGCCTGAAACCCGATGTCGCCGACCGCTTTCCGGCCGAGCTTTCGGGCGGCATGCAAAAACGTGTCGGCCTTGCCCGTGCCATCGCCGCCGAACCCGAGATCATCTTTTTCGACGAGCCGACCACCGGCCTCGATCCGATTATGTCGGGCGTGATCAATGATCTGATCCGCGAAATCGTGGTGGAAATGGGCGCCACGGCGATGACGATTACGCATGATATGTCTTCGGTGCGGGCGATCGCCGACCGGGTGGCGATGCTGCACGACGGGGTGATCAAATGGACCGGTCCGGTCGCCGAGATGGACGCCTCGGGCGATCCTTACCTCGATCAATTCATCCATGGACGCGCGACGGGTCCGATCGAGGCGGTGCGCTGAACCGCCGGCCGCGCCAATCTTCCCCTAGCGTGCCCGCGCGCCAGTCGCTACCTCTTGGCTCATGGAACACATCACCAAATACGCCAATCTCTCCTTGCTTGTGCTTTTTCCCATCGCGTGGTGCGCGCCCTTGATGCGCGCGGGGGTTTTGCCGTTTTTCTCGCTCTCCGAGGTCAGCGTGATCTCCGGCCTGCGCTCCCTGTGGCAGACGGATGTTTTCCTTGCGCTCGTTGTCACCGTCTTTGCGCTTTTGGCCCCCTTTGCCAAAACCCTCGGCCTTGCGCTTTTTCAATTCGGGCTGATGGACCGGCGCGTTCTGCCCGCGATCACCTTGCTGGGTAAACTCGCCATGGCGGATATTTTCCTTATCGCGGTCTATATCGTATTGGCCAAAGGCATCGGCGTCGGGCGGGTCGAAACGGCCTGGGGGCTTTATCTCTTCACCGCCTGTATTCTCGCCTCTCTCGCGCTCAGCCTCGCGGCCAAATCCGGCGCAGACAAAGCCGCGTGATACGGGGCGGCGTGCGGTAAGGCGGGTAAGTCACACCTATCGCCGGCACGACTTGCGGCAACGCGCGGGGCGTTGACCGCGCCCGCGCTCTGGGGCACATCAGGGACATGGCAAAAACCAAATCCTTCCGGTGCTCCGCCTGCGGAGCCAATTTCACCAAATGGTCCGGCCGCTGCGATGGCTGCGGCGATTGGAACACCATTGTCGAAGAAGCGCCTTTATCCGCAGGCCCCGCCAGCAAAAGCCTTGGCGCGAAACGCGGGTCGGCGTTGGAGCTGAGCGATCTGTCGACCGAAGAGGCCCCGCCGCCGCGCACCACATCGGGCATCGGTGAATTGGACCGGGTGTTGGGCGGCGGTTTGGTCGCCTCTTCGGCCATCTTGGTCGGCGGCGATCCGGGCATCGGTAAATCCACATTGCTCTTGCAGGCCGCTGCCGAATTCGCCCGCTCGGGCCTTAAGGTGATGTATATCTCGGGCGAAGAAGCCTCCGCGCAGGTGCGCATGCGGGCACGGCGGTTGGGATTGGCCGATGCGCCGGTGCAATTGGCCGCCGCGACCAACCTGCGCGATATTCTCACCACCCTCGAAGAAGAGCGCCCGCAACTGGCGATCATCGATTCCATTCAAACCATGTGGGCCGATAATGTCGAAAGCGCCCCCGGCAGCGTCAGCCAAGTGCGCGCCGCCGCGCATGAATTGACCACCTTTGCCAAACGCAAGGGCGTGTCGGTGATCCTTGTCGGCCATGTCACCAAAGAGGGGCAAATCGCGGGGCCGCGCGTGGTCGAACATATGGTCGATACGGTGCTCTATTTCGAGGGCGAGCGCGGGCATCAATTCCGTATTCTGCGCGCGGTAAAAAACCGTTTTGGCCCTGCCGATGAAATTGGCGTGTTTGAAATGACCGGCGCAGGATTGGCGCAGGTGATGAACCCTTCGGCTTTGTTCTTGTCGGAACGCGGCACGCCATCGCCCGGATCGGTGGTCTTTGCCGGTGTCGAAGGCACGCGGCCCGTCTTGGTGGAATTTCAAGCCCTCGTCGCGCCCAGCCCGCACAGCCAACCGCGCCGCACGGTCGTGGGATGGGATGGCGGACGTTTGGCGATGATTCTCGCGGTTCTTGAAGCCCGTTGCGGCATTCCCTTCACCGGATTGGACGTTTATCTCAATGTTGCGGGCGGTATGAAAATCTCGGAACCTGCGGCGGATCTGGCGGTCGCGGCGGCCTTGGTCAGCGCCCGCGAAGACAGCGCCCTACCGGCAGAGACCGTTGTTTTCGGGGAAATCAGCCTCTCGGGCGCGCTGCGCCCCGCGCCGCAGAGCGAAAACAGGTTGAAAGAAGCGCAAAAACTTGGTTTCACGGCGGCGATCACCCCGTCCGGCGGCAAAGCTTTGGCGGATATGGGGTTGAAGCTCACGCAGATGGGCGATTTGACGGCCTTCGTTGGCGATATTTTTGGTGCCGGTTGACCGGATGATATGAAGCATGTCGCCGAAAGGCGGCACAAGAACGCCGCAAGACGCGGCAAAGAGACGAAGGACAGATCACCCATGGAAGGTTTTACCATCATCGACGGCGTTGTGGCGCTTGTGATCGTGCTGTCGGCGCTATTGGCCTATACGCGCGGCTTTGTGCGCGAGGGGCTGGCGATTGCCGGATGGATCGTAGCGGGCATTTTGGCCTTCATGTTCGCGCCGCAAGTCGAACCATTGGTCAAAGAAGTGCCCGTCGTCGGCGAATTCATTTCCGACAGCTGTGAATTGTCGATGATCGCCGGGTTTGCCGTGGTCTTTGCCATCGCTTTGGTCATCGCCTCCTTGTTCACGCCGATGCTGTCCTCTTTGGTGCAACGCTCGGCGCTTGGCGGATTGGATCAAGGTTTGGGTTTCCTCTTTGGCGTGGCACGCGGCATCCTTTTGGTCGCCATCGCGTTTTTCGTCTATGAAACCGTCATCACCTCGCAAAACATCACCATGATCGACGACAGCCGCTCGGCACAGGTGTTCGGCCGCATGTCCGGCAAGATCGAAAATTCCGATCCCGAACAGGCAATGGGATGGATCACCACCCGGTATGAAAACCTTGTCTCGAAATGTGACGTGCCTGAATAAGACGTGGCTGAATAAACGGGTGCGAATCCGGTCGGGGCGGACGCCTCTGCACAGACACTCATGAGTTATACAAATCAAGAACGCGTGGCCAAAAGGCGGCGCGTTCTTTGCGTAGAAAGCCCCCGAGGATCGGGATTATGGGCGCGGCCTTGGCAGGGGTTGGTCACAATGCGGCGCAATTTGTGATCCTTTCGTGACACTCGGCGCGCAACCGCTTAAGGAGGGGCGACCCTGCTATAAACGGATTCGGAGCGCTCGCCTTGTCCCACCCCACACGGACCACCCCCACCCGACCCGCCGCCATGCAAAAGCAGATGCCCCCCGCCACCCCCTTTGATGACGATAAGCTGCATGAAGAATGTGGTGTATTCGGCATTGTCGGTGTAGCGGATGCGGCGAACTTCGTGGCGCTTGGATTACATGCCCTGCAACATCGCGGCCAAGAGGCCGGCGGCATCGTCAGCCATGATGCCGATGAGGGGTTCAATTCGGTGCGCCGATTTGGCTATGTGCGCGACAATTTCACCTCGCAAAGCTTGATGCAAACCCTACCGGGGCCGATCGCCATCGGGCATGTGCGCTATTCCACCGCCGGATCAAAAGCCGCCGTAATCCGCGATGTGCAACCGTTTTTCGGCGAATTTTCCATGGGTGGCGCGGCGATTGCGCATAACGGCAATATCACCAATGCCAACGCCCTGCGCCGCGAGTTGATCGAGCGCGGCTCGATTTTCCAATCCTCCTCTGACAGCGAGTGCATCATTCATTTGATGGCCCGCAGCCTGCAACGCAATATCCCCGAACGGATGGAAGATGCGCTGCGACGCGTCGAAGGCGCGTTTTCGATTGTCGCCATGACGCGGACCAAAATGATCGGGGTGCGCGACCCCTTGGGCGTGCGGCCTTTGGTCTTGGGCAAGGTGGCCGATGGATGGGTTTTGTCCTCGGAAACCTGCGCATTGGACATCATCGGCGCCGAACATGTGCGTGACATCGAACCGGGCGAAATGGTCGTGATTTCGGAAAAGGACGGGGTCGAAAGCACCTTTCCCTTCCGGCCGCGCAAATCGCGGTTCTGCATTTTTGAACATGTGTATTTTTCCCGCCCCGACAGCGTCATTGGCGGGCGCAGCGTCTATGAAACCCGCCGCCAGATTGGCGTGGAACTGGCCAAAGAGGCCCCTGTCGAGGCCGATCTCGTTTGCCCCGTGCCCGACAGCGGCACGCCTGCGGCCATCGGGTTCAGCCAGGAAAGCGGTATTCCCTACGCCATGGGGATCATTCGCAACCAATATATGGGCCGGACATTCATCGAACCGACCGAGCAAATCCGCAATATGGGCGTGCGGCTGAAACTCAACGTCAACCGCGCGCTGATCAAAGGCAAGCGGGTGATTTTGGTCGACGACAGCGTCGTGCGCGGCACCACCAGCCGCAAGATCAAGGATATGATCCTGGACGCAGGCGCCGCCGAAGTTCACTTCCGCATTGCCTCGCCCCCTACCCGTTGGCCATGTTTCTATGGGGTCGACACCCCGGAGCGCGAGAAACTGCTCGCCGCGACAATGACTGAAGACGAGATGTGCGAACATTTGGGTGTGGACAGCTTGCGGTTTATCTCGCTCAACGGTCTCTATCGCGCCGCCGGTGCGCCGGGTGGCCGCGACACGGACAGCCCGCAATATTGCGATGCCTGTTTCTCTGGCGAATATCCCGTGGCCCCCTCGGATATGATCGAGAAGGGATTTGAAACCAAAACGGCCGCCGAATGAACCTGCTCGATCTCGATAGCCGTTGGAAACGTTTCAACGATCCGGACCGTGTTTGCCCCTGCTGCGGGGAAACATTTTCCGGCATTTTCGATCTTGGTTATCCGCATCCCGATGCCTGGACCCATGCGGTGGATGACAGCGGCGATACAGAAATCGCCGGTGATCGGCTCAACGCGGATCTATGCCGTGTCGGCGAGGCCTGTTTTTTGCGCTGTGTGCTGATGATCCCTGTGCAGGGCACCGATGAGATGTTCGGGTTCGGCGCATGGGCGCAGGTGTCGCGCGATGTCTTTGACGGCTATCTCGCCACATATGACGAACCGCCACGCGATTTCGCCGGCGGCAATGCGCTTTTGGCAAATCTTCTGCCGGGATTTACCGAGGACGACATGATCCCGGTGATCTTGTCCCCTGTCGCCCGCGATGCCGGCACCCGCCCGATGATGATGGCCGAAGCCGGCGATCTGGCCACCGCGCAAACGGATGGGATATCCTTTGACCGTTTGCTCGACATCTATGCCGAAGCGGGCCGCGACATCCGCCCGCATTTGATGCAGGACTGATTGCCGCGCCGCGCATGATCCACGCAAGGGGCGCGTTGACAAAACCGGCGCGGCGCGCCAAACCGCCCCTATGACAGATCAAATCGCCCTCATCACCGGCGCATCGCGCGGCCTTGGCGCCGCATTGGCCGAAGCGCTCAGCCCGAAGTATCACATCGTCGCCGTCGGTCGCACCACCGGCGCGCTGGAGGAGGTGGATGACCGCATCCAAGCCAAGGGCGGCAGCGCCACATTGGCCCCGATGGACATCACCAATCCCGATGCAATGGCGCAATTGTGCCGCTCGATCTATGATCGCTGGGGCGGGATTGCGCTTTGGGCGCATACGGCCGTGCATGCGGCGCCGTTGGCCCCTGCGCAGTTTCTCGATGCGAAAGATTGGGACAAATCTGTCGCCTGCAATGTCACCGCCACCGGACAATTGATCCCGTTTCTGGCGCCGCTTCTGGGCGAAGAGGGTACAGCACTTTTCTTTGATGATCCGCGCGGCGGCACGAAATTCTTCTCGGCCTATGGCGCAAGCAAGGCGGCGCAAATCGCTTTGGCCAAAAGCTGGCAAGCCGAAAGCACCAAAACCGGCCCGCGGATCGAGATCGTCACGCCCGCACCGTTGGCAACCGCCACCCGCGCGCGGTTTTTCCCCGGTGAGGATCGCGCGCCTTTGGCCAAACCGCAGGCCGAAGCCGAACGGATCATCGCGGACCTCGGACTTTAACCGCACCTCGCACAGGCCCCCAAGGGTTGCTTTTGCCCCACAACCGCCCCGCGCAATGGCGTTGCCGGCCGCGCAATGCTTGCCCCGCGCCGCCGGCTCGCTTAGACAGAGGGAAACAGGCACATTGCCCGTCCGTGCACCGCGCTGCGCGTATCGGGCCAAGCCGCGTTTCGGCGCAGGGGTGGGCCACACAACAACGGGCAATCAGGGGCAAATATGCGCATTCTCATCACCAATGACGACGGTATCAACGCGCCGGGCCTGGAAATCATCGCCAAGATCGCCGCAGAGCTGGCCGGATCAAAGGGCGAGGTTTGGACCGTTGCGCCGGCCTTTGAACAATCCGGCGTGGCCCATAAAATCAGCTACACCCATCCGATGATGCTGGCGCAAATGGGCGAACGCCGCTTTGCCGCCGAAGGATCGCCCGCCGACTGCGTGCTTGCGGGGCTGCATGAGGTGCTCAAGGGCCACAAACCCGATCTGATCCTGTCCGGCGTCAACCGCGGTAACAATTCCGCCGAAAACGCGATGTATTCGGGCACCTTGGGGGCCGCAATGGAAGGCGCGTTGCAAGGCATCCCGTCCTTTGCCCTGTCGCAATATTACGGGCCGAAAAATTACGAGTTGGAAAACCCGTTTGAGGCCGCCGAAGTCCATGGCGCGGCGCTCATCCGCAAATTGATCGATGCCACCCCCGCCGAGGAAGCGATCACAGATTACCGTTTGTTCTTTAACGTCAATTTCCCGCCTCTCCCTGCCGCAGAGGTCAAAGGGGCGCGCGTCGGCCCACAAGGGTATCGTAAGCACACCCATTTCGGGGTCGAGCCGCATCTGTCCCCGTCGGGGCGCAAATTTTTATGGATACGCGGCGGAGACCAACAGATCCCGACCGAAGAAGGCAGCGATGCGGCGCTCAACCTTGACGGCTATATCTCGGTCACCCCCATGCGCGCCACCCTGACCGCCTATGATGCGCTGGACCATTTTGGCGCCGCTCTATGAGCCCGCGCGCGCCCATTGCCCCCGTCCCCATGCAAATGCGCGCCGGCCATGCCACACCGCAAGCCGCACCGGGCGCCGGCACCGTGCCCCATACCCCCGCGCCCTTGGCGCAGGACCAACAGCCCACCGCAGAGCAATCCGAAGCCGAGCGCAAAATGCAATTCCTCTATGCGCTGCGCTCCAAAGGTGTGACCGATAAGGCCGTGCTCGGCGCGATGGAGAAAATCGATCGCGGCCCGTTTATTCGCGGCATTTTCACCGAACGCGCCTATGAGGATATGCCGTTGCCCATCGCTTGCGGCCAAACCATATCGCAACCCTCCGTGGTCGGATTGATGACGCAGGCGCTCGAAGTCAGCCCGCGCGACAAAGTGCTCGAAGTGGGCACCGGCTCAGGATATCAAGCCGCAATTCTCAGCCAATTGGCCCGCCGGGTCTATACCGTCGATCGCCACAAACGATTGATCGCCGAAGCCCGTTCGGTGTTCGCGGCGATGGATCTTGCCAATATCACCGCATTTACTGCCGATGGCAGCTTTGGCCTGCCGGATCAGGCCCCGTTTGATCGCATTATTGTCACCGCCGCCGCCGAGGATCCCCCCGGCCCCCTCTTGGCGCAGCTCAAGATCGGCGGTATTATGGTCGTGCCTGTGGGCCAATCGGACGCGGTGCAAAGCCTGATCCGTGTGCGCCGCCATGAAAGCGGGTTTGATTACGACGAATTGCGCCCCGTGCGGTTTGTCCCCCTGCTCGAAGGGCTCGGGCGCGACAGTTAAACTGCGGGTAAACTGCGGACCTTGCATATAGCCCTGACAACAAGGGCACGAGACAGTGAAAGCCCCAAACATAAAGGGGTAGAAACATGGGCCGAAACGGCCGGTGAATGAGGATATCGAGATGACCCAAACGCCCCAAATCCGCGCCATACCCACGATTGCATCTGCACAGAGCACCGGCGGCAGGCGCGCGTCCCGTCCTCTACTGCGCAGCGCTGCCGCGCTTGGTGCGGCTCTGGCGCTTTCGGGCTGCGAGGGCGGGCTTGATCTTGACCTGCGCGGCAATTTCGGCAGCGCCATGAGCACCGCAGAAGCCGCGAAAACGGCCACCGCCGAACGCCCGCGCCCCGATGATCGCGGCATCATCTCCTACCCGAACTACCAAGTCGCCGTTGCCAAACGTGGCGACACGCTGGCCACTGTCGCGGCCCGCATCGGTGCGGATGCCAACACTTTGGCGACCTTCAACGGCGTGCAAACCGGCGACTCCCTGCGCGAGGGCGAAATCATTGCGCTGCCCAACCGCGTGGCCGAACCCTCGCCTTTGACCGGCGCATCCGGCACCGGACCGATCCGCCCTGCCGTCGACATCACGACGCTTGCCGGCGGCGCGATTGACCGTGCCGGCGCCCAGCAGGTCGAAACCACCGCCCTGCCCTCCACCACGGCCGCCGCCGATCCCAAGGCGCAAACCGGACTCGAACCCACCCGCCACAAGGTGCAGCGCGGCGAAACCGCCTTTACCATTGCGCGGCTCTATGATGTTTCGGTGCGCAGCCTGTCGGAATGGAACGGATTGGATGAGAAATTCACCATCCGCGAGGGGCAATATCTGCTGATACCCGTGGCCGAGCAACGCCCGCCACAATCCGAAAAAATCGCCAAGCCGGGGTTTGGCAATCCCTCGCCGACGCCGACACCGCCAAGCGCGGTCAAACCCCTGCCGGACGAGAAAACCGTGCCCGTGGCGCAATCCGCCGCGCAATCCGCAAAAGTCGCTCCAGATCTGGGAAAAACGCAAAGCAAAGCCACCACATCGGCGCGCTTGGCCTATCCGGTCAGCGGCAAAATCATCCGCGAATATACCAAAGGCAAATCCGACGGCATTGATCTTTCCGCCGCCGCAGGCAGCCCGATCAAAGCCGCCGATGCCGGCACCGTCGCCGCCATCACTTCCGACGCGGACCAAGTGCCGATCATCGTGATCAAACACAGCGGTGGCCTGCTTACGGTCTATGCCAACGCCGGAAACATCGCCGTCAAAAAAGGCGATAGCGTCTCGCGCGGGCAAAAAATCGCCAGCCTGCGCGCCGATCCGGCCAATTATGTGCACTTCGAAGTGCGCAAAGGATTCGAAAGCGTCGATCCGCTGCCCTATTTGCAATAATCATACAGGATCGGCGTCAAATCCCGCAGGGCAGGCAATGCCCGAACGTCTGCCCAGACCTAGAAACCGAGAGGCCGTCGGACGGTGGTGGCCATGGGTCATCGAATGGCATCCGCGAAATTTTCGCGGCAGGCCTGCCATGTTTCCAAACCACAAACCCGTTGATTCCGCCACGCATGACGCAAGCGCCTTCGCGATCTGCCCCCGACCCCACCGGTGTTGGTTACCCCTTACGGCAAATGCAGGGGAGCAGAGAGCGGCATGCCCCCACCTCCTGCAACCCGTAGCGGCCGCGCGGCACTGTTTATGTGCCACGGATTGGCTTAGGCCTTGATCTCAACACCCTTGCGGCCGGCCAGATCGGTGATGAATTGCCATGCAACACGGCCCGAACGGCTACCGCGCGTGGCTTGCCATTCGATTGCCTCGGCGCGCAATTCGTCAGCCGGAACCGAGATACCGTAGGCGGCGCAATATCCATCGATCATCGATAGATATTCATCTTGGTCACAGGGGTGGAACCCGAGCCACAGGCCAAAACGATCCGATAAGGAGACTTTTTCTTCGACCGCCTCGCCGGGGTTGATCGCCGAGCTGCGCTCGTTCTCGATCATGTCGCGTGGCATCAAATGACGCCGGTTCGAGGTGGCATAGAAAACCACGTTCTCCGGGCGCCCCTCGATGCCACCATCGAGAACGGCCTTGAGGCTTTTGTAATGCTGGTCATCGTGGCTGAACGATAGATCATCGCAAAACAACACAAACCGCGCATCCGAGCCGCGCAAAAGCGCCAAGAGCCGCGTCACGGACGGCAGGTCTTCGCGTTGCAACTCGACAATTTTCAAAGCCTCGCCCTGCCGCAACACCTCGGCATGAACCGCCTTGACCAAAGACGACTTGCCCATACCACGCGCGCCCCACAGCAAGGCGTTGTTGGCGGGCAATCCGCGCGCGAACCGCAAAGTGTTCTCAAGCAGCGTATCGCGCGACCGATCCACCCCGACCAAAAGGCCAAGATCGACCCTGCTGACCTCGGGCACCGGGGCCAACCGGTCCGGCTCCACATGCCAGACAAAAGCCTCTGCGGCGTCGAAATCCGGTGCGTCGAGCGGCGCAGGATGCATCCGCTCCAACGCCGCCGCAATACGGTCCAAAGGATCAGTCACGTTTACCCTCGTTTTCTTCATCCGCATCAAACTCCGCCATCAACGGATCTTCGCTTTCGTCTTCATCCTCATCGTCATAATAGCCCTCGGCGCGCAACCGCGCTTCGCGCTGCGTCTCGACGCGGCGGACCAAAAGGATGGAAATCTCATAAAGGCCGTAAACCACAACAAACAAAATCACTTGGGTGATCACATCCGGCGGCGTCACCAAGGCCGCCAACACAAGGATGGCAACAACGGCATATTTACGCACACCGCCCAGTCCCTCGGCGGATACAAGGCCCGCCTTGCCCATCAGGGTCAATAGAACCGGCAATTGGAAGCACAGGCCAAAGGCGACGATGAACTTGATCGTCAAAGACAGGTATTCTTGCGCCGAACCTTGGAAAGCGATGCCCGCCGTAGCGTTTTCCACCTCATCGGACAACACGGTGCCCGGTTGTTGGAAGCCAAGGAAGAAGTCAAAGGCCAAAGGCGTGACAACATAAAACGCAAAAGACGCGCCAAGGAAAAACATGACCGGCGATGCGATCAGGAAAGGCAAAAAGGCCCCGCGCTCGTTCTTGTAAAGTCCCGGCGCCACGAACCGCCACATTTGCAAGGCAATATAGGGAAAGGACAACATAAGCCCGCCCAAAAGCGAGATCGAGATCGCAACGAAAAACCCCTCTTGCAACTTGATCAGGATCAGCCCGCAATCACCCTGCCCGCGTTCGGCCATCGCCGAACACAAAGGGTGGGTCAGAAAATTAAAAATCGGATTCCAGACGGTGAAACAAATCACCATACCGATGATGAAAGCGACAACCGAATGGATCAGCCGATTGCGCAATTCGGCCAGATGTTCGATCAACGGCGCGGAGCTGTCTTCAATCTCGTCGGTGGGGCTCATGGGTTAGTCCTTGGGGGCCGCTTTTGCAGGCGTTTTTGCGGCACTCTTGCGCGGCGCGGCTTTAGAAGCGGTTTTCTTCCCAGCGGCGGATTTTGCCGGAGCTTTGGCCGCCGGTTTCGCCGGTTTGCTTGCTGATTTGGATGTCGTTTTGGGGGCTGTTGATTTAGCTGCCGACTTGGTTGCTGCCGGTTTTTTCGCCGCCGCTTTCGGCGCAGGCGCTTTCTTCTCGGCAGCTTTTTTCCCGGGCGCGGCCTTCTTTGGCGCGGCGCTTGTTGCGGGTGTCTCTGCCGTGTCGGGGGCTTTACGATCCGTGGCCGCTTTGGCTGTGGCCTCATGGATTTTGCGCGCCGAGGCCGCGCGATCGTCATCCAGCGTTCCGTTCGGTGACATCGGATCCCAAGCTTTGAAATCCTTGCTCACATCGTCCGTAACTTCTTTGATCTTATCAAGGCCCATCTGTTTGGGATCGGCCAAATCACGAAACGTTGTCGCCGCCTCTTTCATACCCGATTGATCCGCAGCCTCATCCATCGCGCGGGTGAACTCGCGCGCCATGCCTTTGGCTTTACCGACAAACCGACCGACATTGCGGAACAGCATTGGCAAATCTTTTGGCCCCACGACAATCAACGCCACGACACCAATCACCAAAAGCTCGGTCCAACCCAGATCGAACATGCGGAATTAGACCTTGTCTTTTTCAGCCGTCGACGCGGTGGTCTCTTCGGTCGTCGCGTCTTCCAATTCTTTGCTGCCGTCGCTGACGCCCTTTTTGAACGCGGTAATGCCCTTACCGACTTCGCCCATCAAAGACGAGATCTTGCCGCGCCCAAAAAGCACCAATACGACCACAGCAATCAGAAGAAGGCCTGGAAGGCCGATATTGTTAAGCATAGTTTATCTCCCTCAAACGTGTCACTTCACTTGGACCCGTTAAATTCATGTCAAACTATGTAATCAGAAGACAGCGCAGTTTAAAGCACCAATGCACGCGGCACCCGCGTTTTTATGCCACGCCGCCTTTGGCCGGAAACACAAAACACCGGTCGCGGCGGATCATCAACCACAAGGCCTGCCCCTCTTTGGGCAAAAACACATTCGGCACCGTCGCCTTCAAGGTCGATCCGTCGTAATCCATGCGGAACTCGACAAGGCTCTCGGAACCCATGAAACGCGCCCGTGTCACCACGCCGCGGGCCGGAACACCATCTTGCACCGTGGCCAAGGGCCCGCGCCCGGCCCGGTCAAAGTCGATTTTGACGTGCTGTGGGCGAATCACGATATCCACCTCGCCGCCATCGGGTACACCGGGGGCAAGAAATTGACCAAAGGGGGTGTCGGTTAGCGCACCTTGAACTTTGCCGCGTATCACATTGACATCGCTGAAAAAAGCCACGGCTTCGCGGTCACGTGGCGCGTTGTAGATGTTATAAGGCGCGCCCTGTTGCACGATTCGGCCGTCGCGCATCAACGCGATTTCATCCGCCATGCGCATGGCTTCTTCCGGCTCATGGGTGACCAACAAAACCGCCGCATCCTCATCTTTGAGCACCGCGAGAGTCTCGTCGCGAATATCGTCACGCAACCGGTTATCAAGGCCGGAAAACGGCTCGTCCATCAACATGATGCGCGGGCGCGGCGCAAGCGCACGGGCCAAGGCGACGCGTTGCTGTTCCCCGCCGGACAACTCATGCGGATAGCCGTCGATAAACCGCATAAGCCCCACGCGGGTAAGTAATCCCTCGACCCGCTCGCGTTTTTCTTCTTTCGCACCCTTAAGGCCAAAGGCGACGTTATCCGCCACGCTCAAATGCGGGAACAGAGCGAAATCTTGAAACATCAACCCGATATGGCGGCGTTCAGGCGGCACGCGAAATTTGGTGTCACAAATCAATGCGCCATCGACGTAAATCTCGCCTTCGTCCTGCATCTCGACGCCGGCGATCATTCGCAAGGTCGTCGATTTGCCGCATCCGGACGGCCCCAAAAGGCAGGTCACCTGCCCGCGCGGCACCGAAAGCGACACATGATCGACAACCGCTTTGCCCTCGAACCGGCGCACCAAACCACGCACTTCGAGACGCGGCGGCATGTCGGTTTTCACTTGCTTCATAGGGGCTTGAGTCACATGACGCTCCACTATCCGATGAAAACCATCGGGTTTCGGCCGTTGCTATCAGCCCGCCGGAAAGGGTGCAAGTCTGGCGGCATGGTGTGGCGCGCGCCGATCATTGCGCCCTGCGCCGCATCCCAAGCAACACCGAAGCAAAGCCGGCGATCAAAACCACCACGCAAATCAGCAATAGTTGCTCGTATTTATGACCCTCGGGCAAAATTTGCGCTATGGCAGCCGTATCGCGAAAGAAATACACCGCTGCCCCCGCAATCGCCGCCACGAAGGCGCCCGCGAACCCCATGACCGTGATCTGCCGCCCCGCCACAAGCCCGACCATCAACACCGGCGTCAGAAACATCGAGGCCGTGCCGCTCACGGCCACCGCGTCAAACAGGCTCTGATTGCCCCATAGGGTCAGCCCTGCCCCTGCGACCATGAACGCCACCATCGCCGCGCGCCCGCCGCCAAGGCTACGCGGCGCAATCTTCCATTCCTCAACCACAAGGCGCGCCGCCGAAGCAAGCGCCGAATCCAGAGTGCTCAGCGCCGAAACCAGCAGGCTGAGCATCAAGGCGGCAAAGACCCACGCCGGCAGGATCTGCGCCCATGTGCCCAGCAATTGCGCCTCATACGCCGCGCCCTCGATCCCGGCCTGAATGCCGAAGAATCCAAATCCGATGATCAACACCGTGGAAATCCAGAAGGCATGTAAAAACGACGCCCGCGTGGTGGCGCGATCCGCGATAAATCCGCGATCCATCATCACCGGATCATGCGCCGGATAGGAAAACACCTGCAACAGGGCCACGGCCAAAAGCACCCATCCGTTATGTGGACCGGAGGTGCCCTCCGCCGTCAGAACCGCCCGCAACGAAAAGCCCGGATCGGTGATCAAGAACCCGAAGGACAACGAAAAAACCAACAGAAAAACAATCATTTGCACGACGTCGGTGCGCAGGGCCGCGCTTAACCCGCCCCATGCGGAATACCCCAGACCCAAGAGCGCGACGATCAACACCGCCCAGACCTCGGATCCCGGCAGGACAGCGGCGAAAATCAAACCGACGACGATCAGATTGGCAAACACTTCCGACAGCAACCGCAATCCGATCACCGCGTTATACCCCCCCGTGCCAACCCGCCCGAACCGCGCCGCAAGCCAGTCTTGCACAGACATCGCCCCGCTGTCGCGCAAACGCCCGACGATAAAGCCGCCGCTCAGGAACGAGCCGTAGTAAGCCGCATAGGCCAACGTGCCGGCGATCCCGTAATAATAGCCCAAGATCGCCGCATTCATCAGGGACCGCGCGAAAATCCATGTCGTGACCTGACTGAGCGCCAGAACCCAAACTCCCGGCGCACGCCCCTGCGCGGTGCGGCCGCCAAAGAACCCCTCTACGCTTGCGCGGCGCGGTGCGGCCAAAAGGCTGGCAGCAATGATCACCACGAAAATCGAAATGATGGCAATGGCGTGCATGTCGTCCCTTTCAATGCGTCACCGCAGCAGCGGCTTTGCACTTGGCTAGCGGTCCGCGCGCGCCGCCACCAATAAAAACAAAGCGCCCCACGCAATTGTGATAGCGTGAGGCGCTTTGCCAAGGCTCATAAAGACGTTTCAAACCGGACATTGCGCCCGCGCACAGGGCCGAACCCGCCCTACAACGTCGCGTTGGTCGCCCCACCATCCAGCAAGATATTCTGCCCGACAATGAACCCGGCATGCTGCGAGCACAAAAAGGCACAGGTTGCGCCAAATTCCTTCCGCGTGCCATAGCGCCCGGCCGGGATCGCGGCCACCCGCTGCGCCTTGGCAGCTTCCAGCGAGATGCCTTGCGCTTCGGCGACACCCTCGTCCAAAGACGCTGCCCGATCGGTCGCATGCATGCCCGGCAACATGTTGTTGATCGTCACGCCCGATCCGGCCACCTGCCGCGAGGTGCCCGCGACATATCCGGTCAACCCGACACGTGCCGAATTGGACAGGCCAAGCACCGCAATCGGGGCTTTGACCGCTTGCGAAGTGATGTTCACCACACGGCCCCACCCTTTATCGATCATCGCCGGCATGAGCGCCTTCATCAAGGCTATCGGAGCCAGCATATTCGCGTCGAGCGCCTTGATGAAATCCTCGCGTTGCCAATCCGACCACATACCAGGAGGTGGCCCACCCGCATTTGTCACAAGGATATCAACGCCCTGAGCGGCTTTGATCACGTCTGCCTGCCCTTCGGGCGTGGCGATATCGGCGACCACGGTGATCACCTCGACGCCATAAGCGTTGCGAATCTCTTCCGCCGACGCGTCCAGTGCTTCTGCGCCGCGCGCATTCATCACCAAATCAACGCCCGCTTGCGCCAAAGCCTCGGCACAGCCAAGGCCCAGCCCCTTTGACGAAGCGCAGACCAACGCCCTTTTGCCCTTGATCCCTAAATCCATCGTGCATCTCCTTTGTCTGCTTGGCGGTCTCGCCCTATATCAGGCGGCAACTTGCACCAGCCGCGCTTCGAACGCCAGCAAAACGCCGACCGATTGACCCGATGCCGCCACATTCCTATCGTACTCAGGAGCAAATGCCGTAGCCAAAACCGGCAAAACAGAGCATACGCAAATCACCATGACCCAAACCGCATCCAACATCGCCAAACCCGCCCAATCCATTCCGGTGTTTCGCAGCGGTGCGTTTTGCGCCAGCCACGGGGTCAATATGGGCGATGCGCTGTCTTTTGCCTCTGAACTGATGCTCGACGACACCTATCAAATCGCCGAAGACGCCAAGATGGAGCGCCTGACCATCATCGCCAGCGACGCAGGTCCGTTTCACATCGCCAACGGCACCGCGCTTGGCACCGAAGGCGCGGTGCTGCATCTGGATTGCTGTGTGACCTTGATGGGAAACGACGGTTCAACCACCGAAGTGATCGTTTTGGTCGAAGTCGACGACGACGGTGACATCAACGAGATATACGGATTGCCGCTTGCGCCACTGGCCAGCAAAACCGACTATCGCATTGTCGGGATCAACCAAGACGCGGCGCGCGCCAAATTTGCCGAAGTCGCTTGTTCCTCCTTTGCGCGCGGCACCCATGTGACATTGGCCTCCGGCGCACAGGTGCCGATCGAAAACCTGACCGTGGGCGATATGGTTTTGACCCGCGATGATGGCGCGCAACCGATCCGATGGATCGGCCAAACCACCGTGCGCGCCGTGGGCGAATTCGCCCCGATTGTGATTGCGGCCGGCGCGCTCAACAATGAAAACGACCTGACGCTCAGCCCCGATCACCGCCTGTTTATCTACCAACGCTCCGATCAATTGGGCGCGGGGCGCAGCGAATTGTTGGTCAAGGCGCGCCATTTGGTCAACGGCGACAGCGTGATCCGCCAAGACGGCGGGTTTGTTGATTATTTCCAACTGCTTTTCGACCGCCATCAAATTGTCTATGCTGAAGGCATCGCCGCAGAAACCCTGCTTGTTGATACGCGCACACGGCCCGCATTGCCCGAGGGCTTGACCGAAAAACTGCTTGGCCCGAACCACGAAAGCTCCGGCCTCAGCGGGCTCGAAGTCAGCGAAACCCTCCTCGACCGTCCCGACGCCGCCGAGATCTTAAGACGCGCCTCGACGCGGTAGGCCTGCGCCAACCCATATTGCGCCGCCGCGCACGCGCGGCTATATGCGCCTCATGCTAGATATCGCTTCCAACCGCCCCGCCTTGCCGCCAGAGATTGCGCGACGTCGCACCTTTGCGATCATTTCGCATCCTGATGCGGGCAAAACCACTTTGACCGAGAAATTTTTGCTCTTTGGTGGCGCGATCCAGATGGCCGGACAGGTCCGCGCCAAGGGCGAAGCGCGGCGCACGCGTTCGGATTTCATGCAGATGGAAAAAGACCGCGGCATCTCTGTCTCCGCCTCGGCGATGTCGTTTGATTTCAAAACCTTCCGCTTTAACCTTGTCGACACGCCGGGCCACTCGGATTTCTCCGAAGACACTTACCGCACCCTGACGGCGGTGGATGCGGCGGTCATGGTGATCGACGGCGCGAAGGGCGTGGAAAGCCAGACGCAAAAATTGTTCGAGGTTTGCCGCCTGCGCGATTTGCCGATCTTGACCTTTTGTAACAAAATGGACCGGGAAAGCCGCGATACGTTTGATATTATTGACGAAATCCAAGAGAACCTCGCCATTGATGTGACGCCGGCCTCTTGGCCCATCGGCGTCGGACAAGATTTCATGGGCTGCTATGACATGCTCCATGACCGGCTTGAATTGATGGACCGCGCCGACCGGAACCGCGTTGCAGACAGCATCGAGATCAAGGGCCTCGACGATCCGCTGTTGGAGCAACACGTCCCGGAACACCTGCTCGCGCAACTGCGCGAAGAGGTCGAGATGGCGCGTGAATTGCTCCCGACATTGGACCCGCAATCGGTGCTCGAAGGTCATATGACCCCGATCTGGTTCGGCTCTGCAATCAACAGCTTCGGCGTTAAGGAATTGATGGACGGCATCGCCGAATACGGCCCCGAACCCCAACCGCAACGTGCCGAACCCCGAATGATTTCCCCTGAAGAAACAAAGGTTTCCGGCTTTGTCTTCAAGGTCCAAGCCAACATGGACCCCAAACACCGCGACCGCGTCGCCTTTGTGCGCCTCGCCTCGGGGCACTTTAAGCGCGGCATGAAATTGACCCATGTGCGCAGCAAAAAACCGATGACGATTTCCAATCCGGTGCTGTTCCTCGCATCGGACCGCGAATTGGCCGAAGAAGGATGGGCCGGTGACATCATCGGCATCCCCAACCACGGGCAATTGCGCATCGGTGACACGTTGACCGAGGGCGAAGCGATCCGCGTGGCCGGCATTCCTTCGTTTGCGCCGGAACTTTTGCAAACCGTGCGCGCCAATGATCCGCTCAAGGCCAAACATCTTGAGAAGGCTTTGATGCAATTTGCCGAAGAAGGCGCGGCAAAGGTTTTCAAACCCGCCATCGGGTCGGGCTTTATCGTCGGGGTTGTCGGGGCGTTGCAATTCGAAGTCCTCGCCAGCCGGATCGAATTGGAATACGGGCTTCCGGTGCGGTTCGAAAATTCGCAATTCACCTCTGCCAGATGGGTGAACGGCGACCGACAAGCCGTTGAAAAATTTGTAGATGCCAACAAACAGCATATCGCAAATGACCATGACGGCGACATTGTTTATCTGACCCGTTTGCAATGGGATATCGACCGCGTTGACCGTGATTACCCCGATGTGCGATTGACCGCGACCAAAGAGATGATGGTCTGACGGGCGGCGCAATCTTGTCGGCGCGGCAATAGGTGTGGTTTACACGCCGCGTCCTTTGCCTTTGGTCAACCGCAGATGCGGCTTATCCTTGCGCGGCCGCGCGCGGGGCGGCATTCTTGCACTATGTGCGCGACACCGATCAAACCCTCGGCCCCGACCGATGCGGCTTCTGCGGCCACTTCGGATGCCGCGCCCGCCGCTGAGTGGGTGCGTGATCTGGCCGGCGCCCTGCGCGAGACCCGCGATGCCCGTCATGCCGAGGCCGGTATCGACATGGATCAGATTTTGACCGAACGCGCCGAACAACGCGCCCGTTGGGATGCCTTAGAGGCCGCCGAAGCCGCCGCCAAAAAAGCCGCGAAAACCGCTGCGGCTCCTCCTCCCGCCGGTCCGGCCGCCATTTCGGACACAAAGGCGCTAACCACATTGATCGAAGAAAGCCTGAACGACGAGGAAGCGGAGCCCCCGAACACCGCGATGCCGCAAGATGTGACCTATGAGGGCGGATATCCGGCAATGCTGGCGCTATTGGACAAACGCCGGGTGCCGATAAGCTATGGCGAGGGCGAATCCCTTCCGCCACTTGATGTGAACCTTGCGCCCTATTGCACAGAAATCATTGGGAAAGTACCGCCCGAAATCAAATCCAGCCGCAGCGGATATGCCACCAAATACCGCGCTCTGGCCCGCGAGCTGAAAGGCTTGCCCATGCTGTGCCATTTGCACGCAATGCTGATTGCGCATCTGCGCAAAGAAAGCCAGCCGCCCCATTGCGCAGCACTGTTTGTGCGACTTTGGACAGAACATAGCGATCTGCTGCTCGAACACTTGAATGCACGCTGGCAAGTCTCTGCAATCACGACGTTTTCCGAACATGGACTAACCGAAGGCCAACGGCGTTCGGGCCTTGGACTGTCGGTCTTGCTAAACACCATGAAACTATATGAAAGCGAGCGGCTTTATTCGGGTGCCAAACCCAAACAACCCCACAGCACGAAAACCCAATTTCGGGGGCGGCTGCCCTTGGAAATGGACACCTATTCCATCGTTAACGGTGGGCTGGATGTGGCTCTGTTGGGGCGCCTTTGGGTGGATGCCGAAGAGGATGAGGTTATCCGGCCACTGGCGCAGAACCTGCTTGAGATGCTCAACAAAGACACGCGCAATGTGTTCCGGCGGATGCGGATGATGCGGGCCCAATTGGTCGAGATGCGAGCCTCGCGGGCCGCCAAACGCCGTGCCTTGATGGCCGCCTATGATGCCGCGGTCGAAGCCGAGGAGGCCGCTGCCGAATCCCCCGCGCCCGACCTTGCGGAAATCGCCGAAAAAGCTGCGGCACGCCTTGCTGCCGACGACACGGGCCCCACACGGCACCCGGCACGCAAGCCGAAAGATTAATTCATGCCCGCCGCGCCCGTCCCGCCCCCCCGTTGGGGCATCGTCACGACCCTCAAAGGCCCGCTGCGCGATATGCAACGCTTTGCCGCCTACCATCTCGCGCTCGGGGCGGCGCGGATCGAGATTTACCTCGATGCCCCGCGCGAGAACACCCTGCGCGCGCTGACCACCGATCCGCGCCTTCATGTGACCGCCTGCGACAGCTCCTATTGGCGCGACAGCACAATAGGCCGCCGCCCCAAACAACATCAGCTGCGCCAGGCTCATAACGCCACGCGCAGCTATGCCCGCGCCCATTGCCCTCTTGACGGCACGGACGGCGTGAACGGCGCGGCCTCTGCGCCGCTCGACTGGATCGCCCATATTGATATGGACGAATTTATCCTCGAACGCGGCAATGGCGCCGACGACACCGCCCGCCCCGATGTCGAGGCCCTCCTGGCCCCCCTGCCCGATACGGTCACAGCTCTGGTCATGCGCCCTGCGGAAATGCTTGCGCCCGAGGGCGGCGGAACCGCCCCGGCAAAGGGAATTGGCGGGCTGAGCGGCCCGCGCCATTTCAAACTCAAACCGGTCAGCGCCGGACAGGATAAGTCCGTCCTTGAAGATCTATACCCGAATTTCGGGGCACATCTACGCGGTGGGTTCATCAGCCATCTGGGCGGTAAAATCTTTGCCCGCACCGGCATCACCAACGCCCGTCTCGGCATTCATATGCTGTTTGAAGACGGCGTGCCAACACTTGGTCGTCTGTCCTCTAACGATCTCTTTATCGGTCACGCCCACGCGCCCAGTTGGCCGGTGTTCGAGCGCCATATTGCCTTTCGCATGACCCATGGCAGTTACCGCAAACGCAACAGCAAGAATTTCCGTCTGGCGGATATTATTGATGTATTGACCCAAGACCATGATCCGGAAAATGACCCCGATCATCCGATGCGCGGGTTCTTCCGCGAAGTCTGCGAAGCCCGCACCGATCTGATCGCTGCCCTGCGCAGGCACGATATGCTTTTGACCCGCGATTTGCACCTTGATGCGCTGCGCCGCGACACATTCCCCGATCCCGCCAATCGCCCCTCTGACAAGGCCCGCACCGATGCCTGACATGCCACACCCCGCCGCCAAATGGGCCGTCGTTTCGACGATCAAAGCGCCGACCGAAGACATTCTCGCCTTTGCCGCGCATCATCTCGATCTGGGGGCGCACCGGCTTTACCTGTATCTCGACGATGAAAACCCCGAAGCCAATGCCGCGCTTAAGGCGCATCCAAAAATCCGTGTCACCCAAACCGATGAAACCTATTGGCGTCGCCATGGCACCCGCCCCGAGAAACATCAGGTGCGCCAAACCGCCAATGTGATGAATGCCTACACGAAAAAGGCGCATGAGGTCGATTTCATCACCCATATCGACGTTGATGAATTTCTCTGGCCCTCCCGCGATCTCGGTGCGCAACTGGCCGATCTGCCGCAATCGGCGTCCTGCGCCCGCGTCTGGCCGATTGAAGCACTCAGCAGCGAAGGCCAAAACGCGCCCGACGGGATCACATGGTTCAAATCCTGCGCCCGCAACCGTCAATCCCGCCTCAAGCAAACCGCCAAACTCTACCCGACCTATGGCACATATCTCAACGGCGGCTATCTCAGCCACGCCATGGGAAAACTCTTTATCCGCACCGGCATCGACGGGCTTAAAATCCGTATCCACAACGTTTTCCTCGGTCAGGATACCAATCCCGGACTGGTTATTCTCGAAGAGACCGAACTGTGCCATCTGCATGCGAAAAACTGGGACAGTTTTCGTGCCGCCTTCCGTTACCGCCACGCCAAAGGCAGCTACCGTGACGAATTGTCGGCAAACACCGCCAAAGACGGCACCGGATTGAACCTGCACCAGCTTTTCACCACCATTCTCGACGCTGAGGGCGAAGACGGGCTGCGCGCATTTTTCAATGAAGTCTGCCTGGCCACCCCGGATTTGCGCGCCGCGCTCGACCGCAAGGGCCATCTGCGCAGCATTGCACTGGACCTGCCCGCCAAACGCGCCCGCCATTTCCCGCGCGCCTGAGCTGCCCGCCTCTCCCTGCCAACGCAGCGCCGCCCTGCGGGGCCGCTCTGCACCTTTCTGCTTTCTGAAAATATCCCCGCCGGAGGCGCAGACAGGCCCCGTACGATCCCGCCACCGCAGCGCCACATCCGTGCATATCAGCCAAACCCTTGTGATCATTGACCCTCGCGCGACTTTTCGCTACATCTGCGCCGTGGGTCGCACGATGTGGATAACCACTGGGCCAAAGGGGCCTGACCCCAGATAGATGTGCGGGCCAAGCTATGTCCGCAAACCACGGATAAGCATGACAAAATTTACTGATCTCAACCTAAACCCCAAGGTCCTCAAAGCCATCGCCGAGGCTGGCTATGAAAGCCCCACGCCGATCCAAGCGGGTGCGATTCCCCCGGCTCTCGAAGGCAAGGACGTGCTTGGCATCGCGCAAACCGGCACCGGCAAAACCGCCAGCTTCACGCTGCCGATGATTACGATGCTGGCCCGGGGCCGCGCCCGCGCCCGTATGCCGCGCAGCCTTGTGCTTTGCCCGACCCGCGAATTGGCCGCGCAGGTGGCTGAAAACTTCGACACCTACACCAAGCATCTCAAGCTGACCAAAGCTCTGCTCATCGGCGGTGTCTCGTTCAAAGAGCAAGACCAATTGATCGATCGCGGCGTTGACGTTCTGATTGCCACCCCCGGCCGGCTTCTCGACCATTTCGAACGCGGCAAATTGTTGCTGACCGGCGTGCAGATCATGGTGGTGGACGAAGCTGACCGGATGCTCGACATGGGGTTCATCCCCGATATCGAACGCATCTTCTCGCTGACGCCCTTCACCCGCCAAACCCTGTTTTTCTCGGCCACGATGGCGCCGGAAATCGAGCGGATCACCAATACTTTCCTCTCGGCCCCGGCCCGCATCGAAGTCGCGCGCCAAGCCACCGCATCGGAAAACATCACCCAAGGCGTGGTCATGTTCAAAGCCTCGCGTAAAGACCGCGAAGCCAGCGAAAAGCGCAAGTTATTGCGTGACTTGATCGAATCCGAAGGCGACAAATGCCGCAACGCGATCATCTTCTGCAATCGCAAACTGGATGTGGATGCGGTTGCAAAATCGATGAAAAAATACGGCCTCGACGCCGCGCCGATCCACGGCGACCTGGAGCAATCGGCACGGATGCGCACGTTGGATGCCTTCCGCGACGGCACGCTGCGCTTCCTTGTGGCCTCGGATGTGGCCGCGCGCGGGCTCGACATCCCGAACGTCAGCCATGTGTTCAACTTCGATGTGCCAAGCCACGCCGAAGATTACGTCCACCGCATCGGCCGCACCGGCCGCGCCGGTAAAGACGGCACCGCCATCATGATTTGCGTCCCGCGTGACGAGAAAAACTTCGAAGATGTTGAACGTCTTGTGCAAAGCACGATCCCGCGTCTTGCCATTCCCGGCGCGCCGCAGCCGCAAAAGGACGCCAAACCCGAAACGCCCTCCGAAGAAACGCCCGCCGCCACAACACCGGCCGACACCGCCGATGTGCAACCCGGCGGCGATGAAGCAGGCGAAGGGCACCCCACCAATGCGCAAAGCGCGGCCGCCCAAGCAGCAGAGGGCGAAAAAGATGGTGAAACCAAACCCCGCCGCCGCACCCGCGGCGGGCGCGGCCGCAAGCGTAAAGAGGACGACACCACCACCGCAGAGGCCGCCGCGCCGGCAGAGGCGCCCGAGGCCGCAGTAACAACAACGACCAGCGATTCCAGCGACGCTCCAGAGCAAGACGCCGCTCCTGCAGCGCCGGAAGAGAACACATCCGCCGCAGCCGAAGAAAAACCACGCCGCAGCCGTGGTGGCCGCGGGCGGTCGCGCTCGAATGACAATGACGGTGGAGGACGCGACAACAATCGTGTCGTCGGAATGGGCGGGCATATGCCCTCGTTCATCGAGTTCAGCTTTGATGAGCGCCGCACCTCATAACGTAAGCTTGAACTCTGGTAATATTTCGACGCCTCCGCATTGTTGCGGGGGCGTTTTACATTTCCCCGAACGCATGTGCACCGCAGACGGCGCAACAAGGTGAAAACCACGTCAGGCGTTGCCCCCGATCTCATTGTAAAATTAGCCCCTAAACCGCAAAGGGCCGTAGGTGTGATCCACCTACGGCCCTTTTTCATGACTGCAATGACCCGCTGCTAGGCGCTTAGACGGCTGATCACCACGGTAACCTCGGGTTTTTTGCCAATCTCGCTTTGGGTCGATTTGCGCGTCAACGTCCGCAACTCTTTTTCCAAGCGCACGTCATCACGCAGGGTCTTGGCGTTGGCCCGGCCCAAAAACTGGCTCAGGTCTTCTTCGAGCACGTCTTGCAATGGCGCACGGCTGCGGCCGGTTTCGGCCAATCCCATGATTTCGACCCATGCATCGCCAAGCGGTTGGTCCTCTTCGTCAATAATAACGTTGACCATCACATGCCCGTTGAGCGCCATACGAATCCGGTCGCGCACAATGCCATCAAGCGCCCCGATCTGCACCGAGCCATCCAAATAGGTGCGGCCGGTTTCGATATATTCGGCCACTTTGGGCGCATTGCCCGAAAGGTCGATCATCATACCATTCACCGCCAAAATCGACGCACGGCCTTTGCTTTGCGACAATTTCACATGCTCGCGCAAATGCCGGTGTTCCCCATGCATCGGGATCACCACCTGCGGGTTCACGATCTCTTGCATCCGTTCCAGATCAGGGCGGTTGGCGTGCCCCGAGACATGATAATGCCCGCCACTGTTTTCATCGACGACATCCACGCCTTTTTCGGAGAACATATTGATGATGCGAATAACGCCCTTCTCGTTGCCCGGAATGGTTTTCGAGCTGAACAAGAAGGTATCGCCCTCTTTCAAGGTGATCCCCATATATTTGCCGTTGGCCAACTGCGCCGAGGCAGCGCGGCGTTCACCTTGAGAGCCGGTGACCAAAAGCATGACATTCTCGCGCGGCATGGAATTGACGTCCTCGGGCGGGATCACCGTCGGGAAATCCTTAAGCACCCCGGTTTCAATCGACGCCTCGACCATCCGGCGCATCGCACGGCCCAATAGGCAAATCGACCGCCCCGCTGCGACGCCTGCGTCGGCCAATGTTTTGACCCGCGCCACATTCGACGCGAACGTCGTCGCGACCACCATGCCGGACGCATCCGCCACCATTTTGGTGATCTCGGGCCCAACCGACACTTCGCTGCGGCCCGCATGGGGCGAGAAGACATTCGTCGAATCGCAGATCATCGCCTTGACGCCATCCTTGGCCACATCGGCCCAAAGATCGGGATCGAAGGCTTCGCCAACGATAGGCGTTTCGTCCAATTTGAAATCGCCGGTATGGATCACACGGCCCGCAGGCGTGTCAATCGCCAACCCGGCGCTTTCAGGGATCGAATGCGAAATCGGCACGAAACCAACGGTAAAGGGGCCGGTTTTAACGGTTTCCGGCCAAGTGCCCGCAATCCGCACGGCCTTTTCGGCAATGCCATATTCGGCCAACTTGCCGCGTGCCAGATTGGCGGTAAAGGGCCGCGCATAGATCGGCGCGCCGAGGCGTTCATACAAATGGCCCACCGCACCGATGTGATCTTCATGCGCGTGGGTGATGAACACCGCCTCAAGACGGTTTTTGCGTTCCTCAAGCCATTTGATATCCGGCAAGATCAAATCGACCCCCGGCGTGCCGTCCATATCGGGAAAGGCAACGCCCAAATCGACAAGGATCAAGCGTTCCTCATCGGGTTTCCCGTAGCCATAGACATAGGCATTCATGCCAATTTCACCCGCCCCGCCAAGGGGAAGATAGATAAAACGTTCACTGCTCATAAGCGGTTATTTTTCCTTGTTATATTCGTAAATCACGGTCAATCCGTGCATGGTTAGGTCATCTTCAAAGGCATCGAATAACGCATGCCCCTGCTGGAATAATGGCGCCAGCCCGCCTGTTGATATAACTTTCATCGGGCGGCTGAACTCCGCCTTGATCTGTTCGCAGATGCCATTCACGAGGCCGACATAGCCCCAAAAGACACCCGATTGCATACAATCGATTGTGTTGGTTCCTATCACACGCGCGGGCTTTGTCACATCTACATGTGGCAACGCTGCGGCGGCTTCGTGCAGCGCCCGCAAGGACAGGTTCACCCCCGGCGCGATCGCTCCGCCAATATAGGCACCGTCCTGATCCGCCACATCAAATGTTGTCGCCGTGCCGAAATCCACGATGATCAAATCCCCACCATGGCGGTCATATCCCGCCACGGTGTTGACCAACCGGTCCGGTCCCACGGTTGTTCCCGCATCCACGCGCATGCCCACCGGCAGGGCACATTCGGGCTTGCCCACCACCAAAGGCCGACAGCCAAAATAACGGTCAGACAGCACCCGCAAGTTGAACACCACCCGCGGCACCGTCGATGAGATGATCACCGCATTGATATCCATTGTGATCTTGTGATGGCTGAGCAGCGTCGAGAGCCATACGAAATACTGATCGGCGGTGCGGCGTTGATCCGTCGCTGTGCGCATGGTGCACAGAAATTGTTCGCCGTCCCATATCGAGAAAACCGTATTGGTGTTGCCGCAATCAATGGCCAAAAGCATGGGCGCGCGCCCTCCCGTCAGAAGAATACCTCGGCCGCCGCGATGGTGTGGCGACCGGTGTCTGTGGATAGAACAAGATTGCCGGCGGCGTCCACCGTCTCGAAGCGGCCCTTTTGTTCATGCCGCATGGTCCGGGCGGTGATCTCTTCACCAAGCCGTGCCGCACGTGCAAGCCATGCGCGGCGGATCGGTTCGAACCCGTAATCACGAAACCGTTGTTCGAACCGGGCATAAGAGGCGGCGAGCAACGTCAAGAATGCTTCGGGCGTGATCCGCGTTCCGGTTTCAGCGGCAAGGCTGACGGGGCGCACTGCGCCTTCTTCCACCTGACCCGTATTGGGGGCTTCTGCAAGATTGATGCCAATACCGATCGCGATATGCGACACGGTGCCCCCTGCCGCGCCCGCGCTTTCGAGCAAAATCCCCGCAACCTTGCCGCCCTTCAACAGCACATCATTCGGCCATTTCAAAGCAAAGAGATCGCTGCGCCCTGTCGCGGCGCAGAATGCTTCGTCCAAAGCCACCGCCGCGATAAAGCTGCGCAGGGCGACCTGATCAGGGGACTCGGTGGGGCGCATGACCAAGGTCGCGGCAAAGTTGCCCGCCGGCATGGACCACGCGCGGCCGCGTCGTCCGCGCGCGGAGGATTGGGATTTGGCAAGAATCCATTCGGGACCAGAAATTTCGGGCGCGATGCGGGCGGCTTCGGCATTGGTGCTGTCGACCTGTGCCAAAATGCGCCGCCCGTAACCGACGGGCCAATCCGGCCCTGCGGGTATTTCGATCTCCGGCGGAGTATGATCAGTTGACAAGAGTTGCCGCCGCCGCCTCTGCCGCGCCCTCAACCCCGAACATCCATGCCGAACCAATGAGCATCACAGCAGCAGTGGCGACCAGAAAACCCCACAAAATGGGCGATTTGTTCGTATCGAGATGTGCGCCCTCTTCGCCGAAATACATGTAGTACACAATGCGAAGATAATAGAACGCACCAATCACCGAAGCGATCACACCGGCCACCGCGAGCCATCCCAGGCCCGCGTCATAGGCGGCACGCAGCACATAGAATTTACCGAAGAACCCGAGGAACGGCGGCACGCCTGCCAATGAGAACATCAAGAACAGCACCGCCATTGCCCGACCCGGATGGGCGCGGGCAAACAGATTGAGGCTGGCGATATCGGTGACCGGCTCGCCGTCGCGCTCCATCGTCAGGATGAAAGCAAAGGTGCCGACATTCATCGTCACGTAGATCACCATATAGATCAGCAAGGCTTGCACGCCAAAAGCCGTGCCCGCCGCAAGCCCCATGAGAGCAAATCCCATATGGGCGATCGAGGAATAGGCCATCAGACGTTTGATGTTGGTTTGTCCGATTGCCGCCACGGCGCCGAGGAACATCGACAACACCGCCATAAGCGCGATGATTTGCTGCCAATCGCCAACAACGCCGCCAAAGGCATCATGCAAGACCCGCGCCAACAGGGCCATCGCTGCCATTTTCGGGGCGGTGGCGAAAAACGCGGTGATCGGGGTCGGCGCGCCCTCATAGACGTCCGGCGTCCACATGTGGAACGGCACGGCAGAGACTTTGAACGCAAGGCCCGCCGTGACAAAGACAAGCCCAAACAACAGCCCCAAAGGCGCATTGCCGCTGGCCGCATCAATGATACCGGAGAACAATGTTGTCCCCGCATAGCCGTAGGTGAGCGAGGCACCGTAAAGCAACAGGCCCGAACTCAACGCGCCAAGAACGAAATATTTCATCCCCGCTTCGGTGGATCTCACGCTGTCGCGGCGCAAAGACGCCACCACATAAAGCGCCAGAGATTGCAGCTCCAAGCCCATGTAAAGCGCCATCAAATCACCGGCCGACACCATCATCATCATGCCGACAACCGACAAGGACACCAAAACCGGATACTCAAACCGTAGCAAATTGCGGCGGGACATATAGTCTTGGCCCATGACCAGAACCGCAGCACCGGACAGCAAAATTGTCACTTTGGCGAAACGGGCGAAGGCATCGTCTTTGAACATGCCGCCAAAGGCGTCATGCGTGCCGCCGCTGCCAAGGCCGATCCATGCCGCCAGCAAAACAAACAGCCCTGCCGTCAGCCAGACGAGCGGCCCGGCGATCTTGTCCTTACCGGTGTAGACCGCCCCGACCAATGCCACCATGGCATAGATCGACAGAATAATTTCCGGCGCGATTGTGTTCAGATCAGCCTGGATCATATCTCAGGGCTCCCGTCAGTGGGACGCGGTCATGCCAGCCGCAGGGGCGTGGGCAAGAGCCGTGTCAATATTGGATACCAGCGCCTCAACCGAGGGGCCGATGATGTCGGTGACAAGCGCGGGATACACCCCGAGCAAGAGCGTCATGACGACGAGCGGCGCAAAGATCGCCTTTTCGCGCGAAGTCATGTCACGGATGGTTTTGAGGCTTTCCTTGATCAGATCGCCCAGCATCACGCGGCGATAGAGCCACAGTGCATAGCAGGCCGAGAAGATCACACCCGAAGCCGCCACAACAGCAACCCATGTGTTGACCTGGAAAATCCCCATCAAGACAAGAAATTCGCCAATGAACCCCGAAGTGCCCGGCAGGCCGACGTTCGCCATGGTGAAGAACATGAAGATCAACGCATAGGCCGGCATCCGGTTCACCAACCCGCCATAGGCGTCGATCTCGCGGGTGTGCATCCGGTCATAAATCACACCCACACAAAGGAACAGCGCGCCGGAGATAAAGCCGTGGGAGATCATTTGGAAGATCGCACCATCCACACCTTGTTGGTTGGCCGCGAAAATCCCCATGGTCACATACCCCATGTGAGCGACAGAACTATAGGCGATGAGCTTTTTCATATCCTCTTGCACAAGCGCCACGAGCGATGTGTAGACGATGGCAATCGCAGACAGCCAAAACACCATCGGCGCAAGCAATTCCGACGCAATCGGGAACATCGGCAGCGAGAACCGCAAGAAGCCATAGCCGCCCATCTTCAGCAAGATCGCCGCCAGAACCACCGAACCTGCGGTCGGGGCCTGCACGTGTGCATCAGGAAGCCACGTATGCACCGGCCACATCGGCATTTTCACCGCCAGAGAGGCGAAGAAAGCGAGGAACAGCAAGGTTTGCATACCGCCGACAATCTGCATCCCGAAGAGGCTGAAGGTTTCCGATCCAAATTGATGGGTCAGAAGCGTCGGAATATCGGTCGTGCCCGCATCCGCATACATCGCCACCATCGCCACAAGCATCAAAACCGATCCAAGGAACGTATAGAGGAAGAATTTGAACGAGGCATAAATCCGGTTCGCACCACCCCAAATACCGATGATCAGGAACATCGGTATAAGGCCCGCTTCGAAGAAGACATAGAAGAGCACGAGGTCCAGCGCCATGAACACGCCAAGCATCAGCGTTTCCAAAAGCAGGAAGGCGATCATATATTCTTTGACGCGCGTCTCTACATTCCAGCTCGCTGCGATGACCAAGGGCATCATGAAGGTCGTGAGCAATACAAACAGCACCGAAATACCGTCAACGCCCATTTTATATTTCAAACCCGCAACCCATGCGCGTTCTTCGACGAATTGAAATCCGGTATTCGCCGGATCGAATTCGGCCAGAATGAACAGCGAGACAAGGAAGGTCAGCGCCGTGGCGATAAGCGCCACCCATTTCGCATTGCGATTGGCAGCCGCATCCGAGCCGCGCAAAAACACCGCAAGGATCAACGCTGCAAGCGCCGGCAGGAAGGTGACGATGGAAAGAAGGTTATCCATTATTCCGCCCCTCCGGTGAGCGACATCCATGTGATCAGGACAACAATCCCGATGACCATGGCGAATGCGTAAGTAAAGATATAGCCGGTTTGTGCCCGCCCCGCGAGGCGGGTGAAGAAGGGCACGATGCCCAAAGCAACGCCGTTCAATGTGCCGTCGATGACTTTCTCATCACCGCGCTTCCACAAGAACCGTCCGAGCGCCATGGCAGGTTTGACGAAGATCGCATCGTAGATTTCGTCAAAATACCATTTATTCAAAAGGAACAGGTAAAGCGGGCGCTGCGCATCGGCGAATTTCTTCGGCATGGCAGGGTTCACGATATAGAACCAATAGGCCGTCAGGAAACCGAGGATCATCGCGACAAACGGGCTGACCTTGACCCACTTCGGGGCATGGTGCGCGTCGTCAATCACCGTGCTGTCAGGCGACATATAGATCGCGCCTTGCGGTGCGGTGCCATGGGCCATAACCGCCGCGTGCGGGTCATTTGCATGATCTGTGGCAGGGGCCGCATGATCGTCCGCCGCGCCGTGATCTGCGGCTTCGGCATGGGTGTCCACCTCGGCGTGGGAGTCTGTTGCCGCTGCGCCGTGGGTGTCCGTTGCCCCGTGACCTGCATCCGCCGCGTGATGTGCGGGCATGCCAAAGAAGCGGTTCATCTTATCATGATCGCCAAAGAAGCTGCCATAGAACACCATGCCGGAGAAAATCGCGCCAAGCGCCAGAACCCCCAGCGGAACCAACATCACCATCGGGCTTTCGTGGGCATGTTCATGGGTATGCTTATCGCCGCGCGCCTTGCCGTAGAAGGTCAGGAACATCAAACGCCAGCTATAGAAAGACGTGAACAACGCCGCGACAACCAGCATCCAGAAGGCATAGCCGCCATTTGTGCCGGCGTAGGCGCTCTCGATGATGGCATCTTTCGACAAGAACCCGGCGAACCCGATTGTCGTCAGCGGAATGCCAACACCGGTGATCGCCAATGTGCCGATCATCATCGCCCAGAATGTATAGGGGATCTTTTTACGCAGGTTGCCATAGTTGCGCATGTCCTGCTCGTGATGCATCGCGTGGATCACCGAACCGGCGCCAAGGAAGAGCATTGCTTTGAAGAACGCGTGTGTCAGCAGGTGGAACATCGCCACCGAATAGACGCCAACACCCGCCGCCACGAACATATAGCCAAGCTGCGACATGGTCGAATAGGCGATGACACGTTTGATATCATTTTGCACCAATCCGATGGTCGCCGCGACAAAGGCCGTCGAAGCGCCAAGGAAGGTGACAAAGGCCATGGTTTCAGGCGCATATTCCATCAAGGGCGACATGCGGCAGACAAGGAAAACCCCCGCCGTCACCATGGTCGCCGCGTGGATCAGAGCCGAAACAGGCGTCGGGCCTTCCATCGCGTCGGGAAGCCATGTGTGCAAGAACAGCTGCGCCGATTTCCCCATCGCACCGATGAAGAGCAAGAAGGCCAGAAGGTTGGCCGCGTTCCAGTCGGTCCAAAGGAACCGAAGGGTTGTTTCTGCCAAGGCAGGCCCCGCTGCAAAAATATCGTCGAACTTGATGCTGTCAGTGAGGAAAAACAGACCAAAGATACCAAGCGCAAAGCCGAAGTCACCCACACGGTTGACCACAAAGGCTTTGATCGCGGCGGCATTGGCCGAGGGTTTTTTGTAGTAGAACCCGATGAGCAAATAAGACGCAACGCCGACGCCTTCCCAGCCAAAGAACATCTGCACAAGGTTGTCAGAGGTCACCAGCATCAGCATCGCAAAGGTGAAGAACGACAGATAGGCAAAGAAGCGGGCTTTGTAATGTTCGCCCTCGCCCCAATTGTCGTCATGCGCCATGTACCCCAAGGAGTAAAGGTGCACGAGCGCCGAAACCGTTGTGACCACGATCAACATGATCGCCGTCAAACGATCAAGGCGGATCCCCCAAGAGGTTTCCAACGTGCCCGATTGGATGAAGTCAAGAACATGGATGTGTTGGGTTTCGGACCCGAGGCCAAGGAAGGTGATCCACGAGAGCAGACAGGCCAGAAACAGCAGACCGGTGGTCAGATACTGCGCGCCCTTCTCGCCAATGGTCCGCCAGCCAAAGCCCGCGATAATCGCCCCGACGAGGGGCGCAAAAAGAATTGTCGTGACCATGTCTCTTAGCCCTTCATCACATTGACGTCTTCAACCGCGATGGTGCCACGGTTGCGGAAGAAACTCACAAGGATCGCAAGGCCAATCGCGGCCTCGGCGGCGGCAACCGTGAGCACGAACAAGGTGAACACCTGCCCCACCAGATCGCCGTGATACCAAGAAAAAGCCACCAGATTGATATTCACTGCGAGCAGCATCAATTCGATGCTCATCAACAGGATAATCACGTTCTTGCGGTTCAAAAACAGACCGAAAATCCCGATCACGAAAAGCGCGGCAGCGACTGCCAGATAGTGTTCAATTCCGATCATTTCGTTTCCTCGCGGTCATAGATCATCGCGTGCATTGGTGCGGTTTTGATTTTGAGTTCCATCAAAGCCCCTGCCCCGGTTTCACGTTTTTCAATTCCATCGCTTCCGCCGGATCGCGCCACATCTGTTCAAGCACATTCTGGCGTTTGACATCCTTGCGGTGACGCAGGGTCAAAACGATCGCGCCGATCATGGCGACCAACAAAATCAAACCCGACAGTTGGAACAGCAGAAAGTATTTGTCGTAAAGCAAGGCGCCCAAAGCTGCGGTGTTTTCCACATCGGTCGGGGCCACCGCGCCGCGCGCGGCCTGCGCCCCCTCGGCGCTTTCCCATACGCCAAAGGCCATGCCGAATTGCATCAAGATCACCACCCCGATGAGCAAGGCCAATGGCATATACTGCGACATTCCGGCCCTGAGTTCGGCAAAATCCACATCCAGCATCATCACCACAAACAAGAACAACACCGCGACCGCGCCGACATAGACGATGATCAACAACATCGCGACGAACTCTGCCCCCATCAGGACAAAAAGGCCCGCCGCCGACAGGAAGGTCAGGATCAGCCAGAGCACCGAATGCACCGGATTGCGGCTGATGACGGTGAACAGACCGCCCAAAACCGCACAGATCGCGAATAGATAAAAGGCCAATGCCGCAACCGTCATGTCTCGTCTTCCTCTTTGTCTGCCATCACATCGCGCGCAAGGTCCATTGCGCGGGTCATGGCCGGTATGCCTGCGAACATCGACATCTGTGCGATGGTCTCGGCGATCTCTTCTTTTGTGGCGCCCGCCTCAATGGCGTGGCGCACGGTCATGCGCACCTGCGTATCGCTTTGCGCGCCCTGCATCGTCAGCCCCGCGAGGGTCAACAAAAGCCGGGTTTTCGCGTCCAGCCCGTCTTTGCTCATGCCCTTGCCAAAAGCAAACTCCATCATCTCTTTTGGCATCGTCGGCCAAAGGGTTTCAAACCCCTTGGGCGAGAAGCTTTCTAGCGCGGGATTGAAGGATTTCGCCATCTCCTGCGCCTGTTCCATCATCAATTCAAACGGGGTCTTGCCGGTCATCTTGTCGCCTTCCTATGGCACGGCCCGCTCACCCCATGGCCAATACAGGCGATGCGGGCACGGGCAGTTGCGCAGTTATGACGCGAAATAAGGCTCATCGGTAAGGCGCATCCATTTCCAGATTGCGGGCGATCTCGGCTTCCCAACGCTCGCCATTCGCAAGCAGTTTATCCTTATCGTAGAACAGCTCTTCACGGGTCTCGGTGGAAAATTCGAAATTCGGCCCTTCGACAATCGCATCCACGGGGCACGCTTCTTGGCAGAACCCGCAATAGATGCATTTGGTCATATCGATGTCATAACGTGTGGTGCGGCGCGAGCCGTCCTCGCGCGGCTCGGCATCAATCGTGATCGCCTGCGCAGGGCAGATCGCCTCGCAAAGCTTGCAAGCAATGCAACGTTCTTCGCCATTGGGATAGCGCCGCAACGCATGTTCACCGCGAAAACGCGGGGACAAAGGCCCCTTCTCATGCGGATAGTTCAACGTCGCCTTGGGAGAGAAAAAGTATTTCAACCCCAGGCGAAAGCCTTTGATGAAATCCGTCAGCAGGAAATATCCGGCCGCGCGGCGGTAATCAACATTTGCCATGATCAGCCTCCAATCGCCCAGCGGGCATAAGCGCCGCCGAAGGCTTCAAATTTTGCAAGAAAGGCCACCAAAACGACCCAGACCAAGGACATGGGCAGGAAGACTTTCCAGCCGATCCGCATCAATTGGTCATAGCGGTAGCGCGGGGTGATCGCCTTCACCATCGAGAAGATGAAGAACACAAAGAGCATTTTGCCGATCATCCACAAGATGCCATCGGGAAGGCCCGGGATCGGGGACAGCCAGCCGCCAAAGAACAGCAAGGTGGTCATTGCGCACATCAACACAACCGCGACCAATTCACCGATCATGAACAACAGGAACGGCGTCGAGGAATACTCCACCTGATAACCCGCCACCAATTCGGATTCCGCTTCGGGAAGGTCAAACGGCGGACGGTTGGTTTCCGCCAAAGCCGAGATCAGGAAGAGGAAGAGCATCGGGAAATGCGGCAACCAATACCAAGAGAACAGCCCATACCGCCCCTCTTGTGCCCCGACGATGTCGGAGAAATTCATCGAGCCGGTCGAGATGATGATGCCGATGATGATCAGGCCGATCGACACCTCGTAAGAAATCATCTGCGCCGCAGAGCGCAGCGAGCCAAGGAAGGGGTATTTCGAATTCGACGCCCAACCGCCCATGATCACGCCGTAAACCTCCAAAGAGGACACCGCCATCACATAAAGGATCGCGACGTTGATATTCGACAATACCCAACCGTCATTGAACGGGATCACCGCCCAAGCGATGAGCGCCATAACCAGGCTGACCATCGGCGCAAGCAAGAATACCACGCGATCGGCCCCCGCCGGAAAGATAACCTCTTTGACGATATACTTTAGGAAGTCGGCAAAACTTTGCATCAAGCCGAAGACACCAACCACATTGGGTCCGCGCCGCATTTGCACAGCGGCCCAGATTTTCCGGTCCGCATACATCAAGAACGCCAGCGCCACCAAAAGCGGCACAACGATCAGAAGAACCTGACCTACAATCAGCAGGCCCATTCCAAGGGTGGTCGTGGTAAAAAAGTCAGCCATCAGGTCCTCATACCGCCGGTATTCCATTTTCCGCGCAATGCGCAGCGACGACTTCCGCGTCGATCGTTTTCAATCCGCGGGGCAGCGCCGGCGAGATGGTATAAATCGCATCCCCTCGCCATATACCACCCTGCTCGGTCACATTGGTGCGCAAGTGACGCGCAAATCCGTAACCCCGGATCAGCGTGTATTGCGCCGCCGCACATTCCGCAAACCGCGCCACATCGGCGCGCCCGCCTGCCCCCTTCATCGAGACTTGGAAATTCACCAAATCCCCCTCCAGAAGCTGGGTCTCAATGCCCAAATACTCCGGCACAGCCGCGCCGCGCGACACCTCTTGTCCCTCGGGTGCGCAGGCCCCCAAAAGCGCCAACACCCCACAAGCAACCAGTGCCGGTTTTATGTCGGCCGAAACCGTCACTCGGCCGCCAAGGTTTTCTCGCCGCGTGCTGCGGCGCCTTGCGACAGCTCTGCCATCAACTGGCTGGCACGGGCAATCGGGTTCGTCAGGTAGAAATCTTTAATCGCGGGAACGAAATCGGCCGTGCCGAGCATCCCTGCGGGTAGCTTTTCCCACGTGTTTTCAGCCACTTCATCCACGCCTTTAAGGTAAGGCACCTCTGCGATCAAGGCCGTGCGCAATTGTGCGAGACTGTCATAAGGCAAAACCTCGCCCGTTTCGGCCGACAAAGCCCGCAAAATCGCCCAGTTTTCTTTCGCATCACCCGGTGCGAACCCGGCACGCATCGACAATTGCGGGCGTCCTTCGGTGTTCACAAACAATCCGTTTTCTTCGGTATAAGCCGCCGCAGGCAAGATGATATCGGCCCGGTGTGCGCCGCGATCGCCATGGCTGCCTTGATAGATGACAAAGGCCCCGGCGTCGATTTCGACTTCGTCCGCACCAAGATTGTAAATCACCTCGGCCCCGTCGATGGCCGCATCCATGCCGCCTTCGGTGACCGCACCCACATCCATCGCGCCGACGCGGCCGGCAGCAGTGTGCAGAACCAAAAGCTTGCCATTGGTTTTTTCGACCACATCCATCGCCGCCGCCAAAACCGCCGCGCCGTCTGCTTCGCGCAAGGCGCCCTGCCCGACGATCACCAAGGATGGCACGTCTTTGACTGCGCCAAAATCATGTTTGGTCAGCTTGTCCAACGCTGCGCGATCCGTGCCCATATGCGTATAATCATAGGTCAGATCCGCCGCTTCGCCGATCAAGGCAACATCCGCCCCGTTCGACCACGCCTTGCGGATCCGCGCATTCAGCACCGGCGCCTCATTGCGCGGATTGGTCCCGATCAACATGATGTATTTCGCATCATCAATGTCTTCGATCGATGCGGTGCCCACGTACCCCGAACGATTGCCAATTGGCAATTTCGCCCCGTCCGTGCGGCATTCGACCTTGCCGTCCAATCCTTCAACCAGCTGCTTCAACGCATAGGCTGCTTCGACCGGCGCCAGATCCCCGACCAAACCGGCGATTTTCTTACCCGTCATCGCGGCGGCGGCGGCGGCGAGAGCCTCGCCCCATGTGGCGGTGCGCAGCTTGCCGTTTTCACGAATGTAGGGCTTGTCCAGACGTTGGCGACGCAACCCGTCCCATACGAAACGCGTCTTGTCGGAAATCCATTCCTCGTTCACGCCATCATGGTTGCGCGGCAAAATCCGCATGACTTCGCGGCCTTTGGTATCAACGCGGATGTTCGAGCCGAGGGCGTCCATCACATCGATGGTTTCGGTCTTCGACAATTCCCACGGACGCGCAGTAAACGCATAGGGTTTCGAGGTCAGCGCCCCCACCGGGCACAGGTCAATGATATTGCCCTGCATGTTGCTGTCCAATGTTTGGTTAAGATAGCTGACGATCTCGCTATCCTCGCCGCGCCCGGTTTGACCCATCTGGTTGATCCCTGCCACTTCGGTGGTGAACCGCACGCAACGTGTGCACGAAATGCAACGCGTCATCGCCGTCCCGACAAGCGGGCCAAGGTTGATATCATCAACCGCGCGCTTGGGCTCTTTAAACCGCGTCTCGGAGATGCCATAGGCCATGGCTTGATCTTGCAAATCGCATTCGCCGCCTTGATCGCAAATCGGGCAATCGAGCGGGTGGTTGATGAGAATAAACTCCATCACCCCTTCGCGCGCCTTTTTGACCATAGGCGAATTGGTTTTCACCACCGGCGGTTGGCCTTCGGGGCCGGGGCGCAAATCCTTGACCTGCATCGCGCAAGAGGCCGCCGGTTTGGGCGGGCCGCCGACCACTTCGACAAGGCACATCCGGCAGTTGCCAGCGATCGACAGACGCTCATGGTAGCAAAAGCGCGGCACTTCAACGCCGGCTTGCTCACAGGCTTGGATCAGGGTCATCGCCCCTTCCACTTCGATCTCTTTATCGTCGATGATGATCTTGCGTAGGTCAGACATGGGGTCTCACTTTGCTTTCAGTAAAGCGCCGATACGGCTATTGCTGGCGATCTCGGCGTGGCCCAGATCGCAGAAGGTTTCGGGATTGGCGCGCACCACGCCATTGGCCTTGAGGTAGGCCTCGCCACGGCTGCGCATTTTCGCCTTTTCGGCATTACTTGTCACATAGGCTTCGATCTCCGCGTCGGAATATCCGCGCGTTTTCGCCGTTGATTCAAGCGTCTTCATATAGCGATAGGCTTTGATCATCCGCGCCGAGATCGTGCCGCAATTTTTGCGGATCTCATCAGCAATGCCGATGGCCAAAAGCCCGTCGTTGATATCCCTTTCGCTGCGCAAATCCGCGCGCGCATCCGCAGCGGTCGCGAGGATCAAGCTCACGGCGAGGGTCAATGAAGTCAGTATATGCATTGTCGAAACTCCTGCATGGCTCACAGCGGCGCGCAGGGATTTGCGCCCGCCATCTGCCTTGCAGATGGGAGTTTGCGGCATTGTTATGCAATAGCGCCGCAAAAAGCCCTTATGTTTCAACGCATTTACCATCCGAGACAGCGCCCTTTCACCACCAACATACCATCGACGATATTGGGGTTTTCGTCGTCGGGGGACATCTCCCACGCGACATCGGATCTGCCGTATTGTTTGATGCAATGCGTGTTGGCGCGGTGACGCACCGCCTCGCGCCCGCCCGCCAACGTTTCGGCTGTCACTGCGACCGAAACCGTCAGCTGCGCCGGATCGTCTTTGGACACGTCAAGCTTGGATTTATAGCTCCGCCCGTCAAAAACCGTGCGGTTTTTCTTGAACGGCGAGGCACAGCCGGACAAAGCCACTGCGCAGCAAAGCGCGGATGCGATCGTTACATATTTCATGAGGCCTCCTCCGCACAAACCTGCAATGCGACGCCGCGCGCAGCACATGGGCGTGTTTGAACGACCGGCGCGGCCCGCCACGCGGCATGCCCATTGGCATTATGGTGATCTGGACGACGCACCGTGATCACTCTGCCGCCACGGCGCTGACGCGGCCGGTTTTCTGGGCTTTGATGCGGTCTTCGATCTCGTCGCGGAAGTTGCGAATGAGACCCTGGATAGGCCAGGCCGCCGCATCGCCAAGCGCGCAAATCGTGTGGCCTTCGACCTGTTTGGTCACGTCCCACAACATGTCGATTTCTTCGGGATCTGCCTCGCCTTTGACCAGACGCTCCATCACCCGCATCATCCAACCGGTGCCTTCACGGCACGGCGTGCATTGGCCGCAACTTTCGTGCTTGTAGAACTTCGCCAACCGCCAGATCGCTTTGATGATGTCGGTCTCTTTGTCCATCACGATCACCGCCGCCGTGCCGAGGCCAGAGCCCAGCTCGCCGCGCAGGTAATCGAAATCCATGATCGCGTCTTTCATATTCTCGCCGCGCACACAGGGCACGGACGAGCCGCCGGGGATCACCGCTTTGAGGTTGTCCCAACCGCCGCGAATGCCGCCGCAATGTTTCTCGATCAACTCTTCAAAGGAAATCGACATCGCCTCTTCAACCACGCAAGGGTTGTTGACGTGACCCGAGATCGCAAAGAGTTTCGTGCCCGCGTTATTGGCGCGCCCAAAACCCGAAAACCATTCCGCCCCGCGGCGCAAGATCGTCGGCACAACCGCGATGCTCTCCACATTGTTCACCGTGGTCGGGCAACCATAAAGCCCCGCGCCCGCCGGAAACGGCGGCTTCATCCGCGGCATGCCTTTTTTGCCCTCAAGGCTTTCCAAAAGTGCGGTTTCTTCGCCGCAAATATAGGCCCCGGCCCCATGGTGCAAAAAGACATCAAAATCCCAACCGGATTTCGAAGCATTCTTGCCGATCAAACCGGCGTCATAACATTCATCAATCGCCGCCTGCAGCGCCTCGCGTTCGCGGATATATTCACCGCGCAAATAGATATAGCAGGTGTTGGCATTCATCGCGAAAGAGGCAATCAACGCCCCTTCGATCAACGTATGCGGATCATGGCGCATGATCTCGCGGTCCTTACAGGTGCCCGGTTCGGATTCATCCGCGTTGATGACCAAATAGGACGGGCGCCCGTCGCTTTCTTTGGGCATGAAGGACCATTTCAAACCGGTCGGGAAACCCGCGCCGCCACGACCGCGCAGGCCCGAAGCCTTCATCGTGTCAACGACCCACTCGCGGCCTTTCTTGATGATATTGGCGGTGCCATCCCAATGGCCCCGCGCCTGCGCGCCCTTCAGCGTGCGGTCATGCATGCCGTAGATATTGGTAAAGATCCGGTCCTGATCGTTCAGCATAAGGCTATCCTCGCCCGTTCACGTTGTCTTTTGGCGCGCGCGCCAGATTTGATAGATCACCACAAACACCCAGATAAAGGCGGCAATCGCGGCGAAATCGAAGAGAAACAAAAACCGTGCCTCCCATCCCAATTTTGCCGCCAATACCTGCGCCCCCATCCAAAGCAACATCGTCCCGGCGATCACCAGGGCGACGATCCGTCCCTTGCGTGCCAACTGTTGCTCTTGGTTGCTCATCTATCTCTCCAGCGCCTTAATAGACGCCGCCTTTTTTGACCTTGGAGGAAAATTCGGTTTCCTCGCCAGCGGCCAGTTTTGTTGCTTGTTCGATCCAAGTGTCGCGTACAACGCGGCCCCGGAACGTGCCCAGATGATCATCGACCCATGCGACTTCTTCGTCGCTCCATTTGGCGATCTGATCGAAGTGGAAAAACCCGAGCGAATGCAGCAGTGCCTCCAACTTCGGCCCGACGCCTTTGATCTGTTTCAAATCATCAGCACCGGCCTTGCGCGGTGCTTTCATGGTGCGGGGTTTTTTGCCCACCCCTGTCGGTGCATTTTTATCTGCAGCTGCGGCTTTCGGTGCGCTGCTCTCCTCGGCCTTGGCGTCTGGTGCCTCTTTGGCCTCTGCTGCGCCTTTGGCCTTGGCCTCGGGTTTGGCTTTGCTGCGCTCCTGCGCCTCTTGCTTGGTTGCGCCGGTCTTGTCGGCTTTCGCCGTCGCAGCGGGCTTTGGCTCTTTGGCTTTCGCCGCCTCGGCGGCATCCTCAGCGCCTTTGGCGGCGATCGCCAGACCCGCCGACGATCCGCCCAACTTGCCGGTGCCGTCTTGCCACGGCGTCACAAGCGGCACTTCGGTGCCATCGATGCGTTTGACCGTATCGCCGATATCCACTGCGGCTTGAACGCTGGCGTTATACTGCGCGCGGCCTTCGACATATTGTGCAAGCGACGTAACGCCCGAGGCAGGTTCAGCCGCATATCGCCCGTTTTGCGGCCCCGGAACGGGAACCTTCCCGGCGCCCAATTCGTCGATGATCTCGCCCAAACGCGCGGCGGTCAGATCCTCGTAGTAATCCTTGCCGATCTGCGCCATCGGCGCATTGGCACAGGCCCCGAGGCATTCGACCTCTTCCCATGAGAACTTACCATCCGCCGACAATTCATGTGCCTTACCGGCGATCTTTTCCTTGCACACCGAAATCAGGTCTTCAGCCCCGCAAATCATGCAGGACGTGGTGCCGCAAACTTGGATATGGGCAACAGAACCAACAGGTTGCAGTTGGAACATGAAGTAGAAAGACGCCACTTCGACCACCCGCATATAGGCCATACCGAGCATATCCGCGACATGTTCAATCGCCGGCCGGGTGAGCCAGCCTTCCTGCTCCTGCGCACGCCACAAAAGCGGAATAACCCCAGAGGCTTGCCGCCCTTCGGGGAACTTGGTGATCTGCGCTTCGGCCCATGCCTGATTGGCGGGGGTGAAGGCGAAACTGTCGGGCTGGGTGTGGTGGAGCCTACGCAACATTGGGTCTTATCCGTTCTTATCGGCAGTGCACGCGGCGCGCTGCGCCTCGCCCACCGGCAGAAACATCATCATCGCGGCCAAGGAGGCCATCGCGGCAAAGGTCAGAGCAATCATCGGTCGATCTCCCCGAACACAACATCCAGCGTCCCGATGATCGCGGCAATATCGGCCAATTGGTGACCGCTTGCGATGTGATCCATCGCCTGCAAATGCAAATATCCAGGAGCGCGAATTTTGCTGCGGTACGGTTTGTTGGTCCCGTCCGCTACAAGATAGACGCCAAATTCGCCCTTGGGCGCCTCGACACAGGCATAGACCTCGCCTTCGGGAACGTGGAAGCCTTCGGTGTAAAGCTTGAAGTGGTGGATCAGGCTTTCCATCGAGGTTTTCATATCGCCGCGTTTTGGCGGGGTGATCTTGCCACGCGCCAAGACATCGCCTGTGGCTTCGCGCAGCTTAACAATCGCCTGACGGATGATCGAAGTCGATTGGCGCATCTCTTCCATCCGGCATAGATAGCGATCATAGCAATCGCCATTGGTGCCGACGGGGATTTCAAAATCAAACTCGTCATAGCATTCATAGGGCTGCGCGCGGCGCAAATCCCACGCAAACCCGGATCCCCGCACCATGACCCCGGAGAAACCGTAGTCCTGGATGTCCTGCTCTGAGATCACACCGATATTGACGTTCCGCTGTTTGAAAATCCGGTTCTCGGTCAAAAGCCCGTCGATGTCGTCAAGCCGCTTCGGGAATTCCAAAGCCCATTCCTCGATGTCGTCAAGCAAGTCATCGGACAGATCCTGATGCACCCCACCGGGGCGGAAATAGGCCGCGTGCAAACGCGCACCACAGGCGCGTTCGTAGAAAATCATCAACTTTTCACGCTCTTCAAACCCCCACAAAGGCGGGGTCAGCGCGCCAACGTCCATCGCTTGTGTCGTGACGTTCATCAAGTGATTCAGAACGCGGCCGATTTCCGAATACAGCACACGGATCAACGACGCCCGACGCGGCACTTCGACACCGGTCAGCCGTTCGATCGCAAGACACCACGCATGCTCCTGATTCATCGGCGCCACGTAATCGAGACGGTCAAAATACGGCAGGTTCTGCAGGTAGGTCCGGCTCTCCATGAGCTTTTCCGTCCCGCGATGCAAAAGACCGACATGCGGATCGCAGCGTTCAACAATCTCGCCGTCAAGCTCAAGCACAAGCCGCAAAACCCCGTGCGCCGCAGGGTGCTGCGGGCCGAAGTTGATGTTGAAATTGCGGATCTTCTGCTCGCCGCTCAACGTGTCCACGCTGCCGTCGTCAAATTTGGAGCCGTCCATCATTTCGCAGCCTCCTTCTCGTCACCGGGAAGAATGTATTCGGCACCTTCCCATGGCGACATAAAATCAAACTGGCGATATTCTTGCACAAGTTTCACCGGCTCATAGACCACGCGTTTGAGCTCGTCATCATAGCGCACTTCGGTATAGCCCGAGGTTGGGAAATCCTTGCGCAACGGATAGCCGCGAAAACCGTAATCTGTGAGCAACCGGCGCAAATCGGGATGGCCGGAAAACAGAATGCCGAACATGTCAAAAACTTCGCGCTCGAACCAATTGGCCGAGGGGTGCACATCGGTGATCGAGGCAACCATTTCGTCTTCGCGGATCGCGGCGCGCAGGCGGATGCGGGTGTTCTGATACATCGACAAGAAGTGATATATCATATCGAACCGCTTGGCACGGGCGGGGTAATCCACCGCCGTAATATCCACCAAGGTGGAGAATTTGCAATTCGGATCGGTTTTGAGAAACTCGATCAAGAACGGCAGGCTGGTCGGCGTGACATCCACGGTCAATTCGCCAAAAGCCACGTCCCAGCTGAGCACACATTCAGGCCGCTTGAGCGCGATCAATGTGCCGAGTTCTTTGAGTGCTTCGCTCATCACTTACCTCGCGATCGTGCCGGTGCGGCGGATTTTGCGCGCCAGTTGCAAAATGCCATAAAGCAGGGCTTCGGCTGTCGGCGGACATCCGGGAACATAGATATCCACCGGCACGATGCGGTCACATCCGCGCACGACGCTATAGCTATAGTGGTAGTAGCCACCGCCATTGGCACAAGATCCCATCGAGATCACATAGCGCGGCTCCGGCATCTGGTCATAGACCTTGCGCAGCGCCGGCGCCATTTTATTGGTCAATGTGCCCGCAACGATCATCACATCGGCTTGGCGTGGGGAAGCACGCGGCGCGATACCGAAACGTTCGGCATCATATCGCGGCATCGAGGTATGCATCATTTCAACCGCGCAGCAGGCCAACCCGAAGGTCATCCAGTGCAAGGACCCCGTGCGGCCCCAGTTGATCAAATCCTCGGCAGAGGTGAGCAAAAAGCCCTTGTCCTGCAATTCCGCATTGAGGGCTTGCGTCGCCACCTCGCGGTCGGCCCCCGCAGTATTCGCTCCGGTCATCACTCCCATTCGAGAGCTCCCTTCTTCCATTCATAGGCAAATCCGGCGGTCAATACGCCGAGGAACACCATCATCGACCAAAATCCGACCATGCTCAGATCCTTGAACGCGACCGCCCAGGGAAAGAGGAATGCGATTTCCAAATCGAAGATGATGAAAAGGATCGAGACCAGATAAAAGCGCACATCGAACTTCATACGCGCATCATCGAACGCGTTGAACCCGCATTCATAGGCCGACACTTTTTCCGGATCGGGATTGCGCACCGCAATGACAATGGCGGCGAGGATCAGGACAAGGCCAAGGGCGATGGCAATGGCCAGAAAGACGAGGATGGGAAGGTATTCCTTCAACATCTCTTCCATGAGTGGCTCCTTTCATGCGCGCGGGCGCATCAACTGGCTGCTTAGCTGCTGTGTGGTTTACTCCTGCCCCTTGGCAGGGTCAACCAAAGGCAGACACATTCAAGATATAGAATTAATTACATGTGCCATAGGTATGCAATTGTTCACAAAGCCAAAAAAACAAGGCGTCACAGCGCCATCAAAGCCGCAATACACAAGCCCCAAAGCCAATGCGAAAAGATGTTTTCGAGGCAAAACTAAACCAAGTTTTCCAACACCTGCCGAATCTTGCAGCCATGTGGCAGGGAATGGCGCGGTTCAACATACGCCAAAGGCCAAGACAGGAGGCGCTCTGCCCGGGCCGGCCCCGCCACAACCGCCCGGGGATTCGCCGGGGTACCACGCGCAGCATTACATATCGCGCGCCGCGCCTGCAGATCGCGCCTCGGCACCATCCGCGTGGGTCCGCGCGCGCGGCCCGCCATGGCCCGTCGCAACCTGCGCCCACGCGGTCCCTGCGCCGTATAATCCCCGCGCGATTTCAACCGCGCAGGGCTGTTTTGATCCCCCGTCGGGCGTTAGGCCACAGCTTCACCGCGCATCGCCCGGGCCATCGCCGCCGCTTTGGCAATCACCGTGGCATCCAGCCCCGTCTCATACCCCTGTTTGCGCAAGAACCCCTCGACCGCTTCGGTGGCGACATTGCCGGCAGCACCCGGCGCATAAGGACATCCGCCCAAACCGCCCACCGCCGCATCGAACACCCGCAATCCCGCCTCAAGCGACACGGCGATATTGTCCAAGGCCCGCCCGGCGGTATCGTGATAATGCCCGGCCACCTGCGTTGCAGGCACCACCTCCAGAACCGCCTCAAGCATCGCCGCGATCGTCTCTGGGCGGCCTTGCCCGATGGTGTCGCCAAGGCTGATCTCGTAACATCCCAGCGCCAACAGCTTCTCAGCCACCTGCGCCACAGCGCCCGGTGCCACCGTCCCGTCATAAGGACAATCCGTCACACATGAGATATACCCACGCACCGGTATGCCGGCGGTGCGCGCCGCCTCGACCACCGGAACGAACCGCGCAAAGCTTTCTTCGATCGTGGCGTTGATATTGGCCCGAGAGAACCCTTCGGAGGCCGAGGCAAAAATGGCCACCTCATCCGCCCGCGCGGCCTGTGCCGCCTCGAACCCGCGCATGTTCGGGGTCAAGGCCGCATAGGATACGCCATCCGCCCGGGTGATCCCCGCCAGAACATCCGCGCTATCAGCCATTTGCGGCACCCATTTGGGCGATACGAAACTGGCCACCTCGATGCGTTTGAACCCCGCCCCTGATAGACAATCAACCAAGGCGATTTTTTCCGCCAAGGGAATAACGCGTTTTTCGTTTTGCAGCCCATCACGCGGACCCATTTCAAAGATTTCAACATATTCGCTCATGGCGTTCTTCTCTCCCGTCGTTGTGCTTTGATCGACGCCAAAGCGCGTTTTTCATATTCACTGAACACGGTGCCGCCGCTCTGTCTGCAACCAAAATACTGGCAGCGCAGCCCCATGCCCCCGCATTGCTCTGCGCTTTGCGCGCCTGCCTGATGCGGGCACCGCCGCACAGGAAAAACATGCCGCATGAGGCGGCCCTCGCCGGCACCGCAGCCCGCGACACCCCTGCCCTACGCGATCAGCTGTCCCATGGGGGATAGAAATCGCGTTCAAAAACATTCATCACTTCGCCTTGTGGCAAGCTGGCTTGGAAGGCAGGCCGCTCGGTGATCCGCTCATACCATGCGCTGACTTCCGGGAAGGCATCGGTCGAAACAAAGTGCCGCGCCATATAGACCGCCTGCCCCGTGCATACATCTGCGGCAGAAAACCCGCCGGTCAGCAAATAGTCGCGATTTTCCACAGGCGTCGAGAGCCGCGCTTCGATCGCGGCATAGCAATTCTCGATCCGCTTGGCTTCGATCCGCATCACCGTCGGAGACCGCATATGATCCTCCCGCAGCGCGATATGTTGCTGCGCCAGACTCGAGGTGTGTTGGCTGATGGTTTCGGCAAACTGCACCCAAACGAGCCACGCCATCCGGTCGATATCTCCCGGCCCCTGATACAAAGGCGCTTCGGCGTATCGCTCACACAGATATTGCACGATTGCGAGGCTTTCGAACATCCGTTCGCCGTCGATCTCAAGCGCAGGCACACGTCCCGCCGGGCTGACGGTCAAATATTCCGGATCGCGCAGCCCTTTGTCCAATCCGTGACTGACCACCTGAAATGGCAGGTCGAGTTCCCCCAACAGCCAAAGCACCCGCATCGAGCGGCTTTGCGGCACATGGTGTAACGTGATCATATCGTCTCCTTTGCGGCCCCACATCCCTCGATGCGGCGCCCATCACTCGTCGGATCGGCAAGACACCTCACGCGCCCTGCTCAGGATCCTCCTCTTGATCGGGTCCAACTTCCAAGCCAGCCCCTTGTATTAAAACCGATTTTGACCCGGGATTGCCACCCCCTGTGCACGCGGCCTCCTCATAGAGGCCACAGGAAGTTCCGTTGCTGGACACGCTGAGTGATCCAATCGCACGGCCAAAATCCGTCCCCCTCATCCGCAGGCTCAATCGGCATCGTCGGGCGCGTAAAAGTCCCGACTATAGAACGTTTGCGGCCCGTCCAAATCCCGCGCCGCCTGATAGGCCGGCCGGGCTTCCATCCGCGCAATATAGCTGCGCACATTGGGGTAAGCGTCAAGTTTTACAAAATAAGGCACGGCCGACAAGTTGAATCCCAACATGCAATCCACCGCCGAAAAACCGCTGTCCAACACCCAATCCTGCCCGGTCACCGCCGCCTCGATCGCCGCGACACATGCCTCAAGCCGCCGGGCCTCCATTTTCAACACCGCCTGGCTGCGCATCGAAGGATCGCGCAAAAACAAATATTGCATATTCAAATTGGCAATCAAACTCGCCATGGTTTCGGCAAAATGCACCCATTGTAGATAGGCCGGGCGCTGCGCCGTGCCGACCGCTGGTGCAAGACCGGCTTCGGGGTGGGTTTCGCACAGGTATTCAATAATCGCACCGCTCTCGCACAGGCTGATCCCATTCACATCTAGCGCCGGAACCCGCCCCGCAGGGCTGCGCGTCAGGAAATCGGCATTGCGTAAGGAGCCGTCAGTGATTGCATAGGTTTCGATGTCGAGATCGGGCAACGCAACGCCTGCGGCGCGCATCTCCTCGATCAACCAGATGATGCGAAAACTGCGCGAAGCCGGCACGTGGTGCAGCGTCAATGTAGATGTCATGCGTTTCTCCCTCTTCCTTGCGTTAACTTTGACAGGGCCGCCGCCAAGGTGCAACCAAGCTACGCAAAAGTCAGGGTAAAATGCGACTCTGTCGAAAGGCGCGCTGTCACCCGCCAATCCGGTGGACATCCGCGCTCAATGTTGCGGGACATGCGACGCGGCTCCACCCTCGAACCGCCGACGCGAAGATACGCGCAACCACGGCCCACCGGTCCGGCAGGCTCTTTTCATCGGGCGCGGGCGGCGCGCAGGCCCTTGCTCTGCGCGCCGCCCGCGATGGTCTACCGGCTATGCCGCATCCTCTTCCGCCTCAAGCCGGATCAGCGCGGCACCCGCCTCGACTTGATCGTCGGCTGCGGCCAGAACCTCGGCCACCACGCCATCGCGCGCCGCCAAAAGCGCATGTTCCATTTTCATCGCCTCCAGCACCGCCAAACGATCGCCCGCCTTGACCTCTTGTCCAGGTTCGGCAAACACCGCCTTCACCAATCCCGGCATCGGCGCCTCGATCAAATTGCCGTCGCCGCCACGCCCTTGGTCCCGCGCCAACGGGTCGATTACATCAAAGGGCAATCCATATCCGGCAAAGACCGTCACCACACCCGATGCAACCGCGACATGCGGCGCCGGGGTGCCGTCCAATCGCCATCCGCCGGCGATGCGTGTCGCCACGACCTCCAGATCGTCCACCTCGCCAATGATCCGATCCGCGCCTTCAGGCTGCAACGCCACGGAAAATACGTCGTCCTGCCACCCCAACGTAACGCTATGCTTAAGAGGGGTCCAAAGATGCGCGCCCTGCGCCGCACTTGCAGCATCGGCCAATCCCGCCGCCGCCATCGCCGCCCAAACCTTGTGCAGGGCGCTTGGCTGTGGCGCGACCACCAGCGCATCAATATCACGGCCAATCAATCCGGTATCGACATCGCCGCGGGCGAAACCCTCATGATCACAAAGCGCGCCAAGGAAGGCGAGGTTGGTCACCGTGCCGGCAACCTGTGTCTCGTCCAATGCCGCGCGCATTTGCTGTAGCGCCGCCGCGCGGGTGGCCCCATGGGTGATCACCTTTGCGATCATCGGGTCATAGAAAGGGGAAATCACATCGCCCGCCCGCACACCGCTGTCCGCGCGCGCGCCATTGGGGAATTGCAGATGCGTCAACGTGCCGGTAGCGGGCAAAAATCCCTTTGGCACATCCTCGGCATAAAGCCGCACCTCAAAGGCATGCCCGGTGATCGAAAGATCGTCTTGCGCACAAGGCAGTGCCTCGCCACTGGCGACGCGTAATTGCCATTCCACCAAATCCACGCCGGTGATCGCCTCGGTGACGGGGTGCTCGACCTGTAGGCGGGTGTTCATTTCCATGAACCAAAAGCCGTCCTCTTGCAGCACGCCGGTGCCACCGCCCGACCCGTCGACGATGAATTCAATCGTGCCGGCGCCGCTATATCCGATCGCCTCGGCGGCTTTGACCGCCGCCGCGCCCATGGCGGCCCGCACGTTTTCGGGCATATCCGGTGCAGGCGCTTCTTCGATCACCTTCTGGTGCCGCCGCTGCAACGAGCAATCGCGTTCAAACAGATGCAGCGCATGGGTGCCATCGCCAAAGACCTGCACCTCGATATGGCGCGGCGCGGTGATATATTTTTCGATCAAGACATCCGCGTTGCCAAAGGCCGTGCGCGCCTCGTTCTGGGCGCTTTCGAGACCGGCGGCAAAATCCTCCGCCTGTTCGACCAAACGCATCCCCTTACCGCCGCCGCCGGCCACGGCCTTGATCAACACCGGATAGCCGATTTTATCCGCCTCGGCGGCCAGAAAATCACCATCCTGCTCGGTGCCGTGATACCCTGGCACCACCGGCACGCCCGCTTCGATCATCAATGCTTTGGCCGCATCTTTGAGCCCCATGGCGCGGATCGCTTTGCCGGAAGGGCCGACAAACACCAATCCGGCCGCCTCGACCGCATCGACGAAATCGGGGTTCTCGGAGAGAAACCCATATCCGGGATGGATCGCCTTGGCACCGGTATCGAGCGCCGCTTTTATGATCACATCGCCGCGCAGGTAGCTGTCCGCCGGCGCAGAGCCGCCGATGTGCACCGCCTCGTCACAGGCCGCCACATGGGCCGCCCCCGCATCGGCATCGGAGTAAACCGCAACCGTGGCCACGCCCATACGCCGCGCTGTCGCGGCCACCCGGCACGCAATTTCGCCGCGATTGGCAATCAGGATTTTATCAAACATCTGCTGTCCCTTTCGGTGATCCATAATGCGGGATGCTCTGGTGCTCCAACGCTTGGCAGCATGTGCCCCCGCGCGTCCCGCTGTCTGTGCGTTCTATTTCAATCATGAGCCGCATTGCTCCAACCGCCATCGAGCAGCCCTGCTGCTGTCTGGCCAATCTCTTCTACGATCTGTGCTGCGGGGCGGATGTTGCGGATCAACCCCACCGCTTCGCCAACGATCGGCGTCGCCATGCGCGCATCGCCTGCGGCCATCGCATCGCGCCAAGCCGCACGGTCGGCGTCACTCATCGCCTCCGGCGCGCCATGCAGTCCTTCGGTCCCGTCCGAGCGCATCACGCGGATGTCGAACGGTTTTGGCCAATCGATCCCGCGCGCCACGTCCGGCACCCGCGTGCGCAGGGTCGCATCGCCCGTCGCGCGGAGCGCGGCCGCATGCAAACCGCCGGGCACCAAAGCCTCGGCCGCCGCCCAAAACCGGGATCCGATCACCGCCCCGTCGGCGCCCAACATCATCGCCGCCGCAAGGCCGCGGCCATCGGCAATGCCCCCCGCGGCCAGCAAAAGCGTCTCGGGCGACCGCGCCGCAATCATATCCGCAACCTCGGGCACCAAGGTCATCGTCGCACGCGAGGCACCATGACCGCCGGCTTCGGTTCCTTGCGCGACAATCACTTGCGCCCCTGCATCCATCGCGGCCCGCGCGGCATCCATATCTTGCACCTGTGCGATCAACGGTATGTTTTGCGCATGAATACGCGGCGCGAAAGGCGCAAGATCGCCAAAGGACAAGAACACCGCGCGGGGCGCATGGGCGAGGATCCGGTCAAGCAAGGCGGCGTTCAACCGCCAGGTAATCATCCCGCAGCCCACCGGCGCATTGGCCCGCGCGAATTCCGCGTCGATCCAATCCCCGTCACCATAACCGCCGCCAATGAGGCCGAGCCCCCCGGCGTCGCTCACGGCAGAGGCCAAAGCCCCGCCTGCGGCTCCGCCCATCGGCGCGCAGACAACGGGCCAGCGCAAGTCAAATGCCTTGGTCAACCGTGTTGTGATCCCCTCGCCCATGATCACATGCGGAACACGCCGAAACGTGTCGCCTCGATCGGGGCGCAGAGCGTGGCCGAAAGGCTCAGACTCAAAACCTCACGGGTTTTGCGCGGGTCAATCACCCCGTCATCCCAAAGACGCGCCGAGGCATACAACGGATGCGATTGCTCTTCGAACATGGCGATGGTGGGGGCTTTGAAGGTTTCTTCTTCCTCGGCGCTCCATGTGCCGCCCGCGCGCTCGATCCCCTCGCGTTTGACCGTGGCCAGAACGCCGGCGGCTTGCGGGCCGCCCATCACCGAAATGCGGCTGTTGGGCCACGACCACATGAAGCGCGGTTGATAAGCCCGCCCGGCCATACCGTAGTTGCCCGCGCCGAACGAGCCGCCCACCACCATGGTGATCTTTGGCACATTGGTCGTCGCCACGGCAGTCACCAATTTGGCCCCATGCCGCGCGATGCCTTCGTTTTCATATTTGCGGCCCACCATGAAACCGGTGATATTTTGCAAGAAAATCAGAGGAATATTGCGCTGCGAGCACAGTTCAACAAAATGCGCGCCCTTTTGCGCGGCTTCCGAGAACAGCACGCCATTGTTGGCGATGATCCCGACGGGGCAGCCTTCCAAATGGGCAAAACCGGTCACCAAAGTTTCGCCAAACCGCGGTTTGAATTCATCAAAACGCGAACCGTCCACCACCCGCGCAATCACTTCACGGATGTCATAGGGCGTACGCAGATCCGCAGGCACCACGCCGAGCAATTCTTCGGGATCATAGGCCGGTGCTTCAGGAGTTTGCCATTGCACCGTGGTGGGTTTGGCCCGGTTCAAATGCGACACAGCGCGGCGCGCTAGGGCCAAAGCATGGGTGTCATCCTCGGCCAGATAATCCGCCACGCCCGACAGGCGTGTGTGCACATCGCCGCCGCCCAGATCTTCGGCCGTCACCACCTCGCCTGTTGCCGCTTTGACCAATGGCGGGCCAGCAAGGAAGATCGTGCCTTGTTCTTTGACGATAATGGTCACATCCGACATCGCAGGCACATAAGCCCCGCCCGCCGTACACGAGCCCATCACCACCGCGATCTGCGGGATGCCCTTGGCGCTCATCCGCGCTTGATTATAGAAAATCCGGCCGAAATGGTCGCGGTCGGGAAACACCTCGTCCTGGTTCGGCAGGTTCGCACCGCCACTGTCGACGAGATAAACGCAAGGCAGGTGGTTTTCCTCGGCGATCTCTTGGGCGCGCAGGTGTTTTTTGACCGTCATCGGGTAATACGTGCCGCCCTTAACGGTGGCATCATTGCACACCACCATGACCTCTTGGCCCATCACACGGCCAATCCCGGCGATCACCCCGGCACAAGGCGCCGCGCCGTCATACAACCCATGCGCCGCCGTGGCGCCGACTTCGAGAAACGGCGACCCCGGATCGAGCAGGTTTGCCACCCGTTCTCGCGGCAACATCTTGCCGCGGCTCACATGACGCGCGCGGCTTTTCTCGCCGCCGCCCATCGCCGCAGCTTCCGCCGCCTGCGCCACGACTTCGAGGGCCTCAAGATGCCCCGCACGGTTGGTTTTGAACGCGTCCGAAGACGGCAAGGCTTGGGATTGCAGTTTCATATATCGGTCTCCGTTTCGGTCATTGCACGCGCCTTCAATTCCTTACGAATAACTTTGCCCGTGACGGTCATAGGCAAAGCATCAAGGAAAGAGATTTCGCGGGGATAGGAATAATTGGCCAAATGGGTTTTAACATGGGATTGCAGCGCCTTGGCCAATGCTGCATCCGCTTTGACGCCTTCTTTCACCACCACATAGGCTTTGACGATCTCGCCGCGCAGGGCGTCAGGTTTGCCAACAACACCGGCCGTCGCCACGGACGGATGGCGCAACAGGCAATCTTCGATCTCGGACGGCCCGATCCGGTAGCCCGCCGAGGAAATCACGTCATCCTCGCGCCCGACAAAACGCAGGTAGTCGCCCTGCCAAATGCCGCGATCGCCGGTCAGCATCCAGTCGCCTTTGTATTTCGCCGCCGTCTCGTCAGGGCGGTTCCAATAGCCGAGCATCATCGAGCCCGCACCGCGCTTCACCGCGACATCGCCCTCATCGGTGGTCGGCGCGCCCTCTGCATCCAGAACCGCAATATCGAACCCCGGTGCAGGTTTGCCGATACATCCGGCTTCGGCCTCGAACAGCGCACCACAGGACGCCGCGACCATATTGCATTCGGTCTGCCCGTAAAATTCATTGATCGAAACGCCCAGCGCCGCACGCCCCCAATCGAGGATCTCGGCCCCAAGGCTTTCGCCGCCGGATGCGACCGTGCGCAGCCCGCTGATCGTGGTGCCGGACGCTTTGAGCATACGCAACGCAGTGGGCGGGAAAAACACATTCTTCACAGCGCCTTGTGCGATAATGGATTGGCAGGTCTCGGCGTCGAATTTCTCCATCCGCGCCGCGACGACCGGCACGCCAAGCGCCAAAGCAGGCATCGCCACATCGAACAATCCGCCGATCCACGCCCAATCCGCAGGGGTCCAAAGGCAATCGCCGGGTTGTCCCAGAAATTCATGGCTCATCTCGACGCCGGGCAAATGCCCCGCGAGCATCCGGTGCCCATGCAGCGCCCCCTTGGGCGCGCCGGTGGTGCCAGAGGTATAGATCAAAACCGCCGGCGTTTCCGGCCCCGTTTTCACGGTCTCGAACGGCTCGTCGGTCACGGCGACATCATCGGCCACCAATGGCGTGGCCAGATCGCCCATGATTGCCATGCCTTCGGGGTCAGTGATCACCAATCTGGCCGCCGCATCACCAATCCGCACCGCCAAAGCATCCCGTTGAAACAGCTTGAACAGCGGCACAGAGATCGCACCAATTTTCCAGATCGCAATATGCGCCGCCGCACACCATGCATCCTGACTGCGCAACACTCCGATGCGGTCCCCCGCCACGGCGCCCCGCGCCAGCAAAAGCCGCGCCAATGTATCAGCCCTGTGGCGCAAGGCGCCATATGTGACCTCCCGCCGCGCGGCCGGTGTGATTTCCACAATCGCGACGCGCTCCGGTTCGGCCGTGGCCCAATCATCGCAGGTCTGCGCGGCCATATTGAGCCGCGCAGGAAAGCGCCAATCCACCTGCGTGGTCAGCGCCTCATATGTTGCCACAGGCGTTAGCATTTCACCCGCGCTCCTCGCCGTGCATCAGGTCATTTTGCCCATCATTTCGCGGCCGATCAACATCCGGCGGATTTCCGAGGTGCCCGCGCCGATTTCCATCAATTTGGCATCACGGAAAAGCCGCGCGGTGGGCGCATCGGCCAAGAAGCCCGCGCCGCCCATGGCTTGCACGGCCTGATGCGCCTGCACCATGGCTTGCTCGGAGGCATACAAACAGCAGGCCGCCGCATCCTGACGCGTCACGTCGCCGCGATCACAGGCCCGCGCCACTTCGTAGATATAGGCCCGCGCCGAATTCATCGCCGCATACATATCGGCGATCTTGCCCTGCATCAGTTGGAAATTACCGATGGGTTGGCCGAATTGCTTGCGCTCGACCATATAGGGCATGATCTCGTCTAGGCAGGCCGCCATGATCCCGGTGCCAATACCCGCCAGAACCACACGTTCATAATCCAGACCGGACATCAAAACGCGCACGCCTTTGCCCTCTTCGCCCAGCACATTTTCAAACGGCACTTCGACGCCATCAAAAATCAACTCGGCAGTGTTCGATCCGCGCATCCCCAGTTTGTCGAAATGCGGGCTGGTTGAAAAACCGGCCATGGATTTTTCAACGATAAAGGCGGTCATGCCCTTGGATCCGGCATCGGGGTCGGTTTTGGCATAGACCACCAATGTGTCGGCATCCGGGCCGTTGGTGATCCAGTATTTATTGCCCGACAAACGATAGTGATCGTTGCGTTTTTCGGCGCGCAATTTCATCGACACCACATCGGATCCAGCGCCGGGTTCGGACATCGCCAGGGCCCCGACATTGGCCCCCGAAATCAATCCGGGCAGATATTTATGCCGCTGTGCGTCGGTGCCATTCAATTTGATTTGGTTGACGCAAAGGTTCGAGTGCGCGCCATAAGACAGCGACACCGAGGCCGAGGCCCGTGCAATTTCTTCCACCGCAATCACATGCGCAAGATAAGACATGCCAGCGCCGCCAAACTCTTCGGGCACGGTGATGCCCAAAAGGCCAAGATCGCCAAACTCCGTCCAAAGCTCGTTGGGGAATTCGTTACTCTCGTCGATTTGTGCCGCTAACGGCTTGATCCGCTCTTGCGCAAACCGGTGCACCATATCGCGCAGCGCGTTGACATCTTCACCCAGATCGAACGTCATTGTGTGGTTGAACATCGCTCAAGCCCCTCCGTTATTGAACGTTTGTTCATTAAACTACGCCATGTCTTTGCGTGGTTCAAGAGATTCCTTACCGCCCACCACATCGGGCCGTTGCCCAAGGGCGAAGGCGCGCCCGATACACCGATGCAGCGGGCGCTTATCGCCGGGCTGTATATGCGACGCGCGCATGATGCGCGGCGAGCGCATGAGGTTTTGCGCGCCTCAAATCGCGTCCCGCTCAGGCGGATTGATCGCGCCCCGCTCAGGCAGATTGATAGACCGCCGCAACCTCGGCCCGAATGATCCGCGCCAGTAGCGCGCAATCATCAAGGCTGAACGTCAATGGCAAACGCATATCCAACAGCCCCGCCAAAATCCGGTCAGTTGCCGGCATGGCCGTGCTGGGGGCATACCGCCAACTGTCATAGCGCGAGGTAAACCCCGCAGGCTCCGCCCCGCCGAACCATTTCAACTCCACACCCCGCGCCGCACAGCGTGTCAAAACCGATTGCACCTTTTCGGGTGGCCAATCCAAAAGCAAAAACTGGATCGACGATCCGACATAGCCCTCGCCATCTGCACGGTCCACCACCGTCAATCCGGCAGTGTCGCGCAGGCCCGCCTCGACCACACGATAGCGCGCGTTCCACTTGGCGACCTGATCCGGCAGGCTGCGCAATTGCACCCGCAAGATCGCGGCGCGCAAATGATCCATCCGGCCCGACACATTCGGCGTGTCATATTTCACCGCCTCGAACACCTGTGGCGCGGGCGCGGCCAAATGACGATCATAAAGCATATAAGATCCCGACAGCATCACCGCCCGCGCCATCACATCCGCATCATCGCAGATCAAAAACCCGCCCTCGCCGGAGTTGATATGTTTATAGGTCTGCGTCGAATAGCACCCGATCACCCCATGGCGCCCAGACGGCACCCCGCGCCAATCGGCCCCCATCGTATGGGCGCAATCCTCGATCACCTGAATGCCATGCGCATCGCAAATCGCCATCAAACGGTCCATATCGCACAGATGCCCGCGCATATGGCTCAACATGAGAACATCGGCGCGATCCGCCTTGACCTCCAGATCATCCAGATCAATCACCAACCCTTCGGTGACCCCGACATAGACCGGCACCGCACCGACAGCCGCAATCGCCCCCGGCACCGGCGCCAAGGTGAAGGCATTGGTCAAAACCGCATCCCCATTCCCCACGCCCAATGCTCGCAAGGCGCAGCCCAAAGCATAGCCGCCCGAGGCCACCGCCAACGCATATTTCGCGCCGGTGAAAGCCGCGAATTCCTGTTCTAGCAAGGCCACCTCGCCGGCCTCGCCCTCCGCCACGTTATAGCGGTGCAACCGGCCGCCCCGCATCACCGCAACGGCAGCGGCGATCGCGTCTTCGGGGATTGGCTCTTGTTGGGTGAAACTGCCGGTGAAGACCTCTTGCATCACGCCGACCTTTCCCCCAACAGCCGCGCCGCGACCTCGGGCAGATGATCATAATGCTCCAACAGATGATCGGGCGCCATCTCTTCGACGCTCCGCCCGCCGGGACCGAAAGTGACCAAAACCGACGGCACCCCAAGCGCCCGCGCCGTGGTGTGATCGGTGATCGTATCGCCAACAAGCAAGGCCCGCGCCGTATCCCCACCCGCCCGTTCAATCGCGGCGCGCAACGGCGCGGGATCGGGTTTGCGGGTCGGCAATGTATCGGCGCCGATCACCGCATCGAACACGCCGCTAATCGACAAGGCATCAAGCAATTGCACCGCCAGATATTCAGGTTTGTTGGTACAAATGCCCACAGCATACCCATCCGCGCGCAGAGCCGCTGCGGCCTCCAGAAACCCCGGATAAATTACCGTATGGCGGGCGATATCCGCCGCATACGCCTTCAGCAAATTTGGATATTGCGCGGCGATTTGCGCGTCGATATCACCGGCAAACGCCATCCGCTCCAACCCGAGGCGGAGCATCCCCATGCCGCCTTTGCCCACGGCCACCGCCGCATCGGCAAAAGGATCGAGCATATCGCCCACCCCCATGCCGATGAAGCACGCATTGGCGGCATTGACCAAATCATGGCTGGTGTCTGCAATGGTTCCGTCGAGATCAAAAATCACCGCCCGCCTGCCCGCGCCTCTGCCTGCTGCCTCGCCCATCGCCTGTTCCGCCTTGCTCATTTGCCCATCAGCGTCTTTTTGCCTGTCTTTGTCACAGGCCGCAATCATTCTTGAAGCCCGCCACCCTTGCGCCGCGCCCGCATCTGTCTAAAACGGGTTCAAACAGCGGGACATCTCTCGCAATGACACGAAGGGGCACAGGCCTCGTTCGAAATAAAGGTATCGCCCATGAGCACGGCTCTCGTCATCCTCGCCGCAGGCAAAGGCACGCGGATGAATTCCGACCTTCCCAAGGTGTTGCATCAAATCGCCCATGCGCCGCTTTTGGTCCATGCGATGCGCGCGGGCAGCGCCCTCGCCCCCGCCCGCAACATCGTCATCGCAGGACATGGAGCCGATTTGGTCGACGCCGCCGCGCGCGCCTATGACGACACCGCCGAGGTGATTTTGCAAACCGAACAACTGGGCACCGGCCATGCGGTTTTGCAGGCCAAAGAGGCGCTGTCGGATTTCAAGGGTGACGTCATTGTTCTTTATGGCGACACGCCGCTGATCCGGCCCGAAACATTAGAAGCCATGAGCGCCGCACGCGATACATGCGATGTGGTTGTTCTGGGCTTTGAGGCGGCGGATCCGGGGCGGTATGGACGCTTGGTGATGTCGGACGGCGGGGCGCTCGACCGGATTGTTGAATACAAGGACGCAACCGATGAAGAACGCGGCATAAACCTTTGCAATAGCGGCGTGATCTGTGCCTCCTCCGATGTTCTTTTCTCCCTGCTGAGCGCGGTTGGAAACGACAATGCGGCGGGGGAATATTACCTCACCGATATCATCGGTTTGGCGCGCGGGCGCGGGTTGACCGCCACCGCCGTCACCTGCGACGAAGCCGAAACATTGGGCGTCAATTCGCGCGTGGAACTGGCCGCTGCCGAGGCCGCGTTTCAAACCCGCGCCCGCCAAACCGCATTGGAGGACGGCATCACCCTGCCCGCGCCCGAAACCGTGCATTTCGCTTATGACACCATTGTGGGCCGCGACTGTATCATCGAGCAAAACGTCGTTTTTGGCCCCGAGGTCACCATCGAGAGCGGCGCGCATATCCGCGCCTTTTGCCACCTCGAAGGATGCCACGTCAGCCAACGCGCCATTGTCGGCCCCTACGCCCGCCTGCGCCCCGGTGCGGAATTGGCCGAGGACGTGCGCGTCGGCAATTTCTGCGAAGTCAAAAACGCCCAAATCGAAGCCGGTGCCAAGGTCAATCACCTGAGCTATATCGGCGACGCCACGATTGGCCCGCGCAGCAATATCGGCGCAGGCACCATCACCTGCAACTATGACGGCGTGTTCAAACACCATACCGAGGTTGGCCGCGATGCCTTTATCGGATCGAACACCATGCTGGTCGCGCCGGTCAAAATCGGCAATGAGGCGATGACCGGATCGGGATCGGTCATCACATCCGATGTGCCCGACGGCGCGCTCGCCCTTGGCCGCGCCAAACAGGCAAACAAAGCCGGCCTCGCGGTAAAGCTGTTCGAAATGCTGACGTCCAAGAAGAAAAAACAGAACAAGGATTCGGAATAATGTGCGGTATTGTTGGAGTTCTGGGCACCCATGAGGTCGCCCCGATTTTGGTCGAATCCCTCAAGCGCCTCGAATATCGCGGCTATGACAGCGCCGGTATTGCGACGGTGAATGATGGCGTTCTTGATCGCCGCCGCGCGGTTGGCAAACTGGTCAACCTGTCGGACCTTTTGGTGCATGATCCTTTGGCCGGAAAATCCGGCATCGGCCACACCCGTTGGGCGACGCATGGCGGCCCGTCGGTCACCAACGCCCACCCGCATCAAGCCGGCAATGTCGCCGTGGTTCACAACGGCATTATCGAAAATTTCCGTGAGTTGCGCGAAGAATTGGCCGGGCTTGGCGTCAATTTTCACACCGAAACCGATACCGAAACCATCGCTCTTTTGACTGCGTATTATCTTGATCACGGCATGAGCCCGGTTGACGCCGCCGCCAAGACCCTGTCGCGGCTCGACGGCGCCTTTGCCCTCGCGTTTTTGTTCTCGGGCGAGGATGATCTCATGATCGGCGCGCGCAAAGGATCGCCATTGGCCGTGGGGCATGGCGAGGGCGAGATGTACCTTGGATCGGATGCGATTGCGCTTTCGCCGATGACAGATAAAATCACCTATCTTGAGGATGGCGATTGGGTGATCCTGACGCGCAAGTCTTGCGAGATCCGCGATGCGGACGGGCAAAGCGTCACCCGCGAAATGCGCACCATCCGCATCGACGCCGCCCGTGTCGACAAGGCAGGCCACAAACATTTTATGGCCAAAGAGATTGCCGAACAACCGCGCGTCATTGGCGAAGCACTGCGCCATTATCTTGGCGCGGAGGGCACCGACATTGCCCTGCCGGACGAAATTGATTTCACCAAACTCGACCGCCTCACAATGGTCGCCTGTGGCACGGCGTTCTATGCCTGCCTCACGGCGAAATATTGGTTCGAACAGATCGCCGGCATGCCCGTTGAGGTCGATGTCGCGTCGGAATTCCGGTACCGCGAACCGCCAATTTCGGACCGCACCGCCGCTCTGTTCGTCTCGCAATCGGGCGAAACCGCAGACACGCTCGCCGCGCTGCGCTATTGCCAAGGCAAGGCCGATCAAATCCTGTCGGTGGTCAATGTCCCCGAAAGCTCAATCGCCCGCGAAAGCGATGTGGCCCTGCCGATTTTGGCCGGGGTGGAAATCGGTGTCGCCTCGACCAAAGCCTTCACATGCCAGTTGACCGTGCTGCTGCTTCTGGCGCTCGAGGCCGCCAAACAACGCGGTCGCATGACGCCGGAGCGTTTGGCGGATTTGACGTCACATATGCGTGCCCTACCAACTGTTTTGAATGCCGCGCTGGACGAGGACGCGGCGATGCAAGCCTGCGCCACCGGATTGGCCGAAGCCCAGGATGTGTTGTTCTTGGGGCGCGGATTGATGTATCCTCTCGCCCTTGAGGGCGCTCTAAAACTAAAAGAAATCAGTTATATACACGCCGAAGCTTACGCATCCGGCGAATTGAAACACGGCCCCATTGCCCTTATTGATCGCAACGTGCCGGTGGTGGTTTTTGCCCCGCGTGACAGTCTTTTCGAGAAATCGGTAAGCAACATGCAAGAGGTCATGGCCCGCGAAGGCAAGGTCTTGTTGATCAGCGATGCCGCCGGCGCCAAAGACGCCGCCGCAGATGCATGGAAAACCATCACCATGCCCGCCATCGATCCCGTCCTTGCGCCGATCGTCTACGCCATTCCCGCGCAGCTTCTCGCCTATCACACGGCGGTCGCCAAAGGCACTGACGTGGACCAACCCCGCAACCTAGCCAAATCGGTGACTGTCGAATGACCATGACCTTAGATGCCGCGCTCCATGACCTGCGAGCCCATATCGAAGAGGGCCGTGCCCAAGGCATGGCGGAATATCACAAGGCCCCGCGCGACTATCTTGGCGTGCCCAATCCCGCGATCAACGATCTGGCCAAAAATTGGCGCCAGGACATGAATGTCGCCGAACGCGTGGCTTTGGCCTCGGCTCTATGGGACACCGATATTTTCGAGGCCCGATTGGCCGCCGCCAAATTGCTGACGCAAGCGCGGATCAAGGACGACCAAGCGGTTTGGGATTTGATCGTCTCCTGGGTGCCGCAATTCGACAGTTGGGCGATCGCGGACCATGCGATGATGGCGGGGCAAAAGCGTCTTGTCGCGCATCCCGAACGGATCAAGGAGATTGAGGCTTGGACCAAGTCGGAGCACCATTGGACCCGCCGCGCCGCCATGGTCATCACCCTGCCCTACACCAAACAAAACCACCCCAAACCGGAAGAAATGGCCATCCGCAAACGGGTGCTTGGATGGGCGGCGAATTATGTGCGCGATCCCGATTGGTTCATCCAGAAATCGGTGGCATGGTGGATCCGCGATTTGTCGAAACATGATCCGGAACGGGCGCAATATTTTCTCACCAATAACGCCAAGGATATGAAACCCTTTGCCCGCAAGGAAGCGGCAAAGTTTCTTGGGCCGAAACCCAAAGGCAAGGCAACGTTCACACCGGATGCGCCAAGCAAGACAACCGAAAACACCGCGCCAGAGATCGCGCCGGACGATGACACGCCCGCCGGATAACCGGTTCCTATTGCTGATAAATATCCAACTCCGGCAGATCGGTCAGCGCCACGCCGAGCAAGCGCATCGCCGCCAGTGATATCTGGCTCCCGCCGGTCGCCTCGCCGCCCAACGGGATCAAATCCACCTGCACGCTATTGCCGGTTTGCGGGCGGGTGACACGTCCTTTTGCCCGCGTTGTGACCAACGGTGTCTTGACCCAAAACCCCGCTTCTGTTGGCGCGCCAAGGCTGGTAACGCTGCGCCCCAAGAACACGCCTTCGCCCTGATCCGGCGCCGCAACGGCAGCGGCGCGGTCCTGTGTCGTTGTGGTGTCAAATTGCTCGACCGTGCGGGCCGAGGCAGGCGGGCGTTTGGGGGCGCTCTCGGGCCGCGTCGGGGCAAGCATATCCGCCTGCGGCGCAGCCACGGGCACCTCCTGTTTCGCGGTGCCCAAAGGATTTGCGCAGCCCGCCAAAGCAGCCAGACAGAGAAGAAAAACCGAACGCGATACGATATGTGTCATACCCGAAGGCTAGGCCGAAATTCAGCCCGCCACAACACCAAGATCGCACTTGCCCCGCGCCGCACGCGCCCCTACCTTCTGCCCATGACACATACAGACATCGCCACACCCACTGCCCCGCTGATCGATCCTTTTGCGCGCGCAATCAATTATTTACGCGTCTCGGTCACCGACCGTTGCGATTTTCGCTGTGTCTACTGCATGTCGGAAAACATGACCTTTTTGCCCAAAAAGGAATTGCTAACGCTGGAAGAGCTGGATTTCATGTGCTCGACCTTCATCGGGCTGGGCGTCAAGAAATTGCGCATCACCGGCGGAGAACCTTTGGTGCGACGCGGGATTATGACGTTTTTTGAAGGCATGTCGCGGCATTTGCAAAGCGGTGCGCTCAAGGAGTTGACGCTGACCACCAATGGATCGCAGTTGGAAAAATTCGCCGCGCCTTTGGCTGCAGCGGGCGTCAAACGCGTGAACATCTCGCTTGATACGCTGGACGCGCAAAAATTTGCCGAAATCACCCGATGGGGCCGTTTGGATCAAGTTTTACGCGGGATTGATGCGGCGCAAAACGCCGGCCTGCGGGTGAAAATCAACGTCGTGGCGCTCAAAGGGTTCAATGAGAGCGAACTGATCCCGATCACCGAATGGTGTGCTTCGCGCGATATGGATTTGACCTGGATCGAGGTCATGCCCATGGGCGACATCGGAAACGAGGATCGTTTGGACCAATATTGGCCGCTCAAAGACCTGCGCGCGGCCTATGCGGAACATTATACGCTGACCGATTTGGCCGAACGCTCCGGCGGGCCTGCGCGCTATGTGCGGATCGAGGAAACCGGACAAAAAATCGGGTTCATCACCCCTCTGAGCCATAATTTTTGCGAAAGTTGCAACCGCGTGCGGCTGACCTGCACCGGCGCGCTGTATATGTGCCTCGGCCAAGAAGACATGGCCGATCTGCGCGCGCCCTTGCGCCATGCGCCCAATGATACGGCAAATTTAGAGGCCGCGATTCGCGATGCGATCAGCCATAAACCCAAGGGCCATGATTTTGATTATTCACGTCAGGTCGTCGATGGGCAAATGTCGCGCCATATGAGCCATACGGGCGGGTAACACGGGCCGACCCAATTGCACAAAACGCCGCCGCCTTCGGTCGCCGCTTTCGGGCGTATCGGTGCCGGCGGTGCTGCGATCAAGGCGGTGCCGACAGGATCAGCCAATCGGCATCCGCTGCTCCGCAATCCCCGCCCACCAGCTACAGCCCGCAGGAATCGCCTCGTCGCTAAAGTTGAACTCGGGGTGATGCACCATCGCCGTGTCACCATTGCCGACCAAAATATAGGCACCGGGGCGTTCTTCGAGCATATAGGCGAAATCCTCGCCCCCCATGACAAGCGGCGCCTCGGCGCAATCGCCGGAAACGTCGCGTGCCACATCTGCGGCAAATTCGGTTTGCGCCGGACTGTTGACCATCACCGGATAGTTGTTTTCAAAATGGATGTCCGCCCTTGCGCCGTAAGCCGCTGCCGTGTGTGACACCAATGCTCTGAAACGCTCTTCGGCCTGCACCCGCACATCGCGATCCAATGTGCGCACCGTGCCGCGCAATTCGACCCGCTGCGGGATGACGTTATAGGCATCCGAGTCCGTGCGCAAAGAGGTCACCGACACGACGACCTGTTTGGTTGGATCGACAGTGCGGCTGGCGATGCTTTGCAACGCAAGAACCACATGCGAGGCCGTCACAATCGGGTCGATGGTCTCATGCGGTTTCGCCGCGTGACCACCAAGCCCCTCAATCGTCACGGTAAATTCATCCGTCGCAGCAAAGAACCCGCCTTCGCGAATGGCGAAACTGCCCAGAGGCATACCGGGCCAAATGTGCATGCCGTAGACTTCTTGAATGTTCCAACGCGCCATCATGCCGTCATCGCACATGACTTTTCCGCCGCCGCCGCCCTCTTCGGCGGGCTGGAAAATCAACACCACGGTGCCATCAAAATTGCGCGTCTCCGACAGGTATTGCGCCGCCCCCAAAAGCATCGCCGTATGGCCATCATGACCACACGCATGCATCGCGCCAGGCGTTTGCGAGGCATAGTCCACCCCTGTCGCCTCCATAATCGGCAAGGCATCCATATCGGCGCGCAGGCCGATCACCTTACCCGACCCGCTCTTACGCCCTTTGATCACCCCGACAACACCGGTGCGCCCGATGCCCTCAACCACCTCGTCACAGCCAAAGGCGCGCAGTTTTTCCGCCACCAAGGCCGAGGTGCGATGCGTGTCGAACATCAATTCGGGATGGGCGTGAATATCACGGCGCCATGCGGTGATGTCATCGTGCAATTCGGCGAACCGGTTTTTGACAGGCATGGGTTATCCTTCCGCCAATTGGTCCAGCAGGCGGCGCATGAATGCATGACCGGCCTCAAACTGGGATTTTTCTATAAATTCATCGGGTTGATGGGCTTGGGCGATGTCGCCGGGGCCGCAGACAACAACGGAATATCCCGCCGTTTGAAAATGCCCCGCCTCGGTGCCGTAGCTGACGACCTTTGATCCGTTTGCCCCCGTCACGCGGCGCGCCAAAGCCTCTGCCGCGCCGTCCTGTTCGGGCCGCAGCGGCGGGATTGAAAACACCTCTTCGATTTCAATACGCGCCTCTGGGCGCACCGACTGCATTTCGGCCTCGACCTCGGCCACGCGGTCGAAATAGGCGGCGCGCCATGCGACCGGATCCTCATCCGGCAACACCCGAAAATCAAGATCGAACCAACAATCGCGCGCCGTGATGTTATGGGCCGTGCCGCCCCGGATCGTCCCAACATGCACCGTGGTCCAAGGCGGCTCGAAAATCGCCGCGACCGCCGAGGGAGCCAGTGCGCGGTTAGCGGCATTTTGATCGTTGGCCCAAGTGATCAATTTCGCCCCTTCCATGATCGCATTGACACCGGTGTGCATAAGCGAGCTGTGCACATCAAAACCGATCATATGAGTGGCGTAGCTGGCGCCGCCCTTATGGCCGGTGACGATGTCCATGCTCGACGGCTCGCCAACAATCACAGCCTCGCCTTTGGGCAAAACGCCCTGCATTGCGGCGATCATCGGCGGTGCGCCGGTGCATCCGGTTTCTTCGTCATAACTCAACGCGATCTGCAACGGGCGCGTGACGCCGCGATGCTGCGCCTCGACCAAGGCCCAGATCGCCAGCGCGTCAAAGCCCTTCATGTCGCAACAGCCGCGCCCGTAATACCGCCCGTCCCGCTCGACCACGGTAAAGGGATCATCGGCCCACGGTTGGCCCTCGACCGGCACCACATCGGTATGCCCAGACAGGACCACCGCACCCTCCACTTCCGGCCCGACATGGGCAAAAAGCGCCGCCTTTTCGCGGTCCTCGTTATAATGCCGGTGGGTGCGGATGCCGTGAGCATTCAGATACTCCTCGACCCAGTCGATCAACGGCAGGTTCGACAGGCTTGAGACGGTTGGAAAGCTGACCAATTTGGTCATCAGGTCCAGCGGAGAAAGGCGTTCGGTCATGATCACTCAATACCCGCTATCGGTGGTCAAAACCATATGGCCCGCAGACACCTCGCGGTAGCGGCTCGGCTCTGGCGCATAGCCCATTGGATGAATGGGCGAAGGGATCGGTTTGAAATTCAAATCCTTTTCCGATTTACGTTTGCGCGGATCGGCAATCGGCACCGCCTTCATCAAGGCTTTGGTATAGGGGTGCTGCGGGTTCTCGAACACGGCGGCGCGCGGCCCGATTTCGACGATCCGGCCCAAATACATCACGCCGACATCGTGGCTGACGCGTTCAACCACAGCCATATCATGCGAGATGAACAGATAGCTGAGCCCAAGATCGGCCTGTAGCTCCATCATCAGGTTGACCACCTGCGCCTGCACCGAGACATCCAAGGCCGAAACGGCCTCATCCGCGATAATAAGTTTGGGGTTGAGCGCAAGGGCACGGGCGATGGCGACCCGTTGGCGTTGCCCGCCGGACAATTCATGTGGATAGCGGCGCATAAAGCTGCGCGGCAATTCCACCCGATCAAACAACATTTCGACCCGCGCCTGTAGCTCCGCCCCGCGATGGGTATCGAAATTCCGCATTGGTTCCGCCACTTGGTCGGCCAAATTCATCTGTGGATTGAGGCTGGCAAAGGGATCTTGAAAGATCATTTGCATATCCTGACGCGCACGCCGCAAATCGCCGGCATCCAACCCGATGATATCACGATCGCCGACTTGAACGCTCCCCGACAGAGGCTCCACCAGCCGCAAGATTGACCGGCCCACGGTGGATTTGCCGCACCCGCTTTCCCCCACGAGGCTCAGCGTGCGGCCCTTCATCAACGTAAACGACACATCTTCGGCGGCGTGGACATTGGCAACAGTGCGGCGGAAAAACCCGCCCTTGACCGCGAACCGCGTGGTCAGGCCTTTGACCGTCAGCAAGGGCGCGTCGGTGCCGACAATCGGTTTGATCTCCTGGTCTTCCTGCCCCAAAAGCCGCATCGGTTCGGGCAAGGGTTTGCCGCGCATCTCGCCCAATTTCGGCACCGCCGCGAGCAAAGCCTTGGTATAGTTGTGTTGCGGGCGCTCGAAAATCTCCTCGACGGTGCCCTCTTCGACTTTATTGCCGCGAAACATCACCACGACGCGATCGGCCATTTGTGCCACCACCGCCATATCATGGGTGATGAACATGACCGCAGTGCCGGTTTCACGTTTCAACCGATCCATCAACGCCAAAATCTCGGCCTGAATGGTCACGTCCAAGGCGGTGGTCGGCTCATCCGCGATCAACAGACGCGGCGCGCAGGCCAAAGCCATGGCAATCACCACCCGTTGGCGCATGCCGCCGGACAATTCATGCGGATATTGCGCCAGACGACGTTCGGGTTCGGGAATGCGCACCTGACGCAAAAGCTCCAGCGCCCGCGCCTGTGCCTGTTTTTTAGTCATTCCCTTGTGAAGCCGCAATCCTTCGGTCAACTGCCGTTCTACGGTGAAGACGGGGTTGAGCGCGGTCATCGGCTCTTGGAAAATCATGCCGATTTGATTGCCGCGAATGGTCCGCATCAGGCTTTGTTCGGTCTGCGCAAGATCGATATCGGCCCCATCTTCGGGGTGAAAATGCATCTCTCCGCCGGCAATCGTGCCGCCGCCATATTCAATCAAACGCATCAACGCCAACGACGAGACCGATTTACCGGAGCCGGATTCGCCAACAATACATACGGTTTCACCGGCATTCACGGTAAAAGACACATCCTCCACCCCGACCACGGGGCCGTCTTTGGTTTGGAACTCGACCCGCAGGTTTCGGATATCGGCAATTGTATGATCGAGCATCGGCGGCATATCCAATATTGGGAGGGGCATTCAAGCTGTCCTTGACGCTACAGCCGCGCGCTGCAAACTGTCAAACCGCTAGGACTACGGTGACCTTACGGCGTCCGCGGCCTAGACCAATTGGTCAAATCAAATGCTTGCAATTTATGCAACTTCGGTCTTCGATGTTGCAATCTTGGGGGATTCCGAATGGCACAACCGCGCCATGCCGGATCACCGCGTTTTTGATCAAGGCCACGGCCTTGAATTTTGCGCCACTCCCCCGCACGAACGCCAAAGGCACGCGCAAACAAAAGACGTGCCGCAACATGGAGAGAGTTATGAAACTGAAATCCCTACTTCTCGGGGCGATCGCAGCCACCGCCTTTGCCCCTGCGGCGATGGCCGAGCGCGGCAGCGATGGCGAAGTGAAAATCATCTATTGGCAAGCTCCTTCAATCATGACCCCCTATCTGTCAGGCGGGACAAAGGATTTGGAAGCGGCCTCTTTGGTTTTGGAGCCTCTGGCGCGCTACAATGAAACCGGCGCGATGGTGCCGTGGCTTGTTGACGTGGTACCCACGGTCGAGAACGGCGGCGTGTCCGAAGACCTGACCTCGATCACATGGAAGCTGAAAGAGGGATTGAAATGGTCGGACGGCACCGATGTGACCTCCGAAGATGTGAAATTCACATGGGAATATTGCACCGCTGAAGGCGGCGGCTGTGCCCAATCGGAAAAATTTCTTGATGTCACCGATGTAGAAACCCCCGACGCGCAAACCGTTGTTGTCAAATTCGGTGTGGCCAAACCCTTCCCCTATGGCCCCTTTGTCGGCGCGCAATCTGCGATCTTGCAAAAAGCACAATTCAAAGACTGCATGGGCCCGAAAATGCCCGAATGCACCGATGCAAATTTCGGCCCGATCGGCACCGGCCCCTTTGTGGTCACCGATTTCCGCCCGAATGATGTGGTCCAGCTCGAGGCCAACCCGCATTACCGCGATCCCGCCAAACCGGCCTTTGCCAAAGTGACGCTTAAAGGCGGCGGCGATGCCACCTCTGCGGGCCGTTCGGTTTTGGAAACCGGCGAATATGACTATGCGTGGAACCTGCAATTGGCCCCCGAAGTCTTGGCCAATATGGAAGCTGCGGGCAAAGGCAAAATCGTCTCTGGCTTTGGCACTTTGGTTGAACGCATCATGGTCAATATGACCGACCCTTCTGCCAGCCTTGGCGACGAGCGCGGCACGGCGGCGCATCCGCATCCTTTCTTGTCGGATATCAACGTGCGCAAAGCCCTGTCGATGGCCATCGACCGGGCGCTGCTCACCGAGATCGGCTACGGCGATGCCGGCCGGCCGACGTGTAATGTGCTGCCGGCTCCGGAAATCTATGCCTCGACGGCCAATGACGCTTGCCTCGTGCAAGACATTGCAGGCGCCAACAAGCTCCTCGAGGATGCCGGTTGGATCAAAGGCGGCGACGGGGTGCGTGTCAAAGACGGGGTGCGTTTGAGCATGCTGTTCCAATCTTCGACCAACGCCGTGCGTCAGGATTTCCAAGCCCTGATCAAACAGTGGTGGAGCGAGATCGGCGTTGAAACCGAATTGCGCAATATCGACGGTTCGGTGTTCTTTGGCGGCGACCCCGGATCGCCCGACACCTTCCAAAAATTCTGGGCCGATGTTGAAATGTATGCCAATAACTTCGACGGCACCGACCCCGAAGCCTATATGGCCAACTGGGCCTGTGATCAGGCACCGCGCCCCGAAACCCAATGGCAGGGCAACAATATGCCGCGTTTCTGCTCGGAAGAGTATGAAGCATTGATCGCGAAAATGGCGGGCACCGGCGACATCAACAAACGCGCCGAATTGGCCAAAGCCATGAACGACATGTTGATGCAGGCCTATGTCATCATCCCGCTGGTCGACCGCGGCCGCGTATCGGCCCATTCCAACAGCCTTGGTGGTGTGGTCCTCAACACTTGGGATAGTGAATTGTGGAATGCCGCCGATTGGCACCGCGTGAAATAATCGCAATCTACGATTTTGGGCGCGCCCCTAACCAAGGCGCGCCCTTCTTTTATCCTTCCCGTTCCCGTTTCTTCCTGCCCTCGTCCCCATCCCCGTCCCTGTCAAAGACTGACCTGCAAAGGCGCCCTGCATGTTGACCTTCACGATCCGGCGATTGGTTTTGGCCATCCCGACGCTTTTGTTCATCAGCCTTGTGATTTTCCTGCTGCTCGAACTTGCCCCCGGCGACCCGATGGCACAGGTCCCCCTGACCGTGCCGCCCGAAGTCAAAGAGCGCATGCGCGAGGCGCTCGGCCTTGGCGAACCGATCTACATCCGTTTTGGCAATTGGCTCTGGCAGTTTTTCGTCATCGAGCCGATGCATTTGATCGACGTGATGTTCAACACCTCGCTGGCCGAAGGACAGCAACGGGTGATCTCGTGGCAGACCCGCTCGCCGGTCATGGACATCGTCGCACAGCGCATGCCGCAAACCCTTTGGGTCGTGGGCCTGAGCTATGTCGTCGGGGTTCTCATCGCCCTGCCGATCGGGATCTATTCGGCCTATAAACAATATTCATGGTTCGACCAGATCGGCACATTCATCTCGATGGTCGGGTTTTCGGTGCCGACGTTTTTCACCGGCGTTTTGCTGATCGTGGTGTTTTCGGTGCAATTGGGGTGGTTCCCGTCAATCTATGACACCACCTTGGTGGTCGAGGATTGGGCCAGCTTCAAATTGCAAATCCGTCAAATGGTGATGCCGGTCTTTGTTCTCGCGCTTTACAACGCAGCGCAGATCAGCCGTTTCATGCGCGCCTCGATGCTCGACAATCTTGGGCAGGATTACGTGCGCACGGCGCGCGCCAAAGGCTTGGGAGAACGGGTTGTGGTTTTGTCGCATGTGCTGCGCAATTCCATGATCCCGGTGGTGACGGTGATTGCCCTTGGCGTGCCGCAGGTGTTTGGCGGCGCAATCATCACCGAACAGGTGTTCAAGGTGAACGGGCTTGGCGCGCTTCTGATCAACGCGATCCAAGCCAATGATTTGCCGATGGTGCAGACCCTGACCTTCATTTTTGCCGTGCTGATCGTGGTGTTCAACCTGATCGCAGATGTGCTCTACGGCGTGCTTGACCCGAGGATTCGTTATGACTGAAACCGGCCCCGGCACCCCCGAAGCAATCGCCGCCCTCACCGATGCCCTACCCTCATCCCCACCACGGTCGCAATGGTGGGACGTATGGGCGCAATTTCGCAGCCACAAAGGCGCAATGGCCGGTGCCATAGTCTTCCTCGTCATCTTGCTGGCGGTGATTTTCGGCCCATGGCTGTGGCATATTGATCCGGGATACATCGACATCCGCGCCCGCAACCAAGGCCCCTCTTTGGCGCATCCCTTTGGCACCGATCAATTGGGCCGCGACACGATGGCGCGGATGTTCGCAGGCGGGCGGATCACCATGGCCGTCGGCGTCACGGCGATGCTTCTGGCGTTGTTTTTGGGCAGCTTCATCGGGATTCTGGCCGGATATTTCCGCGCCCTCGACGGGCTTTTGATGCGGCTGACCGATCTTTTCCTTGCGCTGCCCCTGCTGCCGCTGATGTTGGTCATGGTGTTGCTGTTTCGCGATCCGTTGTCTGCCGCCTTCGGGCCGGAAATGGGGATCTTCATCTTGATGGTTTCCGCCATTGGCATCACCTCCTGGATGCCGACGGCGCGCATTGTGCGCTCCGATGTTCTGGCTTTGAAGGAACGCGAATTCATCCTTGCGGCGCGCTCCTCGGGCACCACCAATTCAAAAATGATCTCGCGCCATATCCTGCCCAATGTGATGAGCCCGATCATGGTTTCGGCAACGCTTGGCATCGCCAATGCGATCATCACCGAAAGCGCGCTCAGTTTCCTTGGCCTTGGCTTCCCGCCTGATTTTCCCACATGGGGGCGGCTGTTGTTTGATGCCACCGACTATTTGCAACAATATCCCGAACGGGTGATTTGGCCCGGTGTGGCAATCTCGGTGACGGTGTTGACGGTGAATTACATCGGCGACGGGCTGCGCGATGCGCTCGACCCACGTATTCGCGGGCGCTAAACCTGCGGCGCAGCGAACACATTCAAAAAGGAACAGATATGCCAAAGCCACCGCCCGTGCTTTGGCTCTGTTCTGCGGCCTGTGCAGCGCGCTGGAACGTCTTTCGCCCGGCATGCGCAAACCGGAATATATTCCCCGCATCCCGCCCGGAAGTGTGACCAAAACCCCTTGCTCCGGCAGGCGATTGCCCCCTATCTGGAACAAATTCCCGATACCGGAGCAAACCCATGTTCGAATCCTTTGGCTTTGAAACCCTGACCGCACCCCAAGCGGCGGTCTATTTTGCCCTCCTCATCGGGGCGGCCTTTGGCGCGCTGGCGCAAATCACCCGTTTTTGCTTTCGCCGCGCCGTGATGGGCACGGACCGCCGCGAGGCCGCAGGGGTGTGGTTTGCCGCATTGGCCATTGCCGCGCTTGGCACCCAATGGGCGGTGGCCGCGGATTTGATATCCTTCGGGGATCACCGTTTCATGGCCACGGACCTGCCCTATGCGGCCATCATCCTTGGCGGCTTGGCTTTTGGCATCGGCATGGTGTTGACCCGTGGCTGCGTGTCGCGGCTGACGGTGCTTGGCGCCTCGGGCAACCTGCGCGCGGCTTTGGTGATCGTGGTGTTTGCGGTTGTGGCCCATGCCACGCTCAAAGGTGTTCTGGCGCCGGTCCGCACCACATTGGGCGCGATCACCTTGCCGCTTGAAAACGCCGCCTTGCCGGGCAACGGGATGCTTTGGGCCGCGATCATTGCGATCCTTGGCGCGGGCCTCGCCTTGCGTGCCCGCCTGTCGCTGCGCCTGCTGGTGCCCGCGCTTTTGCTCGGCGCATTGGTGCCGCTGGCATGGGTTGGCACCGGCTACGTTCTTTATGATGATTTCGACCCGATCGCGATGGAAAGCCTGTCCTTTACCTCCCCCGCCGCCGAAACCCTGTTTTGGGTATTGGCCAGCACCTCGATCCCTGCGGGGTTCGGCACAGGCCTGTTGGGCGGCGTGATCCTTGGCGCGCTGGTCGCGGCTCTGCTGCGCGGTGAATTTATTTGGCAAAGCTTTGAAAGCCCCGCCCAGACCGGCCGTTACATGGCAGGCGCGGCCTTGATGGGTGTGGGCGGCGTATTGGCGGGCGGCTGCACCGTCGGCGCGGGTCTTTCGGGCGTGCCGACCCTCTCGGTCGCCGCTTTGCTCGCCATCGCTTCCGTCGCTGCGGGCGGCTACCTCGCCGCGCGCGGGCTCAACGAAGGCGCTTTTGCACGCGCCGCAGCATCCCCCGCACGTCAACCACAACCGGCAGAATAAGCGCGTCCCCGTTCGGCCCCAGCAGGCCGCCGCGCGAGTGGCGAAAAGAGCGCATGGACCGGCCAAGCCATCGCTGAAGAGCATCCACCGACTACGTCCTGATCGCATGGGAGCCAGAGATTCCCCCCCTGCGCCGCACACCGCGCTCATCCGCTTGCACAGGCATCGGGCCGCCTACGCCGGACATGCGCGACGGGGTCTGGCCATGCGCGCCGCAATTGAGTGCCTATAGCCCAACAAGTGATGGTTAGGGTAGTCCCCCGCCTCCCAGTTGCCTCCCCGTTACCACTGCATCCTCACCGCATCCGGAACATGGAGCGCCGTGTCGCAATCACCGATGCCCACGCCAAAGCGGTAGCCCCCACTCTGTGCGGTCCGAGCATACCCCCGCCTTTCGGTTTTCAACCGGCCAAGATCACCGACAGATACCACCGGAACGGCGGCGCGGGCGACCGTTGGCTGTCATGCAAAAGGGCGCCCCAAACGGGACGCCCTTTAGATGTCTCAAACATCACGATCAGATCAGGAGATCAGACCGAGCAGCTTGTTGAGGCTTTCTTTCGCATCGCCATAGAACATCCGCGTGTTCTCTTTGTAGAACAGCGGGTTCTCGATACCGGAATAGCCGGTGCCCTGACCACGTTTCGACACAAACACCTGTTTCGCCTTCCAGCATTCCAACACCGGCATGCCGGCGATGGGGCTGTTGGGATCTTCTTGTGCCGCAGGGTTCACAATATCGTTCGAGCCGATGACAATCGCCACGTCGGTTTCGGGGAAATCATCGTTGATTTCGTCCATCTCGAGCACGATGTCATAGGGCACTTTGGCTTCGGCCAAGAGCACGTTCATGTGACCCGGCAAACGCCCCGCAACGGGGTGAATGGCGAAACGCACGTTCTTGCCCTTATCGCGCAACCGCTTGGTCAACTCCGATACGGCTTGCTGCGCTTGCGCCACGGCCATGCCATATCCGGGGATGATCACGATGCTGTCGGCCTCGTCCAATGCGGTGGCAACGCCGTCTGCATCAATGGCAATCTGCTCGCCCTCGACTTCCATCGCCGGCCCTGTGGAGCCACCAAAGCCGCCCAAGATTACCGACACGAACGAACGGTTCATGGCCTTGCACATGATATACGACAAGATCGCACCGGACGACCCCACCAAGGCACCAACCACGATCAGCAAATCATTGCCCAGCGAGAAACCAATCGCCGCCGCAGCCCAGCCCGAGTAGCTGTTGAGCATCGACACAACCACCGGCATATCCGCGCCGCCAATACCCATGATCAAATGATAGCCGATGAAAAGCGCGGCCAAGGTCATCACGAAGAGCGGAAAGAAACCGCCCGTGTTGAAATACCAGATCAGGCAAATCAACGAGAGCGCCGCCGCACCAGCATTGAGCATATGCCCGCCGGGAAGCTTGGACGCATTCGAGGACAGTTTGCCCGCAAGCTTGCCGTAGGCCACCACGGAACCGGTAAAGGTCACCGCACCGATGAAGATCCCCAGGAAGAGCTCAACACGCAAAATGTTGATTTCGACGCCTGTTTTATGCGCCAAAAGTCCGGCAAACCCGTCCAGAACGGCACGCTCGGCCTCGCCCATGGCCATAACCCGGCCCAATTCGATATGCGCGATCAAGCCGACGAACACCGCCGCCAGACCAACCAGCGAATGCATCGCCGCAACCAATTGTGGCATCTCTGTCATTTGCACGCGTGTGGCCACGATATAGCCGATCACACCGCCGCCTGCGATCAGAATGATCGACAGGAGCCAAAGCCCTGCACCCGGTCCAACCAATGTGGCCGCGACAGCCAAAGCCATACCGACAATGCCATACCATACCGCGCGCTTGGCGCTTTCTTGTCCCGACAAACCACCCAAAGAGAGGATGAAGAGGACTGCCGCGACCACATAGGCCGCTGTCGTAAATCCGAATTCCATAATCCTATACTCCTTAAGATTTCTGGAACATGGCTAGCATGCGCCGAGTGACGAGGAAGCCGCCAAAGATGTTGATACCCGCCATGAAGACGGACAATGCGGCCAATAGGATCACAAGCGCCGATCCGGACCCGATTTGCATCAAAGCCCCCAAAATGATGATCGACGAAATCGCGTTGGTCACCGCCATAAGAGGGGTGTGCAAGGAATGCGCCACGCCCCAGATGACTTGAAAGCCGATGAAGACCGACAACACAAACACGATAAAGTGCTGCATGAAGCTCGCCGGAGCGACCAGACCAACCGCCAGAAGCAAAGCGCCCCCGATGGCCAAAAGCCCGACCTGCTGTTTGGTTTGCGCCTTGAACGCTGCGGCTTCTTGCGCACGCTTTTCCTCAGGTGTCAGCTCTTTTGGCGCTTCTTTCTTTTGCGCTGCAATCGCTTTGATCTTCGGAGGCGGCGGCGGGAATGTGATCTCTTTGTCAAAGGTCACGGTCGCGCCGCGGATCACGTCATCTTCCATATTGTGGTTGATCTGGCCGTCTTTTTCCGGCGTCAGGTCGGTCATCATATGGCGGATGTTGGTGGCATAAAGCGTCGAAGACTGCGCTGCCATCCGCGATGGGAAATCGGTGTAACCGATGATGGTCACGCCGTTGTCGGTGACGATTTTCTCGTCCATGACGGTCAATTTGCAATTGCCGCCCTTTTCCGCCGCCAGATCGACGATCACCGAACCGGGTTTCATGGATTTCACCATGTCTTCGGTCCACAATTCCGGTGCTTCGCGGTTGGGGATCAACGCCGTGGTGATCACGATGTCCATCTCGGGGGCCAACTCGCGGAACTTGGCCAATTGGGCCGCCGCAAATTCAGGCGACGACACGGCGGCATAGCCACCCGTTGCCGCACCGTCCTGCTGTTCCTCTTCGAAATCGAGATAGACGAATTCGGCGCCCATGCTCTCGACCTGCTCGGCCACTTCGGGGCGCACGTCAAACGCATAGGTGATCGCGCCCAAAGAGGTCGAGGTGCCAATCGCGGCCAAACCGGCGACACCCGCACCCACGACCAGAACCTTGGCGGGGGGGACTTTACCGGCGGCGGTGATTTGACCCGTGAAGAACCGGCCAAAATTGTTGCCCGCCTCGATCACGGCGCGATAACCGGCGATGTTGGCCATCGACGACAACGCATCCATTTTTTGCGCACGGCTGATGCGGGGCACCATTTCCATCGCAATCACATTGGCACCTTTGGAGGCGGCCAATGTCATCAACGGCTCGTTCGCCGCCGGATTGAAGAAGGAAATCAACGTTTGCCCTTCGGTGAGGCGCTTGACCTCGGCTTCCGTGGGCACACGGACCTTGGCGACAATATCGCAGGCTTTGAACAACGCCGCTGCGGTTTTCACCACCTCGACACCGGCCTCTTTATAAAGCGCATCCGAGAACCCCGCCAGCGCGCCGGCTCCGGTCTCGATCACACAATCATAGCCCAGCTTTTGCAGCTGGCGCGCGCTGTCCGGCGTCATGGCAACCCGTGCCTCGCCCTCCAACACTTCCTTTGGCGTTCCGATTTTCACGTTCTGCGTCCCCCTTTAGGTATTCCAGGTCATCACTTGGATTCGGCGCGTTATATCCGAACCCATACAGGAAAAGCCACGCAATATTATTGCGCAGCTGTTGAACCGACATGTGCCCCACACGCCGCGCACTGTCAAATCCAACGCCGCGTGTTCTGGGTATATTTAACAAAGGCCGTATGGAATTTGCGGCGAAGCCGGTTTTCCTCGGGCAGGATGAAACGGCGTTCGATGATCCAGACGAAAACAGGCACCAACACCAAGGCCAAAACCGCATCCATCCACAAAATCGCCCCGGTCAGGATCAAAGCATCGCCAAGGTAAATCGGATTGCGCGAGCGCGAAAAAACCCCGGTGTCCACCAAAGCATCGGCGTCGCGATGCGGGACAATTGTCGTACGTTTGCGGCGCATCTCCATCACGGCCAGTGCCAATAACAAGACCCCGCCTCCGATCATCAAGCCCCCGAGCAAATCCGCCCAATACCATCCGCGATCGGCGCCAAAGCTGAGGCCGAAAGGCGCGATCCGCGCCTGTAGCCATGCCAGCGCAAGCGCAGCAATCAAATACACGGGGGGCATATCAAACCATTTCATGCCCACTTCATAACCGCCTTTAATCGCAGGGCCAAGCGGGCAAGCGGTCTGAGGGAGAAAATATGCCGCTGCGCCCACGGCCTTGGCCGGATCGCATCCGATTTCCCCTGACGATGCCCGTCAAATCGGCAAATTATACCCCGCCCAACGGCGCAGCCTGCGCGCCCTTACTCCCACTCCATCTCTTCATAGACCCGCCCGGCGTTTTTCGTCGCCAGTTCCTCGAATGTATCCAAATGCGACCAACGGCTTTGATCAATGTAATAAGCGCCGGCCAAATCGCCGCCCTCTTCGATATGTGCGCCGATCTTTGCGCGCAGATCCACAAGGTAATCGCGGGTATAGCGCCGGACCTGCGCCATATTGGTCGGGTGGCCATGCCCCGGGATGACATAGGTCGGCGCCAGCGGCTCCAACCCCTGCTCCCATGTCTCGATCCAACACTTCACGCAGGTATCGCCGAAAATCGGTGGCATCCGTTCATGAAACGCGATGTCGCCTGCGATCATCACCTGCCATTCAGGGATCCACACCTGCGTATCGCCGGGCCCATGTGCGGGACCAAGATGCAGAACCTCGATCGTCACGCCGCCCATCTCGATCACCATCTTATCGGTAAATGTCTGGCTCGGCATCACGATGCGCGTGCCCTCGGCGCGCTCACGGTTGTACCGTTCCATGCCCTGCAAGATGAAATCGCCGTTCTCTTTGACCTCTTCTGCGGCCTCTTCGTGCATCAAAATCGGGATGCCTTGATCGGCCCAATAGGAATTGCCAAGCACCGCATGCCCCTGCCCGTTTTCGGAAATCACCCATTTCACCGGTTGATCGGTCACCACCTTGATCTCGTCGTGCAAGGCCTCTGCCAACCGCGCCGAGGCACCGCCATTGACCACGATCACACCCTCCCCGGTGACGATAAAGGACAGGTTGTTGTTATGCCCGGCATTCTCATAGGTCGGCGGCGCCGTCGCCCCGATGGCAGAAAACACATGCGGCACCACTTCGACGGGTTTGTCATAAAGCTCCGATTGCGGATATTTATCGGCGATGTCCTCGCTGGCCCATGCGCCTTGGGCCGCAAGACCCGCGATTGCCACAAGCGCTCCAAAAAGCTTCATGTCCTACTCCTCCGATTGACAGGCTCCGAGGCCACGCTACACATTCACACAGGTGAATGTAACCCTGTTTTTGCCCAGCCGCCTTGCGCGCACCTGCCGCCCCGATAAGGTACAGGGACAGGCAATCTCTCGGGAGGAGACACCATGGATTTGACAGGAAAACACGCCATCGTCACCGGCGGCGGCACCGGTATTGGCCTTGCCATCGCGCGCGATCTGGCCCGCGCCGGCGCTCAAGTCACGATCACCGGCCGCCGCATGGAGGTCCTGCAAGAGGTCGCCGAAGACGGCATGCACCCGATGGTCATGGATGTGACCGATGACAAGGCCGTCGAACGCATCATCGCCGAAGCCGTCGACCTGCGCGGCCCGATCCAGATTTGCATCGCCAATGCAGGCATCGCAGAGGGGCGTAAATTGCACAAAACCTCGACCGAGTTCTGGCGCAAGATCATGGCAACCAACCTCGACGGATGTTTCTATACCGTACGCGAATGCCTCAAATCGATGAACACCACCGATTGGGGGCGGGTCATTGCGATTTCCTCCATTGCGGGCTTGCGCGGATCGGCAGGGGCCGGTGCCTATGGGGCTTCCAAACATGGCGTTATCGGCATGATCCGGTCCTTTTCCGAAGACTTCATGGGCGGGCCATATACGTTCAATTCGATTTGCCCCGGCTATGTGGACACGCCGATCGTCACCCGCAATGTCGATGCAATCAAAGACCGCGCAGGCATCTCCGCCGATGAGGCGCGCGACATGATGGTCACCCTCAATCGCCACAAGCGTTTGATTTCACCCGAAGAAGTCGCGGCGGCGGCGATGTGGCTCTGCAACCCCCTGAGCGGAAGCACAAACGGTCAGGAGATCCAAATCGCCGGCGGTCAGGTCTAGCCCATCGGGAAACGGGGCGGCGTCGGCCGCCCCTTAACCCACGAAAGCGCGCGCGCCTCTTGCGCCTAAAGGGCCAAGCCCTGCGCGGTCAGCGCCTGACCAAAGACCAAGGCCAACCGCGCGGCATTCTCTTGCAGCTCGGCGTAGCTTTGGCTTGATTTCTTGACCCCATGCAGGGCCGCACACATCAAGCCGGCCACAACGTCAGCGCCGCCAAAAGCGGCCAGTTGCACCCGCCCTGCGGCGCCCTCCTGCGCAAGCCACGCCGCATAAAGCCCGATAATTTTCGCCTCACCTGCGCTGATGATATCGGCGCATTCGACATCGCTGTCATCAATCATACATGCGCCATGCGGAGAATTGACAAGAACTTCAAAGGCTTCGCTCGCCTGTGCGGCAAAGGCCGCAGTCAACGCCGCGCCGACACTCGCGCCGCGCTGCAACGCGGCCTCGACACCGGTGGCCACCGCGTCAAAATAGCCCTGCGCCAAAGTCCGGTAAATGTCGCGTTTGTTTTTATAGTGCAAATACAGGGCCGCGCGCGACATGCCAGCGGCATTGGCAATGTCTTCCATCGCCGTGCGCTTCAATCCATATTGAGCAAAACATCCCAGCGCAGCGTCCAAGATCACCGCCCGCTTCGCATCCGCCGCATCAGGGACAGGCACTGTGCCCCCCTCATCTGCTGTAACTTGCGAAGCTGTCGCCGCCTCATCCACTGTGATATCCACCCCGGTTGGTAAAAACTATTCTAATACAAAACCTTGCGCTATACTGCAACGGCTTGACCGCATAGACCGAAGACGGTTTTGCTATGCGGCGGGCGTTACGAGGCGCGGCAAATGACAAGCTGACAAAATTCGTTCATTTTGTCAATTGACGAAATGACAGAATGCGTTCATTTTGTCAGCGAAACCAAACACGCTCAACAGGGAGGCCGCCCCATGGCCAAGGATTTGATGATCAACGGCGCGACCCATCGCGTCGATTTGCCCGGCGAGGTCCCGCTCTTGTGGGTGCTGCGCGACGAAATCGGTTTGACCGGAACGAAATTCGGCTGTGGTGTCTCCGCCTGTGGCGCCTGCACCGTGCATATCGACGGCGAGGCCGTGCGTTCGTGCCAAGTGGCGCTTGAGGATGTGACCGGCGACATCACCACGATCGAAGGCCTCGGCACCCCCGATGCGATGCACGCCCTGCAAACCGCATGGGTCGATCATCAGGTCGCGCAATGCGGATATTGCCAGTCCGGCCAGATCATGCAGGCCGCCGCTCTTTTGGCGCAAACCCCCGATCCGACCGATGCCGATATCGACGAGGCGATGCAAGGAAACCTGTGCCGTTGCGGCACCTATCCGCGCATCCGCGCCGCCATTCACACGGCGGCCAGCACAATGAAGAACGCAGGGTAAGATCATGTCAAAACTTGGAAAAATCACACGGCGCACATTCATGGTTGCGGGCGCGGCCGTGGCCGGCGGCGTCGCCTTTGGCGTTTATACCGACCGCCGCACCTCGGCCAACCCTCTCACTGTGGACGCCGGTGAAAGCACGCTCAATTCATGGCTGATCATCGACGCGCAGGGGGTGCAAATCGTCACCCCGCGCGCCGAAATGGGCCAAGGCACGCAAAGCACGTTGGCCGCACTGGTGGCCGAGGAATTGGATGTGGCATGGGAGGACATTCGCGTCCTGCACGGCCCCCCTGCCGAAGCCTATTATAACGGTGCGATCCTTGCTGCCGGCCTGCCCTTTGCCGACTATGCCAAGACGGGCTTTCAAGAGGCCATCGGTGAAAACCTCGAATTCATCGCCAAACTTCTGAAATTCCAAGTCACGGGCGGCTCCTCGGCCATGGCGGACGGGTTTGTCAAAATGCGCATGGCGGGCGCCACAGCGCGCGAGGCGCTCAAGGCCGCGGCGGCCGAACAACTGGACGTATCGCCCCGCGCGTTGAAAACCGAAAACGGGGAGGTCATCGCGCCGGACGGCCGAAAATTGAGCTATATCGCATTGGCCGCGCAAGCCGTGGAGCACATGCCGAAAACCGCCACATTGCGCCCCGCATCGGATTGGAAATACATCGGGAAATCCATGCCGCGCCTTGATATGGTGGACAAATCCACCGGCACCGCGCAGTTCGGCATTGATGCCCGCCCCGAGGGATTGCGGTTCGCTGCCGTGAAGATGAACCCGCGATTGGGCGGCGAGATGCGCAGCTTTGACGACAGCACGGCCAAAACCATGCCGGGGGTCGAAAAGATCATTGATCTGGGCACGGGCGTCGCGGTCGTGGCGACAAACACATGGCTGGCGCAGCAGGCCGTGGATGCGATCGAGGTCGATTGGGGCGATGCCCCCTATCCTGTTGACAGCACTGCGATTTTTGACGTGATCAAAGCAAGCTTCGACGATGACCCCAATGCGGTTTTGCGCGAGGATGGTGATGCGGAGGCTCCGTTGCCACAAGGCGCGACGGCGATCGAGGCGGAATATACGGTGCCCTATCTGGCCCATGCTGCGATGGAACCGCTGAACGCCACGGCGCTTTATACCGGCGATGCGTTGCATATGACGGTCGGCAACCAAGCCCCCGTAATGGTACAGAAAAATTGTGCCAAAGCACTGGATTTGGACGCGGAGGCCGTAACCGTTGAAACCCCCTATATGGGCGGCGGTTTCGGGCGGCGCGGCGAATATGACTGGACGGTTCTGGCCGCCCGCATCGCCAAAGAGATGCAAGGCACGCCGGTCAAAATGACCTATAGCCGCGAAGAAGACATGCGCCATGATTTTTATCGCCCCGGTGCCATGGCGCGTTTCAAGGGCACCGTGAAAGACGGTAAAGCGGTGACAATGGATGGCAAGATCGCCGGTCAATCCTGTGCCCAACAAGCCATGGGCCGATGGCTTGGACTGCCCGCTTCCGGCCCCGACAAGGCGCATCTTGAGGGGGCCTTTGACCAACCCTATGCCATCCCGAATTACCGCATCGCGGGTCATTTGGCCGATCTGGATGTGCCGGTCGGGTTCTGGCGGTCGGTGGGCTCATCCTTTAACGGGTTCTTCCACGAAAGCTTTATCGACGAGATGGCCCATGCCGCTGGCGCCGACCCCTTGGCCTTCCGGCTGGAATTGATGCGCGGTGAAGACCCGCGCAGCTATAACGTCTTGGAAGCCGTTGGGAAATTATCAAATTGGAACGGACCAAAGCCGGATAACATTGGCCGCGGTGTCGCCTTTACCTATAGCTTTGGCACCCCCGTCGCAGAGGTGATCGAGGTCGAGGATACCGGCGATGGCATCCGCATCAAACGCGCCTTTATTGCCTGTGACGTTGGGGTGGCTCTGGACCCGAAAAACGTCGAGGCGCAGATGTTCGGTGGTTTGGTTTACGGCCTGTCTGCGGCCACAACCGGTGAGATCACCTTTGCAGATGGGAAGGTCGAGCAAGGCAATTTCTACGATTATGACGGCTTGCGGATGGGCGCCATGCCCGAGGTCGCGGTGACGGTTCTGGCATCCGGCACCGCCCCCAGCGGCGCGGGCGAGCCCGGCACACCGCCTGCGGCACCGGCCTTGGCCAATGCCCTGTTTGACCTCACCGGCAAACGCGCGCGGCGCCTTCCCTTGATCGAGGACTTCGACCTCATCTTGTAAACTTCGCACCACCCCGGCGGGAGACGCCCGACATGACAGCAGGCAGGAGGGGCCATGGGCCCCTCTTTTTGCCTCTTCATTCTGGATCTGCCGGGTTGCTCCGCAATCAGATCAAAAGCACCGGGCCGCACGCAGATGGCACCCGTGCTTACATAGCCGGTAGGCATACCGCCCGCAGATATATGCCCCGCACCTTACTCGGGCACCATCATGACGGGCCCCGAACGTGCAACCATTGGGTGTTACGCGTGGCCTTTTCACGACAACCTTTGTCATATTTGCCCCAATTTTTCCCCAAATGTCCCCCAATCCAGCCACAGGTATTGATTAAATTCGGGAAACATACGACCACGGGGGTCGAAGGGATGCGCTAAAGACATCCCTCAATGAGGTAAGGTGTCCGGAGTAAGCGTTGCTCGCTCCGGTTTTTAGGAGCAGGCCCGACATGCCCACAGGGTATCTAGTTAGTCTCGGCGACGGTGCGCTGAACACCGGAGACGTTGTTGATACGGGGTCCACCGTATTCACAACCGATCAGGTATTGGGCAGCGGTTCGGTCACATGGGTGGGCCGCACCGGCAGATGGGATCGCACCACAGGCACCCAAACCACAAACGGCACCTATTACCTCGGACAAGACGGCAACGTCTATTTCATCTTCGACTCGCAGCCCTACACTTTTGAGTCCGGCACTGCCGCCACCACCCCCGCCTATGCGCAACCCAACGGCGTGGTTGATGGCACGGCCGGCGATGATCTGATCGACGCCAGTTACGAAGATATCTCTTTTGAACAGGTGGACGACGGCACCGGTTCCAACGCCGATAGCGTCGAAGCGGGCGCAGGCGATGATACCGTGCTTTCCGGTCTGGGCAATGACACGGTACAGGCCGGAAGCGGCGCCGATAACGTCAATTCCGGCGCCGGCAATGATACAGTTTATGGTGATTTCGGCGCCGATCGGATCGATGGCGGCACGGGCGACGATGTGCTTTATGGCGGCGGCGGATCGGTCGATGGCACGCTGGCCACCTCCGAAACCCTAGAATGGGATTTGCAAGGCAACGACGGCGCCAATCTTGCCGGTGGCTTCACCCAAGACACCGGCGTCATCGATGTCACCTTCTCGGTGACCAATGACGGCAACAACAACCCCATCTATCAAGTCGAATCCAGCGACACACAATATGTCGCCCCGGGCGAGGATTTCGATCCGCAAAGCGCGCTTTACCTTTATGGCAATGGCGACGACGCCACCTCGACGGTCTCGTTGAATTTTGCCGCCAATAACCCGGCCTATGACGATGCGGTCGAAAATGTTGCCTTTCGCATCAACGACATCGACTGGGGCGCGGGAAACCACCGCGACATCATCACCATCACAGCACTCGACGCCAATGGTGATCCGGTTGATGTGATCATCACTCCCGGTGGCGGTGATGCCGTTTCGGGCAATACCATCACCGCCAATGACGTGGCCGATAGCAACAGCGATCTGAGCGGCTCTGCGCTGATCGAAATCGCCGGTCCGGTCAGCGATATTTCGATCTCCTACTCCAATGGTCTTAGCGGCACACAGGGCATTTGGGTTACCGATGTCAATTTCGACAGTATTGTTGTCGATGACGGGGCCGATACAATCAACGGCGGCGCCGGCAACGATTATATTGACGGCGGCACCGGCGATGATGTGCTCGATGGCGGCGAAGACAGCGACACCATCCTTGGCGGCGAAGGCGACGACAACCTACAGGGCGGTGATGCGGCCGATACATTGGACGGCGGCACCGGCGACGATACCATGGCCGGCGGATCGGGCGCAGATGACATCACCGGCGGCGATGGCAATGATGTCATCGAGGGCGATGGCGACAGCCAGCCGATCAGCACCGAGAGCCTGAATTGGTCCTCGCAGGCGGCAGATGGCACCACGCTCACCGAAGCGTTCACCCAAAACACCGGTGAAATGAACGTCACCGTTTCGGGCACCGATGACGGCAATAACGATCCGGTTTGGGCGATCGAAAGCAGCGATCAAGCCTATGTTGCCGGCGGCGAACCGATGTCGGACAGCTCCAACCTGTCCATGTCGGGGCAAGGCGACGGCGCCACCTCGACCACCACGATCGATTTTGCCGCCGCATCCGGATCAAGCGCCAACGACGAGGTCGAAAACGTTGTCTTCCGCATCAATGATGTGGATTGGGCCTCGAACAACCACCGCGACATCGTCACAGTCACTGCGATTGACGCTGCGGGCAATCCTGTCACCGTCACATTGACCCCCGACAGTAGCGCAAGCGTCAGCGGCAACACCGTTACGGCGGGTGATGTTGGCACCGATCCCGACGACGCGGCCGGATCGGTTCTTGTAGAAATCGCCGGACCGGTTTCGTCGATCAGCATCGCCTACGCCAATGGTGACACCAACACCCAAGCCGTTTGGGTCTCCGATGTGCATTTCGATGTGATGGAACCCACGGTTGCGGGCGACGACACAATTGATGCGGGCGACGGTGACGATACGATTTTCGGCGATGGCGGCGCGGATAATATTCTGGCGGGCGCCGGCGCGGATGTCGTCGATGCGGGCACCGGCAATGACACGGTCGACGGCGGCGACGGCAATGACAGCATCATCGCAGGTGATGGCGCCGACAGCATCGATGGCGGGGCGGGTTTCGACACCATCGACGGCGGGGCGGGCGATGATACGCTCAACGGCGGCGCAGATGACGACACGCTTTTGGGCGGCGACGGCGATGATCTGATCGACGGCGGCACCGGCGACGATTACCACCATGGCGGCGACGGCAACGATACGTTCATGGGGTCCGAAGGGGCCGATACCTTCAATGGCGATGAAGGTATGGATTTTATCGACTATTCCCAATCGGATGCGGCGGTAAACGTCGATCTGAGCAACAATACATTCTCCGGCGGCCATGCCACAGGCGACGTCAACGAGGGCGGCGTCGACGGGTTGATCGGTTCGGATTTCGACGATGCGTTGACCGGCAATGACGGTATGGGCGTCAACACCGTCAACCATATCTATGGCGGTGCCGGCAATGACACCATCGACGGGCGTGGCGGCGACGACAGCCTGTTTGGCGGCACGGGTGACGACAGCATTTTGGGCGGCGCGGGCGCGGATTTGATCGACGGCGGTGATGGCGACGACACGCTGGCAATTGGCGGCGGTGACACCGCGCTTGGCGGCGGCGGCGATGATCTGTTTGTCATTGATCCCGCGACCTTGGATGGCACCGATTTTGTCGTCGACGGCGGCGAAAGCAACGAAACCACCGGCGACAGCATGCAGCTTTCAGGCGTGCAAAACATCGTCTACGATAATCTTGATCCCGAAAATGGCACCGTCACCTTCCTTGACGGCGCGCAACTGTCCTTCAGCAATATCGAAACCACGACCGTCACCGACCGCGACGGTGTGGTCAGCGGCACCGCAGGCGGCGATCTGATCGACGCCAGCTATACCGGCGATCCGGATGGCGATGTAGTCGATGGCAATGATGCGATCCTTGTCGGGCAGGTCGGCGACGACGACAGCATCGAAGCCGGTGCGGGCGATGACACGATTTTGGCCGGTCTGGGCGATGACGCCGCCCATGGTGGCACCGGCGCAGACGATATCGACGGCGGCGCGGGCGACGACACGCTTTGGGGCGATGCAGGCGACGACACCCTAACCGGCGGGGCCGGTGCGGATCTTCTGTATGGCGGTGATAACAACGACGTTTTTGTGATCAATGGCGCGGGCCTTGGTGACGACACCATCGTTGGCGGCGAAGGCGGTGCGACGAATGTCGACACGATCGATTTGTCCGGCATGTCCGGCCCCGTCACCATTGTCTTTAACGGCGATAAATCCGGACTGATCTCGGATGGGATCAGCACGATTTCCTTCTCCGAAATCGAACACCTGATCCTGCCCGACGATGCCGATATGGTCGATATGGTCGGCGACAGCACCGGCATCACGGTCGACGCCATGGGTGGTGATGATACGGTAACCGGCGGCGCCGGCGGCGATATCATCGCGGGCGGTGACGGCAATGACAGCCTGACCGGCAATGCCGGCGACGACAGCTTCACCGGCGGCGCGGGGGCAGACACCCTTGCGGGCGGCACAGGGGCAGATACCCTATCGGGCGGCGGCGGCAATGATGTGATCGCAGGCAGCACCGGCGCCGACGACATGACCGGCGGCGCGGGCGCCGATACCTTTGAGATTGAAGACGGTTTTGGCGACGACAGCATAGATGGCAGCGCCGGCGGCACCGACTTCGACAGCCTTGATTTCTCCGCCATGACCGGCGGTATCGACGTCACCGCCACGGACGCCGAAAGCGGCACCGCCACCGATGGCAATGATACGCTAACCTTCGATGAGATTGAGGGCTTGGTGCTCACCGGCTTCGACGACACGCTCGATGGCACCGCCAATTCGGAGGATTGGACCGTCGATGCCGGCGCGGGGAATGACAGCATCCTGACCGGGGGCGGCGACGACACGATCACCGCAGGTGACGGCAATGACACACTCATCGGCGGCGATGGCGATGACCTGTATTTCGGGGGGCTTGGCGACGATGAAATTTACCTCTCAGGCGGTGATACAGCGCAGGGCGGCGATGGCGATGACCTGTTTTTCCTGTCCGATCTGGCGGGATCGACCGGCGACATAAACATCATTGGCGGCGAGGGCGGCGAGACCGAGGGCGACGTTCTGAACGTGGCAGGCCTTGCCGATATGTCCACTTTAGTGATCACCGACCCCGATGGCGTCAATGGCGGCATGAACGGCTCGGTTGCCCTGCTCGATGGCTCCGGAACGGTCAACTTCCAAAACATCGAACGGATCATTTGCTTTACTCCGGGGGCCCGCATCATGACGCCGCACGGCGAGCGCGCGATTGAAACCCTGCGCGCCGGCGATATGGTCATCACCCGCGATCACGGGCCACAACCCATTCGTTGGATGGGCCAGCGCACCGTCAACGGGCGCGGTAATTTTGCGCCTATCGCCCTCAATTCCAACGTCATGCAAGGGGCGCGGCGGCCCCTGCTCGTCTCGCCGCAACACCGCATATTGTTCACCGGCTTTCACGCCGAGCTGTTGTTCGGCACGTCAGAGGTTCTGGTCGCAGCCAAGCATCTTGTCGACGGGCGCGATGTGCGGGTGATGGAGCGCGAAAAGGTCACCTATTTCCACATGATGTTCGACCGCCACGAAGTCGTCTATGCCGAAGGCGCGGCGACCGAAAGCTTCCATGCGGCGGATCTAGGACTGTCGTCGATTTCGGGCCAATCGCGCGAAGAGCTGTTCGGGATTTTCCCCGAATTGCGCAGCAACCCGAACCAATATGGCGAGACCGCGCGCAAATGCATCAAAGCACATGAAGCGAAATTGATCCTGCCCTAAGGCGCAGACCAACCCGCCGCCCCTGTACCGAAAACGCGAATGTGGCTCATACCTTTTGCAAGGCTCGCATTGGCATTGGGCGTTTGGCGTTTGCCCATGCCCGCGCCGCTTCGCCAAAAGCAGCAAAAAGCGGTTGTGACACCGGATCGGTCGCCGCGCGGTATTCCGGGTGCCATTGCACCGACAATGTGAACCCCGCCGCGTCTTTGACGTAAATCGCCTCGGGGGTGCCATCGGGGGCGTAACCGTCGATCACGATCCGCGCGCCCGGCTGTTTGATCCCCTGCCCGTGCAACGTATTGGTCATAACCTCGGGCGCACCCATCAGCGCATGAAACACACCCCCGGCCGTAAAGCTGACCTTATGGCGCAGGGCGAATTTTTCCTCGATCGTGCCATCGGGCGGCATGCGGTGGTTCATCCGCCCCGGCAAATCACGAATTTCGGGGTAAAGCGTGCCGCCCATGGCGACATTGACCTCTTGAAACCCGCGGCACACACCAAAAAACGGTTGCCCGCGCTCGACGCAGGCCCGCACAAGCGGCAAGGTGATCGCATCGCGGCAGCGGTCGAAATCACCATGCGCCGGCGTGGCGTCTTCGCCGTATTCTTCGGGATGGACATTGGGCCGCCCCCCCGTCAGCAAAAAACCATCGCAGGTTTCAAGCAATTCCTCGACCGATACCAATCGCGGGTCGGCGGGTACCACCAAAGGGATTGCGTCGCTGACTTCGGCCACGGCTTCGGAGTTCATCACCCCGCCCGCGTGGACCTGATAGCTGTCTCCAACCAGTTGATGATTGCCAATAATGCCTACGATCGGTCGTGCCATGTCTCGTCCCCACGCCTGCCTGTCAATGATCAGATTATGCGCCCGACGCCATTAAGAAAATAGCAAACCGCGCACAATCGCATGTGCAGCGACGTCATTTGCGCATCACATGCCCATTCGGCACGCAAAGGCCCCCGCATCGCGAGGGCCAAGCGGTGTTGCGTAGGATCGCAGCCAGATCAATCCGAAGCCGTGCCGGTGATCGTCAGGCTCCCACCCGTGGGCGTTTCAATCTGCACAGCGGCTCCGTCGTCAGACGCATCGCGCGGCTCATTGCCATTATAGGCCAACCACACCATCAGCGCGATCAGCAAAGCCACCGCCACCCCCACGCCGATCGCGATGCCGGCCAGCGGGGTCTTATGGGCGGGATGTTGGGTTTCCGTATTGGTATCGGGTGCGGACATGGAATTACTCCTTCGCTCGTTGAGAGGGTCACGCGGGCAAATGCCCCCCGTGCGGCAAGCCATTGCAGCCCGCCCTTCATCGACATAACGTCGGGCGCAACATCTGGTTCCAAGAAAGGTTCTGCAATGCTCGACGCGCGCGCCACACACCCCAATCCGACAATCTACCTGAAGGATTACACGCCCCCCGCCTATTTGGTGGACAGCGTGGCGCTGACCTTCCGGCTTGCCCCCAAAGCGACGCGCGTCGTTTCGCGCATTCAGTTCCGGCCAAATCCGGACCACGAGAACCGCGATTTTTTCCTTGAAGGAGAAGAGCTTAAACTGATTTGGGCCAAGATCGACGGGGTCGATATCACCCCGCATGTGACGGATAAGGGCCTGTCTTGTGAGGTGCCTGACGCGCCGTTTTTGTTCGAGGCCGAGGTCGAAATCGCCCCCGAAGACAACACCGCGCTGGAAGGGCTTTATATGTCGAGCGGCATGTATTGCACTCAATGCGAAGCCCAAGGGTTTCGCAAGATCACCTATTATCCCGACCGCCCCGACGTGATGAGCGTGTTTTCCGTGCGCATCGAAGGCGATTTACCGGTTCTGCTGTCGAATGGCAATCCAACCGGCAGCGGCACGGGATTTGCAGAATGGCATGACCCCTGGCCAAAACCCGCGTATTTGTTCGCGCTGGTGGCGGGGGATCTCATTGCCCATCCGGACCGTTTCACCACCATGTCCGGCAAGGATGTGGCATTGAACATCTATGTGCGCCCCGGCGACGAGGACAAATGCGCCTTTGGAATGGAGGCGCTCAAAGCCTCGATGCGTTGGGACGAGACGGCCTATGGCCGCGAATACGACTTGGACATTTTCAACATTGTTGCGGTAGATGACTTCAATATGGGCGCTATGGAGAACAAAGGATTGAATGTTTTCAACTCTTCTTGTGTTCTCGCCTCGCCAGAGACCTCCACCGATGCCAATTTCGAACGCATCGAGGCCATCATCGCCCATGAGTATTTTCACAATTGGACCGGCAACCGGATCACATGCCGCGATTGGTTCCAACTGTGCCTCAAAGAAGGGCTGACGGTGTATCGCGATAGCCAGTTCACGTCGGATATGCGGTCGGGTGCGGTCAAACGCATTGGCGACGTAATCGACCTGCGCGCACGGCAGTTCCGCGAAGACGGCGGCCCGTTGGCCCATCCGGTGCGCCCCGAAAGCTTTCAGGAAATCAATAACTTCTATACCGCGACCGTCTATGAGAAAGGCGCGGAATTGATCGGGATGCTCAAAACACTGGTGGGCGATGACGCCTATGCCAAAGCGCTGGATCTGTATTTCTCCCGCCATGACGGCGAGGCGGCGACGATCGAGGATTGGCTCAAGGTCTTCGAAGACACGACAGGGCGCGATTTGAGCCAATTCAAACGCTGGTATTCCGATGCCGGCACCCCGCGCGTTTCCGTCTGCGAAGACTTCAATGACGGCGCCTATACCCTTACGTTCAAACAACAAACACCGCCCACCCCGGGGCAGGATGTCAAACCGCCGCGCGTCATACCCATTGCCGTTGGCCTGTTGTCGCCCAACGGCGATGAGGTGCACTCCACCACGGTTTTGGAAATGACCGAGACCGAGCAAAGCTTTACCTTCGAAGGTCTTGGCGCGCGGCCGATCCCGTCGATCCTGCGCGGCTTTTCCGCGCCTGTGATCCTTGAACGTGACAGCAGCGCAGAAGAGCGCGCCTTTCTGCTTGCCCATGACACCGACCCGTTCAACCGGTGGGAAGCCGGCGCGGAAATCGCGCGGCAATTGCGTATGGATATGGCCCGCAGCGGCGGCGCGCCGGACAGCGCCTACCTCGATGCGCTGTTGGACATTGCCCGCGACGACAGCCTCGATCCCGCCTACCGCGCCTTGATGTTGCAACCGCCCGCGCAAGAGGACATCGCGCAGGCGCTGCACGCAAACGGCACCACGCCGGATCCGCAAACGATTTACGATGTGGCCGAAACCGTCGCCCAAACCATTGCCGAGCATTTCGGCAATACCGCGCCGCGCCTCTATGCGGAAATGGACACGCCCGCCCCCTATAGCCCCGATGCCGATGCGGCGGGCAAGCGCGCGTTGCAAGCGCGGATGCTGGGCATGATCACCCGTCTTGACGGGGGCAAAACCGCCGCCGCGCAATATGCCGGGGCCGACAACATGACCCAACAATATGGCGCGCTTTGTGCGCTGCTGTCGCAAGATTTTGGCGGTGACGAGAATGCGGCATTCTATCAGCAATGGAAACACGACCGCCTTGTGATCGACAAATGGTTCGCGGCGCAAATTGCCTTTACCGCACCGGAAGAAACCGCCGAGGCCGCCGCGCGTATGACCCATCATGCGGACTTCAATGCGAAAAACCCGAACCGCTTCCGCGCGGTCTTTGGCGCGCTCGCGGGGCATCACGGCGGTTTCCACCACGCATCGGGCGCAGGGTATGCGCTTTTGGCCGACCATCTTATCGCGCTGGACCCGATCAATCCGCAAACCACGGCGCGGATGATGTCGGCCTTTTCCACCTGGACTCGGTATGATGCGGATCGCCAAACCTTGGCGCGCGCGGCATTGGACCGGATCGCCGCGACGGACGGCCTGTCGCCCGACACAAGCGAAATGGTTGGCCGCATCCTGAGCATCTGACCCACCGCATAGGTATGCCCCTGCCCTGCCCCCGCACAGGCGGCGACCGGCGCAGGGGCAAAATGCGCAGCGCCGGCGTGAAATTCATCTTTGAGTAATGCTTGCGGCCCGCAGGCGGCGAAACCGGCCTTTTCGCCGCCAAACCGCCCAAAACTTTGCAAAGCGGCACAGCTTGGCCCCATCCCCGGCGCAAAAGCAGCGCGGGAATACCCCCATATCTGCGCAGAGCGGACACGCTTTGGCCCATATTCAGTGGCAATTTCAGCGAACTCCATGCGGCCTTGCCCGTATGAAACCGCAAATGCCCGCCTGTGCCAATCCGGCCTGTGCGCCTCGAATAAGGTCTGTCATGCCTGTGCTGACTCCCGTTCTTCACGCCGTTCTAAACGCGTTCCCCCAACGTCTGCGCCGCGCCTCCCGTTTGGCCAATCCTCTCGGCGATCACGCGGCCGACGCCAGTCCGCTATCGCCCGAGCAGATCTCCGCACAACTTTTGCTGCCGGCGCGTCCGAAAACCGCCGAAGAAACCCAACGCGCCGCACATGAAGACCGGGGCCGGTTTCTCGCGCGTCAGGAGCGATGGTCGGATCTGAGCGCCGCCATCGCCGAGGCCGACAACAGCCGCGCGCGCACCTCGGCCGGCGTGCCGGTGGCGGATCTTTTGGCGACCGGTGCGCGCGGCGATGTGGTCTGCGGCATCAACGAAGCCTTGGCCGACGGGGCCGCCCCCTCGATGCTTGGCTTGACCGCGCTCGAAGAGGTTTTGCAAGACATGCCAGAGGATTACGCCATCGCGTTGATCGTCGCCCATGCCCATATCGACATCGGTTGGGCGTTTCGCGGCAGCGGGTGGCGTGAAGAGGTCACCCCCTTTGGGCGCGCGGCATTTTGCGCCCATTTTCAACGCGCCGCCCGCATTTTGGAACCCTTTGAGCCCCTCGCGGCGAACACGCCCTCGCTCGCGGCGGCGCACTGTGCACTTTTGGCGGCCAAACCACGCCCGCAGGACCATGTCGCCGACACCTATGAAGCCTTGATCAATCTCGATCCGGCCAACCCGCAACCGATGCGTGCCATGGGAAATCACCTTCTGCCCCGGTGGTTCGGCCGCCGTGGTCAATTAGAATTGGAGGCCCGCCGCACCGCCGCCCGAACCGGCGATATCTGGGGTGCAGGGGCCTATACTTGGGTCTACCTCGATGCGCTCGCCGTGGATCCAGAGGCAGCCAGCATTCTGGATGTAGAGTTTTTCCTCGACGGGGTGCATGACATTTTGGAGCGGTCGACAGATCAGCATGTGGTCAACGCTCTGGCCGCCTTCAGCGCCGTCACCATGGCCCCATTGGACCGACAGGTCCGGCTTGATGACAATGCCCGCGCCGCCCGCGCCGAAATTCACGGTGCCTTGGAATGGATCTGCACCGATTTTTTACGGGAGTTGCATCCGCTGGTCTGGGCGGGCGCCACGGCGGGACCGAACCTGCCCCATCCCTTGCCCAGCCATGAGGCCTTGCGCATCTGCGGCGAAGAAACTGCAAAGGCATGGATCGCAAAAGTGTTCGAGCAAGAGTTGCTGGACGGCACGATAATCGCCTTTACCCCGCGCGGGTTGCGGCGGCTGGACAAACCCGCGTAGGAAGCGCAGTGGCGCATAGACACCGCCGCCCATACACAACGCACGCGCTGCGACGACGCCCACCCTGTCCCGTTCACAGCACAGGCCGCGGTGAAAGCGGTTAGGACGCCTCGGCCCCGCCCTTATTTGAGGGTGCCACGGCGGCCCGCCGCGCCGCTTCACGTTGGTCAAGGAGCGTCGAAACGATTGCGGCTTCTGACGCGCGCAATTTCTTGATGTGTTTGAAGATTTCCAAATGTGCCATGGCCACCACGGTGATGTAATCAAACAATGCCAGTTCGGTTTTACGCCACCCGTCCGGCCGGGGCGCGGCACCGGTGAATTCAAGCACACCAAAGCTCACCCCTTCGACCGCGAGCGGCGCACCAAGGTAACGTCCCGCCACAGTTCCGCCAAGACAGGTCCGGCGCGAAAGCGGCTGCGCCGTACAATCGGGCAAGACCAACCGATCCTGCCCGGTGAGCAACTGCGCGGCATAGGTGCCCTCCACCCGCACAGGCGAATCGGCGGCGGCGCGCTGCCCGGCCTCCGACAGGACCCCATGATCAAAACTGGCAAGAATATCGGCGCTTTCCGCACAAACGCGGGCAATGCGCCCGCTCTCCATCCCCAGTACCTGCGCCCCATCGCGCAACAACACGGCAAACCGTTCTTCGATACTTTGACCGGCGCGCATAAATGACCGCATGATCCGCTCTTGCGCCTCGGCCTGATCCTTGAGCCCCGCTTGCATTTGCTGGGTCTCGGCTTGGGCCTCTTGCCCGTCCAAATGCCCCGCGAGCAACGCCACTTCGCGGCTGACACAAAGTGCGAGGTCGGTGATTTTGCGCTCATCGTCGGCGTTCCAATCACGCGGCACCCCGTCGAGCACGCAAAATGATCCCCAAATCGCCCCTCCCGGGGCATAGACCGGCACACCCAGATAGGCACGAAGCCCATGCGCGTTGACCACCGGGTTGTCCTTGATCCGATCATCATCCTGCGCGTTCGATACAACCAAGGGCGCATCGCCGCCCTTCATATGGATACAGGCAGAATGCGTGTAAGGGATGTCGACAGTTCCGGCCAAATCAACGGGAAACCCGTGTTGGCTTTTGATATATTGCCGCGCCTGATGATCGTCGAAGAAGCTGATCATCGCAATCGGCACATCCAATAAATCGCAAGCCAGACGCGTCAATGCATCCACGGCTGGATCACGCGGTGCATCGATCAACCCCAATGCCGTCAAGAGGTCGAGTTCGGTTCGCCCGGCACGGGGTATCTGAGTATGCTCTAAGGTCATGGGGTGCTCGCTCGCTGATTGACCATGGGTAAGGCGGGATAGTTAACAAAACCTTAACGTTTACCCTGACGCCGCCACCATCGGCATGCAGGCGCATATATCCACCTGCTTTGCCTGTTTCTTGATCTTTGTGCATCCGGCCCCGAAAGCGCCCGCTCATGGTGTGCTTTGATCGCTGCACCCTCTTGCCCCCGTATCGCCGCTGCCATAAAACGCGGCAAAGCCTGCGCGCAAAGGAGACCCTCATGCTCGATCTGACCTTTGAAACCCCGAAACCCAAAGTGATCGCCGGTGCAAAACACGATTGGGAATTGGTCATCGGGATGGAGATCCACGCGCAGGTCTCGTCCAATGCCAAACTGTTTTCCGGCGCGTCGACAAAATTCGGCGCAGAGCCGAATTCCAATGTGGCCTTCGTCGATGCCGCCATGCCTGGCATGTTGCCGGTGATCAACAATTACTGCGTCGAGCAGGCCGTGCGCACCGGCCTCGGCCTCAAGGCGGATATCAACCTGTTCTCCGCCTTTGACCGCAAGAACTATTTCTACCCCGACCAGCCCGCAGGCTATCAGATCAGCCAGCTCTACCACCCCATCGTGGGCGAAGGCGAAGTCATCGTGGACATGGGACCAGGCGTCGCGCGCCGTGTGCGCATTGAACGCATCCACCTTGAACAAGACGCCGGCAAGTCGATCCACGACATGGATCCCAATAGCTCCTTCGTGGACCTGAACCGCGCGGGCGTTGCCCTTATGGAGATCGTCTCGCGCCCCGATATTCGCGGCCCCGAAGAAGCCGCCGCCTATATGCTGAAGCTGCGTCAGATCTTGCGCTATCTCGGCACATGTGATGGCGACATGCAAAGCGGGAACCTGCGTGCCGATGTGAACGTGTCCGTCTGCCGTCCGGGGCAGTATGAGAAATATCAAGAAACGCAGGATTTTTCGCATCTGGGCACGCGATGCGAGATCAAGAACATGAACTCCACCCGTTTCATTCAACAGGCCATTGAGGTCGAGGCGCGGCGCCAGATCGCCATTCTCGAAGGGGGCGGTGAAGTCGATCAGGAAACCCGCGGCTTTGACCCGGATCGCGGCGAGACACGCACACAGCGCTCCAAGGAAGAAGCGCATGATTACCGCTACTTCCCCGACCCCGATCTGCTCCCGTTGGAGATTGAACAGGATTGGGTGGATGAGATCGCCAAGACCTTGCCCGAGCTGCCCGACGAGAAAAAAGCGCGGTTTGTCAAAGTTCTGGGCCTGTCAGAATATGACGCGGGCGTGTTGACCGCCGATACGGTAAACGCCGATTATTTCGAAGAGGTGGTCGCCACCGGCAAGGATGGCAAGCTCTCCGCGAACTGGGTGATCAACGAGTTGTTTGGCCGTTTGAAAAAGGACGACAAGGACATCGAAGATTGCCCTGTGTCGCCTGCGCAACTGGGCGGCATCGTAGCCCTGATCAAGGCGGGCGACATTTCGGGGAAAATCGCCAAAGACCTGTTCGAGATCGTCTATACCGAAGGCGGCGATCCGGCGCAGATCGTGGACGCGCGCGGCATGAAACAGGTCACAGATACCGGCGCGATCGAGGCCGCAGTGGACGAGATCATCGCCGCCAACCCCGATCAGGTCGAGAAGGCAAAAGCCAATCCCAAGCTGGCCGGTTGGTTCGTCGGTCAGGTGATGAAAGCAACCGGCGGCAAAGCCAACCCCAAGGTGGTCAACGAATTGGTCGCGGCGAAATTGGCCCCCTGACCTAAAGACCGGCGCACCGGCCCCTGAACTGCGCCGCCGCCTTTGCCGTTTACTGCGGCAGGGCGGGGGTTACGGGTCTCGCCGTTGTGAATTTATTTGAAAACGTCTTAAATTTCGACTATTTTGTGTGCCATTCAACACAGGATCCATTTTGACTAAACCACCCTGTTTTCTGCCCAAGCTGCCTTGGGCCTCTATATTTTGAAAGGATTACCCTGATGAAGGCCATTTTTGCTTCTGTTCTGGCGCTTTACGCTGCCACCCCTGCCCTTGCCGAAACCGTTGTCATGACCTTTGACGGCGTGGCCGGCGATTATACCGCGTTCGACGATACCCTCGGGGACAGCACCCATGTGGATGTGACCAATGACACCCTATACGGGTTTGGAAGCGCCGGTGTTTATGAAAGCCACCTCGAGCACTGGACCAATAATTACAGCGGCCTCACCGATATTGCCTTCCCCAGCGCCAGCGGCCGCGTTGGACAACTCGCATTTGGGATCGACGCCGGATATGAGCTGACCTTCGACAGCTTTGATTTTGGGAACTATTTTGATGGCTCCACAGCCCGCGACGCCAGTTTCCGGATCTATGATGCGGCTTGGGGTCTTGTCTGGAGCAGCGATGTTACGGGCCACACCGGCGCGGCGGTCACCATGACGCCCGGCGTTGCAATCACCGGCACGGGCTATTTCCAATGGGGCAGCGATTGGAATATCGGCATCGATAATTTCGCCTATAGCGTTGCGGAAATCACCCCTGCGGTGCCGCTGCCTGCGGGTCTGCCGCTCTTGTTGGCCGGTTTGACCGGTTTTGGCGTGCTGCGCCGCCGCAAGTCCTAAATAACACCGGCGGGCGCAGCCTCTTGGCTTGCATGCGCCCGCCAGCTCTGCTCACATATGCGCTCAACCTCAGAGGAGAGCGCGTGTGACCAAAGCCTATCTTTCGCCATGGACCGACATCAAACCCGAGTGGATCGACGTGAACGATCACCTCAACATGGCCTATTACAGTGTGCTCTTCGATCACGGCTGCGATGCGATGTTCGACGAGTTCGGCATCACACGCGATTATGTCAAGAAACGCCAGATGACGACCTATGCGGCCGAATTCCGCATTCGGTATTTGCGCGAATTGCATCTGGGGGACAAAACCCGCACCAGCTTTCAATTGCTTGAAATCACGGAAAAAAGTTTCCACTACTGTATGGAATTGATCCATGAGGACGGTTGGGTTTCCGCGACCGGCGAAGGCATCTGCCTGCATATTGACCGCTCCGGTCCGCGCGTCGCGCCCTTCCCGCCGGATATTTTTGCCCGGATTGAGGCGCTCTATACCGCGCAAAAGGACATGCCGCGCCCCGATCACGTCGACCAATTGATGCGGGTGCGCCGCAAATAGGGGCAACTCCCTATTTCAAAAAGAAAATCAATGTCGTCGCAGCCCCGATTGCGACGATGCCCCACCGCAAAAGATCCGTGCGGGTGATGCGCCGCGCCGCCTGTGCGCCGACATATCCCCCCGCAGCGGAGGACACCATCATCACCGCCGCCTCCTGCCATGCGATCAATCCGGCCGCGATAAAAGCCACCGTCGCCACCACCGAAATCACCGCCGAAAGCAGGGTTTTGATCCCGTTCATTCCATGGATATTGACGTATCCCAGCATCCCGAATGTGGCGAGCAAGATGATGCCCAAACCGCCGTTGAAATAGCCGCCGTAGAGGCTGACCGCGAAGACCGCAGCGGTGGAAATCCCCACACCCGCCTGCCCCGCGCCGCGCTTTTTAAGTTGCCGCAAAATCCACGGACCCGCGCCGAATAAGACCGTCGCCAGCAAAAGCAGCCACGGCACCAGACCGCTGAACAAATCATTCGATGTCACAAGCAGCAAACCGCCGCCCAACACGCCGCCAATGGCCGCGGTGATCACGATGGCTTTTAACCCCATCGGCCCCTCGGTCTGCACCTCCCGGCGAAAGGCATAGGCACTGCCAAGATATCCGGGCAAGGCGGCCAAAGTCGCCGTGGCATTCGCCGTTACCACTGGCAAGCCGACATAGACCAAGGCCGGAAAGGTCAAAAACGTGCCGCCCCCCGCGACCGCGTTGAGAATACCGGCCACAAATCCGGCAGCGACAAGCACGAGAATATCGAACATGGAGGCTCCTTGCGCAGATGGGCCGACTGGCGCGGCCTGTTCTTCTGTCTGGCACGGGAGGGTGGCTGGGTGCAATCCCGTGATCCTGCCACATCCGCCGCCGCCCTTTCCCCACTCTGACTGCGCTGCTAAGCTTGGCGCATTGCAATATGATTTTCCCAAGACCCAGCGACCGAGACCATTATGATCCAATATGACTACCGCGTGATCCCCGCCCCCACCAAAGGCCGCAAAGCCAAGGGGATAAAAACCGCCGAAGCGCGTTTTGCCCATACCATTGAAACCGTCATGAATGAGATGGCGGCGCAGGGATGGGAGTTTCAACGCGCCGAAACCCTGCCCAGCGAGGAGCGTTCGGGGCTGACCTCGACCACGGTAAATTATCGCAACCTCTTGGTGTTTCGCCGCCCCAAAAACGGCGCGACCGAGAGCTTTGCGCCGAGGCTGCTTGATGCGCCGGCACCGCAAGAGGCCGCGGAGGTGCAACCTGCGCTGCCTGTCGCCCCGCCCGCATCCGAAACAGCACCCATATCCACGTCAGAACACGCGGCCCAAAGCCCCACCGCAGTAGAAACAAAGCCCGCCGATCCACCGGTGCCCGCCCCGACCGCCCAGGACGGCGCGCCCGCCGATAACGGGGCCGACAACGGGGTCGAAGGCACGGTGCCGCCGGATCCGTCTTTGGCCCGCGCCGTGCGCCGCCGCGCCGCACTGATCGGGAGGGCCGTGGACACCAAAGAGTCGCAGGATTAGGCCGACAGATCCAAGGCCAAAGCGTGAATTTCTCCCATCAACTCGGCCCCGATCGCCCCATGCACGGCACGGTGGCGGGCCAAACGATTCATTTGCGCAAATTCCGGTGCCTTCACCACCACCCGAAAATGTGACTGCCCGCCTTCCTGATACCCCGCGTGGCCCCGATGTGCTTCGCTTTCATCAAATACTTCAATTACTTGCGCATCGAACGCCTGTTCCAGCTTTGCGCGAATTTTTGCAGATCTATCCATTATTTTCCCTCATGCCCCTTCTATCCCAGCGTCAGTAGTCTAAACTCTACGGCCTGAGTCGGAAAGGTGAGCCAATGCCCAAACCAGATCCCTTCGGTTTTGATATGTCCGTATCTTCGGCGAAGAAGAAAAATCCGCGTGGACGCAGGGGGATGTCCGGGGCATCCGAAACCTCGCAACGTGTATGCAGCAAAGAGGGCTGTGAAGAGCCGGGCAAGTATCGCGCGCCGCGTGCGCCCGATGTGCTCGATGACTATGTGTGGTTCTGCAAGGAGCACGTGCGCGAATATAACCTCAAGTGGAATTTCTTCGATGGAACCACAGAGGCCGAGATCAACGCACAGGCCAGCAAAGACAAAGTCTGGGAACGCACGACCAAGCCAATGGGCAGCCCCGAAGAACGCGCATGGGCGCGATTGGGGATCGAGGACCCGCATCAGGTGCTTGGCAACAACGCCACGCGCAATCCGGGGAAGTCGATCACAGGAACGCGCCGTTTGCCCCCCACCGAACGCCGTGCCGTGGATATTTTGGAAGCCAAAGACCATTGGACCAAAGCCGAGGTGCGCAAAGCCTACAAAAAGCTGATCAAAGTGCTGCACCCCGATATGAACGGCGGGGACCGCAGTCAGGAAGAACAGCTGCAAGAAGTCGTCTGGGCTTGGGATCAACTCAAAGACAGCCGTAACTTCAAATAGTCACAAACAACGTCCCCCAGAAACACAAAGCGCCGCCCCCTTCGGGCGGCGCTTTGGTCTTGGCAGATGAGCCGCCGCGCTAGGCGACAGAGGCTGCCATCGTGATATCCACCGCAAGCAATTTCGAGATCGGGCAATTTTTCTTCGCAGCTTCGGCGAATTTCAATACCTCCGCCTCATCTGCGTCCGGCGCGTCAATCACCGTCTCCAGATGCGCCTTTTGCACGGCAAAACCGCCGTCCTCCTTATCGAGATAGATGGTCGAGGTGGTCTTGATCGAGGCGGCAGTGATCCCCGCCTCTCCCAACCCCAAGGACAGCGCCATCGAGAAGCAACTGGCATGGGCGGCACCGACCAACTCTTCGGGGTTGGTGCCAACGCCATCTGCGAAACGGGTGTTGAAACCGTAGGGCTGCGCGTCAAGCGCGCCGCTTTCGGTCGATACGGTGCCCTTGCCCTCTTTGAGGGAGCCTTGCCAAACGGCGGAGCCTGATTTCTTGATCATGATCTATCCTTTCCTGAACCAGTGACATGCAAAAGGGGGCCGCAGCCCCCTTGCTTAACCAATCAATTAGCGCGCGCCGGCTCTCGGGCCAGACCGCTCACGCGGCTTTGAACACAAGACTGACGCCGTTCAGGCAATGGCGCTTGCCCGTGGGTTCAGGGCCGTCATCGAAGATATGGCCGAAATGGCTGCCGCAGCGGCGGCAATGGCATTCGGTGCGCACCGAGAAGAGCTTCCGGTCATCTTTTGTGCGGATCGCATCGGGCATGGATTGATAAAAACTCGGCCAGCCTGTGCCGCTGTCGTATTTTGCTTCGGAAGAATAGACCGGCAAATCGCATCCACGGCAATGATACATGCCGTCGGCATAATTTTTGTCCAACGGAGAGGTCCCGGCACGCTCTGTCGCCTCTTCGCGCATCACCGCATATTGCAGATCATTGAGCATCGCCTTCCATTCCGCCGTGGTGCGGGTGACCTCGAATGTGTCTTTGGCCATGGAGCGGTGCGGCATTAAACCGCCAAGCCCCAGGGTGCCCATGGCAGTGGCGGCAACAAGAAAAGAACGGCGTTCCATCGGGTATCCTTCCAAAATCGGATATGAATTCTATGTGGCAAAGGGGCGAGCCCTCAGGAGATGTGACCCGTCCCCTTGCCCCGTGGCAAGCCACGGTTTTGCACAGCTGCGTGAGAAATATGTCAAACGCCGTGCAACATCGGACGGTATGGGGCGACGACACTCACTGCGCCGCCCCGATCCGGTTCGCCCTTACATTTTGGGCAAAAGCACCGTGTCGATGACGTGGATCACACCGTTCGACTGTTTGACATCGGCGATGGTGACTTTGGCTTTACGGCCGCGCTCATCTTCAAGAACGATGTTGTCGCCGTCCATATAGGCTTGCAAGGTGCAGCCACCAACGGTGGGAACCGCATGTTTGCCGTCGTCATCCGCGATCATTTTGCCGATCGCATCGGACATCGCATTGGCTGCAACCACGTGGCAGGTCAGAACTTTTTGCAGCGCGGCTTTGTTTTCCGGCTTCAAGAGGGTTTCAACGGTGCCTGCTTGCAGCATGGCGAATGCATCGTTGGTCGGCGCGAAAACCGTGAAGGGGCCTTCGCCCATCAACGTATCGACAAGGCCCGCCGCTTTAACCGCAGCCACCAGGGTCGTGTGATCCGCAGAATTCACTGCATTTTCAACGATGTTTTTGTCTGCGAACATTTCTGCGCCGCCCACCATCGGGTTTTTCATCGAGTGGCCATCGGCAAATGCGGCGGTGCCAGCGATCAAAAGAGCAGCAGTGGCGGCGAATGTTTTCTTAAAGGTCATATCAGTGGTCCTTGTTGGGTCAGGTTATGTCCGCAGCCCTTTTGGCCTGGATCACAAACAAATACGGAGCCACCTCGATCTTAGTTTCAAAACAGTCATCACGAACCGCACACGCCTGCTCACGGCAGCGTTATAATTTCTATAAGCGACTATAAAACATGACAAAAAACACACCAAAGCGGATGCGTTTTTTTGAAATTTATTTTGAATTAGAGCGCGGTGACCGGCCCTGTGGCCAAAACGGCGCCGGTGGGGGCGCCGGTGGGCGATCCGCCCAATGGCTCGTCCGAGATCGCCAGAAGCGCGCCGGCCATTTGTCCGCGCAGGGCGTCAGGCACATAGAGAACCGTGGCGCCGGACACCTCCAAAAGGCCAAGCGATTGCGGGGCGGAATTGCCTGCAATCACCCACAATTCACGCGCCCGCGCGGTCGGCATTTCACCCGCCACCGCGTTGAGCCGCATCTCGCCCGTGCGGCTGTCATAAAGCGCCGCCACCACGAGGCTGGCATCCTCGGCAGCAATTTGCGCCGCCAGATCGGCACGCATCACCGGTGCTTGGCTGCGGGGCGGCACATCAGGTTGCAACAGCCCCCCATTGATCACCACAAAGGCAAGGCCGGCGGCGGCCATCGCCCCGAACACCGCCTGCCCGATCCCCAGCTTGCGCCAAAAGGGAACAGATTTGGCCTCATTCCCAAAAAGCGTTTGCTCGATATTGAGCCATGTCGTCCCCGGGGGCGGAACATCTTCGCCATCTGCCATCGGCACCACCGCTTCGGCCCATTCAGCGACCAAATCGCGCAACACCGGATCGGTCAGCAACCGCGCCTCGAACGCCTCCACCTCGGGCCCGTCCAAAAGGCCAAGCACATACTCCCCCGCCAAGGCGCGGTCGTCGTCGGAAAGAGGCGTTTGGGCGCTCATCGGCTGAGGCACTCCTTAAGTTTCAAAAGACTGCGGCGCAGCCATGTTCGCATCGTGTTCAGCGGCACATCATAGTGCGCGGCCAGATCGGCATAGGTTTCACCACTCAAATAAGCACGCTGCACCGCTTCCGAGCGATCCGGCTCCAGCTCACCAAGACATCCGGTGATCCGCCGCGCGTCGCCCTGCGCGATCATCTGCGCTTCGGCACCGGGGGCATCATCGGCCATACGGTCCAAAACAGAGCCCCCATCGCCATCGGTGCCGCCCCCCGCTTCGCCGCGGATGATCATCGCGCGGCGTTTGCGCAGGCGATCAATCGCATGGTTGCGGGCAATCGTGATAAGCCATGTCATCGGGCTATATCCGCCCGCCGCATAGCGATCCGCATTGCGCCAGATTTTGATATAAATCTCCTGCACGGCTTCTTCGGCTTCCGCCCGTTCGATCAAGATACGTAGACAGACGCCAAAAAGTTTCGCCGAGGTCGCACGATACAGCGCCGCAAAGGCCTCGCGGTCGCCCATGGCCACCCGTGCCAACATGTCTTCGATATCCGCCCGCGTTGTCATCGGTGCAGGTAATCACGCCCCGCCCCCCTTGGCCAGAGCCGATCAGCGCAGGTCCCGATGGCCGCCGATGTGCCCCGCAGAGGCCCCACAGACAAAGCGCCGCGCCGGTAACGCCGCGCCATTGCGCCATCGTGCGACCATATCATGCGCATTCCCACCAGCGGCTCTTGCTCTTGGCGGCAAATTATTGCACCAACGAAGCCAACCCGCAGGAGAAGGTTTTACACGCCCCTGCAACGACGCATTTAAGGCATTGAAGGATCTCGCACATGGCGGACGGCACAATCGACATCAACGCAAAACCGACCGAAGAGATTTCCGTGCGCGATGTCTTTGGCCTTGATACGGATATGGTTGTCAAAGGCTTCGCTGAACGCACCGAGCGCGTGCCCGACATCGACCCGACCTATAAATTCGACCCCGACACCACAATGGCGATTCTCGCAGGGTTTTCCCATAACCGCCGCGTGATGATCCAAGGGTACCACGGCACCGGCAAATCCACCCATATCGAACAGGTTGCCGCCCGCCTCAATTGGCCCTGTGTGCGCGTCAACCTCGACAGCCACATCAGCCGCATCGACTTGATCGGTAAGGATGCGATCAAATTGAAAGACGGCGTGCAGGTCACCGAATTCCAAGAAGGCATTCTGCCTTGGGCCCTGCGCAACCCGACCGCGATCGTGTTCGATGAATATGACGCCGGCCGCGCCGATGTGATGTTCGTGATCCAACGGGTGCTTGAAGTGGACGGCAAGTTGACCTTGCTCGACCAGAACAAAGTCATCACCCCGAACCCGCATTTCCGGATTTTCGCCACCTCCAACACTGTCGGCCTTGGCGACACCACGGGGCTTTATCACGGCACCCAACAGATCAACCAAGGTCAAATGGACCGTTGGTCCTTGGTTGCGACCCTGAACTACCTGAGCCATGACGCCGAAACCGCGATCGTTCTGGCCAAGAACCCGCATTACAACACCGAAAAAGGCCGCAAGCAGATCAGCCAGATGGTCACCGTGGCCGACCTGACCCGCACGGCGTTTATGAATGGCGATCTGTCCACCGTGATGTCGCCGCGTTCGGTGATTGCATGGGCGCAAAACGCCGAGATTTTCCGCAATATCGGCTATGCCTTCCGGCTGACCTTCCTCAACAAATGCGACGAATTGGAACGCCAAACCGTGGCGGAATTCTACCAACGCTGCTTTGACGAGGAACTGCCCGAAAGCGCCGCCTCGGTCGCCGTCTAAACCGACCTGAAGCCCCCCACACTCAAAAAGCGGGGGGCATTCCCCCGACATGTGATGCCAAACGCGGGCCTTGCTGCCATGGTCTGCGCAAAATATCCGCACAACTCTACGGCGCCGCCGCAAGGTTTTTACCCTGCGCGGCGCGCCAACCTCTTGCCGCAAGCGGGCAGGAATGATTTACCAATGCCATGAGCAAGCCCATAGACAACCCCGCCGATCCGTTTAAAAAAGCCCTCGCCGAGGCGACCAAGGTCATGGCCGATGATGCCGAAATGACGGTCAGCTATTCGGTCGATCCATCGGGCATGTCCGGCGATGCGATGCGCTTGCCGCAAGTCAGCCGCCGGATGACCCGCGACGAGGTGCTCTTGGCGCGCGGCACGGCAGACGCACTGGCGATGCAACGCCGCTATCACGATGCCGAGACCCATGCCAAATATGCCCCCCCCGGCGATATGGCGCGCGACCTTTACGAGGCAATGGAAACCGCCCGCTGCGAGGCGATGGGTGCGCGCGACATGCCCGGCACCGCATCCAATATCGACGCGAAAATCGACGCGGATGCCAAACGGCTTGGCTATGGCGAGGTCACATCGGCCCAAGATGCGCCATTGTCTGTGGCCGCCGGATATCTGGTACGCCATCTGGCAACCGGCCGCCCCCTGCCCGATGGCGCGCAAAACGTCATGGATTTGTGGCGGGGTTTCATCGAAGAGCAAGCCGCCGGCACGCTCGGCGATTTGCAAGACAAGCTTTCAAATCAATCCGACTTTGCGGTGTTCTCGCGCCGCATCATTGAACAATTGGGCTACGGGGACCAACTGGGCGAAGACCCTGACCAGAACGACGAAGACCAGGACGACAGCGCCGAAGAAGATCAAGAAGAAGAGCAAGACCCTGACAGCGCCGGCGATCAGGATGACCAAGACGACGATGCCGAAGCCTCGCCCGAGCAGTCGCAAGAGGAACAGCAAGACAGCGCCTCGGCGCAGGTGTCGATGGATGATCTGGCCGATGAGGAAATGGGCGACGAGACCGAATTGCCCGAAGGCGAGGCCCCGATAGAGCCCCCCGCGCCGCAACCGGTATCGGACGCCGACCCGAATTATCAGGTGTACCTGTCGGACCACGATGAGGAAATCGCCGCCGAAGATTTGGCCGAACCGATCGAATTGGAACGCCTGCGCACTTATCTCGATCAACAGTTGGAACCGCTGAAAGGTGCGGTGTCGCGGTTGGCAAATAAACTGCAACGCCGGCTTCAGGCGCAGCAGAACCGCTCGTGGGAATTTGACCTTGAAGAAGGGATTTTGGATGCGGGGCGTTTGGCGCGTGTGGTCGCCAACCCGACCACGCCCTTGTCGTTCAAAATCGAACACGACACCGAATTTCGCGACACCGTCGTGACCCTCTTGCTGGATAATTCCGGCTCGATGCGGGGCCGCCCGATTTCCATCGCGGCGATTTGCGCGGATATTCTGGCCCGCACGTTAGAACGTTGCAACGTCAAGGTCGAGATCCTCGGCTTTACCACCCGCGCGTGGAAAGGCGGGCAGGCCCGCGAAAAATGGCTCGCCGATGGGCGCCCGCAACAACCGGGCCGCCTCAATGATCTGCGCCACATCATCTATAAATCCGCCGATGCGCCATGGCGCCGGACGCGACCCAATTTGGGATTGATGATGAAAGAGGGGCTTTTGAAGGAAAACATCGACGGCGAGGCGCTTGAATGGGCGCACCGGCGTATGGCCGCGCGTCCCGAGGCGCGTAAAATCTTGATGGTGATTTCGGATGGCGCACCGGTGGACGATTCAACCTTATCCGTGAACCCCGCGAATTATTTGGAAAAACACCTGCGCGATGTGATTGCCATGGTGGAAAAACGCAAGATGGTCGAACTTTTGGCGATCGGCATCGGACATGATGTCACACGCTATTACGACCGCGCCGTCACCATCACCGATGTGGAACAATTGGCCGGTGCGATGACCGAGCAGCTGGCCTCTCTTTTCGACACGGACCCGCGCAAACGGGCGCGGGTTCTGGGCATGAAATCCAGAGGGCGCAAGGCCGGTTGATGTATCAAAGCTTCGACAGCCCCGCCCGCCCAGAGCAAGGCCCGCCCCGATTGGCCGCCTTGCGCGCGGCGATGACACGCGCCGGACTGGCGGGGTTCGTGATCCCGCGCAGCGATGCGCATCAAGGCGAATATGTCGCCCCGCGTGATGACCGTTTGGCATGGCTGACCGGCTTTACCGGATCGGCAGGATTTTGCGCCGCACTGCAAAACGCCGCCGGTATTTTCATCGACGGACGCTACCGCGAACAGGTCCGTGATCAAGTTGATTTGACGGCTTTCACCCCGGTGCATTGGCCCGAAACCGGGCTTGCCGATTGGTTGATCGCATCCTGCCCCGAAGGCGGCAACATCGGTTTTGATCCATGGCTTCATACCCGCGCCGAAATCGCCCGCGCGACAGAGGCATTGGACGGAACCGGCATCAGCCTTGGCCCCTGTGAGAACCTTGTTGATCAAATATGGCCCGATCAACCCGGCCCGCCAATGGGAAAGATTTCGACCTATCCCGAAGCCCTCGCAGGCGAAAGCTCCTCGGACAAGCGTGCCCGTCTTGGTGCCGAGCTGGCCGCTGCGGGTCATGCATCGGCGGTGATCACCCTGCCCGATAGCATCGCGTGGCTCTTGAACATTCGCGGCGCGGATATCCCGCGCAATCCGGTGCCGCATGCCTTTGCAATCTTGCACGCCAATGGCCACCTGACCTTGTTTTGTGCCGATGAAAAGATCAGCCCCGAGGTTATCACCCATCTGGGCGCAGAGATCACAATCCGCCCACCCCAATCGTTTTTGCCCGCCCTGCGCAGCCTCACGGCGCCGGTGCGATTGGACCGCGCCAGCGCGCCGGTGGCGGTGGAGTTGGCATTGACCGAGGCAGGCGTTGCGCATGTTTGGGGCAGCGATCCATGCGTCTTGCCCAAAGCCAGCAAGACCAGCGCCGAAATCGCCGCCACCGTTGAGGCGCATCTGCGCGATGGCGCGGCGGTGTGCGAATTCCTCGCATGGTATGACGCACAAGATCCCCAAGGCCTGACCGAAATCGATCTGGTCAAAGCGTTGGAGCAAAAGCGGCGTGATACCCATGCCCTGCGCGACATCAGTTTCGATACCATTTGCGGCACTGGCCCGAATGGCGCGGTCATTCATTACCGCGTCACAGAGGCAACCAACCGCCCGCTGAAACGCGGCGATCTGGTGGTTCTGGACAGCGGCGGGCAATATGAAGATGGCACCACCGACATCACCCGCACCCTGCCCGTCGGGTCCGCCGAAGACATCGGTGCGGATGAAAAATCCGCCTTCACCCGCGTCCTGAAAGGCATGATTGCCATAAGCCGCGCGCGGTTCCCAAAAGGCCTCAAGGGTCGGGATCTGGACGCTTTGGCGCGGGCGCCATTATGGGCGGCGGGGCAGGATTATGATCACGGCACGGGCCATGGGGTTGGCGTCTATCTTTGTGTGCATGAGGGGCCGCAACGGTTGAGCCGCGCGGGCGATGTGACGCTGCGCCCCGGTATGATCCTGTCGAACGAGCCGGGATATTACCGCCCCGGGGCCTTTGGCATTCGCATCGAAAACCTGATCGTGGTGCGCGAAGCCGCGCCCGTTGCGGGCGGCGATGCCCACCGCGAGATGTATGACTTCGACACGCTGACCTTTGTGCCGATTGACCGGCGTTTGATCGCCCTTGATTTGCTCGACAAGGGCGAAATCGCATGGATCAATGCCTATCACGCTGCGTGCCGCGATAAAATCGGGTCTCGGCTATCGGGCAAAGCTGCTCTATGGTTGGCCGGCGCGACCGAGCCGCTTGGATAAGCCCGGAGCGCGACGCACCATCTTAATGATGATTTCACCCGCCAAGCGCAATTCTGCGCCTTTTGCGGATGGACATATGCCTGTCACATCTGGCGGGCAAGACAGATGAAACCAATTGGGGAGGACGATAAATGACAAACATCACCATTCGCAAAGCCGAAGGCACATGGACCGTACGCGCAGGCGGGGCCGTCTTGGGCGAAAGTCGCGCGGCGCTCGAATTGACCGAAGGCGATTACCCGGCTGTAATCTACTTCCCGCGCAGCGATATCGCCATGGCATTTTTGGACCGCACCGACCACACGACCACCTGCCCGCATAAAGGCGATGCGAATTACTACTCCATCGTCACCAAAAGCCAGACCCTCGACAATGCCGCATGGAGCTATGAGGCGCCCAATGAAGAGGTTGCACGGATCAAGGACCATCTGGCGTTCTATGCCACCGATCTGGTCACCGTCGAAGGGTTTTAGGCAAAGCGCCTGCAACGGGTGCGCCCTGCCCTAAGGTATCCGTCGCCGGCACGGCTGACTGGCCGTCTATGAATGTTCCTCCGCCGCTTTCGCCGCCAGGGCGCGGTTGAACGTTTTCAAGGCGTCCACGTGAAAGAGCGCGCCCCGAAGCTCCGGCGCATCGGTGTCGCCGCCCAATGTCACCACCGGAATGAACGCCACGCCACTTTTGTCGAAAATCGGCATGGCGGCCTCCAACGTGGCATTGCCATCAATGTAAATGCCATCGCGGATCATCTCCCAACACCGGTCCTCATCCGGCATCCGCGTGTCCCCCACCGGGCGCATCACCTTGGCAACCCGGTGGAGCGCCAACAGATAGGCCTGCGGTCCCGCCGCCAGATGGATGCCGCGACGCTCCAGTTGCGTCAAGAAAAACGACCGGTGCACCAAACGCGAAGCCAAAGCGGTCGAGATCGACACCGCCACCATCACCGCCAGGCCGGTTTGCCAGTCGCCGGTCAATTCAAACACAATCAGCGTGGTGGAGATCGGCGCCCCCAAAACCGCCGCCGCCACGGCCCCCATCCCCGCCAGAGCATAAAGCGTATGCGAGCCGGACACCTCGGGGAACATCGGTGTGGCGATTAATCCAAAGGCCAACCCGGTCAGCGCCCCCATCATCAGCGAAGGCGAGAACACACCGCCGCCCATGCGGCCTGCCATGGTCACCGCCACGGCCACGGCTTTGATCACCGCGAAGACCATCGCATCGCGCAATCCGATCTGCCCCTTGAGCGCCGCCGAGGTGGTTTCATATCCGACCCCGATGATATGTGGAAACCCGATCGCCATGACGCCCAACACCGCCCCCGAAACCGCCGGCCGCAACCATCGTGGCAAGCCGCTGCGCTTTTGGACTGCATCGGCGGTATTCTCGGCAAATAAAACCGCCCGCATCATGGCCGTCGCGACCAATCCGCAAATCGCCCCCAACATCAAAAACGCCGGCAGCTCCACATAGAATTCCAATTGGTTGGCAAGGGGCAAAGAGAATTCCGGCACATCGCCAAAGCTGATCCGGCTGACCACCGTGCCCGCCACCGAGGCAATCACAATCGGCGCAAAGGCATGCATTGCGAAATGCCGCAACACCACTTCAAGCGCGAACAATGCCCCCGCGATCGGGGCGTTGAAGCTGGCCGAGACGGCGGCCGCGACGGCACATCCGAGCAAATCGCGCCCGGTGATGCCATTGGCGTGAATGCGGTCCGACACCCATGTGGAGATCACCCCCGCCAAATGCACAACCGGCCCCTCGCGCCCGGTCGACCCGCCCGTGGACAGCGTAATCAGAGAGGCCAGAGCCGAAGCCAATCCAGCGCGGATTTCCACCCGGCCGTCATTCAAAGCCGCGCCCTCAACCACGTCAGAGACCGCGCGCACCCGCCCGTCCGGCGTAAAGAGATGCAAGATCACGCCAACCGCCAGCCCGCCGGTTATCGGCAGCGCAACAATCCAATACCATGGCAGCGTCCGCGCAATACTATGCAAATGGTCGATGTCATCGACATCATAAAAGAATCCCTGTAACGCATTGATCGCGCCGCGAAATCCGACGGAGGCGGCGCCGGCGGATATCCCGATCACAACTGCGATCAGCCAAAATTGGAATTGGCTCGGGCCTTTTTGCCGTATCACCTTGATTGCTCGTGAACATTCATCCAGGACAGAGGCCCAAATCGCCGCAAAACCACGCTGTAATGCCAATAAGGCCCCGAACAGAGCCTGCCGGCGCGGTCTCTTTTTCTGACCGGCTTTTGTTTCGGCTGCCTCGCCCATTCGCCCCACCCCGTCTTATGACTTTCCCCGACTGCTTGCATCGCCTAGGGTTTGCCGGACACGCCACAGAGGACCCTCATGAACATCGATGCAGCCCTTGCCGAACTTACCATAGTCTTAGGCCAACGCCTCAGCCTCTCCAAGTCCGATCTCGACCTGCATGGCCGCAGCGAGACGCATTTCCCTCTGACTCCACCCGACGGTGTTGCCTACCCCGAAACCACCAAAGAGGTCAGTCAGATCGTGCGCATTTGTTCGGCGCATCGCGTGCCGGTGATCGGTTGGGGCACGGGCTCCTCTCTTGAAGGGCAAGCCCAAGCTTTTTCAGGCGGTATCATCGTTGATTTCTCTCGTATGAACAAAGTGTTGCGCATCGGACAAGCCGACATGGATTGCACCGTTGGCCCCGGCGTGACGCGCGAAGCCCTGAACAGGGAACTGCGCGCCACCGGATTGTTTTTTCCTGTCGATCCGGGGGCCAATGCCTCGATCGGCGGTATGACCTCAACCCGCGCCAGCGGCACCACCGCCGTGCGATATGGCACCATGCGCGACAATGTTTTGGGGCTGGAGGTTGTCCTTGCCGATGGCACGGTGATCCACACCGGCACACGGGCGCGCAAATCTTCGGCAGGTTATGACCTGACGGCACTATTTGTGGGCGCCGAGGGAACGCTTGGATTGATCACCGAAATCACTCTACGTCTACAAGGCCAACCCGAAGCCGTGACCGCCGCCGTCTGCGCCTTTGATGACATCGACAGCGCTGTGCGCTGCGTCATCGACACCATCCAATTGGGCATTCCCATGGCACGGATCGAATTCGTCGATGCGGCCACCGCCGCCGCCTTCAACAGCTACGCCGGATCACAATTGCCAGAATGCCCGCATTTGATGGTCGAATTTCACAGCTCTGACACCGGTGTGCGCGAACAGGCCGAAAGCTTTGGCGAAATTGTCGCCGATCATGGCGGCAAAAGCTTTAAATGGGCCTCGAAGTTGGAGGATCGCAATGCCCTGTGGACCATGCGCCACAATGCACATTATGCCTGTATGGCCTCGCGGCCGGGCTGTCGGTCGATGGTCACGGATATCTGTGTGCCCATCTCGCGCCTGGCCGATGCGGTCAATGAAACCCGCGCCGATCTGGAGGCGGAAAATGTCACCGGCCCGATACTCGGCCATGTCGGGGACGGCAATTTCCACGCCGTCTTACTGTTTGACGAGAACGACGCCGATGAGGTGGCCCGCGTCAAGCGCGTCGCGCACCGGATGGTAGAGCGGGCGCTTGAGATGGGCGGCACCGCCACCGGCGAACATGGCATTGGCGTGGGAAAGCTGGACTATATGCCCGCCGAACACGGCGCGGCCTGGGCCCTGATGGGGCGTTTAAAAGCTGCCTTCGATCCCAAAAACATCATGAATCCGGGAAAATTGGTTCCGCCGCGAAACGACTAGGCCCGCAGTCGCTATTTGATCAATGCCTTGGCCGCCGCGCGCGCCGCATCGGTGATGGTATCTCCCGACAGCATCCGCGCAATTTCATCGGTGCGCTCGCCCGCATCCAGCGCCGTCACCGTTGACAATGTCATGCCGTCTTCAACCCGCTTTTGCACCCGCAAGTGATACGCACCCAAAGCCGCGACCTGCGGCGAATGGGTGACGACCAACACCTGCCCGCCATCCGCCAGATCCGCCAACCGGCGGCCCACCGCATCTGCGGTGGCGCCACCAACGCCGCGGTCAATCTCGTCAAAAATCATCGTGACGCCACTGTCCGCGCCGGACAGACAGACCTTGAGCGCCAAAAGGAAGCGCGACAATTCCCCGCCCGAGGCGATCTTGCCCAAAGGCCCCGCCGGTGCGCCCGGATTGGTGGCCACGGTGAAAGACACCGCATCGTAGCCGTCCGGTCCCGGTTCTTCCGGGGTGATTTCGGTGACAAACACCGCCCGCTCCATCTTCAGCGGCGCAAGCTCTGCGGTCACCGCCGCATCCAACCGCTCCGCCGCAGCCCGGCGGGCTTGGGACAGGTTTTGCGCCGCCATGTCATACGCCGCGTCGGCCTCGGCCAAGGTCTTTTGCAGCACAGCCAGATCCGCCTCGCCACTGTCCAATGCGGCGAGTTTCGCACGCAACCCCGCAGCAAACTCGGTCAAATCGTCCGGCTGCACCTCATGTTTGCGTGCCAAAGCACGGATCGCAAACAAACGCTCTTCGCAATTTTCCAAATCATGTGGGTTAAATTCAAGCCCCTCAAGGCAGCGCATCACCCCGTCCGACGCCTCGTCCAATTCGACCATGGCACGGGTCAGCGCCGCCATCGGCGCATCCAATGCGCCTTCGGCCCGCTCAGCCGCGCCCTCAAGCCAACGCAGCGCATTGCCAATCGCCCCCTCGGCGCCCTCATACCCAATCTCGTGATGGGCGCGGTTGACGTCTTCGCGGATCTTCTCGGCGCCTTGCATCTGCCGGCGGCTGAGATCCAACGCCACATCTTCGCCCGGTTGGGGATCAAGTGCGTCCAACTCCGCCACCGCGTGCCGCAGGTATTCCTCTTCCGCGCGCACCTCCGCCAGAGCGTGCTCTGCACTTTGCAATGCCTTACGGGCGCTATGCGCCGCCCGCCACAGCCCCCGCAGCGCAACGCGTTGGTCATCCAGCCCACCAAATTGATCCAAAAGCATCCTGTGACCGCGCGGATTGAGCAAACCTCGATCATCATGTTGCCCGTGCAATTCGACCAATGTGTCGGATAAGGTCCGTAACACCTCCCCCGAACACCGCCGGTCATTGACCCATGCGGTTTTGCGCCCATCCTGCCGGTTCACCCGGCGCAGAATCAAACCTTCGCGCGCATCCGGCAATCCGGCTTCGGCCAAAACCGCATGGGCGGCATGGCCCTCGGGCAAATCAAATTCCGCGACCACTTCGCCCTGTTCGGCGCCCCTGCGCACCAATTCCGCACGCCCGCGCCATCCCAAAACAAACCCAAGTGAATCCAACAGGATGGATTTCCCCGCGCCGGTTTCGCCGGTCAGCACATTCAAACCCGGCTGAAACGCAAGCTCCAGCCGGTCAATGATCAACATATCACGGATATCAAGATGTCGAAGCAACGCCCGCGCCCCCCAGCGCCAAGACCAAGGCCAAGCTCAGAGCCAGCGGCCTTTGATCATCTGGCGATACACCTGCCGAAGCCAACTGTCGCCGGCAGCCTCCAGCTCAAGCCCACGGCCCGTCAGCAATTTATAGCTGTCTTCATACCAATGCGTCGAGCGGAAGTTATGCCCCAAGATGGCACCGGCCGTCTGCGCCTCGTTGGTCAGGCCCAACGACAGATAGGCCTCAACCAGACGATGCAACGCTTCGGCGGTATGGGTCGTGGTTTGGAAATCCTCGACCACCACGCGGAATCGGTTGATCGCCGCAGCGTAGTGTTCACCCTTAAGGTAATAGCGCCCGATCTCCATTTCCTTCGCAGCCAGATGGTCGAAGGCAAGGTCGAATTTCAAAATCGCCGCACGGGCATATTCGCTATCCGGGTAATTTTCGATCACCACGCGCAGCGCTTGCAACGCTTGGAAGGTCAGCCCCTGATCGCGGCCCACTTCGTCAATCTGGTCATAATAGCTCAACGCCAAGAGATATTGCGCATAGGCCGCATCTTCATCGGTCGGGTAAAAATCAATGAACCGCTGCGCGGCGGACCGGCTGTTGGGGTAGTCTTGCGCCTTGTGATAGGCAAAAGCCTGCATGATCAGCGCACGTTTCGCCCATTCGGAATAGGGGTAAAGGCGCTCCACCTCACCGAAATATTCGGCAGCATCATCAGGACGGCGGCGATCCAATTCAAACTCGCCGCGCCCGTAAATCTGTTCTGCGGTGTAGGTCTCAAGCGGCACGTCACCGCGATTGACCGCGCTGTTGCTGCCACATCCGGCGAGAAGCGCAGCGCAAAGCACCGCACCGAGGGAAATTGCCCGGGGTCTGCCGCCTGTCATTCTTGCTCTCACCCTTGTCCTGCCTTGGCCCATTTCATCGGGGCCGGTCTGCTTGGCCATACGCGCCTCCAAACGGCAACGCTCTGAGCAGGGTTTACCCTGCTTTACCATCCGGTCCTAGCACGAAAAATTCTGGTGCAAAACGTCTTTGCGCATGATTTTGGGCAAAGCGCCGCCTTCACGCGACGCAAGCGGCCGGAATCTCACCCGGATGCAGCCCCGCACCGGGCAATTGCGCGCAGGTTTCAGCATCACAAATCACCCATTCATAGTTGGATTGATCGGCAAATACCGCGCGCAACAGGCTGTTGGTGATGCCGTGGCCGGCGCGATGGCCGGTGTAACGCCCAAGGATCGGCGCCCCCGCCAACATCAAGTCGCCCAAAGCATCGAGCATCTTGTGGCGCACGGCCTCATCTGCGTGACGCAAGCCGCCGGGGCTCAGCACATCAGCGCCATCCACCACGACCGCATTTTCATAGGTGCCGCCCAAGGCCAGCCCCTGTTCACGCATCGCATCCACATCCGCCTTACGGCAGAACGTCCGGCTGTCGCAAAGTTCGCGCACAAAAGATCCGTTCGACATGTTCAAAGTTTTGTGTTGCACGCCGATCGCGGCATCATCGAAATCAATGTGGAATTCGATCGTCAGCCGCGTGGCCGGATCCAAACGCGCCCATGCTGCGGTGCGCGCCGCGCCGGTGCGGAACTCGACCGGCTTGAGGATCTTCAAGGCGCGCAGCGGTGCGTTTTGATCGGTAAACCCGCATTGCATCATGCCGCGCACGAAAGCGGCCGCGCTGCCGTCGAGAATCGGCACTTCGGGGCCGTCGACATCGATGACCGCATTGGTCACCCCACACCCGGCCAAAGCCGCCATCACATGCTCGATGGTCGACAGGCTCTCGCCTGCGGTATTTTCAATCTTGGTGCAGAGCGGCGATTGGTTCACCGCATCCCAACGCGCCGGGATCAAACTGTCACGGAAAGGCAAATCGGTGCGGCGAAACCAAATTCCCCGCCCCGCCGGCGCGGGGTTGAGCTTCATCGTCACCGGTTTGCCCGAATGCAAACCGACGCCGGAAAAGCTGATCGTGGATTTCAATGTGCGCTGCACCTAAGAGACCTCATCGTGTTTCGCAAAAGCAAAGCCCTTGCCGTTGAGCGGTAAAATAGGGCGGCGACGAAGGCGGCTCAATTCACTCTTTGTAACGGAGTGTAACAATCGTGCCGCAACGCGGCATCACGCGGAATGCGACACAGGTGCCAAATGACCAAACCATTATAATAAAACAAAAAAGACCGCCAACTGGCGGTCTTTTCTAAGATTTTGCAACGCGGCGTCAGCCCGGCTCCGATGCGCAGATTTCCGCCCGATCAATTGGCCTGACGGCGCAGGAACGCGGGAATTTCGATGCGATCTTGATCCGCATCAGCTTGCGGTTCCTGGCTGGGTTGAGCGTGCGTCGCGGCCCGTGCAGTCGCCTGCGGGCGGGCCTGTTGGGCCGGTTGATGCGCCGCAGGTTGTGGTTGCTGACGCGGTTGTTGTTGCGCATCACCTTCGCCGTGGCCGGTCATCCGGTTGATCAACGAATTGATCCCGAACCGCGGGCGTTCGCTGTCCGACTGGGTCGCTTGGCGCACAGGTTGCGGCGCGGCGGCGGCGGGGCGCTCGACCGGTTGGCTTGGCTGGGTGCGGTTATGCACGGCAGCTTGCAAACGCGCCATCGCTTCGGGTGTCGGGGTGCCGGGGGCCGGTGCGCGCGGCGCGACAAAGGCCTCGGGTTCGGCTTCGATGCTGGCCTGCTGTGCGGCGGCTTGCGGCGCGCGCGGCTGATAGGCGGGGGGAGGCATATCGTCTTGAGCCTGACGCGCCGCAGGTTGCGGTTGCTGCACGTGCTCGGGTTCAAAAATGTCTTCCATTTGCTCTTCCGCCGCAGCGGCCGCCGTCGATTGCGCGTCAAGATCGGCAAACAGCGTCGGTTCGGGCTGAGCCGTCTCGGCAGCAACCGGGGCCGGTTGTGCGGCAGCCGGAGCCATCGCCACGGCGGCGTCAACCGCTTGTTGCTTCAAAGGCTCGGCCAGCTTGCGGCGCGGCAAGGGCATTTCGGTGTTCACATCCACCGCATCGATCCCGGTGGCCACCACGGACACGCGCATCGCGCCTTCCATTTCGGTGTCCAACGTCGAACCGACGATGATATTCGCATCCTGATCGACTTCTTCGCGGATCCGGTTGGCCGCTTCGTCAAGTTCGAACAATGTAAGGTCGTGACCACCGGTGATGTTGATGAGAACGCCCTTGGCACCGCGCAGCGAAATTTCGTCCAGAAGCGGGTTGGCAATGGCTTTCTCGGCGGCTTGCACGGCACGATCTTCGCCGGTGGCCTCGCCTGTACCCATCATCGCCTTGCCCATCTCGTCCATTACGGCACGAACGTCGGCAAAATCGAGGTTGATCAAACCAGGCCGCACCATCAGGTCTGTCACGCCTTTGACACCTTGATAGAGCACATCATCGGCCATCGAGAAGGCTTCGGTGAAGGTGGTTTTTTCATTCGCCAGACGGAAGAGGTTCTGGTTCGGAATGATGATCAGAGTATCGACAACCTTTTGCAGCGCCTCGATACCATCATCGGCCTGCTTCATGCGTTTGTTGCCCTCGAATTGGAAGGGCTTGGTCACAACACCAACAGTCAGAACACCAAGCTCGCGCGCGGCCTGTGCGATGATCGGCGCGGCGCCGGTGCCGGTGCCCCCGCCCATACCCGCAGTGATAAAGCACATATGCGCGCCCGCGAGGTGATCAACGATTTGCTCGATGCTTTCTTCGGCGGCTGCGGCACCGACGCTGGCGCGGGCCCCTGCCCCCAAACCTTCGGTGACTTTGATCCCCAATTGCACGCGGCTGTCAGAGCGGCTTTGTTGCAGCGCCTGCGCATCCGTGTTCGCCACGACGAAATCAACCCCTTCGAGGTTCTTTTCGATCATGTTGTTCACGGCGTTGCCACCCGCACCCCCAACGCCAAACACCGTAATGCGGGGCTTCAGCTCTTCTTGTTCGGGCATCATAAGGTTCAATGTCATAGATCTGTCCACCTGATGGTTTGCCCGCGTCAGCGGGGCATTCTTTAATTTACCTAATCACGGCCATTGTTACCGTTTGTTCAGAGAGTCGTCACTCAAAAAACGCATTCTCCACACAAAATATGGCGCAAACCACTGGTAATCGCACCATCATGTGCGATTTTAAGCGAGATATTGCGCATGGCCTGATGAAAACCCATAGATTGCAGGGCTTAAAGACCAAGCCGCCCACAGAACAGGGCAACCATGCGGCACCGTTATGGTGCGAATTTCATGTTTCGGAAGACTGCTCGGTCCACCTTGGCCCATGTTTGGGCCCTCTCGACCTCTTTGGGTCTTAAAGTGAGATTAACATATCGGGGCTACGGCGTCAGGTGATTCTTTGTATCACTTTATGAAAATGCGCAGCGCACCGGCGGCTTTTTGCCCGCACGCCCCGACCCGCACGCCTCGCGCGTGCCTGTCACCAGTTGTCGCGAAACCACTTCACGGCGCGCTTGAGCGATTTCGCCGGATAGCGATCCACCGGCAAATCAAAATCCCACCATTCGTCTTGCGGATGGGCGGCAAAAAGACACATGCCAACCACACTGGCAAAGGCCGGGCCGGTCGCAGCTTGCGGCAGCCCGTGAACCCGCAAGGGACGGCCAAGCCGGACCTGCTGGCCCAAAATCTTGCTCGCCAATCCATCAAGACCGGGGATCTGGCTACCGCCACCGGTCAAAACGATCTGTTGGCTCGGCAGATGCTCAAAACCTGCCGCGTCCAAACATGCGCGCACCTCTTCGAGAATTTCCTCGACCCGCGGCCGCATGATGCCGATCAACTCCGCCCGCGTCACAGTGCGCCGGTCATGATGCCAATCGCCGGTGTCGCCACCGATCTCGATCTCGTCGCGGTCGTCAATCCCCGTGGCAACAACGCCGCCGTAGAATGTCTTGATCCGCTCGGCCACCGCCATCGGCACCTGTAACCCCATGGAAATATCCGAGGTGATGTGATCACCGCCCATGCGCACCGCATCGCCGTAGATCATGTGTTTCTTCATAAAGATCGACACGCCGGTCGAGCCGCCGCCCAGATCGATGCAGGCCGAGCCCAATTCCTGTTCGTCCTCGACCAAAGCCGCGACGCCCGACACATAGGCCGAAGAGGCCACACCGGCGAGTTCCAGATCACAGCGTTTGACACAATGGGCGAGGTTCTGGATCGCATTGGCATCAATGGTCAGCATATGCATATCGGTCGACAGGACCTGCCCCATCTGCCCGCGCGGATCCGCAAGGCCCGAGCGATGATCAAGCGCGAAATTCACCGGCTGTGCGTGCAGAACCTCGCGCGCACCATTGTAGCCGCCGCTATAATCGGGCACGTCGCAGGAGGACAACACGCGGCTGACATCTTGCTCGGTGACCACATGCCCCTCTAATTCGACGCTCCCCGCCAAACCATAGCTTCGCGGATCGGCACCGGAAAAACAGGCCAGAACATGATCAACACGGATATTGGCCATCTTTTGCGCCGCCTGAAGCGCGGTGCGAATGGCGCGCTCGGTTTCGCCCATGGCGTCGATTTCGCCAAACCGCACGCCCCGCGACCGGGTGGTCGCCGCGCCAATGACCCGAAACCCCGCCTGCCCCGCCATTGATCCAATGCCGTCGCTTTCGACCGCGCCTTCGGTGCCATCGAACCGCAACACCAGACAGGCGATTTTCGAGCTGCCCACATCCAGAACCGCCACAACGCCGCGTTCGATCGCCGCCTTGCGCATCTTGCGCATCGCCCGTTGAGATTCATATAGCTCGATCATCTGGTCTCTATTCCCTGCGGCTTTGCGCCGCCTATCTGTTTAAATCTTGTGTTTGCGCGGTGATCTCCTGGATGCGCCACCATTCCTCGACCGCGCCCCCATTCATGCGCAAGGTCGGACGATGCGGCAACCGCATATCCACCGCCGCCAGATCCCGGTTCAACATATCCTGAGCACTGTCTAACGCCAGCACCCGTTCCAAGGCCTGCACGGCGCCGCTTTCCGGCAACAGGATCCGCACCCCGCCGTCCAGCACCACATCCCAACGCCGCTCACCCATGCGCACCAAACCACGCAAACGGCCGCCCAGAGGCCCCGCCGCGCCGATCAATGTCAAAGCCTCACGCACCTGATTTTCAGCGCCGTCCCCTGCGATCATCGGCAAATCCGGCCGCGCCGCGCGCCGGTCAAGCGTCCCGACCGTAACCCCGTTGCCATCCAGCAAAGCAATCCCTTCGTAGCTGCGCCACACCACCACCGGTTCGCGTTCGCGCACCTCCACGTGCAACACGCCCCCCGGGCGGATGCGCACAGCAGCTTCGGCCACAGCGGCCAAGCCGGTCACGGTTTTCTGGATCTCCACCAGATCAAGATCAAAAGACGAGGTTGGGAAATCAATCGGCACAACTTCGCGAATATCTTCGGCGACGCCATCGCTGGCGCCGTCAATCGCCATCATCCCCAACATGAATTCAGGCCGCGTCTCGAACCGGTTGCGCATGTCGGAAAACACCGCCATCACCTCGTCGCGCCGCTCTTGCGAGGCGAAATATCCGCCAGTCAGCGCCACCAGAACCAAAACCGGAAGTCCGATCTTCACTGCCTTGCGATACGCTGGCGTCAGCATCATCCGCTGCAAGCGGTAAGACCAACGCGACGGCGCCGGATCGGATTTTGCCCGACGCTTCTTTCCCGCCGCTGGCGCCATGCGGGCCTCGACCTCGTCGGTGGGGGCGGCGGCATGTGCTCCATGCGCCTGCGGCCGGCTTTGGGCCGCTTCATATCCATCATCCGCATTCTGTCCGGGCGCGTCAACGCGCGGCGCAGCGCGGTGAATTTCTATCTTCCGCATGAGGCGTCCTCCACCATCCATGCACAAAAATCGGGGAAGCTGATGCCCACCGCCTGCCCTTGCTCCGGCGTCAAAGAGGTGCCGGTCATGCCTGGCTGAGTGTTGACCTCTAGAATGATCAAACCGTCCAACCCGCGGGCTTCGTCCCACCGGAAATCCGTTCGGCTCACCCCGCGACAGCCAAGCGCATCATGGGCGCGTTTGGCCATCTCCATACAGGCTTCGAAAATCTGTGCGGGCAAATCGGCCGGCACCACATGGCGGCTCCCGCCCTCTTTGTATTTGGCGTCGTAATCATACCAACCGTCGGTGAGGATATCCGTGACCGTCAGCGCCCGATCCCCCATCACCGTCACGGTTAATTCGCGCCCCGGCGCAAAGGTTTCAACCATCACGATATCGGGCATATCGCGCGACAATTGCGGCGGGCCGTTGGCCACATCATGCACCAGATACACCCCGACAGAGGAGCCCTCGTTATTGGGTTTGACCACATAGGGCGGCTGCATCACATGCCCGGCCATTACATCGGGTTTGGGCGCCAGAATGCTTTTCACCACCGGAAGGCCCGCAGCCTTGAAAATTTCTTTGCTGCGCTGTTTGTCCATCGCCAGAGCCGAGGCCAAAACCCCCGAATGGGTATAGGGCAGCCCCATCCATTCCAGCATCCCCTGCACCACGCCATCTTCGCCATAGGGACCATGCAGGGCATTGAACACCACATCGGGCCCGATCTCGGCCAGACGCGCCGCAAGATCGCGGCCCGCATCGACCTCGATCACATTGTAACCTGCCTCTCGCAAAGCCGCCGCACATGCGCGTCCTGTCGCCAGCGACACGTCGCGTTCAGACGACGGACCACCCAACAACAATGCGACTTTGGAGGTTGTTTTGCTCGAACCCACCACCGATTATGCCTTAATCATCCGGACCTTTGCGGTCCGTGTTTTTATCGTCGCCCTTTTGCGGGCGAAACTGCCTGTATTTATGCTTACTCACACGAGGGGTCGCCCACCCGCATGATTTCCCACTCTAGCGTTATTGCGCTATTTTCGTAAACCTTTTTTCGCACCTCTTCGCCAAGGTTTTCAAGGTCCGCCGCCGTGGCTCCGCCGGCGTTGATCATGAAATTTGAATGCATTTCGCTCATCTGTGCGCCGCCGATCCGCGCCCCGCGCATGCCCGCGTCATCAATGACCTTCCACGCCTTCAGGTCATGCACATCGTTCGCCTTGCCGGTGGAGGAAAACCCCGCCGGATTGCGAAAGGTGCTGCCGGCGCTGCGCTCTTTGGTGGGTTGGCTGGCGTCGCGTTTGGCCAATTGATCGGCCATGCGCGCCTCTAGGGTATCGGGATCGCCCGCCGCGCCCTCAAACACCGCTTCGGTCAACACCCATCCTTCGGGCAGAACACTGTGACGATAGGCAAATTGCAAATCCGCAGGTGTCAAAACCACAACCTCACCCGCGCGGTTCACCGCACGCGCCTCGATCAAATGATCCGCCACATAGGACCCGTAGCACCCCGCATTCATCCGCACCGCGCCGCCAATCGCGCCCGGAATAGTGCGCAAAAACGTCAAATCAACGCCCGCCGCCGCCGCCTTGCGCGCAACATGCGCATCCAATGCCGCCGCGCCGACCGTAACGCGGGTGCCGTCAATCTCGATCCCGTTAAAACCACGGCCAAGCCGGATCACCGCCGCGCGCAACCCGCCGTCCCGCACGATGAGGTTCGATCCCACCCCCATCGGAAACACGGCAAACTGCGGCGCAAGCCCCCGCAAAAACATTTGCAGATCCTCCAGATCCGCCGGTTGGAACAGCACATCCGCAGGGCCGCCCACCCGCAGCCACGTCAACTCGGACAGCGCCCGCCCGAACGTTACCTTGCCGCGCACCTGTGGCACATCATCCTGCGAAATCATCAAATACCCCATAAAAACAGTGTTTCCTGCGATATAAGGGATGGAGCAAGATGACGCAAACCAGATGTGGGTCGTATATCCCAGCCCCTACCCGCGCCCCATCCGTTCGCGCATCCAGCGGCCCAAATAAATCACCGGCCATCGCAGGATGCTCATCGCGGCGACAAGCACCAAAAGCCCGACCCAAGGCCCGTTTTGCCATGTCACATAGCCCAATATCGGGATGCCGATGGCGATCAACACATAGGCATTGCGCCAATGGTGATCACGGCTTGGCGTCATGGCGAGCACATTCGCCGCCACGCCCCAAAGACACGCAAGGATCAGCGAAGGGCTCATTTCGGGATCTCCGGCCGTTCGCCTTTGGCCCACTTCCACAGATACTTAAGCGGATTGCGGAACATCGACACAAACGCCGCGAATGCCGCGATGGCCGGGATCCAACCATAATCCCAACCAATCGCGCCGATCAGCACCGGCGCAACCAGAATCAACGCAAGACCGGGCAACAATTGCCGCCGCATCGGCAACATCGCGGTCACTGCCGCAGCCAGAACCCAACAACACCCGATGATCAACGAAAGGCTCATCCCCCTGCTCCCCAAAACGAGGCCGCGAAACCGACAAGGCAGGCGGCGATGCCCAGCCATGGCATCCAGACCGGCACCGAAAACGGTGATAGGGGCTGTTTGCGTTTGACGCCGATGAGCGCGGCATTGACGATGGCGAAGACCACCAAAAGCGCCTGTGAAGTGATCTCGGCCAGGGCGGCAACCGGCAAGGTGAAGGCCGACAAGATCACAGCCACCCCGACGAGCACCGTCCCCAAGACCGGCGTGCCGAACCGGGGGTGTGTCTTATGGAAGATCGCCAAGGCCGGAGAGCGACGGCCAAGGCCGAACAACACCCGCGAGGCCATGACAATCTGTGCCAACACCCCGTTGAGCGCGGCAGCCACGGCGATGGCCGACAAGAACACCGCGCCCGTGCCGGTGCCCGCCTCCCAAACCAGGGCCAAGGGCCGCTCGGACAGGGCCAGCGCCTCGCGCGGGACCGACCGCACCGCCGCCAAAGACACCAATGCATAAAGCAACGCCGTCAGGCCCAAAGCCCAAAGGATCGCCTGCGGCATGGTGCGGGCCGGATCGCGGGCTTCTTCGGCCATGTTGACCATATCGTCAAAGCCGACAAAGGCAAAAAATGCGAACACCGTCGCGGCGGCCACACCATTCCATTCAATCGTCGGCAAGGGGATCGCCCAATCTGCCACCGGATCGGCGGCAAAGCCGGCATATATGACCAGGATCAGCCCGATCACTTCGACCACCGTCAAAGCGGCGGCCAAGGCCAAGCTTTCCAGCACACCGATAATCGCAACCCCGATAAGGAACACCCCCAGCCCGGTGATCGCCCAAACCGGTGGCACGTCGACAAAGGAGGTCAAATAGCCAACCCCGCCGCGCAACACGGCAGCAGCAGCAACAGTGCCCGCAATGATGTTGATCCACCCCACCAGAACCGCCAACCCGTGCCGGCCAAGACCGACCTCGACATAGGCGCTATCGCCGGCGGCTTCGGGGATACGGGCCGATAGTTCCGCAAAACTCAACCCCGAAGGCACCGCAACCAAACCAGCAAGCACAAAGGCCAAAGGCGCCCACATGCCTGCGGCGCCCGCCGCCGCGCCGGTCAATACATAGATGCCCGCGCCGACCATGATGCCGACACCATAAGCGATCAACAGGCCCGGCCCGATGCGCCGCTGTAACCCCGCGCTCATTTTGCGTCTTTGGTTTGGGGAAGGTTCATAACCGTACAATCACTTTTACAAACCGGAAAATTCAAGTGTATTCGCCGGCTGAACGCCGCCCCGTGGCGCAGTGTGAGAACGGTTTGACGGCACATCTTTCGCCGCGCCCGTCCCATTGCCCCCACCTTGATCACGGCGCGTCCCTGCGGATCCGGCACGGCGTTTGCTGGTAAAAACCCCTTGCTCGCGTTTGGCGCGGCGCTCTTGCGCATTGCGCAACCGCCACATCGCGCCAAAGGCCAGAAACATCAAAACCACCGCGCCCAGATGCCCCATAAGGATCAAGGCGAAAAATATATTCGCGTCGGGATCCTCCGCCCCCAATACAGACGAGATGAAATAGGCAGCCGTCAACACAAGCCCGGGCACGCCGATCATCAAGACCAAGGCCAAAACCGCCGTCGAAACCCTTTGGCGATATCCGCCATATCCCGCCACCAGAACCGCCAGAAACGGCAGGCTCAGCAATACGAAAAATATAGCATCCGTCATTGAAACGCTCCTTGGAAACCCCAAACCTCGCCGCGCCCCGCACCCGCGCGCGGGACGCCGAAATCTTTTACATGCCCCGTCTTACGCGGGTTTGATCGTTCTGGCGCGGCGCACGCCGTTACCCCGCGCTTGGTTTGGCCAAACGTGCAGGCAGATTATTGGCCCATGTGCTGATCGTCCCGGCACCAAGGCAGACCACCATATCGCCGGGTTTGGCTTGCTCGCGCACCAAACGTTCCAGGTCATCCTCGCTTTGCAAGGCGCGCGCGTGACGGTGACCATGGGCAATCAAACCCGCGACCAAATCGTCGCGACCCGCCCCCTCAATGGGATCTTCGCCGGCGGCGAAGACTTCGGCAATGGCGACGACATCGGCCTCATTGAAGCATGAGCAGAAATCATCGAACAATGAATGCAACCGCGAATACCGATGCGGTTGGTGCACGGCGATGACGCGGCCTTCGGTGGCCTGCCGTGCCGCTTTGAGCACGGCGGCGATCTCGACCGGATGGTGGCCGTAATCGTCAATGATGGTCACGCCGCCCACTTCGCCCACTTTGGTAAAGCGTCGGTTCACCCCGCCAAACGCGGCGAGCGCCGCGCGAATTTCCTCGCCCTTCATGCCCAGATGCCGCGCCACGGCCACGGCCGACAAGGCATTGGACACATTGTGGTCTCCCGGCATGGGCAGGGTGCACCCCTCGATCACCATATCTTCGGATTGCAGCGCGATATCGAAATGCGCAACACCGGCCTTATAGGTCAGGTTCACCGCCCGCACGTCTGCTTGGGCGTTAAACCCGTATGTCACAACCCGGCGGTCGGTGATTTTGCCCACCAAGGTTTGCACCTCGGGGTGATCGGTGCAGCACACCGCAAGACCGTAGAAAGGAATGTTTGAGACGAAATCCAAGAACCCTTGGCGCAGCGTATCAAAGTCCCCCCAATGCTCCATATGTTCGGGGTCGATATTGGTAACGATCGCAATGGTCGCGGGCAGACGGTTAAAGGTGCCGTCGCTTTCGTCGGCCTCGACCACCATCCATTCGCCCTGCCCCATGCGCGCATTCGATCCATAGGCATGGATCACGCCGCCGTTGATCACCGTGGGGTCGAAATTGCCCGCGACGAGCAATTCGGCCATCATCGTTGTCGTCGTGGTTTTGCCGTGGGTGCCGGCAATCGCAATGTTGGATTTGAGGCGCATCAATTCGGCCAGCATTTCGGCCCGCCGCACCACCGGCAACCCCAAACGCCGCGCTTCGTCCAATTCCGGATTGCCCGGTTTAATCGCAGAGGAAATTACCACGACCTCGGCGCCTTCAAGGTTCTCGGCGCGCTGCCCTTCGAATACATGCGCGCCGTTTTCCACCAAACGCTCGGTGATTTTCGAGGTCTTCAAATCCGACCCTTGGACCGTATAACCGTGGTTGAGCAGCACCTCGGCAATCCCCGACATACCAATCCCGCCGATCCCGACGAAATGGATCGGACCGACATCACCGGGGAGTTTTGTGGCTGCGTTCATTGGCTTTGTCCTTCATTGCTCTGATTGGCGGTTTGTTTCGGCCGCCATCCTTTGGCAAGCGCCTCGACCATCTCCGATAAATCATTCGCCGCATCAGGCTTACCCACGCGCAGCGCCGCTTGCGACATTTGAAGCGCCCCGTCGGGTTGCCCCAAAACCGCAGTTATCTGCGCGCAAAGTGCATCGGGCGCAAGCGCATCCTCGGGGATCAGGATCGCCGCCCCGGCGTCAACCAACCCACGCGCATTGGCGGTTTGGTGATCGCCGGTCGCCGCCGCAAAAGGCACCAAGATAGAGGGGCGTCCGATGACGCTAATGTCGGCGACCGAGGAAGCTCCTGATCGTGAAATCACCAATTGCGCTTCGCTCATCCGGCGCGGCACATCATGGAAAAACGGTTCCACCTCGGCATCTATTCCATGGTTGGCGTAAAATTCGGCAACCCGTGCGCCATCCTCGCTGCGGGCCTGATGGGCCACGCGAATATTGCGCAAGACCTCTGGCGGCAACATCGCAATTGCTTCGGGCACCACATCCGACAGGATCCGCGCGCCCTGACTGCCGCCCATAACAAGGATCGACATCGGGTAATCGCCCGGCACAATATACCCCGCACCGGCGCGCTCCAAAACCGCGCCGCGCACCGGGTTTCCCGTATGAAACCCCTGCACGCCCTCGGGCAAATCGGTTGGCCACGTGCCGCAGGCCACGGCGTCAACGCGTTTGGAAAACACCTTGTTCACACGCCCCAAAATTCCGTTTTGTTCATGGATCATCCGCGGTTTGCGCAACAATGTCGCCGCCGCAATCGCAGGGATCGACGGGTAGCCCCCAAAGCCCACAACAACGTCGGGCTTGTCACGCATCATCCGAAGGGTCGCACCAAACACCCCGCCCAGAATACGAAACGGCACCGCAAGTTTCGCCGCCACGCCGCCGCGGGCAAACGTGGCGCTGCTGATCTCTTCGATCTCGACAGAATGGGGGAACCCGCCCGTATAGCGCGCGCCGCGCGCATCCGTGCTGAGCTTGACCCGCCAGCCTTTGCGCAACATCACCTCGGCCAAGGCCTGCGCGGGGAACATGTGACCGCCGGTGCCCCCTGCCGCGATCACCAAAAGAGGTGTGTTCACTTTCATTCTTACGCCCTATTCTTGCCCACGTTACCGCCCGCGCCCGCGCAGGATGTCGCCAATCTCGCCTTGTGGCCGGGTGCGGGTAAAGGCCAGCAACATGCCAACCGCAATTCCCGAAGCAATCACCGACGATCCGCCATAGCTGACGAAGGGCAAGGTCATGCCTTTGGCCGGCAAAAGCCGCACCGCCACGCCCATGTTGATCATCGCTTGCACACCAAACATGCAGGCCAATCCGGTGCCCGCAAGGCGGATGAACGGATCACGTTCGCGCATCAACCGCATGAGCGAACGCACCACGATAAAGGCGTAAAGAGCGATGATGATCAGCACCAAAATCAACCCGTATTCCTCGGCCGCCACTGCGATAATAAAATCGGTATGGGCATCAGGCAGCGACCATTTCACTTGCCCTTCGCCGACCCCGACGCCGAAAAAGCCACCTTCACGGATCGCATTGGTGGCATATCCCAACTGCGTCGTCGGATCGACATCGGGGTTCAAAAACCCATCGATGCGGCGGGCGAAATGCTCGGAGTTATTATAGGCAAAACTGCCCGCAACGACGACCAATCCGGCAATCGACAAAAGCAAGATCATCGGCGCGCCGGCGACAAAAAACATCACGCCCCAACCGAAAAGAACCAAAGACGCCTGTCCGAAATCGGGCTGCATCGCCAAAAAGGCAACGATCACCACCGCCAAAATGAAGGACCAGCTCATCCCGGGAGGGCCGTTGATTTCATGGTTCGCGGCCATCATCCATGCGGCGACCACCACAAATCCGGGTTTGAGGAATTCCGATGGCTGCAGCGAGGCGAACCCAAGGCTATACCAGCGCACCGCACCCTTGCCGAAATCCGTGCCAAACACCGGCAACAGCATCAGCGCCACAAAGGCCGCCAAAAACCCCAGCACCGCCAAACGCCGCACCAGATTGGGATTCATCATCGAGGTGATCATCATCGCCACCATCGCCACGCCGCCAAAAATCGCCTGACGTTGGACATAATGGAAATGTTCGAATCCGTTCTTCGCGGCCAAGGGGGGCGACGCCGCCAGCCCAAGCAAAATCCCAACGCCAAAAAGCGTCAAAATGCACGTCATCGACCATTTGTCGATCGTGCGCCACCATTTGGGAAGAACCGGCTCGACATCCCGAACGGGAATCGTGCCATAGACCATTTCTGTCATGGGTAAACTGCCTAACACTGCCTCATCAAACGGCCCCTAAATAGTGGGTCCGAACCGCCCGTTTTCCGGGTCTGGCTATAAGTGTAGCGCGAAAATTCATGCGGCGCTAGCCTTTAGGGGCACAAACACCTTGCCAAACCGCGCTTTGCGCGGCACCTCACCCACATGGAACACCGACATGCAAACTACGACACATTGGTCCTTGGCGCAGGGGCGGCGGGGATGATGTGCGCCGCACATGCGGGGGCGCGCGGCGGGCGGGTATTGGTGATCGACCACGCCAAAGCCGCAGGCGAGAAAATCCGTATCTCCGGCGGTGGTCGGTGTAATTTCACCAACATCTATGCCGGGCATGAAAATTTCATAGGGCTAAACAAGCACTTCCATAAATCCGCGCTGAGCCGATACACACAGTGGGATTTTCTGGATCTGGTGCAAAAACACGGCATCGCGTGGCACGAGAAAACCCTTGGTCAACTGTTTTGCGACCAAAGCGCCAAGCAGATCGTCGCCATGCTGTGCGACGAAATGGCCAGAACCGGCGCGCATCTATCTGTGGACACCTCGATCATCGACATCACCCACACCGATGGGCGGTTTCACGCCACATTAGAGGTGTCCGGCAAACGCAAGACCGTCACCGCCCGCCATATGGTCGTCGCCACCGGTGCGAAATCCATCCCGAAAATGGGCGCGACCGGATTTGCCTATCAGATCGCGGCGCAATTCGGCATGGGGGTCACCGACACCCGCGCAGGCCTCGTGCCCTTCACCTTCCCCGAAGGGCGATTTGCGCCGCTGGCCGGCCTTGCCCTCCCCGTGCGGGCGACGGCGGGGGGCGTCAGCTTTGACGAAAACATGCTCTTTACCCATCGCGGATTGTCCGGACCGGCGATGTTGCAAATCTCGTCTTACTGGCGTGAAGGCGAAGAGATCGAGATCAACCTTTTGCCCGCGGCTGACCCGTTTGAAATCCTGCGTGCCAAGCGCCAAGAGCAAGGTCGCAAGAACCTGAGCACCGAATTGGCCAGCCTCCTGCCTGCGAAACTGGCCGAGGATCTCAGTAAATCCTGGACCCTCAGAGGCAATTTGGCCGATCAAAGCGATGCCGCGTTGCGGGCACTGTCAGAGCGCCTCACCGGCCTGCGGCTGACGCCATCAGGCACCGAAGGATACCGCACCGCCGAAGTCACGGTGGGCGGGGTCGACACCGATGGGTTGTCGTCGACCTCGATGATGTCGAAAACCGTAGAAGGTCTTTATTTTATTGGAGAAAGTGTCGATGTCACCGGCTGGCTCGGCGGCTATAATTTCCAATGGGCATGGTCTTCGGGCGTCGCGGCGGGCAAGGATATTGCCGCACGATCGCCCTAGGCCGCGCCGGTCACCTTTGCCACCTGCGCCATGAAATCCTCGCCGCGCCGCTCGAAGCTGTCGTATTGATCGAAACTCGCCGCCGCAGGCGCCAAAAGCACAGTATCGCCCGCCTCAGCGTCGGAGGCCGCGCGGCGCACCGCCTCTTCCATCGTGGTGCACACCTCGGTCTCGACGCCGCTCAATTGTAGTGCAAATCCTGCGGCTTCGCGCCCGATCACATAGGCTTTGACCACCGCGCCCGCCGCATCGGACAACGCCGACACGCCGCCTTCTTTTTCCAATCCGCCGCATATCCAACGGATACGTTTGAACGCTGACAAAGCCTTGGTGGCGCTGTCGACATTGGTGGCCTTGCTGTCATTCACATAGGTGACGCCGCCCGCTTCGGCGACGATCTGGCTGCGGTGCGGCAACCCGCCATAACTCAAAAATCCCTGTTCAATCACCCGCGGCGCAAGGCCAAGCGTCCGGCACACCGCATAGGCCGCGCAAGCATTTTGATGGTTATGCACCCCCGGCAACCCCTTGATCGCGCGTAGGTCGATCGACCCGATCTGCTTGCCCTTTCGGTATTCGCTGAGGAACCCCTTGCGCGCGAACACCATCCATCCGGCACCGGTCAGTTTTTGCCCCGAAGAGACACGAATGACCCGATCATCCCCCGCCCCTTCGGACATCTGATTGGCAAGGTAATGCCCCTCGGCCTCGTCCACACCGATCACGGCGCGGTCTGGTCCGCCCTCGGCGAAAAGTCGGCGCTTGGCGGCGAAATACCCGCCCATACCGCCGTGCCGATCAAGATGGTCGGCAGAAAGATTGGTGAACACCGCCACATCGGGCGTCAACGCGCGGGCCAGATCGGTTTGATAGCTCGACAATTCCAAAACCACGACACCGCCATCATCGGGCTCGTCAATATCAAGAACCCCGCGCCCGATGTTCCCCGCAAGTTGCACGGATTTTCCAGCGGCTTCAAGCACATGCGCAATCAATGCCGAGGTGGTGGATTTGCCGTTCGAGCCGGTGATCGCGACCACCTTGGGCGGCGTTTCATAGTCGCTCCAATCCTCGGTGGCGAAGCTGCGAAAGAAGAGCCCAATGTCATTGTCCACCGGAACCCCCGCCGCCCATGCCGCCGCCACATAAGGGTTCGGGGCGGGGTAGAGGTGCGGAATACCCGGCGAAACAACAAGGAGCGCAACGCCCTCATAGGCGCCACTGCGACTCAAATCGGATGTCTCGAAGCCTTCGGCCTCGGCCCGTGCGCGCGCATCGCTGTTGTCGTCCCAACAGACCGGATGTGCGCCGCCTGCCCTCAGCGCCCGCGCCGCCGTCAGGCCCGAACGTCCCAGCCCTAAAACCGCCACCCGTGCGCCTGCATAACCTTGAACTGGAATCATCTTTCGCCCCGATTAAGTATACCCGCACAGTGCCGAATGCAGCGCAGGGCCGCAAGACGGGGTCGCGGATCGCGGCCCTGCCTTAGGCAGATACAGCGCACCACCGGCAAAGGGATACGCCGCGCCCGTGCGAAATGCCTAGCGCACCTTCAATGTGGCCAAACCAATCATCGCGAGGATCAACGCAATGATCCAGAACCGGATCACAATCTGTGGCTCGGCCCAGCCTTTTTTCTCATAGTGGTGGTGGATTGGTGCCATCAGGAAAACCCGTTTGCCGGTCCGTTTGAAATACAAAACCTGAATAATCACCGACAACGCCTCGACCACGAAAAGCCCGCCGACAACCGCCCAAACGATCTCGTGTTTGGCGGCGACGGCAATGGCCCCCAACGCTCCGCCAAGCGCCAAAGATCCGGTGTCGCCCATGAACACGGCAGCGGGCGGTGCATTGTACCAAAGAAAGCCCAAACCGCCGCCAATCAAGGCCGCGACAAAGACCAATATCTCAGAGGTGCCCAGAACATGGTGCACCCCCAGATATCCGGCAAACACCGCGTTGCCGACAAAGTAGGAAATAAGGCCCAGCGTGCCGCTGGCGATCATCACCGGCATGATAGCCAACCCATCAAGACCGTCCGTCAGGTTCACCGCATTGGCCGATCCGACAATCACGATCATCGCAAAGGGGATGAACACATATCCAAGATTGATCAAAGTGTCCTTGAACACCGGCAGGGCAATTTGGTTTTGCAACTCGACCGGATGGTAACAGGTTGCCCAATAGGCCGCGATGCCGGAAATCAAAAAGCCCAACAAAAGCCGCACCTTACCGGGCACACCTGCGGTGTTCTGCTTGGAGACTTTGGCATAGTCATCGGCAAATCCGATGAGGCCGAACGCGATGGTGACAAAGAGGATCATCCAGATAAACGGATTGTCCCAACGCGCCCACAACAGCGTCGAGGTCAACAAGGCCCCAACAATCAAAAGCCCGCCCATCGTCGGCGTCCCGGCTTTGACAAAATGGCCTTCGGGACCATCATCGCGGATCGGCTGGCCTTTGCCTTGGCGGCGGCGCAGCACGTTGATCAATGGCAAACCAAAGATAAATCCGAACAGAAGCGCCGTCATAAAGGCACCGCCCGCGCGGAAGGTCGTATAGCGGAACAGATTGAAAAAATCCCCGCCGTCCGACAATTCGGTTAGCCAATAAAACATGCAATACATCCCTTGTGCAGTTTCTCGCAGAGGTCTCCCCCCGATACATACGCGCTGCCCACCTCGGAGCGGCAAGGCAAATCAATTCCGCGCGGCTTGGCCCAATTTGCGCAGCGCGTCAACAACCGTGCTGACCTTGCTGCCTTTGGAGCCTTTCACCAGCACCACATCCCCAGCATCCACAAGCTGATATACAATGGCCGCGATCTGCGGCGCATCGTCTACCCATTTGCCGCGCCGTTCTTCTGGCAAAGCCTCATAGAGCGCGCGCATTCGCGGCCCAACGCAATGCACCAGATCGAGATCGGCAATGAACGACAAGCCGGCAAGCCCCGCATGCATCGCGATCTCATCGGGCCCCAGTTCGAGCATATCGCCCAAAATCGCAATCCTGCGCCCGCGATGCACACGGCCCACCCCATCTTTGGGCCGGGCTGCGGCCAACACCTCAAGCGCCGCCGCCATCGAGGTCGGGTTGGCATTGAAGGCATCATCAATCAGCTCCATCACCGCGTCGTCGTCATCCCGATCAAGACAGATTTCCTCGCGGGTGCCGCGACCGGCCGGCGGGCGCCACCGGCCAATATCCGTCGCCGCAATGGCCGTATCGGCGCCAAGCGCTTCGGCCACGGCCAAAACGCCCAGAGCGTTCATCGCAAAATGCCGCCCTGCGCTGTCCAATTTAAAATGCACCGGCGCACCGGAAATCTGTGCGCTGACCACTGTGGTATCGTCGATCAACTTGATCCCGGTGAGGCGATAATCCGGCGCAGTGGTTCCAAAACCGACGATCCGCGCATTTTGCGCTTGTGCGGCGGCACGCAACATTGGCGACACCTCAAGATCGGCATTGATCACCGCCACGCCATGCGGCTCCAGCCCGCGAAAAATCTCGGCCTTCTCGCGCGCGATGCCTTCGATATTCTCGAACGCCTCAAGATGCGCCGCCGCCACCGTGGTGATCATTGCCACATCGGGCCGCGTCATCATCGCCAGCGGCGCAATTTCACCCGCGTGGTTCATACCGATCTCGATCACGGCAAATTCGGTATCCTGCGGCATCCGCGCCAGCGTCAGAGGCACGCCCCAATGGTTGTTGTAGCTGGCCTCGGCGACATGGGTGTGCCCCTGCCCGGCCAAAACATCACGGAGCATTTCCTTGGTCGAGGTTTTTCCGACCGATCCGGTGACGGCAACGACGCGCGCGTTTGCGCGCGCCCGTGCGGCGCGGCCCAGGGCCTCAAGCGCCGGTAGAACCTCATCAACGATCAAGAGGGGCGCGTCGTCTGCCACCCCCTCGGGGCGATGCGTGACCATGGCTGCCCCTGCGCCCTTTTCCAAAGCCTGCGCGACAAACTCATGCCCATCGCGCGCGTCGGCCAGCGCCACAAATAAATCGCCCTTTTGTATGGTGCGGGTGTCGATCGACACGCCCGAAGCCGCCCATTCGCAAGTGGCATGCCCATCCGTGGCGACCACCGCATCCGCAGAGGTCCAAAGCGGTTTTTGCGCCTGTGTCATGCCAATCCTCCGTCCAATGCCGACACTGCGACGCTGGCCTGTTCGGCATCATCGAAAGGAAAGACATCATCGCCGACGGTCTGTCCGGTTTCATGCCCCTTGCCCGCAATGAGCAAGGCATCGCCCGGCCCAAGCGCATCGACACCGCGCAAAATCGCTTCGGCGCGGTCACCGATTTCCTGCGCCGCAGGACAGCCCAGCAACACCGCCGCACGGATCATCGCCGGATCTTCGGAGCGCGGATTGTCATCGGTCACAATCACCAAATCCGCCGCTGCCGCCGCAGCCTCGCCCATCAACGGGCGTTTGGTCGCATCGCGGTCGCCGCCGGCGCCAATAATCGCCACAAGCCGCCCCATCACATGCGGGCGCAGCGCCTTGAGCGCCGTTGCCACCGCATCCGGCGTATGGGCATAATCGACAAACACCGCCGCGCCGTTTTCGCGTTTGGCCGCCAATTGCATGCGCCCACGCACCGTGGTCAGATGCGGCAGGGTCTCGAACACGCGATACGGATCGCCCCCGCACGCGATCACCAAACCCGCCGCCAATGCGATATTTTCGGCTTGGAACCCGCCAATCAGCGGCAAATGCACCTGCTGCGCGCGGCCTTCCCATTCAAACAGCAAATCCTGACCGTGTGCGGTATAGCGTTGCCCTTGAATATGCAGATCCGCGCCGTCGGTGCGCCCCACGGTGATCAAATCCTGACCGCGATTGGCCACGACTTCGACCATGTCACCGCCGCGCGCGCCGTCGATATTGATCACGGCGGTGCCATCTTCGGGCAGAACACGGGCGAAAAGCCCGGCCTTGGCGGCGAAATAGGCGTCAAAATTTTCGTGATAATCAAGGTGGTCTTGGGTGAAATTCGTGAACCCTGCGGCTCTCAACTGCACCCCGTCCAACCGGCGCTGCGCAAGCCCGTGACTTGAGGCCTCCATCGCCGCATGGGTGACGCCCGCCCCCGCCGCCGCCGCCAATGTGCGGTGCAATGTGATGGGTTCCGGCGTGGTGTGATGCAGCGGCGCGGTCCATGCGCCCTCGACCCCTGTGGTGCCAAGGTTGATCGCTTCATGACCCAGTTCGGACCAGATCTGCCGCACGAACGTCGCCACCGAAGTTTTGCCATTGGTGCCTGTTACGGCGACCATGGTTTCGGGCTGTCCGCCCGACCATAAAGCAGCGGTATAGGCGAGGGTCTGTCGCGGATCTTCGGCCACAATCAACGCGACATTCGAAGCCGCCAGAACCTGTGCGGCCATCCGCGCGCCCTCGGCATCGGTCAAAACAGCAACCGCGCCGCGCGCAATCGCAGTCTCAATAAACGTCGCCCCGTGCACCTTGGTGCCGGGCATCGCCGCAAACAATGTGCCGTCACGCACCTCGCGGCTATCGACGCAAAGACCGGTGATCTCGGCCATCCGCCCGCCCTGCGCGGTCAGGCCAAGCTCTGCGAGGGATTTAGCTGCGAAGCCTGCCATTAGGTCACCTGTTTTGCGCACTCAATTCGATGTCAGCGTTATACCAGCGATACGTGCAGGTTCAATCTCTGGACGCAAACCCAAAAGCGGCGCAACGCGGCGGATCATTTCAGCGGCGACCGGAACGGCGGTCCACCCTGCGGTGCGGCGCGGTTTATCCCCCGAAGTTTCCACCGGCTCGTCCAACGTCACAATCAACACGTATTTCGGATCCTCGGCAGGGAACATCGAAGCAAAGGTCGCGATGACCTTATCCTTATAATATCCGCCGCCCATCTCTTTGGGTTTGTCCGCCGTGCCGGTTTTCCCCGCGACACTATATCCGCGCACATCGCCAAAGCTGGCCGTGCCTTCACTCACCACTCTGCGCAGCATCTGGCGCGAGGCGGCGGCGACGTCCGGGCGCATGACCCGGGCACCATATTGCGGACCGGTTTGCTTGAGCAGCGTCGGCACAACTTTGGTCCCGCCATTGGCAATCGCGGCGTATCCGGCAGCCAAATGCAAAGGCGAAACCGACAACCCGTGCCCGTAGGAAATGGTCATGGTCGAAATCTCGGACCAGTTGGGCGGCAACAAAGGTCGCCCGCCCTGCGCCTCGATCATCTCCAACGGCACCGTTTCCAACAGACCCAATTGCCCGAGGAACTCGCGTTGGCGATTGACGCCGATCATCTGCGCAATCCGCGCCGTGCCAATGTTTGACGATTTCTCGATGATCTTCGAGACGGTCAATTCTTTGCCGTAATTGTGGAAATCACGAATCCGGTGGCGCCCCCACTTGAGCGGTCCGCGAATGTCGATCACGGTGTCAGCATTCACCAACCCCAATTCGATCGCTTGCGCCGTTGCGAAAATCTTAAAGGTCGAACCCAGCTCGTAAACCCCCTGGACCGCGCGATTGAATAGCGGGCTGTCCGACGGCACGCCTTCGGTGGGCGGACGCGGGCGGTCGTTCGGATCGAAATCCGGCAGGCTCGCCAACGCCACAACTTCGCCGGTGTGCACATCCATCAACACCGCTGCTGCGCCTTTGGCATTCATCAATTTCATACCGCCATACAGGACCCGTTCGGTCGCCGCTTGCACGGTTAAATCCAATGACAATTCCAACGGCTTGGACCCGCGCGCCGGATCGCGCAGTTCCTTGTCATAAAACTTCTCGATCCCGGCGACGCCGATCACTTCGGCGGCATGCACCCCTTCGCGGCCAAAGCTCGCCCCGCCAAGAATATGCGCGGCAAGCGAGCCATTGGGATAAAGCCGCATTTCGCGCGGACCAAACAGCAATCCGGGCTCGCCCAGATCATGCACCGCCTGCTTTTGCTCGGGGCTGATTTTTTTCTTGATCCACAAAAACTTACGCTTGCCGGTGAAGTCTTCGAGAAGATCATCGGCATTCAAGTCGGGGAAGATCTCTGTCAGCCCTGTCGCCGCACGCTCGCGGTCGATCATTTGCTGCGGCTGCGCATATAGGCTGTGGGTTTCGAAATTCGTCGCCAGAATACGGCCATGACGGTCAACAATGTCCGCCCGCTGCGTTAGAATCGACGCCCCCGCTGCAGAGGCGCGCGGCTCGCTTGGCTCGGAGCCAGACAGCATGCCCATCCGCACCCCCACCACGACGAAGGCGCAAAAAAAGAACATGCCCAAAACCAAAAGCCGCCCCTCGGCGCGCATCCGCGATTTATCGCGCATCTGCTCATGACGCAGACGGATGTTCTCGCGCTCGATCGCATCTGGGTTCTCGCCCTTGCTGCGGGCGGGCAGAATACGCGCCAAAGGTCGCAACGGTGTACGGGTCATTGGCCGGCCTCCTGCGCATTATCCATGCCCGAAACATCTACCGGATCGGTGATCGGCAAAAGCGCGTTGGATGGGTAGGCGACCTGATCGATATGGCCGAATTGCTCCGGGGTCAGCGGCAAAAGCCCAAGGCGTTCAAAATTGATTTCGGCCAATTCGCGCAAACGATTAGGACGGTTCAAATAGGCCCATTCGGTTTTCAAAACCCCCAGTCGCTGACGCGCCTGCGAGATATCGCGCTGCACCTGTTCGGTTTCTGCAATCGCTTGCTGGGTATTGTAATTCTCGTGGTAAGCCCAAAAGGCCAAACCGATCACCGCCAATGCGGTCAGAACAAAAAACAGCGTGCGCATCTATTTCCCCTTCAACATCGGCATTCCAATGGATTTGCGATCCACCGGCCCCGCAGGTGCGTCAGTGCGCACCGCGACGCGCAACTTGGCACTACGGCTGCGGGGGTTTTCAATCAATTCCTGTTCGTCCGGCCCGATGGCCTTGCGGCTTTTGACGGTGAATTGCGGCGCGTCCTCGACGGTTTCGGGCGCATACCGATTGGCGCGCCCTGCCCCGCCGCTGCGCGCGGCCAAGAAGCGTTTGACCATGCGATCCTCGATCGAATGAAAGGTCACCACGGCCAATTGGCCGCCCGGCGCAAGCGCCCGTTCGGCCGCCTCCAACCCGGCGACCAATTCGCCGTATTCATCATTCACCGCGATGCGCAACGCCTGAAAACTGCGGGTCGCGGGATGGCTTTGGTTCGGTTTGCTGCGGGGCAGGCATTTTTCAATGATTCCTGCCAGTTGCAGCGTGCTATTAATCCGCGCAGCCTCACGTTCACGCACGATGGCGCGGGCGATGCGGCGGCTCGCACGCTCTTCGCCGTAATGGTATAGAATATCGGCGATGTCGCCTTCATCGGCTTCGTTCACGATGTCCTCGGCGGATCGCCCGGATTGGCTCATCCGCATATCCAGCGGTCCATCGCGCATAAAGGAAAACCCCCGCTCGGCGAGATCAAGCTGCATCGAGCTCACACCAAGATCGAGCACAACCCCGTCCAGATCCTGCGCATAGTCGTCCATGCGTGAAAACACGCCCTGCACCAATTCAATCCGCCCGCCATATGCCCCTGCCCAAGGCGCAGCCATCTCCAGCGCCAGCGGATCACGATCGACGCCGTAAACTTTATCGGCCCCCTCGGCCAACAAGGCGCGCGTATAGCCGCCAGCACCGAAGGTGCCATCGAGCCACCGCCCCCTTAAAGGCGCAACAGCCCGCAAAAGCGGGCGCAACAAAACCGGAATATGAGGCGCGTCAGAGCCGCTGGTTTGAGGCCCGCTGTCCGGCGTGTCTGCTCCGGTCGGATCGGTCACCATTGGCTAGTCCAACTCCACTTGATCAAGGAACATCAAAGGATCGAAATCGTCGGGCAGCTCGTCAAGGAATGCCTCGGTTTCGGCCAATTCTTCTTGCTCATAGGTTTCGGGATTCCAGATCTGGAACGTATCACCGGCAGCGACAAACATCGCCTCTCCGTCCAATCCGATCTTGGCCCGCAATTTGGCGGGTATGACCAAACGACCGGTTTCATCGACATTGGTTGTGATGGCCTGCGCTTGAAACAGGTTTTGCAGCAACTTGCGTTCGCGCGATCCGCGTTTCAAAGCCGTGATTTTCGCGTCCACCTCATCCATCGCCTCGATCGTGTAAACTTCGAGAAACTTGCGACGATGATCGCCGTAGACGATGACCATTTCGGGGTTCAGACCATCGGTCCAATTGGGATCAGACGCCTCCAGCACACGACGAAAAGAGGCAGGGATCGACACCCTACCTTTACCGTCTACCTTGTGCTGGCTCTCGCCTCTGAATATGCGACCCACTGTCCGTTGGCCCTCTGCTTGCCTCAAAAGTGAATTTCCAAGGCTGTGAAAGGAAACGGCGAATTGATCTGCTGCCACCGATCAATTCGCCGCCCTCGTCCCGTTTCCGGGATATGTCCAGCTGCACGCGCCACCTGGGGGGATGTCTGCTCGCCCGCGCGCCGGATCTCTCATTAGATGAAATCGGGAGCCTGTATGAAACCTGACTTGGGAGTTTATATCGGGATCTTTATGTCCCTTTGTTTTCCCGTCCTCATCTTGGATATAGGGATGCCATGGGAATTCACCCCACGCAAGACATTTTTACAACTGACTCACGCTGGATGTTGCTTTGCGGCAGGGTCCAAAACAAGATATTGATCCAATCAGTCGCCTATATTGACGCCGAATGCAGCACAACCACTACATGAAGTTGCAGATCAACCGATGAAAACAGTCCCCCAAATTCCCAAAAAAATTCAGCGGGCCTGTATTATCGCGGCATAGGTCCGATGATCCCGGCACCCATTTCATTGGAAATTGATGGAATTCCTCTAGAAAACAAGGGAGATTCACCCGAATGTGATTCGACGGGGCGCGGATCGGAACCCAGACATTGGGGGGAAACGTCCCATACATTCCCATACGTCCCATGTAATCCCAGAAAACACCGCCACACCCGGCTTATCCGGCGCAGATGCGCGGCCAGGTACCGACCGCGCGCAGCGCTGCCGCCCCGTTAACTTGCCCCGCCCATTGTTAGCGCGCCCCAACAGAAAAGGACGCGCAATGGCACAACGACATGAAATTGATCTCGCGCTTCTGGCCACCGACCTACGCCGACATCTGGCGCAGGTGCGCTATCGCGGGGCACGCAAAGTCGTGATGGTTGAAGGCGTGCCGTCCGGGGCACTGATCTCAATGCGGGATCTGGCACGGATCGAAGCTCTGGACGCGCAGCGCGCCGCAGCCGAAACACAACGCCGGTCAGGTCGGTGAAAAAACCACCCGAACAATGGCGTCCGACCCCGTCGCTCGTGGCCCGCGCCCCGCGGCGCAGACCGCCATTATATGATGCAATATATCGGCCGCACGAAGGTGGTATATAGGATGCTATATATAGAGTGCGTGGTAAAACGCGCTCAACCCGCTCAAATCACACCGCGCCGCTTTCGATCAAATGCTGCGCCAAGGCCGCATAGGCATCGGCCATCGCCCCCTGCCCTACGGCAATTGGCGTGCCTGCGTCCCCCGCCAATCGGGTTTCCAGATCAATCGGCAAACTTGCGAGCAAGGGCACACCGAGCGCTGTCGCTTCTGCCGCCACGCCGCCATGGCCAAAAATATGCGCCTCATGTCCGCAACTGGGACAAACAAACACCGACATATTTTCGATCAGGCCCAAAATCGGCGTTTTCATGGTCTTAAACATATCCAACGCCTTGCGCGCATCCAAAAGCGCCACATCCTGCGGGGTCGAGACAACAATCGCCCCGTCCACCGCACCGCGTTGACCAAGGGTCAATTGGATATCGCCAGTGCCGGGCGGCAGATCAATGACCAACACGTCGAGTTCCCCCCAATTCACCTGACCCATCATCTGTTGCAAGGCCCCCATCAGCATCGGCCCGCGCCAGACCACCGCCTTGGCCTCATCGAGCATCAAACCGATCGACATCATCGTGACCCCATGGGCCACCAACGGTTCGATGATCTTGCCATCCGGCGATGCGGCGCGTTTGGTCGTGCCCATCATGCGCGGTTGCGAGGGGCCATAAATATCCGCATCCAAAAGACCAACCTTTTTACCCGCCCGCGCCAAGGCCACCGCAAGGTTCGAGGACACCGTGGATTTCCCCACTCCGCCCTTGCCGGAACCGACAGCGACGATTTTCTTGATGCTCTGCGGTTTGAGTGGTGCCGTTTGCGGCTTGGGATGGCCACCGACCTTGAGGCTGGGGGCCTTGGGCGCTTCATGGGCGGTCAGCGCCGCTTGCACCGTGGCGACCCCGTCCAGAGCTTTGACCGCGCGCTCCGATGCGGCGCGCAGGGGCTCCATCTGACGCGCCTCGTCGGCATTGGGCGCCTCGATCACGAATCGCACCACCGCGCCGGCGGGCGAATCTTCAACCGTCAAAGCCCGCACCATCTCCGCCGAAATCAGATTATTTCCCGCTGGCAAGGTCAACTCAGAGAGACGTTGCAAGATAATTTCACGCGAAATGCCCATTTTGGCCTCCATTTTTTTGCTGCCCCATAAGGGTCAGGAATGGCCGAAGGGTGCAAGCCCCGATCCGGCCGCCTCCCCACCAACAGCAGATCGCAGTTCTCACCGCCGGCCGCGCCATGCTGCATCGCGGCATAGAAAGAGGAAATATCGCCAGTTAAATAAGGGAAATCGTCACCGTCGCCCCAAGATAGCGATCCACATCGTTAACCATTTAACAACTAATTGTAGCAGCAAAAGCGGCGTAATGCCTTTTCACGTCAAGGTTTTGTGACGTTAGGTCAGTAGCTCATATGCATTTTCTGCATAGCGGCATTGCTGATTCAATACGTTGTGCAACTGCAGCAATTTGCTAAATTGAATTCAACGAAACGCAGAAGCGTTAGAGCAAACCAAGACGCAGGGAGCCGAAGCAATGGCATTTGCAGCACAAACACACACCGCCCACCACGGGCTTGGCGACATCTTCCACGCCACCGTCGCAAATCTGCGCGGTCGTATCGAGCGCCGCCGGACCTTTAACCGCACGTTGAATGAGCTTTCAAGCCTCAACGCACGTGAGTTGGCCGATTTGGGTCTTAATCCGGGCACGATCCGCGCGGTGGCCCATGAGAGCGCATACGGCGCCCATCTTTAAGAATTCGGGATCAGAAACCTCCTTCCTCCTCCCTGAGGTTTCTGTGAATGAGCGGCGACATCGTTCCTCCTCCCTAGATGTCGCCGCGTTTTCAAACGGAGCCCTTGCTCCAAACCATACGTTAGCCCTCTCCTCCTCCCTGAGGTCTGACGTAACTACGCGGTAGCGCCTCTCCTCCTCCCTGGCGCTACCGCTTAAGAATTCGGAGCATTGCTCCAATCAGATTGCGGCCTCTCCTCTCCTCCTCCCTGGGGATGCCGCGAAACCCGCGCGACGCTCTCTCCTCCTCCCTGAGTGCCGCGCAACAAAAGAACGACGGTGCCTCTCCTCCTCCCTGGCACCGTCGTTTTTTTATGTTTTCTCCTCTTCCAAATATCCACATCGGACAAAGAAAACCCCGCGAACGCTGCTGCGTTGCGGGGGTGAAAATTGATATTATCGCCTTGTTTTAAAAAGGTATGTCATCCGGCGAGGTGACAAATTTGGCGACGACCTTCTTGATCCCTGCCTTCTCGAAATCGATCTCAAGCTTGTCGCCCTCGATCGCGGTGATCGCGCCATAGCCGAATTTTTGGTGGAATACGCGCTCGCCGACCGTCCGCGAAGAACTTGCCGCCATATCGATGGTGACGCCCCGCGTGCCAGAGGAATGTGCTGTGCCGCGCTGCGCCGATCGCGCTTGCATGCGCTTCCATCCCGGAGAATTATAAACATCCGCCGAGGCCACGCGCTCATTGATCTTCGATGAGGCCCCAAAATCTCCCTGCGCTGCGCCGAAACCGCCGCCATAAAGGCCGGGCGGCGTCAAAACATCGACGTGATCGGCCGGCAATTCATCGATGAACCGCGACGGCATGGCGTTTTGCCATTGCCCGAACACCCGTCGGTTGCCCGCAAAAGAAATCGTGCAAATCTCTTCGGCCCGCGTGATCCCGACATAGGCAAGCCGCCGCTCTTCCTCGACCCCCTTTTGCCCGCTTTCATCCATCGAACGTTGCGAGGGGAAAAGCCCGTCTTCCCACCCGGGCAAGAACACCGCCGGAAATTCGAGCCCCTTGGCCGCATGCAGCGTCATGATCGACACTTTCGCATCCCGATCATCGCTTTCATTGTCCATGATCAACGCGACATGCTCCAAAAATCCTTGGAGGTTATCGAATTGTTCCAAGGCCTTGACCAATTCCTTGAGGTTTTCCAATCGCCCTGGCGCCTCGGGGCTTTTGTCGTTTTGCCACATGGCGGTATAGCCGCTCTCGTCGAGGATCTGCTCGGCCAATTCCATATGGCTGGCCGCGTCTGCGGCGGGTTTTTTCGGCTCCATCGGCGCGATCAACGGTTCGCCATCGTCTAAAACCGCATCATCGTCGGGATCGAACACCAACTCCGGCCCGCGCACCATCGCGCGCCAACGGTCGATGCTTTCGACCAATTTCGCCAATTCCGCGCCGCCCTTGCCGCCAAGCCCCTTTTGCGCCAACAAAATCCGCGCGCCTTCCACCAGCGGCACGCCATTTTCGCGCGCCGTGACTTGGATTTTCTGCTGCGCCTTATCGCCCAACCCGCGTTTGGGGGTGTTCACGATCCGCTCAAACGCCAGATCATCCGACGGCTGCGTCACCACGCGGAAATAGGCCATGGCATCGCGACTCTCCAGCCGCTCATAAAATCGCGGGCCGCCAATGACCCGATATGGCAAGCCGATGGTCAAAAATCGGTCCTCAAAGGCGCGCATCTGATGGCTGGCGCGCACGAGAATCGCCATATCGTCCAAGCTCATCGGCGCGCGCCCGCGGGTGCCGCGCGACATGGCTTCGATCTCTTCCCCGATCCAACGCGCCTCTTCCTCGCCATCCCAATGGCCGATCAGGCGGACCTTTTCGCCTTCGGTTTCGGCGGTCCAAAGCTCTTTGCCCAAACGCTCCGCATTGCCCGCGATCACACCCGAGGCGGCTGCCAAAATATGCGGGGTCGAACGGTAGTTTTGCTCCAACCGCACCACATGCGATCCGGGAAAATCTTTTTCGAACCGCAAGATATTGCCCACTTCGGCACCGCGCCAGCCATAGATCGATTGATCATCATCGCCGACGCAACAGATGTTTTTATGCGCTCCGGCCAAAAGCCGCAGCCACAGATATTGCGCCACATTGGTGTCTTGGTATTCGTCCACGAGGATATATTTGAACCAACGCTGGTATTGCTGCAAAACATCCGGATGCGTTTGAAAAATCACCACCACATGCAAAAGCAAATCCCCAAAATCGACTGCGTTCAGCTCCAACAGACGTTTTTGATATTGCCGGTACAGCTCTACACCATAGCCGCCATAAGCGCCGCCTTCCGAGGCGGGCAACTTATCAGGGGTCAGCGCACGGTTTTTCCACCCGTCAATCACCCCCGCCAACATCCGCGCCGGCCAGCGTTTGTCGTCAATCGGGGTCAGTGCAATCAATTGCTTGAGCAAACGGATTTGGTCGTCGGTATCCAAAATCGTGAAATTCGATTTGAGTCCCGCCAATTCCGCATGACGGCGCAGCAGTTTAACACAAACAGAGTGAAAGGTGCCAAGCCACGGCATGCCCTCTGCAGATTGCCCCAGCATGCCGCCGACACGGTTTTTCATCTCGCGCGCCGCTTTGTTGGTGAAGGTCACCGCCAGAATCTCGTTCGGGCGCGCCCGTCCGGTGTTGAGCAAATGCACAATCCGCGTGGTCAACGCCTTGGTCTTGCCCGTCCCGGCGCCCGCCAACATCAATACCGGCCCATCCATGGTTTCAACGGCGGCGCGTTGTTCGGGGTTAAGCCCGTCTAAATAGGGAGCCGGACGCGCAGCCATAGCGCGCGCGGACAAGGAAGCGCCTTCAAAGGCGTCGAATTCATCAAAACTGCTCATAAACCAAAGATAGCGCGGAGCGCCGGAAAGTTAAAGGTACGTTCTCGATACGTTCCGCACCCATTCACGCCAAAGCCCCGTCACTGGACAAAGCTGTCTGACACCGCGACCTATGCCTATGCATCTCATGCAAATATCCTCTGCGATTTCGGATCTCAAAGCGCGCGCGGTGCCACCTCCCCTGCCCGCCCTTTAGGGTGTCGCCTGCTGGGCATCTCTGGCCTGTTCCGGCCAAACTTTGACAACGGTGCAGACAAAGACGGATTGCCCCACGCCCCGCCCCAGAGCGAATCCCGTCGCAAAACCTGCATTTGCCGCGCAACATTATGTCCTCTACGCACGACCTGACGCAGCATCCGCCAAGCCCAATTCTCCATTCGCGCAAAATCCTACAAAAATGTAACAACGGCCCGATTGCCCTCTTGTGCTGCTATGCAGCATCCGCCTAGCCTTCGCGAAATTCCGCACAGCGGGCGAACTTCCTCGCCCCTATTCATGTGCAAATGACGACCGAGGAGAGCCCCGTCATGCCCGAATTCAACAAAATTCTGATTGCCAATCGCGGCGAAATTGCGATCCGCATTATGCGCGCTGCCAATGAAATGGGCAAAAAAACCGTCGCGGTATATGCCGAAGAAGACAAACTTGGCCTGCACCGTTTCAAGGCTGATGAAGCTTATCGAATAGGCGAAGGCATGGGGCCGGTCGCAGCCTACCTCAGCATCGAGGACATCATTCGCGTGGCGAAGCTGGCCGGGGCCGACGCGATCCACCCCGGATACGGGCTTTTGTCGGAAAACCCAGATTTTGTAGATGCTTGCGATGCGGCAGGCATCACATTCATCGGCCCCAAAGCCAAAACCATGCGCCAGTTGGGCGACAAAGCCTCGGCCCGCCGTGTGGCGATTGAGGCGGGCGTGCCGGTGGTCCCCGCAACCGAGGTTTTGGGTGAAGATATGGACGCCGTGCGCAAGGAAGCTGGCAAAGTTGGCTATCCCTTGATGCTCAAAGCATCTTGGGGCGGCGGCGGGCGCGGAATGCGTCCGATCTTCAACGAAAGCGAATTGGAAGAAAAGGTGCGCGAAGGCCGCCGCGAGGCCGAGGCCGCGTTTGGCAATGGCGAAGGCTATCTGGAAAAGATGATCCTGCGCGCGCGCCACGTCGAAGTGCAGATCCTTGGCGACAGCCACGGCGAGATTTACCACCTGTTCGAGCGCGACTGCTCGGTGCAACGGCGCAACCAAAAAGTGGTCGAGCGCGCCCCCGCGCCCTACCTGTCCGAAGAACAGCGGACCGAAATTTGCGAATTGGGACGTAAAATTTGCGCGCATGTGAATTACGAATGCGCCGGCACCGTCGAATTCCTGATGGATATGGACAATGGCGAATTTTACTTCATCGAGGTGAACCCGCGCGTGCAGGTCGAGCATACGGTCACCGAAGAGGTCACCAGCATCGATATCGTTCAGGCGCAAATCAAGATCGCCGAGGGTAAAACGCTGGCCGAGGCCACGGGCAAAGCCGCGCAATCAGACATCCATCTCAACGGTCACGCCTTGCAAACGCGGATCACCACGGAAGATCCGCAGAACAACTTCATCCCCGATTATGGTCGTCTGACGGCCTATCGGTCGGCCACGGGCATGGGCATCCGGCTCGACGGGGGCACCGCCTATGCCGGCGGCGTGATCACCCGCTATTATGATAGCCTTCTGGTCAAGGTCACCGCCCATGCGCAAACGCCTGAGGCCGCGATCAAGCGCATGGACCGCGCATTGCGCGAGTTCCGCATTCGCGGGGTCAGCACAAATATCGCATTTGTTGAAAACCTTCTCAAACACCCGACCTTTTTGTCGAACGAATACACGACAACTTTCATCGACAATACGCCGGAATTGTTCGATTTTGACAAGCGACGTGATCGCGGCACCAAGGTTTTGACCTATATCGCGGACATCACGGTCAACGGTCACCCCGAAACGCAGGGCCGCAAAAAGCCTGCTGAAGCCAGGGTCCCAACGCCCCCGCAGGCGCAAACAGAAACCCCCGCTCCCGGCACCCGCGATTTGCTCATCAAGGACGGCGCCAAGGGTGTGGCTGATTGGATGTTGGCGCAAAAGAAATTGCTGATCACCGACACCACGATGCGCGACGGGCACCAATCGCTTTTGGCGACCCGTATGCGATCCATTGATATGATCCGCGTGGCGCCTGCTTATGCTGCAAACGTGCCGCAACTGTTCTCGGTTGAATGTTGGGGCGGCGCGACCTTTGATGTCGCCTATCGCTTCTTGCAAGAATGCCCGTGGCAACGATTGCGCGATCTGCGCGCCGCCATGCCGAACTTGCTAACGCAGATGCTTTTGCGCGCCTCGAATGGCGTCGGATACACCAATTACCCTGACAATGCGGTGCAAAGCTTTGTCGCAGAAGCAGCTAAAAACGTTGATGTTTTCCGCGTCTTCGATAGCCTGAACTGGACCGAGAACATGCGCGTGGCGATGGACGCCGTGAATGAGAGCGGCAAAATCTGCGAAGGCACGATTTGCTATACCGGCGATGTATTGGACCCCGAGCGCGCCAAATATGACCTGAAATACTATGTCACTATGGCCAAAGAACTAGAGGCCGCCGGCGCGCATATTCTGGGCCTCAAAGACATGGCGGGGTTGCTCAAACCCGCCGCCGCGCGGGCCTTGGTCAAGGCGCTCAAGGACGAGATAACCATCCCTGTGCATTTCCACACCCATGACACATCGGGCATTTCCGCCGCGACGGTTCTGGCCGCAGCTGACGCGGGCGTTGACGCCGCCGATGCCGCGATGGATGCGTTTTCGGGCGGCACCTCGCAACCCTGCCTTGGCTCGATTGTCGAGGCGTTGGCGCATACGGAGCGCGACACCGGCCTTGATATCGGCAACCTGCGGCAAATCTCGGATTATTGGGAGGCCGTGCGCGCCCAATATGTGGCCTTCGAGGCAGGACTACAGGCCCCCGCCTCCGAGGTCTACTTACATGAAATGCCCGGCGGGCAGTTCACCAACCTCAAGGCGCAGGCGCGCAGCCTTGGCCTCGAGGACCGCTGGCATGAGGTGGCGCAAACCTATGCGGATGTGAACCAGATGTTCGGGGACATCGTCAAAGTCACGCCCTCTTCAAAGGTCGTTGGCGATATGGCCTTGATGATGGTGTCGCAAAACCTGACCCGCGCCGAGGTCGAAGACCCCGCCAAAGACGTCGCCTTCCCCGACAGCGTCGTCGATATGATGCGCGGCAATCTGGGCCAGCCCCCGAACGGATTCCCCGAGGGGATCGTCAAAAAGGTGCTCAAAGACGAGACGCCGAACCTTGACCGGCCGGGGAAACACTTGCCGCCTGTGGATCTCGAGGCCACCCGCGCCGCATTAAGCGCAGCGCAGAACGGGCGCGAGATCGACGACGAAGATCTCAATGGCTATCTGATGTATCCCAAGGTTTTCACCGATTACCTTGAGCGCCACGAAACCTATGGCCCGGTGCGCAGCCTGCCGACACGGACGTTCTTTTATGGCATGGAACCCGCCGAAGAAATCTCCGCTGAGATCGATCCCGGCAAGACCTTGGAAATTCGATTGCAGACCGTGGGGGAAACCGACGAAAACGGCGATGTGAAGGTGTTCTTCGAACTCAACGGCCAGCCGCGGGTAATCCGCGTGCCGAACCGCATGGTCAAAGCCACCGCCGCCGCACACCCCAAAGCCGACGCCGACAACCCGAACCACATCGGCGCACCGATGCCCGGTGTTGTCGCCAGTGTGGCTGCCACGGTCGGTGCCAAGGTAAAGGCGGGCGATCTGGTGCTCACCATCGAAGCGATGAAGATGGAAACCGGCATCCACGCCGAACGCGATGCGGTGATCAAGGCCGTGCACGTCGGCCCCGGCGTGCAAATCGATGCCAAAGACCTTCTGGTCGAACTTGAGGCTTGAGACGCGAACAGCACCCGCAACCAAGACAAAAAGAGCGGCCCGCTGCGGCCGCTCTTTTCATGTCAAATCAATGCAATAGAGCAAAAGGTTAACGCAACACCTTAGGCTTTTTGACGACGGCGCAATGCGCCAAATCCAGCCAAACCACCCAACAGCAACACAGCCCCCGCAGGCAAAGGCACAGCCGCCGCGCCGGCATAGTCATATGTTGTATCGCCGGTATTCATATCTGAAAACTGCGCGGTCAAAACCGACCCTTCAGCAAAGGTAAAGCGCATATAGCCGCCATCGCTGAACACGTTGCGATAATCTTCGGCGGTATTGGCATGGTCGCGATCTACATCAGCGCCAAACGAGAAGCTGTCACCGCCAAGGAATCCGGTGTAGGTGATCGAAAAATCATCCGAACGTCCGGCGCTGGTCGAGCCGCCGCTGGTATTGGTATCGACACCGACAAGCGTGTAGCTGCCCGATGTTCCATTGGAAATCGAAGACAGGCCGTCAATATTATATGCGGTATCCCCGATGAAAAACGCGATCTGTGTAATGGCCACATCGCCGGTGTTGCTCAATGACAATGTCGGAACGTTCCGGCTGCCACTCACGGTCAAACCATAGGATGCTGTCAACGCCTGCGCGGATCCCGCACCAATCATAAGCGCTGCGAAGGCCGCAAAAGTCATTTTACCCGTCATAATATCTCCAATGCCAATATCCGCCCCGCAAGAACCTTCTGCTGGTCTGCGAGCGTTTAAACGCTATTCCACGCTCGCGCCGCCACACAAGGGGAAAAATACCCGTTTTTCCCCGAAAATCACGCCCCCCCCCCCTTTTGGGCCGGGAAAACCCGTATCGGGCCCCGGAATGCCGCCGCCCTGCCAAGGCGACACTGCGCGCAAAGCCCAGATAGATACAGGCACAACAGACTGGTCAAGTCGCCGAATTTCGCTAGATTAATCTTAGGCACAAAGCAGAAGATGCGCACAGACCATGTTTGCCATCACGGCCTCCTAACTCGACGCTCCTTTCACCCCTGCACATCCATATCGCCGCATGACCAAGGAATTTTCTATGCCCACACTCTCTCTTGTTACGCCGCTCTATGCCGGGTTGCTTGGCCTCATTTTCGTTTTCCTAAGCTACCGCGTCACCGTCCTACGCAAGACCACGCGCGTCAGTATCGGATCAGGTGGCGATAGCGCATTGGAAATCAAAATCCGGGTGCAGAGCAACTTTGCCGAATATGTTCCGATCGGGGTTTTATTGTTGTTGATGGCCGAACTGCAAGGGATGCCCGTCTGGTTGGTTCATGTCTTTGGCCTTGCTCTGGTGCTGGGACGGCTGCTGCATGCTTATGGTCTTCCGCGCAGCGGCATCTCCCTTGCGCCTCGCGCCATCGGCATGCTGTTGACCTTCGCAATGATCACCCTGACCGCTCTGGCCAACATGGCCCACGCGCTACTCTGAGGTTGCTATGCTTGAATTACTCTCCGATCCGGCGGTTTGGGCTTCGTTCCTGACGCTGACCGTCCTCGAAATTGTTCTCGGCGTCGATAACATCATTTTCATCTCGATCACCGCCGCCCGCCTGCCCGAACACCAAAGACGCCGGGCGCGGCTGGTGGGATTGGCCGGTGCGCTGGTGCTGCGCATCATCCTGCTGATGTCGATTGCATGGATCGTTTCGCTGACCCGACCGGTGCTGACGCTCTTCGGTCACGGGTTCAGCTGGCGCGATGCAATCCTGCTGGCCGGTGGTCTATTCCTGCTCTGGAAAGCCAGCTCGGAGATTTTCGAAGAGGTAGAAGGTGCCGAAGACACGCAGAACGTCACGCCGGCCGGATTTGGCGCCGTCATCGCACAAATCATGGTTCTCGATCTGGTGTTCTCATTGGACAGCGTGATCACCGCCGTGGGCATCGCCGAACACCTGCCGGTCATGATTGCCGCCGTGGTGGTTGCCGTGGCTGTGATGATGGTCGCCGCCGAACCCATCGCCAGTTTCGTCGAAAGCCATCCCAGCACCAAAATGTTGGCATTGGCATTTTTGGTCATGGTCGGCGCAGCCTTGATCGCCGACGGTTTTGGCGCGCACTTCGAACGCGGCTTTATCTATGCCGCGATGGTGTTCTCCGCAGCGGTCGAGGCGCTCAACCTGCTGCGCTCCAAACGGCGCAAAGCCAGCCAAAGCCCGCCGCCCTCATGAGGACGCTCCGCCTGCCCCGGCCCCATATCGCAATAATCATCAAAGATATGGGACCGGCGCGCGACGGTCGGCGGCGGCGCCCGAAAAGAACGTAAGACTTTGTTATTATGCGTATATTCCCCCAGACCGAAAAAATTCCCACCGCTGTTTCCAAAAAAAAGTGAAATCCACGCATTTTCCACTTGCGGCCAGCGCGGGATATTACTAAATCCTGCCTCACCAAAAGGAAGCGGGCGTAGCTCAGGGGTAGAGCATAACCTTGCCAAGGTTAGGGTCGGGCGTTCGAATCGCCTCGCCCGCTCCAATTGGGTCCATCACGACATAAAGAAGATCACCACGATCAGAAGACCGGACGCACCCCTGCGTTCTGGTGTTCCTTGGTGCCGTGCAGTTCGCACGACCCGCATGTGTCAGGTGACCCAAACAACCCACCCTATAACAGCCCCAATGCGGTTCGATCCGCGCCTGGGTGACGCTATGCGTTCGGCCCGTCAGCGCAAGACGGCGAACCGCAAGGGGGATCGATCGGGACGCAGTCGGCCAAGCCCCCGCGCGCCGGGATTGGACGCACCGCAAGCGGCCGTAAATGCCGCGCTGCCGCCCCGCCCTTTTTAGTTGGCCGAAATACGCCATGGTCTGCGGCGCCAGTGCATTCCCGCAACAGGTAAAACAATTGAACTTCAATCGGCTGCATGCACTTGAGCGCTAGAGTCCCGCTTGTGATAACCTTCCGATGGGACAACCCAAAATGGGGTCCCTTAACAGGCAATCTTGGAGCAGGAATATGAAGAGTTTTTTGGTAACAGTTGTTGGAGTTGTTGCGACGGCAACTTCGGCGCAAGCGGTAGAATTGACAGGCGGGGCGATAGAGCTTTCCTATTCGGCATTTATGGATGAAACCGACCTCGACAAAGTCAGCGTATCAGGTTCTCTAGAGGTTGCTTTCAACCGCAACATCAGCGCGCAATTCGATCTCGGCAACGACTCGTTCGGGACGACTGATTTAAGCATCGGATCCGTCGGTCTTCATGGCATCTACCATGTGAGCGACGTAACCTCTCTCGGTGCGTACTATACCCGTGATAATTTTGATATCGGTGGCGCCGATAACGATGTTGACTTGTATGGCGTTGAAATCGGACATGAAATCGGCCAGAACTCCCTCGAGGCATATTTGGGACGAAATGACACCAATGGCTCTGACGGCACCATGGTCGGCATCTCAGGAACCTATGCTTTGGCGCATGGTTTCAGCCTAACCGGATCCCTGGATTACCTTGATGTCGAAGGTGCCGACCTCGAAAACGTCGCTGTGCGACTGGACCGCGACGTCGCGGAGAACATAAATCTGTTCGTTGAGGTTGGCTCAAGCAAAGCAAGCGCATTCGGAGTGTCGGATTCAGAGCCGTTTATCGGAATTGGTGGGCGTATTTCCTTTGGTGCTGATCGTGGCGCCACTTTCGGACGGCGTAGCCTGGGCGATTTGCTCCCCGGCCTGTGATAGCAAGCAAGGTTTTGACCCAATTCCCCCCCGTGCAGCATGCGCGGGGGTCATGCCTTGACCTCGACTTGGCTCAAGCTCCGCAAAATCACCCAGCCCAAGATGTATAGGACTGGAACTGGCCATACATCCCCAATAAGCAAAATCAGCGGCCCAATCTGGGTGCCCACAGCCGAATGCGATGTTAGGTGGTCGATCTCGATCCAGTCGGTCAATCGTCAAAGCGTCTCACGCTCCCCATTCAGATTCTCCAATCCCCATGGAGTCAGAAAGCTCATCCCCCTACCCCGCGAGGCTTGGGACCTTCTCGACGCCCTGCCCCGCCGCGATGGAAACCCCTATGTGATCTTGGCGACAAGCCGGACGAACATTACAACGACCTGCAAAAGCCGTGGTGCAAAATCCGCGCACGCGCTGGCCTTGATGATGTGCGCATCCATGACTTTCAGCACACATATGCCTCTGTCGCCGTGACCAATGGCATTGATCCGTTCATGCTCAAAGAGATCATGGGCCACAAAAACCTAAGCACCACGCTCAGCTATGCGCATCTGGCAGACGACGCCGTGCAACGCGCCGCAGATCAGTCGCGGCACGCCTAGCGGGGGCTATACGGAAGGACAGGCGAACGGAACCCGAGTTACGGGTGGTACGTTAGTTTAGTGTCAGCTTAGCACAAATTCAGAACTTCGGTTCGCTATGGGCTGTGCAGACACCGTGCCAAATATCTCTAATGTTTTCCATACTGGGCACACTGTCGAAATCATTGCGGTGATACCGTCCTGTGTAGCGATTTATCTCTATGTAAACTGAGCGAGCAATTGTCTGATCTGTATTCAGTGCGGTGGAGCAATGCCACGCTGCATGTGTTTCAGTAATTGAAAATTGAGGGTCGCCAACACAATGCGACCGCTTACCAACCGCGACCAGATCCCCATTTTTGTAATATAACGGGATGGATTGGCTTTTCTTCAGCGGGTCATCCCCAAGGCTTTCATATTCACAAAAGAGGAAAGAAACGTCTTCCGCTTGAAGAGGTATAGCCGAAAGCGCAATCAGCGCTGCCATCCCGAAAGTACGTATCATCATTTTGCCCCTGAGCTGCCCTAGAGATTAGCATTGAAGATATGCGTTGCCATGACAACCCCATGAATGCCAATCGCTATGTTTTGATATTAGAGGAGCAAACATTGCGGGCTGTTAGATAGGTAGGTAACTACCTAGGGACGTTGCGGGCCTATTTACCTAGGTAGATAAGCGCATCCTTGATGCACATGGGTTGGGTCGGTCTCCGCAAGCCCGCTGGCCACGGCATAGCGAAACACGGAGCCAATACGAGCGCGCAATCGGTGAGCGGTCTCATTGTTGCCCTTGGCCTCTTGCTTGCGCAGGGTGCGCAGGATCATCGGGGCGGTGATTTCCGTGATGGGCTTGCGACCAAAGTCAGCGTTGGCGAGTTTGAGGTGGTAGGCGGTCTTGTCCAAGGTGGCTTTGGACTTCCCCTCTTTGCGTTGTTTCTCAAGGAAGGCCGCGCCGATCTTGGCGAAGGTGTTGCCCTGCGCCTCGCGGGCAATGGCCTTGGCCTCTTGTTTGGCTTCGCTTGGGTCAATGCCCTGTGCAACTTGGGCGCGTGCAATCTCTTTGGCCTTACGCGCCTGTGCAAGCGATACATCGGGATATTGGCCAATCGACAAAAGCCGCTCTTTGCCGTGTATTCTGTATTTGAACTGCCAAAGCTTTGAGCAGCTTGGCTTCACCAAGAGATACAGGCCTTCAAAGTCAAAAACTTTATAAGGCTTTTCCTTTGGCTTGAGGAAACGGAGCTGGGAATCACTTAAAGGCATCTGGGGGTATCCAGTTTTTACGCATTTACCGACCCCCCCACTGACACCCCCAATCTGGGGGTATCTGGTCGGACAGCACCAAACGCTATCGGACAAAGGAACATCGCAAAAACCTTATAACAAAGGGCTTATCGCATGTCTTTGGATATTTTCGGATTGGGAAATGGTGCCCCCACACGGACTCGAACCGCGGACCTACTGATTACAAATCAGTTGCTCTACCAGCTGAGCTATAGGGGCTTGAGGGGTCATTTACTGCCTGTATTCGGGGCTGGCAAGCCTCTTTTTCAAGCAGACCATCTTAACGGTTCGCACGCGCCAGAAAACCCACGGCGGCGAGACCGACAAGGATCACCAAGATAGCAGCCGGAGCAGCGTCTCCGAGGTTCTCGAGGCTGGCTTGATCATGCACACGGGTCGCCAATGTATCATAGTTGAACGGGCGCAGCAGAAGCGTTGCGGGCAATTCCTTCACACAATCGACAAAGACCAACAAAAGCGCCGAGGCGACCGACCCCCGTATCAGCGGGTAATATACCTCGCGCAGGGTCGCGCCCTGACTGCGGCCAAGGCTACGCGCTGCCATCGGCAGGCTCGGGGGCACCCGGCCCATGGCGGCATCGGCCGCGCCTTGAGCGATGGCAAAGAACCGCACGCAATAGGCCAAAACCAAAGCAAAGGCAGAGCCGGTCAGCACAAGGCCGATGTCAACGCCGGTCAGTGCCTCGATCGCATCCGCAAGCCGGTTGTCGATGACCGCCAGCGGGACCAATATCCCGACCCCCAAAACTGCGCCGGGGGCGGCATATCCGATGGTGGTCACCGGCAACAAAAGTCGCGGCAACCGCCGCCCGGACAGGCGCACGCCATAGACCATGAACACCCCCGCCAGGACTGTGAGGCTCGCGGCAACGCCCCCCACAAAGACCGTATTGCGCAGGGCAGAGATCAAGGCCGGATCGGCCCAACGGGCGGCATTGCTCAATGCATGGCTTAAAATCACCCCGGCCGGCAGAACAAAACCAACCGCGAAGGGCAGCAAACAGGCCAGCATCGCAATCATCCCTGCCCCGCCCGTCAGGCGCAATTTGCCCAGCGGACGGTGTTTTGAGGTGGTCGAGAAAAACCGGCTTTTTCGGCGTGATGCTTTCTCCAAACCGACAAGAAACACCACCAGAACCAATACCACAGAGGCGATTTGCGCCGCACCGCCGGCATTGTTGCCATCCAACCAGACCGAGAAAATCCCTGCTGTCAGGGTTTGCACCGCGAAGTAATCCACCGTGCCGAAATCATTTACCGTCTCCATCATCACGATCGCCAAACCCGCCGCGATCGCCGGCCGCGCCAAAGGCAACGCCACGCGCCAGAACCGTTGCGGCGCGTTTTGGCCCAAGGACATGGCGACCTCTTCACCGGTGGCAGATTGTTCGCGAAACGCCGCGCGTGCCAAAAGATAAACATAGGGATAGAGAGAGGCCGCCAAAACAATCACCGCCGCCCCAAGCGAACGGATTTCAGGAAAGGCATAATCGCGCGCCGATTGCCACCCAAAGATGGCCCGCAGCCCGCTTTGCACCGGACCGGCATATTCAAGAAAATCCACCAAAGCATAGGCCCCCACATAGGCAGGGATCGCCAAGGGCAACAGCAACAGCCATTCCAGCCAGCGTGACAAGGGAAACTCATAGCGCGCGATGAGCCACGCGGCTCCGGTGCCGACGGTCCCCGCCAACACCCCCACGCCGCACATCAATTGCAAGGTCGTCCAAAGATACCGCGGCAAGGTCGTCGACAACAAATGCGGCCAAATATTTTCGGTCGGGTTCAGCGCAATCCACACCACCGATAGGATCGGGGCCAAAACCACGGTCGCAATGGCAAAGGCACCGATAGACCACGGGCTTGGCGCGCGCAGCGCAGGTAAAATAGATAGGGTTTTCATCATTATCTTATCCCTGCCCGAAACCGGTTTAACTGTCCAGAAAAGAGCGTATATTATCCTACCGGTAAACAATGAAACGGAACAGATCCCCCAATGCAGCTCGTCATTCATGCTGGCGCACATTGCACCGATGGCAACCGGCTCGTGAAATGCCTGATCCGCAATCGTGACACGCTCGCGTCCGTGGGGTCCGTAGCGCCGAAACCCAGCCTGTATCGCAAGCTTTTACGCGAAGCCAGTGCCGCCGTTCCCATGGGGCGCGCCTCGGCGGATGCGCGCGACATTCTACTCGATGCAATTTTGGACGATGAGGTCGCCAACCGCGTGATCCTGTCGAATGAAAATTTCTTCGGCGTGCCGACAATGGCGGTCTCTGGCGGTCATTTTTATCCCCATGCCGTGCGCAAACTGGCGCGTCTGCAAGAGCTATTCGCCAGTGACGACGTGGAACTCTTCCTCGCGATATGCAACCCGGCCACCTTTCTTCCGGCGGCATTCGAACGCTCCAAAAACACGGATTTCAACGATTTTCTCGAAGGCAGCGATCCGCGCGTGCTGTTCTGGTCCGACCTGATCGGCGATATCCGCGAGGCTTTGCCCAATATCCCGGTAACGGTTTGGTGCAACGAGGATACGCCACTGATCTGGTCACAAGTGATCCGCGATATTGCTGGGCTTGCACCCTCTCAAAGGATCAAGGGCGGTTACGAGATTTTGGCCTCGATCATGTCCAAAGAAGGGCTGCTAAGGTTTCGCGCCTACCTCAAGGACCATCCTGACATGAGCGAAATTCAAATCCGCCGGGTGATTTCGGCGTTTTTGGACAAATTCGCCAAGGAAGACGCCATTGAAGAGGTCGTCGATCTTCCCGGGTTTGATGCGGATCTGATCGCGCAATTGACCGAGCAATATGAAGACGATCTTTTTGCCATCCAGCGTATCCCGGGCGTCGAGGTGATTTTGCCCTGACGGGCTGGCTTCATGCCTTCGGCGAGGATATTTCGGGAAAGCAGAAAGGCAGCGGCGCGCATTCCAAGATGCGCAAGAGAGCCCTGCACTTCGTTACCCCAAAAGAAAACGCGCCCCGATGGAGCGCGTTCCAGCAGATATCATGCCGTCTCCGTTCAGGACATGCCCAGCGCTTCCTTGTACATCTCAAGGACGGCTTCTTCTTCGGCGATGTCATCGGGTTCGCGCTTGCGCAATGCGATAACCTTGCGCATGACTTTGGTGTCGTAACCGCGCCCTTTGGCTTCGGCCATCACTTCTTTTTGCTGCTCGGCGAGGTCTTTTTTTTCGGCATCAAGACGTTCGATGCGCTCGATAAACTGGCGTAGCTCATCGGCGGTGACGCGGTAGCTGGCGTCGGAATTCATATCATTCATATCAGGGGCTCCGTCAGGTTCGACCGGTTTCGGTCCCCTCAGTAGCGCCGCCGCCCGCGCCCCGCAAGGCCCGCATTGCCGCGCAGGCTCAAAATCGCGCCCCTGCGCCTTGCAACTCAAGCGGGCTTGGATTACCGCAGGCAAGGCGAAAGCAGACCGACTTAAGGCGACGCACAGGCATCAGGAAAGGCACATCTCATGGGAGCATTGATCTGGATCGGGGCAGCTGTCTCATTGGTGGGATTGGTCGGGCTTGTGGCCAGCATCTTGCGGGTCAGCGCCGCCCGTCGCGCCAATCTGTCAGACGAAGAGTTGCGCAATGCCATCCAGCGGGTCATCCCGCTCAACCTCGGGGCTTTGTTCCTCTCTGTTATCGGGTTGATGATGGTGGTGATCGGGATTTTCCTCGCCTGACACATCGGTCCCGAAAGCATGGCAATGCTGCCGGTTAGCTTGGCAATCTCATGCCTCGAAACGGCAGCCGTTTTTGACCATATCCACCAAGAGATCGCAGGGCGCCCAGAACGCTTGATCCTGCGGGCGGCGGGCCATTTTGGCAAAACGGCGCATGTCAGCAGCGACCCGGTAGACACCGCGTGTATTGGCATGATGCAACGGCCCGCCCAACGCGCGGCGATAGCCAAGCGCGCGCACCGACACCACATCCAAATCCCCCGCTGCCAAAGCCGCACCACTTTGCAACAACCGCGCGGCGGTGAGCACCAAAGCCGCCTCGGCGCGGGCCACGATCTGCGCTGCGGGCATCTGTGTCGGCGCCGCATCGTCTTGCGCCAACAGTGCCCGGTGCAGATCAAGCACCTCTCCGTCGGGTTGCGCCATGCCGCCTTCATAGCGGTAAAACCCGGCACCGGTTGAATGCCCCAAACGGTCGGCGGCAATCAATGCGTTCTGAAGCGGGCTGACGGCCGCCTGCGCGCCGCCCTCTTCTGCTGCGCTCTCGGCCAGATAGGCCGCCGCCCGCAATCCTGCCGCGTCGAGTCCGGCGTAGATCCCCTGCCCGATGCCCGCCGCGCGCAGCGCGGTATCGATGGCATAGGGCGAGACACCAAGCGCCAACATTTCATCACCCGCGCGGCGCAACCCAAGCAGCAAAGCCTGGCTCAAGAACAAGTCCCCCCGCGTGCCTACCGCGATCTTATGCATACGGCGTAAAAGCCCAACCGCACCGGCTTCGGCATCGGGCGCTGTGCCCTGCGGAACGGCCAGTTCTCCCATCGTGCAAAGATGCGCGGCGCGGTCAAACAACACCCCGACCAGATCCGCCGCCCGCGCGCCGACCGCATCGCCAAACCCGTCGGGGGTTCGGCCAAGCGTCACGATGGTCCGCCCTTCAGGCATATGCTGGCAAGCCTCCGTCACCAATGCTGCGCCGTCATCGCCGCCAATCGGGATCAACACGGCGATGTCCCCGGCGCGCATCACCGCCGGATCATCCGATATCTTGAGCCGTTCAAGCCGGTCTTGCCGCGCCTGCGAGGCCAATCGCCCCGCTTGCACGGCGGCGCCATAAATGCGGGTAATGTCGCCGCCGGTTTTTTGCACCTCTTGCGCCGCACGGCCAGGGTCAACCAGGATCACCTGCATGCCCGCATCCAGAGCCGCCACCGCCACCCCGGCCGCCGCCGCACCACGCCCGACAATGGACAACGTGGTGATGGTCGGTCCTGTGGTATGGGAAATGTGGCCCGCAGCGCGGCGCTCGGCGGCATATAGGTGTCGCAAACTGGCAGAGCGCGGCCCGCTTACGACATCGTCGAATTGCGCCGCTTCAAACGCCAGCGCCGCCTCGGACGGCAAAAGCTGTGCCGCCTCCACCGCCGCGATCAAAGCCCCGGCAGCGGGGTCATCCTCGCCTGCGCTGTCAAATCCGGCGCGCGCGCCCCGCACCGCCGCGATATACCCTGCCGGATCGGCAACGCCATCCTCGCGCGCGCTGGCCGCAACAAAGCCGCCGGTCGCAGCGAGTGTTTTGGCAAACTCAATCGCGGCCTCCATTGGATCGGTCTTGGTCACCTGATCCACAAACGGCTTTGCCTCGGGAGAGGCCGCCCCAATCACACGGCCGGTCAACAACAGATCAAGCGCCGCTCCGGCGCCCGCCAGACGCGCCGCACGCGTTGCCCCCCCCGATCCGGTCGACAATCCAAGCGCAATATCGGGCAATCCGATGCGCGCCTGCGCCCCGGCCACCCGCCCGTGACAGGCCAGCGCCAATTCAAACGCCGCGCCCAACACGCGCCCTTCCAGAACCGCAACAACCGGCTTGGAGCTTTGCTCGATCAGGCTGCAAACCTCGGCCAACCAAGGGGCACGGAGCGGATGGTCATATTCGGACAGATCGATACCGGCGCTGAATTGCCCTTCGCCCCCCGCGCTGTTTCCGTGGATCACAACCGCGCGCGCCGTCTCATCGCCCAGCGCATGTTCAACCCCAAGCATCAGCCCCTTGCGCACCCCGAGGGTAAGCGCATTCACCGGCGGATTCTGAATGGTCAAAATCGCCACCCCATCGCGGCATTGATAGGACAACAGACCCGACATTTCCCCTCCTGACCGGCAACATCATTGACGCGGCCCGATCAAAAGCGGCGCGTGCTGCCCACCGCTTCTTTTGCGGCTTGCGACATTTTCCGGCAAGTCTACGCAGACGATAAATCAAGGCAAGCGCACGTAGCCCCCCGCCCTGAAATCAACAGAGAAAGGAATCGTTAATGCAACAGTTCTGGGCCAAAACAGGCGGCGACACAGGCAAATCCTGTGTCGAAACGAGGATCGGGGCGCGTGTTTTGCAAAAACGCCGGGCGCCGCGAATGGATTTTGGGCCACGGATGCGGCTGCCCCCCTCCATGGCGAAACCGGCCCCCTAACAACGGGGCCGGTCTTTGCACATTCTGCGCAGGGTTCCGGACACCGGCGCTTCGACCGATCAGACCGGCAGGTTATCAAATTGGGCTTCGACGGCCTCGTCGGTCAATTCGCAATCGATATGACTGAGATGCGCGGGCACCTCGACGCCCTGACGCCTCATCTCGCAAACCAAGGCATGCACCTTGGACTGCAGCGCCACGCGGGTTTGCGCATCCGCAGCCTCCACAGCAGCTTCCAACGTCTCGATTTGCGCGTCAAATGTAGGGGTCTTCATGGGTCTCTCCTTTTTGGATATGGCCTTGAATTTGGCTCTGGCAACAGAACACGCCGCCGCAAGCCGATGCTGGACCTGTTGCACGGCCCGTCACTATGTCATTGGGCACCCGAACCGATCAGAAAGATCGCCATCGGCCGCCGCGCCCATCACCTCGCCCGCTTTATGCGGCACAGTTTTTACAGTATGGCGTGTCGGGCAACACCTCCAGACGCGCAGCGGAAATCTGCTCACCGCAGCGCACACATTCACCAAACGTGCCGTCGCGGAGCCGCTGCAACGCCGCCCGAATACGCAAGATCTCTTGCGCGCCCGCCTCGCCAAGCCCCTCAAGCACCTCATCGCCCTCGCGTTCGATGGCCATGTCATCCCAGTCTTTGGAATGCGGTTCTTCCAGTTCGGCCTCGACCGCATGCAAGCGTCCGTCCAGCTCTTTAAGTCGGGCCAAAAGACGCGCTTTCGGGTGTTGAATGGCATTCATAGCTATCTCTCCTCGATACAAAGATAGTATGACACAACCGCGACAGCGAAACTTTGACCCACATCAATGGATCAGGGCTTGCAACACATGCAATTAACAATATATGTCTGTTGAAACGGAGGATTATCCCATGAAACCTGACGTTATAGCGTTTTTCGATGAAGCCACGAACACAATTTCCTATGTGGTCAAGGATCCAGAAGGCAGCGCCTGCGCGGTGGTCGACAGTGTGCTCGATTTTGATTACTCCTCTGGCCGGACCGACACCCGGTCGGCCGATGCGATCATCGACTATGTGAAGCAGCATAATCTTGAAGTGCAGTGGCTTTTGGAAAGCCATGTGCACGCCGACCACCTCTCGGCCGCGCCCTATCTGCAAGAGCATCTCGGCGGCAAGATCGGCATCGGCGACCGCATCACCATCGTGCAAGACACCTTCGGCAAAGTGTTCAACGAAGGCACGGAGTTCCAACGCGATGGCTCGCAATTTGATCAGCTTTTTGTCGAAGGCGACAGCTTTCACATCGGGCAGTTGCGCGGCGACGTGCTCCATACCCCGGGCCACACGCCCGCTTGCCTAACCTATGTGGTGGGCGATGCGGCCTTTGTTGGCGATACTTTGTTCATGCCGGACTTCGGCACCGCGCGCTGTGATTTTCCCGGCGGTTCGTCCGAGAAGCTGTATAATTCGGTGCAAAAGATCCTCTCCCTGCCGGACGAAACCCGTATTTTCGTTGGCCATGATTACAAAGCGCCGGGCCGCGACCAATACGCATGGGAAACCACCGTGGGGGAACAAAAAGCCGCCAACATTCACGTCGGTGCAGGCAAAAGCAAAGAGGCATTTATCAAAATGCGCGATGCGCGCGACGCCACTTTGGACATGCCCAAGCTGATCATTCCGTCACTGCAGGTGAATATGCGGGCCGGCAATATGCCCGAACCGGATGAAAAAGGTGACGTATTTCTCAAGGTGCCGGTGAACAAACTTTGACAGGCCCTGCGCCATCGTCGCTCCCGCCTCCTGCCTGATATGCAAGGGTGGGAATGACCCCTCTTCCGCCCTGCCATGCTGTTGCGGTCGGACAAACAAAAACAGGAAACACGATATGGAAATGGATTGGATCTGGGGGCTGGCCGGTGGCTTGCTCATCGGGCTGGGCGGGGCGACCTACCTTTTGGGCAACGGGCGCATCATGGGGGCCAGCGGCATCATCGGCGGGTTGGTCGATAAATCCGGCTGGTCCAACGGGAAGGAGCGCATTGCCTTTTTGATCGGTGTTCTGGTGATGCCGCTGGTGCTTATGCCCTTCTTTTCCGACACCGACACCCACGTCACCAACAACTATATTGTGTTGATCGCTGCGGGACTCCTGGTCGGGATCGGCACCCGCATTGCCAATGGCTGCACCTCGGGCCACGGGGTGTGCGGCATCTCGCGATTGTCGCTGCGCGGCATCACCGCCACGGTTTTCTACATCCTCGCAGGCGGCCTGTCCGTCGTGTTCTTCCGCCACATATTGGGAGTAATCTGATGAAACTTCTGGTCGCATTGATTGCCGGTGGCCTCTTTGGCTCTGGCTTGTTTATTTCCGGCATGACCGACACCGCAAAGGTGCAGGGATGGCTGGATGTCTTTGGTGCATGGGATCCGACGCTCGCCTTCGTGATGGGCGGGGCAATCTTGCCGATGATGGTCGCATGGCGCCTCACCCGTGGATCGCGGCCACTGACCGGAGGGACATTCCCGCCGCCGCCCGTTGCCGAAGTCGACCGCAATCTTGCGATTGGCTCTGTGCTCTTTGGCCTCGGGTGGGGATTGGCGGGGCTGTGCCCCGGTCCCGCCATCGCCTCGCTGAGCTATAACGGCACCGCTGGCGTGGTCTTTGTCGGTGCGATGCTCGGCGGTATGGCATTGGCCCCGATGCTACGCGCACGTCTGGACAGCATGGGCGCGGCGGAATAAAGCATGTCTATGGATATTCGCAACATCACCCCCCGCTATTCCGTCGCGCCGCAGATCGAGCCGCAAGATTTTGCCACGCTCAAGGCGGCCGGTTATACCGCCGTTATCTGCAACCGGCCCGATGCGGAAAACCCGCCGGCGCTGCAAACCGATGCAATGGCCAAGGCCGCCGCTGCGGCCGGGCTGGCCTTCCATGTCATCCCCTTGACGCATCAAACCATGACCCCCGACAACATCGCGGCGCAAAAAAACGCGATGACAAGCTCCGAAGGTCCGGTGTTGGCCTATTGCGCGTCTGGCACCCGCTGTTCGGTGATCTGGTCGTTGATGCAGGCGGGCGAAATGAGCACCGATGACATCCTCGCCGCCACCGCCAAGGCCGGATATCAACTCGAAGGGCTACGCCCAACGCTTGAGGCAATCGCCGCAGGTAAATGAGCCCCGACAACAACGGTAGAGACACAGAAACACGCGCAGATAAAATGCGCGTGTTTCTTTTATATACAGAACCTTATGGCGGGGTGTTCACGTGTTGCGTTAATCCAAAGCAGGCAAATCCGCCAGATCCGGCAAATCACTGAAATCCGGCAGGTCACCCAGATCCGGTAGATCGCCCAGATCCGGCAACTCTCCCAGATCCGGCGCGTCGCTCTGCGGTTGCATATCAAGACCGCCAAGATCGCTGAGGTCCGGCAAATCACCGCCACTGAGATCAGGGAGATCGCTCAGGTCGGGCAAATCATCGCCCGCCGGTTCGCGACCACCGCCACCATTCCCCCTGTCAGTCCCGCCCGCCACGTCGGGTAAGGACGCCTTCGCCGCCACAGGGGCCGCGACGCTTTTCCCGAACTCACCCGCCATCGCCACGACATCCTCCGGCACCGACAACTGCGCCCCTTCCGGCACATCCATCATCAATCGCACCGCACGAAAACCGTTCATCTGCCCCAACCGGCTTTCGGCCAGCTTATGTTTTTTGCCGACTTCGAGAATCGTATCGCTGAGCGCATCGCGCTCGATCGGCAAACAATCCCCCACTTTAAGCTTGCCCACCGCCGATAAGGGCAGGGTCACACGGCATAGGACAGCATCAATCTGCGCCGGAATCTTCATCAAAGCTTCGCTCAACAGCGCGCCGATGTCAGGCATTTTCTCGCCCTCGGCCAAGGGGATGCGCGGTTTTTCCACGACGGGCAATACGATGACCATCTCACCTTGTTTGGCGCCGGAAAACAAATCCAGATTCAGACGGATCAAATTGAAATCCGGCGCTTCCAACGCCAATTCCATCATCCTTAAATTTTCCAACCTTACGCCGAAACGATACCCGCAGGTCCAATACCCTTGCTCCTCTTCGGCGAGGTTCTCGGCAAACCGGTCAAGCACATCATCAACCAAAGGCGCGACCATCGCAGCGTCGGTTGGCGTTGGGGCGCGCGGATCGGCAGGTTTGGGCACCACGCGTCCGGTGGTTTGCACCTCGATCAAGGCGGCAAGCGTTTGAACATCAAAGCTGACCACGCCGCGCGCGCCATCAGGCCCGTCGAGCAAGACCAAAAGCGATTCGTTCGACATTGCTGCTGGCAGGGCATCTTGCTGGAACACCTGATGTTCGACGCCCGTCACAGCCAAAGGCATATCAAACAACTCGTCCGCCGATTTGGCCAAAGCCATACGGATCGCCTTGCCAAGCGACATCGCACGAGATTGATACACCTCGCGCGCTGCGCTTGCCTTGCGCCGTAAAACTGCATTTGAACGAGCTTCTGCCATACCCCTCACACCGCCTTTCGCGGATCCATTTGTAAGCAACCTATCGTTGATTTGGTTAACTTGCCCTTTATTGCAGTGCAGAAATCCCGCCAACTTCAACATTTTCCAGCGGCACCGTCACACGAAAGGCCGCCCCGCCCTGCCCCGGCAGATAGAAGATCGTGCCGCCCAACCGCACCATGATCTTGCGGCAAATCGCCAATCCAAGCCCAGCGCCGCCGGCTTTTTGCTCTGCAAGGCGCCAAAATTTTTCGAAAATGATCGCTTGCACCTCGCGGGGGATACCACTGCCATTGTCGATGAAATCCACCACGACGCTATCGCCGCTGCGTTCCGTGCGGATGTCCAGATGCGGGGCCTCCGCGTCGCAATATTTTTGGACATTGGCGATCAGGTTGATGAACACCTGTGCCAAACGATCCAGATCGGTTTCGATCATCACGCTTTCCTGCGCCAAGCTGCGCGTGACGCGCAGGCGCGCGCCTTGGCCCGCCCCATTCACTCCCGCCGCCACGAGCGCATGGTCAATCACATCACCAAGCCGCCCACGCGCCAGATTAAGGCTCCCCAAACCATTTTCCAACACGCTTAGATCAAGGAGATCATCCAACAGCCGCGTCAAACGAAGCGTCTCGTCATGGATGATCGAGGAATACTTTGCCTTCTCAGCCTCAGTCAGCCCCTCAGTGTCCCGCAGGATTTCCGAAAAGGCACGGATCGAGGTCATCGGAGTGCGTAATTCATGGCTGATCTGGCTCAAGAATGCGTCCTTTTGCACCGAAAGCTGGGTCAGCTTGTCATTGGCTTGGCGCAATTGCCGCGCCGTGCGGGTCAGCTCGCCTGATTTCGCCTCCAGTTGGCTGGAATATTCCATCATCTGCGCGGTTTCATCTGCCACGGCCATCAAATCTTCGACCGAAACCATCGCACCGCCGACGATCTGTGCCACCATCGCATGCGCCGTTGCCGCGCCAACCGATCCGGACAATTCGCGTTCCAGATGTTGCAGGAATTCTGATGTGGGTTCAGGAAGATACCCCGCCAGACCTTGCCCTTCGGCCTGCTCTTGGAACAATTTTTGCGCCTGGGTCGCGCCCAGAATACGTTGTGACATGACCATGAGGTCTTCGCTTTGCGCCGCGCCAACCGACCAACCACGGTTGTTTTGCGCATCGTCCAGGGCATTGACAAATTGCATACCTTGCAGCCGTTCCAACGGCTGCGGGAAGCTGACCAAAGATCCGATCACAAAGCCGGTCAAATTCAGCCCCATCGACCACATCACCGCATGCACCAATGGATCCAATCCTTCGATGCCGAATAGCGCATAGGGCCGCAGCCAAGACAGGCCAAACAGCCCCTCGATGAAAATCGTCTCGCTGAGCGCCACGCCGACTCCGAAGCTGGGCAAAAACATCACATAGGCCCACACAAAAAAGCCAACGGAAATGCCGATCATCGCGCCGATCCGCGTCGCCCCGCGCCAGAAAATGCCGCCCAAAAGCGCCGGCAAAAACTGCGCCACCCCCGCAAAGGACACGATGCCGATGGCCGCCAAGGCCGTGCCGCCGCCGGACATGCGGAAATACAGATAGCCCAGGAAAACCACGCCCACGATCGAAATCCGCCGGGCCAACAACACCACATGGCGCACGTCGCCGGATACGGTCGCACCGCCCCCTGTCATCATCAACCAAATCGGCATCACCACATGGTTCGACACCATCGTCGACAGGGCAATCGAGGCGACAATCACCATCGAGGTGGCCGATGAGAACCCCCCTAAAAACGACAAGAGCGCCAGCCCATCGCGCCCTTCGGCCAAGGGCAGCGTCAGCACGAAAAGATCTGGGTTCGACCCCTTCGGCACCACCTCCAATCCGATCACCGCAATTGGCAGGACAAAGAGGCTCATCAACATCAAATAGGTCGGAAACGCCCATGACGCGAGACGCAGGTAGCTTTCGTCCTCATTCTCGACCACGAGTACCTGAAACATCCGGGGCAGGCACAAAAACGCCGCAGCTGACACCAAGATCAACCCGGTCCAACGTCCGCTATTGACCTGCCACACGCCGATCTCTGACGCATTGATCCGTGCCATCACGGGACCAATGCCACCGCCCAATCCCCAAACCACGAAGATCCCGACCGCCAAAAGCGCGCATAGCTTGACCACCGCCTCAACCGCAATCGCCATCACCACGCCGTGGTGGCGCTCGTTCGCATCCAAATTGCGGGTGCCGAAAACCACGGTGAACAACGACAATCCCAATGCCACCCAAAAGGCCGTCGATTGCTCACTGGGCAGGGCCGCAGCGCTGTCCTCACCGGCGAAGCTGGCGAAACTCAACGTCACGGATTGCAATTGCAGCGCAATATATGGCGTGGTGCCGATCACCGACAAAAGCGTCACAAACACCGCCAACAGATTGGATTTGCCATACCGTGAAGAAATCAGATCCGCGACCGAGGTGATCCTTTGCTGCCGTCCGATCCGCACGATTTTGCGCAGCACCCACCACCATCCCACCATAACGATGGTCGGGCCGATATAAATTGCCACATATTCCAATCCGTTGCGTGCCGCCGATCCCACCGCGCCGTAAAACGTCCATGCGGAACAATAGATCGAAAGCGACAAAGTATAGACCCAGGGCGAGCGCAAAAACGCACTGCGCCCGCGTTCCGCCGCGCGTTCTGCGCCAAAGGCCACAAGAAACAGAAACGCCACATAGGCAAGGCACACCGCCACCAACAGATTGAGCATCACCTCAGTCCTCTTGCCCTGCGCGAACCGCGCCCGCGCCGCTGCCTGTCTTGCCGGCCTGCGCCGCTCCGATGAACTCTGCCCGTGCCAATCCGCGTGCCATTACGACAGACACAAGGATCAGGAGCGCCCAAATTCCAAAGACATAAAGCATCGCCGCCGAGGTTTCGACCGGCCCTGCGGACAGGCCGCCCCCCGCCGCCGCCGCGTCACCGCCAGAGGTCGCAATTTCGGCAACCGGTTGCGGCCAAAGCGCCGGCAACAGAAACAACACCATCCCGAGCACCGGAAGCACCCGCGCCCCGTCCATCAAGCGCCGCGCGCGATAGGTTTTACGTTCTAAAAAGACCGGCCCTCGGCCCTCTGGGGGCGCAGAAGGCGGCCTCATGGGGTCACCAATTCGCGCACCACCTCCAAAACCTCCGCATTCGAGAAGGGTTTGGTCATAAACCGGCTGGCCCCGAAGCGTTCGGCCATGTCACGGTCGCGGCTTTGCCCGCGGGCGGTAAGCACCAACACCGGCAGATCAGAGGTCGCGGCCCCTTCACGCAATTCGCGCAAGATATCGTAACCGCTTTTGCCCGGAAGCATCACATCAAGCACGACAAGATCGGGGGATTTCGCCTGCACCACCTCGACCGCATCTATGCCGTTGGAATGGGTGTCGACACGCCACCCGTCGCGATTGAGCAAAAAACTGATCGCTTCGATGATGTTCGGCTCGTCTTCAATCAGAAGGACATGTTTGCCCATTTCACGCCCCCTCCCCAACTTGGTGAAACTCAAACTGTGATCCTCACTTAACACCACATTTTGCGACCAAGTCAAAACTCTTCGCTCATGATGGATGGCTCGCGGCGTCCGATACAGTCTTTTCTCGGGCAGATCCGGCACGTGACCCCGATCTGCCGCACGCCTTCCACCTGCCCCGCATCGGTCGTGGGCACATCGGTTTGCGCCGTTCTTTCGGGCACGATCAACATATGCGCCTCAACCAGCATCGGCGCATCAAACTGTTGCGGCCCGATGGGCTGCGCAATCGCATAGGTGTCAAATTGTCCGGCGCCGCGACCGCTTTGCCGGACCTGCATATGCAAGGCGGCCATCGGACGCCCCAAAGCAGAATATAACGGCCAGAGCGGGCACGCGCCCCCGAACCGCGGTAACGGAAAACCTTCTATCGGCTTGCGAAAGGTTGTCGATCCAGAGGCATCACAGATCACCAAGCCCAATGGCACCGGCAGATGATCCGGTGCCAACATCGCCAGACGCCGCATGGCCGTGCCCAAATCCACATCGAACCGCCGCGCCATGCCCGCCGGATCAATCTGTGGCACTGCCGCAACCTCGGCCAAAACCGCGCCGAGCGGCATCCGCTGCGCATCTGCTGCATAGCGCTCCAGAAGCGCCCGCATCATCACCCGGGGCGAGGCCGAGGCAAAATTCCCGGCGTCGATCAACATGGAAATCGTCGCTTGCGGGTCGCCCGGTGCCTCCAATGCCGAAAAGTGAAAATCATGGGCCCGCAAAAACGCCTCGATTTCATCTTGCGGAGAACTGGCCCGCGCCTCATCGCCTTCGGCACGGTCGAGATAGGCCACCAGAGACTGTGCGCCCTCGGCCAATCGCACCGCATCCTCATTCAGGTTCCGATGGAAGCGGTCGCGCCATTCCGGTTCGATTTCGCGGGTGTCGGCCAGAATGCCGGCGGTCGACCGGATCGCCGTCACCATCGACAACACCTCATGCATCGACGCGGCCAAATGCGGATCATGCGCCAATCGGTCGGTCAGAGTTTCGACGATATGCTCCAACTCACCAATCCGCCGATGCGCGCCCATCACCAATTGCGCCCATCCGGGAAAGCGCCCGGCGAATTCATCGGTGCGATCCCGCTCGGCCGCGGCCCCCAAAGGCGTGGCCGCCGCTTCGCGCAATGTGGCAATCAACGCCGCCTCGGCGCCTTCGGACAAGAGCGCCTGTTCGACGCCCAAAGCCGCCGCCAGATCACGCAGCAATTTTCCGCCGATTCTGCGGCGGTTGTGTTCAATCAGGTTCAGATAAGACGCCGAGATATTCACCGAGGCCGCAAGTTGCGTTTGCCGCACCCCCAACATCAATCGTCGTTCGCGAATACGGCTTCCGGTAAGGGTCGACATCGACATGGCATTTTTCCTGCGCTTTCAACACGTTTCTGCGGCGCGGAAAAACTTTTTTACAAATCACGCCGCGTCATTGTACAGTTTTTTACAAAAAAATCGTGCAATTCAAGGCTCTTGTTGCAAAATTTTCTATTCGCGCGCGATACTGCATTTGCACAAACGTGCGTGCGGGAGGCGCAGAGGAGAGCGAACCCCGCATGAAAATGTAACGGGAGGATATAATGTCCAATAGTAATTTCACGCGCCGCGGCGTGATCAAATCCGGCGCAATTGCCGGTGCTGGTGTCGCTCTGCCGACGATTTTCACGGCCTCTTCGGCCGCAGCTTACACGAACGAGCCCACCGGCGGATCAGTCACCTTTGGCTTTAACGTTCCGCAAACCGGCCCCTACGCAGACGAAGGCGCCGACGAGTTGCGCGCCTATGAGTTGGCTGTCGAGCACCTCAATGGCAACGGCGACGGCGGCATGATGAACACCTTCTCGTCCAAATCCCTCAAGGGCAACGGCATCCTCGGGAATAAGGTCGAATTTGTCACGGGTGACACCCAAACCAAATCGGACGCGGCGCGCGCCTCGGCCAAATCGATGATCGAGAAAGACGGCGCGATCATGATCACCGGCGGTTCGTCCTCGGGCGTTGCTGTTGCGGTTCAAGGTCTGTGCCAAGAGGCTGGCGTCATCTTCATGGCGGGTTTGACCCACTCGAACGACACCACCGGCAAAGACAAAAAAGCCAACGGTTTCCGGCACTTCTTTAACGCCTATATGTCTGCTGCGGCGCTCGCGCCGGTGCTGTCCAAACTCTATGGCAATGACCGCAAAGCCTATCACCTGACGGCGGACTATACATGGGGTTGGACCCAAGAAGAGTCGATCAAAGCCGCAAGCGAAGCCCTGGGTTGGGAAACCATCAACGCCGTGAAGACCCCGCTGGCACAGACCGATTTCTCGTCTTATATCGCACCGGTTTTGAACTCCGGCGCCGATGTTCTGGTTCTGAACCACTACGGTGGGAACATGGTCAACTCGCTGACCAACGCGGTTCAATTCGGCCTGCGTGAGAAAGTTGTCAACGGCAAGAACTTTGAGATTGTTGTGCCGCTCTTCTCGCGTCTGATGGCGCGCGGTGCGGGTGAAAACATCAAGGGCATCCTTGGATCCACCAACTGGCATTGGTCGCTGCAAGACGAGGGTTCCAAAGCCTTTGTCAAATCCTTCGGCACCAAATACGGCTTCCCGCCGTCGCAGGCCGCCCATACGGTCTATTGCCAAACCCTGCTCTATGCGGATGCCGCCGAACGCGCGGGCACCTTTAACCCTTGCGGTATTGGCGAGGCGCTCGAAGGCTTTGAATTCGACGGGTTGGGCAACGGTAAAACACTATACCGTGCCGACGACCACCAGTGCTTCAAAGACGTTCTGGTCGTGCGCGGTAAAGAAAACCCGACATCCGAATTCGACATTCTCGAAGTGGTCGAAGTCACACCGGCAGAACAGGTTACCTATGCCCCCGACCACCCCATGTTTGCGGGCGGTGCATTGGGCAACTGTAACCCCGGCGCGTAAAATACGCCAAAGTCCGGTCGCGCCCCGCGCGCGGCCGGCTTCTTTCCGCCAGCCTGCCAATGCGGCCATAGAACACGGCCCTTTCGTCCGCTGCGGAGCCTCTTTTAACCACCAAATAAAAAAACCCACGGGTGGGAACAATGGACGCAATCATACTGCAAATTCTAAACGGGCTTGATAAAGGCTCGGCCTATGCGCTCATCGCGCTTGGGCTTACACTGATTTTCGGCACGCTCGGCGTGGTGAATTTCGCCCATGGCGCGCTGTTCATGATCGGCGCTTTCTGTGCGGTCACCTTGAGCAGAATTCTGAACTTCAGCTTCGAGACCATCGACCCCACCAAAACCGATTTCCTCGGCAATCCGGCCAAGATAAAAACCACCTATGTGGAGCATTGGTTCGGCGCGGATTTCGGTGCGGCGATCATTGATTGGGCTGTGCCGCTTGCGATCCTGTTTTCGATCCCGATCATGATCCTGTTCGGTTTCATCGTCGAGCGCGGATTGATCAAACACTTTTATAAGCGTCCCCACGCGGACCAAATCCTTGTCACCTACGGCCTCGCCATTGTGTTGCAAGAGATCATCAAGGCGTTTTACGGCGCCAACCCGATCCCGACCCCTGCCCCCGATGTGTTCAAAGGCAGCTTTGATTTCGGAACGCTGCTCGGGTTTGAGCCCAATGCGATCATCTATCCCTATTGGCGTCTGGTGTACTTCGCCTTCTCGGCGCTGATCATCTCGGGTGTCTTTGCCTTTTTGCGCTTTACCACCTTTGGCATGGTTGTACGTGCCGGTATGGCCGACCGCGAAACCGTGGGTCTTTTGGGTCTCAACATCGACAAACGCTTTACCTTCATGTTCGGGCTTGCCGCTGCGGTGGCCGGTGTTGCGGGTGTGATGTATGCGCCGATCAACTCGCCCAATTACCACATGGGTATGGATTTTCTGGTGCTCAGCTTCGTCGTGGTGGTTGTCGGCGGCATGGGTTCGCTTCCGGGCGCTGTGTTGGCTGGCTTCCTTTTGGGTATCTTGGAAAGCTTCGCCTCAATGAACGAAGTCAAATCGTTCATCCCCGGTATCGACCAGATCATCATCTACGTCGTCGCCATTATCATTCTACTTACACGTCCGCGTGGCCTTATGGGTCGCAAAGGCGTGATGGAGGACTAATCCATGCTGGGTCTGAACAAAAAAGACTTCTCGCTTCTTCTGGTCGTGGCGGCTTTGACGCTTTTCGCGCCCTTCATTCTCAACCCCTTCCCTGAAGGCTCTGGCATGGCGCAATTCAACGCGGGCTATCCCGATTTGATGCAGCGGTTCGTAATCTTTGGCATCTTTGCCATCGGGTTCAACATCCTGCTTGGCCTGACCGGTTACCTCAGCTTCGGTCACGCCGCTTTCCTCGGTGTCGGCTCTTACTCGGCGGTGTGGATGTTCAAACTGCTGTCCATGAACGTCATCCCCGCGATCCTGTTGGCGGTGGTTGTCTCGGGCCTCTTTGCCCTTGTTATCGGGTTTATCAGCCTGCGCCGCTCGGGGATCTACTTCTCGATCCTGACGCTGGCCTTTGCGCAGATGTCATTCAACCTCGCCTATTCGGTGCTCACTCCGATCACCAATGGCGAAACCGGTTTGCAATTGACGCTCAATGATCCGCGCGTTCTTGGTCAATCGGCGACGGCGGATGGGTCGATCCCTGTGACCTCGCTGTTCGGACTTGAAATGCGCTCGACATTCGAGATGACCCTCGGCCCATGGCTGTTTCAGTTCAACGCAGGTTACTACTTCTGCGCGCTGATCCTGCTGCTCAGCTTCTATTTGTCGATCCGCATCTTCCGCTCGCCGTTCGGCTTGATGCTGCGGGCGATCAAATCAAACCAGACGCGGTTGAATTACACCGGCTTGAATGCGCGCCCTTACACATTGGCAGCCTTTGTTATCTCGGGGATGTATGCCGGTTTGGCCGGTGCCTTGATGGCGTCGATGGATCCTCTTGCGGGCGCCGAGCGTATGCAATGGACCGCATCGGGCGAAGTGGTTTTGATGACCATCCTTGGCGGTGCGGGCACTTTGATCGGTCCGGTTCTGGGTGCAGGTTTCATCAAGTATTTCGAGAACATCTTCTCGAAGATCAACGATACGGTTCTGCACGGTTGGTTTGAATTCATGCCCGACGGTTTGGAAAACCTCATTGTGGGCATCTTGCACCCGTTCATCGGCAAAGGATGGCATCTGACGCTTGGCCTGTTGTTCATGCTGGTGGTGATCTTCTTGCCCGGCGGTCTGGTCGAAGGCGGTCAACGCATTGCCAAATTGTTCCGCCGCAAAAAACCGGATGACGCTGGCGACAACGCTCAATCCACCCCTGCAGAATAAGGAGACGGTAGAATGGGTATTCTAGAAGTCAAAAACGTCAATAAACGCTTCGGCGGGCTGCAGGCCCTGGGCGATGTGAACTTATCCGTTGCCGAGAATTCGGTGCATGCGATCATCGGGCCGAACGGGGCGGGTAAATCCACCCTTCTCAATTGCCTCGTCGGCAAATTGATCCCCGACACCGGATCGGTGATGTTCGACGGGCAATCGGTTTTGGGGCGCACGCCCTATGAGATCAACCAAATGGGCATCAGCCGCGTCTTTCAAACACCCGAGATCTTTGGCGATCTCACGGTGATGGAAAACATGATGATCCCCTGTTTTGCCAAACGCGACGGTGCCTTCCGCCTGCATGCCATTGCGCCGACCGACGACGAAAAAGAGATCGTCGAGAAAGCCGAGCGCATGCTTGAGGATATGAACATGGCCGGTAAACGCCACATGCCGGCGGCGTCGATGTCGCGCGGCGACAAGCGGCGGCTCGAAATTGGTATGTGTCTGGCGCAAGAGCCGCGGCTTTTGCTGCTTGACGAGCCGACGGCGGGCATGGCGCGCGCCGATACCAACAACACCATCGACCTGCTCAAACAGATCAAGGACGAACGCGATATCACCATCGCGATCATTGAACATGACATGCATGTTGTGTTCTCCTTGGCCGAGCGGATCACCGTTTTGGCCCAAGGCACGCCTTTGGTCGAAGACACGCCCGACAACATCAAAGGCCATCCCAAGGTGCGCGAAGCATACCTTGGCGAGACGGCCTAAGCGGAGGACGCGATATGAACGTCAAACCCGATTTTTCAAAGGGCAAAAACCTTGCCGAAACCGCCCCGGCTTTCCTGTCGATCTGGGAAATGGAAAGCTATTACGGCGAAAGCTACATCGTGCAGAACATTTCGTTCAACGTGCATGAGGGCGAGATCCTTGCGCTTTTGGGCCGCAACGGCGCGGGCAAAACCTCGACCCTGCGCTCCATCGCCCGTATGGATAGCCCACAAGTCACCCGCGGCGAGATCTGGCTCGATCACCAACCCTTGCACACGATGGTCTCCCATCAGGCGTCGTCACTCGGCATCGCCCTGGTGCCTGAAGATCGCTGCATCATTCCCGGCCTAACGGTCGAGGAAAACCTGCAACTGGCACAAATCGCCCCGCCGATCGGATGGTCGATCGAGCGGCTTTATGAATTGTTCCCCCGCCTTGGCGAACGCCGCAAACAAGAGGGCGTGACATTATCCGGCGGCGAACAACAAATGCTTGCGATTGCCCGCGCCTTGGCCCGCGACATCAAGGTGCTTTTGCTGGACGAACCCTACGAGGGCCTTGCCCCCGTCATCGTGGACGAAATTGAAAAAACACTGCGCATCATCAAGGAACAGGGCATCACCACCGTGATCGTAGAACAAAACGCTGTGCGTGCATTGGAATTGGCCGACCGTGCGGTTATTCTCGACACGGGCGGCATCGTCTTTGATGGTTCGGCCGCCGAGGTCCTTGGCAACGAAGAATTGCGCGCCGAATACTTGGCGATTTAACGCTATACTCCGTTCGCCTTTGGTCCCGATTGCAACTCATGGGGCGGACGGATACCCAGCCCCAACCAAAATAGTAGTGAAGGCCAGACCCATGTCCGATCAATCTTACCCGCCCTCCGCCGCATTCACCAAAGCGTCCCACGCCGATAAGGCAACCTATGACAAAATGTATGCGGCCTCGATCAATGACCCCGAGGCCTTCTGGGCCGAGCATGGCAAGCGGATCGATTGGATCAAGCCCTTCAGCAAAGTGAAATCATCCGATTTCACCCTCGGACAGGTCGATATCAAATGGTTCGAGGACGGCACATTGAATGCCTCCTACAACTGCATCGACCGTCATTTGGAAACCCGTGGCGATCAAACCGCGATCATTTGGGAACCCGACAGCCCCGATGACGAGGCGCTGCATATCACCTATAATGAATTGCACCGCCGCACCTGCCGCATGGCCAATATCCTCGAAGATATGGGCGTGCGCAAAGGCGACCGTGTGATCATCTATCTGCCGATGATTCCCGAAGCCGCCTATGCGATGCTTGCCTGTGCGCGGATCGGCGCGATCCATTCCATCGTTTTTGCCGGCTTCTCGCCCGATGCTCTGGGATCGCGGATCAACGGCAGCGATGCCAAGGTTGTCATCACCTCCGATGAGGCCCCGCGCGGCGGCCGGAAAACCGCGCTCAAATCCAACGCCGATGCGGCGCTTTTGCACTGTAAAGACACGGTGAAATGCCTTGTGGTGAAACGCACCGGCGGGCAAACCACATGGACCGAAGGGCGCGATTACGACTATAATGAGATGGCGATGGAGGCGGATGATTATTGCAAGCCCGCCGAAATGAACGCCGAAGACCCGCTGTTTGTGCTCTATACCTCCGGGTCCACCGGCCAACCCAAAGGCGTGGTGCACAGCACCGGCGGCTATATGGTCTATGCCGCAATGACGCATCAATACACGTTTGATTACCACGATGGCGATGTGTTCTGGTGCACGGCCGATGTGGGTTGGGTGACGGGCCACAGCTATATCATCTATGGGCCATTGGCCAATGGCGCCACCACCATCATGTTCGAAGGCGTGCCCACCTATCCCGATGCGGGCCGGTTCTGGGCCGTGTGCGAAAAGCACAAAGTGAACCAATTCTATACCGCCCCCACCGCGATTCGCGCCCTGATGGGTCAGGGCAACGATTGGGTCGAGAAATATGACCTCAGCGATCTGAAACTGCTGGGCACCGTCGGGGAACCGATCAACCCCGAAGCGTGGAATTGGTACAATGATGTTGTCGGCAAGGGCAAATGCCCGATCGTCGACACTTGGTGGCAGACCGAAACCGGTGGCCACATGCTCACCCCGCTGCCCGGCGCCACGGCGACCAAACCCGGATCGGCCACCCTGCCCTTCTTCGGGGTTCAACCCGTCGTGCTTGACGCTCAGACCGGCGAAGAAATCCACGACACCGAATGCGAAGGTGTCTTGGCGATCAAAGACAGCTGGCCCGGGCAAATGCGCACGGTCTACGGTGATCACGAGCGGTTCGAGAAAACCTATTTCTCCGACTACAAAGGCTATTATTTTGCCGGTGACGGATGCCGCCGCGACAAGGATGGCTATTACTGGATCACCGGCCGCGTCGATGACGTGATCAACGTCTCCGGACACCGTATGGGCACCGCCGAAGTGGAAAGCGCATTGGTCGCCCATCCCAAGGTGGCCGAGGCCGCCGTTGTCGGCTACCCCCATGATATCAAAGGGCAAGGCATTTATGCCTATGTCACTTTGATGAACGGGATCGAACCGTCGGACGCGCTGCGCAAAGAATTGGAAACATGGGTGCGCACCGAAATCGGCCCCATCGCCAAACCGGACCTCATTCAATGGGCCCCCGGCCTGCCGAAAACCCGTTCCGGCAAAATCATGCGCCGCATCCTGCGCAAGATTGCCGAAGACGATTTCGGCGCGCTTGGCGACACTTCGACATTGGCCGAACCCGCCGTTGTTGACGAGTTGATCGAGAACCGCATGAACCGCAGCTAAGCCGGGCGCGCGCCGTCACGATGACCTTACCATGACAAGGGCCGGAGCACTGTTCCGGCCCTTGTTCTTTGGCGCGCCTGCCATGCCGCATCCGCGCCGCACATCTTAAGTTCTCTTCACATGTATGAAGCCGTTAAGGTTTTACCGCCCTCGCCGTGCAACGATATCCACAGTACCAAGGCGCCGCCGGCCCCACGGCACCCCTATTTTCATGCACCGCAGCGAGTTTGGATCGGACGCAGACACCAGAATTTAACAAGTATTAATCGTCTATAAACATTTACGTCTTAACCTCTGAGTCGTGTGGGTAATTCAAAGGATGTAACAAATGCTTGCAATGCGGATTGTCGGATGGGCGATGTCCAGCGTGCTGCAAGACGGCACGCAAAAACAAAATCACCAAACACCTATGACCGACACATCGTCGGCAGGAACAGGGGGCCGCGGGTTTGTCCCCGGTGCAGCGCCAGCGACTGGGGCGCTCTCGCCGCCGTCCGCGATCAATCCGGCAACGGTTTTGGCCAATCCAGCTGCTGCGGAAAAAACCGGCAGCACGCAAGATCAGGCCACCCAAGCCGCCGCCGATGTTGTCCGCCGCAGCGCCAACCCGACCTCAAAGGAAAGCGCGGCCCGCGTCGCCGTCGAAGCCCCACCGGTTCAAGACCACAAAACCCGTGTGGCCACGGCCGAAGCGATGTTCGGAGCGGCGGATGACGAGGTTCGCGCGCAAGTCATCGAAACCGGACTGCGCGCTGCGCAAGCCCCCCAAGACGCCGTGCGTCAGCCTGACGCCCGCGCCCTTGATGAGGAGGCGGCCCCCATCGCCGCCACACCGCGCGAAATCGCCGTTGTGGACACCCGCCCGGCCGTTGCACCTCAAGCGCCCCAATCCGACGTCAACAATGATCAAATGCGCCGGCAGGCCGAGATTGCCAATGCCGAAAGCCATGCGCTGAGCCTTGCGTTGCAAGCCGAGCTGCGCGCGCAATACCTCGTACGCGAGATCGAAGCCGCCGCCCGATCCGCCAAACAAAGCGCCATCGCCGCCGCGCGTCAGGGCGAGGATGTCGGTTCGATTGATGTCCCGACCCCCGATCAGCGCTTTGCCGCCAGTCAGGTTCTGGCCACCTATGATGCCGCGATTGTTGCCAGCCGCGCCGCCTGACGGCTCTTGAGACTTGGCCGTCGGCGCAGTGCATGGAATTCCTTTGCGCCCGCCCACGCGTGGGTGCAATATCCCCTCCATGCCCCCCACTACCGCACGCCCCGTTCCTATAGCCTCACCCGCCAACGCGCCCCATGCGGCCAGATCCGAGGATACCCTCGCCGATCTGGCCTTCGATTTTGCGCCAACCGGACTTGTGGTATTGGAGAACCGGGTCGTCCGACGATGCAACCAGCATTTCGCACGCATGTTTGGCGGCACGCCCGACAGCTATCAGAACACGCAATTCTCAGAGCTTTATCCATCCATACAGGAGTTCGAGGCCATCGGCGCACGCTGGCGCGAGGCTCTGCGCACCACGGGCCGCTACCAAGACGAGCGAGTCATGCGCCGCCGGGATGGCACGCTGTTCTGGTGTCGGGCACGCGGCCAATCTCTCACCCCCGAAGACCCGTTCCGCCAAGGCATATGGTCATTTGCCGATCTCTCCGACGAACGCCCATTGGTCGAACTCACCCGCCGCGAACGCGATGTGGCGATTTTGACCTGTCGTGGGTTGACCTGCAAAGAAATTGGCAAGGAACTGGACCTGAGTTATCGGACTATCGAAGTGTATCGCGCCCGTCTTTTGAAGAAATTCAAGGCACGCAAACTGGCCGAATTGGTCGCGAAACTCGCGGGTACGCCGTTGTGATCCCGCCGCGCGTTGGCCACTTTGACGCCATAGAGCGCCGTTCGCCTCGCATTTCGATCACCGGCGCCCCATATAGGATGAAATTGCCCGCTTTATTAGCATCCCAGCATGGCCTATAAGCGGACCAGATTTGGCAGGGCCCACGCCAAGATGGGCGCATCTGACCGTTTGAGGACGATATGACAAAAAACACCCATGACGCCGATGTCGCCTTTATTCAGGCACTGGCAGAACTTCTGCGCGAAAACGATTTGACCGAATTGCAGGTCAAGCGCGACTATGGCGAAGATGACAGCCTCAACGTGCGCGTCAGCCGCAAAAAGGAAATCATCACCCAGGTCGCAGCGGCCCCTGCCGCTGCCGCACCGGCCCCCGCGCCCGCCGCAGCAGCGCCAGCAGTAAGTGCACCGACCGAAGACGACCCCGCCAGCCATCCCGGCGCCGTCACGTCGCCGATGGTCGGCACGATTTATCTACAAGCCGAACCGGGCGCGCCCGCTTTCATCGCCACCGGCCAGCAAGTCAGCGAAGGTGACACGCTGCTGATCGTTGAAGCGATGAAAACCATGAACCACATTCCAGCGCCGAAATCGGGCACCGTGAAGCGTATTCTCGTCGCCGACGGCGAAGCGGTCGAATATGGCTCGCCGCTCGTTGTTATCGAATAAGGCGCAGCATATGTTCGATAAAATCCTAATCGCCAACAGAGGCGAAATTGCCTTGCGGGTGATCCGCGCCGCCCGCGAAATGGGCATTAAATCGGTCGCTGTGCATTCCACCGCCGACGCCGATGCAATGCATGTGCGCATGGCCGACGAAAGCATTTGTATCGGCCCGCCCTCCTCCACCGAAAGTTACCTGTCGATCCCCGCGATCATCGCCGCCTGTGAAGTCACCGGCGCGCAGGCAGTGCACCCGGGCTATGGCTTCCTCTCTGAAAACGCCAATTTCGTGCAGATCGTCGAGGACCACGGGCTGACCTTTATCGGCCCCACGGCGGAACATATCCGCGTCATGGGTGATAAAATCACCGCGATCGACACGATGAAAGCACTCGGCGTGCCCTGTGTGCCCGGTTCGGGCGGAGGCGTACCGGATTTGGCCACGGCAAAAAAGCTGGGCGAGGAAATCGGCTATCCGGTGATCATTAAGGCCACCGCTGGCGGCGGCGGACGCGGTATGAAAGTCGCGCAAACCGCAGCAGATATGGAAAGCGCATTTCACACCGCGCGCGCCGAAGGCAAAGCCGCCTTTGGCAATGACGAGGTCTATATCGAAAAATACCTGACCACACCGCGCCACATCGAAATACAGGTGTTCGGCGATGGTAAAGGCCGCGCCGTGCATTTGGGCGAACGCGATTGTTCACTGCAACGGCGCCACCAAAAGGTATTCGAAGAAGCCCCCGGCCCCTGCATCACCCACGAAGAACGTGCGCGCATCGGCAAAGTCTGTGCCGATGCCGTGGCCAAAATCAATTATATTGGCGCCGGCACGATCGAGTTTCTCTATGAAAACGGCGAGTTCTATTTCATCGAAATGAACACCCGCCTGCAGGTCGAGCACCCCGTCACCGAAGCGATTTTCGGCGTGGATCTGGTGCGCGAACAAATCCGCGTCGCCGAAGGCCTGCCGATGACCTTCGATCAGGATGCGCTCACCATCAATGGCCATGCGATTGAAGTGCGGATCAATGCGGAAAAGCTTCCGAACTTCTCGCCCTGCCCCGGTACGATCTCTGCCTTTCATGCCCCTGGTGGGCTTGGCGTCCGGATGGATTCGGCGCTTTATGACGGCTACACGATCCCGCCTTATTACGACAGCTTGATTGGCAAATTGATCGTCCATGGCCGCGACCGTGCTGAGGCTCTGGCGCGTCTAAACCGGGCTTTGGGGGAATTGATTGTTGATGGGGTCGACACGACCGTGCCGCTTTTCGATGCGCTCTTGCAAGAGGACGACATCCACGAAGGCACCTACAACATTCATTGGCTCGAGCATTGGCTTGAACAGAAGTTCGCCGGAAAATAGGCTTCAGGCAACCTGCGGCAACAGAATACAAAACGCCCGCTGTGCGACCGGCGGGCGTTTTGTATGATCCGGGCGGTCACAGGCCGCGCGGCACCATGGTACAACTGGCGCGTTTCTGGCCGTCGGTGACGAAATAATCTGACAAACCGACGCGTTGATCCTCTGGCACCTGCGTCCAGTCGATCCACTCCAACTCGTAATCCAGCGCCTCGGCGATCACTTGCAAGGCACGCGGCCCCGGCACTGCGCGCGGGCGCAATGGCCCCTCTCCTTCGCCGCTTGGCACCGGGTGGTTGACCATGCGCAACACCGGATCATCCGAGATCAAGAATACCCCGTCGAGAATCACCAAACGCGGCGCCAGCGCCCGGATATGTGAGAAAAGCAAAAACAGATCCGCAACGTTTTCGAGTAAATCAAACATCGCCACCACGTCATAGCGCCGCTCGGCCTGCACTTCGGCGGCCAGTTCCTCCATCGGATCGGCACACCGTAAATCAATCCGCTCGCGCAGGCCGATGTCAGGATGGCGGCTGAATTTGCTCACCGGTTCGGCGTTCTGCTCGACACCGACCACCCGCGCGGCCCCCGCCGACGCAAATGCATAACACCAACGCCCGTCTTCCGCCCCGAGATGCAGCACGTTGCTATCCACAATCACATCCCGATAGGCATCCAAAAGCAGGCGGTGACGTGCATGCATACGGTTCACCATCATCATCGCCGAATTGCCCGGCCCATTACCAATTCCACTCATTCCAAGACCTCACTGGAAACTTCACGTCAGATAAGCGTAAATGGTGGAGAAAACCGGCCCGTTAACCGCCGCCTTGAAAATCCGAACGAGTTTCACCGTATTTGAATGACCCTTGCTGCACACATCACCCCCGAGATCCTGCTTGAAGCCTACCGCATCGGGGTCTTTCCGATGGCCGAGCATGAAAACGACCCCGAAGTATTCTGGGTTGACCCACGTCGGCGCGGCATTTTCCCGATGGACGGGTTTCACGTTTCGCGCAGCCTTGGCCGCCGGATGCGGCGCGGCGGCTATGGCGTCACGCTCAACCAAGATTTCGACGGGGTTCTGGCCCATTGCGCCGACCGCGCAGAAACATGGATCAGCGCCGACATCGCACGGCTATATCGCGCGCTACACCTGCGCGGCGCGGCCCATTCCATCGAAGTTTGGCAGGACGGAATGCTCTGCGGTGGGGTTTATGGGGTCACCTGTGGCGCCGCCTTCTTTGGCGAAAGCATGTTCTCGACGCGTAGTGATGCGTCGAAACTGGCGCTGACGCATCTGGTTGATCACTTGCGGCGTTGCGGATTCAGGTTGTTTGACACGCAGTTCACCACACCACATTTGATCCGCCTCGGCGCGGTGGAGGTGCCGCGCAAAGACTATCACATGATGTTAAATGAAGCGGTGGAGCGGCCTGCGGATATCATGGCCTGTCCGCTTGAGCGCGACCCTCAGGAAGTCTTGCAGCGGATGACCCAAACGTCATAACGCGAATGATCCAACGCGCTCAGCGCCGGCGAAGACGCGACCATCCAACCATCGTAAACCGGCGCATCTTCCCCGGCATCGCGCACCGTCACATGGGCAAAAGCGTCCGCTGCGGGGTTGTCCGAAGGATAACGGCACTCAAGAAGATCGACCCGCAGCCGCCCCATGTCAAACCCGGTCCCCGATTGCATCGTATGATCAAAGACCTGCCCCGACACCTTGTCGAGCGTGCGTAAAATCGCACCGGAGGCCGTGGTTGTTTTTTGCTGTGCGGCGACCGGCCCTGCCACCGCAAGCGCAAAAACCATCATTAAAATCCCGACGAAACGTGTCATTGGCCCGCGGCGCTGTCGCTGCTGTCATCCCCGGAGACAAATTTCATCAAAAGAGAAATCAGGCTGATCGAACCTTGGGTGAATTCAATTTCATCGCCCGACGCAAGATAGAAGGGCGACCCCCCTGGCATCACCTCGACAAAGTTACCGCCCAGAAGACCTTCGGAGGAAATCGCGACAGCACTGTCATCGGGGATATCAATGCCGCTTGCGACGGTAAACTCGGCCGAGGCGCGATAGGTCTCGGTGTCCAAGGCCACCTCTGTCACCGTGCCGATTTTCACACCGGCAAGGCGCACATCCGTGCCAACGCTGATCCCTTCCAACGACCGGAAGGACGCAGTCAACGGATAGCCGCTATTGCCCGCAGAAAAGCCCGTGGCTTGTCCCGCGTAGAACAAAAATCCTACCGCAGCCGCCAAAACGGCACCGCCAACCAGAGTTTCAGTGATATTTTCCGACATTGGGTCGCTTCCGTCTTGCGCGGGCATCTGTCCCGCCGCAGGTCTCACGCCGGATTACTCCGGCGTCCAAGCCTCATAATCGCTACGCTCGGCAGGCACCGCGCGGCGAATCGACCCGGCAGGCGCATAAGCCATAGCCGTGCCACTCAAATTCGGCTGATGTGGTTTTTCCCATGTTTTATGGGCCAGCGGGCGATCTGTCGGCGCCTCTTTATAGGTATGATGCAGCCACCCATGCCAATCCGCGTCTACGCGGCTGGCCTCGGCTTCGCCATTAAAGATCACCCAACGGCGCTTGCCATCTACGGTGCGATAATACCGGTTTCCCTGCTCATCTTCACCCACTTTGACGCCCTTGCGCCATGTGTAAAGCTGTGTGTTCAACGTCTGGCCATTCCACCAGGTGAATACACGCATAACATTGTTCAGAATACCCATCGGTCTCTCCGCAACTGGTCTTGTTTCATATGAACCATATCAGGCCGAAGGTCCAGTGCCGATGCCATCGCGCACCTGCACCGGCGGTTATTACGCCGCCAAGGCCGTGACCTCGATCTCGATCCGGTATCTATCGTCAATCAACCCGCATTCCACCATCGTCGCGGCAGGGGGCGCATCGCCAAACACCTCGCGCAGGACCGGCCAACAGGGTTCGAATTCGGCCCGATCCGGGAGGTAGTATGTCACGCGGACCACGCGGTCGAAACCGCTGCCCGCCTCGGCCAGCGCCTTGCCGATTGTCTCCAATGCCGCACGGCATTGCGTGACCACCGTTTCGCCCTGCCCCACCGTGCCCGCGACATGAACGAATCCGCCTGCCACAACTGCGCGACAATACCCGATCTTGGCCTCGAATTCGCCGCCGGAGAAGATCCGTTGCATGCCCTGCCTCTTCCAAAGATTCCATCTACGCCAACGAATACAGCCCCGATCACATCGGCGCAATCGAGCGCTGCCTCTTGCCAAAGGCTTCGGCCCCAACCAAACAAAAAATGCCCGCTCAACAGCGGGCATTTCTCAAAATCTCGGCCGGACGGGCTCAGGCAAATGCTATCCTGCGGTGGCGCCCTTTTCTTTGCTTTCAGCAAAGATCATCAACGGCGCGGCATCCGATGTCACCGCTTCTTCGTTCACAACCACTTCTTCGACATTGTCCATCGACGGCAGTTCGAACATGGTGTTGAGCAAGATATCTTCGAGAATTGACCGCAGGCCACGCGCACCGGTTTTCCGCTCGATCGCACGTTTGGCGATGGCCGACAGCGCATCATCGGTAAAGCTCAGCTTGGCATCTTCCAACTCGAACAGACGCTGATATTGCTTCACAAGCGCATTCTTCGGTTTGGTCAAAATGGTAATCAGCGCATCTTCGTCGAGATCTTCAAGCGTTGCAATCACCGGCAAACGGCCAACGAATTCAGGGATCAAACCGAATTTAAGCAGATCTTCCGGCTCCAGATCGGTGAAGATCTCGCCCACGCCGCGCGCATCATTGTCGCGCACATCTGCGCCAAAGCCCATCGCAGACCCTTTGCCACGCTGCGCAATGATCCGGTCCAAACCGGCAAAGGCACCGCCACAGATAAACAGGATGTTGGTCGTGTCGACTTGCAAGAATTCTTGTTGCGGGTGTTTGCGTCCGCCCTGCGGCGGCACCGAGGCAACCGTGCCTTCCATCAGTTTCAACAAAGCCTGCTGCACGCCCTCACCCGAAACATCGCGGGTGATCGACGGGTTTTCGGATTTGCGCGTGATCTTATCGACTTCGTCGATGTAAACGATGCCGCGCTGTGCGCGCTCGACATTATATTCCGAAGCCTGAAGCAATTTCAGAATGATGTTTTCAACGTCCTCGCCCACATAACCCGCCTCGGTCAAAGTGGTGGCATCCGCCATCGTAAACGGCACATCCAAAATCCGCGCCAAGGTCTGCGCCAGAAGCGTTTTACCGCAACCCGTCGGGCCAATCAGCATAATGTTGGACTTCGCCAATTCGATGTCCGACCCTTTGGCCGAATGATTGAGGCGTTTGTAATGGTTGTGAACCGCGACCGACAACACACGTTTGGCCATCATCTGACCAATCACATAATCGTCGAGCACGTCGCAGATTTCTTGCGGCGCGGGCACGCCTTCGGAGGACTTCAAACCGGATGTTTTGGTCTCTTCGCGGATGATATCCATGCAAAGCTCGACACATTCATCACAGATGAAAACAGTCGGGCCGGCAATCAGCTTTCGCACCTCATGCTGGCTCTTGCCGCAAAAGCTGCAATAGAGGGTGTTTTTGCTGTCACCGTTGGATGTATTCGCCATGTCGTCCCTTTCAGGCCCCGTGTCTGCATCGTGTGACCATTCTGGTCGTCCGGCGCCCTTCATTCAAGGATAGCTTAGGACAGCCAAAGAGGCTCTACAATCTGAAAATGCCTGCGCGCCAAGGGGGCACGCATACGTGATTACTTATTCCGCGTCATCGCCTTTGGCGCGGCTTTCAACGATCTCGTCGATGAGACCCCAGTCTTTGGCTTCTTCGGGCGACATGAAATTATCGCGCTCAAGCGCCGCTTCGACTTTTTTCAGGGTCTGCCCCGTATGACGCACATAAATTTCATTAAGACGCGTTTTGAGTTTTTGCGTCTCTTGTGCGTGGATCATGATGTCCGTTGCTTGACCTTGATACCCGCCGGAGGGCTGGTGCACCATCACGCGGCTGTTGGGCAGCGAGAACCGCATGCCCGCCTCACCCGCCGTAAGCAAAAGCGAGCCCATCGAGGCGGCTTGGCCGATCACAAGGGTCGACACTTTGGGTTTGATGTATTGCATCGTGTCGTAGATCGACAATCCGCTGGTCACCACGCCGCCGGGCGAGTTGATATACATCGATATTTCTTTGGAGGGATTTTCGGCCTCAAGGTGCAGCAATTGCGCGACAATGAGCGAGCTCATGCCGTCATGCACCGGCCCCGAAAGGAAAATAATCCGCTCTTTCAAAAGCCGCGAGAAAATATCATAGGCCCGCTCGCCCCGGCTCGTTTGTTCAACGACCATGGGAACAAGGGTGTTCATATAGGTATCGATTGGGTCTTTCATATCCGCCTGCCTTCTGCTGTCCGGGGCATCATTACGCGTCAGATGCTAATGGAGTCTTAGTCTCGCGCCCAAGGGGCTGCAAGGGCAGCGGGAGATTTCTCTACCCACCGTGCGAGGTTTCTCCCTGAATTTCAGGTATTGGTTGATGAAAGGTAAAGTTTCCCCTGCGTCCGTCCTGTTTCCTAACAGCAACATATGCCGCACAGTAGAACGGGGCGCGCCCGCAAGCGCCCCCCGTCCTTAATCCCCGCAGGTCCGATGATTTGCGCGCCTATGGCGAGACCGATTTAAGGTAAGCGATCATCGCGGCGATATCCCTGTCCTTCTTCAAACCGGCAAACGACATTTTGGTTTTCGGGGCATAGGCCTTGGGTTTGGCCAAAAAGGCCGCCAAAGCCGCGTCGTTCCAAACCGCACCTTCGGCGCTTAACTCTTGGAAAGACTTGGAATACCGGAACCCCTCGACCGTGCCAACGGCACGTCCGGCAATCCCGTTCAGCAGCGGACCGGTTTTGTTTTTCGCGCCCTCGCCCACCTGATGGCAAGCCTTACACTTCTTGAAAACCTTGGCGCCCTCGGCAACCAACTCCGGATCGAGCGCCGATTCCTGAACCGGTGCCACAACCGGTGCAGCGGCGGCAGGCACCTCGGCTTTGGTCTTTGAGACAGGTGCGCTCTGTTCTTGCGCTGCGGCCTCAGCCCCCTCTTCTTCGGGTGTCACATCCAAAACCAATGCCCGCATGGTGATTTCCACCTCCGCCTTGCAGTTTTCCATGCAAGGCGCCGCAGAGAATTGCGCATATTCAGTTTCGGCCCGATCATCGATGATGAATCCGTCCGCGTTGCGCATCTCGACGTCCAAAAATGTCTCGTTCGAGAGGATGAAATCATCTTCCACCATATCATTCGAATAGAGGATATAAGCAACGATAGCATAGACTTCATCGGCGCTGAGGCTTTGCGCATTGCCGAATGGCATCGAGCGGTTCACGTAATCCCAAGTGGTTGAAAGATATGGCCAATAAGAGCCAACCGTTTTCAACGGGTCGTCGTGATCAAGCGTATCCACCCCGCCGGCCAGCTTCGGCCAATTGTCCCGCCCTTCGGCAAAATCCCCGTGACAGGAGGCGCAATTGTCAGCAAAAAGAACATCGCCATCCTCGACATTGCCCGCCCCCACCGGAAGGCCACTGCCATCGGGACGCACGTCCAAATTCCACGCCGCAACCTCGTCAGGCGTCGCCGCCCGGCCAAGCCCGAACGGGCCGGCATCTGCGGCCGCCGCGATCGCCATCGTCGCCAAAGTTATGGCCGTCAGAGAATTAAGATACTTCAACATTTTCGGCCTCCCCGCTCTCCTTGACCCACCAGGTCTGGATGCAGTTATTGTGATAGATCGAATTCAAACCACGCACTGCGCGCAATTGGGTTTTGGTCGGCTGGACATATCCGGTCTCGTCCATCGCCCGGCTTTGCAACAGCATCTCCGAACCGTCCCAATCGATATCAAGATAAAAGCGCGTCAGCGCCATTTTTTGTCCCGGCGCCGCCAACCGCGCCTCGGCCCATGTCTTCCCGCCATCACGCGACACATCGACCCGTTTGATCGCTCCGTTGCCGGACCACGCAAGGCCGGTGATGACCAATGGCCCCTTGCCATGGGTGATCGGCGATTGCGGGCTGGGCGATGTCACGACGGATTTCGCATCCATCACCCATGTCCATTTTCGCGAGGTGCCGTCGGCCAAAGTATCGGTATATTTTGACGTCTCCTCGCGGCTTTCGACCGGCGCGTCCGTGACCTCGATGCGGCGGATCCATTTGATCCACATGTTGCCTTCCCATCCGGGCACCACTAGGCGCACAGGATATCCGTGCTCCTTGCGCAGGGCTTCGCCATTGGCTTTGAACGCAAGGATACAATCATCCAGAGCCTTTTCCATCGGGATCGAACGCCCGTTCGATGAAGCATCGGCCCCTTCCACATAGATCCACTTATCCTTGAGATCGCCCGCCTTGGTCAGGCCCGCCTCCTCCAGAATCGTGCGCAGGCTCACGCCGGAATATTCCATATTGTGGATCATACCGTGGGTGAACTGTGCGCCATTCAATTGCGCACCGGCCCATTCCATGCCGGTATTGGCGGCGCATTCGAGGAAATTCACCTGATTGACCCGCGGAAAGCGTTCGAGATCGGCATAGGTAAAGATCAATTCACGATCGACCAACCCATTGATCATCAAACGGTAATCTTCCTTTGCCAATTCAATCGCACCGGAATGGTGCCGCTCGAACGCACAGCCTTGCGGCGTGATCGTCCCGTCCAGCGCATGGATCGGCGTGAAGTTAATCGAAGAAATCGTATCAGCCGTGAGCCATTCCACGTTACGCCGCACAACATCGCTTTCGAATTTGATCGGCAGTCCGTAAGGCGTCTCGTCCACCCCATCTCCGAACCCGCTTGCCCATGGTTGCACTTCGGTGATCAACGGATCGCCCGCCGCACGCGCCGCGCCCGCCGTGGCAAGCGCACCCGCCGCCGTGGCCGCACCTTTGAGGAATGCGCGCCGCGATGGGGATTTGCCTTTGAAGCTGACTGTCATATGCTTCTTGCTCCCTTCATAACATTAAATTCATCTGTATGAATTCAATGGATAAAAAAATTTGCTCTCGGTTTGCCGACGGGGCGGAGGCCTCAGGCCCCCACCACCGTGACGCTATTGTTCGGGGCAACGGACACCGTGCCCTGTTTGCGGATATGGCTTTCCACCACATCCCAAATTTGCGGACCTTCGGTGCCCTCATTGACGCTGGCCCAACCGGCGACTTGGTAAGTCTTGGCCGGATCAATCAATTCGCCTGTTTTGAGCAGGGTCATCTCGGAAATCCGTTCGCCTTGTTTCTTAGATATATCAATGCGGTAGCCCATGCCGCCGATGCGCACCATATCGCCGCCCTGCTGGTAATAAGGATCGGTGTTAAAAAGGTTATCCGCCACGTCTTCGAGGATCACATGGATGAATTCACCGGTCATTTCGCTACGGTAGGCCTTGCCATAAGACATTGATGTCACGTTCCAAATGTCCTCGCGGGTGATATCCTGACCCGGTAGGATCGACGGCCCCCAACGCACCCCCGGCGACATGGCGATATCGGCCTCGCGTTCGGACAACAGCGCATCACAGATCAGATCATCCCAAGAGCCGTTAAAATTCCCACGCCGGTACAAAAGGCTGTCGGTCTGCCCGATCACTTCAGAGAGTTGATCCGCATAGGGCGCGCGTTGTGCATCAATCAATGCGGCCACCTCTTTATCCGGTTCGATGACATCGGAGAAAATCGGGATCAATTTATGTTTGAACCCCATCATCCGCCCGTCGCGCACATCCAGATCGACGCGGCTGACGAATTTACCGTTCGAGCCCGACGCAATGATAATTGTCTCGCCCACCAGAACCGGTTCGGGCAATGCGTCATGGGTGTGCCCCGACAAGATTACGTCAATGCCGGTGACTTTTCCGGCCATTTTCTTGTCCACGTCAAAGCCGTTATGCGACAGGCAAACCACCAATTCGGCGCCTGCGGCGCGCACCTCATCCACCACGCTTTGCATATGCGCGTCGCGGATGCCAAAGCTGTATTCAGGGAACATCCAGCCGGGATTGGCGATGGGCATGTAGGGGAAGGCCTGCCCGATCACGGCAATTTTCACGCCGCCGCGTTCGAACATTTTATAGGGTTTGAACAATTCCGCCGGCTCATCCCATTCCGCATCGAAAATATTCTGCCCCAGCGCGGCAAAAGGCAGCCCCTCAACAATCTCGTTCACCCGCTCCGATCCCAGCGTGAATTCCCAATGGAAGGTCATCGCATCGGGTTTGAGCGCGTTCATCACATTGACCATATCCTGGCCTTCGGTGTGGTGGCAGGTGTAGGAGCCGTGCCACGTATCACCGCCATCCAAGAGCAGCGCATCCGGGCGCGCCGCACGGATTTGGTTGATCACGGTGGCCACGCGGTCCATGCCCCCGACGCGTCCATAGGTGCCTGCCAACGCGGTGAAGTCATTGTAAGTCAACGCATAATGCGACGGCGATCCATCCTCGATGCCATAGGCGCGGCGAAAATCCGCACCGGTGACATGCGGCATCTGGCCCTTGGCCGCGCCAACGCCGATGTTGATCTCCGGCTCGCGAAAGTAAATCGGTTTGAGCTGCGCGTGAATGTCGGTGACGTGGATCAGGCTGACATTTCCGTAGGTGTCAAAGTCGAGAAGTTGATCTTGGGTGAGCGCCTGCTGCGCCGCCAAACGGCCCCAATTGCCAAATCCCGACGCGCCGACAAGCGCCGATGCAGCCATTCCGACTTGAAGAAAATCGCGGCGTGAAATCATATCGACCGTCTCCGAAAGGTTAAGAATATCCTGAACCGCCCGCATGGATATGCGTGCAGCCTTGGCCGACATGGCCCATGGTGGTGGAGCATCGCCCCGATGTCATATTTCCGTCCCGTCCGCGCAATACGCTCGCGCGGGTGTGCCGCGTGAGGGCGCACAATGACGCCCCCACGCGCTCTTATGATTTAGTTCCGCACCGAGGGTGCTTCGACCGACAATCCGTTGCCGCGCGAGGCGACATAAAGCTCAAGCGCCACAAACTCGGGGCTTCCGGGTTTGAACGTCTCGGCGCGGGTATCGCGCACGCAACCTTTGAACCGCGCATGGGCTGTGTTCAGCTTGGTATTCTTCAAACGGTAAACCGGAAAGCCGTTGATCTGACCTTGGCTCAAATGATCCGCACGGATCATGTTGCCATAGTTCTCTTCGTGGCAAGACGCACAAGACAGGTCGAGTTGACCCGTGCGGGTATAATAAAGCTCTTTGCCCTGCGCCCACATGCTTTCGGCCGGGCCATCAATCGCCACATCGACCGGCATCCCGCGCGATTGCAACGAAATCAAAGCCTCCATATTGGCCATTTTTCCCGATGTGTACCCATAGGGTTCTGCGCCCATTTGTTCCGTGCGGCAATCGTTGATTTGCATCACCAATGTGCGCACTTCTTCGGCACTGTCATTCCACTTGGGATATTCCGCGCGCACGCCCTTCATCGATGTTTCGACGTCCTCGTGGCACGATGCACAAGATTTGCCCTCGGATCCGTCAACAGCGTTCCACTGATCCATGCCTTGATCGACAAAAATCATCCCCGGGTTATCGAAGTCGTCCATTTGGGTTTGCTGGGTTTCATCGGCACGAAACAACCAACCGGAATAAATCGCATCCATGTTGGCCTCTTCCATATGCGCAGGAAGCGGGGCCTTGGTGACGATCTCGATCTCGCCATTGATCACCAATTGCGCGTCTTCATCCGCCTGCGCCGCAGCGCCCCAAAGGGCCCCACCTGCAAGGGTCAAAGCCAAAAGCGCCTTGGTGCTTGTTTGCTTGGTCATAGTCTTCCTCCCTGAAGGCCGCCCATTAGGCAATCGCCACCGATTTCATATCCTCATAGACCGACCCATCGTCGTCGTACCATGTGAATTTGAAGTCCCCCGCTTCGGGCACGACGGCCTCGAATTCGAAATAGGGGTTGGTCGAAATCGCCGGTTCCATTTTGATATCAATCACCGACTGGCCGTTGAACTCACAGGTGAAGCGGTTGATGATCGAACGCGGAATGGCAGAGCCGTCCTTGTTCTTGCGTTGACCCGATTCCATCTTGTGGCTGATCAGGGTCTTGATTGTGACAGTTTCGCCAGCCGCCGCCGTTTTGGGGGCTTTGACGCGGGGTTTTACACCAGATGCCATGGTCTTATCTCTCCTGAATTAGCCGCCGCAGCCGCCGATGGTGACTTTAACGGTCGAGCTTGCGCGCGCAAAGCTGCCATCTTCCATTTTCGCAATCGCAACAACGTCTTGCGTACCGGCAAGGCGGATGCGTGTGCTGGCCGACCGGCTGCCTGCGAGGGGGCCGAAATTGAACGTCGCCACGCCCGGCGTGGGGTTGCCCGCCGCCAGGATCATGATCGATGCCGCGCCCTCGGCGGATACCGAAACCGGAACCGTATTGCCGTTTTCTGCGATTTCCGGCGCGGTCAATGTGACCCCGCCTTCGGCCACGTCTGCACCGCCGGTAAAAGCCGCAATCGCCTCGTCCGCCGCCGCCATCGCGCGCATTGGCAAAACCGTCAGCGCAGCAGCACCAAGCCCAAGGGCCAGTGTTTCGCGTCGTGAGAATTCCATATTTATCTCCTTAAGGTTCCCTGCCCTGATCACTCGTCTTTGAGCGTCATCAGGAAGGCAATAACATCTTCGATCTGTGCCGCGCTGAGCAGCGGATCAAGCGGTCCCTCGGCGGCCTTGCCGGTGTAGGCATTGCCCGGGCGATTAAACCCGTCGACCTTATAATAGGCCGGCATCACCGAGCCTTCGAACGGCATTTTGGCATTCACCAAAATCCCGCGCAGCTCGGCCTCGGAATAGCGATCTCCGACCCCGTCAAGCAGTGGCCCGACCTCGCCGTGGAATGGCGCGTCCTTAAGCGCCGTCACCTCATGGCAGGCGATGCAATTGCCCTGACCTTTGTCCTTCATAATCGCGGCACCATTGGCCGGATCGCCCGGCGCGCCGGTCAAGGATACGCCGACCGCACCCTCGTCGAAGGTGACATCTGCGGGCGCGACCGGGTTGGCAAATGCCGCCCCCGATGCAACCAGCGTTGCCACCAGTGTAACTGTAGAAAGCCTCATGTTTCCTCCCATGGCTATCGTTTCTCGGCTAGGATAGCTCCGTATACCGTAGTCCACATCATGTCCCCATGACAACTACAAATTCACAATATTGAATTTACTTATATTTACCGCCCCGCATCTTCAGCAACATGCTGCGGCGGCATGCGGGGCCTCTTTACCCTTGGTCAAACACCCTCACTGCGGGCGCCCCTCGCAACCCCCAAAGACACCGGGTCCATCCGTCCGCACGTTCTATTCGCCGCCGGTTTCCGCCAGTTTACGCGCATGATATTTCTGGAAGGTCTCCTCGCCCGCATAGCCCTTTTCCTTCACCCATGTCAGCAAATTAAGCGTGGTATGCTTGCCAAAAGCGCCCGGCACCTGTGCAACCGCGACCTGCGGCGCCGCGCCCTCGCCCACCTCTTCGGGAAAAAACATCATCGTCGGGGTGAACATCAATCCCCATTTGCGCACCATGTCCTTTTCCGACAACGTCTCGCCATCGAAATCGGTCACCTCGACATCGCCATACATATTAATCTGGATGAAGAAGAAATTTTCTTTGATGTAAGAATCAATCGCAGGAATTGGAAAGACCTCTTCATGCATTTGAGTGCAGTAAATACACCCGCGCTGCTCGACGATCAAAGCAAGGCGCTTGCCTTCGGCATTGGCCTCTGCCAGATCCTCGCGCAGATCCTTGAAGGTGTCGCGCATCCAATCGGTTTTGTGCAACCCGTCGTCGCCAAGCGTGCCCGCCAGCACCGGCAGCGCCGACAGCATAAGCGCCGCGCCCGTCATCATTATCCGTTTCATCATTTTACCTCCTCCTGCGCGCCGCGCGCCTACGTCCTGCCCCGACGGGGTCTAACCAAGAGTGCCAAAGCTTGGAAACCACTCAATCATTTTCTGCGCGATATAGTTCACGCTATTGGTGGCAATCAGCAGGGCAAACACAATCAGCATCACCCCCATCGCCTTTTCCACATAGGCCATATAACGCCGGTTACGCGCCAGCCAATTCAGGAACGGTTTGGCAAACATCGCCGCCACCACAAACGGCGCGGTCATCGCCAAGCCGTAGACCAACAACAACGTCCCGCCGCGCCACAAATCCCCCATCCCCGAGGCCACCATCAAGATCGACGCCAAGGCCGGCCCGACGCAGGGGGTCCAACCGAATCCAAAGGCCAAGCCCATCACATAGGCGCCCAACACCGTGGTCGGTTCGGATTTACTCTCGATCCGCGCCTCGCGGTAAAACAACCCGATCTTAAAAACGCCCAGAAAATGCAGCCCGAACAACAGCAACACCGCCGCCGCAACATAGCTCAACGGTTGCTTCCACTGCGCAAAAGCCTGCCCCAAAGCGGTCGCACCGAGGCCGAGCAGCACAAAAATCGTCGTCACCCCAAAGGCGAAGAAAACCGACGACGCGATCAGTCGCCGTTGCGTGCGCGGCGACACCCCGCCTTCGCTGCGCAGTTCTGCCATCGACGTGCCCGCCATATAGCACAGGTAAAACGGCACCATCGGCAAGATACATGGGGTGAAAAACGACAAAAGCCCCGCGAGCGCCGCACCGGCATAAGTGATTTCGAGCATGGAGCCTCCTTGAGTCATTCACACATTCACATTATGTTGTGCGTAAACTGACAGTCAATCACAACACGACATCGCAAAGACCACAGCCCTTATGCGCGCCGCCCTTTATCTTGCCAAGCCACCATCGTCGCAGCCCCGGTCCGGGGGGCTGCGCGGGTTCTTGCGCCACGGCATCGCGGCGGTCGCGGTGGCCTTCCTATGGGGCGGCGGCGCAACGGCAGACGCGGCGGAACTGCTGATGGTGGATCGTCCCGGATGCCCCTATTGCATCGAATGGGAGGATAAAATCGGTCCGATCTATCCCAAATCAGCGGCCGGAATATTCGCGCCGCTGCGTCATATCGACATCTCGGATCTACCACCGAAAGACATCACACTTACCCGCAGCGTCGCCTTCACCCCGACCTTTCTATTGATCGAGGATGCACGTGAAATCGGCCGCATCGAAGGCTACCCCGGCGAGGATTTCTTTTGGGGCCTGCTCGAAAAAATGTTGCGGGAGGAAACGGATTTTGACGGGTGACACCTGCACCCTAAAGGCGCCGTAACATTGCAGACTGCGCACAAAATTGAGCCGCAGACGTTAACAACATGGCCCAAAGGCCCCATAATGGCGCAAAACGCACCAAAGAGAGCGCCGCGGCAAACGGCCCACACCGATGCCGCCGCAAACCAACGAGGACCGGATCATGGGATTGCCCATCATCAACGACACCATCACCGAAGCGGAAATGGACCGCATCGTCGAAAGCGCCACTGACGCTTCGAATTTCCTCAAAGCGGTGAGCCATGAAGGCCGCTTGATGATTCTGTGCCATTTGGTCACCGGCGAAAAATCCGTGACCGAGCTCGAAGATCTGCTCTCGGCGCGGCAGGCTGCCGTCAGCCAACAGCTCTCGCGCTTGCGTCTCGAAGGTCTGGTCATCCCGCGCCGCGAGGGAAAGGCGATCTATTATCGCTTGGCGGATGACCGCCCCAAACGCATACTGGAATTGGTGTATGAACTATTTTGCGACACCGGCGACAAGTGATCGCCGCCGCAGCACGAGACACATGACCGCAAGGCATTGACTGGGGAGGATCTGCCATGCTTGGACCCGCGAGCGACGCGCTAATAGTGACATTGGTCGGCCTTTTCGGCGGCATCCTGTTGGGGCTTGCGGCGCGATTGGGCCGGTTTTGCACGATGGGCGCGATCGAAGATCTGCTGTACGGTGGATCGGACCGGCGAATGCGCATGTATATCCTCGCCATCGGCGGCGCGATCACCGGCAGTTTCGCACTACAATCCTTGGGGCTTTTTGACCCCACCGGCTCCTATTACCTATCGATCCGCTTCATGCCACTGGCCGCGATTATCGGCGGGCTGTTGTTCGGCTATGGCATGGCCTTGGCGGGGAACTGCGGATACGGATGCATCGCCCGATTGGGCGGCGGCGATCTACGCGCTTTTGTCATCATTCTGGTCATCGGTGTGTCGGCCTACTGGACGCTGATGGGCCCGCTGGCCATCCTGCGCAACCGGTTGTTTATACAAGAGGATGTGACATCGGACTTACCGCCGGGGCTGGCGCATCTGTTCTCCGAAATGTTGGGACTACCTGTGCCGGTGATCGGACTATTTCTGGGACTTGTGATCTGTATCGGCGCTTTGGCCAATCGCGGATTTCTGCGCGATGGCAAGGGCGTTTTTTGGTCCTTGGTCGTCAGCTTTGCCATCGTCTCGGGTTGGGCCGGCAGCCACCATATCGCCACCACCGGATTTAGCGACCTGCCGGTAGTCTCGCACAGCTTCTCCGCCCCGGTTGGCGAAAGCCTGCTCTACGTCATGACCGGCAGCGCCCGCGCGCCCTCTTTTGCGGTCGGGTCGGTTGTGGGCGTGGCGCTTGGGGCCTTTATCGGATCGTTGATCAAGGGGCATTTCCGGTGGGAAGCCTGTGACGATCCGCGCGAATTGCGCCGCCAGATCATCGGCGCCGCATTGATGGGCGTCGGTGCGGTTCTGGCGATGGGCTGCACCATCGGTCAGGGGCTTTCGGCCTTTTCGGTGCTGGCCTTCTCCGCGCCGTTGACCTTTGCCGCGATTTTCGCGGGCGCAGCGTTGGGATTGCGGCAACTCATCACCGGATTTCAACCCGCCCAATAACGCGAAGGACACGACATAACCGCAAGGCGATATTCGATAATTTCGCCACGGCCGCGCAGCAATTCACAGCCGCGCGTCGCGCCCCCTTGGCGCGGCCCCGCCCCTTGCCTATAACACCCGCAAAAGCGCGGCCTCCCGCGCCCGCTCAAGTCAAAGGATGGCGATATGCGCAGCGCAAAGATCACGCGGACCACCGCAGAGACCGAGATCACCGTCGAGATTAATCTTGACGGCACCGGCGTCTATGACAACCAAACCGGCGTTGGGTTTTTCGACCATATGCTCGATCAATTGGCGCGCCACTCCTTGATGGATATGACCGTGCGCGCCAAGGGCGATTATCACATCGATGATCACCACACCGTCGAAGACACCGGCATCGCATTGGGCCAAGCATTGACCAAAGCGCTCGGCGATAAAAAGGGCATCGTGCGCTATGGCGCGTGCCTTTTGCCAATGGATGACGCCTTGGTGCGGGCGGCGCTTGACCTTTCGGCGCGGCCATTTCTGGTTTGGAATGTTGATCTGCCCACCGCGAAAATCGGCGCCTTCGATACCGAATTGGTGCGCGAGTTTTTCCAAGCCTTCTCGACCCATGGCGGCATCACCTTGCACATCGACCAACTGCACGGAATCAACAGCCACCACATCGCCGAAGCCGCATTCAAGGCCGTCGCCCGCGCCCTGCGCGATGCGTTGGAAACCGATCCGCGCAAAGCAGATGCCATTCCCTCGACCAAAGGCGCGCTCTGAGCCGCAGACCGGAGAGACCCCATGACCACGGCAATTGTGGACTACGAGAGCGGCAACCTGCACTCGGCGCAAAAGGCATTTGAACGGATGACCCGCGAAGGCGGGCATGGTGATGTCATCGTCACCTCGGACCCTGATGCGGTGCGGCGCGCCGACCGGATCGTGCTCCCCGGTGACGGGGCTTTTCCGGCCTGCCGCGATCAATTGTTCGACCATTCGGGATTGTTCGAAGCCACCCAAGAGGCGGTGATTGCGGGCGGAAAACCCTTTCTGGGGATTTGCATCGGCATGCAAATGATGGCCACCCGTGGCCTCGAATACCGCGAAACCGCAGGGTTCGATTGGATCAAGGGCACGGTTGAGAAAATCACCCCCAAAGATCCCGCGCTCAAAGTGCCGCATATGGGGTGGAATGATTTGATCATCGACCATCCGCACCCGATTTTCGATGGCATCAAAACCGGCGATCACGCCTATTTTGTCCATTCCTATCATATGCATGTGGCGGATACCGCCGAACGGCTGGCCTATGTGGACTATGGCGGTGACATCACTGCCATGATCGGCCGTGACAACATGATCGGCATGCAATTCCACCCCGAGAAAAGCCAAAAAACCGGCCTGCGGTTGATTGCGAATTTCCTCGGATGGGCACCATAATCCGGCATGATACAGGGCACCCGAGGCGCCCCGTCAAAACCTATATATCTAAGGATGTGCCGTGCCGCATGACTGCTTACTTTGCACGCGTCCAGACTTGCTTTTTGCAAATCGGACCGACACATCCGGACACATTGAGCACATTGCCCTTCATCGACATTTTGGATTTATAGACCTTACCCGACGAGGGTTGCCAGATTTTGCCGCCCGAATAGGCGCCGCTACCTTTGGCTTGCATGTCCCAGACAAGTTTCTTGCCGATGCTGTCCGATTTAAATTCGCCGCCTGAATTGAATGTGCGCGTGATATGACCGCATAGCGCAGCGCCGCATGGGGCGATGTTTACATGGGCATAGGCCCCGTCATCGACTGCGGTTTTCCAAATGCCTTCAACCGGATCAGCCATCGCCGAGCCTGCAAAAAGGCTCAACACCAGACCAAGTGCAAAGTTTTTCATTATTTTCCTCCCAACAACCTTCACGCGTCGCAGCGCAAAGCATCGCTCCTCATGGCAACAGATCGTCAAATCCTGCGCGGCGCGGTGCCGCAAATCAAGAAGATCTGCGCACGTGAGCCCAAACCTCGCGCCACGTCACCTTAGGCCGCGCGCCGTGCCGATGCGGATATCATAGCGCCTCTTTGCTTTTGCCCGCCAATCATGCAAAAGCAGCCCAACACGATGCGAAAGGCCGAAATCATGATCCTCTACCCCGCCATTGACCTCAAAGACGGCAATGCCGTGCGCCTCGTGCATGGCGACATGGAACAAGAAACCGTGTTCAACGAAAACCCCGCCGCACAGGCGTTGGAGTTCGTCGAAGCTGGCTGCGAATGGTTGCATTTGGTCGATCTCAACGGCGCCTTTGCGGGCGAACCCGTCAATGCCGCGCCGGTCGAGGAAATCCTCAAGCAATGCAAGGTGCCGGCACAATTGGGCGGCGGCATCCGCGATATGGCGACCATCGAGCGTTGGCTCGAAAAAGGATTGCAACGTGTGATTCTCGGCACGATCGCTGTGGAAAACCCCGATCTGGTGCGCGACGCTGCCCGCGCCTTTCCGGGGCATGTGGCCGTTGGTATCGATGCGCGCAATGGCCGCGTGGCGACCAAAGGATGGGCGATGGAAACCGATATCATGGTCACCGATCTGGCCAAATCCTTTGAAGACGCCGGCGTTGCCGCGATCATCTATACCGACATCATGCGCGACGGCGCGATGAAAGGCCCCAACGTCGAGGCCACTGCCGATTTGGCCCGCGCCGTGTCGATCCCCGTGATTGCCTCGGGCGGCGTGTCCTCCTTGGACGATCTACGCAACCTCAGAAATTGCGGGGCATCGTTGAACGGGGCGATCTCGGGCCGTGCGCTCTATGACGGGGCGATTGACCTTGGCGAGGCTTTGGCCCTACTCAAAGCGTAATCTCTGCCCATCTTACCAAAGGCGAAACCGATAACATGCTGAAAACCCGTATCATCCCCTGCCTTGATGTGGCCGACGGCCGTGTGGTCAAAGGCGTGAATTTCGTCGGCTTGCGCGATGCCGGTGATCCGGTGGATGCGGCGCGCGCCTATGATGCGGCGGGGGCCGATGAATTGTGTTTCCTCGACATCCACGCTACCCATGAAAACCGCGGCACGATGTTCGATGTGGTCAGCCGCACCGCCGAACAATGCTATATCCCGCTGACCGTGGGCGGCGGCGTGCGCACCCCTGCCGATGTGCGCGCGCTCTTGCTGGCCGGGGCCGATAAAGTCTCGTTCAATTCCGCCGCTGTGGCCGACCCCGATGTGATTGCTGCTTCGGCCGATCAATTCGGCAGCCAATGCATCGTGTGCGCCATTGATGCCAAAACCGTCGAAGAGGGCCGCTGGGAGATTTTCACCCATGGCGGGCGCAAACCCACGGGCATTGATGCGGTAGAATTTGCGCGGATCGTGGCAGCCAAGGGCGCAGGGGAAATTTTGCTCACCTCGATGGACCGCGACGGCACGAAATCGGGATTTAACCTGCCGTTGACCCGGGCGATTTCCGATGCGGTGGACGTGCCGGTCATTGCCTCCGGCGGGGTTGGCACGTTGGAGCATTTGGTCGAAGGCGTCACCAAAGGCGGCGCCTCTGCGGTCTTGGCCGCTTCGATCTTTCATTTTGGCGAATTCACCATTGGCGAGGCCAAAGCGCATATGGCCGCCGCCGGTATCCCGATGCGTATTGAAAGCTGAGGCGTAGAAAATGGCATTTACATTGAATGACTTGGAGGCCGTCGTCGCAGCGCGCGCATCGGCATCAACCGACGAAAGCTGGACCGCGAAACTGCTCTCCAAAGGGCCGGAAAAATGTGCCGAAAAATTTGGGGAAGAGGCGGTCGAGGCGATCATCGAGGCGGTGAAAAACGACCGGGAGAAGCTGACATCGGAAGCGGCGGATGTGTTATTTCACCTGCTGGTGATGCTGAAATCGCGCGATGTGCCTCTGGCCGATGTGATGGCCGTATTGGAGGCCCGTCAGGCACAATCTGGCATCGCAGAAAAAGCTGCGCGCTAGATCACAGCTTCGACGAGATCACGCCGGTATTAAACCCACCCATGCGCAATTCGCCAAAAAGCCGTTGATGCTCAATCTTCGGGCAACGGTTCATCACCACATCCACCCCGCGTGCACGCGCCATTTCTGCGGCCTCATCATTGACCACACCTATTTGCATCCAGATGGCTGAAAGGTCAGGGAATGAGGCCAAAGCCTCCTCGACAATCGGCGGCACGTGTTCGGAGCGGCGGAAAATATCAACCATGTCCACTCCGCCGTTGATCTCTGAAAGGCTGCCGACAACCTTCTGCCCAAAGAGCATTTTTCCGACATGGCCGGGATTTACGGGGATCACGGTGTAACCCTTGAGCGACAGATAGCGCGCCACATAGTAAGAGGGGCGCACCGAATTCAATGACACGCCAACAACCGCAATGCGTTTGACCCGTGTCAGGATAGATTTGAGATAATCGTCTGAATATGTCTGGCTCATGCAACCACCCTAAAACGGCATTTAAACTGGGGCAAACGATATACTGCCTTGGTAGAAAAAAGGCCCAAGGCACGCAGCCTTGGGCATTCAGTTGCGGAACGAGGGACAGTGAAGAAGAGCGCAGGGTTCCATCTTGCGCCCGTGCTATATCACTTAGGCAACACGCCTTATAAAAAAAGAGGATGTAATAAATCTGTGAACGCGGCGCAGGCTCAAGCCGGCAATATTCCGCCCACCCCCCGCCCTAGGGTTTGGCCGCATAGAGCGCCACAGCCGCCGCATTCGACACGTTGAGCGACCCGAATCCGGCGGCATAATCGATCCGCACCAAGGCATCGCAGGTCTCTTTGGTCTTTTGCCGCAAACCTGGCCCCTCGGCCCCTAATACCAAAGCCACGGGCCGGTCGCGCTTTCCCTCAAGTGCGGCATCGATAGTCACCTCGGCCTCGCCATCCAGCCCCAAAACCAAATATCCCATGTTTTTCAATTCGGTCATCGTATCGGCCAGATTGCGCACCCGCAGATAGGGTTGGCGCTCCAATGCGCCGCTGGCGGTTTTCGCCAAAGCACCGGTTTCGGGGGCGCTGTGGTGGCGCATCCCGATCACCGCCGAGGCGCCGAACACTTCGGCCGACCGCAAGATCGCCCCGACGTTATGCGGATCGGTCACCCGGTCGAGCAGAACCACACGCGGGACCACGCCTTCGCGGCCCAAACAACATTCCGCCACCGGCCCCCAATCCAAAGGCTTCACTTCCAGAACGGCGCCTTGATGCACCGATTGCGGATCAAGCGGCGGTTTGAATTTGCGCGGATCGACGATCTCGGGTTCCATGCCCGACGCCGCGATGGCCTCTTCCAATTTCGCCTGTGCATTTGGCGTGACCATGAGCTGCAATTTTTTACGTGCCGGGTTTTCAAGCGCATCGCGCACCGCATGCAACCCGAACAGCCATACGGTCTCCGCCGCAGCGGCCCGTTTTGATTGCTCTTTCTCAACGACCCATTTGGGTTTTTTCATGGTGCAATGCCCCTATGCGCGCGCGCCGCCGCAGCGGTGCGTGAAATTCTCATGTCCAACGGGCCTTAGCATGGGATTTTCCTGTTGACGACCCAAAGTCGCGCTTGTAATCACCCCCTACTCGAAACGCGGCGCTGCCGTTGATCGGTAAGTGGGCGACAGGCCGCAAGGTGTGGCAGGGGACTGTAACTCCCTCGCGGAGACGCACGCCTGGTTCGATTCCAGGGTCGCCCACCATTTACTCCTCCGACATACTCATCTTCCGATAGCGTCGTAACCGGCCCTGCGCTTCGCGATCGGTGCCGGTGGAATATCGATCAGGGCATCATGATTTCGCCGCGCACCCATTGACCGCTGCCCTTGCTCAGATCGTCATAGGTTACCTCGACTGCGACGCTGACCACCGATCCTGTGGCAAAGGCGCGATATGGCAAGCCATCCGCCTCGGTAATCGCATTCGGCGTGGCAGAGTTCAAATGGCAAGGCGGCAAGGACCAATCCTCGAATGCGCCGCCATTGATCGAAACTTTCAACTGCTTCAACCCGCAACGCCACGACCACAAATGCGTCACATAAAGTAAATCCTGCCCGTTAAAATCACGCAGCGCGACCCAATTGGCCTGAGTTGCTTGCAAGATCGGCTTGACCTCGCCCGCAGTGGTGAACGCGCCGCTGGGGGTTTGATCCTCTGCGACCATCGCCTCCTGCGCCGCGCCGCTTGCCGCAAAACTGCACATAAATACGCAACGTATAATCCATTTCATCGCACAATCCTTATCATATCAAAAATCATCCTGCTCCGCCCCGCATCAGAGGGGGCAATCGGCTCTTTTACCGCAGGCGCTTCCTCCCCTATACTGCCCGAAAACCTCGGCGGAGAATGCGGGCAGCATGGCAGAGCAAAGCGGCACAGATCAACCATTCAATATTGTGATCATCGGCCAACAGGGCCGTTTGATGTATGAGGCCGTGCTATTTGCCGCCTCATTGCGTGCGCAAAGCCCTGCGTTTTCGGGGCGATTGCTGGTGGCGGTGCCGCAGGCCGGTCCGCTTTGGGGGGATCATGATCCCGCCATTCGCAACGATGATGTTCTCGCACAGCTGAAAGAACTCGGCGCCGAAATACTACCGTTTGAAAGCAAGCATTTCGGCGCCACCTACCCCTATGGCAATAAAATCGAAGCGCTGTCCGCTCTACCCGAGGGCGAAGCATTTGTCTTTTTCGATACCGATACATTGATCACCGGTGATGTGACACAAGTACCGTTTGATTTTGACCGCCCAAGCGCCTCCTTACGCCGCGAAGGCACATGGCCAAAGCCGGAGCTTTACGGCCCGGGTTACACCGGCCTGTGGAAATCGCTTTATGACCGCTTTGATCTCGACTTCGAAGGCTCGCTCGATCTGAGCCAGCCAGACGAATACTGGCGGCGCTATCTTTATTTCAACGCCGGGTTTTTCTTTTACAAATGCCCGCGCGTCTTTGGCGACCTCTTCTTGCGCTATGCTTTGGACATCCGTGACAACCCGCCGGTCGAACTTTGCGCACAAAGCTTTGATCCTTGGCTGGATCAGATCGCCCTGCCCCTTGTGATCCATGCTCTTGGCGGCGGGCGCGACACATTGCCAGACGGATTGATCGATGGCGCGGTGAGTTGCCATTACCGTGTCATCCCGCTGCTCTATGCCCGCGAAAGCGACCATGTGGTCGAGGTGCTGGAAACGATCACCCAACCGAACAAAATAAAGAAGGTCCTGAAAACCTTCGAACCTTATAAGCGGCTGATTTATCAAGGGCGCGGCCATAAGGTGCGGGCCATGTTTGACCGCGATCACCTGCCGCGCCGCGAACAGGCCCTGCGCAATCAAATCAAACGCGCCGGATTTTGGATGCGCTGATCGAAAAGCCGCCCCTACAGACCCTTGCAAGCATTTGATTAAAAACGAATTTCAAGATGTATGGGTGGAGCACCCCATGGCACGACCCGCAGCCCCTCAAACCACACTGGTGATATAGGTCGCAGCTCTCCCCCCACGCCCCGATGCCATCAGGCGATCCGCCAAACCCCGCCATGCGGCACGCGGCACGCGGCAAACCGTCCCGAGATACGGCATCGGAGCAAGTTACCTACCCGCATGCCCCGCCTATACCGGCCTCATCGCATGCCCCGAATGCATGTGAAGTGGAGACCTGAAACTCTTGAAATCCACCCCGGTGTCTTGCCGCCCCTCTGCAGCAATATCCACCGCAGATCATCAACGCTGACCGCAAGCAAAAGGTACAAAGTTTTTGCGTGGCACCTTGGCATTTCCGGTATTTTTGACGAGAGTGCGGCGACCATCACCTACATGGGCCAATCTACGCAAGCCGCGACCGCGGAATAGGGAGAAAAACGATATGACACATGGTTTCGACACGCTGCAAATCCACGCGGGCGCACGCCCCGATCCGGCCACCGGCGCGCGGCAAACACCGATTTATCAAACCACCGCCTATGTGTTCCGCGATGCCGATCACGCGGCGGCGTTGTTCAACCTGCAAGAGGTCGGTTACATTTATTCGCGCCTCACCAATCCCACCGTTGCCGTGCTGCAAGAACGCATTGCCACGCTCGAGGGCGGCGCCGGTGCAGTGTGCTGTTCGTCGGGACATGCGGCGCAGATCATGGCGCTGTTTCCGCTGATGGCACCGGGGCGCAATGTTGTTGTCTCCACGCGTCTTTATGGTGGCTCGATCACCCAGTTCAGCCAAACAATCACCCGCTTTGGATGGTCCGCCAAATTCGTCGACACAGATGATTTGGACGCGGTCAAAGCCGCCATCGATGACGACACCCGCGCGGTGTTCTGCGAAAGCATCGCCAATCCGGGCGGCTACGTAAGCGACATTCCGGCGCTGGCCAAAATCGCCGATGCGGCCGGCCTGCCGCTTATCGTCGACAACACCTCGGCAACACCCTACCTATGCAACCCCATCGCCATGGGGGCAACGCTCGTGGTGCATTCGATGACCAAATACCTCACCGGCAATGGCACCGTCACCGGCGGCGTTGTGGTCGACAGTGGCAATTTTGATTGGTCGGCATCGGATAAATTCCCCTCGCTCAGCGAGCCAGAGCCCGCCTACCACGGCCTCAAGTTCGATGAAACTTTTGGCCCGCTGGCCTTTACCTTTCACGGCATTGCCATTGGCCTGCGCGATCTGGGCATGACGTTGAACCCGCAAGCGGCGCATTACACGCTCATGGGGATCGAAACCCTGTCCTTGCGGATGGAACGCCATTGCACCAATGCGCAAACCGTGGCCGAATGGCTCGAAGGCCATGACGCCGTGGCAAAAGTCACCTATGCGGGTCTGGCCTCTTCGCCCTATTTTGATCGCGCCAAGGAGTTGTTCCCCAAAGGCACCGGCGGGTTGTTCACCATCGCGCTCAAGGGCGGCTATGATGCATGCGTCAAATTCGTCGAATCCCTTGAGATTTTCTCGCATGTGGCCAACCTTGGTGACACGCGCAGCTTGGTGATTCATCCGGCCTCGACCACCCACCGGCAATTGTCCGAGGATCAACAGGTCGCCGCAGGCGCAGGCCCCGATGTGGTGCGCATTTCCATCGGGATCGAGGATGTCAAAGACTTGATCGCCGATCTGGAACAAGCCTTCGAAAAAGCCTCGGCATAACGTATCGTTAGAACGCAAACTTCACGTCGCCATCTGCGGGTGGCGGCGTGTTTTCCTTCCCCTCGGCGGGAAGCTGCTGTAAAATCGTAGATGCGCTGCTAAATGTTTTCCGTGGGCGGCGACGGGATGGTAGAACCGCTGCGATGAAACCCAATTTTGCCCTTACGCTGTCATTTGACGGGATCGGACTGCTTCAGCGCAGTTTCCCCGGCTGGTTGCGCGTGGGCGAAACCGTGTCCCTGGAAAGACCCGATCTTGCAGATGCGCTGCGTGAGCTGCGTGACATGGCCGCCGCGCTGGGTGCGGAGCCGGCGGGCGACATCGCGTGCAAGCTGGTGCTGCCCAACGAACAAATCCGCTATCAAACCATCCAGACAGGCGAGGTGCCCGGATTTCAACGGGCCAATTTGGCGCGCGATGCATTGGACGGGCAAACCCCCTATCCCGTCGATGAACTGGCTTTTGATTGGTCGGCCGAAGGCGAATTGACCCATATCGCCGCCGTGGCGCTTGAGACCTTGGAAGAGGCCGAAAGTTTCGCGCAGATGCATGGGTTTGCCCCCTTCAGTTTTGTCGCCACCGCACCTGCCAGCGCCTTCCTAGGCGAGCCGTTCTTTGGCACCCCTGCACGCGTGGCGGCTTTGCTTGATGACGGGGACACGGTTGTCCGGGACACCAACCCGATCCGCATCATCGGCACCGCCACGCCGCCGCCTCTTGCGCGCGCCGCCGAAGCCATGCCGCATGCCGACACGGCGCCCGCCCCACAGCCGGAGACCGCGCCGACCGCACAGCCATCTGCAAAGGCCGCCCAAAGCTTCGACCCCGCGCGCGCCCCTGCCGATGACGTTCCCGTCACCGAAGCAACCACCCCACCAGATCCCGGCGCGCCAGTACAGGTCACGGAGACGCCGGATATAAATCCCTCCGCCGCCGACGCGCGGCAGAGTGCTGCGCCTACGGGCACCGACACCGGCAAAGCCGCAAAGCCGACCTTAACTTCCGAAGACATCCACAAAGAGGATCGGCGCACCGCCCCTGCCGTATCCTTTTCCACCGTACGGCACACAGACGACGGGCAAACACCCCGCGACAGCATTTCCGCCGCGCCGCGACTTTCAGGCGTCTCCCGAGACGTCAGCGGCACCACGGCCGCCTCGATCCCGATCCCCGCCTCGCAAACCGACACGCCGCGCCCGCAACGCGGGCCGTTGCATTTGTCTTTGCCGGAAGCAGCCGCCACATCCCAAGACGGCAGCGCCACCGCCGAAGAGGGACGCATACCCGTGCCCCCATTGGGCGGCCAGTCGTCGGGTGCAGCCACCCATACGCCAGATCAGAGCCCTCCCGACGGCAACGCCGCAAAGCATGATGAAGCGGATACCACTCCCGCCGCCGAAAAGACGCGGCAAGACGACGCCTTTGTGTCCCGCCGCGCCGCCGTGCCGCATCCGTTGCCTGCCACCGCCCCATCAGCGGCCCGCGCGCGCGCCTCTGCGCCTGCGCAAACCAACCCGGAAAAACCCCATAGGCGGCTGAGCATCGGCCTTGGCAGCACGGCGCTCGTCCCCGCTGATCCCGAGATTGCGGCGCGTGGCAAACCCAAACATCTTGGCTTGATACTCACTGCGGCGCTCTTGCTGTTTCTCGCTGCTGTCGCGGCATGGACCTCGCTGTTCATGGACGACAATGTTTCCGGGCTTCTGGGGCGCGATGCTGACATAGACCTTGCCGTCGCCCCCGAGGCCCTACCGCAAACTCCCCCCCCCGATCCGATCGAGGCCAAGGTGGCGCCGGAGCCTCAACCAGACAATGCGCCGCGCGAGGGGCAATCCCCCCCGCCCGCTCTGGACTTGGGAATCCCAGTGCAAATCCCGGTGCAAGAAGAGGCGCAGAGTGAGATGAGCGATGCACAGATCGACGATGCCTATGCCGCCACCGGCATCTGGCAACGCGCGCCTGTCGCAGGGCAATCCCCAGTGGCCGACAGCATCGACACGCTTTACCATACATCCATTGACCCCAAAGTGCCGGTATTTGACGCGCTCGCCCTGCCAAGCCCCAAGGCCGCGCTCAGCGACGTGTTGCCGGGCAATCGCGCCTCTCCTGCGGCGGCAGGCACACGATTTGCCCTCGACGCGCGCGGATTTGTGCGCGCCACCCCCCAAGGGGCCCTAACCCCCGAAGGCGTATTGGTGCACGCGGGCAAACCCGCCTCGCAGCCCCCGCAATTGCCGCAACGTTTGACCCAAGCCCCCGCCCCGACCGAGGCCGAAACCGCGTCGATCATACGATTGGCCACGATCCGTCCGCACCTGCGCCCTGCCGATTTGATCGAGCAAAGCGAACGCAGTCAGCTTGGCGGGCGCAGCCGTTTGGAATTGGCCGCCTTCCGCCCGAAAATCCGCCCCGATCTGCCTGCGCAAAAAATCGAAGAAGAGCAAAACCAAACCCCGACCGAACAGGCGGTTCTGATCTCCAAACGCCCCGAGGAGCGCCCGCGCAGCATCGCCAAAATCGTCGCCCGCGCCGAAAAGCAAACCGCCGCCGTACAAACCGCCGCCATGGTCGCGCCACGCACGGTCGCGCCGTCGATCCCCTCCTCCGCCTCGGTGGCGAAACAGGCCACGGTGCGCGGCGCGCTAAACCTGCGCAAAGTCAATTTGATTGGCGTTTCGGGCAAACCTGCATCGCGCAGCGCCCTGGTACGAATGTCGAATGGCCGGATCAAGAAAGTCAAAGTCGGCGACCGCATCGACGGCGGCAAAGTCGTCGCCATTGGCGAACGCGAGTTACGATATTCGAAAAAAGGCCGTAACGTGGTTTTACAAATGCCCAAAGGCTAGATGGTTTTCCCGCCCCGCTTCTCTTATCACCACCGCACCGTCCAAAGGGTGTTGCCCCGCTCCGCTCTCTTTATGCCAGGATAGAACAGTCAAATGTATTGCCCGAATGATCCCTTATGCCCCTGCACCCCCTATCGCCGGATCACCGATCCGCACCATGCTTTACTGAGAGGCTGAGCGCGCGTGGAAGGGTTTTTATTTCAAGCCTCGATCTACCTTGCTGCCGCAGTGATCGCCGTGCCTTTGGCGGCGCGGCTCGGGTTGGGATCGGTTTTGGGCTATCTGGCCGCAGGCATTTTGATCGGGCCGGTGTTTGGATTGGTTGCGAGCGAAAGCGCAGATCTACAACATTTTGCCGAATTCGGCGTCGTGATGATGCTGTTTATCATTGGCTTGGAATTGGAGCCGCGGGCGCTTTGGAACATGCGGCACCGTTTGATCGGTCTGGGCGGATTGCAAATCCTTGCCACCATGGCGGTGATCACGGCCGGAGCCATGGCGCTTGGCCAACCGCCCAGCATTTCCGTGGCGATCGGAATGATTTTTGCGCTCTCCTCCACGGCGATCGTTTTGCAAACCCTGACGGAAAAAGGGCTGATGCAGACGGCGGGCGGGCGCTCTATCTTTTCTGTGCTCTTGACCCAGGATATCGCGGTCATCCCGATGCTGGCGCTGTTGCCGCTTCTGGCGCTGCCGAAGCTTGCCAATATCAACCCGGACGGCTCGATCAATCATCGCCTGACCGAAGAGGCGCATCATTCCATTTCACTGGTTCAAGGTCTGCCCGGTTGGCAGGTCACATTGGTCACGCTGGCCGCCGTGGCTCTGGTGATCCTTGCCGGTGTCTATCTGACCCGCCCGCTGTTCCGTTTCATCCATGCCGCGCGCCTGCGCGAAATGTACACCGCATTGGCGCTGTTGATCGTCGTCGGCATCGCCTTTTTGATGACCGCCGTTGGCCTGTCGCCGGCGCTTGGCACCTTCCTTGCCGGTGTGGTTCTGGCCAACAGCGAATTTCGACACGAGCTTGAAAGTGATATCGAGCCGTTCAAGGGATTGCTCTTGGGGCTGTTCTTCATCACCGTGGGTTCAAGTATTGATTTTAAGGTGCTTTTTGGCGATCCATTGACCATTGCCGGCCTCACCACCGCACTGATCTTGCTCAAAGGCGGCATTCTGTTTCCTCTGGGCCGCGCCTTTGGTCTACGCGGGCGCAATCTGTGGCTTTTCACTCTCGGCCTTGCCCAGGCCGGCGAATTCGGTTTTGTGCTGATCTCGTTTTCAACCCAAACCAATGTGCTGCCCGACGAGATTGCCGAAACGCTTTTGTTGGTGATTGCCCTATCGATGTTGATCACGCCGCTGTTGTTCATCTTGCATGATATCCTCGCCAAACGGACGCAGGACGCCGCGCAGACCGAACAGGATGACGAGATTGACGAACAAGGGCCGGTGATCATCGCGGGCATCGGGCGCTTTGGGCAGATCGTCAACCGTTTGGTGCAATCGAGCGGGTTCAAAACCGTTGTGATCGATAACGATATGAAGACCATCGAATTGATGCGCCGCTTTGGCATCAAAGGTTTTTTTGGCGATCCCACCCGCCCCGAATTGCTACATGCCGCAGGATTGTCCAAGGCGCGGGTGCTGGTTGCGGCGATGGACAATCCCGACTCCGTAACGAAATTGATCACCTATGCGCGCCGCGAACGCCCCGATTTGCATATCATCGCCCGCGCCCGTGACCGCAATCATGTTTACCAGCTGTATCAAGCAGGTGCCAATGACATCGTGCGTGAAACTTTCGACAGCAGCCTGCGCGCCGGACGCTATGTTCTGGAGAATGTCGGCCTGTCCGATTACGAAGCTTCGGAAGCCGAGAAAACCTTTTTCCACCATGACCGAATGACCGTGCGGGAATTGGCGAAACTGTGGGATCCCGACCTTGCCCCGGGGGACAACGCCGCCTATATCGCGCGCTCCAAAGAATTGGAGAAAGAACTGGAAACCGCGTTGATGACACAGATTTACGCCGCCCGTGACACAGGATCGACTACGGATTAGCCCCACAGCGCCGGCGGGCGCATTATCCTTCGGAAACGCCCGCTTCGGCAAAGGTCGCCATGCCCGAATGGCAGGCGACCGCGCCCTTGATGATCCCCATTGCCAATGCCGCGCCAGACCCTTCGCCCAAACGCATTCCCAACGCCAAAAGCGGGTCTTTTCCGATTTTGTTCAACACCTTGGAATGCCCCGGCTCGGCGCTGACATGGCCTGCAACACAATGATCCAAGGCGCCCGGCACCGCGTTTTCAAGACAAGCCGCCGCAGCGGAGCAGATGAACCCGTCCAAAATCACCGGAATGCGCAGCACCCGCGCCCGCGCAATCGCCCCCGCCATCGCCGCAATCTCGCGCCCGCCAAGGCAGCGCAGCGCCTCTAGACCAGACACCCCGGCATGGCGCGCCACACCCTCTGCAACGACTTGGGTTTTGATGTCCAACCCCGCATCATCCACACCGGTCCCGCGCCCGGTCCAATCGCCCGCTGCGCCGCCGAACAGGGCCATCGCGATCGCAGCCGCAGAGGTGGTATTGCCGATTCCCATCTCTCCGGTCACCAATAGGTCGGTGCCCGCCGCAACCGCCTCCCACCCGCAGCGCAGCGCCGCGATAACCTCGGCCTCACCCATCGCAGGGCCGGCCGTGAAATCCGCCGTGGGTCGGTCCAGATCAAGCGCGTGCACGTCCATCCGCGCGCCAAACACCTTGGACAATTGGTTCACCGCCGCACCACCATGTTCGAAATTCGCCACCATCTGTATCGTGACCTCCGGCGGAAAGGCCGAAACGCCCCGCGCCGCGACACCGTGATTTCCCGCAAAAACAATCACCTGCGGCGATGTGATCGCGGGACGGCCCGTGCCGCGCCATGCGCCATACCAAATCGCCAAATCCTCCAGCCGCCCCAAGGCCCCCGGAGGTTTGGTCAACTGTTCATTGCGGTCCCTTGCGGCTTGGCGCGCCGCGCCGTCCTCGGTCGGAGCCGCCGCCAATAACGTGGAAAATTCCTCAAGCGTATTGAAATCTAGGCTCATTTTCTTCCCCGATGTAGACATTGAGTGGACAGGACGTGCCCGCGTGTTTACCGCAGGAGCCGTGAAGAGCAAGAAAGGAATGCGCCGCAATGACACCCGCGCAGCACATCTCATGGATCCGCCGGCCTCTGGCCGAACTGGCCACCGGCTTTGCTTTGCTCACGCGGCTGCCGTATATCGCACGCCACGCCGATTTTTCCCGTGGCGCCGCCGCGATCTGGAGCTACCCTTTGGTCGGGTTCGGCGTTGCATTGATTGCCGGTATGCTCGGGACGTTTGCCTTAGCCATCGGGCTTGCCGCGCCTTTGGCCGCGCTGGTTATTTTGCTCGCCTGCATCGTCACAACCGGCGCCATGCATGAAGACGGATTGGCCGACAGCATCGATGGGCTGTGGGGCGGATGGGATCCCGCCCGCCGTCTTGCCATCATGCGCGACAGCCATATCGGCAGCTATGGTGTCATTGCTTTGGCCTTGTCCCTGGCCGCGCGGTGGGCGGCGCTGTCGCTCATGCTGGAAGCCGATCTGGTCTTCGCCCCGCTGATCGCGGCGGCGGTTCTCTCCCGCGGGGCGATGCCGGTCTTGATGGCCAGCCAACCCCATGCGCGCCGCGACGGATTATCCCATGCCCAAGGCCGGGCATCGGGCGAACGTGCCGCCTTGGGCCTGCTTTTCGCCGTTGTCCTCGCCGTAGCCGCCGGCGGCGCATCTGCCCTGTTGCCCGCAGCAGTGATGCTGTTGATCTGGCGGCAGATCACCACTGCCAAAATCGGCGGGCAAACTGGCGACACCCTCGGAGCGGCGCAGCAAATCATTGAAATCACAACGCTCTTTGCATTCTGCGCGGCTCTTTAAAACCCGCATGCAAACGCAAAAAAGCCGCGCAGCCAATCGGTTGCGCGGCTTTTTTTTGTGAGTTTAATGCGGTTTTAGGCCGCGCGGGACAAAAGAACCTCGTCCACTTGCTTGGCCGCTGCAACCTCGTCGCCGCCACTGACGGCTGCCACTTCGCGGGTCAGCCGCTCCAAAGCCGCTTCATAAAGCTGGCGTTCGGAATAGCTTTGCTCACGCTGGTCATCATTGCGGTGCAAATCGCGCACCACTTCGGCAATCGCAATCAAATCACCCGAGTTGATCTTTTGCTCATATTCCTGCGCACGGCGCGACCACATGGCGCGTTTCACCTTGGCCTTGCCCTTCAACGTGGTCATGGCACGCGAAATCACATCGGGGCTCGACAGTTGACGCATGCCGATATCGGTTGCCTTATTGGTCGGCACCCGCAACGTCATTTTGTCTTTCTCAAAGGAGATGACAAACAACTCCAATTTGAGACCGGCGACTTCTTGCTCCTCGATCGACATGATCTGGCCCACACCATGCGCCGGATACACGATAAAATCGTTGGGGCGAAATTCGTTCTTCTTAGATTTGGTCATGCGGTTCTTCCTCGTAAACCACCTGTCACGGGCGACAAAAAACTGGGCGTGGTCAAAGAGATGACCGCGTCCAGACGATTTTTATCACGATGTGATCCCGATCCGTAGTACAGCCCTAGCGGCGGGAAAGCAGGCAGATTTCATCATTTGTAACAGGAGTATATCACAAAATCCGCTTCTTCGGAAGCGGTTGCGTGTCTATTCACCTACCGGCCCCGAGAATCAGGGGAACAAACCCTTATGATTTGATCAAAACGTGCCGCTCACAGCACCACAGGCAACACTTGCCACGCCAAAACGAATCAGCCGCCCTCGCCCGGGGCTTCGCTAAAGTACTTGTTCAATTTATCCGCTTCGCCGTCACGTTCTGCGGCCTCCGGCATCTCGTCTTTCTTGGAGATGATCACCGGCCACAATTCGGAATACTTGCGGTTGAACTCGACCCATTTTTCCATGTCCGGTTCGGTATCAGGACGGATCGCATCGGCGGGGCATTCGGGTTCGCAAACACCACAATCAATGCATTCATCGGGATGGATCACCAGCATATTTTCACCCTCGTAGAAGCAATCTACAGGGCAAACCTCAACACAATCCGTGTATTTACAGGCAATGCAGTTGTCGAGCACGACATAGGTCATCTTCGTATTCCATCTTTTTACGCCCGCCCTAGCTAGTGCAGGTGCAGAAATCATTCAAGCGCAACGCGACAAATTAAGGTCGGTTGAGATCGATTTGCCTTCGATCCCGCTTGGTCGGGCGCCCGCCTCCCTCATATCGCGGCGCAGGTGGAATAACCTCCTTTGGTTTTTCCGCCAAAGGCTCCAGATCGGCATAGAGCGCCTGCGCCTCGGGGGCCGGACCGCGCCGCGTGCCAAGGGCCAGAACCTTGATCACCCGAATCTCACGCCCCTGCGCAAAGGTCAGCACGTCGTCGCCGGTCACTGGTTGCGCCGGTTTGAGCACCTTTTGGCCGTTCAGCCGCAAGTGCCCCCCGGACACAACCTTGGCCGCGAGCGAACGGGTTTTGAAAAACCGCGCGTGCCACAGCCATTTGTCGACACGAATTTTACCAATATTCTCGGTCACCTTTGGCGCAAAGCTCACCTATTTCTTGGTCAGGCCCATAAGCGCCGCCGCAAAGGGATTATCCGGATCAATCCTGTCTTTCTTTGGCGGGCGCGCTTCAAAATTCTTGCTGCCTTTGTCGCCGCGATCCCCGCCCTTGGGCCCGCCTTTGCCACGCGGCTTGCCCTTGCCCTGCGGACGCCCCTTGCCTTGCGGTTTGCCGCGTGCTTGCCCGTCACCGCGACCGCCGGAGCGGTCCCCGCCACGCGCCCGGCCCCATGCAAATGTGTAAAACACTTCCATTTCAGGCGCCTCGGCAGGCTCTGCCACGATCTCTTCCGAAGGCACCTCGGCCACGTCCGTCACCGGAGCAACAGGCGCCGCATCGACCGGAATCGCCTCGGCGGGCGCATCCTCTGCGGGGGCTTCTCCAGCGGAGGCTCCCTCCTCTGCGGTGGTATCACCCTGCGTTGCGGTTGCGGTGTCCGCGTCATCCGCAGGTGCCGCAGGCGCTTGTGCGACGGGTGCGGCCTTGACCTTTACCCGCTCGCCCTTCTCGGCGCGATAGCCAAGCCCTTGCATCAAATCCGCAAATTGTTCCAACGTCATGCCGGTGATCGATAGCATATCGGCCTTGGCTTCGAACCCGCCACGGCTGTCCTCGCCGCGCAGCATATCGGCCAGACGTTCCAACATATCGATGCGGATCGCCCGCGCCCCAGAGGCACGATACCCCGACATCAAATGATAGCCATCCGGCGTGCCTTCGCCGGTTGGCACGGTAACCAATCCGGGGGGCGGCGCCTCAGGAAACTCTTGCAAGCCTTTGGAAAGCGACCACAAAACCAACCGCAACCGCGTCGGGGCGGGTTTCAACAAAAGCGGCATGAAGATCGTGAATTGACCGAAACGCACGCCATGTTTGCGCAATGCGCCGCGCGCCTCTTGGTCCAACGCCTTGACGTCATCCGCGACCTGCGCACGCGGCAAAAGGCCAAAACCCTCGACCAGTTGAAAGGCAAATCCGCGCGCCAACCCCGACAGGGCCTCGTCGCGCGACATGTTCAAAAGCGGTTCAAACAGGGTCGCAATTTTGCGATCAATGAAATGCTGCAAACGGCGGGTGACCTTTTGCGCCACGTCGTCGCCGGCTTCTTCATCGACAAAGGCTTTGACCTGCGGTTTGAGCGCATCCGCCCCCGCAACCAATTTACCCACGGCGTTGTTGCCCCACATAAGGCCGCCCTGCTCGGTAAAATCGATCTCGGTATCGGGCGCATTATAGAACCGGTCCGCCCGCAGGTGGAACTCCGGCGTCAATGCGGCCATCGCGGCGGCGGCCAATGTTTTGGCCTCTTCCGCTGTGGCGGTTTTGTCCTGCTGGAAGCGGAACCCTTCGAGACGCCCGACGAATTGTCCTTCGACGGTCACGTCACCTTCTTTGCTTACTTCGGCCAACATGGCTTCCTTCTGTTTGAGCCGGCGCAGGAGCACGCTTGTGCGCCGGTCCACAAATCTTTGCGTCAAACGCTCGTGCAGCGCATCCGACAAGGCGTCTTCTACAGCGCGCGTCGCCCCGCGCCAATGGCTTTCGTCATTTACCCATCCCTTGCGCTGCGCGACATAGGTCCAAGTGCGAATATAGGCCAATCTTTTTGAAACTGTGTCGATATCGCCATCCATACGGTCGATTCGCTTGATTTGCCGCGCCAGCCAATCATCGGGGATGCTGCCTTTTTCGTGCAAGAACCCATAAATGGCCTCCAACAGGCTTGTGTGTTCGGCATGGCTGATTCCACGAAAATCAGGAATACGGCAGACATCCCAAAGCAGGCGCACGGATGCCCCGTCCGACGCCCGCGACCGTGTTTCCGCGTCACCACTAAGGGTTTTCAGCGCCATAAGGTCATCGGACTCCCGCGCCTTGATCAGCCATTCATCTTGCGGCGCCACCTCAAGAGAGGCGATCAAGGCCTCAGGCGTGCCCATTTGCAGGTCCGTATTGCGCCAGTTCAATTTCTTGATCGGGGTGAACCGGTGATCCATGATCGCCTGTGCCGTGCCCTCGTCCAATGGGCGCGCTTCGCCGGTGACGCCAAATGTGCCGTGCGACATGCCGCGCCCTGCGCGCCCCGCGATTTGTGCCAACTCATTGGGCGCCAACGGCCGCATCCGCCGCCCGTCAAATTTCGTCGTCGAGGAAAACGCCACGTGATTGATGTCTAAATTCAACCCCATGCCAATGGCATCGGTTGCCACCAAAAAATCCACATCGCCGTTTTGGTAAAGCTCCACCTGCGCGTTACGGGTGCGGGGGCTGAGCGCGCCCATGACCACCGCAGCGCCGCCTTTCTGGCGCTTGAGCAACTCGGCAATTGCATAGATATTATCAATCGAAAACCCTACAATCGCACTTCTCGCGGGTATTCTGCTTATCTTTTTCGAACCTCCGTAGGATAATTCGCTCATACGCTGTCGCTGCACAAATTCAGCTTCGGGAACCAATTCCGCAATCGCGCCGCGCATGGTGTCGGACCCCATAAACAGCGTCTCATGGGTGCCACGCGCCTGTAACAATCGTTCGGTAAACACATGGCCGCGCTCGGGGTCGGCACAAAGTTGGATCTCGTCCACTGCGAGGAAATCCGTGCCCATAGCCGGCGGCATCGCCTCGACGGTGCAAACCCAATATTTCGTGCGCGGCGGCACGATCCGCTCCTCGCCCGTCACCAATGCCACCACCGACGGCCCGCGCAGGGCGACGATTTTGTCATAGACCTCGCGCGCCAGAAGCCGCAGCGGCAGGCCGATCACGCCGCTGTTGTATCCCAGCATCCGTTCGATGGCATAATGGGTTTTGCCGGTGTTCGTCGGGCCCAGAACGGCGATCACCCGCCGGTTCATCCCGCTTTGCGTGCTGCTATAGGATGTCACGTCTGGCTCTTTCTCGGTGATGGAGGGGCAAAATACGGGCGAGAGAGGGAGCGGTTAGAGCGTCTCGCCCTCATGACGCGCCAGCCGCCCCAAAGCCTCGGTCACCTGTTCATGCGCGGGATAAAGCGCGGCGGCAAGCGTATAAGCCTGCAATGCCTGCGCCGGGCGCTGCAATTGTTCGAATATCGCACCCAACCCGATCATCGCTTCGAAATGGCGCGGTTCAAGGTTCAATGCGCGCCCCAAATCATGCAAAGCCAATCCATATCTGTCCTGCCGGTAAAGCACCATCGCGCGCATGTGCCAGCCTTCGGCAAACTGCGGCGCGTGATCGGTCAACGCGGTAAGATGTTCGTAAGCCAAAGAAAGCTCCCCCCGCTCCAACGCATCGCGGCCGCGTTTGAGCAGTAAATCCATCACCGGCGACCCCGATTTCGACCATTCAAGCGCGATCTCGCTGGCGATCCGCTTTGCCGCGCCGCCCTCGGCCTGCTTCAGTTCCGAAAAAAGCCGCTCAACCCGCGCCGAGTTGCCCGGCTGCGCTGCACTTACCGGCAAATCTGCACCCTCCTGCGCCCGCAAAAACGGACCAGATAGGGAAAACATGACTATGGCGACACTTGTCGCCACGATAGGTTTGAAATTGAATCGATCCACGCCCATAATTTCATTCTATCGCCAGCGCGTAGGGATTGTCAGCCCCGCATGGCAAGAAGCAAACCAGAAAGGCGCAAATATGAGCGATGTTATCACGGCGGCTGTGGCCGCACTTTCCGAGAAAATGAGCGGATCCGATTTTGACGGTTCGGCGAAATTCATCATTGAAGGCGAAGGATCGGTTGTCGTCGACGGATCGGGCGCGCGCGCCTCGGACGACGAAGCCGACGTCACATTAACCGCTGACGTGGACACGTTCCAAGATATGATGGAAGGAAATCTTAACCCGACAAGCGCCTTCATGAGTGGCAAACTCAGCATCGACGGCGACATGTCCAAAGCGATGGCTTTGGCATCGACCCTCAGCTAAACATACAGGTAAGACATGGAAAACGCTCCCTTTTACGATGAACTGGCCGAAGGGCCCGCAGGCGCAAGAGCCTATTGGACGACGGCATCGGACGGGGTGCGCATTCGGGTTGCGGTTTGGCCCAAGACCGGTGCCAAAGGCACGGTTTTGTTGTTTCCTGGACGGACGGAATATGCCGAAAAATACGGGCGCGCGGCGGGTGACCTTGCCGCGCGCGGCTATGCAATGGTTGCGATCGACTGGCGTGGTCAGGGATTGGCCGACCGGATCACCGACAATCCGATGACCGGCCATATCGACGATTTTGCCGATTATCAAAAGGACGTGAAGGCTGCTCTTGCTGCCGCCCGCGCTCTCGATCTGCCCGAACCCTTCTTCTTGATCGGGCATTCCATGGGTGGATGCATCGGTCTACGCGCCGTCTACGACGGCCTGCCGGTCGCCGCAGCGGCATTTTCCGCTCCCATGTGGGGCATCCGGATCAACGGTTTTTTGCGCCCCGTGGCCTGGAGCCTATCCTGGAGCGGTGCGATGTTGGGCATGGGGCATCTTTTTACCCCTGGAACCAAACCTGACAGCTACGTTCTTGTTGAAGGTTTCGAGGACAACAAATTAACCAAGGACCGTGACATGTTCGATTACATGGTGCGCCAAACCCAATCGGTCGAGCGCTTCGGGCTTGGCGGCCCGTCGCTCAAATGGCTTTACGAGGGCTTGGTGGAAACCGCACGTTTGATGCAAGCCCCCGCCCCGGATCTGCCTTGTGTGACCTTTTTGGGCGCGGATGAACGCATCGTCGATACCAACCGCGTTGCGGCGCGGATGGACGACTGGCCCAAGGGCCGGCTTGATATTATTCCGAAGGCTGAACACGAAATTATGATGGAAGTGCCACAGACCCGCGCACGGTTCTTTGATGGCGTGGCAGCTTTGTTCGACGCGCAGCTCTCACCAGCGCAAGCGGCGATGTAAACCGCGCTATGCGTCCCGCATCACCTTCTGGCGCTGCTCGCCCAAACCGGCAATACGCAGCGCCATTTCGTCACCTTCTTGTAAGAACCGGGGCGGTTTCATCCCCATGCCCACACCGGGCGGCGTTCCTGTGGCAATCACATCGCCAGGCTCAAGCCGCATCATTTCGCTCAGGTGCACGAGAATCTGCGTCACGGTAAAGATCATCGCCGACGAATTGCCACGCTGCGCCGCCGTGCCGTTGAGGTCCAACTCCATTGCCAAATTCTGTGGATCGCCCGCTTCGTCCGGCGTCACCAACCACGGGCCAACGGGACCGAATGTGTCGCAACTTTTGCCCTTGGTCCATTGCCCTCCGCGTTCGGTTTGGAATGCGCGTTCGGACAGATCATTGACAATCGTATAGCCCGCGACACAATCCAACGCATTGTCTTCATTTAGATATTTTGCCTCTTGCCCGATCACCACACCCAATTCGACCTCCCAATCGGATTTCTGCGATCCACGCGGCAACAGCACCGGATCGTTCGGTCCGTTCAAGGCCGAGGTCGCCTTCATAAACACGATCGGTTCTTCCGGTTCTTCCATGCCCGCTTCGGCAGCGTGGTCGGAGTAATTGAGGCCGATGCAGATGATCTTTCCGATCCGCCCGACCGGCACGCCGAGCCGCGGGTTGCCCGCCACACGCGGCAGGCGTTCGGGGTCAATCCGAGGCAAATCCGCCAAGACCGCGCCGCTGAGATCATCGATCTCCCCAGACAGATCACGCAGCCCCCCGTCTGCATCCAACACGCCGGGTTTTTCGGCGCCCGCCGCACCATATCGTACAAACCGCATAACACTCCTCCTGCGTTGCGCCCTCTGGTGCCGGCTTCATCACCGCCCCAATCGACGCCCCTATCTTGCCGATCCGCTTCGCGCCCGCAAGCCATTGCCCGCCACATCACCGGTCCCCGGAGCCATTAACCGCGCCCCGCCCCTTGAGAGCGCCCAATGGAGCGCGTATGTCTGACCAACCAATAAAAGGACGTTCCCATGTTTCAGCTTCCCTCTTCGTTTTGCGACCAGCCCCGCGATCTTTTGCGTGACGCCCATGCCGGCGGGGGAAAGGACAATTTCGGAAAGCTGCCGGAATGGGATTTAAGTGACCTCTACAGCGGTGAAGACGCGCCGGAATTGGCCCGTGATCTCGAATGGTTCGAGGCGGAGACGCAAAAATTTGCCGCCGATTTCGAGGGCAAGCTGGCCGGTCTGGATGCCGCCGGTTTCCTCGGGTCTATCGAGCGGTCCGAGAAAATGGACGCCATCGCCGGACGCATCATGTCTTTTGCCGGTCTGCGCTATTACCAAAACACCGTCGATGCGGACCGCGCCAAATTCATGTCCGACATGCAAGAGCGGATCATCAATGCCTCTTCCGCCTTGGTGTTTTACTGGCTTGAAGTGAACGAGGTATCGTCCGAAACCTATGAAGCATGGATGAAGGACAGCGAGGGCCTACGCCGCTATCGCCCCGTTCTGGACCGCCGCCGCGCCATGCGCCCCTATCAATTGTCCGACGAGATGGAACGGTTCTTGCACGATCTCGGCGTCGTCGGGGATGCCTGGGAAAAGTTGTTCGATGAAACCATCGCCGGATTGGAATTTGATGTCGCGGGCGAAGAAGACACGCTCAACATCGAAGGCACGCTGAACCTTCTGACCGATCCCGACCGCAGCCGCCGCGAAGCCGCCAGCCACGAATTGGCCCGCGTCTTTGGCGAGAACATCAAAACCTTTGCCCGCGTCCACAACACCCAAGCCAAGGAAAAGGAAATTTACGACCGTTGGCGCAACATGCCTTCGGCGCAATTTTCCCGCCACCTGTCGAACGACGTGGAACCCGAAGTGGTCGAGGCCCTGCGCGATGCGGTGGTCAACGCCTACCCGCGCCTGTCGCACCGCTATTACAAGCTCAAAGCCAAATGGCTCGGCCTCGAAACCATGCAGGTTTGGGATCGCAACGCGCCCCTGCCGATCGAGGACACGCGCACCGTTGATTGGCCCACCGCCGAGAAAATCGTGATGGAGGCTTACGGCGCCTTTGATCCGCGCATGGCCGAAATCGCCGCGCCGTTCTTTTCCAAAGGCTGGATCGATGCGGGGGTTAAACCGGGCAAAGCACCGGGCGCCTTTGCCCATCCGACCGTCACGGATGTGCACCCCTATGTGATGCTCAACTATTTGGGAAAACCCCGCGATGTCATGACCTTGGCGCATGAATTGGGCCACGGCGTGCATCAAGTTCTTGCCGCCGAACAGGGCGAAATGCTGTCCTCCACCCCGCTGACGCTTGCCGAAACCGCCTCGGTCTTTGGCGAAATGCTCACCTTCCGCAAAATGCTCGATGGGGCGAAAACCCCCGCCGAGCGCAAAGTGATGCTCGCCGGTAAGGTCGAGGATATGATCAACACGGTGGTGCGCCAGATCGCGTTTTATGATTTCGAATGCAAATTGCATGCCGCACGCCGGACGGGGGAATTGACCCCGGAGGACATCAACGCATTGTGGATGTCGGTGCAGGCCGAAAGCCTTGGGCCGGTGTTTGAATTCATGGAGGGGTATGAGACGTTTTGGGCCTATATCCCGCATTTCATCCACTCGCCCTTCTATGTCTATGCCTATGCCTTTGGCGACGGCCTCGTGAACGCGCTTTATGCGGTTTACCAAGACAGCCCCGAGGGTTTTGAGGAGAAATATTTCGACATGCTCAAGGCGGGCGGATCGAAACACCACAAGGAACTGCTTGCCCCCTTCGGCCTTGATGCCACCGATCCGGCCTTCTGGAACAAGGGTTTGGCGATGATCGAAGGGTTCATTGATGAATTGGAAGCAATGGAAGGCTAAGGCGCGCCCTGCCTCGGGCGGGGGCCACGGGCTGCGCGCCCGTCTCGCCCGTATGTTGGTACGGGTGCGGCGCAACGTGCCGGCGGGTTTGCGGCTTGTGCTTGGCGGGTTGCTCATCGCCGGGGGAATATTGGGGTTCTTGCCGGTTCTGGGGTTTTGGATGGTCCCGCTGGGCATCGGCATTGCGGCACTAGATATCAAACCGCTTTGGGCGCGGATATCGGGGCGCGACTGAGCAGCCGCGCCAAGCACATGCTTTGCCTGCGCCCCCTCGCCCTTGGCAAGGGCACCCTTCGACATCACGCGGCCTATAGCCAGACCGGTTGTTTTGCTCTCTACTCCTCCCCAGACCTTTAGGGAGGATACAGATATGACATGGCTCAAACGGCTCGGGGTTTTGGTTCTGGCACTGATCGTCGTCGGCGCCATCGGGTTTTTCGGGTTTCTGGCCGATTACGTTGGCAACAAATCCAACAATGTCATCGCCCATGATCCCTATCCCGCCTCAGACAGGGCGCGCGCTTTGCACGGCACGCTTTTTGTCGGGGACTGGCATGCCGATAGCCTTTTGTGGGACCGCGACCTCAACACGGTCGGCTATGGTCAGGTCGATTTTCCACGCCTTCGCCAAGGCGGCGTCGCGCTACAGGTGTTCACCGCCGTAACCAAAAGCCCCGCAGGCTTGAACTATGAGGAAAATTCGGCAGAGGCGTTTGACAACATTACGCTTTTATCCTTTGGCCAATTGCGCCCGATCAAAACCTGGACCTCGCTTTTGGCCCGGGCCGAGGATCAAGCCATGCGCCTGCATGCCTTTCGCGACGCCGACCCCAGCCGCATTAGAATTATCAAATCCGAGGCAGATCTGGACGCGCTGATCGCCGCCCGCGCCTCTGACCGCGATGTGATCGGCGCGCTTTTGGGCGTCGAAGGCGGGCACCCCCTGGAAGGCAAAATCGAAAATCTCGCCCGCCTTGAAGAGGCCGGGTATCGCTTGATCGGATTGCAACATTTCTTTGACAATGCTCTGGGCGGATCGCTGCATGGCACTAGCAACGCCGGACTGACCGCATTCGGCGAAACCGTGGTCGATGAAGTGGTGCGGCGCGGGCTGATCCTTGATCTGGCCCATTCCAGCCAACAGGTCATCATCGATGTGCTCGCGCGCACCGATATCCCGCTCGTGGTGTCTCATACCGGGTTGCACTCGCATTGCGAGGTCAAACGCAACATCCCCGACGCCCTGCTCAAAGAGATCGCGGCGCGTGGCGGGGTCATCGGCATGGGCTATTGGGCCGAGGTGGCCTGTGGCGAGATCACCCCCGAAGGCATCGCCAAGATGATTGTCGCGGCAGTGGCAGCGGTGGGCGAAGATGCGGTGTCCTTGGGTTCTGATTATGACGGGTCGGTCGAAACGGCCTTTGACACGTCAGAATTGCCCGCCCTCACCCATGCCTTGCTGGAGGCCGGTCTCAGCCCGGCGCAAATCGCGAAAGTCATGGGTGAAAATATGCAACGGGTGATCCGCGCACGTCTGAATTAATCTTGCGGCAGCCAAACAGCAGGGGACGCCGCGCGCGCCGTTGCGGTCAATCCCTTCACCTTGAAACCTTGGCCCTGAGATCAATCGATTTCGGTCCAGGGCCAGGGTTTGACCCGACTGTCGGCGGTCATATAGCGCACCGCCTTGGCCATCCAAACGCCAAGATCCGTGCCGAAACGGGCAAGATTCTCGTTCGGCTCGCCCTTGTTCAACGCCATCAGGACCAGTTGCACGATCGTCGCCACTGCCAAAATTGTTTGTGACACGCTCATCATCAATGCGATCAGGATCACATAGACGATCCGGACAAGCATCCCCTCTGGCGCGTCGGGTTCGAACTGTTCGCCGTGCAACCGGCCCTCTACTTTCTCGTCATCATTCATATCCATGGCCCCCAAAAGAAAAACGCATCGGGCGCGACTGTGCCGCCCGATGCGTTTATTTTCAAGCGCCACAATCGCGGCGCGATGCCACGGGCAGGTTTAAGCGCTTTCGATCATGCCTTTTTCATCGGCCAATTCGCGCATCCGCAGTTGCAGCTTTTCAAAGGCGCGCACCTCAATCTGGCGGATACGTTCGCGGCTGACGTTATAGACCACGCTCAATTCCTCGAGCGTCATCGGCGTATCCTGCAATCGCCGCTTGGTCAGGATGTCCTGCTCGCGCTCGTTCAATACGTCCATCGATTGCGCAAGCAACGCGCGGCGGGTTTCGAGCTCGTCTTTTTCAGCGTAATCGCCAGCCTGATCGGCATCTTCATCTTCGAGCCAATCCTGCCATTGCATCGTGCCCTCACCTTCGGAGCCGACCGTCGCGTTCAAGGACGCATCCCCGCCCGACATCCGCCGGTTCATCGAGATCACTTCGGTTTCCGTCACGCCCAATTCGGTCGCAATTCTGGTGACATTCTCGGGGCGCAAATCGCCCTCTTCAAATGCGCCGATTTTGGCCTTGGCCTTGCGCAGATTGAAGAACAGCTTTTTCTGTCCCGAGGTGGTGCCCATTTTCACAAGGCTCCATGAGCGCAGGATGAATTCTTGGATGCTGGCGCGGATCCACCACATGGCATAGGTCGACAACCGGAAGCCTTTTTCCGGGTCAAACCGTTTGACCGCCTGCATCAAACCGACATTGGCCTCCGAGATCACTTCGGCTTGCGGCAATCCGTAGCCGCGATAACCCATAGCGATCTTCGCCGCCAAACGCAGGTGCGACGTGACCATTTTATGCGCGGCCGCCGTGTCTTGTTCCTCGACCCAACGCTTGGCCAGCATGTATTCTTCTTCCGGCTCCAAGAGCGGGAATTTGCGGATTTCTTGCATATAGCGGTTCAAACCGCCTTCCGGCGTTGGTGCCGGCAGATTTGCATAGTTACTCAAGGTGTGTCCCCCTATCTGGGGCCCTTATGTTAAAGGGCGTAACATTGAATTAAGTACTGAACAGCGCAGTTTCAAGGCGCTGAGGATTGATTGTTTAACGGATGTATACCGTGCTTCCGTCGCTGCTGCGCGGCATTTCCGCGGTTTTCACGCGTTTGTGCACGGCAGAAACATGGGACATTTGACGCGGCACGTTGAGACCGCCTATTTTGCTGGCAAACGCAGCTCATCCATCAACTGCGCCATATCTTGCGGCAATGCCGCCTCGAAGCGCATCATCTCGCCGCTGACAGGATGCTCAAATCCCAAAACCGCCGCATGCAACGCCTGGCGCGCAAAGCTTGAAATCGCATCCACTGCGGTTTGCGCCAATGCGCCCTTGGGGAGCTTGCGCTTGCTGCCATAGGTCGGATCGCCGATCAAACTATGCCCGGCATGGGCCATATGCACGCGGATCTGGTGGGTGCGCCCTGTTTCCAGCCAGCATTCAACCAATGTCGCCACCACCGGCGCACCAAAGGTTTCGACAATCCGCGCGCGGGTCACGGCGTGCCGCCCGCCGGTGAAGAACACCGCCTGCTTTTGCCGGTCATGTTTGTGCCGCGCCAATTGCGTGGTGATCCGCATGATATTGCCGCTCTCGAAGCTGACGCCGCGCACCCCGCGCAACCGCGGATCATTGGCATCGGGCGTGCCATACACCACCGCCAGATAATAGCGCTCGACGGTGTGTTTTTCGAATTGCTTGGCCAACCCGTGATGGGCGCGGTCGGATTTGGCGACAACCAAAAGCCCGCTGGTTTCCTTGTCGATCCGGTGCACGATACCGGGGCGTTTTTCGCCCCCCACACCGGACAAATCATCACCGCAATGATGCAACAGCGCATTGACCAATGTGCCCGACGGCGTGCCGGGGGCCGGATGCACCACCATCCCCGCCGGTTTGTTGATCACGATCAAATCGTCATCCTCGAACACCACATCAAGCGGAATATCCTCGGGTCCGATATGGCTGTCTTCGGCCACGGGCACGGTGATATCGATAATATCGCCCTCCACGACTTTGGCCTTGGGATCGGTCGTCACCACGCCGTTGAGCGTGACATCCCCCGCCGCAATCAACCGCGCCAGCCGTGTGCGCGACAACGACGCCTCCACTGGCACATCGCGCGAAAGCGCCTTATCAAGGCGGGGCGCAGGGTCTGCGCTGATACGAACGGAAAGGCGCGTGTTGCCCATGAGTGATGATCCTCAACCGGAATTGCCGGCCAACTTGCGGTTTCTGCGCCTCTTGGTGACGGTCCTGACAGGCACAATGATAGCGGGGCTTCTAATCATCATCGCGTTGATTGTCATCCGTTTCTCGTCCGAGCCACGCGCGGCGATGCCACCTTTACCTGAAACCATCGCTCTGCCTGATGGCGCCCAGCCGACGGCATTTACACGCGGAAATGATTGGGTGGCCGTGGTCACGCAAGACAACCGCATTTTGATTTTTGACGCCGCCACCGGCGATCTGCGCCAAACCGTGCACATCACCACACCATAGCGCCGCCAGATGGCAACTCAAATTATCGGCGGGGGGTAATGGTACCACCTCCTGGTCTCGAACCAGGGACCTCTTGATCCACAATCAAGCGCTCTAACCTACTGAGCTAAGGCGGCACTGGGGCGGATTTAGCGGCTGTGCCAAGCAAATGCAAGACTGATCTGCGCGAAAAAATGCCACAAAGCCCTGCAAATCCCATCACACTTGGAAAAATCGACCTGCGGTTCAAAGACTTGCAAATCACCCCCCCTCGGAGTAGCTCAATGAACTCAAAAAGGAGATGGCCCATGGGGATCAACAGCGAAGTCGACGTCGAAGCGAATCTGCAAATCGGGCCAACGGATCACGGCATGGTCCGTATTTACATCGAATCTCAAGGTGTTGAAATTCCGATGGATTTTACTCCTGAAGAGGCCGAAGAGATCGCCGAAGAAATTCGCGCGGCCGCAGGCACGGCACGGAATATCAAATAAATCCCTGCCCCGTCTTGCCGTCAGGGACGCGGATCACGCATCCGGTGCAACCGACGCGCCGCATCGCGGGCGAATTTCAAACTGAGAGATTTGCGCCGTGCGGGCGGCAGCTTTCCCTCTGGCCCCATGCGTATAATCTCCGCACCATAAGCATCCGCAAGGATCAATCCGGTATCATCGGGTAATACTTCGACGGGGAAAACCGCATCCACCGCCCAAAAAAAGCGGTCGCACCACGGCAAGTAGCCCTCCCATTTCGAATCCGATTGGAAATCCGCTAGAGAGGATTTGCACTCCACCACCCAAATCTCGCCCTTTGGACCCATTGCCATAACATCCACGCGGCGGCCGCGTTCGGGCACGAATTCTTCGACCGAGACGAAATCATAGCTGAGCAGATGGCGGCTTACCCCACGCGCCAATAGCTGTCCGGGCTGTAAAAACTCTGTCATGGATTTATCTTGGACGACGCCCGAAAAATAGCAAGCCCCGCGCGCACGCGGTTTTTCGACGTCATCTGCAGTGTGCCCCTTGCCGGATGCCGATGCGAGGACTACATCAAGAGGCGGCGGGTTCTGCCCTTCTCGTTATTGGATGCATTCCGGTGGCCTTAAGCAATTCCGAGGGAGCTGGCTCTGTTTTGGCCCTGGCCTCTTTATCTGGCGCCCACCTGTACATACAGGTCCTCGGGAATGAGATATCCGGACGGTTGCGTTTGCGGGCCCGCCACTTTCACCACACCATCGCCTAGGTGCGCGAACGCCTACGATGCGTGAATGTTTGTGCAATCGCGATCGGGCACCACTGTTCGGGCGCCCGTAAAAGAACCGCTCACTGACGTTTTTGGAACCTGTCGCCGGAACGTGCCGGCGCTTGCGCCCGTACCATCGCCGGTTCGAGCGTTGCAACCGGTTGGCGTTTACCGCTGCGCGGCCCGGTGTCATCGTCCTTGAGGCGCATCACCGCAATGGCGAATTGCACCCCGGCAAAGACAATCCCATTCGACACCCAAAGCACCAGCACCGCCAAAATACCTGAAGGGCTATGAGAAACCAAATGCCACAGGTTGGCGATATTGAACCACAAGAGCATCGACACGAAAGCCGCCGAAATGGCGAAACCGATGGCACAATGGGTGATGTATAGACGGATAAGTTTGGGCATTTTAGCGCTCCAAATGAAGGGGAGCAGGGGTATCAACCACCCTGCCCCTCAACCATATCGCAAAGTTGGCCCGTCACAAGCCCGCATCCCTACGCCGCGCGCTTTTGCCTCAACCGAACGTAAAATGAGCCAAAACCTGCTCGTTTCAAAGCCATTCGTGCCCATTTTGTGGCTCATATATCCGCAGGCCCGATAAAACGCCGCCATCTGTTCCGCGCGACGGTGTGCCGCTGCGCAAACCTGCGCCCCCGCATCAAAATGCGTCGGGCTTGGCCTCGCGTGCCATGTGATCCAGAACGGCATTGACGAATTTCGCCTCTTTGCCTTCGGGGAAAAACGCCCGCGCGACATCGACATATTCGGTAATCACCACCTTGGGCGGCGCGTCACCTTGGGTCAATTCCGCACCCGCCGCGCGGAACAGCGCGCGCAAAGTCGGATCGATCCGGTTGATTGGCCATTTCGCCACCAACGCGCGATCGGTCATCTGGTCAATCGGTGCTTGGAAATTCACCGCATCCTGCATCACCGTGCGAAAATGGCGTGGGTCGCCCTCTTGCATTTCATCGCCGTCATAGACCGCGCCAAACCGGTGGTCTTCAAATTCCACGATCACCCGCTCGACCGTTTGCCCGGCGCTTTCCATTTGGAACAAGGCCTGCACCGCATAGAGCCGCGCGGCGGATTTCATCTTGCGTTTGGCGTTGCCGGACAGGTTGCTGCCCCGGCCCGTATGTGCGGATGGGTCTATGTGATCGTCGTTGCTCATGCGGTTGGGGTGCCCTTGCTGGTGCCTGCGATTTGGTATTCGTCTTGCGCGGGGACAAATCCGACCCCCTTGCGCGAAGCGCCCCATTTACGGGTCAGCGCGACAAGATGCAAGGCCGCAGCGGCCGCCCCGCCGCCCTTATTTTGATCCGCCGGATCGGCCCGCACTTCGGCCTGTTTGCGGGTCTCGACCGTCAGGATACCATTGCCGATGCACAGCCCTTGCAATCCCAAAAGTTGCAGCGCGCGGCTGCTGTCGTTGCACACGGTCTCGTAATGGGTCGTCTCGCCGCGAATGACGCATCCAAGCGCAACATAGCCGTCAAAATTGCTCATCCGTTCGGCTATGCCGATCGCAGTGGGAATTTCCAATGCGCCCGGCACTTCGACGATGTCATAAGTCGCACCACAGGCCTCGATCTCCGCCTTGGCCCCTGCGATCATATTGTCGGCGATATCCTTGTAGTAGGGCGATACCACGATGAGAATTTTCACCGGCTTGTCGAATGTAGGCCGTGGAAGAATGTAATGTTGCTCTGCTGCGGCCATCATACGCCTCCGATTTTGTGGGTGCCGGTGATTTCCAACCCGTATGCATCAAGACCGACAACATTGGGTTTGGGCGAATTGGTCAAAAGATCAATCTTCGACAGGCCCAGTTGCGACAGGATTTGTGCGCCAAGCCCGTATTGCCGCAAAGTCTGCGGGTGGCTGTCGCCCTCGGCGGTCAGCTTGGCCTGCATATCTCGTAACAGGACCACAACGCCGCGCCCCTCTGCGGCCACGGCGCGCATCGCACCTGCAAATTCGCTCGCCCGGCCCGCGCCTTCCAGACCCAGCATATCCTTCATCGGATCCATCGCATGCATCCGCACCAAGACCGGCGCATCCCCCGACAGATCGCCTTTGATCATCGCGACATGCTCGGTGTCCTGGGTCACATCACGGTAGACATGCATGGTCCATGTGCCCCCGAATTCCGACGTTACCTGCGCCTCGCGCACACGTTTCACAAGATTGTCGTGACGGCGCCGGTAGGCAATCAAATCAGAGATCGTGCCGATTTTCAGCCCGTGCTTTTGCGCAAACCCGACCAGATCAGGCAAACGTGACATCGACCCGTCATCATTCATGATCTCGCAAATCACGCCCGAGGGGTTCAACCCCGCCAAACGGGACACATCCACCGCAGCTTCGGTATGACCGGCACGCACCAGCACACCGCCATCCTTGGCGCGAAGCGGGAACACATGGCCCGGTGTGGCGATATCTTGCGGGCCCTTGCTGGCGTCGATGGCCACCGCCACGGTGCGGGCGCGGTCATGGGCGGAAATGCCGGTCGAAACCCCTTCGCGTGCCTCGATGGAAATCGTAAAAGCCGTCTCGTGGCGCGAAGAATTATTCGTCGACATCAATTCAAGGCCAAGCGCATCAATACGTTCGGACGACAGCGTCAGGCAAATCAACCCGCGCCCGTGCGTCGCCATGAAATTGATCGCTTCGGGCGTCGCCATTTGGGCGGGGATCACCAGATCGCCTTCGTTCTCGCGGTCCTCGTGATCAACCAAAATGAACATACGGCCATTGCGCGCATCCTCGATGATCTCGTCAATCGGTGAAATCGCATCACGCCAGTTTTCCTCAACAGGACCGGGCGTTTCAAATGGTACGGAATCGGGCATCGGCTTTCCCTCTTTTTTGCGCGTAACCGGCAGATACCCCAGAGCGCCAGCAAAGGCTAGGCCCGCAACGTCTGGGGGCAACGCGCCGCTGCGTCTTGGCGCGGCGGCATGCCCCGTTCACGCCCCGCGCCAAGAGAATGCGGAACCCGCCCTATTCGAATTGCCAAAGCGCAGGCAAAAACCGGTAACTGCTGCCCTCGGCCCGCACATGTCCGACTCCGGGAAAGGGAAAATGATAGCCCAGAACTGCAATCCGGTCGGCAGCGGCACGGGCCAATAGCCGCTTGCGCGTGAGAACGGTCAGGTCACCATCGCTGTCGGTGCCGTTATACCATTCGGGATGGGCAAAGTTGAGATGCGCATGGGTCATGCTATCGCCGAGCGCAATCAATTGCTGGCCGTTGCTTTCGAGATGTAGCGACATATGCCCCGGCGTATGCCCCGGTGTGGGGATCAGCCGCACGCCCGAAACGACCTCATGCCCCGCATCGGCCAAAACCCATTTCACACCCTCGCAATTGATCGAATTGACCGCCCCCACGACGAATTGCTGCGCCTGTGGCTCCACGCGCTCGGCCAAACCATCCTGCATCCAATAGGAGTGCTCGGCCGCGCCCATGATATATTCGGCTTGCGGAAAAATCGCCTCGTCGAAATCATCGCGAATGCCCCAAATATGATCGGGATGCGCATGGGTGATCACCACATGGGTGATGCTTGCCGGATCAATCCCCGCCGCTTCCATATTCGCCAAAAGTCGCCCCGTAGAGCCAAACCAACGGGTACCGGATCCGACATCGACCAAAATCCGGGCCGCGCCTGTATCGACAAACAAGTGGTTGGTATGCGAATAGCCCTGTTCAAGATCAAGGTAGTGCTGCGCCAGAAAATCGGCCACCGCCTCGCGCGGCGCATTCACTCCAAGGCCCGAAGTCGGCAGCGCAAAATGCCCGTCCGACAGCACAGTCAGCTTCATCTCCCCCAAGGTAAAATGAAAATGACCGGGATTACCGCCGTCCGGTGCGCCCAGAACCGCTGCCTGCATCGGCCCCGCCCCCATCGCAAAGGCGGGCAATGCCGCTGCCAGTTTCAAAAGCGCGCGCCGGTTCGGTGTGGTGAATGACATGATCTCTCTCCCTACTGTCGCCCACGATAGAGCGCCCAGACAACAACGCAACACAATTAATGAATGTGTCCTGCCGCGTCCACCAAAGATAAGAGCTTCATGCCTCCGGCGGGGATATTTTCGGAAAATAGAACGCGCGCGCGCCTATTCTGCTTTCTCTCAATATCCCCGCCGGAGGCATCCGCAATCGGCCAAATGCACCACCATTCGACGGGATCAGGAGAATTCTTGCAGCCGTGCCACGTAGCGGGCCAGTGTATCGATTTCGAGGTTGATGCGATCTCCGACTTTGGCATCCCCCCATGTGGTGGCCTCTTTGGTGTGGGGGATGAAATTGATGCCGAAATCGCACCCATCGACCTCGTTCACCGTCAAGGATGTGCCGTTGAGCGCCACCGAGCCTTTGGGCGCAATGAACCGCGCCAAGGCCTCCGGCGCGCAGAGGGTAACGCGGGTGCTGTCGCCCTCGTCCTGTAACGCCACGATCTCGGCAACGCCATCCACATGGCCCGACACAATATGCCCGCCCAATTCATCGCCAACCTTGAGCGCCCGTTCGAGGTTTACCCGCCGCCCCTCAACCCAATCGCCGAGGTTGGTTTTCGAGACAGTCTCACGACTGACCTCAACGTCATACCAATCATCGCCAAGCGCGATCACCGTCAGGCAGACACCATCGCTGGCGATGGAGGCCCCGATATCGATCCCGCCGGTGTCATAGCCCGTGGTAATCCGCACACGCAGGTCGCCGCGTTGCTCCAATGCCGTCACGCGGCCAATATCGGTGATAATACCCGTAAACATGCGGTGTTTCCTTCGGTCAGACGCCTAATTTCGCCTCTTGAGGTAGCCTCCTTGCAACATTTTGACAAGCACCTGCGGCGTCGCGGGGCGCGAAGCCTTAATTTTGCCGAAGGTCTGCGCTAAGCTGTTTGAAAGAACTTGTGCGGTAACACATGGCATGGACGATACGGATCACAGTGAGATGACGTTAAGACCCACCGAGGCAGAGCCGCCCGCACGGCGAAATTTTCTATTCCTACAGGGACCACACGGGCCGTTTTTCCACAGCTTGAGCAAAATGCTGCGCCTTGCCGGAGCCGAGGTTTGGCGTGTCGGCTTCAATGCCGGGGACCGCGCCTTTTGGTTTCATTCCGCCTCCTACATCCCGTTCCACGGCGCGCAAGACGAATGGCCCGCGACATTCGACGCGCTATGCGCCGAGAAATCCATCACCGACATTGTCCTTTATGGCGACACCCGCCCAATTCATGCCGAGGCCGTGACCCGCGCCCGGGCTGCGGGGTTGACGGTGCATGTTTTTGAAGAAGGCTACATGCGCCCCTATTGGGTTACCTATGAACGCGGTGGATCGAACGGCCATTCGCGGCTCATGGATATGAGTGTTGCAGATATGCGCCGCGTTTTGGCGAACTCCGATATGGACACACCGGTGCCGCCCGCCCGTTGGGGTGACACGCGCCACCACATTTTCTATGGTGCGCTCTACCATTGGTTCGTGATGTTCCGAAACGGCAATTATCGCAATTTCCGCCCTCATCGCGCTCTGAGCGTGGCCAAGGAATTCCAACTTTATGTCAAGCGCCTTCTGCTCATGCCGGCGCAGGCATTGGACCGGATGATCGCCACCTTCCGCATCCGCAGCGGCGGTTTTCCCTACCATCTTGCCCTGCTGCAGCTTGAGCATGACAGCTCGTTTCAGATGCACTCGCCCTTCGCCACGATGACCGATTTTCTCGACGTGGTGATTCGTGGTTTTGCCGAAGGCGCGCCGGGCCATCACCATTTGGTTTTCAAGTCCCACCCGCTTGAGGATGGGCGTGCGCCTCTGCGCCGTGAGATCAAGCAGTTGGCCAAGGCCTATGGCCTCAACGGCCGCGTGCATTGGGTGCGCGGCGGCAAGCTGGCACAGCTATTAAATGACGCGCGCACCGCAGTAACCGTCAATTCCACCGCCGCGCAGCAAGTCCTGTGGCGCGGCATTCCGCTCAAAACCTTTGGCGATGCGGTCTACGCCAAACCCGAGTTTGTATCGACCCAACCGCTGCCCGAATTTTTCGCCGGCGCAGGTCGCCCCGACCGGCGCGCCTATACCGATTACCGCCGCTACCTATTGGAAACCAGCCAGATCGCAGGCGGGTTTTATTCGGCGCGCGGCCGGCGGCAATTGATGCGCCAAGTCGTCGATATGATGCTCTCGCCCGAAGACCCCTACGACGCGCTTGCCTCCGGCAGCGCCGCCCCGCGACAATCGCTTCGACTGGTGAACTGACACCCCAGCCCGCCAGACGTCCGGATAATGCCAAGGTGCAAACCGGCAAACCACAAGGTTTCAAGCATATGCCCGCCCCCATAGGGCCGGACAAACAATCGCCCCTTGGATCTTCCACGGCGAGAACACTGATTTATCTCCCGCCAAAGGGTGTCTTAGCCACTTCATATGTCATGGCTGCGCTTGCGGGCAAACGGAGTGCCGTTAGTGACACGCCGTTAAGTAATCGCCATCATCCAATGATGGCCGCGTCGCACCCCCGCGCACGACGGGCCTCACAGACCCCATATCTAGAGGCACGATCAGAATACCCCACAGCATCTCGTAGCGCACGCGCCGCCGCGCGACCATGAAGCCACACATACAACCCTGCAAACGGCCCAACGCCGCGCAAATGCTGGATTTTTGCGAATGGGTAGGCTAGCCTATTGCCAAAGCGCCCGAAAAATGAGGCGCGCAGAGGCAGAAATATCAGGTCGAGGAGACCCGAGGCAGTGAATACCCATTCAAAAAAATGGGCGCGTGGTATCGCGCTTGTGGCCGCATTGGCCGTCGTTTCCTCCTGCGGGTTACCGCGCGTGGGTCCCAACAAACGCGAAATTTATGCCGGATCCGTACAAAACCAAGGCGACGCCTTCATCGTTGCGGTCAATGACCGCGTGACCCGTGCCACCGCCTTCACCCCCGCGCTTGGATTTTCCGACGCCTTTCTTAACGCCAGCCAAATCGGATCGGATACCATTCGCCCGGGCGATACTCTGGGCCTGACGGTTTGGGAAAACGTCGATGACGGGCTCCTGGTCGGCGAAGGACAGAACTCTGCGGTGCTTGAAGAAGTCCAAGTCGACGGTGCCGGTTTCATTTTCGTTCCCTATGCAGGCCGCATTCGCGCCGCAGGCAACACGCCCGAGGCCATCCGCCGGATCATTTCGACCAAGCTCGAAGGCCAAACCCCCAGCCCACAAGTTCAGGTGCGCCGCCTCGCCGGTGACGGATCGACCGTCAATCTCGTCGGCGCCGTGGGGGGCCAAGGGGTATATGCCATCGAACGCCCCACCCGCACGCTCTCGGCGATGTTGGCCCGCGCGGGCGGCATTACGATTGAGCCCGAAACCGCACAAATCACCGTGATCCGTGGCAAGGAACGCGGCGAGATCTGGCTCCAAGACCTCTATGAACATCCGGAAAATGACATCGCCCTGCGCGGCGGCGACCGCATTCTGGTCGAAGCCGACACTCGCGCTTTTACCGCGCTTGGCGCCACATCGGGCCAAGCCCGCGTCACATTCGAAACCCAAACGCTCAGCGCACTTGAAGCCATCGCCCAAGTCGGCGGCCTTGTCCCCACGGCGGCAGATCCGACCGGGGTGTTTGTCCTGCGCAATGAACCTGCCGAAATCGCCAATATGGTCATGGGCCGCACCGATTTGGTCGGCGCGCAGCGCCTTGTCTATGTGCTTGACCTGACCAAACCCAACGGCATGTTCATGGCCCGTGACTTTGTCATCCGCGATGACGATACACTTTATGTCACCGAAGCGCCGTTCACCCAGTGGAACAAAACCATTGGTGCGATCACCGGCTCGCTCACCCCGATCAATTCGATCAACTCGCTCGCGGGCAACTAGACCTCGAGGGACGTCCAACATGATGGATGACCCACATAAGCCAGCCGCCGGTCTCTCCAACCGGCGGCTGCTCTATTACACTCTCGGTTTCTTGCGGCAACATCGCCTGCGCGCCATTCTGCGCGGTGCGGGATATGACCCGGTTTTCGGCTATCTGACGCGGCCACGCGACGGTGACGTGATCGGTGTTTGGGGGCACAGCCCCTATGCCAATCGGGGCGAAGCTTGGGCCAAAAAGACCGGCTTACCTCTGGTCCGGATCGAGGACGCGCCGCTGCGGTCGCTGCATCCGGGACGGCAGGGAGAGCCGCCGCTTGGCTTAACCATCGACACGCGCGGCGCAATGTTTGATGCCCGCCAACCCTCCGATCTAGAACATCTTCTGATGACCGACCCGCTGGATGATGCGGCAGTTCTTTCGCGCGCGCGCGGCGCAATGGCCCGCATCAGGGACGCGCATTTAAGCAAATACAGCGCCAATGACCCTGCCCTGCCCCCGCCCGATCCGGGGTATGTTTTGGTGATTGACCAAACCCGCGGCGATGCCTCGGTGCGCCTTGGCGGGGCCGATGCCAACAGCTTTCGCGAAATGCTTTACTACGCGATGGAGGACCACCCCACCGCGCGTATTTTGATCAAGACCCATCCCGAAACCGCCGCCGGTCATCGCGCGGGCTATTTCAGCCCAGACGATGCCCAAGGCCGGGTGCAACTGATCACCGCGCCGCATAGCCCGCAAAACCTGCTCGAAGGCGCAATTGCAGTCTATACCGTGACCTCGCAATTCGGGTTTGACGCGATCCTGTCGGGGCACCGCCCGCAGGTCTTCGGCCTGCCGTTCTATACCGGCTGGGGGCTGACAGAGGATCGCCACCCCAATCCGCTGACCCGCCGCAACCGTCCGCTGACGCGGGTGCAACTGTTCGCGGGCGTTATGATGCTTTACCCGCATTGGTATGATCCTTACCGCAACAAATCCTGCGAGATCGAGGATGTGATTGCGACGCTCGAAGCCGAAACCCGCAGCGACCGCGAGGATCGCACCGGATGGAGCGCAGGGCACATGCGTCTGTGGAAACGTCGCCCGTTGCAAAGGTTCTTTGGCACAGAAAAACCAATGCGATTTTCGGACAAAGCGGTTGAGGGCCGCAACCACATGGTTTGGGGCATGGCGCCGGCTACGGACGGCACATATCGTCTTGAGGACGGGTTTTTGCGCTCTGCCGGACTGGGCGCGGCGCTGACCCCGCCGCTGTCTTTGGTGCTCGATGATCTGGGGATGTATTACGATCCAACCCGCGAAAGCCGCCTGGAACGGCTCATCCACGCCCGCGCCGATATCTTACGCCCCGATCAAGCCCTGCGCGCCGAACGGCTCATGACACAGCTCGGCAAAGCCGGATTGAGCAAATATAATCTGGGCGCCGCAGCACCGGATTTGGAGGGGCTGCCCGATGCGCCGCGTATTCTTGTGCCCGGACAGGTCGAGGACGATGCGTCGATCCGCCTTGGCAGCGGTCAGGTTGCCACCAACCTCGCGCTTTTGGAAGCCGCCCGCGCCGCGCATCCCGATGCGGTGATCCTTTACAAACCTCACCCTGATGTCGAGGCAGGCCTGCGCAAAGGTGCGGTGTCGCAACAAGCCTTGGCCGATCTGGCCACCCGCGTTTTGTCCGGCACCGATCCTGCCGCGCTTTTGGCGCATGTCGATGAAGTTTGGACCATGACCTCCGGCCTCGGGTTCGAAGCCTTGCTGCGCGGCGTGCCTGTCACCTGCCTTGGCACGCCCTTCTATGCCGGTTGGGGTTTGACCTGCGATCTGGGTACGGTCCCCGCCCGCCGGGTCCGCAGCCCCGCACAAAATCCGGTGCGCCTTCTGGCGCTCGCCCATGCGGTCCTCATAGATTATCCGCGCTATTTTGATCCGGTGACACGCCATCCCTGCCCACCCGAAGTGGTGGTCGATCGCCTCTCCACGGGGCAAACTGGCGGCAAAGCCCCCGCACTTAGAGTGCTCGCAAAATTGCAAGGCATATTGGCAAGCCGCGCGCATCTATGGCGCTAGATCAAAGCTCGGCGCGCCGCCAGATATGCAGCAGATCATTGCCCACCGTCCGCGCTTCGCAAAGTTTGAAGCGCGGTGCATCAGCCAAACGCTCTATCCCCATCGCGCTCAGGCTGGGCCGCCCTTCCGCGCCCAAGGCCAGACCTGCGGTAAAGCCGATCAATTGATCCACCAGATCGGCGCCCAAAAGCGAGGCGGCCAAAGCTCCGCCGCCTTCGCAGAACACCCGCGTCAATCCGGCATCGCCAAGCTTGGCCAGGATATCGCCCGCATCCAACATCCGCCCGTCGGCCCGCACCTCGATCAGAGTCGCCCCGATCCCGGCCCAGGCCTCGCGCAGCGCTGGATCGGCGTCGGGTCCGTGAATGAGCCAGACAGGCACCTCTTTGGCGGTGCGTGCCAATGTGCTCAACAGCGGCAGATCAAGCCGCCGCGACACCACAACACGCACCGGTTGCTGCGCAATGCCAAGGCCGCGCACCGTCAAAGACGGATCATCGGCGCGCGCCGTCCCCCCCCCGACCATCACCGCGTCATGGGCGGCGCGCTGCAGATGCACCAACCGGCGCGCCTCGGGGCCGGTGATCCATTGGCTTTCGCCCGACGCGGTGGCAATGCGCCCGTCAAAGCTGGATGCGAGTTTCAGCGTCACCAAGGGCCGGCCTTGCTCGCGGGCCATGAAAAACCCAGCATGATCGCGGGCCGCTTCGCTGGTCAATATCCCGGTGGTGACCTCGATCCCTGCCGCCCGCAACATGGCAAACCCCTGCCCCGAAACCCGCGCGTCAACGTCCTCGAGTGGGGCGACAACCCGCGCGATGCCCGCCGCAATAAGCGCGTCGCAGCAGGGCGGCGTTTTACCGTGATGAGAGCAGGGTTCTAGGGTGACATAGGCGGTGGCACCCCGCGCGGCGGTGCCCGCTTGAGCCAAAGCAATCGGTTCTGCATGCGGGCGCCCGCCCGCCGCAGTCCAGCCACGTCCGACAATGCGCCCGTTTTTGACTATCACACAGCCCACAGCAGGATTGGGCCATGTCGCCCCCTGCCCGCGCCGCCCCAACGAAAGGGCGAGCGCCATGTAACGGTGATCGTGCGAAGTCACTCGTCCGGTTCGACGTTCGGGCGCAGTTCGGAGACGAATTTATCGAAATCGTCTGCGGCTTGGAAGTTCTTGTAAACGCTGGCGAAACGCACATAGGCAACGGTATCGATGCGGGCCAAAGCCTCCATCACGATCTCGCCAATGAGTTTCGACGGGATATCCGTTTCGCCCATGCTTTCCAGCCGGCGAATGAGCCCCGAAATCATCTGGTCCATGCGCTCTTGCTCGATGGGGCGCTTTTGCAGCGCAATGCGGATCGACCGTTCCAATTTGGAGCGGTCAAAATCCTCACGCCGACCGTTGGATTTCAATACCACCAGATCGCGCAACTGCACGCGTTCATAGGTGGTGAAGCGGCCACCGCAAGCAGGGCAAAACCGGCGGCGACGGATCGAAACATGGTCCTCAGCCGGCCGGCTGTCTTTCACTTGAGTGTCCATATTTCCACAAAACGGGCAACGCATCAGCCGGATCCTCTTATCACTTCATGCAATCATATGCGGGGAGTGCGCGGATGTTGCGGCGCCCCTCCGCCTGTCCACCGTCACTATAGGACAGCCACCATCCTTTGGGTAGAGCAAAAGTCAGCCCGCAAGATGCGCCGCGATCCGGCGGCTGTGAGGGGCATCGCGGTGTTCAAACAGATAAATTCCCTGCCATGTTCCAAGCCGCATCCGCCCGTCAGCAACGGGGATCGACACCGACACCGGCATCATCGCTGCCTTGATATGGGCGGGCATATCGTCGGGCCCCTCATAGGTATGTGTCAGATAGGCCATCGACGGATCGCTGGTGGGCGGCACCAACCGGGCGAAATAGGCGCGCAGGTCGGTTTGCACCTCCGGATCGGCGTTCTCTTGGATCAACAGCGAACACGACGTGTGCTGCACGAATAGGGTCAAAAGCCCATCGGCAACCCCAGTCGCAGCGACCCATGCCGCGACATCACTGGTAAATTCATACAGCCCCTGTCCGCAGGTGCCTATGGTGAACCCATGCTGCCTCATGGCTGCCCCGGCATATGCGCCTTGCACAGCTCCCACACCCGGTCTGCAAACTCCTCTTTCGCCGGCTCGAACCCGTGCACCGCCAAGGCCCAGTAAAAATAATCTTCATATGGAAAGCTCGCCAAAGCCACCGGCGCCGCCTCAAGCGCGCGGGGCAAATCGATGCCCTCTTCCACAACCCAAGCCGCGTGATGATACTCGGTTCTGCCGCATAGGATCACTGGCTTTTTGTGCATCAACGCCTCAAATCCCACGGCGCTGGTCTGGGTCACGATCCGGTCGCTGACCGCGATCAGATCATGCACCGATGCGGCGCTGACGGTGACGCCGCACCCGCGCGCCACCTCAGACAAAGTCGCATTGCGCGCCGCGTCCCCCGCAGGATGCAATTTAAGATAGACCCGCCGCCCCTGTGCCGCCTGCACCGTGCGGGTGATCACCTCCGCCATCGGAACATAATGAAGCGGCTGTTTGAAATGCTCGATATCTTGGGCGAAAATGGTCGCGTAGGCGCCGTCAATTGGCGCGCGCGCGGGTTGCGGCAACTTACTGACATTCTCGCGCCGCATATGTCCGGTGACCCCGTTGAAAAAATAACGTGCCGCCCTGTGGTCAATCACATCGGGATCAAACACCCGATCTGCCTGCGCCGCGCGGCCATGCACGCCGCTCGGGTCCAACATCCAGAACCCCCAAATATAATGCGGATGCGCATGCAATATATGAGGCCCCTGCGGTGTGATCGGCCCGATCACGATATGCAGGTAGGGTTTTTCAAACAACCGCTGCGCCGCTTTGCGTTCGGCACGGATTAAAAAGGCCCCATGCCCTTCGCTGCGCGCCTTGGCCGCCAGCTTGTTGAAAAAAGCAAAGCGGCCCTCGCGCAGGGCCCGAAACCACGTCTCGGAAGCATGCACAATCACCGGACCTTTGCCAAAATCAGTTTGACCAAGACGATCAATCAACGTGAGAGCGGATGCAGACATAAGGCCAAGTGTGGCCCAATTCGTTCACCCCGCGCAAGGGCGCCGGACTTCTCTTTGGCTCACCCCGTTTCAGTGACCTCCCTTAAGGGGTGGTATGGGCCTTACGCCGCGCGCCGACTGCAAATGCGCCCAAGCCGCCAAGCAGAAGCGCAAAACTGGCCGGTAGCGGAACTGCCGGATAGCTTTGCCACGACACCTCGATTTGCTCAAGCGGCGCCCAATCGTACAATGAAAGCGTCCAATGGCCAATAATATCATCTGCACCGTATTCTTCAAAACAGTCCGGCGGCGAATCATAGCCACATCGATAGATCGGAATGTCGAAATCTGCTGTCAGGCTGTCGAAACGGTTGCTACCGATTGCGATGTCCAAGGTATATACTGCCGAAAGTTCAGCGTACCAATTGCCGCCGATACCACTGCCGGAATTGTAAGCCTCTGCGGTTAAGTTGTAGGTTTCATCAAGGGAAATTCGACCATCCCCATTCAAATCCTCGGCGGAAAAACTGCCATCCACAGACCCGTAAGCATGGAAACTGACGTCGTGAATCTGCCGCAGCGCTGTCGTTGCCTGCCCCATTACGGGGAAGGTTGTGAGCGCCAGGGCGACAGCCGCAGAACAATGAAACTTCACGGGTATCCTCCTTACTCATTCAAAAATCATCTGTGATCACGATGGAGACTTGGCTGACTTAAGAAAAGAGAAATACATCGCTAACGGGATTTTTTTTACCGATTGCTCCTCAAAGAGCAATAGATGCTGCTTTGCGCCCGGTTATGAGCACGGCCAAAAAACGAAAACGCCCCCAAATGGGGGCGCTCTACATCATTGATCCAAGAAACTGCGCAGCTTGCGTGATCGGCTCGGGTGCTTGAGCTTGCGAAGCGCCTTCGCCTCGATCTGCCGGATCCGTTCGCGGGTCACGCTGAACTGTTGGCCGACCTCTTCAAGGGTGTGGTCAGTGTTCATACCGATACCAAACCGCATCCGCAGAACCCGTTCTTCGCGCGGCGTGAGTGAGGACAAAACCCGCGTTGTGGTTTCTTTGAGGTTCTCCTGAATGGCGCTATCCAGAGGCAGAACCGCGTTCTTATCCTCGATGAAGTCGCCCAGCTGGCTGTCTTCCTCGTCGCCAATTGGCGTCTCCAAGGAAATCGGCTCTTTGGCGATTTTCATCACCTTGCGCACTTTCTCAAGCGGCATTTGCAGCTTTTCAGCCAATTCTTCCGGCGTCGGTTCGCGGCCGATTTCATGCAACATCTGACGGCCAGTGCGGACCAATTTATTGATCGTCTCGATCATATGCACTGGAATACGGATGGTGCGGGCCTGATCGGCAATCGACCGGGTGATCGCCTGACGGATCCACCATGTCGCATAGGTCGAGAATTTATACCCGCGCCGGTATTCGAACTTATCCACGGCCTTCATCAGGCCAATGTTGCCTTCCTGAATAAGATCAAGGAATTGCAAGCCGCGGTTGGTGTATTTCTTGGCAATCGAGATCACCAAACGCAGGTTCGCCTCGACCATTTCTTTCTTGGCCTGACGGGCTTCTTTTTCGCCCTTTTGAACCTGCTGCACGATGCGGCGGAATTCTGAAATATCCAAACCGATATATTGACCGACCTGCGCCATATCGGCGCGCAATTCTTCGACTTTATCCGAAGAGCGTTCAATGAACATCTGCCAACCGCGACCGGCCTTTTCGCCCATTTCTTCAAGCCATGCAGGATCAAGCTCACGGCCCCGATAGGCGTCGACAAATTCGCGGCGGTTGATCCGTGCCTGGTCCGCCAGTTTCACCATGGCGCTGTCGATCTGCATGATCCGGCGGTTGATGCCGTAGAGCTGATCGATCAAGGCCTCGATCCGGTTGTTGTGCAGGTGCAACCCGTTGACCAATTCAACAATCTCGGAGCGCAGCTTTTGATAGGTGGCCTCGTCCTTATCCGAAAAACTGTCGTCTTCGTTCAAGGTGGCAGAAATGCGGCTGTCCTGCATTTCCGACAGACGCGCGTAATCATCGGCAATGCGGTCGAGGGTTTCCAACACCGTTGGTTTCAACGCCGCTTCCATGGCCGCGAGGCTCATATTGGCCTGTTCATCCTCATCGTCGTCATCGTCATCGGCGATGGGATTGCCGTCCGCGTCGAGCTCTTGCTTGCTTTCCTCACTCGCAGCGGGGGTCGCAACACCGCCGGCTGCCGCGCCGCCGGGGGCCGCGCCGACATTCGCCGCAACAACAGGCGCGCCGTCTTCTTCCTCGCCCATCTGGTCGCCAAATGTGGTCTCCAGATCGATCACATCGCGCAACAAAATGTCCTCGGACAAAAGTTCGTCGCGCCAAATGGTAATCGCCTGGAAGGTCAGCGGGCTTTCACACAGCCCGAGGATCATCGTATTGCGACCCGCCTCGATGCGTTTGGCAATCGCGATCTCGCCTTCGCGCGACAAAAGCTCCACCGAGCCCATCTCACGCAGATACATCCGCACCGGATCATCGGTCCGGTCCAATTTCTCGGAGGTGCCCGAGGACAATGTGACATCGCGGTTGGAACTGGCATCGACCACAGCGGTCGATTTGCCGTCTTCTTCCTCTGCGTCTTCATCCTCAATGATGTTGATGCCCATTTCCGACAGCATCGACATCACATCTTCAATCTGTTCCGAACTCACCTGATCGGGGGGCAGAACCTGATTGAGCTGATCGTAGGTAATATAGCCTTTTTCACGCGCCTCCGCGATCATCTTCTTGACCGCAGCTTGGCTCATGTCGAGCGAACCCTCGGCGTCCTGATCGTCGGTCTTGGCGTCGTCGTTGTCTTTGGCGGCCATATGGTGCTCCTGCGCTAGCGCTTTGGCGGGCGGGTGATTCGATTCGTTTAATCCGAATCAATAACGCGGATCATGCTGATTCGCACGTCCCGAGTAGCCCGATTTGTTTACCGAATCGTCATCATGCTCGTGCCCCGTGGCAAATAGGGCGCGTTTTGTGTCCGTCGAGGCCGAAATTCCCGGGTTTCGCCGCAGAAATACGCCTGTCGGCCCCCAAACCTCGTCTCGCACATTTTAAATAATCTCCATCGGGGCTCTCTTTGCCCCATGTCCGGGCCTGACCGGTTAGCGTTTTTTCTCGAACCGGATGGTTTGCATCAACGCATCCAAAGCCGAGCGCTCATCACGGTTGATCGGCGCGCCATTCTCGCCCATGTCATATTCGGCGCGGTCCTCTTGCTGGCTGCGTGCGGCACGGTCATGTGCCTCGGTGGCCTGTGCCAACCGCCATGTCAAAGTCTCGTCTTCAACATGAATGAATTCCTCTTCCGCCTCACGGCGCTCTGCCTCCAACCCGCGAGCGGCTTCCAGTTTTGCCAATTCCTCGGCCAATGTCATTTGCGCGCGATCCAGATCGCCGGGTCGACGCACGGGCGGACAAATGCGGACATGGGGCTGCGCCATCAACCGATCAAGAGGCTCCCGACCGATTATTTCGCAAATCCGCTGCCAAAGCACCTCTGCAGCAGGATTGCGAAGCCCTGCGGCCAATACCGCAGGTATGCCGCCCGCACTGTCGTCGATCCGGTCCGATGCAACGGCCCCAAGCCTCGGCGGCGCATTGGGCGGCGCATCCGGCACCCGGAGGCTTTCGGCAAACCGCGCCGCGACTGCCTCTTCGCCGGCGGCTTCGGGGCCGGTGTGATCCATATCGCCTTCGATTGCATAGGCATCTTCGGGGATCATCTCAAAGGGCATGTCGGCCATCTGCGGCATCTCGTCAGCGAACCCGTCGGGATCAGGCGCCGCGCCATAAACCGCATCATAATCCACCGGTGGATAGGATGGAGAAGCCGCATCCACATTTACGGCCCGCACGCCAGACGCGGCACCGGACTGCGGATCACCATCCTTCGCCGCAGCCTCAACCGCTGGCCCGTGCTGCGCGGTGTTCGGCGCCGGAGCAGAGGCCGGCACGGCCGCAGAGGAGGCGCATTGTAAAACCGCCGCCTCGGCATGTTCCAAAATCAGGTTGCGCAGGGGGGCGTGATCGGCGCCAAGGCACTCCAAGCGCGCAATACGGCGGCGAAATTCCGGCAGGATCTGCGGCGTGGCAATCACGGTGGCAAGAATCACCGCCTCGCGGATACGGTCTTGGGTGCGCGCATCTGTGCCCACCAGAACGGAGGCCTTTGTGCCCGACGTTGCAGGTTCGGGCGGCGGCTGCCATTTTCCCTTCGCCCCCGCACGGCGCGGCGTCCATGGTTTTGATCCGGCCCCATGGGTCGCACCGCCCGGCCCGCGCCGGCCCCGAAACAATTGCCAGCGCAAATCTTTGATCGCCTCGCCATAATGGCGGCGGATCGACGGGTCGCGGATCAATTTGATTTTGTCCCGCAGCACTTTATCCAGTGCCGCCTTGCGTTCTGGGCTGTCGAAAACCTTTCCTTCGGTCTCGCGGCGCCACAGCAAATCCACCATGGGGACAGCGCCCTCAATCACCGCCTGCATGGCCCCTGCCCCTTCGGCCCGGATCACATCATCGGGATCTTTGCCATCTGGCATGATCGCAAACCGCAAGGATTTACCCGCTTCCAACAGCGGCAGCGCCAAATCGACAACCCGCATCGCCGCACGCAGCCCCGCCGCATCGCCATCCAAGGCAATCACCGGTTCGGGCGAAATCCGCCACAACAACGCCAGTTGGTTCTCCGTTACCGCCGTGCCCAAGGGCGCGACCGATGCGCCAAATCCGGCCTCGGACAAGGCAATCACATCCATATAGCCTTCGGCCACGATCAAGGGCTGCCCCTTGCCTGCCGCCTCGCGGGCGGGGCCGTGGTTATAAAGCGAACGCCCCTTGTCGAACAATTCGGTTTCGGGCGAGTTCAGATATTTGGCGTTGTCCCCCGGATCCATCGCCCGCCCGCCAAAGGCAATGGCGCGGCCGCGCGCATCGCGGATCGGGAAGATGATGCGATTGCGAAACGTATCATAGGGTTTCTTGCCCTTGGCGGAGGCTTTGGCCAGCCCAGCGCCGAGGATCAACTCTTCGGGCACCGATTTCGCCGTCAGATGATCCCACAGGTTTTGCCAACCGTCCGGCGCAAATCCGATGCCAAAACGCTCTTGCGCCGCGCCGTCCAATCCGCGCCGCGCCAGATAATCGCGCGCCGGTCCCGCAGCCGAGGTGCGTAATTGAAGGCGGAAAAACTGCACCGCCATTTCCATGACTTCGACAAGCTGCGTGCGCTTGTCGGCCTTTTGCTGCGCCTGCGGATCGCGGGCGGGCATTTGCATGCCGCTTTCTTCGGCGAGAATTTTCACCGCCTCCATGAAATCGACATTCTCGGTTTCGCGGATAAAGGTAATCGCATCGCCTTTGGCCTGACAGCCAAAACAATAATAATAGCCCTTGCGGTCATCGACGTGGAAAGAGGCGGATTTTTCTTGGTGAAACGGGCATGGCGCCCACATGTCGCCCTTGCCTTGATTGGATTTGCGCGGATCCCACATGACTTTGCGCCCGACGACCTGACTAAGCGAGGTTCGGCTGCGCAACTCGTCCAAGAATCCGGGTGGTAGGCTCATGGCCACTATATTGGCACGCGCGCGCGCAGAGTCTAGAGCCCAGCGCGGGCAGAAAGGCGCATTGCCCTCCCTGCCCGCGAGGTTTCTGTGGATAACCCCTGCGCAAGCGCGCGCGGGTCGAAACGCTACAACCCCTTGGCGCGGTAGCTCGCAGCGACTTTTTCGATCGCCACCAAATAGGCCGCCGTGCGCAAATCCTCGACATCATCGCGCCCGTGCCAGACCGCGCGCATGGCTTGGTAGGCGATGCGCATCGTGTCATCGAGCCCCGAACGCACCAGTTCCAATTCATCCGCGCCGCGCAGGTATTTCTCGCGAAAGCCGTCGGACACCGACCATGTGCGCCCCATCACTTCGGAAAGCTGCTCCAATTCGTCAATCACCAATTGGTGACGCGCCTCTTCTTGCCGGCGCTGCATCCGGCCAAAGCGGATATGCGACAGGTTCTTGACCCATTCAAAATAGGAGACCGTCACCCCGCCCGCATTGGCATACATGTCGGGAATGATCACCACGCCCTTTTTGCGCAGGATATCGTCCGCACCCGCCGTGACCGGGCCATTGGCCGCCTCGATGATCAGCTTGGCATTGATCCGCTCGGCGTTTGTCAGATTGATCACCCCCTCAAGCGCCGCGGGGATCAAAATATCACAAGCCTCTTCCAGGACCTCCGCGCCCTCTTTGGCATGGACCGCGTCAGGGTATCCCTCCACGCCACCGTGCTTGACGATCCAATCACGCACAGCATCGACATTCAGACCCTCGGGGTCATGCAGGGCGCCGTCATGTTCGATGATCCCGATGATCTTCGCCCCGTCCTCTTCGGACAGGAACTTCGCCGCGTGATAGCCCACATTACCCAAACCCTGCACGATGATCCGTTGATCACCCAGTTTGCCGACCAGGTTGGCCGCAGCAATATCGGCAGGATGGCGGAAGAACTCGCGCAGTGCATATTGCACCCCGCGCCCCGTCGCCTCGACCCGTCCGGCGATGCCCCCCGCATTGAGTGGCTTGCCGGTCACGCAGGCCTTGGCGTTGATGTCCGTGGTATTCATCCGCGCGTATTGATCTGCAATCCATGCCATCTCGCGCTCGCCAGTGCCCATATCGGGGGCGGGGACGTTTTGGCTGGGATGAATCAAATCGCGTTTGGCCAGTTCATAAGCAAACCGGCGGGTGATCTGTTCCAACTCGTGCTCGTCATACATCCGTGGATCAATGCAAAGCCCCCCTTTGGAGCCACCAAACGGCGCCTCAACCAGCGCACATTTATAGGTCATCAATGCCGCCAAAGCTTCGACCTCGTCCTGATGAACGCTGAGCGCATAGCGTATGCCGCCCTTGACCGGCTCCATGTGATCCGAATGCACCGACCGGTATCCTGTAAAGGTCTGGACCTTGCCACGTAGGCGCACGCCGAACCGCACCGTATAGGTGGCATTGCAGACGCGGATTTTCTCCTCAAGCCCGGGGGCGAGGTCCATCAACGCCACTGCACGATTGAACATCAAATCCACACTTTCGCGGAAACTCGGCTCGCTCATTTCTTGAACCTCAATCACATCTAAAACGCTCATCACCATTTCTCCTCATTGCGGCCGAATCGCTCCGCTCCATTGGCCTGCCGCCCCGCAGGCGGGAACAGACGTTGCCTTGCAAATAGTGACTTCAACACATGAGAAGAAGGTTAATGCCAAATCCATCCGGGTCGAGACATTTTTTGGCCTGGTTAACGTTTAAGTTATCTTTGCGCGGCAAGCCTGCAGCCGAATCACCCTGCGGCAGACGGAAATATGCGCGGGGCTGCCTCAATTGCTCTGTATCGTTTCCCCCTTGAAAACAATGGCCTGCGCACCCCCTCAATGTCATTTAATTTGCCTGTAAAGCTCTCGTTTTGGGCACCCCGACGCCCCATTCTCGCCACACTGGTTGCGCATATATTAGGGGTGCGAAAAGCGTCCATTGCGGCAGAATCCCGATGTGATGCGAAACGAGTAAAGGGCATTGAAATGAAACGGACAGCTTTCGGGGCAAAGAAGCAGCAGGCGTTGGGTGACGCATGCCGCATTCAAGACAAGGCTTTTCTAAAGAACTTTGTGCGCGGCGAAGACGGCACAATGGTGGCTTTGGCTGTTTATATCTTTCTTGCGATGATGGTCGTCGGAGGCATTGGGGTTGACCTGATGGCATTCGAGATGAACCGCACCCGTTTGCAACATACTTTGGACCGCGCGGTGCTTGCAGCGGCGGACATTGATCAGACATTGACGCCCGAAGATGTGGTCACCGACTACTTCCAAAAATCGGGAATGGAGCAATTCCTCTCGGATGTGCAAGTAGATCAGGGCGTCAATTATCGCACAGTATCCGCCCGCGCCACCGCCCGTGTCAAAACCCAATTCATCCATATGGTCGGCATCGACACATTCGAGGCCCCCGCTTACGGCGCGGCCGAAGAAAGAATCGGCAATGTGGAAATTTCGCTGGTGCTCGATGTGTCCGGTTCGATGAAAAATAACAACCGTTTGCCGAACCTGCGCACCGCCGCGAAAACCTTCGTGGACACTGTGATCCGCGACGAAAACGAAGACCGCATTTCGTTGAGCATCGTGCCCTATTCGGAACATGTGAACGTCGGCGAAGAGATCTTTGACCTCATCCCGAACACCAACCACCGCCATGATTTCAGCCATTGCGTCGAAATGCGCAACAGCGATTTCAGCTCCACCACAATCAGCAGTTCGTATCGCTATGACCAGATGCAGCACTTCACCTGGAACTATGACGGGCGCAACAACTTGCTTGAAGATTCGGTCTGCCCGCTTCCGCTCTCCAGCCGGCACAACCGGTCGCGGTCTGACAACGAGATCACGGCCTATAGCCAGGATGCATCGGCCCTGAAGGCGCAGATCGACTCGCTGACGCCGATCTCGGGCACCGCAATCTATCAGGGTATGAAATGGGGTGTGGCGCTGCTTGATCCTTCGACCCAAGGCATCGTCTCGGGGCTGACCTCGAATGGAAACGCCGATCCCGCCTTTGACGGACGCCCGAAATCCTACAGCGACGTCGAAACCCTCAAAACAGTCATCTTGATGACCGATGGCGAGAATACATCGACAAAACGGATTGCCGATTGGGCCTATGACAGCCAAAGCGACTACGTACATTGGGACAATTACAACTTTAACTACTACCTGTATAACCATGTGCGCAGCTACCAACGCAGCAACTACTACTACACCACATATCAGCGCTCTGAAGGCGACGCATTTCTCCACAATGTGTGCGAGGCCGCAAAGGACAAGGGCATTATAATCTGGTCGATCGGTTTCGAAGTGACCGACACCGGCGCCAATGTCATGGAAGATTGCGCCTCGTCTCCGAGCCACTTCTTCCGGGTTGAAGGCATCGAAATCGAAGAAGCGTTCAAATCCATTGCACGCCAAATCAACCAGCTGAGACTGACCCAATGATCTGGTCCTTGAAAAAACGCCTCGGCGGGTTCCGCCGCCGAGAAGACGGGACAGCAACGCTTGAATTCGCCATCATGTTTCCGATGTTTGTTTTCATGTTGCTCTCCGGGGTCGAGATCGGGATGATCAACTTTCGCCATTCGCTGCTCGAACGCGGATTGGACATGGCCGTGCGTGACTTGCGCATCGGGCCAACCTTTGCCCCGTCCCACGGTGAGTTGAAGGAAAGCGTTTGCACCTATGCGGGGTTCCTCCCCAACTGCACAAACAGCCTGAAGCTTGAAATGGTGCAGGTGGATATGCGCAACTATACCTCGATGCCGGGCGACAGCGACTGCACCGACAAGGCCGATGAAGTCTCGCCTGTGCGGAATTTTAAGGCCGGCGGCGCAAACACCACAATGGTTCTGCGCGCCTGTTTCAAATTTGATCCGGTCTTCCCCCTGTCCGGCTTGGGTAAGGATCTCGCCACCCAAGACGGCGGACAGGCCGCGATGATCGCAACCACTGCCTATGTGCAAGAACCGAGGTAAGCGAGATGGATGACATGACCCCGACGCCAGCCCCCGGCCCCGTCGCAGCGATCAGCGCCCAGTTGCGCCGTTTCAAAAACGAAACCCGCGCCTCCGTGGCCGTCGAAACCGCGATGATCCTGCCGATCCTGTTCTGGGCCTTCATGGCCTCCTACGGGTTCTTCGACGCCTATCGCCAACGCTCGGTCGCGGAAAAAGCTGCCTTCACCATCGCGGATATGCTCAGCCGCGAAACCCTCAACATCAACAATATCTACCTCAACAACACGCATGAATTGCTGGGTTTCCTGACGCGCACCAACAATCCGCAACTGCGCGTTTCGGTGGTGCGTTGGGATGAATCGGATGACACCTATAAGGTCATTTGGTCCGAAGGGCGCGGTGGGCGCGGCGGGCTTGCCGAAGGCCCGATCGCGGATTGGGACGACAGGCTGCCGAATATGCCCGACACCGACCGGTTGATCGTGGTTGAAACCGGTGTGCACTTCAAACCGGTTTTCAAAATCGGCATTGATGAGCACGATATGGAGAGCTTCGTCTTCTCGCGCCCGCGCTTTGCGCCGCAACTGAAGTGGGAAAGCTAAGCCGCCACCCCTAAGAGCAAAGCCAAAGGCAGGTCGCAAGACCTGCCTTTTGTCTCATATCGCCCCTCTCCCCCTACCAGCCACGCGGCCAGCGGCTATTGCGCTTGAAGCACGCCGCGCCTGCCCCTCCGGATCGTCAGAACGCCACGACCATATCGCCGCGCTGCGAGACAGAATGCCAAGCCGGCATATCGTTTCCAAACAACACTTCTTGCGCGTCAGCAGAGCGTTTTCACAACCAAGCGTCGCATCAAGCCCGGTCGCTTGACCCAAAAAACAGGGCCGCCAAAGGGTGCCTGCCGCAAGACGTCGGGTGAAGAGGCGGCCTACGCCATCCTCCGCCATGGTCGGATGTGGCCGCTGACCGCTCTACCGGATCGGCAAACCAAAGAAAGACGCTGAAGAGCGCGGAGCCAGCTTCAGGATGTTGTTGCAAGCCCCACCACCGGCGGGGTGGCACGGGGCGGCAGCATCGCGTCAAATTCTTTACCAACCGCAGGCACTCGAACCCATCGCGCCGGCAACACGCAAATCAGCGCCGCCGCCAGTCGCTTGATATTGCGCCGCTGGTGCGCGCATTGACAATCGCCGCGATCATATCGGCCATGGCCTTGGTGTCTGCCCCTGCGGCCACGCCGCCCACGCCAATGCGTTTGCCCATGCGCCACCACAGGCCCGGCTGCCACGCGCGGTCCTGCTTGGCCCCGAGGCGCAAAGAGAAACCATTCGAGGGTTTATTGGCAAAGGTGCCGCGTTCGACCGCCGTGACCTCCGCAAGCGGCACAATCACCGAAAAGTCGCCGGTGCCGTCCTCAAAGAGCACCGCCGCCTCGGTCAATACAATCGCCCCGCGCGTCGCCCGCTGCATGATGCGCGCCACCCAAAGCGCCGCCACGCCCAATACCAATATGTAAAGCCGCCAGCCAAACCCCATCTCGGAGCCGCCGCCAAACCCGATATACAGCAATATCCCGCCCAAAAGCACAAGCGTCGCCACCCCGAATACCCGCCGCGGCTTGGACGCCTGCACACGGCTCAGAACCTGCGCCCCTGTGTCGGCTGCTCCGCCCTCTTGTTGCTCTGTCATATCGCCGTCTCCTTTGTCGTCGCAATAGCGTGATTTGAACGCCAATGCGAGAGCCGCCCGCACCCGTCCGCTGCAAACAACATGCAGGCCACCATTGCGCAACGGAGCCTTCATCAGACCCGCGCATTAAGCCGCCTGCCGCCGCGCATGTGGCGCGGGCAGAAGCCTCCGGCGGGGATATTTAGAGAAAGCAGAAAACAGCAACGAGACGCAGATCCCGCAGCGCCGCAACACCGACGCCATACCGAGGCTATATGGAAGCCGGATTTTGCAGGTTGGCACAGGCTCAAACGGCGACGGTTTTACGCACCATGCCCCAATAGATTTCTTCGATCTCGGCAAGCGAAAGCCGCCCCGCCTCGCGAAACCATGTGTTGACGCCGGTAAGCATCGCAATCAGCGCCAATGCGGTGATCTTGGGGTCAGGGATATCAAAAGCACCGGAGGCGACGCCTGCGCGTAAAATCGTCTCGAGACGACCTTCATAGACACGGCGCAAGGCTTCGATCCGCCCGAAGTTTTCGGCGCTAAGATTGCGCAGCTCCATGTAGGAAATGAACACCGCATCGGCGCGGGCGGCGTTGAACCGGATGTGAAAGCGGGTGAAATGTTCCAACGCATCGGTGGGCGCGCTGTTCTTTGGGGTTTCCGCAGTGTGGGCGACCAAAAGTTCATCCATATGCGCCGCCAGAAGATCAGCCAGAAGGCTTTGCTTGTCTGGGGTGTAATTATAAAGCGCCCCGGCCTGCACCCCGACCTCGGCAGCAATCTGGCGCATTGAGACCGCCGCATACCCGTGACGCGCGAATAACGTCAATGCAGCCTCGCGCACACGCGGGCCGGTAATATCGGAATGAGAGCCAATGGTTCGTGCCATAGGGCGATTTTAACTGAACATATGTTCAGATCAAAGCGCTGTTTCATGCGGCCCGCGCAACCGCCAAAATGGCGGCGCGGTCATGCCCTTTAATCCGTCCTGGTGATGCCAATTAAAGCGCCGCCCATTATCCATATCGCCGCGCTATCGTTGACCTTTCGCCCATCCCTGCCAGAATGGCCCCGATCACGCCAGATCAAGTAGGCCCGTAGCGATGTCATTCGAATTTCTTCTCACTTCGCTGGTTGTGGTGCTTTTGCCGGGCACCGGGGTGCTCTATACGGTGGCTGTCGGCCTTGGACAGGGGTTCAAAGCCAGCGTCGCGGCGGCGTTGGGTTGCACCCTTGGCATTCTTCCCGCCGCAACGGCCAGCATCATCGGGCTTGCCGCCCTGCTCCACACCAGCGCGATGGTTTTCCACACGATCAAATATCTCGGCGCGGCCTATTTGTTTTATATGGCTTGGCGGGTTTTGCAGGATCGCACGATGATGAAGGTCCGCGACACCGCACAGGGCGCCAGCCATGCCCGCATCCTGACCACGGCGACGCTGCTCAATATTTTAAACCCGAAACTCTCGCTGTTTTTCCTTGCTTTCCTGCCGCAATTCATCGCCCCCTCCGCGCCCGATGCGACCGCAGCCTTGGTCGGCTTGGCCACGGTGTTCATGGGAATGACCTTTGCGGTTTTCGTGCTTTACGGGGCCTGTGCCTCTCTGGCGCGCGATTATGTTATCCACCGCCCGTCGGTGATGAAATGGATCAAACGCAGCTTTGCCGGAACCTTCGGCTTTCTGGGCGCGAAACTGGCGTTATCGACCTGATCAGGCGCGCTCTTGCACATCGCGCGCCTAGGGCGGTAAAAAGGCCAAGCTCGCCCCCGCCATTGGCATCGGATTGTTTTATGCGCCCTGCTCTTCCCCGTCCTTCCTGTCGCGCTACGCACGCCCTCTCGCTGGGCTTGGTGGTTGCGCTGCTAACAGGTTGCGGCGCGCCCCCCGAAGGCGGGCGCCAAATCACCCAAGCCGAGCGCGACGCCGCCTATCCGGCTTTGGTCCCGGTCGAGGGACTGCTTGTGGCGCAAGGCGAACAGATCACCGACACCACCGAAGAGGCATTGCTTGCCCGTGCTGCCGCCCTGCGGACCCGCGCCGCGCGTCTGCGCCACACCCCGGCGGCCGCGGCAAAGCACACCGACATCACGGCCGGGCCGGACACCTAAACACCCTGCCCGCACCTCGGCAGGCAAATGCCGCGTTGCAGAGCAGCAAAGCTTTCGCTAAATCCCGACAGTAACTGCGGCCCCCGCGCCGCGCCCTTGTTTCATGAATGGAGGCCACCATGACCCAACCTTTGCGCTTAGGGATTGCCGGTTTGGGCACGGTCGGCGCCGGCGTCGTCAAAATCATCCGCCAGAAAGCCGCCCTTTTGGAAACGCGCTGTGGCCGTCCCGTAATCATCTCCGCCGTCAGTGCCCGCAATAAGGGCAAGGATCGCGGCGTGAATTTGACCAGCTATGCCTGGGAAGACAATCCCGTCGCCTTGGCGCAGCGCGATGATGTGGATGTCTTTGTCGAACTGATGGGCGGATCGGACGGACCGGCCAAAGCCGCGACCGAAGCCGCGATTGCCGCAGGCAAAGACGTGGTCACCGCCAACAAGGCCCTGCTTGCGCATCACGGTCAAACCTTGGCCGAAATCGCCGAAGCGGCCGGCCGCGTGATCCGGTTCGAGGCCGCCGTCGCGGGCGGCATTCCGGTGATCAAGACCCTGATCGAAGGGCTTGCCGGCAATGAAATCACCCGTGTGATGGGGGTGATGAACGGCTCGTGTAACTACATCCTGACACGGATGGAGGATGCCGGATTAACGTACCAGGAGGTCTTTGACGAGGCCAACGCACTTGGCTATCTGGAGGCCGACCCGAATTTGGACGTGGGCGGCGTGGACGCAGGGCATAAATTGGCCCTGCTGGCCACGATCGCGTTTGGCACAAAGGTGGATTTCAACGCGGTCGAATTGGAAGGCATCGGCTGCATCACCATCGAGGACATTCGGCAAGCCGCTGATATGGGGTATAAAATCAAACTTCTGGGCGTCAGCCAGATGACCGGTCGCGGTCTGGAGCAGCGCATGTCGCCTTGTCTTGTGCCTGCGACATCGCCGCTGGGCCAACTTGATGGCGGCACCAATATGGTGGTGCTGGAAGGCGACGAAGTCGGGCAAATCGTTCTGCGCGGGGCCGGTGCGGGCATGGGGCCGACGGCCTCTGCGGTGCTGGGGGATATTTGCGACATTGCACGCGGCTTGCGCATCCCCACCTTCGGCCAACCGGCCGCAAACCTCGCCGTCGCACCCGCCGCCGTTGCCGCGACCCCGGCGCCCTACTATTTGCGCATGACCTTGCAAGACCGTCCGGGCGCCTTGGCCAAGGTCACCAAAGCCTTGGGCGAGGCGGGCATTTCGATCCACCGGATGCGCCAATACGACCATGATGCCGAGAATGCGCCGGTCCTGATCGTGACGCATAAAACCTCGCGCCGCGATCTTGATGCGGCCTTGGCGGCGATGACGAATTTGGACGATATTCAAGGCACGCCTGTGGCGCTGCGCATTGAATCCGTCTGATCCGGCAGGCCGGCTTGATTTGGCCGGATTGATTTGGCCGGCTTGATTTTGCGGGCTTGATCCCACTGGCTCCGCCGCCCGCGCCGCGTTAGAACGGGCCAAGCATGAGGAGCAGGCATGAGCTATTTGGATGTTGAACGCTCGTTGTCGGGGCGACGCTGGGTTGGTCCGGGGATCGAAATCGACCGCGCGGGCGAAGCAATGGCACAGGAAACCGGATTGCCCCGTCCGCTGTGCCAAACCCTTGCGCGGCGCGGTGTGTCCGCCGCCGAGGCCGACGCCTTCCTCGCCCCACAATTGCGCGACCTGCTGCCCGATCCACGCAGCCTCAAGGACATGGAAAAAGCCGCAGCGCGGTTTTTGGCCGCCCTCAAAGCCAAAGAGCGCATCGCGATTTTCGCAGATTACGACGTGGATGGCGGCAGCTCTGCGGCGCTGTTGATCTGGTGGCTGCGCGATATGGGGCACCCCGCGACGCTCTATGTGCCGGACCGGATCGACGAAGGATATGGGCCAAATGAACCCGCGATGGAAGCATTGGCAAAGGATCACGATCTGATCCTCTGTGTTGACTGCGGCACCGTCAGCCACGGTCCCGTCGCCGCTGCCACGGGCGCGGATGTGGTGATTTTGGACCACCACTTGGGCGGCGAAACCCTTCCCCCCGCTCTCGCGGTGGTCAACCCCAACCGTCAGGATGAAAGCGGCGACCTGGCGCATCTATGTGCCGCTGGTGTGGTGTTCTTGATGTTGGTCGAGGCCAACAGACAGCTGCGCGAGGCCAAGATCAAAGGCCCTGACCTGATGTCGCTGCTCGATCTGGTGGCTTTGGCCACCGTGGCAGATGTTGCCCCGTTGATCGGCGTGAATCGCGCATTGGTGCGTCAAGGCCTGAAGGTCATGGCGCGGCGCGCACGCCCCGGCATTGTGGCGTTGTCAGATGTCAGCCGGATGGACACCGCGCCCTCGTCCTATCACCTCGGTTTTCTGCTGGGCCCCCGCGTCAATGCGGGCGGGCGCATCGGGCAGGCCGACCTTGGCGCACGACTTTTGTCCACCGACAACATGCATGAAGCCAAAGCCATGGCGGAACGGCTCGACATGCTCAACACCGAACGCCGCGATATCGAAACCTCGGTGCGGGCCGCCGCCATGGCACAGGCCGAAGAGCGCGGGCTTGATGCGCCCTTGGTTTGGGCGGCGGGCGAAGGATGGCATCCCGGTGTTGTCGGCATTGTCGCCAGCCGCATCAAAGAGGCCACCAACCGCCCCGTGGTGGTGATTGGTTTGGACGGCGACGAAGGCAAGGGATCGGGCCGCTCGATTTCCGGTGTGGACCTTGGCGCATCGGTCCAAAAACTTGCGGCTGAAGGGCTGTTGATCAAGGGCGGCGGGCATAAAATGGCGGCGGGCCTGTCGGTGGCGCGCGATCAATTGGAACCGGCCATGGCGCGCCTGTCCGAGTTACTGGCCAAACAGGGCGCGGGCAATGCCGGCCCTGCCGACTTGAAGCTCGACGGAATGTTGATGCCGGGGGCCGCGACTGTGGCGCTTATCGAACAGATCGAAGCCGCCGGCCCCTTTGGCGCATCGGCCGCCGCTCCGCGTTATGTCTTTGCCGACATGGCAATCAAATTTGCCAAACGCGTCGGAGACAGCCACCTCAAGATCAGCTTTACCGATGGTATGGGCCCGCGCATCGACGCGATTTGCTTTGGCGCATTCGACACCGACCTGGGGCCGCGGTTGCTCGAGCACAACGGGATGCGATTCCATTTGGCCGGCCGTCTGGAGATCAATGAATGGGGGGGGCGCCGGCAGGTGCAGCTGCGTCTCGAAGATGCGGCAGAGGCACACCGCCCATAAGCGCCTAACATGGCGGTGAAATCGGGGCCAAATCCCCGTAAAATCGCCATTTTTCAAAGGATAAGAAAAATCTGCAAAAAGTCGGAAATTACCTCTTGCGCGGCGGGCATGGTTTGCTTAAACACCGCCTCACGCCAAGGCATGGCCCGTTCGTCTATCGGTTAGGACGTCAGGTTTTCAACCTGAAAAGAGGGGTTCGACTCCCCTACGGGCTGCCATTTACCCTTGAAATCTGTTGATTTTACTGGGTAAATTTCAATCCGCCACACTCTGCCTAAGCATTGTCAAATGGATCGAAGTATACCGGCAACCAGAAAGCCACGTGCATACTTACAAAGACGTAGCTACACGTCGCTGCGTCTATAGTCAGGCGCTTTCCAGCTTCGCCCGTATAACGCCACACAAACCCGTTACCCGTGTTATAGTTACAGCATTGAAAGGCTAAAGAGGATAAGGGCTTGGACGGGAATTCTGTAATTGTTTTGTTATTGGCACTTGCGTCAATCGTATCGTTGGCTGGGGTGATCCATCCTTTCAAGCTGTTCAAAACCCGTTGGGTTGCTTTGGCGTCCTTCGCCGCGTGCTTCGCTCTTATCGGCGTGGCTGGACCACCGCCAAAAACTGCGGAAACTGCTGTGCCTGAAATGAATGAACGTCCATGGGCTGCGCCCGGAGGCGACAAACAGCTTTGGGTTACTTCCGAGCGATTGAACCGTCGCACATGCCCGTCGGAAAGCTGCGGTGTGGTCGGGCAATTGTTTTTCCGTGAAGGCGTGACCGCGCATGAAGAACGCGACGGTTGGGCGCGGATAACACAGCCCTATGACGCGTCGTGCGCCGGGAGCAGAAGCGAATACGTTGATACCGGCAACGCGGCTTGCACCCCTGCGAACGGCGTTTCTGACGGGCAGTTCGCCGAATGGGTGTCGGTAGAATACCTTTCGGACACCCGCCCGCCTGATCCGGCTGCGGATGCGTCCGGGCTAGAAGAGTTGGTGGCCGGGTCTGACGACTTTGCACGATACCGAACTGCCTTCTTAGATGCCGCCCAATCGCTGATTGCGCAGCGTCGTTGCACCGAACGCGATTTCCGCGACATGGGCGGCTGGGTGAAATCGTCCAGCCATCGCAATCAGCCTATATACTTCACCTACTGCGGCGGGGTGACAGTAACAAACCGACTGTATTTGAATGCAGATACGGGCGAGACATTTAGGTAACCAGGACCTCGACTACGTCGGTGAACGCGAACCGGTCTCACTTGCCCTTAGCACTTAGGAATGGTCGTGAGGCGGAGACGGCGTAGGTGCTACGGCAGACTTATAGGGTGCGTGCACGATTCAATGCGCTGACAGTGTAGGGCAGCACGGCAAATTACACCGTTTCGGTCAGACCTACGCCTAACCCTTCAACGCTAAGGACCGCGTTGATCATGCTGAATGGGGACGCCATACTCACAGCAAACACGCTGGTCATGTTCCATGATTTTCTGGAACGTGCTGCACGATATGGTGCAGACGCTCGGAAACGGCTGTCTCAACCGGGCACAGGCAGGCTTAGGGCGGCACCTGCGCATATCCATCGCGGCTTACCGACGGAGCACTAACTCACCTCGCGCCCCACCGGCGGAGCCAGATTGCGCCCATCGTCGAGCAAGTCATCGTTGTAAAACGTATGACACGCCCGCCCTTTGTGTTTCGACGCATAGAGGGCAATATCGGCATCCGATAATAAGCGCACCGCATCAAGGGTCTCATAATCCGTCGATATAACCGTACCGATCGAACCCGAGATACGACAGATTTGACCATCATGGGGCACCGGTTCTTCAAGGCGCGAAATCATCCGTCGGGCGATTTCCTCAAGCTCATCACGTTCCGTCAAGCGATTGAAAATCAAAACGAACTCATCGCCCCCGACCCGCGCCACCGTATCGACATCACGGGTTTCTTCGACCAGAATACGTGCCACTTTTTGCAACACCGTATCGCCGGCCGCATGGCCCATCGTGTCATTCACCGCCTTGAAAAAATCCAGGTCGAGATGCATCAGGGCAAAGCTCTTCTCGCCCTCAATCAACCGGCCAAGGATGTGATCCATCGCACGGCGGTTCTTCAACCCCGTCAATGTATCGGTATAGGCTTGCTCCTCGGCGGCAATCATCGCGCCTTGAAGCCGCTGGTTCAAACTGCGCGAGGCTTCCATCGCGGCGGATTTCGCTTCGATCAGGTAGAGCATTTCGATCGTCGGATCGGTAATGGCGAAATCACGGCTGGTCAGCGGATACTCGGCCAAAGCATCCACAATCGAAATGCCGAACGACAGGTTGATCGCAATCCCGTCTCCGCGCATACGCGGCACCAATACGCCTTTGAGGTCGGTGCGAGGGGCGTCGCGCAGTTGCAAATGCAGCTTGCGCCCATGAAGGGCCTTCAACCCTTCCATCGTCGCCGCCGTGCTCGGACGACAAAGGTCGAACACCTCAAAAAATCGCTTCCCTAAAAACGCTTCTTTCGGACGCAATTTCAGCATGGTCGGCCCGACATGATCGATATGGCCTGATGCGCTGACGAAAATATGCATCGGGCAAAAAATATCCATTGCCGCGCTGGCACCTTCAAGGAACTCTTGTTCTTCAATGACCGTCATTTTAGCCCGCCTTCCCGCCCAAATGAAAGCTGCGCCCCTCGGTGAAATCCGTCTCAAGCAGTCGAATTTCGATCCGTTCGCGCCCGGCCGCCAACTCACCATATTCCATCATAACCAAGGCTCCGTAATCATCTGCCATTGCCCGCAACAGGCCCAGCATCACATGCCCGAACCCCACGCTGGAGGCACCAAGCGTCAAGGCGTAATGCTCAACCGAGTATTCCGACAATTCCATCACGGGCAGATCCAAATCCGACACGGCCAAACGTGCGCGCCCCGGCAGATCGTCCAAAGATTGCAGAAATTCGATAAAATTCACCCCGCCAAAACGCAATAACCGGCGCAAGGATTCGACTTTGGGGTTGGACACGAGATAGGTGCCGATATCTTCAAGCACCTCTTCACGTGGCTTACGCAGCACCAATTCCAATCCGCCCAGAACGGCACAGGTCTGCTCGTCTTCATAGGTCAACATCGCCTCGAATTCGGAAAACCCCAAATCGGCGTGATTCATCACCTGCGCCCATGCATCATCGCCATAGATGTCGCGGGTAAAGCTTTGAAGAGCCGTGTTTATTAATCCGTGCATCGCCTGCTCTCGGGTCATTTCTGACAGCAGAATGCATCGACGACAGTTAATATATGCCCAACACATAAAATTGTCGGCACTTGTGACCCCAAGGCGTTGCGACGCGTCAACATACCTGCCGCGCCGCCGGTCTCGTTACTCAAAAAGACGCGGCCGTAGCCCTCTCGACAATCGCGGATTGATTTCGAGACCGCCCATAAACACAGAAGGACCACTTGGCGTGTCCAACCTCAAATCATCATCACGTGCCGCCGCAATCAAATCCGCGATTTTGACACCGGTTTCGCCGGCAGAGGTGGCACGGAGCGTCGCACCGTTTTGCATCACCGTCCCCTCCTCATTAATTTCCAATGTAATGACCTGCGCCGGCCGCCGGATCAACAGAATCGCAAACTGCCGTCCCGCGTAGGCCTGCGCATCGAGCATCAGCATCGCGCAGGCTGGCCCATCTTCGAACCGGGCCCTGCATGACCTAAGCCAATGGTTGAGTGTGCCAAGCGGCACATTTGTCCCGGTGTGGTCTGGTCGACCCTGAGCTTCGGGATAGATCGGCATCGCTTGGAACAATTCCGTCAAAGCCCCCGCTGTGGTCGATTCTCCAAATTGACCGTTCACAAACGCTCTGCGGCTTTTGGCGCTACGGGCCTGAGCAATGTCTTCTTGCAATCCGGCCAATTCTTGCACCTCGGCATATTGCTCCAACCCCGCCAAGGCGCGGCGCCCGGCTTTGCCGTAGCCCGTTTTCAGGTCATATAAAGCCCCTTGTGGCGTCTGCGGTGTCTGTGGCGTCGCGCCAGAATAGGCCGCCACAATCCGTGCAGATTGCGAGCGGGCCGAAATCGCTTGAGCGTTGAGCAGAGGTGTCAGCGACAGCGACAGCATCGCCGCCGCCACCAAGGCCATATAAAGGTTAACCCGCCGCAGCCACGCCGCCCAATTGCTATGAAACCCCAACAGGACCGCCCCTGCATAGCTGGCCGCATATCCCGCCGCCAACGCGCAGGTCAGCGCCACCATTACCCGCGAAGGGGTCCAGCCGTATTGCGCCACCCGCAACCAAATCGCATAGAGCGCGATCACCGCCAACGCCGGTAGGATCACCGCTTGAATTCGCGTCGCCATGCGTAGGAACCGGCTTTGCGTGGCCTCGGCATCGTCGCGGTCTACGGCCGCAGAAATCACCGTCATGGCGATCGCCCCCATCACCAAAACCGACAGCACCGGTGACAGACCAAAGGTGGATTGCTCCGCCGTGCTGAATGGAAAAGCCACGACATAAAGCCCGGTGACCATCAGAACCAAGGGCAACATCATCCGCGCGAAGCGCACGAACAGATAGGGCGTGATATAGCCGCGCATTTCATGCACCACGGCCATCGCCAGACCAAAGGCCAGCCCGGACAAAACGAACCCCAGCCAATCATACGCCCGCAGCAACCGGCCCAACCGGATGCCCACCGTTTCCAATAGGCCACCTGCAACCATCAGCAGCACCCAAAACAGGCCGGTGAACAGGACCGCTGCCGCCGCCCGCACCACCATTTCCCACGACAGATCAAACAAACGCGCGTAATCGCGCCACCTCGCCCCGCCGTTTTCCGACATGCCGCCTCTCGGCGCCCCTGCCATCACAAAGGGTGCAAAAATCAATAGACAGGCCGCGAGGATCAACGCGCCGAACCCCGATGTTTGGAAACTGTCCTGCGCCGCAAATCGTCCGCCGTATAGCCCGCCAAGCACCGTCGCGACGGCCGCTGCCAGCACCGCGAACAGCGCCGCGCGCCGCAATGGCAACGGTCCGCCGAGCACCAAAGCCATCGACACCCCGCCCACCAATGCGCTGCCCAATGCCCATTGCGCCTGTGGCAGCAAGGCAAGGTCTTCAAAGACCACGCCGACCAGAAACGTCACATACCCGAGCGCCCCGCCGAGCACCGTCAGGACAATGCGCCATATCACGGGGGACTGCGACGCGCCGCCGTCCGGGCCAAAATCTTGGCGCGCGTCTGAAGGGGCCGCAGGATTGATCTGCGCACCGTTTTTCGCAGGGGTCGTGGTCATTTCGCTGTCACCCATCGCACTCTCATCCTCTCCCGTGTCACGGGCGCCGTGATCCGGCCCATCGTGCACATTGCCCAACAAATACTTGGTTCTTGGGTCTTTTACCGCATTCCCCCGTAGGCTCCCAGAGGACAAATCCGCACGAACCGCCACCGTTGCCTTCGTCGCCAGTTGCCTTTGCCGGTGTGTTCTGCACCAGCGTTCTCAATACCGCTGGACAGCCTCGATCCGGTCTAGCCACCGCCCGCCAACCACTCCGGAATATGCCCGATATGGGGCAAGACCACATCCGCAAAGGGCGCAAGCTCCGCCGCCTGCGCTAGGCCGGTGAGCACCCCGATGGTGCGCATCCCTGCCGCCCGTCCGGCGATCAGATCATGCAGGCTATCCCCAACCATCGCCACCCGCGCCGGCGCAATGCGCATCTGCGCGGCAAAAGCCAATAAAGGCTCCGGCGCGGGTTTGGCCCCGAAACCACTGTCATAGCCAATGATGAAATCGAAATGGCCCTTAACCCCCGCCGCCGCCAAATGCGCATGGGCAGCATATTCGCTGTCATTGGTCATCACGCCTAATGCAAGTCCCTGCGCGGCCAAACCGGTCAGAAACGGTTCCAGATGCACCGCAGGCACCTGCATCACATCCGCCGCCGCAATGCCCAAAAGCCGTTCCAGCGCGTCGACATCCGCCGCATTCAAGGCCACGGCCAAAGCTTCCGCCGCCGCGCGCGTGGTGCCGGAAATGATCGGACTACTGGGCAAAAACTGCCGTTGCGGCAGGTCAAAACCGATTGCGCGCGCCACCTCTTGGGGCACTGCGCCATAAAGCGTTGCCTGCTCCAACAACATGTCGGCAGTCCAATCGGCCCAGCTTTTGTGAAAATCGAAAAGCGTGCCGTCTTTGTCGAACAACACCCCATCCACCGGCAAATCGCCGCGCTCTGCGCGTTCTGTTGGTGCCATCCTCGTTCCCTCGCCCGATCCCGCAGTGCCAACCTGCCTCGCCGCCGCCGAACGATCAAGCGTGAAACACGCGCTTGCACATCCGTCGCCTTGACACCACCCTGCCGCCTATGTGCCTATACCGCTATGACACAACGTGACACATCCTCTCCGGCGCTCTCTTCTGCAGATACTCCAAAAGACGCCACAGCGCCTACCGCATCTGGCAGTTACCGGCTGCACAACTCTCTCGGCTACCACCTCTCGCTTGCCTCGCGCCTGCAAGAACGCCGCCTGGACGAGTCTTTGCGCACGCTCGGGCTCACCCGCACCACATGGTGCATTCTCTTGGGCGTCGGCAATGAGGGATTGCAACAGCCATCCGATATCGCAAAATTTGTCGGGATCGACCGCACCGCGACCTCGCGCGCTTTGCGGCATATGGAAAACGATGGGCTGGTGGCGCGCTCCTCCGGCGAAGGTGACAAACGCACCCGCCATGTGGAGCTGACCGCCAAAGGATGCAACGTGATTGCCACCGCCACCCCCTTTGCCGAACATAATGCCGAGGTTCTGGCCCAACGGCTATCGCATGGCGAACAGGACGAATTGATCCGCCTGCTCAGCAAACTCACCCGCGGCGAAAACATGGATTTGTCGCGGCTGTAATTTCTACAGTCGCCCTACTCCTTTCGCGCATCGGATATTGCGCCCATCCCCAAGACAGGCCGCCAATCCCGCCGTGTTCCATTGGGATCGGCGGGTTTTTAGGTCCAATTGACCTGCGCCCCGCCCGGCAAAGCCGCACGCGCCATCATCGGTGCTTCATAGCGTTCGCCCACGGTGTCACAAAACCCCACGACCCACGCATCATCCATCATGAGAAAATCCAGAACCGAGCCCAGAAAATCGGGATCGGAGACGCGGCTGCGCACGTCGGCTTCGGACGCGCCGCTGGCGTTCAAAAACACCGGCAACAGATCGTCATTTCCAGCCAGCCACGCCAGCGCCTTAAGCGCGAGGGTCTCGGCCATATCTTGCGAAAGGCTCATGGTTTGCTCCTGATCAGCGCACGGCGGCGAAAGCGTGATCATTCTATCCGGCCGGCGGCAGCCACACAATGGCACATCGGGCCGCGACTTGGCCACGGGGCATACCGGCCACGCCCTGACCACAGGCCGGAATATACCGTCGCCGCAACCACAAAACACCCCGACAAACTGCGGTTTCACGGTCCCGCAATCGGCGTGTTCCCGCCCGAATTCCCCCGTCGTTAAAACATCCTCAACAGAAAATTAACCATTGCCAGCCAAAGGTTAGAAAACCGTAACAGTTCGGGAGACGTGATCGCATGCCAGGTAAGATCTTAATCGTCGATGACATCTCCACCAATCGAATTGTCCTTAAGGTCAAGCTGTCTTCGGCCTTCTACGAAGTGTTACAAGCCCGCAGCGCCGAAGAGGCCGAAGCCTTGATCGAGGCAGAGGCTCCCGATCTGGTGCTTGCCTCTGCGCGGCTGCCGAACACGCCGGCGCTGACACTTTGCGCACGGCTGAAAGCAGCGGCAGGTGATCGCAGCTTGCCCCTCGCCCTGATCGATACCGAGGATCTGCGCGAGGAGCGTCTTGAACGGCTACGCGCCGGAGCCGATGATGTGTTGACAAAACCCTTGGACGACCTGGAACTTCTGGCCCGTGTGCGCAGCCTTTTGCGGCTCCACGATGGCACCGAAGATTTGCGGTTGCGCGCCGGTACGGTGCCGGTTCTCGATGAAGACGAGATCGCGCAATATGCCGAATCTCACGCCAATGTCATGCTTTGCACCAATGCACCGGCGCGTGCGCTGCGCTGGCACAAGGCGTTGCAACGCAACTATTCGGGGCAACTGTCGACGGTGCTTTTTCGCGACGCGATGCGTGATCGTCAAGACGGCAGCCGCCCGGACGCCTTTGTCATCGAGCTTTCCCAAGAGGCCCCCGAGGCCGCACTACGGCTCATTGCCGATGCCCGCGCCCGTTGCCAGACCCGAGATGCCGCCGTGATCGCGGTCATGCCCAACGAGAACCGCCGCTTGGCTGCGGATGCGCTCGATCTTGGCGCCAACGATGTTTTGGTCAATGGCTTCGACGTCGAAGAACTGACCCTGCGGCTGCGCCGGCAAATCCTGCGCAAACAGCGGATGGAAGTGCTGCGTGATAAGCTTGCCTCTGGTCTGCGCGCAGCGGTCACCGATCCACTCACCGGGCTACACAATCGCCGCTATGCGATGCCGCGATTGGCCGAGTTGGCCGAACACAGCATTGAAAGCGGCGAAGACTGCGCGGTGATCCTCGCCGATCTCGACCATTTCAAATCGATCAATGACCAATTCGGCCATGCCGCCGGCGATACAGTGCTCTGCGAGGTCGCGAAGCGGCTGCGCGACAATCTACGCGGCGTTGATATGGTGGCCCGCATCGGCGGAGAGGAGTTTTTGATCGTCATGCCGAACACCACCTTGATCGAAGCACATGGCGCCGCAAGCCGGTTATGCCGTATCATCGGACAAACGCCAGTGCGCGATCCTTCGGTTGCGCGCCCGATGCCGGTCACGATTTCCATCGGTCTGGCCATGTGCAGCGCAACCAAAGCGCAGCAGGGCGATACCGCCCGCGCAATGCTGGACCAAGCCGACCGCGCACTCTATGACGCCAAATCCCAAGGCCGCAACCAAGTGACCCTGAGCCGTCTCAGCGCCGCGTGACGTTTCAGATATCGGCAGTCAGATCCTGAAACAGCCGCTTTATGGGCTTACCCCCGCTCGCCCTCAGATGGGTATCGGTTTCGCCTAACATTTTCACCCGACCCGGAAACCGCGTCGCTCCGGCAACCGCATCGGATGTGTGATCATAGAAAAAGGCGGCAGCCCATGCCACCGCCTTTCACATCGAGGCAATGCCCCGTCATTTGTTGCTTTTGTCTTTTCTCTCGGCCCTGCGCCGCTCGTCATGGGCCAATGCCTCTTCCAAACGGTCGGCGAATCCGGCGCGTTCTGCATCGCTCATCTGTGTGAGTTTTTCGAGCAACAGCGTCTGCCCGACCAACTGACGTTCTTCTGCCGCCTGACGTTGCCGCATCAATCCAGCCTGCACCGGCGCCGGATCAAAAGGCACCGCGCGCAGGGCGTGCAAAATACTGTCATATTGAACGCGGAAATCCTTCCGGCTGAACCGCCCCTCGCGATAGCTTTCGTTCAGCTTCCTGCCCAGCGCCCGCCGGTCATCATGACTCAGCGCCTGGGTCAACGGGCCACTCGCCCGATCCAAACGCGGCGGACGACGGTGGTCCCCTTTGTCGCCGATCACCACGCCTGCCACCAATCCCAGAACCGCAAGGTTCATCGCCAGCGACACAAACAGCACCGCCCGCAGCCAAAATCGTGTGCGGCCGCGCGTGGGTTGCTCTGGATCAGATGCATTATTTTCATGCTCTGCCATTGACTTAACCCTCCTCAAAATCAAAATTGAGCCCTGGCATCACATCAACCAGATAGCTGTCCTGCGCCGCAACAAACAGCCCCGCATCCGACAGGTATCCACTCGTTGTCTGGCCAATTCCCATAGGTTGCACCGCGCCCAACCACAGCCCTGCGGTCGCCACACTCGCAAGACCGCCCACTGCGGGCCAACCGCCAATCGCAGCCACCAGCTGCGCCCAAAGGCCACGCGCGCCGCGCGGCTCTTGCAGCGGTGCGGCCGGTGCCCGCGCCGCCGCAATCTGTGCCTGCACATCGCCTGCATCGGCCAGAACCGCAGCAAACAACGCCGCATCCGGTTCCGGCGCCGCATCGCGCGCCGCCGCAAAAAACAGATCCAGATCTATTTCTGTGCTGGCAGTGTTGTCGTGGCTATTGCTGTGATCAGTCATTGCTAAACCCCAATTCATCGCGCCGTCCCGACAATATCGCCGTCAGCGCCCTCTTTCCCCGTGCGGTCAAACTTTCAACCGCCTCAAGGCTGATATCCATAATTCCGGCAATCTCGGGATTGCCCAAACCTTCGATATGACGCAACACCACTGCTTCGCGTTGGCGCTCCGGCAGTTCCGCCAATGCGGCAGACAGGGCCTCGGCGCGGCTGCGACTTTGCATTTTCTCGGCCACCGAGGCGGTTTCATCCGCCGGTTCCGGCGCCGCCTCAAGCGGTGCCATGCGCCCCCGTTTACGCAAACGATCCGTGCATAGATTGGCCGTCACACGGTACAGCCAGGTGCTCACCTGCGCCTCTCCCTGCCGCCACTGCGGTGCAATTTTCCACAACCGCAACAACGCTTCTTGCGCCACATCATCGGCTTCGGACCGCTCGCCCAACATCCGCACAGCTTGCCCCAACACACGCGGCAACAACCGCGCCGTCAGCACCCGCGCCGCCGCGTCGTCGCCATTGGCAAACAGCGTCAACAAAGCCTCGTTGGGCACGTCATCCATTTTATCACTCAGGGCGTCATAGGGCATATTCATCGTCCGTTGGCGTATCCTGCTTGAACCCTTGCATCAAGTCGCCACTTCGGCGGCCAGTGTGCCCGCCACCCGAACCTGTGGGGCAGCGGGCGATTTTATCTACACGAACGCAGATTACTCGCTTGGGGTAGGCTCTTGATCGGCAGAGCCATCAGGGGCGTTCTTTTGCATGAACCGCTTACCGTGCTCCCCGTCTTTGTGGCCGCCCTTGTGGTGTCCACCATGGCCATCTTTACCATGCGGGCGCTTCTTCGCGTGATCGGCTTTCATCGCCGCGAGTTCCTCGATCGAGATCGCGCCGTCTTTGTCCGCGTCCAGACGCTCAAACATCTTTGCGCCGCCGTCCCTGGGGGCGATCTCTTCAAGGCTGATTTTACCATCCTTATTGGCATCGCGGCGTTCAATCATCCGTTCGGCACCCTTTTTGGAATGCTCTTTGGCTCTATCCTGCATCCGCGCTTCCATGCGGGCGGCCATTTCTTCGGCAGACAAGGCACCGTCCCCATCGGTGTCTGCGGCGGCAAAGCGCGCCTCGCTAAAGGCCTTGATCTCATCTTGGGTCAACTTGCCATCGCTATTGGTGTCCGCCGCCGTGAAATCCAAACGCGGGCCGCCGAAACCGCCCATGTTGTCGCGCGCCATGGCGCTGCCTGCATTGGCCGCAAGGGCAACTGCAATCAAACCGCTCAGAATATATGCTCGTGTCATTATGTGGATCTCCATCCTATAGTTTACCCATTGCTGGGCCATTTCATTGGCGTCCCGTGCCGGCGCTTTGTGGCCGGTTATGTGACTTCAACGACAGGGCGGCCGCATTCCGTCGCGGATCGACAGTTTTTTTTGCACCGGCGGCCCGCACCGAACACAACCCGCGCCAAAACAACCGTCCAGCGCCCCTTGGCCAGGGCCTTATCTGTCCCCCTTCGTGCGCCGCCCTGCCGCCGGACATTTGCGACATCGCGCCGCAACTGGCGCGCAGCGTCTTTCAATTCGGCGTCCGATACCCCAAGTTCACTTCATCGAAACCCATCCCCCCTATGAGTATCACCATGACAGATCCCCTCACCGTTTCCGCCCCCCATGCCGACCAGGGGAGCGCACCAACCAGCCTTGGCCGCACTCTTTGGCGTGGATGGTGCCGTAAGTGTCCCAATTGTGGATCGGGCCCGATGCTCAAGGGGTATTTAAAAGTGCGCGACACCTGCCCGGTCTGCCGCGAAGATCTCAGCCATCAGCGCGCCGATGACGGGCCGGCCTATCTGACCATTCTGATCGTCGGGCACCTCATGGCCCCGATCATGTTGATCGTTTTCACCGCCTACCGCCCCGAACCTTTGGTGACCATCACCATCTTCGCTATTGGCTGTGTCTCGCTATCGCTATACCTTCTGCCAAGATTAAAGGGCGCATTAGTGGCGTTCCAATGGGCGCGCGGCCTACACGGGTTCGCCGGACGCAACATATAAGGGGCCATATGCCCCATCCGCCAACGGGCGGAACAAAAAGGGGAGAGAGCCATGAGCCAACACCAAACCGAGACCAAGGGCAGCAACCCGCCGATCGACAAAACCGCAATCCGCGATGCCTCGACCGTGATCGTTATGCGCAACCGCTTCGAAGACCCGCATATCCTGATGGGGCAACGCGGCGCGACTGCCGCCTTCATGCCGAATAAATTCGTATTTCCCGGCGGTGCGGTGGATCTTGCCGATGCCGATATTCCTCTGGCCACGCCGATGCCCGCGCTTTGCGCTGATCGCATCGCTCAAGACAGCGCCCGCGACATGTCGCATCCTTTGGCCGTCGCCGCGATCCGCGAACTTTGGGAAGAAACCGGCCTTGTGCTCGGCGCGCCCGGTGCATGGGACATGACCCCGCCCGCAGATTGGATGGACTTTGCCCGGACCGGCCATCTCCCCTCTGCCGAGGCCTTGCAATTCGTGTTTCGTGCCATCACCCCGCCGGGCCGCCCACGCCGGTTTGACGCACGGTTCTTTTTGATTGATGCCGACGCCGTCTCGACCGATCTGGATGATTTTTCCGCCGCCTGCGACGAGCTTTCGCATCTGCAATGGATTCCGCTGCCAAAGGTCCGCGAGTTTGATCTGCCCTTTATCACCGAGGTGGTATTGGCCGAGGTTGCCGATCGCGCCCGTGACAGCGCCCCGCCGGCATCGGTGCCGTTCTTCGACAGTTCCGGCGGCGACAGCCGCTTTCACCGCCTCAAAGAACGGCTATCAGAACAAGAACGCTCAGACTGATCAACGCGATACCAATGCCTTCGCGCGCGGTGATTCTCTCTTTGAAAAACAACACCGATGCCAGAAGCGCAAAAATAAGCTCGATCTGCCCCAATGCATTGACATAGGCCGCGTTCATTAAGGTGAACGCGGTAAACCAGCTCATGGATCCGGCCATAGAGGTCAACCCGACCCATCCCGCAACCCGCCATGCATAAATAACGCGCGTGATTTCACCGCGCTCGAAGCCGCGCAAATAGGCGCCCAATGCGACCACCTGAAACAGCAGCACCGCACATAGGGTGATCCCCGCCCGCAGCAACGGATCAGGGCTTCCCACCTCTAAGCTCGCGCCGCGATAGCAGACCGCTGAAATGGCGAAAAATGCCCCCGACAGAAGGCCCAGCGCCGTGGCCCGATTGCCCATCCGCCGCAACAGCCCGCCTTTCAACGCCGGCATATCCGACAACACCAACACCCCGATCAACCCGATCAGAATTGCAAACAGCCCCGCCACCGCGATCCCCTCACCCAAGATCAAGAACCCGGCAAGTGCCGTTTGGATCACCTCGGTTTTTTTAAAGGTGATGCCAACGGCGAAATTGCGGTGACTGAACAAGATCACCACGCAGACCGTGGCCAGAATTTGCGCGGCTCCGCCCGCAACCGCATAGGGCAGGAAATTGCCGCCGATGTGCGGCAGCGCGACGCCGCGCCCCGGTAGATAGAATGCCAGTAAAATCACCACCACCGGCGCGGCAAAAACGAACCGAGCAAAGGTCGATCCCCCTGCCGAAAGCCCCGCCGTGCTTAGATGTTTTTGCAACATGAAGCGCAGGGTTTGAAAAAACGCGGCGCTCAATGTAGCGATGATCCACATATCCATCCCATGGCTATAGGCGCGCCTGCGCATTCTGGCAATTGTGTCCGCGCGCGCCGGAAACTGCGACTTTCAACGCCGCGCTGCGCAATTACACTGATGCGAAATAGTCTTCGGCGCGACGGCGAGCCTCAGAACCCGATCCTCAAAAGGGCATCGGATGGACGCGATGCACCGCATCCAAATCGCGCAGCACCGCCTCGTCCAAACTCAAATCTGCCGCCCCAATCAGCCCTTCGAGCTGTTTCAGAGTTGTCGCTCCGATGATGACGGACGCGATGAACGGCCGCTGCTTCACCCATGCCAGAGCCATTTTTTCAGGCTCCAAATCATGTTTGAACGCCACATCAAGATAATCATCAACCGCCGCAAAAGCAGCTTCTGTGCGCCGTCCCCCCAATTCAGGCACCCGCGACATCCGTGACCCTTTCGGTATCGCCCCGCCCTGGTATTTGCCGGTCAATAGACCCGCAGCCAAAGGCGAATAGGCCAACAGCACGACCTCCTCATGGTGGCACAACTCGGCCAGATCGGTATCGAACAACCGGCACATGAGAGAATATTCGTTCTGGATCGTCACGGCGCGCGGCCCCTTGCCGGCCCCGGCCAAAGCCAACCATTGCGCCATGCCCCATGCGCTTTCGTTCGACAGACCAAAATGCCGGATCGTGCCGCGCGTCACCTCGGCGTCAAGCGCATCGAGCACCTCTGCCATATTATCCATCACCTCGGCGCGGTTTTGCGTATGTGGCGCAAAATCCCAATTTTGCCGGAAATGATAGGACCCACGGTTCGGCCAATGGAGTTGATACAGGTCGATATAATCGGTTTTGAGGCGCCGCAGCGACGCCTCGACTGCGCCCTGCACCGTCTCCTTGGTGATCGGCGCACCGTCCCGCACGTATTTGAGCCCCGCGCCGGAATGCTTTGTCGCCAAAATCACGTCCTGACGACGAAAACTCTTCTCGAGCCACAGCCCGATGATCCGTTCGGTCCGCCCGATGGTTTCGGCGGACACCGGATTGACCGGATACATTTCCGCCGTATCGATGAAATTGACCCCTCGCTCGAGAGCATAATTAATCTGCGCATGGGCGTCTTTTGTACGCGTTTGCACGCCAAAGGTCATGGTGCCAAGGCAGAATTCACTCACCATAAGGCCGGTCCGGCCAAGCGGGTTCTTTTTCATATGGTATCTTCCCGTTTCAATTTACGGCCGCTTTGCCATCTTACCCCGAAGGGATCAAGCGCAGGTCCCCCTAGATGGCCCGACCAATCGTGCTTAACTCACGAAAGTTACGATAAATTTTATGCCAGAGCCAAAATCTCCCCGGCACCGGCGCAGGCGCCTCTGCATGCCCCGGCATCGTGGCACTGGCACGGCGCGACAAGCTGGGGTAAGGAAGCACAAAGCGACAAGGGGCCCGCATATATGACACGCCATCTGATCACCTCGGCCATTCCCTATATCAATGGGATCAAGCACCTCGGAAATCTCGTCGGCAGCCAATTGCCCGCCGACCTCTACGCACGCTTCCAACGCGCGCGCGGCAATGAGGTGATGTTCCTATGCGCAACCGACGAACACGGCACCCCCGCCGAACTGGCCGCATCCAAAGCAGGCAAACCCGTGGCAGAGTATTGCGCCGAAATGCACGATGTGCAGGCCAAAATCGCCGACGGATTCCGGCTGAGTTTTGATCATTTCGGGCGTTCGTCCAGCCCGCAAAACCATGCGCTAACCCAACATTTTGCGGGGCAGTTGAACAAAGCCGGCCTAATCCGGGAAGTCAGCGAAAAACAGATGTATAGCCCCGCTGACAGCCGCTACCTGCCGGACCGCTATATTGAGGGCACCTGTCCCAATTGCGGGTTCGAGAGCGCCCGCGGCGACCAATGTGACAATTGCACCAAACAATTGGACCCTACGGATCTGCTCAACCCGCGATCGGTGATCTCCGGCTCCACCGCATTGGAAGAGCGCGAGACCAAGCACCTTTACCTGTGCCAATCGCAAATGCGCGGCCAACTTCAAGACTGGATCGACAGCAAAACCGATTGGCCGGTCCTCACCACTTCGATTGCGAAAAAATGGCTTAATGACGGGGACGGGTTGCAAGACCGCGGCATCACCCGTGATCTCGATTGGGGTATTCCCGTCAAAGACGGCGAAGCCGATTGGCCCGGGATGGAAGGCAAAGTATTCTATGTCTGGTTCGATGCCCCGATCGAATATATCGCCTGCGCCAGCGAATGGGCCGAGGCCAACGGCAAGACACAGGCCGATTGGCAATCGTGGTGGCGCACCGACTTGGGCGCTGATGACGTGCGCTACACCCAATTCATGGGCAAGGACAACGTGCCCTTCCACACGCTCAGCTTCCCTGCCACGATCCTTGGCTCCGGCGAGGATTGGAAGCTGGTCGATTACATCAAATCCTTCAACTACCTGAACTATGATGGCGGGCAATTCTCGACATCGCGCGGGCGCGGCGTGTTCATGGATCAGGCGCTAGAGCTTCTGCCGGCCGACTACTGGCGCTGGTGGCTGCTGAGCCATGCGCCCGAAAGCTCGGATGCGGAATTCACATGGGAAAATTTCCAAACCTCGGTGAATAAGGATCTTGCCGATGTCTTGGGTAACTTCGTCTCGCGCATCACCAAATTCTGCCGCTCGAAGTTTGGCGAAGAGGTCCCCGCAGGCGGCAGCTATGGCCCGCAAGAACAGGCCTTGATTGCGGAACTCACCACCCGCATCCGCGCCTATGAAGGCTTTATGGAGGCCATGGAGGTGCGCAAATCGGCACAGGAATTGCGTGCCATTTGGGTGGCGGGCAATGAATATCTGCAATCCGCCGCGCCGTGGTCGACCTTCAAAACCGACCCCGAGCAGGCCGCTGCGCAGGTGCGCCTTGGCCTCAACCTGATCCGGCTTTACGGCGTGCTTACGGCGCCCTTCATTCCCGATGCGTCGGCCTCTTTGCTTGCGGCGATGCAGACCGAAGATGACACTTGGCCCGATGATATCGCCGCCGCGCTCAGCGCGCTGCCTGCCGGTCACGGCTTTACCGTGCCCGAAGTGCTCTTTGCCAAAATCTCTGATGAAGAGCGCGAGGACTGGCAAAACCGTTTCGCAGGAACCCGCGACTAACCCCGCCAGACCGCCAAAGACAAGGCACGCCTCCTATGGCGTGCTTTGTCGCGCCAAGAAGGCGCCGATCCCGACCGGCCGAGCCTGTGGGTCAAAATTCATCCCATTGTTGTTCTGAATCGGGAATGTCTTGGACCACAGCAGGCTGCAGCGTGGTCACGGCTGCGGCCACGGATTTTGGCTCTGGCGCGCGCGATGCTGCCAGCCGTTGCGCGCGGACCTGCGGCGCGCGGCCGATACCATCACCACCATCACCGATGCGAAACCGGCTGGCCGCCTCGCCCAAAGCATTCGCCTCTGCGGTAAGCGCATGGCTCGCTGCGGTGGTTTCTTCGAACATCGCCGCGTTTTGCTGGGTCACCTGATCAAGATCATTCATCGCAAGATTGATCTCGATCAGCCCTGCCGATTGCTCGCGTGAGGAGGAGGCGATTTCGGACACACGGGTCGAAATATCACGTACCGACTGCACGATCTGGCTGAGCGCCTCGCTGGTCTTATCGACCAACTCAACCCCATTCTTGACCTCATCGCCGCTGGTTTTGATCAGGCCGTTGATCTCACTTGCCGCATCCGAAGAGCGCTGCGCCAAGGCCCGCACTTCCGTAGCCACCACGGCGAACCCGCGCCCTGCTTCGCCCGCCCGGGCAGCTTCGACACCGGCGTTAAGCGCCAAAAGGTTGGTCTGGAACGCAATATCATCGATCACCGACGTGATTTTCGCGATCTCTTGCGACGAGATCTTGATCCGGTCCATTGCTGTTTTTGCTTGTTCGGCGACCTCGCCGCCGGTTTCGGCATTGGCCTGCGCGTGTTGGGCGATTTTCGTCGCCTCGTCGGCCCCGTCCGCCGCTGACTGCACCGAAGTGGTCAGCTGGTCCACAGCCGCCGCCGTTTCTTCCAAGGTTGCGGCCTGTTTCTCGGTGCGATGTGATAAATCATCTGCCGCATTGGTGATTTCAGAGGTCTCGCTGCGGATGGATTCCGCGTTCTCGAGCACAGCACCCATTGCATCTGACAGGGTTTCGAGTGCGGAATTGAAATCCCGTTTCACCGCTTCGTAATCGCCGACAAACGGTGCATCAATGCGCACGGTCAAATTGCCCGTAGCCAACCCGCGCAGCCCCGCACTCAAGGCTTCGACGACCTGCTGTTGCTCTTGCTGCACCGCCTCTTGGCGGGCCTGCGCCGCCTTGCGCTCTTCGAGCGCCTCGGTCACATCCATACCAAGGAAAATCGCCCGGTCCGAGCGCCCCCTGTCATCCATAATCGCGGTGAAACTGCCCTCGACAAACAACCCACGGCCTTCTTTGCTTTTGACCCAATAGCGCCCGTGATGCGCCCCGCCCATGCCGATGCGACGGGAAATTTCCATAGATTGATCTTTGGTCATGCCATCGGGCTTGAATAGATCTGTCGAGTGAAGCTCGCTCAATTCCTCAAGCGAAAAACCGGTCAAATCGCTAAATTTTTCGTTTATATAGAACGCCTTGCTGTCATGCCCGATATCAACGCGTAATTGGTTGTCTTCAATCGACGACAAAACCGCAGCATTCAATGCGACCTCCGTGACATCGGCCCATTCCGCCACATAGCCGATGCGAGCGCCGGACTCGTCCGATACGCTGTGGAAACTGATCTCGATCCTACGGCGTGCGACCCGCATGGGTTGTTTCAATCGCTCACCGGGCGCCTGGGCATCCAGAACGGAGATCACATTTTCCAAACCCTTGAATTGGTCGATCCGCACCCCGAGCAAATCCGTCGCATCAAATCCGGCCCAGTGTTTTGCGATACTGTCTTGTAATCCGACGAACAAATCTTGGCACGCAGGGTTATAATAGGTCACACGGCACTCGGCATCCAACAACATCATCGCGGCGCTCGACCCTGCAAATCCCGCACTTTTAAACGCACTGTCGCGCGCCTGCTCTTCGGCCTCTGACAGGCTGTCCCGGAAGCATTGTAACCGTTGCGCAATCACGCCAATCTCGTCGCCGCGTTCGGTGCCGGAAATCTCGGCAGCATAATCGCCTGCTTCGACCTTTTGCATCGATCGGGCCGTGCGCAACAAAGGCCGCGTCACACATTTTGCCAAGAACCCCGCCATCATCGCCAAGGCACCCAAAAAGACCAGCCCCGCAATCATCCAAGATCTACGATTGGTAGCCTGCAGCGTCGCCAATTGCCGCGTATCGGTCCAATGGGTCGCCACCGCGCCCACGACACCGTTGTCCGGGCCAAACCGGATCGGTGTCGCTCTGGCCAACCCCTGTTCGGTCACCACCTCTTCACCGGTCTCGATGGCTTTTTCGGCCAAGGCGTTCAAAACCGGATCACCGCCATTCTCGACAGCACTGTCATAGATGACATTGCCATTGGCGAGCAGAGCCAAACCACCCTGCGCATCGCCCCGGCTGCCTGCGACCACCCCCATGATGACATCCTGCACCGCTGGTGCATTGCCAAACTTCACCGCCGCGCCGATCTGCCCGGCGATCATGGCATTCGCTTCGGAGGCGCGCGCCGCGACATTTTCGATGATCACCTTTTGCACCTTGAGATGCGACAGATATTCGGTCGTGGTGACAACCAATAAGATGCACAGCGCCATAAAACCGGTGCTGCGCACAAAAATGCTTTTGAACGCCGGGTTCCGAACAATATTGGAAGACGAAGAGGACATAATATTTCCCATAAATAAACAACGTGTCACCGCCGCACGATCGCGGCGGCAGGGCTTGTCAGCAGTCAGATCAAAACAGCATTCCCGCGTTCAATCCGATGGTGATCGCACCGATGACCGCATGGGTGACCGGATCGACAATCGGCGCCGAAATCTGCCCCTGATAGACGCTGGCCGATTCATCAAACTCGACATCGGCGACATGAATTGCTCCCGCGCCGCGACCAAATGTTTCGATGAACTTTGCTTCATCACCTTGCCAATAATCCGATGTCGGACCGGTCGCAGCGACGTTCAACCCATGCGCATCCATGATAAAAATCTCGCTAATGATGCCACCGGAATTGGCAACCTGATCCCGCAAAAAATCGGCGCTGGATCCGGTGATCACAGGCGTGATTGTCGGAGTTTCGGATTGGCCGATTTCCGCGCGCCATTGTGTATCGAGTTGCAAAACCTGTGCCCGTCGCAATCCGGCATTGCGCGCATTTTGCGCCCTGATCGCCGCGACAATCATCGGATCCGCATACCAATGTGCCACTTGGGTTTCAAAATACTCCTGCATCGGAGCGGCAAAGTCATCTGAGATGGCCACACCACTCGTCACCGACAAAGACGTTGCCATCATAGCGGCTTTCAACATTTCTAAAGTCTCCTCTCGGTGCGGGCCCCCACCCGCAGCATCCGGCACACTCTAGAACTGGAAATCTTTCGGCCAATTTAACGCCGGCGAATTAGTTCGTCGGGCAAATGATTCAAAATGTGCCGATCACCCGGCAAACATTCGGCGACCACGGCGCCATCCATCGGACCTGCTCAGCATCGCCGATCGGGTTCCATCCTATAGGAAAACGGAGATCACAAACGTTCCGAAAAATGGCGATGTCACAGCCATGCATAGCATGTAGAGCGCCGGAAAATGGTGCGGGCGGTGGGCCTCGAACCCACACGGGCACACGGCCCAACAGATTTTAAGTTTTGAATCAGGGCACTTTTTCCGGCCTTTTGCGCCTTATAGTGGTCCGCAAGTCCATATAAACACGACATAAAACTCTTATGCGCCTCAGCACGACCTGAGGCCGCCTAATCAGAAACGGGCCCGAGTTCGGGCTAACCGTCAGATTGCATAGGAGAAACCCCTCATAGCAACCAAACTCACGCAAAGCGTGGTGGACAAGATCCGCCATGACCAAGAAGCAGGCAAACAGATATATGACGCCTCTGTCAGCGGCCTACGGATCGTCGTCGGCAAGAACAGTGCCAGCTATAAATTGGTGGGTCGGATCAATGACGGCACTGACCGCTATATCTCACTCCTCATTGGTCGCACGGACGAGGTGTCGCTGAAATCAGCCCGAGAACGCGCTCACGAACTGCGGACGATATTGCGTCGTGGCGAAGACCCGAGAGCGCCCAAGGCCACGATACCGAACCTGAAGCAGGTCGCAGACGCATACTTTGCAACGCGCGGTCAGGAGCTGAGCGCGCGAACCTTGGCATGGTATAAAGCGAAGGTGGATGGATCACTTTCAACGCTGAAGAAAATCCCAGTGGATAGAATTGATCGTGCAAAAGTGCGGGCCTTGCATGAAAAGCTGACACGCAAAACGGGACCATGTGGTGCCAACGGCGCTATGCGGGTTCTCAAACTTCTGATCAACGACGCCGCCAGAACGCATGATTTGCCGCCCAATCCGGTGACTCGGGGCGTTCGAATGAACCAAGAAAGACCGAGAGATTGGGCAATTGGGCCAGATGATATGCCTTTGCTTTGGCAGCAACTGGATGACTTGGAAGATCGGGTTCGTCGTGGTTGTTGGCTTGTCATGCTACTGACTGGTTTACGCAGAGGCGACGCGCAGACAATGAAATGGGAACATATGGATCAGGACGGCGTCTTGTCCGTGCCTTCGCCAAAAGGTGGTGAGGCCAAAGCGTTCAAAATGCCTCTGCCAAGATTACTCATTCAAGAATTGGCAGAAGTGCGCGATTTGACAAGACCGCTGGAAAGCCCGTTCGTCTTTCCGTCAACAGGCGCGAAAAGTGGCCACGTTGAAAATATGTCACGGACAAAAGCATTTCCGTATGCCCCACATATGATGCGTCATACCTATCGAACTCATGCGATGGAGGCAGGAGTGGATTTTCAAACGGTGACATTGCTGCTGAACCACGCCAATCCACATGTGTCATTCAACTATGTGACGCGGGCGCATCTGTTGGGGCATATGCGGGAAGCGCAGGAGGAAGTCTGTGCTAGGTTGGCAGGATTTCGGTAAAGATGATCGATACACGAGCCCAACTTGGGCCTTTTCAATCGCATCCATTTGATGCTCATCCAAAACGTAGAGGAAATCAAACAAATACCAGAGCTATAGAACATTTTTTGTAGCGTACGCATAGCTTCCAAAGAGCCTGTATCGTTTGCCCAACGTCTACGAGAGGGGCCTGTGATGTATGTCGATCAGAAAATTTATAGAAAAGCTTTTTCAGAATACCTTTGAAAAGGTACGCCAATCGCGAGATCCATCAAGCAAGGGCAAACCACATCACACTACATTTGGCGCACCCGCCAAGATAACAAAGTCCGCTCTTCGCACGCAGCCAACAATGGGCGTGTTTTTCATGGGACAATCCTCCATCAACAGGGCATCCCGGCGAAGACTATAATTGCAGGTGTTGGGCCGAAGCGGTTCCTGAAGCTGACCCTCTGCCGCCAATCAAAATCCGCAATGAGTACTTAATAGCTGGCCCCTTCGGCCGCTGGGGACCCTGGGTTGAGATTTTTGACCTTGCAGATTCTGAAATGGGCCGGGGTGAGGATGGGCTTACCATTACTCACGAGATTGACCTTGAGTTCAATCGAAGAGGAGATGGACCAGAGTCGACATTTGATGTTGAGATCGTAGGTCTGGGACAAACAGATTGGGTTAAGGGACCCGGTTCAACGACTATTACTCATTCATACGAATTATCTGGCAGAGCGGAACTTCGCGCTCCGACACGTCATAATTTCACAGGGACGCTAAAGGCGCGAGCGAGAGCCCGTACAATCACCCAGAATGTCGATGCTAGAATAACCTTTAGATAAGACTTCCGAGGATGCGGTAAATGGAAGGGATCGATGTAAGGAAACCACTGTTTCCGATCCCAACCGTTGTCAGAACATTAAGAACAGAAATAACAGAGTAAGGGACCCGCATTTGCGGCGCTGCATGTGCTCGATATAAGTTCAGCGAGAGAATTAGCCCAACAACAACAAGAAAAACAGGTAGCGCGCGAAATACCGTATCTGGAAAAGTGATTTGCCCCAGTTTAAGCACCCACGATATTCCAACATTAATCAAAACGAAAAATACGCCTTCTCTCACCTTTCATCTCCCTCAATGGCAGATTGTACATCCGGCCGTACTATCGTAGAGTCATCATCGATATTTAGGGAGAGCAGAAACTCACTCTCGACAAAACATTAGAATCATCATTTTAACGACTCAAACTGCTTTTGTAATAAGTAGCAATGGGTTACATGAGATCGCTACCGATACAAAATCAAAGCATGTCAATCAACCCATGGGAACCAAGACATGCAACAACGAGAGATTTTGGAGCGTCTTGAGCTGAAGTGGTCCGGCAAAACAGGACAGCTTGTTGATAAGGATTTGGTGGGCCACATGATTGAACAGGCCACATGTGGCCACTACGACGTTCCCGATCTTGTTCTCTCCGCGGCAGGAAGAGTGGGCACTGCTCTTAAGTTTGGTGTCAGTCACTTTGACAAATTGGATCGAGGTCATATGGAGATGTTGTCGGTGATAATCACGGATATTCTTGTCCGACGGTCGGATCGGCCCGCACAATCTTCTTGAAGCACATAACAGACGCGCTCTTGGGCTTTACAGCAATCCGGGTAACCAACAGGTATAATTGAAAGATTTGGTGCGGGCGGTGGGAGTCGAACCCACACGGGCATTCGCCCAACAGATTTTAAGTCTGGTATGTCTACCATTCCATCACGCCCGCATCATTCTCCCTATACCCCCCCCGACACCCAAGGTCGAGAGGTGCCGGGCGTTAAAGCCGGTCACCAAGGGCAGTTTCCTTCACCGCCTCCATCGCCACATAGGTCGAAGTCGACGCCACATGCGGCAAGGTTGAAATATCTTCCGCCAGAACCCTGCGGTATTCGGCCATATCCTGTGTGCGCACCTTGAGCAGGTAATCGAAATTCCCTGCAATCATATGCGCTTGTTCGATGGCGCCGACCTTGGAAACCGCTGCATTGAACGCCGCCAAAGCCGCCTCGCGCGTGTCAGTAAGCCGCACTTCGGCAAAGGCAATGTGATCGAACCCGAGCCGGATCGGATTGACCATGGCCCGATATCCGGTGATCACCCCCGCCTCTTCCAGTCGCCGCAGCCGTGCTTGGGTCGGGGATTTCGACAACCCGATGCGTTTGGCCAGATCAGTGATCGAAATACGCCCATCCGAAGCCAGAAACGCAAGAATCGACCGATCAAACCGATCCATGTCTGAAAAATCATTTTGCATATTTTCTGCCCATTATTCAGTCTAATTCCCTACAATATTCGATCATCACGGAAATTTAGCAACATATATTCGCGCTATCATGCTAAAAATGACTGGAGCCAAATCATGCATCGCCCCCCTGCCCGCCCCGCCATTGACAGCAAAACCTTCGACACGTCCGACGCACATCTGGCGGAGCTGATCGCTGCGGCCAATCTTTCGGTCGATGACCGCGCCACCATTGCCGCACGCGCCGCCTCATTGGTGCGCAAAATCCGCAGCACCGCACGCCCCGGATTGATGGAGGTCTTCCTCGCGGAATATGGGTTGTCGACCGACGAAGGCATCGCCTTGATGTGTTTGGCCGAAGCGCTGCTTCGCGTGCCGGACAGCCCGACCATTGATGCGCTGATCGAGGACAAAATCGCACCCTCCGACTGGGCCGGCCACTTGGGGCGCTCGACCTCGCCGCTGGTCAATGCCTCGACCTGGGCGCTGCTGTTGACGGGGCGGGTGCTCAACCCCGCATCAGGCGGACCCGTGGCGCATTTGCGCGGCGCGTTGCGGCGTCTGGGCGAACCGGTGATCCGTGCCGCCGTCGGCCGCGCGATGCGCGAAATGGGGCGGCAATTTGTATTGGGCGAAACCATCACCGCCGCCATGCGCCGCGCCGCCGAGGACGAAGAAAACGGCTATCGCTATTCTTACGACATGCTCGGCGAAGCCGCCCGTACCGCTCAGGATGCGCAGGCCTATTTCGACGCCTATCTGACGGCAATCAAATCCATTTCTTCGGCCTGTGATAGCGCCGACCCGCGCCAGAACCCCGGCATTTCGATCAAACTTTCGGCCCTCTACCCACGGTATGAAGAGGCACAACATGCAAAGGTTTTATCCGTTCTCACGCCGCGGGTTATTGCGCTATGCGTTGCGGCCAAATCGGCCAACATGGGCCTCAACATCGACGCCGAAGAAGCCGCGCGGCTCGCGCTTTCGCTTGATGTGATCGAAGCCGCATTAGCCGACCCCGCTTTGGCAGGGTGGCAGGGATTCGGCGTTGTGGTCCAAGCCTATGCGCCGCGCGCCAGCGCGGTGATTGACTGGCTATGCTCGCAAGCGAAAACCCACAATCGCCGGCTGATGGTGCGGTTGGTCAAAGGTGCATATTGGGACAGTGAAATCAAATGGGCACAGGTCAAGGGGCTTAGCGGTTTTCCGGTCTGGACCGAGAAAGCCCAAACCGACGTAAGCTACCTGTCCTGCGCGCGCAAATTGCTTGAGGCACGGGCGCATCTGTATCCACAGTTCGCCACCCATAACGCCCATAGCGCCGCCGCAGTTTTACATATGGCCACCGCCCTTGGCGTGCAAAAAACCGAATTCGAATTTCAACGCCTGCACGGGATGGGCGCGGCCTTGCATGGATTTTTGCACCGCGACGAGGGCGCCGCCTGCCGGATCTATGCGCCGGTCGGTGCACACCGGGACTTGCTGGCCTATCTGGTGCGGCGGCTTTTGGAAAACGGTGCCAATTCCAGCTTCGTCAACCAAATCGTCGATGAAGATGTCGCGCCCGAAACCGTGGCTGCGGATCCGTTTGCCGCCATAACGTCCGGTGCGACCGCCGCGCACGCCCTGCGCCGTGGCAGCGATCTTTTTGCCCCCGAACGCGCCAATGCAAAGGGTTGGGATTTGGACCATCGCCCGACATTGGCTGCCATCAAAGCGGCCCGCGCGCCATTTGCGCAAGCGCTGTGGACCGCCGCGCCGCGACTGGCGGAGGGCCCCTCTCAAGACGTGGCCAAAACCATACCCGTCCACAGCCCCGCCAGCGGTGCAATAATCGGCCATGTCGCCGCCGCCACACGCACCGATATCGCCGCTGCCTTTGCAGGGGCCGCCCCATGGAACGTGCCCTGCGCCACACGCAAGGAAACATTGAATCGAGCCGCCGATCTCTTCGAGATGCACTTCGGCGAAATCTTTGCCCTGTTGGCGCATGAGGCGGGGAAAACACAACCCGATGCGGTCGCGGAATTACGCGAAGCCGTTGATTTCCTGCGCTATTACGCCGCGCAGGCAACCGATCGCCCCGGCGAGGCGCGGATTTTTGCCTGCATCGCGCCATGGAACTTTCCCTTGGCTATTTTTACCGGCCAAATCGCCGCCGCGCTGGCTATGGGACAAGCGGTGATCGCCAAACCCGCAGGGCAAACCCCGTTGATCGCAGATCTGGCAGTGCGCCTGTTGCTGCAAGCGGGCGTGCCGCAGGCGGCATTACAACTGCTCCCCGGCGGGCCGGACGTCGGCGCCGCGCTTACCGCCCATGCCCGTCTTGGCGGTGTGGCCTTCACCGGATCGACCGCCACAGCATTGAAAATTCGCAGCGCGATGGCCGCCCACGGGCCCGCCGGTGCACCGTTGATTGCCGAAACCGGCGGATTGAACGCCATGCTGGTCGACAGCACCGCGCTGCCCGAACAGGCGGTGCAATCCGTGATCGAAAGCGCGTTTCAATCGGCGGGACAGCGCTGCTCCGCCCTGCGCTGTCTCTATGTTCAAGACGACATCGCAGACGGGTTTACCAAAATGCTCACCGGTGCAATGGACCTGTTGGAAACTGGCGACCCATGGCACTTGCACACCGACAGCGGACCGGTGATTGACGACGAGGCCGCGCAAAATATCCGTGCCTACATCGAAGCCGCCAGCGCCGAAGGCCGGCTGCTCCACCAAGCCAGAGTGTCCAGCGATCTGCCTGCGGCGGCGGCGCAGCGTTTCATTCCGCCGACCCTCATCACGGTAGACGGCATCACCGATATGAACCGCGAGGTTTTCGGACCTGTGCTGCATATCGCCCGGTTCCGTGCCTGCGATTTGACCCGCGTTATCGACGATATAAATGCCACCGGATACGGATTGACCTTCGGCCTGCACAGCCGGATCGACGACCGTGTCGATGCCATTGCCAGCACAATCCATGCCGGCAATACCTATATCAACCGCAATCAGATCGGCGCTATCGTCGGCAGCCAACCCTTTGGCGGAGAGGGGCTATCCGGCACTGGACCAAAAGCTGGCGGACCACTCTACTTGCCGCGATTTGCCCCGCATTCCATAACTCAGAACAATACCGCAGCGTGGGAACGCTCCATGCCGCGCGCACAGGTTGTAAAAGCCTTGCAAGAGGCCGCCGCCGCCACCATCACCCTGCCAGATCCACAGCGGCTGCCAGGTCCGACCGGCGAACTGAACCGGCTGGGATTTGCCGCGCGCCTTCCAGCGCTTTGCCTAGGGCCAAGCCCCGCCGTCGCCGCCGCCCAAGCCGCCGCCATCGCACGCCTTGGTGGCCGTGCCGCTCCGGCAACGGGCCGCATTGATCCTGCGATGCTCTGCGATTTGGAGGGATTCAGCGCGGTGATATTCTGGGGGCCCGCCGGTGAGGCGCGCGCCTATGCACAGGTTTTGGCGACGCGCGCGGGGCCAATCCTGCCGTTGATCACCACCTGGCCGGATCTGGCCCATGTGGTCCACGAACGGCATCTTTGCGTCGACACCACCGCAGCCGGGGGCAATGCCGCCTTGCTCAGCGCCATGTCATAAGCACAATGTCTTAAACACAAAGTCGGGACTGGCGCTCTGACGTCTTGACCTTGGATGCAAACCCCCGCAGCGTGGTGGCATGTTTCCAATCCGCGATCACAACCCATCAGGGTGCACGCCCTATGTCACCTATGCGCTGATTGCGATGAATGTCGCAATTTTCCTCTCCTATTGGGGGTTGTTTTCTAACGAGCGCGCGCTGGCGGGATTCTTCTATTCTTGGGCGGTGATCCCCAACCAGATCAGCGATGGCCTAGGTTATCACACGTTGATCAGTTCGATGTTTCTGCACGGCGGGGTGATGCACCTGGCAGGCAATATGTTGTTCTTGTGGATCTTTGGCGACAATTTGGAAGACAAGATGGGGCATATGGCCTATCTGGCCTTCTATCTGGTCTGCGGGATCGGCGCCGGGCTGGCGCAGGTGTTGTCCGAGCCAAGTTCTGCGGTACCCACAGTCGGCGCGTCGGGCGCAATTGCCGGGGTCATGGGCGGGTATTTGTTGCTCTTCCCCAAAGCCAAGGTCGACATTCTTTTAATCTTCATCATCTTTTTCAGGGTCATCACCGTGCCTGCCTATTTGATGCTCGGCCTGTGGTTCGGGCTGCAACTGGTCTCCAGCTTCGGATCGAACCCGCTTGAAGGCGGCGTCGCCTATTGGGCGCATTCGGGCGGATTTCTCATTGGTGTGGGGCTGACCTTGCCGCTGTTTGTGCGTTATGGCGGAAGGCGATACTGGAACCGAACCCAAGGCCAACCGCCGCATCCCAACGCAACCTATGAAATGCGGCGCACCGCCATTCCGCGGGTAAAGCGCAAATAGGGCGCGGGCGCTTCGCGGCCTTTGGACGCCAATCAAACACCATACGCAATGGAAAAGATCGGAAGGCCGGATATGTCTCACGCTTATACGCTCACATGCCACTGCGGCGCGGTGGCCTTATCGGTACAGCTCAGCGACGGGCTGTCCACGGCGCGGCGGTGCGATTGTTCATTCTGCAGACGGCGCGGCGCGATGGCCGTTTCTGCGCCATTGAACGGGCTCAAGGTTTTGCGCGGCGAGGACGCCTTGACGCTTTACCAATTCGGGACCGGCACCGCGAAACACTATTTTTGTAAACATTGCGGGAACTACACCCACCATCAAAGGCGGTCCAATCCGAATGAATACGGGGTGAATGCCGGTTGCCTCGAGGGCGTGAACCCGCGCGATTTGGATCCTGTGCCATGGGTGGACGGGATCCACCATCCGAGCGACCGATAGGACGCATAGGTCGAAGCGGCAGGATGCCTCCGGCGGGGATATTTTCAGAAAGCAGAAAGGCCGGGATCAGCCTTTACGGATCACTTTGGCGAACTGGTCGAAAATCGGTTCATTCGACGCGATGACTTGGCCGTCATCCACGATATTGCGGCCCGCATCAATGGATTCGACAAAACCGCCCGCCTCTTTGACGATCAAGATACCCGCGGCAAGATCCCATGGTTGCAAGCGGCGCTCCCAAAAGCCTTCGTAGCGGCCGGCCGCCACATAGGCCAGATCAAGCGAGGCCGCGCCAAAGCGGCGCACGCCAGCGGTGGCCGGCAAAAGGCGCGCGAGGTCTTGCAAGGTGTCGGGCAGATCGGCGCGCCCCGCAAAGGGCAGGCCAGTGGCGAAAATGCTTTCGATCATCCGGTGACGGGCCGACACCCGCAGGCGGCTTTCGTTGAGCCAGGCGCCTTCGCCTTTTTCGGCATGGAACAATTCATCCTTGCAAGGATCATACACCACGCCCGCAACGATATTTCCCTTATGCTCAAGGGCAATCGACACTGCGAAATGCGGCAAACCATGCAGGTAATTCGTGGTGCCATCGAGCGGATCCACGATCCAGCGGCGGGTCGGATCCGACCCCGGGATCTCGCGGCCCTCTTCTTCGGCCAGCCACCCATAGGTCGGACGCGCGGTCATCAATTCGTCTTTGATAATCTTCTCGGCGGCGATATCGGCGCGGCTGACAAAATCGCCCGCGCCTTTGGTCGAGGCTTGCAGGTTCTCGACTTCGCGGAAGTCTTTCGCCAAGGAGCGGCCCGCCTTGCGTGCGGCTTTGATCATCACATTGAGGTTGGCGCTCTGCATGTCACTTGCTCCTTTGCATCAGGGCGCGCGTATACGCCGATGCGCCGCGCTTGCCAAGGCATTGATTGGCCTTTGGGTTAAGGCGGCTTTGCCCGCGCTATGCCATTTGCAGTTTCCTGGCCTCGATCCCCGCCAACCGGATCAGATCGGCCATAAAGGGCTTATTCAGATCATCGGTGCGCGTGGCCGCATAAAGCCGTTTGGTCACGCCCGTCTCGGTCAGCGGGCGGGTGATGTAATCGGAGGAATATTTCACCTCGCGCACCACCCAATCGGGCAAAACCGACACACCGCGGTTCGATGCCACGAGCAGCAAGATCACAGCGGTCAATTCGACCTGACGCACGGCGGCGGGCTCGACTTTGGCCGGTGTCAGGAGTTCCGAGAAAATATCCAGCCGCGCACGATCCACCGGATAGGTAATCAACGTCTCGCCGCGAAAATCCTCGGCATCGATATATTTCTTTTGCGCCAACGGGTGTTGGGACGAGGCGACGAAGACCGGCGCATAGTCAAACAGCGGACTAAACGTCACGCCGGGGAGATCTTCGGGATCGGAGGAGACAACCACGTCCACCTCTTCTTTCATCAAGGCAGGCAGCGCGTCAAAGGCCAAACCGGGGCGGATATCGACATCCACATCGCCCCATGTTTTGCGGAATTTTTCAAGCACCGGAAACAGCCATTCAAAACAGGCATGGCATTCAATGGCGATATGAAGCCGCCCCACCGATCCGTCACGCAGGCCGGAAAACTCGCCTTCCAACGCTTCAATCTCTGGCAGGATCTTTTCGGCAAGGCGCAAAAGCCGCATCCCCGCCGCAGAAAGCTTCAAAGGTTTGGAGCGGCGCACGAACAATTCGACCCCTGCCTGATCCTCAAGCCCCTTGATCTGGTGCGACAGGGCGGACTGTGTTATGTGCAGCTGGTCCGCTGCCCGGGCCAAACCGCCCGCCTGATGAATGGCACGGATGGTGCGCAAATGCCGGAATTCGATATGCACGTATGAGCCACTTTCATCTTCGTGTTGAGATTTATGAAATTGTTTCACAATCGTATCTATGCGACAAGATGAAAAATCTATATCAGGTGCCATATGACACAGACCGCTAAGACCAAGACGCCGAACATCAGTTTCGAGTTCTTCCCGCCGCAAAACCTCGAAGCCTCCTTTCGGCTTTGGGATACTGTGCGCGCATTGGCCCCGTTAGACCCGACATTCGTATCGGTGACCTATGGTGCTGGTGGCACGACCCGCGAATTGACCCATGATGCTGTGGCAACGATCCATAAAAACTATGGGCTGAACATGGCGGCGCATTTGACATGCGTGTCGGCCACGCGCGACGAAACTCTCGCAATTGCAAACTCTTATGCCGATGCAGGTGTGACAGAAATCGTTGCGCTGCGCGGGGATCCCCCCAAGGGCAGCACTGGATTCGAACCGCATCCAGGCGGGTTCAACAACTCCATCGAGTTGATCGAAGCCCTGGCCGAGACCGGAAAATTCCGCCTGCGCGTCGGCGCCTATCCGGAAAAACACCCCGAAGCGCGCGACACCGCCGCCGATGTGGAATTCCTCAAGCGCAAGATCGACGCGGGCGCCCATAGCGCCATCACGCAGTTTTTCTTTGAGGCCGACACTTTCTTTCGCTTCCGCGATGCCTGCGTGAAGGCCGGGATCGACGCGCCGATCATTCCGGGCATCTTGCCGATTGAAAATTGGAAAGGCACGCGCAATTTTGCCCGTCGCTGTGGCACCTCGGTGCCGCAATGGCTCGACGATGCCTTTGAAAATGCGGCCGCGCAGGGGCAAGAGGGCCTTTTATCCACGGCGCAATGCACCGAACTGTGCAGCGACCTTTTGGAGGGCGGCGTTGAGGATTTGCATTTCTACACGCTCAACAAACCGGCTCTGACCCGTGATGTGTGTCATGCGCTTGGCGTGATGCCGAAAGCGTCTCTCGAAAACGTTGCGTAACGGGATACCGCCCCGACGCCTCCACATCTTGCACCGCGCCGCCCCGCCCGCCACTCTGGCGCGCAATTTGGGGCGGCGCGGTTTGCTTTTGGCATCGTCGCGCGCGCCCCGTCGCCACGAGGAATGACGCAACCATGACCAATGCCCCCTATATCGCCCCGAACACGCGCAACTACGCCAAAAGCCTTGCCGATTTACCGGACCCGAGCCTCGCCCTGTCGCGATCGGGATTGGAATCCATGCAAGCGATGATGGCCGGTGAAACCGCAGGGCCACCGATTTCCGAGGGTATGAATTACGCCATCGACACCGTCGAAAAGGGCCGCGTGGTGTTTCGCGGTGCGCCGCTCTTTGCCCATTGCAATCCGATGGGCACGGTTCATGGCGGATGGTATGGCACCATATTGGACAGCTGCATGGCCTGCGCGGTGATGACCATGGTGCCGCAAGGATCGACCTATACCACATTGGAATACAAGGTGAATATCACCCGCGCCATTCCCGTTGGAACAGAAGTGATCGCCGTGGGCAACGTTCAGCACGCCGGGCGGTCCACCGGGGTGGCAAATGGTGAAATTCGCGGGGCTCAGGATGGCAAACTATACGCCACCGGATCGACGACCTGCATCATCATGAAGGTCGGCTAACGCCTGCGACGCAGAACCGCGCCGATCTCGTGACCCAGCACCGCCGCTGCGGACAGCACGCCGCGCGGCATTCGGACCAACAGGCCGGAAAACTCGGCAACCGGCAACGACCTCAATGTCAGGCTTGTAGCATCCGTGTGCTGCGACATCGGTTCGGGCGCCGGCTGCACCTCGGCCCGTTGCAACAGGCCCAATTGCACATCGCGGCCCATGGCAGTGCCGTGAAGCCGTTCGGACGGATCGCGCCCGATTTGCCGTCGCCGCCGCAGCAAGAACAACTTGCCCCACCCGCGCCACGTGCCCACCGAGGGGGCATCGGGGTTGACCTCGAAACCGCCGCGCCAATCCGGCGGCAGGCTTAACCCGCAAGCTTCGGCGCGCTCCAACATCCAGACCAGCGGTATATTCGACAGGGGCCGCGCGGCGTCGCGCCCGCCCAGTTGCCCGCCAACATCGCCATGCGCGCCGGGAAACCAGACCTGTTCAATGCGCCCCGCCGCGCATTTTCGGCTGTCCCAAAGTTCGGGCGCAAAGACCAATCGCGTCTCGTCCAACGCCAGCGCGTGAAAACCGCGCTGCACCGAAGGGCCAAGCTCGTGATTGTGAAACGCATGCGCCTCTTCGGTCCATTTCCACAAGATCGGCAGCCGCAGGCCCAGCGCCTTGACGGTGTCCCAAACCCCGACCATTTCAATCCGGCAGGTCGCATGACTATGGGCGGCACGAAACGCTTTACTCGCCGCGCCACCGGCGGCACCCTGGTAATGACGATATGCATCGCGGATGTTGCGTTCGTTCGCGGCGTCCTTGCGCAGCAATCCCACCGTATCGATCACCCCGGCAAGGCTGCGCACCGCATAGGCGCCGCGCGAATAGCCAAACAGATAGATCGTGTCACCGTCCTGATACCGGCTGGCGAGCCACCCGTAGGCGCGGCGGATTTGCCGGTTGATCCCCCGCCCCATAAGCACATCGGGGGTGGAGCGCCAATCCGCCCATTGCACCCCCGCCTCGTAATAGACGCTCGCGCCCGTGCCTGACAAAAGCCGGTAAGTCAGCCCCGCGTTCGTCTCAGACCCCACGTCGAGCGAGGACATCGTGCCGTCCAATATGACCACATGGGCCATAGGCGCACGCCCCGCACGGGCGGGTTGGGATTTGCCGCGCCGCCGTCCGGGCCATAGCTGCGCAAAAAGCGCCTTATTGAGCTGTCGCCACCGCATCTTCCATCATCTTCCATACACGCACGGGGGTAAAGGGCATGTCTGCCCGCCGCACCCCGCGCACCCAAAGCGCATCCAGCACCGCATTTGCGGTGGCCGCCATTGACCCGACTGTGCCCGCCTCGCCGCAACCCTTCATCCCCATCGGATTGGCTGTCGAGGGCACCGGCAGGGTTTCAAACCCGTACATGGGCACATCATCGGCGCGCGGCATGGCGTAGTCCATGAACGTTGCCGTGAGCAATTGCCCGTCACCGTCATATCCCACATGTTCCATCAACGCCTGTCCGATGCCTTGGACGACGCCGCCATGCACCTGCCCTTCGGCCAACATGGGATTAATAAGGTTACCAAAATCATCAACCACCGTATAGGATTTGACCGCCACATCGCCGGTCTCGCCGTCCACCTCGACCTCGCAAATATGTGCGCCATTGGGGTATGAGCGCCCCGGCAAAGTGGTCGTTTCCTCATGCACCAACAAATCCATGCGCCCGTCATCGCGCGCCATTTCGGCGGCCTCCAAAAGCGTCGGTGTCATGTTGGACCCTGCCGCGCGGAAGGTTTCAGCGTCAAAGGTGATCTGCGCCGCCTCGACCCCCATTTTATCAGCCAAATAAGGCCGGAAGGCTTCGACCATCTTGCCGACAGTCGCCAATGTCGCGGTGCTTTGCGTGGTGACCGAGCGCGACCCGCCCGTGCCGCCGCCGGTTTTGATCCGGTCGCTATCGCCCTGCACCACGTCGATCAGATCCGCCGGAATGCCGGTTTGATCCGACAGAAATTGCGCATAGACCGTCTCGTGGCCCTGGCCGCCCGATTGCGTGCCGACATAGATGCTCACCGTGCCATCCTCGTTAAATTCCACTTTCGCGGTCTCCGAAGGATCGCCCATAATGCTTTCGATATAATAACAAATGCCAAGACCGCGCAAATTGCCTCTATTTTCGGCGGCACGGCGGCGGGCGGCAAAGCCTTTGACATCGGCTTTGGCCTCGGCGCGGTCCAAAAGACGCGCAAATGCGCCAACGTCATAGGTTTCGCCGGTGACCGAGGTATAGGGAAAATCGCCCTCTTTGATAAAGTTGATCCGGCGCAGATCAAACGGATCGACGCCGAGTTCGCGCGCCGCCATATCCATCACCCGCTCCAGCAGGTAAATCGCCTCTGGCCGGCCCGCGCCGCGATAGGCATCGACTTGCGTGGTGTTGGTATAGAACCCTTGGGTGTTCATATAGAGCGTCTGGCAATCATATGTGCCCATCACCACGCGGGCAAAGAGATGCGATTGAATGGCTTGGCCAAACTGCGAATTATAGGCCCCAAGATTGCAGCGGGTGTTGACGCGGTATCCGGTGATGCGGTGGTTTTCATCAAACCCCATCTCGACCGTATGGCTCAAATCGCGCCCCGCATTGTCCGACAGCATCGCTTCGGTGCGCTCCGACATCCACCGCACCGGACGGCCCAAAACCATCGCCGCATGGCTAAGGGCGATATATTCGGGATAACTCATCCCCTTCATGCCGAAACCGCCGCCGACATCGGGGGTGGTCACGCGGATATTCTCGGCGGGCATGTTGAGGACCTTGCCAAGGTAGGCTTTGACGCCCCAGACCCCCTGCCCGTTCACGGCCAAATGCAAACGCCCGTCCGCATATTCGGCATAGGCACCGCGCGGTTCGATTGCGTTGACGATGACGCGGTTGTCGTCCACCTCCATCCGCACCACATGGGCCGCATGGGCCATCGCTGCCTCGCTCGCAGCGGCATCGCCGATTTCCCAATCATAGGCGCGGTTATCCGGGGCCTCGTCGTGAATCGGCACATCGGAGGGCACAAGCGCGAGCACAGCAGGCAAATCGTCATACTCGATTTCGATGGCCTCGATCGCATCCATCGCCTGCGCGCGGGTTTCGGCGAGGACCATGGCAATCGCCTCGCCCACAAAGCGCAGCTTGCCCTCGGCCAAAATCGGCCGCTTCGGGGCCGCGCCCATGGTGCCATCGCGGTTCGGCATCGTCGCGCCGTCAAGACCGCGAGTGATCCCCGCCGCCAACAGATCGCCGGAAGATACGACCAAATGCACGCCAGGCATGTCCCGCGCCGCTGAGACATCCACCGATTTGAGCACCGCATGCGCCACGCTGGAGCGCAAAAACATCGCAAACAATGCCCCTTGCGGCGCAATATCATCCACATAGCGACCGTGCCCCGTCACCAAGCGCAAATCCTCGCGCCGCTTCACCGGCTGGCTTTTTCCGAATTTTTCCATCGCTGGCGCCCCCCTATGCTCGCAGGCATCCCCCCGCACTATGGCAAGCGATCCTGCCGCGTGTCAGCGTAAAGCAGCCGCCGCACTTGTAAAGGCACCGCCCGCGCAAACTGCTCAGTGTTTTTCTACAGATGCGAAATCCTGCACAGCGCCGCGCAAACGCACCCGCAAAGACCTGCGCGCACTTCCCCTTGGCCGATACATTCGGTAAACCCGCCGCAACCCTGTTTGACCGACCCGAAAGGCACGCCCCATGGCCATGGAAAAGACATTCGACGCAGCAAAAGCCGAAAAGCGCATTTACGAGGCGTGGGAAACGTCCGGCGCATTCAAAGCCGGTGCGAATAAATCGCGCGACGAGAGCTTTACCATCATGATCCCGCCGCCCAATGTCACCGGCGCGCTGCATGTGGGCCACGCCTTCAACAACACGCTGCAAGACATTTTGGTGCGCTGGCACCGGATGCGGGGCTTTGACACCCTGTGGCAACCGGGTCAGGACCACGCAGGCATCGCCACGCAATTGCAGGTCGAAAAAATGCTGGCCGCCAATGGCGAGCCGGGCCGCCGTGATTTGGGCCGCGAGGCATTCCTCGAAAAGGTGTGGGAGTGGAAAGGCCAATATGGCGATACCATCATCAACCAACTCAAACGCCTTGGCTCGACCTGTGACTGGTCGCGCAACGCCTTTACCATGTCCGGCGCGCCCGGTGCGCCCGACGCGGACAGCAAAGGCAATTTCCACGATGCGGTGATCAAGGTTTTCGTCAAAATGTACGAGGACGGATTGATCACCCGCGGCAAGCGTTTGGTGAATTGGGATCCGCATTTCGAAACCGCGATTTCCGATCTGGAAGTCGAAAATATCGAAACCCCCGGCCATATGTGGCACTTTAAATACCCGCTCGCGGGCGGGGCCACCTACGAATACGTCGAGAAGGACGAAGACGGCAACGTCACCCTGCGCGAGACCCGCGATTACATTTCGATCGCCACCACGCGGCCCGAAACCATGTTGGGTGATGGCGCGGTGGCCGTGCACCCCGACGACGAACGCTATGCGCCCATCGTTGGCACATTGTGCGAAATTCCGGTGGGGCCGAAAGAGCACCGGCGCTTGATCCCGATCATCACCGACACATACCCCGATATGACCTTTGGCTCCGGCGCGGTGAAGATCACCGGCGCGCATGATTTCAACGACAATGAGGTCGCCAAACGCGGCGGATTGCCGATGTATCGCCTGATGGACACGCGCGGCGCGATGCGCAGCGATGGCGCCTCCTACGAGGACTGTGCGGCCCGCGCGGGTGAAATATCCAAAGGCGCGGCGTTCACCGAGGCCGAGATCGACACGTTGAACCTGATCCCCGAGGAATTGCGCGGGATGGACCGGTTCGAGGCGCGCAAAGCCGTGGTGCAGCAGATTACCGATGAAGGCCTCGCGGTGATGACCACAGTGACCCGCAAGGTCAAAGACGACGACGGCAACGAGAGCGACGTCACCCAAACCGTGCCCTATGTCGAAAACAAACCGATCATGCAGCCCTTTGGCGACCGCTCCAAGGTTGTGATCGAACCGATGCTCACCGATCAATGGTTTGTCGACACGCAAAAAATCGTCGGGCCAGCCTTGGATGCGGTGAAATCCGGCCGCGTCAAAATCATGCCCGAAAGCGGCGAAAAAGTATATTACCACTGGCTTGAGAATATCGAACCCTGGTGCATCTCGCGGCAATTGTGGTGGGGGCATCAAATTCCGGTTTGGTATGGCCTTGACCTCTCGGCCCCGGATTTTGTCGATGACGAGGGCGACGGCGCGCTTGATCTGGTGGAAATGCTGCGCTTGCTCAACGATGGCGGCATGTTGCACGCGGGCAACGTGATGCATTGCGCGCCCGACTTCGACGCCGTCACCGAGGCCTTCAAAGGCGAATTGGCCGACACCCCCATGCCGATCAGCACCGCGCGCATTGTCGAGGTCGAAGACCGCAGCGCCGCGATACATCTGCTGGCATCCTCTTTGGCCGATTACACCGCGTCGCAAGATCCGACACATCTGGTCTATCCGGTGTGGCGCGACAGCGATGTGCTCGACACATGGTTCTCCTCCGGTCTTTGGCCGTTCGGCACCTTGGGGTGGCCCGAAGAGACGCCGGAACTAAAAACCTATTTCCCGACCGATGTGCTTATCACCGGACAGGATATCCTGTTCTTTTGGGTCGCACGGATGATGATGATGTCGCATGCGGTGATGGACACCGACCCGTTCCACACCATTTATTTGCACCAACTCGTGCGCGACGAGAAGGGCAAGAAGATGTCCAAAACCACCGGCAACGTCATTGATCCTCTTGAGATCGTTGACGAATACGGCGCCGACGCTCTGCGCATGACCAACACCGCCATGGCGGCGATTGGCGGGGTTTTGAAGCTTTCGGAAGAGCGGATCAAAGGCTATCGCAACTTTGGCACCAAAATCTGGAACGCCGTGCGCTTTGCCGAGATGAACGGTGTCTACGATAAGGGGGCGCCGGCGGCCGATGTGCCGGCGGCCTCTGCCACGGTGAATCAATGGATCATTGGCGAGACCGCCAAAGTGCGCGCCGAAGTGGACGCGGCTCTGGCCGCCTACCGGTTTAATGACGCGGCTTTGGGGCTCTATGCCTTTGTCTGGGGTAAGGTTTGCGATTGGTATGTCGAGCTGTCGAAACCGCTCTTGCAGGGCGAGGATGACGCCCTCAAAGCAGAGACGCAATTGGTCATGGGATGGGTTTTGGATCAATCAATGATCATGCTGCACCCGATCATGCCCTTCATCACCGAAGAGCTTTGGGGGGAAACCGCCGCCAACGGCGCGCCGCGCAGCAAGATGCTGATCCACGCAGATTGGCCGACTTACGGTGCGGAATTGATCACACCCGAGGCCGACGCCGAGATGAATTGGGTGATCGCATTGATCGAAAACATCCGTTCGGCGCGGGCACAAATGCATGTGCCAGCGGGCCTCAAAGTGCCGATGCTCTATACCGAACTCGACGCGGCGGGCCGCACCGCCTATGCGCAGAACGAGACGATGATCTTGCGCCTCGCGCGGGTCGAGAGCGTCACCGAAGTCAGCGATTTCCCCAAAGGCACGGCGACGATCCCCGTGGCGGGCGGCGTGTTTGGTTTGCCCTTGGCGGACATCATCGACGTCGATGAGGAAAAGGCACGGTTGGAGAAATCCATCGGCAAGCTGGCCAAGGAACTGGGCGGGTTGCGCGGACGTTTGAACAATCCGAAGTTTGCGCAAAGTGCCCCCGAAGAGGTGGTTGCCGAGACGCGCGCCAATTTGGAAGCCCGCGAGGAAGAAGACGCGGCTTTGAAAGCCGCCTTGGCGCGCTTGGCCGAGATCGGTTAGGGCGCCAAAGCCGCCGATGGCAGCGCATGGGGAGCATGCGGGATGCCTCCGGCGGGGATATTTTTAGAAAGCAGAAAGGGGCGGCGGTTTTTGGCCGCCCCTTTCGTTGGGTCAGGGTGTTTTTGGGTTTAGCCGAAATCCGGCGCGCGGCCTTGCATGTTGGCGGCGATGACTTCCAACTGATCCTTGCCGCCAATAAGAGCGGCTTGCTCGCGGCTTTCCTCATGAAGCGCCAGCGTTTCATCCGCGGTTTCGGCCACGGTGATCAACCGTTTGGCGGCACGTATGGCCGACGGGCTTTTCGACGCAATCGTAGTGGCCAATGCCATGGCGGCTTCGGCCGGTGTATCATTGAGTTCCGTGACAAGGCCCCAGTCAAAGGCTTGCTGCGCGCCAATGGGTTCGGCGGTATAGGTCATGCGGCGGATCACATCGGTGCGGGTCAGATGCGGCAAGATTGCCATGCCGCCCATATCCGGCACGAGGCCCCATTTCATTTCCATGATCGCCAATTGTGTGTCGGGGTGGCATATGCGGATATCGGCGCCCAACGCCAATTGGAAGCCCGCGCCAAAGGCGACGCCATGAACGGCCGCAATCACCGGCACTTCGATTTTGCGCCAGACCATGACAAGATGTTGAAAGTCGTTCGACGGGCCAAATGTGCGCGGCATGATGCGTGCGACGGGGTCTTCGCCAGCCAGTATGGCGAAGGAGGCCACATCGAGACCGGCGCAAAAGGCACGGCCCTCGCCGGTGATCACTACGGCGCGGATGTCATCCGCCGAGGTCAGGATTTGCTCGCCTGCGGCGATGATCGCCTGCGCCATATCCGGGTCAACGGCATTCATTTTGTCGCCTCGGGTCAATGTAACACGGGCAATATGATTTTCGATTGTAACGTCTACGCGGGCCATTTGTCTCTTTCCTCCGAAGGTTCGCTTGGCGACTGTGTGGATAGCCGCCCCGGAAATCCAGCCCAACGTGGCGGCACAGATGCAAGGCCGAATTTAAGCCTGCAAGGCCGAATTTAAGCCGCCCTTTTGTGCCAAGCTTATCGCGCCGCGGTTCGGGGCCGAGATCAATGTCAAAATGCCGCGCGCGGCGGGATTTGACGCGCCCCCGCCTGCGTAAAACGGCATTATTAGCAAGATGCCACATGACGCCAGCGGCGCGTAACATCCGGCATATTGGCGCCTTGCTCCCCCTTCGTCACAATGCGGGGCATGAGGCGATGTGCTACCGCCTTGCCAGAGATGGAAGCTTGGGCTTATCTGGCGACATGGAAAAGATATATGCCCGTTACACCACCCTCGTCGCCACTTTGCCCGCCTCGGTCCCCTTTGTCGGACCCGAAGTGCAGGAGCGTGCGCGCCACGCGCCGTTCGAGGCCCGGCTTGGGGCGAATGAAAACATCTTTGGCCCCGCGCCCCGCGCTGTGGCCGCCATGCAAGCCGCCGCGCATGAGATTTGGATGTATGCCGATTCCGAAAGCTATGATCTGCGCAGCGCGTTGGCGGCGCAGATCGGGTGCGAGATGCGCAATATCGTGGTCGGCGAAGGCATTGACGGGCTTTTGGGGTATTTGGTGCGACTGTTGGTCGAGGCCGGCGATGCGGTTGTCACCTCGGACGGCGCCTATCCGACGTTCAACTACCATGTCGCCGGGTTCGGCGGAACACTGCACAAAGTGCCCTATGCAGGCGATGCCGAAGACCTGCCTGCGCTGATCGACAAGGCGGCACAGGTGGGTGCGAAACTGATCTATTTCGCCAATCCCGACAATCCGATGGGCAGCTACACGCGCGGCGTGGATATCATCCGGGCACTTGACGCTTTGCCCGAAGGCTGTTTGCTGATCCTCGACGAGGCTTACGCCGAGTTTGCTCCCGCAGACGCCCTGCCAGATATCGCCATCGAAGATCCACGCGTCATACGTATGCGGACCTTTTCCAAGGCCTACGGCATGGCAGGCGCGCGGATCGGATATGCGTTCGGGGCGACGGATATGATCCGCTCCTTTGACAAAGTCCGCAACCATTTTGGCATAAACCGCGCGGCGCAGGCCGGTGCATTGGCGGCGCTTGGGGATCAAGGCTGGCTGACCCAGACCTGCGAAAAAGTCTCGCAAGCGCGCGCAGACATCAGCCGGATCGCAACCGAGAACGCCCTCACCGCGCTGCCCTCCGCGACAAATTTCGTTGCGGTGGATTGCGGCGCGGACGGCGATTTTGCCCGCCGGGTTCTGGCCGGTCTGGTGGCTCGCAACATCTTTGTGCGCATGCCCTTTGCCGCGCCGCAGGACCGATGCATTCGCGTCAGCTGCGGTCGCCCTGAAGACCTTGCGGCTTTCGCGCGCGCGCTTCCCGAAGCGCTCGCCGAAGCGCGCCGCTAAGGGCTAGCTGCAGCACCCAGCATCCTGCGCCGGGGCGACGTTCTCCTCCTGCGAGGCATTGGAAATCACGGAGATCGCAGCGTCTAACCCGCCGCTTCCAAACGGGATGTCCAAAGCGGTAAAGCCTGCTTGCAGACTGCCGAGCAAGCCCAAAATCATATGCGGGTTGAGATGCCCCATATGGCCGATGCGAAAGAACCCTTCGCTTTTCGGATCCTCGGGCGTGTCCATGCCAAGACCAATGCCCAGCGTCACGCCCGCATGCCTCTCGCACCATTTGCGCAACCGCAGCCCGTTGCGTCCACCAAGCCCCAGAGCCGTTACCGCAGAGCTGCGCAAAGCTGGATCCGCCACGTTTAGCGTCAGCGGGCCGCCCTGTCCCCAAACCTCTGCTGCGGCCCAGATCGAGCGCGCCAAGGTCCGGTGACGGGACCAGACGTTTTCAAGCCCCTCCTCGGCCAACATATCCAAGGATTCTCGCAGCCCATACAGGTGATGCGTCGGTGCCGTACCGCCGAAATACTGATAAAAGGCATCTGGCTGACCGCGCGGCGTCCAATCCCAATAAAGGCTGACGCGCGGCACCTTCGCGCGCACGGCCTCGGCCTTCTCGGAATAGAACACAAAACTCAATCCGGGCGGCACCATAAGGCCCTTTTGGCTGGCCGCGACCATCACATCGACGCCCCACTCATCCATTTCGAACCGATCGCACCCCAAAGACGCGATGCAATCAACCATAAGCAGCGCCGGATGCCCCGCCCGATCCATAGCCGCACGCAGAGCTTTGATATCATTCAATATTGATGTTGAGGTATCCACGTGCGACGCCATCACGGCTGTGATCGGCGCCCCGCCTGCGGCCAAATCGGCGCGCAAGGCGGCCTCGACCCGCGCCGGGTCAATTGGCGCGGCGCGGCCAAAATCGATCATCTCGACCCCGATCCCCAATCCGCGTGCCACACCGGCCCATCCATGGCCGAACCGTCCGGTTGCCGGCATCAACACCCGCGCCCCTTCGACCGCGATATTGGCCAGGGCCGCCTCCCATGCGCCATGGCCATTTGCGACATAGATTGCCACGCGCCCGCCCGTGCGCGCCACAGCCTTGAGGTCGGGAATCATGCCGTCGACCATCTCTTCGAGCGCCCCCTCATAAATGTTCGGCGCCGGACGGTGCATCGCCTGCAACACACGATCGGGCATCACCGACGGGCCGGGAATCGCGAGGTAAGGGCGGCCGTGGGCAAGGGTCATTGGCAGATCTCCGGTAGATTGGGGCAGCTGAACGCATCGGCAAGCAGCGCCGGGCAAATCAATCATGCCCAGCATTAGCCTCAGAACGCGGGGCGTCAATCACTGCCGATACCGCATATGGGGTTCCCCGTGGTCCTACGGTGTCCCTTGGGGATAATGACCAAGCACTTGCGTGTGATACTTGCCCTTAGGCCCCCCAAAGCCTATTCATCGGCCAACCCAGCGGCTCCGCCCGCGCCCCAAACCGAAAGCCGCCCGACCTGTGAGCGAGTTTCCCAAAGGCCATAGCGCCCCTCCCCCCACGTCCGAACCGAATGCGGTCGCACCTGTCCCCACGGCGCAACCTTCGACGGCCACTGCCGCCCAAAATAGCGAAGAAACATCTGGCGTTTTGCTGCGCTGGCTCTGGCGCGGCTACCTGCGCTCGCGGCTGTGGCTGCTCTTGGCGGCGATGTTCTTCATGGCGCTCGAAGGCTCGATGCTGGGCGCTTTGGCGCGGGTCATGAAGCCGATGTTCGATCAGGTCTTTGTCGCCGGGGACGCCGATGCGCTGTGGTGGGTGGGGATGGCCATCCTATCGATTTTCATCATCCGCGCCGTCGCCTCGGTGGCGCAAAAATTCTTCCTTGCGCTGATCTCGCAAGGCTCTGCGGCGGATCTGCGCAAGGACCTTCTGGCGCGGCTGATGCGTCTGGATGGCAGTTTTCACCAAACCCATCCGCCCGGTTTTTTGATCCAAAGGGTACAAACCGATGTCGTCTCGATCAATCAGGTGTGGAACGCCATCATCACCGGCGCAGGTCGCGATGCGGTGGCCTTGGTGGTGCTTTTGGGTGTGGCGGTTTCGGTCGATTGGAAATGGACATTGGTGGCCTGCTTCGGCGCGCCAATTCTGGTGCTACCGTCGACCTTGGTGCAACGTTTCGTACGCGAAAAATCACGCCGGGCCCGTGATTTGGGCGCAAAACTCGCCACCCGCCTGGACGAGGTCTTTCATGGTATTATCCCGATCAAATTGAACCGGCTCGAAGACTATCAAAGCCAACAATATGCCGCTCTGACGGATAAGTTGGTCCATACCGAAGTACGCGCCCAAGCCGGCGCAGCAACGATCCCTGCGATGATTGATATCATGGCCGGATTGGGATTTTTCGGCGTTCTGATTTTCGGCGGTGCCGAAATCATCGCCGGCGAGAAAACCGTCGGTGATTTCATGACATTCTTCACCGCCATCGGCCTTGCCTTTGAGCCTTTGCGCCGCCTTGGCGCGGTGTCGGGCACATGGCAGGTTGCCGCTGCGGGGCTCGAACGGGTCAAAGCCTTGATGGACGAAGTTCCGCGCGTCACCTCCCCCGAAGGCGGCAAACCCGCCCCCGAGGGCACGCCGCAAGTGGCCCTGCGCAATGTGGTATTGAATTACGGCGACGCGCGGGTTCTGGATGGGGCGACACTGACCGCAGAGGCGGGAAAAACCACCGCCCTTGTCGGGGCATCCGGCGCGGGGAAATCCACCGTTTTCAATCTGTTGACGCGGCTTGTTGATCCTGCCTCCGGCGATGTCGACATCGGCGGCACCTCAGCGCATGAAATGGACCTCGCAGAACTGCGCGGGCTGTATTCCGTGGTCAGTCAGGACGCGCTCCTCTTTGACGAAACCCTGCGCGAGAATATCCTGTTGGGCCGCGACGACGTCAGCGATGCACGCCTCCAAGAGGTGCTCGACGCCGCCCATGTCAGCGATTTTCTCGCCAAACTACCCCAAGGCCTCGACACGCCGGTCGGCCCGCGTGGATCGAACCTGTCGGGTGGGCAACGCCAACGTGTCGCCATCGCCCGTGCCCTGCTCCGCGACACGCCGATCCTCTTGCTGGACGAAGCGACATCGGCGCTTGATGCGCAATCGGAAAAGGTCGTGCAAGAGGCCTTGGACCGGCTTGCCAAAGGCCGCACCACATTGGTCATCGCGCACCGCCTGTCGACCGTGCATGGTGCCGATAAGATCGTGGTGATGGATCGTGGCCGCGTTGTCGACGAAGGCCGCCATGACGAGCTTTTGACCCGTGGCGGCATCTATGCAGATCTGCACGCGCTGCAATTCAAGACGAGCGGTCCTTCGGCCGATACGCGCGCGCAAGCCGCTGCGGATCAGCGCCGCAAAGAAAACGCAAAAGCAAAATCAGGTTCCGGCCCCCGCGGCGAAGGTAGCCTTCTGTCGCGTATCTTCGGGCGCTGGTTCTAACCACCGCCCCCAAGGGCCGCACACGCGCCCGCCCCAACGCCCGCGCCATGGCGACATCCTCCATCAGAGGCATGTCGCCATATCCGCCCACGGCATCGTAGAGCGCGCGCGAGATCAGCAAACCCTGGTCGCCATAGGGCAATCCGAACCGGCTCGCGCGCAGGTTGGCCCAGCCCGCGACCAGACGCGGCGCAAGGCTCTTTGCGTCGAACGACAGATCAAAATACCCCGCCGCACCGCCGCCCCCCTCCATATGGGTCAAGGCCGCCGCGCTCCAGCCATCGGGCAACACCGTATCGGCATGCAGCACCATGAGCCAATCGCCCGCCGCCGCCGCCGCACCACGCCGCAATTGCCCGCCGCGCGAGGGCGCGCCCGTGACCCAAACCGCGCCCACTGCATCGCCGATGCGTTGGCTGTCGTCGGTGCTGCCGCCATCTGTGAGGATCACCTCGCGGATCACGCCCGCCTCCAGCCCCTCCATCAAGGCGGCAAGGCAGGCCGGCAAAGCCGCCGCGGCGTCGAGCACCGGTATGATCACGCTGATCGGGGCGCGCATGGCACTCTCCGTTGTTGCCAGTTCTGCGCGTTCCTATATGACATCCTTGCGCAGGACGGGAGTTGAAAATGACGGATGGACAATCTGCGGGCGGCAATCGCGCGCTTTACCAGATCACCGGCAAGGATGCCGAACATTTCTTGCAAGGGCTGATCAGCAATGACATTGCCCGCGCGACGGGCGGGCTTTGCTATGCGGCGATCTTGACACCGCAGGGCAAATATCTGGCGGATTTTTTCCTTACGGCGACCCCCGAGGGTTACCTTCTGGACGTGGATGCGGCGCTGGCACCGATGCTGGTCCAACGGCTGACCATGTATAAATTACGCGCAGATGTGAGCATTGCGCCCGCACCGCTGCAGGTGTCGCGCGGCACCGGCCCCGCGCCCGCTGGTGCCCTCCCCGATCCGCGCGATCCGGCGCTTGGATGGAGGTTCTACGGGGCCGATGCCCTGCCCGATGATGGCACCGATTGGACCGATCTTTATGTGCAACATATGATTCCGCAAAGCGGCGTCGAATTGACCCCTGACAGCTATATCCTCGAAATGGGGTTTGAACGGCTCGGCGGGGTGGATTTTCGCAAAGGTTGCTATGTCGGCCAGGAAGTGACCGCGCGGATGAAACATAAAACAGAACTGCGCAAAGGTTTGGCGAAGGTGCGTATCGACGGAAGCGCCCCGGTCGGCACGCCGATCATAGCGGGTGGCAAAGAGGCGGGCACGCTCTTCACCCAATCGGGCAGCGCGGCGTTGACCTACCTGCGGTTCGACCGTGCGGGCGGCGATATGGCGGCCGAGAGCGCACGTATCACCTACGCCAAATAGGCTGTAAATGCGAAACGCCCGCCTGCCACTTAGGCAAACGGGCGTTCACAATGCTGTGACTTAGCAAGATCCAAACATGCCGGCTTAGGCGCGCTCGGCGTATTCCATTGTCTCGGTGTTCACGACGATATCCTCGTCATTTCCGACAAAGGGCGGCACCATGACTTTGATCCCGTTGTCGAGAATCGCGGGTTTGAAACTGTTGGCTGCGGTCTGGCCTTTGACCACCGGCTCGGTCTCGACAATCTTGCAGACCACCTTTTGCGGCAGCGTCGCATTGAGCGCCTCATCCTCGTGAAATTCCATCACGATGGTCATGCCATCTTGCAAAAACGGGCGGCGATCACCCAACAATTCCGCTGGCAATTCAACCTGATCAAAGGTTTCCGTGTCCATAAAGCTTAACATTCCGTCACTTTCGAACAGAAACTGCATATCTTTTTGTTCCAGACGCACGCGCTCGACCTTATCGGCACTGCGAAAGCGTTCGTTCAATTTCGATCCGTTGCGCAGGTTGCGCAATTCGACCTGGGCAAAGGCACCGCCCTTGCCGGGCTTGACGTGATCGACTTTAACAGCGGCCCAAAGACCACCGTTATGCTCCAGCACATTACCGGGGCGAATTTCATTTCCGTTGATTTTTGGCATTATGGCAAAACCTGAGCAAAAGGTTGAACAAGACGTATCCGCCCCTATATCTGGGGGAGTGACCTATGGCAAGGCAACGAGATCTTGGTCAATTTTAGACAAGCCATGCATAAATTGCATAGAAGGCTTGCATCTGAGGCCTATTCGAATCGCTTCGAACGCGTCATAACCAGCGTCACGCCCGAAACACAAGACCAATAACAAAAGGACGAAACATGCGAGATTTCGTTGACGGCACGGCCTACAATAATGAACAGGGCAACCGTGCTCGTAAACTCTTTGCTGCCGTCGTATTGGCGGCACTTGATGATGCAATTGCTGATGACAAGAAATACGGAAATGGCCCCGAGCAGATCGCCCGTTGGGCGCGTTCGCGCGATGGCCGTGAGGTGCTTTCTTGTGCCGGAATCGACCCCAACGAACGGGTTGTGAGCGGTCTGATGGATTTTGTTGGCAAGGGTGTACGCACCTCTGTCGCACTGTCGCGCGAAGAAAGCGAACGTCGCACTGCGGCGTTGCAAGCCGAAGCAGCATAAAACCTTTCGCGCAAGCGAATTGTAAAAAAAGCGCGTCCTTCTGCAGGGCGCGTTTTTTTTTGCGCCTGCCCTGACGGTCTTACGGCACACAGGGCTTTGCAAACCAAGGGTTTTGCCGCTAACACCAAGGCATTATCCCAAAGGTGAAGCGGCATGGCAAAGGCGATCATGATTCAGGGTGCAGGCTCGAACGTCGGCAAATCCATGTTGGTGGCCGGATTGGCGCGCGCCTATCTGCGCCGCGGGCTGTCCGTCGCGCCGTTCAAACCGCAAAACATGTCCAACAATGCCGCCGTGACCGACGACGGCGGCGAAATAGGCCGTGCTCAAGCGCTGCAAGCCCGCGCGGCGCGGCGCAGGCCCCATACCGATATGAATCCGGTTCTGCTCAAACCCGAAAGCGATATTGGCGCGCAGGTCATCGTGCAAGGCACACGGGTCAGCACCCTCAAGGCGCGCGAGTATGCCAAAGCCAAACCACAGCTGTTAACGCCGGTGCTACAGAGCTTTCACCGCCTCGCCGCCACCGCCGATCTGGTGATCATAGAGGGCGCTGGCAGCCCCGCCGAAATCAATTTGCGCGCAGGGGACATCGCCAATATGGGCTTTGCCGAGGCCGCAAACGTGCCGGTGATCCTGATCGGCGACATTGATCGTGGCGGGGTGATCGCCCAAATCGTAGGGACCAAATCCGCCGATGCCGCGCGCATAAAAGCGTTTGCTATCAACAAGTTTCGCGGCGATGTGCGGCTGTTTGACGATGGCCTTGTGGCAACTGCCGACCTATCGGGATGGGAGGCGCTTGGTGTGGTGCCCTGGTTCGAACAAAGCTGGCGCTTACCTGCCGAGGATGTGATGGACATCGCGTCGCGCAAGGGCGGCGCATGTAAAATCGTCGTGCCACGGCTGTCGCGCATCGCCAATTTCGATGACCTCGACCCTCTTGCCGCCGAAGCGGATGTCACCATTGACATCATCGAGGCCGGCCGCCCCTTGCCGCTTGATGCCGATCTGGTTTTGATCCCCGGCAGCAAATCCACCATCGCCGATCTGGCGTATTTTCGCGCCCAAGGTTGGGACATCGACCTTGCCGCGATCATCCGGCGCGGCGGGCATGTGTTGGGCATCTGCGGCGGCTATCAGATGCTGGGCCGCGAAATCATTGATGCAGAGGGGATCGAAGGCCCCCCCTGCCGTGTCGCCGGTCTAGGCCATCTGGATATCACCACCGAAATGAAGCCGGAAAAGCGGCTGGCTCTGACCCGGGCGCGGGATCTACAAAGTAGTATGGCGGTGGAAGGGTATGAAATCCATATCGGCAGCACCCATGGGCCGGATTGCGCCCGCGCATGGCTCGAGATTGGCGAGGAAGCCCGCCGCGAGGGTGCGGCGGATGCGAGCGGACGGGTCAAAGGGTGTTACCTGCACGGGCTGTTCGGCGCTGACCGTTTCCGCGCGGCCTATCTCGCCACACTCGGCGCGACCTCGCGAATGCACTATGACGATGGGGTTGAAGAGGTGCTCGACGCGCTCGCAGATCACCTCGAAACGCATCTCGATCTTGATCGCCTATTGGCACTTGCAGAAACGGTCTAACCGTTTGGGGTAAAGCCTATTCCAGCGTCTGACTGGTCAGCGCACGGTGAATCTCGCGCCGCACCAGTTTGCGCACATTGCGCGTGATCCGTTCCCCTAACGCGCCCTGCAACTCTTGCCGGACGATCTCACTGATCATCTCGCGCAGAGCCTCTTCGTCCAAAAAGGCCTCGTCTTCGCCGGATGCGGTGGGCCTGTCGTCGTAATCATGCTCTGACGCCGCAGGATCTTTTGCATCCTCATCAAATTGCACCGGCGCGAACGGTTCAACATTTGTGGGCGCAGGTTCGGGGTCAGGCCCTGTGCCCCGTGCATCCTCTTCAGCCTGCACAAAATCGGGCTCTTGCTCGGCCACATGATCTTCCCATTGCAACGAGCTGTTCTCGGGGGTCAGGCTTTCGTCGCCGCCATCGGGTTCAAGGTCGGCGCTGTGCTGCCCGGCAACCGCCGCAGCCAAGGCCGCCACGCGAGCCCGCAGCAGCGGGTCAACCGCATCCTCATGGGCCGCCGCGGTATCATTGGCCAAAGCACTGTCGACAGATGAGACTTCATCCTCAACATCAAACCCTTCGACATGATCATCCACAGCCAATGCCGGATCCTGCTCCGGCTCCACCGCAATTTCAAAAGCCGGCACATCCGATTGCGATGCAACGGCTGCATCCGTGGCCATGTCCTCTTGAGCACTGCCCTGCCCCGCAGGAGTATCATCCGCCGCAAGCGCAGGCCCGGTTTCATCACCGGCACCGACCTCCGCATCTTCGGCATAATCGGCCAAGCGATGTTTGCCATCGAAGACAAAAGGATCATCGGCGCGAAGCGCATTTTGCAACGCCGCCTCGGCCTTGTCCGATATGACGCCATGTTCGGCATCAACGTCGGCATCGGTTACCGCCACATCCGTATGACTGGTCGCCGGTTCCGTGGTTTCAGCCGCATCATTCCCCATCGCTGCAGGCGCGCCCGTCTCCGCCTGCGGTGCGGCATCGACCCGCAATGCTTCTGTCAGGACCAGACGCTCCGGTTGCGGTTCTGTGGCAGCCGAATGATCGGCCCGATCTTGCGGGTCAACCGGCTCCAACGTCGCCAAGCGTTCAGGCGGCAGGTGCTTGCTCCAATCCAAATTCGGAACATCATCTGCGGCGTCCGCCTCGGGCGATGTAATCGCAGAAACCTCACCCAGCGGTGCGCACTCGGCGGGCATTACGGCTTCCGTCATGGGTGTTTGTGCGGCACCTTCCGGCCCGGGCTGTGCCGCCCTGCCCGCCGTAGGATCGGTGGCCAAAGCCTGCGTGCCGCGCGCAGTTTTGCCCGCCTCGCCAGACACAAGACGACGGATCGACGACAGAACATCTTCGATTTCGATATTGGTAACCGGATCGGACATAATTTGCACCACTCTTGCCTTCGGGTCATGTTACCCGCACGTCAGGATTCTCACAACCGCCGCTGCAAATGCTATCCGCGAAATTTTAATTTTTCCCAATCGCCCGCAGAACACGGTCAAGATCACGGCCCTGTTGCGACAAACCTGCCGGTGCCGATTGCACTTTGTTATAATAATCGGCGGGATCATATTCCTGAATCCCGAGGCGCAGCGCCGTGGCGGTCAGCGCGCCAATACGCGCCAAAACCGAATAGGCCGCAACCTGTTCATCGACCACGGCAGAGATCAACGAAGCCTGTGCATCCAACAATTCTTGTTCGGCGTTGAGCACATCCAATGTGGTGCGTGCGCCCAATGTTGCCTCTTCACGCACACCGCGGAAGGCCACCCGCGCGGCACGCACTTGCAAGATGCCGGATTCGCGGCTGGCGCGGGCGACTTGCAAGCCGGCGAATGCGTCGGCGGCGCTCTGCGCAAGATCTTGGCGCGTGATATGCAAAGAGGCGCGCGCTTGATCGCGCTGCGCCATCGCGGCACGTTGCAAGGAGGACAGCCGCCCGCCTTGATAAAGCGGCTGTGCCACCCCGAGCGAAACCGAACCGCCGGTGCTTTCGACCGCAGAGCCGAAGGTGCCGTTTTTGCCATAGCTTGCTTCAAGATTAACCTGAGGCTTAAGCGCGGCATCGGCCACCGCCACGTTCAGTTCGGATTGCCGGACGCCATGCTGCGCGGCAATCATCAACGGATGATTGCGGGTCGCCAGAGCCTTGGCCTCTTCCATGCTTGAAACCGTTTTGGGAACGGCGGGGGGCTGCGACAGGTTGCCCGGCTTATGACCGACAACGTTCGCATATAAGTTTTGCGCCTGCATCAACGCGCCCCGCGCGGCGGACAATCCGGATTGCGCGGCCGCAAGACGGGCCTCGGCAAGGCTCACATCGGTGCGCGTCACTTCGCCGACTTCAAACCGGTCACGCGCGGCGCGCAATTCTTCGCGGATCAAACGCAGGTTGTTCTGTCGCAAATTGACGACTTCATACTGGCGGCGCACTTCCATAAAGGCGCTGACAGCATTGAGCAAAACGATCTGCTCGGCATTGATCAGCTGTTGCCGTGTTTGCAAAACGGCTTCTTTGGCCAGGGCGACGTTGAGCTTGTTCTTGCCACCGGCATAGAGCGCCAATTGCGCGGTGATCCCCATCGACCCCGTGTTGCTTACGGTGCCGCCAGAGACCAAAACATTGCTTTGGATCGAGGTGCCTTCGCCATAATTATGGGCGACGCCGGCAGAAAACGACAGAACCGGTCGCAGCGCCGAAACCGCTTGCGCCACGCCCTCATCGGCGGCGCGCAGCACGGCACGATTTTGCTCCAAAAGACCGGAGTGCTTATAGGCGCTGACCATCGCATCCGCGAGCGTTTCGGCCCGTGCCCCTGCGGAGGTCGAAACCCCTATTACCAAAGCCAAAGCCACCGCACCGGCAAACCGCAGTGGCTTGGTTGTTCCATAACGCATCGCGCGCTTAAATTGCAAAGGCATCTGCCCTGCTCCCTCTGTCATATCAGGAGGACGCACATGGCGCGCCTCAATACCTTTCGCTTCCACGTTTCGCATCCGTTAGGGTGCCCGTGATTACAACGCGAAAGCCTGCTCTTGTTCAAATCCGGCCAAAACCGGTGCCGTTGCATTGAATGCAAACCGCCAACTGATCTTGCCGTCGATCTTATATCCGATCCGCGCGACACCAAGGTTGCCCTCCATGAAAATCGCGCCGATCCGGCCGCCTTCTTTGAGTTGGTCCAAAATCGTATCAGGTAGAACCGCGACGCCCCCCTGTATCACGATGACATCGTAGGGTCCGTGTTCTGCCGCGCCCTGCACCAGCGGGCCGCATTGCGACACGACGTTATCCACACCGCTCTGTCCCAAGGCGGCCTGCATGTCCTTGCACAGCACCTCATCCTCTTCCAAGGCAACGACGGCTTCTGCCATATGCGCAATGATCGCAGAAGAATATCCAAGGCCGCTGCCAATATCGAGCACCAGCTCGCTGGGTTGAATATCGAGGCCGTCGAGCATTTTCGCCAGCACCCTCGGATCCAGAACCACGCGCCCCTCGGGGCCAAGCAGAATGTTTTCGCCAACATAGGCGGCTTCACGTGCCTCTGCCGGAACGAATTCCTCACGCGCGACATCAAGCATCGCATCGATCACTGGAAACTTCGTCACATCGGAGGGGCGAATTTGAGTGTCAACCATCATGGTCCGGCGGGCGTTATAGTCTGTCATTTACTAAACTCATCCGTTCAGATTCCCTAAGCCCCCTATGTGCCATAGAAGCCCAGCCACGGCAACGGGTTAGACCGCGAAAACCCTGGCCTTGGCGCAAACACCGCACACCCCGACCATCATCGCTAAAAATTCTCAGTAAAATCAAGTTATCTGCCCCTGCCCGCCCCTTTCATGGGCCAAGGGGAAACCACGCTGAACCGTATTTTGGGATCTATGCCCCCGGGGGTTTGCATGACCTTTCTATCCTCCTATCGGTGATGCGAGTGCAACCAGCTCAGACCGCACATCATCACCGGAACACCAAACACCCGTTGAAGCGCCCTCTCGCGGCTTCCAGGGCAAATCACTGCCGGCGGTGGATGAGCGCTTGAGCAATATGAGGGCTCCGCGCCCGGCGCGCTTGCCCAAACCGAAACCGATGAATATGAAACCCAGACCCGCAGACTCTCATTATGGCAGACTCTCATTATGAATGAGGGAGCCTCAGGGGGCAGGTCACAGACATTCCCATTGTGAAGTCAAAGTTCGACAATGGTGCGTCAAAAATTGTATTCAGAACAAATATGAAATCTATAATTGTGACGGCTGATGCTAAAATTTATTCTAAGATCTGCGTTTCGATCGATCGAAGCGAGCTTTAATACGCCGGAACGCATAGGCGCACGCGGCGAACGTCAGGTCCACAAAGCTCTGACGTCGATCTTAGATGAGAACGAGTATCGCGTTTTGTCGGATCTAACTCTACCTGAAGTGGGCGCACTTTTCTGACGAAGGATTCGACTTCACGCAGGGCAAAACCGACAAGCCGCTGTGGATCCCACTTACCGTCCGCCTGAAAGCCCATCTCGACGGGCTCGCACGAACGGACAGCACTGTTGTGACCGACGCTAAGGGGCGACCAGTGAGCTATCGGATCATTGCGGAGGAAATGCGTGCCATCAAAAAGAAGATGAAGCACGAGAAGGCGAGCTAGTACAAAACGCACGGGCTCAGGAAAAATGCGACGATCGAGCTTTATCTGGCTGGATGTGATGACGAAATGGTCAAGGCGGTCACCGGCCATTCAGGCGTTGAAATGCTGAAAAAGTACGGTGGGCCGATCCGGCAAAGAGAGCTCGCGAAGCGCGCTCAAGAGGCAAGAAATCAAATGGAACGAAGCAAGACCGAAACGTGAAAGTTTCAACGGTTGTTTCAAAAATGGCAGTGAAGGAGAGTAAGGATGACGCAAGTCATTGATTTTATTGGAGGCGAGTACCGGAATCGAACCGGTGTACACGGATTTGCAATCCGCTGCGTAACCACTCCGCCAACTCGCCGAGCCCTGTGGTCGTCGCTCTTTAGCGGGACGGTTCGGGGGATGCAACCCCTGTGCGACGTCGTCTAGGGCACATTCTTATATGGTTTAAGCCGCGCCGTTTGCGCTCATTGATTACCGCACCCGTCGTGGCATGGTAGCGCATTGCGGATCCATCTGCCCGCCCGGGTGCGTGCTGTGTTGGATATGGTGCAACACCTGAAGCAACGTTTGCCTGTATGTCTACTGCACCACTATTCTTGCCACCGAAGAAGCGTTTCAGCTTGGCGAAGCCCCGGAGTGGTATCTGCGCGTGCTAGATCAGGCGAACGGGTCGGCGCGCGCCTGGGTCTCACCGGTGCCAGCGTCACGCCGAAAAGATGGCTTGCATCGTCCCTATCCGCGCGGCGATAGTTTGGCGTATGAAATCAAAGGTCAAGCCATTCCCATGATCCGCCGCACCCTTGCCTTGCTCTGCCGCGCAGCTCTGGTGGCCTCTTTGCTGTCACCCTTAGGCGCGCGCGCCACGGTCGCAGAAGTTCCGCGCATCACCGTGTTTGCCGCCGCCAGCCTGATGACCGCTCTGGACGAGGTGGCGCGCGCCTATGAGGCGCAAAGCGACAGCAACATCACCCTATCCTTCGCAGGCTCCTCAACCCTTGCCCAACAAATCCGCCTCGGTGCGCCTGCCGATCTGTTCATCTCCGCCAATGCGGCATGGATGGACCGGATCGACGCCGAAGACCGGATTGCGCCCGGCACCCGCTTTGACCTGCTTGGCAATCAAATGGTGTTGATCGCGCCCGCCGGTCATGCGCCGGTAACGATCGACGAGAACCTAGATCTCGAATCGCTGCTAAAGGGAGGGCGGTTGGCGATGGCCCTTGTGAACGCCGTGCCCGCCGGCATCTATGGCAAAGCCGCGCTAGAGCATTTCGGCCTCTGGGACAGCATCGCGCCACAGGTCGCACAAACCGATAATGTGCGCGCCGCTCTGGCTTTGGTCGCCGCAGGGGCTGCACCGCTCGGCATCACCTACGCCACCGACGCCGCCGCCGACCCACGGGTGACTGTGATCGCCACGTTCCCCGTGGCCGCACATCCTGCCATCACCTACCCCGCCGCCGCGTTGAACGACCGCCCCGACACTTTGGATTTTCTCGCCTACCTGCGCAGCGCCGCAGCCGACGCCGTCTTCATGCGGCACGGGTTCAGCAGGGCAGAGCAATAACATATGGATTGGCTTGGTCCCGAAGAATGGCACGCTGTTGCGCTTTCGCTCAAGGTCTCGTTTTGGGCGACGCTGCTGTCGCTGCCTTTTGGTATCTGGATCGCTTATATCCTCGCGCGCAAAAACTTCATTGGCAAACAGCTACTCAATGGGCTGGTGCATCTGCCGCTGGTCCTGCCCCCCGTAGTGACCGGCTATTTGCTGCTTATGGGCTTTGGCCCGCGCGGCCCCTTTGGCATTGCCCTCGATCAGATCGGGGCAAGCATCGCCTTTCGCTGGACCGGGGCGGCATTGGCCGCCGCCATCATGGGCTTTCCCTTGATGGTGCGGGCTATTCGCCTATCCATCGAAGCCGTTGATCCGAAACTAGAGGCCGCCGCCGCCACGCTTGGCGCGCGCAAATCCATGGTCTTTGCCACCGTCACCTTGCCTCTGATCACGCCGGGCCTACTCACCGGCGCGATCCTCGGCTTTGCCAAGGCCATGGGGGAGTTCGGGGCAACCATCACCTTTGTTTCGAATATCCCCGGACAAACCCAAACCCTGCCTTCGGCGATCTACAGCTTTTTGCAGGTGCCCGATGGTGAATCCGCCGCGCTGCGTCTGGTGTTGATCTCGGTCGCCATCGCAATGACGGCGTTGCTCGCCTCCGAAATTCTGGCGCGCCGATTGGCCAAACGGGTGGCGGGATCATGAGCCTTTCGGTTTCTCTTAAACACCGCCTGGGCGCCTTCACGCTCGATGCACAATTTGATGCGCCGCAAGGGCTGACCGTGCTCTACGGCCCCTCGGGATCGGGCAAAACCACGATCATCAACGCCGTGGCCGGATTACTACGCCCCGATCATGCCAAGATCACAGTCGACGGGGTCACATTAGCCGATACGGGCACGGATAGCACCGCGCAGCCCGAGATCGGCGCACGGCGCACTGCAAGGCGCGGCATCTGGTTGCCCCCGCACCGTCGCCGCATCGGATATGTCTTTCAAGACGCGCGGCTTTTTCCACATCTCTCGGTGCGCGGAAACCTGCGCTATGGTGCATGGTTCGCTCCCAAAACGGCCATAAAACCGAACATGGACGAGATCACCGAGATGCTCGGCATCGGTCATCTTCTGGGCCGCCGCCCTGCGGGCCTATCGGGAGGTGAACGTCAACGTGTTGCCATTGGCCGTGCGCTTTTGGCCGCGCCACAGATGATCCTCGCCGATGAACCCTTGGCGGCGTTGGATCAAGCGCGCAAGGATGAAATTCTGCCCTATTTCGAGCGGCTCCGCGATGCGCTGACACTCCCGATCCTTTACGTCAGCCACGCCCCCAGCGAGGTCGCGCGATTGGCTACAACGGTGGTTGCACTTGATGCCGGCAAGGTCCTGCGCGCCGGCCCCGCCGCGCAGGTTCTGGGCGATCCGGAAGTCACCCCGATGGGGCCACGCGCGGCAGGCGCGATGATTGAAACGCGGGTCATTGCGCATCACGCCGATGGCCTCACCGAACTTGCCATGGGCGATTTGCGCCTGTTGATACCGCGTGCGGGTGGCCGGGTTGGCACCCCCTTGCGCGTCCATATCGAGGCCCAAGACGTGATGATTGCCACCCGTCGCCCCGACGGGATTTCGGCGCTCAACGTTCTGCCAGCCACGGTGCGCGAAATCCGCATCGGTCAAGGCCCCGGCGCATTGGTGCAACTGGATGCTGATGGTCATATCATTCTTGCCCGCGTCACCCGGCGTTCGGTGAAAAATCTCGACCTATGCGCAGGCCAAAAGGTGTTTGCGATACTCAAGGCCGTCTCGGTCGCCAAGGCCAGCATAACCGGATAACAGCTTGCCCTCGAGAGACAATTTACACCTATGAGGCGGAATGTTGGCCCGAATACTGAGGGCCGCGCGGCGATCTGACCCCGCGCAGATAACACACCATCCCCTAATCAACCTACAGTGCGGCAGGCATGCGCAACCATGGCCGTCGATCCGGTGCAGAGATCAGGTCCGTTCCGATCAGCTCAACCACCCCATTGCTCAACAAAATGCTCAAGCTGCAATGCCCGTCGCCCACCTGTCCTGCGCAATCGCGCCCTAGCGCTGAACGGCCAATAGCCCCTTGATCGCCATGCTCCCAAATGAAAATCAGTGAACTCTGCGAAATAGTATGATTATCGAAAGCAAATATGGATAATACGTGCATAAGTGATCAAATTTTCATGTATAATGGCAATTCATGCCGCGCAATATTTCATCCTTTCCCAGGCGATATCGACAAAATTCAACGGGCCACTGGCTTCACTTCGTCATGCTGGCTATGGTCGGGCAAACACCGTTCGATGGGATCATTCGAGCCATGTATCAGCTGACCACCAAACAACCGCCTTTGTCGATCAAAGGCACGGGCAAAAGCGAGCTTCGCACCCAATTTGCCGCCCTTCCATACCGCATCAAAGACGGTAAACTACAGGTCATGATCATCACCTCCCGCGGCAGCGGGCGTTGGATATTACCCAAGGGCTGGCCCATGCATGACCGTACCCCTGCGGCAGCCGCAGCGCGCGAAGCTTGGGAAGAAGCGGGGGTAAAAGGCAGCGGACCGGATCATAGCATCGGGCTCTATTCCTATGAAAAACTTATGGGAAATGGCAACCGGTATCGGTGTATTGTCGTTGTTTACCCATTACGGGTGAAATCCCAGGCGGCAGTGTTTCCAGAAGCAGGGCAACGCAAGCGCCGATGGTTGAGCCCGAAAAAAGCCGCGCGCAAAGTGCGCGAACCCGAACTGGCACAGTTGATCGCGCGGTTTCGCCCGAAAGACCGACATTAAGCTTGCGCGCAACGCGGCTTGATTTGTGCCTGCCAATCAGGTCAATTGGTCCAGCCGCGCATATCCCCTTTTCCTTGCCCTTTTCCCTGACGAGCCAACCCAATGATCCGATTTGACCTTAAATGCTCCGCAGATCACCGCTTTGACAGCTGGTTCCAATCGGCTGCGGCCTTTGACAAGCTGCACGCCGCCGGCATGGTAACCTGCGCCATTTGCGGCAGCGCCGAGGTTCAAAAGGCCATCATGGCCCCGCGTGTACGCCCCGCACGCAACGCCGCACAGCCCGCCGTCGATCACACCATCCCCCAAAAGGCGCAGGCCGCATCGGATAGCCCCCCAAATACCGATCCGCACACAACCGAAAAGGCCGAGGGGCCGCGCCCGCTTTCGGGTCCACCAAGCGCCGCAGAACAAGCTTTCAAAGCTTTGCGTGCCCATGTCGAAGCCAATTCGGAATATGTCGGCACAGATTTCGCCAAAGAAGCGCGCGCCATTCACGACGGCGCGGCCCCTGACCGCCCGATCTATGGCGAAGCCGATTTAGGCGAAGCCAAAAAGTTGGTCGACGATGGCATAGAGGTCGCCGCCCTGCCCTTCCGCCCCAACCGCAAAACCAACTGATCGCGCCGACATCTCCCGCTCAGCGCAAAAGGATCCCCCTTATGACCGTTCTCATCACCGGCGCGAACCGTGGCATCGGCCAGGAAATGCTTCGTCAATATCAATCTGCGGGCACAGAGGTGATCGGCACCTCGCGCACGGGCGACGCGCCCTATCTGCCGTTAGATGTGACCGATGAGGCCGCGCATAGAGACTTGGCCACGCGGCTGGATGCCAAACCGCTTTCGTTGTTGGTGTGCAACGCCGGTGTCTACCTCGACAAAGGCATGAGGTTTGACGACTATACCACTGATACATTTGAGCAATCCTTCGCCGTACATGTCACAGGTGTTTTCCTCACGATCCGCAACCTTCTGCCCAACTTGCAAATGCACGACGGGGCCAAAATCGCGATCATTTCATCACAAATGGCCAGCGACACCCGCGCGCCGGGCGGTTCCTATGCTTACCGCGCCTCCAAGGCGGCAGCGCTCAATCTGGGGCGAAATATGGCGCAGGATCTCAAAGGGTTGGGCATCGCCGTCGGCATTTATCATCCGGGGTGGGTGCAAACCGATATGGGCGGCAACAGCGCCGAAATCACGCCCGCCGAGGCCGCCGCCGGATTGCGCGCCCGGTTTGATGCGCTTGACCTGAAAACCACCGGATGTTTCGAGACATGGGACGGACGGGCGCATCCCTTCTAACGCCCGCCGCCGGACATCGCGCAAGCAATCATGGCGGCAACGGCGGCCCACGCCCGGCCCGCACCCTATACCGCGCCTCACCCTCACAAGGCGCGCGCGGTCTTTGCCAGACGCGACGAATGTCTCGGTCCTGCGCCCTGCCCTGCGTGGCTTTGCCGCCCGTTTCGCCCTTGCCACGCCGCCACTGCTCGCATAAACCGCGCGCGGACCTACGGCCATTGCCAGCGTTGTGTGACCGAGCACAGCCAAACAATGGCCAAGACATCTGCCTACAAGGGACACCTCCATGCCCGTTCTTGTGATGAAATTCGGCGGCACCTCTGTCGCCACGCTTGACCGCATCAGACGCGCCGCAAAACGTGTCGGTGTTGAAGTCTCCAAAGGCTATGACGTGATCGTCATTGTCTCTGCCATGTCAGGTAAGACAAACGAGCTCGTCGGCTGGGTCAATGAGACCTCGCCGCTTTATGACGCGCGCGAATATGATGCCGTGGTCTCATCGGGCGAAAATGTCACGGCCGGGCTGATGGCGCTGACCTTACAGGAAATGGACGTGCCGGCGCGAAGCTGGCAGGGATGGCAAGTGCCGGTCAAAACCACCTCGGCCCATTCCGCCGCCCGAATCGAAGATATTCCGCCCGAAAACATCATGGCCAAATTTGGTGAGGGCATGCGCGTCGCCGTGGTCGCCGGCTTCCAAGGGGTCAGCCCCGAAGGCCGGATCACCACATTGGGGCGCGGCGGATCGGACACCACCGCCGTGGCCTTTGCCGCCGCGTTTAAAGCGGAACGCTGCGATATCTATACCGACGTTGACGGTGTCTATACCACCGACCCGCGCATGTGCGACAAAGCACGCAAGATCGACAAAATCGCCTTTGAGGAAATGTTGGAACTGGCCTCACTTGGCGCCAAGGTTCTGCAAACCCGTTCGGTCGAATTGGCCATGCGGTATAAGGTCAAACTGCGGGTCTTGAGCTCGTTTGAGGAACAATCTGACGACGCCGGAACGCTCGTCTGCGATGAGGATGAAATCATGGAAAGCAATGTCGTCTCTGGGATCGCCTATAGCCGCGATGAAGCAAAAATGACCTTGGTCAGCGTCGCCGACCGCCCCGGCATTGCCGCCGCGATCTTTGGCCCTCTGTCGGATGCGGGGATCAATGTCGATATGATCATTCAAAATATTTCGGAAGACGGGCGCACCGATATGACGTTTTCCTGCCCGACCGAACAAGTGGCCCGCGCCCAAAAGGCGATGGATGAAGCCAAATCCGCTGGCGAAATTAACTTTCAAGATCTTGTCGCCGACACCAATGTCAGCAAGGTTTCTGCCGTCGGAATCGGCATGCGCAGCCAATCAGGCGTGGCAGCCAAGATGTTCAAAACACTTTCCGATGAAGGTATCAACATCAAGGTTATTGCAACTTCCGAGATAAAAATTTCCGTACTAATCGACCGGAAATATATGGAACTTGCCGTCCAAGCCCTGCATGATGCCTTCGAACTCGACAAGGCAACCTGAACGCGGACCGGCCCATATCTGGGTCGGGATCCTCCGACGGGGCGCAGAAATATAAGGCAGGTACGCGCAGCATATGGCACAGGACTTTCAGACCGACAGCCGACAAATGCTCGGCCGCTTGCGCGAAGCCATGGCTGTGGAGAGCGCCGGTCAAGAGCGTCTCGACCAGATCACGCAACTGATTGCCGACGAAATGCGCACCGAGGTGTGCTCTGTCTATCTCTTCCGCGACGAGGATACCCTCGAACTTTGCGCGACCCACGGGTTGAATGCTGCTGCGGTGCATGAAACCCGGATGCGTCTTGGCGAAGGTCTTGTGGGCCGCGTCGGCCGCACCGGTAACATCATCAACAGCGCCGACGCGCCCTCTGAAAAGGGCTTCCGCTATATGCCGGAAACCGGCGAGGAAATTTTCTCCTCCTTCGCCGGCATCCCGATCCAGCGGCTCGGTGAGATGCTCGGGGTTTTGGTCGTGCAATCCAAAACCGCGCGGCAATTTTCGGACGATGAAATTTACGCGTTGGAAGTCGTCGCCATGGTTCTGGCCGAGATGACCGAGTTGGGTGTTTTTGTAGGCGAAGGCGCGGCCCTATCGGCGCGGCATCAACATCCGGTTCTCATTCGCGGCGCGACAGCCCAGGAAGGCGCCGCCGAGGGCCATGTTTGGCTCCACGAGCCGCGCGTTGTCGTCACCAACCCGATCGCCGAAGATCCGCATAAGGAGCTCTTGCGCCTGCAAGACGCGGTTGAAGAATTGCGCGTAGGCGTTGACCGGATGCTCGATACAGCAGTGGTGGGCGACAACACCGATCAACTTGAGGTGCTCGAAGCCTACCGCATGTTTGCCAATTCCAAAGGCTGGATGCGGCGCATGGAGGAAGACATCTCGCGCGGTCTATCAGCCGAGGCCGCCGTCGAGAAAGAGCAATCCACCGCCCGCGCCCGGCTATCGACGGTGAACGATCAATACCTGCGCGAGCGCTTGCATGATCTGGATGATCTGTCGAACCGCCTTTTGCGCATCCTCACCGGACAAGGCTCTGAAACCGGGGCAGAAATGCCCGCCGATCCGATTTTGATCGCCCGCAATATTGGCCCTGCGGAATTGCTTGATTATGGTCGCTCCTTGCGCGGAATTGTGCTTGAGCAAGGCTCGGTTGGCTCCCATGCCGCCATTGTCGCCCGTGCCCTCGCGATCCCATTGGTAATCCATGCCGCGCGCGTGACCACAGAGGCGCTCAATGGCGACCGGATAATGGTCGATGGTGACCACGGCATCGTGCATTTGCGCCCTGACGACACCGTTGTCGTCGCCTTTCAGGATAAAATTGCGATGCAGGCCGAGGCGCTCGAACGTTATGCGTCGATCCGCGAGAAACCAGCGATCAGCACCGATGGTCATACCGTCCAATTGACGATGAATGCGGGTTTGATGGCCGATCTGCCCAGCCTTGAAAATTCGGGCGCCGAGGGCGTTGGCCTGTTCCGCACTGAATTGCAGTTTCTGGTGCGCAACCAGATGCCCCGCCGTGGCGAATTGGCCGCCCTCTACAGCCGCGTTCTCGACAGCGCAAAAGGCAAGCGCGTGGTGTTTCGCACCCTCGATATCGGGTCGGACAAGGTCCTGCCCTATATGAAGCCCAACGACGAACCCAATCCCGCGCTTGGATGGCGTGCGATCCGCGTCGGGCTCGACAAACCGGGCGTGATGCGCATGCAGTTGCAATCGCTTTTGCGGGCGGCCAAGGGCCGGCCCTTGTCGATCATGTTCCCCTTTGTGGCGCAGTATGAAGAATACAACCAAGCCTGTCTCGCGCTGGAAAAAGCCAAGCACCGCGAGCGTTTGCTTGGCCATCCGGTGCCCGAGGATTTGCAAGTCGGCGCGATGTTGGAAACCCCCAGCCTCGCCTTCGCCCCGCGCAAGTTTTTTGAAGAGGTCGGATTTCTCTCCATTGGCGGCAACGACTTGAAGCAATTCTTCTTTGCCGCAGATCGGGAAAACGAGCGGGTGCGCCGGCGCTATGACACCTTGAACGTCAGCTTCTTGAGCTTCCTAGAAAACATTGTCGAACGCTGTGAACAGACCGACACGCCGCTGTCGTTTTGCGGGGAGGATGCGGGCCGTCCCGTCGAAGCTGCCTGCCTTGCGGCCATCGGGTTGCGGTCCCTGTCGATGCGTCCGGCATCGGTCGGGCCGGTGAAATCGCTTCTGCGGCGCACGGACTTGGGTGGGTTGCGCGATGTGATCCATGATGCCCGAGATCGCGGCGAGCAATCCGTGCGCAGCGCCGTCGAAGCATATCTGGATATTTAGCCGCAATAAAAGCTCATCCATCACATGAGCTTTTACATGCAAAATACTGAATCAGATCAGAATATTAACGAATCCCTAACGACATAACATCGCCATTTCCAATGCCTGCGCATTTTGATGCGGGCCGATATCGCGGCTTTCGATCCTGCCCGCGACCAGACGGCTTGCGATGATCCGCGACCAATCAGAATTCAATGTGATCATTTCAGGCCCCGCGCCACATACACGCAAACCACCGGAAATTTGCGCATCGCCAATCCGGTGGTTGGTCACCCCGCCAGCCTCGGCCACACGGGACAACTCTCCCGACTCGTACCGCCATACCTGCAACACACGTGCCAGATGCGGGCGGTCGACATAGGCGATCTCAACGGCGCCATCTCCGTCTAGATCTGCCGCTCCCACCGGCGCCAACCACCGATGCGTGCGCCCGATAAAAGGCGCAGCGGCGTGCAAACCGTTTTCGTCATAAATTGCCAATCGCGCCCCGAGATCAAAATTGGTTTCGACGGTGATCACTTCGGCCTCGCCGTCCCCGTCGACATCGACAAGACGCGGCGCAGTGTCCTCAAACACATGGCGGCTTGGCAGATGGATCACCCGTTTGCGGCCATTGGAAAGGCGTAAGGACAGCTCAGTCCATTCCGTCCGGTCGCCCAATATCCCATGATCATAGGCCTGCGTCGGACCGGAATACTGCGCCGAAACGATATGCGGCGCGGCGCAGGCCACAGCGGGCCATAGCAAAGCGCAGACCACAGCAAACCCGCCGCGCAGCGCCATCAAATTTGCTTTTCAGGCATATTCACCACCAACCCGTCGAGCGCATCGGTGACCTTGATCTGGCACGTCAACCGCGACCGCGCAGGATCAGGCTGATAGGCGAAATCCAACATGTCTTCTTCCATGTCATCCTTGGCGGGGAGCTTCTCGACCCAATCGGGCGCGACATACACATGGCATGTCGAACAGGCGCAAGCGCCGCCGCAATCGGCCTCGATACCCGGGATATTATTGTCCCGCGCACCTTCCATCACGGTCATGCCAGCAGCCACCTCGACCACATGTTCGGTGCCGTTATGTTCGACATAGGTGATTTTCGCCATCGCTTGCGTGCTCCTCAGCTCAAATTAACTTGCCCGCAGTCCTACCCGCCACGGCGCAGCGTTTCCAGTCTCTTTTGCGCGAGGCGCATGGTTGCTTTCCCAAACCGGCCCAAGCCGTTAAGGTAGCGCAAAAGCGGGCAAAGCCCCGCAAGTCGCGAGGCATGAGCAATGCAATATCACGCTGTTCCGCGCCGTGCCGCCGTCGGGTGCGCCGGTCTGCGCCTTTGGGCTGCGGTGTCGGTCTGTGCGATGCTGGGCGGGTGCCAACTCTCTCTGCCGGCCCCCGCGCCCCAGCTGAGCCATACCTTTGCCCCCGCTCCGCCCGGCGCGAAACCGGGCAGCTGTTGGGGCCAACATGCGGTGCCGGCGGTGATCGAAACCGTCACCGAGCAAATCATGTTGCAGCCCGCCGAAGTGATGAGTGACGGTACGGTGCTCTCCCCGGCTGTGTTTAAAACCGAAATTCGACAGAACATCCTGCGTGAGCGGCGTGAAACATGGTTCGAGCGCCCCTGTGACGATGTCATGACGCCGGAATTCATCGCCACGCTGCAACGCGCCTTGGCGGCACGCGGGCATTATTCGGGTGCGCCCACCGGTGAAATGAGCCCCAAAACCCTGCGCGCCGTGCGCTCCTATCAAGCGGCCCAAGGGCTTGACAGCGCGGTGCTCTCTCTCGCCGCCGCGCGCAAACTGGGATTGGTCGCCGTGGCCCGGTCCGGCGATTAACCGCACTCGCCCACACAACGAGTGCAAAAAAGGGCGCCCGTTCGGACGCCCTTTCGCATGCGCCAACCGGCGATCTTTTCTTGACGCAGGGTCCGAATTTCAACCGGTCACTCTTCCAGGTTCAGCGCGACGAAACGTGGCTCACCGGCGCGGCGCACCAATAGCAAAAGCGATTTGCGCCCCGCTTCCCGGACCGCCGAGATCCGCTCTTCGAGCTCAGCAACAGACCCGATCTTGTGCTGTCCGGCTTCGGTGATCACATCCCCGGCGCGCAGGCCCTTTTCATAGGCATCGCCGGTCTCATCCACATCCAGAACCACAAGGCCGCTCACCTCGTCACCAAGGCTCAGTTGCTCGCGCAGTTCCTCGGTCACGGGACCCAATGTCAAACCCAGCATCTCTTGCGGTTTGACCTGAGGCTCCGCGCCCTCACCCGACTGCACCGCAGGCACAGCGCCTTCAGCCTGCTCGCGGCGACCGAGCGTGACCTTGAGTGTCTGGGTCTTCCCATCGCGGAACACCACAATGCGGACAGCTTTGCCAACTTGGGTATTGCCGACCTGCCGGACCAAACCGCGGGTATCCGCAACCTCCTGGCCGTCAAAATCAATGATCACATCGCCGGCCTTGATCCCGGCTTCTTTCGAAGGGCCATCGGGCACATCGGTGACCATTGCACCGGCGGCTTTTTCAAGCCCCATTGCTTCGGCCATATCCGGCGTGACGTCCTGAATGCGCACACCAAGCCAACCGCGGCGGGTTTCACCAAATTCCTTCAACTGCGTGACCACACGGGTCACCACATTGGAGGCCATGGAAAACCCGATGCCGATCGAGCCGCCATTGGGCGACAGGATCGCGGTGTTCACACCGACGACTTCACCGTCGAGATTGAACAACGGGCCGCCGGAGTTACCGCGATTGATCGCCGCGTCAGTTTGGATGTAATCATCATAAGTGCCTGACAATGCACGGTTGCGGGCCGACACAATACCGGCCGAGACCGAAAAGCCTTGCCCCAACGGGTTGCCCATCGCCACGACCCAATCGCCGACACGCATGATATCGCTGTCGCCAAAGCTGACATAATCCAAAGGCACATCCGCTTCGACTTTAAGCAATGCGATATCGGTGGTTGGATCGGTGCCGATCACCTTGGCTTCCAATTCCTTGCCGGAGAAGAATTCGATGATAATCTCGTCGGCGCTTTCGATCACGTGATTGTTGGTGACAATATAACCGTCCTCGGAAATCACGAAACCTGAGCCAAGCGCCGAGGACCGGCGGGGGCGCGGGGTGCCATCTGCGCCGCGATTGCGGTCTTGGAACTCGCGGAAAAAGTCCTCGAAGGGGCTGCCTTCCGGCACGATTGGGTTGGGGCCGACATTGGTTTCGACCACAGTGGAGGTGGTGATATTGACCACGGCAGGGCTGATCCTTTCGGCCAGATCGGCAAAGCTGTCGGGGCGGGCCGCTGCTGTGATGCTTTGCACGAGCAACAGCATGATCGCCAAAGCCATAAGCCACATGCCGCGCAAGGCACGCGCGGCAACCGCATTGCGGGTCTCTATCGGGATGGACACTACTTGTTCTCTCACTCCCGTATCTCCTCTTTGATGTGATGAGCGGGGCGGGCCAACTGGCCGCCGTCTATAACGCTACCCTAATGTAGGTAGAATTATGCGCAACTCAAAGCCTGTCGCGCGGGGTCAACTGCGCGTGACAGTGGCGTGAGGCAAAAAGCGGCAGGGTGTCGCCGAGGATTGCCGAAAACTGGCAGAATTCACCGATGCCAATCCTTTGCACCATCCCAAATTAAGGCCAACCACGCGAAATATTTAACGAAAAAGCGCCGCGCGCGCCTGCGCAAGCACCGGTTGGACGTCGTTTTTGCGACGTGGCTATGAAATCACGACTATCGGCGTGGCAGGCGCTTCATCGCATCGGCCAATTGCGCGACCAATTCATCATGCGGCACATCGCCCTCGATCGCCAAACGGCGCAGCCCAAAATGCACATGGGCCATTTCCTGATAATAAGACGTATAGGCATAATTCGTCGCGGCCCCGGCCACCGCGCCCAACACCGGCACCGTTTGCGCCGCCAGTTTCTGTCCCATCACGGCCGCCAGTCGCGGCGCAATCCGCGCCAAAATCGCATTCACTGCCGTGCCGGTCAGCGCCGTACGGGTCGCCAGAAATGCCAGATCCGATCCATCATCCTTTGCCAATGGCCCCGCCGACGCAAAGACTTCCAGACAATCAAACGCGACGTTGTCTTCGTCCGGATCAAACCCGTACTCAACCGCGACGCTTTGGATGGCGCGCAATAGCACCGTCACCGTCACCGGCAATTCAGCCATCGCAGCGGGCAACCCGCCAAACCCGCCTGCGGCCCCCATGGCCGTGGCCGCCGCCGTGTTCAACCACGCCGGTTGATCCGAAATATGCTGACGCGATCCGCCTGCCGCTTTCAGCGCCACTTGCAATGCGCCGCGCGTGGCTTCGTCGAGCCGCACCCGTACGGCGTCGGGCAATCGGTCCAAAAGACCCTCGGCCTGACCGCCGATGAGATTAAGCACCTGCATGCCAACACCGCCCGCTGTTTTATAGCGCTTGGCCAGAACCGTGATCTGTGCGGCAACATCGACGGGCTGCAGGTCATTCTGGTCTTCGATCAACATTTTCGCTCCCTTGGAACAACAGATAGGCGGCGCAGGCCTATAAGAAAGATCGGCGGGCACAGGCCCGTTTTCAAGGCGGGCGCTCAAGCGACGGCACTGGCGGCACGATTTCGCCTCCGCGCCGGTGCCGCCTCATCCGGCCTTTTCCACCGCACCGCGCACCCCGTCCCAAGCGCCCTCTTGCAAGCTATGGGCCAAAATACGGTCGGGGTTGGTGGGCGGCGGCATTTCGACGCCCTCGATCCGGGCATACCCAAAGCGGCGATAATACGGTTCATCCCCGACCAAAAGAATACGTTGCCAGCCAAGCGCAGCCGCTTTTTCCATGCTCGCCTGCATCAATAGCGCGCCCAATCCCTCGCCTTGGTGCACCGGATGGACCGCCACAGGACCAAGCAAAAGCACAGGCTGCCCCGCCACATGCACCGGCCAATAGCGTATCGCACCGCCCACGATCCCCAATGCATCGCGCGCCACAGTCGACAGGCCCGCCACCGGCGGCACCCCGTCCCGCAAACGATAGGAGGACAGCGCCTCACGCCCCGGCGCAAAGCACAGATCATAGAGCGCCTCGACCTCCCACCAGTCGTCGGGTGCTTCGGGTTTAAGCTGAAACAATGCAAATGCCTCACGATTTTGCTAGAAACAGGGCTAGCACGGCGCTAGTTGAGGGGCAATCAGCACAGGGACCTCGCGCCAATTTCCTTATAAACCACCGCGAAACTGACCTTAAGCCATGCCCGCAACTGACCGGAAAGACGACAGATTTCATGTTCTATGAACCCAAAGACGGGCATGGCCTGCCCCACAGCCCCTTCAATGCCATCGTTTCGCCGCGCCCGATCGGATGGATCTCTACACGTGGTGAGAACGGCCATGACAACCTTGCCCCCTATTCGTTTTTCAACGCCGTCGCCTATGTGCCGCCACAGGTCATGTTCTCGTCGGGGAACACCAAAGACAGCTTGAACAACCTACGCGCCACCGGCGTTTTTTGCGCCAATGTGGTTGAATATGCTGCCCGTGACGTGATGAATGCCTCCTCGGAAACCCTTCCGCCGGAGGTCGATGAATTTTCCCATGCCGGCGCGCAAAAAGCCGAATGCTCGATCATCGATTGTCCCCGCGTGGCCGATGCTCCCGCCACATTGGAATGCCGCGTAACCGAGATCATCCGCCTCAAGGGCGCAGACAATTGGGCGGTGATTGGCGAAGTTGTCGGCGTGCATATCCGCCCCGACTGCCTCACTGACGGTGTCTTCGACGTGACCAAGTTCCAACCGCTCACCCGGCTTGGCTACAAAGACTACGCGGTAATCCGTGACGTATTTTCCTTGATCCGCCCCGACGAAGCCAAATCCGGCGCCTGATCAAGACACCTGATTAAAACACCGGAGCAAAACGGCAAAACGCCCCGCAGGTCATAGCAGACCTGCGGGGCGTTTTCTTTTTCTGACGGCACTTTTTACGGGCCTTTAATGGGCCCGTAAGGCGATCAATGGCCGCCCAAAATACCGGTTTTGACGGAATAATCCGCCGCGATCTGATAATCGGGATCATCGTCGCTATCGATCATCAAATGGCCGGCTTTGGTCAACAACCCATGGCAATCGCGGCTCAGGTGGCGCAGTTGCAGTTTTTTGCCCGCATTTTCGTATTTACCTGCCACGGCTTCGATCGCTTGCAATGCCGATTGGTCCACCACACGGCTGTCGGCAAAATCCGCAATCACCGTTGAAGGGTCGCCCGCGACGTCAAACAGTTCATTGAACCCTTCGGCCGAACCGAAGAACAACGGTCCTTGAATTTGGTAAACCCGCGCGCCTTCCGGCGTGACATAGGTTTTGGCATGGATACGGCTGGCGTTGTTCCATGCATAGGCCAGCGCCGAAACAATCACCCCGACCACCACCGCGATGGCGAGGTCGGAATACACCGTCACAATGGTCACGAGAACAATGACAAAGGCGTCACTCAAAGGCACGCGGCGCAAAATGGTCAGAGAGTTCCAGGCGAACGTGCCGATCACCACCATGAACATCACCCCAACCAAAGCCGCCAGAGGGATTTGCTCAATCGCGGGGCTGGCCACAACGATAAACAAGAGCAAGAACAGCGCCGCCGCGATCCCCGCCACCCGTGTGCGACCGCCGGATTTCACGTTGATCATCGATTGACCGATCATGGCGCAACCGCCCATCCCGCCAAAGAACCCGGTCACCACATTGGACGCACCTTGGGCGATACACTCCTGGCTCGCGCCGCCACGTTTGCCGGTCATCTCCCCGACAAGGTTCAAGGTCAAAAGGCTTTCGATCAAACCGATCGCCGCCAAAATCACCGCGTAAGGCAGGATAATCTGGAAGGTTTCCCAGGACAATTCGACCATCGGAATATGGAACATTGGCAACCCGCCTTCAATCGAGGCCAAATCACCCACCCGTGGAACATCCAACCCGAAACCGATGACAATCGCCGCCGTGATTCCGATGCCGGCCAAAGGCGCGGGCACAATGCGCGTGATCTTCGGCATCACCCAAATGATCACCATCGTCACCCCGACGAGGCCCAGCATCATCAAAAGCGGTCCGCCCGACAACCACACACCGCCGGTTGTGCCATGATCGCCCTGCACCACCGTGCCCGGCACGCGAAACTGCGTCAATTGCGCAAGGAAAATCACAATTGCCAAGCCGTTCACAAAGCCCAGCATAACCGGATGCGGCACCAAACGGATGAACTTCCCCCACCGCATCACCCCGGCAAAAATTTGTATGAGTCCCATCAAAACAACGGTCGCAAACAGGTATTCCACCCCGTGTTCGGCGACCAAAGCCACCATCACAACCGCCAAGGCCCCCGTCGCACCGGAGATCATCCCAGGGCGCCCGCCAAAAACGGCGGTGATCAGACCGACCAAAAAGGCCGCATAAAGCCCGACCAACGGATGCACCCCCGCCACAAAGGCAAACGCCACCGCTTCGGGCACCAAGGCCAAAGCCACAGTCAGCCCCGCCAAAAGCTCGATCCGAAGCCGCGCGGGGGTCAATTTTTCATCCGGCATCAGCCGCAAATCAGGCAGGGCAAGACGGTTGGCAAAGCTTGCCAGAATGGCTCGTTTCAAAGGGCACCTATCATATGGGGTTGTTCGCTTGTCCGCCGTTTAACGCAAAGCGTTGCGAAAGCATAGAGGGCAGGTCAAATGGCTGTGACGCTTGATTACGACAGCTTGCAAACCCCGCAGCAGAGCGCCAAAACAGGGTATCAACCAATCGGGAGACGGGCACCATGTCAGACACAGCAGGCGAAACAGTGATCGGGGTGATCGGCGGATCGGGGCTTTATGACATTGACGGGCTTGAAAATGCACAATGGCGGCAGGTCGAGAGCCCTTGGGGGGCGCCGTCTGATGCCATCCTGACCGGGGTGCTTGACGGGGTCAAAATGGCCTTCTTGCCCCGCCACGGGCGCGGCCATGTGCATGCGCCATCGACCGTGCCGTATCGCGCCAATATTGATGCGCTCAAACGGCTCGGCGTCACGGATATCCTGTCGGTATCGGCCTGCGGCTCCTTTCGCGAAGACATGGCACCGGGCGACTTTGTCGTTGTCGATCAATTCATTGATCGTACATTTGCCCGCGACAAAAGCTTTTTCGGCACCGGATGCGTTGGTCACGTGTCCTTGGCACACCCAACCTGCCCGCGCCTGTCCGACGCGGCCTATGAGGCGGCGAAGTCACTGGGCATCACGGTCCACATGGGCGGCACATATCTTGCAATGGAGGGGCCACAGTTTTCCACCCTCGCCGAAAGCAAAATGTACCGCGAGGTTTGGGGCGCCGATGTGATCGGCATGACCAATATGCCCGAGGCCAAGCTCGCCCGCGAGGCGGAAATCTGTTACGCGTCGATCGCAATGATCACCGATTACGACAGTTGGCACCCGGACCACGGCGCGGTTGATATTGCTCAAATCATTGCGACGCTGACCGGCAATGCCGCCAAGGCCCGCGATCTGGTTGCCCGGATGCCTGCCCGTCTTGGCGCGGCCCGCGCGCCCTGCCCACACGGCTGTGACCGCGCACTAGAATACGGAATCATGACCGCCCCCGAGGCGCGGGATCCGGCGCTTGTCGCCAAACTGGATGCCGTCGCGGGCCGTGTTTTGAACGGATAAATCATGCGTATTTTGTTGCTCGGCGCCGATGGGTTTGTCGGGCGCCACATCGCCTTTCGGCTGCGCGCGCAGGGACATGATATCGTCGCCAGCGCCCGCCGGCCCGCGCGGTTGGCGCAGATGGGATTCGAGATTCTGCCCTGTGATCTCACTGATCGCACGGCCCGAAAACCCGCGTTTTGGCAACCACATTTACAAAACATCGACGCGATCATCAACGCCGCAGGGTTGCTGACCGGAACCGAAGCCACCTTTGAAGCGGTGCATATCAGCGCGCCCAACGCGCTATATGCGGCCAAACCGTCAACCTGTCAGATCCTGTTACTCTCCGCCGTCGGTATTGACGACAGCGAGACCTATTTCTCCCGTTTCCGGCGCAGCGCAGAGAACCTTGCCGCTGCGCATAACGCTTTGATTTTACGTGCCGGGTTGATTTTGGGAGAGACCTCCTATGGCGGCTCCTCCTTGGTGCGCGCTCTGGCGGCCCTGCCGGTTTTGACACCACATATCGGCACCGGCGACCAACGCTTTAACCCGATCCACGCGGATGATTTGGCCGATGCGATGATCGATATGCTCACTGCAGGCAGGACCGGCACCTATGATATTGGCGGACCCGACCGCATCAGCCAACGCGAATTGACCGCCGCCTATCGCCGCTGGCTCGGCCTGGGCAAGACATGGGCCATACCGATCCCCATGCCGGTCGCACGCGGGATGGGCAGGATCGGCGACGCCATGCGCCTTGGTCCGATCTCCCGCACGGCGGTGGCGCAATTGTCAAACGGCGTCGAGGCCGATGCCGCGCCTCTTTCCGCCTCCCTGCCGCGTCCGCCGCGCGGGGTTCATGACTTCCTTGGCCGGCGGCCGGCGGGCACTCAAGACCTATGGCATGCACGGCTTTATTGGATGCGGCCGCTGCTGCGGATCACCTTGGCGGTGATATGGCTGGCCTCGGCGCTCTTGGGTCTGCTGTTGCCTGCCGACGCCTTTGTGCCCATCTTGGAAGGGGCGCTGCCCGATGGGATGCTCATCGCCATGGCGCGGGTCGGCGGCGCGGCGGATTTGGTGATCGGGCTTGCCCTGCTACGGGGATGGCGTCCACGACGTCTGGCCGCGATCCAGGCTGCAATGGTGATCGTCTACACCACCCTTTTCACTTTTCTCTCCCCGGTGCTGTGGCTCTTGCCGTTAGGGGGATTGCTCAAAAACCTGCCCCTGCTTGCTCTCATTGCCTGCCTCTACATTCTGGAAGACGAACGGTGACGGATGGCTATTTCGTCTTGAAATTCCTGTCCTATTCTCAGCTCGGCTTCGGCTTCGGCTTCGGCTTCGGCTTCGGAATAGACATCGCATTTCATTTGGATTGGGCCATGCGAACGGGCCAGAGCAAAACCATCGCGTAAGTGCCCTCTGGCGCGGTCATCGCCGATTGGGTCTTCACCACACCTGCAGGAATCATGCAGCCGCTGACCGGCCTCGCTTTGGTTTATGTCCAAGGTTATAGCCTGCGTGAACCCTGGCTGATCGCCCCTTATGCGGTCTATCTTCTGGCCTTTGCCGCATGGGCGCCGGTGATGCATTTGCACTTGAAAATCCGCAATCTTGCCCGCGCCGCCGCCCGCGATGGTGGTGGTTGTCCCGCTGAGGCATGGCGCACCTACCGGATGTGGTTTGCGCTTGGCTCGCCCGCCGTCATAGCCCTTGTGGGCATCTTCACGCTCATGGTAGCCAAAACCGACTATGGGTTCTGACGAAAGGCTGCATCATGGCATCTGTCCAAGACTACATCCGCACCATTCCCGATTTTCCGCATGCGGGGATCATGTTCCGCGACGTGACCACCCTGTTTGCCGATCCGCGCGGGTTCCGCATGGCGGTGGATCAAATGGTGCACCCCTATGCCGGTCGCCGGATCGACAAGGTCGTCGGGCTTGAAGCGCGTGGTTTCATCCTCGGCGGCGCGATTGCGCATCAGTTGTCGGTGGGGTTTGTACCGATCCGCAAGGCCGGAAAACTCCCCGGCAAGGTGATCGCGCAAGATTATGTATTGGAATATGGCGAGGCGACGGTCGAGCTGCACGACGACGCAATTACAGCCGGTGAAAATATCCTCGTCGTCGATGATCTCTTGGCCACCGGCGGCACCGCCGAAGCCGGAATCAAGTTGATCGAACGCCTGGGCGGCGAGATCGTCGGATGCGCCTTTGTCATCGACTTGCCCGATCTCGGGGGGCGGGCGCGGCTCGAATCCATGGGGATCGAGATCGAAGCCCTCTGCAGCTATTCCGGTGCATAACGGCCATCCTCACAGGACGTTAACCATTGATCGTTCATAAGAGCCTTGCCGGTCGGGAATCGGCACTGCTTGCGCGATCCTCGTGATCACTTTGCGCCCTGCCTCCCCTACGAGGCGGGGCGCAAACAGTGTCCTATCAATAGATTGCGCGCCAAAGCTTATCCTGAACGTGAACGCCCCTCCGCCGGTAAGACCGCACCGGGATTGAGAATACCGCGCGGGTCAAGCGCCGCTTTAACCGCCCGCATCATCTCCAGTTTTACCGGATCACCGTAGCGTTCCAGATCATCGGTTTTAAGCCGCCCGATGCCATGTTCGGCGCTGACCGACCCGTCCATCAGATCTACCAGATCATGCACACAGGTTTTGATCGCATCCCGCAGATCGGCATAATCAGCCTTATCGCCGCCCTTCGGCGGGAAGACGTTGAAATGTAAATTTCCATCCCCCAGATGCCCGAAACAATTGATCCGAAACCCGCCAAGTTTGGCCAATTCTGCCTTGGCACGCGGGATAAATGCGGCGATTTCCCCCAACGGCAGGGAAATATCGTGGCTGGAAATCGCACCGATGCGGCGGTTGGCTTCGGGAATTTTCTCGCGCAGGTTCCAAAACCCATGCCGTTGCGCCTCACTCTGCGCAATAAGGCCATCCATGACCCATCCTGCCTCGCGCCCCGCCACGAACAGCGCCTCAAGCGCCGTCGCGGGATCAAGCCCTTCCGCCAATCCGACGTCGACCAGAACCAACCATTCGGGAATCTGGGCAAAGGGCAACCGCACATCCGGCAAGGTTTCGGAGAGAAACTCCAATCCGGCGCGGTGGATCAATTCAAATGCGCTGATGCCCTCGCCCATCTGCGCCCGCGCCCGTGCCAGCAAATCCAAGGCCGCCGCCGGGTCCCGCACGGTCATGAGCGCCGTGCCTTCCCGCGCCGGACGCGCCACCAATTTAAGCGCCGCCGCCGTGATCACCCCCAATGTGCCCTCGGACCCGATCATCAAATTGCGCATGTCATATCCGGTGTTGTCCTTGCGCAAACGCGACAGCCCGTTCCAGATCCGCCCGTCGGCCAGAACCACCTCTAACCCCAAACAGAGATCGCGCGCATTGCCGTAGCGCAGCACATTCACCCCGCCGGCATTGGTCGCCAGATTGCCGCCGATCCGCGCCGATCCTTTCGCCGCGATGGTTAGCGGAAACAACCGCTCTGCTTCTTCGGCGGCCACATGGATGTCTTGCAAAATTGCGCCCGCTTCGACCACCATAACGTTTTCGTCGGCATGTACCGCGCGCAGCGTTGTCATCCGCTCCAGCGAAAGCAACACCGGCGCCGAGCCGCCTTTGGGCATCACCTGCCCGCCGACCAATCCAGTGCCACCACCATAGGGCACCACGCCAATGCGCGCGCCGTGACAGGCCGCCATGATCGCCGACACCTCCTGCACCGTCGACGGTGCCAGAACCGCAGCCGCATGCCCCATCCACCGCCCGCGCGGCTCCTCCAGATAGGCGGGCGACAGCGGCCGAAAACACGCGGCGGGCAATTGCGCACGCAGCCCGTCCAAAAACTCGTCATCAACGGAATTCAGCGGCGATTGGGTCATATGGTCGGCTCCCTGAAATTTCGGTCAGCCTAGCGCGCCCGGCCATGCCGGACCAGAGCCGTCAAACACGCCCTATCCGGCGTCGGTGCGCCCACGCCTATCCATCCGCAGCGCCGCATATAAAACATGCGTGCGCCAGCGGTTATCAATCTGCAAATAGCTTTGCGCCACGCCCTCATACTTAAAACCGGACTTTTCCAAAAGCCCACGCGACGGGGTGTTTTCCGGCAAGCACGCCGCCTCCAGACGGCTTAAATCCAATTGTGTAAAAGCGTGGTGCACCATGGCGGTCAGAGCTTCGCGCATATAACCGCGCCGCGCGTGCTGCGCGGCAACCCAATACCCCAATGTGCCCGCCTGTGCCGGACCGCGCCGGATATTATCGAGGGTGATTGCCCCCAAAAGCGTCTGATCCTCGCGGCGGAACAAAAATAACGGCACCGCCGATCCGCTCGCCACCGAGCGCTGTGCCCAATAGACCCGATTGGTGAACCCCTTGCGGGTCAGATGATCTTTGGCCCAAACCGGCTCCCATGGCGTCAGGAAGCTGCGACTGTCGATGCGCGCCTCGACCCATGGGCGGAAATCGCCATGCTGCGGTGTGCGCAAGGTGAGACGCTCGGTCTCGATGCGGATTTTACGCCGCGTAAACACCATCAGCCGCGACGCCGCATTTCGAGATCATCAAGCGTCGACGCATGCCCCAGCTGCCCGTATTGCGCCAAAGCAAGATTTGCCGATGTGGCAGCCTCGGCAGCAAAGGCTTTGACATCACCCGTGGTCACATTATCGATCCGTTCAACAATTTCCGAGAGTTCAGGCACCCGGTTCCAAATCTGAATCATCCGCGCCAGACGTTCGGCGCGGTTCGAAGGTCCCTCAAGACCCATCAGCATACCCGCCTTCATTTGCGCCCGCGCCCGCGCCACTTCGGGCGCGCTCATATCATCGGCGGCGCGTTTCATTTCGTCGATGGTGATGCCCGCCAACTCGCCCATCATCTCGGGGCTGGTTCCGGCGTAAATCGTCATCATCCCGCCATCGGAATACGCGCCGGTCTGCGCGAAAATCGTATAACACAGCCCGCGTTTTTCGCGGATCTCCTGGAACAAGCGCGACGACATGCCGCCGCCCAAAGCAGATGAATAGATCTGCGCGGTATAGATCATCTCGTCGCGGTAATCCGGCCCTTCAACCCCCAAAGCGAAATGGGTTTGTTCGAGCTGCTTTTCCTGGCGTTTCTCGCCGCCAATCCAGCGTGCAGCCTCGGGGGTCGAAACCGCCACCGGTGCCATATCGCCGAAAAGCTTTTCCGCCTCGGCAACCAAGGCCGCATGATCCACCGCGCCTGCGGCCGCCAGAATCATATTGCCGGGTCCATAATGCTGTGCCACGAAACCTTCCAGATCGCCGCGCCCGAATGCCCGCACCCGCTCCGCAGGGCCAAGGATCGTGCGTCCCATCGGGTGATCGCCGTAAGCCTCTTCTTGCAACCAATCGAAAATCACATCGTCGGGCGTATCCAATGCCTGCCCGATCTCTTGCAAAATCACGCCGCGTTCGACCTCGATCTCGGCTTCATCAAAGGCCGGATTGCGCAAAATATCGGCAATCACATCCAAAGCCAGCGGCACATCGGCACGCAGCACCCGCGCGTAATAGGCCGTGGATTCGCGACTGGTGTAGGCATTGATATAGCCGCCGACATCTTCGATAGATTCGGCAATTTGCAACGCTGTCCGCCGCGCCGTGCCCTTGAACGCCATATGCTCGAGAAAATGCGCGATGCCGTTTTGCTCGGCGCGCTCGTCACGCCCGCCTGCGGTCACCCAAATGCCGATCGACGCGCTTTCCAATCCCGGCATGGTTTCGGTGACAATGCGGAACCCGTTGGAGAGGGTATGAAATTCGACGGTCAAAGGGCAATACGCTCGCGGATCAAAGTTTCAATAGCGCCAAGGTCATTGCCGATCCGGGTGACGCGTTCGTCGCGGTCAAACAGATCGGCCATACGCGGCGGCAATGCGGGATGCACGCCCGATGCGGATTTCACCGCATCGGGGAATTTGGCGGGATGTGCCGTGGCCAATGTGATCATCGGGGTATGGCCGATGCGCTGTGCATTGGCGACTTGGACGCCTACCGCGCTATGCGGGCACAAAAGTTCGCCGGTGCGGGCAAAGGTGTCGCGGATCGTCGCCAAAGTGTCCTCTTCCGAGACACGGCCCGAATTAAAGGTTTCCGACAACGCCTCGCGGGCGCCTTGGCTGACCTTGAAACCGCCCTCTTTCAATTCATCCATCAAGGCCGAGATCGCCGCGCCATCGCCGCCATAGGCGTAGAAAAGCGCGCGCTCGAAATTGGAGGACACCTGAATATCCATCGAGGGGCTGATCGAGGGGATCACACCATCGGGACGATAGTCGCCAGTCGCGAGGCAGCGGTGCAAGATATCGTTTTGGTTGGTCGCCACGACGAGTTGCTCAATCGGAAGCCCCATGCGTTTGGCGATGTAGCCTGCGAAAATATCACCGAAATTGCCGGTCGGCACGGTGAAGCTGACCTTGCGATGCGGCGCGCCAAGGCTCACGGCAGAGGAGAAATAATAGACCACCTGCGCCAGAACCCGCGCCCAGTTGATCGAATTGACCCCTGCCAAACGCACCCCGTCGCGGAAATCGAAATCATTGAACATGTCTTTGACGCGGGCTTGGCAATCATCGAAATGCCCGTCCATCGCCAAAGCATGCACATTGCTTTCGCTGGGTGTGGTCATTTGGCGGCGCTGCACTTCGGAGACGCGGCCATGCGGATAAAGAATGAACACATCCACCGCCTCCAATCCGCGAAACGCTTCGATCGCCGCCGATCCGGTGTCGCCGGAGGTCGCACCGACGATGGTGACCCGGTTGCCAGACCGTTTGAGGGACGCCTCGAACAATTGGCCGATCAACTGCATGGCAAAATCTTTGAACGCCAAGGTCGGACCGTGGAACAATTCAAGCAAAAAGTGATTTTCAGCCAATTGCACCAAAGGCGCGCGGGCGTCATGGCCAAAACCGGCATAGGCCTTGGCGATGATCTCGGCAAATTCGTCATCGGTAAAGGTCTCGCCGATGAACGGCCGCATGATACGAAAGGCGATTTCCTCGTAGGGCAAACCGGACAGGGCCGCGATATCGCCATGGCTCAACGTCGGGATGCTTTCGGGCAGGTAAAGGCCACCGTCACGGGCCAGGCCTGACAACATCGCTTCTTCAAAACTCAGAATCGGCGCCGCGCCGCGGGTTGAGATATATTTCACGTCAATTGCCTTTCAGCGGATTGCGAATGCGCCAGATGAAGTAACCCGTCATCCCCAACCAGATAAAGGCCAAAGAGAACCAAGTCAGCGCATATTGCAGATGATTGTTAGGAATGCCCACGGTATCAACGGGCAATGGCGTAACATCGGCCCCGTCCGGCCCCGTGCGCCGCACCAAAAGCACCGGATCGGTGCCAAGCGCCGCCGCCATGGCGGGCACATCGCGGGCAAACCAGATATCCGCCTTGGGGTCCGGCGCGGGGGTATATTTGTCGGTCTCGGACGGCCAATGCAGATTGCCTGTCAGCGTCACTTCGCCTACAGGCGGGGCCGGAATAGCGTCGCGCTCCAGCACAAATCCGCGGTCGATAAGGATGCGCCGCCCGCCAGTGTCAAAGGGGGAAATGATCCGGTAGCCGGCCCCGTATAGTTGGCGGCTCGACAGGACACGAATGCGCTCTGCGCCATAGGTGCCGGTCGCGGTGACCGGCAGATAGCGATCCGCTTCGGGATCAAGTGCGGCAGGAATTTCCACCGGGGCGGCAGAAATGCGCGCCTCGATATCGGCAAGAACCGCTTCTTTCCAGGTCAGCCGCTGCACTTGCCATGTGCCGAGCGAGATCAAGATCGCCGCACCGGCAAGGCCAAAAATTAAAGGGATGATGATCCGGCGCAAAGGCCCTCTCCGCGATAAAGAAAACGCGGGCGCACATGAATGCCGCCCGCGCTCTGATAATGCGTTTTTGCCCCCGCCTTCAACCCGTTTCGGGTATCCGGCAAGACATGGCCCGGTCAGCCGCCCCAGATATAAACCGCAGCGAAGAGGAAGAGCCAGACAACGTCAACAAAGTGCCAGTACCAAGCCGCCGCTTCAAAGCCGACGTGACGCTCCTGCGTGAAATGGCCGCGCCGCACCCGCAAGTAGCAGATGAACAGGAAGATCGTGCCGATGATCACATGGGCGCCGTGGAAGCCCGTCGCCATGAAGAAGTTGGCGCCATAGATATTGCCCGAGAACCCGAAGGCCGCATGGCTATATTCATAGGCTTGGAACACGGTAAAGATCAGGCCGAGCACGACCGAAAGGATCAAGCCATTGGCCATGTCTTTGCGGTTGTTTTCATGCACAAGCGCGTGGTGCGCCCATGTTGCCGCCGCGCCCGAGCACAGCAAGATCAACGTGTTGATCAGGGGCAAATGCCACGGATCAAAGGTTTCGATGCCCGCAGGTGGCCAAACGCCATCCTTGATCGGGCTCATCGGGCCCATCGGATACATCGCGTGTTTGAAGAAACTCCAGAACCACGCCACGAAGAACATCACCTCGGACATGATAAACAAGATGAAACCATAGCGCAGGCCGATGCGCACAACCGGTGTGTGATCGCCGACCTGGCTTTCCGCGATAACTTCGGACCACCATCCGAACATCACATAGAGCACGCCAACACAGCCTGCAAAGAACATCCACGGACCGTGATCGGCGAAATACATCACCGCACCGTAGAACATGACAAACCCTGCAACGGCACCCAGAAGCGGCCATAGCGATGGGGGTAGAATGTGGTAGTCGTGATTTTTCTCGTGCGCCATTAGATATTCCCTCGTTGGAAGGCCTTAGTTTAGGTTTGTTTTTACGTCCTGCGCCAGAGCGGCTTGCGCTTCGGGCAGGTCGATTTCATGAAACGTATAGGACAGCGTGATCGTATGAACAAACTTTCCTTCACGATCCGTGACGATTTCGGGGTCGACATAAAAGGTCACGGGCATCTGCACCCGCTCGCCGGGTTGTAAAACCTGCTCGGTAAAGCAGAAACAATCGATCTTGGTGAAGAACCCGCCGGCCGAAAAAGGTGCGACATTGTAATTGGCTTGGCCCGCGACAGGGCGGTCTGTCGGATTGTAGGCCTCGTAAAAGGCCAATCCGGTTTCGCCGATGCGCAATTCCATCTCGCGTTGCACCGGGGTGAATTCCCACGGCATGCCGCGTTCTTTAGAGGCATCAAAGCGGACCTTGATCGTCTGATCCAGAACCATATCCGATCCGGCATTCGCGGTCTGTGTCACACCGCCAAATCCGGTGACCGCACAAAACCAGCTATAGAAGGGCACCGAAGCCCAGCTCAGCGCGCCCATGACGAGCACAACACCCACCAATCGTGTCACGGTTTTTTGAGGTCCAGTCATCGCCATTACTCACTCGCTTTCGGGGGATTGATGCGTAGGGATTGCTCGGCCCGCTGCGCATCGCCCTCATCCACCACCTTTGCAATGGTCAGGACGAAAACCAAGGCCACGAACCCGATCAACACCGCGCCAAGGCCGATGTTGCGGCTCTTACGGCGCTTGTGCAGCGCGTGTTCGACTTTCTCGAAACTCATGCCCAGCCCCCAAGACCAAATTGGCCAAGGCCCGCTTCGGCCAGAATCGCGAGGAAATGCGCAAAGAGATAGACCAAAGACAGCGCGAAAAAGCGTTTCTCGGTGCGGTAACCATCTGCTTCGGCCTGCGTCTCGTCGCGGCGCCAGATCGTGATGGCACCTTTGATGAACAGCGCATTCAAAACCACAGCCGCCGCCAGATAAACCGGCCCGCCGATCGAGGTGAAGGCCGTGCCAATCGCAATCGGGGCCAACAGCAACGTGTAAACGAGAATATGCTTGCGTGTGGATGTGCGGCCATGGGTGACCGTCAACATCGGTACGCCCGCGTCGCGGTAATCGGATTTCATGAACAGCGCCAACGCCCAGAAATGCGGCGGCGTCCACATAAAGACGATGGTGAACATCAGCACCGATTCGATTGAAATACCGCCCGTGGCCACGGCCCAGCCGATCATCGGAGGAAATGCCCCCGCCGCACCGCCGATGACGATGTTCTGCGGGGTCCACCGTTTGAGCCACATGGTGTAGATCACCACATAGAAAAAGATCGTGAAGGCCAAAAGCCCCGCCGCGACGATATTCGACGCCAGAAATAGCATCACAACCGCAAAAACCGACAGGGTCGCGCCAAGCCCCAAAGCATCGCCTTCGCTCAGCCGGCCCGCAGGGATCGGGCGGCTTTGGGTGCGCTTCATGATCCGGTCGATATCCGCGTCCCACCACATATTCAGCGCCCCGGACGCTCCGCCGCCCACTGCGATAAACAGGATCGACGCGAATGCAACAATCGGGTTCACCGGCACCGGCGCCGCCAAAAGGCCCACCAAGGCCGTGAACACCACCAAAGACATCACCCGCGGCTTAAGCAGGGCAAAGAAATCGCCAAATCCGGCATCGCCGTCTTGGGTCGTGGTATTGAGGCTCGCGTCGCTCATGCTGGCTCCGTTTTCAACTCGGGTCTCGGGGCGGCCATGTGGCGCCGACCCCTGCCCCCGTGCTTTGGGTGTTGACCTGTGCGCGGATCATGCTCCGGCATAGGAGCGCCTCGACAACGAGGCGGGTGGCTATATCGCATCAACAAGGCGCGACCGCCTTGCCCGAAATCTGGTGCGGGGCACCCTTTGGTGCCGCGACTTGGTGGCGACGTGACCTTCTGCGCGGCAGCGCGCACATCCGGCATCGGCGGCACCCGCTCCTCGCCCCGAACCGGGCGCAGGATCATCGACCTGCCGCGCCCCGCCGCCTATCCGGCGTGGCGCGACCAAAGCGCCACCTCAGTGAGCAAGCGCCACTTTATAAGGGGTGTCGCCCATTGCGGCATACTCATCTTTGGCCTCTGCCAACCATTTGTCATAGGCTTCTTGGCTGACAACTTTGACAGTGATCGGCATATAGGCGTGATCCTTGCCGCACAGTTCGGAGCACTGACCGAAGTAGACACCCTCACGCTCGGCTTCGAACCAAAGTTGCGCCAAACGTCCCGGCACGGCATCTTGTTTCACACCAAAGGCAGGCATTGCCCAGGAGTGGATCACATCGGCGCCCGTCACCTGCATCACCACGGTCTTTCCGAGCGGAACAACCACTGCGGTATCGGTGGCCAAGAGATACTCATCCTCGGCATAGCCATTTTCGGCCAATTCGTCTTTGCCAAGCAGGAAGCTTTCGAATTCAAAGCCTTCGTCAACATACTCATAGCCCCAATACCATTGGTATCCGGTGACTTTGATGGTGATGTCGGCCTCGGGAATTTCTTGTTGTTTGAACAACACCGGCAAGGAAAACGCGCAGATCACAACCAGCACAAGGATCGGAACCAAAGTCCACGCCACCTCGATCGGAGTGTTATGGGTGAAAGAGGACGGCGTCGGGTTCGAACGGCGGTTGTAGCGCAGCATAACCACGACAAGCAGAACGCACACGAAGACCACGATAACGCCGATGATCCACAAAAGCATTCCATCCAGCCATTGCAAGTCGCGCGCAAGTTCGGTTGCGGCGGGCTGGAAACCCACACCGCCAAGATGCGGTTTACCCACCGTCTCCAATGCCTCCTGCGCAGAAGCGGGAAGTGCAGTGGTCGCGGCCAAAGTGGCGGCCGTTGGGGCCAGAAGGCTAAGAAATTTACGCATGGGTCACCCTGATCGGTTGCGGCAGTTCAATTCTATGAGGCGAAATTACCCAATTTTCGGGAATCTCGGTTGTTTTGTCGCCGCTAGAAATCATATTCTTCCACATGTGACAAGAATACGGACAGCGGCAAACGGTCGCTTTTTTGATTTAGATCAAAAATGCCCCCCTGAAAAGAACGGAATAGACGCATGACAGATACTCCTTTTCGCCCGCTCGACGATATGGTCGACCGCGCGGCCGCCCTTGGCCTGCTGCGCAATGCCGTGGCGGGGGCGGATGATGGCGAGTTGTTCTTCGAGCGCCGCCGCTCGGAAGCCTTGGTGTTTGATGACGGGCGGGTGAAAACCGCGTCCTACGATGCGTCAACAGGATTCGGCCTGCGGGCGGTGCGCGGCGAAGTGGTCGGATACGCCCATTCCACCGAAATCAGCGAAGCCGCAATCAAACGCGCGGTGGATACCACCCGCCTTGCCGTGGGCGCAGGCGGCGGCACCTTGGCCGATGCGCCGCAACACACCAATGCGCGGCTTTATACCGACGAAGATCCGATCATGGGCGCGACCTTTCCGGTTAAAATCGACACATTGCGCGAGATTGACGCCTTTGTCCGCGATCTCGATCCGCGCGTGATGCAGGTCTCTGCCACCATCGCTGCCTCGCATCAGGAAATCGAAATCCTGCGCCCCGAGGGCCATTCGGTCCGCGATGTGCGCCCGATGACCCGCGTCAATGTCTCGGTTATCGTCGAGGAAAACGGCCGCCGCGAAAGCGGCACGGCGGGCGGCGGCGGGCGAATCGGCCTGAACGGCCTCATTGATCCGGCCGATTGGCAAGCCAAAGCCCGCGAGGCGCTGCGCGTTGCCACCGTCAATTTGCAAGCCGTTCCTGCCCCTGCGGGTGTGATGGATGTGGTGCTTGGGCCCGGATGGCCCGGTATTTTGCTGCACGAAGCCATCGGTCACGGGCTTGAGGGCGACTTCAACCGCAAAGGCTCCTCGGCCTTTGCCGGTCTCATGGGGCAACAGGTCGCGGCCAAAGGGGTGACGGTTCTGGATGATGGCACCATCCCTGACCGCCGCGGGTCTATCTCGGTGGACGACGAAGGCACGCCTTCGGGCAAAAACACATTGATCGAGGACGGGGTTTTGGTCGGCTATATGCAGGACCGCCAGAACGCGCGCCTCATGGGGGTCGCCGCCACCGGCAATGGTCGCCGTGAAAGCTATGCCCATGCGCCAATGCCGCGCATGACCAATACCTATATGCTTGGCGGGGATGCCACCCGCGACGAGGTCGTGAGCGAATTGAAGGACGGCATTTATGCCGTGGGTTTTGGCGGCGGTCAGGTCGATATCACCAACGGCAAATTCGTGTTTTCGTGCACCGAAGCCTACCGCGTCGAGAACGGCAAGGTCGGCGCGCCGGTCAAAGGCGCGACCTTGATCGGCGACGGCGCCACCGCGCTCAAACAAATCCGCGCGCTTGGCAATGATATGGAACTGGATCCCGGCATGGGCAATTGCGGCAAACAAGGGCAATGGGTGCCCGTGGGCGTCGGCCAACCCACCGTTTTGATCGGCGGGCTGACCGTGGGCGGCGCGGCAACATAAACCGCAACCTGTTTCATGACGGGCGGCTCTTGCTCCTTTTCGCGCCCTCGGGCATGAACGGGACATGAGCCGCCTGATCCTTTTCAACAAACCCTTCAACGTGCTGTCGCAATTCACCGACCGCAGCCTTGAGGCCTCAAGCCGTCAAACTCTGTCCGATTACATCGACGTGCCGCAGGTCTATCCTGCGGGGCGCTTGGATCGCGACAGCGAAGGATTGTTGTTGTTGACCGATGATGGCAAATTGCAGGCCCGCCTTGCCGATCCGAAATACAAAGCCCCCAAAACCTACCTCGCGCAAGTCGAAGGCGCACCGGATGCGGCGGCGCTCGCCCTGCTGCGTCAAGGGGTGATGCTCAAAGATGGCCCGACACGCCCCGCCAAGGCGCGCCTGACGCAACCGCCCGATTGGCTGTGGCCGCGCACCCCACCGGTGCGCTATCGCAAAAGCGTGCCGGATCATTGGATCGAACTCACCCTAACCGAAGGGCGCAACCGCCAAGTGCGCCGGATGACCGCCGCCGTCGGATTGCCGACGCTGCGGTTGATCCGCCTGTCGATCGGCGAATATTCCATTGCCGGATTAGGCAACGGAACATGGCGCGACGCGTGATCTGATTCGAAAAACACATGAATTTCCGCTGGGGAAGCCGACAGGGCCGAAAATTAAAGGCCAAATTTTCAACAGCTTAAGTCGAAGATGGTTTTAATTCACCATTCCCGAACACGGATTCACCTATCATTAACCAAGCAAACGCTAACCTGTTATTGCAAGCAGGCGGAGTTACGATGGCCGAGTGTTCACATCCTTCCACTCACCCCCCACTCCCACCCACCACGGAAGATGATCGGATTTCGTGGCTCCGCCTATTGCGATCCCATCGCATCGGTATCCAGACGTTTTTCCGGCTTTTGACAAAGCACGGGAACGCCGCCACGGCACTCGAAGCCTTACCCGATATGGCGCGCGCTTCGGGGCTCGGCCGTTATCAGCCCTGCAGTGAAGCCATGGCAGTCAAGGAAATGATCCTTGCCCGCGCTGCGGGGGCCGCTATGCTCTGCTATGGCGACGACATGTATCCTGCCGATCTTTATTCCCTCACCGATCCGCCGCCGCTCTTATGGGCGGTGGGCAATCTGGCGGCGCTCGAACGCCCGCGGCTGGCGATTGCCGGCGCACGCAATGCATCGTCGCTCGGCCTGCGCATGGCCGGTGCTCTGGCCAAACAACTGGATGATGAGGGATATTGCATCACGTCCGGCCTCGCGCGCGGGATCGACACCGCCGCACATAAGGCCACGGTCGAAAATGGTTCGATTGCGGTGCTCGCCGGCGGGGTGGATGTGATCTATCCGGCGGAAAACGCTGCGCTGGCCGCGCAAATGCTGGAGACCGGGCTGCGGCTCTCAGAACAACCCATGGGCATGGCGCCGCGCGCCCGACATTTTCCCAAACGTAACCGGATTATTTCCGGCCTCGCGCGTGCACTGGTCGTGATCGAGGCAGGGGCGAAATCCGGATCGTTGATCACCGCCCGCGCGGCATTGGACCAAGGCCGCGAAGTCCTTGCCGTGCCGGGGCATCCTTTTGATGCGCGCGCGGCGGGTTGCAATATGCTGATCCGTGACGGGGCGGTTTTGGTCCGCACCGCCCGTGACGTGATCGATGCCCTGCCCCCAGCCGCCGCGCTCGACGATCAAAACCATCGACCGCCGCCACGTCGCCCGCTCTATGATTTGCACGCGATTTCCCCCGCCCCCACATCTGCCGCCCCCAACAGGCAGGATGATTCTTCTGATGTGCCGCATCTGCCATCGCCCGCGCCTGCGCCGGCGCAAACACCCCCGCCGCAGGTCCAGCCCGGCGGCATCATTTCTCCTGCCGAGATCACGACCATCATGGAAATGGCACAGCCCCAAACCCGCAGGCTAAGCGACACTGCCGCGCTGCACAGCCAGATTTTAGGCCGCCTCGGCCCCGCGCCTTTGGCCGAGGATCAGTTGATCCGCGATCTGGGCGCACCTGCATCCGATGTGACACCCGTGCTTGTCGAATTGGAGTTGGACGGCCGGATCGAACGCCAAAGCGGCGGGCTGCTCGCCGTACGATAGGGCAGGCGCATCCAGGGCGGCGCCTACAACCACACGGTGTCGTTCCTTGCGGCCTGCAATTACAGGGATTCCGATTCCTTTGGTCTTAATCAACCCGACCGGCGCGCCTTTTGCCTCGCTAAAAACGAACGTCTTAACACCGTAATCACCGCGCCCCTTACCGGCAAAGACGCCGCCTGCGGCAAATTCCCCGCAGTCTTCCCTTCCCAAATCCACTCCTTATATATACGCACGGTCTCGAATGCTCCCGCTGATGGGGCCTATTTCTTGCTAAACTCCATGGCCGCTGACGAGAGCGCGTTGACAAGCCTCCCCGAAGCCTCGCATGGTCCGCCGCCATAATTATGTGCCGAGTCGAAAGGATTTCCATGCCCGTTGTCGTTGTTGAATCTCCCGCTAAGGCCAAGACAATCAACAAGTATCTAGGACCGGATTATACCGTCCTTGCCTCTTATGGCCATGTGCGCGATCTGCCTGCCAAGGACGGATCGGTCGATACCGAGCATGATTTCGAAATGAAATGGGAGATCGGAACCGACAGCCGCAAACATGTCAAAGCCATCGCGGATGCCTTGGCCGACGACAACAACCTCATTCTCGCGACTGACCCCGACCGCGAAGGCGAAGCGATCTCGTGGCACCTTGAAGAAGCCCTGCGCAAACGCAAGGTGATCAAAAAAGACACACCGGTCAGCCGCGTCGTGTTTAACGCCATCACCAAATCCGCCGTCACCGAGGCGATGCAAAACCCGCGGCAGGTGGATGCGCCCTTGGTACATGCCTATCTGGCGCGCCGCGCGCTTGACTATCTCGTCGGCTTTAACCTCTCGCCGGTGCTGTGGCGCAAATTGCCCGGCGCGCGCTCCGCCGGACGGGTGCAATCGGTGTGCCTGCGGTTGATCGTTGAACGCGAGATGGAGATCGAAGCCTTCAATCCGCAAGAATACTGGTCCGTCAAGGCCATGATCGAAACCCCGCGTGGGCAAAACTTTGAGGCCCGCCTGACGGTTCTGGGCGGCAAGAAGTTGGAGAAATTCGACATTGCCACCGCGACGGCGGCCGAATTGGCCGTGGGAGCCGTGGCCGCGAGGGCCATGCATATCAAATCGGTGGAGGCCAAACCGGCCACGCGCAATCCGTCCGCCCCCTTCATGACATCGACCCTGCAACAAGAAGCCAGCCGTAAATTCGGCATGGGCGCACGTCAGGCGATGAACGCCGCGCAACGTCTCTATGAAGCCGGCCACATCACATATATGCGGACCGACGGCATCGACATGGCGCCCGAAGCCGTGATGGCCACGCGCGATGCGATCACCGACCGCTATGGCGCCGAATATGTGCCCAAATCCCCGCGCATGTATAAGAACAAAGCCAAAAACGCCCAAGAAGCGCACGAATGTATCCGCCCGACGGATATGACCAAAGACGCGGCGACGCTGAAAATCTCCGAAGCCGATCAACGCAAATTATACGATTTGATCTGGAAGCGCACGATTGCCTGCCAAATGGAGGCCGCGCGTCTCGAACGCACCACGGTCGATATCGCCAGCCAAGACGGCGAAGTCGAATTGCGCGCCACCGGTCAGGTGGTGATGTTCGACGGCTTTCTGCGTGTCTACGAAGAAGGCCGCGACGAACCCGAAGGCGAAGATGACAACCGTCTGCCGCAGGTGATGGAAGGCGAGGCCGCCAAGCTTTCCGGATCGCTTGCTCTGGCCTTTACCAAGGCCAAAGACGACGATGCCGCAGTTGAGGCCGCCGGAGGTGTGAAAAAGCATGCCCATGCGGTTTTGGCCGACGGCGATGCGGTTTTGGGCCTGCAACACCACACGCAACCGCCGCCCCGCTACACCGAAGCGACATTGGTCAAGCGCATGGAAGAATTGGGCATTGGCCGCCCGTCCACCTATGCCTCGGTGATCACCACGATTCAGGACCGCGAATATGTCCGCAAGGACAAAAACCGCCTGTTCCCCGAGGACAAAGGCCGGATTGTGACGATTTTCTTGCTGAATTTCTTCAAACGCTATGTGGAATATGATTTCACCGCCGACCTCGAAGAACAGCTTGATGACGTGTCCGCCGGCGACCGCGATTACAAAAACGTTCTGGAAAACTTCTGGAAGGATTTTTCCGCTGCGATCTCGGAAACCTCCGAATTGCGCATCACCGAAGTGTTGGACGTGCTCGATGCCGCGCTTGCGCCGCAACTTTACCCGCCACGTGAAGACGGCAGCGACCCGCGGATTTGCCCGCAATGCGGCGAAGGCAAACTACACCTGAAGACCTCACGCACCGGCGGGTTTGTCGGATGCGGAAATTACCCCGAATGCCGTTATACCCGCCCGATCAACGGCGACGCAGACGACAGCGGCGATCGGGTTCTGGGCGAAGACAACGGCGACGAGATCTCTTTGCGCAAGGGCCGGTTTGGCCCCTATGTGCAACGCGGAGAAGCCACCGAAGAGAACAATAAAAAACCGCCGCGCGCCTCGCTGCCCAAAGGATGGACGCCGGATTCGATTGATCTGGAAAAGGCGCTGACGCTTTTGAGCCTGCCACGCGAGGTGGGCCCCCACCCCGATGACGGCGTGATGATTGAGGCGGGCATTGGCCGCTACGGCCCCTTCGTGAAACACGACCGGCTTTATGCCAACCTCAAGGAAGTCGATGAAGTCTTCACCATCGGTATGAACCGCGCGGTAGAGGTTTTGGCGCAAAAGCTGGCCACGCGCGGCGCGGGCCGTGCCGCGGCGAAACCGCTCAAGGAATTGGGCGAGCACCCGCAAGAGGGCGGTCCGGTCAATGTCATGGAAGGCCGCTATGGCCCCTACGTGAAATGGGCCAAGATCAATGCGACCATCCCCAAGGGCACCGAACCCGAAGATGTAACCATGGACATGGCCGTGGAATGGATCGCGGAAAAGGCCGCAAAAGGCGGCAAGAAAAAAGCCCCCGCAAAGAAAAAGGCTCCGGCCAAGAAAGCCGCTGCGAAAAAGCCCGCAGCAAAGAAACCGGCCGCCAAGAAGACTGCGGCGAAGAAACCCGCCGCAAAGAAGGCTCCGGCCAAGAAGGCCGATGACGCCTAGCCAAATTGGCGGACCACCCCTTTGCACAACGCCCTTCCCGACCTGTCGGGGAGGGCGTTTTTCGTCGGGCGGTCTGTATCCTGCGGCAAAAATGCGTAATCTCTTACGTAGTAACCCTATGCCCCGCGCATTTCATTGACAGCTGCCGCACACCGGCCCAAAACCACAACCAAGACGTCACTTAGGGAGACAGACATGAAGAAAATCTATGGCTCTGCCGCCGAAGCGCTCGATGGGCTGCTGTTCGACGGTATGCTCATCGCTGCGGGTGGATTTGGCCTGTGCGGCTTGCCGGAACTCTTGCTGCAAGCCATCAAGGAAGCCGGCACCAAGGATCTGACATTTGCGTCCAACAACGCGGGCGTCGATGATTTTGGCATCGGCATTTTGTTGCAGACCAAGCAGGTGAAGAAAATGATTTCGTCCTATGTGGGCGAAAACGCCGAATTCATGCGCCAATATCTGTCGGGCGAATTGGAATTGGAATTCAATCCCCAAGGCACATTGGCCGAACGCCTGCGCGCCGGTGGCTGCGGCATTCCGGGGTTTTACACCAAAACCGGTGTCGGCACGCAGATCGCCGACGGCAAGGAAGTCAAAGAGTTCGGCGGCGAGGAGTATATCCTCGAAACCGGCATTTTTGCCGACCTGGCAATCGTCAAAGCATGGAAAGCCGATGAAACCGGCAATCTTGTGTTCCGCAAAACCGCGCGCAACTTCAACCCGCCCGCCGCAATGAGCGGTAAGGTCTGTGTCGTTGAGGTCGAAGAGATCGTTCCAACCGGATCTTTGGACCCCGATCACATCCACCTGCCCGGTGTCTATGTGCACCGCATCATTCAGGGCGATCATGAAAAGCGGATCGAAAACCGCACCACCCGCAAGAAGGAGGCTGTATAATGGCTTGGGATCGCAACCAAATGGCCGCACGTGCGGCGCAAGAGCTTCAAGACGGATGGTATGTGAACCTCGGCATCGGGATTCCGACGTTGGTGTCGAATTACATCCCCGAAGGCATCGAAGTGACGCTGCAATCGGAAAACGGCATGCTCGGCATGGGTCCCTTCCCCTTTGAGGGTGAAGAAGATCCCGATTTGATCAATGCCGGCAAACAAACCATCACCGAATTGCCGCAGACCTCCTATTTCGACAGCGCCACCTCCTTTGGCATGATCCGCGGCGGCAAAATCGCCATGGCGATCCTTGGCGCAATGGAAGTGGCCGAAAACGGCGATCTGGCCAATTGGATGATCCCCGGCAAGCTGGTCAAAGGGATGGGCGGCGCGATGGATCTGGTCGCGGGTGTGGGCCGTGTGGTCGTGGTCATGGATCACGCCAACAAACATGGCGAGAGCAAAGTTCTCAAAGAATGCACCCTGCCGTTGACCGGTAAGGGCGTCGTTGACCGGATCATCACCGGCATGGGCGTTCTGGATGTGGTCGAGGGCGGTTTGAAGATCGTTGAATTGGCCGATGGCGTCAGCGAAGAAGAGCTGCGCGCCGCGACCGAGGCGACGATCGTCGGATAATATCCACGCCTAGCCGAGCCGAACACCACAAAGGCGCTCCGTTTCGGGGCGCCTTTTGCGTGGCAGCCAACCGTTCGTCGCGCCCACCCGAGGCGTAGGCGGGAGAAGACCTGAATTGCCTATCCTTTGATCTTTACGAACACACAGCCATCTGACACCAATTCCGGCGGGGTCAAACACAGCCCGCGCGCGACCTTGAAGGCCGCCAAAACCTTTGGCACATAATCGCGGGTCTCGGCAAAGGGCGGCACACCGCCGTGATTGCCGATGGAATTCTCACCGGCATTATATCCGGCCAGAACCAAAATCGGATCACCGTCAAATTTCTTCATCAGAAAATCGAGGAATGCCACGCCGCCTTTGATGTTCTGGTCTGCGGCCAAGGCATCCTCGACCCCAAATCGCGTGGCGGTGTCCGGCATCAACTGCATCAACCCCTGCGCGCCTGCGCCGCTGACCGCATCCGCCCGCCCCGCCGATTCCACCGCGATCACTGCCAATGCCAGCGCAGGAGAGACCTCGGTGCCGATGGTCGCGCGCAAAATCGCCACCCCCTGGGCCTGTGCAATCTGCCCCAATGCCGCCAAACGCGGGTTTGGGGCGCTTTCGCCGCTGGGGGGATTGCCGAGTTTGTCCAAAGCCAAGCGCAACCGCCCCGGCCCGGTTTGCGCCAAGTCCGGCGAGATGCTTTCCCAAAACCATCCGTAGCGCCCGCCCGGCGAAGGCTTGGCCGCGACCGCAGCCCCCTCATCGCCCACCTCGCTCGCTTTATCCTGCTCCGAAGGTTTGGGGCTACGCGACAGGATCGCGGCCTGTTCCAACGGATCAATTTGCACGGTGATACGTTTTTGAGTGCTTCCGGGTTTGGGCGGCGTCACGCGTTTGAAATCCGCCAGGGCGGCCGAGGCGCCCATAACAGCCACCGCGCAAACTGCGCCGATATATATGTTCCAGCCCCGCATGATCCGCGAACCGCCCTACTGCCCCGTGTTTTACAGGTGTTTCGCAATCTCTATCGCATGAAACACCCCGGTGGGGCCATAAACCCACCGAATTTGAAGGCAAATGCGCCATAATTGCCGCGAAAGTCACGATAGAGACACTTTATTAAGAAACGTATCTATTAATTTAACGCGCGAAAACAGAGGCTTGAGTAAATTCATCACCAAAAAGTTAAGGCGCTCGAAAAAGGCACTATTCGTGCCAAATTCATGCCCCAATCACGGGGCTATATATGTGCATACCACGGCGGCAACGAGCCAATGAGAGAGAACGGCTCACCAAGTTGACGACGCGGTCGAATGTAACAAATGACTGATCCTTTGGAGGGACTAACATGCTTAACTTTATCAAAAACTTCCGCGCAGACGAAGACGGTGCCGTGACTGTTGACTGGGTTGTTCTGACCGCCGCCGTTGTTGGCTTGGCTGTTGCAGCTTACTCGTCGATCAAAACCGGCGCGTCCGACATGACCGCAGCGACCAACACATACATGGCGGCGCAAACTCCGGGCAGCTTCTAAGTTGACCTGATGGCTCCACACCGGGGCCGCGCGATGACAAAGCGGGCCGTGTCCTTCGCGGACACGGCCCCTTTTTTTGCCGCATAACGCGGGCCAAACATGGCCCGATGCCCTCATAGGCAGCCCAAAGAGTAACACCGAGGTCCTATATGAGAATTCGTTTTTCCCGTTTCTACAAGCGTGAAGATGGCGCAGTCACCGTCGACTGGGTTGTTCTGACTGCTGCCGTTGTCGGCCTGATGGCTGGCGGGTATTATATGATGCGTCAGGGCGCGACCGATCTGGCCGACGGCACGACGACATTCATGCAAAGCTGGACCTTCTGATCTAGCGTAGTCGCGAACGGCAAGCGCCGCCTCCGGCCCTTTCCACTTCTTCCAAAGGCCCCGCCAGACGGGAGGCGCAGAACGCGCCGCTTAAGCCGGCGCCTGATGGTCCATTATGTTTTTTTGTGTTCCCCCTCCCTCGTGGTCCCACGACGGGGGTTTTTTAATGCGCAGCGCCTGGGACCGACCTAAGTCACGCCGCATGGGATCTGTGGGTCAATCCGGCCCAAACCTCCCTATTGCCTACCAAATCATCAACAATTCACACGCCCTCCCAGATTTGGCCACATTTGGCATGTAATTTCCCCTAGAGCAGCGGCCAACGGGCCGTTCTGTGCGTTTGAGCCCAAAGCGCCGCAACGCACAGGAAACACACGAAAGGGAAATCACATGCGTATGGTCTTTGGACTGGTGCTGATCGTCGGCCTCGGATTGGCCGGATTTGCCACCTATATGGTCAAAAACTACATCACCGCCTATCAAACCGCCCTCGCCCAAGAGCGCGCGATGAATGCCTCCGCCGCCACGATGATCGACATCTATGTCGCCGACAAACAATTGAAATATGGCGATGTCATCACCGAAGAAGACCTGCGGGTGGTGAAATTTCCCGAAGATGCAATGCCCGAAGGCACATTCACCAGCAAAGCGGCCTTCTTCCCCAAAGGCGAAAACGTGCTGCGCACCGCGTTGCGCACCATCGAGAAAAACGAAGCTATGATGGAGGTCAAAGTCACCGCACCGGGCGAAAGTGCCGGTCTGACCTCGCAATTGGAACGCGGCAAACGCGCCTTTGCGATCAAGGTCGATGTGGCCTCCGGCGTGTCGGGTTTCTTGCGCCCGGGCGACCGTGTTGATGTCTATTGGACCGGCGCCATCGAAACCGGCGCCCGCAACGGCGATCGTGGCGATGTCACCAAATTGATCGAAACTGGCGTCAAACTGATCGCTGTTGACCAAGACAGCAGCGGCGAATCCTCTGAAACCATGATCGCCCGCACCGTCACCGTGGCCGCCACCCCGCAACAGGTCGCGGCCTTGGCACAAGCGCAATCCTCCGGGCGTCTGTCGTTGTCCTTGGTAGGCAATGAAGATGACACCGTGGCCGAAGCCATCGAGGTTGACCAACGCTCCTTGCTCGGCATCGAAGCGGCCCCCGTGGTCGCCGAAGTGGCAGAAGAAAAAATTTGCACCACCCGCATCCGCCGCGGCGCAGAGGTTGTCGAAATGCCGATCGCCTGTACAAACTAAACTGTTAAAAACATGTCCCTTTCCCTTTCGGGACACGGCGGGCGCTCCGGCAACGGGGCGCCTGTTTGCGTTGAACTGCACCGCATGTGCCCGACAATGATTTTCGCCCTGTTGCCACATATCCACATAAACGCTGGCCGCGAAGTCATTGATTCTTGCAATAAAAGCGAAGTTAACGCATGGTAGCGACAAAATCCGGGCGCAAAGACCCGAAATTGAGGCGTGATCAGAAAGGCAGGTCACATGTATAAGAGCAGTTTCTTGAAAGCGGCCCTCTTGGGCCTGACGTTGAGTATTGGTGTCGCCGCTCCTATGGCCGAAGCTAAGAACCTCCACGTTGTACAACGCGGCATGTCCTCTACTCTGGAGGTGCCGATGAACCGCGCAGTGGTCGTCGAAAGCGATGTCCCCTTCGCCGAACTCAGCATCGCCAACCCCGCGATTGCAGATATTTCCTCCCTGTCGGATCGGTCGATCTATGTATTGGGGAAATCCCCGGGCTTGACCACATTGACGATTTTGGATGGCAACGGACAGTTGATCACCAATGTCGATGTACGGGTCGCCGCCGATATCAGTGAATTCAAAGAACGCCTGCGGCAAATCCTGCCCGGCGAAAAGATCGAAGTGCGCACCGCCAATGACGGCATCGTTTTGTCCGGCACTGTGTCCTCTGCGGCGCGGCTGCAACGGGCGATGGATCTGGCCGAACGCTACGCCCCCGAACGGGTGTCGAATTTGATGAGCGTCGGCGGCGTCCAGCAGGTCATGCTCAAAGTCCGGTTTGCCGAAATGCAGCGGAACGTGTCCAAATCGCTCAGCTCCTCTTTGGCGCTGAACGGGTCGATTTTCGGCGGCGATGTCGGCGTCAATGGCGGGAACGGCACCAACAACAACTCTGGCGCGCTCGGCACCTCTTTGGGTGGCTCCATTCCGGCCACCAACGAAAACAACGGCGCGATGCTGTTCGGCTTTGACGCCGGCGCGGTCGAGGTCGGCATTCTTCTGGAAGCCCTGGAAACCAAGGGCGTCGTGCGCACCTTGGCCGAACCCAATCTGACCGCCCTCTCCGGCCAGGAAGCCAAATTTCTCGCAGGCGGCGAATATCCGGTGCCCGTGGCACAAGACAACGGCGCGATCACCGTGGAATTCAAACCCTTCGGTGTGGCTCTCAACTTTATCCCGCGCGTGGTTGATGCCGATTTGATCAACCTCGAAATGAACGCCTCTGTTTCGGCGATCGACCCGAATAACGGGTTTGAAATCAACGCCTTCAAGATCGACGCCTTCACCCGCCGCGAAACCTCGACCACTGTCGAGATGCGCGATGGCGAAAGCTTTGCCATTGCGGGTTTGCTGCAAGATGACTTCTTGGACGTGAACGGTCAGATCCCGTGGCTTGGCGATGTGCCGGTTTTGGGCGCATTGTTCCGCTCGGCCAACTATCAACGCGAGCAAACCGAGCTGGTGATCATCGTAACCGCACATCTTGTGACCCCGAAACGCGGCGAGGCCTTTGCACTGCCGACAGATCGGGTTAAACCTCCCTCCGAGGAAGACTTGTTCCTCTTTGGCAAAGTTGCCAACAGCCGCACCCCGACACGTGGCGCTGCGGGAGAGGTTGCCAATCAGGACTTCAGCGGGTCTTATGGGTATGTGATGGATTGATGTAATGCGTGGGCACATGAAAAAAATTCTGGCAACAACGGGCCTTGCGGCTCTCGCCGCCTGCGGGCAAGGCTCATATGTAAGCAACAGCTCTTACGGTGAGGCCGGTTTCATTTCCACCGCCGGCCCGTTTGGCAATGCGACCATGAACAACACGATGATCATGTCCGGCGAACGCAGCTACACCTATGAGCTGGCGTCGCGGTTTGCCGCAGAAGTGCTGACCAACGTCAATTTTGCCTTCAACTCGGCACAACTGGATGCGGGCGCGCGGGACACATTGCGCGAACAAGCCCGTTGGATCCGGCAATTTCCCGAAGCACGGTTCCGCGTCTATGGCCATACGGATGCGGTCGGATCGGACAGATACAACAAATCGCTTGGCATGCGCCGGGCCAATGCCGTGGTCGCCTATCTGACCAGCCAAGGCATCTCGCGCAGCCGTCTGGAAGCCGTGGCCTCCTTTGGTGAAACCCAACCCATCATTGTCACCGAAGGGCGCGAACGTCGCAACCGCCGCACGGTTACCGAAGTGTCCGGTTTTGTGGAAGACCACCCCTCGGTGATCGATGGTAAATATGCCGCCATCGTCTACCGGGAATATGTCAATTCGGCCGTACCTCGCTCCGGTCTAACAGGTATTTCAGGCGACTCGTTCAAAACCGATTGATCCCGGCGCCAGACAAAAACAGATCTCAAAACCGCCAAGGCCACGCCTCTGGCGGTTTTTCTTTGCGCGCCATCGCGCGGGTGTCCGCACGGCTTTGCGCTCCGGTCACATACGCCAATGGGGCCGCCTGACTGGCTTTGCACTGGGCCACTGCCTTGTGAAGGCGAAAGCGTGAAAACCCCAAAAATCCACAATTATCGTTAATAATCAAAACATTAAATCAAATTGGCGTTCCGCCTTCTGTTTCCAAATCCCATCAACTCTGTATCAAGAAACCAAACAAAGGCAGCATTCTGGCCCAAATGTTGCCCAGATTGGCGGCAATTCTAACGCCAATGGGAGTAGTGCGTCCGAGACGAGTCGGACGCGGGCACCCGCAGGACGGTGACGCATGGCGAGGATCGAGCCCCCGGCAGCGCCGCATAAGAAACCTGTTACGCCCGATTTACAAAAGGACCGAGGCCATGACCAGTACAGCAACATTACAACCGGACCCCAATCCGCTGAGAGCCTGCACAATCAGCCGTGATGTACAAAACTTCGATCTACTGATCGAGGATATGGAGGCCGCTCTGGGCGAAAGCTGGGGCGATTTGGGCTTTAGCGAGGCATTGACCTTTTTCAGTCAGCCCGAGGCCGCCGATTTGGAATTTGTTGCCATCGCCATTGATGAAAGCGATGATGACAAATTGGTCATGCTGGGCGAAATCATCGTTGCCGCCAGCGCTCATAATATCAAAGTCATCCTTATTGCCGAGGATGTCAGCCCCGCCGCCTTGCACCAGTTGTTGCGCCAAGGGGCCGATGAATTTGTCCCCTACCCGTTGCCCGAGGGCGAATTGTCCGCTGCGATTGAGCGCCTGCAAGCCCCGCCCCCCGCACCAGCCGAGCCGCCGCGCAGAAAAGCCAAGACCGAAACCGAAGCCGGATCCCATGACGGCGTCATCCTTGCCGTGCACGGATTGTCCGGTGGCACCGGCGCGACCACATTGGCGGTGAACCTCGCCTGGGAATTGGCCACGTTGGACAAGAACAATCCGCCAAAGGTCTGCTTGATTGATTTCGACCTGCAATTCGGCGCGGTGTCGACCTATCTCGATCTGCCGTGCCGCGAGGTTGTCTATGAAATGCTTTCGGACACTGAGACAATGGATTCGGATGTGTTCAATTCCGCGTTGATATCTTTCGAGGACCGGCTTCAGGTACTGACCGCCCCCTCGGATATGTTGCCATTGGATCTGATCACCTCCGAGGATGTCAACCGCGTGTTGGAAACCGCACGGCAGAACTTCGACTATGTGATTGTCGATATGCCTAAAACCTTGGTGCAATGGACCGAGGCCGTGCTCAACGCCGCACATATCTATTTCTGCACCACGGAATTGGACATGCGATCGGCACAAAACACCTTGCGTTTCAAACGTGCTTTGATGGCCGAAGATCTGCCGGTCGAGCGCCTGCGTTTTTGCCTTAACCGCGCCCCGAAATTCACCGATCTGAACGGCAAGGCCCGCGTCAAACGCATGGCCGAAAGCCTTGAGGTCAGCTTTGAATTGCAACTGCCCGATGGCGGCAAACCGGTGGCCCAAGGGGCCGATCACGGTCTGCCTCTGGCCAGTTCGACGCCGAAAAACCCGCTGCGCAAAGAAATCGCCAAATTGGCACAGTCACTGCACGAGCTTGGTCAAACCGAAGCCGCCGCGGCGTAAGTAGAAAAGAGATTACCAGATGTTCTCGCGTTACAAAAAAGATGGCACTTCCAGCCCGGCGGCCAAACCTGTCGCCGCAGCAGCCGCGCCAAAAACCGCGCCGGTGGCGCAAGCCGCATCGATGCGCAAACCTATGCCCGTTGACGCACGGGTGGCTCCTGCGGACAAAGAGCTTAAACGCAAGGAACGCATGGGCGAGGTCAAGTTGGAGCTTCACCGCGAGCTTCTCGACAATCTCAACCTTGCAGCGCTCGACAAGGCCACGGAAAACGATCTGCGGGCCGAGATCAACGCAATCACGGCCGAATACCTTGATACGCAAACCATCGTTCTGAACCGCGATGAGCGCACCCAGCTGACCAAGGAACTCTATGACGAAGTGCGCGGCCTTGGGCCGCTCGAAACATTGCTGCAAGACGACACCGTCAACGATATTCTCGTCAATGGCCCGCAACAGATTTTCGTCGAACGCGCCGGTAAGCTCGAACTCACCGATGTGACCTTCAAGGACGAAAAACACCTTTTGCGGATCATCGATAAAATCGTTTCCGCTGTGGGTCGCCGTGTCGATGAAAGCAACCCCTACGTCGATGCGCGTTTGCAAGACGGCTCGCGCTTCAACGCTATGGTGCCGCCCGTGGCCGTGGACGGCTCGCTCGTCTCGATCCGGAAATTCAAAAAGGACAAGCTCCAGATCGACGATCTGGTGAAATTCGGGGCCTTTACCGAAGAAATGGCCGCCTATTTACAAGCCGCCGTCGCCACGCGCCTCAATGTGATCGTCTCGGGCGGGACAGGGTCGGGTAAAACCACGACGCTCAACGCGCTGTCCTCCTTCATCGACAATGCCGAACGCATCTTGACCATCGAAGACACCGCCGAACTTCAACTGCAACAGATCCACGTCGGCCGGATGGAATCGCGTCCGCCGAACGTCGAAGGCAAAGGCGAAGTTTCCCCGCGCGATTGTTTGAAAAACGCCCTACGGATGCGCCCGGACCGGATCATCGTCGGGGAAACCCGCGGCGAAGAAGTCATCGACATGTTGCAGGCCATGAACACCGGCCACGACGGATCTATGACGACAATCCACGCCAACAACCCGCGCGACGGTATTTCGCGGCTTGAAAACATGATCGCCATGGCAGGTATGGAAATGCCATTGAAAGCCGTGCGCAGCCAGATTTCTTCGGCTGTGAACCTGATTGTGCAGGCCTCGCGTCTGCAAGACGGTTCGCGCCGCATGACTTCGATCACCGAAATCACCGGCATGGAGGGCGATGTGATTTCCATGCAGGAAATCTTTCGCTTCCAACGTGTTGGCCTGACGCCTGACAATAAAATCATCGGTCACTTCACCGCAACCGGCGTGCGTTCGCACTTCTCCGAACGCTTCCGGATGTGGGGATACGATCTGCCCCCTGCCATCTTCGAACCCGTTGCGGAGTAACCAAAATGGTCATCAGCTCAGCCCCCATTATTTACGCGCTCATCTTTTTGGGCGTGCTGGCGCTCGTCGAGGGCATCTACCTGACGGTTTTCGGCAAATCCATTAGCCTCAACAACCGCGTCAACCGCCGCCTCGAGATGATCGAGAAAGGCAACCGCCGCGAAGAGGTGATGGCCAAGCTTCGCAAAGAGATGAACCAACACGGCAAAAGCCGCACCATCCCGCTTTATTCCCTGCTCGCGGATAAGGCGCAAAAGGCGGCCATTGCCTTCACCCCCAAGCAATTGATGATGGTGATGGCCGGCCTGTCTGGTGTGGCGTTTATCGGCATGACGGTTGGCACCGAAACCTCGGCGCCGGTTCGCGCTTTGGTCAGCGTCGGCATGGGCGTTGGCGGGGTGTATATGTGGGTCTCGATGAAGGCCAACAAACGCATCTCGATGATCGAGGAGCAATTGCCCGATGCGGTTGAGCTTATGGTGCGGTCTTTGCGCGTGGGGCACCCGTTTTCCTCGGCAATCTCGATTGTTGCCAAAGAAGTCGGCGATCCCCTGGCCTCAGAATTCGGTTTCATCGCTGACGAAGCCGCCTATGGCCGCGACATGGGCGAAGCGCTCAAGGATATGGCCGAGCGCATCGACATGCAGGATTTGCGCTTCCTCGCCGTGGCCGTGACCATTCAACAGCAATCGGGGGGTAACCTCGCCGAAATTCTCGCAGGTCTGGCCAAGGTGATCCGCGCCCGCTTCCGGCTGTTCCGCCGGGTCAAGGCGATCACCGCCGAGGCAAAATGGTCGGGAAAATTCCTCTCGGCCTTCCCGATTGTGGCCTTGATCGCGATCAACATTCTCGATCCGAATTACTATGATGATGTCAAAGACCACGCCCTGTTTATTCCGGCTTGTCTCGCGGTGGGCGGCTTCTTGGCCACCAATCTCTTCGTCATGCGCATGCTCGTGAACATCAAGGTTTAAGGGGGACGACCAATGAATATTCTCGCGCCAATCCAAGAGCTTCTCGTGGCCCAATTCGGCGAATTCGGTCCGCTGTTGACGGTCGGTTTTCTCGGCCTTGTCATGATCATCGTCACCCTGCCGGTGATGTTGAACAAGAAGGCTGATCCGCTGGACCGATTGAAAGCCAGCCGGACGCTGAGCAAATCAGCCAAAGACAACGACCGCCTGCGCACCGACACGCGCAACCAGAAACTCGATCGCTACGCCTCGTTCCTCGAACCCAGTTCAGAAGAGGAGTATTCCGCCGCGCGGCTCAAATTGATCCGTGCCGGATACCGGACCAAGGACGCCGTGCGCTATTTCCACTTTGCGCAATTCGCCTTGGGTCTGGGTTTTCTGGCGGCCGGTGTGATCTACTACATCGTCAATCTGTCAGGCGGCGAAACCAGCACGCAAAAAATGGCGATGTATATCCTTGGCCCCGGCGGCGTCGGCTATATGCTCCCGAAATATTGGGTCACCAAACGGGTGCAGACCCGTCAGGAAGAAATCACCAACGGGTTTCCCGATGCGCTTGATATGATGCTGGTCTGCGTTGAGGCCGGGCAATCGTTGGATCAATCGATCAACCGCGTGGCGGGCGAATTGCGCGCCTCCTATCCTGCGCTGTCCGAAGAGTTCCAGATCGTCGCCCATGAAATGAAAGCCGGCAAAGACAAGGTCAATGTTCTGGGCGATATGTCCGAACGCTGCGGGGTGCAGGACGTCGCCTCCTTTGTCACTGTTCTGGTGCAATCGGCGACCTTCGGCACCTCGATTTCCGATGCTTTGCGAGTTTATGCGGGGGAAATGCGCGACAAACGCGTGATGCGCGCCGAAGAGGCCGCAAACAAGTTGCCTACCAAGATGACACTTGCCACAATGATGTTCACTGTGCCGCCGCTTTTGATCATTCTGGTCGGGCCGTCGGTGCAAGGGATCACTCAGATGGGCAACATGGGGGGCCTGCATTAAATGCACCTTTCCCGAGCCGCGCGAAAAACTGCGCTGCTTTTCATACTGCTACCCGCTCTGGCCGCTTGCTCCGCAGGCGGCCTCGGCGCGTCTCGCGGTCCCTTTGCCCCCGGCTTGGCCGATGCGGAACCGGTGGACGGATTGCTCGTCGGGCACCGCCTCATGGAGGCGGGCGAATATGAACTGGCGCTCGATGCCTTTACCCGCGCTGCCGCGCGCGAGGGTTTGACCGTCGACACGCTTTCGGCGCTTGGCACTGCGAACCTTGGGTTGGGTCGCATGGGGCAATCCGAAAGCCTGCTGCGCCGCGCCATCAAAACCGACGAAGCCGGCCCCGAAGTCTGGAACAACCTTGGCGTTGTGCTGATGGAGCGCGGCAAACTTCCCGAGGCCGCCAAGATGTTTGAGCGGGCCTATGCGTTGGATAATGGCCAAAGTGACTCAATTCGCGATAATTTACGCTTGGCTCTCGCAAAATCGGAAATTTCGTCCTATGATGAGATCCAAGAACAAGACTACAAACTGGTCCGGCGCGGGAGCAATACCTACCTGATCCGAACAATCCAGTGATATCGAGGCGAAGGCAGTAAAAGGACGCAGAAAAATGCGCCAATCTATCTTTCTTACCCTGTGCCTGTCCGGCACGGTTGCACTGAGCGGCTGTCAAAAGGCAGGCGAAAAAGAAGTTTCACGGGCTTTTCAAGCGGTTAACGTCATCGACGAAAGCAACATGAGCGACATCATGTTGACCGTTGCGGACCCCAATGAGGCGGTGGTTTATTTCCGCCGCACCCTTGGCGAGAACCCTGGACGCATTGATTTGCAACGTGGCTTGGCCACCTCGCTGATCCGCGCCAAACGCATGGATGAGGCCGCCAAAGCATGGGCCGAAGTTGTCGCCAACACAGACAGCACCCCCGATGATAAGGTCGATTTGGCCGATTCATTGATCCGTTCAGGCGATTGGAAGAGCGCAAAAGCCACACTCGACACCATCCCGCCGACAGTCGAGACCTTCAAACGCTACCGTTTGGAAGCCATGGTCGCGGACAGCAACAAGGATTGGAAAAAGGCCGACAGTTTCTATGAAACCGCCGTGGGCCTGACCACCCGTCCGGCCGGCGTGATGAACAACTGGGGCTATTCCAAATTGAGCCGCGGTGATTTTGCCGGCGCCGAGCGGTTGTTTTCCGAAGCAATCAATCAAGATGACACGCTCTTCACCGCAAAAAACAACATAATCCTCGCCCGGGGGGCACAGCGCAATTACAACCTGCCTGTGATCCCGATGAACCAGATCGAGCGCGCGCAACTTCTGCACACGCTGGGCCTGTCGGCGATCAAACAGGGCGATGTCGAGACCGGCAAAGGCTTGCTACGTGAAGCCATCGACACCCACCCGCAGCATTTCGAATCCGCCGTGCGCAGCCTGCGCGCGCTGGAAAAGACAACCTAAGCCGCGCTCATGGCGATCAGTATTGATTTGAGCCTTGCCATCACGACCGCCGAGGCGGCGCTTTTCGCGCCCTTCGTCCTGCCGGTCTGCGCATGGGCCGCCTATAGCGATTTGAGCCGGATGAAGATCCCGAATAAATCGGTCTTGGTTCTGGCGCTGATCTTTGTCGTGCTCGGCCTGTTTGTATTGCCGCTGCCGGACTTCGGCCTGCGGTTGGTGCAACTGGTGGTGGTCTTGGTCATCGGGATCGGCGCCAACGCGCTTGGTCTTTTGGGGGCGGGCGATGCAAAATTTGCCGCAGCCGCCGCGCCTTTCATTGCATTCGACGATCTCAATCAACTTTTGTGGCTGTTCATGGCCAATGTCGCCGCAGGCATCGCCACGCATCGCGGCGTCAAATACACCCCCCTGTCGCGATTGGCTCCCGACTGGGAAAGCTGGCAACGCCACGGAAAATTCCCCATGGGCCTATGCCTTGGCGGCACCTTGGCGATCTACCTCATTTTGGGAATTTATTACGGCGCGCAATAGACTTACACACCGTTATTGAAATTCCGCACGGTGTTTCCAAAGGCATTTTCCCCTTGCCGCGCCTGCTTTGAAAACGTCCCCACCCTGCCGTCATTGCACCCCCATCCTGCCCTTATTCGGCCACGCTTTCGCGCTCTAATCCTTGCCAAGAGCCCTCTGTCAGGGGGCCGATTCCTGTGGCCGAGCAGGCCGGAGACGGCAAAGACGAAACGGAGCGACCCGATGAACATGCAAGTGACCCCGCCCAGCGGCGTGCAACCGCCCCCTCCCCCAAAAACCTTGGGCGAGATGCAGCTCCCTATCGTGATGATGCGGGACATCCTGCTCAAAACCCTGTTTCGTAAGAACACCAACCATGCCTCCGATCTGGCCGAGGCGATTTGCCTGCCTTTGCAAGTGACGCAAGAATTGATCGACATGGCGCGCGAACAACGTCTGCTCGAAGCCACGGGCACCTTGAATGCCACGAGCAGCTCGAACGAGATGGGGTATCAATTGACCGAGGCGGGCAAAGCGCGCGCTTTGGATGCTTTGGCACAATCGGAATATTTCGGCGCAATGCCGGTGCCGCTTGATGTGTATCGAGAGCAAATCAAACGCCAATCCATCCGGAATCTGCAAATCACCCGCGAACAATTGACCAATGCGATGGGGCATCTGATCTTGCCGCCGGCGCTGCTCGACCATCTCGGCCCTGCGGTTTCCGCAGGCCGGTCGATCCTGATGTATGGCCCTCCGGGCAACGGGAAGTCCTCGATTTCCAATGGCATCCGCGATGCGATGGGCGACAAGATCTATGTCCCCCGCGCCATTGAATATGCCGGTCAGGTGATCACCGTCTATGACCCCATCGTGCACAGCGCCGCCGAGGTCGAGGTCGATGATCCCAATTCCCTGCGCCGCAAGCGCACCTTTGATACACGCTATGTGCGCTGCGAACGCCCGACCGTGATCACCGGCGGTGAATTGTCTCTGTCGATGCTTGATCTGGTTTACAATCCCACCGCGCGCACCTACCAGGCGCCACTGCAATTGAAAGCCACCGGCGGTATTTTCATCGTCGATGACCTTGGCCGTCAGGCAGAATCGCCGCAGGCTTTGGTCAACCGCTGGATCGTGCCGCTTGAAGAAAACAAGGATATTCTTGCGCTGCAGTCGGGCGAGAAATTCGAAGTCCCCTTCGACACGCTGGTGATTTTCTCGACCAACTTCCACCCGAACGAGATCTTCGATACCGCCGCCCTGCGCCGGATTTTCTTTAAAATCAAAATCGACGGACCAGAACAAGAAGGTTTTCTCAAGATTTTCGCCATGGTCGCGCGCAAACGTAATGTACCCTTGGACGAGGCCACCCTCATCCATTTGCTGCAAAATAAATACCCCACCATCGGCAACGTCTATGCGAATTATCAACCGATTTTCTTGATCGATCAGATGCGCGCCATCTGTGAATTCGAGGGCATCCCCTATCAAATGACCCCCGATCTTATTGATCGCGCTTGGGCCAATATGTTCGTCAAAGACGAGGTCATCATCAAATAACCCGCCATTTATCCCCACTACACATGGGCGCTGCCAGCCCCGATTAATAAAGTTTTAGGAGAATACCAGTGAAATCATTTATGACCCTTTCTCTCGCTGCCACGCTTGGCTTTGCCGCCAGCGCCGCAAATGCCGCTGTCGTTACCTATACCGATCGCGCCGCATTTGTGGCCGCGTTGGCCGGAGAGACCACCGACACATTGAGCACATTGTCGCAAGGATACTCAACCAGCCTTGATCGCGGTGATTACACGCTGTCCGGCGATGCCTATGGCTGCGTCACTGGCGGCTGTTATGACAACAGCGCCGACGGGTTCGATTATCCGGGATATCTGTGGACCTATCGCGGCGGGCAGACCTTTAGCTTTGACACCGCCGTCATCGGCTTCGGGTTTGATTACGGCCAACCCGGGCCATATTCCGGCACAAAACTGCGCCTTGGCGGGGAACGTGCCGGCGCCGAGCAGGGCTTTTTCGGCGTGATCTTTGACGAGGTCCAAACCGAGATCGACATGCGCATCACCGGTGGTTCGCGCCCCTACCTGTTGGTGGATAATATCACCTATGCCAGCGAAATTTACGCCCCCGTTCCGCTCCCTGCCTCGCTGCCGTTGTTGGCTGCAGGGCTGGGTTTGCTGGGCTGGTCCGCACGCCGCAAGCACCGCGGATAATCCAACTCGCCGCCCGCCCCTCCGTTCTTTGGTCATAGGAGCCTTGTGAATGTCGGATCTGTCCCACTTTTCTTTTCGCACCTGCCGCGCCATCGTTCCGGCGGTGCCAAAAGGAGTGGGCGACGCGCAACAAGACAAAGCGACCACCAAGTTTCCTCCAAACGGCAGCGGGTCGGCGTATGCGCCCGTCGATACATCACGATCAGAAGCCAACCGCCCGCCGAACGGTCCGGCGCGATCGCGCCCCGAAGATTTCCCCACATGCTATCGGCGGCATACCCTGTTTCAAGCAGAGTATAGACACGCTGATCCCCGTGGTACGCGCGCAGGGGCAGACGAAAGCACGCTGCTTTGGACCGCAAAATTGCTTGGTCGCCCCGAACCGGTCCTGCCGGTGCGTCGCCGCGACGCGGAGCCCGCTGATCGCCGCCGCGCTCCACGTGAGGATCCAGAATTCTATTACACATATCGCCGCGCCCATATCGGGACCACACACCGTCGCGCAGCAGCAACGCCTATCATGTATAGTCGGTGGCACTGAGAGGGTTAGCAGTGGAATCCTGCAACGGGCGCGGTTTATCCTTTGGACGGGCGGCACCCTGCTGACTGCCTCACAACCTCACCAGTCACACAGACCGCATGCGCGGCCCGACATCCCCCGCCCGAAATGCCGAGACTATCCGATCATCCGCTCGGGGGTGAAACACGCCAAACACCAGCAACGCCCGGCCTCACAATACCCCAGCGGCTTCCAGATCAGGGCGGAATTTCCGGCTGACCGGCACATCGTCTCCGTTGCTCATCCGCAGATAGGTTTTGCCATCGATCCGCTGCACGCTGTCGATCTCCTCGGCTGCGACCCAATGCGACCGATGGGTGCAATAGCCATGGACCGGCTCCATCTCTTTGACTGCATCCGCCAACCGCATCCGCAGCCGTTCGTGGCCCGTGTGGCCGATCACATCGACAAAATGATCCTCAACCGTCAAACGAACGATCCCGCCCAAATCACTGCCCTGCGGTAACCGTTCGGCCAGTCGCGGCAAATGCGGCGGCGCAGCAGGGACAGAGAAATGCACCTTTTCCGGGGCATCCGGCGGGGCATCCTCCGCAAGGGAAAGCCCGACGCCCCCCGCTTCGTTGTCTTGAAAGCTGCGACTTTCATGCAGCCGGCGCATGACCGTCACCGCGATGCTGATCACCGCCACATAAATCAACAGCATCCGCATATCCATTAGAGGCGGAGCCGTGTCAGGAAATAATGTGTGATTAAAAACGATCAATGCGGGAGCAAAAATTACCATATTTCCAGTAATTCCGGCGACATCCCGTAATGTGCGGCGCTCGTGACCAAACAGCTGACCGGCCAACACGCGCACCGCTGTTGCAATCACGATCGATACGCCAATAACCGTGAACCAATAAATGGCGCGGCGCGGCGCGCTCATCATGAAAAACGTGCCAAACGGCCCCGTCACCGCCGCCAGAAATGATAGGCTTAGCCAAATCGCAAGCGCCAAACGGGATGTCAGACGGTTTAGCAAGTCGTCCCAAAAAAACTTCATCGAAACGGCACCTTACCCAAAGGCCTTAAGAAATATTCACGTTGGTTAATCTGCACGTGACGCTAAGTAGATACAACCCGAGAGATTGATATTTTTCCCTCGTTTCCCCGGTGACGCAACGGTAATCATACGGCTATAATCGGCCAATCCGCCCTACAAGGAGACCAATTGCCATGGATATGCCCACCCCTATCAGCACCGCCAAACGCGCCCAGATTGAACAAAGCTTTGCCGCGCAAACGATGATGACCACGATGCAAGCGCAGATCCATGAGCTGGCGCAGGGGCATTGCGTTTTACAGTGCCCCATCGTTGAAAGCCTGCGCCAACAACATGGCTTTGGCCACGCGGCGTTGACCTTTGCCTTGGGGGATGTGGCGGCGGGCTATGCATGCCTCAGCATGATAGAGGATGGCATGGAGGTGCTGACCGCCGAAATGAAGATCAATTTGCTCTCGCCCTGTACCGGTGGGCCGCTGCGCGCGGTGGGAAAGGTCGTCAAAGCCGGTCGCCGTTTGATGATCACGCAAGCCGAAGTCTTCGCGCATCAGGACGGCAAAGAGGTCTTGATCGCCCTATTGCAAGGCACAATGGTGCCGGTTCCCGGTGACTAGCTCACCGATCGCCACATGCCACGAATCCCCATGCACGTGCCCCGCGCGCTCATGGCCGCAATCGTTCGGGCTCACCACCCCTGATGACAAATCCTGTGGCAATCCTTATGGACTCTACGGCTGACCGGGACATCAAATCTGCCGCGCCCCTCAAAGCATCGTGGCCCTCGTCGCCCCAGCGCGGCGGTGGCGGGCGACTGCGGGTGTGTACCGCCAAAATGAGCGCACACTCACCCCGCGCCCACCGGCGGGCAATACGCCTGCCGCGTTGTCCCCTCGGCCCTTGCGCCGCGCGTCGCAGCGTCAGGCCGAAAGGCAGCGGGCGGACGCTGTTTAGACCGACAATCCCTCGGGTTCAGCCAACCCATTGCTGCGACAGCAGGCGGTGACGGTATTGGCCAAAAGGCAGGCAATCGTCATCGGACCAACCCCGCCGGGCACCGGCGAGATCGCTCCGGCAACCTGTGCGGCGCTGTCGTAATCCACATCTCCGACAAGCCGGTTTTTTCCAGCCCCGCGTTCGGGTGCCGGAATGCGGTTGATACCCACATCGATCACCGTCGCACCGGGTTTGAGCCAACTGCCCTTTACCATTTGCGGCCGCCCCACCGCCGCCACGACGATATCCGCCCCGCGCACCACCTCTTCAAGGTTCGCCGTGCGGCTATGGGCGATGGTCACGGTGCAGCTGTCGCGCAGCAGCAATTGCGCCACCGGCTTACCGACAAGGTTCGAGCGCCCGATCACCACCGCCGATTTTCCGGACAGCGACCCCAAGTGATCGCGCAACAACATCAAACATCCAAGCGGCGTGCAGGACACCATCGCCTTTTGCCCGCTGGCCAACAGACCGGCATTGACCACGCTCAGCCCGTCCACATCCTTGGCCGGATCAATGCGCGCCACGATCTCGGTCTCGCTCAGATGCTCCGGCACTGGAAATTGGCACAGGATTCCATGCACCGCCGGATCCGCGTTCAGCCGGTCTATCAGCGCATAAAGATCGGCCGCGCTGACATCTGCGGGCAACTTGTGCTCATAGCTGTTCATGCCGACCTCCACGGTTTGCACACCCTTGTTGCGAACATAAACTTGGCTGGCCGGGTCTTCACCGACCAGAATCACCGCCAAACCGGGGGTCACCCCATGCACTTCTTTTAGCCACGCCACATGGGTCGCTATGGTTTCGCGCAAGGCGGCAGCATAGGCTTTGCCATCGATTTTATGTGCGGTTCGGTGGGGGGTGGTGGTCATGAAGGACATCTCCTTGGCAGGCCCCTGCGCAGCGCAAAGGCAAATCGGCAGCAGGATCATCGCAGAGCAGTGCGAGATACGCCGCCCTTTTGCGCCATCACGCCGCGCATATCAACCCGCAAGCCTCCCCTGTCACGCGGCAAACCCATAGCCGTGCAGCAGCCACCCCGCCGACCAATCGCTGCGCAAGCGCAGGCATGCGTGTTTTCATGCGGCACAAACTGCGCCAGCATCCGCGCCAGCAGAGAATTATTTTTGCAAGAATGGAACTTTTTACCGCGCGGATACGTTTCTATTCCAACAACGGGCCTGCGATAGGATGCATTGGCCCCGCCCTAAACAAGAAAGGAAACACCATGTCTTCCGCCACCGTCACGATTTTCACCGGCTTTGCCTTGGGCCTTGGTGCATCTGCACTGGTGCTCTTGGTGTAATTGTCTCCCCGTCACCGCGCGGGGGCGCGGCATTTACAGGATTGTCCCGACCCTGACCCGCAAAACACCCTGCCCCGCGCGTTCCACGCCGCAGCCCGCCATCCCTCGGTGCTGCGGCGTTTTTTTGTCTCGCGGCATGGCGTGCGAGAGATGGGTGCCCCCTAAAATCCGGCGCGAACGGCCGTCCTACCGCGCAACACCAGGACCTGGCTGCGCCCTATGCGGTTCCCGCCCGCGCGGCGGCCAGATGAGGCCAAACCGGTTGGTCGGGGATATGCAAACGTAGCTCCTCGCCCAGTCGCAACTGCCCCTCTGCCTCGACCCATGCAGTGACACCGCGCCGCCCCCTGGCCGCCGATTTGAACAATTTTCCCTTACCGGGATAACTAGCCTCGATCTCTTTGGCCGGAAGCATACAGGGACGGTTTTCCATATCAATCACCAAGGTCGCCCCCGACGGCGCCTGTAATCGCGACGACGGTGGCAACGCCGTCAGGTCCGGCAGCCCCTCAAGGCAGAGCGATGCCCCAATCCACGCCGGTTCAAGATGGTTCACCCCCATTGCTGCTGCCGTCGCGGCCAGCTCCTCTGCGGAGACAACGGAAAGCTGCCGCACATTGGCGATCTCGGTATCACGTGGATATTGCGATATGACGCGGCTGCAGGACGGGCGGGTGATCCCGCCATGGGCCTCTCCCGCGATGCCGCCAAAGACGAGTTGCGCCTCTTGCAGGGGGGCGGAGGCGAGCCGCGCCTTGCGATCGGTGACACGGCCGATCCATGTCACACGCGCGGTAAAATCAGTGGGCAATAGCGCCGGCATAGATAGCTCCAATATTGAACAATGTGCCAAGGTTAGACCGTCCACCTGCGCAATGCCAATGCCGAAACGTGATTGCCGCCATGCCGGTCAAACATGATCTTGGCGGTCATCCGCCGCGCGCGCCGCTAACTGCAGCACCTGCACGGCAAAACCACCGACCATTCGCGCATCGGCCCTTCGATACTTCAATTGGACCAGACGCGAAGGCACCGCGCATTACATGGCTCCACCGCGCCCCGATCAAATCCGGCGCAGGGCACAAACGCAAATCCCGGAGCCTATAATAAGCCCCGGGATTAAAATCGTTATGCGCGTGATCAGACGGTCAGGCCGGATCTGGCTCCATATCACCCGCAGGCGGCGTCGCCTTGGGTTTGGATTTGGTTTTCGGAATCGCAGTCACCGAGGGCGCACTGCCGTTGTCATCCTCATCCGACCCTTTATGGGGCGGCTCGCCGCGCACCACGCGTTCGATCTCTTCGCCGGTCAGGGTTTCGTATTCCAACAAGCCCTGCGCCAAACGTTCCCATTCGTCCTTTTTATCGGTCAGAATGCGATACGCCGTGGCATAGGCCTCGTCGATCATGCGTTTGACCTCATCTTCGATCAGCTCTTTGGTCGCGGCCGAGATCGAGAACCCACCAGCGCCATTGCCGTTATAGCCTTCATGCGCCTGCTCGTAATCGACGTTGCCGACCTTGTCGGACATGCCCCAACGCAACACCATAGCACGCGCCAGACTGCTGGCTTGTTGGATATCGCCGGCCGGGCCGTTCGACACTTCATCCTCGCCGTATTTGAGGATTTCGGCGGCCTTACCGGCCATCGTCATCGCCAACTTCTGCTCGCATTCCGATTTATGCCAGTTCAAGCGGTCAATCTCGGGCAAGGAAACCACCATGCCCAATGCACCACCGCGCGGAATGATCGTCGCCTTATAAACCGGATCACATTTCGGCAAGGTCAGCCCCACAATCGCATGGCCGGATTCGTGATAGGCGGTTTTCTCTTTTTGATCGGCGGTCAACACCATCGAACGGCGCTCGGCACCCATCATCACCTTGTCTTTGGCGTTTTCAAAATCCACCATAGTGACAAAACGGCGTCCAACGCGCGCGGCCATCAAAGCCGCCTCATTGACAAGGTTGGCCAGATCCGCGCCGGAAAAGCCCGGCGATCCGCGCGCAATAAGGCGCAGGTCCACATCCGGCCCAAGCGGCGTTTTGCGCGCATGCACCGAAAGGATTTTCTCGCGACCTTTGATGTCGGGATTCGGCACCGTGACCTGACGGTCAAACCGGCCCGGACGCAACAAAGCCGGATCCAGAACATCGCGGCGGTTGGTCGCCGCCAAAATGATCACACCTTCATTGGCCTCAAAGCCGTCCATTTCGACCAGCAATTGGTTGAGCGTTTGTTCACGCTCGTCATTGCCGCCGCCATATCCGGCACCGCGATGGCGCCCTACCGCGTCGATCTCGTCAATAAAGACGATGCAAGGCGCGTTTTTCTTTGCTTGTTCAAACATATCGCGCACACGGCTTGCGCCGACACCCACGAACATTTCAACAAAATCCGAACCGGAAATGGTAAAGAAGGGCACGCCCGCCTCGCCGGCAATGGCCCGCGCCAAAAGGGTTTTACCCGTGCCCGGAGGGCCAACAAGCAGCGCGCCTTTGGGGATCGTGCCGCCAAGGCGCGAATATTTCTGCGGGTTGCGCAGAAATTCAACGATCTCTTCCAATTCTTCCTTGGCTTCATCGATGCCCGCGACGTCATCAAAGGTCACACGGCCCGATTTCTCGGTCAGCATCTTGGCTTTGGATTTGCCAAACCCCATCGCGCCGCCTTTGCCGCCGCCCTGCATCCGGTTCATGAAATAAATCCACACCCCGATCAGCAAAAGGAACGGCAAGATCGAAAGCAAGAAGGCCTGAAAGGTTGATTGTTCCTGACTCTTGGCCGTGACGGGCACGTTCTTGGCGAGAAGTTTATCAGCAACATCAGTGCCTTCGGGCACGATGGTGACATAATCGCTGCTGTCCGATCCGGTCCATCGCACTTGCTCCCCATCAATCACCGCGCGGGCGACATTACCGCTGTCCACCGCCGTAACAAATTCGGAATAGCCTCTCTCACGGCTCTGCAATGTATTGCCCGACCCGCTGAACAGGTTGAACAGCGCCAAAATCAGCAAGAACAGAACCAACCAAAAGGCGATATTTTTCGCGTTGCCCAACGACACTCTCCTCAGAAATCTCTTAACCCTGCGCCTATCACATGGGGCTTGGATGATAAATAGAGATCATCACGCCATCTTCAATGCGGCAGGCCGCACAACAGTGTCTATTTGCCCAAACGAGCGCCCTTCGCGGCTGATTGTCGCAAACAATCGCTGCCTGCAGCGCGCATGTCCGCAGGGTCCGCAAGCGTTTTCATCTCGCCCCCCCTCACAGGATCATTCCAAAAAGCCGGTGAAATAGCTTTCGGTATCGCGGCGCAGCTCTGCGGTCCAGCCCTCGGCGCATCCCGCCAACGGGGCCGACACCAGCGCGTCGCCGCGCCACACTGCGGGGCTGGCGATGAGGGCCGCATGGGGGCGAGCAGGTGCAGGCGGCGGCACCTGGCCGGCGGCCCGCGCCTGCGTTTCCGCCTTGGCACGGCACCGCCGGCAATAGGCAAGCCCGGCCTCTCCCAAAGCACGCAAACGCAGCCCATCGGCAGACACGCCCTGCGGAGCATTCAATTGCCACCGCCCGTCCCATAGCGCCTGCCCCGAGGGATCAAAGCCCTGATCCAAGGCACGCACCGCTTGAAATTCGCGGAAAATCCGGATCTCTGTGCCGTTTGGCACGATCTGGCAGCCGTGTAAGGTCATGGCCGTGCCGCCGCGCAGCGCCTCCAGCAACAGGCCCATCGCCGGTCCACGCGGGCCGTATTCCGCCCCCGAGACCCAACGCAGGGCGTCGTGCAAAATTCGCCGCGAAACCTCGACCGGAAGCGCACGAAACCCCCGCCGCGCAATCACCACATCGCCCGCATCAAACCGCACGTGATTGCGCGCGGCGGTGAAGCATTGCCACCCCAAGGCCTCGCGCACCATCGCCATATTCTGCGCCACTGTGCACAGAGCTTCGACGCTCAATCCCGCCTCGCCGGTGCGCAGGGCGCGCCGTACCCGCACCCGCTCATAGGCCGGGTTGTCATTGCTTGGGTCGTCGATCCACGCAATGCCGCGCGCCTGCAGGTGTTTGCGCAATGCCGCCCGGCGCACCGTCAATAGCGGGCGCAACAAAGTCACGCCGCCCATCCGCCGCCGAGGTGACATTGCGGCCAAACCATCCACACCCGCCGCGCGGCCAAGCCGCATCAAAACGGTTTCGGCCTGATCATCCGCCGTATGACCAAGCGCAATGTGGTGAATATCATGGGACGCCGCCCAATCGGCCATCAATCTGTACCGCGCCCGGCGGGCACAATCTTGCATGTTACCCGTCCCGTCCCATGTGGTCCATTTGAGGATATCATGCGCAACCCCGAGCGCCTCGGCCATCTCGCCTACGGCCTTGGCCTCCTGCGCAGATTCCGGACGCAGCCCATGATCTACGGTCACAGCGCGCAACGCAATGTGCCGGCCATGGGCGGTCTCATCGCAGGCAAAATCATGGAGTAAATGCAGCAAGGCGGCGCTGTCGGACCCACCGGACACCGCGACCCCGATGCGAGACGGCGGGCGCGGCTGCAAGGCAGATCGCACCCGCTCGATGAGCAGGAGGTCCGTGCCGGTCAAAGGCAGCCCAGATTGCGCATCACCGATTGTGCCTCAAGCACGCTCGGCGCACCGGGGAACCGCACGCCCACTTCGGACAGGGTCACACAGGCCTCTTCGGTTTGCCCCAAGCGGCCTAGGGTACGGCCCAAACGGAACAAAGCATCCGGCGCCTCCGCCCCATCGGGCGCGGCGGAAAACGCCGCCAGATAGGCCCGCGCTGCGCCGGTCAGATCATCCATGCCTTCGCGCGCCTCGCCCAATAGAACCTGTGCCTTGAGGCCCAACGGCCCGCCGGAATAGGTTTCACCAAAGACCGAGAACAACTCGGCGGCCGTGGCATAATCACCTTCGGCAAGCGCGGCTTCGGCGCGCTCGAAATCGGCCACCTCACCGACCGCCATTTGTGCGCCCTCATCCACGGTCACATCGCCCGACCCGCCGTCATCGACAATCGGCGCTTCGGGCAGAGGTCCGCCCAATGTTGTGGTCTCGCCCAGTTTGCTGACGTCGCCGCCTTCGAGTTCGACCAAACGGAATTCCAGATCACCGATGCGGTTGGTGCCGTCTTTGACCACCGAATTGATCCGAAATTCCAATTCTTCGGTTTTTCCGGTCAACCGCTGCACTTCGGCTTCGATCGCATCGACCCGTTGCAACACGCCACCACCGACCACCGCACCGCTGGCGGTTCCGGTGGTGCTCAACTCGCGTTTGAGTTTTTGCATCTCAACATGAAGCACGGTCAGTTCTTGGCGAATATCGGCCAAAGTCGCCGCATCGGCTTGCTGTGCCGAAACCGGCACCGGCGCGCCCAGCACGATCACCGCGCTGAACGCCAAAGCCACGGCAGAGCCGTAAAAACGGGTCATGGAAGGCGCCCCTAGCTCGACAGACCGGACGACAGGATCGTCACGGCGCGGCGGTTTTTGGCATAGCAGGCCTCGGCGCTGCAAATCTCGATCGGGCGCTCCTTACCGTAGGACAGCACCTTGAGGCGCGATGCAGCAATCCCCTTAGACACGAGATATTCACGCGCCGCTTCCGCACGCCGTGCCCCCAACGCGAGGTTATATTCGCGGGTGCCCTGCTCATCGGCATGACCTTCGATCACGGCGGCATAATCGCTATTGGTCAAAAGCCACGCGGCCTGTCCGTCCAATACGCTGCGGGCGCCGGCATTGAGCGTGGCTTGGTCCACCTCAAAGAGCACGCGGTCCCCGACAGTTTGTTGGAAATACAGCGGCGAGGTCGGATCGGATGCCGATCCCGCGACCGCAGCGCCGTTTCCATTCAAGTTCACGGTGTCATCTGTGCCAAACCGGTCCGGATTGGTGCAAGCTGCCAAAGACAGCCCCAGCGTCAAGAAAAGCGCTTTGCTCAAGAAATTCATGTCTGTGCCCCACATAGGTCTTTGCTTTGTCATTACCGCAGCGCGCCCCACCGGCCCGCCGCATGTGTCGTTCGTCTCATTGCGCCGTCCCGCTCCGGCCTAACCTGACCTGACCTGCGGCGCCGCAGCGGTTTCACCTTGTTTACCACATCCAAAGCAGCATTCAAAACGCCAACTTCGCACATGATCCCGTGCAAAATCCCGGTGCCGCCCCGCCCCGGTCGGGACGGATTGCTTACACCGTTACTTTTGCAACGGCGACCAGGCCGGATCGGATGCACCGCCTTCGGTGCGCACGCGTTTGACGTTCCGCCCGGTGATATCCACCGAATACAGGCTCGCTTGCCCGCCGGCCCCTTGGGTTTCACGGGTGAACATAATCACGCGGCCATTGGGCGCCCATGTTGGCCCTTCGTCAAGGAACGAAGCCGTGAGAAGCCGCTCTTCGGAACCATCCGTGCGCATCACACCGATATGGAACCGGCCTTTGCTTTGCTTGGTGAAGGCGATCAAATCACCGCGCGGTGACCAGACCGGCGTGCCATAGCGCCCCTGACCAAAGCTGATCCGCTTCGCTTCGCCGCCCGTCGCGGGCATGATATAAAGTTGCTGATTGCCGCTGCGGTCGCTTTCGAACACAATCGAGCGCCCATCGGGTGAATAACTTGGCGCGGTCTCGATCGACGGCGCTGAGGTCAACCGCCGCGACGCGCCGCTGGCGATATCCATGGTATAAATGTCGCTGTTGCCGCCTTGGGTCAGCGAATAGACCACAGTGCGCCCATCGGGGGCAAAGCGCGGCGCGAAACTCATGGTGCCCTCTTGGCTTTCCAACACGCGTTTGCCCACCGAGGCGACATCCAGAACATAGATCCGCGGGAAACCGCTCTCATAGCTGGTGTAAAGCACGCGGTCGCCCGTGGGCGAAAACCGCGGCGCAAGAACGATCGACCGGCTGTCGGTCAGATATTGCACATTCGCGCCGTCATAATCCATGATAGCGAGGCGCTTCTTACGTTCATTTTTGGGGCCACTTTCGGCCACAAACACCACGCGGCTGTCGAAATACCCGCCCTCGCCGGTGATCCGGCTATAGACCGCGTCAGCGACCTTATGGGCCATACGGCGCCATCCGTCCTGTGTGCCAACAAATTGCAGGCCGCTGCCCAATTCCTGTCCGGCGAAGACATCATAAACCCGGAACTTCACCACCAATTTGCCGCCCGATGCCACATCCACCGCGCCGGTGATCAAGGCCTGTGCATTGATCGCTTTCCAATCGGAGAACTCTACCGGCGAGGCAAAAGACGTGATCTGGCTGATGAATGCCTCCTTGGGCACCTCGCGGAACAAACCCGTGCCGCTGAGATCTGCTGCGACGACGCGGGCGATCTCTTTTGCCATACTGGACGCCGCTCCGCTTTCGGGCACGAAATCCGGCACCGCATAGGGCAAAGGTTCGATGACCCCATCGGTAATTTCGATCTTTAGCGGACCGGTTTGCGCATGGGTCACCGGTGCCATGAACACCGCCGCCGCCGCCATCAACCATATCGCAATAAGTCTACTCATCTTTGCCTCATCTTCTCGGGATTAAAGGTCATTTCAATGTCGCGCCACTGGGCATATTTGTCCCGTGGCAAGTTGTATCCGCTCTTGGTGCAGCGGATAATCGCCCGCCGCGCCACATCAAAGGCCTGGTTCGCCGACGCCGACGTGCCGCCCTCGAACCCGGCAAGGCGGATCGAATTCATCACCGGTTTGCCATCTTCGGACATCGACATCGCCACGGTCACCGTGGTGCGCATCGCATCCGACGACAAAGCCCCGACATTCCAGCAGCTCGACACCGCCACGCGCAGATCGTTGCGCTCGCCCGCTGTCAGGGGCGGGCCGTTCGCGGCCAAACCGCTGCCACCTGTGTCCGAAGTTGCCCCGCCCTCTGCGCCCGCCGCGCCCAGGGCTTCGGCCAAGGCATCCTTGACCGCATCGCGCACAACCGGTTTGGCAGCGGTCTCCGCAGGCTTGGCTACGGATGAGTCGACCGGTGTTTCAGCGGTCCGCTGCGGACGCGGTTTCGGACGCAATGACGTCAAAGGCGCGGCTTGCGGCTTCTCGTTTTCCACGGCGATTTCGACGGCGGCCTCTTCGGGGGCGGTCGCCTCTTGCCGGTCTTCCGCCGGGGCCTCCGTTTGCTCTTGCGGCTCTGCAGCGTCGCGCACCGCATCATCAATTTTGGTCTCCGGCGCGGGGCGTGCGACCGGCTCCGGCGCGATACGCGGCACCGGACGCGGCGCGGGACGCGGGGAAATATCGGGGGCGAGCACCGCGATATCGACCGGCGGAGAAGCCGGCGCATCAGGCGCCTCCGATTGCGCATCGGCCGCAGGCGGCGGCGCGATCTGCGTCACATCCGGCGCGGTGTCCTGCTCGGGCGCGGGGATCTGCTCAGGCACCGCATTTGGCACCTCTGTGACAACTTCGCGCGGCACCTCGGGCGCCGCCTCTGCCGTAGCCGGACTGGGCGTTTGCGGAGCCTCCAACACCGCTTTCGGTGCGGCGGCCTCGGCCACCAATGCAGCATATTCCGCACCGGAAATCACCGACACCTCAGCCACCTCGACAGGCTCCGGCGCGGGGCTAAGCCAACCGCCAAACACCATCCACCCGATCAGGCCGATATGCCCCGCACCGGAGATATAATAGCCGATATGCTCTTTATGCAGCACCTTTTGCGCCTCAGTTTCCCGCGTCGCCCGTAAGCGTCGGCCCGCCGGTTTCCGTCACCAAACCGATGTTGGAAAATCCGCCACGATTCATCGCGCCCATGATTTCGACCACCTGCGCATAGGGCACCGCCCCATCCGCACGCAAAAACACCCGGTCGCCTTCGCGCTCCGCCGCAATCGCGGTCAGCTTGGTGATCAACTCCCCCACCGCAACGGGGGTCTTTTGCAACATGACCGCGCCCTCTGCTGTGATGGTTACGGTCAATGGCTCTTCGGTCTCGCCGGGCAAAGCCTTGGCGGCGGTTTTTGGCAATTCCACCGGCACCCCAACCGTCATAAGCGGCGCTGCGACCATGAAAATAATCAACAACACCAACATCACATCCACAAACGGCGTAACGTTGATTTCGGCCATCGGGCGCGACCGTCCGCGGCCACGCCGCCGCCGCCCGCCGCCGCCCGTTTTTTGCATGACACCCGCCCCCATATCAGCTGTCCAACTGGCGGCTGAGGATGGTGGAAAACTCGTCGGCAAAGGCCTCGTAACCGGCGATCAACCGATCCGCATCCGAGGTGAGCTTATTATAGAAAATCACCGCCGGAATCGCGGCAAGCAACCCAAGCCCGGTCGCCAAAAGCGCCTCGGCAATCCCCGGCGCGACAACGGCCAAATTGGTATTTTGCTGCGCTGCGATCTCGATAAAGGCATTCATAATGCCCATGACCGTCCCGAACAGACCCACAAAAGGCGCAATCGATCCGACCGTCGCCAGAACCGTCAAACCACTTTGCAGTTTTTCCGCCTCTTTGGCGATCGCCACATCCATCGACCGGTCGATCCGTGCCGACGCCCCGGCAATCAAATTGCCATCTTCACGATGCGAGCGCCGCCATTCGGTCATGCCGGCGGCAAAGACCTTTTGCGCATGCCCCTCCGGATCGGCCCCGATGTCATCAAACAGCGCATCCAACGGCTCGCCCGACCAAAAGGCCCGATCAAATTCTTCGGCCTCACTGCGCGCCTTGCGGTAGAGAAGCCATTTTTGCACGATGATTGACCACGACCAAAAGGACGCCGCGATCAACAACAGCATGACAAGTTTTACGGTGATTGTGGCGCGTGCGAATAAGGCCCACAAGGAGAAATCAATCTCCTGCGCCAAAGCCAGAGTTTCTGCTTCCATCTGCCTGCTCTTTTTTGCGGCCTCGTTTACGGGCCTTATTATGCAGGAAGATTAGCGCATGTCAGCGGGGAAAGCCAACACGATGTCGTCATAACCGCGCGCTTTGGCGCGGTTAGTGCACCCTCCGGCGGATATTCGCCGGAAGACGCGCCGCATGGCCCGCCGCGTTGATCACCACAAGCGTCACCTGCGCCGAGAACAACAGCACCCCATCGCGCAACACCTGTTGCTCCAACACCAATCGGGCGCCCGTGACCTGCCCCATCGAGGTGGTCACCTGCAATTCGTCGTCAAACTTGGCAGGCATCAAATAATCCGCTTCGACACGCCGCACCGCAAAAACCAATCCTTCGGCCTCGCGCATCTGGTTTTGGTCAATGCCCAAATCGCGCACCCAATCGCTGCGCGCGCGCTCGATGTATTTGAGATAATTGGCATAATAGACGATACCGGCCATATCGGTATCTTCGTAATAGACGCGGATCGGAAAACTATGCATGGGCGGACCTGTGGCGAAATATGTCTTGGCCTAACGGTAAGCCCCGCACCGCAGCATGTCCATAACCGCCTCTCTCATCCCGCCATCATCCGCGCATAAAGCCGCAGCGCCAGGCTTTTGTCAGCATCCGCATTCGGCAACACCGGATCATATCCGGCCTTGATCATCGCGCCGACCTCGGGCCGCAAAACCGTGCGCCCGTCCTCAAGCCGCCCCAAGGGCGCGCGCGTCGCAAAAGCGCGATCTCCCCAAAGCAAAATCGCCTGCGCCGCTTGCCCCAATGCCAAATCCTCTGCCGGCATCGCCGCCAATTCTGCATCCATCCGCAAAAACACAAAACAGGCGCGGATCGCCCCATCGGCATCAAACCGAAACGCCCGATACTGGCTCGCTCCGGCCGCCTCAAGCCGCGCCACCACAGAGGTCAGGTCAGGGATCATTTCGCCAAGGTCTTTGACACCGCGAAGCTCACCCCAATCCGCCACAAAGAAAAACAGCAGGTTCGCTCCCAATTCGGGATCGGTCTCGGCCATCTTATGCCCGGCCAACGCAACCACCGCCTCGACCGCGCCCTTGATCACCGACAGGCTGGCATCATCCACGCCAAACACAATCGGCACAATCGGCCGCCCCCAACGGGCAAAGGCAAAGCTGCCGTCACTGCGGGTGAAATGGCTCTCAACTTCGGCGGGGGTCATCAATGCATCCATGCACGCCCTCTACCGCAAATCCGCGCCGCGCTTCAAGTGGCCGCAATCCCGCGGCCTTATGCATCAAACGCACCAAGCTGCGTCGACTCTCATGCGGAATCATGAGATGATTTTTGGATGGATGACTTTGACTTTTCCGAGGGAATTTTTGCACGGGGGTGTGTCGACACAAAGCGCGCAATGCACACCGTTTGGTTTTGGGTGTTGGATGCTGGTGGCGGTGCATTGATGGCGATGCTTGACCCGGTTTGGGGAATTATTTGGGTTGTCGGTGTCTTTGCAATGCTGTGGATTGGAGCAACTGCGGGCGCGCCGTTTAAGCAGCGCGCGGAGGCCAGACAAAAACTGGCAGATCTGATAGGGCCCGATTCACGGGTTAATCTAGAAGTTGGCGGTCGGCTCTACCGAGATTTACTGTCTGGTTACGGAATGGCGGACGGCGTGAAGCTGTTTGACTCAATGGCCTCGCCGCACCCGCATCAACCCACTGCAAGCCCCGTAGCAAATGCGTTTCGAGGGATTGTCGAAGAGGCGATAAATGAAGGTATGATGGAGGTCTGGGGCATCCCAGAGAATGGCTCGAAACGCGAACAGATTACACATGTGGAAGATGATATGGGCGCGCATCGTAAATCTTTGGATGAAGGACAATTCTTCCTAATGATGGATGGTGCCTACTATAGAGACTTGCGGATCAAGCGCTCAACCATCAAGTCATACGTAGAACACGTTAGGAGACATGATGCTGAACTTTATTCGCAATCAAAAGCCGAATTTCAGATAGACCAACCGCCTCTAAGGACTCAATGAGGAACGCGGCGCTAAATTTTCCGCGTGACGTCTTGTTCCTAACGTTCGGCTCTTTATCCCCAATCAACTCAGCAAGCTGGGCGTAGGTAACGCCTTGCTGCTTTGGCTTCCCAATCGCTTTGGCTTTGCATGTCGCTTCTCCATAAATGATTAAAGTATCATATATGTGATCATGGCAGGCACGATGGCAGAACACTTTCTCCTGTCAGCAGCATCACGCACGCTTAGCCTTCGCAGCATCTATAAGGCTAGCGAAGACGCAGCCTAGCCGTCGAACAGATCCCCGCCGCCGCGTACCTGCGGCGCCGCCATGCCCAAATGTGTCCACGCCGCCTGAGCCAGCATCCGCCCGCGCGGGGTGCGTTGGATCAACCCTTGTTGCAACAAGAACGGCTCGATCACCTCTTCCAATGCATCGCGGCTTTCTGATAACGCCGCCGACAGCGTCTCGATCCCCACCGGCCCGCCCTGATAGGCCTCGGCAATAAGCCGTAAATACCGCCGGTCCGCGCCGTCCAAACCCAAATGATCCACCCCGAGCCGCGTCAATGCGTGATCCGCGATCTCTTGCGTCACCCGCCCGTCACCTTCGACAATGGCAAAATCCACCACCCGGCGCAGCAAACGCCCCGCGATCCGCGGCGTGCCGCGCGACCGTTTGGCAATCTCGCGCGCCCCGCCGCTGTCCGATGGCGCGCCCAGCTTGATGGCATTGCGGGTCACGATCTCATGCAGCTCATCAACCGTGTAAAACTGCAACCGTGTCGGAATACCAAACCGGTCGCGCAAAGGCGTCGTCAACAATCCCATCCGAGTCGTCGCCCCGACCAAGGTGAAAGGCTGCAACTCGATCCGCACGGTGCGCGCCGCCGGCCCTTCGCCGATCACCAGATCCAATTCAAAATCTTCAAGCGCAGGATAAAGCACCTCTTCCACCGCCGGATTAAGCCGGTGAATTTCGTCGATGAACAACACATCGCGCGCCTCAAGATTGGTGAGGATCGCCGCCAAATCCCCCGCCTTGGCCAAAACCGGCCCCGAGGTCATGCGGAAATTCACCCCCAATTCGCGCGCCATAATCTGCGCCAATGTGGTTTTGCCCAATCCGGGCGGACCATGGAACAAGGTATGATCCATCGCGACGCCGCGTTGCCGCGCCGATGCGATGAAAATCTTCAAATTTGCCCGCGCCTCTTCTTGGCCGATGAACGCATCCAGTTCCTGCGGACGCAGGGCGCGGTCATTGTCGTCGGCCAATCCTTCGGGGCGCAATGTCGGGTCCGGTGCGTCCATGATTTACCCCTTCGGCGCCAATAGCTTGAGCGCAGCGCGGATCAAGTCCGGCGTTGCCGCATCGGGTGCTTCGCCTGCCGCTTCGGCCACCGCGCGCGCCGCCTCGGAGGGGCTATAGCCAAGGTTTGTCAGCGCCGAAAGCGCCTCGGATTGCGCGGCCATTGTGGCGCTGCCGGCGGCGGGTTGGGGCGGAGCCGCAGGTTTCGGCACCGGCGCATCCCCCGCATCGATAACCTCGGCCGCTTCCTCGCCTTGGGCCGCCATCAAAGTGCCGCCCATCGCCATGACGCTGGGGGCTTTGTCCTTCAATTCCATCACCACGCGCTGCGCGGTTTTCGGGCCAACGCCCTTGGCGGCTTTGACCGCATTCCAATCGCCCAAGGCAATCGCGCGGCCCAAACCTTCGGGGCCAAGGGTTCCGAGGATCGCAAGCGACGCCTTAGCCCCGATGCCGGAAATGGAGGTCAAAAGCCGGTGCCATTCCTTTTCCAACAGCGTCGGAAAACCGAAAAGCTGCATCAAATCCTCGCGCACCACCAAATCGGTAAAAAGCGCACAGGCCTCGCCCACACCCGGCAACGCCGCCATCGTCCGGTCCGAACAATAGACCAAATACCCAACGCCCCGCACGTCGAGCAAAATGTGATCCTCGGCGCGGTAATCTATGCGGCCCGACAGTTTGCCAATCATGCCCGCACCCTCGCATCCGCCGCCGCCATTGCAATCGCCAAAGCACCGGAGGACGCCGTGTGGTGCGCATGGCAAATCGCAATCGCCAAAGCATCCGCCGCATCAGGGCCGGTTAGATCCGCCCCCGGAAGCTGCATTTTGACCATATGCTGCACCTGTTCTTTGGCGGCGTGACCAACGCCAACCACGGTTTTCTTTACCGAGTTGGGTGCATATTCGCCAATCGTAAGCCCCGCCTGCGCGGGCACCAACAATGCAATGCCGCGCGCTTGGCCAAGCTTCAGCGTGCCCGCACCGTCTTTGTTCACAAAGGTCTGCTCGACCGCCGCCGTATCGGGGCGATAGCGGCCAACAATATCGGTCAATTGCGTATGCAGGGACAAAAGCCGCACGCCAAGATCTTTGCCAAGAGAATGGCAGGTGCCATTGGCCACATGGCTCAAACGGCTCCCGTCCACGTCAATCACGCCCCAGCCCATGTTGCGCAATCCCGGATCAATGCCCAAAACCCTGATCATTCTGCCCTACCCTTGCCGCGATTTACGCGTGCGTTTGCTTATGCCGCCCCCTATCCGCACCAAGGCGCCCAAGGGGACCCATGCGCACAGTGACGTTGCAACTTCGCGTTAGCACGAAACGAGAACATAGGCCAAGAAAATTGCGCATATCGTGAGATCGGCGAATGAACATGTCGCAAAACCGCCGCAGAACGCCATCGCGCCTGCGTTCAATAAAATAAGGCAAAATTCATGCATATGCCTCATTTTTGAGCAATGCGCACAACGCATGGGCGATATGCGAAAACAACGAGTGGTGGAAAGCCAGACGCGCGCCTATGTGGGCGTTACGCATCGTCCAAGACGCGTTTTCGCATATAGTTTAAAGGAGCTGTCCCATGTCGGCCACGCACACAAACGCCACCGCCCTGTCGGGTTCGATTTCTCGCGCCGCCTATGTCGCCGTGCGCAGCGTTGCATTGATCCGCGACGTATTTGAGGCGCGCAAAACCCGCGCCATGTTGTTGGCCCTGTCCAACGAACAACTTGATGATATCGGCCTGTCCCGCGCCGAAATCACCTCCCGAACATCCATCTTCTGACGTCCGCGCGCGACAGCGCGATCTTGGACGAAAAAACCGCTCCGGCTTTTGGCCGGGGCGGTTTTTTATGGCTCTATATCTGGGCTAAATATGTCAGGCACAAATGAAGACCCGAGATCAAGTATGACGTTGCACAGCGCGCCGCTCACGGGGCGGCATCTCTGCGGCAAAGCTTCTAGCGTAAATAGGGGCTCAACGTGCGGGCAATCACCTGCGTTGCGGGATCGGACACCATCGCCCAAGCGCCAAATTGCTCCACGGGCGATCCAAGTTCGAGAACAGCAACTTTATCGGCATAGGTTTGCGGGCCAAGATGCGCCAATAGCGCACCCTTAAATCCGAAGAAACCAAGCGCAAGGATCATCATCCCCTTGAGCGGGAGCCGCACACCGCTCCGACGCGGACGCACCACGATCAACCCGTCTCGCCCCACATGGGTCGTGTAGCCACCCTGCATCTTGCGCTGGGTGCGATCAATTTTTCTCAGTCGTGTATCAAAATCTGCAAAACTATCAGCCATGTTTCTCTCCCGTGTAAAAAAAACCGGACATACATACAATTTTCACTTAACCCTAGGTAACGTCAGAATGAGGCAACAATGTGTCATTCCCTGAGAGTTAGGCCGAATACAGGTTTCTGTCAGGCGTTTTTTTGCAGCGTTAGCGTCGTCCAGTCACCAATCTCTGCACGGTGGATGAGATTGATGCCAGATCGTGCATAAACCTCGATCACATCATCGGCTTGAGCATGCAAAATCCCCGACAGAATCGCATAACCCCCATCCGTCATATGTGCCGCCATGTCGGGGGCGAGGTCGATCAACGGACCTTTGAGGATATTGGCAAAGACCAGATCAAAGGGGGCGCGGGCGGCCAAATCCGGATGCCCGAACCCTGCGGCCTCGACGCAAATCACACGGCCTTTGAGGTCGTTTGCAACGACATTGGCATCGGCCACCTCAACGGCCACCTCGTCAATATCCGATGCAATCACAGGGTTTGGCCAGATCCGCGCCGCACCCATCGCCAACACGGCGGTGCCGCATCCGATGTCCGCCACGCTTTGCCCCGTGAATCCGCCGGTATCCAGCCGGTCAAGCGCCTCAAGGCAGCCGCGCGTGGTGCCGTGATGCCCGGTGCCAAAGGCCATCGCCGCCTCGATGAGCAGCGGCTCGCAATCTGCTGGCACCTGATCGGCATCGTGGCTGCCGTAGACAAAAAACCGGCCCGCTTCGACGGGGGACAATTCGCGTTTGACCTTGGCGACCCAATCGGTTTCGGGCAATTCCGACACCACGAAAGGTTTCGCGCCATAGGCCGCCGCGAGCAAGGCCAACCCTGCCTCATCCGGCGTTTGCGTGAAATATCCGCCGACCTCCCAAAGGCCTGTATCGTCTTCGATCTCGAACACGCCGACACCGGTGGGTTCGGGGCTCAACCGCTCCATCGCAAGGCCCAGCGCTTCGGCGGGCTCTTTTCCAAGCAGGGTGGTCAGGGCGGTAAAGGTCGGCATGGCTCTCTCCGGCGAATGAATGCTCTGTCGTTCGCCTAGGCCGATGCGCTCGCGGGGTCAACTGCCCGCTGCCTTTTGCATGCATATCTGGGCAGATGTCTGCGCCGCCTGCGCAGGCTCTGCCCTGTTCCACTTCCGCGCTTCGCCCGCCACATATCCGTTGCGACAGCCACGGCGAACAGCCCGCCATGGCGGTGGCCAGAACGGCTGCGCTTATCCGGCAGGCGCCGAAATATATTTGCTAAGCACCGTCTCATTGCCCTTTTCGGGGTGGCGCGGGATCAAGACCGCCAAAACCAAGGAAACGCCCGCCATCGCCGCCGCCGTGACAAAGACCGACACCGGCGAGATCATCCACATAAACCCCAGAACCGGCGGCAACCCCACCGCTGCAATGTGGTTGATGGTAAACGCCACGGCCGCCGTGGGGGCGATGTCCTGTGGATCAGAGATCTTTTGAAAATAGGTCTTGAGCGCCAAAGCCAGCGCAAAGAAAATATGATCAACCACATAGAGCCCCGCCGCCACCAATACGCCCCAGCCGAAATAATAGACACCACCATAGGCAAGAAACACCCCGATCAATCCGGTATATTCGAACATCAAGGTCCGCCGCTCGCCAAACCGCGCCACCACATGGCCGAACACCGGCGCAAGCACCATATTTGCCGCCAGATTAATCAGGAAAAGCAAGGTCAATTGATGCACCTCATACCCGAATTTCTCGACCATCATGAAACCGGCGAAGACCATGAAAATCTGCCGCCGCGCACCGGCCATGAATTGCAGCGCATAATAGAGCCAATAGCGCCGCTTCAGCACCATTTTCTTGACCTGCGGATGCGGGCTTTCGAAGACGGGATAGGCGATCAGGCAAAACAAGGCCCCCGCCGCCGTGACCCCGCCGGCCACCATATACACCGTGCTATAACTCAAATCATATGTCCGCCAGGTCATCACAATAAGCACATAGGCAACCGCCGTCGCCGCCGATCCCATCGCCAAGAGCCGCCCCAAAATCTGTGGCGCGCGGTCCTTGGGGAGCCATTGCAATTGCAACGACTGATTGACCGTCTCGTAATAATGAAAGCCGATCGAGCTGAGCATGGTCAGGGTCAAAATCCCCCCCAAGGAAGGAAAGAAACCGGTCAAAGCCGTGGCCACCCCGAGAAGGATCAACGACACGATCCCCACCACCTGTTCGCGGATGAAAATGATGATGGCAATCACGCCGATCGCCAAAAACCCCGGTATTTCACGCACGAAATGCAAGATGCCGATGTCCTGCCCGTCAAAATCCGCCGCCTCGATCACAAAGTTATTGAGCAGCGCCGACCAAGTGGAAAACGCCACAGGCATGAGGGCCGCCATGACGAACAACAAGGTCATCGGGCGGCGCCATCGCGGCAAATCTGCCGCATCAGAAAGGGGAAAAGAACGACTCATGCGGTTTGATTACGCCCAAACCGCCAGCTTGACGAGGCCGTAAAGACCCCGCCTCAACCCGCCGGAAATCTGCGGCAAAACCCAAAGGCAGCGCCCTTCGCGGTGCCGGATGGGCACACCCGCCGGATCGGAACGCCCCCCCTGTTGGGGGGACTCGCCCGGGCCCGAATCGCGACCCCACGCGCGCCCGTGTTACCCCACATACCCCCATGTGGCCCGCATCCGAGTGGTGCAATCTGATCTGAATCAATGAAATTCGAATATGTTGTTGTTATCTGTTCCCAGCCACGCGCCCACACTGCCCCGATTGGACACTGCCAATGGACATTCTGCCTCTTGTCGAACGTATCGGAGAAGCCCCGACAGCGGCCCTTATGGGGCTTGTCACCGGACTTATCTTTGGCATTGCCGCACAACGATCCCGGTTTTGCCTGCGCGCGGCGACGGTTGAATTCGCCCGTGGCCAAATGGGCGACCGTGTTGCCGTCTGGCTATTGACCTTTTCGACGGCGGTGGTCTGGGTGCAAAGCGCGCAACTCTTGGGTCTCATGCAATCCCAAGACGCGCGGATGATGGCCGTGCCGGGCAGTTGGTCCGGCGCGATCATCGGCGGGTTGATCTTTGGCGCGGGCATGGTGATGGCGCGGGGCTGTTCGGGGCGATTGCTGGTTCTGGCGGCGACGGGGAACCTGCGCTCGGTGGTGTCGGGATTGATCTTTGCCGTGGTGGCACAAATGAGCCTCGGCGGATGGCTCGCGCCGCTGCGGGACACGCTTGCCGGGCTTTGGATCACCTCGGGCGGCCGCAACATGGATTTGATCGCGGCGTTTGGCCTGCCTGCATATGCCGGATTGGCCTTGGGGTTGGCGATTGCGGTGCTGGCCTTGATCATCTCGCGGCGAGAACGCATCGGCGCGGCGCGGCTTGTTTTTGCCTCCGGCGTTGGCTTTGCTGTGGCGGTCGGATGGGTGTTGACCTTCACGCTCAGCCAGATCGCCTTTGAACCGGTGCAAGTAGAAAGCGCGACATTTACAGGACCGTCAGCACATACTTTGATGTATTTTCTTGATCGCAACGCGGTCCTCGAATTTGATATCGGGCTTGTGCCGGGGGTGGTCGTCGGCTCGTTCCTTGCTTCGATCCTTGCACGCGAATTTTCCTTCCAAGGCTTTGAAAGCGAACGCAATATGCGCCGCGCGATGATCGGTGCGGCGCTCATGGGATTTGGCGGCATGCTGGCGGGCGGCTGTGCCATCGGTGCGGGCGTCACCGGCGGATCGATTTTTGCCGGCACCGCGTGGGTGGCGCTTTTTTGCATGTGGATCGGCGCGATGGCGACCGATATTTTTCTGGATCAACGCAGCCTCGCTCCCGCCTGAGCAGGCTTGCGCCACCCGCCCCTGCGCCCTACACCCGATCCAAACAGGAGAGCGCATCATGGCCAAAGACCCAGAGACCATCGAAGTCGAGAACATCAACCACCCGGGCAAAACCCACAACGTCGATAAAGACAAATATTACGTCATGCGCGCCGCGATTTTTGCCGCCCTGCCCGAAGGCAGCGCGCCGGTGACGGCGGCGGATTTAAAAGAGGCGCTCTTGCCGCATCTGGACGCATTATTTTTCCCCGAAGGCAAAACCGCCCAGTGGTGGCAAAAATGCGTGCAGCTCGACCTGGAAGCCAAAGGCGTGATGCAGCGCCATGACACCACCCCGCTGACCTTCAGCCGTGTGGCGCGCTAGGCCCCGCCCCAAGGCGCACCGCTGCCCAAACCTCACTAAAAGGCCTCAATAACGGGCCTCAATAAAATGTCTGCGGATCGATATCGACAGCAAGCCGCAAGCGGTTGGACGGTGACATCTGCGCGATCCATGCCGCCACAGCCCCCTGCAACGCCACGCCTTTGGGCGCTTTGACCAAAAGCCGCACACGGTGCCGCCCGCGCACGCGGGCGATGGGCGCGGGCGCGGGGCCGAACACCTGCGCGCCGACCTGCCGCAACGGCCCGTCGCGCCGCGCCAATTCCATCCCGAAATCAAAGGCTTCCTGCGCATCCGGCGATGACAGGATGATCCCCGCCAAACGCCCATACGGCGGCACCCCCGCGTGGCGGCGGCCATCGGCTTCGGCGCTCCAGAACCCTTCCTCGTCGCCCGCCAGAATAGCGCGAATGACCGGATGTTCGGGTTGGAATGTCTGAAGCATCGCCTCGCCGCGTTTCTCGGCGCGCCCTGCCCGCCCCGCCACCTGCCGCATCAATTGAAACGTGCGCTCGGCGGCGCGCAAATCCGATCCTTGCAAGCCCAGATCCGCATCGATCACACCGACCAATGTCAGCAACGGAAAATTATGCCCCTTGGCCACAAGTTGCGTGCCGATGATGATATCCGCAGCCCCCGCCGCAATCCCCTCGATTTCGGCCTTGAGGGCACGGGCCGACCCGAACATGTCGGAACTCAATGTCGCAATCCGCGCCTCGGGAAACACCTGCGCCGCCTCTTCCGACAACCGTTCCACCCCCGGCCCAACGGCGGCCAATTTGCCCTCGACCTCGCAAGAGGGACACACGTCGGGCATTGGTTTCGTCTCACCACATTGATGGCACACGAGCCGCTTGAGAAACCGGTGCTCGACCATGCGCGCATCACAATGATCGCATCCGATCTGATACCCGCAGGCGCGGCAAATCGTGACCGGCGCATAGCCACGGCGGTTGATGAATAGCAATGATTGTTCGCCCCGTGCGCGCCGCGCCTCGACCGCGCGCTGCAAGGTCGGGGAAATCCACCGGTTCGACGGCAGGCTCTCGTCGCGCATGTCAATCGCGCGCATCGCGGGCATCACCGCCGGCCCGTAACGCGACGCCAAATCAATACGGTTATATTTGCCCGCCTCAGCATTGGCCCATGTCTCAAGGCTTGGCGTGGCAGAGGCCAAAACCACCTGTGCGCCGCAAATCGAGGCCCGCAAAACCGCCATATCGCGGGCATTATACAAGACCCCGTCTTCTTGCTTGTAAGAGGTGTCATGTTCCTCATCGACGATGATCAATCCCAGATCGCGGTAGGGCAAAAACAACGCGGAACGCGCGCCCACGACCAATTGCGCCTCGCCCTCGCCGACCATTTTCCATACGCGCCGCCGTTCGGTCATGGTCACGCCACTGTGCCATTCGGCAGGGCGCGTGCCAAAACGGGCCTCGACGCGGGTTAGAAATTCTGCCGTTAACGCAATTTCGGGCAACATAACAAGGCCTTGCCGCCCGATTTTAAGCGCCTCGGCCACCGCCTCCAAATAGACTTCGGTTTTCCCCGATCCGGTCACCCCGCGCAGCAATGTCGTGGCATATTTCTGCGCCCGCACGCCGGAGGCCAAAGCCCGCGCCCCCGCCGCTTGATCTGCGGTTAAGGCCTTGCCGCCATATGCGGGATCAAGCCGCGCAAAGGGCAGATCGCGCGGACTGTCCTCCTCGACCACGGCGCCTTGTTTGACCAATCCTTTGACCACCGATGTGGTCACGCCGGCCATGTCCGACAATTCCCCCAACGTAAACGACAGCCCGCCGTAATCGCGCAGCGCCGCCATGACGCGCCCGCGCGCCTCTGTCTCGCGGCTCACATTGCCGTGCCCCATCCGGTAGACTTTGCGCATCGACGGCGCATCACCAAGCCCCGGCGCGCGGGTCGCAAGACGCAGCATCGCCGGCATCGGCGTTAACGTGTAATCGGCGGCGCGGCGCAGAAAATCGCGCATCTCGCCGCGCATCGGCGCCACGTCCAACACACGGATGACCGAGCGCACACGTTTGATATCGAAATCACCGCGCCCCTTGCCCCATACCACACCCAACACCTTGCGCGGGCCAAGCGGCACCTCGACGAACGCGCCCAATTGGCACCCACCCACGGGGGCTTTGTAATCCAAAAGCCGGTCCAATGGCTGCGCCGTCAACACACCAACGAGCGCCCCTTCGGGAAAGAAATCTGGATCAATCAACGGCGGCTCCGCACGGCTTTAGGGTTTTCGCACCCATTGCTATGACGTAAAGTGTGACGGGCAAAATCCCAAGCCCCAATCGCCATATTTCCCCACCACAGGAGCCCGCGATGAAGTTCTTCGCCCTGACTGCCGAGATCAACGATATCCTCCCGCTACGTGATCTGGGCGCGGTGGACGGGATCATCACCCAGACCGCGCAGATGTGCCAATCTCCCAAAGACCGCCACAAGATTTTGCGCATGATAGCCTCGGACATCGACGGACCTGTGTTCACCGACATCACCCACCCCGATGCCCCCGCGATGATCCGGGAGGCGCGCGCTTTATCCGCCCTTGCCGATACTATCGCCATCACCCTGCCGATCACCCCCGCGGGCCTGCGCGCCTGTCGCAGCCTCTCCAACGATGGCATAATGGTGAATGCAACCCTGTGTTTCACCGCCGGTCAGGCGCTTTTGGCGGCCAAATCCGGTGCCGCATTCGTCTCGCTTGCGATCCCGACAGGCGGCGATGTCCCCACCCCATCAATTGACGATATTGCCGCGCTATACGCGCTACATGACTATGACACGCAAATCATTGCCGTCGCCCATAGCGCCGAGCACATCAGCCAAGCCGCCCAAAACGGAGCCCATTGCGCAGCGGCCCCGCCCGATGTGTTCCACGCCTTGGCACATCACCCTCACACCGAAGCGGGTCTTGCGGCATTTTTCGCCGAGGCCGAAAAAACACCTCTAAATTCCTCCTGAGCGTGTTATAAACCCCCTAAAAAACACAAAATACATCGAGACAGAGCATGAGCAGCACTCCCGAAATAGAAGAAAAGCTGCGCGAGAAAATCATCGCGGAGCCAAGCCTTATCCTAGAAAACCAAGACGTTATGCATGCGTTGATTGCCGCGAATGAACGCGCGATGGGCGGCAATATCGTGGATCTGCGCGGCATAGCGATGGAACGGCTCGAAGCGCGGCTCGACCGCCTTGAAGACACGCATCGCAGCGTCATTGCCGCCGCCTATGAAAACCTCGCCGGTACCAATCAGGTGCATCGCGCAATCCTGCGCATGCTTGACCCGGTGCAGTTCGAAGAATTCCTGCGCGACCTTGGCGGGGAAGTGGCCGAGATTTTGCGCGTCGACTGCGTCAAATTGGTGCTCGAATCCCTACAAAACGAAGATGATCCCGCCGTGCAACGTCTTGGCGATGTGCTGTCCGTGGCCGAACCGGGCTATATCGCCAACTACCTTGGCGAGGCGCGCGGCAACCCGGCGCGGCAAGTCACCCTGCGCCAAATGAGCGAGGGGACCGAAGCGATTTACGGCGGCGCTGCGGGCTATATGCGGTCCGAAGCCTGCCTGTTGCTTGATTTTGGCGACGGGCGCCTGCCCGGTCTGTTGGTCATGGGATCCGAAGATCCACATCATTTCACGCCGCAACAAGGCACAGATTTACTTGGATTTTTTGGCGGAGTTTTTGAACGTGCGATGCGCCGCTGGCTGTCATGACCTTGCCGTCCGCAGGGGCCAATGCCGCGCTTATGGACTGGCTAGACGCCGAGCGCGCCTTGAAGGGTGCGGCAGACAATACCATTGAGGCCTACCGCCGGGATGTGGCAGAATTTCTTGGGTTCGTGAACCAACACAAAGGAGAATCCCAAGGGCTTTCCCCGCTCAAAGAGGTGGGCATCTCCGACATGCGCGCATGGATGGCCGAAGCGCGCTCAGGCGAGATCAGCGCGCGGTCCTTGGCGCGTAAACTATCGGCGGTAAAAAGTTTTTTCCGCTGGCTCTCCGAACGCGAGGGCTTTGACGCCACCGCCGTTTTGTCGACCCGCAGCCCGAAATTTCAACGCAAACTGCCCCGCCCCTTGGCCGAGGACGCGGCGCGCAAAGTGTTGGAAACCGCCGAATTTCAATCGCGCGAGCCGTGGGTTTCGGCCCGCGACACCGCAGTGATAACCTTGCTTTACGGGTGCGGGTTACGGATCTCCGAGGCGCTCGGGCTGATGGGGCGCGATGCACCGCTGCCTGAAGTGTTGCGCATTTTGGGCAAGGGCGGCAAAGAGCGCATCGTGCCGGTTTTACCCGCCGCACGCGTCGCCGTCGAAGCCTACCGACGTCTTTGCCCGCATCCTCTTGATGCGGCGCTGCCGCTGTTTCGCGGCGTGCGCGGCGGCAAGTTAAGCCCGCGGATCATCCAACAGGTTATGGCCGACACCCGCGCGCAACTGGGCCTACCGGCCACGGCGACGCCCCATGCATTGCGCCACAGCTTTGCGACGCATTTGCTCAACGCTGGCGGCGATCTACGGGCAATTCAAGAGCTTCTCGGCCATGCCTCGCTGTCCACGACACAGGCCTACACAGCGGTTGACACTGCCCGCCTGATGGAGGTTTACGAGGCAAGCCACCCGCGGGCGCGATAAAATTTACCCCGCAAGGCCACTTTCAAAGGACCGAAAATGACCAAAGAAATGAAAGCCTTATCGGTGCATCTCCTCACGGCGACGGGGGCGGTTTTCGCCATGTTGGCGCTGCTCGAAGCGGTGAACGAAGATTGGCCGATGATGTTCTTGTGGCTGGTCGTCGCCTTTGCGGTGGATGGAATCGATGGGCCATTGGCGCGCAAATATGACGTCAAAACCCATGCGGCGACCTTTGATGGCGTGCTGCTGGACCTGATCATCGACTACCTGACTTATGTTTTCATTCCGGCCTTTGCATTGTTCGAATCCGGCCTCTTGCCGGGATGGACCGGGTGGTTTGCGATCATCATCATCACCTTTGCCAGCGCCATGTATTTCGCCGATACACGCATGAAAACAAAAGACAATTCATTTTCCGGCTTTCCGGGATGCTGGAATATGCTGGTGTTGGTTCTGTTTGCGACGGACCCGAATTATTGGGTCACGCTGACATTGGTGGCGGTGCTTTCGGTGGCAATGTTCTTGCCGCTAAAATTCATCCATCCGGTGCGCACAGAACGCTGGCGCAGCGTCTCGCTGCCGATGGCATTGGCTTGGACCTTCTTTGCCGGATGGGCCGCATGGGTTGCCTTTGACCCGCAAAGCTGGGCGCATTGGGGATTGATTGTGACCAGCATTTACCTGCTGTTTGCGGGAATTGCGCAGCAAGTCATCCTAGTCAAAAATGACATTTAAGGAACCCTGCGGGAAATTTATCCACAGTTTTCGACCCCAAAACCACCAAATCAAAACAATTCCCTAAATCAGTAATCCCGCTGCGCCCTCGTGGCGCAATAGCTGCACTTTGCTCTCTAGCCCGCCCGATCCGGAAAACCCGCCAAGTCCGTTCGCGCCCAAAACGCGGTGGCAGGGAATGATCAAAGGGATGGGATTGCCACCGCAAGCCTGTCCGATGGCCTGTGCCGGAACGCCGAGCGCCTCGGCCAGATCGCCATAGGTTCGGGTTTCGCCTAAAGGGATGGCGCTCATCTGGGCGCAGACCGCGCGTTGGAATGCACTTCCCTCCACCACAAGCGGAAGATCGAACACGTTCAAATCATGGGAGAAATAGGCGGCGATCTGCGCTTCGGCCTGTGCCATTAACGCTGTCGGCGCAGGCGCAGCATCCACCACGCCCGCCTCCCAATAGAGCCGCGTGATAGCCGCATCGGTCGCCTCAAGCATCATGACACCAAGCGGGGAATGAAAACTATGTCTTTGCATCCGCCTAGGGTGCAATGCCGGCCCCGCCGATGCAAGCCATGCCATAACCCTGTGCCCTGTGGATAAATCGGAATCAAAAAGGCGGAGCAATCACTTACCCCGCCTTCCTTACTCAAAACCTTAAGAGTGTGTTACACACCCAATTCGGTCAGGGCCGCATCACAACGCCCACATGTGGCATCATGGGTATGCGTGCCAACATCGGGCAGGATTTTCCAGCAGCGTTGGCATTTCTCACCCTCGGCCTTGGCAAACACCACCGCCACGCCTTCGGCGTCAGGCAAAGCAAAGGCCCCCTCCGGCGCGGGATCTGTTGTCAACGTCACCGCAGAGGTGATGCACAGATCGGCAAATGTGTCGGGGTTTGTGATGATCTGCGCCAAATCCGCACTCAGATGCACGACCGGCGCGGCCTCCAGCGACGAGCCGATGGTCTTGTCGCGGCGATGCTCTTCGAGCGCACCAGTGACCACGCGGCGCACCATCCGCACCGAGGCCGAACGCTCGGCCAGCGCAGGGTTGAGCCATGCGGCGGGCGTCTCGGGCATGTCTTGCAAATGCACCGAGCTGTCCTCGCCCGGATTACGCTCAAGCCAGACCTCTTCCATCGTGAAAGTCAGGATCGGCGCAAGCCATGTGGTCAGCCGCTCGTAGAGCCGCATCATCACCGTGCGCGCGGCGCGGCGCTCGGGGGTATCGCCATCACAATAAAGCACGTCCTTGCGCACATCAAAGTAGAAGGCCGACAGATCAATGGTGCAAAAATGGAAGAGCGCCTGGAAAACGCCTTGGAAATCATAGGCATCATAGCCCTTGCGCACCACGACATCCAATTCCGCCAAACGGTGCAGGATCAATTGCTCCAACTCCGGCATGTCGGCGATATCCACCTCATCGGCGGGCGTATAGGCCGACAAAGCCCCCAGCATGAACCGCAACGTATTGCGCAACCGGCGATAGCTGTCAGCGACACCTTTGAGGATTTCCGGCCCGATCCGTTGGTCGGCGGTGTAATCGGTTTGCGCCACCCAAAGGCGCAAAATATCGGCGCCATATTGTTTGACGATGGTTTCTGGCACGATGGTGTTGCCGATGGATTTGGACATCTTCATGCCCTTCTCATCCAAGGTAAACCCGTGGGTCAGCACGCCGCGATAAGGCGCGCGTCCTGTGGTGCCGCAGGCTTGCAACATCGACGAATGGAACCAACCGCGGTGTTGATCGGTGCCTTCCAAATACAGGTCCGCAATGCCGTCAGGGCTGCCATCGGCGCGGTCGCGGATGACGAACGCATGGGTAGATCCGCTGTCGAACCACACGTCGAGCACGTCGAAAACCTGCTCGTAATCGTCCGGATTGGCCGCATCGCCGATGAACTTTTCTTTCGCGCCGTCCAGATACCACGCATCCGCGCCATCGGCCTCAAAGGCTTCGATGATGCGCGCATTCACGGCCGCATCGCGCAGCAAAAACTCCGGATCGGTTGGCAGAGCCCCTTTTTTGATAAAGCAGGTCAGCGGCACGCCCCACGCCCGTTGACGCGAAAGCACCCAATCGGGGCGCGCTTCGATCATCGAATGCAAGCGGTTGCGGCCGGTTTTCGGCGTCCATTGCACCAACTCGTCGATCGAGGTCAACGCACGGGTGCGGATCGTCTTGCCATAGGTGTCCTGCCCGTCGCCGACCTCGCGGTCGATGGAGGCAAACCATTGCGGCGTGTTGCGGAAAATCACCGGCGCTTTGGAGCGCCACGAATGCGGATAGGAGTGTTTCACCTGCCCGCGCGCGATGATGCCGCCGGCCTCGACCAATTTGGTGATGACGGCACTGTTGGCTTTGCCCTCTTTGCCTTTACGGTCAAAGACTTGCAAAGGTTTGCCTTCTCCGCCCATCGGATGGATCGCCCCGCCAAAGAACGGCACATGCGGCAGGAATTCGCTTTCCTCGCCGACGTTATGGGTCATCCGGTCGATCCAGTTGCGTTTGACAAAGCACTCATAGTCATCCGCGCCGTGGCTGGGCGCGGTGTGCACAAACCCCGTGCCCGCATCATCGGTGACGTGATCGCCGTCGATCATCGGCACGTCATAATCCCAAAACCCGTCTGCGCCCTCAAGCCCGTTGAACGGGTGCGCCAGCGTGACCTCGGCCAGTTCTGCGGCGCTGACATCCGCGATGCGGCGATACATCGACGGCTCCAACCGCGCTTTGGTCAATACCTCTTCGGCCAAAGTATCAGCCAAAACATAGCGATCCCCGATATTGCACCAACATTCTTCGGGCCGCGCCGTGACCTCATAAAGGCCATAGGCAATTTTGGGATTATAGGCGACGGCCTTGTTCGACGGGATGGTCCACGGCGTCGTGGTCCAGATCACAACTTTGGCGTGGGCCAAGGATTTCGGCCCGCGCACCGCGCGGAACGGCACCCAGATCGTATGCGATTTATGGTCGTGGTATTCGATCTCCGCCTCGGCCAATGCGGTTTTTTCCACCGGCGACCACATCACGGGTTTGGAGCCTTGGTAGAGCGTGCCATTCATCAAGAATTTCTGGAATTCGCCCGCGATTACCGCTTCGGCATGGTAATCCATCGTCAAATAGGGATCGGCCCAATTGCCACTCACGCCAAGGCGTTTGAATTCATTGCGCTGCACGTCGATCCAGCTGTCAGCAAAGGCACGGCATTCGCGGCGAAAATCCACCACATCCACGTCGTCTTTGTTCTTGCCCTTGGCGCGGTATTGCTCTTCGATTTTCCATTCGATCGGCAAACCGTGGCAATCCCAACCGGGAACATACCGCGCATCACGGCCCAGCATTTGCTGCGAGCGGGTGATGAAATCCTTGAGGATTTTGTTAAGCGCATGACCGATGTGCAAATTGCCGTTCGCATAGGGTGGGCCATCGTGCAAGATGAACGGTTTGCGGTCCCCTGCGGTTTCGCGCAGGCGGTCATAGACACCGATGCGGGCCCATTTTTCGAGCCACTCCGGCTCGCGTTTGGGCAAACCGGCGCGCATCGGAAAATCCGTCTGCGGCAGGTTCAACGTGGATTTGTAATCAGGTGTTTGGTCGGTCGTTTCGGCGCACATGTGGAGCGTCCTTCGAATGTTCGGAAATTTCGGGTTGGCGGTCGGCGCGGATCGCTCATGCGCCTTGTCCCGGCGGCTCGTATCAGAGCGCCGGGCCAGTAATTCGAATAATGCCCGCCGCGCGGTTGCATGTCGAAATGAGCCATATCATGCGCGCGTTATAGGCCCGCGCGCATGAGGCGTAAAGCGCGGATTACGTCTCGGGCCGCTCCGGCGGATCCTGCGGGCCATCACTGTGATCGCCGCCCCCGTCGTCACCGGCAATTGCATCTGCCGGCGCGACGCGCTCCCACTGTGCGCTCATCAATCGGGTCAGCCACGCCAAGCCCCCCAAAGCAAGCCCCAGCCCGAGGAAAGAGGCCACCCGCCACAGCCCGTCCAATCCTCCCACATCCAAGAAGAACACCTTGGCGATTGTCACCGCGACCAATCCCGTCGCCACCTTGCGCAGCAGCACAGAGCGCCGCGCGAATGCGATGTAAAACAGAGCCGCCGCCGTGATCAGCATCAGCACCGTATAGACATACATTTCGCTTTGCATGACACCAAAGCCCAAGGCGACATCGCGCCCGTGCCACAACCGGCGCAATTCGATCCACCCATAGGCCGCCCCGCACCACCCCGCGACCCCATAAAGCGCAAGCTTGGCATCTTGCGGTGCCTCCTTCAACGCGCGTGGCAAAAGGCGCGCCAAGAAGGCCAAAATCACGGCGGGCAAGGCCAAACCAATCGCAGCAGTATCGAGCAAGAACGGTCCCAATATCCGTTCTTGCGGCAACCACAGCGGGTTCAGCACGACAGAGGCGGCAAACAGCGCAAAACCACCACCAAGCGCAAACAACGCGGCCAAACCCCGCCGCACCCATTGGATAATCTCTCCGCCGATTTGCATGCGCCACAGTTGCGCGCCGAGCAGGACAAAGAAGAGCGCCGCGTTCAACCCCGCCTGCGCGTGATCGGGCAAAATATCGCCCCAAATGCGCGCGACGGTTTCCGACGCGAGCACCGCGCCCAATACGAACAATGCGCTTTCGATGGTGATGCGCGCGGCGCTGCGGGCGCGCGCCTGCAACATTTTCCACGCGGCAAAGAGCAACGCCATCGTCACGCCGGACCAGAGCAACAGTTCCCCCAATCCGACCTGCAGCGAGGTGATAAAAATACCCAAACCCAAGGCTTCGGAGGTCAACCGCGCACCGATGATGATGGTCCCCGCCTGCGCGAACACCGCCAAAGCCGGCAGGTTCATTTTCCGGTCCGCCAGCGCGGCCAAAACCACCATCACCGCCAAAGACACCGACAGCGCCATATCGGAGAGCACAATCGTCAACGACAGGCTGATCATCGTCAGCGCCGCAATTGCGAAAAGCGCGGCCCGTTGATGCGCCGGCGAAGCGATTGCGCCCGATGGATCATGCGCTGCCTCCCCCTCTGGCGCGCCATGTAGGCTGCGCTCGGTCAAAATGACCATTGCCGCAGCAACCCCCATCACCGCCGCCGCCCAGGGGCCGCGCCCCATCACATCTGCAGGTGCCCAGATCAATTCGAGCACCCCTGCAACCACTGGCGCGAAACATGCGGCCACCAACGCCCAAATCAATGCCCCGTTCATCGCGGCAAACATCTGGGCCACGCGGCGGTTGAGCCTTGCGGCGATGGCCAATTCTGGTTCGGGGCCTGGCACCTTGGGGATCGCAAAACCGCCCCCCTGCGTGCCGCTGCGCCGCATCATTACGAACGCCGCCGCCGAATAGAACACGGCAACACCAAGCAGCAGCGCCGGCAAAACGCCCGGCAATTGCCCGATCCATTGCGGCACCGCGCGCCCGGCATCTATCTGCGCCATGTTGTCGCCCGCCGGACCGGACAGGCCTTGCACCAACGCATAGCGGTCCGACCAAGCCAGCACCACCATCGTGAAGGCCGCCATCGGCACCCCCAACATCCACGCCAGCGGCGCCGACCGCTTGAGCCAGATCACCACGCCCAGCGCCATCGCGGCTTGTACCGCCAGCGCCGTCCAGAACACCGTCGTCTGCGACGAAACCGCCGCGACCCAAACCGTGGCAAACCCCAACGCAAGGGCGCTGCCGATGAACACGCGCGCATCGGGGTCGTGCAACACGGCGCCCTCATAAACGGGCGTAAAGCTGTGCTTCGGGGCCACGGCAGCGGCCAATGTGATGACCGCAAGCGTCCCCAAAAGCCATAAATGCAACGGCGTATCCACGGGGGAACCGTTTGTCTGAGACCATGCAAACCACAATGCGAAACTGGCCAGAATGCTGCCCCCGACGCCCAAACCGGACACCCACACCCAACGCCGCAGGGCATCCACGCCCAAGGCCGCGATCGCCAAAACCGCGTAATAGGCGAACAACACAGGTTCCGGCCCCGTGCCACCCCCCACGATAAACGGCACAATCGCAGCGGCCAGAATACCAACACAGGCCAGCAACGGCCCGTAGAACCACCCCAGCAGAACCGCCAAAAGCGCGGTTGCGATCAAGCCGGCAAAAGCCTGCTCCGCGCCGATCAAATGATACATATGCCGCGCCGCCACAAAGGCCCCGAACAGGGTGAAGAGCCCTGCCCCCGCAAAGGTCGAAGGCAAATAATCGCTGGCGCCTCCGGTGGCGTCCTCATCGCCTGCCCCCATGCGGCGGCGGATAATCTCTCCCCCACCGATCAACGCAAGCCCAAGCCCCAGCGCCGCCCAAATACGTGCGGCCGGCGACAAAAGCCCATGCTGTGCGCTATATTGAATGAGGAACAAACCGGATAAAGCCAAAGACGCCGCCGCAGCCGCCAAAAACCAATTTTCCTTGAGCCATTCCATGGCCTTATCGACATAGGACGGACCGGATGGTTCTGCGGGATCGGTCTTTTGCGCGCGGCGCTCTGCTGCGGCGCTGCGACCTCCTGTGGCCGTTGGCCAAACCGTTTTATGATCCTGCGCGGTGTCCGCCCCCTCGATCCGCGCCGCAATCGTCTCCGGCCCGCGCGGCCCATCCCCAGCATCCGCAACCGGCGCATCGACCGTGGGAATTACATCGGGCGCAGGGTCCACAATCGGCGGCTGGACGGTGGGTTGCGGCGGCGCGACGGGTGGTGCGGCCTTTGGCCCCTCGGGCAGGTCTGCCGCGCTTGCATCCGCCGTCGTCCGCACCGCAGCTTCAAGCTTCGCCATCCGCTTTTGTAAATTCGAAACCAGTTCCCGATCGGTCACCCGCTCATGTTCCAACCGCGCCATTTCTGCGCGCAAAGTGCTGGCCCGCACCAAGGCCCAAATACTCATAACCGGGATCGCAATAACCGCACAAGCCACCAGAACAAGCACACTTTCCAATACACCACTCCCGCGAAAAGGCCTAAAAGTTACGGGAGGTTAATCTTTGGAGAACAATCCGGCAAGAGCGCGGCGTACGATGCTGGCGGCGCTTGGTCTTTTGGTCACGGTGAAGGGCAGCGGCCGACACACCTCCATCGCCGCCGCGCCAACGCGGGCCGTCAAAGCGCCATTGACCACACCCTCGCCAAAGCGGCGCGACAGTTTGCCCAAAATCCCGCCGCCAATGATCGGCTCTAACATATCATCGCCAACCGCGACCGCCCCTGTGGCAACCAGATGGGTCATCACGGCACGCATTAAACGCCAACTGCCAAAGGTGCCCGAACGCCCACCATAGACTTCGGCAATTCGGCGGATCATGCGGATATTCACCGTCAGCGCCGCCACAACATCGGCCAAAGCCAGCGGCACCAATGCCGTCACCGTTGCGACTTGGCGCGCGGCGGCCTCGACCTCGCGCACCGCCTGCGCGTCAAGCGGCACAAGCACTTCGTGTTCGGCCAACCCCAGGATCGCAGAGGCATCAAACACATCGCCGCGCCGTTCGGCAAATCGTGCGCGGCCCCATTCGGTATCGGGACGGCGGGCATAGAGTGCGATGATTTTTTCCGCCACCGCGCTGGCGGCTTTGGTATCCTGACTGACCAGCGCCGCATCACCAGCGCGGCGCAAATCATCGATCCGCCCGAGGCGCCCGAAAGCCGCCAATTCCCGCAGGGCAATCGCCCCCAGCACCGCCAAAAACGCCGCCAAAAGCACCGCCACCAGATAGCCCAACAGCGGCACGCTGGCGATCAACCCCGTGACATAGGACCACGCCGCCAAGGATAGGAGAGTCGACAACAACGCCGCCGTCAGCGCCCAAAACCAGCGCCCCAATTTCGACGGTTTGCGCGCGGCCAGTGTCGCCGCCATCTGCATGGCGCGGCCCTTTGGCCCGACATCACCGCCCCCATCCGGCACCGGCGGTGCACGGTCCGGTCCGACCCGGTCTGCCCCCTCTGGCGCATCTTCCAATTCAATCAGAACCGGACCCTGCACCCGGGCGTCCGGCCGATGATCGGGCGGCGCAGCATTGTCGTCTTCAAACATGATGGGGCCGCGTTTGGCCCCGGATTTCTCATCACTCATATCCGGCCCTTTCTATAGACCGCTCCCGGCTCTCCATTCGGGCAATCCCGCTGGGCGCGCGCGACCAGATCAGCAAAATATCCGGTAGACCCTCGTCATTGCCGCGCCCGTCACTGCGCGCCACTTCGCGAAACCCCATAACCGCATAGAACCGCCGTGCTTCGGCATTGTCCTGCGCAACCCAAAGCCGCAGGTTCTCCACCTCTGTTTTGGCCTCATTTACGAGCATTCGGCCAAAACCGGCCCGCCGCGCCGAGGCCGCAGTATAAAGCGCATGCACCGTATCGCCGCGCCGCATGATAAAAGCTTCGACTTTGGCATCGGCGGACACCGCATCGACGCGGCGCAAGACGCGCACGCGATCATGAATCACCGCCCAAGCCAGCACCCGCAGTTCGGTCCACGGGCGGCGCACGCGGGGAAGCCAATCCGCCTCTTTCTGGAACGCCCAAAGAATCCGCGCGATCGCCATCACATCGGTAATCCGCGCAGCGGCCGGCTGCGCTGCGCCCGCCGCCTCCGCCGTATCGATCCGCCGCGCCCCGATCATATTTTATCACCGATCAAAAACTGTGCCGCGCGGTCCAGACGGATATGCGGTGGCCCCTCGCCCGCGCGCAACGTCAGCGGTGCAGGCGCAAACCGCATAAATTCATAATCGGCGTCCAGCCAGTTTTCAGCCCCTTGATGCGCCGCCGACAAAAGCCGCGCGGGATCTTCGGGCAGTTCACCGGGATAAAAAGCCGCGCGCTTGCCGCTGTCCAACAGGGTGCCGCGCACACAATCGAGTTCCTGCCCGTCATGCATCACCGTCTCTTCAGTGGTGGCGCGCAGAGCCGCAATCGCCAGCGCTTCGGATGTTGCCCCGGCAAAAGACGCGCGTGTGCGCGCCTCGCGCACCAAAGCCTCCATAATGGCGGTCAGTCGCGGGTGTTGACGATGATGCAGGTGGTCCGCCTTGGTCGCGGCGAACAGGATACGTTCGACCCGCTTGCCACGCAAAAGCCGCGTCAGGAAATCATTGCGGCCCGGGCGGAACGCCGACAGGATATCGCCCATGGCAAGGCGCATATCCTCGACGGCGCGCGGACCTTTGTGAATAGCACCCAAGGCATCAACAAGAACGACCTGCCGGTCGATGCGCGAGAAATGATCGCGGAAAAACGGCGTGACGACGCGGGATTTATAGGCCTCATAACGCCGCTCCATCTCGCGCCACAGCGCGCTGCGCTTATAGCTGTCTGGCCGTGTCAGCGGCGCGAAGGTCAGCACCGGAGAGCCCGCAAGGTCACCGGGCAGCAAGAACCGCCCCGGTGTGCAGTCATAATATCCGGCATCGCGCGCCGCATTGAGATAGCCGGTAAAAGCCGCCGCCAAAGCTTGTGCTTTTGGCTCGTCGAGTTTCGCCGCCCCATCGGTTTCAGCGGCAAGCGCGAGGTATTCTGCTGCCTCAGCGCGCGGGGCAATGCGGGTCAGCACCTGATCCGACCAGTCTTCGAAGCTTTTGTCCAAAAGCGCCAGATCAAGCAGCCATTCGCCTGGATAATCGACGATATCAATATGAATGCGGCGCGGACCTTGTAGGCCACCAAGCAAGCCGGAAGGTTTAACCCGCAAGGTCAGCCGCAATTCGGAAATCGCGCGGGTGCTGTCCGGCCATGTCGGCGTGGGCGATGTCAGCGCGGCAAGGTGGGTTTCATAATCAAACCGCGGCAGCGTGTCGTCGGGTTGAGGTTGCAGATACGCCGCCGAGATCCGCCCCTCAGCCTGCGCAACAAGCGCGGGCATACGGGCGCGGTCGAGTAGGTTGGCAACCAATGACGTGATGAACACGGTTTTACCCGAACGCGCCAGACCGGTCACGCCAAGGCGGATCACCGGTTCGAACAGGGTTTCGGAAATCCCGTCTGTCACCGTCTCGACGCCGCGCGTCAGCCCCTCTGCCAGCCTGCCAATGACCAAATGCCTATCCCTATATCCGCCGCGCGCAACGGCGCTTGCGCCAAAGATAAGGGGTAGAGCGGCGGGTTGCTAGGGGGCGCGGTCCGCCAAGGGGAACGGGTGCGGCGCGGGCGGAGCCTCCGGCGGGGATATTTTCGGAAAGCAGAAAACCCGGCGCGTCATATATATGGAAGTTCTGCACGAAGCGGGAGGCCGTCAGGGATTGATTGGCAGCGGCGCGGCAGATATGAGCAGCGCATGCCCAGATATGCTATGAAAATCGAATATAACGGCGCGCCTTTTGCCGGATGGCAGCGTCAGGATGGATTGCCCACAGTGCAAGGCGCCATCGAAGAGGCCCTCGCCAAGTTGGAGCCGCGTGCCCATACGATTGCGGCGGCCGGGCGGACGGATTCCGGCGTGCATGCTTTGGCGCAGGTCGCCCATTGCGATATGGAACGTGATTGGGCACCGGAGCGATTGATGGGCGCGCTGAATTTTCATCTCAAGCCCCAGCCCGTAGCGATTTTGGATCTACGCCCCGTGGCCGACGATTGGCACGCGCGATTTTCGGCACATGAGCGGCGCTATGTGTTCCGGCTTTTGTCGCGGCGCGCCCCCGCGACCCATGATGCGGGATTGGTGTGGCAGGTTGGTCATGAGCTGGACCTAGGGTTGATGCAGGCCGGCGCGGCGCATTTGATTGGGCGGCATGATTTCACCACGTTCCGCGCCAGCCAATGTCAGGCCGACAGCCCGATTAAAACCCTTGATGCGCTGCGTATCGAAGAAATGCCAACCAATGGCGGGCGCGAATACCGCTTCTATCTGCGGGCCCGCAGCTTCCTACATAACCAAGTGCGCAGTTTTGTCGGCACGTTAGAACGCGTCGGCGCGGGTGCGATGCCGCCCGAGAACGTCAAAACCGCATTGGAGGCGCGGGATCGGGCCGCCTGCGGTCCGGTGTGCCCGCCGCAGGGTTTGTATCTGGCCGGGGTCGGATATGCGGATGATCCTTTCGCAGGCGGCGACCCACGCTAACGCAATCGCGCACGACTCGACCACCTCGCGGCGGAGACAGCGGCGGGCGCTTGGCGGGTCTTATGTTCACCACATGTGAAGAATTTGTAACGTTTCAGGTGAAATCCCGACTCGCAAACGCTCAATATTCAATCAGAACCAGAGTTGATGCGTAAAAAATGCGCAACCCCTCTGACCTTTCCAGTATTTCACGCAGATCAGATAGACCTTCGCACCGCGCACGGCGCTTTCTACTCCCGCCTGATCTACGGAGCTGACGTGACCGAAACGACCGAGCGGCGCGAGCCTGCAACGACGCTTTCTAAACGACGGGGACACAGGCCGGAGAAACGGCGACCGGATGACTTGGACCTCAAACCGGCCGCCATAGAGTGCAACAACAACTGTTGCGGGGGATGACGTAAGGCGGGACACACCCTGTTTCAAGGGAACCGCCGTCATGACCCCGCCTTGGGAGACATTCATGAACCTTTTGAAATCCACACTTGCCGGTGCGACTGCACTTGGCCTGAGCGCGCTGCCGGCATGGGCCGCAGACGACACCATCAAGGTTGGCGTATTGCATTCGCTGTCCGGTACGATGGCGATCTCGGAAACCACGCTTAAAGACACCGTGTTGATGTTGATCGACGAACAAAACGCCAAAGGCGGCGTGATGGGCAAGCAATTGGAAGCGGTTGTTGTTGACCCCGCTTCGGATTGGCCATTGTTTGCGGAAAAAGCCCGCGAGCTTTTGACCGTGCAAAACGTCGATGTGATGTTCGGCTGCTGGACATCCGTTTCGCGCAAATCGGTTCTGCCGGTGATCGAAGAATTGAACGGCCTGCTGTTCTACCCTGTGCAATATGAGGGCGAGGAAAGCTCTAAAAACGTATTCTACACCGGCGCGGCTCCCAACCAGCAGGCGATTCCTGCCACGGATTATTTCCTCGAAGAGCTTGGCGTAGAGAAATTCGCGTTGCTCGGCACCGATTACGTTTATCCACGCACCACGAACAACATCCTTGAGGCCTACCTCAAAGACAAAGGCATCGCAGAAGAGGACATTTTCGTAAACTACACGCCTTTTGGTCATTCCGATTGGTCGAAAATCGTGGCGGACGTTGTGGCATTGGGTGCGGACGGCAAGAAAGTCGGCGTGATCTCGACCATCAATGGCGATGCGAACATCGGCTTTTACAAAGAACTCGCCGCTGCTGGCATCTCTGCCGATGACATCCCCGTCGTGGCCTTCTCGGTGGGCGAAGAAGAGCTTTCGGGCCTCGACACCACCAACCTCGTCGGTCACCTCGCCGCGTGGAACTATTTTGAGAGCGCCGAAAGCGACGTGAACGAAGAATTCGTCGCCAAATGGAAAGAGCGCATGGGCGAAGAGCGCGTGACCAATGACCCGATGGAGGCCACAGTGATCGGCTTCAACATGTGGGTGAAGGCTGTTGAAGAAGCAGGCACCACCGATGTGGACGCGGTTGAAAAAGCCATGATCGGCGTCGAAGTGCCCAACCTGACCGGCGGCACCGCCGTAATGTTGCCGAACCACCACTTGGCCAAACCGGTTCTGATCGGCGAAATCCAGGAAGACGGTCAATTTGACATCATCAGCCAGACCAAAGAAGTCCCCGGCGATGCGTGGACCGATTTCCTGCCGGCCTCCGCAGTTCTCAAATCCGATTGGAAAGACCTCGGATGCGGTATGTACAACACCGAAACCGAAAGCTGTGTGCAGCTGAAGTCGAACTACTAATCGACGCCTGACCTTCGCGGGGGGCGGTCGCCCCGCCTCCCGCTTCCCCTCCCAAAAGCCCCCGCGACCGGCGCGCATGTGCCGCCCTCGCCAATCCGCACAGGCCCATGATGATCCGGCACCTTCTCGCGGCAGCCCTTACCCTGCTCACCGCCCTTCCCCTGTCTGCCCAAGAGACCCCTGTTCAGGACCTGCTGCAAACGCACCGCGCCCTGATCGAGAAAAGCTCGCGCAAGACGATCCAACCTGCCATTGACGCCCTCGCTGCCAGCGGGTTGCCGCAAGCACAGGCCGTGTTGCAAGCTTGGCAGGACAAGGACATGTGGCAACGCGAGGCCGACGGGCTGTTCTTCAAAGCCGAGAAAACCGACAAGAAAACCTACCGCCTGACCGATTTCGATACCGGAAACACCGTGGGCGAGGCCGACAAATCCACCCTAGACCAACAAAAGCCCAACAGCGGCATTCGCGCCCTGATCGGGTCGGCTCTCGTACAATTCCAACTCTCCGATCCCGACCCCGCGCGGCGCCTCGATGCGTTGACCTCGATCCAACGCGACCCCGAAGCGGCCCATCTTGCGCCGCTGCGCGCCTCAATCGACAGCGAACCGGACCCCGACATCCGTGCCCGCAAAATCCGTCTCGCCACCCTGTTGACCATCGGTTACGACGAGGACGAAGCCACCCGCATCAGCGCCATCGAAAGCGTATCGGGCGATCTGGACCGCGATGTGCGCGCCACTTTGAACCCGCTGGTGCAAACCCGCCGCGATGTCACGGCCGGCGAAATCGCCGCCGATATCAACGTCGCCCGCATCCTTACACCCGGCGCGGAGGACTTCCCGCGCGACGAAGCCTACGCCCTTTTGGTCGCCAAAGACCTCGCGCCCGCACGGATCAGCAATGACGACATTCGCAATGCCTTGGCCGCCCATATCACCGAGGGCAAGGTCGGCGGCATTCCCGTCGCGCAACTCGATGATCCGGCCGAGCGCGAGCAAGCCTATGCCGCCCTCGCCGCCGCCGGCACCGTCACCCCCACCGCGCTGAGCGAAGATGTCGAAACCGCACTGAGCGATCATATCTTCTTTGACGCCTATGCCGATCCCTCGCCTGCCGTCACAGAGGCCGCCAACAAGGCATTGAAATCCATCGCCCTCAATGTCGGCACCATGCAGGCGCTTGATCTGGGGCTGGATGCGCTCTCGCTTGCTTCGATCTATTTTCTCGCCGCCATCGGCCTTGCGATTACATTTGGCGTCATGGGCGTCATCAATATGGCACATGGTGAATTCATCATGATGGGCGCCTATACCGGATATGTGGTGCAACAATTCGTGCCCAATTACACCGTTTCGATCCTGCTCGCGATCCCGCTGGCCTTCATGGTCACCTTCGCCGCCGGTGTCGCGATGGAGCGTTTGGTGATCCGCTGGCTTTACAACCGGCCGCTGGAAACCCTGCTCGCCACCTTCGGCATTTCCATCGCCCTGCAACAGCTCGCGAAAAACATCTTTGGCACACAGGCCCGCCCGCTGACCTCACCGGCATGGCTTGATGGCGCATGGGTGCTCAACGACGTGGTCGGCGTGTCATACATCCGCATTGCGATCTTTGTGCTGGCGCTGATCTTCCTCGCGGTCTTCCTCTTCATCATGAAGAAAACCCGCCTCGGATTGGAAACCCGCGCCGTGACACAAAACCCGCGCATGGCCGGATCAATGGGCATCAACCCCGGCCGCGTGAATATGCTGACCTTCGGCCTTGGCTCCGGCATTGCCGGCATCGCAGGCGTCGCCATCGGGCTCTACGCCAAAGTCACCTCGGAAATGGGCGCCGACTATATCGTGCAAAGCTTCATGACCGTGGTGGTCGGCGGCGTTGGCAATATCTGGGGTACGCTTCTTGGCGCCACAATGATCGGTTTCCTGCAAAAGGGCATCGAATGGTTCAACCCGTCCAACACCTTGGCGGCGCAAACCTATATGATCATCTTCATCATCATTTTCATCCAATTCCGGCCCCGTGGCATCATCGCCCTCAAAGGCCGCGCGGCAGGAGATTGATCATGAAAAAGCCGCCCCTTTCTACTTTCCCTAAATATCCCCGCCGGAGGCTCCCTGCCCCCGCCGCAATCCCCGCCCTCGCGGCCGACCACGCCGCTCAGGAGATCCGCCCATGAAATCCTCTTTCATCACGCGCAACCCCTCGGTGCTGATCTTTCTCGCCCTGCTGGCGCTCTTCACCATCGCGGTGACATTCATGAGCGAAGCCTTCGGCGCGGGGCTGATTTCCACCAGCTTTGTCAAAACCTTGGGCAAAACCCTGTGCCTGTGCCTCATCGCCATCGCAATGGATCTTGTCTGGGGGTACTGCGGGATCCTGAGCCTTGGCCACTTCGCCTTTTTCGGCCTTGGCGGCTATATGATCGGCATGTGGTTGATGTATGCGCGCACCGAAGCCATCGTCATCTCGTCGCTGGCCAACGCGCCGATCCCGCCCACCGCGCAAGAGGTCACCGACGCCATCGGCACACAGATCTTCGGCGTCGTCGGTTCCTCGGAATTTCCGGCGATCTGGGCCTTTGCCGATAGCCTCTTCTTGCAACTTGTGCTCGTCGTTCTTGTACCGGGCGCGTTGGCCTTGGTCTTTGGCTGGCTCGCCTTTCGCAGCCGCGTCACCGGCGTCTACCTGTCGATCCTGACCCAAGCCATGACGCTGGCCCTCGCGCTCTACCTCTTCCAGAATGATAGTGGCCTTCGCGGCAACAACGGCCTGTCGGGTTTGCAAAACCTGCCCGGGGTCACCGCCTCGCAAGACACGGTATCGATGTGGTTCCTATGGGGCTCTGCCCTCGCGCTCGGGCTTGGCTATCTCTTGGCCGCATGGGTGGTGTCGGGCAAATTCGGGTCGGTCATTCGCGGCATTCGCGATGATGAGGCCCGCGTGCGTTTCCTTGGCTATTCCGTTGAGGGGTATAAGCTTTTCGTCTTCACCCTCACCGCGATCATCGCCGCCATTGCCGGCGCGCTCTACTACCCGCAAGCCGGTATCATCAACCCCGCCGAGGTGGCCCCAATCGCCTCGATCTACCTCGCGGTTTGGGTCGCCATTGGCGGGCGCGGGCGGCTCTACGGCGCCGTCATCGGCGCGGCCTTCGTCAGCCTTATCTCCACATGGTTCACCGGCGGCGGCGCCCCCGACATCAACCTTGGCTTTTACAAAATCCTCTGGACCGATTGGTGGTTGGTTTTGCTGGGCTTGTCCTTCGTCACCGTCACGCTTTTGGCCCCCCAAGGCATCAGCGGCCTCTTTGACCGGCTTGCGGGTTTCAGAAGCCCCCGCCGTCACGGCGCCGCTCTCGGCCCCGACAAGGGCAGCCTGCAAGAAAAGGAGGCGACAGAATAATGAACGCCGCCCGTCCCCAAACCACCCCGCCCGCCACCGCGATGGCCACGCTTCTCGAAGTCTCCGGCGTCTCGGTCAGCTTCGACGGCTTCAAAGCCATCAACAACCTGAGCTTCCAAATCGGCCCTGCCGAGCTGCGCGCGATCATCGGCCCCAACGGCGCGGGAAAAACCACATTCATGGACATCATCACCGGCAAAACCCGTCCCCAAGAGGGCCGCGTTCTGTGGGGTGAAAAATCCGTCAGCCTGCTCAAAATGTCGGAAGCCAAAATCGCCCAAGCCGGCGTTGGCCGCAAATTCCAACGCCCCACCGTCTTCGAAGACCAATCCGTGCATGACAACCTTTTGATGGCCGTCAAAAACAACCGCGCGCCCTTTTCGGTCCTGTTCTACCGGCCCGGCTTTGCCGACCTCGCGCGGGTCGAAGAATTGGCCGCCGAAATCGGACTTGAAGAAGAGTTGAAACGCAAATCCGGCGAGCTGTCCCACGGCCAAAAACAATGGTTGGAGATTGGTATGCTTTTGGCGCAAGACCCGCGGCTTTTGCTTGTGGATGAACCTGCGGCGGGCATGACGTTGTCCGAACGCGAGCAAACCACCGATATTTTGCGCGAGGCCGCCAAAACCCGGGCCGTCGTCGTCGTCGAACACGATATGGAATTCGTGCGCCGGCTGAATTGCAAGGTCACGGTCTTGCACGAGGGGTCGGTTCTGGCCGAAGGCAGCCTCGATCATGTGACAAAAAACCAAGACGTCATAGACGTTTACCTAGGACGTTAAGCCATGCTCAAAGTTGATGATCTCACCCTGCATTACGGATCAAGCCAGATTTTGCATGGCGTCTCTATGGCCGCCGATGTGGGGCAAGTCACCTGTGTGATGGGCACCAATGGCGTGGGCAAAACCTCGCTTTTGAATGCCATTGCCGGCACGCATATGCGGTCCGGCGGCGCGGTGCATCTGGACGGTGAAGACCTTGGCAAACTGCCGGCCCACGCCTTGGCCAAACGCGGCATTGGCTATGTGCCGCAGGGGCGGATGATCTTCCCGCTGCTGACGGTCAGAGAAAACATGGAAACCGCCTATGCCTGCTTGCCGCGGTCCGAACATCATATCCCCGATGAGGTGTTCGAATTGTTCCCGATCCTCAAGGAATTCCTGCACCGGCGCGGCGGCGATCTATCGGGCGGGCAGCAACAACAATTGGCCATCGCCCGCGCGATGATGACCAAGCCGAAACTGTTGCTTTTGGACGAGCCGACCGAAGGCATCCAACCCAATATCATCCAACAAATCGGCCGCGTGATCGAATATCTGCGTGACCAAGGCAATATGGCGATTGTTCTGGTCGAGCAGTATTTCGACTTTGCCTATGGGCTGGCCGATCAATTCGTCGTCATGCGGCGCGGCGCGGTGCTTAAATCCGGCACCAAGGCAGAATTGACGCGCGATGAATTGGTCGAAGCGGTGTCGGTTTAACCGCCCATTGCATCCCTCGGGCCGCCCCGCAACGCGCCCTTTGGCATGCTGTTCGTTTGTCTTAACTGGCGGTCTCTAACGCCTCGCGCTTCGCGGCTTCCTCGGCCTTCAACGCTTTGCGGTCCGATTTGCCCACAGGCGTATGCGGCAATTCACTGCGGAATTCCAACTGGCGCGGGATCTCGTGACGTCCCAGTTTATCAGCAAGGAAATCTTGCAGCTCGGTCAGGCTAAACTCTTTCGCGCCCGCGCGCAGCGTCACGAAAACCTTACAGCTCTCGCCGCGATATTCGTCCGGCACGCCAATCGCCATGACTTCGGCCACATCGGGATGTTGATGCACCGCATTTTCAATCATCAATGGATAGACGTTGAAGCCCCCTGACAGGATCATATCCTTCTTGCGATCCACCAAGAAAAAATAGCCATCCTCATCCATATAGCCGATATCACCGGTCAAAAACCAACCGCCGTGAAAGGCCTCGGCGGTCTCGTTCGGCTTGTTCCAATAGGCCGCCGTCACATTCGGCCCCATGATGGCCATTTCACCAATCTCATTCGGAGCCAAACTGCGGCTGGCGTCTTCCACGTCAACGATCCGCATGTCCAATCCGGGCAACGGCACACCGATGGTGCCCAATTTGCCATCCGGCATATTGCGCGGCACATTGGTCCCCGCAGGTGAGGTTTCTGTCATCCCCCACCCACCGCGAATTTTCAATCCTGTCAATTGCTTGACGCGGTTATACACCTCCACCGGCAAAGGCGCACCGCCCGATCCGGCATAGACCAGAGAGCTCAAATCGCGGCTGTCGATATCAGGCAAAGCCAATAGGCCGATCCATGTGGTCGGCACGCCGGCAAAGGCCGCGATCTTCTTTTCCTCGATCTCCTTGACCGCCTCTTCGGGGTTATACCGCAAACGCAGATGCAGCCGCCCACCTTCGTGGGTCCGCTTCAGCAAGGTCGCGGTTAGCCCCATGATATGAAACAGCGGCGAGTAAATAAGGTTGGCCGCTTCGGGCGCTTGGCTCGCCTCGCCTTTGGCGCTTTCGCTATACATTTGCACCGCCGACGTCAGGTTGCGATGGGTTAAAATAGCCGCCTTCGGCACGCCGGTGGTGCCGCCGGTATATTGTAGCAACGCCATATCATCCGGCGTCACGGCTTCGGGGGCAAAGGCCGCCCCGTGATGCGGCGCAAGAAAGGCCTCGGCCGCCATTGCCCCGTCGATCACCGGACATTCACGGCCCTTGGCCGACACGGGATCGGGACATAAAATCAATTTCGGCACCTCACCCGAAGCGATCAATCCCGGAAAATGACTGGAAAATTCCGGCGTCGTCAGGGACACTAAAAGCTTGGCACCGCTGTCTTTCATTTTATGGGCAATCTCGCGGTCCGCATCCAACGGGCTAAGATGTGTGACCGCCGCCCCCGCCGCGATCGTCCCGAAGAAAAAAATCGGATGCCACGGGCAATTGGGCAGATGCAGCGCCACACGATCACCCTTGCCGATCCCTTCGGCCTTGAGCGCCGCAGCCACCTGCGCGGTCAACGCCTTCATCCGGTCAAAGGTGTATTCCGTGCCATAGTATTCGATCAAAACCTGCGGCCCGTAGGTTTCAAAGGCCGCGCTGATCATCGCGGTCAATGTCATCGCGGGCGGGTCAAAATCATGCGCCACACCTGCCGCATAATGTTTCATCCAAGGGCGGGAATTCGGGGTCAGTGGTAAACTCATATCAAATCTCCTTTTACGCGCAACGGTCGGCGGCATAGGCCGCTTTGCCGTCCGTTTCTGTGTCATCTGCCCGTCTGCCCAGCGCGGTGGGCAAACCGGCACCCATTGATCCAGAGGAGTTTTCAAGGGTTGGGTATGGAACCCTACATCACCCAACGAAACGGGACGCGGCCCTGCAAGGCGGCATTGGCGCCATGACGCAACATGCGCGAGGCCGCACCGCTCACACCGCCGTCGCCCCGCACGGCGAAAATAGGGCGCAACAGCGGCACGCGACGCCAAACGCATGCAGTCCACGCCCCCGCGAGGCGGCCCGCACCAAACGTCGAAGACCCTGAGCACCTGTGCCGTTGTTGCACTTAAAGCTCCTCCCATATTCCGGCGCGGCGAACCGCCCCGGCACGGCGGAGACACCAAAGCGCCCCTCGCACGTTGCGCGAAGGGCCTCCTCTCCCCCCGCGCCCCACCACGCTAAGACCATGTCCCCACCTGCGTCAATAGGCTTATTGACATAGCGAATACCGATCAAGCGCGTGGGAAACCCGGCCAACATGCCCCCCAGAGCAAGAGGACAGAAAACCGCCGCAATGCTGCGAGCATCATGGCCGCGCCCCTCAGCAAAAATCGCGTCACGTGCCACGCCGCATGCGACATGGGGCGGGTGATGGTGAGACGCACATTGATAGAAACTGCCGGATTACTTGAGCCGCCAAGCACATTGGCGCAACTGCGGCGCGTCGGAACTATAGCCCCACATCGGTGGCGGCGCGCGCGCACTTCAGCATCGGCCACAAAAGCCCATTGCGCCGCGCAGCCCGACACGCAGCCGACGCTGCGACCACCCCCCTCGAAAGCAGCGCCCGAAATCCGATCATCGAAACCCCGGTATGCCGCGGCCAGAGACCGAACATGCCGGGCGCGTGCGCTTCTCCCCTAGGCCGCCGGTGGAATCGAACCAATCGGCGCGGGATGCTTTGTCTCGCGCCGCATCTTGGCGCATAGGGCCGCGATAGGCCAAAATTCTGCCAATTCGCGCAGCCTGCGGCAGGCCATATTTACCTGCGCGCGTCGGCCAAAGCCTGCCACACTCTGCCCGGGCTGGCCGGCATTTCGAACTCGGTCACGCCGCATTGGGCCAAAGCATCGCGCACCGCCGAAAACCCCGCCGCCATTGCACCAACCGTGCCCGCCTCGCCGACACCTTTCACCGAAAGGGGGTTCATCGCCGTATCGGTCGCGGCAAAGTCGCATTGATAAAACGGCAGATCGCGGGCGCGCGGCATGGCATAATCCATAAAACTGCCGCTGAGCAACTGCCCGTCCCTGTCATAGTGCAGCTCTTCGCATAGAACCTGCCCCAAGCCCTGCGCCACGCCGCCCATCACCTGCCCTTCGGCCATGGCCGGATACATCACCCGACCGATGTCCTCGACGCACGCATAGCGGTCAAACCGGATCTGCCCGGTATCGGGGTCCAACTCGACCTCGCAAATGTGGCATCCATTGGGAAAAGTCGGCGCCTCGGGGGCAAAACCGCCCGCCCCGATCAACGTGACGCCGCGCGCCGCCGCAACAGAGGCCAAAGCCGACAAATCCAGCGCACGATCGGTGCCCGCGATACGGAACACGCCCTCTTGATACACCACGTCTTGCGCCGCCACTTCCATCTCTTCGGCAGCCAGATCGCGCGCCTGCGCAATAAATTTTTCCGCGCCGTCGAGCACCGCAGCCCCGCCCTGTATCAACCCAGAAGAGCCGCCCATCCCCTTGCCTGCGGCCAAAACATCGCTGTCGCCCTGCAAGAAGCGAATACGCTCGCTCGGCACCTGCAACGCGGCGGCGGCCAATTCACTCAGCGCGGTTTCCAGCCCCTGACCGGCATCAAACGCACCAATTGCCAACCGCAATGTGCCATCGCCTTCCAAAACCACCTCGACGCAATCCTGCCCCGGATTGCCATAAATTCCGCCCGCTGTTTCGACGCATAGCGCCAGACCGAAACCGCGAATGCGCCCTGCGGCCTCGCTCGCGGCTCTGCGCGCCGCATAGCCCCCCGCGTCAGCCCGAGCCAACCCGGCCTCCAGAACGGCGGGAAAATCACCACTGTCATAGTCAAAGATAAACGGTGAGGCCCATGGCATCTGCTCTGGTTGAATCAGGTTTTGCCGCCGCAAGTCCACCGGATCGCGCCCGGTCTCTTGTGCTGCCTTGTCGATCAATTGCTCGATGATGAGCGTTGCCTCGGGACGTCCCGCCCCCCGATAGGGCGCCGTGGGCACCGTATGGGTCAACGCCCCGCGCACCCGCGCCGCGACCACAGGGGTGCGATACATCCCCGCAATGCCGCCCATATTGGTCACCATGATCATCGACCGCAACGACCCGTAAGCGCCGCAATTGAACACCACATCGGCATGGAGCGCGGTGAAATTGCCATCCGCATCAAGGCCCAGAGCCGCCTCGACATGCCAATCGCGCCCAGCCTCGTCCGACAGAAAACTTTCGGACCGGTCCGCCCGCCACGCCACCGCACAGCCCATTTTCTTTGCCGCCCAAAACACCAACATCTCCTCGCGCAGGGGACCGGCTTTCATCCCGAATGCGCCCCCCACATCGGGGGCGATCACGCGGACCTCTTCGGGGGCCATGCCAAAGGCACCAATCAACGCCCCGCGCAGCACCGGCATATTTTGCACCGAGGCCGTGATCGCGATGCCACGTTCCCCCCAAGGCGCGGCGCGGGCGGTGCGCGGCTCCATTGCCACGGCGGTGACGCGGCTGATATGGGTTTTAAGCCGCACCACATGCGCCGCCTGTGTCAGCGATGCCTCGACGGCGGCGACATCACCACGTTGCCATTCAAAGCTCAGATTGCCGGGGCAAGTGTCGTGTACCAACGCCGCCGCCCCATCAAGCGCCGCGACCGGATCCGTGACCACCGGCAGATCGTCGTAATCCACCTCCACCGCTTCGGCGCCGTCCATCGCCGCATGCAGCGTCTCGGCCAGAACAATGGCCACAGGCTCGCCCAGATGGCGCACGGTATCTGTGGCCAAAAGCGGCCGTGGATTGGCACCGTAGACTGTGCCATCCGGCCCTGTGACCTCCATCGGCGTCTGCACAGGACCGACACCATCGGCGACCAAATCCGCACCGGTCAGCACCGCCCGCACCCCGGCCACATCCATCGCGGCCGAAGGATCCAGATGCGTGATCCGTGCCGACGCGACGGGCGCACGCAAGAACACCGCGACCAATTCGCCCTGTGCCTGCCCCGGTTCGGGCCCGTGCCCCTTCATCTGCGCAGTCAAATCATCGGTATAGCGTCCCTGCCCACGCAACAAACGAGGATCCTCGCGCCGTTTTGGCCCCCGGCCCGCGCGGCCTTGCTGATTTGCATCGATCATTGTGCCGTCTCCTCGCGCCCCCCACCTCAACGGCGGCGGCGTCTCATTCCATCACGTTTGCTGCGCAGTAAAATAGCTGAATCCGCAAAGAGTAAAGACGGCAATCGCATGTGACACAAGCGAGCAAAGTGACAGCGCCGCCGCGCCTTGCTATCACTCCCGTTATGGATAGCGTCACCCGTAACATCCCGCCCGCGTCGCTCGCTCCTTCGGATCGGTTTCAAGAGAAGCGCACCCGGATATTGGAAGCCGCCGCCGCCGAGATAAACGCGCGTGGCCTGAAGGGATTGACCCTTGTCGGCGTGGCCGATGCGGTTGGCCTCAACACGACATCGGTGACCTACTATTTCAAACGCAAAGAGATACTCGCCGCCGAAACATTGCAACACGCCATCCTTCGCTATGGCACAATCATCCGCGCCGCCGCGGATGCGCCCACGGTCGATACCCGCCTTCACAAACTCTTGGCGCTGTTTTTTGATTTGTTCACCCGCATCCGGTTGAATCAAGCGCAACCGCTGACCAATCTTTCTGACCTGCGCGCCCTCAAAGAACCGATGCGCAGCACGCTTATCCAAGACTGCATCACGATTGTAACGGATCTGGCAACCGCGTTGCGCCCCGATGACGGGTCGACCTCGCGGGCACTTGATATCGCGCGGGCGCAGGTTCTGCTGGAAGCAATCCGCTGGGCGGTTGCATGGCTACCGCAATATTCCGCCGCCGATTTTCCCCGCGTCCAAGCCCGCATGTATGACCTTTTGGCGCATGGGTTTGCCCCGAAGGGGGCGATATGGGCGCCCACGATCTATGACATCGACGGCGGTGACGCACAGGCCGGAGAGATTTCGCGCGAAACCTTTCTGCGCGCCGCCACGCATTTGATCAACGAACGCGGTTACCGCGGCTCTTCGGTGGAACGGATCGCCGCCGAACTCAACGTCTCGAAGGGCAGCTTTTACCACCATCTGAAAGGCAAAGACGATCTGGTCCTCGCATGTTTCGACCGTTCCTATGCGCGGGTCAGCCGGGCACAACGGATTGCATTGGACAGCGATGACAGCGCGTGGGCGCGGATCACCTCCAGCACCGCGAGCCTTCTGGAGGTGCAATTCAACGCCGAATTTCCACTGCTGCGCACCACGGCGTTGCAAGCACTGCCTGCCGACCTGCGCGGCGGCGTCCTCCGGCGTTCGAACCGCATGGCGCAGCGTTTTGCAGGCATGATGGTCGATGGCATGGCCGAAGGAACCATCCGCCACATCGACCCGATGATCGCCAGCCAATGCCTGATTTCCTCGCTGAATGCCGCTATCGATTTTCTGCCGTGGGCCAAGGCCCGCCGCACCCGCGAAGACGCCATCCACCTCTATGGATCGGTGCTGACCTTTGGCATCCTTGGCAAACCGCCTTTGTTGCAACCGTAACGCCGCCCCGGATCAAAACCATGATCGCTGCGGGATCGAAAACCCACCCTGCGCACCGCCCGCGCCCTTGCCCGCCCCGAAGAGGCAAGAGCCGAACGCGCCGGATTACTTTTTCTTTTCAGCGCGGTAGCGTATCAAACCTTCTTGCGCCACATTCGCAACCAATTTGCCTTCGCGGGTGAACACCTTGCCGCGATTGAACCCGCGCGCGCCGCCCGCCCAAGGGCTATCCATCACATACAAAAGCCAATCATCGATGCGGATATCTTCGTGAATCCACATCGCATGATCCAGCGATGCCACCTGCATCGTCGCATCCGAATAGCTTTTGCCATGCGGCAACATCGACACGCCCAAAAGCCCCATATCCGAAGCAAACGCCAAAGCCGCGCGATGCACTGCGGGATTGTCCCCGATCGAGGCTTTGGCGCGGAACCAAACCGCCTGCTTGGCCTCTTGCGGTTCGACCACAAAAGGCGCGCGCAGGACCGTCGGACGCAATTCAATCGGGCGATTGAACTTCAAAAAATCCAAGAACACCTCTGGCAACTTGCCTGTGTAACGCTCGGCCAATTGCTCTTCGTTCTCCAGCTCCTCCGGCGCGGGGATACCTTCGGGCATTGCGTCCTGGTGCGACAAACCGGCCTCATCAAAATGGAACGAAGCCGCAAGGTTCAAAATCGGACGTCCGTTTTGCACCGCAATCACCCGGCGGGTGGCAAAGCTGCGGCCTTCATAATCGCGCTCCACCTGATAGAGGACCGGCGCTGTCGCATCCCCCGGACGCATAAAATAAGCATGCAGCGAATGCGCCTTGCGTTCGGGTTCAACAGTTTCCGCAGCGGCCATCAAAGCCTGTGCAATCACCTGCCCGCCAAAGGAGCGGCCACGCCCGTTCGGGGCGGCGATGCCACGATAGAAGTCGTTTTCAATCCGCTCCACGTTCAAAATGCGGCGCAGCCCATCCACAAGCTCTTCGGACGTGGGGGTGATAGGGGTATTCGTCATCGTGTCGGATCTCCGGCTGGTATATATCTGGCTTGCGGCTATAGGACGCCAAACTGCAAAGGATGCAAGAGGCCCCCGCCGGTTTTCGCAGAGAAGCCCATGTTATCACAACGCCGCTCCTGCGCGCAAACGGCGCCGCACTCAACCATTGGCCGCAGATGGGAGCCATATGCCCCCCGAACCTCGCGGCCACCTCATGCAGCGGGGCCACCTCATCGGTACGGATTTTGCCCGTTCTGATGGCCCGCAATCCACCGTGCCGGCAACGGCGGCACCTATCCTGAGATGGTATTTCGCCCCCAGATCCCATCCACGCGCCCGATCGGAAAAACAGATGGACCGCAAATCTCGTCCCGGCCCGATACCGGCCCCTTCCTGTCACCGCCTCCTGTTACCCACCGTGACGAGATGCATCCACGGGGAGCGCCAACAGGTGATCGAACCGGATGCCCGATTATGCCGCCACGCAATCGGCAAAGTAATGCATTGTCCCGTCCGCTGCGATCTCTTGCACCAGCCCGTGGATATCGGTTTCAAACCCCGGACATTCACGCGCGAACTCTCGGTTAAACTTAAGATACTCAACAATTTTCTTGTTAAACACCTCACCGGGAACAAGCAAAGGGATGCCCGGCGGATAGGGGGTTACCAGGCTGGTGGTGATGCGCCCTTCGAGATCGTCAATCGGCACCCGCTGCGTGGTGCGGGCCGCGATATGGGAAAACGCTTCCGACGGTTTCATCGCGGGCGTGTGCTCACTCAAATAGATATCCGTCGACAGGATCGCCACGTCATATTTTGCATAAAGCGCATGCACATGCGCACATAAATCCCGCAGGCCCATTTGCTCATAGCGCGGTTGCTTGCCGCAAAATTCCGGCATCGTCCGCCACAACGGTTGGTTCTTGTCATAATCGTCTTTGAATTGCTGAAGCGCCGCGACAAGGGTGTTCCAACGGCCCTTGGTAATGCCGATGGTGAAGAGGATGAAAAAGCTGTAAAGCCCTGTTTTTTCAACAACAACGCCGTGTTCGGCAAGGTATTTCGACACGATCGACGCCGGTATGCCCCACGGTTGGAACCGCCCATCAAGGTTCAACCCCGGGGTCACCAATGTGGCTTTGATCGGGTCGAGCATATTGAAGCCCGGGGCCATATCCCCGAACCCGTGCCATGAATCCTCGCCGTCCGAGGGCTGCACACCGTCGGCATCGGTCTTTTGCAACACCCAATCGTCGGGGCTTCCGATGCCTTCATCGCCCAGCTCCCCATCCGGCCCCCACACTTCGAACCACCAATCATCGGCGCCGTATTCCTCATCAACCTTGCGCATCGAACGGCGGAAATCGAGCGCCTCTGCGATGCTTTCCTCCACCAAAGCCGTGCCGCCCGGCGGCTCCATCATCGCCGCGGCGACATCGCAACTGGCGATGATCGAATATTGCGGACTGGTCGAGGTGTGCATCAGGTAGGATTCATTGAACAGATGCCGGTCCAGTTTGGTCTTTTGGCTGTCTTGCACCAACACATGGCTGGCCTGCGAGATACCGGCCAACAGTTTGTGTATCGACTGCGTGGCATAGGTCACCGAATGTGCGGTGCGCTCGCGTTTTCGCCCCATGGCATGAAAGCTGGAATAAAACGGGTGGAAGGCCGCATGCGGCAACCATGCTTCGTCGAAATGCAGGTTTTCAACATAGCCATCCAACAGGCCCTTAATGGTTTCAGTGTTATATAACACCCCATCATAGGTCGATTGTGTGAGCGTCATGATGCGCGGTTTCACCGCATCCGCATCCACCCCAGCGAGCAATGGATTGGCGCGAATTTTGGCACGGATGGCTTCAATCTCGAACTCGGACTGCGGGATCGGACCGATGATTCCATAATGATTGCGTGTCGGCTTCAAAAACACCGGAATCGCACCCGTCATGATGATCGAATGCAAGATGGATTTGTGGCAATTGCGGTCCACAACCACCACGTCGCCGGGCGCCACCGTGTGATGCCACACCATCTTATTCGAGGTCGAGGTGCCGTTGGTCACAAAGAAACAGTGGTCGGCGTTGAAAATCCGTGCCGCATTGCGTTCAGAGGCGCCAATTGCGCCGTTGTGGTCCAAGAGTTGACCCAATTCCTCGACCGCGTTGCACACATCCGCACGCAGCATGTTCTCGCCGTAAAACTGGTGATACATCTGCCCGATCGGGCTTTTCAAGAAAGCCACCCCGCCGGAATGACCCGGGCAATGCCACGAATAGGATCCGTCCTCGGCATAGTCGAGCAACGCTTTGAAAAACGGCGGCTGTATGCTTTCGAGATATTGCTTGGCCTCGCGGATAATGTGGCGCGCCACAAATTCCGGCGTATCCTCGAACATATGAATAAACCCGTGCAACTCGCGCAGGATATCATTGGGCAAATGCCGGCTGGTCTTGGTTTCGCCGTAAACGTAGATCGGCACTTCTTCGTTTTTCCATCGCACTTCCTCGATGAAATTGCGCAGGTTCACCACCGCCGGATCAAGATCGGGGCCGGGGGTGAACTCTTCGTCGTCAATCGACAGGACAAAGGCGCTGGCGCGCGATTGCTGCTGCGCGAATTGCGACAGATCACCATAGCTGGTGACGCCTAATACCTCGAAGCCCTCGTTTTCGATGGCCTCGGCCATGGCCCGAATACCGGAGCCAGAGGAGTTTTCAGACCGGAAATCTTCGTCGATGATCACGATGGGGAAACGGAACTTCATAGGGCTCTCCTAACGAGTCAGAAGCCAATGGCGCGCGCCATACTGTGGCCGGCGCGGCCTTTCGCCCGAAACCGGCGCGGTCCAAGGCATTCTCCGTTTCTTTCCTAACCCGCAGGCGCCGTCAAGACCTGCCGCATCCGGCGCGGCCACCGCCGCCCGCTTTGCCGCTGGGATGTCGCGGGTTGCATCAAATCATCAACTTTTACTGTCGAACCGCACCACCACCTTCACCGGTTTTCCGCTCGGTGTCGGCCCGAACGGCCCTGCACGTTTGATCTGTGCCAAGGCCGTGCGGTCGATCCCCGCATGGCCGGAACTTTTGACGATCCGCGCGGTGTGAATAGAACCGGAGGCGGCAATCGTCACCCCGACCAACGCTTTGCCGCGCCCGCCGGCCGCGCGTTTTGGCACCCGCGCAATTTTGCGCAAAACCGCCGTTTGATAGGACCGAAGCGCCCCGTCGCCGGCGGATTTCGCTTTGCTTTTTCCGGTCTTCCGTGCCGCCTCGGCTTGCTTGCCCGTCACGGCACCGCTGTTTTGACCTTTGCGGGCGTTGATCTTGGCATTGCCTCTTTGCGCGGTTTTTTCCGCTTTCTTTTGCGGGGGCTGCGCCTGTTTCTTCGGCGCGGACGCTGCGGGCTTTGCTTGAACCGGCGGCTCCGGCGGTGTCGTCGCACGGATCTTCTGCTGCGGTTTTACCAGCGGGCGCAGCGCCGCAACCGGCGGGACTTTTGCCGCAGTCTCGGCCAAAGCCGCCGCCGTCACCGGAACAGTGTTCGTGCGCGAATGCGCCTGCGTCGCGGCGACCACGGGCGGATGCGCCGCCAATATCGGTGCCACGGGCGCAGGTTGCGCCGACGAGGAGGCCGCGACCAGATCATCAAACCCAAGCCCAAGCGCAACCTCGCCCGTGGTGACGCCGCCGTCCAAAACCGGCGCGGTGGCCTGTGGCACATAGGCCACCGCGCCCGCATGCACCGCAAGCGACAAAATCAAAGCCGCGACCCTGCCCTTCATGGCAGCGCCCTTTGCGTCACGATCACGATCCGGCGCTCTGCATCAATCCCATGCACCGTACGCGCCAGATCCAACACCTGCGTTGCGGATGCGTTCCTGTCCGGTAATATCCGTGCAGGGCCGTCATAACCTTCGGCGGCAAGCCCTTCGAGCATCGCGGACATACTGCTCTGCGCACCGCGCCATGTTTGCCGCCCGTCAGCATGCAACACCAATGCATCGGCGGGCGGCACCATCTGCGGATCATCGGTTTTCACCAGATCAAGCGCCCCCTCCAATGGCCGGGCGACCTGCGCCGCCACAAGGAAAAACACCAGCATCAAAAAGACAACGTTGATCAACGGCAGGGTTGGTTCGGCCCGCGTTGCCCGCCGCCCCTTTGCCCGCATCGATAAAGACCCTGCCATATCCTCTATTCCAATATCGCAAAACGCGCGTCGGGCAGTGATTGAAACGCCCGCAATGCATCGGCCAATCCCTGCGCCTGCGCGGCCTCTGCCACCGACAAAAGCACCCGCAAATCGCCGGCCCGCCGCATTGGGGCCACCGCCGTCTCCAGCCGGTCCAATGCCACCGCACGCCCGTTGATCGTCACGCCCCGCGCGGTCAAACGCGCAAAGACAATCGGCGCATCATTGAAATCTGTGCGGGCATTGCCACTGCTGGTGCGCAACGGGATTTCACCGAATTTCGAGAATGTCGAAGACAGCATGAAGAACAACAACAGCAAGAAGATCACATCAATCAGCGAGGTCAACGAAAGCCGCGCCCGCGTGGCAACGCGCTTAGGCATGGGCCGCCTGTCCCGCCTGCGGTTGCCCCGCATCCCTTCGTGCGAAAACATCGGGCGTGAACATCTCTTCCAGAGCATCCATCACCGCCCGTTCGTGGCGATCAATCCGCGCATCAAACCACGACAACGCCATAGAGGTCGGCATGGCGACAACCAATCCCGCCGCCGTGGTCACCAAAGCGACCCAAATCCCGCCCGCCAAGATCGCCGGATCGGCGGTGCCGCCCGCCTCTTGCAGGGTGCGAAAGGCGTCAATCATCCCCAAAACCGTGCCAAAAAGACCCAAGAGCGGTGCGACCTGTGCGATCACGTCGAGCAATCGCAATCCTGCCCCTACCCGTGCAAACCCAACGTCCAAATGCGCCTGCGCCCGAAGGCGCAGTTCCTCGCACTCGGCGCCCGCGCTCCGCGCTGCACGCACCTGCGCCAATGCCTCACGGGAAAACCCGCGCGTCACCGACCCACCGATCCCTTCTTTGGCGAAGACCGCCGCTTTCCACAAAATACACGCCATAGATAGCACCGAAAATCCGACCAATATGGCCACGACCGGCCCGCCCAGCGCAATGATCGCGCCAAGTCGTTCGCTCACGTCCCCGATCATTGCTGCACCTCCAAATCATCCACCCGCGATGTAAAGGCCAACCCCGCGCAGGCCGCGCCATCGGCCGCCACGCATCGTTCCACGCCGTTGAACAGAACCAACTCCAATTCGCCACATGTGATGTGCGGGACATCGAATTGCCGCACCCGCAGCCCGCCCACCGGCACAGAGCCAAAGTCGAACAAGCTGAAGCTGCGCACGCTGCCCGCCTTGTCGATAAGCACGGTTTGAGTTTCAAGCGCCGCCAACCCGACAGGCGCAGAAACCGTAAATGTCAACCGGCAGGCCGCGCCGTTTTGCGCCGCACCGTTGAGATCCACAGCCGTGCGTTCAATCGCGGCACTGCTGGTCGCGCTAATACACATGACCGTGCAGAGAATGCGTAACATCATGATATCCTTTTATTAAGTGACGCGGGCACGCCGGCATGTAACACCGCCGGCACCTTTAAATCCGGTGAACGCAGCAGCGAAATTGCAATGTTGTCGATCATATCTGCATTGCCTTTCGCCCCTCATAGGGTGCCCGCCACATGCATCGCTGCTTGCGGCAACAACCACGGCCCGCCCTGCGGCGGCGGCGTATTGGTGCGCAGCGCGCAGCCATAGCAAGCGGACAGATGTTCATCGGTGAACACCTCGCGCGGGCTTCCGACAGATTTGACCGCGCCGCGATCCAGCAAACTCACTTGATCGGCAAACATCGAGGTAAGATTGAGATCATGCATCACCGCGACAACCCCGCCCCCGGCGCGGGCAAAATCACGCGCGATCTGCATCACCACCAATTGATGCCCGATATCGAGCGCCGACACCGGTTCGTCCAAGAACAGCCACCGCGCCGCACCGTCCAACACCGGCTCCCAGATTTGCAAAAGCACGCGGGCAAGCTGCACCCGTTGACGCTCTCCGCCTGAAAGCTCTTGCACGAAACGCGCCTCAAACCCCGCCAACCCGACCCGCGCCAAGGCTTGCCGTGGCAGATCCGCAAGCTGCGCCGGATCCGCAGTGGCGCACCCGTTGGTCAATCCCAAACGCACCAATTCGAGCACCGTGAAGGGAAAGGCAACATTGCCCGATTGCGGCAAGACGGCGCGGCGGGTGGCCAATTCTGCCGCTTTCATATCGCGGATATCCCGCCCGTCGAACCACACCGTGCCGCCGGATTTCAATTCGCCGGTGATGGCTTTGAGCAACGTGGTCTTACCCGATCCGTTGGGACCGACGATGGCCGTGACCTCGCCTGCACGGGCGGCAAAATCGACGCGATCCAACACGCGGCGCACCCCGAAATCAACGGTGATGTTTTCTGCACTCAGCATCTTATCCCTCCAAAATTGCGCGATTTTTCAATAGGATCCACAAGAAGAACGGCCCACCCAACGTCGCGGTGATGATCCCGATCGGCAATTCGGCGGGGGCGGCCACCGTGCGGCTGATCATATCCGCGACCAGCAAAATGATCGCGCCAAGCAACGCCGCATTGGGCAACAACATCCGATGCACCGGTCCTTGCAGCAGCCGCAGCAGATGCGGCACCACGATGCCGACAAAGCCGATGCCGCCCGTGATCGCCACCGCAGCCCCGACCGAAGCCGCAACGCTCATCACCGCGATGCGTTTCATCCGCTGCACGTCGATGCCAAGATGCACCGCGACCGGTTCGCCCAGGGCCAAAGCATCCAAAGCCCGCGACAAGAACGGCGCGGTCAACAACGTCAAAATGATAATCGGACCGGCCGCCATCAATTTGATCCAAGTGGCCCCGGCAACCGACCCCATGCCCCAAAACGTCAGATCGCGCAGTTGGTCGTCGGTGGCGCGGTACACGATGAAACCGGTAATCGCGCCGGTCAAAGCCCCCAAAGCAATCCCCGCCAAGAGCATCGTCGCCACCGAGGTGCGCCCGCCGCTGGTGGCAATACGGTAGAGCACCAAGGTCGAGGCCCAGCCCCCCAAGAACGCGGCAAAGGGGATCAAATAAGGGCCGGCGACAGCCTGCACCCCAAGCGGCAAAAGCCCGCCCAGAACAATCGCCGAAACCGCACCCAATCCTGCGCCCGCACTGACCCCGACAAGCCCCGGATCGGCGAGCGGATTGCGAAAAAGCCCCTGCATCACCGCCCCCGACACCGCCAACGCCGCACCGACCAACGCGCCGGTCACCATGCGCGGCATCCGGATGTCCCAGATGATCGTCATATCCCGCGCGCTGGCACTGCCCATTCCGAGTTTCGCCAAAAGCGCTGCGATCACATCAATATCCGAGGCCGCCCCCCAACCGAGCGACACAAGCATCACCACGCCCAGACAGAGCGCCAGCCCCGCTTGGATCGTTCGGCCTCGCGCGCTGCGATCCCCGAAAGGGCGCGCCGGCACGGCCTGCGGTGCGGCGTTCACAGATGCAGCATCCGTCATATCGGCTTACTCCTTTTGCGCCTCGGCAGGGGGACGGGAACGGGCATTCTTTGCGGCTGCATCAAGCGCATGGTGCAACGCCAAGGCAAATTCCGCCGTGCGCGGGCCAAAGCCCAAAGCCGCCGGATCAACGGTCACGAAGGCCCCCGCCCGCGCGGCAGGCGTCAAAGCCAAGGCAGGCAGGGCGAAGACCTTATCCGCGCGGCCTTGATGTTCTTCTTCATTGTGCATCATCACCACGACTTCAGGGGCGGCGGCGATCAAGGCTTCGGCGTTCATGATTTTATAGCCTGCGTAGGCCTCGCTCATGACATTGACCCCGCCTGCCAAAGAAATAATCCCGTCCGCACCGGTGCCGCGCCCCGCGACATTCAAACGACCGGCTTGGTTCGATAGGATAAACAGCACCTGTGGCGGTGCAGATTGCTCACCGATACGCTGCTCGAGCGCCGCGAACTGGCCTTCGATCCTGGTGCGCAATGCCGCCGCGGCCTCAAGCGCGCCGATCGCGCCCCCAACCGTATCAACCGCCGCCAAAACCGCCTCCTTGGTGAAGCCGTCATGCACCGCAACGACCGGGATTTGCGAGCCGCGCAATTGTTCCAGAACTTCGGGCGGTCCCGCCGTGTCGCGGGTCAAGATCAAATCAGGCCCGACCGACAGAACCCCCTCCGCCGACAATTGGCGCATATACCCCACATCCGGCAATGCCTGCACCGCCTCGGGAAACTGCGAGGTGGTGTCGCGCGCCACCACGCGGTCTCCCGCGCCCAAAGCATAGACAATTTCAGTCACCGGACCGCCGATGGAGACGATGGACGACGCATCACGATAACCCGTCGCCAAAGCGCCCTGCGGCAGGCCGAGCACCAATGCCCAAAGCAGCGCCCTCATGCGGGCACCCGGTCATAGGAAGGCAAATCTTGGAGAATGCCATGCCATTTGGCCAAATCGTCCCCGTCGCCATCCCGCTGACCGAAGCATTGGAAAATCAAGTCTCCCTTGGCATCGAAAGCTTCGAATGACATGGCCGGGCCGCGTTTTGTCGGTTTTTCAACCACATAAACCTCGGCCACGTGATCGGCACGCAGGTGCAGATTAAACGTCGCATCCAGCACATTGAGCCATGGGCCCATGACCTTGATGTTTTCCAATTTGCCCCAATGGATTTGAATATTGCCCGGATTGCCAACAAAGAGGATGACCTTTTGCCCCGCCGCTGCAACCGCGTTCAAGAACGCTTCGCTGGCGGTCGGCTCGATCCGGCGCACCCATTTTTCGCCGCGCACCGCGCGATACGCACCCAAACGGTTCATGCCCAATTTGCTCGCAAGGCGGTTGAATTGATGGGTGTCTGACATTTTGCCCCATTCCTCCAAAAGCACGCTGCGGTTGGCCTCGTTGATCTTGGCCCCTTCGGAGGCTTTGCGCGGTGCGACCGTGAGTATCGGGGATTGATCTTCGATCTTCAGCGCGGCAACAAGCGGCCCCCATGCCGCATGGTTCGAGGCCTCGCGCAGATAGATTTTCTGCAACGCATCTCCCGCCTGATCGAAGAACTGGAGCGATTTTCGCACGCCTTTGTCGGTCGTGGTTTCCACCGCAAACCCATAGGCCCAATGTTTGGGGAAAATTCGCGTATCAATGTCGGGGCCAAGCACCATCGCCGCATGCGCGCCGGTGTGATACTCTAGAAACGTCCCGTTGCGTTCATGCACGCAGGAGGCATTGCGGGTCAGCGCCATGACCTCGCCCAGATCAACCAAACGCGGCATGACATCATCGGGGTGATGGGCGATGCGCGTGACCGATTGGCCCTCATGGGTGCCAACATAGGCAGCGACAAGCTGCGCCTCGCAGATACCGAGTTTTTCAGCCAGATCCCGATCCCGAATGCCGGTGGCTTCGGTTTTCGCGGCGCGCAGGGCGGCGGGGGTCATATCGGTAGGGGTCAATGTATCAGACATGATAAGTTCCTTTCTTGTGAACGAACGAAATGAAGCGCTGTGGAGTAGATCCGCGACAGCGCAGATCGGGTCAGAAGGTTTTGGCGATCGAGAATTTGATGTTGCGCCCAAGCCCGTTGCGGGTGTTCAGGTAGGGGCGATATTCGGCATCAAACAGGTTCTCGACCGAGGCGCGGAATTCCACGTCTTTGGCCGCACCATGATTGGGCACATAGGCCGCCGTCAGCGCATAGATCGTGTAGCTGTCCGAGGGCGCAGTCGCTCCCGAAGTGCCGGTCGTGCGGGTGTTTTCCCAAGCGTGCACCGCCTCGACCGCAAGGTTCAATTGATCATCGAAGAACCGCTTGCCGAGGGTCAACTGCGCCTTGTCCGACGGCGCCCAGTTGAACGGATCAGAGGTGTCATTCACCGTGCCGCGGGTGCGGGCCACGTTGAAATCGGCATAAAATGCCGGATGCACATAGGACAATTCAAACTCTGCCCCTTTCAAATCCACCACCGCCGCGCCGGAATAGGTCGTGCCATCCCAGATATGGGTGTGAAACCCGGTCAACTTGGCCTTCAGCGCATCCTCGCCGGTGAACACGCCCACGCTGTCGTAAGACAGGCCCAACTCTATGGTCCGGCCCTTTTCTTTTTGAGTGCGGTAGGTTGCATTGCGCAAATCATCAAGGATCGGCAGGTTCTCGTTATAGGCCAATGTCCCAAACACCGCGATATCATCCGTCAGGGCAAACCGCCCCGATACCGCGCCGGTGAAGGCCTCGGAGGTAAAGGACGTGCCATCGGCCAAGCCCGGAGTAACGATACATGTGGTCGGCCCGAAACATTGCACGCCGTCAATATTGTCATAAGAAGTTAGGGTTTGACGCTCATACCGCAATTGCGGCGTCAAGGTGAACCGCTCCCCAAAGGCGATCTCGTCCGCGATCCATACCGCGATGGATTCGTCCGTCCCGCCCGGCGCGGATAGATCGTTATATCCCACATTGCTGCCTGCCGTGCTGGTCGATTGACGCTCGCGCTTTTTCAATTCGATACCGGTGCTCAACGTATGCGCCGCTGTGCCGGCGGAGAACAACGCTTCGTTGCTCAACCGCAGAGCCACGGTTTTTGTATCATGATCGGCGTTGTAGAGGTCGCTGGAGGTATCCACCGACGTGATTTCCATCGCCTCGTCTTTATAGGTCAACCGCGCCTCGATATTGATCAGATCGTTGCCCGCCGGGTTGTAACGGTAGGCGGCATAGGCTGTGGTATCGCGGGTGTAGCGATCCACCAAAACGTCGGTCCAACTGGGATCATAGGCGTTATAGGGCACGTCATCTTCGGGGATCTCGTTATAGGCCATCGAAAAGGTCAGCGTGCTGGCATCAGTCAAATGGTAATTGGCCTTGAGCAACCCCGAAGGCGCCGTGAAACCGGTGGCGTCCTGCTCCTTGCCCGCCCCATCCTTGCGCGCATCGACATCGCGGTATCCGGTAAAGGCCAGAATGTTGAACCTGTCATCGGGGGCAAAGGACAGGATCGAGGTCGCCACCACACCGTTGCCGTTGCTCTCAAATCCCAATTTCTGGCGGAACGAGAAGGTATCGCCATCCTCGAGGAAATCGGTCGCATCCTTGGTTTCGGCCTCGACCGTGCCGCCCATCGCACCAGAGCTATATTTGAAACTTTCGGCGGGGCCGCGGGTGACGGTGATTTCACGGAACAATTCCGGCTCTAACGCCAACATCGAACCGTTACGATACACCTCTTCGGCACCGCTGGCGACGCCATCGATGACAACTGAAACCTTGCCATCGGTGCCATAGGTGCCGCCATAGGCCCCAAGCCCGCGGATCGACACGCCCGCGCCTTGCGGCAATGACCCGTTCACCAACGTCACATTGGGCACGCTATCAAGCAACTCCCCCATCGAGGTGGCCTGCCGTTCGTCCAATTCCTCTTGAGAAATCACAGTTTCGGATGTGGCGGTTTGGGTTTGAATACCGCGTCGGCTTTCGCCCAATGTGACGGTGCCGATAAAATCGCCATAGCCGGTTTCACCCGCCTCTTGCGAAAAAACCGGTGTTGCGAAAACGGGCGCAACGGCCAAAGCCGCCGCAAGCCCGCGCAGGCTCGTTTGCGTGGTCATAAAAGTCCCCTTGGATGTCAGGTATCGGCTGGCAACCAGAGGCGCTTGCGGTTCTGCCGCCCTTCTACATTTATCTGATTATTTTTGTCAAGTAATGTCTGTGGGTATTTTCACACCATAACTGCCGTTCGCCGCCGCATGCGACATCACCCCCAACGTATGATGTTCCCAATGCCTGTATCAGACGAACCGCCCTCTATCCGCCCGCCGCCCGATACGTCGCCGCTGGTCCGAGACAGGGGCCGTGACGGTCGGTTAGAGCCGCCATATCAATGCGCAAATGCATTAAAAACCAGACCTTACAGTAAAACCAATCGCCTTACCGGCTTGCCCAAGGGCGGATTAGCAGCGATAAAGCAGCAGGTATCGTGCCCGGGAAGCAGTCTGGCAAAGCACATGCGCCGTGACGATGCGCGGATCATAGCCGGCCTCGACACCCGACATCGCGCAAAGCAGTGCTGCTTTCCCGCAACGGCACCCCACACGTTTCAATTGCCCATGACGCAAAGGCCTTTTCATGCTGGATTTCCCCTATGACACCGCCCCGGCCCCCGGCGAGGTATTCACCATCCGCCCCGGTCTTTTGTGGGTGCGGCTTTCCCTTCCGTTCCGTTTGGATCATGTGAATATCTACCTGATCGAAGACGGAGACGGATGGATCATTGTGGACACCGGCATTGACGACAAAGCCGGCCGCGCGCAATGGCAGGCTCTTTTTGACGGCGCTTTGAAAGGCTATCGGTTCAACGGGCTGTTCGTCACGCATCATCACCCTGATCACATCGGATTGGCAGGCTGGCTTTGTGACAAACTGGACATCCCGCTTTTGACCAGCCAAACGGCGTTCCTGTCGGCAATGAACTTCTACAATTCGCCCGAACTTCTGGCGGCAACGGCCTATAGCCGGTTTTACGCCAGCCACGGCATGACACCCGAGGTCGCGGCATTGGTCAGCACGCAGGGGCAGGAATACATGCGGATGCTGTCGAAACCGCCCTTCACCTACCGGCGTCTGCGCGACGGCGATATATTGACCCTAGGCGGGCGCGCGTTCCATGTTTTGAGTGGCGATGGCCATTGCTCCGAACAATTGATGCTACATCTGCCCGAAGAGAATTTGCTTCTGGCCGCCGATCAAGTCATCGAAAAGATCAGCCCCAACGTGTCTGTCATGGCCTTCGAACCGGGCGGTGATCCCCTGGGCGGGTTCCTGCATTCGCTGGACCGGTTGCGCAGCACCCTGCCCGACGATGTGTTGGTTTTGGCCGGTCACCGAATGCCGTTTTATGGTTTGCATGACCGATGCACCGCGCTGATTGCCCACCACCATGAGCGTTGTGACATCATCCGTGCGGCCCTCGCGACCGGACCGAAATCGGCAGCCGAACTTGTGCCGGTAATGTTCCCGCGTGACCTCACCCCGCATGAGATGAGCTTTGCCTTTACCGAAGTGCTTGCCCATACCAACTACCTCGTTGGCACCGGCGATTGCCGGTGGCTCGATCGCGCCGATGGCACCCGCGCCATCACGCGGGCCTGACGGTTTCATCAAGCGCGCGGCGCAAGCCCGCATCGACCCAAGCCCACGAAATGCACGGCATGCGCTCGCGCCAATGACAAAGCGGAGCAGCCTTTGCGGCACTGGGCCGTCGCGCGACAATCAAAGGCGCTTGAATTCGAGAACGGGATTTGCGCGGCGCGCGCAGCGTCTTCAGTTTTGGTGTGACAATTTGACGTGACAATAAGAGGCTCGCACGCAGCGACCCGCAGGTCCTGCGGCAAAGCAATCTGCTTTAGCCGCGCGCACAGATACCTATGCCGCCCGGATGGAACCATTGAAACGCTATCGCACCGGTAGGCAACAAAAGCTTACGCTGGCGCAAGTGCCCGTGAATGCGGACGGACAAGCCATTGCCCCCTATTCGGTACTGGATCAGAAAGCCGGCGATGCTGCTGACATTGGCGCCGCGTGCCATTTGGTTCGCGATTGCGATCAAAGCTCGCCCCAAAGAAGCCCCTGAATTCACCCTCACGGGACATTCCAGACATCAAAAGCATAGCGATGCGGTGGGTTTCGCTGAACCTTTGAGCGCAAGCGGCGATGCTACAAGGTACCGTGACGACCTCCTAATTTCGGCACATCGTTAAAAACAACGCGAAAGCCATTTCATAGATCAAAACTGCATCTCATAGCCCAGACTCAGCCCATAGCTTTCGTAACCGTTTGCGCCGATACCGTCATAATACGTTCCCACAGTAAAGTTGTGACCTGCGGAATCTTGGTGGTTGATGCCCAACTCGACCCGCGCCCGTCCTCCCTCGTAATCAGGGGTGACAGTGGAGGCGTATCCGCTACCGTCGATATGTGACCAGATGCCCGAGATTCCGCCCCAGAGTTCCAAATCTCCTGTGGTGACCGGCAGCATCATGCTGAAATCCATACCAATCTCGATCTGGCCAAGAGCGATGTCCTGTCCGGGAATAGTATTGCCCAAACTATCCACATAACTGTGTTGGTCATCGGTGGAATAAGATGCATCCATGAAAGGGGTCAGGAGAGTTCTGCCATAGGAAAGCTCTCCCGCGACTTTCAGCTGCGCCAACAAACGCGTCGTATCGAAACTATCTTCATAGGTTCCGAACGGCGAAATCTTGTTGCTGGTCTCACCATAGAGCAATCGACCCTCAAAATAGAGCGGTTGTGTGGCGCTTCGGGCGACGAAATAGGGCCCGACCATCCACCCGGTCCCACGGACCGAAGCTACGCCTTCATCTTCGCTCAAGTGATCGAATTGAAGCATCGCACCAACCAGCAGATTTTCGTTTATGGTTTGGTGGCCACCTAATGCACCGAACACATATTCACTTTCACTGTCTCCATCGTTCGTCCACGATCCGTTGGCCTGCGCCCAGACGGGATAGCGCGCACCGGTGGCAACGTCGAAACTGCCGGCCCCTCGCGTGACCGCGAAGTTGAATTTCCCACGCGGTTCTCCCGACAGGAACGACATCAAACTGGGCTGGTTGCTGATCAACTGATTGGCCCGGGTCTGCATATAGGACGCAATGTGCTCTTGTGTCTGTTGCACACTGACGTCGGCAATAACAACTTGGCTGGAAGCCAGATTGCCATGCCCGGTAGCGCCGAAAGCGACATTGGCAGGGACAGCAACCCTAACATCCCCGGTCCCTGACGCATGCACCGTTGCGACATAGGATACCCCGCCGCCGGTCAGAGCGGTCACAGTGGCATTTGTGGCGCTGATGTCAGCCGCGACAAAGCCCGTCACGACCTCAGAGAAGGCAATGGCGACCGTGAACGAACTGCCGCCCGCAAGAGCTTCGGGTGCGCCTGAAATACTAACTGTTGGCGCAACCCCTGCAAAAACGGCACTCACTGTATTCGACGCTCCGTTGCTGTTGCCCGCAGCGTCAGTGAAAACACCCGCAGCAACAGACAGGGAAACGGTGCCGTCGGCGGCCGGGGTCAATGTCGCGGTATAATCGCTTCCCGAGCCGGTGAGAGTCGCTGTTGCATTGGTCAAAGTCAGATCGGCAGCGTCAAAGTCAGTGCTGTCTTCGGACAGGGTGATCGCGGCGATATACGTGCCATTGGTCGGCCCGCTTAACGCACCGATCAAGATCGTCGGCGGGGTGTCATCACCAGTAAAACCGGCCGTCGTGGGTACGGAATCGTTCCCCTCTGCATCTGTCGCGACAAGTGTGACCACACCCGATTGCTGCGGCGTATTGGAGGTAACGGTGAACGCTCCTGTACCAGCGTCCGCTATAACACTCTGGGTGCTGCCATCGGGGAACGTTATGACCACGGCACTGCCCGGCTCGGCAGTGCCCTCAAGGCCGACGCGGCTGTCCGGAGTGGCGCCCATTGTCCCAATGACGGGCGCATTCGGGGGAGTCGTGTCCGTCACGGTCACGACAAAGCTTCGCTGGGTTGCTTGGTTGCCCGCGCTGTCTTGCGCATCCACCGTAACAGTCGTGGTGCCGACCGGAAAATCATGGGGGCTGGTGATGGTGCTGCCGAGAATGGAGAAGACCGGAGCAATAGTCTCACCGGAATTGTCGGTGATCGGCGCAGTCAGTACGACCGATGCTGTATTGCCCCCTGCATCTGTGTTCACCGCAATATCCGCGATAGCCCCAATGACCGGGGTCTCTGTATCCGTCGGGGCCGTGACGGTGATCGTCACGCTGTCGGCAACGGAGGGATCAATGCTGTCGTTCACCACAAGAGAAAAGGTCAGCGTGACGCTGGACGCCCCGACCGCAAGGCTCGGCGCCGTAAAGCCCGGCGTCGCAGTGGTCGCATTCAACAAGGTCACGGCGGGACCGCCGGTTTGGGTCCACGCATAGGTCAGGGTCTGACCCACATCATTGGTGCTCGACGCACTGCCATCAAGCGTGACCGCAGCCGCGCTGGCGACGGTCTGCGCCGGACCGGCTTCTGCCGTGGGCAGGGTGTTTGGGGGAAGAACCGCAGATGTGGATGAGAACCCGATAATTTCAGATCCGGCTGCCTTAGACACCACAAATGAGAAGTCATCGCCGTTGTATGAAAAATAGACTGTCGCGCTACAGGCCGAGGCCTTGTCACAGGATAGAATCTTGGGATCGGGATTTGAAGCCACAATCGGTATTACGACATCCCCGCCCCCAGCGTTGTAGTACACACTGGTGAGACCAGACCCCGGCTCAGCGCCGAAAACAATACCCTCTGTGGAAGAGAACAGAGTTGTGTCGATGTTGTTGCCGATCACAATGGTGGGGTCAGGATAACTAAAGCCGATGGAACATGTTTTCGCGGCAATATCAAGCACAGCAAGCGTACCGGGCTCCGCGTTTGGGCAGGTCGCCGTTACCTGGGCCTGTGCCTGATTGGGTGAGGCAGCCCAGAAAACTGCAGCAAGCAATGCACCGAGGCACAATTGCATCAGACGGTTGGCCAAAAGCGACAATCGGACCCGGCTCCGGCCGCTTTCGCAATCTGTCCGGATGGACGTGGATGATCGGCAAGCGTGCGCGTAATGAGGGCTCCGCTTCGCAACAGTTTCGGGAACGGCCAAACAGTCAGAGCGGGGCATTCGTCATCTCCTCAAGTCACAACCAAAGACCTGACATGACCAGATTTTGTACAATTCAGGTAACCGAAGTCGCACGCCTATGCACACAAGTGACACGCATGAGCTTGCTCAAAAAGGCGGCACGGAGACCGTCACGCTGACTGCGGCGGAGATCCCCTCGCATTCCCATACTGTTAAAGCCTCGTTAGATTCCGGTGACAGTATATCACCGGGCGGAAATGTACTTGCCTCCGGGGCCAACTCGGATCTCGCCTACCATCATCCAGAAGCAGCCAGCGCCACGGCTTTACGAAGTGGCACAGTCACAAATACTGGTGGCGTTCAGGCGCATAATAGTATGCAGCCTTACACCACCGTGAGTTTCTGCATCGCGCTGCAGGGCCTCTTTCCCTCCCGCAACTAGTCTCAGGGGACCAATATGTCAGAACCTTTTGTTGGCGAAATTCGGATGTTTGCCGGTAACTTCGCGCCACGCGGCTGGGCCTTTTGCGATGGGCAACTGATCGCCGTTTCACAAAACGACGCCCTGTTTTCCCTCCTTGGCACGACCTATGGCGGCGATGGTCGCACGACCTTTGCGCTGCCGGACATGCGCGGTCGCGTACCGCTGCACCAAGGTAGCGGGCCGGGGCTAAGTCCGCGGCGTTTGGGAAGCAAAGGCGGCACTGAGGACGTGACGATTACATCCAATCAAATGGCCAGCCATTCGCACAGCCTGAATGCCAATACCGAAGATGCCACCGCAGCGCAGCCCATGGGAGCCGTGGCCGCAAAAGGCGTTGGTGTCTCTTTTTATAAGGCAGCAGGTCAAAACGAGAGCATGGCATATTCCGCAGTTACAAACACCGGTGGAACGCAATCTCACGTCAACCTCATGCCAACGCTATGCGTTAACTTCATAATCGCTTTGTACGGCGTTTATCCAAGTCGTAATTAGGAGACCAGATATGTCGGAACCCTTTATTGCCGAAATTCGCATATTCGCCGGTAGTTTTGCGCCGCGGGGCTGGGCCTTTTGCGATGGCCAATTGCTGCCCGTAGCAAACAATACAGCTTTGTTTTCACTGATCGGCACGACGTACGGCGGCGACGGGCGCAGCACAACCGCTCTGCCCAACCTTCAGGGGCGCGCGCCGATGCACCCCGGACGCGGACCCGGCCTAAGGTCCCGCCGTCTGGGGGAGAGGACCGGTGTCGAAACGGTTACTTTGACTGAGGCGCAAATCCCGTCGCATACCCATACGCTGAGAGCAACAACGGACACCGCGAATACAAACGTGGCTCCGGATACCACGACATCACTTGCACAACCGGGTGGTTTTCCACCGCACCCGATATATCAAACAAATACCAGCACCAATCTTGTTGATATGGCGAAGCAATCCATGAGCTCAGCTGGTGGCGGGCAGGCCCACACGAACCTTCAGCCCCTTTCTCGTGATGAATTTCATTATCGCACTGGCCGGGCTATATCCCTCGCGCGGTTAAGTGCAGAGCATATTGTGGGAAGTAAGGTCGGGGCGTTTGTGATGAAATGTCGGACGATCCAAGAGGTCTATCTCTTGGCGATCCACAGGGGCACGCGGCACAAATGAAGGATGATCAATGCCAGTTGACACCGCCATGCCGGACACGCCTGAATTATTGCACGAAATGACAGTATCGCCCTCCTCAAAGAAATGATCCAGATGGCCAACGCATGCCCACCACACTTACCACCAACGAAACGCGCGTCCCGTTACGGGATTCATTATCGTGAAATGACCAAGGGCGATATGGAGTTTCTGTCGCGGCTTTACCGTTCGACGCGTGAGGACGAGTTATCTCGCACACCATGGGACGAGCCGGAAAAACAGGCCTTCATCAACATGCAGTTTTCTGCACAGCACGAGCATTACCAGAAACACTATCCTGATGCGCTGTGGCTCATCATCGAGCAGGGGGGCACTCAGATTGGGCGGCTTTATTTCGAACGCTGGGACACTGAGCATCGGATTATTGATATCGCCCTGATCCCCGAAGCACGTGCAAAAGGACTGGGCGGTGCTATTCTGTCGGATCTGATGGAGGATGCAGCGGCCAACGGTGGAAAAAACATCGGCATTCACGTTGAGAAACAGAATCCGGCTATCTCATTGTATCGGCGTATGGGATTTACAGTGGTCGAAGACAAAGGCGTCTACGACCTGTTACGCTGGACCCCATCACTCTAACGGATCATCCTGCTCTGCTCAGGTGAAAATGGCCTCATATTGATATCCGGCCTCTTTCTCCGCTACAGGCACCAAAAACACATCATGCGAACCGATTGCGGCCTGTGACACACAATAGGTGGCCTGTTGAAGTGCCGGTTCGGAAGGCCCCTGCCAAAGCAGGGAAAAGGCGCCGCCATTTCTCTCTCCGGAACCGAGTTTTTTCACCTCAATGAGTTCAAGACCAAGCTTTGTATCTATTGAGGTAACGGTAAACACAGAACCTTCCATCTTGGAAAAATCTTCGGCCGTCATATCTCTTAAGTCGTTCATTTTACCTGTATCTTTCATCTAAGTTCGACTGCCTCCAAAAGAGTTTAGAGCACGTGGGGCGCCTCCACCTCAATAGACCCTAAGCCATGCTTGCTGTAACCCAAATACCCTATGATGTTTGGGCAAATTTCAAGGATAGGAAAAGGATGCGCCGGTCCATGGGCCAAAACGGCGCCCGCCGCATCCCGTTATCTTTCGACGTCATGGCGTGATTGACCAAGCCCCGGAGGACGACGGCTGAATCGTCTGACTTGTGGGCAATTCAAAGCTCAACAACGATGAAAGCGCCGCCCAATTCGATAAATCTTCAGCACCGCGCGCGCTCCAGATGTCAATATCTTCCTTGGTGAGGCCAGCCGAGATACCCCAAAGGCGCTCAATCCGGGCCAAGCCTTGAAGTGCCGGCCCCGAATCCTCGGTCACTTTGGCGAGCTGAGACCGGCAAATCTCGATCTGCATCAACTGATACTCATCTGCGTTCAACACTTGGACGGCCTCCATCAACGCAGTCAGCGTATCTTGTATCTCGCCCGTGAGCTGAAGCGCCTTGCCGACATCCTGTCCAATTTTGATGACGCCCTCGATCAGCGGTGTGATCGGATCAGCCGCCTCATCGCCGGCGGCCATCTCGCCAATCTTGATGCTGACATTGATCGCCATTGTTGCATAGGCCACATCGGCGGCCAGCATATCGGCATTCAGGGATTGCTCTTGTTCCTGAAACTGAGTGTTAAGCTCTTCGACCAGCTTCAACGCCGCCGCGACCTTGGCTTTGTCCACTTGCGTGAACGTCGTCACGATGGAGCTGAGTTGGCTCAGATAGGTCTGGCCCTCCCCTACCCCCGATGCCAGCTTCACCGCCTGCACCTGCACAGTTGAAATTGTTTTGTCACTGAAGAACACCTTTCGGCACTCACTTTGAAAGATGTCGTCCGGCACCGGCGCGATCTCGTTCTGGGAGAAAAGTTGGGATATCTGGTGCACCTGCGAAACGACCTGCGCATTCAGCAGCGCGCTCCAGAACGAATCCCAAAGCCCCTCTCGCCAGGCGTTGAAGTCATTCACAAGCTGGACATAACTTGGATCGCCGGTGATTTGGGCGGGGAGAACGACGGCCCTCGTCGCAGTCAAGTAGGCCTGCACCTTGAGGATGGAATTATAAAATGGGATGACCGTGTCCTGGGCCGTGCGCGCCAATCCGTTCATGCGTTTGCTCCCGTGATGTTGGCCTGATCCGGTATCGCCGGAAATGCTATCCAGTTGGAATTCGGGTCACCGGGGCTTCCTGACAGGTAATATGTCTGCCCGGTGCCGTCGGTATAGACCGGTTTTCCGCTGTCAGGGGACGCGGTCACATAGATCGCATTGGTTGCAACCTGCGTGTCCACCGGACTGCCGCCCTCTACGATGCAGTAAAACAGGTTCTGATCTGTGGATATCTGATACTGCGCACCAGCAACACTTTGTGCCTGAACAATGGTGTTCAGGTTGCCGGAAACCTCGGCCTCGCCAATCGATCCGTTGTACAAATAGGGGGTCTGGTCGGTGCCGATATATCCCAAATATCCGCTCGCGGAATTGGACCCTGTCAAGCTGCTGGCACTTTGATCAGGAGGCGTCACCGGGCTCCAGGATCCATCATAGCTATAAATTGCGCCCGAGTTATTAGCGCGCGCATAAAGCACGCCTTTCGACACCGCCAAGGCGGCCGGAAAGTCGTTTTCAACGGGGAATTTCGGAAGTTGGGTCCAAGAGGCGCCATTGTACTGGAAGACGTAGGGCATCAATTGTCCGGTCGTGTCGTACTTGGAGCAGAATATGCGGGTCCCATCCGTTGCCATGTTAGACACTGGAAAATCACTTATGGGGGCCCAGGCACCTTGGCTGTATAGGTATAGGTAGTAATCGCTGTTATAACTCTGGGCGATCGCCGAACCGTCTTGAGGCGCCGCGTTGATCGTCAGTGCGATTTCGCCAGCCGCGACGATGTTTACGGCGCATTGCCCGGTGTCGGTCCAGCCGTTCTGGTTATAGCCGCTGAACATGACGGAACCGGAGGGTTTTACGACAAACACGCCTCCGTCAAATGGGGCTGTCGTGTTCTGCTGATACACTTGACTGCGCGGCGGCCAAGTGTAGAGCGTCGTCAAAGCGAGCTCTCCGGCCGCAGCCATGATGGTCGTCCATTCTTCCCTTGCGGCCGCGATATCTTCATTTTCAAGATCATCGGTCATTTCCTGCAACAATTCGGCCAACTCATTGTAAAGGTTGATCAACGTAATCAGCTCTTGTTGGGCGACCGCGTTCATTTGATCGAACCCCTGCACCTGCGTCGCAAAGCATTGCAATTGCGATACCTGACTTGTATCTGCAGCCACCGCATTGCTCTGCTGGTTGAGGGCGGTTTCGTCCATCGCGATCTCTGCATTCAGCGCCATGATGTCGGTGCTGGTCTCGTACAGGCCATAGGCTGCCATTCCCATGGTGAACCAGCCCACTGGGTTCCACCAATTCGCGATGCCAATGATAGCGGTCGTGCCTTCAGCCGCGATCGCGACATAATCGCCAATCAATTTATTATTGTCGTCAGCTATTTCTTTTTGCAGCGCAGCCATACTGTCGTTCAAGCTGCTGATCTCGTCCGAATATGCGTCGATGATCTCTGCAATGGTGCCCGTCTCGCACTGCAAGACGATGTTCTCCGTCTGCTGCCCCATTGATTGGCCGAAGTCGCCAATCAATGTCGTATAATTGGAGACTGCGTTAACCTCGGTACCAACAAGCGCATTCAGATTATTCAAATCCTCTTCATACGCGGCGCTTCCGGGCAGGAGAACCGCAAGCTGATCAAGATAGTATTGCACCGTCGGGTCGATATTTTGCACGCCTGCCGGAACGCTCGACAATTGCGAATATATACTGGCCCCGCCCCCCGGACTGCTAAGCCATTGACTCGCGGTGCCTTGCATCGCGGCATATTGCTCTTGAAAGACCTGGTAGGCTTGTTGCAGTTCTTGATCGTTGATCCCGGGCGTCTTTTCGGGTGTGGTCGTGAAACTTGCCGGTGGCACAGTCGTGTTCGCGAGAAGGTTCGTATAAGATGAAACCGCCGTGACACCCGCCGTGATGGATGCTGATTGGACCACCATCAACCGCGCGTGGCGCCCGAGTCGGGTCTTGGGCGAAAGTGCCTCAACGCCTGATTTCTTGAGGTATGCCTTCGTAAGCGCGGCCTTTTGCGCTTCGAAGCGGGCGAAGTTGAAATCGGCGAAATCTCGTAACTGCATAACGATGCCTTGTGGTTGTGTATAAAATATACACTCTCCCTTACGGGGAAGATTACCCATGGACAACATGCCAGAACACCGTTTTCGCGGCGCAATTAAGTCAGATTTTATGGAAGGAGGTATTTGACGGATATTGCTCCTGTTAAGGCAACATCTCCACATGTTCTGGTCAGTGACTTCCGGCATCCACCCCGGCCCGTCCACAACGCGTCGGCGCGATCCACAGAGCGTGTCATCCACTGGATTTTCGGGGCCTTCGGCCGTCACTACGTCCCAATTGATCCGCCCCTCTACCCCCATCAATATAGAGTTTGATCAACGCCCGAGGGGAAAAAGCTATGGCGGAACCATTTTAATTCCGGTCATGGCATCGGGATGCGCATAGACCAAGAGGCCGATGTTCCAGCAGCTTAAATACCCCACAGGCCTTGGCTGGCGCGAAAGCCTTGCGACAGGGGCAGGTGATTATTTGGGCCTTTGGGAAACGCCCGCTCAGTAGAGTGTTGAAAGGCGGCGGCATCGAAAGGACCGATGCCGCCAGGGGGGTGTCCACAGGGAGATTGGAGAGGAGAGATCCTACACAAGGGGATGTATGTGCGACGATGCGGCTTCTTGCCCTTATGTCCGGCGTCAAAACAGCAGATCTGCGATGGCATCCCCGTTAAAACCTCACTACCACAACTGCGGTATATCCTTATTAGGCATCTATCAAAGCTGCGGGAGAAATCGCTTTCGCAAGGGTGCTCTGACGAGAGGGTAGGTTCACAGTCTCAGTGGCAACAAGTCGGTCACCGCATTTCAAATGCACCTCCAAAGCGGATGGATCCTGTGTCGCATCGCTGCGCACCAGATCGTAACCGGCCGCGATCCCTAGCGCCTGAACCTTCATGCCTTTGAGATCAGACCAAAACCGTGGTGGCACCGGCGCGGGACGTTCCTTGTTACAAATCGCGGCTGCCGCAATTTGTGCCTGCGAGATGGCATTGTGAACGGTTTCGATGCGCAGCTTTCCGGGCGCATATATATTGTCACCGCGGGCGCAATCGCCGATCGCGAATATTTTTGGGTCGGATGTCCGCATATCCTGATCGACGCAGATACCATTGTCACATTCCAAACCCGCAGCTTCGGCAAGCGCGACATTGGGGGTGGCACCGATGCCCGCCAACACAAGATCGGCCTTCACCTCAGTTCCATCGCCAAGATTAACCGCGCAAATGCGATGACCTGCGGCGCCGAAGCCTTCGATTTTCTTGTTGAACAGGAATTTCACACCCGCATCCGTCAACGACTGAGTGACGAAATTGGTTGTCGCGGGGGAGGCAACGCGGGCCATGGCGCGCGCGGCAGATTCGATAACCGTGACCGTCTTTCCCTGTTCAACAGCCGCAGAGGCGACCTCGAGACCGATCACGCCGGCCCCAATGATGACAACATCGTTGCAGTCGGCGCCGGCCAGAGCCTGACGCAAACCTGCTGAATCGCCAAGGTGCCGCAGGTAATGGATTCCTTTCAAATCCGCCCCCTGCACATCAAGACGGCGCGGCGCGGCTCCTGTCGCAAGAATCAAGGTATCGAATTTCGTCGTCTTGCCATCTGAAAAGCGAATTCTTCGCTTCGTTCTGTCAATTTTGACGATTTTTCGCGCACGCATCAGCTCGATGTTATTGTCTTGGAAAAAGGAAAGTGGGCGTATCGGCGTGGGTTGTGGTCTGTCCGATCCGCGCAGCCAAGCCTTGGAGAGAGGCGGGCGCTGATAGGGGAGCGCCACCTCCTCACCAATAAGCTTGATCGCGCCCTCATATCCATTCTTTCGCAAGGTTGCGGCCGCATTTGTGCCCGCTACTCCGTTGCCAATGATGACAGTTGTGTCCATGTTCGTGTTCCTCCCTAGGTATGTCGAACGTTTAGATAAGGCCAAGCGACCGGGCGATCAGGACCGCTTCGGTACGATTGCCGGCTTTGAGGCCTTGCATGATTTTCCTGAAGTGCCATTTCACGGTGTCTTCCGTGACATGCAGGCGCGCTGCAATTTCCTTGTTGCTCAAACCAAGCGCCGCATTTTGCAAGACCCCGACTTGCTTTTGGCTGATCGGGGCGGCGCTATCGACAGTGGGGCGTTGATCGCCCTGCCCCTCGTTCGCCGGTTTTGCAATCTTGGAAATTTCGGGCACTGTTTGATCCAAGAGGGCCCTCGTCTCCGGGCAAATGGCCCGCAAAAAGTGGCGCCTGTTTAGCAATGATCTGACGCTACCCAGTTGTTCCGCCTTTTGATTGGCGTCGGCGATACGTTTCAGCGCCTGCTTTTCCGCACCCATGAGATAGAGCGTCGCCGCAAGGGTATATTGGGCGCGCATGCCGCCAATTTCGTCCCTTACTGCGGTGAAATCCGAAATGGCTTTGCGCGCGTGCCGTTCCGCCAGCCCCAATTTGCGGTCTTGCAAAAACCGTGAGGCTTGCAACAATGCGATTTCCGCCTGAAGGGCGCGGTTCTGGTTTGGCAAAAACTGCAAATCATCGTCCGACGGGAGAGGCTCCTCCCTCAGAGCGGTTTTGGTTCGGGTTCCCATGGCGAAGACTTCGGTGCCCAGCCGAACCAGCATGTCCAACCGTTTCAACCCACGCTCTTTGGCCATCAACCGGCACCGCTCAAGCAACAAAAACGCCCGCGATTTATCGCCCTGACGGATATAAATTTCCGCAGCGCTTCGGACGGTGCTCCATACCACATCCGTTACTCCGAAATGGAGTGCAAAGTTCAAAGCCTCTTGCACGGTGCTCTCGCTTGGTGTGATCGCCCCGTCTTCTGCCTGTATCTGAAGCTCCAAAGACGCGATCATGCCCTTGACGAAGGGCGTGCGATCATAGGCAACATCTTCATTTTCCTGCGCCCGCCGAATTTCGCTGCGCGCGCCATGAATGTCGCCCATCAACAGCAGCGCCAGAATCTGCGCACCCGCAAGCCAACCAAACGCATAGCGCTGACGGACCGCGCCGCTTACAACCGTGGCAGAGGCAATGTGATCCGAAAGGGCCGCAAACTGCCTGTCAGAGGCGGCGATGAACGCTCTGCAGGTCTGCGCGGCGGCCCGTCCGACCGGGTTGGTCACTCCATAAGTGTCAATCCATTCCGCGCAACGCTCGTCGCTTTGCTTCATCTCATCATGTGTCGCAAAGCCAATCGCACGAACCAGTTCGGCCCATCCATTGGGGTCTTCGTGACCTGCCGAAGCGGTGTCCCAAAAGGCCTTCAACCGATCAAGCAGGTCCTGCGCTTCGCCTGCACGTTGGCTGAAATACAGAACCCAAGCATAGCCAATCGCCAACGACGGGGTTTGAAACAGCTTGTTGCGGGAAATGCCGGTGAACCAGGTTGTCAACGCTTCGATCTCGCCCTGCCTCAAAGCAAGGTCCAACAAAGCTTGATCCGTCAGCCTTTGGGCCCAACTGTGATCATGCGCCCGCAGGCCCACCTCAACGACGACACGATATTCTTTCCTTCGCCAATGCCAAAAAGCGATACGTTTCAGGAAATACGATCGACGTGGCCCGTATTTCTCGATGAAACGATTGCGCAGATACTCTTGCAAGGCCCGGTTCATTTCATAGCGACTGGGCTTGTCGGCGCTGGACGTCAAAAGCCCGTGGCGTGATGCAAGTTCAGCCAGCTTATGACCGGAATCGTCAATCTTGAAGACATAGTCGCTGGCTTCTGCGGTAATTTTCTCCAACCAGCTGGCGTTGATCAGGCAATCGCGAAGCGGCTCTGCGATCTGTGCCAGCACATCCGTTTCGAAATAGGCCTGAATCTCCGGCAGGTGAATGATTGCCTCGCTGGATGTATTCGATTTGCCGGCCAATGCGCAAAGAAGCGGCCAGCCCTGCGTCATATTGAATATCTTTTCCGCCCGATCGGTTTCCAACGGTAGGATTGAACAGGTCTCGTCGCGGGTGAAATTCAACTCGGCAGGGCCGATTGTCACGACATCCGACAGAACCGACAGGGAGAGCAACGTACCCGGGAAACGTTGGCTCACCACCAACCGGGTGGTTTCTGGCGTTTCCAACGTAATCGTTTTCAAGAACCTCTGGATTGTGGTGGAATCCGTGACCCCATCGAGACAGATTGTAACGGGCTTTTGGTGTCCTAAAAGATGATGCAACGCGACGGTCTTCAGGCTGCGCCCCGGCGTCTTGGCCGAAAGCTCCTGAGGCGCGAGCACCGCGACAATCGCGCTGGCAATGAGATCCGCCTCAGAGGCGCCCTCCTGCCAGAACGACGAGAGATCCAAATAGATACAGTCTTCTCCGCGATCGATCGCCGTTTGGGCGCATAAGGCGACCTGAACCGATTTTCCGAAACCTCGGGGCGCTCTGAACAGCAAGCATTTCGCACCGGAATGCTCGGCAAAGTCCAACCTGTCACGTTTCAGACAGCCCCGGATCAACCGTTTCTGACGGATGCTCATCCGTTTGAGAAACTCGGCAACATCGTTGGCATTTGCATCGGGGGTCGTGATCATCCTTCCCTCCCCGAAAGTGATGTATCGTCGGCGTCCAAACCTCATAGCTTTAACACACAAAACCCGAAACTACACGAACGTGTAGTTGCGCGGAATCGGGGTCGGCGCGATTTCTGTCGTTCAATGTCTGACAGCAGGAACAACGATGCGACGCGCATAGGTTTGGACCGCCGCCAGACGTGATGATGGTATTCCAAGGGAGGAAACGACTGATGAAGGATCTAAATGAAACGGGCACGGCGGAGGCCGGAACCGTCGAAGCATATGTCGACAAGAAAAGATATTTTTGGATTTTGTCCGTGTTCTGGCCAGCGACGCCGCTGATCGGGCTTTATCTGGTATCTACAACGGGCTGGAGCATCTGGTACGGGACTGTCCTGATTCTGTGGTATCTGGCGGTGCCATTGCTGGATGCGATGTTCGGCGAGGATTTTTCGAATCCCCCCGAATCGGCCGTGGCTGATCTTGAAAAAGATCGCTACTACCGCGTGCTCACCTATCTCACCGTGCCCATGCACTACGCCGCTTTGATCGGATGCTGCTGGTGGGTCGCAACCCAATCGGTCAATGCGTTTGAATTCATCGCGCTGGCCTTGTCGCTGGGTGTCGTCAACGGATTGGCGCTGAACACCGGGCATGAACTGGGGCACAAAAAGGAAACCTTTGACCGCTGGATGGCCAAATTGGTGCTGGCCGTCGTTGGCTATGGCCACTTCTTTATCGAGCACAACAAAGGGCACCACCGCGATGTGGCAACCCCGAACGATCCGGCAACGTCGCGTATGGGTGAGAGCATTTACGCCTTCTCGACCCGCGAAATTCCCGGCGCGTTCAAACGGGCTTGGGAGCTTGAAGAGGTTCGCCTTAAGAGAAGCGGCAAAAGCGTCTGGAACTTGGACAACGAGATCCTTCAACCGCTGATCCTTACGGCTGTTCTCTATGCCGGTCTGCTGGCGTTCTTCGGGCCGATCATGCTTGTGTTCTTGCCAATTCAGATGGCCTACGGCTGGTGGCAGCTCACTTCGGCCAACTACATCGAGCACTATGGCCTGCTGCGTGAAAAACTGCCCAACGGCAAGTACGAGCACCAAAAACCGCACCATTCGTGGAACTCGAACCACATCATGTCGAACCTGATCCTGTTCCACTTGCAGCGGCACTCGGACCACCACGCGCACCCAACGCGGTCCTATCAATCGCTGCGCGATTTCAAGGACTTGCCGGCATTGCCCTCGGGCTACCCCGGAATGTTCTTCGCGGCTCTGCTTCCGTCCTGGTTCCGGTCGATCATGGACCATCGTGTCCTCGACTGGGCCAAGGGTGATCTGAACAAAATTCAGATCGAGCCCGGCATGCGCGAACACTATGAGCGTAAATTCGGATCAGTCGAGCCTGCGCAACCTGCCGCTATGCCCGCCGAATAAGGCCCAAGCATACCGCATGACAGATTGGAGTTGGCCCGATCGGGCCAACCCCGCCCTGCCACCGCACATCTTGCTTTCATCCGAGGGCAAGACCGCAGGAAAAACCCACCTAAAACAAGAACGAGACGCCCATGCTCGCCTGTCAGCGCGCGTGTGTAAGGGAGGAATGAAAAATGGCTACATATCAATGCCCGGATTGCGGATACACCTATGACGAAATTCAGGGTCACCCACACGAAGGGTTCCCACCCGGAACACTTTGGTCGCAAGTGCCCGACGACTTTTCTTGCCCGGATTGCGCGGTGCGCGACAAGGAAGACTTTGTCCTAATCGGCGGTGCCCCGTCCGGCGAGGCTGCGCCTGCTCAGGCGGTTGAACCCGCCCCCGCGCCGGTCGCCGCACCTGCACCTGCGGCACCGATCCCTGAACCTGCGCCCGTGGCTGCTGCACCGAGCGCCCCCGCTGCGCCACAGCCTGCGCCCGCCGCGCAGCCGGCCCCTGTTGCCGCTGGCACGGCCTACCGGAAATGGCTCTGCATCACATGCGGTCATATCTATGACGAAGCCCTTGGCGACGAACATGAAGGTTTCCCTGCCGGAACTCTGTTCAGTCAGATCCCCGATGATTGGTGCTGCCCTGACTGTGGCGCCACGAAAGAGGACTATGTCCTCTATGAAGAGAAATAGGAGAGAGAGCATGAACCAGGTTGCACCATTTCCTGCCAACACCATCGATGCGGATGCCATCCGGGCCGCATTTGACACCCAGATGCAGGCTCAGCTTACCCGGCGGGCCAGCTTCGACCGCAAGGCGCGCATTGCACAGTTGGATCGTTTGGCAGACGCCGTCAAACGGAACGAGGACAAAATCATCGCGGCCTGCGCCGCTGATTTTCGCAAACCCGCTGAAGAAGTGAAGCTGACCGAGATCTTTCCTGTCCTTCAGGAAATCCGGCACACCAAACACCATCTGAAATCATGGATGCGCGGCAAACGGGCGCGCGCCACTTTGGGCGTATTTGGCACCAAGGCACGGGTGCGTCCCGAGGCCAAGGGGGTATGCCTGATCATCGCGCCGTGGAACTATCCGGTAAACCTTTCGCTTGGGCCGCTTGTCTCTGCGATTGCGGCGGGCAACAGTGCGATCATCAAGCCGTCCGAGATGACGCCGAATGCGGCGCAAGTCGTGGTCGACATCGTGGAAGAAGCCTTTACGCCGGATCTGGTCACGGTCATCGAAGGCGATGCCGCCGTTTCACAGGAACTTTTGTCGCTGCCGTTCGATCATATCTTTTTCACCGGCAGCCCGGCCATCGGCAAGGTCGTGATGGAGGCCGCCGCGAAAAACCTGACATCGGTCACTTTGGAACTTGGTGGCAAGTCACCGACCATTGTTGGCCCGAATGCCAATATCAAAAAGGCCGCGCGCAACATTGTTTGGGGCAAGTTCTCGAACAACGGGCAGACCTGTATCGCACCGGATCATGTCTATGTGCACCGCGATGTGTCTGCGGCGTTCAAGACCGCGATGAAGGCCGAGGTTGGCCGAGTTTATGGCAAGACACCCGAGGCGCAAAAAGCAACGCCTGATTATTGCCGGATCGTGAATGACCGGCACTTTGACCGGGTGCGCAACCTGATTGAAGATGCCCGCTCCAAAGGCGCCAGCATCGTTCAGGGGGGGCAGACCGACGCCAGCCAGAATTTCGTCGCGCCGACGCTGATCTCCGAGGTTTCGGACGATATGGAGATCACGCAAGAAGAGCTGTTCGGGCCAATTTTGCCGATCATCGAATATGTCGATTTGGATAAGGTCATCGACAAGATCAACGCAAATCCCAAGCCGCTTGCCCTTTATATCTTCGACAAGAGCAAGAGCTTCGTAAATCAAATCGTCTCGCGGACCTCTTCGGGCGCGGTGGGCGTCAACCTGACCGTGGTGCATTTCCTGCATCCGAACCTGCCTTTTGGCGGCGTCAACAACTCGGGCATCGGGGCGGCGCATGGTGAATACGGCTTCAAGGCCTTTTCCCATGAAAAAGCCGTACTCGAGGAAAAGCACTCGATCACGCACATGCTTTTCCCGCCTTACACCGGGTTTGTGCGCCGCCTCATCAACATCGTGGTTCGGGTGCTCGGCTAACGCCGCTGCGAACCAATAGGGAGAGAAGAAATGTACGACTATATCATCGTAGGAGCCGGATCCGCCGGTTGCGTTCTAGCCAACCGGCTGTCGGCAGACCCGGCCAAACGCGTCGCGCTTATCGAAGCGGGCCCAAAGGACAAAAGCCCCCTGATCCACATGCCATTGGGGATCGCCTTGCTGGCCAACAGCAAAAAGCTGAACTGGGCCTTTGACACGGAACCGCAAGAGCACCTGAATGGCCGCAAACTGTTCTGGCCCCGCGGCAAAACGTTGGGCGGTTCGTCGTCGATCAACGCCATGGTCTATATTCGCGGCCACAAGGACGACTACGACTATTGGGCGTCAGAGGCAGGCACGGATGTCTGGGGCTGGGACCGCATGACAGAGCTGTTCAAGCGGATTGAAGACAACCATCGGTTCGGGACCACCGACACCCATGGCAAGGGCGGCGAGCTGTCGGTGAGCGAGCTGAAAACCGTGAACCCCATCAGCCGCGACTTCGTGCAGGCCGGACGCGAGTTGCAGATTCCCCATAATGGCGATTTTAACAGCGGCGCCCAGGAAGGCCTGGGCATGTACCAAGTCACGCAAAAAGACGGGCGGCGCTGGAGTTCGGCGCAGGCCTTTCTGCGCGGGGCCGAATCCCGGTCCAACCTTGAAATATTCACCGACGCCCGCGTGACCCGCGTCGTCATGGAGGAGAAAACAGCAACCGGCGTCACCCTGCGGATCGGCGGCGAATATCGCCAATTGCGCCTGAATGATGGTGGCGAAGTGATCCTGTCTGGCGGGGCCATAAACTCACCGCAGCTTCTGCTTTTGTCCGGTATCGGGGATGCGCAGGAAATCAAACGTCATGGCCTTTCGGTGGTTCACGATCTTCCCGAGGTGGGCAAGAATCTGGCCGACCACCTTGATGTGACGATCATGCATTCCGCAAGCTCGCGGCGCCCGATCGGTGTCGCGCTCAGCTTTTTGCCACGCGGCATTGGCGGATTGTTTTCCTATATCTTCCGGCGTAAGGGGTTTTTGACCTCGAATGTGGCGGAAAGCGGCGGGTTCATTAAGTCCTCACCCGATCGCGACAGGCCGAATGTCCAGTTTCACTTCTTGCCGACCTACCTGAAGGATCATGGCCGCAAGATCGCCCTTGGCTATGGCTATACCCTTCACATTTGCGATGTCCTGCCCAAAAGCCGGGGTCATATCGGCCTCAAAAGCCCCGATCCGATGGACGATCCGCTGATTCAGCCGAATTATCTGAGCGATCCGGAAGATATGAAAACAATGATCGACGCGTTCAAGGCAGGGCGCAGGATCCTCGAAGCTCCGGCCATGTCCGCGCATAGCAAATACGAAGTTCAGCCCGGAAAATCCGTGCAGACCGACGATGAAATCGCGGCATTCATCCGCGAAGGCGCCGAGACGATCTATCACCCGGTCGGCACATGCCGGATGGGGGCGGATCAAGCATCGGTTGTCGACCCCGAACTGAAAGTGCGCGGCGTGTCCGGATTGCGGGTCGTCGATGCCTCCATCATGCCAAGCCTTGTCGCGGGAAATACCAACGCCCCCACCATGGTCATTGCCGAAAATGCGGCGGCGATCATTTTGGGCCAGGTGCGTATTCTTGAGCGGAGGCAGTCCGTTGCCTAAGCGCGATGAAAAGCATAGAGAAACACATATGTGTGACGGATGTGATGGCGTTTGCTGCAAAAAACTTCAAGCCGCAACCGACAGCTTTCAGGCTTTCCAGAACGATCGGAACACAGATCAAAATCCAAAATCTAATGAGGAAGTCAAATGCACGGACAAATGATGGAAATGCCGCTGACGATCCACTCTCTAATTGATCATGGTGCGCGCTACCATGGTGACACAGAGATTGTGTCAGTGGAAACGGATGGCTCTAAGACAAAGACGACATGGAAAGGTATCTCCGACCGGTCGCGGAAACTCGGTTCTGCGCTGGCAAAGCTGGGGCTTTCCAAAGGGGATCGCGTGGCGACGATCGCGTGGAATAATTCGCGGCATCTGGAGTGCTACTTTGGCATCTCTTGCGGCGGAATGGTGTGCCACACGATCAACCCGCGCCTTTTCCCCGAGCAGCTCGTCTATATCATCAACCACGCAGAGGACCGGGTGATCTTTTTCGACAAGACGTTCCTGCCGATCATCGAAGGGATCAAAGACAATCTAAAGACCGTCGACACCTTCGTCCTTATGTCGGAGCGTGACGAAGAGGCCGCGAGCAAAATCCCCGGACTTGTGTTTTACGAAGATTTCCTCGCCACAGGGGATGACAATGCCGATTGGGTGGATGTTGCCGAAACGGACGCCTCCAGCCTTTGCTATACCTCCGGCACCACGGGCAACCCCAAGGGTGTGCTCTACTCTCACCGCTCGACTGTCCTGCACTCGCTGGGCGCTGCCTTGCCCGACACGCTGAACTTTTCGGCGCGTGAAGTAATGATGCCGGTCGTGCCGATGTTCCACGTCAATGCTTGGGGCGCGCCCTATGCTGCGGCGATGGTCGGGGCCAAACTGGTCCTGCCGGGGCCGGGCCTTGATGGTGACAGCCTCGCAAAGCTCATCGACGCCGAAAGCGTGACGGTCGCACTGGGTGTTCCCACGATCTGGCAGGGGCTGCTTGTCTCGCTCGAAAAGCTTGGCTCTAAAGCCGAGTCGCTGAAGCGAACAGTTGTCGGCGGGACGGCGTGCCCACCCTCGATGATTGCCGAATTCCGCGACAAATACGACACCGAAGTTGTGCACGCTTGGGGCATGACCGAAACCTCACCGCTCGGAACGGCAAATGCCTTGCTTGAACGCCATGTTGGCATGACCGAGGAAGACAAGCGAAAGTGCGCGAAAGCCAAGGCCGCCCACCCTATGGCGTGGAGCTCAAAATCGTCAACGACGAAGGCGAAACGCTTCCCGAGGATGGCACAGCCCAAGGCAATCTGCGTATCCGCGGTCATTGGGTCGTAGACAGCTATTTCGGCGCTGAATCTGGCACGACCTTGGAAGCCGATGGATGGTTCGAAACCGGCGATGTCGCCTCGATCGACGCCGATGGTTTCATGACCATTCGCGATCGCTCCAAGGACATCATCAAATCCGGTGGCGAATGGATTTCCACCGTTGAACTTGAAGGCATTGCTGTCGGTCATCCGGAAATCGCAGATGCCGCCGCCATCGCCGCCAAGCATGAGAAATGGGACGAACGCCCGGTTCTCATTGCGGTTCGGGCGCCCGGTACGAACCTGGCGGAGGAAGATCTCATTGCCTTCTTCTCTGACAAGGTTGCCAAATGGCAAATGCCCGATGCCGTTGTTTTCGTGGAGGAATTGCCAAGAAACGCCACGGGCAAAGTGCTGAAGAATAAGTTGCGCGAGAGCTATGGGGATATGCTCCTGTCGTAACCTGAAACATGCAGGCGGAAGGGCATATCGCATTTTCCGCCTGCACGTCGCCGCGCGTCAAGCGCAGAAAATCAACCAAAGGGAGGAATAAATGAAACACACTGATCTGGTGTCAAAAGCGCCTTATGCCGCAGGCGTCATGGCAATCATGGCAATTGGCGGCTTCGTGTCGCCCCACACCGCAGATGCGGACCCGCTTTACGCCAAAGGAGACTGGCTTATCGGCGTGAACGCAGCAAAGGTATTTACCGAGGAAACTCTGGATTCAATCAGCGCAGGTGGCGCTCCGATAGCGGGAGCGGGTGTTGATATCTCAGACGACACGACACTGAGCTTCGATGTCTCCTACTTTTTGGAGTCTTCTGTAGCGATCAACTTCTTTGGCGGTTTACCAGCAACGGCCAATCTGACAGGCGCAGGTAGTTTGGCAGGAACGCCCATTGGCGAAACAAAATACGGCCCTGCAATCTTGTCGCTCCAATACCACTTTGAAACCAAATCGTCTTTTAGCCCATATGTGGGGGCCGGCATCGCTCGGATCTTGTTTTTGGAAGAACAAGGGAATGCAGTGGCCGATCTTGACCTGAAAGACGCTTGGGCGCCCGCGCTACAAGTTGGCGTGCGCTATCAACTGAGCGAAAAATGGTTTGCGAATGCGGATATACGTTACACGCCCTTCGAAACAGATATCTCTGGCACCCTCGGAGGCGCGCCCGTCAACGGCAAAGTGTCGGTGGATCCGACAATCCTCAACATCGGCGTTGCTTACCGCTTCTAGGGCTATGCCATGACAGACCTGCCGCGCAAAACGGCGGGCGATGAAGGGCCCTTGGATATGTAGACGCCTGGCTTGGGATTTTGCCACCAAGAAGAGACGGATACCACCGAGGGAACACAGTTTCCGAAATAGTTTAAACAGGACGCTGTGGCACAGTGTGTCAAGCGTGGCTCCTGCGGTCAGCGAAGTGGCTGAACCTCAGGGGACGAGCAGAAGATCGCCCGACACATGGAAGCTGCGGCTTGCGAAGTGGTCGCCCCACCGATCAAGGCGGCAGAACAAGCCAATAATATCAAGCAGTTAAATAATGAAGTGGCCTGCGCGGCAAAAGCGCGGGCCATTTTGAAACGGGGCCGCACACGGCGCGTTACAGCGCCCCCTTTCGGGATCATGCGCTGCATGGCCTGCCGAACCGTGAGTGAGATAGGTGTTCATCACAACGCATATATTACAACGCATCGTCCGGCATTTTTAGGGTATGCGCAACGTCCTGCTCGGACTGTCCCTTTCCGTGCATTTCTATGGTTTTACGCGTGGCATAAAGAGCTGCTAAGCTGGTTGGCACACAAGCCCGCGCCAACCGAAGGATCCACCAAGCAACCGCAGCCCATGACCATCGCAACGGGCGCTGTTCCAAAGGCGCTCATTGCGGCGTTATCATTGGATGCCCACGCGGGGGTTTTGGTCAATAGTTGGTTGGATTTGCCTCTGCATCGGCGCGACTGCGGATCAGGGCGCTGCGCTCGAAGGTCATAAAGACAACTCCATCTTGACGCAGACCCTTTGTCCGGACCGTCACGATCCCCTGCCCGGGCCGCGATTTGGAGGGCCGTTTTGCGAGAACCTCGCTCTCGGCATATATTGTGTCGCCAGAGAACACCGGTGCGAGCAGTTTGATGTCCTGAAAGCCGAGATTGGCAATGGCCTGCCCGGAAACCTCTGGCACGGTCATGCCCAACACGATTGCGATTGTGAGCCCGCTGTTCACCAACATTTTCCCGAACTCAGTCTGGGAGGCAAAATGCGCATCGCAGTGCAGCGGATGGTAATTCATCGTCAGCAATGAAAACTGGGTGTTGTCCGCATCGGTGATCGTGCGCCCCGGCCGGTGCTCATATACGTCACCCACTTCGAAATCATCGTAGTATAGCCCAATCTGAGCCCGGAATCTTCGTGGCGCGATCTCTCTCATGCTTGCCCTCCAAAGGCCTCTACGCAGATGTCACAGGCACCAAAACAAGGCAAATTATTGCCCCTACATGTGCCTTGTGTAGCAATACCCTGTGCTAAACGAATATATCTTCACACTTTTCAGCCGACGTCAAAATGCGGCGTGTCTGCATCATAATCGATGTCAGTTCCCTTCGCCAAACAATCGCGGTGAGAACGCCAACCGCAAGCGGTAAGCCGGCGATGACATTCATAATAGACGCGCCAAAACGCGCGGAAATGCCTTTGGCGGCGGCCCTGCGTTGGTTGTCCCTGCCGTAGGTGTCTGCCGTCACAATATGTTTTCCGAACACAGGCTTGAAGAAGGGCACTTGGCCCGTGCCGGTCATGCCTCGCTCCGCTTGACCAATTGCCGCGCGATGATAATCCGCTGCATTTCGTTTGTACCTTCACCGATGCAGGTCAGCGGAGCATCTCGATATAGCCGTTCGATATCATACTCTTTGGAATACCCAGAGGCGCCGTGGACGCGCATACTTTCGATGGAGTTCTCCAAGGCAGCTTCCGATGCAAAATATTTGGCCATGCCGGCTTCCATATCCACCCTTTGGCCGGCATCGAATTTTCGTGCAGCGTCCAAGGTTAGCAAGCGGGCGGCCTGTGCGCGTGTCGCCATATCTGCCAATTTCAATTGAATGGCTTGGTGTTCTGCGATGGGTTTGCCAAATGTCTTGCGCAGCTTGGCGTAGTCGACCGCCAATCGAAGCGCGCCTTCGGCGATCCCGACGCCGCGTGACGCAACATTGATCCGGCCCAGCTCAAGCCCGCCGGTGGCCTGATAGAACCCCTGCCCTTCGGTTTCGCCGATCAACTGGTTCGCCGGAAGTTCATAGTTGTCAAAAACAAGTTCTGCGGAATCAATCGATTGGTAGCCAAGCTTTTCGAGCTTGCGGCCCACGGTGAAACCCTCGCGTTTATCCGCAATCATCAAGCTCATGCCCTTATGGCGAGGTTCGATGTCTGTGTCGGTCTTGACCAGAAGGGCAAAAACCGATCCATGAATTCCGTTGGAAATCCATGTCTTTGTGCCATTGATGATATACCCCGTATTGGTACGCTTGGCCGTCACGCGAAGCGCCTGTAGGTCGGTTCCCGCATCGGGCTCCGTCAGGGCGAGGCCACCGCGCAACTCGCCACTCGCAAGCTTGGGCAGCCAATGCTGTTTTTGCTCTTCCGTTCCAAATTTCTCGATCGCAAGACACAGCATGAGGTGGGAATTGAAAATCCCGGTGATCGACATCCAAACGGCGGAAATTTTCATGACGATTTTGGCGTAGGTCTCGGCAGGCAATCCCAACCCGCCATAGGCAGGGCTGACGGTTGCACCAAACAAGCCGAAATCAGCCATCTGGGCGACAAGCTCCTCGGGCCATTCATCCGCGTGATCAAACTTTTTGACAACAGGCCGAACATCTTTTTCGACCCATCTGTCAATCGTGTCCAAAAGCGCCTGCTCGTCTTCTTGCGCGATCATCATTCCCCCCAGACTTCCATTCACACACCTTGATTTATAAGAAAATTTTACCGCGCTTCAGCTTATACTTGCAAACTTGGCAGTCAATAGATGCCGGCACAGGTCCGTACATATCATAGGTGCGCTTCAAAAAAGCAGCCTCCGGCAACGATCCGCGCCGGCAGCCCGCCGTTCCATATGCGCTCACATCTTCCATTGAGCCGATCGCCGCGCGACCAATGCCAAATTGTGCCTCTATCCCGACAACAGAAGCGGTATCCGTCGTTCCCGCCGCGAAATTGGCCATAGGGGAGAACGCATCATGGCGCGCGCCAACTCTTTTGTCGGCGCGCGCCATGATCTTTTTCGCGGTCGTCTCGCTTGGCGTTACCCTGCGATCTGACCGGCGATGACAGACAGTTCCCTGGCTATAAGAAGCTGGGCAACCACAGAGCCAGTTCCGGGAAGAGGAACAGCACGAACAGCACCAACACCTCCAAGCAGATGAACGGAATCGCCGCGCGGTAGATCGCAAGCATCGAGATCGATTCCGGCGCCACACCGCGCATCACGAACAGCAAAAGTCCAAAGGGCGGTGTCAACAGGCTGACTTCCATCACCACCAGAAACAGGACACCAAGCCAAAGCATGTTCACGTCTTGCGCATGTGCAATGGGCAAGAAGAAAGGCAGAGTGACCAACAGCATGCTGACCTGATCCATGAACGCGCCCAGAAAGATCAACACACAAAGCATCATCAAAACCGCACCAAAGGCGGTTAGGTTCAGCCCGTCCACAAAACCCAGCATCCCTTGAATGGCCCCGGACAGGGACAGGAGTTGGGAGAAGGTGGTCGAGCCGGCCACGATGAGCAAGATCATCGAAGCAACCTTGGCCGTTTCCGAAAGCGCGGTATTCAGGACATCGAAAGACAGCGACCGGTAGGCTGCCGCTGCGATCACCGCCGCCACACAGCCAATCGCGGCGGCCTCGGTTGGCGATGCGATGCCTCCAAAGATGCTGCCCACAACGGCCACGAAAATCAACATCAGCGGCAAAACGTAAACCAGGAACGGGCGCCATTTTTCGCGGCGCGTCAGGGTTTCTACGCTTTCCTGAACCGGTGCCAATTCGGGATTGATGGTGCAACGGATCAGCACATACCCCAAAAACAGCGCGGCCATCAACATACCCGGCATGAGCCCCGCCACAAGAAGCGACGAGATTGGAATATAGGCAAGGCTGCCAAGCAGCACCGCCAACGCCGAGGGCGGGATCAGCATGGCAATCCCCCCGGTCGCCATGATCGGACCCATGGCGATGCCCGGATCATAGCCCCTTTTGAGCATGTCCGGCAAAAGAACGCCGCCCATCAGAGCCGTATTGGCAATGGTCGAGCCGGTGAGCGATGAAAAGATGGTGCCGCCAGTGATGGCCACGACCGACATGCGGCCGGGAACCCGCGATATCAGAATATCGACGGCATTGATCGCCCGAAAAGCGACTTTCGACTGAAACAGGATCTCCCCCATCAGCAAAAATAACACCACAGGCAGGAAGGAAAACTTGGCCACGGATTCAAACATTTCTCCGGACAAGAATTCCAAAGATCCGGTGCCGCCCATAAACACCACCATGCCGATCAGATTGGCACCAATGAAAGAAAAGGCGACCGGCAAGCCGATAGCCATACCAACCGCGATGATGGCAAGCATCAACAAGAGCGCGAGATACCACTCCATGCTTAGAACCCTCCCGAGACAGGAGCCGCATCGGCGGCATCCGGTTTACTGTCGACGATGCGCAGCACAAATTCGATGGCCATCAGCAAGAACGAAGCAGGTATAACCGCCAAAAGCGGCCATTCCGGGATCACCAGGCTTTTGTAGATGGCGCTATTGCTTTCGAAGGCGTTGTAAGCGGCGCCCGCGCTGAAATAGGCAATGGACAGACACACCGTGAGACCGACAAAATCGGCGAACATGTCAAGCGCCCGCGCGCCCGCACGCGGCAAAGTCTTGGAAAGGATATCGATCTTGACATGAAGTCCAAGCCGGAGCACCCAAGGTGCGGCGGCGAATGCCCCCACATAGATCGAGTATTCTGCGACCTCGCCCACCCACTCAACCGTGGATACACCGATCAGCCGTAAGACGATATTCATCGACACCGTGACGGCGATAAAACCCACCAAAACACCAAAAAACAACACAAACCCCTTCAGCACACTATCGTGTACCGCGCGAACATGTCGCAACATTTCAGACACCTCCCTATATTCTTGGCAAAATCGCGTGCGGCCGCACGCGATCACATGAGACATGCACGTGGCCGCAAAATGCCGCCACGTGCGGGGGTTCATGGCCGGGTAATAAATCCGCGAATTTCGTCCGCGACCGTCGCATTGATTTTTCTGGCTTCTTCCCAACCGACACGACGTGCCGTCTCGCTCCAGATCTTGGCTTGGTCAGGCGGCAACACGATGGTCTCGATACCCGCTTCCGTCTGCCGCGCGATTTCCTTGGCGTCATTTTCGGCAACAAGGTAGTTCCCTTGTTCAAGTTCAAGCATCATCTCGTTGAGCATCGCCTGTTGTTCTTCCGACATGCTTTCCCATAGCTTGAGATTCATCAGCACGTGGCCGTTGCCGGTAAAGAACCCCGGTTCGACCCGATATTTTGTCACCTGATCCCAGCTATAATCGAAGATCCCCTCAGCAACCCAACCGAAGCCGTCCACAACGCCGCGCTCCATGAGCGTGTAAACTTCGGGCACAGGCGCCGAGTGTGTCGAGGCTCCGAGTTCTGTGAAAAACGCCTGATAAGCTGTGGACACGCGGATATCGATACCGCTGAGATCGGCCGAATCCACTGGCTTGTTCAGGTAGAGATAATAGGGCGACGTGTCATAGGTGCGGCCCAGATAGTGCAAGCCCTTTTCGGCATGCAACTTTTGAATATATTCGTACCCGCCATTTTGGCGAAGCTCGGCAATATCCACCTCGGACAACTTAAAAAAGTCGGCCTCAGGCAGAACATTCGTGTACCAGCCGCCGGTGACGTAGGCCATGCCGTAAACGCCGCCCTTGACCTTTTTGACGATCTGCACCGGGCTACCGATGGCCGGCGCACCGCCCAGATAGTCGATCTGCACAAGCCCTTTGCCGCGCTCGTTCAGCTTGTCGATAAAGTCCTCATAGCGCGATGCAATGATCGATCCGGCGGTCCAGCCGCTCACAGCACGGATTGTTACCTCTTCGGCCATTGCCGGAACTGACAACGCCAGAAGCGACAAGGCCGCAACAGTGTTCCTCTTCAGAGCCTTTAACATGGTATTCTCCTCCCTTTGAATGATTGTGGTGTCCGGCCTTCACGGCCGGTTCACCTGTTTTTTAGTGCTTCAGCGGTCAAATGAGCCCTGATTGACCTCGTCCGAAACGGCGTTCCATCTGCGCGCAGCTTCCACGGTGCCTTCAAGATAGGCTTTAGGCATCAGATCAAACGGAGGCCGCGTCGGGCCCGCATTGATGTAACCCGCCGCGTTGAACCGTTCCTTTTCCAACGGAATATTATACTTGGAAAACTCGCGGAAATCGCCGTTGGGAAAGAAGGTCTCGTAGCTCCAGGTGATCCGATCTGTGAGCTTCTGCGCCATTTCGTCTTCACCGGCGGTGATCAAATCCCGCAATTTGGTGCAGGGCGCCATGCCGCAGCTTGCAGATCCGGCCCAGGCCGCCAAGGATACATCGGCGTCGATTTCGCGGGCTTTCAGCCAATCGCGCTCCAGCGGCAACAACCGGATGCGCCCCTTCACGGCCTCAAGGCTACGTGCGTAGATATCATCCACGCCGATGGTCTTGGCGGCAACGAGTTGGGGGATCTCGGCAAGCTGGCCCCAAGTCTCGGGGGTGATCCGCCCTTTGAAGGCTTCGGGGTTGTCATAGATCACGATGCCAAGTTCCGGCACGGCTTCGGCCACGTCGCGATAATATTGCACGATCGCTTCCGGCGCCAGTTGGCACCACATCGGCCGCCCCAGCATGGTTCCCTGCGCACCAAGGTCGCGGACAAACTTCATCCGTTCGATGGTTTCGCGTGTGCTCTGCATGGTCGTCCCGATGCAAACAGGAACGCGTCCGGCCACCTCTTCGACCACCGCAGTCACATAGACTTTCCATTCCTCGGGGGTGAGCGTGGCTTCTTCGCCGAAGGTGCCGTTGGTCAGGATGGCGTCCACGCCATCTTCGATGATCTGGTTGACGGCGCGGCGTGTTTCTTCAACATCGATGGCGACACCGTCATACAGCGGGTCGGCCGCTTCAGGCGTGCTGCATGAGGGGATAATTCCCCAAATTCCTGTCACGTCTGCAACCGTAAGTCGGCATTTGTTGGCGTTGGGCATTACTTTTCTCCAAATAGTGTCAAAACACTGGCCGTCCGTGTCTTCCTGCACTTGAGTCACGGCCACTACGTCGGAGCAGTCTAGGGACAGCAAAGAAGATGGCGCTACTGGGCTTTTGGACATAGAATAACGCGATTCAGACAAAAGGCCGCCTTCATGCAATACCTCCCACCGAACAGTTACGACAAACCCGGGGCGCTGATCTCCTTTACCGTGCGCCAATGTGCGAACCTCACGGCCGTGCCACGCCATAGCCACGCGCACCCCCAACTTCTCTATACCACAACCGGATTTCTTCAGGTGCGCACTGACGGCGGCAAATGGGTGGTGCCCAACGGTCAGGCCTTTTGGCTACCGGCAGGCGTGCCGCACGATGTTATGTGCAACGGCAGCGTGACCATGCACAGCCTGTTTTTTAGCACCTCTGGCGGCGCCGAATTTCTCGACACCTGCAGCGTGGTCACAATTTCCCCGCTGCTCAAAGAGCTGATCCTCTACACCACACGGTCGGTCGACACGCTGGAGGCCGACGCGTCCGAGCGCCTGATTTCGGTCATTCTGGATCAGGTCAGCCATCTCCCCGCCGAACCCCTATTCTTGCCAGTGGCGAGTGATTCCCGACTGAAACCCATCATCGACGGGCTTCTGGACGATCCCTCCGACACGCAATCGCTCGACACTTGGGCCGAGGAAGTGGGCAGCTGTTCGCGCACCCTGTCGCGGCTGTTCATCACCCAAACCGGCCTGTCCTTTGGCAGGTGGCGCGAACGGGCGAGGGTGATCGCGGCGCTGAAAGGATTGTCGGAAGGGCGCAGTGTCACCGAAATCGCTTATGAGCTGGGCTACCGGTCGCAAAGCGCTTTTATCAACATGTTCAAACGAACAACCGGACGCACGCCCGGGAAATTTTTCACAAGTTAACGGCCAACCTATCGCACATGCGTTAAGGCTAATTTTCAGTTACGGGATGCATTAACGCGGGTCGTTTTCTGTCGCGACAGCACCGAACCTTGGGTGAGTACGGCGCCCCGGATCACCGGCGCGGGCCACAATAGCAACGGGCTTTCGCGCCGCTGCGCCTGCTATTGCCCCCGAGAATGGCGTTTGGCCTGCGTCCTCCGGCAGGCACCCGCCGTGTCGCATGGCAAGTGGCGTTTATTTGGCGGGCGCCAGACCGGCGAAGGCAACCCGCCAAAGGCAAAGACCCGGTGTGTCGCGCGACGAGATGACAGAGTGGGCAATACCGAAATCGCACCGATAAATCATAAGGCGCATTGAGAACCGCAATGCGGCGCCTTCATGTCCGATGCCATTTGGCCACGGCATCGAACATCAATTCTTCACCGGATTACGAGGACATTACTCGGGGAAGCCAGGTAATGATTGCCGGGAAGGCAAACAGGATCGCAATCGTGACGATCTCCATCAAGACAAACCAGAACGCGCCTTTGAACACCTCGGGCAACGGCGTTTCCCGGTCAATACCGGCGATGACATAGACGTTAAGCCCGACAGGTGGCGTGATCAGCCCGATTTCGCACATCTTGACCGTCAAGATCCCGAACCAGATCGGATCGAAGCCCAGCGATTGCACCGCTGGAAACATAATCGGAATTGTGATCGCCATCATCGAGAACGCATCGAGGAACATACCCAACGGCACGAGGACCAGCAGCAGCATCGCAACGATCAGGTAAGGCTCCAAACCGGACTGCACCACCGCCTGCGCCAATTGGTTGGGCACCTGGATCAGCGTTAGGAAATAGCTGAAGATTGCGGCTCCGACCATTGTAAACAGGATCATCACCGTCGTGTCGATTGTCGAACGGAAGCTTTCGACAATCCGCCCCATCATGCCGGGCCAACTTGGCCGATGCGAGAGCAGCATGAGAAAGGCAACGAAAGCCCCCAATGCGCCCGCTTCGGTCGGTGTCACAAGCCCCAGATAGATGCCGCCCATGACCACGAGGAAAAGCACCGCAACCTGCCACGCCTTGCGGGTTTCGCGCACCGCGACCCCCCAAGGGGCGCGCGGGGAAACAGCCGCGCGCGCCGGACCGCGCCGGGCAATGATATAGATGCCGACCATGAAAACAAACATCGTAAGCAGACCCGGCAAAAATCCCGCGATCAGCATCTTTCCCGCAGAGGTTTCGGTCAGCGCCGCATAGAAAATCAACAAGACACTGGGCGGAATGAGAACGCCGAGAACCCCGCCCGCAGCCACGGCCCCCGCCGACAGGCTGCCAGCATAACCGGCTTTTTTCATTTCCGGAATCGCCACCGAACCAACCGTTGCGGCGGTCGCCACGCTGGATCCGGATGTCGCGGCAAAACCGGCGCTGGTCAGGATCGACGCCATCGCCAAACCACCCGGAAGATGCCCCACCCATCGGCTGGCCACATCAAACAGTTTCTTGCCGACTTCGGCGTGCTGCGCAAAACTGCCCATGAGAATGAACAGCGGAATGATGGTCAGCGTGTAAACCGCAGTCGTCGAATAGGAAATAGATTTGAGCCGGGTCATCAAAAAGTGCAGATCTTCGACCATGATGATACCGGCGGCCCCTGAGAGGGCCAGCGCCGCAAACACCGGCGTGCCAAGCGCCATCAACACAAAGATCATTGCCACGGCGATATACGGGGCGAGATTGGGATCCATCGTTTTTCCTTAGGTCAGGTGGGGCCGGGTTCGGTGCCGGCTTGCTGCTCCGGTTCACCGAAGAGCAAGGTTTGCAGGGACTGGACCGCCATCTGAATGCAGGCGAACCACAGTCCGATCGCGAGACTGGCCTTGGTCCACCAGATCGGGATCTTGATATAACCCCAGCGAAATTCGAGGATTGAAATCGAATAGATCGCCTCGTTGGTCGCCGGGATTGCCAACATCAGCAATCCAAGCGCGCCAAGGCCCCAGCCAGCACCAACCACCCCGGAGCGCAACCGCCGGGGAAGTTTGTCAGTCAGCACCGTCACGCGGATATGGGCGTCATCGCGCTGCGTCCAACCCGCGCCGAGAAAGACGATCATCACCAAAGCAAGTTCGGTGAACTCGAACACGCCGGAAATCGGGCTTCCGGTGACGGCGCGGGTGATGATGTCCAGCGTGATTCCAAACATCAAAAAAGCCAGAAACAACATGGCGACCGCACCCAGCACGTCGGACACCCATTTAAGGATCCTGTTCAAAAACTGCATCATCCAGTCCTTCGCTTGGTACGGTCGCCACGCTCCATCAGGAGGCCTGACTGATTTCATAAGGACGCTTCAACGTGGCCTTTGCGTCATATTCGGCGATGGCATCATCAATCAACGACTGCATTTTCTCGCCGTCGATGCCGGCCTGTTTCGCCGGACCATCCAGCCAGGCATTGACCTGCGCGGGCTGAACGAGCTCTTTGGCCAAGGCCTTTTGATCGTCCGGAATGGTGTGCAATGTGACACCCTCTGCCTCGGCAATTTTGACGTATTTCGCGAGGATTTCTTCGTAGATGGCACTGAACTTACCGCCATAGATTTCATCGACGATTCCGTCAGAAACCTTGCGCACATCCCCGGGCAATCCGTCATAGACCTGCTTGTTCATGATCGTGGTTGCCGGCGCGTGCGGGCCATCGCCGATGTCATAGAATTCTGGCGCGGTTTCGTGCAATTTATAGGCAATTGCAGTCACGAAATCAAAACCGTAGACCCCATCGAGAATACCGCGTTCCAGAGCCTGATAAACCTCGGGCGCCGCCATCGGAATCGCAGTGCCGCCCAGCGCCTCGACCACATCGGCGGAAACGCCATAGGCGCGGATGCGCTTGCCCTTGATATCTTCGATGGAATTGATCGGTTCGCGCAGGATCATCGGCGCATAGTTCCAATTGGTCCAATACAACACCTTAGAGCGATGACGGTCTTCCCATTCCGCGCGCAGGGGATCGAATTGCTCATAGACATCGCGGCAGACCTGCTGCAATGCATCGGCGCGGTTCATGCGGAAATACCATTCCAGGCCACGGGTCACCGGCAGCTCGGCCTGATAATATCCCGGCGAGATGAGTGTCATTTCCGAAGTTCCATCGCGCGAGGCGGCAAGATGCTCGCCAACCTTGTTCAGCGACCCGGACCAATACCGGCGGATATTCACCTCACCCTCGGTGCGTTTTTCCAGTTCATCGAGATACCAACGGTCAATCCAGGACGGGCCGGCGGTTTCCGACACGTAGCTGTCGAATTTCAGCGAGGTTGCCGCCCGCGCGAGCGACGGTGCCCCCATAACCAAGGCACCCGACGCGGCGGCCGCCCCTGACGTGATAAATGTTCTGCGTTTCATGTCTCTCTCCCTTTGTTTGCGGACCCATCATATCGGGACAGGCCCGGTTGTTCCTGTTGGCCCATGCCGCCCGCTCGTCTTTAATCCTGGGCGACACGTTCCCGCAGGGTGGTTTTCAGAACCTTCCCGTAGCTGTTCTTGGGCAGATCCTGCACAAAATGATATTGCTTCGGCTTCTTGAACGAGGCCATCCGCTGCTTGCACCAGCGATCAAGCTCCGCCGTATCGCAGGAGGATCCCTCACGTAGTACGACAAAGGCAATCACGTCTTCGCCCCACTCCGGGCTCGGTTTTCCGATCACGGAAACCTCGAACACTTGATCATGGGCCAAAAGCGTTTCTTCGACCTCACGGGGATAAATGTTGGTGCCGCCAGAAATGATGACATCCTTGGAGCGGTCGGTCAGGGTGACAAACCCATCCGGATCCATGGACCCCAAATCCCCGGTGCGCAGCCATCCGTCCACAATCGCGGCAGCGGTGGCCTCGGGGTTGCGCCAATAGCCTTTCATCAGCGTATCACCGGCGAGCGCGATCTCGCCCACCTCGCCGCGCGGCACTTCGCGCATATTCTCATCCACGATCCGCACCTTGACGCCGACCTGTGCAAACCCGACCGAGACGCGGCGGGCATCTGCATTTGGATGTGTGGTATCGGCCACCAGTTTGCGGGGCAAGACGGTGATCGTCATCGGGCTTTCCCCTTGGCCGTAGATCTGGACAAACCGCGATCCAAAACGGCTCAGCGCCTCTTCGATATCGGCCAGATACATCGGGCCGCCGCCATAGATGATCGTCTTGATGCCCTCACCACTATATCCGGTTTCAGCAGCATGGGCGATCTGGCGCTTGACCATGGTGGGCGCGGCGAAGAACACCAGATTGCCCAGCTCCTGTGCCAGCCCGGCAATCTCTGCGGCGTCGAACCCGCAGGACGGCGGTATAATGTGACAGCCCCCGGCCCGCACGATCGGAAAATGATAGAGCCCCGCACCATGCGACATCGGAGCAGCATAGAGCGAATTATCCTCTGCCGAAACCGCGTCCACATCCATCGCATAAGCCAGCGACATCGCCACGATGTTGCCATGTGTCACCATGACCCCTTTGGGGCGGCCGGTGGTACCGGAGGTATAAAACAACCACGCCACATCGTCGTCTGCGGTTTCTACGGGAGGCGTCACAGTTGCGCCCTGTGTTGCGGCCTCTACCAGACCGGACTCGCCGATACCGCATTCGATGCACCCGCCTTCAAGATCGTCCGCATCGGGATAAACCGCGCCGGTTTCGGTGATCACGGCCTTGGCGCCGGAATCGCTGATGATCCACGCGGCCTCACGCGGATGCAGTTTGTAATTGATCGGCACGACGATCGCGCCAATCCAGAGCGCCGCATGGAGCGCTTCGAGATATTCAGGGCAGTTGTGCATGAACACCGCCACCCGATCGCCTTTTTTGATCTTGAGCACATCGGCCAGATACTGCGCCATTCCTATGCTGCGGCTTGCAAAACCGCCATAAGTCGCGTGCAGCCGGGTGCCAAAGCGGATCGCCGGCGTTTCAGGACAGGCCAGCGCCGTTTGATAAAGCCAACTTGCAATATTCATGCAACGGATCCCTCTTGCGCTTCGAGAACAGAAACATAATTTGCCACGGCCGATCCCCCCATATTGAAGACCAACCCCAGAGCGGCGCCTGGCTTTTGCATATCTCCAGCCTGACCGGTCAATTGCCGGTAGGCCAAAGCATGCATGGACACACCGGTGGCACCGACCGGATGCCCTTTGGCCTTGAGGCCACCGGAGAGGTTCACCGGAAGCGCCCCGTCACGATAGACGATCCCCTCCTCAATCGCGCGTGCCCCCTGCCCCTTCGGCGCGAGGCCCATCGCCTCATAGGTCAGCAATTCGGCAATGGTGAAACAGTCGTGAACTTCGGCGAAATCGATGTCTCCAAGCGTCACGCCAGCGGTTTCAAAGGCTTCGGCGAAGGCCCGCTCCGGTCCTTCGAAAGCAAGAAAATCGCGGCGCGACATCGGCAGGAAATCACTGACATGCACGGCGGCGCGGATTCCAACGGATTTGGCGAAGTTTGCCGCATTTTCGTTGATCGTCATCACCAATGCGGCGGCCCCATCGGTCACCAAAGAGCAATCGGTCAGCCGCAGAGGCGGCGCGATCTCGGGGTTGGAGTTGGAGGTGGTGCTACAATGCTCAAAGGTAAATTCCTTATGCATCTGCGCCAACGGGTTGGCCATCGCATTGGCGTGGTTCTTGACCGCGATCCGCGCCATCGCATCCAGCGGGCTGGCATAGCGTGCGTCATAATCGCGAGCCGCCACACCGAACACCTGTGGAAAGCTCAGCGCGGCTTCGGCCGGATCGTTCTGATAGCCGGCGCCGGCAAGCGCCTGTGTCACGTCGCGGGTTGACCGGTTGGTCATTTTCTCGGCTCCGACGACCAAAACGGTGCGGGCCTTGCCTGCCTTTATCGCATGGATCCCCGCATGGATCGCCGCCGATCCCGACGCGCAAGCGTTTTCCGCGCGCATACCCGGTGTGAAGCGCAATTGCGGATAGGCTTGATGGATCAATGAAGAGGCAAATCCGTCCGTCACCAGACCCGAATTGAAATGCCCCAAGAATACCGCGTCGATATCGGCAGGATCAATGCCCGCCTCTTCGACGGCTTCGCGTGTTGCTGCGACGATCAAATCTTCGAGATTTTCTTGCAGCCGACCAAATTTTGTGTGGCCGCTGCCGACGATGGAAATTCCGGTGCTCATGATGTTCTCCCCCAAAGTGTCAGATTACAATAACGCTAGGTTTCTATGGCGCTATTGGTAGAATTACGTATTGTGCTACGTGGCTATACGTAAATCCCCAAGGGGAATGACCCATGATCGACACATCGACGACGGACACATCGACACCGCAAAAGGCGGCAATGCTTGGTTTTCTGGAATCACCGGTGGCACAGATCGTCGTGCGGTATCGCCGGATCATTGAAGCCAACAAGGCCGTCGAACGTCTGTTCGGCTGTCCCCGCGAGGAATTGGCGAACCGCTCAGTGCAGCGGCTTTATCCCACGACCGCCGATTTCAACCAGATCGGCGAACGGTGTGAAATGCGGATGCGCGCGACCGGCGACAGCTATTATGAAGATGAACGCTTCATGCAGACCTTTGATCAGAAAATCTTCTGGGTGCGCGCCAAAGGCATGACCCTGACCCCCGAGGATCCCTTCGCCTTGATGATCTGGAGTTTCGAAAAAATCTCTCACAAATCCTATCGCTCCGTCGATATCAGCCCACGTGAACGGGAGGTGGCGCATCATCTGGTCAATGGCAGCACATCGCGTGAAATTGGCGAAGCTTTGGGGATTTCTCACCGTACGGTCGAGGTCCATCGCGCCCGTCTTATGCGTAAATTCAACGTCAAAAACACCGCTGCATTGGTGTCTGAAATTGTGCATGCGGTCTGAACATACGCCTTTAATCCGCCCTCCCAAACTGGACGGCGCAGGAATACCCCAATGGCACGCATTGGCACAGATCGATTGGCGCGGCTCTTGCACGTGATGCGTCACAGCGCGGCATCGCGGGGTAACGTTTAACGACACTGATGTGGTCCCTGTCGGCGATATGGACGTTTTCGACTCCCGAGCGCATATATGCCCGCACATGAAAGATTGAGCGCGGCGCCAAGCCATGCGGTCAATGCACGACATATGCCCCGTTCGGTCAATAAAACCGCGCCAGAGCGGGGATTGCCTTGCTTGACACGGGCGCGGCCCCATAGAGGTTGCGGTCGGTTTTCGACAACTTGCGCCATGTTATTGCTTGCTATTGCGCGCCCTGCGGCGATGCCTTGAGCCCGTCACCGGCGATCCGACGGCCCCTATTATAGCATCCCCGCGAGGGTCTGCCGGACCAAATCCGGCAACCGCGCAAAATCGGAGAATGCGGCGTGATGCGCAATATCGGCGACAGAGGATCTCCGGTATCCTTCGGTAAACAGCAAAAACGGCACGGCAGCGCGCTGCGCGGTTTGTGCGTCGACCTCGCTGTCCCCGACGTAGATTTGCGGCCCTGCGCCCAAAGCCTGAAAGGCCGCATGCAACGGGGCCGGATCGGGTTTGCGCAGGGCCAGACTGTCGCCACCCAAAACCACTTCAAAAAAACCGGCGAGGTCAAGATCGTTGAGAACGGCGCGGGTGGGGGCAATCGGTTTGTTGGTACATATCCCGAGGCGATGCCCCGCCCGTGCAAGGGCGGTAAGCGCCGACACGACGCCTTCGTATGGTTTGGTCAATTCAACCGCCTGCTCATACTGGCGAAGAAAGGCCGCGAGAAGCCGCGTTTGTTCTGCATCTGCAATGCCGCGTGCGGCACGCATCCTTTTGACAAAAACCGCCGCGCCATTGCCGACAAACGCACGCGTATCCGCAAGAGAGATCGGAGCGTGACCATCGGCTTCAAGCAGCTGATTGCCGATGCCATGCAGATCGGGGGCGCTGTCGATCAGCGTGCCATCGAGATCAAAAACGATGCGGGCCATTGGCGTCCTCGGGCAAGCAAATGTCAAAGTCAGGCGCACAGTAATGCGCCAGAGCCGCGCCGCAAGAGACATTCACCGGTAAAAAGCAGGGCGGCACTCGCGACAAGCAGGGATCCGGCACCGCCTTGCATTGCGGCCATGGAGTGCGTATCCCTCGCCCATTACAAACGGGGTTGGATTACGCCATGTTAAAGAAACTCGCCGCTGCCTTCAACGACCTCGAACGCGGGCGGCGTGGCAGCTTTGGCAACGACATTTCCACGCCCGAGAACCGCAGGGCAGCGTTATGGCATTTCCATTTGTTCGACCACGCGATTTTGCGCGGTCTGTGGACCAATCTGGAACAGATCGCACCGGGCGTCTGGCGGTCGAACCAACCCTCACCCGCGCGCATCGAACGTTATGCGAAAATGGGGATCAAAACCATTTTGAACCTGCGCGGCACGCCCAAAGTCAGCCACTATCTTCTCGAAGAAGAAACCTGCGCGGCGCATGGGATCGAATTGGTCAGCATTGCGTTGGCGGCCCGCGCGGCCCTGCCCAAGGAAAATTATCTGGAGGTCATCGACCTGTTGGACCGGCTTGAAAAACCGTTCCTGTTCCATTGTAAATCGGGGGCAGATCGCGCCGGATTGGTCGCCGCGCTCTATTTACTTCACGTGGAAAACGCCCCGCTCGACGTAGCGCGCAAGCAACTCAGCTTGCGATTTTTGCATTTGAAATCAACGAAAACCGGTGTGCTCGATCATATTCTGGATTGTTACGAGGCCGACATGGCCCGCCTTGGCCCGATGGGCATTCGCGATTGGTTTGCCAATCACTACGACCAAGCCGCCGTGCGCGCCAGCTTCAAACCATTGTGGAACCGCTCGTAACCGCGCCGCCCGTGCGGCCAAAGCGGCCAACTTGACGCTCCTCGCTGCGCAGCATAGGCGAAGGGGGCGTTGCGGCCTGCGGCGCGTATTCTGCCCGCATCTCAACTCGACCCATACACGCCGGACATCATGACGCCCCTGCCCCCTCTTCTTCGCCTCTATCTTGGCCTGTCGCGGATCGCGGGCGGGGCCTACCGAATGGTGCACCGTCGCCGGATCACGGCCGGCAAAGAAGATCCCGCGCGGATTGGCGAGCGCTATGGCCGCAGCAACGCGCCGCGCCCTGCGGGGCGGCTTGTCTGGTTCCATGCGGCCAGCGTCGGCGAAAGCCAATCCATATTGGAGTTGATCCGGCGTTTGCTTGGCGCGGCGCCGGACATCGAGGTTCTGGTAACCACCACCACCCGCAGCTCCGCCGCATTGCTGCAACGCGATTTGCCGCCGCGCGCACGACATCAATATTCGCCCGTCGATACCCCCGCCGCAACGCGGGCGTTCCTGGATCATTGGCGGCCCGATGTGGCGGTATTCACCGAAAGCGAGCTTTGGCCGCGGCTGCTTTGCGAAGTAGAAGCGCGCGGCGTTCCGGCCCTTTTGATCAATGCGCGGGTGTCGCAAAAAACCGCCGGGATGTGGCACAAAATGCCGCGCACGGCGGCGGCGCTGTTATCGCCTTTTGCCCATATCTATACCCAAACCGGTGACACCGCCGAGGCCATGCGCGCCATTGGTGTGGCGGGTGCAAGGATCACCGTCACCGGATCGCTCAAAGAGGAATTGCCTCCCCCCGATGCGGAGGCAGAGGCGCTTGCGACCCTGCGCAAGGCCATTGGTCCCCGGCCGGTCTGGCTCGCGGCCTCAACCCATGAGGGCGAAGAGATGCCCTTGATCGCAGCCCAGAAGATCATTCTGAACGCAGCGCCAGACATGTTGATGATCCTCGCGCCGCGTCATCCCGAGCGCGCCGATGAGATCAACGCGATACTGCACGCGCAAGGGCTCGCCACCGCCAAACGCAGCGCAGGGGAACTCCCAGATGCACAAACGCAAGTCTATTTGGCCGATACACTGGGCGAAATGGGCCTATGGTATCGCCTTGCACCGATCGCGTTTATCGGCGGATCCTTGACCAAAATCGGCGGGCACAACCCCTATGAGCCACTCCGGCTTGGTGCGGCGCTGATCACCGGCCCCCATGTGGGCAACTTCGCCGAGATTTACGCGCGTCTGGATGCGGCGGGTGCTATAGTGCGCGCGCGCTCGGCGGATCAGATCGCCGAAGCCATTGGCGCGCTGCGCGACGAGACGACCCGCACCGGGCAACAGGCCGCAGCGGCACAGGTGCTTGGCTCCGGCACGGCTGCGACCGACGCCTGCCTTGCGGCGATCCTTGATCAATTGCCGGCGGATTGAACGGCGCGCGCCACGGCTGCCCTGCGCTGACGCCCGTTGTCTCCGGTTGACCGTGCAGGCATTTACCCCAATATGGCAGCAACGAACAAAGGCAGGGTAATCCATGACCACGACTGATGGCGGTTTGAACCATATGCTAACGGATATGGAGGCCGCGCCCGACCTTTATAAGCCGACAAATTTCTGGAACAGCGGCCTGGAAAGTATCGTCAAAGACATCGAAGCCGAGGGGCTGGAAAATTTTCGCACCCATCCCTCTGCGGCGTTTTTCTATGTGCCGGTCTATGCGTCGAACACTCTGCGTAAATACGGCAAATACCTGTTGCCCGTGGTAGACCGGATGCGCCCGCGCAAACGCGCCAAGGCAATGGTGCGTTTGACGCGCTCGGACCGTGCACGGCTCGACTATCGGATATTGCGCGCCACCTCGGTCGCAGGTGGGCTCGATATCGACAGTGTCAGCGAAAGCGATGCCGGCGGCGGCGAGCGGTTCGAATTTGACGGCAAAAGCTACAGCCGGTCGATGCTCAACTACATGCGCGCGCTGAACCTGTTAAAAAAGACGGTAGACACTTCGGGCATCCGCTCGGTTCTGGAAATTGGCGGCGGGTATGGCACCTTGGGCGAGATATTGCTCAAGGCGCGGCCGGAAGACAGCATCTATGTCAACGTCGACATCCCGCCGGTAGCGGCGGTGTCGACCTATTACTTGCAACAGGTATTCGGCGCGGATCAGGTTTTGACCTACACCGACAGCCGGGAGATGGAAGAGATCGACCTTGAGGCCCTCAAAGGGCGCTACAAGGCCGTGGTGCTCTGCCCTTGGCAATTGCCAAAGCTCAAAGGCGCATTCGATCTTTTTGCCAATTTCATGTCGTTTCAAGAGATGGAACCCGATGTGGTGGCCAATTACATCTCTTTGGTGGCGCCTCTTACGGCGGCGCATGTGCTTACGCGCAACACCGCAGTGGGCAAGAAAATCGCACAAAAGGCCGGCGATATCGGGGTTTTCCAACAGGTCACAACCGGATTTATCGCAGACCAATTCCATGGCTTCGAGACTCTGGCCGCCGATGCCTTCGTTTACGGAGAAATGAACGACACGGGCAGCTATGTCTCGCAAGTCTTGGTGCTTGGACGGCAGGGCGCTTAACGGCCCACATCGCGCGGCGCGATGATTTACAACCACGGCAGGCGCGCGTAAAACCTACCTGAACACGGGGCACGCGCCCTGAGCGACAAACCAAATAGCAATTAGGGGCAAGGCCAGTGCTGACCGGATCAACAATTCTTCTCACGGGCGGCACAGGTTCGTTCGGATCGCGTTTCGTGCCTATGACGCTCGAAAAATATAACCCGCGCCGGATCATCATTTATTCGCGCGACGAAATGAAACAATGGGAAATGGCCAAGGCCTATGGCGACGATCCGCGCATCCGGTTTTTCATCGGCGATGTGCGCGACCGCGAGCGGCTTTATCGGGCTTTGGACGGTGTGGATTACGTCGTTCATGCGGCCGCGACGAAAATCGTACCAACGGCAGAATATAATCCGTTTGAATGCGTCAAAACCAACATCAACGGCGCGATGAACGTGATTGATGCCTGCATCGACAAAGGTGTGAAACGCTGTGTCGCGCTTTCGACTGACAAGGCATCGAGCCCCGTAAATCTTTATGGCGCCACGAAACTGGCGTCCGACAAATTATTCGTTTCGGGCAACAGCTATTCGGGGGCGGATAAATGCCGGTTTTCGGTGGTCCGATACGGCAATGTCATGGGCTCGCGCGGCTCGGTCATTCCGTTTTTCCTGACCCTGCCGGACGGCAGCGAAGTGCCGATCACCGATCCGCGCATGACCCGGTTCATGATCACATTGGAGCAAGGTGTCGATTTGGTCTGGCACGCGTTTGACGATATGGTGGGCGGCGAAATCTATGTGCGCAAGATCCCGTCGATGGTCATTACCGACATCGCCAAGGCCGTCAAACCCGGCGCCGCACAAAAAGTCATCGGCATCCGTCCCGGCGAGAAGTTGCACGAGCAAATGATCGGTCCCGAGGACGCACCACACACCTATGAATACGACGATTACTTCAAAATCATCCCCGCGATCCACAATTGGTCAAAAGACCCCGTTCGGATCAAGGACGGCAAACAGGTGGCCGAAGATTTCACTTATGCCTCGGACAATAATGCCGAATGGATGAAGCCCGAGGAATTGTCGGCCTGGGTCGAGGCCAATCGCGAAAAGATCGGTAAGTTCTGATGATCCCCTACGGTCGGCAGGATATTTCCGAAGAGGATATCGCCGCCGTTGTGGCGGTGCTGCGCTCTGATTTCCTGACGCAAGGGCCTGCGGTGCCACAATTCGAAGCCGCGATTGCCACGCATTGCGGCGCGGACCATGCGGTCGCGGTCAATTCGGCGACCTCGGCGTTGCATATCGCCTGCCTTGCCCTCGGGCTTGGGAGGGGCGACCGCCTTTGGACTGTTCCGAACACCTTTGTCGCCTCGGCCAATGTGGGGCTGTATTGCGGTGCCACGGTCGATTTCGTGGACATCACGCCCGATACCTACCTCATGTGCCCCGAAGCTTTGGCGGAAAAACTCGCCGCGGCGGAGATCTCCGGCACCTTGCCCAAGGTCATCATCCCGGTACATTTTGCGGGCCAAAGCTGTGACATGGCGGCGATTGGTGCTTTGGCCAAACGCTATGGCGTGCATGTCATCGAGGACGCCTCGCATGCAATCGGCGCCACCTATCAAGGCGCACCCGTAGGCAATTGTGCCCATTCCGACATCTGTGTGTTCTCCTTTCATCCGGTAAAAATCATAACCACCGCCGAAGGCGGGTTGGCCACCACACAAGACGCCGCATTGGCGCAGCGGATGGATTTGTTCCGCTCGCATGGCGTCACCCGCGCGCCGGATTTGATGGTCGACGCAGAGGATCAAGGCGGGTGGTATTACGAGCAGGTCGCGCTTGGATATAATTATCGCATGACCGAAATGCAGGCCGCTTTGGGTGTCAGCCAAACCCGCCGTCTGGACGCCTTTGTCGCACGTCGCAACGCATTGGCCGCGCGTTATGATGCGCTACTTTGCGACCTTCCCATCACCCTGCCTGCGCAAAGCAGCGAAAGCTATTCGGCCTATCACCTCTACCCTATTCAGGTTGAAGACCGCGCCGAGGTCTTCGCCCATCTGCGCAACAATGGCATCGGCGTGAACGTGCATTACATCCCGGTCCATACGCAGCCGTATTACCGCGACCTTGGTTTCAAACGGGGCGATTTCCCCAATGCCGAACACTACTACCACCACGCAATCAGCATCCCGCTCTACGCCGGTCTCACCGAGGCTGATCAGGACAGTGTCAAATCGGTTTTGAAGGCCGCACTTGATGGCTGAGACCCCGACCCTTTTGGCCTATCTCAACGGAATGCCGGATGTCGAAAGCACCTATCCGGTGTTGGCGCGGGTGCATGCGCGGGGGCGGCTCAAGGTCAAAGCCTTGGTATATTCCAAGCTCCTGCGCAAGGAACAGCGGTTGACCGAGGCCTTCGAAGCCCAAGGGTTCATGCCCGAACCCGCCTCAAAACTGCGGATGAAATTGCTGTATCAACGCGACATTCGCCGGGCTGGCGCGGTATTGACCATCGCGGACCCCTATTGGGACACGACCACGCGCAAACAACGCGGCACTTACATCCGTAAAATCGGCCAGCAATGCATCTACTTGCAACACGGCGCTTATCAGCTGGGCGTCAACGCGCCGTTGGTGGATCGCCCGCAAAATTACTATTCGCAAAAGCTTCTGTTTTGGGAACCCTTGGGCAAAAATCGCGAACTGTTCACTCCCGATGTCCCCGAAAAAATCGAGATCTGCGGCTTTACCAAACAAAATATCCTACCGCCCAACACCTGGGGGCCGGAGTTAAACGATTGGGTCGCACGGCATCCGCGCCGCTTGCTGGTTTGCCAATCCTTTCGCTGGGGCGGCGGGCGCTATAGCGCGGATCATATCCAACATTTCTATGACCTGATGGATGCGGTGTTGACCCGTCATCCGGACCTTGGGATCATCATCCGTTCGCACCGCGGGAAGGTGCGTAAAAATCACCGTTCTTTGGACAATGCCTTAGCCTCAAAACATTCCAACGTAATGTTTTCACACTACTATTCCGGCCCTCTGGCCAAGGCGACGATCCATGATGCCATTGATCTTTGCGACGGCATGGTCTCGCCCACGTCAACCACGGTGCTCGATTGCATTTACTCGGGAAAACCGGCGGCGGTCTTTGCCGAAGATGTCGATGTCTTTGCCGAATTGCCGCAGATCAGCGATCTGGCCAGCATGGAGGCCTTCATCGCCTCTATGGGAAAACCCGATCCGGTGATGGACGATGTGCGCACACGGTTTGGCGATTTTGACAGCAATCTGACGCGCGCCGCCGAAATCATCGAGCAGCAGGTTTTAGGCCACTAGGTTCAGCCCAACATATCCCATGTCAGCGCTTCCCCGCGCTTCAGATCCCGCCCGGCCGTGCGGCCCAGCACGGTATCATAGTGTTTCGGCGCCAGCCCGTGCCCTGGACGGATCGAGCGGACATTCTCCGGTGTCAATTCCGCGCCCGCCGCCACATCAGCTACCACATAAAGCGAGCGGCGGAATTGCGCGTTGCTTCCGCCGACACCGGCACGATCATAGCGCGGTGCGCCCATCGCCGCGTGGGCCATCCGGGCATCATCAACCAATTGCTTGAACTCCTGCGGCTCCAGCGAGAAATCCGCATCCGGCCCGCCGTCCGAACGCGCCAAAGTCAGGTGTTTCTCGATGATTGTCGCGCCGCGTGCAATGCTGGCCACGGTCACCGCAGAGCCCAGCGTATGATCGGACAGACCGACCGTGACGCCAAATGCCGCCGCCAAAGCTTCAATGGTTTGCAAGCGCATTTCTTCGGGCTTTGCCGGATAGGCCGAGATGCAATGCAAAAGCGCCACGCATTCCGCCCCGCCCGTGCGTGCCGCTTTGAGCGCCTCTTCGATCTCGGCATAATTGGCGATGCCCGTGGACATAATCAGCGGCTTTCCCGTGCCCGCCGCCTTACGGATCAGTGGCGTGTCGACCAATTCGAAAGAGGCGATTTTATAGGCAGGCGCGTTCAACCCTTCTAGAAAATCCACTGCCGTGTGATCGAAAGGCGAAGAAAAACAATGCAATCCATGCTCTTCCGCGCGCTTGAACAATGCCGCGTGCCAATCCCATGGGGTGCTGGCCTCTTGATATAACTCATAAAGGCTACGCCCCTCCCACAGCCCGCCGGAAATACGAAACTCCGGCGCATCGGCGTCGATGGTGATCGTATCGGCGGTGTAGGTTTGCAATTTCACCGCATCCGCACCGGTGCTGGCGGCGGCATCGACCAAGGCCAGAGCGCGATCCAGATCGCCGTTATGATTGCCGGACAATTCCGCAATGATATAGGGCGAATGATCGGCCCCGATGGGGCGTCCGGCGATGTGAAAGTCTGCGCTCACGGTCATGTCCTCATGGTTGCGGCCCGATCGGGGGCGGCGGCGCATCATGGGGCAGCGCCAACCTCTCCCGCACATCCCATGTGGACAGGCGAAAAGCAAGCGCGGGGCTGTTTTCCGGCAGCGGCGCGGTGGCAAATCCAAGCGCGCGGTGCAAGTGGATCGAGGCGGCATTCTCGGGCAAAACCTCGGCCTCGATCTCGTTGACATCCTCGCGCAAAGCCATTTCGCGCAAGAAGGCCGCCAACATGCGCCGTCCTGCGCCTTTGGGGGACTCCGGTGCCCCGATGTAAAAGCTCCACCGCCAGACACCTGCTCCCGTGCAAATCGCAGAGACCGCGCCCAAATCGCGCCCGCCTTCGCCATAAATACAAAACACCCCATCGTCGCGTTGCACCGCGCGCCGCACCCATGCCTGATGATCCTCCCAAACCAAAGGATCGGACGTCAGGCTGGCGGCCCGGATATGTGGCTGGTTACGCCATTCAAAAAGGCGCGCGGCATCCTCCTCGCGCAGCGGACGCAGCACCCTATCCAGCGCCGACACCACCCGCGCCGCGCCGGTGCCATCGCAAATCTCGGCCGCGCGGCGTGCAAGCATCGGGGCCGATGCTATGACCTCTTGCAACGCCTCGATCAAACGCCCTTGATCTCGCGCCTGTGCAAGCGACAACGTTACGCTGGCCCCGGCTTGCGCCAAAGCGGCCACCCCCGGTTCTTGATTTGCGGAGACAGACACCGACAGGGTTGGCAGCCCCAAACAGCAGCGTTCCCAACTTGTGGTTCCACCGGCCCCGATACACAGGTCCGCCGCCGTCATGCGCGCGGCCATATCAGTGGCATCCAACGTCACGGTGATCGCCGGCTCCTTCGCAGCGTAGGCCTCGACCTCGGCGCGGCTCTGGCTGGCCGATCCCATCACCACCTCGGCAACCAGCGCTTCGGCCCGTGGTTTTTGCGCATTGTAGGCGGTGATGGCCGCGACAGCCAAAGGCGCAAGCCCTGCGGCGTCCATCATACCGGGGGCGATCATGACGCGGCGCGGGGTGCTGCCCCGCCGTGCCAGCGCGGCGGGGCGGGCTTTGGCAAATTCGGGACGTAGCAATGCAAACTGCGGACCGCTCAGCCGCGCCAAGGCGGATTGTCGGCGCGGAGCGCGCCCAAGACGTGTCTGGTCAAGGACCATATCCGCCGCCCAATCGCGATCATCAAGATCATCAAAGACCATCAGCTTCACATCCGCGCCGCCGGGTCGTAACGCCTCCCGCAGCGTCGCAACCCATCTACGGTCAACACCGTAGTGATCCAGGATCACCCAATCCGCGCGCATGGTCTGTGCCACTTCAGCGGTGCGCGCCGCGTCCCGGGCCATCGGTTGACGAAGCCAATCGGTGTACCCCTCAGGCCCATCGCCCATGGGGATTACCGCGTCTGCGGGACCGGCGCGATTTGCCCCCTGCACGTTGTCACAGCCGGAGGCCGCAGGCATCAAGGTTACCCCATACCCCGCCGCGCGCACCCAATCGGCCATCCCGCCTTCTGCCGTGATCATCACGAAATGCACATGATGCCCCGCCGCCTGCGCCGCGTCGGCCAACGACAGGCAGCGCATGACATGACCGCCGCCTATGCGCGCGTCACCATCAGCGCGGATCAGCAATCGCATGGCTCAATTCCGCCCGCGCAGGGCGAAAAGCTTCTCGGCAAAATCCCAATCGGCCATCGTATCAATATCAACGCAGCGATCCGCCGGCAAAACAACCCCCGCCGCACCGTCCCAAATCCGCGCTTGGTCGTCGCGCCACGTTGCTGCGCTGCCCCAATAAAACTGCCCGCTGTCAAAAAATGCGGTTTCGAGGTCCTGCGAGCGTTTCGGCATCATATCGGCATCGATAGCAACAACATCCGCGCCCTGCCCCGTGCGGCGATAGGCCCGTTGGATCGGCGTGCGATATTCGCCCAGCGCCAGAACCCAGCGTGCGCCGTCCTGCATCAAATCGAGCCCCTCGCGCAAATCCTGCGCGGTGACGAAAAACGCGGTCGGGTAGAGGCAACACACCGGCACATCCGGCGCGAGGTCCAACCGGTTCACCGCATCGCGGATCACCTCAGTGGTGCCGGTAAAATCATCGGCCAAATCCGCATCGCGCATAAAGGGCACCTCGGCCCCCAAGGCTTGCGCAGTTTCGGCAATCTCGGCGTCATCTGTGGTGACGACGATCCGCGCAAACAGGCCGCTGTCTTGGGCGGCGGCCACGGGCCACCCCATCGCCGGACGCCCCGCAAAAAGACGATGGTTTTTATGTGGGATACGTTTTGACCCGCCGCGCGCAGGAAGAATGGCAACCGCCGTTGGCGATAAGGCTTCAGTCATCGGATGCCGCTCGCAGCATGTCGATCAAAAAATATTGGTTCATGGACTGATCTCTCTTTACCCTATCATCCGAAGGCGCGCTTTGGCACGGCTCTGCCTTGGGCCAAGTTTATCAGCCCTCCGGACAGGAGCAACACACAACCCAAAGGGCCGCGCCCTACTTTGGTTGCTTCGCCCCCTTCCAACGGCGATGCATCCACAGCCATTGCCCCATGTTCTCACGCACACGGCGTTCGAGACTGTCATTGAGCGCCTGTGTCATATCTTCGGCGGTTGTATGGGCAATCGGGGCTTCGAGTTCGACCTTGAAGCTCATCCCGTCGGCTTGGCGAATGGCATAGCAGGGGATCACCAAAGCATCATATTTCAACGCCATTTGCGCCGCCGACACTGCGGTATAGGCGGTTTGACCAAAGAAGCTGAGCGGCGCACCCGCCCCCATATGTTGATCAATCAAAAGCGCCAAAGATCCGCCGTCTTTGAGGTGTTTGATCATCTGCGTCATGCCCCGGCGGCCACGTTCGAACAATGGACTGCCTGCGGTGGAAATCGCAGCAACGTAGCGCTCATTGAACACGCGATTGTTCATCCGGCGGTACAGCCCCCCGAGCGGAAAGCCCCGCGCCGCAAATCCGGTGCGGATCACATCGTAGTTGCCAAAATGACCGGAAACAAAAATGACCGGCTGTCCCTTGGCGCGGGCTTGCTCGACCGCGTCCATCCCCGGTCCGGAAAACGGCGTTTGCAAAGCCACCTTATGCAACTCGCGCGGAGAGAACATTTCAAGCACCGCACGGCCCATATTGTCAGGCACGGCACGGACCAATCGCGCGATGTCCTCCGATGGCAGATCGATGCCAGTCAGACGCAGGTTGTTTTCGATCCGCTTACGATATCCCGCCAAGGGCGCGAAAACCCGCGCAAAAAACCAACCGCCAAACGGGATGCGCCATCGATAGGGCAGCAGCCGGATCAATTCCAGCACCCCGATGAGCACGACACCAACGGCGGTCTCACCCCACACAGACAGACGCTGCTTGACAGAGGGCGTTGCGCGATCGTCGCTGTTCTTGGTCATCGGGTATTTGGCCTGCGTTGCGGCGGATATACCGCCAGAGTACCGGCCATATATGACGTCAAATCTGCCGCGACCCAAGGGGAAATGTGGACACCTGTGCCGTAAGATCAAGCAAACACCCGGCGCACGGCCGGATCGACGCTTGTGTGTTTTGCTACAGCGAAATAATTTCCGAAATAATTTGACCAGCCGGGAAAATCCTTCATGGTTGTGTCATCAAAGTTAACCATACCTGCAAAGATCTCGCTCAGACCTTAGAGGAAGGAAATCAAGATGATCCCGACACAGATGAAACACGCCACCACGGCCATGGCTTTGGTGTTTGCCGGGCTGGCGCAAACCGCCTCTGCCGACACATTGCGGTTGCTGACATGGGGCGGATATGCGCCCGAAGAGGTCGTTGAACTGTTCGAGGCCGAAACCGGCCACACCGTTGAGGTGACAAAATCCAACAATGAAGAAATGATCGCCAAATTACGTGCGACCGGCGGCGGCGGTTTTGACCTTGCCCAGCCGAGCCAAGACCGCATCGCAGGCCCGCAAGCAGAGTTCGGCATTTACAAACCGATGGACCTCAGCAAACTGGACCAAACGCAATTCATCGGCTCGATGCTGAGTGCGACCATCGCCAACACCACGATGGATGGCGCGGTTTATGGCGTCCCGCATGTTTGGGGCACCTCGGGATTGGTAACCGACACGGCCAATGCGGGCAGCGTCAAGGATTACACCGACCTGTGCAATGCCGATGTCGCGGGCAAAGTGTCCTACCGTCTCAAACGCCCGACCTTGATCGGCTTTGCCTTTTCGATGGGTCTTGATCCCTTTGCCGCCTATGGCGACGAAGCCGCATACAAAGAGATCATGGATAAGGTCGAAACCAAGTTGATCGACTGCAAACCCGGCGTCAAAACCTATTGGGGTGGCGGCGACGAATTGATGGGTCTGATGCGGTCGGGCGAAGTTGTGGCATCGATGGCGTGGGACACCGGCGGTTGGAAATTGAACGCCGACAATGCCGACATCACCTTTGTGGCCCCTGCCTCCGGTGCGCTTGGATGGATCGACACATTCGTGTTGCCCGCCAAAGGCAAATCCGATGATGCCGCCTATGCGTGGATCAATTTCGTGATGAAGCCCGAGATCGCGGCGATGATCACCAATGCCGCCGGCAATTTCACCGCCTCCAAAGGCGCGGATGCCTTTGTCTCTGCCGATCTTAAAGCCCGCTATCAGGCGTCCTTTCCGCCAGAAGCCGTGGATAAGATCAATTGGTATCCGCCTGTGCCTGCGGGACTTGAAGCGATCGAAGGCGGCGTTTTGGACCGCGTGAAAGCCGCGAAGTAAACCGCCCAACAGACCCAAAGCGGCATCCGCATCCCTGCGGGTGCCGCATCCCATTTGACGACCGGACCTCTCATGACCCTTGATGCTACGCCCGACCTGACCTGCACCGATTTAACCAAACGCTTTGGTGATGTGAGGGCGGTGGACAATGTGTCTTTCACCGTGCCTGCGGGATCGTTCTTTTCGATCCTCGGCCCGTCCGGATGCGGCAAAACCACGATCATGCGGATGATTGCGGGGTTCTTGGAGCCGACCAGCGGCGACATTTCGATCAAAGGCCGGTCGGTTTTAAACGTCCCGCCCAACAAACGCCCCGTGAATATGGTGTTCCAACATCTGGCTTTGTTCCCGATGATGAATATCGCCGAAAACATCGGCTATGGGTTGCGCCGTCGCGGGATAGGAAAATCCGAAATCACCACCAAAGTCGGCGACGCGTTGGAGCGGATCGGATTGCCCGACATCGGCACGCGCAAGGTGGACGAATTGTCCGGCGGACAAAAGCAGCGTGTGGCGATTGCCCGCTGTATGGTTCTGGAGCCGGATGTTTTGCTTTTGGATGAACCGCTCGGCGCGCTCGATCTCAAGTTGCGCGAACATATGAAAGTCGAGTTGAAATCGTTACAGGCCGCCTTTGATACCACATTTGTTTACATCACCCATGACCAATCCGAAGCTTTGGTGATGTCCGACCAAATCGCCGTGATGAACCAAGGCGTGTTCGAACAGGTCGGCACCGCGCGCGATCTCTATTACCGCCCTGACACGGCTTTTGTGGCCGGATTTGTTGGCGAGGCAAACCGATGGCGCGGCGCGATCACCCGCATCCAAGACGGCGAGGTCGAAATGCAAACGCCCGAGGGATTGACCCTGCGCGGCACAATGACGGGCGCCGCCCCTGCCATCGGGCAACAGGCCGACATGTTCTTGCGCCCCGAAGCCATCAACCTTGCCGCCGATACGGATGGGCTGAACGGCGCGCAGAATACTCTGTCGGGCGTGGTCACCAGCTTGCTGTTTAATGGCGCGGCCAGCCGGATCATCGTGCGCGAAGCGCAGACCGGCGCGGATATCGAGGTCACCCTGCCGCAATCGGGGGCCTTCGCCAGCCTGTCCAAAGGTGACGGCGTGCATCTGGGATGGCAAGCCGCACAGGCCAATTGCTTTGCGGCGGGAGAGGCGTAATGCGGGACGGCACGCGCCTTGGGTTTATCTTGCTGCTGACGCCTTTGGTGTTGTGGCTGACGCTGCTGATTTTCATCCCGCATGTGGATATGTTTTTGGTCTCGCTGCGCGAACGGGTGGGGGTCGGACAATACGACACAAGCCTTGCCAACTATCGCACATTTTTGACCGAGCCGCTCTATCTGTGGACGTTTTTGCGCACGGCGGTGATGTCGGTGGTCGCCACGGTGATCACTTTGTTGATCGCCTTTCCGGTGTCCTACTACATCGCCAAAATCGCCAAAGGGCGGTTGCAATCGACGCTGTTCTTAATGTGCCTGATCCCGTTCTATGTCTCGGAATTGGTGCGCACATTCGGGTGGATGATCCTGTTGCGCGAAACCGGCATCGTGTCGAACCTTTTGCAATGGGCGGGATTGGCCGATCAACCGGTCGAGATGCTGTATAACGATGCGGCGATCATGATCGGGTTGGTCTATACTTCGATGCTGTTCATGGTGGTGCCCTTGGTGACCACCCTCGAAAGCCTTGATGATGCGGTGATCGAGGCGGGGTATGATTTGGGCGGCAACGCATGGAGCGTGACGCGCGAAATCGTCATCCCCCATGCCGCGCCGGGCATCGTGTCGGGGTCAATCGTGGTTTTCATGCTGTCGCTTGGCAATTACCTGACGCCCACAATGTTGGGCGGCAAAGACAGCCTTTGGTTCACCGAACTGATCTATTCGCAATTTATCGTGCGGTTCAATTGGGAATTGGGCGCGGCCTTTGGATTTATGCTGCTGTTCCTGTCATCCATAATCGTTTGGGGCATGCTCAAACTGACCGGCCAGACCTTAGAGAAGACAATGGGGTGAAGGTTCTATGATTCCGTCCATTCCGCAATCTCGATCCCTGCGCGCCCTCTATGGCGCCTATATCGCGCTGTTTTTCCTTTATCTGGCGCTGCCGCTCAGCGTCGTCGCCGGTTTTGCCTTTAACGACAGCCAATTCCCCTCCCTGCCTTGGGAGGGTTTCACATGGGATTGGTTCTTTGGCGACACGCGCCCGCAAATTGGCGTATTCCATGAGCGGCCGATTTTGCGCGCTATCGGCACATCGGCCTTCATTGCATTGATGGTGTCTATCCTGTCGGTCGCCGTCGGCCTGTCCAATGCGTTTTTGTTCAACCGCTATGATTTTCGCGGCAAGGGCGTGCTTTATGTGTTGATGCTTTTGCCGCTGGTGATCCCCGGCATCGTTTTGGGCATCTCGATTTTGGTGTTTTCATCGACGGTGGCAAATGCGGCATGGGATGCGGCGCAGATCGATATAGAGGCGCTGCGTCCGGGGTTGGTTCTGGTGATCTTGGGGCAGTTTTCCTTCATCACCACCATCGCCACATTGGTGATCTCGGCGCGGTTGCAAAAATTCGACCGGACCTTGGAAGAGGCCGCGTTGAACCTTGGGGCGGGGCGGCTCACGGCGGTGCGCACGATCACCCTGCCCTATCTGATGCCAGCGGTGATCGGTGCCGTGGTTGTGGCATTTTTGATGAGCTTCGAGAATTTCAACACCACGCTGATGTTGGTCGGATCGGATGCGCCATTGACCGTCGCGATGTTTGATCGCCTCAAAGAGGGATCAACGCCTTTGCTCAATGCGGTGTCGCTCTTGCTTATGCTGGGATCAAGCCTTCTGGCGCTGGCGATGATCGCGTTTCAACGCAAGAAATAATCCCTGGAAGTCACCAACAGTGGAGGGGCAAATGCCGGCCTGCATGCGCCCCTCCGATCCTGTAATCGGTCTCTTGTAGTGGCTCTTGTTTCACCGGCCATCCCGATATTGGCCTGCGCGGGCTTTGGCCGCACGCCGCGCCGCGTGCAGAAGCGGTTCGGTATAGCCGGAGGGTTGCGCGATCCCTTTAAAAATCAAATCACGGGCCGCCTTGAAGGCAATCCCGTCAAAGCCCGGAGCCATCGGCATATAGGCTGCATCGCCCGCATTTTGCGCATCAACCTTTGGTGCCATTCGGCGCAAAGAAGCATCAATTTCATCGCCCGAACACACCCCGTGCAACATCCAATTGGCCAGATATTGCGAGGAAATCCGCAAGGTGGCGCGATCCTCCATCAAACTGACATCGTTGATATCAGGCACTTTCGAGCAACCCACACCTTGATCGACCCAGCGCACCACATAGCCGAGGATCGATTGGCATGCATTGTCCAATTCATGCGTGACCTCATCATCCGACAGGTTACGACCATGCATCAAAGGCGGTGTCAGCAGGGCCTCTTTCGAGGCTTTCTCGCGGGTTTTCAATTGCTGCTGCAAGGTGGCCACATTGACTTGGTGGTAATGCGTGGCGTGCAATGTCGCCGCCGTGGGCGAGGGCACCCATGCGGTGTTTGCACCGGCTTTCGGGTGGCCGATTTTCACCTCGAGCATTTCGGCCATCATGTCGGGTTTCGCCCACATGCCTTTGCCGATCTGTGCCTGTCCGGCGAAACCGCAAGCCAATCCGGTATCGACGTTGCCCGCCTCATAGGCATCCAACCACACCGCGTCCTGCATCTCGGTTTTTGGGATCACCGCGCCGCCTTGCATCGAGGTGTGGATCTCGTCGCCGGTGCGGTCCAAAAAACCGGTGTTGATAAAAACACAGCGGTGTTTGACGGCCTTGATACAGGCGGCAAGGTTGGCTGAGGTCCGGCGCTCTTCGTCCATCACACCCAATTTCACCGTATGCGCCGGCAGGCCAAGAAGTTGTTCAACACGGCCATAAAGCCGATCAGCAAAGGCCACCTCTTCGGGGCCATGCATTTTGGGTTTGACCACATAGATCGATCCGGCGCGCGAGTTTTTGCGATCATTGCGCGCCAGATCATGCATCGCGGCGGCAACGGTGACGGCGGCATCAAGCATCCCTTCGGGGGTCTCCTTGCCGTCTATCATCACCGCATCAGTGGTCATCAAATGCCCGACATTGCGCACCAATAGAACCGCGCGGCCCGGGTGGGTGACCTTTTGACCATGCGGGTCCGTATAGATCACATCGGGGTTCAAACGGCGGGTCATTGTCGCGCCGTCTTTTTCTAACGTCTCGCTCAATGTGCCGTCCATCAGGCCAAGCCAATTGGCGTAAACCAGGCATTTGTCTTCGGCGTCCACCGCTGCAACGCTGTCCTCGCAATCCTGAATAGCTGTCACTGCGCTTTCGAGGCGGACATCGCTGATCCCTGCCGGATCGTTTTTGCCGATGGGGCTTGTGCGATCCACGACCACCTCGATCAACAATCCGTTTTTGCGCAGCATGATACCGCCGCCCGCCGTGGTTCCGGCAAATTGCGCCGGATCGGCAAGGCCGGTCTCTAACCCGCCGGTGGTGATCAACACCGTCTCGCCGGTTGGAACCATGGCCTCGACATTGGCCCAACTCCCGCCGGCCAAGGGCGCGACCTTGTCCAGATGCGCGCGTGCCCATGCGATGACCTTGGCCCCGCGCGCGGCGTCAAATCCTTTGCCTTCGGGCGCACCGGGGATGGCATCTGTGCCGTAGAGCGCATCATAAAGCGAGCCCCAACGCGCATTCGCCGCATTCAACGCGAACCGCGCATTCATCACCGGAACGACCAATTGCGGGCCTGCGATGCTGGCGATTTCGGCATCGACATTTTCGACCGCGATTTCAAAGGGCGCGGGATCGGGCTCCAGATATCCGATCTCGGTCAAAAAGGCGCGGTACTCGACCTTGTCAATCTCTTGGCCCTTGCGGGCGATATGCCATGCATCGATTTGCGCCTGCAAATCATCGCGTTTCGCCAAAAGCGCGGCGTTCACCGGCATCAGGTCGCGCAGCAGGGCCGCATAACCGGACCAAAATGCATCCGGAGTGACGCCCAAAAGCACTTTATTCTCAATCAGATCAGCAAGTGGGGCAGCGACAGACAGTCCGTGGCGGTCAACATAATCAGTCATGACAATCTCCTTTGTTGCCTTTGTTCTAGAGCAGGGCTTGCCGGACTTCGCGTTTTGGGAATAAGTTTTTCACCATGTGGAAAGTTGTGCGCAAGGCGTCGCCATGCCGCAGCAAAAGGCAACAAAAGGCAGTAACCATGGCAAGCGAAAAATCCGAAGGGGTGCAATCGGTCACGCGTGCGTTGCGGCTATTGACCCTGCTCAGTCAATCTGATGAAGGGCAGCGGGTCAGCGATCTGGCCCGCGATGCGGGGCTGGCCGTCTCCACCGCGCACCGGTTGTTGACCACGCTGGAGCAAAGCGGCTTTGCGCAATTTGCCGCCGACGAGGCTCTTTGGCACGTGGGCCGCGCCGCGTTTTCCGTCGGGGCGGCCTATACCCAACGGCGCAATTTCATTGCTCCGGCTCTGCCATTCCTGCGCAGGCTTCGCGATCAAACCCGCGAAACCGCCAATCTGGGTCTACTGGATGACGATCAATTGGTCACGGTTTCACAAGTCGAAAGCCGCGAAATCATGCGCGCCATTTCTCCCCCCGGCGGCCGGGTTCCGGTGTTTTGCTCCGGCATGGGCAAAGCGATTCTCGCCACCTGGACAGATGACCAAATCGCCGCCTTTGCTGCGCGCAGGGGCTTCCATCCGCTGACACCGCGCTCGCACCGGAGTTTGGACACGGCGATGGAGGATATCGCCCGCGTGCGCGACCTTGGCTATGCCGTAGACGACGAAGAACATGTCACGGGATTGCGCTGTGTCGCCGCCGTGGTGCAAGGCCCGCAGGGCGATGCCGCATGCGCGATCTCGGTCTCCGGACTTGCGGCGCGGCTGACGCCGGAACGCATCGCAGTCATCGGCGCGCAGGTCAAAAAGGCGGCAGACGACCTGATGACAGCCTTGGGCGGACGCGCATAAAGGCAGTGGAACGGGGCCCGCGACAGGAAAACACGTAAGGCCCGCGCCCGTGATCCAACCGAGCGGCACCCCAAATCATCGTCGCCCGTCGCTCGGGGTTCGGGAGGGTCCGATGCCTTTCGCGGCCGGCGCTGCGGCGCCTATTCGGACCTTCGGTCACTGCGTGCCGTTCATCACATCGGCAAAACTGTGGACATACCGCGCACCCGTTTGTGCCGCCCGATCCGGCATAGGCCTGCGGTCCGATTGCGCGTGCTCTTTTCTGATTTGGCGGACCGCAGGGCGCGCCCTACCCCACTTGCCGCCCGTGGCACCAGACCCCCCGGATCACCGGGGTGCCTTGAATGCGGGCGATGCGCAAAACATCCGCGTGCAATCCTTGGGCAATCCGGCCGCGATCGGTCAATCCGCTGGCGCCAGCCGGAGCGGCCGTAACGGTGCGGATGGCACGGGGCAAATCATCCCAAAGATCCGCCAGAAGAAAGGCCGCCGTCAGCAACGAGGACGGCACGTAATCCGACGATAGAATATCCAAAAGATCCAGTTCGGCCAATTCATGCGCCGCGACATTGCCCGAATGCGACCCGCCGCGAATGAGGTTCGGCGCACCCATCATCACCTTGATTCCCGCCGCGCGGCAGCTTTGCGCGGCCTCGACGGTGGTCGGAAATTCCGCCAAACGGATACCATGTGCGGCGCTGGTCGCGACGTGATCCGCCGTGGTATCGTCGTGACTAGCCAAAACCGCGCCAAAGCGGTTGGCGGCGGCCACAGTCATTTTTTCATGCTGCGCGCCATAGGTTTGCCGCAGGGACAAAAGCTGTGCGACATGGGCGTCAAACTCCGTATCTGTCAGACCTTTTTTGCCCTGCACATACTCGCGCAACTTGTCGAGATCACGAAATTGCCTTTGCCCCGGCGTGTGATCCATCAAGGAAACGATGCCAACGCGGTCATCGACGCCGAACTCGGCGATCTCTTCGACCAATGTGGCCGAGCAAACTTCGGCCCGCAGGTGCAAATAGTGGTTGATCCGCAAAGCATCGGCAGCGCGCAACTCCCATAATTCCGTGGCCAGATCGCGGGCATATTTGTTGTATCCGGTCCGGCTGTCGGGGATCGATCCGACCCGCATCGCGTCAAACACCGTGGTGATCCCGACCGAGGCCAATTCGCCGTCATGGGCGAGAATCGCCGCTGCATGCGGCCAATCCACCCGTGGGCGCGGTTGAATATGGCGTTCCAGATTGTCGGTGTGCAGCTCAATAAGGCCGGGGATGATCAAATCCCCCTGCAGATCAATTGCACCTGCGGGCACTGCCGTGCCGGTAAACACGTCTGCAATACGACCATCGCGCATGGTGAGACCGCCGTGCATCACCTCCGCATCAAGAACAAGGCAGGCATTGGCCAGCGTTACATCGGTCATCGGATTTTCCTTGGGTTAAGCGCGGCTTGAGCCATGCCATCATGGCTGGAGTATGGTGAGTTGACCGGCAGTTTCATGCGGCGGCTCCAGTACGGCGCAAAACCGCAGCAAGGGCGTCCACCGCAAGGCTCAGGTCGCCGGAATTGTCGATCTCGATCACCTCGATCCCTAGAGGTAAGGGCAGCGAGGCCCGCGCCACACGATCGGCGATCTCGTTTGCGCTCTCACGGTCCCGTGCCCGCAAACGCGCGGTCAAGATCTGTGGTGCGGCGGTGATATGGATCACCTGCAAATCAGGGAAAACACGGATGGCCTCCGGCAGGATACCGCGCGAGCCGTTGAATAGAACCGGTGCAGGGCCGGCGCGCAACCTCTCGATGCTGCGCTCGATTCCGTAGCTGAGGCCATGCGCGTGCCAATGCAGAACGAAGCGCCCCGCCGCGCGGCGACGGTCGAATTCGACTTGGCTGACACCCTCGAAATCCTCGCCGCCTGCCGCAGCGTCACGGGTGATGACGCGGCGCACGATTTGTAATTGTGGCATCTGGTCTTTCAACGCCCCAAGCACGGTATCCTTACCCGCCCCCGAGGGACCGACAACCGTATAAAGCGGCGCAGTCATGCCACACGCCGGGGCGTAAATTGCGAAACGTTGACCTCGCGGTCCGCCACGCGCATGCGCGCTTCGCTGTCGTGAAAGATTCCGATGATAGCAGCGCCGCGCGCCTTTGCCTCCTCGATTAACCCCATCACGGTTTCGCGGTTGGTCGGATCCAAGGAAGCCGTAGGTTCATCAAGCAAAAGCGCCGGAAAATCATGGGCAAAGCCGCGCGCGATATTGACGCGCTGTTGCTCACCGCCGGAAAAGGTTGTGGGCGACAAAGACCACAGGGTGTGCGGAATATTCAGCCGCGAGAGCAGATCTCGGGCGCGGTCATGGGCTTCATCACGCGCCACCCCGACGCTCAATAAAGGGTCGGCCACCACATCCAATGTCGCCACCCGGGGCACAACGCGCAAAAACTGGCTGACATAGCCCAATGTATGCTGGCGCAGGGTCAGGATCTCGCGCGGCGCGGCGCGGGCGACGTCAACATCCCCCACCTTCAATGTGCCGGATGCCGTCAGGTAATTGCCGTAGATCATGCGCATCAACGTGGATTTCCCCGCCCCCGAATTGCCGGTCAATGCAACACATTCGCCGCGCGCGACGTCGAATGTGGCCCCCTCCATAACGGGGATGACCGCGCCGCCTTGATTGTGCAGGGTGAAGGATTTTGAGACATTTTCAAGCCGGATCATCAGTTACACCTGCAAAATTGAGGACACGAGGAGTTGCGTATAAGAATGCTGCGGATCGTCGAGCACTTGATCCGTGAGGCCGTGTTCGACCACATGACCGGATTTCATTACCATCAAGCGATGCGCCAACAATCGCACCACCGCCAGATCATGGGTCACGATGATCGCCGAAAGACCCATGTCGCGCACAAGACCGCGCAACAGATCCAACAAACGCGCCTGCACCGAGACATCCAATCCGCCGGTCGGTTCATCCATGAACACCAATCGCGGGCCAGTCACCAGATTGCGGGCGATTTGCAACCGCTGCTGCATACCGCCGGAAAACGCCGAGGGGCGGTCATCGACGCGGGTCTCGTCGATCTCGACACGGCCCAGCCAATCAATCGCCTCATTACGGATATTGCCATAGTTGCGCGCCCCGACGGCCATCAAACGTTCGCCCACATTGCCGCCCGCCGAGACCCCCATGCGCAACCCGTCTCGGGCATGTTGATGCACAAAAGCCCAATCGGTGCGGCCTAGCATCCGGCGCTCTGGCTCGGACATCCGGCGGGTGTCGCGGGGACCATCGGCGCGGGTGTCAAACACCACTTCGCCTTGATCCGGTTCCAAATGCCCGGCGAGGCAGCTGAGTAATGTGGATTTACCGGAACCGGATTCCCCCACGATGCCCAGCACTTCGCCAGGGAAGAGATCAAAATTGATATCTGTGCAGCCGATGCGGTGCCCGTAGGTTTTGCGCAGATCGCGCACAGACAAAAGCGGTGTGATAGGCGCGGTCATGCGGCGTCCTCCTGCGGCGACAGGCGGCCACGATGACCGGCCTCTTGCCGCGTTGTGCAATAATCGGTGTCCGAGCAAACGAACATTCGCCCACCCGCATCATCGGTGATCACCTCATCCAGATAGCTATGCGTCGCCCCGCAAAGATCGCATGGGTGCGCGGCCTTGGATGCCTCAAACGGGTGGTCCTCGAAATCAAGGCTGACAACGCGGGTAAAGGGCGGGATCGCGTAAATCCTTTGCTCGCGCCCCGCGCCGAACAATTGGATCGCGGCGCTTTCCAATTTGGGGTTGTCGAATTTCGGGATCGGTGAGGGATCCATCACATACCGCCCCTCGACCTTGACCGGATAGGCATAGGCGGTGGCGATATGACCGTGGCGCGCAATGTCCTCGTAGAGTTTGACATGCATAAGCCCATACTCCTCAAGCGCGTGCATTTTACGGGTTTCGGTCTCGCGCGGCTCCAAAAACCGCAAAGGTTCGGGAATCGGCACTTGGTAAACGAGGATTTGATCCTCGCGCAGCGGCTCTTCGGGAATGCGGTGACGGGTTTGGATGACACTGGCCTTGCCGGTTTTCTCGGTGGTGGCGACCTGTGCGGTGCGCTGGAAAAATTTGCGGATCGACACGGCGTTGGTGGTATCATCCGCGCCCTGGTCGATGACCTTGAGAGTATCATCAGGCGTCAGGCATGCCGCCGTGACCTGCACGCCGCCGGTGCCCCACCCGTAGGGCATCGGCATTTCGCGGCTGGCAAAGGGCACCTGATATCCCGGGATGGCAATCCCTTTGAGAATGGCGCGGCGGATCATCCGTTTGGTTTGTTCGTCAAGATAGGCAAAGTTGTAATCAGACATCGAAAGCCACCATTTGCGTAGAGTTATCAGTCAGGCGATCGGGCGCGGGGCAGATATGCTCTTTGTGGTCCGCGCCGATCTGCACAAAACCCTGCGCTGTTTTCAAATCCTCATGAGAGGTGGCACGGGTCCGCCCCATGCCCTTTTGTGGGTCGGCACGGCGGCCTGCGTCACGCCCGACTGTGAGAAATGCAGCACTCATTCTGCGGCCTCCTGTGTCTGCTGTGCTTGTGTCGCCATCGCATCTCCGCGCAATTTGCGGATCAATTCCAATTCAGATTGAAAATCAACGTAATGGGGTAATTTGATATGCTCCAAGAACCCCGTGGCCTGAATGTTGTCGGAATGAGCCAGAACAAACTCTTCGTCCTGCGCAGGGACGCCCACGTTGTCTTCGCCAAGCTCCTCCCACCGAAGGGCGCGATCGACCAGAGCCATGGAAATGGCCTTCCGTTCGGTTTGGCCAAAGACCAATCCATAACCACGAGTGAATTGCGCCGGTTCGGTTTTCGATCCGGCAAACTGGTTCACCGTCTCGCATTCGGTCAGGGTGATCTCGCCAATTTCGATGGCGAACCCAAGCTCGGGAATATCCATTTCAACCGGCACTTTACCAATGCGCAATTCGCCCACAAAGGGATGGTTGCGGCCATATCCACGTTGGGTCGAATAGGCCATGCCAAGCACAAACCCTTCGTCGCCGCGTGTCAAAGCTTGCAAGCGCAAAGGGCGGCCTGCGGGATATTCCATCGGCGCGCGGGTCATATCGGGCGGGGTCCTATCACAGGGCGCCTCGGTCTGGATCAAGCCTTCGTCATTGAGGAAATCGGTGATGCGGGGCATGTCGCCACCTTCGGCCGCGCCCGTCGCGGCGGCGGGGGTGCTTTCTTCGGGTCCCGCTTCTGCTTCTGCGGCGAGTTTGAAATCAATCAAACGGTGGGTGTAATCAAAGGTCGGTCCCAACACCTGCCCGCCGGGGGCATCCTTATAAGTCGCTGAAATCCGCCGATCACAGGCCATTTTGCCAGTCTCGACCGGATGGGAGTGTCCGATGCGTGGCAATGTGGTGCGATAGGCGCGGATCAGGAAAATCGCCTCGATCAAATCGCCGCGCGCTTGTTTGATTGCCAATGCCGCAAGATCGGGATCATAAAGCGAGCCTTCGACCATGACACGGTTCACTGCGAGGGACAATTGTTCGCGGATTTGCGGCAGCGACAGTTCCGCCACGCCCAAGTCACCGCGCCGCTCTTCATCAAGCCATGCATGGGCATTATCAATCGCCTTCTCGCCCCCTTTGACTGCAACATACATCTAGAGATCCTCCACGCGAGTGCTGCGCGGCAGTGCGGTGATGTGGTGCCCCGCCGTGAAATAGAAATCCACCCCCAAGGGAAAGGCCATGTCACGCCGCGCGTCGATGCCGCTGGGCAAGCGCATTTCGGCGCTGATCTCGATGCCCGGTCCGGTCAAATGGTGGGTGGGGGGGGCATGCGCCTCGACCTCGACAATCAACGTGGCAGAGCGGTCGGGGTATTCGGCGGAGCCATGGGCAAATTGCCCGAGCGGCATCAAATCTTCCCAGTGGCCCAAGGCGAACATCGCCTCATGAGCCCGCGCGCCAGTGACAATCGGCGCGCCGGTGTGAAACGCGATCCATTGGCGCACGGCGGGGCTATCATGACCTGCGCCCAAATAGATCGGCGTTTCCGCATCCACCAACGTCAAAACCAACGTCGCCGCCGCAACAGACATCGGCGCGGGGCCAGTTGCACCCTCTATCGTTTCGATCCGGCCCGGCCGCGCCAAGGCCGAAAGGGCCGCGCGAAATCCGGCGGCGGCCTGTTGAGGGGCCTGTGCGAATCCGCCTTCCAATGCGTGATCCAACATCAATCTTCTCCTCGTACCAATGTGAAAAAATCAACTTTCGTTCTGGCGGCTTTTGCGGCGCGGGCGGCTTGTTCCGCCTGTTTGCCGACCTCCAGTGGCGTCAGGACGACGGCGCGCACGGCATCGGCGCGGGCGGTTTGCATCAGGGCATCCACCATCGCGGCCTGTTCAGCGTGGCGCTTGCTGCGGCCCTGCACATATCCATGGCCGGTCTCGCCGGTGTCCAATCGCAAAGCACAGCGGGTCACGGTCATTTCACCCAAATTAAAGGCCGCGCCGGTGCCCCCCATCCGGCCCCGCACCATCACGCCGCCAATCTCCGGCGCGCGCAGCCAGGTGAAGGACGGCAACACTGCTTCTTCGGCATATGCCTCGACCTTTGCGGCCAGATCCACGGCGGAGGATTTGGCCAAAAGCCCCATCCATGCTTGGCGCGCGGCGTGGGGCGAGGATTGGCGAGGGTCGTCCGGCGCTTTGGCCGGCTGGCCACTTTGCTGGCGGGCGTGATCCGCAGATCCGGGGGTGTGCGCAATGCTCATCTAGACACCTTGCTGGTTTGTCCAAGTTAATATACAACTAGACAAATATTAGCGGCCGCCGGTGAGAGCGGCAACAACAATACTATGAAGATTTGGTGACACATGACCCGAACCGCGATCTGGACCTCTATCGCTGCCACCCTTGAGAGCGAAATTGCAGCCGAGCTTTATACAGCGGGAGACAAGCTGCCGACCGAGGCTACTTTGGCCGCGCGTTTCGGGGTCAATCGCCATACGGTGCGGCGGGCCTTGGGCGATCTTGCGGATCGCGGATTGCTTCGGTCGCGGCGCGGCGCGGGGGTGTTTGTCGAAGCGCCGCCAACAGACTATCCCATCGGGCGGCGCGTGCGGTTTCACCAAAACATCGCCGCTTCGGGACGGCTTCCCGCCAAAGAGCGCCTGCGGATCGAAACCCGCGCCAGCAGCACGCTTGAAGCAGAGGCCTTGGAATTGGCTGCGGGGGAACGGGTCGTGGTTTATGAGGGGTTATCGATGTCCGGAAACGCGCCCTTGGCACATTTCATATCGGTTTTCCCCTTGGGGCGCTTTCCTGATATCGCCGAGACATTCGCGACCATCACATCGGTCACCGAAGCCCTGCGCCAAAACGGAGTGGCGGATTTCACCCGGCGCGAAACACGTTTGACCGCAGAAATCGCAAGCCCCACGCAGGCCCTACACCTGCGACTGCGCGAGGGGGATGCGTTGCTGAAATCCGTGGCGATCAACGTCGACGCGCACGGCGTACCTGTCGAACATGGCACCACATGGTTTGCAGGCGAGCGGGTGACATTGACCATCACACCCGAATGATCCCCGAGGGGACACATTCTTTATGCAGGCTTTACGCAGGCTTTATGCGGGACATTCAGCGGTCTCGTATTTGTCCAAAAATGCCTCGATCGGTGCGGACCGGAAATCATCCAACCGCTCGCGCAGGACCGCATGCGGCCAATCCCACCACGCCAATGCCATCAACCGATCTACGATCTGCGGGGGAAACCGCGCCCGCAGCGGCGTCGCCGGAACACCCGCAACAATATGATAGGGCGGCACATCTTTGGTCACCACCGCCCCCGATGCGATCACCGCGCCATGGCCAATGGTCACGTCGGGGCGGATCACTGCGCCGTGGCCGATCCATGTGTCATGGCCGATGCACACGGTGCGGGCATGGCGGCGATTAAAAAACTCCGCGTCCGCCCCGGCCCCGTCCCAATAGTCGCCGGACCGATAGAGAAAATGGTGCATAGAGGCCTGCGCCATCGGATGATCGGTCGGGCCGATGCGGGTGAAGCTGGCGATATTGGCGAATTTTCCGATCTCCGCATTGGCAATATCGGCATAGCGATCGCAATAGGAATAATCGCCCATTTGCACGCGCGATATGCGGCTGCCTTTGCCAATTTCGACGTAGCGGCCAAAGGTGGCGTTGCCAATCTCGCAATCGGGATGGACAAAGGGCGTATCTGCATCAAGCCGCGTCATGGGACCGCTCGTCTTTGCCCTTGATCAACCGCGCGCGCAATTTGCCCGACAGCCAATCCATCATCATCACCATCAGAACGATCAAGATGATATAATAGCTGACCTCTTCCCAATCCTTTTGGGTCAGCATGGCTTGGGTCAGCAACAAACCAATACCACCACCGGTGATTGCGCCGATGATCGTGGCCGACCGGGTATTGGATTCCAGAAAATACAGCACTTGGCTCAACAACACCGGCGTCACCTGCGGGATCACGCCAAAGCGGTAGCGTTGCAAGGGTTTGGCACCGGTCGATCGAATGCCCTCGATCTGTTTGCGATCGGTGTTTTCCAAAGCTTCGGAAAACATTTTGCCGAAACTGCCGGTGTCGGTGATCAGGATCGCCAAAGCACCGGTCAAAGGCCCCGGCCCGAAGGCGCGGGCCAAAACGATGGTCCAGATCAAAGCATCCACACCGCGGAAAAAATCAAACACCCGCCGCGCCGCAAATCGCACTATCCGCAAGGGCGCAAAATTTTTCGCCGCCATAAAGGCCAGCGGCAGCGCAACAATCCCCGCCCCGAACGTGCCCAGCGCCGCCATCAAAATCGTCTCGAACAACGCCCCCGCGACCATATCGTGATGCCACATGGGGTTGTGGAAAAAATCGTTCCAGATCGCGCCCGCTTCGCCCGATGTCGCGCGGCGCAGCAATTCGCCCAAAGGCATGCCATGATAGGGGCTTTGCAAGGTGAAGAAGAACAATTCCCACCCGGCCTGATATTTGAACACCTCGGCTTTGGTGCGGGTGACGTTGAGGCGGCCCGCATCGGTGGTCATGGCCACGCGCGATTTCGACACGCTGGCCCATGCAGGGACGGTGTCATTCGGGAATGTCACATCGACGCCGTTCGCGCGGCTGGCTGTGATGGAGATCACGCCGTAATCGGGAATGGTCCATGTGGTGACATCGCCCAAAGAGACAAGATTGCCGCGCCCCAGATCGACGAGCGTCGGCGCACCATCGGTGCCCAATGTGACCCACTCGGGGGCGGTGCCTTCGGAGTATTCGCCTTTGCGTTCGCCCTCAATGGCGACGGAAATTCCGCCATCGCGGGTGCTGCGGGTGACGTGGGTTTTATAGCTATAACTGTCCGCCACCAAGGTGCGGGCGTTGTCGAGACTGGCCCGCTCGCTTAGGCCCGCGATATCAAACGCAAAGAAGATATAGATGAAATAGGCCACGATTGCCGCAGGCAGGGCAAAGCCGATCATCCGTTTGCGGGAGATGACGCGCGCGGCCTGACCGTGCAGCATATCGATATTGGTCGCGGCGGTGCTCATAGCGTGGCCTCCAGTTTGCGGTTGCCATGGGTGAGCCGGTCGCGCAGCGCCGAGGAGGCTTGATCGACGATCACGATGGTGACGAAGAGCAAGACAAAGATTGCGCCGGCCTCGTCATATTTGCCGGTGCCCCAGGACATGGCGTTTTTCAATTCATACCCGATGCCCCCTGCCCCGACGAACCCGAGGATCGCAGAAGCACGGATGTTGATCTCGAACCGCAAGAGCGCATAGCTGAGGTAATTGGGCGCGACCTGCGGGAAGACGCCCAGCGCCATGCGTTGCACCCATGTGGCGCCGGTGGATTGCAACCCCTCGACAGGGCCAAGCGCGGCGTTTTCATTGACTTCGGAAAACAGTTTGCCCAGCGCACCTGAGGTGTGAAACGCAATAGCGACCATCGCGGGCACCGGCCCGCCACCCAGCACAAAGATCAGGATCAGCGCGATAACGATCTCGGGGATGGCGCGCATGATATCCATGATCCGCCGCACGACAGGAATCGCGCGCGGCCAAAGCGCCAAACCCCGCGTCGCCAAAAGCGACAGGACGATGCCGATAATCGCACCCAAAAGCGTCGCCGCCCCTGCGATGTTCAACGTCTCGCTCAACGCCGGAAGAAAATGCATGAAATGGGCCGGAAATTCGGCCAGCTTTTGTGACGCCTCGCCGATGACTTCGGCCGGAAAATCCAGCAACCGGTGCAAACCGCTCCAAAATCCGCCTGCATTGCGGTCATCGGCGGTGTGGAACCCCGCGACCATGATCGCGATGAACAACACAAGAATAATGGTGTCATAGCTGCGTTTGCGCCGTGTCAGCGCGAGATACTCAGCGCGGATATCATCCACGTTGCGGGTTGGATCGGTCATGTCGGGATCAGCCTATACATCAGCCAGTAAAACGACGGGCCCCGCACAATGCGAGGCCCGCTTGGGGAGGAAAGCCGGTTTAGTTGGACTTCAACTTGCGCGCTTCGATGATCACTTCATATGCCTCATGGGTGATCGGCATGAAGCCTTTGGCATCCCCTTGCAAAACCCCATAGGCACAATCGGCATCCATGGATTTGAGCGATGCCATCAAGGCGGTCATTTTCAATTTCACGTCCTCGGGCAACGCCTTGCGCAAGACAATAGGGCCTTCGGGGATCGGTTTGGATTTCCAGATCTCGACCAATTCGTTCATATCGATCAAACCCGCATCCACCGCTTTGCGCAACGCGCCGGAACTGTAACCATCTTCCCAATCGCCAAGGCCATCGGCCCATGTCACGCCCGCATCGAAATCGCCATTGTTGACGCCCACGATGGTTTGCTCATGGCCGCCCGAGAATTTGACCTCACCGAAATAGTCACCCGAAGTCATCGAAGCGCCGGTGGCTTGCGGGATCTCGATCGAAGGGATCAGGAAACCCGATGTGGAGTTGGGGTCGCCAAAGCCAAAGGTCTTACCCTGCATGTCATCAAGCGAGGTGATGCCGCTGTCTTTGCGGGCGAACCCGACCGAATAATAGCCATAGCCCCCATCATTGTTGACCTTGACGAGAACGGGATCAACCGCTTCGGGGTCCGACAAGAAAACCTTGGCATAACCCGATGCGCCCAACCATGCCATATCGATGGTTCCGCCAAGCAGCCCCTGGATCACACCGTTGTAATCGGCGGGCGCGAAGATTTTGGTTTCAACGCCAAGCAGGTCAGCGGTTTTCTCGCGCAGGCATTCGTTGCTGTTCAAGCGATCTTGAGCGTTTTCGCCACCAAGGATCCCGATACGGAATTCATTGATCTCTTGCGCAAAGGCGGGGGTGGTCAGGGCGGTGGTTGCCAATACGGCAGCAATCAGCTTTTTCATGGTCGGTCTCTCCGGTTGGTGTGAAACCCGGAGCATTTCCTGCGCCCCGAGTGCTGAATTGAAAGGGCGTTAAGCGGGGATCGGTGCCCTGTCCGGGCGTTCCAATGCGTCGATGCTGGTGCTGGTTGCGGCTTCGGAAAATCCGGCGTCAGCACCATATATGTCACGCGCCGCACCGGTGGTCAGCTGTTCGGGGCTGCCGTCAAACACGACGCGGCCCGCGCGCATCCCGATCACACGGTCGCAATACCGGCGCGCTGTGTCGAGCGTATGCAGGTTTGCAATCACGGTGCGCCCGTCTTCGTCGTGGATACGGCGCAGCGCTTCCATCACGACCTGGGCATTCATCGGATCAAGCGAGGCAATCGGTTCATCCGCGAGGATAATCTTGGGATCCTGCATCAACCCGCGAGCAATGGCGACACGTTGCTGTTGTCCACCGGACAAAGCCTCGGCCCGTTTCGATGCATGCCCCGCGATGCCAAGCCGGTCGAGAATATCAATCGCGCGGTGAATGTCCGATTGCGGATATAGATTGAATAGGGAGGCGACCGTCGAGCGACGGTTGAGGGTGCCGTGCAAGACGTTCGACACCACATCCATGCGCGGCACGAGGTTGAACTGCTGAAAGATCATCGCGCATTCAGATTGCCATTTACGCATCCCGGCCCCGCGCAGAGCAAGAACATCCCGCCCCTCGAACCGCACCGCACCGCTGGTGGCAGGGGTCAGGCGGTTCATCATCCGCAACAGGGTGGATTTACCCGCCCCCGACGCGCCAATGATGCCGATCATCATCGGGCGATCAATGTGGAAGCTTACATTGTCCACGGCCATATTCGCGCCGAAGCACTTTGTCAGGCTCTTCAATTCGAGCATCATGTCCCCCTTGGTGTTGCGGGGGACATAACGGCAGATCTATCAACGGGATGTGACGGAACTGCAAAACTTTTGTGACGCTGTGGCCGGATACAGAGAAAGCGGCATTAGAGGCGCCGCATAGACACCCCCCAGTTCAATCGCCTAACTGTCACAGGGCGGACTTCCAAACGCCGGGCTGTCACACGGTGGGCTGCCAAACGCAGGACCGGCCGATTTTTTCGCCTGAAAATTTTCCCTGCGGGCTGACCGATGACCCTGCGATTTCGGACGCGCAAATAGAAAGGCACCAGCGATCCGGCGCCGAGATCACGCCACCACAAAGCGACCTCAGGAGGACTGCGCGGGGTCACGCCCGACCGAGCGCAACAAGACCGCAGCCACAAGGTCACCCGTGACGTTGACCGCCGTCCGGCACATGTCCAGCAAGCGGTCCACGCCGAGAATGATCACCATACCCTCGGCAGGGATGCCCATGTTTGTGGCGACGCTGACCAGAATGGCGATGCTGACCCCCGGTGTGCCCGGTGCGCCGATACTGGAGGCCACAAGCGTCCCAACCACCACAGCGATCTGAACCGTGCTCAATTCCACACCCGAGAGCTGCGCGAGGAACAAAATGGCCACCGCCTGATAGAGGGCGGTTCCGGCCATGTTCATTGTTGCCCCCAGCGGCACAACCAGATTGGCGATATTTTCAGGCACACCAAGCTCGCGCGCCGATTGGATCGTCACCGGCATCACGGCCGACGAGCTTGATGTCGAAAACGCCAATAGCAGATTGCTGCCTGCCGCTTTCATCAACCGCAGCGGCGTGATCCGCGCAAAAACGAGCGCGATCAGAAGGTAGAGGACCAACAGGATCGCAAGCCCAAGCAACACAGTCCCGACATATCCTGAAATGCCGATCATGGTTTCAAATCCCATACGCATCACCAGTTGCGCCATCAAACCGAACACCGCGAAAGGCGCCAGAAACATGGCCCATTTCACAATATTCATCGAGATCGACAACAGCGCTTCCATCAAGGACAGAAAAGGCCGCGCGCGTTCGGGCTGAACCTGTGTGACCGAAATGCCAACCAACAAGGCCAAAACAACAACCGCCAGCATGTCGCCTTGGACGATTGAGGCGGTGGGGTTTGTGGGCAAAATCTCGACAATCATATCGGGCACCGATGCCTGATCACCCGGCACGGGCAAATCGGCTGTATCACCGATCTGCGACGGCACGCTTGGCGCAGAGGGTGCTTGCGAAAATCCGGCAAGCCCCACGCCGGGCTGCAACCATTGGGCAAGCGCCGCACCGATGACCGAGGCCACTGTCGTGGTTGCAAGAATGAACGCCGCAAGCCGCAAACCGACCGACCGCAATTCTTCGCCGGACCCAGCCCCGGAAAGCCCTTCGACAATCGAAGAAAAAATCAACGGCACCAGAACCATCGCGATCAAGGCCAGAAATATCCGCCCCGGCAATGCCAACCAATGCCCGACCATCTCGGCGGTGTCCGGAGGGACAAAGCCCGCAGGCTCGCTCAGCAACAAGCCGAGACCAAATCCGAGAACCATACCAAGAATAACCTGCGCCCATAGCCGGGAGGTCATCCAAACCCGCAATTTGAAACGCTGTTGTGAAATACGCATCGTGCTATCTTGTGTATTGCTTGCCATGGCGGGGCCTTCTCATGATCAAGTGTTGGAGCGGCGCCAACATCTTCTTTGCGCCTGCGGTCACAGCACAGGCCGCACTCTGTTTTGCGCGCCCCGTGCCGTCCATCGGGTGCCGCCATCCCGTGCCGCCCATCCGGTGCCTTGAGGGAGCTGGCGCGCCATTCGTTTGCGCCGGATGCTCTATGGCTGGCAAGCAATAGCGCCAGTAGGGCGGCGCAGGGACAGCACGAGCTGATACACGTGAAGTGGGTGGAACTTCAAGGCGGTGTTGGCGCCTCGTCAATGGCAGCATGCGGGCCGCCCAATGTTTGTTGAGCCGCGATGCGGCCTCTACCCGACCGCGAGGGACGCCAGAGCAGTCATCGGGCCACGCGCCGCATTATTCCGATTGCTTAGAGGGCTGTTGTTCATCTGCAATGAGGGCCTCGGGATCTATGTTGCGCTCCTTTGCGCTTGCCCGGATGGCTTGCTGTATCGCGGGTCTGCGGGCAAGCAGCCGCCGGAACCGTTCGGCATCGAGCACCAACAACGTGGAGGGCGCAATCGCCCGCACCTGTGCACGGACAGCTTTTTTCGTCAGAATCGCCATTTGGCCGAACATCTCGCCGCCGCCACGCCGCCATGTTTGGCCGGCACTTTCCAACTCGACCGCGCCGGATGCGATGAAATACACGCTTTGCGCGGGATCGTCTTTACCAACGATCAGCTCGCCGGAATTGACATAGACCGTCTTGAGCGCACGCCCCAGCTGCTTGAGCGCGGCATCGTCCATCCCGACAAACAATGGAAAGCGCTGGATCAACTCCAACCGCTGAATGGCGATGTCGAGCGACGGGCGTTTCTCGCTTGCGGCGCGCTGCATGTTGAGCCTTTGCATGATAGACGTGTACACCTCTGCTCCGATCAACCCGTCTTCGCGCATATTGGTGTATTCACGTTCCTCGAGACGCAGCGCAGTACGCCGGATGAAGCGGCGTTCAAGCTTTTCTGCATAGCCGGGATATTGCAAACGCAACCCTTCCAGAGCCGTCTCCACCGCCTCTACCCGGCGCGCCAACAAATCGTGCAGCAGATCCGCCACCCGCCGCCCGTGAAGACGCCGGATGCGTCTGTCGATAAAGGCATCTAGATCACGTAGGATCAGCCTTTGCGAAAGCAACAATTCGAACCGGTCGGCGGTCATTCGCGCCAGCGGGGCGGACAAATGCAACCGGCGCTGCAACGCCACTCCAATCTTGAACCCCTGACCATAGGCCACGCTTTGCCGTGCCGCCCGTTGATATCCGTTCCGCCCGCCGGACCTCGCCCCTTCGATCAAACGATCCGCATCCGAAAGAACCTGTTCTGCCATGCGCTGTGAAATTGTCCGCTCTCGCATCCTGTCGAGCACGGTATCGCGTTCGTGCCCCGCCAAAGCGATCAAGCCCAAGGTGATCCGATCGCGGTCCAAAATATCGCCGCCATCTTCTGTCGCTTGAACAGCACTGTCCAAACGTTCGGCAAAATGCTTCGCCTCGGATCGAACAATTTCCCGCGTCAGCTCATAGTTCTCGGTGGTCCGCTCAACATCTTCCCGCACGGTTTGCAGCGCCACGGCGACAACCTGCCGCGACAGCGCCTCGTCGATCGGCGACAGCCGGTCGAGCCCGAGCCACCGGATAACCGCCCTCAATGTCGTGCCTTGCACCAATAGGGTAAAGAGCGTGAACCCCGTGGCCAGGATCCCGACCACACGTTTCACCTCAATCGGCACGCGCGTGCTTTCGGTCACCGCCAGAGCAAGCGCAAGGGTCACGGCCCCGCGAAGCCCCCCCCAAAGAATGGCCGTGCGGTAAGGACGTTCAACCACCGGAGAAAGCCGCAGCGCAGTCAGCAAGGGCAGCAATCCAAACAGGATGACCGCCCGTGCCGTCACCGCCGCCACAATAACCACACCGACCAGAATGACATCCTCGGAGCGCACCTCTTCCAACAGCCTTGGGATAAGAAGAGCCGCCAGAATAAAGATTAACGCCCCCGCCCAATGCGCCAACAGGTCCCATACCTCACCAAGGTTCGCCCAGGTTTGCGGCGACAAACGGCGAGGCCCGGAGAGGTTCATCGTCAGCCCTGCCGTGACAACAGCAATCACACCCGAAGCCCCGATGAGTTGTTCGGCGCCGATATAGACAAGATATGGGAGCGCCACGGACACCGAAATCTGCGCCCGTTCATGGTGGACAAAATTTGACATGATCCAGACCGAAGCCCGCGCCGCGAACCACCCGGCAATGGCCCCCCCCGCGATCAGCAACGGAAATTGCCGCAAGGCATCGGTCAAGGTCGGATCGGACACCCCCAACATCACAAACCCCATGAACAGGCCAAAGAGTGCGATCGCGGCAGCATCATTCAAAAGGCTTTCCCCTTCGATGATACGCGCCAGCCTGCGCGGCGCAGAGATCGACCGGAAAATCGACACCACCGCAGAAGGATCCGTCGTGGACACAATCGCGCCGATCAAAAAGCACGCCGCAAGCGGCAATGTGCTCGCCCAAGCCAGGGAATAACCCACCCCCAATGTCGCAACGACCACCGCCACGACGGCAAGCACCAAAATAGGAACCCAATCGTCAAGCATGCGCCTCAGGTTCATTCCCAACGTTGCCTGAAAAAGCAGCGTTGGCAGGAAGACGTAGAGGAATACATTTGACCGGATCGGCAATCCCAGAATCGCTTCTGCAATCGGATTCAATGCATCTGTCAGGTCTGTGCGCAGAAAGAAAATGGCGCCCGCGCCAATGAGCATTCCCACAAGAGCTAAAATAACGCTGTAGGGAAGCCGTAACCGAGCCGCCAAAGGTTCGGCCGCACCGATAACAAGAAAGAGCGATGCGATAACGGCAGTGATGAGCATAATATTCATGGGTGAAAAGTAGCAGAGATCTGGCGAAGAGAAAGCCAAAGCGACCAGAGAGGTGCCGTTTTGTTTGCCTTTGCCTTCAACTCTTTGTGGCGGGCAAAATCGTATCGTTCCGGCACCGCCCCCGCACATGCCGGACACGCCGTAAATTATACCCGGCGTCGGGCGTGGCACGCCGCCGCCCGCACCCTCAGATATGATTGGCGGGTCTGGCCGGATGCCTGCGGCTCAGCCTCGCTGTCTGCATCTCAGCGTCATGTTCTTAGTTCATCTCCCGATACTCAAGGCTTCGCTAAAACGCTTCTGCCGCATGTGCTTGCCTCTTCGAAAGCCGAACACATTCCACATTACAGGGAGGCCCGTTTTCAAAGTGAGGTCAATTTCGGGGCGGGCAAATCAGCCCTTCAATGTCTCAATATCCCTAAATCGGCAGCCGTCACTTCTGCGACAGGGCGATGGATCACGAACACGCGGCGGAGGACATCGAGGCCTAGGACTGTGATCTGCGTCGCGGGTTCTGGGCAAGCCGGATCATCGCAGTCTATTTCCGTGACCGAAACAAGCATGTGCGGCCCAAACCCTCCCATTTCGCGCACCATGCGTTTGACCCGTTGGACATGCCAAAGCACAGTGGTTTTTTGCCGGAAATCGAAGGCCAAGCTCATAACTGCGTTGGATTCGGCGCATCGCCGTAGACAGTCACCGGGTCAAAAACCAATTCGGATTCGGTGAACCTCAACGCGCGACCAGCTTCTGCGCCCGTTGGGACTGCGCGATAAAAGCAGGACCTATAGCCCACATGGCACGACGCGCCCGAACCTGCGACCTCGACCCTGAGCCAGAGCGCATCTTGATCATCATCAATCCACGCATCGATGACGCGCTGCACAAGGCCCGATGTCGCCCCCTTACGCCAGAGCGCTTGTCGTGACCGGCTGAAGTAATGCGCCTCGCGCGTCTCCAATGTCAGGCGCAAGGCATCCGCATCCATCCAGCCCAACATCAGGACATGACCAGTGGAAGCGTCGGTCGTGACACAGGGGATCAGGCCATCCTCTCCGAACCGGGGCGCAAGCTGCGTGCCCTCTTCGACCTGTTCGACTGTGCGGCGGGCGTGGAACTCTATTCTTGGCATTGGCAGGCCTTGTTGTTTATCTTGTTATACTATAACAATCACGATCAACGGAAATCTGCAACCCCGGAGCTACCGCATGATCGATCCGATCCCCGTCACCCTTCTGACCGGCTTTCTTGGTGCGGGAAAGACAACCCTTTTGAACCGCCTTCTGAATGACCCCTCCGCAGGACGTGTGGCGGTGGTGGTAAACGAGTTCGGCGAAGCAGGGCTCGACCATGATCTGATTGAGGAAGCCGCAGAAGACGTTGTTTTGATGTCTGCCGGATGTATATGCTGCACAATCCGGGGCGACCTATCAAAGACGCTTATTTCCCTTCTCGCACGGCGCGCACGAAAAGAACTCTCCTTTGACCGTGTTGTGATCGAAGCAACGGGTTTGGCCGATCCGGGTCCGATCCATCACACACTGCTGGTTGATCCGGTGTTGGCGCCAAACTACGCACTCGACGGAATTGTAACCGCTGTCGACGCGGTTCTGGGCTCTGCGACGCTCTTGCGCCACGAAGAAGCACAAACCCAGGTCGCAATGGCCGATCGAATTGTTCTGACAAAATGCGATTTGGCGGATACCGCGACGATCAAAGCGTTGACTGCGCGGCTTGATCAGCTGAGCCCCGGCACACAGCAAATTACAGCCGATAAAGGCGCGGTGCCCTCCGGTATGCTGTTCGGACTTGGCGCATTGCGCCGCACCATGGCACCAGATCACGCCCTGAACTGGCTGGCGGCTCCGGCACCTGATCCTCTCGCCGGTCTTTCCGGAATGACCCTACCGAAGAAAGATCCACTGGTCGAACTCGCCGGCCCCTCGCATCATGCGTCTGACGACCGAATTGCCACAGCCTCGATCACGCTGGATGACCCGATCCCGTCTCAGGTTTTTGACTTCTGGCTGGATACACTGATTGCCCTTCGGGGGCCTGACATCCTGCGAATGAAGGGGATTGTGCATATCGAGGATGTTCCGCGGCCCTTTGTGTTCCATGGGGTGCAGCACATTTTCGAGCCGCCCGTGCCGCTGGAAAACTGGCCGGAAGGCAATCACACAAGCCGCGTGGTCGTAATCGCGCGTGACATACCGAAATCCGATCTGGAGGAGAGCCTTGCCATGTTGCGCATGCGCTCGAAACCGGGTGAGGGTGCCGGCGGCTTGATCGAGCATAGCCTACCCACCCCATAATCCCGTCAGGCCATCACAATGCGAGGTTTGCGCCGTCCGGCCAAGGCCAGTGCCGATAAACAGCAGCGGCACACCGGGCTTTCCACGTGGCACGCTCCGCGCGCCGGCGGTGTAAAATATTTGCGGCATGTTGCAATGCAACACATCCAACATGATGGATTTGCTCAGAACGTTAGATACAGAGGCATCACCCACCGCCACAATGCGCAAACGTTTTTTGTCTCAGGCACGCGGCGATTGTCTGTCCCTTCAAACGGGCCGGAAATCCGTGCTCAAAGGATACGCGCGAAGGTGAAACTGCGCCTATACAGCGCAAAAGCCTCAGGCTCATAGCGGTTTCTGCGGGTTTCGGTGGTAAAGGCGCCTGCTTTTGCGTCAGGCTTCAACAGTCGTGCTCGGCCGGCGCTATGTGTCGGCGATCTCACACTGGTGAATAGCAATGCCCTGCTGCTTTATAATAAAACCAAACTTGTGCGACGGAATGCGTTTCCATGACCGTATCACAAGAAGCATATACACCTCAGGGACCCTCTTGATGACAAAACGCTTCGCGACGCCCCTGACTGGTTTCAGCCTCCGCCTGCCACGTCCTTATTCGGCACGGCAGCGTACCGGCGCTGTCGCCAAATGCGCAGCAACTACGGTCACATATTCGCATAGACAGCGCCCCTTAGGAGCCAAAAGACATTGAAAAAATTCATTTTCACTATCCTGTCCCTCACCATCATCGCGGGCGCTTATGGCGTGGGGTTCGGTGTTCCCGAGCAAGTTACACAGCTCTGGGGCGGCCGCGCCACCGAAACAGCCGCTGCCCCCCAAAGCGCGCAAGACGGGCGGCGGGGGCAAGGCCGGGCGACGACAGTTGTTCTCACCCCGCTGGAAGCGCGCGCATACACGCTTGTTCTGCGAACCATTGGCAGCGCTGTCTCCTTGCACCGCACCGAAGTCACCGCGACCGATGCGGGCGAGGTGATTGAAACTGCGCTGCGGGCCAATCAAAGAGTGGAAAAGGGCGACGTTCTTTTGCGTCTGGATGATCGCACCGAACGGCTGGCGCTTGAGATCGCCGAGGCCAACCGAGATCAGGCCCAAGCCACGGTCACCCGCTATGAGGGCCTGCGCAGCAATGGTAGTTCCGTCGTGACGGACGTGGCGCTTTCGGAGGCGCGCGTGGCGTTGCGGTTGGCCGAAGCCAATGTGGGGCTGGCCGAGGTCGCACTCGACGATCGCACCATCGTGGCCCCGATTTCTGGTCAATTGGGGCTCAGCGACGTCAGCGTCGGGGACCGCCTGTCGAGCGGGGATGCCATCGTGACGATTGATGACACCAGCAGCCTGCTCGCCACATTTGAAGTGCCCGAACGCTCCATCGGTCTTTTGGCGGAAGGCAAGCGGGTTCTCGTCTCGACTCCGACCTATGCGGGGCGGGTTTTTGAAGGTGAAATCACCGCTTTCGACAGTCGGCTCGACAGCGTGACCCGCAGCGCCACCGTGCAGGCGGAAATCGAAAACCCTGAAGGCGTGTTGCTTGCGGGCATGACCTTTGCCATCCGCATGACCGAAGACACCGATCCGCTGCCTGTCGTGCCTGCAACAGCAATCACCTGGGATCGCACCGGTGCAGGCATTTGGGCCGCCGAGGACGGCAAAGCCCGCCGTTTTCCCGTGACCATCCGCTACCGCGAGGGAGATCAGGTTTGGGTTGAGACAGATGCCCCCCTTGGCGCGCAGATCGTCGCCGAAGGCGCATCCAAGCTGCGTGAAGGCGCGCAGGTCACCGCCGCCGGCGCACGCAGAGGTCCGGGCGCATGAGTTTCGAAAAAAGGGCACATAAAGCCGGTTTCGCCGATGTTTTTGTTGCGCGGCCCATTTTTGGGATCGTGCTGAACCTGCTGATCATTATCGCCGGTCTTGCGGCGCTCACCAGCGTCGATATCCGCGAAATGCCTGATGTGGACAACCCCGTGATTTCCGTCCGGACCACCTATGACGGCGCGGTGGCGAGCACGGTAGACACCGAAGTCACCCAGGTCCTCGAAGATGCGCTGAGCGCGCTTGAGGGCATGACCTTTATTGAATCGACCTCCAGCACCGGATCGAGCCGTATCACCATCGACCTCTCTGATGGCACGGATGTTGACGTGGCCGCCAATGAGGCACGCGAGATCGTGTCGGGCACCCTGCGGTCTTTGCCTGACGATATCGATGACCCCAGCGTCAGTAAGAGTGACAGCAACGCTGACGCGATCATTCGTCTTGCGCTATTGGGGAATGCCAGCCTCGACACGCTGACCCACCTTGCTGAAAACACGGTTTACGAACGCCTCTCCTTGATCGACGGCATCGCCGAAGTGACGGTGCGCGGCGACCGTGCCAACGAATTCCGGGTGACGGTGAACATGCCGTCCTTGTTAAGTCGGGGACTGACCATCTTTGACGTGTCGACCGCGCTTACGCAGCTGCGCGACGACACCGCCCTTGGCGCGCTTTCAAGCGAATCGCAGACCCTCTCGCTGCGGGTCGGCAACGCGGATGTCACTGTCGCGGCGATCAACCAACTGCCGATCAACGACACGACCCAAGTGGCCGATATCGCTTTGGTCCAACTGATCCCTGAAGAGGCGAACGTCTACACCCGTGTGAACGGAGAAACGGCCATTGGCCTCGACATTACCCGACAATCGGTTGGCAACACTTTGGAGATTTCGCGCGACGTTGCAATCGCCGTGGACGAGTTGCGCGATCAATTGCCCGACGGTGTGCAGCTGCTGGTCACCTCCGATGACGGGGTTTTTATCGAAGGATCCATAAAGGAGGTCGTCAAATCCATCCTTATGGCCACCGGCATCGTCGTGGCGGTGATCTTTTTGTTCTTGCGCTCCCCGCGGGCGACGTTGATCCCTGCGGTCACGATCCCGGTGGCCTTGATCGGCACGCTGGCCGCGATCTGGCTCACGGGATTTTCCGTCAATACGATCAGCTTGCTCGCACTGGTTCTGGCAACCGGAATGGTGGTGGATGACGCCATCGTTGTGGTCGAAAACATCGTGCGCAAGCGCAAGTCAGGCATGGGAGCCTTCGCTGCCGCCGCATCGGGCACCAACGAGGTTTTCTTCGCCGTCATTTCCACCACCGCGACGCTCGCTGCGGTCTTTATCCCGATTTCCTTCCTGCCCGGTCAGGCGGGCGGGGTCTTTTCGGAATTCGGATTTGTGCTGGCCTTCGCGGTCACCCTGTCTTCGATCACCGCGCTGACCCTCGCGCCGGTCCTGTCGGCCCTTCTGGACCCCGGCAAGACGCAGGCCAATGCGGCGCCATCAGAACCCGGCGCCCTGTCCCGCGCCTTTGACCGGGTGATGGATTTCGCCATCCGCACGCCTTTGCTGGTTCTGTCCGTCGCCATTGGTTTCGCCATCATCGCCATGGGGGCCGCGATGACGCTGCCCTCCACGGTCACGCCCGAAGAAGACCGTGGCTTTTTCCTCGTGCAGGCGCGCGGTGCCTCGGACACCACGATTGATTATCTCGACACGCAAGTCTTGCTGGTCGAAGACATCCTCGCCCCTTACCAAGAGAGCGGACAGATCGAAACGGTGCAGAGCCTCATCGGAGTCGGTGGCGGCACCAGTGCCTTTATCGTGGTGCGCTTGCCGGATTGGGCCGAGCGCGACTTCACCCAGCAAGAATTAATTGCAAAGATCAGCGGCCAACTGAGCGCAGTGCCCGGTGTTCAGGTCAGCGCGCGCTCCACCAACAGCCTCAACATTCGCGGCGCGGGCGGCGGGCTGAGCTTCGCGGTGACCGGCACGAACCTCGCCGATATGACCGAAGCGGCCGACACGCTTGCCGCCGCAATGTCGCAAGATCAAACCTTCTTGAACCCGCAACTGTCGAACAACAGCGTCAATGCACAATTGGAAGTGACGGTAGACGACAGCGCCGCAGGCGACATGGGGCTTAAAACCGCTGATATTACCGCGCTCGTGAGCGCCATGGTCCAAGGCGATGTGGCCGTCAGCGTCTTTTCCGACGATGTAGAGACAGACGTGAATGTGGTCCCCGGCGGGCCACCAATTGACGATCCCTCCGACATTGCATCCATGTCTATCCGCCTCGACAGCGGCGCCTATATCCCGCTTTCTACCGTCGCGTCTCTGGACATGGTGGTGAGTGATGCGCAGATCGAACGTTTGGGCGGCGCCTTGTCCGTGTCCATGCAGGCGAACCTAGGCGAGGGTGTGGACCTGTCGACCGCAATGGACCGGTTGCTTACGATTTCCGAAGAGGTTCTCCCTGACGGCATGGGCATTACCTTCACCGGAGAGGCCGCAACGCTGGACGATTCCCAAGGCGGCATCTACATGGTGTTCGGCGTGGCTTTGATCGTCGTGCTATTGGTCCTTGCGGCCCAATTCGAAAGCTTTGCCAGCGCGGTTGTCATCATGATGACGGTGCCCTTCGGCCTTGCCGCCGCGCTACTGGCAATCTCGATCACCGGCGGATCGTTGAACTACTACAGCCAGATCGGTCTTGTCATGCTGATCGGGGTGATGGCCAAAAACGGCATCCTGATCGTCGAGTTTGCAAACCAGCTGCGTGAAGCGGGTGAGGACATCGACAGCGCCATCCGAGGCGCGCTGCGCCTGAGGATCCGGCCGGTGATGATGACGATGGTCTCAACGGTCTTTGGTGGCCTGCCCCTGATCCTGACCTCCGGCGCGGGTGCCGAAGCCCGCATCGCCGTAGGCTGGGTGATCGTTGGTGGCTTGGGTTTTGCCACGGTGTTTACCCTCTTCCTGACGCCGATCTTCTACCGCTGGATCACCATCTGGGGCAGCGCACCGGGAAGTGCGGCGCGAAGACTCCGGTCCGAAGTCGAGGCGACTGCGCGCCCATAGCGCCATATCATGCAGGAGCCGAAGCCAAGGTGGCTTTGGAGAAGGTCACGGCGACCCGGATCAAGACCAGCCGCCGTTGATCTGGCCCATGACATCTGCGAAGGGTCGCGCTTGGCTCTTCCCGTCCTGGTGCCTTCTTGGGCGGATCGAGAGAAACCCATCCGGCGGGCCGCAAGCTCTTTGAAACCCCGGGGCGTGAAATCCGGTGCGCGGATCACAAAATGTCTGGTGTCACGGAGACGTCAAAGCGCGCTCATAGCACCTCCAGAACGACAGCCGTTCCGCACGGCAGGCAATGGCCCCCGCCCGCTCCGGCTTGATTTCGATCCAAGAGATACCCTGCAATCTCCGTTGAGCGGCGCCGCCCCACGGCGGGCAACGTTTGCCCGCGTCAATATTGCGGCCTTCTGACGTCCAAGATCGCCCACCCAAACGCGGATGATCGCACATCGCCTAGATGTTTCAGCGACGGAAACCTGCAGCACCAACGTAAAATAAGAAGTGCAAATGAGGAGGATCCTATGCAGAACCGAATGAAACGATGCGCAGCAATTTTTGTTTTGGCGACCGCCACAGCTGTCATGCCGATCACCGCCATGGCGGACAGAACAGTCGTAAAGCACAGCGCCCAGCGTCACGGCGCCAAAGTGAAGGTGGTCAAACAGCAGCACCGGCATGCCGTCGGGCACCGGTTCCGCAAACAGGAGGTGGTCGTAGTCAACAATTGGCGCGCACGTGGCCTTCCGCGCCCCGGCCGCAACGAAGTCTATGTCGCGAATGGAGACAGCATTTACCTTGCGGCAGCTGCAACGCTTTTGGTGAAGGCACTGATCAACTGAGAGGTGCCTAAAGCGCGGGTCAGGTTGATGAAGCCCGCTCCCGCGCGCCCACTTGGGCCGAAACAGGCGAAGACGGACGCGCCGGGCGTTTAGGCCGGAAGCAACCGCGCGCAGATGGCCCGACGTCCCCTTTTTGCGCCTTTTGCAAAATCATGCGCCGTGTTTATCGCCTCCATGCAGAAAAGCATCAGGCCGATGAGGAACATCTGTCCGGGCGGGCGAACAAGCTCTCTGAACAGGCGCAACTGATATCGCTTTGGCTTAGGATATCCACCCGTTCGGAAACGATCGCCGCTACCGGCCCTGAGCCCACATCCGAGCCATCTAATGCGAAGGTCTCCAAAAGATTTTCGCCAAGCCTGCAAAAATGTTTTTTTAGGCAGCCCTCGTACCTATTTTTTTGTCTTCGAGTCATACTGTTCCCGCAGATGATCTGCCGTCTGACTGATGCTCGGATAGACAGTTGCATCATTGACGTTGATCCGATCAAGCTCCTCGAGGATTTTTGACTTTTCCTTAGCTTTCACCGTGATGCGGCTGATCTTGATTTCTTTCTGCCCGCCATCCGGCAATTTCGCCTCGTGCCCAAACAATAGGAATGCGCCAGATTGCGATTTGATACGCGAATTGGTTCGCTTAGCCTTCACGCAGACGATTGAGTTAAGGTCATTCGGGATAATTCGTCCTTCGAAAAATCCCTTCTCTGACTTGATGTGGTGAAGTAGTTTACCGACGACTTCAGTTTCATTGAACTCGTCTTGCTGAAGGCTGACGTCAATTGTGTTCTTCTGGTCGTAAGTCAGATTAGAAAGGTTAGAAAGACAACTGACAGTATCGGAATCATAGTATTTTATGGCGTCAGAACTAATTCGAAATATTATGATTTCACCATCCTTTTCACGCTGGCTCGAGCAAGCAAAAAACAGCGCCACCAGAGGGTTTCCAGTAATATCAAGCATCCGCGTCGGCAAGCCAAAGTGCTGCATACGCACAAGACGATCAAAACAATACTGATCGTTCTGGAACTCATCATAGTGCGCGATCAACAGTTCTTTGCAAAGTCGATCTTCATTGGGCAAGAACTGCCAATCGCCATTCTCATGCTTTCTAAGCAGGAACGGTGTGAGTTCATACTTATCTGTACCATGCCCTCGAAAAAAAGTCTCAGCATCGCCTTCGAGGGGGGCGTCGTAGAGTAGCTTGAGGAAAGAAGCGACGTCGGAAGCCGTACCAAGTATATTTTTCTCACGAGGCGGCGGCTTAACTGCTACACCGAATTCGCCCTCAGTGAGTCTAGCGATCTTTGCAGAAAATTGGGGAAACTGTCGACCCAACTGGCGCAAAACTTCCGCCGCGTCTCCTTCACGTACCGCCCAGTGTCCGCGGTAGAATTCGAAGATGTCGACATTAAATATTTTTTGCGCGTCTTGATCCTTATCAAATTTCACTTCATCAAAATCGACCAATGTTTGGAAAGTAATTGAAACGCTGACGCCCGTAGACTCTAAGTCGGTAATCCTGCCATATTTTATGACCATGGACACCCCGTCGGCATCTCGTTGCATTTCGCTGCACACGAAAGTAGGCAGGCTCTTGAGAAAAGAAACAGATTTTTCACCAAGGCCTTCAAGCTGTTTCTCGATGCCAGCCGGAGTAAACTCGAACAAGCGTCCCCGAAGAATAGTCATACGATCCTTGATATCGGTCTTATCGGTAACGGATATGTAGTTGAATTCTGCACACATTTTTTATGCCCTTCTACAAAACAACTCTCGGCTTAAGCCAATGCGAAATTTTAAACTCTTTTTTGTCAAAGAAATTATGAGCGGCGATCATATGCATTTCATTGCACAACTCGGTCCGCTGTGAAGATCAATATGATGGAGAAAGTTCTTTGTGACAAAGGGTATAATGGGCACCACTGGTGCAAAGGCGCTTCCTCGAACAGCAGACGTTCGTCCCCGCCGCAGCTAAAGTCCGGCTCCCGCCTCCCCACCGCAGCACAAGGCCAGTCAAGCTCTGTTTCTGAAATAGTCACTTCGAGCCGGCTGCAGGTGCCGCCCCTGCGGCTTACTCAGCCAAGGCTTCGGTCACTGCAATCTCTGCCATTTTCAGGACTGCCTCACGCGATGCGGCCACAGCGATGAAGCGGCCGTTGTGGCAAAATTTCGCGCCTGTCACACCGCTGGCGGCTTCAAGCGCCGCATCGGTCAGCCCTGCCCATGCGGCAGGTAAATCAGCGCGGTTATCGAACGTGTCATCGCCGACGCGGATCGTGGTCAACGCCCAGTCCTCGCCACGCGGGTGGATAACGAACAACAAATGATCGGCGCCTGCCTTTTCGACGCCCGCACGAAACGGCATGCCCATCGGCAGCTCCAGAACCCGGCCTTCGCCAGCGGCCTCTATCGCCGTCATCACCATGACCTCGGCCCGAAACTTTGCGGCTTTGCGCTTGATCTGCGCCTCGACGAATGCGCGCGCCACCGGAAGGGCGGCCATAAAAGCGCGATCATCGGCACCTTCTTCGCGATCATCAAACACGGTCTTCAAGCTTTCAAGCAGGACCGGCAGTGTCATGCCCGAAAACAGCGGCCCGGCCTCGGATGTGTTCACGGCACCATTATCAACCAAATCTACCGGCAGAACGAAACCGCGATCGAAGGAGGCATGAATCGCCTCGACATCATGCTCGGGCACATCCATCGCACGCAAATAGTCGCGGCCATATTGCGCCCAGATCAGACCGAACGAGCTATAGGGCAGGCCATCTTCGCGCAGCGGATTGGGCCGCTGGTGGTGATCAAATATCTGTGCGGCGGCATCAAAATCGCCGCCAACGTCATAAATAATCCGCCCCTCGGCAGGCGTGATCCACGCCTTGTCCCGCGTTCGGACCAGCTCGGCCTTTGGGAAAAGCCGTGTCAGGATGACCGAGGACAAAAGCTCGTCGGCATGGAAGCCACCGGAATGGGTGACAAGGTGGGTGATGGTCATCAGATGCAGGCTCCAGCCGGATTTAAAGTAATTTGGGCGACCAATGAGGCCGCCCGTCAGGTCGATGCGAATGTGGGGATGCACGGGATTCCGAGGCAATCCATATCATGCGGCGCAACCAAGACGGGCCACGGCATATAGACATCAGATCATCTTCGCGGGATCTTCACCCCGATTTCGCGACAACCTTATCCCGATTTACACAGGCTTAGTGCGTCCAAACGCTGCGGCGGTTCGTGGCGAAATTCTCACCGTATCCACCGGGGCGCACATTGGGTTTGCGCACCTTCGGTTCGATCACCGTCGCTTCGATCCCATGCTCAAGCGCATATTCGACGGCCTCTTCTTTACTGTCGAATTTCAACTTCACCTGCGCTTGCGTGTCTGTGGATGACGTCCATCCCATCAAAGGATCGACCTCGCGCGCCGAAGCAGGCATATGCTCCAACACCCAATGTTTGGTTTTGGCCGTGCCCGAGGACATGGCTGATTTGGCAGGCTTGTAAATACGCGCAGGCATGGCAACTCTCCTTATGCGCTGTGGTTATCCCAAATGCCGCCCCGCTCGGCAAGGTGCGAAATGCCGGGATATGTCCGCAATCTTGCGCTTTCCCGCCAATCCATCGTGCCAAAGGGTTGCCAAGCGCCCACAAGGGGGTTGTATGAGAACAAAGACAGATCATGTTAAGAGGTCTGAAAAAGGGAAATCCGATGTCCTACGCCCATAACGACAACCTGCCGCCGATGATGCATGCCGCTGCACCGGATGTGAAGAACCGCCCGAAATTGGAGGGTGGGAAAGCGTTCGTTTTGCATACGGAGTTTGAACCGGCAGGGGACCAACCCACGGCGATTTCGGAACTTTCCGGCGGGCTCAAAGAGGGCGAACATGATCAGGTTCTGCTGGGCGCGACGGGCACCGGCAAAACCTTTACCATGGCCAAAGTCATCGAAGACACCCAACGCCCCGCGATCATCCTTGCCCCGAACAAAACCCTCGCGGCGCAACTATATGGCGAATTCAAAGGCTTCTTCCCCGACAACGCGGTGGAATATTTCGTCTCCTATTATGACTATTATCAACCCGAAGCCTATGTGGCGCGCTCAGACACGTTCATCGAAAAAGAGAGCCAGATCAACGAACAAATCGACCGTATGCGCCATTCGGCGACGCGGGCGCTGCTGGAGCGTGACGATGTGATCATCATCGCCTCGGTGTCGTGCATTTACGGCATCGGTTCGGTCGAAACCTATGGTGCAATGACCCAGGATCTCAAGGTTGGGCAAAGTTACGATCAACGCGCGGTTATGGCCGATCTGGTTGCCCAGCAATACCGCCGCAATGACGCCGCCTTCACCCGCGGGTCCTTTCGTGTGCGCGGCGACAGTTTGGAGATCTTTCCCGCCCACCTTGAGGACCGCGCATGGAAATTGTCGTTTTTTGGCGAGGAATTGGAAAGCATCACCGAATTCGACCCGCTCACCGGCGAAAAAACCGGCAGCTTCGATCAAATCCGCGTCTACGCCAATTCGCATTACGTCACGCCAAAACCGACGATGAATCAGGCCATCATCGGCATAAAGAAGGAACTGCGCCAGAGGCTCGACCAATTGGTGAACGAGGGCAAATTGTTGGAGGCGCAGCGTTTGGAGCAGCGGTGCACATTCGATCTAGAGATGCTCGAAGCCACGGGGGTCTGCAACGGCATCGAGAATTATTCGCGCTATCTGACTGGCCGTGCACCCGGCGAGCCGCCCCCCACCCTGTTCGAATTCATTCCCGACAATGCCATCGTTTTTGCCGATGAATCCCACGTCTCGGTGCCGCAAATCGGCGCCATGTACAAAGGTGACTTTCGGCGCAAATCGGTTTTGGCCGAACATGGGTTTCGCTTGCCGTCCTGCATGGACAACCGCCCGCTAAAGTTCGAAGAATGGGACGCGATGCGCCCGCAATCGATTTTCGTCTCGGCCACCCCGTCGAAATGGGAGTTGGAACAATCCGGCGGCGTTTTTGCCGAACAGGTGATCCGCCCCACCGGGCTTTTGGATCCGATGATCGAAATTCGTCCGGTGAACACCCAAGTGGATGATTTACTGGATGAAATCCGCAAGGTTGCGGCACAAGACATGCGCGTTTTGGTCACCACTTTGACCAAACGCATGTCCGAAGACCTGACCGAATATCTACATGAACAGGGGATTCGCGTGCGCTATATGCACTCGGATATCGACACGATTGAACGCATCGAAATCCTGCGCGACTTGCGGCTCGGGGCGTTTGATGTGTTGATCGGGATCAACCTGTTGCGCGAGGGGTTGGACATTCCTGAATGCGGATTGGTGGCCATTCTGGACGCGGATAAAGAGGGCTTTTTGCGCTCTGAAACCTCATTGATCCAAACCATTGGCCGCGCCGCGCGCAACGCCGAAGGCCGCGTGATCATGTATGCCGACCGCATCACCGGATCGATGGAACGCGCCATGGGCGAAACCGACCGCCGCCGCGCCAAGCAAATCGCCTATAACGAGGAGCACGGCATCACCCCGGCAACGGTGAAAAAGAACGTCGAGGACATTCTGGCGGGCCTTTACAAAGGCGATGTGGATATGAACCGCGTCACCGCCACCATCGACAAACCGATGCATGGCGCCAATCTGGAAGCGCATCTCGACGGGCTGCGCCAAGACATGCGCAAAGCCGCCGAGAACCTCGAGTTCGAAGAGGCCGCCCGCCTACGCGACGAGGTCAAACGGTTGGAGGCGGTCGATTTGGTGGTCTCCGACGACCCGCTGGCACGGCAATCGGCGGTCGAAGCCGCCGTCGAACAATCCGCCACCAAACGCGGTCGCTCCACTGGCGGACGCGGCGGCCAACGGGGTGGCAAGCCGAGGCGCGCGAAGCGTTAGGATGTATTGGCTTTTTCTACCCGTAAATCTGTAAAGAAACCAAGCACTTCCTCGTTCAACTTTAAGTCACACCAAGTGCGGATAGGAAAGATTCCCCATTTGAGAGGATCACCACTCTTTGGGTCCGCAAATATCTTATCCTTAATTTCTGCGACGTAGCGTGTTTCAAACACACCAAAGCTAGATGGACCGTCATCCACACATTTGAAAAATCCATGTGCAACGAGATCAGCAAATTGTAGCAACGGTTCCTCGCCCTTTGCTTTGGCTTAGATGGAATAAGGATTTACGTACCTCAAATATTCAGTACCAGCATTCCGAGGGGTCCGCCTGCACTTTGAGATCAGGGCTCGAAGCCTACCATAATCAAAACCGCCATCCTCAAAGATGACCTCCAAATGCTCTTCCTTGAGATCATGCGTGGCCATAAATCGCCCAACTCGTTCAAGTAGATATTGGGCACACTTATTGTAATACAGTTTATCGTTTTTCCCAATCTCCTCGCGGTATTCCCCTAGGGTCTCTTTTCTTGAGATAACGGCGAAAATTTTGACCCTGCAGCTCGCTAACACTTTTGCGAACCTGACAATCTGGACATGGTTGAGTTTAGGACAATGCAAGTCCTTCTTGCCAAACTCGTCGACCAAACGTTGCAAGACCAATCGATACTCAACCAGTTTACTGTTTGGGACCAACACGCCAGCCATCGTCATATACGGGGAGGCACCACCGCGCATCTCATCTCTAATTTTGGTAATCCCAGATTGCCCACTCTCATCGACAAACAATGTGTAATTCAATGTGACACCTACTACTATTTTATCCCTTTGAAGCTGCCACATGTTCCACGTTAACCCCATGCCCAAATCTGTGATTTGGACAGCGCCCGACCCTCCCCACGGGAGGGCGCTGCGCACCCACCCAGGGTCAGGCGCACCGTGCTTGTGGGCGAAGATGCGCCCTCAAACATGATCCGGAAGCCACCGTTTAAAGACCCACCTCCGCATCAAATCCGGTTAACCAGTTAACCAAACCCCTACAAACAAGGGGTTTCTACCCTTTCGTATAAGTGACCGCCGGACGCGCATCCCCTACAATGGTTGACAGACGTAAAGACACGCCTGCCGTCTCTCTCCGGTCCGCTGCTTTGACGATCTTCTCATGATTGACACGGTATGGGCCGCAAGATGCGGGTTTCCTCCGACGCATCCCTGCGCGCCCATCCCTTGTCGGGACAACGGATAAGAGCACAAACATGCGTATTCTCATTTCAGACACCAATTGGGCCACCTGCACCATCGCCCATGACCTGCGGTCCGCCGGGTTTTACGTCTCAATTGCCAATGATGGAGCAGAGCTGATCGAGATCGCTCGCAACGGTATGCAGGATGCTGTTTTGTTTGATCTTGACCTACCGGACATGCGCGGCAAAGAGATTTTGCACAGCCTCCGCGCAATCTTGCCACATACACCAATCTGCGCCACGGCCGCACAGGCGGACATCGAGACGCAGCGCATGATGATGGATCTCGGCGCAAGCACTCTCATCCGTCATGATACCGATCCCGCCGTGATCGCCGCACAGCTGCGAGCCTATGTGCGCCGCAGCGCCGGGTTCAGCACCCCATCGTGCGAACCGGCCATATGGAGGTCAACCTGACCACCCAATCGGTCCAAATCAACGGCACCCCCATGCAGTTGACCCGCTTTGAATATGAAGTGATTGAAATGCTAACCCTGCGCGGCGGCAGCTTGAGCGCCCGCGAAACGATCACGTCGCAAATCGGTGCATGGGAAGAAAAACCAGACACCAACATGATTGATGTACATCTCGGTCGCATCCGCTCGAAAATGGCCGCATTGGGCGCAACAGAGGAGGTGTTCCCCACACGCGTTGCGCGCGGGTTCCGGAGCGCGTCACAAGAGGCCACATCAATGGACGCCTCCTCCTTTAACAAAAAAGGCGCGGATCACCGCGCGTGCCGCCAAGGCGAAACCACCCATCGCCACAGCTCTTCTGCGCAGGATATCGCCCCACCCCATATGTATTAAGATCCCGTTTACCAGTTTTAACTAACCTTAACGCATAAAGGAGGCGGTATGCTCCGGTTGGTCGTTTTGTTTGCGCTTCTCGCGAACCCGCTTTTTGCGGGCGCTTGGCCGCGCGGACAGGGCAACGGATTTGCCTCCGTCAGCTTCCAATTGACCGACCGGGATTTCCTGCCGCCCGTCAACACATATACGGCCCTGTATCTTGAATATGGTGTCACCGATAAAATCACCCTCGGCCTCGATACAGGCCGCGGCGTATCGGGCAAAAACAAGACGATCCTCTTTGCCAGCCATCCGCTGTTAAGCACGAACAATGGCCATAAGTTTGGCGTTGATCTGGGATTTGGATATCTGGCCGGTGAACCCGCCATCCGCCCCGGCCTTTCCTATGGCAAAGGCTTCAGCACCGACAAAGGTTCGGGATGGGTCGCCGTCGATACGGTGATGGAATACACATTTACCACCGGGCGGGTCGACGTCAAAAGCGACATCACCTTTGGCCTCTCCTATCACCCGACAATGAAAACCATTTTGCAATTGCAAACCGGCATTTCGGCCCTCGACCCGCCCTTCGCCCGGTTTGCCCCGTCCTTCGTATTCAAAACCGGCGAGCAAACCAACATCGAGGTCGGGCTGGCCGTCGGGCTTGTCGGGGACAATAACTATGGGTTCAAGGTCGGCATGTGGCGGGATTTCTGACCGCCATAACAAAACGGGCGCCCCAATGGGACGCCCGAGATTGCTATCTCTCATGATCAATCGAGAGGGTTGTCCATTCGGACCTTGAGCACCACGGTGCCGGTCACATCGCGCGACCAGACAAGATTAAGTTGATCGCTGTTAGCCCCCTGCTTGATCTTCACATAGGGCACCTCATGGTGCGAGGTGTTGTTGTTGGTCGCGATCTTGCCCTCGAAGGTTAATCCTTCGACCAATTTTGCCCAACCGTGGAATGGCAAAAGCGGCGCGCAATCAACCACCCATGTCTGGCTAAGGGTATTTTCCTCATGCCGGAGGGTGAGCGGATTGAATGTCGGGTTCTTGATCGCGTTGAACATATTGCCGGCGAAGGTCACATTCGACAATTGATCATAGCTAAGATCGGCATAGGTCGTATCAACACGCTCGATCTGGTCAATCTTAGTACCGCCCAAAATACGGAACACATTGCCGGTCACATTCAACCCGTTGATATAATGGCCGGGGCCATGCGGTTTGATCACGATAAAGCCGAACCAGCTGGCGACATAGCCCGCAAGGAAGGTGTTGCCCGAAATATTCAATCCCGAGAAACTATATTCGGAATTATAGTCGGGGTCGGGGTCATGTTCATTGGCCCATTCGATAAAACTGTTATCGACATAGTTGCCGGTAATCGTGGCGCGGCAATTGGTCCGCGTCAAAACAATCCCCGCCATCCGCGTGCCTGCCGGTGCGCTGTCCCCTTGGAACCAATGGTTGCCAGTGATCACCGAACTGGACCCCCCGATCACACCAAAATGGCGCATATGCACGGCGCGGTTATTGCGGATTTTCACATCATTCCCGTTGGTGTTAAACCCGATCGATTGGCGTTCTTGGCTAAGCTTGCCGCTTTCATTTGACAGCCATTGACAGCGGTCGATGAGCATCCCCTGACACCCCTCGCCGTGACTGGTGATGCCACGATCCAATGGCTTCGTGAAGAAGCAGTCCCGGAAGTGATAAATCAAACCTGCAGGCGACAAGAGCACCGCGCTCGCAACACCCGAGCATTGAAACTCGACATTCGAGATCGTCAACTTATCGAGATAGTCGAAACCGCTGAAATCAAGGATGTATTTGAACCGCTTGAAGGTAAACGTCTGGGTGCCATCCGCATCAAAGAAGGGAGCCGAAAGCTCGATCTCTTGCGCCGCCACATTTTTAGAGCGCACATAGACTTCGCGCCCGACGCCATTGCCCTCGATCAATGATCCGACCGGAATATTGGCCACATTCACCACATTCGTCAGCCGTTTCGGATCGGAACGATTATAGCTGGCCTGAGAGGTGTAAACATCCGTCTCCCAATTCGTCGTCCCTTCGGCAATCAACTGGCCGTTGTGAATATGACGGCGCTGCGCATAGGAGTTTTTGTTGGCGACCGCCGCTTGCATATCGATCGGCGCGGAAAACGATAGGCGCCGCCCGTCCAGATCAAGCGATTCATGTCCCGAGTTGTTTATCAAAGCCTGGAACGCCTTTTTAAACGCCAATTCCTCGCTGCCAAACGCATCGATATATGTCGAGATGCTGTAATCTTTGGTGGTCGAGAAAATCTTGTCGTCCGGCATAGTGATCGTGCCTTCGAACTCAACATGGTTCTCGAAGGTCATGCTATCGGCAAGGTAGTAAGTGCCCGCCGGCACCAGCACACGCCGCCCGTTCGCAGCATCATCGGCGGCCTCGAACGCGGGCTGGTCATCGGTCGTTCCATCACCAACCGCGCCGAAATCGCGCACATCGACCCAATTCATCATATCACGCAGGAACACCGAGGTGACATCTTCGATAACGATATCGTCGATCCGCACGATTGATCCGACGTTCCCGACAAGGTCCAAACCGAAATGCCCGTAAAGCGGCACGCTGCCCCAAACCATATCAACACCGGTGCGCTGCCCCGATCCGATAATTGCAGAGACTTCAAAAACCTTGCCGTAGCTATCCAGCGTCGTTGCCGGACCGGTCTCAAGCAGGCCGCCGACATGGCTACCACCCGCCCCACCGGCCCAACCGGCGATGCGCACATCGGGCAACGCGCCGCTGACCACTTTGACCCGCGCCGTCACCCGCAGATAACATCCCGGCAACATCGGCGTTTCGCCCATATAACGCAGCTTGGTTGTGCTGGAGATGGTTTGAACCTCAAGACAGCCGCCGAAATCCTGATCTGCTGGCACAAAAGCCGCATTGGCCGCGTTGTCATAAGTATCCGAACCGGGGGTGCCATTGCCGCTCGACCAAACGTCGAGTCCCACCGAAAATTCGGGCGGCATAAACACCACCCCATCCGTAATCGCCTTGTTCATCCAAGTCCCTTTCCACATGGGCGCAGCCCCCGCGCCAAACGCGGGGCCCTGCGGCCAATGCTCGATTGTCACATGTCTCGCCAAACCGGGGCTGACCCGATGTGCAAAGAGGTATCAACGCCAAGTTAACGAAGCCTCAGACCACCGTGACGGTGCCTTCGCGCACCCTCGGGCACTTAAAGCAATGCCTTGAAAACAATGTATTTATGAGGCCATATCAAGCATAGGATGGATATCTGCATGAGTAACGGGTCGCGCAGAGTTGGGCGCGATCAGATGATACACGCACCGATACAAACTTCCGCTTACACGATCAGGGCGCCGTGCTCGCCCTGCATCAGGCCCCGCTTTTTCTGCGGATCAGTGGCATGGATCACCGTCCCACCCCATGTGCCCGCAATACTCCGGCACAACAGAAGAGGGCTGCAATCGGGGGCTGGTGGCAGGTGGACGCCGTCCTCATACAGCCCGCTCACACGGCCTTGATCTTGCACGGGGCGACATCGCGACGTGCCGCTGCGCTTCTGAGCACGGCGCCAAGTTGCCACAGCGCAGTCGGGCAAATCCAACAGACCATACAACCCGCAGTGCGCGGCGCAGTACAGTGCACCCCAAGGGATGTGCAATCCTTGGATGGCCGAACTACGGCCCCTAAGCCCCAAAATCAAAAACCTTTGGCTCAGCCGAGCTTTCCATCCAGTCCGTCTTCGATCAACTGCACCGTCTCGGGCGCGCCATAGAGCGCGGCAAAGCTGCCAAAACGCGGGCCTTGGGAGGCGCCAAGCAGCACCTCGTAGAGTGCCTTGAACCAATCGCGCAAGTTCTCGAACCCGTGGTTCTTGCCCACCGCAAACACCACCGACTGCAAGAAGTCGCCATCGGTAAAATCCGCTTCTGGGAGTGGATCGTCATTGCCCATTGCGGCGTTCTTGCTTGCGATCTGATCCAAAGCCGCATTTGCATCCTGAAACGCGGCAGCAAGATCCGTCAGCGCAGCCCGCTCTTGATCCGTTGGCGCGCGGAAAACCTTGGAAGGTTTCACAAAATCATTGTAGTAGCGCACCGCATAGCCCGCCGCCGCATCCAGATCCGCATGGGTTTCGGCGCTGGCTTCGGGGGCGTAGCGTTGGATATAGCCCCAAAGCTGGTCTTTCTGCTCGGCACCGGCCACCGAGGCGAGGTTCAAGAGCATCGAGTATGGCACAACCATTTGGCTTTGCGGCACATCGCCGCCGTGAATATGCCAAACCGGGTTATTTACCCGCGCTTTGGCATCTTGGCCCGCATAGGCCCGCAATTGTTGATGATACTCGTCCATCGCCTTGGGGATCACGTCAAAATACATCCGCTTGGCGGTTTTGGGCTTTTGATACATGAAATAAGACAGGCTTTCGGCGCTGGCATAGGTCAACCATTCATCAATCGACAACCCGTTCCCTTTGGACTTCGAGATTTTCTCGCCATTCTCGTCAAGGAACAGTTCATAAGTGAAATGCTCTGGCGGGCGTTGGCCAAGAATGCGGCAAATGTTGTCATAAATCGGTGTGTTGGTGCTGTGATCCTTGCCGTACATTTCGAAATCAACGCCCAATGCCGCCCAGCGCGCGCCAAAATCCGGCTTCCATTGCAATTTCACATTGCCGCCGGTGACCGGCAGCGTCCATTCGCGGCCATCCTCATCATCAAAACTGATGGTGTAGTCATCGCGGTTCACCGATTTCATCGGCACATACATCACGCGGCCGGTTTCGGGGTGGATCGGCAGGAAAATCGAATAGGTCTGGCGGCGCTCTTCACGCAGGGATTTGAGCATCACCGCCATGATCTCATCGTATTTGTCCACAGCGCGGCGCAGCACCTCGTCAAACTGGCCCGAGCCATAAAATTCCGTGGCCGAATAAAACTCATAGTCGAACCCAAAGGTATCGAGGAACCGGCGCAGCATGGCGTTATTATGCCCGCCAAAACTGTCAAATTCACCAAAAGGATCGGGCACCGAGGTCAGCGGTTTTTGCAAATGCTCGGCCAACGCCTCGGGGTTGGGCACATTTTCGGGCACTTTGCGCATTCCGTCCAGATCGTCGGAAAAACAGATAAGCCGCGTCGGGATGTCGGAAATTTCCTCAAAGGCACGGCGGATCATCGTCGTCCGCGCCACCTCGCCAAAGGTGCCGATATGCGGCAACCCCGAGGGGCCATATCCAGTTTCAAACAAAACATAGCCCTTCTCAGGACCCTGTTTTTCATACCGTTTGAGCAGGCGGCGCGCCTCTTCGAAGGGCCAGGCTTTCGAGGTAAGGGCGGCGTCGCGCAGATCAGACATATCAAACTCCGGATGGGATCGCGCCGCACCCAATGCGCGGCAGACCGCCACTCCCTATTGCGGCGCGGCGACGCAGTCAATATTCTGCACTGCAACAGTGCTGTTTCATAAGGATATCCCCGTGACCGAGCAGATCCCCCATTCCCTGACCCCGCAAGATTGCCTCGTCGCTATCATGATCGCGGTTTCCGCCTCTGACGAGAATATCCGCACGGCGGAATTGGTCAAAATAGAAGGTGCGGTGAATAACCTGCCGATTTTCGCCAATTACGATCTCGACCGTATGAATGTCATGGCGCAAACCGTCTTCGATCTGTTTGGCGAGGAAGAAGGGCTTGATGCGCTGTTTGGCCTGATCCGTGACAACCTGCCGACACATCTGTTTGAAACGGCTTATGCTTTGGCCTGTGATGTGGCCGCCGCCGATGGCACGTTGCAAGAAACCGAACTGCGCCTGCTCGAAGAAATTCGCTACGAACTTGATCTCGACCGGCTCCATGCCGCAGCGATTGAACGCGGCGCACGAGCGCGACATTTGGCCGGATAGCGCCGGCTGATCCCCTCCCACGTGGGACGCCACCTAAAAAATAGTGGAACTTTCTGTGCGCCCGGCACGTTGTTTGGTCAGAACGCTCTCGACAAAGAGCAAAACAATACAAAGGGCATTCACTATGGAATATGGTCTTATTGGACTTCTCGTTTTGATCGCCGACCTCTATGCGATCTATGCTGTTTTGACCTCTGGCGCCTCTGGCGCAGCCAAAATCGTCTGGACTCTCGCAATCCTGCTTCTGCCAGTTCTGGGCTTCATCGCTTGGCTGGTGGCCGGTCCACGTGGCGGCCGTGCAGCGGTTTAATCCATCCCGCACGCGGCGACGGACCCCGCAGCATAACAAAACAATCGAGAAAGGGCGCATCACCTGCGCCCTTTCGCACGTGTTTCCCCCGCAGCTAACTGCCGTAAAGCGTGCCCCAGCGTTCGATCAATTTTTGCTGCAACCGCTTTGATCGCTTGTTCCATGCGCTGCCACCTTGTGGGCGTTCGCGGTCTTTGCGCGCAATCCGTGCCCGCGCATCCTCATCAGCCGTGAAAATAACAAAGGCCAATTCGGTGCCATCCGGTCCGGTCATATAGCCGGCCAAAGCCGAAACAAAATTGAGAGTTCCGGTTTTGGCCCGCACTTTGACCGGATGGGCGCTGTTCACCTTGCCGTTGTTGTGACGCAAGGCGACGGATTTCAATATCGTTGACAAGACCGTGGTTTTGCGCGCTGCGTTCAACGCCCGCACCAGATCTCCCGCCTGCACCCGCGATGCCGCACCCAATCCCGAATGATCGACCAATTTTGCCCGCGACATCCCCAACGCCCCCTCGGCCCAGCGCGCCATCGCATTGGCAGAGGCGGAAATCGATACCGCGCGCCCATCGCGTGCGACCGTCGCCGCCAACCCGCACATCTCTGCGGTCAGGTTATTGGAATATTTCAACATATCTCGCAATATCACCCGCAGTTCGGCGCTTTGCACCTGAGCGATCACCGTCCCTTTGGGAAGAGATTTCGTCACCGCCGGCGCAGGCAATGTGACACCTTTTGCATGCGCCAGCGCCCGCAACACCTCGCCTGCGTAAATTTCGGGTTTGCGCACCGGAAGCCAACGCGATCCCCTCGTGCCCAGCGCCGCGCTGGCCACGGTCCAGTCATCCCGCCCGCCGCCATCCTTATAGGTAAAGAGAGGCGCGGCGCGATTGACCACACGCACCCGCGCCATGGTCACCGCAGGACGCTGTGTTTTCGAGCGCGCATCCATCGCCACGCCATAAGAATTGCCATCGCGTCGCCATTCGAAATGCACGCGATTATAATTTAATGCCAGACCGCTGATCGCGGGATTATACCCGACATGATCCGGTTGGCCTTTGTCGATTTCACGTTGATAGGGCAATGCACCACCAAAAACATGAAGTCGCCCCGTGATCCGCGTCACACCAGCGGCCTTCAATTGCGCCACCAGATCGGCCAGTGCATCGGTGTCTAGCGTTGGATCGCCGCCGCCAAGCAACACCAGATCACCTTGCAGCACGCCGCCCGAAATCGGTCCCGTTGCCGCAAGCCGGGTTTTGAACCGATAGGCCTCTCCCAAAGCATCGAGCGCATAGAGCGCGGTAATCGTTTTCATCACGCTCGCAGGCGGCAGACCCACGGCGGAATCGCGGCTTTCCAATAGTAATCCGCTGTCTACATGCGCCACCGCATAGGCCACCCGCCCCCGCAAGCCGGATGCATTGATCAGTTCCTCTGCGCCGCCAACAAGGCGTTTGTGGAAATCATGCGGACGGGCTTTGGGGTGCAGGGACACGGCCGGCGCGCCGGCCCAGAGCGCGCCGCTGCCCATCGCCGTAAATGTGGCCGCACTGGCAAACAACGCCGAGCCGCCGCGCAAAAATGCACGCCGTGATGCTCGTCTCTGTGTCCCCTCGTTCATGCCTCATTCCTACCGATAAACCCATCATCGTGACAAGCGTGCTGCCCGGCCTGCTGTCGCAGGCCTGAAAAATCATAGCCCAGCCCTCGGATACTGCACGCTCAACTTATCCGCACATAGGGCTGTCCCGACAACCAATCCCCAATCAACTTGTGCGCCATGAAAATATTGCTAACAAGACCCCATGCGCGCCGCAGTTTTCCTCATCCTCACAGCCATGACGTTGATTCCGCTCGGGGACAGCGCCGGTAAAGTATTAAGCGCGCACATGGGGGTCTCCTCCTATTTTGTTGCCGGCTCGCGGTTTGCGATCGGGGCCATCGTGGCGATTGTGATATTTGGCGCGCAAGGCCTGCGGCTCTTGAGCAACTGGCGGGTTTGGCTACGGGCCTTGCCATTGGTGGTCGGAATCAACGCTATTTTGATTGCGCTCAGCACCGCGCCCTTTGCGAATGTCTTTGCAGCGTTCTTCATCGGCCCGCTGCTTAGCTACGTCTTCTCGGCGTGGCTTTTGCGCGAACCCGTCTCGCGGATGCAAAGCCTGTTGATTGCCGCAGGCTTTATCGGCGTGTTGATCGTGGTGCGTCCCGGTCCTGACATGAACGTGGGCATGGGATGGGCGGCGCTTGCCGGTATAAGCTATGGGCTCTATCTGACCACAGCACGATGGCTGTCGACGCTGGCGCCCCCGCGCGACCTTTTAACCTCTCAATTGGTGATCGGGGCCATGTTGACCGCCCCCGTCGCATGGCTCCACCTGCCCGCGCCCGAACTGCAAATTATCCCGCCAATTCTGATCAGCGCCCTTGGCTCGATGATCGGCAATCTGCTGTTGCTCACCGCCTACAGCATGGCCCCCGCCACCCGTCTTGCCCCCTTGATCTATTTTCAATTGGTCAGCGCCACAGTCCTTGGCTATGCGGTTTTTGACGATATTCCTGACGGGTGGAGCTTTACCGGACTGGGATTGGTGCTTGTTGCCGGACTGTGGTCCGCCTCTTTGGGGAACCGTAGGGTACGCGGCTAATCCGTGGCAGAGGCCCCATTGGCCCAACCGCCCGCTGCGCGGATTTCGGTCGACGAGACGTCCTTCATCGCGACATTGACGAAACACCACGCCGGAGCGACAGATTGCGCCAGCAACCGGCTTTCTCGTCCCCTTAAACGGGCAAACTGGTAGGTTTTGGCCGCGACAGAGCCACGCGCGGCGGCCCGATCCCCGGGCCGTGCCAGCACCCCGATGGGAACATGATCGAAAATCCAGCGCCAATCCTGCCATTGATCAACCTGCGCCAGATTATCCGCCCCCATCAACCAGACAAACCGCAAATCAGGCCGCACCGCTTGCAAGGTCTGCAAGGTTTGCGCGGTATAGCGCGTGCCAATGGCACATTCGATATCCGTAACCGCAACACGCGGATGCTGCATCACTTGACGCGCCCGTTGCATCCTTTTGGACAATGGTGCGGGACCTGTTTGCTTTAACGGATTGCCCGGGCTGACCAACCACCAAACTTGATCCAGGTCGAACCGGCGCAGCGCCTCACGGGTGATATGGGCATGCCCCTCATGCGCCGGATCAAAGGAACCACCCAAAAGCCCGATCACCTGCCCCGGTGCGGCGCGCGGCAAAAGCGCGCGCAAACTGCGCACCCGCAAACCGGTCTCATCTTCCGTTCTCGTCTTGTCCTGCGTCATATGGGCCCTCATGTATTTGCGCCACGCCAAGAGCGGCAGAGCCCATAAGCTGTTCCAGCAACTCAATATATCGAATTTTAAACAGGCGCGACATCAGATTGCCATAAGTTATTAAGGATCTTTCGGCATCAAGGGCGGGTGAATGCAACAGGAACAACGGGTAATACCTTGTCAAATAACGACGCCCAAATGCCTACCGTAGAAACATCTGTGGGCGCCAATAGCAATGTCACCGGCCCCTATTCAATGATGATTGCCCACGCGCGTGACGGCATGGTCTTGCAAAACCTCGAAGGTAAAATCCTCGCGGTGAACCCCGCGTATGAAGCGATGTTCGGTTATCGCGCCGATGAATTGATCGGACGCAATCCGTTGGAATTCGCGGTGCCCGAAGATCAACGTCCCGATGCCGAAACCATCGCTGCTTTTCGATACACCCCTGATAGCCCCATATTCGAGAGCTATGAAATGATCGAAAACCTGCGTGCGGACGGGACGCGGTTTTGGAACCAACTCAGCTTTGGCATGATCGGCGCCGAGGAAACCGGCAGCGAGCCAATGGTCGTTGTGTCCTGCCGTGATGTCAGTACGCAGGTCAGCACCGAACTCGCCCTGCGAGATGCCAAAACACAAATCGAATACAGTGCCAATCATGACGATCTCACCGGCCTGTCCAACCGCAAGCGGCTGCTTGAATTTCTAAATTCCGACATCATCAGCGCCTTGATGCAACGTGGCTCGGTTGGATTGCTGCAAATCGACCTGCATAACTTTAAACAGATCAACGACACGCTTGGTCATGAGGCCGGCGATGCGGTGCTCCGGCAAATCGCAACCCAATTGCGCGGCATCGCCAAAGGCGGCAACCTTGCATGCCGCATCGGCGGCGATGAGTTTGTCCTGGTGCTGCTGAATGTGCCCGCGCCCGAAGCTTTGATGATCGCTGCGAAAACGCTTGCGGGGAAATTCAATGAGCCTTTGGTATGGGAGGATCATCCGGTCCATGTTTCGGTTAAAATCGGTGCCAGCATGTCCAGCCCCGATGTCGATGGCGATATGTTGATACAACAAGCCGAGCAAGCGCTCTACCGCGCCAAGGCGATCGGCACCGAACCGGTTTTGCTTTACACTGAGGAACTGGGCCGCACCCTAGTATTACATCAACAGCAAATCGCAGACCTGCGGGTCGCGCTGCTCGAAGATCAATTCGTGGTTTACCTGCAACCGCAATTGAATTTGCGCAGCGGCGAAGTGATCGGGTTTGAGGCGCTCATCCGCTGGAAGCACCCGACCCGAGGCATTCTGGTGCCCGGCGCCTTTTTATCTGCGGCGGAGCAAGCCAACATCCTTGCCGACATCGACTACATCTCGATGAACCATTCGCTCGATGCCCTCGCAAGTCTGCGCCGCGCAGGATTCGCCGATCTGAAAATGTCGATCAATGTCTCCGGTTCGATTCTGGGGGATATCAACTACCCGAACCTGCTCGATTGGGCGATCCAGTCGCGTGATATTCCGGTGGAAAGCATCTGCGTCGAAATTCTGGAAACCACGATTTTGGAAAACGGGGATATGGATATTTCCAACGCCGTTGAAAAGCTCTCCAATATGGGGATCGAAGTGGCTCTGGATGATTTTGGCACCGGTTACGCAGGCTTGGCTCATATGGCCAAGCTCGAGGTCGATACGATCAAGCTCGACCGTTCGATGATCATGCGCCTTGACCGGGATCCACGAAACAAAACCATCATCCGCGCGATCACCGAACTTTGCGCAGATCTTGGGGTCAATGTTGTTGCTGAGGGCGTCGAAACCCAAGAACAACTCGACCTGCTGTATCAGATCAACTGCCCTGTGATCCAAGGCTACGGCCTCGCACGGCCCATGCCCTTGGTCGATGTCGAAGGCTGGCTGCGCGATTTCATTGCCTCCGGAAACCGGTTGCAAATGCCCGAACGCCGCGAAAGCCAACTGCTGCGCCTCAAACGCTAGGCCCGGCAGGCATCTCTGCTCTGTATCTCCAACACAAAATCGCACGGGTTTCGGCCTCCACGACAGAGGGCCAGACCTATGATTGAGCGCACCAAACCCCGGCCCCGAACTTCACCGAGTTTGAGGGTAAAGCTTTGAAAGCAGATGCGCCCTTGATCGCGCGGAGGAAGGCGCAATTGCACCCGACCCGTTCGACAACTTCTCGCTCCCTGCCTAACACCAATTGCCCTCACGCGCACATCACGATAGACCGCTGCAAATCCCTTTTCTCTAAGGAGCGATCTCATGGCGGCCTATCAATACGTCTATCACATGTCCGGGGTTTCAAAGACCTACCCGGGCGGCAAGAAGTGTTTTGAAAATATTCATTTGAACTTCCTTCCGGGGGTGAAAATCGGCGTGGTTGGCGTCAACGGCGCGGGTAAATCCACCCTCTTGAAGATCATGGCCGGATGGGACAAAGATTTCCAAGGCGAGGCATGGCACGCCGAAGGCGCCAAGGTCGGCTATCTGCCTCAGGAACCGGAACTGGACCCATCCCTGGACGTGCGTGGGAATGTCATGCTGGGCGTGAAAGAGAAAAAAGATATTCTCGACCGCTATAATGATCTGGCGATGAACTACTCGGACGAGACCGCCGACGAGATGGCCAAATTACAAGACGAGATCGACGCGCAAAACCTGTGGGATCTCGATAGCCAGGTCGATATCTCTCTCGAAGCCCTGCGCTGCCCTCCCGATGACGCCGACGTCACTACGCTTTCGGGCGGTGAAAAACGCCGCGTGGCGCTGTGCAAACTGCTGCTCGAAGCCCCCGACATGCTGTTGCTCGACGAACCGACCAACCACCTCGACGCCGAAACGATCGCTTGGTTGCAACAGCATTTGATCGATTACAAGGGCACGATTCTGGTCGTCACCCACGACCGCTATTTCCTCGATGACATTACCGGATGGATCCTTGAACTCGACCGCGGGCGCGGCATCCCCTACGAAGGTAATTATTCCGCCTGGCTGGAACAAAAAGCCAAACGGCTGGAGCAAGAAGCGCGCGAAGACAAGTCCAAGCAAAAGACGCTGGAGCGTGAATTGGAATGGATGCGCCAGTCGCCCAAAGCCCGTCAGGCCAAATCCAAAGCGCGGATCAACTCGTATAATGAGATGGCCAACCAGTCGGAGCGCGAGAAACTGTCGCGCGCTCAAATCATCATTCCCAATGGTCCACGCCTTGGCAACAAGGTGATCGAGGTCAAAGGGTTGAAAAAGGCAATGGGCGATAAGCTTTTGGTCGAGAACCTTGATTTTTCCTTGCCGCCCGGCGGTATTGTCGGCGTCATCGGCCCCAACGGCGCGGGTAAAACCACGCTGTTCCGGATGCTAACCGGCCAAGAACAACCCGACGAGGGCACGGTCGAATACGGCGATACGGTCAAGCTCAGCTATGTCGATCAAAACCGCGACGATCTGGACCCCAATGCCAATGTTTGGGAGGCCATCGCCGACGGGCTGGATATTATCAAACTGGGCGATGCGGATGTGAACGCGCGCGCCTATTGCTCGGCCTTTAACTTCAAGGGCGGCGACCAGCAAAAGAAAGTCTCGCTTTTGTCAGGCGGTGAACGCAACCGCGTGCATATGGCGCGACTGCTGCGCGAGGGCGGCAACGTGTTGCTGCTCGATGAACCGACCAACGATCTTGATGTCGAAACATTGCGCGCGCTTGAAGATGCGCTTGTTGATTTTGCCGGCTGCGCCGTGGTCATTTCGCACGACCGCTTCTTCCTCGACCGGATTTGCACCCATATTCTCGCCTTTGAAGGCGATGCCCATGTGGAATGGTTCGAAGGCAATTTCGAAGACTATGAAGAGGACAAAAAGCGCCGCCTTGGTGCCGATGCCTTGGAACCCAAGCGCCTCAAGCACAAGAAGTTTACACGTTAACGCCCCGCGCCTGACAGCTGCATTGCCCGACTGTGACCGCCCCCCGTTTGGGTCGGTCACAGCATCCCCAACCGATTCTTATTGTCTTTCAGGTCGGCCAGAATAGAGGCATAGACCCCATTGCCCTGTGCAAGCTTACATCAATTCGGCAAAATCATACGGCAAAAGCCGCAAAAGGCAAAATTCTACCCATAAAACGTTTGACCTGATGCCTGAGGTTAGTATCTCATCCCTTTAGGACATCATGTGTTGTGGGTTCAGGCATGAGTTTCGTCACCCCGACACTTTAGTAAAGGATACAACTATGAAAAAAGTTATCGCACTTGCCTTCGCCGCCGGCCTTGCTGCCGCTGCTCCTGCAAATGCCCAATCCCTTGGCCTCACCGGCTTTGGCGGTCTGGGTGCCGGCGCATCAATCGGTGCCGTCATCACTGGCGCCATGGTCACAGTCATCGTTGGGCAAGCTATTGCCGACTCCGACTCCTCGACGACAACACAGTAATCCAACGGATCCGCTCTGGCGGACGTAGGATGGAATTTGGCTACGGCCTGAAAGCCGGCGATGAAAATCGTCGGTTTTTTAACATTTAGAATCTTAACCTTTCTTACCACATCGATTTACGATCCGTTAACTCCTACCCCATAGGCTCATTAACGGGTGTTAATTGGAGCGGTGAAATGGCGATTATCTCTATCTTGTTCGGTGCGGTGCTGAGCACAGTAAGCGTATCCATTGCGGGCTTTGGTTTTGGGGCCAGTTGGAACAGTTTGGCGCTGATATGGCTTTGCACGGCAGTGCTGCTTCCGATGCTGATGATCACCGGATATGCCCTGCGCGCACCACGGAACATTCTGGACAAAGACGATCTGCCGTTGTCGCAGGCGGCGACCGGGCATTAAGCCCGCCAGCTTAAAGATTGGCCTTCACCCACTGCGAAATCTCTGCCGCCGGCATCGCGCCTGACTGTCGGGCTTTCTCCTTCCCTCCTGCGAAGGCGGCCATCGTCGGAATACCACGGATATTATAGCGCTGTCCTGCGGCGGGTTCGTCCTGTGTATTCAACTTCACAAAGCGCACATCTCCTGCATGCACAGCCGCCGCTTTGGAGAACTCCGGCGCCATCATCCTGCACGGACCGCACCAAGGGGCCCAAAAATCCACAACCAAAGGTAGGTCGTCATTGCGTGCCGCTTTTTGCAAGGTGGTGAAATCCACCTCATGCACTTTCCCGTCTACGAGGAGGCCGCCACAGGTGCCACACTTGGCTGCGGCGGCGGGCTTCCCTGAGGGCACCCTGTTGACCTGCCCACAGTTCAAACAGGTGATTTTTGTTCCCGACATCGACATTCCCCTTAGTCATATTCCTATTATTATATGCTTACATATACCCAACATTTAAAGGGGTATCGGCGCAAATTTCGGCAAAATTCCGCGCATTTCCCCAGCCATATTACTTCATGGAAATTTCACTTGCGTTATAAAATCTTCCCGCCAATATGGAATCCGCGACGTTACCACTATCGACCCTGCTCCTCTATGGTCAGTTCTCGATCTTGCACTGACGAGCCAACCTGCCGCACTTCCGCGGGCAGCGACGACAAGGAGAAACGACGATGGCTACTGGCACCGTCAAATGGTTTAACACCACCAAAGGCTTCGGCTTTATCGCCCCCGATGGCGGCAGCAAAGATGTGTTTGTGCACATTTCCGCTGTGGAACGCTCGGGTCTGACCGGTCTTTCTGACAACCAGAAAGTGACTTTCGACATCGAGCCCGGCCGTGATGGCCGCGAAGCTGCGGTCAATCTCGCTTTGGCTTAAGCCTGAACGACACGATTTTGAAACGGGCTCTTTGCGGGCCCGTTTTGCATTTGTGCTACTCGCGCGCCCGCGCCACAAGCTCCAACACCTGTGGTCCCAACACCTCGACAATGCGGGCCACACCCTGCGCCGTGGGGTGTAATCCATCGGCTTGTAGATATGAGGTTAACGGCGCGTCCTGCGCGAGACCTTCGAAGAAGTCCGGCATATAAAGCGTGTCATAAGCCTCGGCCAACTCCGGGTAAATCGCGTTGAACTCGGCCTGATACGCCGCACCGTAATTGGCCGGCACCCGCATCCCGACAAGCAAAATTTCAACCTCTGCCCGACGCGCCGACGCCAGCACCGCATCAAGGTTGGCCCGCGATTGCGCCGGATCAATGCCGCGTAAGAAATCATTCGCGCCCAGTTCCACGATCACCGCATCAACGTCCGGCGTCAGGGCCCAATCTATCCGCGCCTTGCCGCCCGCTGTGGTGTCGCCGGACACCCCCGCATTGATCACCCGCACATCGCCTGCGCCATGCGCGTCGAGCCATGCGCTCAACTGTGGCACCAACCCATCGCGCTCTGCCAAACCATAGCCTTGGGTCAGGCTGTCACCAAAAGCCAACACATCCAAGGCTTGTGCCCGCGTGCCTATTAACCCGGCGGCCACCATAAACACGCAAAACGTGGCTCCAATCCATCCGCGCGCCTTGCTCCGCGCGCCCAAGCCCCCATATCGTGAAGACATCTTGCGCCCCGCGCGTCGCCCATTGTGAAAGTCCCTGCCGATGACCATTCCCGTGCTCTCCCTAAATGACGTTGCGCTGTCGCTGACTGGCAACGCCGGTGTTGTTGATATCCTTCACGGCATCACTTTGGATGTCCACCGCGGCGAAACCTTGGGGCTGGTTGGCCCTTCCGGATCGGGCAAATCCTCACTTCTGATGCTCATGGGGGGGCTGGAGCGCGCCACCGGTGGTCGCATAACCGCCCTTGGCCATGATCTCACCGCCATGAACGAGGACGCCCTTGCCCGTCTTCGCCGTGAACATATGGGGGTGGTGTTTCAATCTTTCCACCTGATCCCGACGATGACCGCTCTGGAAAATGTCGCGACGCCCCTCGAATTGGCCGGGGTGCCCGATGCATTTTTGCGCGCTGAGGCCGAACTACAGGCCGTTGGCCTTGGCCACCGCCTTGGCCACTACCCCGCGCAAATGTCCGGCGGCGAACAACAACGCGTGGCGCTGGCCCGCGCCTCGGCCCCGCGCCCCGCGATTCTCTTGGCCGACGAGCCGACCGGAAACCTCGATGAGGCCTCGGGCGCGGCGATCATGGACCTATTGTTTGACCTACGCGACCGCCATGGTGCGACTTTAATTCTGGTTACCCATGCACCGGAATTGGCAGCACGCTGTGACCGCATTTTGCGGCTGCGCGGCGGGCAAATTGAAGCTGATGAAACCGCTGCGGCGCGCGGGCGCGACACCGATGCGGACACCGCCGCCCCCCGCGAGGCCCACACATGAACGCGCGCCGCGCGCCAAAGGGCCGCTTACGTCTCGCAACCCGTCTGGCAGGGCGGGAATTGCGCGGCGGGCTCAAAGGATTCCGGATCTTTCTTGCCTGCCTCGCACTTGGCGTTGCCGCCATTGCCGCCATTGGCACCGTCCGCGCCAGCATCGAAACCGGTCTGGCCGAAAGCGGTGCGGTGCTCTTGGGCGGTGATGCGCAGATGGAGTTCACCTATCGCTTTGCCACCGAGATCGAGAAACGATGGATGCGCGATGCAGGCACCGCCACATCTGAAATCGTGGATTTTCGCTCGATGGCCGTGCGCGGCGAAGGCGACAGCGTCGAACGCGCCCTCACTCAGGTCAAAGGCGTCGATGACGCCTACCCGCTGACCGGCAAGGTGTCTCTCGATCCGGCAATGGATTTGGCAACCGCCTTGGCCGGCACCGCCGACCACCCTGGCGCCGTGATGGAACGGGTGTTGATGGACCGCCTTGGCCTCGCGCCTGGCGATCCGTTTCGCTTGGGCACAGGCACCTACATTCTGATGGCCGCGCTCACCGGCGAGCCGGACAGCGCTTCTGCAGGTTTCAGCCTTGGCCCGCGCACCTTGGTCTTACGCCGTGATCTTCAGGGGTCCGGCCTTTTGGCAGCGGGGACGTTGTTTTCAACCAAATATCGGCTAAACTTGCCTGACGGCACCGACCTAGAGACCCTCAAAACCGAAGCCACGGCGCGGTTTTCAGGTGCAGGAATGCGCTGGCGTGATGCGCGCAACGGCGCGCCGGGGATTGCCCAGTTTGTTGAACGCCTCAGCAGTTTTCTCGTACTTGTCGGCCTCTCGGGACTTGCGGTTGGCGGCATTGGCGTCTCCTCCGCCGTCAGCAGCTACCTCTCTGGCAAGACCGGCGTTATTGCCACGCTGCGCACGCTGGGCGCGGAGCGACGGCTGATTTTCATGATCTATTTCCTGCAAATCGCGGCGCTGTCTGTGTTGGGCATTGCTATCGGTCTTGTGATCGGCGCCGGCGTGCCGCTTCTGCTCGCGCCGATCATCACGGCACAGCTTCCGATCCCTGCCGCCTTTGCTCTCTACCCGATGCCCTTGTTCGAAGCTGCGCTTTACGGCGCGTTGACTGCGCTAATCTTCACCCTCGCGCCGCTGTCGCGGCTCGACGACATCCGCGCTGCGGCTCTGTTTCGCGATGCGTTCGGCGCGGCCCACAAATGGCCCCGCCCCGCGATGATCGCGGTGATTGCCGCACTTCTGGCCGCGCTTATCGGCCTTGCGGCCCTCTTCAGCGGCGCATGGAAATTAACCCTGATCACCGCAGGTGGATTGCTCTTCGCGCTCTGTCTCTTGGCGCTTTGCGCCACATGTATGGCTTGGGCCGCGCGGCATGCGCGCGCACGGGTGCGCCGCGCACCCGCCCTGCGATGGGCCTTGGCCGCGATTGGCGGGCGCGGCTCGGATGCGGTGCCCGTCGTGCTATCCTTGGGTCTTGGCCTGTCGGTTTTGGCCGCCGTCGGGCAGATTGACGGCAACCTGCGCGGCGCGATTGCCCGCGATTTGCCCGATGAAGCGCCCAGCTATTTCTTTGTCGACATCCAGAAGGACCAAATGGACGGGTTCACCGCCCGCGTCGACGGCGACAAAGGCGTGCGCCGGATGCAAAGCGCGCCGATGCTGCGCGGGGTCATCACCCGCATCAATGACCGCCCCGCCGCAGAGGTCGCAGGCGAGCATTGGGTCGTTCGCGGCGACCGCGGCATCACCTATGCGGGGCCCATGCCCGACGGCACCAAGATCACCGCAGGCACATGGTGGGCCGACGATTATAGCGGTCCGCCGCAGATCAGCTTTGCTGCGCAGGAGGCCGAAGAAATGGGCCTGCACCTTGGCGACACGATGGCGGTGAATATCCTTGGCCGCGAAGTCGAAGCGACGATCACCTCTTTTCGTGAGGTGGATTTTTCCACTGCTGGTATGGGGTTTGTCATGGCGATGAACGAGGCGGCGCTTACGGGCGCACCGCATAGTTTCATCGCAACCGTCTACGCCGACGAGGCCGCCGAAGCGCCGCTTTTGCGCGATCTGGCAAAGGCCTATCCCAATATCACCGCGATCCGCGTGCGCGACGCGATCGAACGCGTCTCGACCCTTTTGAATGGTCTTGCAGGGGCGATTTCCTACGGCGCTTTGGCCACTTTGGTCACCGGATTTTTGGTGCTGATCGGGGCGGCGGCCTCTGGGTCCGGCGCCCGGCGAACCGAGGCGGCGATCCTCAAAACTCTCGGCGCCACGCGCGCCCGTATTCTATGGAGCTTTGCTCTGCGTGCTGGTCTGTTGGGCGCGGCGGCGGGCGTCGTCGCATTGGCCGCAGGGTTGACCGGCGGATGGGCGGTGATGCATTTCATCATGGAAAGCGACTTCGAGGTGATCTGGCCCTCAGCCATTGCCATCATCGCGGGCGGCATTGTCGCCACGCTTCTGGCCGCGCTCGGATTTTCCTGGGCGCCCTTACAAGCCCGCCCTGCGGGGGTGTTGCGCGCGCGCGCGTAATCCCCGCGCGCGCTGCTGCGTTACTCTGCCGCTTCGGCGTAATCCTCCATTGGCGGGCAGGTGCAAATCAGATTCCGATCGCCAAAAACATTGTCCACGCGGTTGACCGGCGCCCAATATTTATCGACGCGGAAGGCCCCGGGGGGGAAGCATCCTTGCTCGCGGCCATAGGGCCGGTCCCATGCCCCGACGAGATCCTCGACCGTATGCGGCGCGTGTTTGAGCGGGTTGGAGGCGCGGTCGCAGCGCCCCTCTTCGATATCGGCAATCTCGGCGCGGATCGCCAGCATCGCATCGCAAAACCGGTCCAGCTCCGCCTTGGTCTCGCTTTCGGTCGGCTCGATCATCAACGTGCCAGCCACCGGCCAACTCATCGTCGGGGCGTGAAATCCGCAATCGATCAGACGCTTGGCGATATCCTCAACGGTCACGCCTGCGCTGTCTTCAAACGGGCGTGTGTCGATGATGCATTCATGCGCGACGCGGCCCTTGCCGCCGCGATACAGCACCTCATATGCCCCCTGCAAACGGGCCGCGATATAATTCGCATTCAGGATCGCCACGCGGGTCGCTTGCGCCAACCCCTCGCCGCCCATCATCAAACAATAAGCCCAAGAAATTGGCAGGATCGAAGGAGAGCCAAAAGGCGCCGCCGATACCGGCCCCGCTGCGCCATCTCCACGCGCCGGATGCGACGGCAAATAGGCCTCCAGATGCGATTTCACGCCAATCGGTCCCATGCCGGGACCGCCGCCGCCGTGAGGAATGCAGAAGGTCTTGTGCAAGTTCAAATGGCTGACATCGCCGCCCAAATCACCGGGCCGCGAAATACCGACCATGGCGTTCATATTGGCCCCGTCGATGTAAACCTGCCCGCCGTTCTCATGGGTGATCGCACAGACCTGTTGAACCGTTTCCTCGAACACACCATGGGTCGAGGGATAGGTAATCATGCACGCGGCGAGCGTGTCTTTATGCGCCTCGGCCTTGGCGCGGAAATCGACCACATCAATATCGCCGTTTTCTGCGGTTTTCACCGGCACGACTTTCCATCCCACCATCTGGGCCGATGCGGGGTTCGTGCCATGCGCCGACATTGGAATGAGGCAGGTATTGCGGTGCCCCTCGCCCTTGGCCTCCAGATAGGCAGAAATGGTCAAAAGCCCCGCATATTCGCCCTGCGCGCCGGAGTTTGGTTGCATCGACAATGCATCATATCCGGTGATCTCGCACAGTTTTGCCGAAAGATCATGGATCATCTCGAGATACCCTGCCGCCTGATCATCGGGGACAAACGGGTGCAACAACGCAAATTCATCCCACGTCACAGGCATCATTTCGGCGGCGGAATTGAGCTTCATCGTGCAAGAGCCAAGCGGGATCATCGCGCGGTCCAACGCCAAATCGCGGTCCGCCAAACGGCGCATATAGCGCATCATCTCGGTTTCAGCGCGGTTCATATGGAAGATCGGATGGGTGAGATACGCCGAGGTGCGGATCAGGTTTTCAGGCAACCGATAGCGCGCGGTAAAATCATCATCCTTGCGCGTGATGCCAAAGGCGCGCCAGACGGCTTCGATGGTTTCGGGGCGGGCGCGTTCATCCAGCGATATGCCGACACGCGTCTCGCCAACGGCGCGCAGATTGATCCCCTCGTCCACCGCCGATTTCATCACCGCCGATTGCAATGGCCCGACCTCGACCGTGATCGTATCAAAGAAGGTTTCGGGGACGACTTGGAACCCCGCCTCGGTCAAACCGCGCGCCAGACGCTCGGTCTTGCGATGCACCCTTTGCGCGATCGCCTTAAGGCCCTCAGGCCCATGAAATACCGCATACATCGACGCCATCACCGCCAACAAAGCCTGCGCCGTGCAGACATTCGAAGTGGCTTTCTCGCGGCGGATATGTTGCTCGCGGGTTTGCAGCGACAGCCGGTAGGCACGGTTGCCGCGCGCATCAATCGACACGCCGACAATACGGCCCGGCATGTTGCGTTTATAGGCATCGCGCGTCGCCATAAAGGCGGCGTGTGGACCGCCGTATCCCATCGGCACGCCGAAGCGTTGCGCCGATCCAACGGCAATATCCGCCCCCATCGCCGCCGGTTCTTTCAAAAGGGTCAGCGCCAGCGGATCACAGATCACAATGCCGAGCGCCTTGGCGGCATGCAGGGCCTCCATCTGCGGGGTAAAATCAGTCAGCTCGCCAAAGGTGCCAGGGTATTGGAAGATCGCGCCGAACATGGCCGCAGCGTCCAAATCTTCGGGCGCGCCGATGATGACCTCGATGCCGAGCGGTTTGGCCCGTGTCTGCATCACCGCAATGTTTTGCGGATGACAATTTTCATCGATGAAAAACGCAGTGGCTTTGGATTTCGACACCCGCTGCGCCATGGTCATCGCTTCGGCGGCGGCGGTTGCCTCGTCCAGCAGCGAGGCATTGGCGACCTCCAATCCGGTGAGATCGGAAATCATCGTCTGGAAGTTCAAAAGCGCCTCCAAACGGCCTTGGGAAATCTCCGGCTGATAGGGCGTATAGGCCGTATACCATGCCGGGTTTTCCAAGATGTTGCGTTGGATCGCCGGCGGCGTGATCGCGCCATAATAGCCCTGCCCGATCAGCGAGGTCAGAACCTTGTTCTTCTTCGACACGCGGCGCATATGGAACAGCAATTCGCTTTCCGACTTCGGTTTGCCGAAATCCAATGCCTGTGCCGCGCGAATACCTTCGGGCACGGTTTGTTCGATCAATGCGTCCAGATCCGGCACCTCAAGCAGCGCCAACATCTGCGCCATTTCCGCAGGGCTGGGGCCGATATGGCGGCGGTTGGCGAAATCATAAGGCAGGTAGTCGGTGGGCGTGAAGGTCATGGCAGTGTCCTCGCGTTCAAACGCAGTGGCAAACGATGTTGATAAGCCGTCCGGCAGGCGGGCGCAGCATCCCCCGCCGGACGTTCAAAGGCTCCGTGACGGGGCCGTATTCTGGGCAGAGGCCGTATTCGGGGGGAACCCCATGGTTGCAAAAGTGACCGCAATACGCCGCATCGCCAAAAAGATCAGCCGACCATTTTATTATAGGCGGCTTCGTCCATGTAATCGTCCATCTGCGATGCGTCAGATGCCTTGATTTTCACAAACCACGCATCCCCCATCGGATCGTCGTTCACCTTGCCGGGGTCCTCGACCAAAGCTTCGTTGACCTCGACAATTTCACCATCAATCGGCGCAAGGATATCAGAGGCCGCCTTGACGCTTTCGATCACTACGATCTCGTCGTCTTTTGTCACGGTGGTCCCGACATCAGGCAATTCGACAAAGACCACATCGCCCAATTGGGTGCTGGCGTGTTCTGTGATTCCAACCACGATCACATCGTCTTCCTCGCGCAACCATTCATGCTCTTCGGTGAATTTCATATCTCTCTCCTCAAGATGCGGACGCGCCGCGTTGTCAGGTATCTAAATCGGGTTATCGTTTGAAGTTCGCAGGAACGAAGGGCAATTTTGCCACCCCTACAGGCATGCGTTTACCGCGCAGTTCGCCGTAAACAACGGTGCCAATCTTCGCGGCATTTTCGGGCAGATATCCCATTGCCACGGGGCCACCGACCGAGGGGCCGAACCCGCCAGAGGTCACGCGGCCAACCGGATCGGCGTCCGTCTCGGTCAGGAACAACAACACCCCCTCGCGCATCGGCGCGCGACCTTCGGGCAAGAGGCCGACACGGCGCATCGGGGCGCCGCTTTGCAGCTCCGGCAAAACCACATCTGCGCCCGCAAAGCCGCCCGCGCGATCCCCGCCCGCACGCCGGACCTTTTGGATCGCCCAAGTCAGTCCCGCCGATGCCGGTGTTACGTCGCCGTCCATGTCATGCCCATAAAGGCACAGCCCCGCTTCAAGCCGCAAACTGTCGCGCGCGCCAAGGCCGATTGCCTCGACCCGCGCGTCCTCTAGCAAACGGTGCGCGAAGGCTTCGCTTTCTTCCGCGCCGACGGAAATCTCATAGCCGTCTTCGCCGGTATAACCCGACCGCGACACCCAAAGAGGCCCGTAAGCCGAGGGGAAGATGGCTACATCCATGAATGTCATCGCGGCGGCTTCGGGCACAATTTGCGCAAATACGGCTTCGGCCTGCGGCCCCTGCAACGCGATCAAGGCCCGCGATTGCACCTCTTCGACGGTGATCCCTTGCGGCTCAAGCGCGGTGCGCATCAATGCGATATCCGCGCCCTTGCAAGCCGCATTCACCACCATGAACACCTCTTCGCCGCGCCGCGCCAACATCAAATCATCTTCGATCCCGCCACGATCATTCAAGAAAAATCCATAGCGCTGCCGCCCGTCCGCAAGGCCCAGAATATCGACCGGAATGAGCGTTTCCAACGCGCCCGCAACCTGGGCGTAATCCGTCCCGCGCAGGATCACCTGCCCCATATGGCTGACGTCAAAAAGTCCCGCCGCAGCGCGGCAATGCAGATGTTCCTTCATCACGCCAAGCGGGTATTGCACCGGCATTTCATAGCCGGCAAAAGGCACCATTTTGGCACCAAGCGCCAAATGCAAATCAATCAGCGGGGTGTGCAGTAAATCCGACATCGCCCATCCTTTTTCTCGCCGCCGCAGCTTTTGCATAAGCACGCGCAGACATCAATTTCGCGCTTTTGACCGGAACAATCCGGCCGCTGCGCCCTGATGCCCCCTCTGTCCTTGCGCCTGAGATCGTTATCCCTTCGGCGGGCGCATGTGGCGCCTCTCTCCAGAGTTTTGCGTCGCGATCGGTCCTTGGGCCTGAGAGTTTCCGAGGCGGTTGCTCCTTCGGCATCGCAGATGCGATTCTCCCGATCTGCATCTGTGCTAGAGGTGAAACCGCCCTCACGCAAGAAAAACGATGCCTGAAACCGCCGCATCTTGACGCAAAACCGCCGCGTGCCGCTATATCTGCTGGTTGAATGGGCAATCGGCGCAGCTTGTGCGCCCTCAGGCCCGTTGCAATACCGCCGCAAAATCGACCGCAGTGCAGCGCCTCAACTTAAGGGGCCGCCGATGCGCCGCCGCACTCCAGTGGCACCATGATCTCCATCAGTGCCGTGTTACCGCACACCAGATCGTCAAGCGTCACCCCGTCAAGATGTGCATAAAATGCCTCTGCCGCCGCTGCGACCGCGTCTTTCAAACGGCAGGCATCGGTCAGCGGGCACGAATTATCAATATCAGCAAAACACTCCGCGATCGGCACGTGATGCTCCAGATCACGGAAGATCGCGCCAATACTGATCTCGTCCATCGGGTGGGCCAAGGTGATGCCGCCGGATCGGCCCCGCTGGGTTTTAAGATATTGAAGCTGTCCCAGCCGATTGATCACCTGCGCAAGGTGATTTTCCGAGGTGTTGCAGACCTGTGCCACTTCGGATTTCGTCACCAGACGCCCGGCATTCGCCCCGCAATACATCAAAACCCGGATCGCGATATTGCTTCGTTTTGTGATACGCATGAAATCCTCACCCCCACTACCATACTGTAACTTGGGCAAGAAGCGCCGCAAAAGACTTGATATGGATCAAGCTTGCCCCAAGAAAATAACTACCAGATGCATGTTTTACGCTTTGGCGCCTGCCTGCTCGGCGCAAATCATGTCATCGCAGTGCCCCCATTCGCGCATGGGAGGCACTCAAACGCACCGAAGAGGCTGGCCAATCGCCGCGACAGAGCTACTGTGGGGTTAACCCGCCGGCCGGTGAGGCCGCACACCCCCAACCAAAGGTCTTTCCTTGCTCGACAGCCACCTCCTCTCAAAACCTCTTTTGATCGCACGCCGCTTGCTGCGCCGCCTTTGGGTGCGCGTGTCGGGCATGGCGGTTCTGGCCCTGGTGACCGCGCTCGCGACGCTGTTGCTCGAAGGCTATATTCCCGTGAAGGTATCCGAGCGGTTCAAACCCGAGACCGTCATGCCGGTGCTCACCATCCTTGCGTCGGGGATGCTGGCGGTATCGACCTTTTCGCTCAATGTGATGGTCTCGGCCCATCGCGCAGCCTCGGCGCAGGCCACACCGCGCGCGCAACGGCTCTTGCTCGAAGACACCACCACGCAAACGGTTTTGGCCACCTTCATCGGTGCATTCGTCTACGCACTTTCGGCCATCATCCTGTTCAAATCCCACGCCTATGCCGACGGCGCGACGGTGATCGTTCTGGGCGTCACGGTGTTTGTCGTGGTTTTGGTCATCCTTGCGATACTGCGATGGATCGAACACCTCAGCGGGCTCGGCAGCATTGACGCCACCCTGCGCAGCGTCGAGGATGCGGCCAAAACCAGCCTGTTTCAATTCGCCAAAACCCCTAATTTTCGCGCCTCAGCCTTGTCTGACGACACGATTTTGCCCGACGGGGCCGTGCCGCTTTTGGCCAGTTCCTGTGGCCATTTGCAATTCATCGATCTGCCCCGGCTCAACGCCTGCATTACGGATGAAAGCGGCCGCGCGGGGCAGGTTTACCTGCGTCAACGCCCCGGCGCCTTTGTGCTAGACGGGATGCCGATTGCCGATGTCGCCGGATTGACACCCGCGCAAATCGAAGCGGTCGGGGCCTGTTTTGTCATCGGTGACACGCGCACCTTTGAACAGGATGCCAGCTTTGGCCTCAAGGTCATCGGCGAGGTTGCTTCGCGGGCGCTTTCGCCGGGGATCAATGACCCGGGTACAGCCATCGATGTGATCGGACGGGCTGAACGGCTGCTGTGGAATTGGGCGCATAAATGCACCGAAGAGGACGTCCCGCAGGACATCATCTATCCGACGATTTTCGTGCCCGAACTGCCGGCCAGTGAATTGCTTCACTGTGCATTTTCCGCAGTTTCCCGCGACGGCGCGGGCCAAATCGAAGTGGCATTGCGGCTACAAGAGGCGCTGTCAAACTTGTCCAAATCGCCTTTGGACGCCTTGACCGATGCCGCCAATACCCAAAGTCGCAAAGCGCAAGCTTATGCCGATGCCGCCCTGCCGATCGATGCGGATCGCGACACGCTCCGCCGCGCTATCGAGGTCTGCGCATTGTCTCATAACCAAAAGCCCCACGACGCGGACGGGGCTTAGGGTGGCGGCCCATAGCGATGGCCACATAAAAGGATGGGCCGGGATTACTCCTTGGCGCGGATCACTTGCAACAAGGGCAAAACCGCCGACATATCCGGCCCGTGCGCCTGTCCGGTCAATGCTTTGCGCAGCGGCATAAACAACCCGCGGCCCTTGCGGCCTGTGGCCTCTTTGACCGCTTTTGTCCATGCGCCCCAACTGTCGCCATCATAGGGCCCATCGGGCAAAAGCGTCATCGCCTGCGCGACAAACTCTTTGTCTTCGTCGTCGATCACCGGATCGGCACCGTCGCGAAACAGGCTCCACCAACCGGCCAGATCCCCCAGCGTGGTGATATTGGCGCGGGTGACCTCCCAAAACTGCGGTGCCAGATCATCGGGCACGCCCAGTGCGGCAATCTCGCCCGCAACGGCTTCAAGCGGTTGTTGGCTGAGGTATTTCGCGGTCAACGGAAAGAGGTCCTGTTCGTCAAACTTGGTCGGTGCCGATCCGAAATGCGACAACTCGAAACCGTCGATCAATTCGGCCATATCGCGGCGCAACTCAACCGGATCGGAGGACCCCAAACGCGCCATCAGCGACAGCAAAGCCATCGGATGCACGCCGGCCGCGCGCAAATCACGTAGGGCCAATGTGCCAAGACGTTTGGACAGTGCCTCGCCCTGCGGCCCTGTCAAAAGCGAATGATGCGCAAAGGACGGCACCGTGCCCCCCAAGGCTTTGATGATCTGGATTTGCGTGGCGGTGTTAGTGACATGATCCGATCCGCGCACAACATGGGTAATGCCGAAATCCACGTCATCACAAACACTTGCAAGCGTATAAAGAAATTGCCCGTCGCCGCGGATCAGCACCGGATCGGAGACAGACGCCGCATCAATCGACAGATCACCCAAGATGCCATCGGTCCATTCAATACGTTCCAGATCCAGTTTGAACCGCCAATGGCCGTTGCCGCGTTCGGCACGCAGCGCATCCTTTTCCGCATCGCTCAACGTCAGAGCCGCACGGTCATAGACCGGCGGTTTGCCCATGTTGAGTTGCTTTTTGCGCTTAAGATCCAATTCCACCGGCGTCTCGAAACACTCGTAAAACCGGCCCTTGTCGCGCAATTCCTGCGCGGCCTGTTCATACCGCTCCAACCGATCGGATTGCTTTTCAATCCGGTCCCATGTCAGCCCCAGCCATTCCAAATCCTCTTGGATGCCGTCGGCATATTCCTGTTTGGACCGCTCCGGATCGGTATCATCAAGGCGCAAAATAAACTGCCCGCCGGATTTGCGTGCAATCAGATAGTTAAAGAGCGCAGTGCGCAGGTTCCCAACGTGGATGTAACCGGTGGGCGACGGGGCGAAACGGGTGGTGGTCATGACAAACTCCTGTTGTCTGCCCCATGTCACAGGCGGGCGAATTTGTCCAGATAGGGGCGGGGTGCCTTAAACAGCGCCGCGCCCGCTCACCTTTACGTGAAGTCCCGAAGAGACAGTTTGATTGCACATGCTGCCACCCTATTTTGTCGTGAGGTAAGTAACGGGCTGCGGCATAATGCCGGATCAAATGCCCGATATCAGGGAGACTGCCATGACCGAGACATCGGAACCCAAGACCGCAACTGCAACCCACCCCATGACCATGAGCCGCCGCGCCGCCCTTTTGGGCGCTGCGAGCCTGCCTTTGGCAGCGGCATTCAAACCGTCCGTCGCCCGCGCGGCCGCCGAAATGATGGGAACCAGCATCGCGCCATATACCCGCTTCAAGCTCGGAGATTTCGAAGTCACCACCTTGCTTGCCGGAACCAACACCGTGCCGGATCCGCACAAAATCTTTGGCTTGAACGCATCGGATGAAGAGTTCGCCGCCGCGTCAAAAGCCGCGATGATCCCCACCGATGTGGCGCAATTTTTCTTCACACCGACTTTGGTCAACACCGGATCGGAATTGGTCCTCTTCGACACCGGCACCCACCCCGCCGGCATCGTGAATGCCCTGGAGGCCGCCGGCTACGGCACAGAGCAGGTCGATAAAGTCGTGATCACCCACATGCACGGTGATCACATTGGCGGGCTGATGGGCGAAGGCGGCGAAACCTTTGCCAATGCCTCCTATGTGGCCGGACAGGTCGAATTCGATCATTGGGCCAAAGCCGGCGACGACATGTTCGAAGCCAAAGTCCGCCCCCTCGCCGAGAAGATGACCTTCATCGGGGAAGGCGGCGCGCCGGCCTCGGGCATCACCGGCATGGAGGCATTCGGCCACACCCCCGGCCATATGGCCTTCATGCTCGACAGCGGCGGGCAGCAAATGTTGCTCGGGGCGGATTTTGCCAACCACTATGTATGGTCTCTCGCCTACCCCGATTGGGAAGTGCATTTTGACATGGATAAATCCGCCGCTGCGGCAACGCGCCGCCGGGTTCTGGACATGCTGGCCACCACCGGCACGCCCTTTGTCGGCTATCACATGCCCTTCCCTGCGACCGGTTATGTCGAAACGCGCAACGACGGGTTCCATTACGTGCCATCATCCTACCAACTGTTGATGGACCGCTAAACGTGACGAGGCCGCCGGTGGTTTTACCGGCGGCCTCGCATCACATATGACCGATATTGCACCGCACCGCACTGGCGGGCGCCTATGTGCATCCTAACCGTTGTCGCGCCAGCGATTGGCGATTGGATACCGACGGTCGAGCCAGAAGCTGCGCTTTGACAAACGCGGCCCCGGCGCCGATTGGAAACGTTTATATTCCGAAATATAGAGCAAATGCTCGACCTGTTTGACATCCTCGCGGGTATATCCGGCGGCAATGCAGTCTTGGACCGAGGCTTCGCGATCCACCAGCATATCCAAAATCCCGTCCAAAACCGGATAATCGGGCAAGCTGTCGCTGTCCTTTTGATCGTCCCGCAGTTCCGCAGAGGGCGGTTTGGTGATCACATTGGCAGGGATCATTTCGCCCGCCGGGGCCATCATCCATTCGGGACGATGATGCGCGTTGCGCCAACGGCAAATATCAAAAACGCGGGTTTTATAAAGATCTTTGATCGGGTTGTAACCGCCTGACATATCTCCGTAAATCGTCGCATACCCGACCGCGACTTCGGATTTATTGCCCGTGGTCAACAACATTTCGCCAAACTTGTTGCTCAATGCCATAAGCAGCAGACCACGCAGGCGCGATTGAATGTTCTCTTCGGTGGTGTCGGGTGTGGTGCCTTCGAACAAGGGGGCCAACGTATCGGTGATCGCCGCGCGCCCCTCTTTGATCGGCACATAATCATAGCGGCAGCCCAAAGCCTTGGCCACGGCTTCGGCATCATCAAGCGAGGCCTGCGAAGTATATTCAGACGGCAACATCACGCAACGCACATTGTCCGGCCCAATCGCATCGGCAGCGATCGTCGCAACGATCGCGCTGTCGATGCCGCCGGACAGGCCAAGCAGCACCTTTTTGAACCCGGCCTTGCCCATATAATCGCGCAAGGCCTCGACAACACAGCGATAATCTTGCTCCATCGCGTCGGGATGAGCGGTAAAATCGCCGTCTTCGGCGCGCCAACCGTCCTCGGTGCGGGCGAAATCCACATGGCTGATCACCTCGTCAAACACAGGCAATTGCACCACGGGTTTGCCATGCGGGTTCAACACAAAGGTGCCGCCGTCGAACACTTGGTCATCCTGGCCGCCAACCATGTTGAGATAGACAAGCGGCAAACCGGTTTCGACCACCCGCGCCACCATATGATTAAGGCGGGTTTCGAATTTGTTGCGGTAATAAGGCGAACCATTGGGCACGAGCAGGATCTCGGCCCCGGTCTCGGCCAAGGTCTCGCAAACATCCTCGTGCCACGCATCCTCGCAAATCGGTGCGCCGATCCGCACGCCGTTGACGACAAACGGCCCCGTCACATCCCCATGTTCGAACAAACGTTCCTCATCGAACACCGTCTCATTAGGCAGGTGATGTTTGAGAACCCGCGCCGTGACCGTGCCGCCGTGCAAGATGTAATACGCATTATAAAGCCCGCGCCCCTCGACCCACGGACCGCCAATGCCCATTGCCGGACCATCCGCGCAGGCCAATGCCAAGGCTTCTATTTCGGCAATCGCCGCCTGATGAAAAACCGGTTTCATGACCAAATCCTGAGTTTGGTATCCGGTGATGAACATCTCTGGCAGCGCCACCATATCCGCCCCTGCGGTTTTGGCCTCTTCCCATGCGGCGCGCGCTTTTGCGGCATTGCCGGAAAGATCGCCCACCGTGGGGTTCAGCTGTGCAAGGGTCAGGCGAAAGCGGTCGGCCATGGGGTCAATCCTATCAAGGTGTCTTGTCCCTGATGTATCAGATCGACGCGCGAGGAAAAGCGCAATTGCCCCCGCGCCCCGCGCTGGCATCGCCGCAAACCATATACCCGATCAGTGATCCACCGCCCATCGCCCCCGCGCCGCGCGTTAACCAGTTGCCCCGCCACCGCGAGGGCGTTAGATTTCAAACAGGTTTGACAGCCGCTATTCCCGTCTGGAGATTCCATGAACACCGCTCTGAAAACATTGTCCTTTTGCATTCTGACCGCCGCAGGAGCCAGCCTTGTCACCGCGCCGGTCATGGCCCAAGACGGTGAGGTGCAAACCAAACAATATGATGATGGCGGGGTCTATGAGGGCACGTTCAAGAACGGGCTGCAACATGGCACCGGCACCTACCGCCTGCCCAATGGCTATGAATACGCCGGTGATTGGGAGATGGGCGAAATTCGCGGCCAAGGCACGGCGCGGTTTCCCAACGGGTCGGTTTACGTCGGTGAATTTGCCAAGGGCAAACCCGAAGGCACCGGCAAAATCGTCTTTTCCGATGGTGGCACCTATGAGGGAACATGGGAAGACGGCAAGATCATGGGCACCGGCATCGCGGTCTATGCCAATGGCGTGCGTTACGAAGGCGGCTTTCTCAACGCCATGCACCACGGCAAAGGCAAAATGCAAAGCCCCGGCGGCTATATCTATGATGGCGATTGGGTTGAGGGTGTCAAACAGGGCACCGGCGCGATCACCTACCCAGACGGCACCCTCTACGAGGGGGACATCGCGAATGGCGCGCGCGAAGGTCTCGGCAAATTGACCATCCCTGACGGGCTTGTCTATGAAGGCGAATGGAAGGGTGGCCAAATCAACGGCAGCGGCACACTGACCCAAGCCAATGGCGATGTCTACAAAGGCACGCTGGTCCAAGGCCGCCGCCAAGGCAACGGCACCGTCATCTACGCCAATGGCGACACATATGAGGGTGAGTTCGCCGACGACAAACGTCAGGGGAAGGGCACCTTTACCGGCGCGGACGGATATCAATACATTGGCGATTGGGTTGCGGGCCGAATCGAAGGCCAAGGCCAAGTCACCTACCCCGACGGTTCTGTTTATGTCGGGCAATTCCGCGATGATCTGGCCGATGGGACCGGCAAAATCACCTATGCAGACGGCTCGACCTATGAGGGCGATTGGAAAGAGGGGATCATTGAGGGCACCGGCCGCGCCGAATACCCCAATGGCCTTGTCTATGAAGGTGAATTCCACAACGCGCAAAACCACGGCCAAGGCGTGATGACCTATGCCGATGGCTATCGCTATGAAGGCGAATGGGAAAATGGCCAACGCCACGGCAGCGGCCGCGCCACCTACCCCGACGGCACCGTTTACGAGGGTGAATTTGCAGGGGGCCAACGCCACGGTATCGGCACGATCAAAATGGCAGATGGCTTTAGCTATAAAGGTGAATGGGACGCCGGAGAGATCAGCGGCACCGGCGTTGCCACATATGCCAATGGCGACATCTACGAGGGCCATTTCCGCGCCGGAAAACGCCAAGGCAGCGGCACCATGCGCTATGCCAGCGGTCAGGAAGCCAGCGGCGATTGGAACAACGGCGCATTGGAAAGCGATACAGATGCGGCGGCGGCCCCTGCCCCTGCTGCCCCTGTAGACACCGCCCCTACAGAAACCGCCCCTACAGAAACCGCGCCGCCGACAGATACCGCCACGGATGATGCCCCGCCCGCCGAATAGCGACGGCTAACGACGGCATAATCTCTGCGGCGGCGGATCGGAGCGGCGCATATGTGACCGCCTTGTCGCGCGGCACTGCCACTGGGGCGCAGCCCGGTATGACCCTCAAAACCACCGCCAATTTCCCATCAATATCCACTACAGCAAAATTCGCGCTTTTCATTTACCCGCTGCGATGTATAAATCGCGATATGAAGATTTCAGGCCATATCATAACCGCACCGCGCACATGCGCCGATGCCACCGCACGCCACCCGCGCGCGGCGATTGCCCTGCGTCTGCTGCTAAGCCGCCTCTGAGCGTGCCCTTTCGGCGCGACCGCTCAGAGGATGTGCCTTTCGCGCCAAAAGCTTAGCAGACATAGATAGAGAGATCCCGACATGACCGATACATCCAAACAAGACCGCGTCTTGATTTTTGACACGACGCTCCGCGATGGCGAGCAAAGCCCCGGCGCAACCATGACCCACGCCGAGAAGCTCGAGATCGCAGGATTGCTCGACGAAATGGGCGTCGATATCATCGAGGCCGGGTTCCCAATTGCCTCCGAGGGTGATTTCAAAGCTGTCTCCGAGATTGCAATGAATTCGAAAAACTCGGTGATTTGCGGCCTTGCCCGCGCCAGTTTTGCCGATATTGATCGTTGCATGGAGGCCGTGAAACACGCCGCCCAGCCACGGATCCACACGTTCATCGGCACCTCGCCTTTGCATCGCGCCATTCCGAACCTCAATATGGACGAGATGGCCGAACGGATCCATGACACCGTGACCCATGCGCGCAACCTGTGTGACAATGTGCAATGGTCGCCGATGGATGCCACACGCACCGAGGAAGATTACCTCTGCCGCGTGGTGGAAATCGCCATCAAGGCCGGTGCCACGACGATCAACATTCCCGACACCGTTGGCTACACCGCCCCGCGCGAAAGCGCCGCGTTGATCCGCATGCTTTTGAACCGCGTGCCCGGCGCCGATGAGGTCATTTTCTCCACCCATTGCCACAATGATTTGGGCATGGCGACAGCCAACTCTCTTGCCGCTGTCGACGCAGGGGCGCGGCAGGTCGAATGCACGATCAATGGCCTTGGCGAACGCGCGGGCAACACCGCCCTCGAAGAGGTGGTCATGGCGCTTAAGGTGCGCAACGATATCATGCCCTACCGAACCGACATCGACACGACAAAGATCATGAATATCTCACGCCGTGTCGCCACCGTTTCGGGCTTTGCAGTGCAGTTCAATAAAGCCGTCGTCGGCAAGAACGCCTTTGCCCATGAAAGCGGTATCCATCAGGACGGCATGTTGAAAAACGCCGAAACCTTCGAGATCATGCGCCCGCAGGATGTTGGCCTTGCCGGCACCTCCTTGCCGCTTGGCAAACACTCGGGCCGCGCGGCTTTGCGCGCCAAAATGGGCGACCTCGGTTTTGATCTCGCCGACAACCAACTCAAAGACGTGTTTGTGCGGTTCAAGGAACTCGCCGACCGCAAGAAAGAGGTCTATGATGACGACCTCGTTGCGCTCATGCGGGCCGGTGACGACCCCGAAAACGACCGTATTCAGGTCAAACGCCTGCGCGTCGTATGCGGCACCGAGGGGCCACAAACCGCCGAACTCACCTTGATGATTGACGGTGCCGAAGCCTCGACCGAAGCCACCGGCGACGGCCCCGTGGACGCGGCCTTCAACGCGGTAAAGGCGCTTTTCCCGCACGGCGCGCGCCTGCAACTTTACCAAGTGCACGCCGTCACCGAAGGCACTGATGCGCAGGCAACGGTTTCTGTGCGGATGGAAGAGGACGGGCGCATCGTGACGGGGCAATCCGCCGATACCGATACGGTTGTCGCCTCGGTGCGCGCCTATGTGCATGCGCTCAACCGCTTGTTGGTGCGGCGCGAAAAGTCCGCACCGGGCGAGGATCGCCGCGAAGTGTCCTATACCGATCCGTCCTGAAACCCGGCACGATGACTAAGATAAAGTCCGGCCCCGCGCCGGACTTTATTGCTTTGGGCGGCGGACATGTCGCATCGCCAACCCCGTCTTCTCAACTTCAAAATTGATATTACCCACAGAATTTCCAAATTGAATTTACAATTTCGAACATTTACTCAGGAGAGCGTCGAGAACATCTCACTCAACCGAGCCGCTTCGACATCGAGCCCGTAAGGCGCGTTGACAATGAACATGCCCGATCCGATCATCCCATGCCCCTGCCGCGCCGGAGGGAAGCGCACTTCGTGGCGCAGCACATTTGGCAAATCCATGCCCTCGAGCACCGCCAGCATCTCTTGATGCGCACCGCTGGTCAGGATTGGATACCAAAGCGCAATCACACCGACATTCCATTTGCGGTGCAGCTTGCCAATGAATGACGGAAGCGTTTGATATTCCGACTTAATTTCATAACTCGGATCAATCAAAATCATCCCGCGTCGCGGCATCGGCGGGCAGATTGCCATCGCATGCGCCAATCCATCGGCCTTGCTGCATTTCGCCCCATAGGGCGACATGACATATTCCAGCGCCGCATACTCCTGCGGGTGCAGCTCCGCGAAATGTAAGCTGTCTTGATCGCGCAACGTCTCGGCAGCCAAAACCGGCGATCCGGCATAGGCATCCTCGCCATGCACCTGCGCCACCCGCGCCAACGCCCGCGTATAAGGGTGCTCTGCCGTGAACCAGCCCTTGTCACGCACCATCGCGATTCCCGCTGCCGCCTCGCCGGTTTTCAAGGCCTCGTCAGAGGATAAATCATAAAGCCCGCGCCCCGCGTGGGTTTCGATATAGCTCAGCGGCTTGTCTTTCCGCGTCATATAGCCAAGCGCAGAGCACAGCAGCGCATGTTTTTGCACATCGGCCAGATTGCCAGCATGATAAATATGTTGGTATGACAGCATCTTGCGCCTCGCTCCTCATTTATCAATATATATGGCGGTTCGCGGCGTTTTTGGCAATCATCGCTGCGCAGGAAGTCGCCCCGGATACCGGCGAAACCCCGCCGCCGCGCCCATTAACGGCCCTTTCACAAAGCGAACCATCGCCCTATAAAGACAACGGCCTGCACCGATGACGAGTCGCAGGCCGTTTTCTATGCTCCTACGAGGCCGCCGCGCATGTCGATGTTCAATAAACTGCCCAGTCTGTTCTCTGCCGATATGGCGATTGACCTCGGCACCGCCAACACGTTGGTCTATGTCAAAGGCAAAGGCGTGGTCTTGGCCGAACCCTCGGTCGTCGCCTATCACGTCAAAGACGGCGTAAAAAAGGTTTTGGCCGTCGGCGAGGATGCGAAATTGATGCTGGGCCGCACGCCCGGTTCTATCGAGGCCATCCGCCCGATGCGCGACGGGGTCATCGCCGATTTTGACACCGCCGAAGAGATGATCAAACATTTCATCCGCAAGGTGCACAAACGCTCGACCTTCTCCAAACCCAAAATCATCGTCTGTGTCCCCCATGGTGCGACGCCGGTCGAGAAACGTGCGATCCGGCAATCGGTTCTTTCGGCGGGCGCGCGCCGCGCCGGATTAATCGCCGAACCCATCGCAGCAGCGATTGGCGCCGGCATGCCGATCACCGACCCCACCGGCAATATGGTTGTGGATATTGGCGGCGGCACCACAGAGGTTGCGGTTCTGTCCTTGGGCGATATCGTCTATGCGCGTTCGGTGCGCGTCGGCGGCGACCGTATGGATGAGGCAATCATCAACTATCTACGCCGTCAGCAAAATCTGCTTGTGGGCGAATCCACCGCCGAGCGGATCAAGACCTCCATCGGCACGGCGCGCATGCCCGACGACGGGCGCGGCACCTCAATGCAAATTCGCGGTCGTGACCTGCTCAATGGTGTGCCCAAGGAAACCGAAGTCACCCAAGCGCAAATCGCCGAAGCTCTGGCCGAACCCGTGCAACAGATATGCGAAGCCGTGATGACCGCGCTTGAGGCGACACCGCCCGACCTGGCCGCAGACATTGTTGATCGCGGCGTGATGCTGACCGGTGGCGGCGCCTTGCTTGGCGATCTTGATCTGGCTCTGCGCGAGCAAACCGGATTGGCCGTTTCCATCGCCAACGAGAGCCTGAACTGTGTGGCGCTCGGCACCGGCAAGGCGCTTGAGTTCGAGAAGCAGTTGCGCCACGCGATTGACTACGACAGTTAAGCCGCCCACGCTGAGGGGCAGCCACGCAAACATGTAACCACAAGAGGTCCATGCCCCATGGCACGGGATCGCAGCCAAGGCGAAGAATATACTGGCCCGCTCAAGCGTATGCTTGTCGGGCTGCTCTTGTTATTCCTCATGGCGATTTTTCTCGTCTGGCGGATCGACAGTCCGCGCGTGGAACGATTTCGTGCACAGGTCGTCGATCGGGTAATGCCAAGCTTTGAATGGGCGATGGCACCGGTCAACGGCACCGTAAATCTGTTGCGTAATTTTCAAAGCTATCAACGTATCGTCGAACAAAACGGCGAATTGCGCCGCGAGTTGCAACAGATGAAGGCGTGGAAAGATGCCGCTTTGCAATTGGAACAGGAAAACGCGCGGCTGCTTGATTTGAACAACGTGCGGCTTGATCCACAATTGACCTATGTCACCGGCGTTGTCATGGCCGACAGCGGCTCGCCGTTCCGGCAATCGGTGCTGCTCAACGTGGGCGCGCGCGACGGGATCATCGACGGATGGGCGGCGATGGATGGATTGGGCCTTGTCGGGCGGATTTCTGGCGTCGGGGAAAGCACCGCGCGGGTGATCCTCTTGACTGACACCTCCAGCCGCGTGCCCGTGACGATCCAACCCTCGGGACAACACGGGTTAATCGGCGGCGACAACACGGCGGCCCCGCCTTTGACATTTTTAGAAGACGCGGACCTTGTGCGCCCCGGCGACCGCGTGGTGACATCCGGCGATGGCGGGGTGTTTCCGGCCGGTTTGTTGATCGGGCAGGTCGCCAAAGATCCGGGCGGGCGGCTGCGCGTGCGGCTGGCTGCCGATTATGGCCGGCTCGAATTCCTGCGTGTGCTGCGCAACCATGGCGCCGAAAGGATCACCGACCCCGGCGGCGCCGTCACCAGCGGCCCCCCGGTGCCCGCCACACCAGAGGGCCCCGCCGATGGGTGAGCATCCTCTCTGGCGGCTATGGTCGATGCGCGCCATGTATCTGGCGCTGTGTATCTTTTTGATATTTTTCAATCTTATGCCGCTTGAAACCATACCGCGCGCATGGGCAGGTCCGGATTTACTGGCCGCATTCACCTGTGCCTGGGTGCTGCGCAGGCCGGAATATGTGCCGGTTCTGGCGGTCGCAAGCATCGCATTGCTGGCGGATTTTCTGTACCAACGCCCGCCCGGATTATGGGCGGCGCTGATGGTTCTGATCACCGAAGGACTACGGGCACGGGCCATATCCTTGCGCGATCAAAGCTTTATTGTGGAATGGATCACCGTGACATCGGGTTTGATCATCCTCGCTCTGTCTTACCGCATCATTTTGGCCATGCTCTTGGTGGACCAAGCGCCGCTGGGCCTGAGTTTGATCCAATTGATCATGACGCTGGCCTGCTACCCGATCGCGGTTTTAATCACGATCACGCTATTCCGCGTGCGGCGGCCTTCGCTCGCCGAGGTAAACGCGTTAGGACAACGCCTATGAAGCGCAGCCCCCGAGATAGTCTTGAAACCACGCGCAAGATGACGCGGCGCGGGTTGATTCTGGGCGGGGCTCAGGCTGGTTTCATGGGCCTTCTGGCGCTGCGGATGCGGCACCTTCAGGTCGAAGAGGCTGATAAATTCCGCCTGCTGGCCGAAGAAAACCGCATCAAGGTCAGCCTGATCCCCCCATCGCGCGGACAGATTTTCGACCGCAATGGCCGGATCGTGGCCGAAAACGCCCCGTCTTACCGCATCACCATGGTCCGCGAAGACGCAGGAGACGTCGAAGCCGTGATCGGGCGGTTGATGAAGTTGATCGAACTGGACCCTGACGAGATGGCCCGCGCCTTGGATGAGTTGAACACTCTGCGCGGCGACACCCAAGTCACCGTGGCGGATCGGGTATCGCGCGAAGCCATGTCGCGCGTTGCGGTCAATGCCCCCGCCCTGCCCGGTGTGACCCCCGAAGTGGGCCTGTCACGGCATTATCCCTTGGGCAGCGATTTGGCCCATGTGGTCGGCTATGTCGGCCCGGTCAGCGATTATGACCTCTCCAAGATCGACAACCCCGATCAATTGCTGCTCACCCCGCGGTTCCAGATCGGCAAAATCGGTCTCGAGGCAAAACACGAAGAAGACCTGCGCGGCAAGGCTGGCATCAAACAGGTCGAGGTCAATGCCGCCGGCCGTGAGATGCGCGAACTGGACCGCGAAGAGGGCCGCGCCGGTCAGGATTTCCAGATCACTGTCGATCACATGTTGCAAAACTACGTTCAGGCACGGCTTGGCCAAGAAAGCGCAGCTGCCGTCGTGATCGATTGCGAAAGCGGTGACCTTTTGGCCATTGCCTCCGCGCCCAGCTTTGATCCGAACCTGTTTGTCCGCGGCATTTCGACGACAGATTATCGCGCCTTGACCGAAAACCAATTCCGCCCGCTTGCGACCAAATCGGTGCAGGGGCTTTACCCCCCCGGCTCGACCTTCAAAATGGTCGCGGCTCTGGCCGGGCTTGAGGCCGGTATCATTACCCCGCTCGATACCCATTATTGCGGCGGGTATACGGAGGTCGCAGGGCACAGGTTCCATTGCTGGAAACGCGCCGGGCATGGTCATGTGAACCTTGCCTCTTCCCTGCGCGAAAGCTGTGATGTCTATTATTACAACCTCGCGCTGGAGGTCGGAATCGAAAAAATCTCGGCCATGGCGATGCGGCTTGGGATTGGGCAAAAATTCGATATCCCCATGAGCGCCGTCGCCACCGGACGCGCCCCGACAAAGGCGTGGAAACAAAAAAGCTTTGGCAAGGACTGGGTGATCGGCGATAGCGTCAATGCCTCGATCGGGCAGGGTTTCGTGCTTGCCTCGCCCTTGCAATTGGCGGTGATGAGCGCACGCATCGCCACGGGGCGGGCGTTGGTTCCGCGTTTGGTGAAATCCATCGACGGGGTTGAACAACCGTCGGGGGCGGGTGAGAGTCTGGGATTGAACGAGAACCATCTGCGCCATGTGCGCAAGGCAATGTTCGACGTTTCCAACAACCGTCGCGGCACTGCCTATGGCAGCCGTATCACCGCCGCAGGCATGCAAATGGCCGGCAAAACCGGCACCAGCCAAGTGCGCAATATTACCGCCGCCGAACGCCGCGCCGGCGTGCGCTCCAACCGTGATTTACCATGGGAGCGGCGCGACCACGCCCTGTTCGTGGATTTCGCGCCCTATGACAATCCCAAGGTCGCCGTGGCGGTCGTGGTCGAACATGGCGGCGGCGGATCGTCCACAGCCGCGCCCATCGCCCGCGACATCACGCTGCAAGCGCTTTATGGCGAAGATCCGCCCCTTTCGGCCTATCCGGCCAAGGATCGCGCCCGCATCGCAGCACAGCAAAAGCGTCTGCGCCAAGCCCGCCCCGCATCGGCCCGTGACGGGAATGGCCGCGCATGAGTTATCTTGAGTATTCGGTCAAATCCGCGCCGACGGGATTGCGTAAGTTCCTATACTTCAATTGGCCTTTGACCCTCTTGCTCATCGCGGTGGCAAGCACCGGTTTTCTAATGCTTTATTCCGTCGCAGGTGGCGGGTTCGATCCATGGTCGGCGGCGCAAATGAAACGCTTTGGCCTTGGGTTGGTATTGATGTTCATCATCGGCATGGTGCCTGCCTGGTTCTGGCGAAACACCGCAGGGGTGGCCTATTTGATCGCGCTGGTTCTGCTCGTCGCGGTGGAGCTTTTCGGCACTGTCGGCATGGGGGCCCAACGGTGGATCGATCTGGGTTTCATGCGATTGCAGCCCTCCGAATTGATGAAAATCACCCTCGTGATGCTGCTCGCCTCCTATTATGACTGGCTTCCCGCAAAACGTGTTTCGCATCCGGTTTGGGTCGTTGTGCCGGTTCTGATCATCCTTGTGCCGACGGTTTTGGTGCTCAAACAACCCGATCTCGGCACTGCGCTTTTGCTGATCGCTTCCGGCGGTGTGGTGATGTTTATTGCCGGCGTGCATTGGTCCTATTTCGCGGCCGTGATCGCCACCGGAGTGGGCCTCGTCACCGCCGTGTTCAAGTCGCGCGGCACTGGCTGGCAACTGTTAAAAGACTATCAATACAAGCGAATAGACACGTTTCTTGATCCTTCTTCGGATCCTCTGGGTGCGGGGTATCACATCACCCAATCCAAAATTGCATTGGGCTCCGGTGGATGGACGGGGCGCGGTTTCATGCAAGGCACGCAAAGCCGGCTCAACTTCCTGCCCGAGAAACATACCGATTTTATTTTCACCACGCTGGCAGAGGAATTCGGATTTATCGGTGGGGTGACCTTACTGGGGCTTTATGCGTTGATCCTCGTGTTTTGCTTTGTCTCGGCGATGTCAAACAAGGACCGGTTTTCATCCTTGATGACCTTTGGCCTCGCCTCGACGTTTTTCTTTTTCTTCGCGGTGAATATGTCGATGGTCATGGGGCTTGCCCCCGTCGTGGGCGTTCCGCTGCCCTTGGTCAGCTATGGCGGTTCGGCGATGCTGGTGCTGATGGTCGGCTTTGGCTTGATCCAAAGCGCCCATGTCCATCGCCCCCGTTAAACCCAGCGCAAAAGGTTACAGATGACAGTTCAGGTTCTTTTCGCCGGTCGCCCCGCCCTTTGGGACAGCTACGCCGCACCATTGCAAACCGCGATGACCGCAGCGGGGTTGGATGCGCTGGTCAGCCCCGACATTGATCCCGCGCAGGCCGACTATCTGCTTGTCGGGGCAAAGGGCGCGCCAACCGATTACAGGCTGTTTTCCCGCCTCAAAGCGGTGCAGACCCTCTCGGCCGGAGTCGAGCATCTGGCGGGCAACCCGACCTTGACCGTGCCCGCGGCGCGTTTGGTAGATCCCGGCTTGACGCAAGGCATGGTGGAATGGTGCGTCGGCCATGTGCTGCGCCATCATCTTGGCATGGATGCGCAGATCAAGAACACCGGTGCCAATTGGGCTCCGCAGGTACCGCCGCTTGCATGGCACCGCAAGGTCACGGTTCTAGGCCTTGGCGCATTGGGGCAAGCCGTGGCCTCGGCGCTTGCCGCGCTTGGCTTTGACCTCCGTGGATGGAGCCGGTCGCCCAAGAGCATTGAGGGAGTTGCCTGCCACCACGGTGCAGACGGGTTGACTCAGGCCCTTGAAGGCGCGGAAATCACCGTGCTGTTGCTGCCGAAAACCGATGAAACCGAGAACATCATCAATGCTGAAACCCTCGCTTCTATGGCGCGCGGGTCGGTGGTGATCAATCCCGGGCGCGGCCCCCTCATCGACGATGACGCGCTTCTCGCCGCGCTGGAAACCGGTCAGATCGGACAGGCCACGTTGGATGTCTTCCGCATCGAACCCCTGCCCGAAGATCATCCGTATTGGGCGCACCCCAATGTCACCGTCACACCGCATATCGCGTCGGAAACGCGCCCCGAAACGGCGGCAAGCGTCGTGGCCGAAAACATCCGCCGATGCGAAGCGGGGTTGCCGATGCTGTATCTTGTGGACCGCGCGCGCGGCTATTAACGCAAGATCGGCGGTTTATTCGGATCCGAGCCGGGCGCGGGGCGTGCAGTGGCAAGGCTCTCGTCGGGCTGCGGCAGATCGAACCGCAATCCGACCTTGGCCAATTTGCCCGCCGCCGCATCCGCCGCGCGGAAGAACGCCACATCCATCGCCCCCGCTTCGATCCCCGAAAAGGTCAACGCCTCGGCGGCGGCTTTGGCCAATGCGCCCTCGGCATGGGGCAGCGCATCGACAAAGCCAAGCATATGCCCCTGCGCGCCGCTTTCGAACCGCACCCCGACCAGATAAGCCATGCGCGCCATGCCCACCGCACTGGCCAATTTCGCGTCGATCGCGCCCAAAAGCGCCTCGGGCAATCCTTTAGGCGCAGTGAATTCCGCGATCTTTTCTTCCGCCTCTTGCGGGCCATTATCAAGGGTTTGCATCAGCCAATCGACCGCATCCGGCGGGATCAAAATCGACGAAGGCGCAACCTCCAGATTGACGCCAAGCCCGATGCCTTGCCCGGCCAAAAGCCCCGCGATCATCCGCCCCGACAATGCCGCATAGGGCGCAGGGCGGGTGGAGAATTGCGACAAACGCTCTTCGCGGTCAAAGATCAACACAAAGGAATGATCCGAAAGTTCAAAGACGTCCGGCGTGATATTGTCTCCGTCCGGCTCCTCGGTCAGCAAGAGGAACATCTCGCTATCGGCCAACCGCTCAAAGAACCTGAGCCGCGCGGCGTCATCCTCCGGCGCGGCCTCCATTGCGGCATGGGCGACATCAAGCGGGGTAAGCGGAGCGGTGAGATCAGTCATGAAGAACCTTTTCGACCTGCTGGCGCAATTCGGGCAAAAGATCGGCCTCGAACCACGGGTGGCGTTTAAGCCAAGCGGTATTGCGCCACGACGGATGAGGCAAGGGAAAGATGCGTGGTGCGAAGGCGCGCCAATTGGCGACGGTTTCGGTAACGGGACGTTTGCCGCCCAGATAATTGCGCATCGCCGCGCCGCCCACCAAAAGCGTCATTTCAATATTGGGCAGGGCCGCGCGAACTTCGGCCGCCCAAGTGCGCGCGCAGATCGGCGGCGGCGGCAAATCGGCGCCTTTGGCAGAATAACCGGGAAAGCAAAAGGCTTGCGGCACGATGGCGATGCGGCTTTGATCGTAGAACCGCGCGCGGTCGATCCCGAGCCAATCGCGCAGCCTGTCGCCCGACCGATCATCAAAGGGAACGCCCGATTGATGCACCCGCATGCCGGGCGCTTGCCCCGCAATCAAAAGCCGTGCGGAAGACGCGAACCACGGTACCGGACGCGGCGCATGGGCGGTTTTGGTCGCAGCAAACCGCGCCGCGCAAATCCGGCAGGCGCCGACACGGGCCCGCAGATCACTGGCGGATTTACCGGCGGATCTGTCGATGGGATCGGAAACGTTGGGACGTTCGGTCATGTGACCAATCTAGCGTAATCCGCGCGTGGGTCCAATGGGCGCACCGCCCCCATACCCGCATGTTATCACGCCTCGGGCCGAAACCGGTGGATGCAAGGCAGGTCCGGCGCGGTCCCGGAACGGCCCCCGAACGCCCGCCCTGCACGGCCCATGCATGTCCTTTCTAGCCCCCGGTTTTTCCCGCCGCTTCCTTGCCCCTCGCGCGCAAATGCCCTACCTCCCCCTATACGCACAACAACAACAGGCCTATTGAAATGTATCGCGTCTGGAACTTCCTCACCAACTATTCGCTTTTGCTGATTTTCGGCGCCCTCACGGCGCTGATCTGGGCAAATATCGATGCCGAGAGCTATCACCACTTCGTCGAAACCGTGATTTGGGATGATGCCCCCATCGGGCATATGCACGACGGACACCGCACGCTTACCTTGCATTATTTCATCAACGATCTGTTGATGTCGCTGTTCTTTGCCATCGCCGCCAAAGAAGTTTGGGAAGCGATCATCCTGAAAAATGGCTCCCTGCGCGGCAAAAAGGCCGCAACGCCTTTGATCGCAACGCTTGGCGGCATGATAGGACCGATTGCCATCTACCTTGGTATGGCGCTGTTTATCTGGCCTGACACCTATAGCAATGTGTCGAATGGTTGGGCGATCCCGACAGCGACAGATATCGCATTTTCCTATCTGGTTGGCCGGATCGTCTTTGGCGCGGGTCACCCGGCCGTGCGTTTCTTGCTGCTCTTGGCGATTGCCGATGATGCGGCGGGTCTGATCATTCTGGCGATTTTCTATCCCTCGGGCGAATTGGCGCCGGAATGGCTTGGCCTGTCCTTTGCGGCTGCCGCTTTGGTCTACGGCTTGGCCAACTATCTGCCGCGCTATCTGGATCGCGGCAATCAAGCACGGCCCAATTCCACATGGGTGCGTCAGAAATTGGGGTTCTGGCCCTATGCTCTGGCCGCCTGTGTCAGCTGGTATAGCTTCATGCGTTCGGGCATTCACCCTGCGCTCGGGCTGTTGCCGATCGTCGTCACCTTGCCCCATGCCGATCGCGCCTTCGGGATTTTTTCCGAGGCCGAGCAATATCTCACCGACCTTTTGAACCATGTCGAGCATCTGCTCAAACACCCCGTCGAAGTGATTTTGTTCTTCTTCGGCCTCGTCAACGCGGGCGTCGAATTTTCCGCGATCAGCGAGCCGACCTGGTTGGTTCTGGCCGGTTTGATCATCGGTAAACCTTTGGGCATCTTGATCTTTGGCTATATCGGCGCGCGCATCCTGCGGCTGGGTCTACCCGAAGGCATGCGGACCATTGATTTGTTTGTCATCGGCTGTGTCGCGGCCATCGGGTTCACCGTTTCGCTGTTCATTGCTTCGGTCGCCTTTGACGGCGGACCGGTACAAGATGCCGCGAAAATGGGGGCGCTGTTCAGCTTTGCCGCCGCAGGCATTTCGATTGTGGCTGGCCTAGTCTGCCGCGTCGAGAAACGGCAGATATAAGGCACGGCGCCCTATATACCGAAAAACACCAACAAAACCGGCCCCTACGCGGGCCGGTTTTTTCATGCCCATCGCCATATTTTGGCCCCAGTGAGATGTTTTATTGTTTCCTGTTCCGGCATAATATGTCGGCAACAGGGGCAAAAGCACAGCAAACAGACCGCGACAACGCGGCGATGTTGTTCCGTAAGCTCACGAACACAAAGTTAACAATCCCCTTCTAAAACTCAGGGGGGTGAGCAGCAAACCGGAGCGCGTGAATGCTCGAGTTCGAAAATGTCAGCAAGTCCTTTTGGACGGGCACGCAGCGCAAGGTGATCCTTGACCGCGTGTCCTTCAGGGTTGAGCTTGGCAAATCGCTCGGGATACTGGCACCCAATGGCACCGGCAAAACCACCTTGATCAATATGATGGCCGGTTTGGAAAAACCCGATGAGGGCGAGGTGCACCGCAATTGCCGGATTTCCTTCCCGTTGGGGTTCATGGGCGGCGTTGTGTCGAAACACTCTGCCTTTGAAAACAGCCGCTACATTGCCCGCCTTTACGGGCTGGATCCCGATTATGTCGAAGCCTTTTGCCGCTGGATGTGCGATTTGGGCGAATATTTCGACCAACCGCTCGGCACCTACAGCCAAGGCATGCGCGCGCGGTTCTCTTTCGCGCTAATGCTCGCTCTGGATTTCGATATCTACCTGATTGACGAGGGCATGCCCTCCTCGACGGATGTAGAGTTCAACCGCAAAGCCGGCGAAATTCTCAAGGAACGTCTACGCACCACCACCGTGGTGATTGTCTCGCACCAGCCCAAAACACTTGAACGCTTTGCCAGCTCGGCGGCCGTTCTGATGGGTGGTCAAATTTATATGTTCGATAGCTTGGAAGAAGCGAAACAGCTCTATGACTACGAAACCCAAAGCTAGAAAATTCCGCATCCGCCGCGCCGCGCCTCTGACCACAGGTCACAGCGCCCCGCACCCCGTGGACTACGCCGCCGCGCCACCGCAAACCGGTCAAGACGGCGCACACTCCGCAGAGCCGGCAACGCCCTTGAGCGCGCCCCCACGACCGCAAGGCATGGGGCACCCGCGCGCGCAAACTGCGGCCGAAGACACGGCCCAAACCACGTCCCAAGCCGCCGTGCAAACCCCGGCGGCCTCCAACACCGCACCCATTGCCAATGATGCAAATACCGCCGCCCCGCAGCCGTCCGCAAAATCCGGCACAGCGGCGCAAGCGGCTGCGGCGCAAAACGCCCCTGCGGCGGAGCAAGACGGTAAGGCAAGCGCCGCGCGTGAGGGCGATGTCGCCTCTGCACGTGAACAAAACGTCAGCCTGGACATTGACGAGATCCGCAAGGAAGGTCTGACCGGACGGCAATTGCGCATGGCCCGCCGTGTCGCCCAGAAAAACGGCCTTGCGCCAACATCCGATTTTGATGCCGTGCGCCTTTTGCGGGCCAAGGGCATAGATCCCTTCCAACGCGCCAATATGCTTGAACTGGTCGTCCCCCAAGACGGAAGCCATCCCGACGCGCAGGGTCCACTGCCCGGAATGGGCGACGATGGTGGCGGTGTGCCCCCTGCAGGCGCGGCCGGTTTGCCGGCAACCCAACCCGCGCGCAATCAATTGCCCCAAGCAATGAGCGCCGGTCAGAACCTGCCCGCCGCCGACATGAGCCCCGCCGACCGCCGTGCTCTTGAAATTGCGCAAATCCAACGCGATCTTGCCAAACGTCGGCGCCGGAAATCCGCCCTGCTGCTGGCGCGCCTTTCGGCTTTCGTGTTCCTGCCGACTCTGCTCGCCGGATACTATTTCTTTGCTGTCGCAACGCCGATGTATTCGGCAAAATCCGAATTTCTGATCCTGCAAGCCGACAACCAAGGCGGCGGCGGTTTGGGCGGACTGTTGTCCGGCACGCAATTCGCCACATCGCAAGACAGCATCGCGGTGCAATCTTATTTGCAATCAAAGGACGCCATGTTGCGCCTTGATGGCGATGTGCAGTTTCGCGGACATTTCCAACAGGGATTTATTGATCCGATTCAACGGCTTGATCCTGATGCGTCGATCGAGGATGCCTATAAGATATTCAAAAAGAACATCAAAATCGGATATGATCCGACCGAAGGTGTGCTGCGCATGGAAGTCACCGCCTCCGAACCGGATGTGGCCGCGACGTTTTCCGAACATCTGATCCGATATGCCGAAGAGCGTGTCGATGACCTGTCGCGCCGCAAACGCGAAGACGGTATGGCCACCGCCGCCGAAAGCCTGACCCGCGCCAAGGAAGAGCGCCGCGCCGCCCAAGCCGCCCTAGTCCAATTGCAAGAAGGCACCTTCATCGACCCCGAAGGGATCATCACCGCCCTGCGCGGACAGATCAACAACGTCGAAATCCAGCTACAGGAAAAAGAGCTGCAACTGGCTGCGATGTTGGACAATGCCCGTCCCAATTCGGCCAAGGTCGAGGGCGCACGCGGCGATGTGCGCCGCTTGCAAGCCCTGCTCGACGAACTGCGCCGCAAGATGACCGACGCCACCACCGGCGAAAGTTCGCTGGCCGAAAAAGCCGCGCAAATCCAGATGGCACAGGCCGATCTGGCGACCGCCGATTTGTTCTTGCAATCGGCGCTGCAGAACGAAAAACAAACCGCATTGGAGGCCAACCGGCAGGTGCGTTACCTGACCACATCCGTGCGCCCGGTGCCGCCCGAAGATCCCAGCTACCCCAAGGGGTTTGAGAATACCGTCCTCGCCTTCTTGATCTTTTCGGGCATCTATCTGATGGTCTCGCTGACTTCTTCGATCCTCAGAGAACAGGTATCCTCATAACATGACGGACGTAAAAATCGGTGCTGTGACAGTAGGCCAAACCCGCCCGCTGACTGTAATCGCTGGCCCATGCCAATTGGAAAATCTCGATCATGCCTTGATGATCGCGCACGCAATGAAAGAGGCCTGTGCCAGATATGGGGCGCAGTTCATTTTCAAAGGCAGCTTTGACAAAGCCAACCGCACATCGGTATCCGGCAAACGCGGCCTTGGCATCGATGAGGGCCTGCGCGTGATGGAGGCGGTCAAAGCCGAACTTGGCGTGCCGGTTTTGACCGACATCCACAACGAAGCGCAATGCGCGCCCGTGGCCGAGGTTTGCGATGTCTTGCAAATCCCCGCCTTCTTGTGCCGTCAAACCGATCTTTTGGTCGCCGCTGGTAAAACCGGCGCGGTGATCAACATCAAAAAGGGTCAGTTCCTCGCGCCGTGGGACATGGCCAATGTCGTCGCCAAGGTCGAGAGCACCGGCAACACCCGCATCCTGTTGACCGAGCGTGGGACATCGTTTGGCTATAATACGCTTGTCGCTGACATGCGGTCCTTGCCGCAAATGGCCGCGACAGGATACCCCGTGGTGATGGACGCCACCCATTCGGTGCAGCAACCGGGCGGCATGGGCGGATCTTCGGGCGGGCAACGCGAATTTGCCCCCGTTATGGCCCGCGCCGCCGTCGCAATCGGCGTCGCCGCCGTATTCATCGAAACCCATGAGGCGCCCGACACGGCCCCGTCCGACGGTCCGAACATGATCCCGCTCGATCAAATGCCCGATCTGGTGCAAACGCTGATGGAATTCGACCGTTTGGCCAAAGCGCACCCGCTCAAGCTTTAATCCCGACCATTCCACGTTATGATTTTCGTCAAGAACTGACCAAAGAGAGATTGATCCCGTGACCAAACCATTGCCTACCGTCACCCCCAACACTTGGGAATTCCTGCGCGACCCGATGATCACCCCCACCGGGTTTCGTGAATATGACGCCCGCTGGAAATACCCCGAAGAAATCAACCTGCCCGGCATGACGGCGCTTGGCCTTGGGATCGGCACGCAAATGCATCTGCGCGGGATCGATCCCGTCATGGCCGTGGGCAACGATTACCGCGACTATTCTCTGACCATCAAAAACGCGCTGATCCTCGGCCTTGTTCAGGCAGGCGTAACCGTCAAAGACATCGGCCCCTGCATCACGCCGATGGCCTATTTCAGCTCGTTCCATTTGGGTGTGCCCGGCGTGGCAATGGTCACCGCCTCGCATAATCCCAACGGTTGGACCGGCGTGAAGATGGGCTTTGACATGCCCCTCACCCACGGCCCCGACGAGATGAATGAATTGAAAGACATCGTGTTGAACGACAAGGGCGTGAAACGCGCCGGCGGGTCGGTCGAATTTGTCGACGGGGTCTTTGACGCCTATATGGATGACCTTGTTGGTGATTTCAAAATGAGCCGCAAGCTCAAGGTCGTTTGCGCCACCGGCAATGGCACCGCCGCGGCCTATGGCCCGAAACTTTTTGAACGCATCGGCGTCGAAGTCGTCGAGAGCCACAACACCCTTGATTACACCTTCCCGCATTACAATCCGAACCCCGAAGCGATGGAAATGCTCCATGACATGAGCGCCTCGGTCAAAGCGTCCGGCGCGGATTTCGCGCTTGGCTTTGATGGCGATGGCGACCGCTGCGGCGTGGTGGATGATGAGGGCGAAGAGATTTTCGCCGATAAAGTCGGGGTCATCATGGCCCGCGATCTGTCGAAAATCTATCCCAACTCGACCTTTGTCGCAGATGTGAAATCCACCGGCCTTTTTGCTTCCGATCCGGAACTCATCGCCAATGGTGTGACGGCAGATTATTGGAAAACCGGCCACAGCCACATGAAACGCCGCGTGCATGAATTGGGCGCTTTGGCGGGGTTCGAGAAATCCGGTCACTACTTTATGGCCGAACCCATTGGCCGCGGATATGACGATGGCATGCGTGTTGCGGTCGAGATCTGCAAATTGATGGACCGCAATCCCGATATGAAAATGTCCGACTTGCGCAAAGCATTGCCGGTGACCTATTCAACGCCCACAATGTCACCCTATTGCTCGGATCTTGAGAAATACGATGTGCTGGACCGTTTGGTCGCCAAATTGGTCGCCAAGGCCGACGCCGGCGATACATTCGCAGGCCGTCCTATCAAAGAGGTGGTGACCGTCAACGGTGCCCGCGTGATCCTCGATAATGGATCATGGGGATTGGTGCGCGCCTCGTCGAACACGCCAAATCTGGTCGTGGTTTGCGAAAGCTCGGTCAGCGACGCGGAATTGCGCGCGATCTTCAAAGAGGTCGACGACGTGATCCGCACCGAACCCTCGGTCGGCGATTACGACCAGACGTTTTAAACCCGTTGCCCGTGCCATTGGCACGGGCGCGCCTTCCCTTGCGGTGCCGCTAGGCCGCCAAACCACGCCCTTTGAGCAATGCCTCGACCCCCGGAAGCCGCCCGCGGAACGCCTCGTAAAGCGCGCCTGCATCGGCCGACCCGCCTTTCGACAGGATATGTTCCTCAAGCGCCTTGGCGAGATCCGGATCGAAGGCATCGTCCTTTTCCTCAAAGGCAGCAAAAGCGTCGGCATCCATCACCTCGGACCACATATAGCTGTAGTAGCCGCTGGAATATCCATCGCCGGAAAACACATGCGCGAACTGCGGCGTGGCGTGGCGCATGGCGATGGCGCGGGGCATGCCGATACCTTCCAAAATCTCCGCCTGCCGCGCCATTGGATCGGCGGGGGCCGCCCCGTCATGGAATTCCAAATCGACCAAAGCCGAAGCGACATATTCCACCGTGGCAAAGCCTTGCCCGAAATTCGCCGCGCCCAAGAGTTTATCAAGCATCTGCTGCGGCATCGCCTCGCCGGTTTCTGCATGGGTCGCAAATTCCGCCAGAACCTGAGGCACCTCGAGCCAATGCTCATAAAGCTGGCTCGGCAATTCCACAAAATCACGCGCCACCGAGGTGCCTGAAATGCTCTCGTAGGTCACATCCGATAGCATCTGGTGCAGCGCATGGCCGAACTCGTGAAACAGGGTTCGCGCATCATCATAAGACAACAATGCCGGATCGCCCTTGGCAAAATTGCACACGTTGATCACCACCGGATTTTGCACCTTCGGGTGCTTGGCCTGACTGCGCATGGCCGAACACCATGCCCCCGACCGTTTCGATCCGCGTGCGAAATAGTCCCCAATAAAAACAGCCACATGCGTGCCATTCCGGGTCACCTCCCACGCGCGACAATCGGGGTGGTATAAAGGCACGTCCAAAGGCGCAAATTCGAGCCCGAACAGCCGCGTGGCACAGGAAAATGCCGCCTCGATCATCCGGTCGAGTTGCAAATAGGGTTTGAGCGCCGCCTCATCAAAATCGAACTCTGCCGCGCGCCGTTTCTCGGCGTAGTAATGCCAATCCCACGGTTCCAAATCGCCGTTCATCCCGTCCGCGTGGAGCATCGCCTCCAGCATCTCGGCATCCGCTTCGGCCCGCGCCTTGGCCGGAGCCCAGACCGCCGAAAGCAACCCGCGCACCGCATCCGGCGTCTTCGCCATTTCGGTCTCAAGCTTATATTGCGCAAAATTCTCATATCCCAACAGCTGCGCGCGCTCATGGCGCAACGCGAGGATTTCCTTGGCAATTTGCGGATTTTTTGCCGCGCCGCGCGCCGTAAACGCCCGCCAGACTTTTTCGCGCAGATCACGGCGCGGAGAGCTGGCCAAAAACGGCATGGCCAAAGAGCGCGACAATGTAATCACCGGCCCTGTGCCGGCCTCGCGCCCCGCTGCCGTGGCCGCATCAATTAAAAACTGCGGCAGGCCCTCCATATCTTCCGGGGCCAACTCCATTTTCCATTCCCGCTCATCCGCCAACAGGTTTTGCGTGAACTCGGTGCCCAAAACGGCCAATCGCGATTTGATCGCCTGCATCCGCGCGTCCTCGGCCCCTTCCAGCGCAGCGCCCGAGCGCACAAAACTGCGCCGCGTAAGCATCAAAACCCGCTCTTCTTCAGCGCCCAATTCAAGCGCCTCGCGCCCGTTCCAAAGCGTTTCAACCCGCGCAAACAAAGCCTTATTCGACGAAATCTTCGACGCATGATCCGCCAGAGCCGGAGAGAATTTGCGCTGCAAATCCTCGCGGGCGGCATTGCTATCGGCCCCGGCCACGGTGAAAAACACCGATAAAACCTTATCCAAATCCGTGCCTGCGGCTTCCAGCGCCCCGATTGTATTGGCAAATGTCGGCGCGTCCGGATTGTCAGCAATCGCGGCAATCTCGGCCTCATGCGCGGCAATCGCCTTGGCAAAGGCTGGTTCGAAATCATCGTCCTTGATCGCATCAAACGGTGCGATCTCGAAACGGGTGGTCCATTGGGCGAGCAGCGGGTTGGTCATGGGGGTCTCCTTTGCCCCCAAGCTATGCCCGCGCCTCACGAGTTTCCAGAGGCGATGCCGCTACAAACCGGACAATCACCACGCGGCTTGAGGGCAATCTTGCGGCTTTCGCCATAAAGCCCGTCATAGATCAACATCTCACCGCGCAATGCCGTGCCCGCGCCGGTGATCACCTTGACGGCTTCCATCGCCATCATCGTGCCGATTACCCCCGGAAGCGGCGCGGCAACGCCCGCCTCGGCACAGGAGGGGGCCAGATCTGCGGCAGGGGCTTGCGGAAAAATACATTGATAGCAGGGTGCGCCTCGCGCCGGATCAAACACCGACAATTGCCCTTCCCATTGCGATAATGCGCCTGAAATCAACGGGATACCCGCCGACATCGCCATCCGGTTCGCCGTATAACGGGTTTCAAAATTATCGGTCCCGTCGAGGATCAGATCATAGCCGGCCAAACTCTCGGTAAAACCATCGTCAAACCGGCGATGATAGGGCCGCACCGTCACATAAGGGTTCTGCGCTTCCATCGCCTTTTGCGCCGAAAACACTTTGGGCATGCCGATATGCGCGTCGGGATGGATCACCTGACGTTGCAGGTTCGAGTTCTCCACCACATCCGCGTCGATCACCCCGATGGTGCCCACGCCCGATGCCGCCAAATACATCAAGGCCGGCGATCCAAGCCCCCCCGCTCCGATCACCAACACCCGCGCGTGTTTCAATGACCTCTGCCCCGGTCCGCCTAACTCACGCAACACGATATGGCGCGCGTAGCGCTCCAGTTCTCTCTCTTCGAACAACGGTTTATCATCCGCATTCACCGCACCGACATGCGCCGCACGGGTCCGCAGCCAGAGCACCAAACGGCCATAGGCCGCCGCTATCCCCGCCGCGCCGCCAAGCAATAGCCATGGCGCAACCGATCCGCCGGTCGCCACGCGCAAGGGCGCCGCATCGGGCAACACCAAATGCAAGACAACGACCGCCGCCCAAAGCACCAAGATCATCCCCCAACGCAACCGTTTTGGCGCGCCGATCAAGGTTCCGAGGCCCCAAAGCGCTGCCGCCATGGCGAAAACCGTGACCATGCCCTAACCGCGCCCCGTCGAGCCAAAACCACCCGCTCCGCGCGCGGTCTCGCTCAATGTCTCAACCGTTTCGAACCGCGCCTGCAACACCGGCGCGACCACCATTTGTGCAATCCGCTCGCCATGCGCGACATGGAAGGCCTCTTGCCCGGCATTGAGTAAAATCACGCCAAGGGTACCGCGATAATCGCTGTCGATGGTGCCGGGGCTATTGGGCAGGGTAATCCCGTGTTTCAATGCCAATCCCGATCGGGGCCGCAATTGCACCTCATACCCGACCGGAATTTCCAAATGTAACCCGGTCGGGATCAACGCACGCGCCCCTGCGGCAATAGATATCCCTGTTTTATCGGCAAAATTTGCGCGCAAATCCGCCCCTGCCGCCTGCGCAGTTTCATAGCATGGCAAGGCCAATGACCGGTCCGCATCCTCGGCCCATTTGAACTTGATCGTGATCATCGCTGCCCCTTCAAACGCACCGCCATTTATATTTATTGAAAGTCTCCCCGCCGGAAGCCTGAAATCTATGACACCAAAGCCGCCGCGATCCGCGCGGCAAGTCGCTCGGCCACAGCATCTTTCGCCATGCGCGGCCAGCTCTCCACCCCTGCATCCGAGATCAAGAATACAGCATTTTCAGAGCCCCCCATGATGCCGGTTTCGGGGCTGACGTCATTGGCCACGATCCAGTCACAGCCCTTGCGCGCGCGTTTTGCCGTGGCATGGGCGATCACATCATCGGTTTCGGCAGCAAACCCGACAACCAGCCCCGGCCGCCCCGATATTCGCTGGCTCACGCCGGCGAGGATATCGGCGTTTTCCGCAAACTCCAGCACCGGCAAAGCACCGTCTTTCTTTTTGATTTTCGAACCCGACGCCGAGGCCACCCGCCAATCCGCCACAGCCGCCGCAAACACCGCAGCATCGGCAGGCAAAGCCGCATCGACGGCGGCTTGCATCTGCGCTGCGGTTTCGACCCGCACCACCTCAACCCCGTCGGGCGGCGGCACATCAGCAGGACCGGTGACAAAAACCACATCTGCCCCAAGGGATCTCAGGGCGCGGGCAATGGCTGTTCCCTGCGCGCCAGATGAACGATTTGCGATATAGCGCACCGGATCAATCGGCTCATGTGTCGGACCCGAGGTCACGAGAATACGCTTACCGTTCAACACGCCAGCCTCGAAGTGCGCCTCGGCAGCGGTCAGGATCTGCGGCACCTCTGCCATCCGCCCGGGCCCGAATTCACCGCACGCCATTTCGCCCGAATCCGGTCCGATGAAACCGATACCGTCGGATTTAAGCCGTGCAATGTTGCGCTGTGTCGCAACGTGTTCCCACATCCGCACATTCATCGCCGGCGCCACGAGCACAGGCGTGTCCGTCGCCAACAAAAGCGTCGAAGCCAGATCATTGGCCGATCCCTGCGCCATCTTCGCCATCAGATCCGCAGTTGCTGGCGCAACGATGATCAAATCGGCGCTGCGCGACAATTGGATGTGGCCCATTTCGGCTTCTGTGGTCAGATCAAACAAGTCGCGATGCACCGGAGCACCCGCCAAGGCCGCCACCGAAAGCGGGGTGACAAATTCTTCGGCGGCGCGGGTCAAGACCGGCGTTACTTCGGCGCCCAAGCCTTTGAGCCGCCGGATTAGATCCAACGACTTATAGGCCGCAATGCCGCCACCGATAATGAGCAAAATGCGTTTGGATGCCAGCATTTGGCCTGTCTCCCCCAAATACGCGCGCCGCGCGCGCCAACCCCGGCGACACTAGGCAGTTGCGCGCCAAGGAGCAAGAGCGTCAGGCCCGGGCAACACCGCACATTGCGCCGCACGGGGTGTCGATGTCAGTCGAGCAGCGCCATCACCTCGCTGCCATGCTCCTCAAGACTTTTGCGCATCTTGGCAAAGGCGGCGACTTCCAATTGCCGCACCCGTTCTTTTGAGAGGCCAAGTTCCTGCCCGAGGCTTTCCAATGTGCGCGGCACGTCGCGCAATTTACGTTCGCGCACGATCAACCGCTCACGGGTATTGAGAATGCCCATCGCCTCGGTCAACCACGCCCGCAACGCCATCGTGTCATAGTCATGGCTGACGATTTCCTCGGCCTGCGCGCCCTCATCTTCCAGCGCTTCGATCCATTCCCGGCCCTCGTCATCGGCACTCTGTGTCGCGTTGAGCGAAAAATCCGAACCGGACAACCGCCCCTCCATCATTTCCACATCGCGCAGCGGCACACCGATTTCATGCGCAATCATTTCGCGCAATTGATAGCCATCCAAACTCTCGCCCTGCGCCATCGCTTCACGCTCGATCTGCGCCCGCACCCGGCGCATGTTAAAGAACAACGATTTCTGCGACGAGGTGCTACCGGTGCGCACCATCGACCAATTGCGCATGACATATTCCTGAATCGACGCTTTGATCCACCACACGGCATAGGTCGAAAACCGCACCCCGCGGTCGGGATCAAATTTGTCGGCCGCCTTCATCAGCCCCAATCCCGCCTCTTGGATGAGGTCATTCATTGGCGCACCATAGCGCCGGAATTTTCCCGCCATCGAAATCGCCAAGCGCATATAGGCGTTGATCAAACGGTGTAAGGCCGCCTCGTCGCGTTCATCGCGCCATGCGTAAGCAAGGGCCAATTCCGTTTCGGCGTCTAACATCTCCGCCTTCATCGCTCGGCGGGTAAAAGTAAAATCTTGTGGTGCGTCCAATGCCATGTCCGGCCCCCGTTCGCTGCAGCTTCCAATCCTGTCGCGGCCTGCACTCACCGGCGCGATTGGTTGCGCGCTCTGGCTTGCGAGGTCATAACCAATACGCGCGAGGCGCGATTTGGTTCATAAAAAGGTGGCCAGCAGATGTTGCCAAAACTCACTTTGGTCCTAGGGGGCGTGTCGTCGGGAAAATCCGATTTTTCCGAAAATCTTATATTATCCAGCAACTTAACACCATGTTACATCGCCACTGCAGAAGCCCTCGACACCGAAATGCAGGCTAAGATCGCGCGCCACCGCACAGAGAGGGGCGCAAAATGGCACACAATTGAAACCCCCCTTGAGGCGCCTGCGGCGCTTGACACGCTTCCGGCGGGTGTGGCGGTTTTGCTCGATTGCGCGACCATGTGGCTGTCCAATCAAATGATGGCGGATCGCGACATAGAAGTAGAAACCGCGCGCCTTCTGGCCGCGCTTGGCGCCGCAAAATCCCCCGTGGTGGTGGTCTCGAATGAGGTCGGATTGGGCGGTATTGCGGGCGATCCCACAGCGCGCAAATTCGCTGCGGCCCAAGGGCGGCTCAACCGCGATTTGGCCGCGATCAGTGATCACGTCATTTTGGTCGCCGCCGGCTTACCACTTTATTTGAAAGGCGCGCCATGAGCCGGTTTTTCTGGGTCCGCCACGGACCGACACATGCGACATCCATGGTCGGTTGGTCCGATATTCCCGCCGATCTTTCGGATATTGATTTGATCAAACGGGTCGATGCGCATTTGCCCGAGGATGCCTTGGTGATCTCCTCCGATCTGCACCGCGCCGTGGCCACCGCCGACGCCATTGGCGGCAATCGCATCCGCCTGCCGCATGATCCCGACCTGCGCGAAATTCACTTCGGGGATTGGGAGTTGCAGCGGTTTGACGAGGTCTCTGACCCCGCCCATATCCGCAAGTTTTGGGAACAACCCGGAGAAATCCAAGCGCCCAATGGTGAAAGCTGGAACCAGATGCACGCCCGCGTCAGCCGGGCCGCCCAACGCCTCATCGCTGCACATCCGGCCCAAAATATCATCGTTGTCGCCCATTTCGGCGCCATCCTGAGTCAGGTCCAAACCGCCCGCAATCAAGCCCCAAGCGACGCTTTTGCACAGAAAATAGACAATCTTTCGGTCACGGAATTGCATTGGACCGCCGAAGCCGACCACCCGTGGCATCCGGCGCGGGTCAATCAAAATTTGTGATCGTTTCACCGCGCAAAATCATTTGCGCGATTAAAATCGCTCGCATAGCCTTTTTAACATCCATGACGAGATCAAAAGGCGGCCTATGACCTATTCCCTCTACATCGGTGATCGAACCTTCTCAAGTTGGTCCTTGCGGGGCTGGCTGATGTTGGAAAAATTCGGCCTGCCCTATCATGCTCAACTGGTGGGGCTTTACGATGGCACGATGGCCGACGGCATGGCCCCACTGGCGCCGGCGCGGCTTGTGCCCACGTTGAAAACCCCCGAAGGCACAGTGATCAGCGACAGCCTCGCCATTGCCGAAACACTGGCCGAACGCCACCCCGATGCGGGGCTTTGGCCCACCGATCCGGTGGCGCGCGCCCATGCCCGTTGGCTTTGCGCCGAAATGCACGCGGGTTTCACCGCCCTGCGCAATGCCTGCCCGATGCAGCTTGAACATCGCTATTCAAATTTCGAACCCGGTGCCGCCGTCCTCAAAGATCTCGCTCGGATCCAGGAACTTTGGGACATGGCCCGCACCCACGCCCCCGATGGTCCGTGGCTTTTTGGCAGCTACAGCCTCGCCGATGTATTCTATGCCCCCGTCGCCGCACGGATCGCCGGTTATAGCCTGCCGGTGGGGGAGACTGCGCAGGCCTATGTCGCCCGCCACCTTGCGGATCCGGCGTTTAAAACGTGGCGCGCCACAGGGTTGAAAACCATCTACGATCCCTTCCCCTACGGTGAGGGGTTAAGCGCCGCGCCCTGGCCAGAACCCCTGTAGATACGATTAACCTTTCGGTAATGCCTTCCGCGTTAACCATAATAAACGGCCCCGATGCGGCCGCAGGTTTACCAAGGAGTGCCCATGTCCTCGCGTGCCTATACGGTCGCTTTTGACGGCGTAGACGCGCGCAGCGTCGAAGTGCAATGCGCGCTCAGCGCCGGCATACCCGCCCTTGCCGTGGTTGGATTGCCCGACAAAGCCGTGTCCGAAGCCCGCGAAAGAGTCCGCGCCGCATTGGCCGCATTGGGGATCGCCTTGCCCTCCAAACGGATCACCATCAACCTATCGCCCGCCGACCTGCCCAAAGAAGGGAGCCATTTTGACCTGCCCATCGCCTTGGCCATTCTTGCCGCCCTTGAGGTGATCCCGAAAGATGCCCTCGAAGGGGCCGTGGCCTTGGGAGAGCTTTCTCTTGATGGCGGAATCGTCGCGGTGCGCGGTGCGTTGCCCGCCGCGCTTTTGGCCGCCGAGCAAAGCCGCCTGTTGATCTGCCCTGCCACCTGCGGCGCCGAAGCTGCATGGGTCGGAGATGCGCAGGTGCTTGCTCCGGAAACGCTAAATGCAATCATCCGGCATTTTAACGGCCGCGCCGCGCTCCATCCGGCCGAGCCGCGCGCAATCACCACCCCCACCCACGCCGCGCCGGACATGCGAGATGTGAAAGGTCAAGAACGCGCCAAGCGGGCGCTTGAAATTGCCGCAGCAGGGCGCCACCACGTCCTCTTGGTTGGCACGCCCGGGTCGGGAAAATCCATGCTCGCCGCGCGCCTTCCGTCACTTTTGCCGCCCATGAATGCGATTGAGGCCTTGGAAACCTCGATCATCCATTCGGTCGCTGGCGTTTTGCCGGAAGGGGGCATTCGCACCACGCGCCCATTCCAGCAGCCACATCACACCGCCTCCACTGCGGCGTTGGTCGGTGGTGGACGGAGGGCCGGGCCGGGGGAAATTAGCCTCGCCCATAACGGCATTTTGTTCATGGACGAATTTCCCGAGTTTCCCCGCAGCGTGCTCGAAACCCTGCGCCAACCGCTTGAAACCGGCCATATCACCGTCAGCCGCGCCAATGCCCATATGCGCTATCCCGCGCGCTTTCTGCTTGCCGCTGCTGCAAACCCTTGCAAATGCGGATATTTTTCTGACCCTGCCCGCGCCTGTTCGCGTGTTCCGGCCTGTGGTGATGATTACATGGGACGGATTTCAGGGCCGCTGATGGACCGGTTTGATTTGCGCATCGAGGTGCCGCCCGTCGCCTTTCAGGATCTCGACCTGCCTGCAAGTGGCGACACCAGCGCCGCGATCGCCGCCCGCGTTGCCGCCGCCCGCGCGATCCAGGAAACGCGATTTGAGGCTGACACCACCGCACGGCTCAACGCGGATGCGGAAGGGCAAATGTTAGAACAGATCGCAGCACCGGATGCCGAAGGACGTGATATCCTGAATCGCGCCGCCGATCGGTTTGGCATGAGCGCCCGCGGATACCACCGTATCTTGCGCGTGGCGCGCACCATTGCCGATCTGGCCGAGTGCCAGACGGTTCAAAAACCTCATATCGCCGAAGCGATCAGCTTCCGCCTGGCCTCTATGAAAGAACTCTGACCGGCGCGGGCAAAAACCCGAAAAAGATCACCCGCGTCTGGCCTCGATTGCCACCCAGATTTTTTCGGCAATATTGGTGCCATCAAACCGTTCAAGCTCCTGAATACCAGTAGGCGAGGTAACGTTGATTTCGGTCAGGTAGTCTCCGATCACATCGATACCGACAAAGATCTGCCCCTTTTCGCGCAACAGCGGTCCAATCACCGCGCAAATCTCAAGGTCACGTTCGGTCAACCCGACCTTTTCAGGACGCCCGCCCACATGCATATTCGATCGGGTCTCGCCTTGTGCGGGCACACGATTGATCGCGCCAACCGGTTCTCCATCAACCAAAATCACTCGCTTGTCGCCTTTCGACACCGCCGGCAAAAATTTCTGCACAATCAGCGGTTCGCGCGAAAATCCGGTGAACAACTCATGCAGGGAGGCCAGATTGCGATCGCTTTCAGTGAGCCGGAACACCCCCGCGCCCCCATTGCCATACAGAGGCTTGAGAATGATATCCCCGTGTTTTTCCTTAAAGGCACGGATGGTCTGTAGATCGCGCGCAATTGTCGTCGGCGGCGTCAGCTGCGGAAAATCCAGAACCAACAATTTTTCGGGATAGTTGCGCACCCAAAACGGATCATTGACCACCAAAGTCGTGGCCTTCAGCCGGTCCAGAAGATGGGTTGTGGTGATATAAAACATATCGAATGGTGGATCCTGACGCAGCCAGACCACATCGAAATCCGCCAGATCAACAACCTGCTCGGCGCCGAGGGAGAAATGGTCGCCCTCGACCCGCTGGACCGTCAACGGCCAACCGCGCGCGGTTATCCGGCCCTCCTCGTAGGCGAGGCAATCAGGCGTGTAATAAAATAATTCATGCCCGCGCGCCTGCGCCTCTTCGGCAATCCGAAAGGTGCTATCGGCATTGATGTTGATTGGGCCGATCGGGTCCATTTGAAATGCTATTTTCATCGCGCGCCTCTCAAGCTGTGTTGCCACTTACATGGCGCAACTGCATCCGGAGGGCAAATCAGAAATCCGCGAACAGCCCCTCGCGGGTGTCGATCTCACCAAAACCATTCACCGTGGCAAGGTCGATCCGCATCTCGGTCAACTGTCCTTTGGGGCACTGACCGGCATATTCGCTTGCCGCACAAAAGATTCGCCGCAACTGTCGCCGCGACAAATGCGCGGCGGCGCGGTCATGGGTGTTGCTGGCTTTGACTTCGACGAAAACAACAACCTCGCCCAGCGCGACAATCAAATCCACTTCACCGCTGCCGCAGCGCCAGCGTTGGTCCAGCACACGGTATCCCCGCCTGACGTAGTGACGCGCAACCGCCGCTTCTGCCGCCTGCCCGGTGAGATAGGCGATTTTTCCCTTGCGGCTGCGCTGTTGCGCAAGAGGATCACAGGACGCCGGCACGACAGCAGAAAAATCAAACTCGACCTGTCGGCGCATGCAGTTTCCTCACGTTTTGTTTTTGTCCAACTCCAGCGCGATTTGATAAACTTGCCGCCTTGGCAGATCAAAGCGGGTCGAGACCATATCGGCGGCGTCGCGCACCGACATATCCGCGAGCGCTTTGTTCACCTCTTGTTCTATTTGAAGCTGGTTAACAGAAGGTAAATGGCCACGATCAATCAACACCACGATCTCGCCTTTGAGCGACCTGTCGGCGCAGATCTGTGCCAATTCGAGCAGCGTGCCCCGCAGCACCTCTTCGAATTTTTTGGTCAACTCGCGGCACACGGCCGCTTGGCGATCCGCACCCATGACCTCGGCAGCATCGCGCAACATCGCCGCGATCCGCTTGGGCGATTCGTAGAATGCCAATGTCGCGGGCACGTCTTTGAGCGCTGCGAGGGCGGATTTTCGCTGCCCTTTGGCATTGGGTAAAAAACCGGCAAACATAAACCGGTCGGTAGGCAATCCCGCGACGGTCAGCGCGGTAATCACCGCCGAGGGGCCCGGCGCAGAGGTCACCAGATGGCCCGCCTCACGCGCCGCACGGGCAAGATCAAATCCGGGGTCCGCGACCAAGGGCGTGCCAGCCTCGGAGCCATAGGCCACCGACTTACCTTCCGCCAGATACTGCAGCAATCGCGGGCGTATCTTGCCGCCGTTGTGGTCATGATAGGACACCATCGGACGATCTCCGACGGCAATCCCATGGATATCCATGAGCTTGCGCATACTGCGTGTATCTTCTGCCGCCAGAACATCCGCGCTGGCAAGGATATCGAGCGCCCGCAAGGTAATATCGCGGGCCGTCCCGATCGGGGTTGCCACAAGGTATAGCCCCCCTGCGAGCGGCCCGTTTTTCGCACCGTAAACTGCGCTATTTTGATTCATCTCTGGACCCGCCCCTCTGTGTCTCTATTATATCATCTCGAAATAATGGCTCATGGAGAGCCGCCGATCTCGAGGGAGTGAGATTACCTATGTTTGCCGTTTTGACCCCTGCCCGCAAGGGCCTGCGCCGCGTGATGCGCCCCGTCGTTCCGTGGCTCGCCTCCGCCGTGGCCGCATTTGGCCTTGCGGCCTGCGAGCCGCTCGCGCTGACTCCGATGCAATCCGGCGGGCCGACAATTTCCAGTGATGCGCCGGTGCCTGTTGCGCTGTTGGTGCCGCGCGGATCCGGCAATACCAGTGACGATCTTTTGGCGCAAAGCCTTGAGAATGCCGCCCGTTTGGCGATCAGCGATCTGAACGGCGTAAAAATTGATCTGCGGGTCTATGGCACGGCTGGAAATGCGGGCCAAGCCCAAAGCGCCGCGAAACAAGCCGTGGCAGATGGCGCAAAAATCATTCTCGGCCCGGTGTTTGCCGAAGCCGCCAATGCCGCAGGGGTTGCCGTAGCCCCCGCAGGCGTGAATGTCCTGTCGTTTTCGAACAATGTGACCATCGCGGGCGGCAACGTCTTTGTTCTCGGCCCGACCTTTAGCAACACGGCGGATCGCTTGGCGAATTATGCGGTGCGCCAAGGCAAACGCCGCATCCTTATCACCCATGCCGACAACATCGGCGGGCAATTGGGCGCGCGGGCGATTTCGTCAGCGGTCAGCCGTGCAGGCGGCTCCATCGCCGGTTCGGTGGATTATGAGTTTTCGCAACAAGGCCTGATTGCGGCGATTCCGCAAATCAAAGCCGCCGCCACCAATGGCGCGGCAGATGCAATTTTCATGACCGCCAACTCAAACGCCGACCTGCCGTTGTTGTCACAGATGTTGCCCGAAGCGGGGCTCTCGCCCACGGCGCTTCAATACATCGGATTGACCCGTTGGGACGTGCCAGCACAAACCACCGATCTTCCCGGCGTACAGGGCGGATGGTTTGCCCTGCCCGATCCGGCGCTCGCGCGGCAATTCCAATCGCGCTACACTGCGGCCTTCGGGTCTGCGCCGCATCCGATCGGCGGGCTGGCCTATGATGGCATTGCCGCCATTGGCGCCTTGGTGGAAGCCGGTCAAAGCAACGCCTTAACCGGCGCCGCATTGACCCAAAGCGCGGGCTTTCAGGGAGTCAGCGGCGTGTTCCGCCTGCGTCCCAATGGCACCAACGAACGCGGTTTGGCCGTCGCAACGATCCGCGACAAAAAAGTGGTGATCCTTGACCCGGCCCCGCGCGGCTTTTCAGGCGGCGGTTTCTAAGAATACCATCGCCATCTCGAACCGTTTGACGCGCGTCCCGATATCTTTGGGCGCGCGTTTTCATTTCGGCGCACCGCCCTCTATCGCGGCTCTCTATGGTGACCAGACACCGCCGCCTGCGGTGAACTGCCCTCTTCGTCTGTGCCCGCCGTTTGTGCACATGCGGCGCAACAACGCCGCCGCGACATCCTCTTTGGCAAAGCCGCGCTTTTCCCTCCTGCGCACGCATGGTAACACATCACAAAGACCGATTGCGCAACAGCACAGGCACCGCGCCGCCGTCCTATGATGTCCCAGTCGGCGCGCAAAACAAAAAGAATGTGACCGATGACAGATATCCCGACCCCGACGAACACACTGATCTGCCCCGCAGACGAGATATTCGACGGGCCGGCCGTGCAGGCAGAGCTAAAGACCGCCTTTGCCGCCGATGCAAATCCCGAGTCGGTGCGCAAAATTGCAGTAGACGTTCTGGTCGCCGCCCGCGAGCGCGGCAATGCGGCGATCGAGTTGGCCTTTTCCAAGCGCCCCTTTGATGCCAATCCGGTGACCCGCGCCTATGCCTATCTGACTGATTGTCTGGTGCTCACCGCGCAGGATGTGGTGATTACACGCCTCCATCCGACACCCGACGGAAGCGACGACCGCCTCGCTGTACTTGCGGTCGGCGGGTACGGACGCGGCGAAATGGCCCCGCATTCCGATGTCGATTTGTTATTTTTGACACCGTCCAAGATCACCCCATGGGCCGAGCAGGTGATCGAGTCGATGCTTTATATCCTGTGGGATCTGCGCCTTAAGGTCGGCCATGCCAGCCGCACGATCCGCGACTGTATCAAACTGGGCGGCGAGGATTTCACCATCCGCACGGCATTGCTCGAACACCGGTTTCTCGGCGGCGACCGTGCCTTGTCCGAGGCCTTGGACAAACGGCTCTGGAGTGATCTGTTCAACGGCACCGAGCGCGAGTTCATTGAGGCGAAATTGGAAGAACGCGACAGCCGCCACGAAAAACAGGGCGGGCAACGCTATGTGGTGGAACCGAACGTCAAGGAAGGCAAAGGCGGGCTGCGCGATTTGCAATCTCTCTACTGGATCGCAAAATACCTCTACAAGGTTCAAACCACACAAGAATTGATCGATTTGGGCATGTTTCGCAAAGACGAATATGCCAAATTTGCCGCCGCGCAGGAATTTCTTTGGGCGGTGCGCTGCCATCTGCATTTGATCGCGGATCGCCCCGCCGACCAATTGACCTTTGATGCGCAGGTCGAAGTCGCCGCACGCCTTGGTTATACTGATAAAACCGGTCGCCGCGCGGTCGAACATTTCATGCAGGATTATTTCCGCCACGCCACCGCCGTGGGCGATTTGACCCGCATTTTCCTGACCAAACTCGAAGCGGCGCATGTCAAATCCGGCCCGCTTCTGGAACGGATTTTCCGCCGCGGCCCCAAGGTCAAAGCACTATATCAGGTGATCCATAACCGGCTTGCCATTGCAGATGCAGATGTGTTTTTGGCCGATAAACTCAACATCCTGCGCCTCTTCGAAGAGGCGCTGCGCACCGGCATGTTGATCCACCCCGACGCGATGCGTCTGATCACCGCGAATCTCGGGTTAATCGATGATGCCATGCGCAACGACAAAGAAGCGCAACGGATTTTCCTCGATCTGATGATCAAACACGGCAATCCTGAGCGCTCCTTGCGCCGGATGAACGAATTGGGCGTGCTCGCGGCATTCATACCCGAATTCGAACCCATCGTCGCCATGATGCAATTCAACATGTATCACAGCTACACCGTGGACGAGCACACCATTCAAGTGATCCGCAATCTGGCACAGATCGAGCGCGGCGAGCTGATCGAAGAACTGCCTGTCGCCTCTTCGATCCTGAAACAGGGCGTGAACCGCAGGGTGCTTTATGTGGCGATGCTGCTGCACGACATCGGCAAGGGGCGCGAACAAGATCATTCGGTTCTGGGCGCGAAAATCGCCCGCAAGGTTGCGCCGCGGCTTGGTCTTGGCAAACAAGACAGCGAGACGGTCGAATGGTTGGTCCGCTATCACTTGCTGATGTCCGATATGGCGCAAAAACGCGACATCGCCGACCCGCGCACCGTGCGGGATTTTGCCAAGGCGGTGCAATCGGTCAAACGGCTGGATCTGCTGACCGTATTGACCGCCTGCGATATTCGCGGCGTCGGACCCGGCGTGTGGAACAATTGGAAGGCGTCGCTTTTGCGCGGCCTCTACCACCAAACCCGCGTTGCGCTCGAACATGGGCTTGAGGCGCTCAACCGCGAACAACGCGGCGCCGATGCCAAAAGAAACCTGCGCGCACGTTTGCCCGATTGGCCGGAGAAGAAAATGCGCGTCGAGATCAACCGCCATTATCCGCCCTATTGGCAGGGTCTGCATGTTACCGCCCATGTGATTTTCGCCGAACTTCTTGACCAGATGGGCGATGACGAGATCCGCATTGATTTGCACCCTGACGAAGACCGCGACGCCACCCGCGCCCTGTTTGCATTGGTCGATCATCCCGGCATCTTCAGCCGCCTCGCCGGCGCTTTGGCCTTGGTCGGGGCCAATGTCGTCGATGCGCGGACCTATACCTCGAAAGACGGCTATGCCACGGCGGCTTTCTGGATTCAGGACGCCGATGGGCACCCCTTTGAGCGCGACCGCTTGCCGCGCCTGCGTCAGATGATCCACAAAACCCTATTGGGCGAGGTGGTTGCCAAGGACGCGATGAAATCGCGCGACAAGATCAAGAAGCGCGAACGCGCTTTCAACGTGCCGACCTCGATCACCTTCGACAACGAGGGATCGGAAATTTACACGATCATCGAAGTCGACACCCGCGACCGCCCCGGATTGCTGCATGACCTGACCCGCACCTTGGCCAATAACAACGTCTATATCGCCAATGCCGGCATTGCGACCTACGGCGAGCAGGTGGTCGATACCTTCTACGTCAAAGACATGTTCGGATTGAAATACCACTCCGAAGGCAAACGGGCCTTCCTTGAGAAAAAGCTGCGCGAGGCGATCGAACAGGGCGCGAAACTGGCGATCGCCTGATCCCTATACGGCCGATGCGGCCTGCCGGATGTCCCCGCCGCCACGGCATGTCCGGCCACCGCGCCCGGCACGATGGCCTTGCCTTTGCCGATGTCTGCGGCAGCCCGGCCACTGCCTTCGGCGCCCGCCCCCCTGCCTTTGCCCGGAGAACATGGCCCATGGCACCGCGCAGCAGATATTCGTCATAGGCGGCGGGTGCGACGCTTGATATACCCACCCCATATGAGAGCGTCCGACGTAAGAGGCGCCAAGAGCAGCAGCCCCAAGCCGATATGGCAGGGCAAGGGTATAAGGACGCACCGCGATGAAACCCATCCGATTGATGTCGGGCTTCCTGACCGTAGGGTTCTGGACCCTTGCCAGTCGCATTCTGGGCGTCGTGCGCGAAATCATCTTGCTCAATTACATCGGCCCGGGCCCTGTGATGGACGCCTTTGTGGCCGCCTTCCGTCTGCCCAATATGTTCCGCCGTTTTTTTGCCGAAGGCGCGTTCAACTCCGCCTTTGTTCCGATGTTCTCCAAACGCCTGGAAGCCGATGACGACCCCATGGGGTTTTGCCGCGAAGCGCTCAGCGGCTTGGCCTTTATCCTGCTGATCCTCTGCGCATTGGCCTTGGTCTTCATGCCTGCGCTGGTCTGGGCCACGGCGTCGGGGTTTGCCGGATCGGAGCGCTTCGATCTGACCGTTGAATTCGGACGCGTGGTATTTCCCTATATTTTCTTTATCTCTTTGGCCGCGCTGCTGTCCGGTGTGCTGAATGCGGCGGGGCATTTCGCCGCCGCTGCTGCTGCGCCGGTGCTGCTGAACATCGGGGTGATTGCAGCGATGATGGGAGCGGCATTTCTGGACGGCCCGATCGCCACCGCGCTGGTTTGGGCCGTGCCCTTCACCGGCGCGGCGCAGCTTTGGCTGGTCTGGCGCGCCGCCGACAAGGCAGGTCTACGTGTGCGCCCGCAACGGCCCCGTTGGACCCCGCAAATGAAAAACCTGGTCATCGTTGCCGTGCCCGCCGCATTGGCTGGCGGCGTGATGCAAATCAACCTTTTGGTTGGCCAACAGGTTGCCTCGCATTTCGACAAAGCTGTGGGCTGGCTTTATGCGGCGGACCGTTTGTATCAACTGCCGCTCGGCGTGGTCGGCATTGCGGTCGGCATTGTGTTGCTGCCTGACCTGTCCCGCCGCTTGCAGGCCGGAGATGATGCAGGCGGGCGCGAGGCCTTGAGCCGCGCCGCTGAAATCTCGCTGGCGCTGACCATCCCTGCCGCCGTGGCGCTTGTGGTGATCCCGCTGCCTTTGGTGTCGGTGCTGTTTGAGCGTGGCGCAACCGGGGCCAGCGACGCCGCCGCCATGGCCACGGCCGTCGCGGTTTATGGTCTCGGCCTGCCCGCATTTGTGATGCAAAAAGTGCTGCAACCGTTGTTCTTTGCGCGCGGCGATACCAAATCGCCGTTCCGCTATGCGATGCTCTCTGTGATCGTCAACGCCGGCGTCGCCTTTGGGCTTAGCCCCTTTATTGGATGGATCGCTTGCGCTTGGGCCACAACCATCGCCGGGTGGGGCATGGTCGGATTGCTGATCCTCGGCAGCCGCGATTTTGGCGCGGTGGCGCGGTTCGATGCGCGCTATCACAAACGGATCTGGCGGATCATTGCGGCGGCGCTGATCATGGGTGGCTTGCTCTATGGGGCGCAACATATCCTGGCGCCCGCGCTCAGCATGAGCGGCATGCGCTACATTGCCTTGATCGCCTTGATCGCGGTGGGCATCGCCGGATATTTCGCCGTTGCACATATGATCGGAGCGCTGCGCCTGTCGGACGTCAAAGGTGCGATGCGCAGGCGCAAAGGATAAGCATCCCGCGTTTTCCTGCCCGCACCGGCCCCGTCGCCTTGCGCCGGAAGGCCTAGTCGCGGCGCAGTTTGGCGCGGATGCGGTGCCAGCTTCCCGGGTTGACCAAGAGCGAGATCGCAAAGCCCGCGACAAAGCCTGCCAAATCGGCAACCCAATCCTTGCCACCACCGGGGAAGATTACGCTAAAAACCAGCTGAATCCCCATCAGCATCCCGATCAGGGAAAAGGCACCGCTTCGGTTTTGGCCGGTGGCCGCCAATTTGACCCACAACAGATAGGTGAACGCACCGATCAGGCCATAGACCGCCGGAAACGCCCCGATCAACACCGGGTCATTGGTCAACAGCCCAAAGGCCACGGCGCCAGCGATGGACGATCCAAAAAACACCGCGAGGGTCGGCAACGCCCCGAATACTTCGCCCACCATCTTGCCCAACGCCAAAAGCATCACGCTGGCAAAAGCCGCCTGTGTGAACGACCCATGCACGAAAGCATAGGTGACGAAACGGATCATATGCTCTGCTGGATATTGGTTGTTTGCCAGCATCCAGTCGAAGACATCGCCGGAAAACGCATAAGATTGCAACGCCTCCAAGCGCCATCCAACGGCCCCCGGGCCACCGGCGAGGCCCGCCGCACCAGCGGAAAAGGCAACTTCGATCCCCGCAACGATCAAGAACAGCGCCCAAACATAGGGCGGCAACGGGTTCACGGGGCTGGCATCGGGGCCGCTACGGTTGGGCTGCATGGTCTGCTCTCCTCTAGGGGCCTTTTTGCGTCGCTTGACGGGCCGTTGGGGTCTAGGTAAGCCAAGGGTCCTTATAAATCCAGATGGAGAAACATCATGACGGATGCGGTCCAAACGCAGTCCTCCGGCCCACAAGCCTTCACCCCCCGCGTGTTTTCGGGCATTCAGCCCTCCGGCGGTTTGACCCTTGGCAATTATCTCGGCGCGATCAAACGCTTTGTCGATATGCAAGATACCGGCATCGAGACGCTTTATTGCATGGTCGATCTGCACGCGATCACCGTCTGGCAAGACCCTGCGGCCCTGCGCCGTCAGACCCGCGAATTGGCCGCCGGTTATATCGCGGCGGGCCTCGATCCGGCCAAATCCATGCTGTTCAACCAAAGCCAAGTGCCCGAACACGCGCAATTGGGTTGGATTTTCAATTGCGTGGCGCGCATGGGTTGGATGAGCCGCATGACGCAGTTCAAGGACAAGGCCGGCAAAAACCGCGAGAATGCCTCTTTGGGTCTCTTTGCCTATCCTGCCTTGATGGCGGCGGATATTCTTGTCTATCACGCGACACATGTGCCCGTGGGCGAGGATCAAAAGCAACATATCGAATTGACCCGCGACGTGGCGGCCAAATTCAATCACGATTACGGCGTCGATTTCTTTCCGATGACCGAACCGGTGATCGAGGGCGCGGCAACGCGGGTGATGAGCCTGCGCGACGGATCAAAGAAAATGTCGAAATCCGATCCCTCGCCCGCCAGCCGCATCAACATGACCGATGACGCCGATGCCATCGCCAAAAAAATCCGCAAAGCGAAAACCGATCCTGATGCCCTGCCTTCCGAAGCCAAGGGTTTGGAAGATCGTCCCGAGGCCCGCAATCTTGTGAATATTTTTGCAGGTCTCGCCGATATGAAGGTCGACCATGTTCTGGCTGATTTCGGTGGCAAGCAATTCTCGGACTTCAAGCCCGCCTTGATCGACTTGGCTGTCACCAAACTCGCGCCGATCAGCACCGAAATGGACCGCCTGATGCAACATCCCGACGAGATCGACCGCATCCTGACCAAAGGTGCCACCCGCGCCCGCCAGATCGCCGCGCCGATCCTTGCCCAAACCTATGAGATCGTTGGCATGGTCGGCCCCAAAGCCTGACACGCGCCGCGCATCACATCCGAACAGCCCCGCCAGCGCGGGGCTGTTCCCCGCTCCGCCTGCCATATCGGCCAACTTGCTCTACCGGCTGTGTTGCCAACTCCGTTCTCGCCGGTTCGGGGCCAATCCTGTGGCGGTCGGCTGCGGCGCCCATCATTGCGGGCGCCCATCATTGCGGGCGCCCTTGCGCCACCGCCTGCCGCGCGGCAGTTGTCACAGGCTACAATTTACGCTAATTTTTCACCACGGTCGTATTTTGGGCCGGTAAACAATATTTTTTAACGGCCTTTTTCGACCGAAGACCATTTTTGAAAACTCTATTTAAGGAATAAGAAATGAAACATTTTCTCTGTGCAGTCGCGCTTGCGACACTCCCGCTTTCGGCCAACGCTGCGATCATCGATCTTGACATCACGGGCACATGGACCGCTGCCGATTTCGGCACCAATCCCGTCGACGGCATTGATGATGGCGATGACGATGTTTTTGGCATCTCGCCCTATGACGGATCGATCACCGTATCCTTGCGCGTTGACACGACGGGGGTCGAAACCTTTGCCACCGGCGATCTGGGCGTTACCCATGATTGGTTCGGGTACCAAAGCGTCGAAGTCCTAGACATTGTAACGCTCGGAAGCGCAGTTTGGAGCGACACCGTCACCCCCGTCAGTCTGGACGGTCCGGACAGTTCTTCAGCAATGCTTTGGACCGATACAGACATCACCTCGGGCGACCCGACCCTTCTGTCCTTCCGCATTTTCGGCGAACATGATGGCGGCACCGCCGACATGTTCTTTGGCGCGCGCACATCCACCACCATCGGATCGCAATTCCTCGTCTGGGAATACTTCGCTGGCGATGAAATCCGTTCGGACAGCTATTACGCGACCGCCGCGCCTGCGGTGCCCTTGCCCGCCGCCGCATGGGGTTTGATCTCCGGTCTGGCCGCGCTTCTCGGCCTGCGTCGCCGCCGCAAAATGGCCTAACCGCCGGCGGATCAGATCTTGTCGGGGGCCTTATGGGCCCTCGACAAACCTACGCCTTCATGTGTGATTTTGCACCAAAACCCTGCCGCTATCGCCAATTGTGCGCCATTGCTCAAGCCGCCATACCTATCGTCACATCCACAACTGACGAGCCAGACCATGACCGCCCCCATCCATCCCCAAGCCCGCATCGGCCACATCCACCTCAAAGTCTCTGACTTGGAGCGCGCCATCGAATTTTATTCCGGCGTTCTCGGCTTCGAGTTGCAGCAACGCTACGGCACACAGGCGGCATTTTTGTCTGCGGGGGGGTATCACCACCACATCGGCCTCAACACGTGGGAGAGCGCCGGCGCGGGACCGGTCCCGCGCGGTTATCCCGGCCTGTATCACACTGCGTTCCTCTATCCCGACCGCGCCCAATTGGGCGATGCCTTGCGCCGCATTCTCGATGCGGGGCTCACCTTGGACGGCGCTGCAGATCACGGCGTTTCCGAGGCAATTTACCTCTCCGACCCGGACGGCAATGGTGTTGAGTTATACTGGGACCGCGAGGAGGCCGCATGGCCCCGCGACGCCAACGGCATGTTGCAAATGCAGAACGCGCCGCTGGACCTGCAGGCGCTTTTGAACGATGCGGCGCGCCCCGAAACACCGTAACCCTCACGGCTTTACCCCGCCCGCCCTGCGCCCTACTCTCCGCGCAGACAGCAGGAGAGACCTATGGCCACTGGCAGCAACATCCGCACCTATTTCAACGGCCAATGGCACCAAGGCGACCTACCGGTGATGAATGCCGCCGATCATGGCGCATGGCTGGGCACCACGGTGTTTGATGGTGCGCGGATGGTGGACGGGCTTACTCCCGACCTCGAGGCCCACCTTGCCCGTGTGAACCGTTCGGCCGAGGCGCTGATGATCACGCCCAGCGTGACCACCGAAGAAATGCTGGACATCACCCGCGAAGGCCTCGCCGCCTACGCCTCTGGCACGCCGGTCTATATCCGCCCGATGTATTGGGCGTTGGATGGCGACGATTTGGGCATCGTGCCGCGCCCCAATGCCACAGGCTTTGCCATATCTCTTGAAGAAATCCCGCTGGCCGCGCCAGACGCCTCCACGACCCTGACCCGCACCCGTTTCCGCCGCCCCGTGATGGAAAATGCCGTGGTCAATGCCAAGGCCGGATGCCTCTATCCGAACAACGCCCGCATGCTCGCCGAGGCGCGCCGCAAAGGTTTCGGAAATGCCTTGGTCGCGGACGCCATGGGCAACGTTGCCGAAACCGCCAGCGCCAATGTCTTTATGGTCCGGGATGGCGAGGTCTTCACCCCGATCGCCAACGGCACCTTTCTCGCGGGCATCACCCGCGCCCGCCATATCAAAAACCTGCGCGCCGATGGAATCACCGTGCATGAAACCGTCCTGAGCTTTGATGATTTCAGCGCCGCCGACGAAGTCTTCCTGTCGGGCAATATGCATAAGGTCACTCCCGTCTCTGCCTTTGATGACAAGCACTACCGCATTGGCCCGATCACCAACCGCGCCCGCGCGCTCTATTGGGATTGGGCCGCCAGCGAGCCACGCTGACCCACGCGCCAGCGCACTTAAAAACCCCTTATCCTTGCCCCCCGCATGTATCGCCGCCACAGCTCCCGCGCGGCGAAACTTGCCGTCCTGCGCAGACCATCCATCATCTCCATTGCCCCGCCCGCGTGCCTGCGGCATGATCCGCTGCGAAGGAGACCACCCATGCGTAAATTCCTCGTCGTGCTCGACGACAGCCGCGAATGCCTCAACGCCATGCGCTTTGCCGCCATGCGCGCCGCCAAGACCGGCGGCGGGGTCGAAATTCTTTCGGTGATTGCCCCCGATGAGTTCAATCATTGGATCGGTGTGTCCGATTTGATGCGCGAAGAGGCCCGCGAACGCATCGAAGTGCATTTCGAGGTCTTCGCGAAGTGGATGCGCGACAAGCAAGGCATCGATCCCGAATTGGTGATCCGCGAAGGCGAACCGGTCAGCCAGATCATCGCCCAAGTGCAAGACGACCCTGACATCGGTGTTCTGGTGCTTGGTGCCGGCACGGGGCGCAAAGGGCCCGGCCCCTTGGTCACGCAAATGACCAAAAGCGCAGGCTCCCTGCCGATCCCGATCACCATCGTGCCCGGCGATATGTCCAAAGAACGACTTGAAGCGGTGACCTGACGCCACTGAATACCACCCCGACCTCGGCAGCACCCGGAACCCAACAACCCCACGTATTTCGTCAATGCGATTGGCACGCGCAATTTACGTCCATGCCTTAATCATGCTTGCATGCACCAACGCTTCCCACGCTACAATCTGCACCGGCGCGATGGCGAGATGACAGCACTGAAGCACCTCACTTAGAATCATTCTAAACCTTGACAGTATCGGCCATGGAGCGCATATCTATAGCCAACCAGAAAGGGCATGCCATGTTCATCCAAACCGAATCCACGCCAAATCCGGCCACGTTGAAATTCCTGCCCGGACAGAGCGTTTTGGAAATGGGCACCGCCGATTTCCCCGATGCCTCCGGTGCGGGCATCTCGCCTTTAGCGCAACGGCTTTTTGCCGTAGACGGCGTTTCGGGCGTGTTCTTTGGCACCGATTTCATCACTGTGACCAAGGCCGATGCAATCGATTGGGATCATATCAAACCGGCGCTTTTGGGCGCGATCATGGAGCATTTCCAATCCGGCCAACCGGTCATGGCATCGGACGCCAAAGCCTCCTCCGGCCATGCCGAACACTCCGGAGAAGATGGCGAAATTGTTGGCCAGATCAAGGAACTGCTCGACACCCGCGTGCGCCCTGCGGTGGCGCAAGATGGCGGCGACATCACCTTTCACGGTTTTGAACGCGGCGTGGTTTACCTGCATATGCAAGGCGCCTGCGCCGGCTGCCCCTCTTCGACGCTGACCTTGAAAATGGGCATCGAGAACCTGCTGCGCCATTATATCCCCGAGGTTACCGAAGTGCGCCCTGTCGCTGTTTGATCGGCGCGGCATATGGCTTTGATTCTCGGATTTGACACCTCGGCCGCGCATTGCGCGGCCGCTTTGCTTGACGGCGACACACTACTCGAATCTTGCGCCGAAGAGATGAGCCGTGGCCAAGCCGAGCGTCTGATGGGTCTGCTCGAAGAGCTTCTCGCCCGCCACGCAAAAACTTGGGCTGACCTCGATGCGATCGGCGTCGGCATCGGGCCTGGCAACTTCACCGGCATCCGCATTTCCGTCTCTGCCGCACGCGGACTGGCCTTGGCGCTGCCGCGCGCGCCGGCCATCGGTATCAGCACCTTCGAAGCCATCGCCGTAGATACCCACCCCTCTGACACATCAGGCAAAATTCCCGCCGTGCCCGCCCCCCGCGATCAACTTTATGTGGCGCAATCCGGCCGCACGCCAGTTCTGCTGCCACGCAGCGAAGCCGAAGGCCTTGGCCCATTGGCGCTCCCGCCTGTTGCGGCACAATTGGCCGAAAACATTGCCCGTGCGGCGGCGGTCAAACATGCAACGGGCAGCGCTTGGTCGGCACCGGCACCGCTCTATATCCGCGCTGCCGATGCCGCCCCGCCACGCGATCCGGCGCCCCATATCTTACCGTGAGCACCGATGTCTCTGCCCTCGCGGCGCTGCATAAGGCCGCTTTTGTCAACGAACGTCCCTGGCGTGCCGAAGAATTCGCATCGCTGCTTGCCTCGCCACATGTATTTGTAGCCATCATTGGCGGCACAACGGCCCCGCTTGCTTTTGCCCTTGGCCGCGCCGTGGCGGGCGAGGCGGAGCTGCTCACCTTGGCCTGCGCCCCGCAGCACCAAGGCCATGGAAATGGCCGCGCCGCGCTCGCCGCCTTTGAGGCCGAAGCGCGCGCCCGCGCCGCCACCGACGCCTTTCTCGAAGTGGCCGAGGACAACACCCCCGCTCTAAGGCTTTACACGCGCGCCGGGTATGCCGAAGCCGCCCGCCGCCGCGCCTATTACCACCGGCAAGGCGCGCCGGCTGCCGATGCCTGCCTCATGCGCAGGCAATTGACCCCGCAACACAGGGGTTAAATACCGCTGCCTTACGGGCAACCTGCCAGAATCCAGTTGACGCCCTTTCGCGCCTGCGGCCTAATCATCCCAGGATCGCATCAATCTGTGCGTGTGCCGGGAAGATGGGCCATGGCGACCGGGCCGCCCCTCCCCTGCCAACCGTTTTCCCCTTAGAGGGCCTGTTATGACTGGGAGAGACTCCATGACCTTTATGAAATCCTTACTGAGCGCCGCTGCGGCGACCGCGCTTTGCGCTGGTGCTGCCTTGGCAGAGCCTGCGTTGATCTTTGATCTGGGTGGCAAATTCGACAAATCCTTTAACGAAGCCGCCTTTACCGGCGCCGAACGTTGGGTCGAGGAAACCGGGGGCAGCTTTCGCGAGATCGAATTGAAATCCGAAGCGCAGCGTGAACAGGCCCTGCGCCGCTTTGCCGAAAATGGCAACAATCCGATCGTCATGACCGGTTTCGCTTTTGGCAACGTGCTGAGCGAAGTCGCCCCAGATTATCCCGACACGAAATTTACCCTGATCGATATGGTCGTCGATGCCCCGAACGTGCGCTCGGTGGTGTTTAATGAACACGAAGGATCGTATCTTGTCGGCATGATGGCGGCCAAAGCGTCGAAATCCGGCACCGTAGGGTTCATCGGCGGCATGGACATTCCTTTGATCCGCAAATTCGCCTGTGGCTATGTGCAGGGCGTCAAAGCCGTGAACCCCGATGCCACCGTGATCCAAAACATGACCGGTACCACCCCCGCCGCATGGAATGATCCGGTCAAAGGGTCGGAATTGACCAAAGCACAAATCAGCCAAGGCGCGGATGTGGTCTACGCAGCCGCAGGTGGCACCGGTGTCGGTGTTCTGCAAACTGCCGCGGATGAGGGCATTCTGTCGATCGGCGTCGACAGCAACCAAAACTATATGCACCCCGGTAAGGTTCTGACCTCGATGCTCAAGCGCGTGGACAACGCCGTCTATGATGCGATGACCGCAGGCACCGATATCGAAACAGGCATCTACGTGATGGGCGTGGCCAATGGCGGCATCGATTACGCATTGGATGAATTCAATGCCCCTCTGGTCGACGACGACATGGCCGCATTGGTCGACGGCGCCAAAGCAGAGATCAGCAACGGCACGATTACCGTTCACGACTATATGTCGGACAACACTTGCCCGGTTGAATAACCCATGAGCGGTCATACCGAATTGGAGCGGCCGACAATGGCCGCTCCGCCTACGCCCGCGATTGAACTCAAAGGCATTTCCAAATCCTTTGGGCCGGTGCAAGCCAACAAAGACATTTCGATCCGCGTGATGCCCGGCACGATCCACGGCATCATTGGCGAAAACGGCGCGGGCAAATCGACGCTGATGTCGATCCTCTACGGGTTTTATAAGGCCGACGCTGGCGAGATTTTCATTGCCGGTCGCAAAACCCGTATCCCCGACAGCCAAGCCGCCATCGCGGCGGGCATCGGCATGGTGTTCCAGCACTTTAAACTGGTTGAAAATTTCACCGTCCTCGAAAACGTGATCCTCGGTGCCGAGGACGGGCGGCTTTTGCGCCCCAGCCTCGCCAAAGCGCGGCGCGAATTGCAATCTCTGGCGGCCGAATACGGCTTGGATGTCGACCCTGACGCCTTGATCGAAGACATCGGCGTCGGCATGCAGCAACGGGTCGAGATCCTCAAAGCGCTCTACCGCCATGCTGACATTTTGATCCTCGACGAACCCACCGGCGTTTTGACCCCCGCCGAAGCCGATCAATTGTTCCGCATCCTCGATCGGTTGCGGTCCGAGGGTAAAACCATCATCTTGATCACTCATAAACTGCGCGAAATCATGGACATCACCGACACCGTGTCCGTCATGCGTCGCGGCGAAATGACCGCAACTGTGACCACCGCGCAAAGCTCCCCCGAAGAGTTGGCCGAATTGATGGTGGGGCGCAAAGTCTTGCTACAGATTGAAAAAGCGCCCGCCACTCCGGGAAAGAAAGTTCTTGAAATCAAAGCATTGCGCGTCATCGACGCGGATGGGATTGAACGGCTGCGTTCCATTGATCTTGACCTGCATGCGGGTGAGGTATTGGGCATCGCCGGGGTTGCAGGCAATGGCCAAACTGCATTACTCGAAGTCCTCGGCGGTATCCAATCCGCCACCGGATCGATCAAGATGAACGGCGACGCGCTCGACCTCACAGGACGTCATTCGGGCGGCCGCTCACGCCGGGCGCGCGGCATTGCCCATGTCCCCGAAGACCGCCAAAGCGAGGGGCTCATCATGGACTTCACCGCATGGGAGAACACCGTTTTCGGATATCACCGCGATCCTAAATGGGCGCGCGGCCCGCTGATGAACAACGCCGCGATCCAAACCGAAGCCAAGGCCAAGATGGAGCGCTTCGACGTGCGCCCGCCGAACCCGAAGCTGGCGGCGAAAAACTTCTCTGGCGGCAATCAACAAAAGATCGTTGTGGCCCGCGAAATCGAACAATCGCCTGACGTCCTCCTGATCGGACAACCGACGCGCGGGGTCGATATCGGCGCGATTGAATTCATTCACAATCAGATTATCGCCCTGCGCGACGCAGGCAAAGCGGTGCTCTTGGTCTCGGTCGAGCTTGATGAAATCATGGCACTTTCCGACCGGATCGCCGTCATGTGTGACGGGCAAATCATGGGTCAAGGCCCCGCCGCAAGCGCCGACCACATTGGTTTGGGCTGCCTTATGGCGGGGATGGGCGGCGCCGACACGCAGCAAATGCAAGGCTGGCATATCTCGGCCGCCGCCAAGGCCGACCCCGGCACAGAGACCGCTCAAGCCGCAGGGAGCCACTAGATGCAAAAAATGCCTCAATGGGCCGATGTGATTCTCGTGCCGCTGATCTCGTTGATCCTCGCGGGTGCGCTCTCGGCCCTCGTCATTCTGGCCATCGGAGAAAGCCCCTATGAAGCCGTCAAAATCATGGTTCAGGGGGCCTTTGGCACGACCAATGGGTGGGGTTATACGCTGTATTACGCCACCAGTTTTATCTTCACCGGCCTTGCGGTCGCGGTCGCCTTTCATGCGGCGATGTTCAACATCGGCGGCGAAGGTCAGGCGATGATCGGCGGGCTTGGCGCGGCGCTTGTTTGCCTCTTTGTGCCCTTTCCACATTGGACATTTGCCTTGCTCGGCGGATTTGGTGCGGCGATGCTATTTGGCGCGGCATGGGCGTTCATTCCCGCGTATCTTCAAGCCAAACGTGGCAGTCACATCGTCATCACCACGATCATGTTCAATTTCATTGCGGCTGCGGTGCTCAACTATCTTCTCGTAAACGTCTTGCGCCCCACGGGCGGCATGGACCCCGCCACCGCCAAGTTCCCCGAACCCACGCATTTGCCGACGCTGCACGATATGCTTTTGCCCCTTGGCATCCAGTTTTCCAAATCCGCCCCTGCGAATGTGTCGTTGATCATGGCACTGCTGGCCTGTGTCTTTGTCTGGTTGCTAATCTGGCGCACCCGTCTGGGGTATGAAATCCGCGCCTTGGGTCATTCGGAAAGCGGCGCGATCTATGCCGGTATTTCTGCACCGAAAGTGGCGATTATCTCTATGCTCATTTCTGGTGCGCTTGCCGGCGGCATGGCCATCAACAATGTCATGGGAGAGGCGGAACGCCTTGTGATGAATTCGGTCGAGGGCGCAGGATTTATCGGCATCGCCGTGGCGCTCATGGGGCGCAATCATCCCTTTGGCGTGCTGCTCGCCGCGATCCTGTTCGGGTTCCTCTACCAAGGCGGCGCAGAGCTCGCCCTATGGACCAGTATCCCGTCAGAGCTCATCGTCGTGATCCAGGCCCTTGTGATCCTCTTCACCGGCGCGCTCGATAATATGGTCCGTATGCCGTTGGAACGGTTGTTCCTGTCCTTGCGGCGAACGGAGCCATAATATGGGGGAGTATCTGCCACAACTGCTTCTCGCTTGGTCGATCCAATGGGCCGGAATCATGTCCCCCGGCCCCGGCGTGATGTTGATTCTTTCCGTCGCCACCACAGGCGGACGCGGCGCGGCATTGCTCACGGCGCTTGGCATCGGATTGGCCGCAATCCTATTGGCGCTTGCCACGGTCTTGGGCCTTGCCGCACTGCTCGCAAAAACCGCGATTTTGATGACCGCCGTGAAATTCATCGGCGCGGGCTACCTGCTTTGGATGGCCTATAGTGCATTCCGAAAAGCCGCGAACCCGCCGCAGATGGTCACCGCATCACAAATCCCAGCTCCCAGCCGGGCGCGCCTATTGCTGGCCGGCTTCACGATGCAGATCTCCAATCCCAAAGCGATCCTGTTTTGGGTCGCCATCGCCGCAGTGGGCGGGATCGCGGGCGCGCCTTTGCCGATTATGGCGCTGTTCATTGCAGGGGCCTTTGTCAATTCACTTTTGGGCCACGTGATTTGGGCCGTTCTGTTATCATCGTCACCAATCCGCGCCGGATATGCCCGCGCGCGCCGCCCTATCGAGGCGGCCCTCGGGATATTCTTCCTCGGCTTTGCAGCCAAACTTGCGACCACAAAGGTATGATGAGATGGATTTTTTAACCCTTCTGCAAGTGCTCGACAGCACCATCCGCCTTGCCACGCCCTTGCTTTTGACCTGCCTCGCGGGGCTGTTCTCTGAACGCGCGGGGATTTTCGATATCGGACTTGAGGGCAAAATGCTCGCGGCCGCATTTTTCTCGGCCGCCATCGCCTTTATGACGGGTTCTGTCTGGCTCGGGCTGCTGGCAGGGATCGCCGCATCAATGGCGCTTTCGGCGTTGCATGGTCTTGCCTCGATCACCTTTCGCGGCAATCAGTTGATCTCCGGCGTGGCGATCAACTTTCTCGCCTCCGGTCTAACTGTGTTGATCGCCCAGGCATGGTTCCATCAAGGCGGCCGCACGCCCTCGCTGATCGGCGGAGCACGATTCGAACAGATCACCCTCCCCTTTGCCATCGGCCCCGTGGATGCCGAGGCGGCGGGCCTGCCGCTGTCCAAACTGATTGCTCAGGCAGGACCGCTGCAACAAATCTATTCCGAAGTGATCTCTGGGCAGACCATCCTCGTCTATTTTGCGCTGCTTTGCGTGCCCGCGACCTCCTGGCTTCTGTATCGCACCCGCTTTGGCCTGCGGCTGCGTGCGGTGGGCGAGAACCCCGCCGCTGTCGACACTGCCGGTGTTTCGGTGGTTGGTATCCGGTTTGCGGCCGTGGCCATTTGCGGGGTGCTCTGCGGACTTGCTGGCGCCTATCTTGCGACGGCATTGCAAGCGGGGTTTGTCAGAGAAATGAGCGCCGGACGCGGATACATCGCCTTGGCCGCGCTGATTTTTGCGAAATGGCGGCCATGGTATGCTTTGGGCGCGACCTTGCTGTTTGGTCTGCTACAGGCCGTCGCTTTGCGGTTCCAAAGCATCGACATCGCGGGCATTCCGGTGCCGGTTCAATTCATGGATGCCCTACCCTATATCCTGACGGTGGTGATCCTCGCCGGATTTGTCGGCAAGGCGATCCCGCCCCGCGCCGGCGGCGAACCCTATGTGAAGGAGCGTTAGGGTCATCCCGAACGCCGCGTCGGCATCCTTCCATTCGCGCGCGGAGGCATAGTTTTTTCATACCGCGCGGCGCGCACCAATTGCTTTTTGCTGCAACGCCGCGTTAGGAGTGCACATGCAAGTCTACCTGCCCATTGCGGAAGTCTCGGTCAATATGTTCCTGCTCTTGGGGTTGGGCGGGCTTGTCGGCGTTCTGTCGGGCATGTTCGGTGTCGGCGGTGGCTTCCTGATCACGCCGCTGTTGTTTTTCGTTGGCATCTCGCCTGCTGTGGCGGTGGCCACCTCGGCAAACCAGATCGTCGCGTCGTCCTTCTCCGCCCTGCTCGCGCATCTACGGCGTAAGACGGTGGATCTGCGCATGGGAACGGTTCTTTTGATCGGCGGTTTGATCGGATCAGGCTTTGGCGTGATGCTGTTCAACTACCTCAAAGCTCTCGGCCAAGTCGATTTGATGGTCAACCTGTGCTATGTTGTCTTTCTCGGCATCGTCGGGACTTTGATGCTTGTCGAAAGCTTGCGCGCCATGCGCCGCAATAAAATCAACGCCCCCAAACCCCGTCGCCAAAGAGGCTGGGTAAGCACTTTGCCATTCAAAATGCGCTTTCGCACCTCGGGGCTCTATATTTCGGTGATCCCGCCGGTTCTGGTCGGGCTGTTTGTTGGCGTTCTGTCGGCCATCATGGGCGTCGGAGGCGGGTTTATCATGGTGCCCGCTATGATCTATCTGCTTGGCATGCCGACCAAAGTCGTGATCGGCACCTCGCTTTACCAAATTCTTTTCGTCACAGCGTTCACCACGCTGCTACACGCAACAACCAACCAAACGGTCGACATCGCTTTGGCGGTTCTGCTCATCCTTGGCGGCGTCATTGGCGCCCAATTCGGCACCAGCATTGGCGCAAAAATGCGCCCCGAATCCTTGCGGGTTCTGCTCGCTGCCTTGGTGCTTCTGGTCTGTGCCAAACTGGGATTGGAACTACTCCTGCCGCCCAGTGAAATCTTCTCCGTGGCACCGGCAGGCGCGCAATGATCGCCCCCCGGCTGGTGCTTGTTGCCGCGCTGATAGGGCTGTGCGCCCCTATGCCCCCTGCGCAGGCGCAAGAAGACATCGTTCTTGGCCTGTCTCAGGAATCGATATCGATCACGGCGGATTTCTCCGGCTCAGACTTGTTGATATTCGGCGCAATCAAGCGCGAAACCCCGATCCCCGCAGCCCCTCTCGAAGTGGTGATCACCGTGGCGGGGCCGCTCACGCCACTGGTCGTGCGCCGCAAAGAGCGCCGCTATGGCATCTGGATCAACACCGAATCCGAAGTGATTGATGCCGCACCGTCGTTCTATGCCATTGCCACCTCTGCCCCCTTGGGCACTGTGATTTCGGCCAAAGACGATCTGCGGGAGCGCATTTCCATTCCGCGTGCGGTGCGGGCCTATACAGCACGATTACTCAACCCCCGCGGCAAGGATTTCGCCGATGCGGTGATCCGCATCCGCACCGCTGAAGGCGCGTTCAAATTGCTTGATGGCGCGGTCGACGTCACTGAAAACACCCTCTTCAACACCGCAATTTCCCTTCCGGCGAACCTCACCGAAGGCACCTATAACGTGCGAATTTTCCTTGCCCGCCAGGGCGAAGTCATCACCAGTCACGAGACCGATATCGTTGTGAGAAAAGTCGGGTTGGAGCAATTCTTATTCAACCTGTCGCACCGCCAGCCCTTGGTTTACGGGCTGTTGTCTTTGGCTCTGGCGATTCTGGCCGGTTGGGGGGCCTCGGCTCTGTTCCGCTTGATTCGCGAACGTTAACCCCCGACATGCGGAATAGCCGGGGCCATGATCGCCACTGAGAAGTCCTCTTTGACCATATCTGCAATATCCATCGTCAACGGCGCGGCCTCAAGGTTTCTGCAATACTCCCCTCTAAAAATGCGATGCGCGCATTGCCGATGCCCTCTGCCCGCAGGCAGCATTCAACGCCCGCCCATCCAGAGATTGCGTTTTGGTCAAACCCGTTGCCGCATGCCTGGTCGTTGCATCGCGGGTAGATCCGCCGCGTGCCCTATGGACCGAAAACCACTCAGAACGGGTCAGATCGTCAATCCTGGTCAACGGGTCGAACATGCCGGCATTGATGAGCAAAACATCCAATTGCCCAAGATCTTTGTCAAAATCCGCAAGCTGCGCTTCACTGGTCACATCGGTGGTCAATCGCCATGGCAATGCGGCGGCCAGTGTAGACAAAGCCTCCTTCCGCCGCGCCAACGCCACTGCTGGGCACCGGTGGTCGGATCGGTTTTCAAGCGTCGGCCTATGTTTCCATTTCCAAGGTCAGCGCCGCCGGGGCCGCCGCCAAATCCTCAACTGTCAGCGCATGCGAAGGCTTTGCCAAACGATTGCGCACCACCCATAGCAACCGCGTTTGCGCGCGGGTGATCGCCACATAGGCCAAGCGCTTCCACAAAGGTTGCCCGGCCTCCACACGGCCCATTTTCGCGGCCACGTAGAGATCCGGCGCGAAGACTTGCACATCCTCCCACTGGCTGCCCTGCGCCTTGTGGATCGTTACAGCCGCACCGTGCAAAAACGTCGCCCCCATACGTGCAGCGAAGGGGATAAACGGTTCTTCTTCGTCGGGTTTTTCGATCTTGACGATTGAGGCTGCCGAGAGCCTCGGGTCTTCTGCACCCATCACATGCAGTTTAGAAAACCCCGGTTTGCGCCCCTCGCCCAAATACACCACCTGTGCGCCTTTGATCAGCCCGCGCGCCTCCAGATCAAGGCGTTTCTTGCGATGCTTGAGCGGCAATTCGATCCCATCGCATATCAACGGCTCCCCCGCCAAAAGCGCATCCTCGGGCGCGCCATGAACGGCACGGAAGGCGTTGATCAACCGGATCCGCGTCGCATTGCGCCACACCAGAACCGGGCTGCGCGCCATCAAATCAACTTCGACACGGCTGGCCCAGACGATGCGGTCATCCTGCTTTGCCTTTTCTTCGATCATTCGCTCGAAATGATGAAATTCAAGCGCCGGATCGGCCAAAGCATGCGCCAAATCCAAAATCGGATTATCCGCTTCCTGCCGGTGAATCCGGCTCAACTCCAATTTTGCAGGAGCCGGTAAAGTGTCAAAGACCATCGAGCCGGATTGCCCCACCGGCGCAAGCTGTGCGGGATCACCGAACAGCACCAGCGTCGGAAAAATTTCTTTAAGGTCGTTGAATTGTTTCTCGTCAAGCATTGAGCTTTCATCGACAAACCCGATATCCAACCCTTCTTCACGCCGCTTCCATCCGGTGATGAAATCCGACCCACGCAATCCCGCCGCCGCCATCGCACCGGGAATGGATTTATTGCTTTGATAAAAGGCAAAGGCGCGATCCAGAGCGATGTCGGTCAGCCCGTCAATTTCAGGCCGCTCGCCATTCCCCGCCAGCCATTCGGCGATACGCTCGTATTCGGGATCATAAACCGGCGTATACAGAATACGGTGGATCGTAGTCGCCGGCACACCGCGCATCCGCAATACGCTGGCGGCCTTGTTGGTCGGCGCGAGAATTGCAAGACTGCGCCGGTCACGGGTCTTGCGGCTTTCGAAATCGCCGGACACGAGTTGCACGCCCGCGTCATCCATCGCGCGGTAAAGCTCCGCAAGCAAAAGAGTTTTCCCTGACCCCGCCTTACCGATCACGGCCAATACCTGCCCCGCGCCACCGGCATGTGGCGCGGTCAGCTGCCCATTCTCCAAATCAACGCCGGTGTTGCGCAGCGCCCCGGCGACGCTATCAAAAGCCTCCGCCTGGTCGTGGGAAAATGTAACGCGCAGCGTGGGGGCATCTTGTGACATGGGTCGAGGATAAATCACCCCGCCGCCAAGGGCCAGAGACCATCCTCAAGATGCTATCCTATATACATATTTTATCAGGATTGATTTTTGTGGTGATCAGCCGGTTTGCGCCAGACTTGGCGAAGAGCTGCGCCCAAACGCCCGCTCGAACCACAACCGCGAGAGCTGTGGCGATATCCCGGCACGCTGCGCAATCCGGGCCTGAGCATCGGGGGTAAACTCCCACAGGCCAACGGAAATTTTCTCACGCCCGGTTCCTTCAGATCCCAGTATGTCGGGGGAGGAACCAATCATCCGGTAAATCCGCACCATCCGTGCATCGAACACGCCGGCGTAGTGCTTGACGCCAAATCCGGTCATGACCTCGCCACCCGCCAGCATCAAGGCAGCTGCCGTATTCGGATCCGTCTCGCGTGCTAGACAGAACCGCGTGCATTCCCAAATCAACGGGCTTTCAATATGCACACCATCGGCCAGATGGCTGAAATGGTCGTTGACCATCACCGGTCCCGTAGTTGGCAAAAGCCGCATCGACCCGCCGTGGCTGCCATCGGCCTTTTCCCAAATCACATAAAGCGGGTTGAGCGCATCGTATTCATCACGCTCCTCGCCATTTTCATCCACCGTGACCTCCCACCCGAGTCGGGTTTTGAATTGGTCAGCACGGTCCAAAAACATCGAACGCGCCAATTTTGGGTAAGAGTGCAGTTGGTTTGCATAGAGATAGCGAATCATGTGGTAGCCCCTTTTTTCCGATAAGAACAAAAGGAGAATAGCGACCAATAGTTAATGTTGCCCCACCAGCGCGCGCAGGGGTAATAACCCACACCATATTGCTTATAAATATGGCTGCGGCCTGCAACAATCTATTGGAATTCCGAAAAGATTAATCGAAGCTAAACAACAATCAAGCCCCGCGACAAAGCCCGGGCGACCGCGTGGGTCGTGTTCATCGCGCCCAATTTGAAACGCGCCGCTTCAATATAGACCCGTAGCGTATGTTCGGAAATCGATAGGGTATCAGCCACCTGTGCGCGGCTGTATCCAATCGCCAAAAGCGTCATCGCATCCACCTCACGCGGGGACAACGGCTGTGCCGGTTCCGGCGCACGCTCGGGTTCGAAATCCAATGCCTTCTGGTTGAAGTAATGCGCAATCAGAATCAAATCACGGCGATTGGATTCTGTGAATCTTGCCCATGTCGCATCATCGCAATTGTGCGAGACGGTAAACAAGGCGAATTGTCCGTTGGGTCCACGAATGGGTACCGAGTAGCCCTGATTGCCGACCCCATTTGCAATGGCATCGGCTTGAAAAGCGCGGGCGGCTTTGCTGCTCCAATCCAATCGCTTCCAATCCACCGGATGAAAGCGTTGGTAGCAACCGACCACCACGGGATCGACGCGCAAGTAATCTTTATCGAGGTAATGTTGGACCCATTCCGGATCATAGGTGCCGCAGCCGTATTGCTCGCCGTTGCTGCTCACCCAGTGATAGACCAAATGATCTACTTTGAAGACATCGCGAAGAGCTTCGCTGATGCCTTGCATATTCTCAAGCTCGGAGGCCTGCTCGAGCTCCTCCAATATAGCTTCCAATCGCTGTTGCCTCGTTGCAGGCATGTTGACGCGGCCCCTTTCCATGCGACGCGAGCTCTGCGGCGGCGACCAGCGTGGCGTCATCCAGCTGTTCGGCCAAGGCTGTCAAACCGTTGCCAGAGGCAAATGTTTTCAAGTCAGAGAGTACGTCCAGTATCCAGTCATTCTGCATGGTGAATCTCGCCCGTAAGTAGTTAACGAAAGGTTAACATTATCGTAACACGGGAATTAAAATTGCGAAATTCGCATAATTCCACTCCCCAAAAATAGTGAGGCCCGAAATCCTAAGGTGTTGTTTTACAAAAAATCACCTGCAGAATTTAAAAGGCCTGCGAACCGAAACGACGATTCGCAGGCCTAGAATGACCCCGACGGGTTAAAGACAGGGTTAATCTCTACTGGAACGGGCTTACTTACCCGCTTCAAGCACATCCTCAACAGTGCGCAGTCCGGTTTTCGGCGCCTGAACCAGCACGGCCATGTTGCCCGGCTTATGCTCGTTGCGCAGCATCTTCATATGCGCAGTGGGGATCTCATCCCACGGGAAGACTTCCGACATGCATGGATCAATGCGACGCTCTACCATCAAACGGTTGGCAGATGCGGCTTGCTTGAGGTGGGCAAAGTGAGACCCTTGCAACCGCTTCTGGTGCATCCACATATAGCGCACGTCAAAGGTGCAGTTGAAGCCGGACGTGCCGGCGCAAATCACAACCATGCCGCCTTTTTTGCACACAAGCGTCGAGACCGGGAAGGTGGCCTCGCCGGGGTGTTCGAACACGATGTCGACATTGTTGCCCTTGCCGGTAATGTCCCAGATGGCTTTGCCGAATTTCCGCGCCTCGGTGAACCATTCGTTATATTCGGGGGTGTTGACCGTGGGCAATTGGCCCCAGCATTTGAAATCCTTGCGGTTGATCACGCCCTTAGCGCCAAGCCCCATCACAAACTCGCGCTTGTCTTCATCCGAAATCACACCGATGGCGTTGCCGCCCGCCGCGTTGATCAACTGGATCGCAAACGATCCAAGACCACCCGAGGCGCCCCAAACCAGCACGTTCTGTCCCGGCTTCAATTCATGCGGATGGTGACCAAACAACATGCGGTAAGCCGTCGCCAGAGTCAGCGTGTAGCACGCGCTTTCTTCCCAAGTGAGATGCTTGGGGCGCGGCAGCAATTGCTGCGCCTGCACGCGGGTGAACTGCGCAAAGGATCCATCGTTGGTTTCGTAGCCCCAAATGCGCTGTGTCGGAGAGAACATCGGATCGCCGCCGTTACACTCTTCGTCGTCGCCGTCATCTTGGTTACAATGGATGACAACCTCGTCGCCGACCTTCCATGTTTTCACCTTGTCGCCCACCGCCCAGACAATGCCAGACGCGTCAGAGCCGGCAATGTGATAGGGCTGTTTATGACCATCAAACGGCGAGATCGGCACACCGAGGCCGGCCCAAACACCGTTATAGTTGACGCCAGCCGCCATCACGAGAACCAGAACCTCGTGGCTGTCGACCTGCCAAGTGTCGACCACTTCGACCTCAAAGGACTTATCCGGATCACCGTGGCGTTCCCGGCGGATCGCCCATGCATACATTTGCTTTGGCACATGGCCGAGAGGCGGCATTTCACCGATCTCATAAAGGTCTTTTTTAGGTGCGTCATATTGCGCGAAATCAGCCATAGTAGCCTCCTGTTCCTGTCACCATGCCGCGATGCAGAATCGCGGCCCGTCGCGGATAGAGATATTAACCCCCACGCAACAATGCAATCCTATTTATACGAATTTTGAAATTTTATAACTTCGCAACTGCAGAAAAATTGCAGAACCTCCCCTCATATCCAATCCCCTGCGGCGGTGATACAAGTAACGGACACCTGCAACGCGACATTGTTGCCCCTCCCACCTAGATGCCGCATTGCGGCGAATTGACGTGGACACGAAATTCCGGCTATCTATCGTGCAGCGCAACAATATTGCTCAAACGATTCATCCTGACCCGCCGACGGAGACCCGCCATGACTGATGCAACGCACGTAAAAAAAGACCGCCCTTGGCTGATCCGCACCTATTCGGGTCACTCAACCGCCAAGGCCTCAAACGCGCTCTATCGCGGCAACCTTGAAAAAGGTCAAACCGGCCTGTCGGTGGCCTTCGATTTGCCGACCCAAACCGGATATGACAGCGATCACGTTCTGAGCCGCGGCGAAGTGGGCAAAGTTGGCGTGCCGGTCTGCCACATCGGCGACATGCGCACATTGTTCGACCAGATCCCGCTTGAGCAAATGAACACCTCGATGACGATCAACGCGACCGCGCCTTGGCTTCTCGCGCTTTATATCGCCGCCGCCGAAGAACAAGGTGCCGATATAGCCAAGCTGCAAGGTACGGTGCAAAACGACATCATCAAAGAGTACCTCAGCCGCGGCACCTATATCCTGCCGCCGAAACCCTCGCTCAAATTGATCGCGGATGTGGCCGAGTATTGCTATACGAATGTGCCGAAATGGAACCCGATGAACGTGTGTTCCTATCACCTGCAAGAGGCCGGTGCGACGCCCGAGCAAGAGCTTTCCTTTGCCCTCGCCACCGCCATCGCGGTTCTCGACGAATTGAAAGACAAAGTGCCCGCCGAAGATTTCCCCACCCTCGTGGGCCGCATTTCTTTCTTTGTGAACGCGGGCATCCGTTTTGTCACCGAAATGTGCAAAATGCGCGCCTTTGTCGAGCTGTGGGACGAGATCACCGCCGAACGCTACGGCATCACCGATCCGAAATTCCGCCGCTTCCGTTACGGCGTGCAGGTCAACAGCCTTGGCTTGACCGAGCAGCAGCCGGAAAACAATGTCTACCGTATCCTCATCGAAATGCTAGCCGTGACCCTGTCGAAAAATGCCCGCGCCCGCGCCGTGCAATTGCCCGCGTGGAACGAAGCGCTCGGCCTGCCCCGCCCGTGGGATCAACAATGGTCGATGCGGATGCAACAGATCATGGCCTATGAGACCGACCTTTTGGAATACGAAGATCTCTTTGACGGCAACCCCGCCGTCGATGCCAAGGTTGCGGCGCTCAAAGAAGGTGCGCGCGCGGAATTGGCAAACCTCGACAGCATGGGCGGCGCGATCTCCTCGATCGAATATATGAAATCGCGTCTGGTCGAGAGCAATGCCGACCGTTTGGGCCGCATCGAAAACAACGAAACCATCGTGGTTGGCGTCAACAAATGGCAACAAGGCGAGCCTTCGCCCTTGATGACCGGCGATGGCGGCATCATGGTCGTCGATCCTGCCGTTGAAAACGAGCAAATCAACCGGTTGAACGACTGGCGCGCCAGTCGTGACAGCGATGCGGTGGAAAAAGCCCTTGCCGATCTGCGCGCTGCGGCGGCAGCCGGCGACAACGTCATGGCACCATCAATTGCGGCGGCCAAGGTCGGCGTGACCACCGGCGAATGGGCCGCGCAAATGCGCAGCGTCTTTGGCGAATACCGTGGCCCGACCGGCGTATCGGGGTCGGTGTCGAACAAGACCGAGGGTCTTGATCACATCCGTGATGCGGTCAACACCGTGTCCGATAAACTGGGCCGCCGGCTGAAATTCCTTGTCGGCAAGCCCGGTCTGGACGGCCATTCCAACGGCGCCGAACAAATCGCGTTCCGGGCCCGCGATTGCGGCATGGATATTGATTATGAGGGTATCCGCCTGACCCCCGAGCAATTGGTCAAAGCCGCGCAAAACGGCGAGGCGCATGTCGTCGGCCTGTCGATCCTGTCCGGCTCACATATTCCATTGGTCGAGGACATGATGGAACGTATGCACGCGGCGGGATTGTCCCACATCCCCGTGGTCGTCGGCGGCATCATCCCTGACGACGATGCAGAACGTTTGCTCGCAATGGGCGTGGCCAGCGTCTACACGCCGAAGGATTTCGAATTGAACACCATCATGATGGACATCGTCACGCTGGTCGATCCGCAATCTGTCGCCGCTGAATAAGGCCCATCACAAAATTGAAAACGGCCCGCCCGACAATCGTCGCGGCGGGCCTTTTCTATTTTGGCGCGCGCGAATAGGCTCATGCCGAAGCCAGCACCGGAGCCGCCCATGCCCCTCGATATCCGCCCCCTCACCGCCGATGACAGGTCCGAATGGCGGCGCCTTTGGACCGCCTATCTTGAGTTCTACGAAAGCACCGTGCCCGAAGAGGTCTATGACACCACATTTGCGCGGCTGATCTCGCCCGAAAATCGCGTACAAAACGCCCGCATCGCCCTGTTGGACGGCGCGCCTGTTGGCCTTGTTCACTACATCTACCATCCGCATAATTGGCGCGTCGAAGACGTGTGCTATCTACAAGACCTCTATGCCGACCCTGATGTGCGCGGCAAAGGCATTGGCCGCGCGTTGATCGAAGCCGTCTATGCCGAAGCCGATGCCAATGGCACGCCCTCGGTTTATTGGATGACGCAAGAATTCAACGCCACCGCCCGCCAACTCTATGACCGCATCGCCACGCTGACCCCCTTCGTCAAATATCAACGCTAGGGCGCTCAACGCCGCCCCGCCCCCAACGCCGTCCAGCCAGGAGACATCTCATGACCATCCATATCGGAGCCGAAAAAGGCCAAATTGCTGAAACCGTTCTTATGCCCGGCGATCCCTATCGTGCGAAATGGGCCGCAGAGACATTCCTTACCGATGCCAAATTGGTCAATGAAACCCGCGGGATGCTCGGCTATACGGGCACATGGAACGGTCACCGCGTCACCATCCAAGGGTCCGGCATGGGCATGCCGTCGCTGTCGATCTACGCCAATGAATTGATCCGTGATTATGGCGCGAAAACTCTGATCCGCATCGGCTCATGCGGCGCGATGCAACACAGCGTCAAGGTCCGCGACATCATCCTCGCCATGACGGCCAGCACGCTTTCCACCCCATCGAGCGGTCTTTTCAAAGAGCTGAACTTTGCGCCCTGCTGTGACTATGGGCTTTTGTCTGCCGCCGCGGCCGCCGCCAAATCATTGGATGTCGCCACCCATATCGGCGGTATCTACTCATCGGATGTCTTTTATGACGAACGCCCCGACCTGACCGAACAAATGACCCGCCACGGGATTCTTGGCGTCGAAATGGAAGCCGCCGAGCTCTATAATCTCGCCCTGCGCCACGGCGTGCGCGCCTTGGCAGTCTTGACGGTGTCGGACCACCTTTTGACGCAGGACGCGCTTCCCTCGGCAGACCGCGAGCGCAGTTTTGGCGATATGGTCGATATCGCGCTTAAAGCGGCATTCGCGTAGCACTTGAATGTCCGTGCGGGCCAAGGCACTCTGTTTGAAGGTCATGTGTGAGGTGCCCATGTCGTTTCGCCCACTGCTGTTTTCACTGCTACTTTCAGTGGCTCCACTCTGCGCCGCCGCGCAAGATAACTGGCCGGATTTGGATGCGGTGCTTTTTCCACAGCTCGCGCAAGGATCCGGCGTGGTGGAAGCCGCGTTCTTTTTACCCGATCGCCCCACACCATCGCAGGCCAGCGAAGCCATAGCGATTGTGTATGAATGGATCCAAGGCTCGGCCGGCAGCACCCGTATCGTGGTCGGCCACTATACATTGGACCACCCGCCGCTGCAGTTCACCTTTCGCGGCCATATCTCTAACCTATTTGGACATAGCCCGCGCGATCCGCAATTTTTACCCGACCGGATCGAGCTGACCATGACCACGCTCAAAGACGGCGAACCGCGCTGTTGCCCGTCGGGGGAAACCCGTTACGCCATTGATCGGACCACACAGCAAGCGCACGTTCTTTGGACCCGCTAGCGCCGCGCGACCCGCCCAAGCCAAACACAACCAAGGATATCGCAATGCCCCTCCCCAAACGCCAGCTTGGCGCCCATGGCCCGATGGTTTCCAGCATCGGCCTTGGCTGTATGAGCTTCGCGGGTTTCTTCGGCGCTACCGACGACGAAACATCAATGGAATGCCTCGCTGCGGCCGATGCGGCCGGGATCGATTTTTGGGATACATCCAATCTTTACGGGTTTGGTCGTTCTGAATCCGTGATCGGGACATATCTAAAACAGACCGGAGCCAAGGTAACCGTCGCAACCAAAGGGGGCATCGTCGTCAAACCCGAACGCCGCTTTGACAACACCGAAGACCACCTGCGCGCAGAGTTGGAGAAAAGCCTTACCCGGTTAAACCGCGATAAGGTCGAACTCTATTACATCCACCGGCGGGATCAGAGCATCGCAATTGAGGATGTGGTCGAAACCTTGATGAAATTCAAAAGCGAAGGGATGATCGACGCCTATGGTTTGTCTGAAGTTGCCCCCTCGACCCTGCGCCGTGCTCATGCGGTCGCCCCCTGCGCCGCCGTGCAAAACGAATACTCGCTCTGGACCCGCCTACCGGAACTGGGGTTGATTGACACCTGCACCGCGCTTGGCACCGCGTTCATCCCGTTTTCCCCTCTGGCACGCGGCATGTTTGGCGAAACCTCGGTTGCGCCAGAAACGATGGACCGAAATGACTGGCGCGCTGTCTCGCCGCGCTTTACCGAGCCGAATTATAGCTATAATCGCCGGCAGATCGACGGGTTTCGCAGCTTTTGTCAGAGCAAAGGGTGGACCACTGCGGCGGGGGCCTTGGCGTGGGTTCTGGATCGGGGCGACCATCTCATCCCGATCCCCGGCACCCGCACAGCCGCGCATTTGAGCGAATGGCTGGGCGCGACCGATATTCACCTGACCGACGCAGACCGCACCGAGATTGCGCGCCTGTTGCCCGCCGGTTTCGCCGCCGGGGACAGATATTCAGACACGCAAATGCGCGGGGTTGAACGCTACTGTTAGCGCGCGAAGTGGTCATTGCCGCCCCGTCACGGACATTCCTCCATGGTGGCGCACAGGTTTCTGTAATCCCCGCTCTTGTAAGGGATCTCATCCAAGCCGGATAGAAAACCGGCGCGCCCACATCCGGCGCGGTGCGCCAGCGCCCTCCTCACAAGACGCCGCTGAATCACCGGCGGCACCATCAGTCATCTTACGGCGTCGCTTTGCCCCCACGTTTGCCCACCGCCATAACGGGCAAACACGCGGCGGCAGAATATCAGCATCACGAATGCGATACGACGGCGACCATTGGCATTCGGCGCGAGTGGGGCTGTTTCTTTTGCGCAACGGGACATGAAAAATGGCCGGCGGCAAAGCCTACCCGCCATTATAGAACGGTCACAATCGACCCCAGTGGCCGCGTATAACGCCACATTACCTACCGACCTTGTTGGCAATTCATGGCCGGTCCGACCGTCATCAAAACAGGTTGATGCACCGACATCGTTCAACTCAACCCAGCGTCATGCAATGAACGAGACCACCTGTGCAGTGTAGTGTCACGCCGCGTTGCCGTAGGGAATATAGTCTGCTGCAACCGGCGTTTCTGCAGCGGGGGCATTCGAAGAGGCCGCCACCCATGGAGCGGGCGTGAAATATTCATAGGCCACATTCAATGCGTCCAACGCAGCCTGCGCAATGCGAAGCTCTTCAGATGTCAGAGTTGGTGCAGATTTCTGTGTGTTCAGTGCCATTTTAGGCCTCATAGTGAAAGATTTTGCCTCTCCCTGATTGCATTATGCCGCAACGCAGCAATCAGCACATCCCACAAATCATCAAACACGCTATGTCGAAATTGCAAAGCTGACCCTGCGTCCGTCAAGCTGTGCCAATGCTTACCCTGCGTGCCGAACGCCAAACAGAAAAAGAGCGCCCCAATCAATGGGGCGCCCTTTTTACTAAATCCAAATCGGGTCTGGCGTGGGCTTAAACCCTGCGCTCGACCATCATCTTTTTGATTTCTGAAATTGCCAAAGCCGGGTTCAACCCCTTGGGGCACGTCTTGGCGCAGTTCATGATCGTGTGGCAGCGATACAATTTGAACGGATCTTCCAATTCGTCCAAACGCTCGCCGGTCGCCTCGTCGCGGCTGTCGATGATCCAACGGTAGGCGTGCAGCAAGGCTGCTGGCCCAAGATACCGATCGCCATTCCACCAATAGGACGGGCAAGATGTCGAGCAGGAGGCACACATCACGCACTCATAAAGACCGTCCAATTTCTTGCGGTCTTCAATCGATTGGCGCCACTCTTTGGCGGGGCGATTGGTTTTGGTCTCCAACCACGGCATGATCGAAGCATGCTGCGCATAGAAATGCGTCAGGTCGGGGATCAAATCCTTGACCACCGGCATATGCGGCAGCGGATAGATTTTCACATCGCCCGAAATCTCGTCCATCCCGTAGATACAGGCCAGCGTGTTGATGCCGTCGATGTTCATCGCGCAAGAACCGCAAATGCCTTCGCGGCAGGAGCGGCGGAAGGTCAGCGTCGGGTCAATCTCGTTCTTGATCTTGATCAGCGCGTCCAAAACCATCGGCCCGCATTTGTCCATGTCGAGGAAATAGGTATCGACACGCGGGTTCTCGCCCGCGTCGGGATCAAAACGGTAGATCGAGAATTTGCGCACATTCGTGGCACCCTCGGGCTTGGGCCATGTTTTACCGGTTTTAATGCGGCTATTTTTCGGTAGCGTCAGTTGGACCATGGGACGATCTCCTTGGCTAAGGCTAGGACATCTGCGCCCGAGGCGGGCGAAGAGCGAAAGTTTCAGTGCAGGTGGTCAAAGCAGTCATGCCTTAATCCCCTGTGCAATAAGAGACGCCACCATACATGCCGGACATGCCACCCGGGCAGGCGCTTTGATCATAGGCGTTGTACGGTTTGCGATGGCGCAAAATATCCGCCGAAGACGCTTGCGGCGTCGTGGTGCCAGCGGCGACATAGCGATCAGAGGTGACCATGCCCTGCGGTCCCTGCCCGGCCAAGCGACCGGAAATACAGGCATTAAGCAAAGCGGCACCTTCGGGCGTTCCGCCTTCGGCCGGCGTTACGACCGGCACCGCAACCCCGGCCTCATAAGTATAACTGCCTTGGGGGGACACATCGAACATGCAACTGGTCACAACATCTTGGCGCTGTGGCGTACAGCCTGCCAAAGCGGCCAAAACCACCGCAGTCACACTTATGACACCACCAACCCACATTAGAAGGTCCGCGCTTTCGGCGCGATCTTCTTGAGGCTGATACCGCCTTCGGCTTCGGTGCTGAGCGGTTCGGTAACCACGGGGCGGTAGGCAAGGTCTACCTTGTTACCGGTGACGCGGCTGATCGTGTGAACCCGCCATTTTTCATCGTCACGTGTGGCGAAATCCTCATGCGCATGAGCGCCGCGGCTTTCTTCACGCGCTTCGGCGCCAACAATGGTCGCCAAAGCGTTCGGCATCAGGTTGGTCAGCTCCAGCGTTTCCATCAGGTCCGAGTTCCACACAAGGCTGCGGTCGGTGACTTTCAAATCGCCCAATTTGGCAGCGATTTCGGTCATCTTGTCGACGCCCTCTTTCATGGTTTCGGCGGTCCGGAACACAGCGGCATCCGATTGCATGGTGCGCTGCATCTCGAGTCGCAACTCCGCCGTCGGCGTGCCACCGTTGGCATTACGCAACCCGTCGAAACGGTCGAAAGCGCTGTCAATCGAAGCTTGGTTCAGCACGGGGTTCGCGCCTTCGGCATCGACGACCTTACCGGCGCGGATCGCGGCGGCGCGGCCAAAGACCACAAGGTCAATGAGAGAGTTCGAACCCAAACGGTTCGCACCATGCACAGAAGCACAGCCCGCCTCGCCCACGGCCATCAAGCCCGGCACAACGGCGTTCGGCTCTTCAGCAGTGGGGTTGAGAACCTCACCCCAATAGTTGGTAGGAATGCCGCCCATGTTGTAATGCACCGTCGGCAAAACCGGAATCGGCTCTTTGGTGACATCGACACCGGCGAAAATCTTGGCGCTTTCGGAAATCCCCGGAAGCCGTTCGGCCAAAGCTTCGGGTGGCAGATGCGACAGGTTCAGGTGGATGTGATCCCCATGCTCGCCAACGCCGCGGCCTTCACGGATTTCCATTGTCATCGACCGCGATACGTAATCGCGCGGTGCGAGATCTTTATATTGGGGCGCATAGCGCTCCATAAACCGCTCGCCTTCGGAGTTGGTCAAATAGCCCCCCTCGCCGCGCGCGCCCTCGGTGATCAAACAGCCGGAGCCATAGATGCCGGTCGGGTGGAATTGCACGAATTCCATATCCTGCAACGCAAGACCCGCACGCGCCACCATACCGCCACCATCGCCGGTGCAAGTGTGCGCAGACGTGGCAGAGAAAAACGCACGGCCATAACCGCCCGTGGCCAATACCACCATTTTGGCGTTGAAAATGTGGAACGTCCCGTCATCGAGCTTCCAGCAAACAACACCCTGACACACACCGTCATCGGACATGATCAAATCAACGGCGAAATATTCGACGTAGAACTCGGCGTTGTTCTTCAGGGATTGACCATAAAGCGTGTGCAGGATCGCATGGCCGGTCCGGTCGGCCGCCGCGCAGGTCCGCTGCACGGGGGGGCCATCACCAAATTCAGTGGTGTGACCGCCAAAGGGACGTTGGTAAATTTTACCCTCTTCGGTGCGCGAGAAAGGAACGCCGTAATGCTCCAATTCGTAAACCGCCTTGGGGGCTTCGCGGGCGAGATATTCCATCGCATCCGTATCACCCAGCCAATCAGAGCCTTTGACCGTGTCATACATATGCCACTGCCAGTTATCAGGCCCCATATTGGACAGCGAGGCCGCGATACCGCCCTGCGCTGCAACCGTGTGGGAACGAGTCGGGAAAACCTTGGTCACGCAGGCAGTGCGCAGCCCCTGTTCCGCCATACCAAGCGTTGCACGCAAACCGGCCCCGCCGGCGCCAACGACAACCACGTCATATTCGTGCGTTTCGTATTCATAAGCAGCCATTGCTAGAACTCCGGTCTTAAAGCGCGATTTTGGCGATGGCGAACACGCCGGTCGCCATTGCGGCATAGGAAATACAGGCGAGCAGGATCAGCGAGATCTTCTGCGCCATGCCATGAACATAGTCCTCGATCAGCACCTGCGCGCCGTCGTTGAAATGCTTAAAGCCGATGATAAAGGTCAGTGCCGCAACAATCGCAGGGAACGGGCGGCTGTAATAGGCCATCACCTCTTCATACGTGCCGCCAAGCGCACATCCGAAGGTGAACACGAACAACGGCACCAGGAGCAGCAGTGCCACAGAGGATACCTTCATGGCCCAAAAATGCGCGGTCCCGGTCTTTGCCGATCCCATACCGACGGCTTTCTTGCGGTCTGTCAAATAACGCATATTCGCCCCCCTTACAAAATCACGACGGTCAAAACCGTCAGAACAACAGAACCGATCAAAACCGCATAGCCCATCTTATAGGCGGTCGGCAGGTCAAGCCCGATAGCATTGTCCCAGATCAAATGCCGGATACCGGCCAATGTATGATACCATAGGCCCAAAACCGAAAAGAACATCACCAGATCGCCGAACCAGCTTGTGATCACGCCATTGGCGACATTGAAATACTCTTCTGATGTTGCCGCAGCCAGAAACCACCAAACGATGAAAAGCGCCGAGATCAGCAGCGCATTGCCGGTGATCCGCGTCAAAATCGACGTGATAGAGGTCAGCTGGGGGCGATAAATCGAAAGATGCGGCGAGAGCGGGCGGTTGCCACGATTCACATCGGCCATATCAAATCCTTTCAGGGTTCCCTTGCTGCCCCCTGTCATAGCGGATTTTTCAGCCATGTCACCTCTCTGGCGCGGGCTAGGCCGGAGAAAATACTGCAAAAGTGAAGATTTTGCACATCTTGTGATCACAGGGAATAACTGCGTGATCACAAAAATGCGAAATTTTTATCTGCCCGCGCCGAATAACGCGCTGCGCGCGACTCTTGTGCCTTCGGCGAGGATATTTTTAGAAAGTAGAAGCCTATGCCGCGTTCTATTTTCCCTAGATATCCCCGCCGGAGGCAAAATTCTTTAGACTGGCATCAAAGCCCAATAATCGAGATCGAGCAGAACCTCAGGTAAATATTTGCCGTCCTCGCCTTTGAGCGCAAAGGGTGCGCCGCCCGAGGTCGCCACAAGGCGCAGGCGAATCGCACCGACACCCGGCGCGGAGGTCTCTCGTTTGTCGAGCACTTCGGACCATGCTTTGACGGTCAGCCCGCTAAAGCACGGATTGGCATGGGCGCCGCCGTTGAGGCCGACGATCATCTGCGCATTGGCCAGACCGTTGAACGACAGCGCGCGCGCCATCGAGATCACATGGCCGCCATAGATCAGGCGCTGCCCGTCAGGACGGAAGGTCGCGTCGAAATGCACTTTGGCGGTGTTTTGCCAAAGGCGGGTCGCGATCATATGTTCGGCTTCTTCGATGGTGACGCCATCAACATGGTCGATTTGCTCGCCCAACTCATAATCGCCCCAACGGTGTGCCTCGCCCGCGAGGGTGAAGTCATACTTGGTGAAATCAAGTCCGGCGGGGATGGCCAGATCCTCAACCGACAATACCTTTGTCAATTCAGGCACAACCGGGTCCGGCGCGGGTGCATCAAGGTTGTTTTTGCGCACCATAACCCAGCGCACATATTCCATCACCACCTCATCGCGTTGATTGAGGCCCCGTGTGCGCACGTAAACAACACCGGTCTTGCCGTTGGAGTTTTGCTTAAGGCCGATCACTTCGGAGGTCGCGCGCAGGGTATCGCCCGCGTAGACCGGCAAGAGCCAGCGCCCTTCGGCATAGCCAAGGTTGGCCACCGCGTTGAGCGACACATCCGGCACGGTTTTGCCAAATACCACGTGAAACGCCGTCAGATCATCAATCGGTGCGGTCGGCAGGCCGCTGGCACGGGCGAACTCGTCAGAGGAATAGAGCGCATGGCGCGCCGGATAAAGCGCGTGGTAAAGCGCGCGCTCGCCCCCCGAGACCGTGCGCGGCACCGCATGTTCGATCACATCACCAAGTTTGTAATCCTCAAAGAAACGACCGGCATTCGTCTTGGCCATTATTGCTCTCCTAATTTCATATCGGGGGTATAGGGCGTGTCGATCGTCTTCACGACCGCTTGGGCACAGCGCATCACGCCGCGCGCCGCATCGAAGGCATAGGTCGGATCGCCATAAAGCCCCCATCCCTTGCCCAGCGCCTCGCTCACTTTATGGCAAAAGGCCGAGGTATCGTCTTCGGTCAGCAGGCGGTAAATGTCTGGCATAATTGTGTAACCTTATCGGGGTTGGCCTCAAGCGAAGGGGGAATAGCCAAGCCAGGAATGAATAGCAGAAATCACCACAAAGGCGACGAGCGTCGCGATCACAGTGATGATATCGCGTTTGGCTGGGCCGGCCTCTTTGGGCACGAACTCACCGCTACGGTTGATCAACACGACCGACATCACAGCCCAGAACAGCATGCCGCCAAACAGCACGATTGAGGCGAGATCCCCATTCACCAGCAAATGCGCCACGGCCCATGTCTTCACCGCATAGAGCTGCGGGTGTTTGATTTTCGCCCGCAAGGCGCCTTTGGATTCGGAAATGGCAAAGAGAAACACCGCCAAAAGCATCAACAGGTTGTTGATATGGGTGAAAAAGCTCGGCGGATACCAGACATCAATATGCGGTGCGGCGCGAAACCCGACAACCATCATCACCAGCGACGCAACGATCACCAATGCAATGATCCCCCGCCCGCGCTTCTCGCCCATGCTGGTGCGCAGATCGGGCGCAAGGCGTTTGAGTAAATGCGCACCAATCCAAAGTGCGATTCCGAGAACTAATAATGTCATGGCTGTCGTCCCTGTTGTTGGGCGGGCATCTCATTGCACTGAGACGCCCTGCCTATCCGTATTCGCCTAAGGGTGCGCTTATTCTGCCAAGGCAGCAATAGCCGCCGCCTTGGCGAGCAGCTTCTTCGCGGTTTCGACGTGCAGGTTTTCGACGATTTTGCCGTCAACCACGGCAACGCCCTGGCCTGCGGCCTCCGCCTCGTCGAGCGCAGCAATCTGGCGGCGGGCAAGGTCGATATCGGCTTCGGACGGCGCGAAGGCGTCATTGGTGACGGCGACCTGCGCAGGGTGGATCAAGGTCTTGCCGTCATAGCCAAGATCGCGGCCCTGATCGCATTCTACCTTCAGGCCTTCTTCGTCTTTATATTGGTTGTAAACCCCGTCAATCGCGATGACGTTATGGGCGCGCGCAGCAAGCAAGATCTGCTGAAGCGCCATCATCATCGGCAACCGGTCGGCGCGCGCCCGGCAATTAAGCTCTTTGGCCAGATCATTCGTTCCCGCGACAAAACCGGTCAATTGCGGATGCGCGGCCACTTCAAGCGCATTCAGAATGCCCAAAGGCGTTTCCATCATCGCCCAAATGGCCTTACCGTTGCCGAGCAAATCCGAAAGCGCATTGATATCCGCCACGCTATTCACCTTGGGCAAAAGAAACGCATCAACATCGCAATCTTTCAGCGCCGCGACATCACCAGCGCCCCATTCGGTATCCAGCCCGTTGATACGGATGATCTTGGCCCGGCCGCCATAGCCGTCCTGATCAAGTGCGGCCTTCAAGGTGGTGCGCGCCTCGACTTTGGCATCGGGCGTCACGGCGTCCTCAAGGTCAAAGATAATCGCATCCACCGGCAAGCTGCGCGCTTTATCCAGTGCGCGCTCCTTGGAGCCGGGAATATACAGCACGGAACGGTAGGGGCGGTCGGTCTGGTCCATTTTAACTCTCCGGTAATAATGTTGCGCTGCAACTGGCACTTTTTTGCACAAATATTCAAGTGGGTTTGCGCCGCAATGCAGAAAAAACCCAGCCAGACAAGGCTAGCAGGCCCGGTTCACCGCTTGAAATAACTACAATTCGACCGAACGGGCGGCGGATTAACCTTAACTTCAGGGCCAAGGCGCAGTCTTCTCTCATGCGCAAGATAACATGGCGGCCCGTCGGGCGATGCAGCCAGATACCGCGAAAACGCAACCTGCGCAGGATGAGAAAACGGAAGCCAGACCGGCCGCAGGAACGTGGTTCCCTGAACATATGCAGCCCTCACAAGCGGTTTCCCCATTGGGCAAAAGGTTAACGCTATGAAACTGCTTATAAAAAGTATTCCCTTCCTGATCGCCGCGCTTGCGGCCAATGGCGCCGCGGCGCAGACCCGACAATCCTGCGGTCCCCGCGAAGTCGTGGTTGAACGCCTCGCCTCCGGCTACGGCGAAACCCGTCAATCCATCGGGCTTGGCACCAACAATCAGCTGGTTGAGGTGTTTGCCTCTGACGAAAGCGGCACATGGACCATCACCGTGACGATGCCTTCGGGCATAACCTGCCTTGTCGCCTCGGGCCAAGCCTTTGAGGAACTGGCCGAGGCTCTGCCCGCAGAAGGCAATGACGCCTAAGCCCTCTTAAACGACCCAGCACACTGCGGCGTACCCGTCCTTCGGGTGCGCCATTTTTGTGTGAACACTTTATGAGCCGGGACGCGATAGGCTCAAAGCAGACTTCACATTATTATTAGCAAGATAGCGTTTGTGACCCAGACCAGCGTTCACTGATCCGTACCCTTGGGAATGCAAAGCGAAATATCCCGGCAAGCCTTTGACCCAGAGCATCTTGCAACACCAGAATCGTGGAAGAGGCACAGGATGTGCAAAAGCCCAAATCATCCTTGAAGCCCCCCCGTAAACAGCACAACAGGCCCTGCACTTGCAAAAAAGCTGAAGCAGCAGATGACTGCCGATCGACGCACTTAAAAAGTTGATTTAAAACGACTTTACGCCAGACACCTCAATCCGAAACCGGTCGTTTCACCGTCCCGCCGCAGCGCGGCACCCTTGCGCGGGCAGCAATTCCGCACTACGCCATGCGCGATTTCAAACGGACCGGAGATAGATCCATGGCCAGACCCAAGATTGCCCTCATCGGCGCAGGACAGATCGGTGGCACCCTTGCCCACCTCGCAGCGCTGAAAGAACTCGGCGACGTTGTTCTCTTTGACATTGCCGAAGGCACCCCCGAAGGCAAAGCGCTCGACATCGCAGAATCCGGCCCCTCCGAGGGCTTCGATGCGACCTTGTCGGGCACACAATCCTACGAAGATATCGCAGGCGCCGATGTCTGCATCGTGACCGCCGGTGTGCCGCGCAAGCCCGGCATGAGCCGCGACGATTTGCTCGGCATCAACCTCAAAGTGATGAAGTCGGTCGGCGAAGGCATTGCCGCCCACGCCCCGAACGCTTTCGTTATCTGCATCACCAACCCGCTCGACGCGATGGTTTGGGCCTTGCGCGAATTCTCCGGCCTGCCCCATGAAAAAGTATGCGGCATGGCGGGTGTGCTCGATAGCGCGCGTTTCCGGCATTTCCTCTCGGTTGAATTCGGCGTGTCGATGAAAGACGTCACCGCATTCGTTCTGGGCGGTCATGGCGACACCATGGTGCCTTTGGCGCGTTACTCGACCGTTGGCGGCATTCCATTGCCCGATCTGGTCGAAATGGGTTGGACCACACAAGACAAGCTCGACGCGATTATCCAGCGCACCCGTGATGGCGGCGCCGAAATCGTTGGCCTGCTGAAAACCGGCTCTGCTTTCTATGCACCCGCAACCTCGGCGATCGAAATGGCCGAGTCGTTCCTCAAGGACCAAAAGCGCGTTCTGCCTTGCGCCGCCTATGTGGACGGTGCGCTTGGCCTCGACGGCTTCTATGTTGGCGTGCCCACAGTGATCGGCGCGAACGGCATCGAAAAAGTCATCGACATCAAGATGAACAAAGACGAGCAAGCCATGTTCGACAAATCCGTCGACGCGGTCAAAGGTTTGGTGGCTGCGTGTAAAGAGATCGATCCTTCGCTCGCTTAATCGCAGCGCGTTGTATCGAGATTTCAAAAGAGGGCGTCCCCTAGGGGGCGCCTTTTGCGCCTTTCGCTCCCACCAAAGCACATACCGCCCCACGCCGCAGCGCCAACACATGTGACGACTCGGCGGGGCAGCACATTCTCAAGTGCCACCCTTTTGTGATCACACGATTAAAAGCTGTGATCACAAAATGCAGAAAACACCCCAAAATCGCTGCCTTAGCCAAAAAATCCCTTAAACGGGGGGTAACCTTATGCCTATACCGATGCAATCGTAGCAACACGGGACAGTCTTATGAACATCCACGAGTATCAGGCGAAAGCACTGCTTCGCGAATACGGCGCTCCGGTCTCCGAGGGACGTGCCGTCCTGAAGGCCGAGAATGCCAAAGCCGCTGCTGGCGAATTGGGCGGCCCACTTTGGGTTGTCAAAGCGCAAATCCATGCAGGCGGCCGCGGCAAGGGTTCTTTCAAAGAAGCCGAAGCCGGCGAAAAAGGCGGCGTGCGCCTTGCTTTCTCCGTTGAAGAGGCGGCTGAAGAAGCCAAGAAGATGCTGGGCCGCACCCTTGTGACCCATCAGACCGGCCCCGCGGGCAAACAGGTCAACCGTATCTACATCGAAGACGGTTCGGACATCGAGAACGAGCTTTACCTCGCATTGCTCGTAGATCGCCAAACATCGCGCGTCTCCTTCGTTTGCTCCACCGAAGGCGGCATGGACATCGAAGAGGTCGCCGCGTCGACCCCCGAAAAAATCCTGTCCTTCTCGGTTGATCCGGCCACCGGCTATCAAGCCTTCCACGGCCGCCGTATCGCCTTCTCGCTCGGCCTCAAGGGCGCGCAGGTCAAACAGTGCGTCGCATTGATGGGCAACCTCTACCGTGCCTTCCTCGACAAAGACATGGAGATGCTCGAGATCAACCCGTTGATCGTTCTCGAAGGCTCCGGCGATCTTAAAGTGCTCGACGCCAAAGTCAGCTTTGACGGCAACGCGCTCTATCGTCATTCCGATGTCCTGTCGCTGCGCGACGAGACCGAAGAAGACAGCAAAGAGCTTGAAGCCTCGAAATACGACCTCAACTACATCGCCCTCGACGGCGAAATCGGTTGCATGGTCAACGGCGCCGGTCTTGCCATGGCGACGATGGATATCATCAAACTCTACGGCGCAGAGCCTGCCAACTTCCTCGACGTAGGTGGCGGCGCGACCAAAGAGAAGGTGACCGAAGCGTTCAAAATCATCACCTCGGACCCACAGGTCAAAGGCATCCTCGTGAACATCTTCGGCGGCATCATGCGCTGTGACGTCATCGCCGAAGGCGTTGTCGCTGCGGTCAAGGAAGTCGGCCTCAAGGTTCCGTTGGTTGTCCGCCTCGAAGGCACCAACGTGGAAGAAGGCAAAGCCATCATCAACAACTCCGGCCTCGACGTGATCGCGGCGGACGACTTGAAAGACGGCGCTCAGAAGATCGTGAAAGCGGTGAAAGGTTAATCCAATGGCAGTCCTTATCGACGAAAACACCAAAGTGATCTGTCAGGGCCTCACCGGCTCGCAGGGCACATTCCACTCGGAACAAGCCATCGCATATGGCACCAAAATGGTTGGCGGCGTGACACCTGGAAAAGGCGGCACAAGCCACCTGGACCTGCCAGTCTTTGACAGCGTCCACGAAGCCATGGAACGCACCGAAGCAAACGCCTCCGTGATCTATGTCCCGCCTCCCTTCGCGGCCGACAGTATCCTTGAGGCGATCGACGCCGAAATGGAATTGATCGTTTGCATCACCGAAGGCATTCCGGTGCTCGACATGATGAAGGTGAAACGTGCCTTGGAGAACTCCAAATCGCGCCTGATCGGCCCGAACTGCCCCGGTGTCATCACGCCGGATGCCTGCAAAATCGGCATCATGCCCGGCCATATCCACAAACGTGGATCGGTCGGTGTTGTGTCGCGCTCGGGCACCTTGACCTATGAAGCCGTGAAGCAGACCACAGACATGGGCCTTGGCCAATCCTCGGCTGTTGGCATCGGCGGCGATCCGATCAAAGGCACCGAACATATCGACGTGCTCGAGATGTTCCTCGCCGATCCGGAAACCACATCGATCATCATGATCGGTGAAATTGGTGGCTCTGCCGAAGAAGAAGCCGCGCAATTCCTGGCCGATGAGAAAAAGAAAGGCCGCTGGAAACCCACGGCTGGTTTCATCGCGGGTCGCACCGCCCCTCCCGGTCGCCGCATGGGCCACGCCGGCGCGATTGTCGCGGGCGGCAAGGGCGATGCGGAAAGCAAGATCGAAGCGATGAAAGCCGCCGGCATCGTCGTTGCCGACAGCCCCGCCACATTGGGCGAAGCGGTCATGGAAGCGATCAAGAACGGCTAATCCCGTCGGGGCGCAGATTTTGCGCCCCCTCGCAAACCAATGCTCAGGACCTACCTTGGTCCTGAGCAAAGCCAAAAGCCCCGTGACGGGGACCTGCCAAGCGGGTCTCTCTCACGCAGCTTTTCACACCTGGTCTCGGGAGCCCGTCACATGAACGACCAAAGCCCTAACGACACTTTCCATGCCTCTTCCTTCATGCAGGGGCATAATGCGGAATATCTAGAGCAGATGTATGCCCGGTACGCCAATGATCCGAATGCGGTCGATGAAGCGTGGCAAGAGTTTTTCCGCGCACTTGGTGATGCGGACCTAGACGTTAAGGCCGAGGCCTCCGGTCCCTCTTGGGGGCGCAACGATTGGCCTCCCGTCCCCAATGACGATCTGACTTCTGCGTTGACCGGCGAATGGGCCGTACCTGCCGAGGCCAAAGGCGCCGGCGACAAGATCAAAGCCAAAGCATCGGAAAAAGGTGTCGAACTGTCGGATGACGCGGTCAAACGCGCCGTGTTGGACAGCATCCGCGCATTGATGATCATCCGCGCATACCGTATTCGCGGCCACCTTGCGGCCGATCTCGATCCGCTTGGCCTGCACGGGCGGGATGCGCATCCCGAGCTGGATCCCAAAGCCTATGGTTTCAGCGAAGCGGACATGGACCGCCCCATCTTTATTGATCAGGTGCTCGGCCTGCAAATCGCCTCGCTGCGCCAGATCATGGATATCGTCAAACGCACTTATTGCGGCACGTTTGCATTGCAGTACATGCATATTTCGAACCCTGAAGAGGCCGGTTGGCTCAAAGAGCGGATCGAAGGCTATGGCAAAGAGATCCAGTTCACCCGCGAGGGCCGCAAGGCGATTTTGAACAAATTGGTCGAGGCCGAAGGCTTTGAGAAATTCCTCCATGTCAAATACATGGGCACCAAACGCTTTGGTCTTGATGGTGGCGAAAGCCTCATCCCCGCGATGGAGCAGATCATCAAACGCGGCGGCAATCTAGGTGTTCAAGATATCGTCGTCGGCATGCCGCACCGCGGGCGTTTGTCGGTTCTGGCCAATGTTATGGGCAAACCCTACCGCGCGATCTTCAACGAATTTCAGGGCGGCAGCTTCAAACCCGAAGACGTCGACGGCTCGGGCGATGTAAAATACCACCTCGGCGCCTCGTCCGACCGCGAATTTGACGGCAACACCGTGCACCTGTCGCTGACCGCAAACCCGTCGCATCTTGAGGCCGTGAACCCCGTTGTTCTGGGCAAGGTCCGCGCCAAACAAGCGCAATTGCAAGATAGCGATCGCACGGCTGTGTTGCCGATCCTGTTGCATGGCGATGCGGCCTTTGCGGGGCAGGGCGTTGTGGCGGAATGCTTTGGTCTTTCGGGCCTTGTCGGGCACCGCACCGGCGGCACCATCCATATCGTTGTAAACAACCAGATCGGATTTACCACCGCGCCGCATTTCTCGCGTTCGTCCCCCTATCCGACCGATATTGCATTGATGGTCGAAGCGCCGATTTTCCACGTCAACGGCGATGATCCCGAAGCCGTGGTGCATGCCGCGCGCGTTGCCACAGAATTCCGCCAGAAATTCCACAAAGATGTGGTGCTGGATATCTTCTGCTATCGCCGGTTCGGGCATAACGAGGGCGACGAGCCCATGTTCACCAACCCGATCATGTACAACCAGATCAAGCGCCACAAAACCACGCTGTCGCTTTACACCGAGCGCCTTGTCGCTGACGGCCTCATCCCCGAGGGCGAGATCGAAGACATGAAGGCGGCCTTCCAAGCCTATCTCAACGACGAATTCGAGGCCGGCAAGGAATACAAACCCAACAAGGCTGATTGGCTCGACGGGCGCTGGTCGCATCTCAACCGCGAGGGCGAAGAATATCAACGCGGTGAAACGTCCATTTCGCCCGAAACTTTGGCCGAAGTGGGCAACGGGCTGACCTCCGTACCCGCAGGGTTCCCGGTCCACAAAACCGTGGGCCGTTTGCTCGACGCCAAAAAAGCCATGTTCGACAGCGGCAAAGGCTTTGATTGGGCCACCGGCGAAGCTTTGGCCTTTGGCTCGCTTTTGACCGAAGGTTATCCCGTACGCCTTTCCGGTCAGGACAGCACCCGCGGCACATTCAGCCAACGCCACTCGGCCTTTATCAACCAAGAGACCGAAGAGCGCTACTATCCGCTCAACGCGATCCGCGAAGGTCAGGCGCGTTACGAAGTCATCGATTCAATGCTGTCGGAATATGCTGTTTTGGGCTTTGAATACGGCTATTCGCTGTCGGAACCCAACGCCTTGGTGATGTGGGAAGCGCAGTTCGGCGATTTCGCCAATGGCGCGCAGATCATGTTTGACCAATTCATCTCGTCCGGCGAAAGCAAATGGCTGCGCATGTCGGGCCTTGTGATGCTGCTCCCGCACGGGTTCGAGGGACAGGGTCCAGAACATTCGTCCGCGCGCCTCGAACGGTTCTTGCAAATGTGCGGCGGTGACAACTGGATCGTGGCCAATTGCACCACACCTGCGAACTACTTCCACATCCTGCGCCGCCAATTGCACCGCAGCTATCGCAAGCCGCTCGTCCTGATGACACCGAAATCCTTGCTGCGCCACAAATTGGCCGTCTCAACGGCAGATGACTTCACCACCGGAAGCAGCTTCCACCGCGTGCTTTGGGATGATGCCGAAAAGGGCAGCTCGGACACCAAACTGGCCAAGGACAAAGACATCAAACGTGTCGTCATGTGTTCGGGCAAGGTCTACTATGACCTGCTTGAGGAACGCGATGCCCGTGGGATCGACGATGTCTACCTGCTGCGGATCGAGCAATTCTATCCCTTCCCCGCCATGTCCCTCGTGCATGAATTGGAACGCTTCAAAGGCGCCGAAATGGTGTGGTGTCAGGAAGAGCCGAAAAACCAAGGCGCATGGACCTTCATCGAGCCGAATATCGAATGGGCGCTTGGCCGGATCAAAGCCAAGCATGGCCGCCCCTCCTATGCGGGCCGTCCGGCCTCTGCCTCGCCGGCCACCGGCCTCGCCACGCAACACAAGAAACAACAAGCAGCGCTGATCGACGCTGCGCTGACCATCGAAGGGAAATAAACCATGACCACCGAAGTCCGCGTCCCCACACTTGGCGAATCCGTGACCGAAGCCACTGTGGCCACTTGGTTCAAGAAACCCGGCGATCCGGTCGCTGCAGATGAGATGCTGTGCGAGTTGGAAACCGATAAGGTGACCGTCGAAGTGCCCGCGCCCGCTGCAGGCACCATGGGCGAAATTGTCGCCGCCGAAGGCGAAACCGTTGGCGTAGATGCGCTTTTGGCCACGATCACCGAAGGCGAAGGCGCGGCCCCTGCCCCCACCCCCGCCAAATCCGACAGCAAAGCCGCAGCACCCGCCGCCGAAGCCTCCGATGAGGCCGTGGATGTGATGGTCCCCACCTTGGGCGAAAGCGTCACCGAAGCGACCGTCTCCACATGGTTTAAAAAGGTCGGCGACACCGTGGCGCAGGACGAAATGCTCTGCGAACTCGAAACGGATAAAGTCTCGGTCGAAGTGCCCGCGCCTGCTGCAGGTGTCCTGACCGAAATCACCGCTGCGGAAGGCGCGACTGTCGATGCGTCGGCAAAACTCGGCGTGATTTCCGGTTCTGCCGGTGCGGCGGCATCGGCCCCGGCAGCGGCCCCCGCGACGGCGACCCCTGCGGCGTCGGGCGGCAAGGACATCGAGGATGCTCCGGCGGCCAAGAAAGCCATGGCCGAAGCTGGCATCAACCGCGACGCGGTGACCGGATCGGGCCGTGATGGCCGCGTGATGAAAGAAGACGTCGCCAAGGCCATCGCCGCCGGTGCCAATGCCGCGCCTGCCCCTGCCGCCGCCGCGCCGCGTGCGCCGGTGTCCTCCGATGATGCCGCACGCGAAGAGCGCGTGAAAATGACGCGTCTGCGCCAAACCATCGCGCGCCGCCTCAAGGACAGCCAAAACACCGCCGCCATGCTCACCACCTTTAACGAGGTGGACATGACCGAGGTGATGGCTCTGCGCAACGAATACAAAGACCTGTTCTTGAAAAAGCACGGCGTCAAACTCGGCTTCATGTCCTTCTTCACCAAGGCCTGCGTGCATGCCCTCAAAGAGGTGCCGGAAGTGAACGCCGAAATCGACGGCACCGATGTGGTCTATAAAAACTTTGTCCATATGGGGATCGCTGCGGGCACGCCCACGGGCCTTGTGGTGCCGGTGATCCGTGACGCCGATGCGATGTCCTTTGCCGAGATCGAAAAAGCCATCGCCGAAAAAGGCGCCCGTGCCCGTGATGGCAAACTGTCCATGGCCGAAATGCAGGGCGGCACCTTCACCATCTCCAACGGCGGCGTCTACGGGTCGCTGATGTCCTCGCCGATCCTCAACCCGCCGCAATCGGGCATCCTCGGCATGCACAAGATCCAAGATCGCCCCATGGCCATCAACGGCGAGGTCGTGATCCGCCCGATGATGTATCTGGCGCTCTCTTATGACCACCGCATCGTCGACGGCAAAGGCGCCGTGACCTTCCTCGTGCGCGTCAAAGAAGCGCTCGAAGATCCGCGCCGGTTGTTGATGGATCTGTAGGTCCATAGCGACGATCGCATTACTCGACCTCTGGTATCAGCGTGATAAACGAGGTCGGGTAATTTCTTCCCGATGTACCGAGAACACATAGGTTCTGTACAAGGAATTGGCGGCAATGACAGATATTGAGAGAAGTGAAGTCGTCATTGCGAAGATCATCGCACTATTGATCGAATGGGGAATCCAAGACACACAAATGAGTTTTGATGAACTTGAACTAGACCCCGAGAAGTTTGGTTCGTTCTTTTTCCCTTGCATCAACTGGCTTGAATGCGAAGGCATAATCAGAACAGATAGTGTCCGCCGTCAGGTCAGTGGATCGGCATCCGGGATCGTTTCACGACCTGTTTTAACCTCTTATGGGTTTTCTACACTTGGTCGTAAAATACAGTTGGGTGATGTAGAGAAAAGCCTCTCAGAGGCCATCCAAACGGTCAATCGTAGTGGAGAGAATTACTCCAATGCAGGCAATTTTACCGGCGGCTTTCTTGGGAGCTTCATAAAGTCGATGGTATCATGATCTCACCCCGCTCCAGCGACCCTCGCGACGAAATGCTCCGGACCAATCTGGCGCAGCGGGCCTATTATGACCAAACCGACGGCGGCGCAATTTCCGAGATCAACAGCCCCGCAACCAACCTGTGGCGTTGGCTGCGGGCGCGGGCCAGCGCGGCGGTTTCGGATGATATGCGCGCAGAGTTTTATGCCAAACACCGTGACTGGATCGGGGATCTTTCCGGCAAGAAGGTATTGGAGCTGGGTTGCGGCACCGGCACGGCCTTATCTGAATACCTCGCCGATCATGCCGGTGAATACCACGCGATTGATCTGAGCCCGATGCAGGTAGAAGAGTTGAAAACCCGCCTCGGGGCGCGGCAGAACACCTATTTCCACAGCGGCGACATTTTGGATGACACGCTCACCGAAACCGGTTTTGATGTGATCTACGCCCATTCGGTGTTTCATCATTTCCGCCATATCGAGGTGCTGTTTGACCGGATTGACGCGCTCGCGGCACGGAACGCCAAAATCATCACCCTCGACCCGCTGCAAAGCTGGCTGCCCGCTCGCACCTTTCGTGCGGCCTTTCGCCCGTTTCAAACCGATGCCGCATGGGAATTTCCCTTTGATGCCGCCACGCTGCGCCAGATCGAGAAGCGCTTCATTGCCGAACGCTCCATCGGACTGTTCCAACGCGCCAAATACGCGCTTATCCTTGGGATGATCTCGCCCCGCCTCGGCGCGCGGTTTGGCGACCGTTGGTATGGCACCGACCTTGATCGCGACACCACTGGCAGTGCGATGAACAAACGCAGTGCGATCCAGATCAGCTACCTGCTGCGCCCTCGAAAAGGAGCCAACCCATGACCTTCGAACTCACCATCCTCGCCCTCGCGGGCCTGTTGCATATCGGGCAATTTGCCTTCGCCTCCTACCGGGCCAATGTCGATGTCGGAACCGAATATAGCCTCGGCCCCCGCGACCACATGCCCACGCAGCAAATGCGCCCGGCCACCGCCCGTTTGATGCGCGCCTATGACAACAGCGCGGTGATGCTGCCGCTTTTCGGCCTGGCGGTGCTGCTTATCGCGGTGACCGATCAATCCACGATGGTGACCAAATCCGCCGCCGCCATCTACCTCGCGGCGCGCGTGCTTTATACGCCGGCCTATGCGCTTGGCTGGCAACCCTGGCGCAGCGTAATCTGGATCGTGGCATTGGCCTGCTGCGCCCTGCTCTACTTCGCGGCATTGTTCTAATGCTTTATATTTCCGATACTGATCTAGGGGCAGGCACGGCCTGTTTTGTCGGGGGCATCGCCCCCGAGACCCCGGATCAACACATGCTATTCTGACCCAAGGAGAACCCCATGGCGAATTACGATGCGATCATCATTGGTGCAGGCCCCGGCGGCTATGTCGCGGCCATCCGCTGCGCACAGCTTGGCCTCAAGGTGGCCTGTGTCGAGGGGCGCGAAACCCTTGGCGGCACCTGCCTGAACGTCGGCTGCATCCCCTCCAAGGCGATGCTCCATGCCAGCCATATGTTGCACGAAGCCGAGCATAATTTTGCGAAAATGGGCCTCAAGGGAAAATCCCCTTCGGTCGATTTCAAACAGATGCTCGCCTACAAAGACGAAACCGTCGAGGGCAACACCAAGGGCATCGAGTTCTTGTTCAAAAAGAACAAAGTCGATTGGATCAAAGGGTGGGCAACCATTCCCGCCGCAGGTCAGGTCAAGGTCGGCGACGAGGTGCACAACGCCAAGAACATCATCGTTGCCACCGGATCCGAAGCCTCGTCCCTGCCCGGTGTCGAGATCGACGAGAAAATCGTAATTTCCTCCACCGGCGCGCTTGAATTGCCCAAGGTGCCGAAAAAAATGGTCGTGATCGGCGCCGGTGTTATCGGGCTCGAACTTGGCTCGGTTTACAAACGCCTCGGCTCCGACGTGACGGTGATCGAATACATGGATGTCGTCACCCCCGGTATGGACGGCGAGGTGCAAAAAACCTTCCAACGCATGCTGAAAAAGCAAGGGCTTGAATTCATCATGGGCGCGGCGGTACAGGGCGTCGAGGCCACGAAAACCAAAGCCAAAGTCACCTACAAGCTGAAGAAAGACGACAGCGAGACAACGGTCGACGCCGATGTCGTTCTCGTTGCGACCGGCCGCCGTCCTTACGTGGACGGCCTTGGGCTTGAGGCACTCGGCGTTGAAATGACCCAGCGCGGCCAGATCAAGACTGATGACCACTGGGCCACCAACGTCAAAGGCCTCTATGCCATTGGCGATGTGATCGAGGGTCCGATGTTGGCCCACAAAGCCGAAGACGAGGGCATGGCCTGCGCCGAAGTTCTGGCCGGCAACCATGGCCATGTGAATTACGGTGTCATCCCCGGCGTGATCTACACCCATCCTGAGGTCGCCTCGGTCGGTGCCACCGAAGAGCAACTCAAAGAAGCGGGCCGCGCTTATAAGGTTGGCAAATTCCCCTTCATGGGCAACGCTCGCGCCAAAGCCGTGTTCGCCGGTGACGGTTTTGTAAAACTTCTGGCCGATAAAGACACCGACCGCGTACTTGGATGTCATATCATTGGCCCCGGCGCCGGCGATTTGATCCACGAGATTTGCGTTGCGATGGAATTTGGCGCTTCGGCACAGGATGTGGCCTTGACCTGCCACGCCCACCCGACGTTTTCCGAAGCCGTGCGCGAAGCCGCTCTGGCCTGCGGTGACGGGGCGATCCACGCCTGAATTCACCCCCACACATATGCAAAAGGCCGGAGCATCCCTCCGGCCTTTTCTATTTCGGGCGCGTCATTTTGCGGCCCATGGTGCCCAGTACGTTACCAAAGCGTCTCGCCGGCGCGTTTGGGATAATTCTTATCCCAATCCTCGGCGCCGATTTCACCGTCAGTCATTTCCGACAGGATTTGCCCAAGGGTCGGCACCAACGCTTTGTCGTTGCGCGCCCAAAGCCCGGACCGCATCAGGGCTTTCGGGCATTGCGAGTAGACTTCGGCAATCTCAACCACCGTGACGGTCGCCGGATGGGTGGCGCGTTGGGTAAACTTTTCGCGCAGAGCCATATCATTGCTGACCCATGCGCGGCCATTGATCCGCACCACCGTGTTTTCACCCGGCACCATAAACATCAACGACACCCGCCCATCCAAAACGATATTACGCAATGAATCCAAACGGTTGTTGCCGCGCCAATCGGGAATCGCTACATGACCGGGGTCCAATTCCAATACCACGGGGCCATCATCGCCGCGCGGGCTGGCATCGGTGCCCTGTGGCCCGACCGTGGCCAAGACACAAAAACGCGCCGCCTCGATCCATCTGCGATACATCGGTGTCAGCCGTTTGGCGACCTTGCGCACCGCCGCTTGCGAAGGGACGCCATAGAGCGCCTCCAACGCCGCGATTGTCTCAATCTTTGGCATCGGGCCGTCCTTGCCGCGCCTCGGCCATCAAGGCATCGGAACGGGTTTCGATCGTTTGCTCGAGCTGCTGCATAAACGCGCGCCGCTCCAACCCCTTCGGGATTGCTGGCAGAAAATCGACCACCGCCAGACCCGGTTTGCGATAAATCCCGCGCCGCGGCCAAAACACACCGGCATTGGTAGCGACGGGCACCACATCTTGATCCAAATCCGTATAAAGCACCGCCGTGCCGACCTTATAGGGCACATCTGCCCCCGGTGCGACGCGGGTGCCCTGCGGGTAAATGACCAATTGCCCCGGATTGGTGAGCCCCGCCGCCACATCCGCAACCATCTTTTTGATCGCCGCGCCGCGTTTGCCACGGCTCACGGGCACACAGCCAATACGATAGGCATATTGCCCAATGATCGGCGTATAGAGGATTTCCTTTTTCATGATAAATTTGGCCGCCGGCACAGCGTCAAAGATCATCAGAATATCAAAGAACGATTGATGCTTGGCTGCGACCATGACCTCACCCGTGGGCGGTGTGCCGCGCACTTCGCTGCGCAATCCGACCATCCACGCTGCGCTCCACCGGATCCAACGGCAATAGGATTTGCACGCAAGGAAAGCGCCGCGGGCGCTGAACAAAGTCCACGGCAGGAACACAATCCCCAACACCAACATCGACAGATATAGGTTGATCTCGAAGATCAGAGAGCAGAGCCATTGCAAAGCGTAGCGCATATTAGGGAAGCTCCTTAAGTGTCTTGGTGGCTGCCGCGCGGGTGGCCAGAAACCCGACCAAAGCTGCCGCCGGCGGGATCATCAACGGGGTAAACCAATGCAGACCCTGAAACCCGAGGCCGGTCAAGAACCCGCCGTCCGTTTGGGCCGAGGGTAAAAGCATCACCGCGAGGATCCCTGCTGCGGTGCCCGCTGCTGCGCCGCCCAACGCGCGCAGGGTGAACCGGCGCACGAAGGCCTGCGCGATATACCCGTCACGCGCCCCGACAAGCCGCATCACGGCGATCACCTGGGCATTTGCTGCCAAAGCCGCATTCGCCGCCAATGTGATCATTGCCGCCATTGCACCGCCGATCAACAGGATCGACACCCACCCCAAGAGCCGCAACCTTGACGCCGCCCGCACCATCGGCACCCGCCAACGGGTGTGATCGTCCAGAACCGCACCGGGCACTTCCCCCGCAAGCCGCAACCGAAGCCCCTGCGCATCGTATCCGTCTGCGGTCTCTGTGATGTCGATGAGTTGTGGGATCGGCAATTGATCCACCGGCATATCGGGACCAAACCATGGCTCCAGCAAGGCGCGCTGCTCCTCATCGCTCAGAGGCCGCGCCGAGGCAACACCCGGGGTGGTTTGCAAAACCCGCAATGCGGCTTCGGTTTGGGCTTGGATTTGATCGGCGGGGGCGGAAATCCGCAGCGTCGAGGATCGGGTCAATTCTTCGCCCCAGCGATCCGCAAGCCGCCCTGTCGCCAGTGAAAGCGCCAAAGCAAAGACCGCCAAAAACGCCATTGCCGCCGCCGCAAACAGGGTCAACCGCGCGGTAAATCCGGTTGGCGGCACCACGCGGTCGGCTTGCCGATCCCCCGCCGCAAAGGCCAATAGCGCCGAAACCATGTTCACAAATCCGCTCCGGCCAATTGCAATCGCCGCTGGGCGATCCGCAACACCCGCGCCTGCACTTGGCTTTTGGCGGCGCGGATCAGGTTCATATCATGAGTCGCGATCATGATTGTTTTCCCCATCTTATTAAGCTCTATCAATAGCTTGAGGAGCCTTTGCGACATTTCCCAATCGACATTTCCTGTCGGTTCATCGGCCAACACCACATCCGGTGACATAATCACCGCCCGTGCCAAAGCGGCGCGTTGACGTTCCCCGCCCGACAATTCCGGCGGCAGGGCGGCGCTGCGCGAGGTCAAGCCAACCCAGCCCAACAGTTCTTTGAGGTTCGCGGCCTCGGCCAATGTATCGCGCCCCGATACAGTAAGCGGCAGCGCGACATTATCGGCCAGAGGCAAGTGATCGAGAAACTGGCAATCCTGATGCACCACGCCGATGCGTCGCCGCGCCAAGGCGGCGTCATCACGGGTCATGGCGCGCACATCGGTGTCGAACAACCGCGCGTGACCTGCCGTCGGGATCAATGCGCCATAACACAATTTCAAAAACGTGGTTTTGCCCGCACCGCTGGGACCGGTCAGAAAATGAAACGACCCGGGGGCCAATTTCAACGAAATGTCGGTCAACAACTCGCCGCCGCCATAGCTATAGGCCACATTCTCTAGCTCAATCACGCCGCGCGTCCCCTCGCCCCGCCATTGCCCGCGCGGCTCCCAATCTCTGCGTCTCGCAGTATCCGCGCCTGTTGTGCCTCAGACACGCCATATATTCAATCCACAGGTGTTGCATTTCCTTTGCTCTTTTCCGTTGCAGTGAAACGCTCTAAGGTTAACGTTACAGCAGCAGGTAGAGCCGGAGAACGCGGCGTGGGGGCGAAATGCGGTTAGTATGCCCGAATTGTGGGGCACAATATGAAGTTCCGGAGGATGTTATTCCGGAAAACGGCCGCGATGTGCAATGCTCAAGCTGCGGCGACACATGGTTCCAACAACACCCCGATCAAATCAATGCCGCCGCCGAAGAGGCCGCGCAGGCCGCCGAGCGCGCAAGCTTCGTCGATCCCGTCGAGGTGACGACGCCCGATGACACCCAAGAGGATCAAGACGATTGGACCGGTGAGGGCATCGAAACTTTGGAAGACAATGCCCCCGATTACGAGGTGAGCGAGGATTCCCAAGACGACAGCGCGCAAGAAGAGCAAGCGCCCTTCATCGAAATCGCCGACGACACGCTTCCCTCCGAGGCGCCGAGCGCCACCGAGGCTGAGACTGACACTGACACTGCGCCCCCTGCGGAAGATCACACCGACGAGGAAGCCACCGGTCACACCGAGGAAGAAATCATCACTTGGGTGCCGCCCGAAGACGACTATTACGAAGATGAGACCGGCGCCGACGAAGGCCAAGGCCACCCGCCGCTGCAAGACCCTCCCGCGCCACCGCGCCGTGAGCTCGACCCATCGGTCGCCGAGCTTTTACGTGAAGAAGCCGCCCGGGAAACCCGGGCCCGTGCCGCCGAAAATGGCAGCGATTTCGAAAGCCAGGGCGATCTCGGTCTCGAAGAGCCCTCCGGTGAAACCGGCCGCCGCGAACGCGAAGTACAATTGCGCATGGCGCGAATGCGCGGCGAACCCGAACCCGCACCTGAACACGCGGCCACTGTTGGCGCCGTGAGCGCCGTGGGCGGGTCTCGCCGAGATCTGCTCCCCGACATCGAAGAGATCAACTCGACGCTTCGCTCTTCACGGGACCGCCGCCCAGCGTCCGCCGATGATCAGGAAGGCGCGCTGACACAACCATCCCAAAAACGCGGATTCCTCTCCGGCTTTGGGATGACGCTGCTCATTACGGTGGTGCTGATCGTGATCTATGCCAATGCAGGACGGATTTCCGCCGCTCTTCCGGTCTTGGCCCCCGTGGTCAACGGATATGCCGCCAAAGTTGACGACGCCCGCGCGTGGTTGGACGACAAAATGGTCGCGATGATGACAAGTATGGATGGTATGGCAGGCGCACCGCAACCTGCCGTTCGCGAAACCAAAAACTGACGCCGTGCGCCCCGCGCCCATCTGGACCCGCAGAAGCTCCGCCGCGCGCAGCAATGGCAGCATCCCATAGAAGAGGGTGGTGCCCCATATCGCCGCGCCTTTCTTCAGGACTGTGGACATCCGGCCGCCCGCATGGACGGACTGCGCCCGCTTAGACCGCGCCGTCTCTCACACCGCGCCGCCATCGCCACGCACCCCCTGCACGGCAGCAGCGCATCTAAAACCGCTCGAGCAACCGTTTGAAATAGTCGCGTTCTTTTTCCGGTCGGGACAACTCTCCGGCGCGCCGCCTTAAGTCGTCCAGCAACTCAAGCGCTTGTCCGTAGGCATCAGGATCATAGCCACGCCCGCCATCGGCGTCAGACGAGGTGCTCCCCTGCATCCGGCCCAAAGGATCACGGCCGCCGCTTTGCCCTCCTTGACCTTCGCCTTGGGCCTGCTGTTGCCCGCGTTCGCCCGCCCCAGAGGACTCGGCCATTGCCTCCCCCAGATTACGTATTCCATCCCGCAGCCCATCCATGGCCTCTGCTTGGCGGTTGATGGCCTCGGCCAGATCGCCTTCACGCAGCGCCTCTTCCGCCCCCTCCATCGCCTCGCCTGCACGGTCTAGAGCCTCGCGTGCCGCCTCCCCGCCTTCGGTGCCCGCTTGCGGTAAATTACTACGTTGGCGGCTCAGCTCCTGACGCAAGCTGCGTTGCCGGTCGGACAGGTTTTCCGCCAAATTCTGCGAACCACCCTGACCCTCCTGACCCATTCCGCCGGAGCCACCATTGCCCGCCTGACCGGATTGGCCTTCTCCGCCCTGTCCGTTTTCCCCCGGCTGATCTGATTGTCCTGACTCGCCCGTTTGACCTTGCTGGCCCTGTTGCTGACCCGGATTGAATTGATCTTGCAAATCGCGGAACGCTTGATCGGACAAGGATTGTTGATCGCGCAATGTATCCGACAGGCCGTCCATGGCCTGTGCGCCCGGCGATTGCATGCCTTGTCCCTGACCCTGCGCAATCCGCATATTCTCAAGCAGCTCTTGCAGTTCCGCCAAAGCCTGCTGCGCTTCCGCCATGCGGCCCTGCTCCATCAACTCCTGAATCCGGTCCATCATTTTTTGCAGATCGTTTTGCGTCATCTGCATGCTGCCACCGTTTTGTGCGCTTTGCGGCGCTTCGGATTGCTCGTTCTGCTCACGGGCCAATTGGCGCATATAATCGGCGGTAGCATCGCGCAACTCTTGCATCAACTCTGCGATTTCATTCTCGCTGGCGCCGCGCTTCATCGCTTCGGACAAACGGTCTTGCGCACGCTTCATCCGCGCCCGCGCATCCTCCAAATCACCCTCTTCCAGCTGTAGAGCCAAAGCCCACATCGCCTCGGCAATCTCGTCGCGGGCGTCGTCTTCCAGTTCACCCGCCACAAGCGCCGCCTCAAGTCGCCGTAAAATCATGCGCAATGGCAAATAATCACCATCATCGCGAAACAGCCCTTCAGGCTCGTAAGACATGGCGCGCAAAAGCTGTGCCGTGCGCGGTGCATTCACCCGCGTCCACAAAAGATCACGCCGCAACTCAATCACGGCAGCCGCCAAAGGATCAAAGAACCGCCGCGCCGAAAGCCGCATCGCCACCACATCACTCGCGCCCTCTTGGCCTGCCGCATCGGTAGCATAAAGCGTCACCCGCACCGGCAAATTGGCCCAAGAGTGTTTCGAATAATTCTCGATCAGGTTTTCTTCGAAGGCTGCCCGGTTGCCCGTGATCGGCATTGGCAACTGTGCCTCAATTGGCGCGCGCGGCTCCGGCGTGGCGGCCAGACCATACCGCCGGTTCAATGTCTCCAGATCCAGCGCGATCACCGCGCGGCCCGAGATCACGCCATAGTCGTCCGCCGCCTCGAACGGCAGCGTGGTTTCGCCGCGCATCGACACATCGGCAGGGGCGGTTATGCGCACCTGCGGCGCAGTATCCGGCGTCACATCAATATCCCAAATCCGTCCGCCGGCGCCGTTGATTGCCAATTCTCCGCTTTGTCCGACGGTAAATTCCTGCGCCGGATCCGAGGCCGCCGCCACAGCATCGCGGCGCTTCGATACGGTTTCCGACAGGCTCAACGCGCCGACCTCGCCATAGAACCGCAAAGTGATACGGCTACCTTGTGGCGCTTTCATCGTGCCGGCGGGGATGTCCGGCAAATACAGCACTGGCAATCCGGTATAGGGCGGCGGCGCGAGCCAGCCCTCCCATGTCGGGCCAGAGGCCAGAGCCGCACCGCCTCCCGGCCCCATGCCCGCCACCGATCCGACCCGCCAGAACGATCCGAACAGCAACCCGAGAAGGAGCAACAACAAAGCCACATAGCGCAACCCGAAAGGATCGCGCCGCGACAAGCGCACATCGCCAGACACCGGTTTCGCGCCCTTGGCACGCTCGGCCATCCGCGATTGATGCGCGGCCCAAAGCGCCGCACTGGCGGCATCTGCGGCCATCGCGGGCCGGTCGGCAAGCGCCTGCAATGGACGCCCGGCCAAACTGGCATCCAACCGCGCCAGCGCCTCGGCCCGCGTCGGAAACCGAAAACGCAGCGCCCCGCGCCCCGCAAACCACAAGGCCCCAAGCACCGCCAATACCGTCAGAGCCCAAACCACTTCGACCGGCAGCACCTCGTGCAGCCCAAGCATCAGCGCCCCAAGCGCCGCGACCAGAACTGACCAAAGTGGCCAAAACGCTTTGGCCCCGCGCTCGGCAAACAAGCCCGCACGGGTGAGGGCCAAAGGCCACCGAAGCGCCTTGAGCGCCGTATCCAAAGGAGGTTTCGCTCCGCTCATGCCGTCCTTTCAGCCCCTCGAAACGGAGCATCCCGCAGCACCCACCCGAGGAAGAATCAAACGGCGGCGCGGGGTTCCCCCCGAGCTTATGCGCCCGTTTCCGATCCGGCTAGAGCCACGCAGGGAGCGTATCGCGATTTATGATCTCTTCATAGGTTGGACGTGGGCGAATGACGGCAAATTGATCCCCCTTGGCCAAGACCTCGGGGATCAAGGGGCGGGTGTTATATTCGCTCGACATCACGGCACCATACGCCCCCGCCGAGCGGAATGCGATCAAGTCCCCCGCCGCAAGGGTCGGCATATCGCGGCCCTTGGCAAAGGTATCGCCGCTTTCGCACACCGGACCGACAATGTCATATTTTGCGCCCTCAAGCCCCGGCGCGGGTTCGATCACGGGTATGATATCGTGATGCGCCTCGTACATTGCCGGGCGGATCAAATCGTTCATTGCGCCATCGATGATTAGAAATTCGCGATCCTCGCCTTGCTTGACGTAGATCACTTCGCTGACCAGAATTCCCGCGTTACCCGCCACCAAACGCCCCGGCTCGATCTCGATCTCGCACCCCAGATGCCCGAGAGTTTCCTTGACCATCGCGCCATATTCGACAGGCAGCGGCGGCGCCGTATTGGAGCGCTCATAAGGGATACCCAAGCCACCGCCCAGATCGAGGCGCGTGATTGTATGGCCATCGCTGCGCAGGGCTTCGGTCAATTCCGCAACCTTTTGATAGGCAAGGCGAAACGGCTCGAGGTCGGTCAACTGGCTACCGATATGCACGTCGATCCCAATGACCTTGAGCCCCGTCAAAGACGCGGCATGAGCGTAGACGTCGCGGGCGCGGCTGATCGGAATGCCGAATTTGTTTTCCGATTTGCCCGTGGCGATTTTCGCATGGGTTTTCGCATCCACATCGGGGTTCACCCGCACGGTGATCGGGGCAATGACGCCAAGCTCCAAAGCCACCGCGTTGAGCGCCTCCATCTCCGGTTCGCTCTCGACGTTGAACTGGCGGATGCCGCCGGTCAGCGCCATGCGCATCTCGTCGCGGGTTTTGCCGACGCCGGAAAACACGATCCGGTCACCGGGGATACCGGCGGCCCGCGCGCGGGCATATTCGCCGCCCGACACCACGTCCATCCCTGCGCCCAAATCGCCCAATGTTTTGAGGATCGCTTGGTTCGAGGCGGCTTTCATCGCGTAGCACACCAGATGATCCATCCCCTCCAAAGCCTCGTCAAACAGGCGGAAATGCCGTTCAAACGTCGCGGTGGAATAGAGATAAAACGGCGTGCCAACAGTGGCGGCAATCTCGGCCACGGGAACGTCTTCGGCAAAAAGCGTGCCGTCGCGGTATAGAAAATGATCCATGAGAAGGCTCCTGAGAAGTCGGGGCAGAGGCGGTTAAACCGGCCGTGTGCGCAAAAACAGATAAAGCGGCAAGCCGCAGCTGACGCCAATAAGGAAGGTGGCGGGAAGGGCAATAAGTGCCAGAAAATTCCGCCGCACCGAAACCTCGGCAATGATCCAAACCGTCAAGGCAATGGCCGCAATGGTCAAATCCCACACAAGGCCGGATGTGGCGTCATTGGCGTGCCATGCCGTGATCATCGCGGTAATATCAAAACCGTTGCGGCCCAACCACGCGGCGAAATAGGCCATCGGATGCACCGCGCCCCAGATCGCCAACCCGAGGTAAAGCATCCGCAACAGGCGCATTTACAGGCCGATCCCGACATTGACGCGGGTGCCGATGCCGACGTTGACGCTGCTATGGGTGTGCACCCCGCCTGCGCCGACGCTAACGCCGGTATTGAGCGACGGGCGAATTGGCGGGCCATCGACACCGCAAGCGCCCAGCGCCGTCAAAGCCAAAAGAACGATCACGGTTCTCATGCCAAAATCTCTTTCCAACGCGCCACTTGCGCGCGCACCTGCGCCGGGGCCGTGCCACCGTAGGACATGCGCGAGGCGACGGAATTATGCACTCCAAGCACGCCGAACACCGCTTCGGTAATGCCGCCGTGGACCGATTGCATTTGCGCCAAAGTCAGATCGGGCAAATCCACGCCCGCGCCTTCGGCCATCGCCACCAATGCGCCGGTGACGTGGTGCGCATCGCGGAACGGCAGGTTCAATTCGCGCACCAGCCAATCGGCCAAATCCGTCGCCGTCGAGAACCCCGATCCGGCAGCGGCTTCAAGGCTGGGCCGGTTGGCGGACATATCGGCAACCATGCCGGTCATCGCCGCCAGCGCCAGCATCAGATTGTCAGCAGCATCGAAAACTTGCTCTTTGTCTTCTTGCATATCCTTGGAATAGGCGAGCGGCAGCCCCTTCATCACCATCATCAAGGCGACATGCGCCCCGAAAATCCGGCCGATTTTGGCACGGATCAATTCCGCCGCATCGGGGTTTTTCTTTTGCGGCATGATCGACGAACCGGTGGAGAACCGATCCGAGAGCGTCACAAAACGGAATTGCGCCGAGGACCAGATCACCAATTCTTCGGCAAAACGCGACAGATGCATGGCGCAGATCGACGCACAGGACAGGAATTCCAACGCAAAATCGCGGTCCGACACCGCATCCAAAGAATTCGCCGCCGGACGGTCAAAGCCCAGCGCCTTGGCGGTCATCTCACGGTCAATCGGAAAAGACGTGCCCGCCAAGGCCGCCGCCCCAAGGGGGGATTCGTTCATCCGCGCCCGTGCATCCTTGAACCGCGACATATCACGGCCCAACATCTCCACGTAGGCCATCATATGGTGGCCCCACGTCACCGGCTGCGCGGTTTGCAGATGGGTGAATCCGGGCATAACCCAATCGGCACCTGCTTCGGCTTGAGCCAAAAGAGCGCGGATCAAGGCGTCGATGCCTTCTATGGCCGCATCCATCTGATCTCGCACCCAAAGTTTGAAATCGGTCGCCACCTGATCATTGCGCGAACGGCCGGTGTGCAAACGCCCCGCCGGTTCGCCGATGATCTCTTTCAAACGCGCTTCGACATTCATATGAATGTCTTCAAGCGCGGTGGAAAATTCGAACGTGCCGCCTTCGATTTCTGACAAGACCGTGAGCAGGCCTTCCCTCATCGTCTCGGCGTCTTTATCAGTGACAATGCCCGTCGCCGCCAACATCGCGGCATGGGCCCGAGAGCCGGCGATATCTTGGGGGGCCATTCGTTGATCATATGAGATCGAGGCATTGATGGCCTCCATGATCGCATCGGGTCCAGCGGCAAAACGGCCGCCCCACATCTGGTTCGAGGTTTTTTCGGTCATAGCGCGCAGCACCCTTGGGAGGCAAAATGAAATTCAATCGGTCCGCAGTGGTTTATACGGCCCTTGCCTTGGGTGCAATTGCAGCAATCGGCTTTGTCGCGCTGCAAGACCCCGCAACCCGCTCCGCTCCCGCAGATTACAGCGCGCTTGAAGCGTTGCGCGCCGGTGAGATGAAAAAACTGGCCTTTGCGCCCGCCCCCAAAGCCGTCTCGACCCAAGCCTTCACCCGCAAGGACGGATCGACAGGCACGTTGGCAGAGTATCAAGGGAAGGTGACGGTATTGAACTTTTGGGCCACATGGTGCGCGCCCTGCCGCAAGGAAATGCCCAGCCTCGCCGCGCTGCAATCGCAGATGGGCGACCAAATCAACGTGGTGACATTGGCCACGGGGCGCAATCCGCCGCCCGCGATTGATGCTTTCCTAACCGAGGTTGGCGCAGTGAACTTGCCGCGCCACCGCGACCCCAAAAGCGCGATTGCGCGCGATATGGCGGTTTTGGGCCTGCCGATCACGGTGATACTCGATGCCAACGGCATGGAAATCGCCCGCCTGACCGGCGACGCTGATTGGGCCTCAGGCAGCGCCAAGGCGATCCTCGCCGCATTGGCCGATCCGGAGCAATACCCCTAATACCCCTAGATCTTGCTCCAATCAGGCGCATCTACTGCCATCGCAGCGGTGCGATCATGGGCCGAGCAGGTGAGCACATGATCATTGACCATACCGACCGCCTCCATGAAGGCATAAACAATCGTCGGCCCGCAAAATTTAAACCCACGTTTCTTCAAATCTTTTGAAAGTTTTAGAGAGATTTCTGTGCTGGTGGGCACATCTGCCGCCGTGGCAAAGCGGCTCTGTATAGGCGCGCCGCCGACGTAGGACCACACCCATTTGGCAAAGCCCTCCTCGGCTTCGATGGCCTGCCAGGCACGCGCGTTTCCGATGGTTGCCTCGATCTTGCCGCGATGCCGTATGATGCGCGTATCTTGCACCAATCGCGCCACGTCTTCCGCCCCCCACATGGCGATAATATTCGGGTCAAACCCTTCAAAAGCCTGCCTAAATCCCTCACGCTTCTTAAGAATGGTGATCCAACTCAGCCCCGCTTGGAACCCGTCGAGGATCAGCTTTTCCCAAAGCGCACGACTGTCATATTCCGGCACGCCCCATTCATAATCATGGTAGTCGCGATAGATGTCTTCGGCGCCGACCCATCCACATCGTTTTGTCATTTGCTCTCTCCAATTGCCGTTCACCCCCCCATTAACCACAGAACCGTTTTTCGGGCAGGATTAAGAGGTTGTTAGCCATTCATGCGCAAATCTAGGACGGGTGAACTGGGAAGGTAGATCATGAAAAAGCCTACTATTTTTAGCGGAGCCGGGGCAAACACCCCGCAAGCCGATGCGCGCCGCGCAAATATCAAACGCATCCGCGCCAACATTCCGCAGGGACACCACAATCCGCTCGACTATGCGGTGACGTCCCGTGATCGCTCGACCCTGCAAATGGTGCAAGAGGCGGTCGAACACAATCAGGTCATGCTCGCCTATCAACCCGTCGTTCAATCCCTGCAACAAGACAGACCGGCCTTCTACGAAGGGTTGATCCGGGTGCTGGATGAGACCGGGCGTGTGATCCCGGCCGCCGATTTCATCGACTCCATTGAAACCACGGAAACCGGCCGTCTCATTGACTGCCTTGCGCTCGAAAAAGGCCTGCGCACCCTGCACGAGCAACCGCAGATCCGCCTTTCGATCAATATGTCTGCGCGGTCCATCGGCTATCAAAAATGGGCCCGCACCCTCAAACGTGGCCTCGACCGTGATCCCACAATTGGCGAACGGTTGATCCTCGAAATCACCGAAAGCAGCGCTATGCTGGTGCCCGAATTGGTGGTCGGCTTCATGTCCAACCTGCAAAATCGCGGCATTTCCTTTGCTTTGGACGATTTCGGCGCAGGCTTCACATCCTTCCGCTACCTCAAGGATTTCTACTTCGACATCCTGAAAGTCGACGGGCAGTTCATTCGCGGCATCAACGAAGATGCCGACAATCAAGTGATCACCAGAGCACTTTTGTCGATTGCACAACAATTCGATATGTTCACGGTCGCCGAATGCGTCGAGCGTGCTCCCGATGCCGCCTACCTGACCTCGCTTGGCGTTGATTGTCTCCAAGGGTATTTCTTTGGCGCGCCGACCACCAACCCATCATGGTTGCAACCTATGGCGATGCGCTCCTCCGCCTAACTGCGGCGCGGTTCTTCGACCAAAGACCAATGGGTTGATGCATTCCGTTGCAAGGTGATGACCTTGCCGCAGCGCGGCAAATCCTCTATCTCTTTTCTATCCGGCGCGCGCCGGTGGTATGTGAAACCATATCATGGACGTGCAAACGCCGCGCAATCAGGTGGAGAAAATCACATGACCAACGTAGTTATCGCATCCGCAGCCCGCACGGGTGTCGGCTCTTTTGGCGGATCATTTGCCAACACGCCCGCACATGATCTTGGCGCGGCCGTTCTTACCGAAATTGTCAAACGCGCCGGCATTGATCCCTCGGAAGTATCCGAAACCATTCTGGGTCAGGTTTTGACCGCTGCGCAGGGCCAAAACCCCGCCCGCCAAGCCCATATCAACGCCGGCCTTCCCATCGAGTCCGCCGCATGGTCGATCAACCAAGTTTGTGGTTCCGGCCTGCGCGCCGTGGCCTTGGCCGCCCAGCACATCCAATTGGGTGACGCCAATATTGTCGCCGCCGGCGGCCAAGAGAATATGACCATGAGCCCCCATGCCGCCAACCTGCGCGCAGGCCATAAAATGGGCGACACAAAATACATCGACACGATGATTCGTGATGGTCTTTGGGATGCCTTCAACGGCTACCACATGGGACAAACCGCCGAGAACGTCGCCGAACAATGGCAGATCAGCCGCGACCAGCAAGACGAGTTCGCTGTGGCCTCGCAAAACAAAGCCGAAGCCGCCCAGAAAGCCGGCAAATTCGCCGATGAAATCGTCCCCTTTGTCATCAAAACCCGCAAGGGCGAAACCGTTGTCGATTCCGATGAATATATCCGGCACGGCGCAACCATGGATGCCATGCAAAAGCTGCGCCCGGCCTTTACCAAAGATGGATCGGTCACGGCGGCCAATGCCTCCGGCATCAATGATGGCGCGGCGGGCGCGCTCCTGATGAGCGCCGATGAAGCCGAGAAACGCGGCATCACCCCGCTGGCGCGCATCGCATCCTATGCCACCGCCGGCCTTGACCCGTCGATCATGGGCGTCGGCCCGATCCATGCCTCGCGCAAAGCTTTGGAAAAGGCCGGTTGGAAAGCCGAAGACCTTGACCTTGTCGAAGCCAACGAAGCCTTTGCCGCACAGGCCTGCGCCGTGAACAAAGAAATGGGTTGGGATCCGGCCGTTGTGAACGTCAACGGCGGCGCAATTGCCATTGGCCACCCGATCGGGGCCTCGGGCGCGCGTATCCTCAACACCTTGCTGTTTGAAATGCAGCGCCGCGGCGCCAAGAAAGGCCTCGCAACGCTTTGCATTGGCGGTGGCATGGGCGTGGCCATGTGCCTTGAGCGGCCCTAATCTATAGGCAGCGATTCTTTGCTGTCGCAGAAAAATCACCTTTTTCAACAAGGGGCGCCCCAAAGCGCCCCTTTTTCTTTGTATTTCGTGCGACTAAGTGACCAAACTGCAAAGAAGGCTGCGGAATATGAGAAATCTTTTGCGCAACAATGTTGCGCAACAACGTGAATATGGGTAACACCATTACCAAGAGAAATTTGCCAATTGGGAGGACACCATGGCACGAACAGCACTCGTCACAGGCGGATCGCGCGGCATTGGCGCGGCCATTTCCATCGCTCTGAAAGAGGCCGGTTATGACGTCGCCGCGACCTACGCGGGCAATGATGAAGCCGCCGCAAAATTCACCGCCGAAACTGGCATCAAGACCTACAAATGGAACGTGGCCGATTACGACGAATGCGTCGCAGGCATTGCCTCGGTCGAAGCAGATCTTGGCCCGGTCGACGTGCTTGTGAACAATGCCGGCATCACCCGCGACGCGCCCTTCCATAAAATGACCCGCGAACAGTGGACTCAGGTGATGGATACCAATCTGTCCGGCCTGTTCAACATGACGCACCCGATCTGGCCTGGCATGCGGGATCGCAAATTCGGTCGTGTGATTTCGATTTCGTCGATCAACGGTCAAAAAGGCCAATTCGCCCAAGCCAACTATTCCGCGGCCAAAGCCGGCGACATCGGCTTCACAAAAGCCTTGGCGCAAGAAGGCGCGCGCGCGGGGATCACCGTAAACGCCATCTGCCCCGGTTATGTTGCGACCGACATGGTGATGGCAGTGCCGGAAAAAGTCCGCGAATCGATCATTGCGACGATCCCCGTTGGTCGTTTGGGTGAACCCGAAGACATCGCCCGCGCGGTGGTTTTTCTCGCCTCCGATGACGCAGGTTTCATCACCGGCGCAACGCTCACAGCGAACGGCGGTCAATATATGACCTGATCCGCAACCGGATCACGTATTGAAGGGGCCGGCGCGGCAAAGCGCCGGCCTTTTTTGCGCGATGCGTCGCGCAATCGACTGTTCACCATGCGACCAACAAGATAGCGTCGCCGATATGATCAACACACGCACCGCCACCTTCATCGGTTTCATCGCGATCCTGCTTTGGGCGTTGTTGGCATTGCTCACTGTCGCCACCGCCCCCACCCCGCCCTTGCTTCTCAACGCGATCTGTTTTGCAGTTGGGGGCACGCTTGGCCTTATATGGGCGCGAGTGACCGGTCGCCTTCACCACTTGCGCACGGTCAACTGGCGCATCTACCTCTTTGGCACGCTTGGACTTTTTGGATATCACGCGTTGTATTTCACCGCCTTGCGCCTTGCCCCTCCCGCACAGGCGGGATTGATCGCCTATCTGTGGCCATTGCTGATCGTGCTGATGTCCGGCCTGCTGCCGGGTGAACGGCTACGCCTTGGCCATATTCTCGGCGGCGGCCTCGGATTTCTCGGTGCCGCTTTGTTGATCACGGACGGATCAGGGCTGAACGCGGATCACGCTATGGGGTATCTGCTCGCCATCGCCTGTGCCCTTACATGGTCGGGGTATTCGGTGCTCTCGCGGCGCTTGGGCGCGGCCCCCACCGAAAGCGTGGCGGTCTTTTGCCTCGCCACGGCACTGCTTTCGGCATTGCTCCATCTTGCGCTGGAAGAGACCGTTTGGCCGGTCGGCGTATGGGGATGGGGTGCCGTGATCGGCTTGGGCCTCGGCCCCGTTGGTCTTGCATTTTATGTCTGGGACATCGGGATCAAAAAAGGCGACATCCAATTGTTGGGTGTCGCCTCCTACGCTGCGCCGCTTTTATCGACGCTGATCCTGGTTATCGCAGGCGTGGCCACCCCAAGCGTCAATCTCGCCGTAGCTGCCTTGTTGATAACCGGCGGCGCGGGGCTTGCCGCGCGCGCCAGCTTTGCAATGAAATCGAAAGCCGATCCTTTGGCCTAGGCCGTGACCGACAGACGCGAAATTTCTTCCTTCAGACGGAGTTTTTGCTTCTTTAACTCCGCAATCACCAAGTGGTTGGAGCCAGGAGATCGTTGCTCGGCTTCGACCTTCTGCGAGAGAGTGGCGTGTCGCTTTTTCAGCTCCTCGACATGGGACGTCAAACTCATGGGTAGTCTCCTCTCTGTGGTTGAAATAGGCGGTATCAGTGCAGCACAAATTTCGGCGTCTGTCACGCGACTGATACAAAGAGTGAAGAGAAAACTGTTTAGAAATTCTTAACCGGTTCCAGAAAACTCCAGCGCCGCCCCATGGCGCAGGATATTAACCAACTGATCTGTATAGCTTTCTTCGTCTTTCTGGTGACGCGCCCCCTTGTGCATCACCACGCCGTCCCAAAGGCGGAAATCAGCACGTCCGCCGCGCCGTGCGCGAAAAACCACCAATTGCGCCGCGCGGCCCACCCGGGGGATCAACGGCAAAACCTCGATACTGCCCAAAACGCCCGTCGCCGCCGCGATCAAATCTGGCAACCGTTCGGCCCGATGAATCACATGGACATACCCCTTAGGCGCACAGCGTTTGGCTGCTGCTGTGATCCATGCCTCCAGCGGCGCCGCGATTCCCATCGCCATCTCACGCGCCGGATGTGGCGACACGGTCGAAGCGCCACGGTCAAAATAGGGAGGATTAGCGATTACATGATCAAACTGCCGCGTTTTGAGGCAGGCGGGCATGGCCATCAAATCGCCCGTGACCACCTCAAAATCCGCGCCATTTCGTCGCCCGTTTGCCATCGCCAATGCCGCGTGATCTGCTTGAATTTCAAGTCCCGTCAAACGCAGATCCGGCACCCGCGTCCCGAGACAAAGCGACGCGGTCCCCACCCCGCAGCCAAGCTCCAAAACATGTTGCCCTGCCCGTGCATTCACCGCCGCCGCCAAAAGAACCGGATCCACCCCCGCACGATACCCCGCCCGTGGTTGCCAGATCTGCAAACGGCCATTTAAGTATTTATCATCACTGAGATTTTCAGCATCCCAACCGGCGATATCATTCTCGGGCGTCATCCATCGCGCCCTATTCATCCACGGGATTCAACCCGTTGTCCCGGAGCGTGCGGTAGGCCGCTTTATGATCACGGTCCGCCACCATAAGCCGGCGCGGCAATGCTCCGATGCCACCGTCAAGGATGCTCATATTTACGTCTAATTCAAAGCAGTCTATACCCTCGCCAGAAAGCAATGCGCGGGCAAAGGCGATCTCGGTCGGATCGGTGGTTCGCAAAAGATGTTTCATATCAGCGCAGTTAATGCCATCCATGCGGGGCTGTCGAGGCAAATGCGACGCCGCGCCAGTCAAGCAAAGAGACAAATGAGGCCATGAGCTTGGACAACCCGACCAAACCGCACGAAGCACTTGCCGCTCACCTTGAGGGCGATCTTGCCGATGTGAACACGCTGATCCGCGCCCGCATGGCCTCGAAACACGCCCCCCGCATCCCCGAAGTTACCGCGCATCTGGTTGAGGCAGGCGGCAAACGGCTGCGCCCGATGCTGACGCTGGCGGCCGCGCGTCTGTGCGGATATGCGGGCGCGTATCATATCCATCTGGCCGCCACGGTCGAATTTATTCACACGGCGACGCTGTTGCATGATGACGTCGTCGACGAAAGCGAACAACGGCGCGGCCGCCCCACCGCGAACCTTCTTTGGGACAACCAGTCCAGCGTTTTGGTCGGCGATTATCTCTTTGCCCGCAGTTTCCAGTTGATGACCGAAACCGGCAATATGCGGGTGCTCGAAATCCTTTCCAATGCCTCTGCCACGATTGCCGAGGGCGAAGTATTGCAGCTTACTGCGGCACAGGATTTGGCCACCACCGAAGAGATTTATCTACAAGTTGTGCGCGGTAAAACCGCCGCACTTTTTTCTGCCGCCTGCGAGGTCGGCGGGGTCATCGCGGCAGCAGACCCGGCACAAATTCAGGCGCTGTATGATTATGGTGACGCACTTGGCGTGGCCTTTCAAATCGTGGATGACCTGCTTGATTACAGCGGCGACGCGACCGCCACCGGTAAGAACATCGGCGATGATTTCCGCGAACGCAAATTGACCCTACCGGTGATCAAAGCCGTGGCCAAAGCCGCTGCGGACGAGCGCGCCTTTTGGACGCGTACGATACAGAAAGGCCGCCAGGACGACGGCGATCTGGACGAGGCGTTGAGATTGCTGGCCAAACATGGCGCGATGGAGGAGACCCGCGCAGAGGCGCTGGCATGGTCCTCCAAGGCCAAAGAAGCGCTCGACCCGCTGCCGGACCATCCGATCAAGACAATGCTACGCGACATCGCCGATTACGTCGTCGCACGGATCAGCTGAGGCGCGGCGCGGCGCGCGCCGTTCAAACGCGTTGCCTGCACCCACCAATGAGGATGCTCCGCCCGGAGATGAGCGGCAGCCGCAGCGGCCATCGCATCGCTTTCATATAATCCGAAACAGGTCGCGCCCGACCCCGACATTCGCGCGGCGCGGCACCCCGAGGTCGTTGCAATTGCATCAAGCACCCTCGCGATTTGCGGTGCAATTGCCTGCGCAGGCGGCTCCAGGTCATTGCGCTGGCGGGCGAGCCAATCAAACACCGCAGGCAAATCCGCCATATCTGCCGGCAAGGCCTCCATCGGTGGATTGTCTTTTTTCGTCAAAGCTTTGAACACCGGCCCCGTCGGCACCGCAACGCGCGGGTTGACCAAGAGGATCGGCAGTTCGGGCCATACGGCCAAGGGCGTGATTGCCTCACCAATGCCTTGCACGCGGGCGGTGTCGGACGCGGCACACATCGGCACATCCGCCCCGATCGCCAGCAATCGCGCCATGGCCTGCGCCGAGGGCGCGGTGTCAGCCCCGTTCAAATACGCCAGACCGCGAAAACAGGCGGCTGCATCCGCCGATCCGCCGCCTATTCCCGCCGCCACCGGCAGGTTTTTTTCCAACGAAAAAGACAAAGGCGCGCCGGTCCAAAAGACATCTGCCACATCCGACACAAAATTCGCGCCGCCTGTCGGCACATCGCCCGCCTCTGGGCCTGTCACGGTGAAATCGCCCGCGCCATCCGGCGTGATCCGCAGCACATCGCCTACACCTGCGAACCCCACGAGGCTGTCGAGCAGGTGATAGCCATCCGCCCGCTGTCCGGTGATATGGAGCGTCAGATTGACCTTTGCCGGGGCAAAAATCTCAATTGTCGTCATTGGCCACCTTCAACGGTGCCGCGCCCTCTTCGGCCAAAACCGCATCAAGCCCCACCTCCAGCTTGCGACGAATACGCGCCGCGTCTTTTTCCTCGGGCTCGAACGACAGGGCGCGTTGCCATTGGAATTCGGCCTCCAATTTACGCCCCACGGACCAATAGACATCCCCCAGATGATCATTGATGATCGGATCGACCGCCACCAATTCGGCGGCGCGTTCCATATGACCCACGGCCTCGTCATAGCGGCCAAGCCGGAACAACACCCAACCGAGGCTGTCGACGATATAGCCGCTATCGGGGCGGGAGGCGACCGCGCGTTCGATCATGTCAAGCGCCTCATCAAGGCTCTCGCCGCGCTCGACCAAGGAATAGCCAAGATAGTTGAGCACCTGCGGCTGGTTCGGGTTCAATTCAAGCGCCTTGCGAAAATCCGCCTCTGATGCCTGCCAATCCTTCATTTGCTCGTGGGCAATGCCGCGCGCATAGAACAAGAACCATAGCGATGGTTGCGAGTCACCATAAAGCGCCAAGGCACGATCATAGGCGGCCACTGCACCTTTAAAATCATCCTTGGCGCGCAAATAATCCCCGATGGTCACGTGCACAGCGGGCAAATCGGGGCTGGTGCGGGCCAATTGTTCAAGCACTTCCATGGCGGCTTCATCTTTGCCCGCCGCGCGCAGGGCCGCAGCACGGCCCAATTCTGCTGCATGAAAGGCCGGATCATCCTGTGGCACCGACCGATAAACCTCGACCGCCAATTCATGCTGTTCGAGATCCTCAAGCAGCCCCGCCGCCAACAACGCCGCATCTGTATGACCGGGCCGCAGATACAGCGCCGCGCGGGTATAGAGCAACGTATAATCAGGGTTCGCCTCGTCGCTCAGCGCCCCGGCAATGGAATAAAACACCTCTGCGGTGCCATCCGCCGCGCCTCGCGCCAAGGAGAAGGGCAATGGTTTTCCCGCCTCCAGATCACCACGCATGTCACGCAATTCAGGATCCAGATCGGAGCCGAAAACCTGATCCATCAACGCCACCGCCTCGGTGGTTTTTTCCACTTGGCTCATGATTTGCAGGCGCGCGACCATACCGCGCCGGGTGCCCTGCAAGGCGCCGGCTCCGTCGGCGACAAAGATCTTTTCCGCCGCCTCGAAATCCCCGACCGAGGCCAAGGCCAAGGCCTTGTGATATTGAGCAAAACTGGCCAGGCCGCGTTCTTTGCCCACGGCATCAAATGCCTTGAGCGCCGCCGACATATCGCCAAGCCCCACCTGCGCCCATGCGATCATCAACCCATCCACCAAGGGGCCCGAGCCTTTTTCGCTTTCGGCACGGGCGATCAACGCCTCGAACTGGCCTGTTTTCGCCTCGTTGGCGGCCAAAATCATCCGTCCGGCTTGACTGCCGACCCCGTCGGCTTCGGCCTTGCGGGCAATCGGCAAGGCCAAAGCAATTTTACCTACGGATACAAAGGCCTGTATGGCACTGTCGAGCAACAAAGGATGTGATGGATCGCGCGCCAAAGCCATCGACAGATATTGCGCCGCTGCGGCAAAATCCGACCCATACCGCGCCTGACGTGAGGCCAGATAGGCTCCCGACAGGCTCTCGGCCAGAGCCGGAGCCACCGGCATCGCCGCCGCCAACCCTGCTGCCATTGCAACTGTAGATGTCCAGATACGCAGTTTGCTCAAGATCACGGCTCGGCCCCTTGTTTTGGATACGGGCGAAAGCATCGCGCCGCTTTTTCCAAAGCCTAATCGCCCCGCCGCGCAGAGGCAATGCACGAGCGCGTCAAGCGCAATGGGGGCGGGCAGTTTGCTGCCGGTTATGCCCCGCATTTTCATAAAAACGGCGCCGGGGCCTCCTCCGGCCCGCGGCCGCCAACCGGATAGGCGTATCGCGCCCGACCATATGCGCGCTAGGAAGCGGTTTGCCGAACAAAAAAGGGGCGCCAACCGGCCCCCCTTCTCGTTCACTTATATATCCGGCCTGCGGATCACATGTTCGGGTAATTCGGCCCGTCGCCGCCTTGGGGCGTGGTCCATGTGATATTCTGCGCGGGGTCTTTGATATCGCAAGTTTTGCAATGCACGCAGTTTTGGAAGTTAATGACGAAGCGCGGCTCTTTGCCCTCTTCCTCGACGAACTCATAAACGCCCGCAGGGCAATACCGCGCCGACGGACCAGCATATTTCGCCAGATCGACAGTCACAGGCACCGCATCATTCGTCAAACGCAGGTGACACGGTTGCTGCTCTTCGTGGTTGGTCATCGAAAAGCTGACGTTGGTAAGCCGGTCAAAGCTCAGCTTGCCATCAGGTTTCGGATAGTCGATCGGCTTGTGCTTGCTGGCCTCTTCCGTGGCGTCGGCATCGTTCTTGCCATGCTTGAGCGTCCCCAAAAGCGAGAAGCCAAAGGTGTTGGTCCACATATCGAACCCACCAACCGCGAGTGACGCCATAAGCCCATACTTGGACCACAAAGGTTTGACGTTGCGGACTTTTTTCAAATCCTTGCCGATGGCGCCTGTGCGTACTTCATCCTCATACGCGGGCAATTCGTCGCCGCTGCGGCCCGCTTGGATCGCCTCGAATGCGGCCTCTGCGGCGGCCTTGCCCGACAGCATTGCATTGTGGTTCCCCTTAATGCGCGGCACGTTGACCATACCCACCGAACAACCGAGCATCGCACCGCCGGGGAAAGTCATTTTCGGCATCGATTGATAGCCACCCTCGGAAATCGCCCGCGCGCCATAGGCCACGCGTTTACCGCCCTCCAAAAGGTCCGCCACCACCGGGTGATGTTTGAACCGCTGGAATTCCATATAGGGGAAAAGATGCGGGTTCTTGTAGTTCAAGTGTACCACAAACCCGACATACACCTGATTGTTTTCAATGTGATAGATGAAGCTACCGCCACCGGCATTGCCATTCAAAGGCCAGCCCATGGTGTGGGTCACGGTGCCTTCTTTATGCTTGGCGGGATCGATCTCCCAAATCTCTTTCATACCAAGGCCGAATTTTTGCGGTTCATGGCCTTTGGAGAGGTCGTATTTCGCAATCACCTGTTTCGACAAGGACCCGCGCACGCCTTCGGAGAGGAATACATATTTGCCATGCAATTCCATGCCCGGCTCATATCCGTCGCCCGGAGTGCCGTCAGGATTACGGCCAAATTCGCCCGCAACAACGCCTTTGACTTCGCCGTTTTCACCGTAAACCAATTCCGAGCACGCCATGCCCGGGAAGATCTCGACGCCCATTTCTTCGGCTTGCTCCGCCATCCAGCGGCACACGTTGCCCATCGACACGATGTAATTGCCATGGTTGCTCATGAGCGGTGGCATTGGGAAATTCGGCACCCGAACCTTTCCCGCTTCACCCAACATATAGAAATTATCGACTTTCACCGGGGTGTTCAACGGCGCGCCTTTTTCTTTCCAATCGGGGATCAATGCGTTCAAACCGCAAGGATCCAAAACCGCACCCGACAGGATATGCGCGCCCACTTCCGAGCCTTTTTCCAAAACCACGACATTGATATCCGCATCGAGTTGCTTAAGACGGATCGCCGCTGACAGGCCCGCCGGACCCGCACCGACGATGACCACGTCGTATTCCATTGCTTCCCGTTCGATCTCGCTCATTTGGGTGGCTCCTCCCGTTGGTCAAGGGCGATGTTGCCCTGCGCAAGCGTTGCGCGTAATAATATTTCGCCGTGGATACCGCAGTGCAGCATCGCCCGTCAATCGCTTCGATGCGTTATAATGCACACTTGCCACCGCGCGAGCACGCATGGACAAGAGAAATCTTGCCATATCCCTCACAGATAGCTTGCATTACCCTCCTCCTTTGGGTCAGGTATCTCAACCCGAAATTCCCCGAGCAGCGAGAGGCTGCTCCTCGACCGTTCTGGAAAGAGTTCATGGAAAAGATCCCAATGACCCGCGCCGGGCACACCGCGCTGGAAGCCGAATTGAAACAGCTCAAGTCCGTTGAGCGCCCCGCAATCATTGCCGCGATTGCGGAAGCACGCGAGCATGGCGATTTGTCGGAAAATGCCGAATACCATTCGGCACGCGAAAAGCATTCCTTCATCGAGGGCCGCATCAAGGAATTGGAAGCGGTGATCTCGTTGGCCGAGGTGATCGACCCCAAAACCCTCTCCGGCCCGATCAAGTTCAGCGCCACGGTAACGGTCGTTGACGAGGACACCGATGAAGAGAAAACATGGCAGATCGTCGGCGAACACGAAGCCAACATCGAAAAAGGCCTGTTGAACATCAAATCGCCCATCGCCCGCGCCCTGATTGGTAAGGAAGAAGGTGACAGCGTCGAAGTGCGCACGCCGGGCGGCGAGAAGGCTTACGAAATTCTTAAAATCGCCTATATCTAAGCAGGGGGCCATGGTGCCCTTTGTCCCGAGATGATTGGACTGGCAGACCGAAATGGCTGAAACACCGACCACGCGGCCCACGCCGCTCGGCATATACGACAAGCCCAAGGGCAAGGCGATCACCGGCATCGAGATCATCGCGCTGGCGCTGTCGCTTGTCTGGTTGCTTGCCGCAGTGATTTTTTTCCTCACCGCCGGCAGCGCCAGAGCGGTCGAAGCGGGCAATATGGGCGGGTTGCGGTTTCTCATCACCATGCTCGCCATTTTCATGCCGGTGGCAATGATTTGGGTCGCGGCCACCGCCGCCCGTTCAAGCCGCGTGATGCGCGAGGAAAGCCAGCGGTTGCAGGCCGCCATCGACGCCATCCGCCATAGCTATGTTGCGCAATCTCAGGCCGGTCGCCAAAACGCCCCGGATGTCAGCACAGTGGCCCGTAAATTAGACCAGATCGCCGAAGCGCAGCGCAAGACAGAGACCACATTGGCGGCGCTGTCGGGCAACCGCGACCGCGAGGATACCGCCAATCGCAAATCCACGCCCACGCCCACGCAGGAGCCCGAGGGCGATAAAGCCGAGCAAGTGTCATTGCCGCTTGGCACTCCCTCCGAAGACATGGCGCCGCCCTTGGAGCGCGCCGATTTCATCCGAGCGATCAATTTCCCCGAAACCGCCGAAGACAAGGCCGGGTTCGACGCCTTGCGCCGCGCGCTCGCAGACCGGCAGGCCAAACAATTGATTCAGGCCGCGCAGGATATTTTGACCCTGCTCAGCCAGGACGGCATCTATATGGACGATCTGCGCCCGGATATGGCGCGCCCCGAGATCTGGCGCAAATTCGCCAGCGGCGAGCGCGGGCGTTCGGTTGCGCCACTGGGCGGGATTCGGGATCGGTCGTCGCTTGCGCTGACGGCAGGGCGGATGCGGCAGGATCCGATTTTTCGCGACGTGGCGCATCACTTCCTGCGCCGTTTTGATCAGGCCGTTGCCGAATTCGCCGATGGTGCATCCGATTCGGAAATCTCTGCTCTGTCCGATACCCGAACGGCGCGGGCCTTTATGCTTTTGGGCCGGGTGGCAGGCACCTTCGATTGATCCGCACCAGCAGAGCGCGCAGCCCCATGCCGATGTCACGGCGCCTTGCGGCGCGCGCCCATCTGTAACGCCCTAATATTCACAAACCCGCCTCACGGACCCGCGCCTGTGCCAGATCGTCCGGCGTATTGATGTTGAAAAAAGCCGCCGCATCGGGAAACTCGACCTTTGCCGCCCCTTGTGCAGCGGCAAAATCACCGAGCCTGCGGTGCCCGGACGCGAGGGCGTCTTCAAGTGGCCCGCGCAAACGACACGGCCAATAGCCGAAGGTCGGATGCAATCGCCCGCCGGCAAAGGCGACGGTAAAATCACCGTTTCGCGACAGCCGCGCGGCGAGGTCATCGGGAAAGAACGGTGTATCCACCGCAAGGCTCACCACCCCCGCCGCATCATTGGCCTGAGCCCAAATCAATCCGGCGAGCACACCGGATAACGGTCCATCCCCAAGATATGCCTGCGGATCAGGCAACGCCGCAATGTGATGCCCCGCCCCGCGAGCCATATCGCCTCCCACAGATAAAGCGATCAGGTCAACTTGCGGCGCAATCCGGCGCAGCGCACGGGCCAGCAATGTTTCATCGTTTAGCCTGAGCCCGGCCTTATCAACACCGCCCATGCGCCGCCCCGCGCCGCCGGCAAGAATCAACCCAGCCGGCCGCAGGCGTGCAAAGGTCCGGTCAAAGGACATCATGCGCCCCCCACCGCACCGCGATTCGGGCAGTGATCACTCGAATTGATGGGGCGTTCAATTGCATCCCTGGCGCAACCTCGTTAGGCCTGTTGTCACCCGTATTATCCACGCGGGTCTTCCAACGCTCACATCATGATACCGGGGTTCCATGGCTTTCTCCATCGGCAAATCTTCCATCTCGCCCTTCGGGCAAGGCATACGCGACGCCTTGCCATTTGTCTTGGTGATCATCCCCTTCGGCGTGGTCTTTGGCGTGGTGGCCACCGAAGCCGGGCTCAATGTCTTTGAGGCGCTGACCTTTTCCGTCGTGGTGATCGCCGGTGCGGCGCAGTTCACCGCCCTGCAATTGATGGTGGACAACACGCCAACGGTGATTGTGCTGATTTCGGCCTTGGCGGTGAACCTGCGCATGGCAATGTATTCAGCGGCCCTAACCCCGCATATTGGCATGGCCCCTCTATGGCAGCGCGCCTTGATCGCCTATTTCACGATCGATCAAAGTTTCGCCTGCGCCGATGTCGCCTATCAAAAACATCGCGACTGGGGATTGGATCAAAAGCTACGCTACTTTGCAGGGGTAATCGTGCCCATTTGCCCGCTGTGGTATCTGGCCACAGTGATCGGTGCATGGGCAGGCGAGTCTATCCCCGACAGTTGGGCCTTGGATTTCGCCGTCCCGATTACGTTTTTGGCAATCGTGGCACCGGCTTTGCGGTCCCTGCCCCATATGGCGGCGGCGCTGATCTCGGTGGTTTTGGCGCTGACCTTTGCCTTCTTGCCTTATAATCTCGGCCTGTTGATCGCGGCGATTGCGGCGATGCTGGTCGGTGCGCGGCTTGAATTGATTCTCAACCGCCGCGCAGGAGCCGCCGCATGAACGCGCTTTCTCAAACCACCGCGCACATCGACCGCACCACGCTTTGGACCGTGATCATCCTTTTGGGATTGGGCAGCTTCGGATTGCGTTTCATGTTCACCGGATTGGTCGGCAACCGCGCGATGCCCGAATGGGTGCTGCGCCACCTGCGCTATACCTCGGTCGCGGTCTTGCCCGGCTTGATCGCCTCTGCGGTATTTTTTCCCGCCGCAACCGGCGGCGTGCCCGATCCCGCACGCTTAATTGCAGCCGCCACCACCATCGCCATCGGCGTGACCACCCGCAATGTGCTCTGGGCGATCGTGGGCGGCGCAGGATCGTTGTATCTGGCGCTTTACCTACTGGGCTGAGCTATTATTCGGCGGCGACCTTCATGGCGGCTTTGCGGGCCCGCGATGCCGCGACGGCTTCGGGCTCGTAAGCGCGCAGCGCCACGGCCTTGTCCGGGTCATCATATTCGAACAATTCGCGGGTCTTGACCTCGGGCAAGGCGCCGAAGTCCTTCATCAAGGCCTTGGGGAACCACGTTTGGCGAATATTCTGCATCCCCGGAAGGCTGGCGAGCAACCCGGAGGTGGTCAATGTGCAAGTGCCGCTATTGGCCGGACCATTTGCGAATGCCTTTTGCAACGCCAATTCGGCCACTTCAGGCGCGACCTCCACCTCTTGCAGCACCACATGATAGGTCGAGCGCGCGTGGGCGCGGGTATAAGCATCCACCAAATGCGGCGACGCGCCAAGGATCACATCATGGCGTTCAGGAATTTGCGGGTGTGACACCGTGCCGGCAGGGTCAAAGATCACCCGTTGTGAGCCGTTGATCATCAAAGCGCTATGAGCGCCCGCGCCACTGTCGTTATTGATCATCGTAAACAGGGTGAGCGTCGGCGGACCGGAATGGCGATACACCGAACGCGCAGCCACCTCATCCGACACATATTGCACCGGCGGGCGCCCGCAGGCCGACAAGCCGAACAACGCCAAACCGGCGCACAGAAGAAGCGATTTACGGATCATGGGAGGGGTGCCCTATGGGAGGACGGAGCAATGGGTTCCCCCATAGCCGCCGCGCAATCGTCGCGGCCTTAGCTGTTGAACAGCGCCATGATGATCAAAACAAAAATCGAAGCACCCGTGACCCAAGCCGTAGCCTTGAGAAAGCCCTCAAAGGTTTTTTCCTGAACTTCGGTGTTCATTTCGCCGTGTTTGTGATCAGCCATGGGTAGCGGTCCTCGTTCATGCGTGTTTCGCGGTCTCGATAAATCATTTTGCCGGCCCTGTCACCACGCCAGATGCGGCAAATCGCGGCGCAGGGTGTAAAATTCCACCGTCGAGCGCCACGCCATTTATGCCTTGGCCAAACCCGCCGCCAACCGAAAACCGATACGTTTCGGCGGGACTTGCTCGACCTCTTTCGGCAGGGCGCGCAACAGAACACTGAGCTGGGTAACATGCTGGATAAGCTGGGTTTTTGCGCCGGTCGCATCCGCGCCATAAAATGTCACGATGTCGGGGTCAAAAAAGCCCATACCCTCAATGCGCAACACGCCCGCGTCGCCGCCGGCGAATCCCATGGCGACCTCATGCTCCTCATCGAGCTGTTCCTCGAAATTCTTGATGTAGAGAATCAACCGTTCATAAGCCCATTCCGCCGCGCTTTTACGCTCGACGGGCTTATCGCTCAGGGTTTCTGGCAATTCGGTATTGGCAACTTTATCAGGGTCAGAATGCACCTCATGTCGGCGCGGCAATGCCGACCCCTCATGCGCCTCAGCGGTGGTTTCAATCTTGTCGTCCATCCGGGACCCCTTGCTATGTTTGCGCCCACAATGCCGATACACCATCGAAGTACAAGCCGCAGCGCGTGTTTTATGCCGTCACCGCGCGCCAAAGATAAGCGCCATCATCGCGCAAGCTACGCTCCACCTGCCCCAATTGATGCAGATGATTGAGATGGGCAAAGGCTTCGACCATCGCAAGGCCATAGGTGCCCGCATCGATTTTGCGCTTGAAGAGTGGCGCGAAACAATCACAAGCCGTCTGCGGCGTCTCAAGATGTTTGACCAATCGTTTGAGAGCGCCGTGATGGTTTTCAATCAATTGCCGCATTCGAATCGGCAGGCCGGTAAAGGGCAACTTGTGGCCGCCTAACACCAGACGATCTTCGGTTGCCAAAGTTTCAAGCCGTTCGCAGCTTTCCAACCATTCACCAACCGGATCGGCACCGGGTTCGGTCGGATGCACGCCCACATTGGGGCTGATCGAGCTGAGTATCTGGTCGCCGGCCAAAACAATATCGCCCTCGTGGCTCCATAAAGTAATATGCTCCGGCGCGTGGCCGTTGCCCATATGCACATCCCATTTGCGCCCTGCGGCCTCAAACACATCGCCCTGCTGCAAGCGGCGATATCCGATGCCGAGCGGGTGCACGATATCAGCGAAATTAAACGGACGTTCGGCGACACGTGTGGCGTAGATTTCGGCGTTCATCCCCGCGCTGCGCCAAAATTTTTTGGCCGGCTCCGTCGCTTCGGTTTGCACGTCCAAAATCAACATCCGCGCCATCAGGTAAGCAGTGCGAGAGGTGATAATCTCCGCCCCGCGCTCCTGGAACCAGCCGGCCATGCCGACGTGATCCGGGTGGTGATGGGTCAACAAAACGCGGGTCACGGGTTTGCCGGCCAAAGGCCCATCAAGGATCTCGTTCCAAAGGGCCACGGCGGCTTTCGAATAGACACCGGTGTCCACCAAGGTCCAACCATCGCCATCGTCGAGCACATAGACATTCACATGATCCAGCGCCATCGGCAACGGCAACCGCAGCCACAAGACACCGGGCGCGACCTCGGTCGCCTGCCCGGTCTCCGGCGCAGCACTCCATGGCATACGCATAGGGCTAAACCCTTCGCGGCTCACGCGCCAAGCTCGTCAAGGCTCAGCGCATAAAGATCCTCCGCGCCCTGCATTGCGGTCTCCAGAAGGCTGGCATGTTCAGGCAAAAGCCGGGTGATATAAAACCGCGCCAGCTTGGTGCGCGCGCCGGTCCCGGTTTCGGCCAATGCCGCCTTGAGGTGGTAATAGCCGCCCAGCACCCGCGCAAACCCCGATTGATAAGCCACAGCACCCGCAAAACGCGTGTTCAAATCGCCCTGTGAAACCAACCATTCGGTGGTTTCGCGCAACGTTTCGCAGGCGTTCCAAACCTTTTCGCCCAGATCGGGACACTGCGCGCGCGCCGTCTCTACATCCGCCTGAATTTCATCAAGCAACCGATATGCAGCCTCGCCGCCATCCATCATTTTGCGCGCCACAAGGTCCATCGCCTGAATGCCGTTGGTGCCCTCGTAAATCGCGGTGACACGCACATCGCGGCTATATTGCGCGGCGCCGGTTTCCTCGATGAAGCCCATACCGCCATGCACCTGCACGCCCAATTCGGCGCTACGGATACCGGTGTCCGAGCCAAAGCTTTTCGCAATCGGCGTCAGGAAGGCCGCGCGGGCTTTCCACTCCGCATCGCCCGTTGCATTGCCCATGTCGATCGCCACGGCGCAGGCCAAACCGATGCTGCGCGCCGCAAATGTATCGGCCTTCATCTCGAGCAGCATCCGGCGCACATCAGCGTGATCGACAATCGCGCCATTTTTATCATTCACCGGCGTCGGCCCCTGCTTGCGATCCAGCGCATAGGACAGCGCATGTTGGTATGCGCCTTCGGCAATGCCGATGCCTTGCGCGCCCACGGCGAGGCGGGCGTTGTTCATCATCGTGAACATCGCGGCCATGCCTTTATGCTCTGCGCCAACAAGCCAGCCGGTCGCGCCGTCGAATTCCATCACCGCAGTGGGCGAGCCGTGAATGCCCATTTTATGTTCAAGGCTCACCACCCGCAGGCTATTGGCCTCGCCCAAAGAGCCATCCTCGTTCGGGATGAATTTCGGCACCATGAAGAGGCTGATCCCGCGGGTGCCTTCGGCTCCGTCGGGCAAACGCGCCAAGACAAGGTGGCACACATTGCCGCCAAAATCATGATCGCCCCAGCTGATGAAAATCTTTTGCCCCGACACGGCGTAGCTGCCATCGCCATTGGGTTCGGCCTTGGACCGCAACGCGCCGACATCCGATCCGGCCTGCGGTTCGGTCAGGTTCATCGTGCCGGTCCACTCGCCGCTGATCAGCTTGGGCAAATACATCGCCTTGATCTCGTCGCTGGCGTGATGCTCAAGCGCCTCGATCTGGCCTTGCGTGAGCAACGGATTGAGGCCCAGCGCCATGCAACTTGCACTCATCATATCGTTGAGCGCCGTCGTCATCGCAATCGGCAAGCCCATGCCGCCATATTCCGGATCGGCGGAAATCCCTACCCAACCGCCTTCGGCAATCGCCTTGAACCCGTCTGCAAACCCTTTAGAGGTGCGCACCACGCCATTTTCAACAGCAGCGGGAAACAAATCGCCATTGCGGTTCAGCGGCGCGAGCACCTCTTCGCACATCCGGCCCGCTTCGGTCAGAATCGCGTCGGTGACATCGGAGGTCGCCTCGGCAAATTTTTCGGTCGCAGAGACCTGCGTGAGACCCACAACATGTTCGAAGATGAACTTGTAGTCGGCAACGGGGGCGCGGTAAGGCATATGTATCTCCTACGGATGCGGTCGATGCGGCCGCATGGTTCTCTAAATTCGACTTTGCACGATACCCTATAGAGCACCCTACGCCGGACAACCAGAACGCCGCGTCACGGAAAACAACGAATGAATGCGATTAAGGTCCTAAATTTCGACACAGCTGGCGTTGCCGAAGCGGCCGCCATATTGACGGCGGGCGGACGCGTGGCCTTTCCGACCGAAACAGTGTTCGGGCTGGGCGCAGATGCCCGTCAGGGCCCGGCGGTTGCCAGTATTTTCGAAGCCAAATCGCGCCCCGCCTTCAATCCCTTGATTGTCCATGTTGCCGATATCGAAGCGGCCCAAGGATATGCCGAATGGACGCCCGAAGCAGATCGGCTTGCCCGCGCCTTCTGGCCCGGCCCTTTGACTTTGGTTTTGCCGTTACGGGCGGGGCACGGATTATCGGATCTGGTCACCGCTGGATTGCCCAGCGTCGGCATCCGCGTTCCCGCACACCCTGCAGCACAGGCGCTCTTGCGCGCCTTTGGCGGACCGATTGCCGCCCCGTCGGCCAACCCCTCCGGAAAAATCAGCCCCACGACCACCGCTCATGTCATTACGGGTCTGGGGGATCGAATCGAAGCCGTGCTGGACGGCGGTGCCTGTGAGGTCGGCCTCGAATCAACCATCATCGGGTTCGCCCCCACGCCGGTCCTATTGCGCGCGGGTGGGGTGCCCCGCGAAGACATAGACGCCGTTTTGGGCACGCCCTTGACCGATCACACCGCCCCCGAAGCCAAGGGCATCACCGCGCCGGGCCAGATGGCGTCGCATTACGCCCCGTCCCTGCCGGTGCGATTGAATGCCTCTTCCGCAAAACCGGGAGAATTGATGCTAGGGTTCGGCGCGATGGCCTGTGATATAAATCTGTCTGACACCGGCGAGCTGCGTGAAGCCGCCGCCAATCTTTTCAGGCACCTGCACGCATTGGACGCATTGGCAAAAACCACGTCGCCCGCCCCGACGGGCATTGCCGTGGCCCCGATTCCGGCGGGCGGGCTTGGCGCCGCAATCAATGACCGCCTGCGCCGCGCCGCCGCGCCACGTCCCTAAACTTATCGCTGGATCCGAAATCCACACCTGCCGACAAGGACACCGGCAAAATCAGCCGCGTGCAATAAAGACCCTGTCCAAACCCTGGGCATCACGCGTGCCCCGCAGTACTCGACAAAGCCAAAGCGCTTACGCCGAGCGTTTTGAGCGCCGCGCCCCATTTGCCGCCATTCTCGGGCGCAAAGACCAAATCAATGCTGGCATCGCAGGTCAGCCAGCCATTCGCGGCGATCTCGGCCTCCAACTGACCCGGTCCCCACCCAGCATAACCCAGCGCCATCACCGCGCGTTCCGGCCCGTCTCCGGCGGCAATATCGTGCAAGATATCCAAGGACGCGGTCATGCCGAATTCATCATTAACCGCGAGCGTGCTGTCGCTGCGGCCATAGTCAGCAGAATGCAAAACAAAGCCACGGGCATGTTCCACTGGCCCGCCAAAATGCACCGGCATGAGAATAGATTTCGGCCGCGCCGATCCCGCAGGCGCGTCAATCTCAAGCTGTTCAAGCAAATCTTCAAGTTTGAGATCCGGCGTTGGTTTGTTGATGATCAACCCCATCGCGCCCTCGCTGGAATGCGCACATAGGTAAATGACGCTGCCATCGAAACGCGTGTCCCCCATACCGGGCATCGCGATCAATAGCTTTCCCGTCAGATCCTCTTCCATACGGATGCTCATCGCCGCCTATGCCTCTTGTATTGCCCTTTGGCCCGATTGGCCCAAACCTATGCTGCGCATCATAGCGCCGCCTACTTAACAGAATGTAGCGCAGCGCCGCCCACTGCAACCCCTGCCCCCACCCGTGGGGGGAAACTCTCGGCTCCGGCCGGTGTCGCGCGATAGGTTTGAGCGATATTTCACCCCCCTCGCCACAAAGTGAGTTGGCAATCCGCGCCGCAGAAGGCACAGCTAACGCATGACAATACGCTCCCGATCCCCTCTGCGCGCCCTCTTCGTGGCCAGTCTCGTCGCTGCAATCCCCAGCGCGTCAACCGCAAACCCCTATGCGGCGTATGTCGATGCGCGGGTTCTCACCGGATGGCGTGAAAGCGGAACGCGTCATGTGGCGGCCTTGGAATTGACCCTCGCCGAAGGATGGAAAACCTATTGGCGTGCGCCCGGAGATGCGGGCGTGCCGCCGGTGTTGGACTGGCATCAATCCGATAATATTGCTGGCGTTTCGATTTCCTGGCCCACGCCGGAGGTGATCGACCAAAATGGTATGACCTCGATCGGCTACCATGGTCACGTGATTTTGCCATTGCGAATCGATATGGAAACGGCACAGGCAGGCAAGCTTGAAGGCGCATTACACATCGGGATTTGCAAAGATATCTGCGTGCCGATCACCCTTGATCTACGCGCCCCGATTCCTGCCACGGGCACCTCTGATCCACGCATTCACCGCGCCTTGGCCGCGCAACCGCTCAGCGCCAAACGCGCCGGTGCGGGCAAGGCCACCTGCGCTGTCGAGGTGATCGACGGCGGCCTGCGGGTCACCGCCCGTCTGGCGCTGCCGTCCACCGGCGCCGTAGAACATGCCATCATCGAAAGCCGCGACCCACAGGTCTGGGTCTCCGAAGCGGTTAGCCGCCGAAGCGGCGGCACGCTCACCGCAACCGCAGATTTGATCCATATGACCGGCGCGGCCTTTGCGCTGGACCGCGCGGGGCTTCGCTTTACTGTCTTGGGCAGCGAACGCGCGGTGGACATCCAAGGTTGCTCTGCCGAGTAGCGGTCTCGCCCGGAGGGCACCCGATGCGCCCCTCTGAAACACTCCATCCATACACTACACCTCAGGCCCGTCGACGGCGGTGGATGATCGCCGCCATCACCGCATAGACGAGTGTCAAGAAGGCGGCCAGACCGGCGGCAAACACCAAAAACGCGCCACCAAGCGAGGACACCGGCGCAAGCCGTGCAAGCGGCCCCGCCAACGCCCCACCGATCGCCATGGCACCCATCGTCGCGCCGAGCCATGCCAGCATCACAGCAAAACCGCCCATCGCCGCCGCACGCAACCCGGCAATATGCGGCCCGCGCATCCGCAAGGCACGTTTGAACGTCCCGGTTTGCCGCGCCACATCCAATTGCATCGCCATCAGGGCCGGCACCACCAAGAGCACCAAAAGCATCCCGAAGCCGAGGCCATAGACCAATGTAATCACCGTAGGTTTGAGAAACTGCGCCTGTTGCGATTGCTCGTAGAGCAGCGGCGCAAGCCCCAAGACCGTGGTCATCGTCGTCAACATCACCGGACGAAGCCGGTCCGCCGCCCCGTCAATGATCGCAGGCACGAGCCCGCGTTTTTCCGCGTACTCGTCAATCGTCGTCACCAAAACGATGGAATCATTGATAATGATCCCCGTCATGCCAAGACCACCGACCACCGAGAACATCGACAAAGGCACCTCCCAAATCCAATGGCCGTAAATCATCCCGACAAGGCCAAAAGGAATGATCGCCATGACGACGACCGGACGTGTCCAACTGGAAAACACCCAAGCCAGCACCAGATAAATCCCCGTCAATGTGAGGATCAGCCCCAGCATGGCGTCATTGAGAAATTCGTCCTCTTGTTCGCTGAGGCCCGACAGACGCCATTCAACTTGCAATTCCGATGCGATCTTGGGCAGGATTTCGGTATCCAATGCCAAAAGAACCTCTTCGGCGCGGGCCGGATCGTCCTCCGAAATGTCACCCGTCACCGAAATCAACCGCAATCCGTTTTCGCGCCGCACCGTCGAGAACCCGTCGCGCCGCGTGACTTTGACGATATCAGCCAAGGGCACATATGCGCCGGTGCCTGTGCGCATATACATCCGCTCAAGGAAATCCGCCGTCAATTCGCCTTCGGGCAATTCGACACGAATCGCGGCGCTGCGCGGACCCTCGGGATAGGTCGCCGCCTCGATCCCGCCGACGCGGGCGCGCAACACCCGGCCCAACCCGTCGATGGTGAATCCCAATGCCTGCCCTTGCGCGGTCAGATCGAGAATCAATTCCTCCTTGTCATAGGCAAGGTTATCCTCGACCGCCGACACCTCGGGAAAGGGCAACAAGGCCTCTTTCAAAGCCTCCGCTGCTTTTTTCAAATCCTCGGCGCTGGCACCGTAAAACTGCACATCCAAAGCCTCGCCGCCCGGGCCAGAGCGCCAGCCACGAAAGCTCACCTCTTCGGCCAACGGGTGATGCCGCACCGCCTCTTGCAGATCGGCCACGAAGGCGAAGCTTGAGTAAGGCCGCAAATCGGCATCGATCAATTCAATCGCAATGCCGCCCAACAGGCTATTGTCTTTGGTGTCGGCGCTGGCCAAAGGGCGGCCCGAATTGCCACCAATCTCTGCGATCACATAATCAACCGGATCGACGCCGTATTTTTCCTGATATTCGGCCGCGACCTGTTCCGTGGCGCGCTGCATCTCGCGCATCATCGCGCGCGTGTCGTCAGACGTGGCCCCTGACAGCATGGCGAAATTCCCGGTGACCGACCCGCGTTCAGGCGCATTAAAAAACCGCCATTTCACATCGCCGCCAATCAAGAGCGACACATGTGATGCCAGAAGCAAAAGAACCACTGCGATCACCGGATATCGCAGCGTCACAACGCCCCGCATCGCCGGACGGAACAACGTCGATCGTCCCCATTCGAAACCTTTGTTCACAGTGCGCGAGGGCCAATCATACCAATGATCCTTGCCCGATGCTGTCAAAGCATGGCTCATATGGTTCGGCAGGATCAGGAAACATTCCACAAGGCTGGCGGCCAGCACCGCAATCACCGTGATCGGAATATCCGCAATCAAATTTCCGAACCGCCCCCCAACCGCAGTCAGGCCAAAAAACGCGATAATAGTGGTCAGCGAGGCAGAAAACACCGGCAGGGCCATGCGTTTCGCCGCCGTTTCGGCAGCGACAACCGGCGGTTCGCCATAATCGCGCACCCGCGCATCGGCATGTTCGCCCACGACGATCGCATCATCCACCACGATCCCAAGCGTGATGATCAAGGCAAAAAGCGAGATCATGTTGATCGTCATACCCATCATATACATGGCCGCAATCGCCGCCAGCATCGACACCGGTATGCCTGCTGCCACCCAAAATGCCGTACGCGCATTGAGGAACAAAAACAGCAACATCACCACAAGGCCCAGCCCCATCAGCCCGTTATCCAGCAAGATATTGAGCCGCGCCGAAATCGCTTCGGCCCGCGTGCGGATCAAATCAATGCTGACCCCGGCAGGCAGGGTTTCCTCCATTTTCACGGCGACCTCTTCAACAGTATGCTGGATGCCGATGGCATCCCCGCGCGCCGAACGGTCCACCCGCACCGACATGGCCGGATCATCCCCGACAAAATAGCTGCGGTCGCGATCAATCCCTTCCAACCGGATCACCGCCACATCACCGACCGTTAAAGGCGTCCCATCGGTGCCCGCCCGCAGGGTGATATTGGCAATGGCTTCGGGCGTGCGTTTTTCAACGCCGGTACGCAACCGCGCATTGGCCCCCTCCATATCCCCGGCCGGATCGGCATCGACCTCTTCGGCGATGGCAACGGCGATCTCGGCCATCGTAATCCGGTGCTTGATCAGACTGGCACCGGTGACCTCGACAATGGTTTGCGGGGCGGCCACGCCGCGTATGGTGGTGCGGGTCACGCCTTCGGCAAAAAGCCGCGTGACCAATTCATCGGCAAAAAGCCCCAACTGCGCCGCATCCACGGGACCGGTGATGACAATATCGGTCACGCGGTCACGCCAAGCCCCGCGCACGACGGAAGGCTCCTCTGCCTCTTCGGGCAATGTAGTGACCGCATCGACCGCCGATTGCACATCATCGGCGGCGCGGCTCATGTCATAGCTCGGCTCGAATTCCAAATTGATGGTGGCGCGCCCTTCGCGCGATGTCGCCGTGGCATTTTCGACCCCCTCGACCGCCAAAAGCGCAGGTTCGAGCGGCTGCACAATCGCCGCATCGACGTCTTCGGCTCCGGCCCCATCCCATACCACGCTGACCGAAACCGTATCGATGATCACATCGGGGAAAAACTGGGCCCGCATCTGCGGCGCGGCTGCCAAACCAAGCACCAAAAGCACCACCAAAAGCAGGTTCGCCGCCGTCCTATGCCGGGTAAAATAGGACAAAAGGCCGCCCGCAGTCGGGGGAATGCCGCGCACCATGCCCTACCCCCCGATCCGTGCTTCGATCCGGGCCACCATGCTCGCCGGCACTTTTGGCTGGCTTAACCTGCTCAACAAACGCGCCTTCATAGCGTCGGGGAACCTCTCGCTGCCCTCAACAAGGGCGACCAGCCGCGCGCGGCGCATTTCATCCAGTTCGACCATCGGTTCTGCCCGCCGTCCCGGTTCTGCGGCGGCCCTCTCTTCGGACATTTGCAAAGGCCGCACCTTGATCCCCGTGCCCAGCAAGGGAGATCGCCTTGCCACCACAATGCGCCCCTCCAGCCCCTCGGCCGATACCAAAATCGCATCGCCCTGACGGCGCAGCAACTGGACCTGCACCGCCTCCAATCGCTCATCCTCATTGACCACCAACACTTCGTGCGTCGCGTCCATCGCAGAGGCCGGCAACTGCACGACCCCCGTCAAAACCGGCTCTGTGATATGGACCGAAACGAAATCGCCCGGCTTCAATCCGACTGCACCTTCTAGCTGCGCATAAATCACGCGGCCGGTTTGACCATCACCAACCTCGGCGCTTTCGCGCGCGATATGACCCCGAGCCTCAAGCACCGCCGTGCCCAGATCCAATTGCACTTTGACCGGCACATCCGGCAACCGCCCTGCATTGTTCAACAACCGCGCATATTGCGCCGTAGAGACGCGAAACGAAACTTCCAACGCGTCGGGGTCAATCAAATCAGCCAGCCGTTCATTGACCGACACAAGCCCCCCGCGCGCCACGGTGACGTTGCTGAGCGTGCCGTCAAAGGCGGCTGTAATCTCGGTATCACGCAAATCCCGTTCGGCCTGTGCCAAAGCCAAGTTGACCCGCGACAATGCTGTCTGTGCCTGGTCCACCCGCGCTTCGGCCACGGCCAGCGCCTGCCGCCGCGACAGCACCGATTGCCGCGCCGCCGACGCCGTCAATTCGGCCTCTTCCACCGCCGCAGCGGTGCCAACGCCGCGCCCTTGCAAATCCTTTTGGCGCTCAAAGGCGCGGCGGCGCAAATCGGCCTGTTGCTGCGCCGCAGCCACTTCATCGATGGCCAACTCCAATCCACGCGCCGCATCGCGCGCCTCGGCTTCGGCATCGAGTAAATCGTTTTTCGCACGCTCCAGTGCCGACGCCGCCTCCGCCGGATCAATCTGCGCCAAAACCTGACCTGCACGCACACGCCCGCCTTCGACAAAAGCATCATCCAATGCGATCACCCGCCCGCCCACTGCGGCGCGAATCTCAAGAGAGATGCGACTGGTGACCGCGCCAAAGGCTTCCATTACGGGGGCGACATCGACGCTCTCGGCGCGCAACACATTGACGGTAAACACCCGTTCGCGCGCGGTCATTTGCGGTGCCTCGCGGCCCATGCGTTGTTGGACAGCCGATACCACAACCGCCCCCGCCCAGACCAACAGCCCCAGCGTCACGGACATCAAAAACAGGCCGGTCATTCCTCTGCGCAAAAATCGCATATCTTTTCATTCCCTTGGGCCAGCCAACACCGCATCAACCGGCACAGGCAGGGCCATAGTGCCCCAAAGCCATTTTCAAGATGATACTCTATCCGCGCGCATTATAGGAGCAAACCACAATGACGTTATGGGATGTTACGCAGGGGCGATGATTTTCCGTCGCCAAAAACCGCCGCGCCGGATTTATTTGCGCCGCTTGTGCTCTTCGAGCCGCGGCATGATCTCGGCAAAATTACAAGGACGGTGACGGTAATCCAATTGATAGGCAAGAATGTCGTCCCACGCGTCTTTGCATGCGCCGGGGCTTCCGGGCAGCGCAAACAGATAGGTCCCCCCCGCCACGCCACCGGTGGCGCGGCTTTGCACCGCAGAGGTGCCGATTTTCTGCATCGAAACCATGGTGAAGATCGTGCCAAAGGCATCAATCTCTTTCTCATAAACATCGCGGTGCGCCTCGACGGTGACATCGCGGCCGGTCAGGCCCGTGCCGCCAGTGGAAATCACCACATCAATCGCCGGATCATCAATCCATGCCCGCAATTGATCTGCGATCTCGCCGCGCTCGTCCGGCAGGATCGCCCGCGCCGCCAAAATATGCCCCGCCCCCTCAATACGTCCCGCCAAAGTATCGCCAGAGCGATCCTCGGCCAAGCTACGGCTGTCCGAAACGGTCAAAACCGCGATACACAGCGCGATAAACTCTTTGCTATCGTCGATATTGGCCATCTGACCCGTCTCCTTTGTATTCAGCGCCACGCTGCCAGCGCAAAGAGCAAACGTCCAGAGGGCAGATGGTCACGTTACGAGCACGGAGACATCACCGGAAGCCGCGGCTGCGCAAGCGATTTGCCGATACTGCGCTGCGACGACAGGCTCGACAACGCTTCAAGAAACTGCAGCTGCCCGTCTTCCAACGCCGCGCAGGCTGCGGAAGACGCGCGCGCCGTGATGAAAGTAGACAGCGCACCCTCAATCTCCGAAATCTCGCGTTTGGGATAGGTGTTATCGGCGTAAAACTGCGCCGCGCGCCGCAGTGAAGTGTTGAGCCGCATTGCGGCGTCCTTTGTCACCCTATCGGGACAGGATTTCACCACAGCGTTGGCCTCCGCCAAAACCCTAAGCAAACAGCCCACAGCGCCGCCGCTGCTTTGATCGACCGCGCCATAGCGCAGCCCCCCGTCGGGCCGCCTCCGTTCTTCGATAATCACCGGTCCGTCCATCTCCAATATCCGCAGATCCGGCGCGGGCTGCACAACCTCGGCGGCGTGCGCTTCAAAAAGCCCTGCAAAATCAATGTGAAAAGCGCCCCAACCGGCAAGATCGCTGCGCCCTTGGGCGCTGACCACCGTGGCAAATATACATGCGACCATAAAACAGATCGCCCGCCTCACAGCGCCGCCAACCTGGATTTGAACATCAAAAGATCCCGCCACGCGTCGCGTTTGCCCGCCGGATGGGACAGCAAGTAGTCCGGCGCGGTGATCGCCAAGGCCGGCCGGCCAAACGCCTGCGCCCATCCCTGGCCGATACCGCCCGCCGACTTTGGGCCCAACACAGAATGCACCGCCACTTCGCCCAAGAGCAACACCAACTGCGGCGCGACGATCTCGATATGGCGCTGCACAAAGGGCGCCATCGCAGCGATTTCGGTCGCATAGGCATCGCGAGCCTGTGGCAACCGCCACGGCAAAGCATAGGTCAGATAGGCCGCCTGCGCCGGCTCCTGCGCATCGCGCGACAGATCAATCGCGCCCAGCATTTTATCCAGCAACCGCCCCGCAGGTCCAACATAGACCGCGCCGCTCCGGTCTTCTTCGCGGCCCGGCGCCTCGCCGATAACCATCACCCGCGCCGCAGGATTGCCCGTAGCAAAGCAAAGATTCCGCGCTCCGCGATGCAAATCACAATGCTCAAATGCCGCCATCGCGGATTTGAGCGCCCCCAGATCGGCACAGCCCTGCGCCGCGCGCCGCGCCTCTGCAGCGGCATCAATGCGGGGTTCCGCACTCGGAACCGGTATGTTTTTCGATTTGGAAACAGATGCTTGGGCAGGTGCCGCCGCCTGCATTTTCGCCGCCTCGCGCGCGGCGTGCTCCAAGGCAAACCGATCCACCGGCGCATCGCCAATCAGTTCGGCACAGCCAAGTTCCACCTGCCAAGCCAGCGCCGCGAGGGCGATATCATATTCGAGAGCCGATTCCATAACCGCCACTTTACCCAGCCGACGCGGCATTGGGAAACGGCTTTGCACGCGCGCGACACATCCGGCGTTCACCTGTCAGCTTGCCCCCCGCGCGCAGCCTTCATATAAGCATGTTCGAACCACAAGGGGGCGGCACATGAGCTTTACGCAATCGCATCTTCTCGGGATCGAACCCCTGAGCCCTGCCGATATTACTGCCCTGCTGGATTTGTCCGAAGCATATGTTGATCTGAACCGCTCCGAGGAAAAACATTCCCAAGCTCTCACCGGCCTGACCCAGATCAACATGTTCTTCGAAAACTCCACCCGCACGCAGGCCTCGTTTGAATTGGCCGGCAAACGTCTTGGTGCCGATGTGATGAATATGTCGATGCAGGCTTCATCGATCAAAAAAGGCGAGACGTTGATCGACACCGCGCTGACGCTTAATGCGATGCACCCTGATTTGCTCGTCGTGCGCCACCCGCATTCCGGTGCGGTGGATCTGTTGGCGCAAAAGGTCAATTGCGCGGTGCTCAATGCCGGTGATGGGCGTCATGAACACCCGACACAGGCTTTGCTGGATGCGCTGACGATCCGGCGCGCCAAAGGCCGCCTTCACCGTCTCAATATCGCGATTTGCGGCGATATCGCCCATAGCCGCGTCGCACGGTCCAACATCATGCTTTTGGGCAAGATGGAGAACCGCATTCGTCTGATCGGTCCGCCAACATTGATGCCGTCGCAAATTTCCGAATTTGGTGTCGAGGTCTATGAGGACATGAAAGAGGGGCTGGAGGGCGTCGATGTGGTCATGATGCTACGTCTGCAAAAAGAACGCATGGATGGCGGGTTTATCCCGTCCGAGCGCGAATATTATCACCGCTATGGATTGGACGCGGAAAAATTGGCCTATGCCAAAGATGACGCGATCGTCATGCACCCCGGGCCAATGAACCGCGGCGTGGAAATCGACGGCACGATTGCCGATGACATCAACCGGTCGGTGATCCAAGAACAGGTCGAAATGGGCGTCGCAGTGCGCATGGCGGCGATGGACGCGCTTGCCCGCAACCTGCGATCACGGCGCTTTAACGCCCGCGCGGCAATGGGCACGTTGATCTGATGGCAGCGGCCGTTTCAAATATAGACCCGCTCGATATCCGAGCCGGAGAACACGGCACCTTGCGGGTGTTCGACGTCAACCTGCCCGATGCCATGGCCGCGAATCTGGCCGGATCGCCCGCCGAACGCGAAAGCGCACTTGGCGTGCCCATCACCGATACCAATCGCACCGAAATGTTTGATGTTGCCAGCCTTGGCGATCTGGGGCTTTGGCAATATTTGAGCGAAGGCTTGGGGATTGACCGTGACGACGTCAACGCCCACCGCGAACCCTTGGGAAATATTGCGGGCTATGTTCTGCTGTTGCGCGCGGGTGCCGTCACCGGCCCTGCGCGGCTCGCGCCAATTGACGGGCTGCGCCTTGTGGCGCTGCTTCACGAAGAGCGCCCGCAACTCAGTTTCGAGAAAATCTACTCATCATTGAGCGAAGGGATCCTCGCGCCGGGGCAAGAACAAAACGGCACGGCCGCGCCCCTGCCCGACTTGCGCCCCTTGCGTCGGTGGCTCGGGCTTCTGACGCTCGGCGGGCTGGTTCTCGCTGGCGTGATCTGGAGCCTGCTGTGATCATCGCCCGCGACCGCCTCCGGATTTTTGGCCCTCGACGCCACACGCAAAAGGATTGCACATGACGCCCGCCCAAACCACGCTTTTGATCAACGCGCGCCTGATTGATCCCGAGGCACAAACCGATCACACCGGATGGCTGTTGATCACCGCAGAGGGCACCATCGCGGAGACGGGAACGGGCGCGCCACCCAAGGCCGACCAAGCCTTTGATCTGGACGGCAAGTGTCTTGCCCCCGGCATCATCGACATCGGCGTCAAAGTCGGCGAACCCGGCGAGCGCCATAAGGAAAGCTTTCGCTCCGCAGGTATGGCGGCAGCGGCGGGCGGGGTCACCACGATGGTCACCCGCGCCGACACCACCCCCGTGATCGACAGCCCCGAAGTGTTGGAGTTCGCCACCCGCCGCGCCAATGAGGCCGCCCCGGTGCGGGTCTTTTCCATGGCCGCCCTGACCAAGGGCCGCGCCGGACAGGAGATGACTGAAATCGGGTTTTTGATGGATGCCGGCGCGGTGGCCTTTTCGGACGGTGACCGTGTGACCACGAACACCAAAATCTTCAGCCGCGCCCTGACCTACGCCCGCAGCCTCGGCGCGTTGGTCATTGCTCACCCGCAAGAACCGATCCTGTCGAAAGGTGCCGCCGTAACCTCGGGTAAATTCGCCTCTTTGCGCGGTTTGCCCGCCGTTTCGCCGATGGCCGAACGCATGGGTTTGGACCGCGACATTGCCCTGCTTGAGATGACAAACGCGCGCTACCACGCCGATCAAATCACCACGCGCCGCGCCTTGCCCGCCTTGGAGCGCGCCAAAAACAACGGCCTCGACATCACCGCAGGCACCTCGATCCATCACCTGACGTTGAACGAATTGGATGTGGCCGATTACCGCACGTTCTTCAAAGTCAAACCGCCGCTACGCGAAGAAGAAGACCGGCTTGCCACGGTCGAGGCCGTCGGCAGCGGCCTGATCGACATCATCTCGTCGATGCACACGCCGCAGGATGAAGAAAGCAAACGATTGCCATTTGAAGAGGCCGCATCGGGCGCGGTGGCGTTGGAAACCTTCCTGCCCGCCGCTTTGCGGCTTTATCACGATGGATCGCTCAGCTTGCCGCAGCTTTTCCGCGCCATGTCGCTCAATCCGGCAAACCGGTTGGGCCTCGCCTCAGGGCGTCTCGCCAAGGGCGCTCCGGCGGATTTGATCGTCTTCGACCCTGACGCACCCTTCATATTGGACCGCTTCGCGCTGCATTCAAAATCCAAGAACACGCCCTTTGACGGTGCGAAAATGCAAGGCCGCGTCCGGGCCACATTGGTCGGCGGCATGCCCGTTTTCGGAGCATTGTGATGCTGCCTGAGCTGACCACCAGTATCGCCGCGCTTGGCCTATGGGCCGCGTTTGGATATCTGCTCGGCGCGATCCCGTTTGGCATGGTGCTGGCGCGTGTGATGGGCCTTGGCAATCTGCGCGACATCGGATCGGGCAACATCGGCGCGACCAATGTTTTGCGCACCGGCTCCAAGAAAGCCGCCGCCGCGACGTTGATCCTTGATGGCGGCAAAGGCGCGGTGGCGGTTTTGCTGGCGCGGGCCTTGGCCGGTGAGGATGCCGCGCAAATCGCGGGCCTCATGGCCTTTATCGGTCATTGTTTTCCTGTCTGGCTTGGCTTCAAAGGCGGCAAAGGCGTTGCGACCTTCCTTGGCCTGTTGCTCGCGCTGTTCTGGCCCGCCGGATTGGCCGCCTGCGCCACATGGTTGGTGACTGCCGTTGTCACGCGGATCTCGTCGCTGTCGGCCTTGGTTGCGGCCGTTCTCGCACCGATCTGGATGGGGCTATTGGGCGCGCCGCAGGGCGTCGCCTTGGTGATGGCTTTGGCCGCCTTGATCCTATGGCGGCACAGCGCCAATATCGCGCGGCTGCGCAGCGGCGAAGAGCCAAAGATCGGCAAGAAATAAGCCAGCCACGCGCAAAATCCGCCCGACCGGAACGGCCGCTTATCAGTTATCCAGCCCACTGAGAGTGGGGAACTGATCGGAGCGTAGCTACCCAAAAACGAAAAAGACCCCGACGATGATCGGGGCCTTTTTCATACCTGTGGTGCGATAGGATCAATAAGAGTATTCGGCATAAATCCGGCTTAAATCACCATCCCAATCGCCATTGTATTGATCAAGCAACTCGTCTGCGGGCGTCTTGCCGCTGTCCAGACTTTCCTTGAGTGTGTTGAGGAAATGCGTCTCGTCGGGGATCAAACCGCCCGCGCCCTCTTTGGCCCGTGCTTTTAGACCCGCGTCGGACAAGGCCACAACCTCGCGCGCCAGATCCATCATCTTCACGCCGTGTGTGTCGGCTTGCAATCCGTCAACGGACGCCGCCACCCGCAATGCTTCGCGGGTTTCCAGATCCCAGCCCTTGGCCAAATCCCATGCCGCATCGAGGCTGTTTTGATCATACATCAAACCGGTCCAAAGCGCAGGCAGCGCACAAAGCCGCCGCCACGGGCCGCCATCGGCGCCGCGCATCTCCATGTATTTCTTGATCCGCGCTTCGGGGAAACAGGTGGTCAGATGATCGGCCCAATCGCTCAGGGTCGGTTTCTCCCCCGGCATCGCAGGCAATTCACCGCGCAGGAAATCGCGGAACGATTGGCCCAGCGCGTTGTTGTACTGCCCGTTGCGGTAAACGAAATACATCGGCACATCGAGCGCATAATCAACGTATTGCTCGAACCCGAAGCCGTCATCAAAAACAAAGGGCAAGGTGCCGGTGCGGCTGTCGTCCAGATCGCGCCAAATCCGCGAGCGCCATGATTTATGGCCGTTCGGTTTGCCCTCGAAGAACGGCGAATTGGCAAACAGCGCCGTCGCCACCGGTTGCAATGCCAAAGCCACGCGCAGCTTTTGCACCATGTCGGCCTCGGAGCCGAAATCAAGATTGACCTGCACCGTGCAGGTGCGGCGCATCATCGAGGTGCCCATGGTGCCGACGGTGCCCATATAGCTGTCCATCAATTTATAGCGGCCCTTGGGCATCAGCGGCATTTGCTCATGTGTCCAAACCGGCGCTGCGCCAAGCCCGATAAAACCGACACCGACCTTGTCGGCGATGTCTTTGACATCCTTCAAATGCGCGTTCACCTCATCGCATGTCTCGTGGATCGTGCACAAAGGTGCCCCCGACAGCTCCAATTGCCCACCCGGCTCAAGGCTGACATTGGCACCGTTTTTCTCAAGCCCGATCAGCTTGCCGCCCTCTTCGACCGGCGCCCAACCATGCCCGTCGCGCAGCCCCTCAAGCACCGCCAGAACCGACCGCGTGCCCTCATAGGGGATCGGCAAAAGGTTATCTTTGCAGTAGCCGAATTTCTCGTGTTCGGTGCCGATGCGCCAATCGTCTTTGGGTTTGCACCCAGAAGAAAGATATTCTGTAAGCTGCGATCGGTCTTCGATAATACCGCCACCGGATTGGGGAATGGACATGGGGCAGGTCTCCGTCTTGGGGCGTGTTGGATGGTCTCGGATGCGAAAACAATCGCGGCGGACAAATAATGGCGTATAGGACACGGAAAACAGCCACGACACGCTTCGGCAAACCGTCGCGCGCATCGCAGCCTTTGATGCTTCAAGAGGTGCCGCGAAAATTCACCACTGTCAATGCAAGGTCGGGCGGACAAGAGGCGCGGTCGGCAGCGGACGCTGCCAGATCAGGAAATGCGCCTTGCCCTGTTCCGGTGCGGGGCTGCGTGAGGCGCGGATCACATTTTCGTATGATGCCCCCGAAAATCCCGCCAGCGCATCGATCAAACGATCCGCACCCAATGCATCGGCCGGAATGCGCGCGGGCGGATGTCCCATGCGCCGGAACACCCAAATCATATCACCCGCCACAGCGCCTTCCGGGGGCGGTGCAATCTCGATCTCGATCCGGTTGACCTCGGACAGCACCACAATCGCGCCGCCCTCGCCGGCGAGGTAACTCAACTGTCGCTCGTCCAACTCAACCAACCCCGGCGCCCCGCCCGCGCCGCCACGCGACGCGATCCGCGCCCTTTGCCATCCGGTCACCGCAAGCCCGGCCCCAAGCAAAAACAACAGCGCCGCCATGATCCACACAAGCCCCGCCGCACCGGCCCCGATGACCAAGGCACATGCCATCATCACCCCGCCAATGATCACATCGCGCCACCGCGCGACGATAACTTGGGCTTCGGGGCGAATAAAACTCATCCCCAATCCCCCAATGCCTTTTGCCACAAAGCCATTGCCGCCACCGCTGCCGTATCGGCGCGCAGGATGCGGGGGCCGAGGCTGACCGGATGGGCGAATGGCAACGCGTGCAGGCGCTTGCGCTCGGCCTCTGAAAACCCGCCTTCGGGGCCGATAAGGATTGCCCATGGCGCAGCGGCACGGGTTTGCGCCGCAAGCGCGTTTGCCTGTCCGGCCATCGCTTCGTCGCAAAACATCAATTGTCGTCCCTCGGGCCAATGATCCAAAAGCGCGCCCAGCTTGGTCAATTCCGCCACCTCGGGCACATAGGTGCCACCGCATTGTTCGGCGGCCTCAACCGCGTGGGCTTGCAGGCGATCAACGCGGATGCGTTCGGAATTGGTGTGATCCGTTTGCACCGGCATGATTTTGGCCGCGCCCATTTCGGCAGCTTTCTCGACGATAAAATCGGTGCGGGCCTTTTTGATTGGCGCAAAAACCAACCACAGATCGGGGGGCATCTGCTGCGGCTTGGTTTGGGTGGCAACCTGCAACATCCCGCCGCGTTTGCCCGCTTCGGTCACCTCGGCCAACCATTCGCCATTTTGCCCGTCAAACAACAGCACCCCGTCCCCGACGCTGCGCCGCATCACCCCGAAAAGGTAATGCGCCGCCTCCCGCGTCAAAGGAACCGATTGCCCCGCGCCGAGAGCATGTTCTACATAGAGCCTGATTTTCGCGTCCTTCATACGGCGCAATGTAAGAGCGGGGCCCGCCATATGCCAGAGACGAACGACACTTCCACGCCAGATCCCGCAGGACAGACCGCAGGTGGCGCCCCCGCTCACGGGTCAAATGGCCAAGTCGCCGATGCCGTGCGCGGCAATTGGGTCGACCGCTATGCCCCTGCGGCCACCCGTCCCTATTTGCGATTAAGCCGCGCCGACCGGCCGATCGGCACATGGCTTTTGCTTTTGCCCTGTTGGTGGGGATTGATGCTCGCCATGCTGCACGACGGGCAAGCGCGGTGGGAAGACGCCTGGATCGCGCTTGGCTGTGCGCTTGGCGCATGGTTGATGCGCGGTGCGGGGTGCACATGGAACGACATCACCGACCGCAATATCGACGCAAAAGTCGAACGCACCCGGTCGCGGCCGATCCCCTCGGGACAGGTCAGCCCCAAGGCCGCCGCAGCCTATATGGGCGCGCAGGCCTTGATCGCTTTGGCGATTTTGCTGACGTTCAACGGCGCGGCGATTGTGCTTGGCATTCTGGCGCTGGTGCCGGTGGCGATCTACCCCTTTGCCAAACGCTTCACATGGTGGCCGCAAGTGTTTCTTGGCTTTGCTTTCAACTGGGGCGCTTTGCTGGCTTGGACCGCCCATAGCGGATCCTTACAATGGCCCGCCGTGGTGCTCTATTTTGCGGGCATGGCGTGGACGCTGTTTTATGACACGATCTATGCCCATCAAGACACCGAGGATGACGCTTTGATCGGCGTCAAAAGCACCGCACGCCTCTTTGGCAGCACCACGCCGAAATGGCTCGCGCGGTTTTTGGTGGCGACCGTTGGCTTGATGGGGTTGGCCATTTTGCTGTCCGGTCTCGACAACCTCAGCCCGCTGGCCTTGATTCTCGCGCTTGGCGGACCTTGGGCCATGGGGTGGCATATGGTTTGGCAGATGCGTAAATTCGACGCCGAAGACAACGCGACCTTGCTCATGCTGTTTCGGTCGAACCGCGATACCGGCTTGATCCCCTTGCTGTTTTTCGCCGTTGCGCTCTTCGTATGATTGAAACCCGCCCCTTCGGGGCGTAAGTAGCGTGGCAAACCACTGGGGAACTCTAATCTGATGCGCCTGTCCTCCATCATTGTTTTCGCCTCTGCCTTCGGTGTCGCCGCCGGCGCCTGCCTCGTCGCGGCCAGCTTCGCAGTGACCTTGATCGAAGACAGTTCCGAGATTGGCGTGCGCGATGCCTTGGACGACGCGAATATGGCGTGGGCCGAAGTGCATGCGGACGGGTTGCAGGTCTTTCTCACCGGCACATCGCCTTCCGAAGTGCTCCGGCTCAGCGCGCAGACCAGCGCGTCCGCCGTGGTTGATGCAGCACGGGTGATCAACAACATCGAAGTGACCGCCACCCGGAAGTTGGCCGCGCCGCATTTCTCCATCGAGATCTTGCGCAATGACAGCGGTGTGTCGCTGATCGGGTTGGTCCCGGCCAGCACCGACCGCGAGGCTTTGGTCAAGACCATCACCACGCTCGCCGGCAGCAGCGGCACAGTGACAGATCTTCTCGAAACCGCCGATTATCCGATGCCGGACGGTTGGAGCGATGCGCTCGACTATGCCGAACGGGCGCTCAAAACCCTGCCGCGGGCAAAGATTTCCGTCGATGCAAACCGCGTCGCAATCACCGCCATGTCCGACAGCCCCGCCGAAAAGCGCAAGTTGGAAACCGACCTGCGCCGCCGCCTGCCCGGAGATCTAAAGCTGGAATTGGCGATCTCGGCGCCGCGTCCTGTGATCACGCCCTTTACCTTGCGTTTCCTGATCGACGAATCCGGCGCGCGGTTTGATGCCTGCTCGGCCGATACGCCCGAGGCAAAAGAGCGAATCCTGCGCGCCGCCAAAAACGCCGGATTGAAATCCACGCCGGAATGCACCATCGGGCTTGGTGTGCCCTCGCCCCGTTGGGCCCGCGCCGCCGAAACCGGCATCAAAGCCTTGACCGAGCTGGGCGGCGGCAGCTTGACCATGGCAGATGCAGATATCTCGTTGATTGCCGCGCAGGGCACGGCACAGGCCGCTTTTGACCGCATCGTCGGCGAAACCGAAGCCGCCCTCCCCGAGGTCTTCGCATTGAGCGCAACCCTGCCACCGGCGCCCAATGCCGGTGACCAAGGCCCACCCGAATTCGTTGCCACCCGCAGCCCCGAAGGGTTGGTGCAACTGCGCGGCCGAGTCACCGATGAGCAAACCCGCACCATCGCAGACAGCTTTGCCAAGGCGCGATTCGGTTCTGCCGCAGTTTATTCGGCTGCCCGCATCGACGACACCTTGCCACGCGGCTGGGCCTTGCGCGTGCTGGCGGGCATCGAAGCCCTGTCGAAACTCTCCAATGGCGCGGTCACCGTCACGCCGCAAAATATCACGGTTTCAGGCAACACCGGCAACCCGACGGCCAGCGACGAAATCTCGCGGCTCTTGGCCGATAAGATCGGCGAAGGCGGCGATTTTTCGATCAATGTGACATATCAAAAGCAACTCGATCCGGTTCTGGGTCTGCCGACACCGGATGAATGTGAAGCCGAAATCAAAGACATTCTCGCCACCCGTAAGCTCAACTTTGAACCCGGGTCCGCAACTCTGGATGCCTCGGGCAGCGCCATCATGCAAGACATCGCCGAAGTCCTGAAACGGTGCGGCGACGAGATCAAAATGGAAATTGGCGGCCACACAGATAGTCAGGGCCGCGAAAGCATGAACTTGCAACTGTCCCAAGATCGGGCGCAAGCGGTCTTGAACGAATTGCGCAGCCGCCGGCTGCTGACCTCCGGTTTCACGGCCAAAGGCTATGGCGAAACCTCACCGGTTGCAGATAACGATACCGAAGATGGCCGCGAAGCAAACCGCAGGATCGAATTCCGTCTGATCCGCCCGGAGCCCGTCAAACCCGTACAAACCACGCTTGAGGCGGCGGAGGCAGCAGCAGATAGCGATGCCGAAACCCCCACGGTCCTGCCCGATGACGAGGGTGGCGACACCGGATCCGGCGACGAAGACGGGCCCGCCGATACGGCGCCACCCGAAGAACAAAGCGACAGCAATTAATCCCGTGACGCGGGAGAGACAACCAACCTTCGCGCATATTTCGCCCGCCAACGGCAGCGCGCACAGGACAAGATTACGCAAGATCAAGGGCCAGACATGAACAGAACCGAATTCATCATCGCCACCGCGATCATTCTCTTTGTCGCCTTTTGCATGGGCTGGTTTGCCTATTGGGTGATCCATCGGTTCACCCGCGTGTCGAAATCCGACATGGGCGAATTGGAGAAAATGGCGCAGGACCTGCATGAAGCCGAAGAAACCCGCGATCAGGCGATACTTTACTTGCAGCAGCGCGAAGCGGAATTGAGCAATCAATTGGCCCAAACCGAAGCCGAGCTTTCGGCTGCGATGGACGGTCTACGTGATGCGCGCCAAGAGGCCGAAGAACTGCGCGCATGGATCGAGAAAAACAACCTCGGATAGTCCAGCCGCAAGCGCCCAGAACCATCAAAATCCGGGGTTGCCATGCGCAAGACCCGCATTCGGGGTGCTAACATATGCGGGCGCAAATATATGCCGCTGGCCCAAAACCGCGCGCAAGCGACGTGGTTCAAACGTCCCAAAAACCGCTGTGATGATACCTACCACCGACGCAAAGCGTCTTCATCCTCACCCCGCGCCGCAACCCATTGCGCCCCGTCCTTGAGATGTTCTTTTTTCCAAAATGGCGCGCGCGATTTCAGGTAATCCATCAAAAACTCGGCCGCCTCAAAGGCATCCTTGCGGTGGCGGGCCGCCGTGGCGACCATCATGATTTGATCGCCGGGGACGAGCCGCCCAAATCGGTGAATGATCTTCACCCCGCCGAGGGACCAGCGCCCCATCGCATCGGCGGCAATGGCTTCGAGAGCTTTGGCCGTCATACCGGGATAATGTTCGATTTCCATTGCTTCGAGCCCGCCGTCCACATCGCGCACGACACCGGTGAAGCTGACAATGGCGCCCATATCGGCAAAGCCGGTGCCAAAGCTGTCAAGCTCGGCCCCCAAATCGAAGGCGGCCTCTTGCACTTGCACCATGGCCGTGTCCGTCATCGCTCAACCGCCCGTCATCGGGGGGAAAAACGCCACTTCGCGCGCATCACCGATCGGCGCGTCGAAATCTGACAGCTCTTGATCGACCGCCACACGCAGGGCGCTCAAATCAGCGAAGGCAGCCTCATAGCGCTCCTCGCGCGCCACAAGCTCCGCCACCAGATCCCGCACCGTCTCCGCCGAGGTTTCAACCCGCTCTTTGGGGAGGCCGATCCGTTCGCGCACCCATGCAAAATAGAGAACGTCCATCGCGTCAATCCTTTAGATACGGCAGCGATTTGCGCAGGTAGTCGACCCCCGTCACAAAGGTGAGAAACGCCGCAATCCACAAGAGCCAAAGCCCCGCGTGACCGGCCCAAACCATCCCCGTCATTTTCCACTTCAAGCCGAGAATATCCTCTTCATGGCCATCCAGAATGTCGCGCACCATGGCGCTATCCATGCCGAAAATCGACATACCGAAATAATGCTCGAACACGCCTTGTGCAAAGATCACCGCAATCGCAACCATTTGCGTCGTGGTCTTCCATTTCGCCAATTTCGTGACCTTCAGCGTGCCCGCCGTGTCGCCCAGATATTCGCGCAGCCCCGAGACAAACACCTCGCGAAACAAGATCACCGTAGCAGGCAATACAAGCCAAGGCGACAGAGACGAATAGCCAATGATCACCATCAAGGCGATGACCACCATCGCCTTGTCTGCAATCGGATCGAGCATCGCGCCCAGTTTGGTTTCTTGACCCCATGCACGCGCCAGATATCCGTCAAACCAATCGGTAACCGCCGCCCCCGTAAAGAGTAAAAGCGCAAACCAATCGGCATAAGGTCTCGTGAAATAAAGAAACATCACGGCAACACCCGGTGCGGCCAGCAACCGGATGACGGTGAGAATATTGGGCAGGTTCCATGTCATGTCCCATTCCTAACCCGTCTTGCAGGCAGAGGGAAGATGGCGCACGCCAGCGCCGGAAACAGAAATCTCCGCAGAGGCGAGGAACTCGCAACCATGGCCGCCGGGCTGCCCCCGCGCCGCAGGAGGACAAAGGCATTTATCGCCAACGGCAAGCCCGATATGATCGCATTGGCCGGCATCGCCATGGCAATGCAAACTGCCCCCCACGCGCGCAACGCGCGTCAGTAGGCATGCGAGAGAATGCGCCCGAGCGCGATAAGGACCGCATATTAAAACGACGCGGTTTCGCCCTATGACAGTCAGCCCTTTTCGTGGAAGAACGCATAAATCGTTTCGGCCAACGCGTTTGACACGCCGTCCACAGCCTTGAGATCCGCCAGCCCTGCGCGGCTCACCGCCTTGGCCGATCCGAAATGCGCCAAAAGCGCCCGTTTGCGCGCCGCGCCAACGCCCGGCACCTCGTCCAAGGGCGTCGCGCCGATGGCTTTGCTGCGTTTGGCGCGATGGGTGCCAATGGCAAACCGGTGCGCCTCGTCGCGCAGCCGCTGCACAAAATAAAGCACCGGATCATTGCGTTGCAACGCGAAGGGTCGTGCGCCGATGCGGTGAAACTCTTCCTTGCCGTGATCCCGATCGACGCCCTTGGCCACGCCCACCATCGCAATATTGTCGACCCCGTGCTGGCGCATGATCTGCGCCACGGCGGAGACCTGCCCCGCGCCGCCGTCAATCAACAAAAGATCCGGCCACATCCCATTGGTGCGGTCGGGGTCTTCCTTTTTCAACCGCTTGAACCGGCGGGACAATACCTCTTTCATCATGCCGAAATCATCACCCGGTGTCAGATCGTCGCCGCGAATGTCAAACTTGCGGTATTGGTTTTTCATCATTCCCTCGGGACCGGCAACAATCATCGCGCCCACCGCATGGGCGCCCTGAATATGGCTGTTGTCATAGACCTCGATGCGCTGCGGCGGACCCTCCAAATCAAAGGCCTCCGCCAGCCCCTTCAATAATTTGATCTGAGTTGCACTTTCGGCCATGCGCCGAGCAAGGCTTTCGCGGGCGTTGCGCAACGCCCCATCGACCAATTCGGCTTTCTCCCCCCGCTGCGGCACCAATATCTCGACCCTGCGCCCCAACCTCTCGCTCAACGCCGCTTGCATCAGATCCAAATTTTCAATCGGATGCGACAGGATCAATTGCTTTGGCGGTTCTTTGCTGTCGTAAAATTGGCCGATGAAGGCTTCAAGCACCTCTGGTGCCTCCATATCTATGCCGATTCTCGGGTAAAAATCACGATTGCCCCAATTTTGGTGGGCGCGGATGAAGAACACCTGCACGCAGGCCTGCCCCCCTTCCATATGCAGCGCGATGATATCACCCTCTTCGACGGTGCGCGGGTTAATTCCCTGCACCGTTTGCACCGCAGTCAAGGCTTTGATCCGATCACGCAACGCCGCCGCGCGTTCAAATTCCATCGCCTCTGATGCGGCCTGCATATCCTTGGCCAACCGGTTTTGAATCTGTGTCGAACGCCCCGACAAAAAATCTTTCGCATCCGCTACGCTTTGCGCGTAATCCGTGTTCGAAATCATCCCGGTGCACGGACCGGAGCAACGTTTGATTTGATATTGCAAGCACGGTCGCGTCCGTCCGGCAAAATCGCTATCAGAACAATTGCGCAACAAGAACACCCGCTGCAATTGCGTCAAGGTCCGGTTGACGGCTCCGGCGCTGGCGAAAGGTCCGAAAAACGTGCCTTTGCCCTTTTTGGCGCCGCGATGCTTGCTGATCCGCGGATATTCATGCGCCGATAGCATAATATTGGGGAAACTTTTGTCGTCGCGCAACAACACATTGTAATGCGGTTTCAACTGCTTGATCAGGTTCTGCTCAAGCAAAAGCGCCTCGGTTTCCGTTTTGGTGGTCAGGAACATCATCGACGCGGTTTCGGAAATCATCCGCGCAATGCGCGCCGAATGACCGGTCCGTCGCGCGTAACTTGACACCCGCGCCCGCAGGTTACGCGCCTTGCCAACATAAAGCACCCGCGCCTGCGCATCGAGCATGCGGTAAACCCCCGGCGAACTGTCCAGCCGCTTCAGGTAGTCCGCAATCAACGCATGGCCGGTCAAAGGCTGCGCAGGCGTATGTTCAGATGCTTCGCTCATAAGGCCCTAGATATGATTCTTATCCGCCCCCTGCAATCTCCTCACCAGAAGAGCAACAGAAAACCTGTCCACCTTTTCTGTGGATAACTCTGTGCGTAGTCCTGCGTGACTTGGGATTTTCCCTTCATTTTAGGCGGCCTTGCGGAAATGCACAAAAAACAGGCGGATAGATAAGTATTTGAAACATATAAATATATTTTTATACTCTCGCCAAAATATTGAAAACATTGAAGTTTTTGTAACACTAACGTTACGCGACCGGCCTAGGTGCACAACTTGACGCGGGGGGCTGTGACGCAGGCTATTCCACGCCCAAAACATCGGGAGTCTGCCAGCCCAAATGCTGCCCGCCATCGACGCACAGCAGCTGCCCCGTGACGGCAGGCGCATCAAGGAAATAGCCCAAAGCCGCCGTAATATCCGCCGGATTTGCCCCCCGGTGTAGCACCGTCGCGGCCCGCTGGTCATCGAAATGTGCCTTGGTTTGCCGCGCGCCCCGCAGGGTCGGGCCCGGCCCGATCGCATTCACCCGCACACGCGGCGCCAGCGCCTGCGCCGCCGTCTGTGTCAATGTCCAAAGCCCCACCTTCGCCAAGGTATAGGACATAAATTCCGGCGTCAGCTTGCGCACCCGCTGATCCACCATGTTGACCACCAACCCTTGGGCCACCGGTTCGCCATGGGCATCCATACGCGGCGCGGGGATCGCATCGGCCATCGCCTGCGTCAAGACAAAGGGCGCGCGCAGATTGCTCTCGAAATGCCGGTCCCATGTGGTTCGCGTGGTGCTTTCGATGTTGTCATATTCAAAAATCGACGCATTGTTCACAAGGCACGTGATCGGCCCGCCCAACGCGGCAGCCGCCGCAGGCAACAAATGCTGCACCTCGCCCTCGTTAAGAACATCGGCCTTGATTGCAATAGCATGACGCCCCAGATCGCGAATTTCGCGCACCACATCTTCGGCCTCGGCCTTTGAGCGGGCGTAATGCACAGCCACATCAAATCCGCGATGCGCCACATATATCGCCATCGCCCGGCCAAGCCGTTTTCCCGCTCCGGTAATCAAAGCGCGTGGTTGGATCTCTTGCATCATATGGGCCTCCGTTTTGGTGCCTAAATCAGAATAATCACAACATAAGCTAAATAAAGCGCCGTCAGAAAAATCCCCCAGATGCGGGTGATATCGCGCGCCAAGAACACAAAGGGCACGAGCAACAAGGACGCACCCAACATCACCCAAAGATCAAACCGCAAGAATTCCGGATCAACCGGGATCGGGCCAACCAAACTGGCAATGCCGATGATGGCCAGAAGATTGAACATATTCGAGCCGATGACGTTGCCAAGCGCGACATCCGCTTGCCTGCGCAGCGCTGCCATCACCGTGGTCGCCAGCTCCGGCAACGAGGTCCCCAATGCCACCAGCGTCAGGCCGATCACCGTATCCGAGACACCAAAATCGCGCGCGATGATCGAGGCATTTTCAACCAGGATATCCGCACCCAACGGCAAACCGATCAGCCCGAGCCCGAGAAAAACGCCGATCTTCCACCATGGCATATCCGGATCCGCGCCTTCGACCTCCTCTTCGGGATCGGCCAGCAAAGCCGCCGCCGCCCCCGCCTTGCGGTGGGCACCCGCATCACGAAACGCATCGGCCAAAACCAGAGCCAAAGCCCCCAGAAGGATCAAGCCCGACACCGCCGTGAAGGTCCCCGTAAAGGCCAATCCAAGGAACAAAAGCGTGGCCACAATCATGAAAATATAGGATTTTCGTGTGTTGCATTGCGATGTATGCATGACCGCGAGCAATGCGGGAATGCCCAAAACCAGCAAAATATTGGCGGTGTTTGATCCGACCACATTGCCAAGAGCCAGCCCCGGCTTTCCCTCACTGACCGCGCTGATCGCAATCAACAACTCCGGCGCCGACGTGCCAAAGGCCACAATCGTCAAAGAGACAATCAAGGCCGGAATACCCACCCGCAATGCAAGGTTCACCGCGCCTTTGACCAACGCGTCCCCTGCCAGCAGCAAGATCACCAAACCTAAACCGGCCAAAAGCCATTCCATCACGTTCAGCCCTTATTCTTGCCGCAACCGCACGGCCCTTTGCCAATCCGGTAGCGCCCGCATTTCGAACAGCGTGCCGCCGCCAACCGTTTCTGGCCGGGAAAGCGCGCCTTGCCGAACATGGCTAACACACCCATGCCCACCAAAAACAGAGTGACAATCTTGAAAATCACGTCACAGACCGAAGCGCGCAAAATCGGCGCGTTCTTCCACGGCACCGAGCGCATCCCCAACGATCCGCGCCCCGAAGCGCTGCAACACAGAGCGGCGCGGTCCATACCGGCGAATACGCACATCTTTGCCGAACCGCTCTTTGAGATGCGGCATCATATGGGCGATCCCATCGGCCAATCCGACCTCGACCGCTTTGGCTCCAACCCAAATATCGCCATTAAACAGATCAACCCCGTCTTGAAGTTTCCCGCCACGGCGCGTTTTGACTTGGGCAATAAAATTGCCGTGAATCTGCGTAAGCATTTCTTTGAGACGTTCGACGTCCTCGGGGTTTTCGGGGCGGAACGGGTCGAGCATGGATTTGCTGGTCCCTGCCGTATAAACCCGCCGCTCGACCCCTTGCCGGGCCAAGAAAACATGCGCCCCAAAACCGGCGGAGATAACGCCAATGGACCCGAGGATCGAGCTGTCATCGGCGTAAATCTCATCTGCGGCAGCAGCGAGCCAATACCCGCCCGACGCCGCGACATCTTCGACAAAGGCCAGAACCGGCACCTTTTTTTCCTCGGCAAGCCGCCGGATACGCGCGCCGATCAACGATGATTGCACCGGCGATCCGCCGGGCGAATTGATCAACAGGGCCACAGCGCTGGGTTTGCCGCGCCGGAACGCTCGTTCGATCATCGGGGCCAATGCCTCATCCGACAAAGCGCTGCGGTTGCCTGTGCCGATGGACCCGGACAGGCGCATGACCGACACGGTCGGCGGTGTTTTTACAAATGGGATAAATCGCTTCATGTCATCGGATGTAGAGCGCATCTGCGCCACAAACAAGTCACGCGCAAGCGGCGGACCAAAGAAACCCGCCGCCCACCGCGCATTCGCATCATTTAGCTACGGATCCGGTAGCCGGTTTTGAAAATCCACCAGATCAGTCCAAGACAGATCGACGTGAAGCCGAGGATCGCCAATAGGCTCAGCCCGACATCGACGTCCTGCACGCCGAAAAACGCCCATCGAAACCCAGAGATCAAATACACCACAGGATTGAACAGCGTGATGGTCTGCCAAATCGGCGGCAACATTTTGATCGAATAGAACGAGCCCCCGAGGAAAACCAGCGGCGTGATCACCAAAAGCGGGATCAATTGCAGTTGCTCAAAGTTCTGCGCCCATATCCCGATGATGAAGCCAAATAGTGCAAAGGAGACGCAAGTGAGCACCATAAAGGCCATCATCGCAATCGGGTGCTGAATTTCCAGATCGACGAACAGGCTCGCGGTGCCAAGTATCACCATCCCAATGAACAAGGCCTTGGTCGCCGCCGCCCCGACGTATCCCAAAACGATCTCGAGGAAATTCACCGGCGCGGAGAGCAACTCATAGATCGTGCCGATAAATTTTGGGAAATAGATCCCGAACGAGGCGTTGGATATGGCTTGGGTCATCACCGAAAGCATGATCAACCCCGGCACGATAAAGGCCCCGTAGGACACCCCTTCGACCTGATCGATGCGACTGCCAATCGCGGCGCCAAAGACCACGAAATACAACGAGGTCGAGATCACCGGCGAAATGAAGCTCTGCAAAATGGTGCGAAAAAACCGAGACATTTCATACAAATAGATTGCGCGGACGGCGTTCACATTCATGACGCATCCTCCTTGTGAACGAGGCCGACGAAAATTTCTTCGAGGCTGGATTGTTTGGTGTGGATATCGGCCAATGCCAAACCGGCCTTGGCCAGATCCCCCAACAGCGCGGTGATTCCCGTGCCATCGGCATTGGTGTCATAGCTGTAGCTCAACGCCGCACCGTCAGCCGTCAGTTGCAGATCATAACCGCCCAGCACAGGCGGCACCGCCTCCACCGGCGTTTTGAGATCAATGCGCAATTCCTTGCGCCCCATTTGCCGCATCAAGGTTGCCGTATCTTGCACCAACAAAATCTGGCCATCTGTGATGACGCCAATGCGGTCGGCAATGGCTTCGGCCTCTTCAATGTAATGCGTGGTCAAAATGATCGTCACGCCTTGAGTTTTAAGATCCGCAACGATCTCCCACATATCGCGGCGCAATTCGACATCGACGCCTGCGGTCGGCTCATCAAGAAACAAAACCCGTGGTTCGTGGCTCAGCGCCTTGGCGATAAGCACCCGCCGCTTCATCCCGCCGGACAAGGTTTTGATTTGATCGTTCCTCTTGTCCCACAAGGACAGTCTCCGCAGGATGTCCTCGATCAAGGCCTCGTCGCGCCGCAAACCAAACAGCCCGCGGCTCAACCGCACCGAAGTGATCACCTTTTCAAACGGTTCCAGGGATAAATCTTGCGGCACCAACCCAATGAGCCGCCGCGTATCGCGGTAGCTTTCTATGATATCATAGCCCCCTACCGTCGCCGAACCGCCCGTCGGCACAGTGATTCCGCATAGTGCGGAGATCAAAGTGGTTTTCCCCGCACCATTGGGACCAAGCAGGGCCAGAATCTCGCCCTCTTCAATCTCCAACGTCACGCCTTTGAGCGCCTCGAAGCCGCCATCATAGACCTTGCGAAGGTCTTTCACTGATACAATTGCTGTCATCTGCGCGCCTTTTGTCTTTTCCCAGAGACGCAAGCTACAGTGCAGAGCGCCGGAGCACCAGAAAATCAACTGCGCACCCCGCCCTGCGCCAACGCACAGGACCAGCCGCCCGCCGCAATAGCCCCAAAGCACAGGCAAAGACAAAAAGGCCGCCCCAAAAGGCGGCCCTCTCAGATGCGGTTGTTCAATACGGCCATCAGCTGATCAAGCGTTTGACCCATCCTTTTTTGGTGCCTTTTTCTGCGTCGTCTGTGGCATCGCCCTCGGCCTTGTCATCGACGGCGCTGTCCCCCTCGATGGCAGATTGAAAATCGCTGAAAAACTGATCGGCCATTTTCTTGGCAAACCCGTCAATCAAACGGCTGCCCAATTGCGCCAACTTACCGCCAACTTTGGCCTCGACATCATAGATCAACCGCGTGCCTTCGGGAATTTCCTCCAAACGGACATTGGCACCGCCCTTTGCAAAACCCGCCGCGCCGCCTTTGCCTTCGCCGGACAGCGTCAGGCTTTCCAATGGCACCATATCTGACAGGCTGACAACGCCTTTGAACGTTGCCTTCACGGGACCGACCTTTTGCACAACGGTTGCCTCGAACCCGTCTTCGGGGGATCCGGTCAGGCTTTGCGTGCCCGGCACACATTGCGCCAGAACTTCGGGGTTGAGCAACGCCGCCCAAACCGTCGCGCGATCGGCACGGATATCTCTTTGGTCATTCATTTGCATGGAATCGGTCCTCACTTCCCATATTTCCCCAAAACATATTGCAGTCGCCCCTGCAGCGATAGCTACCGAAAGGTCGAAGAGCGCCGCAAACCCCGCCCGGGCGATATCCGGGCGCAATGCCCTATTCCCCGGTCGCGGCGCGGCGGCGGCACCGTTTTTACAACCCTCGGGGAAAGCTGGGTTTTGACGCATGCTCGGCGCCCTTGCCAGCAAACCAATTTAAGTCATTATTTTCAGGTAATTAACCTCAATACCGCATTCAAATCAAATGCGGTTCGGCAAACCCGATACACCGCTTGAACTTTTCACATCTTGCTGAAAATTTACGCAGAGCACATCGGGGAGCCGCATCTTGCACATCTTGCGTTCACTTGGTCCGGCCGTCGCCCGAACCTCGTCCATCGAAGCCGCCCGCGCCGGAATTGGCGCGTGCCTTGCCTTGGCACTGACGGGGTTGTTTTTACTTGCTCCGTCGATGGATCACAGGCTCGGAATGTATCTCGTTGCACCCTTTGGCGCGACATCGGTGCTTTTGTTCGCCGTGCCCAACAGCCCGCTTGCGCAGCCGTGGTCGGCCGTGGTGGGCAACACGCTTGCGGCCCTGGTCGGGGTGTCGGCCTGCCTGTGGATTGACGATCCGGCGCTTCGTATCGCTGTAGCTGTCGGCGGCGCGATCTCTGTCACGATCTTGTGCCGCGCGATCCATCCACCAGCCGGTGCGGTGGCCATGACCGCCGCGATGAGCCCCGCCGCCGTGCAGGATCTCGGCTTTTGGTTCGCGCTGTCTCCGATCGCGTTGGGCACGGTGATTTTGGTGATATTTGCGACAGGCTATGCACGGCTGACCGGGCGCCGTTATCCCTTTCGCCAATTCGAGGATGCCGATCATCAAAGCGGCAAAGGCCCCGATCCGATGGAGCGGCTCGGCCTCTCCGAAGAAGAGTTGACCAATCTGCTGGAGCGCCACAGGCAATCATTCAACGTCGGGGTCGAAGACCTTGCCCGGTTGATCGGTGCCGCCGAACTTCAGGCGGCCACCCATCACACCGGCACATTGACCGCCGCTGACATCATGTCCCGCAACCCGGTGACTGTGACGCCGGACACATCTTTGGCCACGATCGCAGATTTATTCAGACGCCATCGCTTCACCTCCTTGCCGGTGGCCGGCCGCGACGCGAAATTCATGGGCATTATCTTTCAAATCGACCTGATCAGCCGTGCGCGCGAAGATTCGTTGCGCCTCGACCGAGGCTTTCGATCCGCATTGATCCGGTTGCTGGATCGCAATCGGGATAAAACCGTATGTGCCGAGAACATTATGAGTGTCGCCGGTCCACGTGCCACGATCAGGACCCCCATCGGGGCTTTGCTTCCGATGATGGTCGGCGGCGGCACAGAAGCCCTGCCTGTTCTAGAGAATGGTAACGTGACGGGCATCGTCACTCAAACCGACATCATTGCAGCCCTCGCGCAGCGCATCTTACATCACGACACCTAGCCGCCCCACTCGCACCCCTGAAAGAGACATCCGGCAGTCTATCCGCTATGTTTGTTCCATGAACAACTTCGGTTTCCAGTTCCCGCCCTAAGACACCCGCAACCTCCAAGAAGTCCTTGAGCTGCTACCATCGTCGCAAATGACGTTTCCTGAAACCGCTGGAGATCGCGGCCGCTCTCCGAACGGATTGGGCAATGCAATGCGCTAGGTTAGCGGTGCAATGAAGCGGCGCTGCCGGACGGCACCTCGCACAGATTGAGAAAGGTCTGGCAACTCAGTTGGCAGAGGCAAGGGCATCTGAGCGCGAGGTCATGACGATGCCGGGCCATGCGTCACCGCAAACAGTTCATTTTCATGCAGAAAAAGCGATGCAGGGCCTCACGGCAGACCAAGGTTTTGCCAAGCTTTGTAAAAACCAAACGGGCTCAAAGTGCTAACACACATGAAAGCTTCGTCAAAATGAGTGAGTTTTATAAGGGGAACAACGCCTTTAAGGCAGAAGTGGCGGACTGGGGAGGATTCGAACCCCCGACCCCTTGATTCGTAGTCAAGTGCTCTATCCAACTGAGCTACCAATCCGTTGCGGCGTGATGTAGTCGGCGCTCCGGTGCTTTGCAAGGGCTATTTTTACAAAACGGCCCAGAATATACCGGATTACAATCGGCATCCTGATTTCACAGGCATCCGGCAGTGCTTTCGGACAGCGGCGTTGCGCCTCAGCGGGCCGGCGTAACGGTCTTCATCCTATGCGCGGGCTTGGCGGGAACGGTATCGCCCAAACCCTGCGCGGCAAAATTCCGCATCCGCAGCTTTTGCAATTCGGTCAACGCGACCTGCGGTTTTGCAGGTGTCATTGTCTGGCGGCCCTCCGAAGTTAACAATTGGGACACCCCTCCGGAATCCACCGCCGGCAGGGGCTTGGCGGGATGCTGCTGTGCGCCTGTGCCTTGCGCGGGAATTGCGGTGGCAAACCCAGCAATCATCTTCATGATCCCTGCCATTGCGTCACCCTGTCCGCCGACCGGCGGTATCATATCCGAAGGCCCCGACATCCGCTCTGACGGGTCCGCCCCTGAGCCCAACAACAACGCCTGTGCCTGCGCCATCGCATCGCCAGCCTGGCTGGTGGGCGGCGGCCCTGCGGGGGCGTAGCCATAATCCAATGCGCCCGGATCGCTCAGCATCACGCGATATTGCGCCAGAACCGCGCCTATATCGGGGATCTTCTCTTGCATTCCTGGCACATAGCGCAATCCGAATGACAATGCGCCAAGCATCAATAGCCCCATCATCAATCGTGTCAGGACACGGAACATGACCGCGCCTAACAGCTTAATAACAAAAGACATATCCACCCCGCATCCATTCACAATCCGATCACAAACGTGGAAGACCCGGCAGCACCAGCCCCGCCCATACTTGCCCCATGACAACCCCACGGCTGCTGGCAGCACGATCGCCGAACAACATGGCCGCATTGGGGCCATGAAAGGGAGAGAATTTGAAGGCGGCGCGCCGCCTGCGCTGCCCCGCGCAGGGGGCTTTTGACGGCTGTTCTTAAAAAACCGCAGGGCACACCAAAGCCCGCATTCCGCTGGTCACGCCACCGAAAAGCGCCCGATCAATCTAATGCAGACGCGTCCGCCACACCCTCCATCGGAAGGCAAATGCGAAAGGTGGTCCCCTCTGCGCCGGTGTCCAGCAGATCAAGCCGTCCGCCATGGCCGCGAATAAGTTCGGCAGAAATCACCAAGCCCAAGCCCGCGCCGCCCTTGCGGGCACCGCCCTGAAACGCCGTGAACAGGTGTTCGCGGGCCTTGGGGGGCAGACCGGGACCGGTATCGGAGACATCAATGATCCATTGCCCGCCCCGCTCGGATGCGCGCACTGCAATCTCACCTGCCTGACCGGTTGCGACGATGGCTTGGCGTGCGTTGCGCACCAGATTTGAGATCACGCGATGCAGCTGTTCGGCATCGGCGCGCAACGTCAATGACGCGGGCACATCCTCGGCAAAACTGACCTCGGCATCACCCACGGCCAGACGCTCGGCCTCGAAAACATCATCGACAAGATCCCAAAGTTTGACACTGACAATGTTCGGTGCGGGTTCCTCGGCACGGCCAAAGGTCAACGTGCTTTCACACAGGTTCACCGCACGGGTGATCGAGCCAACCAATTTCGGCGCCATCCGTTTGACGGCGGGGTCTTCGCTCATCTCGATCCGGTCGGTAAACAATTGCGCCGACGTCAGAATATTGCGCAAATCATGGCTGATCTTGGCAACGGCGGAGCCGAGCAAAGCCAAACGCTCTTTTTGTTTAAGCGCGCCGGTCAGCTCGGTTTGCATCATCGACAGGGCTTCTTCGGCCTCACGCAATTCCACCACACCGGCGCGCGGCGCATGGATATTACGCGCATCCTCGGGCGCGGCGGCATAGGCTTGCATATCCCCCACCAAGCGTTTGATCGGTTTGACCAAGAATGCCCGCACCGCCAGAAACAGCAGCACGGCCGTGAAGATCGAGATCACGGCCGACAAGGCCAAAATCCGCAACCCATAATCAATCATCGCCGTGCGCAGCGGTGCGGTCTCCATCGTGACCTCGATCAAAACTCCCGCCGCATTGGTCGGATACCCGATCAGCCGGATCACGCGCGGTTCCGGATCGAACAATCGGGCCATCGCATCGCGGATCAACACAAACGGCCCCGCGCCGCGCAAATCAAAGGTCGCATCAATCGGTTGCGGCAAAGGTGAAGACAGCGCCAATTGCCGCGCCTCATCACGCCGCAGCACCACGTTGAACACCTCTGCGTTGCGCAAGAGTTCCTCTTCGAGGTCTTCGGAAATCATATCATCGGCCAACAAAGCCAGAGAGGCGATCTGCGCCCGCTCCAACCGGAGCAATAGATAATCTTCACGAAACCGCGCAATCGAAGGCACAAAAATCAACACCTCGGCCAGCATCACAAAGATGGTGGTCAAGATCAGGAAACGGCCCGATAAGGTGTTCAGCATGCGCACTCCGTCATCGCCCGCGCGCCTCAGGGCACCAAGCGTTGCACCAACCATACGGCGCGTTTCACCAAAGTGCTATCAAAGAGCCGCGGCGAGAAATAGGCCCCGGCGGCGCGTTTATTCACCTCGGCTATCGTCGGATAGGGCGCGACCATGCCCGCCACTGCCGACAGCTTCATTTTATTGGCGATGGCCATGGACCAGAGCGCGATCAATTCCCCCGCTTGGTGTCCTGCGATAGACACGCCGACGGGGCGGCCTTTGACCACCATCAATTTGATCCGGCCCGTGGTTTTGCGTTCGGCAATCGCGCGGTCGTTGTGGGCATAATCAAAGCGCACCACTTCCAATGCGTCGCCATGCGCCTCTTTGGCCTCGGCCTCGGTCATGCCAACCTGCGCCAGCTCGGGTTCGGTATAGGTGGCCCAAGGAATATGCGCGGTCGGGGCTTTGGCCGGCAAACCAAACAAAGCCGAGCGGATGATAATCCCCGCGTGATAGCCCGCCACATGGGTGAACTGCAGCCCGCCCGCCACATCGCCAATCGCATAGACGCGGCGATTCGAGGTGCGCAAACGGTCATCAACCTTGATGCCAGTTTTGCTGCGCTCGATTCCGGCTTTTTCAAGGTCGAGCTTTTCAACATTGGCCTTGCGCCCAACCGCCAACAAAAGATGCGAACCGGTAAAGGCGCGCCCGTCCTTGGCGGTAACGGTGATATGTCCCGCTGTTCCGGTAATATTGGCCGCCATTGCGCCCTCGGCAATCTCGATGCCTTCTTCACGCAGCCTCTCCAAAACGATGCCCGCCATTTCGGGATCATCCTTGGGCAGGGCCTTACCCCCTTCGATCACCGTGACTTTGGAGCCCAAACGCCGGTGCGCTTGCGCCATCTCCATGCCAATCGGCCCGCCACCGATGATCAGCAAATGCTCGGGTTGCTCGCGCAGATCAAACAGCGTCTCATTGGTCAGATAGGGCACATCAACCAGCCCGTCGATCGGCGGCACCAAAGGCGAAGATCCGGTGGCCACCACGATGCGCCGCGCTTTGATCCGCTGTCCGCCCGCCTCGACCTCACGCGCGGAGACAAAGCGGCCAAATTCGCGGATCACCTGCACGCCAAGACCTTCGAACCGTTCTTGGCTATCCACCGGCGCGATGGTCTCGATCACCCCCGCCACATGATCTTTGGCGGCGCTATAGCTCACATCAGGAACAACCGGCGAGACGCCAAACGGGCCGCCGGCTGCCATCGCATAGGCGGCCTTACCCGCCGCCAGCAAAGCTTTGGACGGCACACACCCATAGTTCAGGCAGTCGCCCCCCATCTTATGGCCTTCCAAAAGCACGACTTTGGCCCCCATTTGCACCGCGCCGGCGGCCACGGACAATCCACCCGATCCCGCACCAATCACCAGAAGGTCACATTTGATCCGCTTCATCTCAGATCCCTTTCCGGCCGCGCAGGGCCTTTATAACGATTGGAAGCGCCGCCAAGGCGCAAAGCCCGAGGATCGGCAATAGTATCTGTGGCTCAAAGATAATGCCCAGGTCGGGTTTTTCACCCCGTGCGAAAATCTCGCCCAATCCCGCGCCGACAGACGTGTACACCAGCCCCCCTGGAATAATGCCGATAAAAGTGGAGATCACGAACCGCCGCAGCGGCACGCCAACCAAGGCGGGAACCAGATTGGCAACAAAAAACGGCACGGCCGGGATCAGGCGGATCAGAAACAACATCGACCATTGGTTTTCATCGATGCCGGTTTTGATCCGGCGGACCAATCCATCGCCCGCCTCCATCTTAGCCGACAATTGCGCACCGAGCCCCCAACGCGCCGCGAGAAATATCACCACCGCCCCCATGGTCGCCGCCGCAACATTATAAAGCGTGCCGGGAAAGATACCGAACAAGAAGCCGCCGGTCAGCGTCGCGATCGTCGCCCCCGGCAAGGAAAACGCCACGATAACAATATAAGCGGCGAGAAAGGCCAGCACCGTCGCCGGATAATGCGAATCGCGGAACGCCTCCAATGTCTCGCGATTTTGCGCCAGCGCATCGAAGCTGAGCGCATCGCGCAAAACCACGGCTCCGACACCAGCGATCACCGCGATCCCGATCAGCGGCAACGCCCGGCGCCCCGCAGATTTCGGGGCGGACGGTTTTTTTGTTTCAACGCTCATTGGGCATTCCTTTTGCGGCCATCGTTGCAAAATGCCCTCCCCCCCGCCGATTGCCAAAGTATTTCACCGCATCTCACGCGCGCTTGATCGCCCGTGACATCCCCGTTCAAGCAGGTAAGACGCGGCGACCGACCCTGTAACATTTGGGCCGCCTGCCCCGGCGCTGCGGTATGCATCACCACACAGCTATGCCTCGGCACGGCAAACCCTACAGGCCTTGGCAAATCGCGCGGCTTATGCAAAAAACCTGCAAAATTCGGCCCATTCCCAACGCTGGGGTTTGACTTATCTGTGAACCCCCCCTATAGCACGGGCTTCGAATGACCAAGAGCGTGCGAATCTCGTGCGTTCCCCGCCTAGACAGATGGAGACGGAGCGATGAAACGCACCTATCAACCCTCGAACCTGGTTCGCAAACGCCGCCACGGTTTCCGTTCGCGCATGGCCACCAAAGCCGGCCGCAAGATTTTGAATGCACGCCGCGCCCGTGGCCGCAAATCGTTGAGCGCATAAGCGCCCCTCGCATTTTACGAGGCGATTTACGAAATGATACCGCCGGAGGCCCCAAAGGATGGCAGCATTGCCAGCCGGCGGGAATCGCCTCCGGCGGTTTCCGTTTGCCTGCGCATGCAGCCCGGGGTGCATTCGATGGATAAAATCCTGACCCTGCGCAAACGTGCCGATTTTCTGACGGCGGCCCGCGCACGAAGACAAGGCACCGGCGCAATGATGGTGCAGGGGCGCAAACGTGCCCCAAACGAACCGGGCGGCGACGCGATCCGTGTCGGATTCACCTGTTCCAAAAAGGTTGGCAATGCTGTGGCCCGCAATCGTGCCAAACGCCGCTTGCGCGAAGCTGCGCGGTTGGTACTGCCTGATCTGGGTCTTCCGGGATGGGATTATGTGCTGATCGGCCGTGCCGAATCCACCGCCGCCCGCCCCTTTGAGGCGCTGAAAAGCGATCTGGCCTATGCCCTGCGCAAACTGCATGACGGTAGCGCCATGCCAGCGTCGAACCGCCCGCGTGGCCCGCGCGGCAAGGCGAAACCCAAAACCGCAGCGCCGACATGAGCCCGCTTGCCTATCTGCTGTCGCTGCCGGTTCGCGCGTATCGGCTGATCTTTTCGCCTTGGGTCGGGTATAATTGCCGCTATCAACCAACCTGCTCTGCCTATGCCCTTGAAGCGCTGGCCAAACATGGGGCGATCCGCGGCGGATGGATGGCGGCCAAACGCATCGTGCGGTGTAACCCTTGGGGCCGTTGCGGTTACGATCCGGTGCCGGATAAACCCGACACCTCCTGCAATCACCGCCACCATTAGCCCGCTTGCCCTGTGTCCGACAAAGGCCTAAATCCGAACCATGCTTGATGAACCCGATGACATCCATGCGCTGTTTGCCGGCGCCCCGAAAACCACCGAGTTTCGCAAATTGCGCAAACGCATCGTGCGCTATACCCGTGAGGCGATTGAACAATACGGCATGATCGAACGCGGCGCGCGCTGGCTCGTGTGCCTGTCAGGGGGTAAGGACAGTTATACGCTTTTGGCGGTTCTACATGAGCTGAAGTGGCGCGGGTTGCTACCGGTCGATATCCTCGCCTGCAATCTTGATCAGGGCCAGCCGGGATTTCCCGCGACGGTTCTTCCCGAGTTTCTTGAGAAAATGGGCGTCGAACACCGCATTGAATATCAAGACACCTATAGCATCGTGATGGATAAAGTCCCAGCAGGCCGCACGTTTTGTGCACTCTGTTCGCGACTGCGGCGCGGTAATCTTTACCGCATTGCTCGCGAAGAGGGCTGCTCGGCGGTGGTATTAGGCCACCACCGCGACGACATCCTCGAAACGTTTTTCATGAACCTGTTCCACGGCGGGCGTCTTGCGACAATGCCACCAAAATTGCTGAATGAAGAGGGCGATCTATTTGTGTATCGCCCGCTCGCCCATGTCGCCGAATCAGATTGTGAGAAATTTGCCGCTGCGATGAACTATCCAATCATCCCTTGCGACCTTTGCGGCAGCCAGGATGGCCTGCAACGTCAACAGGTTAAAGCAATTCTCGACGGGTGGGAAAAAAATGCGCCCGGCCGCCGCCAAGTGATGTTTCGTGCCCTGATGAATGCACGCCCTTCGCACCTTCTGGACCCGAACCTGTTCGACTTCGCCAATCTGACGCGAGGTCACCCCGAAGAAAATGCAGATTTTAGTCAAATTCCTAAGATCCGTTAAACCTTAGTTGAGACACCGCGCTTAGTCTGGCTCTTAAGTCAGAAGGAAACCGCACATGTCGCAGCGCGCCGGCCAACGGATCGCACAACTCAGGCAGAAACTCCGCTACACGCTATCGGGGCCGCAATTGCTGGCGTTTTTGCCGGCAATGGCGCTGGGTGCGTTTTGGATCGGCGGAGAAATGTCCTTGTTGATAATGTCACTCGGCTTGCCCATGCTATTCGCATTGGTCGGTGGGTTTGACCCCGATCGTTCGGTTTCCTTGGGCCGTTCCCACGACAGCGTCACCGGGCTTGCGCTGCGCGACAGCCTTGAATTGGCGCTGGAAAACTCGATGACCGCCTCAATTGGCACCGCACGTTCAACCGCTTGCTTCATGCTCGAACTCGATGATTTCTCTGTAATTCTCGACCGTCACGGACAAGCCGCAGCCGATGAGATACTGCATCGCACATCGGACCGGCTGCGGGATGTGCTGCGTGACGGCGATCTGGTGTGCAGATTGGGCGACAGTCGCTTCGGCGTCGCATTGGCCCCCGTGCCGCATCTTGATCTGGAGGTCTCCATTCAGATGGCCGCGCGCCTCCAGACCGCGATTGAAGAACCGATCTCTCTGGATGCGACCACGATTTATGTGTCGTGTTCGATTGGCTTTTGCCTTGCTTCGCGCGCCCCGCACGCCACCGGTGCGGCATTGTTTTCCGCCGCCTCTGTCGCCTTGGCCGAAGCCAGCCGCCACAGCCCCTCGGCGATCCGCTCCTATACCGACGAAATGAAGCGTTCCGAAACCACCCGTCACGTGTTCATGGATGAAGTCGCCATGGCTTTGGAAAACGGGCAAATCCAACCATGGTTCCAACCCCAGATCAGCACCGACACCGGGCTGGTCACCGGCTTTGAGGCGCTGGCGCGCTGGCAACACCCGAAACGCGGTATGATTTCCCCCGCCGAATTCCTGCCCGCGCTCGAACAATCGGGACAATTGGAGCGCCTTGGCGAAGTGATGTTGTTCCACGCCTTGACCGCAGTGCGCGCATGGGATGTCGCCGGATTGGCCGTCCCGCATGTCGGAGTGAACTTTGCCGGAGACGAACTGCGCAACCCGAAATTGGTGGATAAAATCCGTTGGGATCTGGACCGGTTTAATCTCCCCCCTGAGCGGCTATCGGTCGAAGTGTTGGAAACCGTGGTTGCCTCCTCGCCCGAGGATATGATTTCCCGCAATATCAATGGATTGGCCAAGATGGGGTGCCGCATTGATCTCGATGATTTCGGGACCGGTCACGCCTCTATTTCCTCGATCCGCCGCTTTGCCGTCGAACGGATCAAAATCGACCGCAGTTTTGTGATGAAGGTAGACCGCGACCCCGACCAACAACGTATGGTTGCCGCGATCCTGACGATGGCCGAACGCCTCGGCCTTGATACATTGGCCGAAGGCGTCGAAACCGTGGGAGAACACGCGATGCTATCGCAACTCGGATGCGGACACGTTCAAGGATTTGGCATCGCCCGCCCTATGCCTTTTGACAAGACGATCGAATGGATCATCCAGCATAACGCCAAACTCGACGACACGCCGAAGGTGTGGAACCGCTTGCGCTAATCCATCGTGCCAAGCGGCCCGAGGCATCGCCACGACCGACACGCAAGATGCGCAGGTGCGGCGTGCGCATCCGGCGCAAACCTCTGCTGCGGCCCCCTACCTCCTGACATCCCCGATTCTCTTCGCAAAATAGGGTGAATTGCCCCCCCAAAGGGCAATATCCTCTTGACCTTTGCACCAGCACTCTGTTGAACCGGCCTGACTTATAAATGCACGGGGAAGCCTTCCGAGATGGATGATCAGAACAAGAACCTAATCCTTGCGACCGCGCTCAGTTTTGCCGTCATCCTGATTTGGTTCGTGCTGTTTCCGCCCCCCGAGGCACCAGTGGCCCCCGAAACCGCCCCTGCGACGATCACGGCGCAAACAGATGGCGGCACAGCGCCGATCTCCGGCGCAGTAGCCACAGCGGCCGACTCTGCCCCGGCAGCCTCCGCCGCAGCCGCGTCGGAAGACATCGCCAACGCCCCCCGCATTGCCATTGAAACCGCTCGCGTCAAAGGCTCGCTCTCGTTGCTCGGCGGCTATATCGACGAACTGGCGCTGAAAGATTATCGTGAAACCCTGGCCCCAGAGAGCGAAATTGTCTCTCTGCTCGCCCCCCGCGGCGAAGAGGAGGCCTATTACGCCTTCTTCGGTTGGGTCGCGGCACAAAACCTTGCCCCCGAGGACGTCCCAAATGGAAAATCCCTGTGGACGCTGGAAACCGGTGAGACGCTGACCGAAACCACGCCAATCACAATTGCATGGCAAAACGCCAAAGCGATGACATTCCGCATCACCCTGTCGATTGACGAAGACTACATGTTCACGGCGACGCAAAGCATAACCAATGCCAGCGGAGAAAGCATCGCGGTCGCACCCTACGGCATGTTGGTGCGCCACGGCGTTCCGGCGGATTTGAAGAAATTCTTCATTCTGCATGAAGGTCTTGTTTCCATGGCTGATGGCACTTTGACCGAAGCCTCCTACGATGACTTCACCGATTTTCCCGTCGATAGCAATTACACCGGCGTGTTCAACAAGGTCACACAGGTCGGCGAAAGCGGCTGGACCGGCTTTACCGATCACTATTGGATGACATCGCTGATCCCGACCACCAGTGGGCCGTTCAAATCCACCGCGATCTACAGCGAAGCTTCGGACATTTACCAAACCCAAGCCATTTTGCCGCGTAGCGAGGTGGCCGCAGGCGCCTCCTCCAGCAGCGAAATCAAGCTGTTTGCCGGCGCGAAGGAATGGGAAACCATCCGCGAATATCAAAACGAGGGCGGCGTCAGCAAATTCCTCGATAGCATTGATTGGGGTTGGTTTTTCTTTCTGACCAAACCGATTTTCGCGGTGCTGCATTGGCTCAACGGCGTATTGGGCAACATGGGTGTCGCGATTATCGCTCTGACGCTATTGATCAAGGCGCTGCTCTTCCCGCTGGCCTATAAATCATACGCCTCGATGGCCAAGATGAAGGAGCTGCAGCCCCAACTCGAGAAGCTGAAGAAAGACGCGGGCGACGATAAGGCCGCGCTGCAAAAAGAGATGATGGCGCTGTATAAAAAGGAAAAGGTCAATCCGGCGGCAGGGTGTTTGCCCATCCTGATGCAGATCCCGATCTTCTTTTCGCTCTACAAGGTGATTTTCGTCACGCTTGAATTGCGCCACGCGCCGTTCTTCGGCTGGATCCGCGACCTTTCCGCACCTGATCCCAGCTCGTTCCTGAACCTCTTTGGCCTGTTGCCTTTTGCGGCCCCCGGACCGGAATCGATCCTCGCCATTGTATCGCTTGGCGTTCTGCCGATCCTCCTGGGCGTTTCGATGTGGGTGCAGCAAAAGCTCAATCCCGCTCCCACCGACCCGGTGCAAGCGCAGATTTTCGCTTGGATGCCATGGGTCTTCATGTTCATGCTGGGACGGTTTGCGTCGGGTCTGGTGATCTACTGGATTGCCAACAACACGATCACCTTTACACAGCAATATCTGATCATGCGCAGCCATGGATACAAACCGGACGTATTCGGCAATATCAAGCGCAGCTTCAGCCGCAAAAAGCCCGAAGCGAAGTAACCGCAAAGGCACCTATCCGAGCCTCCGGCGCAGAACCGGACGCGATAAAATCAGGCGGCGCGTCCCCGAACACTAGGGGGGCGCGCTGTGCCGTTTAACCCAGAGGGACGCATACACACGGCGGGCCCTCATCCCTTTGCAGCGGAGCAGCACCCGCAGCCAAGGGCGCGGAGACAGACATGACCCAATTGCCCTTTCCTTTGGCCGAAACCCCCGATGACATCACCCGTGAACGCGGCCGCCTGTTGTTCGCGGGCCCCTGTGATTTCCTCAAAGGCGTGGTGGCGATGGACGGCATGCCGCCTGCCGACCGGCTCGAAGTATGCTTCGCCGGACGCTCTAATGTCGGCAAATCCAGCCTGATCAATGCCCTGACCGGCCGCAAATCCTTGGCTCGGGCATCGAACACACCGGGGCGCACACAAGAGATCAACTTTTTCGAACTGGGCCTGCCGGAGAATAGCACCGAACGCTACCTCGTCGATCTGCCTGGATATGGCTATGCCAATGCGCCAATCCCGGTGGTGGAGAAATGGCAACGTCTGCTCAAACAATATCTGTCGGGGCGTCCGAACCTACGCCGTGCGTTTGTGTTGATCGACGCGCGTCACGGGGTAAAGCCCGTCGACGAAGAGATCATGAGCCTGCTCGACAGCTCTGCCGTGACCTTCCAATGCGTTTTAACCAAAGCCGATAAGGTTAAGGAAAAGGACCGCGCCGCGATATTGGACCAAGTGCGCGGCAAGTTGGCCAAACACCCCGCCGCCTATCCCGAATTGATCCTGACCTCTTCGGAAAAAGGCGATGGGATCGAGACCCTGCGCGCGACGATTGCCACATTGACCTAAACACAGCGATGAATCGCAAAAAGGGCCGCGTTATGCGGCCCTTTTCGATCATATATGTCGCGTGATTTAGAAGTTATAAGACACACGCGCCGAGAAGGTATTGAATTCCCCTTCCGAGGCCGTGCCTGCGAAGCTGTCGAAGTTGTGGTAAAGATATTCACCACCCAAAGTCACCCGGTCGGTCACTTTGTAATCCACGCCCAGACCGGCGACATAGCCGCTGTCATCGCCTGCGGAAGTTTCCACACTGGCACCACCTGCAACCGCATAGATCAATGCCGGACCTGCGTCATAACCGGCGCGCAGTTTCAAACGGTAGATGCTGTCGACGTCGGTGCCGCCCACGGAAATATCCGAAGCGCTGGCGTCGAATTCACCACCCAGAACGTAGTTGCCGAAATCATGGTTATACCCGACAAACACGCCGCCAATCGCGCCGTCACCGTCAAGGCCGGCGCTTTCCGCTTCGCCATAACCAAGTTGCACACCGGCATATCCACCGGTCCAGTCGGTCGAAACAACAACCGGCACAACAGGGGCCAATACCGGCTCAACCGGAGCCTCATCAATATTGCCAGCAAAGGAAGGTGCCGCCAGTGCGACGATAGAAACTGCAGAGGCAGCGGTGGTCAGAACAATCTTGCGAAACATGTGTTTCTCCTTTTCTCACGGGCGCTTAGCCCTCATTCGAGATCAACCGCTACATGCGGCCCTCGATCTCTTAACGCAGTAGATAGGTATTTGGTTTCACAGTTTAACCCCACAAAACCGGAGGCCTGCACGCATCGGCCAATACTGGCTCAAAACCGATGCTGCACGGCGGCATTATGCCGGTTCCCTGCCCCGCAACACTATTTGACAACCGTTGCTTTTCCGCCGCGCCGCCCACGCTGCAACGCGCGCAGGGCCAGCAATCCGCTTGCGCTGCTGCCGCCCATTTCGGATAACGGATGAGAAGAGGGACCATCATGAAGAAGCAAGAGATGAACCGCGACTGGATCGCCACTGCCCGCACGCTCAGCCAGGCCCTGCCCTATTTGCAGCGCTATGATGACGCGATTGTCGTGATCAAATTCGGCGGCCATGCGATGGGCGACGACGAGGCGATGGAGACCTTCGCGCGCGATGTCGTCTTGATGCGGCAAGTCGGCGTCAATCCCGTGATCGTCCATGGCGGTGGCCCGATGATCAACGAAATGCTCGACAAGCTGGGCGTGAAATCCGAATTCGTGAATGGCAAGCGCGTCACCGATAAAGCCACGATGGAAGTGGTGGAAATGGTCCTGTCGGGCCGGGTCAACAAACGCATCGTGCAAGCCATCAATGAACAGGGGGGCCGCGCCGTGGGGCTGTCTGGCAAGGATGCCAGCCTGATTGAATGCGAAGCCGCGAATCCGGCACTTGGTCTGGTCGGCCATCCGGTGAAAATCGAGCCGACGATCATCCATTCCTTGTTCCGCGACGAAATCATCCCGGTGATTGCACCGCTGGGGTTCGGGAAAAACGGCGAGACCTTCAACATCAATGGCGATACCGCAGCGGGCGCCATTGCCGCCGCATTAAAGGCCGACCGGTTGCTGTTACTCACCGATGTGGCCGGCGTGAAGAACCGGGATGGCGAAGTCTTAACCGAGCTCAGCGCCGAGCAAATCCGTGAAATGACCGCCGACGGCACTATTGCGGGCGGGATGATCCCAAAAACCGAAACCGCATTGGCGGCGATCGAAGGCGGCGTCCGCGCCGTGGTCATTCTGGACGGGCGTGCGCCAAACGCCACCCTGCTGGAACTTTATACCGAGCACGGGGCCGGCTCGATGATCCGGATGTGATACATTGCACATCGCGCATGTGTGATTTGCACCGGTCCAAATGCAGGTTAGGGTAAGGCAATGGAATTTGAAACCACCATACGCCTTGCGGTTTTTTTGGGACTTTTTGCGCTTTTTGGCACGCTCGAGGCCCTGTTGCCGCGGCGCAAGCGACGCGCCCCGCAGGCCCGCCGTTGGATCACCAACTGGGCCATCTCAATCGCTGACACGGTAACCCTCAAACTGGTGGCTATTGCCGTTCCGTTTGTGGCGGTTGGGGCCGCGATAGATGCGCAAAACAACGGCTATGGCTTGCTCAACCAGATCGCCGCGCCGGCTTGGGCGGAAGTTGTATTTGCCGTGTTGTTTTTTGATTTCGCAATATGGGCACAGCACCTCATCACCCATAAAATACCGGTCCTGTGGCGGTTTCACCGGGTCCATCACGCCGACCGCGATCTTGATGTCAGCACCGCCATCCGGTTCCACCCCATCGAAATCGCCCTGTCTATGGCCCTCAAAATCGGCTTGGTTTATATGATCGGGCCTTCTGCCATTGCGATCATCTTGTTCGAGGTCATCCTGAACGGCACTGCAATGTTCAACCACGCCAATATCCGCCTGCCCCTACCGCTTGATGCCGTGATGCGCCGCGTGCTGGTGACGCCCGACATGCACCGTGTCCACCATTCCGACAAGCGCAGCGAACATGACAGCAATTACGGATTTTCCCTATCTATCTGGGACCGGATGTTCGGCACTTACATCGCTCAACCTGCCAAGGGGCACGACGAAATGACGATTGGGTTACAATGGCAAGACGACCGCCCGAACCGGATTGGTTGGTCGCTGTTCTTGCCCTTCCGAAAATGAAACGCCTGTTGATTATGCGTCACGCGAAGTCCAGTTGGGACGACCCGTTGAGCGACGATCACGCACGAATATTGAACGGGCGCGGCCGAGCCGCAGCGACGGCCATGGGAGCATGGCTGCGAAAACAAGAACACCGCCCCGATTTGGCCCTGATATCCGATGCGGCACGCACTCAAGAGACCTTTGAACGGCTTAAGCTGGGCTGCGAACATATTGCGCTGCCAGCACTCTATCACGCCAGCAGCGACCGGATCCTGCACATTCTACAAGAAAAGGGCGGCAGCGCCGAATGCCTTGCTGTGATCGCCCACAACCCCGGCATCGGAGATTTTGCCGGCCGGCTTGTGGCCGACCGCCCCGATCATCCACGCTTTGCTGACTACCCAACCTGCGCGGCACTGATCGCGGAGTGTGACATCACCGATTGGCGCGATCTTGAGTTCGGATGCGGGTCTGCGATCGCATTTCGCGTACCCGCCGATCTCTAAAGAAATCCCCTAAAGCCCGCCGTGCACAGCGAGCCTTTGATTTGAAATCCCGCCCCGATCAATGACCGAGAATCTGGCTGAGGAACAATTTCGTCCGCTCGCTCTGCGGATTGTTGAAGAACTCTTCCGGCTCGTTCTGCTCAACGATCTGCCCCTGATCCATAAAGATCACGCGGTTGGCAACCTGCCGCGCAAATCCCATCTCGTGGGTCACGCACAGCATGGTCATCCCCTCTTCGGCCAGCTCGATCATCGTGTCGAGCACCTCTTTGATCATCTCGGGATCAAGCGCCGACGTCGGCTCGTCAAACAGCATGATCCGCGGCTTCATGCACAAGGACCGCGCAATCGCCACACGCTGCTGCTGCCCACCCGAAAGTTGTCCGGGGTATTTATTGGCCTGATCCGGAATTTTCACCTTTTCGAGAAAGTGCATCGCGGTTTCAATGGCTTCTTTCTTGGGCGTTTTACGCACCCAAATTGGCGCCAGCGTACAGTTTTCCAAGATCGTCAGATGCGGGAAAAGGTTGAAATGCTGGAAGCACATCCCCACCTCGGAGCGGATTTTGTCAATGTTTTTAAGGTCCGATGTCAACTCGGTTCCGTCGACAACGATCTTGCCCTGCTGATGCTCTTCCAAACGGTTGATACACCGAATGAGCGTTGATTTACCCGACCCGGACGGACCTGCAATCACGATCCTCTCGCCGCGATTGACCGTCAAATTGATGTCACGCAGCACGTGAAATGTGCCGTACCACTTGTTCATATTGACGATTTCAATAGCGATCTCATCGGACACCTGCATCTTTGTGCGGTCGATTTCGCGCTGTGTAGCAAGATCAGACATAGCGATCTCCTCTGTTAATGATGGCCAGTCTGAAGCTTGCGCTCCAGATACATGGAATAGCGAGACATGGAGAAGCAGAAGATAAAGAACACAACTCCGATGAAGATGAACAGCTCCCAATAGATGCCGGTCCATGCGCCGTCGGCGCGGATGGCATTGGCGAGGCCAAGCGGATCAAACAGCGAAATGATTGACACAAGCGTGGTGTCTTTGAACACGCCGATGAAGGTCGACACGATGCCCGGGATCGAGATTTTGAGAGCTTGCGGCATGATAATCAACCGCTGTGCCTTCCAGTAGTCGAGCCCCAAAGCATCCGCTGCCTCGTATTGCCCCGTGGGCAAAGCAGCGAGACCCCCGCGGATCACTTCGGCCATATAGGCCGCAGCAAACAGCGTCATCATGATCATCACCCGCAAGATGATGTCAAAATTCGTGCCCGGAGGCAGGAAGATATTCAACAACGTCGAGGCCACGAAGAGCAAGGTGATCAAAGGCACACCGCGGATAAATTCGATGAAACCGACGCAGAGAGATTTCACCAGCAACAGATCCGACCGGCGCCCCAACGCAAGAATAATGCCCAAGGGCAAGGATCCAAAGATCGCTGTCACCCCCAAAGTAATGGCGAGCAAGAAGCCACCAAAATCACGCGATTCAACCGGCAACAATCCGATCTCAACGACAGAGGACAACCCCGACGCCAAAGGTGCGGCAGCGACAGCCCACCATAAAACCGCGCCCAGAATCGCAGCAATCACGCCGACAATCGCACCTCCGATTTTGCTGCCCATGCTCAGGAAAACCGCGCCGACCACAAATCCCGCCAGCACTGTAACAGGCGTCCAAAGCGATCCGCCCCAAAGCAGCCACACCGCAAGAAACGGAAAGAGCGCCGTGAACCACAAAAGCTTCGGCGTTACATAATCCGCAAAAAGCACGGGGGATATAGCGACGAAGAGCAAAACAAAGGTCAGAATTGGGCGCCAATAGGCTTCCGCCGGATAGAAGCCAAAGAGCAGCTGCTTCCAACGTTCGGAAATCACCCCCCAGCACGCGCCGCCATGGCTCCCCACGCCTTTTGCCGCGAGGATCTCACGACATTCGGTCAACGACTCGGCCCCAAAGGTCGGGGAAATAAGCCACGGCAAGATACCGGCGAGCAGATAATAGACCACCGCAAAGGCCAACAGGGTCAGAATGGTGTTGCCCCATCCGGCAAACAGGTTTTCGCGGGCCCATCCAACTGCACCGACAGATGTCGAAGGCGGGTTTTTTTGTGGCAACATGGTATCTCTGACGAAGAGAACCGTATCAGCATGTGTATTGCTCATCTTATCTCTCCACCAATTTCATACGATTGTTATACCAGTTCATCACCGCAGAGATGCTCAGCGAGATTGCCAGATAAATCAACATGCCCAAAAGCACGGTTTCCAACTCGCGGCCCGTCTGGTTGAGCGTGATGCCCATCAGTGTGCCGGTCAAATCCATATACCCCACCGCAATCGCCAGAGACGAGTTTTTGGTCAGGTTGAGATATTGCGAAATCAGCGGCGGAATGATTACCCGCATCGCTTGCGGCAGGATCACAAGGCTCATGATCCGGTTGCCGCGCAGCCCAAGCGCTGCAGCGGCTTCGGATTGGCCTTGAGACACCGCAAGAATACCGGCGCGGACGATTTCCGCGATGAAAGCCGCAGTATAAAGTGACAAGGCAAGCCAAAGCGCAATCAACGAGTTGCGCATATAAGTGCCGCCTTGGAAGTTGAACCCTTTGAGTGCCGGATAACCCAGATGGAACCCGAGCGCGACCAACAACAAGATGATCGGCACGAAGACCACAGCCAGCCGCGCCCACCATGTCACCGGACGCACACCCGTGGATTCCTGTATCGCATCGGCCCGCTGGCGCAGCTTACGCGCGCCCCAAAGCCCGGCAAATAGAACCGCCAATATCGCGATTAAATCGAGGCTGATATCAAAGGCACTACCAACGGAGATGTCGCCCAAACTGCGGCTGAACAGCGGTTCGGGAATATAAACACCGCGATTGGTGATCGCCACGCTATCGAAAACCTTCATTGTGGCTTCGGGATCGGCGCCGCGAAACTTGTTCGGCGCGGGCAGGCTTTCAATCAACGCCGCCATGAACAAAACGATCCACATCAACACCGGAACATTGCGGAAGGTTTCGACATAAACGGCCATCAATTTCGCAATCATCCAGTTTTTCGACAGGCGCATCACGCCGACGAAAACCCCGATGACGGTTGCCGTAACGCAACCAAGTACGGCGACCAGAAGTGTATTGAGCAAACCGACGAAGGCAGCGCGCAGATGCGTTGATTGCGAACTATAGTCAATTAGCCGCTGATTAACGTCATAACCGGCTTGTTCGCCCAAAAATCTAAAACTCGGCTCTTTGCCCAGATCGGACAGGTTGCTGATCGTATTGGCCGCGAGCCAACCAAAAAAGCTCAAAAACCCGATCAAAGCGACAATCTGGATGGTGATCGAGCGATACCGCGTATCGTAGATCAGCATTGATAGCTTGAACGTCCCCTCGGAAGGGTCGGTGGATGTTGTCATCTGAAATATTCCCCGTACCTCGGCCTGTTGTTTTTTATCCGGATCGCTTGTGCGTCCGCCGGCCGATGTGGTTCGTCAATCGTATAAATTCATGCCTCTCGACGGGCAAAAATCGAAGGGCGCGACCAAGCGCGCCCCTCGACAGGATATTAACGGAAGGGCGGCGAGTAGAGCAGCCCACCATCGGTCCACTGTGCGTTCAACCCACGCGACAGGCCGATCGGAGTGTTTTCACCGATGTTTTTCTCGAACACTTCGCCGTAGTTGCCGCCCGCCATGATGGCGGATTTGGCCCAATCCGCCGACAGGCCGAGCATTTCGCCCAAGCTGCCTTCGGTGCCCAAAAGACGGTTCACTTCAGGATTGTCACCAGCAGAGGCCGACAGATCGCCGATATTGGCAGAGGTGACGCCCATTTCTTCTGCTGCGATCAAAGCGTTAAGTGTCCAACGGACCACATCGCCCCATTCGTTATCGCCGTGCCGCACGAGCGGGCCGAGCGGCTCTTTCGATACGATTTCTGGCAAAACAACGTGATCGGCAGGGTTCTCAAAGCTGGCACGTGTCGCCGCAAGCCCCGACGCATCCGTGGTGTAGGCATCGCATGCCCCGGCGAGGTATTGCGCCTGACCTTCAGCATTGGTTTCGATCGGAACCGGCTCATAGCTGATGTTGTTCTTGCGGAAAAAGTCAGCAAGGTTCAGCTCGGTGGTGGTACCCGTCTGGATACACACGGTTGCCCCATCAAGCTCTTTGGCCGAGCTCACACCCAAGGATTTCGGGATCATGAAACCCTGACCGTCATAGTAGTTCACGCCGATGAAATCGAATTTCAAATCGACATCGCGCGAGAAGGTCCACGTGGTGTTACGCGCGAGCAAGTCAACCTCACCCGACGCCAGCGCCGTGAAGCGCGTTTTGCCAGTGGTGGGGACAAATTCAACAGCCTTAGGGTCGCCAAGAACAGCGGCCGCAACCGCACGGCAAAAGGCAACGTCGAAACCTTCCCATTCGCCATTCGCATCGGGCGCCGCAAAGCCAACCAAACCAGTGGTGACGCCGCAGTTCAATGTACCGCGGGCTTTAACGTCATCCAAGGTTCCAGCCGCCGCTGCACCGGCGGCCACGCCAGCAACAGTCAATGCGCCAAAAAATACGGATTTTTTCATGTTTACCTCTTCCTGATTCTCCGCCCCCTCCGGAGCGGTTCTTCCGGCCTACGAGGGCCAGGGCGTTATCTGAAACGGGGATTGTCCCCGTCAGTGCTCAGGAGTGTGGGCGCAAACATCACAAGGCGTCAAGGGCGACAGCACAAAAAATGATCTTGTTCGGGCTATGTTTCCTTGGCGTTAACACCCGGATGCAAACGTCAAAACTTCGTCACGAAGAATCGCGCGCCATGTCAAAAAACCGCTTGGCATCGACAAAGGCCGCGCGCTTCATTTCGGACAATTCATGCGCCTCGTCGTCGCGGCCCCATTGGGCCTCTTGCCACAACTCATCGACCCGCGACCGCGCCCAGAGATCATCCACTTCATATGGTCCTTCCGCCGCTGCAAACCCCAAAATCAACGATCCGGACAGGCTGACCAGATCGTGAAAACCGGCCAGTTCAAAGGCGGTAAACCCCTGAACCCGGGTGGCAAGACGCGACAGATCTCGCGGATCTTGCGGCTTGTGGATGATCCCGATGCGTGGCGCAAGCCGCACTCCGAGTGATGTTTCAGCCCACTCCAACACCGGATCCCACCGCTCGGCTTGCTGTGCGACCAACTCTTCAGGATGGTCAGCACGGTAGCACAATAAATCAGCATCGCCATAATCAGCCAGCATTTGCGCCACCTCGGCGTGTTGCACCGCAACCTTATCAATCGCCGCATTGGCGGCCCGTGTCACTGGCATAACCTCGGGGTTGATCACCTCGTCAACCGCCTGCCATTCGGCGGCAATCGCCTCTGCCATGGTGCGGGTTGGCACCACCAAAGCGGTCTTCGCAGGGGTCTTTACCGGCCGCGCATCAAGGCGCACCTCATAGCCGTTTTCCGCCGCTTCAACCGCCGCATCCTTCCAAAACCGTTTTGCTTTCCACTCGCTCATTTATGCCTCCAAAACAGTCAGAATTGTCTCAGGCAGGGCGCGGAAATCATCCACGATCACCTGCGCCGCCCCAAGTGATTCGCGCGGATGGTATCCCCAGCTTACGCCAATGCCTTTGATCCCCGCCGCAGCGGCCATTTCCATGTCATACGAAGTGTCGCCAATCATCACCGCATTGCCCGCATCGACGCCGGTTTCGGACAGGGCCGCGCGCAACATGGACGGGTGCGGTTTTGACGGATGTAAATCGCTCACCTGTTCATTGATGAAAAACCCGGTCAACCCGTGCCCCTCCAGCAGTTTATCAAGTCCGCGCCGCGATTTCCCCGTCGCGACCGCCAACAGGTTCTCTGGCACGCGGGCCAGATCATCCAGAATCTCCCGCACATGCGGATAAAACGGGCTGCTCTGTGCCGCGCCGCTCTCAGATCGCAAATCGACATAGGCATCTTTATACCACTCGACCATCTGCACACGCAGCGCCGCGTCGATCTGCGGCGCGAGGCGCGCAAAAGCTTCGGGCAAGGACAGACCCACAATCGATAGGATCGCCCTGCGCGGCGGCACGGGCGCCCCGGCGCGATCAAACGCGCGGGTCATCGCCGCAATGATATCGCCCTGACTGTCCACCAATGTGCCATCGACATCAAAGATGATCAGCCGCAGATCACCGTTCATTCAAATTCCTCGAACGGGTCCTCGGGCTGTGCCTTTTCATCCCATTGCAAGATATCCCACGTGCGCTTCATGTGATCGGAAAGCGGCGCGGTGATATGCAAAATATTCTTGGTTGTCGGATGCTCGATCTTCAGCGACCGCGCATGCAAGTGCAGCTTGCGGCTGACTTCGCCGCCCAATTGTGCGCCCCAACCATCGCCAAGGTTTTCCTGCCCCGAACCACCATATTTACCGTCTCCGATAATCGGATGGCCAATTTCGGCCATATGGGCCCGCAATTGGTGGGTGCGGCCGGTGATCGGGACAAGCGCGACCCATGCGGTGCGTTTGCCGGCCACATCCATCACCGCATAGTCGCTATGGGCGCGTTTGGCGCCTTCGGTTTTGTCGACCTCTCGGGGGTGAATGCAATGCATTTTCTCCCCCTCGCCCTTGGCCCCGTGGCCCGGCGCTTTGATCAGACCATATTTGATCGTCCCCATGCGCGGCGTCGGCACGCCCGCCACCGCAGCCCAATACAGCTTGCGCGTCTCGCGGTGCCGGAAAGCGGCGGTCAAAGCTTTCGCGGCGAGCCGTGTGCGCGCTAAAACCAACACGCCGGAGGTGTCTTTATCGATCCGGTGGACAAGCCGCGGCTTGTCTTCCATTCCGAACCGCAACGCCTCGGCCAATCCGTCGACATGCCGCGTCATACCCGACCCGCCCTGCACCGCCAATCCGGGCGGCTTGTTCAAAACAATCACATCATCGTCGCGGTAAATCACACAATTGCGGATCATCTTGGCATCGGCTTCGGTGATCTTGCCTGCGCTTGCGGATTTGGCCTCTGCCACGGAGGGCAGCGGCGGAATACGCACCGTTTGACCGGCTTCCAATCGCGTGCTGGCCTTCACCCGCCCGCCGTTGACGCGCAACTCACCCTTGCGGCACATCTTTTCAATGCGGCCTTGGCTGACGTGCGGATACATCCGTCGCAACCACCGGTCCAACCGCTGGTCCGTATCATCGGGAGCGACCACCTGTGTTTGAACACCGCTCATTGGAAAATCCCCCGCATCAGGAAAAAGGCAGCCGCAATCGCGGCCAAAGACAGGACCACAGAGGCCCCAACGTAAAGCGCGGCAAGGCCGGCTTGTCCGCGTTCAAAAATCGTCAACGCATCCAAAGAGAACGCCGAAAACGTCGTAAAGCCGCCCAAAAGGCCCGTCATCAAAAACGGCGCGAACCGTGTGCCGCCCTTTTGCGCGAGGTAAAGCACCAAAACCCCCATCAAAAACGAGCCAACGACGTTCACCGTCATCGTGCCCCACGGAAACCCCGCCCCCATCACGCGCATCGCGCCGACATTGGTCAGATAGCGCAAAGATGCGCCAATCGCGCCGCCCACGGCGACCTGTAGCAAAACCGGTAACATAGGCCATCCTCTGGCCGTGCCGCCGCAGAATGTCAAGTTTTGCAGGGCCGGTTCATTGCCCCATGACGCTATTTGCTGCGCTCGGCCCGCAACCGCGCGAAATACTCCATGCGTTTTTTGAGATCGCGTTCAAACCCGCGTTCCACGGGCGCATATAATTCGGGCCGCTCCATCCCGTCAGGAAAGTAATTTTGCCCCGAAAACCCGTCTTCGGCATCGTGATCATAGGCATAATTCGCGCCGTATCCTTGATCTTTCATCAATTTCGTCGGCGCGTTGCGGATATGTTTGGGCGGCGGCTCTGATCCGCTGTCTCGGGCCAACCGCCGCGCCGCGTTATAGGCCATGTATCCCGCATTGGTCTTCGGCGCGAGCGCAAGGTAAATCACCGCCTGCGCCAAGGCCAACTCCCCTTCGGGCGAGCCGAGCCGCTCATAAGCTTCCCAGGCCTGCAAGCAGATCCCCTGCGCCTGCGGGTCGGCCAAGGCGATGTCTTCCACCGCCATGCGGGTCAAACGGCGAGCCAAAAACCGTGGATCTTCGCCGCCCTCAAGCATCCGCGCATACCAATAAAGCGCCGCGTCAGGATCAGATCCGCGCACCGATTTATGCAGCGCGGAGATAAGATTATAATGCTCCTCGCCGGATTTATCGTATTTCGCCGCCCGCCGCATGAGCCGGTCAGACAAAGCGTCGCGGCCAAGGGGGGCATCGACTTTCCATGCGGCGACCTGTTCGACCAGATTGAGCAAGGCCCGCCCGTCGCCATCCGCCATTTCCAACAGAGCCGCACGCGCATCCGGATCAAGCGGTAGATCGCGGTCAATTTCCGCCTCTGCCCGCGCCACCATTTGCGCCAACTCGTCCTCGGACAGCCGCTCTAATACCAAAACCTGCGCCCGGCTGAGCACAGCCGCATTCAACTCGAAACTCGGGTTCTCGGTGGTCGCGCCGACCAAAAGGATCGTGCCGTCCTCCATATGCGGTAAAAACCCATCCTGTTGCGCCTTGTTGAAACGGTGGATTTCATCAACGAACAAAAGCGTCCCCTGCCCGTTCGCACGGCGCATCTTGGCGCTTTCGAAAACTTTGCGCAGGTCCGGCATGCCGGTGAAAATGGCGGAAATTTGCACGAAATGCAGGTCGGTTTCATCCGCCAAAAGCCGCGCGATCGTGGTTTTCCCGACCCCCGGAGGCCCCCAAAAGATCAGCGAACTCAAACTTCCCGAACCCAGCATCACCCCCAATGGCGCCTCTGGCCCTAGAACCTGTGATTGCCCGATCACCTCGGCCAAGGTTTTCGGTCGCAATCGGTCGGCCAAGGGCCGCGGGCCCTTGCCCTGCGGCTCGGCCTTATCCGGATTGCTCCCGGTGGAAAACAGATCCGCCATCAGAACCGCAACCGCATCGAAATCCGCTGCGCACCGCGCTGCACATCCAACCGCAACTTACGGCCCGCAGCGCGCAGCGCCCTTTCGGCCTCCGCCGAGGTTGCGATCTCGGCGCCGTTCACCGCGAGCAGGACATCGCCACGCCGCAAACCGGCGCGTCCGCCTGCGGGGCCAACCTGCGTCACCAAAACGCCACTGGCCCGCATCGGCAGGCCAAATTCGGCGATGACCGCAGGATTGATCGTCACCACTTCGAGCCCTTCAAACACCGCCCCGCGCCCCATCCGGCGCGGATCGCGCGCCGGGCGGTCGGGGGCCTCGGTCAATGCCACATCCACCACCCGCGCCGCGCCGTCATGAAACACCGTCATAGCCGCCGTGCCGCCCAATCCGGCAACCGACATGCGGTAAAGCATTTCCGCCGGCGTATTCACCGGCGCGCCATCAACTTCGGTGATAACATCCCCGACCTCGACACCGACCGCCGCAAAGGGGCTTTTTGCATGCACGTCGGCGACCGCTACGCCGCCCGGCACGTCAAGGCCAAGCCCGCTGGCCATATCTGCATCCACCGGTTGCCCGAATATCCCCGCCCAAGGCCGCTCAAACTCGGAGTTGCCCGCACGGGCTTGCTCTACGAACTGCGCGACAAGCGCCGAAGGAATGGCAAAGCCAATCCCGTTCGATCCGCCGGAACGGGTCAAAATCGACGTGTTGATCCCGATCAACTGTCCGTTCACATCAATAAGCGCCCCGCCGGAATTGCCCGGATTGATTGGCGCGTCCGTTTGAATGAAATACCCTCGCCCCTGACCTGTGGCCGCGCCCGAGCGCGCCAGCCCGGAAACAATCCCGCTGCTGACAGTCTGACCAACACCGAAAGGGTTGCCGATGGCCAACACCAACTCCCCGACCTCGACGCTTTCGCTATCGCGCAAATCGAGGTGCGGCATATCCGATCCACCCGCCAACTGCAGAATCGCCAGATCGCTGTCCTCATCCGCCAAAAGCACCGTGGCCGCAAATTCGCGGCGATCATTGAGCACCACACGAATATCCGTTGCGCCGCCAACCACATGGTAATTCGACACCACGATGCCATCCGCTGACAAGATCACACCGGAGCCAAGCGAGTTTTGCACCCGCGGGCGCGTGCTGCCAAAATCGCGGAACATATTGCCAAAAAACGGATCAGAGCGGAATGGGTTGGCGCGCCCTTCGACCACACGTTTGGCGTAGATATTGACCACGGCCGGCGCGGCCTCTTTGACCAAGGGCGCAAAGCCCAATGATATTTCCGACTGCGCGCGCGGCACGCGCGTCTCTGCCCAAGCAGGGGCAGCGATCATAGCAACCGCGAGGGTCAGGGCGATGAATGATTGGCGCATGTCTCAAGCCTCCGAAAGTGTCGGCTTCAGATATGCGATTGCGACGCAGCGATTGCAAGGCGCGCGCCGCAGGCTCCGGAATGCAAAAAGCCCCCGCCGATGAAACGGCAGGGGCCAGATCACTCAAACGCTTACGCGTGAGGCTTAATCGTCTGCGAGCGCTTCTTCTTCGGCGGCAACGCGGGCTTTGTCGCCTGCGCCTTTGGCAGCGACGTCGCGGTCAACAAATTCGATGATCGCCATCGGCGCCATGTCACCATAACGGAAACCGGCTTTGAGAACGCGGACATACCCGCCTTGGCGGTCTTTGTAGCGCGGGCCGAGGATGTCAAAAAGTTTCGCAACATATTGGTCTTGCTTGAGCTGCGCGCGGGCTTGACGGCGGGCGTGCAGATCGCCGCGTTTGCCGAGCGTAACCAGCTTTTCAATGATGCGGCGAAGCTCTTTGGCTTTCGGCAGGGTGGTTTTGATTTGCTCATGCTCGATGAGCGAGCCGGCCATGTTTGCCCAAAGCGCCTTGCGGTGCTCGTGGGTACGGTTCAGGCGGCGGTAACCTTTTGCGTGACGCATGTGTCTTTTCCTTCGTATCTGCCCGTTTGGGCTATTTGCTTTGTCTGGCCGGCCCTGCGTGGGGGTCGATCTCCTTGGGGCAACATGCCCATGTTTTCCCCGCCATTGCGGGCATTTGGGGGCGGCGGACCGCCCCCGAAATCTTTAGAACTGGTCTTCGAATTTCTTCGCCAGATCCTCGATGTTCTCTGGCGGCCAATCTTCGACGTCCATACCGAGGTGCAAGCCCATGCCCGAAAGCACTTCCTTGATCTCGTTGAGCGACTTGCGGCCAAAGTTCGGCGTGCGCAGCATTTCTGCTTCGGTCTTCTGAATGAGATCGCCGATATAAACGATATTGTCGTTCTTGAGGCAGTTTGCCGAACGCACCGACAATTCCAACTCGTCCACTTTCTTGAGCAGAAGCGGGTTGAATTCGAGGCCATCATCCTCGTCCGCGCGGGTGGCGGATTCGGGCTCTTCGAAGTTCACGAAGATCGACAGTTGGTCTTGCAAGATGCGCGCGGCAAAGGCCACGGCGTCATCGGGCGTGATCGACCCATCGGTTTCGATCTTCATGGTCAGTTTGTCATAATCGAGAACCTGACCTTCGCGGGTCGGCTGCACGTCATAGGACACTTTCTTGACCGGCGAATAAATCGCATCGATCGGGATCAAACCAATCGGCGCATCTTCGGGCTTGTTTTTCTCGGCAGCGACATAGCCTTTGCCGGTGTTCACCGTCAGTTCGACAAACAGATCCGCGCCATCATCAAGGTGGCAAATCACGTGCTCTTTGTTAAGAACCTCAATGCCATTGCTTTCCGAAATATCGCCTGCGGTGACAACACCCGGACCTTTTGCATTGATCGACAGACGCTTCGGCCCTTCGACTTCCATGCGCAAGGCAACGCCTTTAAGGTTCAAAACGATGTCGGTGACATCTTCGCGAACGCCTGCAACCGAGGAAAACTCGTGCAGAACGTTGTCAATCTGAACGCTTGTGATCGCCGCACCTTGCAGGCTCGACATCAAAACGCGGCGCAGCGCGTTACCAAGGGTCAGACCAAAACCGCGTTCCAGCGGTTCGGCAACAACGGTTGCCTGACGTGCAGGTTCATTGCCCGGCTTCACGTCAAGTTGTGTCGGCTTGATCAGTTCAGCCCAATTCTTGTGGATCATGCGTCCCTCCATTCCAGTCTGTGCCTCATGTCCAAAGGCAGCAGACGCCCGAGGTTAAAAATGACGGATTGGGGCCGCGCGAATTTGCGCAGCCCCAACCAATAAACGAATACTTAAACGCGGCGGCGCTTCGGCGGGCGGCAACCGTTATGCGCCATCGGGGTCACATCACGGATCGACGTGATGTTGAAACCAATCGCAGCCAAAGCGCGCAATGCGCTTTCACGGCCCGAACCGGGACCTTGCACTTCGACTTCAAGCGTTTTCACGCCGTGATCTTGTGCTTTTTTACCCGCATCTTCCGCAGCCATCTGGGCGGCGTAGGGTGTGGATTTGCGCGACCCTTTGAAACCCATGGTGCCCGCAGACGACCATGCGATCGCGTTGCCTTGCACATCCGAGATAAGGATCTTGGTGTTGTTGAACGAGCTGTTGACGTGAGCCACGCCCGCAGCGATATTCTTGCGCTCTTTTTTCTTAGCGCGTGTTTTTTCGCGTGCCATCTAATCAGCCCCCCTTATTTCTTCTTACCAGCAATGGCCTTTGCGGGGCCTTTGCGAGTGCGAGCATTGGTGTGGGTACGCTGACCGCGAACCGGCAGGTTGCGGCGGTGACGAAGGCCACGATAGCAACCAAGATCCATCAGACGTTTGATGTTCATCTGCACTTCGCGGCGCAGGTCGCCTTCGACAGTGTAGTTGGCGTCGATATGTTCGCGCACCGACAGAACTTCGGCGTCGGACAATTCGTTCACGCGGCGGGCCGCGTCGATACCAACAGATTCGCAGATAGCCTTGGCCGATGCGGGGCCAATACCAGTGATATAAGTGAGGGCGATCGGGACCCGTTTATGGGTCGGGATGTTAACGCCGGCAATACGAGCCAAGTGTCTCTTCCTTTTCGTTGCGGTTCCGTAGCTCCAGAACCTTTTTTCACAACGCAGGCCCGAGGCGGTAAACCATCGGGCCAGTGCTGTTCAGGTGATAGATTCGCGCATGGGGGCGACCCATGGAAGAATCATTTACTCTTACGAGATAGGGGTGCGTATTGGGAATTCGCGAAGGCGTCAAGCCCTCAGAGCCATAGACGGCCATCAAAGCCCCAAGAATGCAAAAACGGCCCCACATTGCGGCGGGGCCGTTTCAAATTCGAAGACCGGGCGCTTAGCCGTCCAACTCCGCCTTGATTGCGTCCTGAACGACGTCCATTGCAGCCAAACCATCAACCCGCTTCAACAACCCTTTGGCGTAGTAATACCCCAAAAGCGGCGAAGTCTTTTTATAGTATTCCATCAAACGATTCTTGAGGCTTTCCTCATTATCGTCGGCGCGGCGTTTGAACTCGGTGCCGCCGCAATTGGTGCATTTGCCATCCGCCGGGATCGGCTTGGTTTCGTCGTGATAAACCTCACCGCAGTTGGCGCAGGTCGAGCGGCCAACAATACGGGCCACCAAAGCTTCGTCACGCACCCGCAATTCGACAACCGCGTCCAATGTCTCGCCGGTGGCCTCAAGCAATTCGGACAATGCATCGGCTTGCGCCAATGTGCGCGGGAAGCCATCAAAGATAAAGCCGCCGGCCTTGTCGCCTTCGAGCTTTTCACGGATCAGGCCAATCACGATATCATCGGTCACCAGATCTCCGCGCGCCATGACATCCGCAACAACTTTGCCCATCTCGGTGCCGCTGTCTTTGGCTTCGCGCAGCATGTCGCCGGTCGAAAGCTGGATCATATTGCGGGTCTCGACCAGATGGCGTGCCTGCGTCCCTTTACCGGCACCGGGTGGCCCAAGAAGGATTATATTCATCTGCGTTGCGTCCCTTTTCTTTTGCTGCGCTTCTTGCCTTTGCCGCGCAGCTGCGATTTTTCAATCAGCCCTTCATACTGGTGAGCCAGCAAATGGCTCTGAACCTGTTGGATTGTGTCCATGGTCACAGAAACCACGATCAGAACCGAGGTGCCGCCAAAATAGAAAGGGATCGAGAATTGGCTACGCAGAATCTCCGGAAGGAGACAAACTGCCGCAAGGTAGGCCGCACCGATCACCAGAATGCGGTTCACCACATACTCGAGATATTCAGCCGTCTTCTTGCCCGGGCGAATACCCGGTACGTTGCCGTTTTGGTTTTTCAGATTATCCGCCACATCATCGGGCTTAAACGCCACGTTGAAGGTGTAGAAATATGCAAAGAACACAATCATCGCCACGAAGAACAGCAGGTAAAGCGGCTGCCCTGGCCCAAAATAGGCAAGGATCGTGCTCATGACCGGGCCGGTTTGGCTCCCGGAAAACGTGCTGATCGTGGTCGGCAACAAGAGCAGCGCCGAGGCGAAAATTGCGGGGATCACACCGGCGGGGTTGACCTTGACCGGCAAGTGCGACGAGCCGCCTTCATAGACCTTCATGCCCTGCTGACGGCGCGGGTATTGGATGTGGATCTTGCGCAAAGCACGCTCCATGAACACCACAAAGGCAATCGTCAGGATCACCATCACAATCACCAAAAGGATGGTTGCGGGGCTGATCGCGCCACTGCGGCCCTGGCTGAAGAACTGCGCCAAAGCGGCCGGAACTTCGGCGACGATGCCGACGAAGATGATCAAGGAAATGCCGTTGCCGATGCCGCGGTTGGTGATTTGCTCACCCAGCCACATCAGGAACATCGTCCCGCCGACCAGCGTAACCATGCAGGAGATGCGGAAAAAGAGACCCGGATCGGTAACCAGATCCCCCGCCTCAAGGCTCGCCGCCAAGCCGTAGCTTTGCAAGGTTGCCAAAGCGACCGTGCCGTAACGGGTGTATTGGTTGATCTTCTTTTGCCCCTGCGCGCCTTCTTTCTTGAGTTGCTCAAGTGCAGGGACCATCGAGGCAAGAAGCTGAACAATGATCGAGGCCGAGATATACGGCATGATCCCCAGAGCAAAAATACCCATCCGGCCAAGCGCACCGCCGGTGAACATCGACAGGATGCCGCCAATGCCTTGGGACGCCCCTTCCATAAATTCACGCAGGCCCGCACCATCGATGCCGGGAACTGGAATAAACGTGCCAAGCCGATAAACAATCAATAGGCCGAGGGTGAAGAAAATACGCTGACGCAGGTCCGATGCCTTGCCTAGCGCGGCCCAGCTTGTGTTGGCCGCCATTTGCTCTGCTGCAGATGCCATTCGCGGGTCTCTTTCATGTAGAAACGCCGCCCATGAGCGTTTTCCAGCTCGGGCGGCGTTTTGGGAAAACTCAAGGGTATGTAAGCGGCGCAGGCGTCGCTCACAACCTCAATCTTTATTCTGCCGCAGCAGGCGCCGCCACTTTCAACGAACCGCCGGCTTTTTCAACCGCTTCCACGGCCGATTTCGACGCGCCCGTCACTTCGATATTGGCTTTGGCGGTGAACGCACCTTTGGCCAGAACGCGAATGCCGTCCAGTTTACGGCGCACCAGACCCGAAGCAATCAATGCATCTTCGGTGATCGCCGCTTTGGCATCCAATTTTTTGTCGTCGATGAACTTCTGGATCAAACCAAGGTTCACAACGGCATAGGCTTTACGGTTCGGTTTGCTGAAGCCACGCTTGGGCAAACGTTGGTAGAGCGGCATTTGGCCACCCTCGTAGCCGCCAATGGCCACACCCGAACGGGATTTTTGACCTTTGATACCACGGCCACCCATTTTACCGGTGCCGGAACCGGGACCACGTGCGACGCGTTTGCGCGGCTTGGTTGCACCGGGATTGTCGTGAAGTTCGTGCAGTTTCATGTCGCTTCTCCTTTGCCGGAACTACCCTCCAGCGACGGAGTGGGCAAACACGGCTTACAAATGATTCTATGGCCCCTGTTGAGGCCACTTGGGGCGTATAGACGCCTTGCCCGCGCGGATCAAGGCCCGTGATGCCCCGCGTGCCACAGAACAAAGCTTCGGCGGTTACCACCTGCTAACACAGGCAATAATGCGGCCTGAGTGTCATCGCGCGCGGCGACGGTTACTCCCGAATCGCGCCAGCCCACAGAGCCTCCTCCACGCCGCAGCCCAAACACCCCTGCCCCGATCGTCACCGCAGGCAGAAACCGGCCGCCCTCCATAGCATCCAGCTCCCGAAGCACGCCAAACATCGCCGGAATCATCCGCACTCGGTGAGAGCTTCGCCGCCCATTCGCATCAACGGAGGCAAGGTTTACGCACCTCCTAGGTCAGCGCACAGGCTGTCCGCCGCAACCGGACGAAAGAAACGCCCCGCAGTTGCCTGCGGAGCGCTCCAAATTCAAACCGTTGAAAAGGGCTTAGCCTTTTTCTTCGATGATCTCGACCATGTGAGAGATCGAGTTCACCATGCCGCGCACGGAAGGTGTATCTTCCAATTCACGGGTACGGTTCATTTTGTTCAAGCCCAGACCAACCAGCGTAGCACGCTGTTTGGCGGGACGGCGGATCGGCGAGCCGACCTGCTTAACGACGATGGTTTTTGCCATTGTATCGGTTCCTTACGCTTCAACAGCTTCGGCAGCCGGCGCATCATCTTTTTTCAAGATGTCTGCAACCTTCTTACCGCGGCGCTGTGCCACAGAACGCGGGCTGGTTTCTTTACGAAGACCATCCAACGTTGCGCGGATCATGTTGTAGGGGTTCTGCGAGCCGATTGACTTCGCAACAACATCCTGAACACCGAGCATTTCAAAAACGGCACGCATCGGACCACCAGCAATGATGCCGGTACCTTGTGGTGCGGTGCGCATCACAACTTTACCTGCGCCATGACGGCCTTCCATGTCGTGGTGCAATGTGCGGCCTTCTTTAAGCTGCACGCGCATCATCTGACGCTTGGCTTGCTCGGTGGCTTTGCGGATGGCCTCAGGGACCTCTTTCGCTTTGCCTTTACCGAAGCCAACACGGCCCTTTTGATCGCCGACAACCACGAGCGCGGCAAAGCCGAAACGCTTACCACCCTTCACGGTTTTCGACACGCGGTTGATCGCGACCAGACGATCGGCGAATTCAGGGGTTTCATCGCGATCGCGACGGTTGCCCCGGTTTTGACCTTCTCTTGCCATATCGTCTCTCCTTAGATCTTCAGGCCGCCTTCACGAGCAGCGTCGGCCAAAGCCTTCACCTTCCCGTGAAAGAGGAAACCACCACGATCGAAATATGCTTCGGTGACGCCGGCCTTTTTGGCCCGCTCGGCAATCGCCGCGCCAACTTTCGTTGCCGCTTCGACATTGTTTTTGCCGACCATACCCAGATCCTTCTCGAGAGAAGAAGCCGAGGCGAGGGTCACACCATTCACATCGTCGATCAGCTGGACGCTGATGTTCTTGTTGCTGCGGTGAACCGAAAGACGCGGACGTCCTGCGTTCACTTTGCGTAGTTTGTTCCGAACGCGCAGGCGGCGCTTCAGAAACAGGGTTCTTTTGCTGTTTGCCATGTCCTGGGTCCTTACTTCTTCTTGCCTTCCTTGCGGAAGATATACTCGTCTTTATATTTGATGCCTTTGCCTTTGTAGGGCTCGGGCTTGCGCCATTCACGGATGTTTGCCGCGACTTGACCAACGAGTTGTGCACTATCACCTTCGATCACGATCTCGGTGTTCTTCGGGCAGGTCACGGTTACACCGGCCGGCACTTCGAAGTCGACGTCGTGGCTATATCCGAGCGACAGCTTCAGGGTGTTGCCCTGCATCTGCGCACGATAACCAACACCGTTGATCTCAAGCTCTTTTTTGAAGCCTTCGGTAACGCCTTTGACCATGTTCGCAACAACGGTGCGGCTCATGCCCCACTGTTGGCGCGCGCGCTTGGATTTGCCGCGCGGAGTGATCCGCACAACGTTATCTTCCAAAGCAATGGTCACGTCATCCGTGGCGGTGAAGTTTTGGGTCGCTTTCGGACCTTTGACTTCGATGGTCTGGCCGGACACCGAGGCGGTTACACCTGCGGGCAGCTCGACCGGTTTCTTACCAATACGAGACATTCCAGACCTCCTTAGAACACGGTGCAGAGCACTTCGCCACCAACATTGGCGGAGCGTGCAGCTGCATCGGACATGACGCCCTTGGGCGTGGAGACAATCGACACACCAAGGCCCTGACGGACAACGGGGATGTCATTGACGCCCATGTAAACGCGACGGCCAGGTTTGGAAACCCGCTTCACTTCACGAATAACAGGGGTGCCTTCGTAGTATTTGAGGCTGATCTCGATGGCCGGGTGGCCGTCTTTGCCAGTCGCTTTCTCATAACCGCGAATGTAGCCCTCGTCTGCGAGCACATCCAACACCCATGCACGCAGCTTGGAGGCCGGTGTCATGACAGTGGATTTGCCACGCAATTGAGCGTTACGGATACGGGTGAGCATATCGCCGATAGGATCGTTCATAATATCTCTCCCTTACCAGCTCGACTTGACCATGCCGGGGATCTGACCAAAGGAGGCCAGTTCGCGCAGCATGATCCGCGATACTTTGAGCTTACGGTAATAAGCGTGGGGACGACCGGTCAGCTGGCAACGGTTGTGCAAGCGCACAGCAGAGCTGTTGCGCGGCAGCTTGGCAAGCTTCAAAGACGCGCGGAAACGCTCTTCCATCGGCTTGCTTTCGTCGTTCACGATTTCCTTCAGAGCGGCGCGTTTGGTTGCATATTTTGCCACCAGTTTCTCGCGCTTTTTCTGACGTTCGAGCATTGCTTTTTTAGCCATGTCTATGTTCCTTCCCGCTGCTTCAGCTGTTGAAGGGCATGTTGAAAGCTTTCAACAGCGCCTTAGCTTCAGCGTCGGTTTTCGCCGTGGTGGCAATAACGATGTCCATACCCCAGTTCTCATCGACTTTGTCGAAATCGATCTCGGGGAAAACGATGTGCTCTTTGAGACCCATGGCATAGTTGCCGCGGCCGTCAAAGCTCTTGCCGTTCACGCCGCGAAAATCGCGGACACGGGGCAAAGCAATCGTGGTCAGACGATCAAGGAATTCATACATGCGTGCACCGCGCAGGGTCACTTTCGCACCCAGCGGCATTTCTTCACGCACGCGGAACGTCGCGATGGATTTCTTCGCAAGCGTTGTCACGGCTTTCTGGCCTGCAATCGTGCTCAGGTCTTCTTGAGCAGATTTGGCTTTCTTGCTGTCACGCACGGCTTCGGCACCGCAGCCGATGTTCAGAACGATTTTATCCAGACGCGGGATCTGCATGTCGTTCTTATAACCGAACTCTTCCTTCATCGCAGCGCGGATCGTGTCCGCGTACAGCGTTTTCAGACGCGGGGTGTAGGTTTCGGTATCAAGCATCGATTGCATCCCCCGTGGTTTTGGCGAAGCGCACTTTCTTGTCGCCTTCCATGCGGAAGCCAACGCGTGTTGCTTTGCCGTTTTTGTCAACCAAAGCAAGGTTGCTCAGCTGGATCGGCATCGCCTTAGGCAAGCGGCCACCTTGGCTGGTCTGGCTTTGACGGGTGTGACGGATCGCCATGTTCACGCCTTCGACCACGGCTTTACCGGCCTGTGGATCGACAGTCGTGATTGTTCCGGTTTGACCTTTGTCTTTACCGGCGAGAACGATCACCTTGTCACCTTTGCGGAGTTTAGCAGCCATTACAGCACCTCCGGAGCAAGCGAGATGATTTTCATGAAGTTTTTCGCGCGAAGCTCACGAACAACTGGCCCGAAGATACGGGTGCCGACTGGCTCGTTGCTGTTGTTGAGGATCACGGCGGCGTTGCGATCAAAACGGATCGCGGTGCCATCTTCACGGCGGACTTCTTTAGCTGTGCGAACGACGACGGCCTTGCGGACGTCCCCTTTCTTCACACGGCCACGTGGAATGGCTTCCTTCACCGAAACGACAATAATGTCGCCAACGGAGGCGTACTTACGCTTGGAACCACCCAGGACCTTGATGCACTGAACTCGGCGAGCGCCGGAGTTGTCAGCAACATCCAGATTGGTCTGCATCTGGATCATGTGGTTTCTCCCGACCTATGGGGCTTCCTGCACTTGGCAGGGGCTTAATCCCCAGGGTTTCGTAATGCCGAAAGGCCTGAAAGCTTAAGCTTCCAGAACCTCCCAACGCTTAGTTTTCGAACGTGGCGCACATTCGATAATGCGCACGCTGTCACCTGCTTTGTAGGTGTTCTTCTCATCGTGAGCCCGATATTTTTTGGACTTACGGATGGTCTTCTTCAGAACGGGGTGTGTGAAACGACGTTCAACCGAAACCGTTACGGTTTGCTCGTTTGCGGCGCTTGTCACGGTGCCAGTCAGGATACGTTTGGGCATCTTTCGGGCTCCCTTATTCTGCAGCCGCTTGCGCGGCCTTTTCGTTGAGAATGGTTTTCACACGGGCGGCGTTGCGGCGTGCCGCTTTCATGCCCGAAGTGTTTTCCATTTGACCGGTGGCTTGCTGAAAACGGAGATTGAAGCTCTCTTTTTTCAGGTTGGCCAATTCCTCGCGGAGTTGGTCCGGCGTCTTGTCGCGGAGTTCTTGAGCGTTCATAGCCAAGTCCTTTTTCCTAAGCACCAGAAGGCCCCGTTTAGGGTGACCTTGCGCCTGGTGGGCGAATACAAAAACACACGAATCCCGCAGGCGGGAATCCGTGAGTTGGCGTTCTATAGGGGAGTCGCATCAGCGAAGCAAGGGAAACCTCAAGGTTTTGCCAATACAGGCGGGGTTTACCGCATCCCCGCTCCCGCGGCGCCGATAAATCCGGACCGCACAGGATGAAAATCAACAGGCAGGCCACCCGGCAGGATCTCCCCGAGCACCACCAACCACGCACAGACAGATCAAATCGCGCTATAATAACGCGCGCACCCGCCCTGCCGCGAAATCCCTCTCGCTCGCGCCCGCGATTGGCGGTAAAACAGCCCCATGTCACAGATTGAATCACTCTTCGCCACCCGCCTCTATCGCGCCCGTCTTTCTGAATTCGGCGACCCCGTTGATGCGGCTGAACTCGAAACCTCTTGTCTGTCGATCGCCGGCGATGACGAAGCAGGCCAAGAATGGTGTGAGGCACATGAGTTCCCCGGCTATACCAGCTATGCTTCGCTGACCGACCTACCGTGGCGCTTTCCGATCTTTGCACAGATCGTCACCGCATTGGACCAACATGTCGCGGCCTTTGCCGGCGACCTGTGCTTTGACCTCGACGAGCGCAAACTCGAACTTGAGGATCTGTGGATCAACATCCTGCCCGAAGGCGGCAGCCATTCGGCGCATATCCACCCCCATTCGGTGATCTCCGGCACCACCTATGTCGCCATGCCCGAGGGCGCCAGTGCGCTCAAACTCGAAGACCCGCGCCACGCCATGATGATGTCCGCCCCGCCCCGCATCAAAGATGCGCGCAAAGAGATGCAAAATTTCGTCTACGTCAAACCCGATGTCGGCGATGTGCTTTTGTGGGAAAGCTGGCTGCGCCACGAAGTCCCGATGAACATGTCCGAAGATGACAGGATTTCGGTGAGCTTTAATTATAAGTGGTCTTAGAGGCGGGTGAGGGCCGCGGGTTTTCGTATCCCTCGATTGCCGCCGCAAGCCGCCACCGACGACGCTACGGGCAGGTTCGCACCAGTGGCCTTTGCACGAAGTCGCATCAAGATACAGGGGCGCGAGGGCGGGGCTGTGACACTGCTGCATTTAAATAGGACAACAAAGCCCGAGCATACCGGAGCGCGAGATTGAACTTTTCCTTGAAGATCTAAACGCAATCGCCGCGCCATCAAAAACCGGGATGCCGATACCCAACTTATTCCAAGCAAAACCCCCGCCGATTTCTCGACGGGGGTCTTTTTCTTCACAGACTGTGCAGCTCGTGTTTTCCTCTCGGAAAATCGCAATACCGCACGCCTGACGCGCCGCTTACACGGAGCGCCGGTTACCAGTCTTCGCGAACCACGACGCGGGTTTTGATCGGAAGTTTCATCGCAGCAAGGCGCAGGGCCTCACGGGCGATATCTTCGTTCACACCGTCGATTTCGAACATCACGCGGCCAGGTTTGACTTTGGCAGCCCAAAAATCGACCGAACCTTTACCTTTACCCATCCGGACTTCGGTAGGCTTGGAGGTCACGGGCAGATCCGGGAAAATGCGGATCCAGACACGGCCTTGGCGTTTCATGTGACGTGTCATCGCGCGGCGTGCCGCCTCGATTTGACGTGCGGTGACGCGTTCTGGCTCGGTGGCTTTGAGACCATATGTGCCGAAGTTCAGATCGCTGCCGCCTTTTGCAAGACCTTTGATCCGGCCTTTATGCATCTTGCGGAATTTAGTGCGCTTTGGTTGAAGCATCTCTCTTCTCCCTTAACGACGGCCGCCAGCGCCGCGAGGCGTAGGACCATCTTGGAGTTCCTGTGCTTTACGCTCACGGGCAGACGGATCATGCTCAAGGATTTCACCTTTGAAGATCCATGTCTTGATGCCGATGATGCCATAGGCCGTGGTGGCCTCGACATGAGCGTAATCGATGTCGGCGCGCAGCGTGTGCAACGGCACACGGCCCTCACGGTACCATTCGGTACGCGCGATTTCGGCGCCGCCAAGACGGCCAGCCACGTTGACGCGGATGCCGAGAGCACCCATACGCATTGCGTTCTGCACGGCGCGCTTCATAGCACGGCGGAAGGACACACGGCGCTCCAGCTGCTGGGCGATGCTATCACCAACCAACTGCGCATCAAGCTCGGGCTTGCGCACTTCAACAATGTTGAGGTGCAGCTCGGAATCGGTGATCGCGGAGATTTTCTTGCGCAGGGTTTCGATGTCTGCGCCTTTCTTGCCGATGATCACACCCGGACGGGCTGTGTGGATCGTGACGCGGCACTTTTTGTGCGGACGCTCGATGATCACACGGCTGATGCCGGCTTGCTTGCACTCTTTGTTGATGAAATCACGGATGGCGATGTCTTCGAGAAGAAGGTCGCCGAAATCCTTGCTTTCTGCATACCAACGGCTGTCCCATGTGCGGTTCACCTGAAGGCGCATGCCAATCGGATTGACTTTATTACCCATTCGCTTGCTCCTCTACTTGGCGCACTTTGATCGTCAGTTCCGAGAACGGCTTGACGATTTTGCCAAAACGGCCACGAGCCCGCGGACGACCGCGTTTCATCACCAGGTTCTTGCCAACAAAGGCTTCTGCCACGACGAGTTCATCCACATCGAGATTGTGGTTGTTCTCGGCATTGGCGATGGCCGACTGCAGGCATTTTTTCACGTCGATCGCGATACGCTTCTTGGAGAAGGTCAGATCGTCGAGCGCTTTGCCGACTTTCTTGCCGCGGATCATCGCAGCAACAAGGTTCAGCTTTTGCGGGCTTGTACGGAGCATGCGCAGTTTTGCCATTGCTTCGTTATCGGCCACGCGGCGGGGATTCTTATCCTTGCTCATGGCTTATTTCCGCTTCGCTTTTTTGTCGGCGGCATGGCCATAATAGGTCCGGGTCGGCGAATACTCACCAAACTTCTGACCGATCATGTCTTCGCTGACGTTGACAGGGATATGCTTCTGGCCGTTGTAAACACCAAACGTCAAACCCACAAATTGGGGCAGGATCGTCGAGCGGCGCGACCAGATTTTGATAACTTCATTACGACCCGACTCGCGAGCTGCTTCGGCTTTCTTAAGCACGTAAGCATCCACAAAGGGGCCTTTCCAAACGGAACGAGACATCTATTAACGTCCCTTCTTCTTGGCGTGGCGCGAGCGAACGATAAGCTTTTGCGACGCTTTGTTTTTGTTGCGAGTGCGAGCACCCTTGGTCGGCTTACCCCAAGGTGTCACAGGGTGGCGACCACCCGATGTACGACCTTCACCACCACCATGGGGGTGATCGACGGGGTTCATAACCACACCACGAACCGAAGGACGGATGCCCTTGTGGCGCATACGGCCAGCTTTACCGTAGTTCTGGTTCGAGTTGTCGGGGTTCGACACGGCACCGACGGTGGCCATGCATTCCTGACGCACGAGACGCAGTTCACCGGAGCTGAGACGGATCTGAGCGTAGCCACCATCACGACCAACGAATTGGGCGTAGGTGCCGGCGGCACGCGCGATCTGACCGCCTTTGCCTGGCTTCATCTCGATGTTGTGGATGATGGTACCGATCGGCATGCCCGAGAACGGCATCGCGTTGCCCGGCTTGATGTCGGCTTTGGACGCAGCAATTACCTTGTCACCAACAGCCAAACGCTGCGGCGCGAGGATGTAGGCTTGCTCGCCGTCATCATATTTGATCAGTGCGATGAATGCGGTCCGGTTCGGGTCATATTCGATCCGTTCGACGGTTGCCGCGACATCCATTTTGTTACGTTTAAAATCAACGATCCGGTAGAGGCGTTTCGCCCCGCCCCCGCGACGACGCGAGGTAATCCGTCCGGTGTTGTTCCGGCCGCCCGACTTGGTCAAACCCTCAGTGAGAGATTTAACCGGGCGCCCTTTCCAAAGCTCCGAACGGTCGATCAGCACCAGCCCACGCTGGCCCGGCGTCGTCGGTTTGTACGACTTGAGTGCCATGCTTTCTGTCTTCCGTTTTGCTGTGCGGCCTTGCCCCCGATAGGGTGCCGGTTCCGCCGGTTTAGCCCCCCGAAGGTGGCCGTCTTATAGGGCCCCGTAGGTCCCTGACAAAATAACAACCGGCCCCAGAACGAATCTGAGGCCAGTTGCGATGGCTGCTAGTAGCAGGGCGATGATGGGCTGTCTATAGGAAGGGCCGTATTTGTTGGGCAATTGGCCCTTATACGCAGAGCCGAAGCCCAACAATTACTTGCTCCCAAACCTAGCGCACGTAATAATCACACATGGCATATCCCATTCCCCCCGCAAGCCGATTGGCCGTGAAGAGATCTGGACAACGAATATCTAATGGTGTGGCGGGCGATAGTGACTTTTCCCTCGTCGACCAGTGGAGAGCTTCCCACGGGTATGTAATCAATACATTTCAGGCATGGCTCAAGGGGCATTTTGACAATCACGCGTTCGAAATAGAATTCGCCCAACGCCTAAAACGTCAAAAAACTGTCTTGAATAAACTGACGCGGCGAGACTTGAATGGCCAGCTTCTAATTCGTGATGTGTCCACCATGCACGATTTTGCAGGGTGTCGAATGATCTTCAACACCCTGGAAGATTTAGAATCATTTCGAAACTACCTCCATTCCCCGAGAGTAAGCAGGAATGTCGAGCATGTGCTCCGACACGAACCCAATAAATACAATTACATCGAGCGGCCCAAATTTACAGGATACCGTGGCATACATGATGTTTATAAGCATTTTCCACGCGGCACAGCGCGAGGACAGGGGAAAAAGCCATGGGATGGGCTGCTCGTGGAGATCCAGTACCGCACCAGAGCGCAACACGCATGGGCGACTGCAGTCGAAATTTCTGATTTAATAGATGGGCAGAACACGAAATTTGAACTCGATCAAACAAAACGCGGCACGTTTTTTGCCTTAGCGAGTGAAATCATCGCCCGAAGCCATGAAGGCATCAGCCGCGCATTTGCCACAAAGACGCTCGCCCAACTAAGACTGCAACTACAAGCCTTGGAAAATGAGCTTGGCATTTTGGGGCGTCTCGCCGTCCTAAAGCAATTTGAAAGCGCCGACCGCCTAAAGAAGCACAATGTTCTGAATATTTACCTTGATAACAATGGAGACCCTGCACTCGAAGTGATCCCATTCTCAAGTGCAAACAGGGCTATCGAAAAGGCGTCCGAACTGGAAAATAACGTTAGCAGTATCAACGCAGTCTACGTTCGATCAGACAATCCAAACCAACTTCGCTCTGCCTACCGGAACTACTTTAATGATCCGATTGACTTCGTAAACATCATCCAGAAAGAAGGTGATGTGGAAGCTGCATAAAACCAAATATAGGACCAAGGGTGATAGGCGGCGAATACTTCCGCTATCGGCCAACGAAAAAGCCCCCCGCCTTACGACGAGGGGCTTTCAATCTTCTCAAAAACCTAAATCTCAGAGTCCGGTGGACACGTCGATTGTGTTGCCCTCTTCGAGCGTCACATAGGCTTTTTTCACGTCCTTACGGCGACCGATTTGGCCTTTGAACCGCTTGGCTTTACCTTTGGTGATCGCGGTGTTCACAGCTTTGACCTTCACACCAAACAAAGCTTCAACAGCCTCTTTGATCTGGGGTTTGTTGCTGTCAATCGCCACTTCAAAAACAACGGCACCGTTTTCGGAAACCATGGTCGCTTTTTCGGTGATGATCGGCTTGCGGATCACATCGTAATGTTCTGCCTTGGCACTCATTTCAATCGAGCCTCCAGTGCTTCGATACCCGCTTTGGTGATCACGAGTGTATCACGCTTGAGGATATCATATACGTTTGCGCCCATCGTCGGCAGGATGTCCAAACCTTCGATGTTACGGGCCGCTTGCAAGAAGTCTTGATTCACGTCGGCGCCATCGATGATCAAAGCGCGTTTCCAGCCGAGGTTTTTCACCTGTTTGGCCAAAGCTGCGGTTTTCCCATCCGAGGAAGCCGATTCAATCACCACCAACTCGCCTGCTTTGGCTTTCGCCGACAGAGCGTGCATCAGGCCAAGCTTGCGGACCTTTTTGGGCAGTTCATGACCGTGCGAACGCGGGGTCGGACCTTTGTAGATACCACCTTTACGGAAGATCGGCGCGTTACGGTCACCGTGGCGTGCGCCGCCGGTGCCTTTTTGGCGATAGATCTTCTTGGTCGAATAGGAGGTTTCCGAACGGGTCTTGACCTTGTGCGTGCCGGCTTGCGCATTGTTACGCTGCCAACGGACCACACGGTGCAGGATGTCAACGCGCGGCTCAAGACCGAACAACGCTTCGTCCAGATCCAGAGTACCGGCTTTGCTGCCGTCGAGGTTGATCACATCAAGTTTCATGCTTCACCGCCTTCCGCAGGTGCTTCAGCCGGAGCCTCTGCCGCTGCTGCTGCCGATTTCAAAGCTGCCGGGAACGGAACGTTCTCAGGCAGTTTTTTCTTCACAGCATCCTTGACCGTCACCCAGCCGCCTTTGGAGCCGGGAACGGCGCCTTTGACCATGACCAAACCACGATCTGCATCGGTTTTGACAACTTCAAGGTTCTGGGTGGTCACGCGCACTGCGCCCATGTGACCGGCCATCTTCTTGCCTTTGAAAACCTTGCCAGGATCCTGACACTGCCCTGTCGAGCCGTGCGAACGGTGCGAAATCGAAACACCGTGCGAGGCACGCAAACCGCCAAAGTTGTGACGCTTCATCGCACCTTGGAAGCCTTTACCGATCGAAGTACCGGCAACGTCAACCTTTTGACCAACGACATAGTGTTCGGCCGAAATCTCTTCGCCAATGGCGATGAGGTTCTCTGCGGAAACGCGGAATTCCGCGACTTTCCGTTTGGGCTCGACACCTGCTTTGGCGAAATGGCCACGCATGGCTTTCGACGTGCGCTTCGCTTTGGCCGCACCGGCACCCAGCTGAACCGCTGTGTAGCCGTCGCGGTCAGCCGTGCGCTGATCGACAACCTGAAGGTTTTCCATCTGAAGAACGGTTACAGGGATCTGCTTGCCGTCTTCCATGAACAAGCGGGTCATGCCCACTTTTTTCGCAATAATACCAGAGCGCATATTCATACCCCCCAATTACGATTGCAACTTGATCTCGACGTCCACACCAGCCGCGAGGTCGAGCTTCATCAGCGCGTCCACGGTTTGGGGAGTCGGATCAACGATGTCGAGAAGACGCTTGTGGGTACGGATTTCCCACTGGTCCCGCGATTTCTTGTTCACGTGAGGGCTACGTAGAACAGTGAATTTCTCGATCTTGTTCGGCAGCGGAATCGGACCACGGACTGTGGCGCCGGTGCGCTTGGCGGTGTTTACGATTTCTTGTGTGGACGCATCCAACACACGATAATCAAACGCCTTAAGCCGAATGCGAATGTTTTGTGACTGCATAGTCATTGCCTTTCGCGGCTAAGAGTTGAGAGGTCGAACGCACACCATTGCGCGCCCCACGTCGAACCCTGAAATAGGTTGCAGGCTGCACTACAGCGCAGCCTGCATTCTCGCAACCAAAAAATGGCTTACGCGAGGATTTTGGATACGACGCCGGCACCAACGGTACGGCCGCCTTCGCGGATGGCGAAGCGCAGACCGTCTTCCATGGCGATCGGTGCGATCAGTTCAACTTCGAACTTCAAGTTGTCACCAGGCATCACCATCTCGGTGCCCTCGGGCAAGATCACCGTGCCGGTCACGTCAGTGGTCCGGAAGTAGAACTGCGGACGGTAGTTCGCGAAGAACGGCGTGTGACGGCCACCCTCGTCTTTGGTGAGGATATACGCCTCCGCTTCGAACTTCGTGTGCGG